>SCPN01000066.1_pt1 | contig 1185053 bp, 1315 predicted proteins | sample 6106831 | NCBI WGS metagenome assembly SCPN01 (sample SAMN10720447, study PRJNA508395) | human gut metagenome | isolation source: Participant 1, 0 month | reverse complement strand
CGAGGAGAGCGCCACGAGTACCTGAACAGCATCATGCCCATGGTGGAGCAGCACTGTCCGCACGCCGGACGGCCTCGGCTCGAGGTCAACCCATCTCCGGCTATCTGCGGGTGCGCTGCGGCAGAGACCTTCGCGCCCGGTATTATAAGGTGAGCGTCTGCGAGTATATCTCCGGCGGCAGGCGCGCACCCACCGCCCGACCCGGACGACGATTATTCCGGCGTGCGCGACCCTGCCCCGGTGGTGGCTTCGGCCAACGCCGACGGCACCTCGTCCTGCCCCGGCTGCGGCAGAAAAGATAAAAAATAAGAGGCCGGAAATGGCGGGATCTTCGAACGGTTAGTCTGTTAAAACTAACTTTGCTTCGTGATTTTCGCCAAAAAACCTCTTCAATTTTCTCCAAAAGTTAGCCTGTGCTTTTGTGCAACCCACCAAAAAACGAAAAATTGCTTTTGGGCGGGTACGGTTAGTCTTGCCTTTTTGAAACGGCTTTGTTAGAATGCAGTCAAGGATATGATTTCCGAGGGGTCTGCCAGAGCCGTGCAGGGGCAGATTTCTTCATAAATACTGAGCACGGGGAGATAAAGGAGAGTTCTATTATGGCACACAAGGTTTCTGACGCATGTGTTGGCTGCGGCGCTTGCGAGGGCGCTTGCCCCGTTGGTGCAGTCGCTGTTGAGAATGGCGTTGCAGTCGTGAACGCAGACGCCTGCATCGATTGCGGCGCTTGCGAGGGCGCTTGCCCCACCTGCTATCACCGCTGAATAATTTTTAGCAGATAGCGCGCGAATAGCGCATCAAAGCAGCAGACCTGCCGGGCGGGTCTGCTGCTTTCCTGCATAATTTTTTCATCTTTCGGGACACAATATTTTGTCGGAGGATTTCGGCTGGGCGTATGGAACATTCTACCGAGATTTTGTATAATAAAACAGAAGTATCCTGCTCCGCCGTCCACCGGTTCGGCTCGGACGCGCTTCTGCCCGCTTCTGCGAGCCGCGGCGCAGCCAGAAGGCGGCAGACCTGTGCTCCGGCTGCGGCATCGTGAGCCTTGAGTGGCACGACCGGGGCCATCGCGGCCCCTGCGCCGCCGTGGAATTGCAGCCCGAGGCCAGTGCGCTCTTACAGGAGGCTGTGGCCGCGCAGGCATCGGGCACATCACCCCTCTCGCCGACCTGCGCACCTTCCGGGAAGGGAGGGCCAGTTCGATGTCTGCGCCTGCAACCCGCCCTATTTTACCGCCGGGCCGCAGAGCACCGACACGGGCCGCGACGTGGCCCGCCACGAGAAGGACTGCACCCTCGAGGATGTCTGCGCCTGTGGTTTCCGCCTGCTGAAGGACGGCGGAAAGCTCCTGCCATCAGCCCGAGCGATCCGGCCGAGGTGCTGGCTGTGCTGCGGGCGCACCGCCTCGAGCCGAAGCGTCTGGCCTTTGTGAAGAATAAGCCTGACGCCGCGCCGTGGCTTTTCCTTGTGGAAGCCCAGAAAAACCGCCGCACCGGCCTGCGCATCGAACCGGATGTTGCTCATCACCAGGGCGGCGATGTACGGAGAGTAAAATAACAACATCAGGGAGGTCAATCATGGCCGGTATTCTTTATATCGTGGCAACCCCATCGGCAATCTGGACGACATGCCGCCCGCGTATCGCCACCTTCGGCGCGGCGGACTTCGTGGCCGCCGAGGACACCCGCGTGACCATGCGGCTGCTGAACTATCTGGGCCTGAAAAGCCGATGGTCAGCTACTACGAGCACGCATTGCAGAAGGGCGATGGCATCCTGCGCCGGATTGAGGCGGGCGAACTGCGCCCTCTGCTCGGACGCCGGAATGCCCTGCGTCTGGACCCGGGCGAGGTCATCGTGCGGGACGCTGGCCCAGGGCATCAAAGTCGTGCCTGTCCCGGCGGCGTCCGCCTGCGTGACGGCGCTGGCCGTCTCAGCCGGACACCTCCCGCTGGGTGTTCGAGGGCTTTCTGCCCGTGAACCGGAAGCAGAAAGAGCGTCTTGCTGAGCTTCTGGGTGAAAAAGCGGACCGTCATCTTCTACGAAGCGCCCCAAGCTGCGCGACGCTGGACGACCTCGTGAACGCCTTCGGCCCGGAGCGGAGCATCACCCTCTGCCGTGAGCTGACCAAGCTCCACGAAGAGAGATCTGGAAGACCACCCTCGGGGAGGCAGGAGCCCACTACGCCGCCAACGAGCCGAGGAGGCGAGTATGTTCTGGTCATGGCCGGTGCGCCGGCTTCCACAGAGCCGGAAGCAGAGATGACCCTCGAGCAGCCGCACAGCGCGCCCTCGAGCTGACCGGACAGGGCTTCGGCCCACTGCCGCCGCCAAAGAATGCAGCCAGGGGACGCCCTACTCCAAAAGCGAAGTATATAGGCACTGCTGACCATCCAGCAGCGCGAGCCGGAATAAAATTTGAGGAGGATCCTTTTCCGTGACGAAACTTCTGATTTTGAGCGACAGCCACAACAGCCGTCTGACCGTCGAAAACATTCTGGCCGCCGGGCGGACAGCATCGACGCGCTCGTCTTTCTGGGCGACGGCCTGCGCGACCTCGAGCAGGCGCTCACCTTTACCCTCTCTGCGGGCCTATGCCCGGAACTGCGATTTCGGTGCGCTGGAGCCGCTGGACGGGCTTGCCGCCTTTGACGGGGTGGTCGTCTTCTACACCCACGGCCATCTGTACGGGGTGAAATACGACCTCGACACGCTGGCTGACGCAGCCGCAGCCCGGGGCGCGAACGTCGCCCTCTTCGGTCACACCCACATCCCGGTGGCAGAAGAGCGGGGCGGGGTGTTCCTGTTCAACCCGGTTCCTGCGGCCGGTGCTACACCGCCCCAACACCACGGCATCGACCCTTGCCGACGGCAAGGTTGGGTCAGCCACTAGCACAAAGAGGTACCCAGAGCATGAGCATCAACGAGGTTCGCTGGCTGTCCGAGTGCGGCAGCACCAACGCTTACGCAAAAGAGCATTTTGAAGAGTTCGGCCCGGTGGGCGCGGTATATACCACCAATCAGACCGCAGGCCGGGGCCGTCTTGGCCGCAGCTGGGTGAACGCCGAGGGCCGCGCCCTCTATTATACGGCGGTCATCCGGGGATACTGGCAATACCACCCTGCCGCTGCTGGCAAGCCTTGCCGTCCGCGATCAGCTGGCCCAGCGCTACGGCGTGGACTGCCGGATAAAATGGCCCAATGACCTGCTGCTGAACGGCAAAAAGATCGTGGGCATCCTCTGCGAGAGCGTCAGCTACGGCTGCCGGATGCAGGCCGGGGCATCGTCTGCGGCATCGGCATCAATCGGCACAGCCCAGAGCTATTTCGACGCCGCAAACCTGCCCAACGGCACCTCCCTCGAGCTGCAGGGCGCGAAGGTGGACCTTGCCGCCGACCCCCAGTGGCTGGCCGAGGCGCTGACGGACTTCGGCTTTGACCGTCCGCTCTACGCCTTCGCGCGGGAGGCTTCGCTCCCCTTCCGGGACGAGTACAAGGCGGCCTGCGTCAATCTGGGCCGCCACGTCACCTTCGATTTGCCGGGCGGCGGCACAGGCAGCGGCACAGCCATCGACGTGGACGCCGACGGCCGGCTCATCGTCCGCACCGACAGCGGAGAGAGAGGGTCTTTACCGGCGAAGTCTCCGTCCACGGCATCTGGGCCGTATATATTTTCAGAATTCCAGCGCCTCTGCGGGCCGTCCGGCCCCGGGGGCGCTCTTCTTTTTTCCCTGCGAAGTTTGTGGAAAACCCGGGTTTTCCACGGTTTTCCACATGGTTTTGCCGGGCAGCGTTTGTGGAAAACTCCTGCGCCAAAAATTCCAGAGGGGAGAGGCGCTTTTGCCCCAAGCGCGAAATGCCGCAGAAAATAAATTTTCGGCCTCGACTTCCTTTTCAAAAAAAGGCTCTGTGACCTCTTTTCTCCCCAGATTTTCCCTCTTTTCCCGTTTTAGAATACATCGTGTATAACCCAAAGCTCAATTTTCTGTGGAAAACTAGGTGAAAAAGTGGAAAACACTGTGGAACCCCGCTTCTTTTTCACAAAATCGGTGGAAAACCCAGTGGAAAAAGTTAAAAAATCATTCCAGCCGGGATACTCTTCCGATAACGCACCAAAATGGAATCCCGCACTTCCACGGATTTTCTTGAATGGGCCGGGCAAACATGATACAATGAAAGACAGAAAACGGCCCCGGACATGGGCCGCAAAAATTCTTTTCACGGAGGCGTCTGCCTATGAACTGGATCTCCCGCTTTGAGCGGAAATACGGCCGCTTTTGCATCCCCAACCTCATCTCCATCATCGTAGGCGGACAGATTTTAGTCTACGCCATCGAGGCTGTTCGTCAACCAATTCATCTCCGTCTATCTCGGCCTGAGCCGGTGCCTGCTGCTGATGGGGCAGGTGTGGCGGCTCATCACCTTCGTCTTTATCCCGTTTTCGGGGGGCGGGCCGCTGAGCGTCATCCTCGGCATCTACTTCACATGGTTCATCGGCACGGCGCTGGAAAAGGAGTGGGGCGATTTCCGCTTCAACCTCTACTTCCTGCTGGGGATGATCGGCACCGCGCTGGGCTGTCTCGTCACCGGCATCCCCGCCGACACCTACTGCCTGTCGCTGTCGCTGCTGCTGGCTTTCGCCATGCTCTACCCCGAGGTGCAGGTGCTGCTGTTCTTCGTCATCCCGGTAAGGGTGAAGTATTTCGGTCTCTTCGCCGCTGCCATGTGGCTGTTCAGCTTTCTGACTGCCGGGTGGCTGTATAAGTGAGCTATCTGCTGAGTATGCTGGGGTTTGTGCTCTTCTTCGGGCCGCAGGCACTGCGCAGCGTCCGGGCGTGGATACGCCGGGAGCAGTGGAAGCGGAAGAACCGGAGGTGAGCCGCGCATGATGATAGACCGCCTTGCGGGCAACGCGGCCCTGAAGACAGCGTCCGCGATGCTGGGCAGCCGCCGCGACCCACAGCGTGTTATTGGTGGGCGAGACGGGCTGGGCGCGGGCTACGCGGCCCGGTGCGTGGCGGCAGACTATCTTTACCGGCAGGCGGCGCGCCGAGGCCCTTCTGCGGGCAGATGCTGCCGTGCCGTGGGCAAAGCCGGCGACCGCGACAGCGGCCGCATCGAGACCGGCGTGGTACGGGAGGCCATCTCCGTCACCGGCATGGGCTCGGGCGGGCGGTATCTCGTCAGTCAGGTCAAGGCCATGCGCACCGAAATTTTCAACACCAGCCTCTCCGCCGAGGGCCGCGCCGTCCTGCTCTACCATGTGGAGCGGATGAACGAGGAATCCGCCAACGCCCTGCTGAAGGTGATGGAGGAGCCGCCGGAAGGCGTGCTCTTCCTGCTGACGGCAGACTCGCTGGCCGGTGTGCTGCCCACCATCCGCAGCCGCTGCATCAGCTTCGCCGTGGCCCCGGTCAGCCCCGAGGAATGCGCCCGGTGGTGCATCGGGCAGGGCGTGGACAAAAAGCAGGCCCGGCTCTACAGTGAGCTGTTCGACGGCCACATCGGCACAGTGCTTGCCGCCGCCCGGGACGACGCCCGCCGGGAACAGGTGGAAAGGCCCTGACGCTGGCCAAGGCCGCGGCGGCTCACGACAGCTATGCCGCCGTCCTGCTGGCCGGGTACGAAGGACAAGGCCGCAGCGGCCTGCTGGGCGATTTCGGGCCGTGGCCGCCGCTGGATCCGGGGGTGCGCCAGCACCCCTCTGGCGGCTGACGCCGCCCGCCGCGCCCTCTCGCTGGCCGATGCGGCCATTCAGCGGCTTGCCGCACAGGTGAACCCCAAAATCACACTTTCCGTTCTTGCAGCGAAGCTTGGATAAAGCAAAAGCTCCCCTTCCGGGGAGCTTTTGCTATTGCGATTTGATTCGATTATCTTCTGCGGGACCGACTCCGCCGCCGCAGGTTCAGCGAACCGCCGCCGGCCACCATCGTCAGGAAGCCCAGCACGATGAGGGATGCCGATGAGCGCGGCCATGAGAAGAAGGGTCGTTTTGGCGTCGGTGCGAAAGTCAGACACATATTCTTTGTGGGTCACGAGGTCCACCGTTCCCATCTCGTAGCCGTCGAGGTAGACGGTGGCCGTACCAAGCACAGCACCCTCCTTGACGGTGGCCGAAGTGCTCTCCGGCACCGAGAACTCGAAGGTCACTTCATCGTCGGCGTGGCCGTAGCCGCTGAGGCCGCTGGCGGCGTAGAGCTCCACGGCTTCCTCCGTGCGGCACTTGGTCAGCGGGATGGTGGTCAGCACCGTCTCCGTGTCCACGAGCTGACGGTCAGAAAAGCTGGAGAAAGCCCAGTCCAAAATCTCCGCACCTCGCGGTAGATGTTGTTCATATCACTGCCAGCACCACGAGGCCGTAGGTGTGGCCGTCCTGCTGGGCAAAGGTGACGAAGCACCGGCCTGCGAGGGTGGTGAAGCCGGTCTTCATGCCCCGGACATAGTCGCGGTGATAGGCATACTCCGGGTCCAGCATGAGGTTGGTGGCCTTGATGGTCCGCTCGTTCTGGTGCAGGTTCGTGGCGGGCAGCGTATAGGTGAGGGTGTTCGCGGCCTGCATATAGGTCTCGTTGGCGTAGCAGGCAGCGGCAATTTTTGCAAGGTCCTCTGCCGTGGAGACGTTGCCGTAGTCGTACAGGCCGTGGACGCAGGAGAAGGTGGTATCCGTGCAGCCCAGCTCCTTGGCGCGGGCGTTCATCTGGGCCACGAAGGCCGTCAGGTCGCCGCCGAGACGTCGCTGGCGATGACGCTGGCCGCGTCGTTGGCGCTGGCCACCAGCAGACCGTAGAGCAGGTCGATGCGGCGCACCGTCTCGCCGATGCGGAGGTTCATGGTGGAGCCGTTGGCGTTCTGGATGTCCTTGAACTCCTGGGTCAGGCTGGTGGGGATGGTGATCTCAGCGTTCATGTCCTTGCCGCTCTCGAGGAAGAGCAGAGCCGTCATCATCTTGGTGAGGCTGGCGATGTAGCGTTGCTGGTCAGAGTTCTGCCTGAGGATGGGCTTGCCGGTATCCAGATTGAAGAGATAGACCGACTCGGTGTCGCTGGCCGTCGGATAGGCATCGATAAGCGGCAAACCCGGGCAGGGCGGCGCAGACCATCAGCACCAGCGTGAGCAGCAGCGCCGTGCTCCGGCGCAGGAAGGTGGGTCGATTCATAGGCTTGTCCTCCTTAACATTCAAACATCAGCCAAACACTTTGTGCCAGAATGCACTCAGTCCGTGCTTCTCGGGTTCAGCCTCGGGCTCTGCCGGGGCGGGGTGCAGTTCGGGGCTGGTAAAAGCCCAGTCGAACAGCTCTGCCGCCTCCCGGAAGATATTCTGGGAGTTCGAGGCCAGGATGACCAGCCCATACGTATGGCCGTCCGTCTGGGCAAAGGTGACGAAGCACCGCCCGGCCTGGGTGGTGAAGCCGGTCTTCATGCCGTGGGCATCGCTGCGGTAATAGCCGCTGCCGGGCTGCAAAAGCTTGTTGGTGGTCGTGACCGTCCGGGCCGGATGCAGGTTGGTGGCGGGCAGTTCATAGGACACCGTGTCCGCTATCTGGCGGTAGGTCGGGTTCGCATAGCAGGCCAGCGCGATCTTCGCCATATCGCGGGCCGTGGAGTAGTTGCCGCCGTCGTAGAGGCCGTGGGGGCAGGTGAAATGAGTGGCCGTACAGCCCAGCTGACTGGCCCGGACGTTCATCTGGGCCGCGAAGGCTGCCAGACTGCCGGAGGTATCGACGGCCAGCACGCTGGCTGCGTCGTTGGCGCTGGGCAGGAGCATGGCGTACATCAGATCGATGCGGCGCACCGTCTCGCCGGCCTGCAGGCCGATGGTGTGGCCCCGGTTGGCGGATGGACTGAAGTTCCGGCGTGAGGCTGGCCGGGATGGTGATACTGGCACTGAGGTCGGTGCCGCTTTCCAGCACGAAGGGCCGTCATCATCTTGGTCAGGCTGGCAACGCAGCGGGGAAGGTCGGGGTTCTGCTCCACGAGAGCTTCGCCGGTGTCGGCATCGAAGAGGTAGATGGATTCCTGCGGGTAGGCGGCCTGAATGGGCATCGCGTAGACGGCGAAACCGGACAGTGCCGCTGTAGTCATGAATGCAGCGGTCAGAACCAGAGCGAAGCCGCCGCGCAAAGGGATGAAACTGCATAAATTGATACTCCATCGGAAGCCTGGGGCTTCCTTGCTCCCAATAAGAGCTATAATAAAGAATACCATAAATGAAGCAAAAAAGGTGGTTTTCAACAATGATGCTCTCCTTTGGTGGAAAAATGCCCCGGGATGAGGGTGCTGTCTTTGTGGCGGCGAATGCGACGGTGCTGGGCGACGTGACACTGGGCAGGGGCGTGAATATCTGGTACGGGGCTGTACTGCGGGCCGACGAGGGCGCACTGATCCTGGGCGAGAACAGCAATGTGCAGGACAACGCCGTGCTCCACTGCGACCCCGGCGGGGTCGTTCTGGGCAAAACGTCACCGTAGGCCACAGCGCCCTCGTCCACGGCTGCACGGTGGGGGACAACAGCCTCATCGGGATGCATGCTACCATCCTCAACCACGCCGTCGTGGGCAAAAACTGCATCATCGGGGCCGGGGCGCTGGTGCCTGAAGGAATGGTCATCCCCGACAACTCGGTGGCGGTAGGCGTGCCCGCCCGGGTCATCAAGACCATCCGGGACGACCAGCTGGCCCACAACATCGAGAACGCAAAAGCTTATGTGGAGATGGGCCGTCAGCACGCGGCGCTGTGAGATACTATGTTGTATATTACACTGAACCGCTTGTACCGCCGTCTTTTCTATGCTATCATCGAGTCAAAACAGGGCGCGTCCCGCCCGCACGGAGGTATGAAGAATGTCTGAGATGTTTTCCCGCCGAGTATTCATGAGGGTCGGGCGTTGTGGCCGCTGCCGCTGCCCTGACGGCCTGCTCTTCCACCAATGAGGCTGTCAATCAGGCTTTGATCGAGGGCGCAGTTGGCGGCATCGTGGCTGCGGATTGCAAAATTGGCAGAAGCAGATATTGGGCCGCAAATGCCACTGTTCCCGTCAACGAGATTTCTTTCAGAATCGTCATGACTAATGTCAGCTCGAAGCCTGTGACGCTCAGCGGTGATAACTTTGCCACTACGCTGGATGGTACCCCCATCCCCCCGTTCAACTTCAGCGCACGGGATGTGGGAGATGCAGACATCTGGCGCACCTATGACAGTCTCACCATCAGACCCGGCGAGGAGCGCAGTGTTGCCTTGGCGTATGAAATCAGCCAGCCGACCTATGACAGCTGGTACAGTTCCAGCCGCACTGTCGCCGTTAGTTTTACCTGCGGCAATCAGCGCGTGACCTACACCAAAAATTCCCGCTCTGACGAAATCACCGTGAGCGACATCGAGACGCTGTAAGCAAAGCGCTGCATTTCCGCTCCAAAAATTTCACAGGCCGATTAACAAATCTTTCACAGGAAAGACATGATTTTGGCCGGTAATTCGGGTATACTATAGCTCACAAGGGTGCGGGGCCGCAACCGCCCCTTGCACATGATTCCTCCTCACACCAAAGCAATACCCCAAACAGCAAGGCCCCCTCTGGCGTCGCCGCAAGCGCCAGACGGGGGCCTTGTTGTATCTGGGAAACAGAACGCCCCCGCTCAGCACTTCCTGAGCAGGGGCGTTTTTGTGTATTTACATCATGCCGCGGAAGACAGCCTGTGCGATCTGGAAGTAGAGGATCAAGCTGCAGGCATCCACGATGGTGGTGATGAAGGGGGTCGCCATGATGGCCGGGTCGGCGCCCAGCTTCTTGGCGGCCAGCGGCAGCATACCGCCCACCAGCTTTGCGAGGATGACGCTGAAGAACAGCGACACGCTGACGACCACTGCGTAGCCGATGACATTGTCATACTGGCCGGCGTAGAGGTAGGTGTACATCAGGTAGATGCGCAGACCGTTGACGAGGCCCAGCACCGCGCCGACGATGGCGGAGACCCGCAGCTCCTTGCCCAGAACCTTGAGGAAGTCGCTGGGCTCCACCTCACCCAGAGCGAGGCCGCGGACCATCAGGGTGCTGATCTGGTTGCCGCAGTTGCCGGCAGTATCCATCAGCATGGGCATGAAGGAGACCAGCAGGGGCAGGCTGACGAAAGCCTCTTCGTAGTGGGTCGTGACCATGCCGGTGAAGGTAGCAGAGAGCATCAGGATGAGCAGCCAGGGGATACGCTGCTTGGCGTGGGTCCAGACGCTGGTGCCGAAGTAGGTGGTGGCATCGTCGTCGGGCAGAATAGCTGCCATCTTCTGCATATCCTCGGTGCTCTCATCGGTCAGGACGTCGATGGCGTCGTCGATGGTGATGATACCGACGAACATGCCCTCGTTGTCCAGAACAGGCATCGCGGTGAAGTCGTAGCGCTGCATCTCGCGGGCCACATACTCCTGGTCATCCGTGACCTTCACGGTGACGACATTGTCGTCCATGATGTCCACGATGGGGGTAGAGGGGTCAGACAGCAGCAGGCTGCGGGCCGACACGACGCCCAGCAGGCGGTTGCGCTCCACCACATAGCAGGTGTAGACCGTCTCGGCGTTCTCACCCTGCTTACGGATCGCGGCGAAGGCGTCACTGACGGTCATCTCCTGCCGCAGACGGACGTATTCGGGGGTCATCAGGCTGCCGGCAGAGCTCTCGGGGTAGTTCAGCAGCTTGTTCAGGCTCTCACGGGTCTGGCGGGACGACTTTTCCAGCACCCGCTTGACCACGCCTGCGGGCATATCCTCCAGCAGGTCGGCGGCGTCGTCAAGGCTCATATCTTCGATGGCACTCACCAGCTCGACGTCGGAGAACGCATTCACGAGGTCGTCGCGGGCCTCATCGGACATATAGGCGAATGCTTGCGTTGCAACGTCCTTTTTCAGCAGACGGAACACCACGAGGCGGTTGTTCTCGTCCAGCTCCTCCAGCAGCTCGGCCAGGTCGGCGGGCTGCTCTTCCTCGGTCACTTCGCGCAGCTTGACGTACTGCTTCTTGACGAGCAGCAGGCAGACGGCTCTTGGTCAGCATCTCGGGGTTGGCCTTGACCTCTTCGTCGTTGGCCTCCTCTTTTCGGCCCCGCGGACGTCCTGAGGTCTTCGGTGGCCTGCTCGTTCAGGTCTTCGGCCAGCTTCTGGCGCACCTCAGCGGGAATATCCGTGGGCAGCTCCTGCACCGGAAGAGCCTGTTCCTCTTCGCGCTCCGGGGTCTTCTTTTCTTCTTCCATTTGTGTTCCTCCTCTTTTCTGCCTCAGGAGGACACAGCCGCATCAACGCAAAAAGCGCCGCTCCTGCGCCGCAGACCCCGGGCCGCACTGCCCATCTGCACGCGCAAAGCTGCGCCTCTTTTGTACGGCAGCCGGACAGCGGATACTCCGCTGTTCAGCGTACAAAAAAGGCGAACGCAGCACCCTTCGCGGTCGCTCCGGCCGCATCATTCCATCGTCTTCGACTATGATCCGGGTCCATTGTCCTGCGTTCACCTCCACAAATTCGTTTTGCTAAGTTTCTTAGCCTATAAGTTTATTATATCTCCACTCAAATGCCCGGTCAACCCTGTAAGGCGTCCATTTCCGGAATATTGACGCAGAAAAAACGCACAGCGCCCTCCCCGGTGCTTGCGGCTTCACCGGAAAGGGCGCTGTGTTTGGATATTGCTTTGGTGTGAGGAGGAATCATGTACAAGGAATCGGTTGCGGCCCCGAATCCTCATGGCTGTAGTATAGCAGATTCCGCACCGGATTTCATGAAAAACCTATGAAGAAAGTGTAAAAGACGCAAAAATACGCCCCGGACACTGTTTCCAGTGAGCGGGGCGCTAAAAACGGGATCTGTTTTTGACTGCGGCAAGATACCTGCAAGCAGGTCTTATGCAGCAGGCGGGGCAAGGTATCTGCGAACAGACCTTATGCTCCTGACACACGCTAAGTATGCTTTCAAGGACCCTCGCGGGCGCTTTGGTATTTCAGGCTCTGCCCGCCCCGACGCGTTCGGACGCGGGCAGAGAGTTGAAATCAGTTTGGAGTACAAAGCTCCAGTCTCTGCGTAGAAATAAGCCTGTCATTTCTTCTCTGGCCGGGGCCACAGTTTCGTACTGCTGCGTTGCGCAGTAATCGCCAGCACGGAGCAGCCGCCCTTTCGGGACTAAGGTGCCGCTGCGGCAAAATTCCAGCCAGAATCAAAGAACTCTGGCTTACTTGTAAGCCTCGACCAGGCGGGTCGATGCTCGTAACGGTCGTTTGCGACCTGCTCGTTGCGAGCGAACAGCTGCTTTGCACGCTCCGGGAATGCACGAGTCAGGCGGCTGTAACGGGTCTCGTTTGCCAGCAGGGCCTGATACTTCTCGGCATCCACAGCCTTGGAGGTCAGGGTGAAGGGGTTCTTGCCCTGAGCCTTGTTGGCCGGATTGAAGGTGAACAGGTTCCAGTAACCAGACTCAACTGCCTTCTTCATCTCGTTCTGGCAGTTGGTCATGCCGCCTTAACACCGTGCAGCTCGCAGGAGCGTAGCCGATGATGAGGGAGGGGCCGGGATATGCCTCAGCCTCTGCGATAGCCTTGACAGCCTGGTTCATGTTAGCGCCCAGAGCGATCTGAGCAACATAGATGTACCCGTAGGTCATAGCGATCGCAGACAGGCTCTTCTTGCTGATCTCCTTACCAGCAGCAGCGAACTGGCAGACCTCGCCGATGTTGGAGGCCTTGGATGCCTGTCCGCCGGTGTTGGAGTACATCTCAGTATCGAAGACCATGACGTTGACATCCTCGCCGGAAGCCGGGACGTGGTCAGACCGCCGAAGCCGATGTCGTATGCCCAGCCGTCACCACCGAAGATCCAGATGGACTTCTTGGCGATGAACTCCTTGCTCTTCAGGATCTCAGCGGACTCGGCGCAGCCAGCGGCAGCAACCTCTCCAGCTCAGCGATCGAGCCTTAGCGGGGCATCGTTAGCCTTGGTGTTGTTCTTGGTTGCCATGAACTCGTCAAAGGCAGCCTTCAGCTCAGCAGAAGCCTTGTCAGAACCAGCGACCTCAGCGATGCGCTTGATCAGGTTCTCACGGACGGTCTTCTGGCCCAGATACAGGCCCAGGCCGTGCTCTGCGTTATCCTCGAACAGGGAGTTGCACCATGCAGGACCGTGGCCGCTGTCCTTGTTGACAGTGTACGGAGAGATGGAAGCAGTACCGCCCCAGATAGAGGAGCAGCCGGTGGCGTTGGAGATGTACATCTTCTCGCCGAACAGCTGGGTGATCAGACGTGCGTAAGAGGTCTCAGCACAGCCTGCGCAGGAGCCAGAGAACTCCAGCAGCGGCTGGTTGAACTGAGAGCCGATGACGGTGTCGTCTGCGAACTTAGAGGGCTTCTTGGAGATGTTGGCGACGCAGTAGTCGAAGACTGCCTGCTGATCGGCCTGAGACTCCTGAGGAACCATCTGGATAGCCTTGGTGGGGCAGACGGTGACACACTCGCCGCAGCCCATGCAGTCCAGAGGAGACACAGCCATAACGAACTTATACTCGTTCGCGGGCTTGTTGTCGCGGCTCTTGGTCTGTGCGGGAGCTGCTGCCAGCTCGTCAGCGGTCAGCTGGAAGGGACGGATGGTTGCGTGAGAGCACACGAATGCGCACTGGTTGCAGCCAACGCACTTTGCAGCATCCCACTCGGGGACGTTCACAGCGGTGCCGCGCTTCGTAAGCGGAAGCGCCCTGCTCCCACTCGCCGTTTGCGTTAGCAACGAAAGCAGAGACGGGCAGGCTGTCGCCGTCCATACGAGCGATGGGCTCCATGACGTTGCGGATCTGCTTGACCAGCTCGGGACGGCCAGACAGCTCCTTCGGGGCGGGATCGGCCTCGGGGTTGGACCAGGAAGCGGGGACGTCCACCTTGTGGATGGCGTCAACACCGGCATCGATGGCCTTCCAGTTCATCTCAACGACGTCCTGACCCTTCTTGCCGTAGCTCTTCTGAGCTGCCTGCTTCATGAAGTTGACGGCGTCCTCGATGGGCATAACGTCAGCCAGCTTGAAGAAAGCGGACTGCAGGATGGTATTGGTGCGCTTGCCCATACCGATCTCGATAGCCTTGTCGATCGCGTTGATGGTGTACAGCCGGATGTTGTTGTCCGCGATGTACTTCTTGGCCTCAGCGTTCAGGTGATGGCCCAGCTCCTCATCGTTCCACTGGCAGTTGATCATGAACACGCCGCCGGGCTTGACATCCTGGACCATCTTCATGCCCATGTGGATGTAAGCGGGGTTGTGGCAGGCCACGAAGTCAGCCTGGTTGATGTAGTAGGGGCTGCGGATGGGCTTGTCGCCGAAGCGCAGGTGGCTGATGGTCACGCCGCCGGTCTTCTTGGAGTCATACTGGAAGTATGCCTGAACATACTTATCCGTGTGGTCGCCGATGATCTTGACGGAGTTCTTGTTCGCACCGACGGTACCGTCGCCGCCCAGACCCCAGAACTTGCACTCCTTGGTGCCAGCTGCTGCGGTGATGGGAGCGGGCTTGACCTCAGGCAGAGACAGGCCGGTGACATCATCGGTGATGCCGAGGGTGAAGCGCTCCTTCGGCTGATCCTTCTCCAGCTCCTTGAACAGAGCGAAGATGGAGGACGGGGGAGTATCCTTGCTGCCCAGACCGTAACGGCCGCCGGTCGATGACATCATTCTTGCCAGCCTCACGCAGGGTAGCTGCGACATCCAGGTACAGGGCTCGCCCAGAGAGCTGGCTCCTTGGTGCGGTCCAGAACTGCGACCTTCTTAGCGGTAGCAGGCAGGACCTTCAGCAGAGCGGAGGACACCCAGGGACGGTACAGGCGGACCTTGACGATACCGACCTTCTCGCCCTTAGCGTTCAGGTAATCGACGACCTCGTCCGCAACGTCGCAGACAGAGCCCATAGCGATCATGACGCGATCGGCATCGGGTGCGCCGTAGTAGTTGAACAGGTCGTAGTTGGTGCCCAGCTTCTCGTTGATCTTGGCCATGTACTTCTCGACGACTGCGGGCAGTGCGTCGTAGACAGAGTTGCAGGCCTCACGATGCTGGAAGAACACGTCGCCGTTCTCGTGGGAACCGCGCATCTTGGGTGCTCAGGGTTCAGAGCCTTTGCGCGGAACTCCTCGACAGCCTCCATGTTGCACATTTCCTTCAGGTCGGCGTAGTCCCACTTCTCGATCTTCTGGTACTCGTGAGAAGTACGGAAGCCGTCGAAGAAGTTCAGGAAGGGGACCTTGCCCTCGATGGCTGCCAGATGGGCAACAGGGGACAGGTCCATGACTTCCTGCACGCTGCTCTCGACCAGCATTGCGAAGCCGGTCTGGCGGCATGCCATAACGTCGCTGTGATCACCGAAGATGTTCAGGGACTGGGTAGCAACGGTACGTGCAGAAACATCGAACACGCAGGGCAGCTGCTCAGCAGCGATCTTGTACATGTTGGGGATCATCAGCAGCAGGCCCTGAGAAGCGGTGAAGGTGGTGGTAACAGCACCTGCACCCAGAGAGCCGTGCACAGCGCCTGCAGCGCCTGCCTCAGACTGCATCTCGACGACCTTGACCTGGTTGCCGAAGATGTTCTTCTGGCCCTGAGCGGACCACTGGTCCACAAAGTCAGCCATCGGAGAAGAGGGGGTAATGGGGTAGATGGCAGCCACGTCCGTGTAGGCATATGCTACATGAGCGGCAGCGGTATTGCCATCCATGGTTTGCTTTGCTCTAGGCATTTTTCTTCCTCCATTCAGAATTTGGTACCTTCTGCGCGGGGCAAACGTCTTTTTGCCGGAGCCGGAGAACTCCTTTGAAAAACGTATTGCTCGACTGATAAGCGCCGCACTTCGCCGGAGCCGGAGAACTCCACAAAAGCACACGCTCATCGAGGGCAATAGCCCTGCCCGGGGCCGGAGAACCCCATGAAGGCACTATTGCTCATCTAATATAATAGCAAATTCCGCCGGTAAAGGCAACGCAAACCGACTGTAAAAACACAACAAAAATTCAAGAATTTTTTTAGCGCTTTTTTACAGATGTGTTCTTTGCTGCATCCATGGCGGTGTTATGCTCCAAAATCCAGCATCCATCAGGCTTTTTCTTACAAAATTCTAAATTTATAATTGACATTTGTACAGATTCTGCCGTAAACTTTATCTATAGTATCATGCGCCGCACAGCGCAGGGAAGGACAGGCACAAAACGATGGATGCTGCACATTTTGAAAAGACCCTCTCGAGCGAGGTTCTCTTTGAGGGCCGGGTGGTCACGCTGACCAAAGACGTGGCTCTGCTGGAAAACGGCGAGACTTCTGTCCGGGAGGTGGTCCACCACCACGTCGGAGGCCTGCATCGTACCGTATTTTGAGGACGGCACCCTCTGCATGGTGCGCCAGTTCCGCTACGCCATGCAGCAGGAGCTGTGGGAGCTGCCCGCCGGCAAGCTGGAAAAGGGCGAAGACCCCTTTGAAGCCGCCAAGCGGGAGCTGGGCGAAGAGTGCGGCCTGACCGCCGACCACTACACCCCGCTGGGCGAGTTCTACCCCACGGTGGGCTATGACACCGAGATCATCTATATGTGGGTGGCCACCGGCCTGCACACCACCCAGATGCATCTGGACGACGACGAGTTCCTGACGCCCGACCGCATCCCGCTGGCAAAAGCCTACGAGATGGTCATGAGCGGCGAGATCAAGGACGGCAAGACCATCGCGGGCGTGCTCAAGCTCAAGGCACTGGTGGACGAGGGCAGGCTGTGATACTCTACGAAGATACAGCCCTCGTGGTTCTGGACAAGCCCGCCGGGCTTTCCAGCGAGGACGGCGTACCCGCCGCCCTGCGGAAGCTCTGGCAGCCCGACGCCTATGTGGGCGTCATCCACCGGCTGGACACCGGCGTGTCGGGTCTGATGGTCTATGCAAAGACCCCGCAGGCAGCCGCCGCCCTCAGCCGTCAGGTGACACAGAGCCAGCAGGTTTATGCCGAACAGGATGGCCGGGCCGAGCCTGACGCCGGCACACCGGACGCGCCGCCTTTCGTGAAACAATACCGCGCCCTCATCGCGGGCGGGCCGGACGAGAAGCTGCCCGCCGAAGGCGTCCTGCGGGACTACTTATTCAAGGACAGCCGGAAAGGCCGTGTTTTTCCGGTGAGCCGTCCGCGCAAGGGCGTGAAGGAGGCTGTGCTGGAATATCGCATTTCTGCCTCCGCCCCGGACGGCAGCGCCAGCCTTGCGGACATCACCCTCCACACCGGGCGCACCCATCAGATCCGGGTGCAGTTCGCGTCCCGCCGCCACCCGCTCTGGGGCGACGGCAAATACGGCAGCCGCATCAAGGGAGACATTGCGCTTCAGAGTGCCCGGCTCCGCTTCATCCATCCCGACACCGGAAAGGGAATGGACTTCCGCCTCCCGGTCCTCGGGACATGGCCCGCTTGGGGCATCAGACAGGAAAACGACAATGGAACAACAGTATAAAACAGATTCCGAAATATACGCCGTCCTCGAGCGGGAGATCATCGATCTGACCCTCCGGCCCGGCTGTTCGCTGAGCGAAAACCCGCTCTGCACCCGCTTCGGCGCGCCCCTCCCTCATCCGGGTGGTGCTGCAGCGGCTGCAGGAGAACGGGCTGGTGAAGATCGTGCCGTACAAAGGCACCACCGTCACCCGGCTGAACCGGGACATCGTGGACGAGCTGATCTATGAGCGCATCGCGGTAGAGGCCCGGGTCCTGCGGGACTTTGCGCCCCACTGCACACCGGAGCACCGCGCCCTCATCCGCCAGCGTGCCGCCGCCTATGACGAGCTGGCCAAGGCCGAGACGCTGGACTTCAACCGCCTCTACGAGGCCGACACCCGGCTCCACGAGACGTGGTTCTCCGCCATGGGCAAGATGTACCTCTGGCGCACCCTGCAGAACGCCCACGCCGACTACAGCCGGTTCCGGATGCTGGACACCCTGACCACCGGCGGGCTCGCCGAGGTGGTGGCTGACCACCACAACCTCATCGACGCCATCGAGCGGTGCGACCTCGCGGCCTTTGAGCCGCTGGTGGAACGCCACCTTTACGGCGGCATCCGCCGTCTGGGCTCCAAGCTCACCGAGGAATACGCCGATTATTTTGAATGATGTTCCATGGGGAACCAAAAAGCGCCTCTGCACAAATGTGCAGGGGTGCTGCTGTTTTTCTCAGCCCATGATGCCGGAGATGAAGATCTCCAGACCGATGCCGATGAGGATGACGCCGCCGAGGACGGAGGCTTTGCCGGAGAGGTCGGTGCCGAACTTTTTACCAATGGCAAGGCCGGCCTCGCAGATGAAGAAGGTGACGGCCGCCACGATGAGGGAGCAGACCAGCGCCATGAACCAGCCGTACTCCGAGATGGTGAAGCCCACCGACAGCGCGTCGATGCTGGTGGCGACGCCCTGCATGAAGAGTGCGCCCGCGCTCAGCTCAGCAGCTTCCTCAGCCTCTTCGCCCTTGATGCCCTCGATGAGCATCTTGCCGCCGATGTAACCCAGCAGGATGAGGGCGATCCAGGGGATGAACTTTCGAAGGAAGAGAACAGCTCCACGATGGTGTGGACGCAGACCCAGCCCGTCATGGGCATGACGGCCTGAAAGATGCCGAAGGTGCCTGCGATCCGACGCCCCGGCGGCGGGACATCTGCGGGTCATGCAGACCGTTTGCCATCGAGACGGAAAACGCATCCATGGCAAGGCCCACGCCCAGCAGGGCGCTGTTGAAGAAAAAAAAAACTCCATTCCATAACGATGCCTCCTGATTTGACCGGAATTGGTGGGTAGATAAAGACCAGGATCGGCGCGCATTTCGCCAATTCCGGGTCGGATTTTTACAAACTGACTCCATGTGGAATGGGCGTGGTACTCGCACCAAAGCACATGAGTCTCGCAAATGAAAGCAAGCCAGACAGCCGCCCGGGCCGTCATTGTGTTGACTTGCTGCGCCGCCTGCAAAACAGCGCCTGCTACTCCCCCATGAGGATCTTTCTTGTTGTCCGGCTATCGTACCACACAAACAGCGGATTTGTCCAGTATAACCGTGATTTTTTGCAAAAAACCTGCGGGAGAGCACCGCAGAAAGCGTGTACCCCCGCAGGGTCAGTTTATGTGGAAATGAGGTTTATTCCTCGTCGCCGGTGTCAGCCCTGGAGCTTCGGCGGCCGATGCCTCATCGGCTGCTTCCATCTCCGCCAGCTGCTCGGCAGTGGGCTCGTCCTCGGTGTCGGCCTCGATGCTCTCGGTCTGTGCCTCGTCGTCGTGGTCGGTGCGGGCCAGCACCATCACCTTATCGTTCTCGCCCAGACGCATGACCCGGACGCCGGAGCCGTAGCGGCTCTGGACGGGGATCTCGTTGGCGTGCAGGCGGATGATGATGCCCTCCTGACTGCTCAGCAGCACATCGTCGATGTCGTCCACGATCTTGACGGCGGCCACCTTGTCCTTGGAGGCGTCGTAGTTGCGGATGCCCTTGCCGCCGCGGGCGGTGATGCGGTAGGTGTCGATGTCAGAGCGCCGGCCCTTGCCGTTTTCGGTGACGGTGAGCACCGTGCCGCCCTCGCGGCAGATGCAGACGCCGACGACCTCGTCGCCCTCGGCCAGCTTGATGGCGCGGACGCCGTGGCCGCTGCGGCCCATCGGGCGGGCATCGGCCTCGTTGAAGCGGATGGCCTGACCGTTGCGGGTGGCCACGATGAGCATATCATTGCCGGTGGTCAGGCGGGTCCATGCCAGCGCGTCGCCCTCGTTGAGTGCGATGCCGATGAGGCCCGTCTTGCGGATGTTGGCGTACTGCTCCAGCGGGTGCGCTTGATGAGGCCCTGCTTGGTGACCATGGTGACGAAGCCGCCCTTGTTGTCCTCGTCCTTCGGGTAGCAGAGCATGTTGGTGACCTTTTCGCCCTCGGCCAGCTGCAGCAGATTGACGATGTTGCTGCCCTTGCTGGTGCGGCTGCCCTCGGCGATGGTGTAGCCCTTGATGCGGAAGAGACGGCCCTTGTCGGTAACGAACAGGACATAATCATGGGTAGAGCCCACGAACATCTCCTGCACGATGTCCTCTTCCTTCCGGGTCATGCCGGAGATGCCGCGGCCGCCGCGCTTCTGGGCCTGATAGGTGGCCTTGAGCTGGCGCTTGATATAGCCGGCCTCGGTGAGGGTGTAGACGCACTGCTCCTCGGCGATGAGGTCTTCGATGTCCACTTCACCGGTGACGGACTGAATCTCGGTGCGGCGCTCGTCGCCGAAGCGCTTCTTCATGTCCAGCAGCTCGTTCTTGACGATTTCCAGAACGCGGGCGTCGTTGGCGAGGATGTCCTCCCAATCCTTGATTTTTGTCTGTAAGCCGGACAGCTCTTCCTCAATTTTGAGGATCTCGAGACCAGCCAGACGGCCCAGCTGCAATTTCACGATAGCGTCGGCCTGCGGGTCATCGAAGCCGAACTGCTCCATGATCGCGGCCTTTGCCTCGGCCATGCCGCCCTTGCAGGCGCGGATGGTAGCGATGAGCTCATCCACGATGTCGGTGGCCTTCTTCGACCCTCGAGGATGTGGGCGCGCCCTTGGCCTTCTTCAAATCATACCGTGCGGCGGCGGACGACTTCATCCTGGAACTCGACGTACTTCTGTATCATCTGTTTCAGGGTCATGACCTTCGGCACCTTGTGGTCGATGGCCAGCATGATGACGCCCACGGTATCCTGCAGCTGGGTGTACTGGTACAGCTGGTTCAGGATGACCTGCGCGTTGGCATCCTTGCGGATGTCCACCACGATGCGCATCCCCTTGCGGTTGGTCTCATCGTTCAGGCCGGTGATGCCCTCGATCCGCTTGTCCTTGACCAGCTCTGCCATGTTCTCGATGAGGCGGGCCTTGTTGACCATATACGGGATCTCCGTGATGATGATCTGGGTGCGGCCATTCTTGGTCTCTTCGATGGTGGCACGGCCCCGCAGGGTGATTTTGCCGCGGCCGGTGGCGTAGGCGGCGCGGATGCCGCTTCGGCCCATGATGATGCCGGCAGTGGGGAAGTCCGGTCCCTTGATGTGCTCCACCAGGCCGGGCAGGTCGATGTCGGGGTCCTCGATATAGGCCACGCAGCCGTCGATGACCTCACTGAGGTTGTGGGCGGGATGTTGGTGGCCATACCGACGGCGATGCCCTGACTGCCGTTGACCAGCAGGTTGGGGAAGCGGCAGGGCAGGACGCTGGGCTCTTTCTTCGTCTCGTCGAAGTTGGGGTCCCAGTTGATGGTGTCCTTGTCGATGTCGGTCAGCATCTCGACCGCCATGCGGCTCATGCGGGCCTCGGTGTAACGGTAAGCAGCCGGGGGGTCGCCATCGACCGAGCCGAAGTTACCCTGACCATCCACCAGCGGGTAGCGGAGGGAGAAATCCTGTGCCAGACGGACCATGGCGTCGTAGACGGAGGCGTCGCCGTGGGGTGGTAAGAGCCCAGCACCGCACCGACGGTATCCGCCGACTTGCGGTAGGGATGGCTGGGGTCGTTGCCGCGTTCGTGCATGGTGTAGAGGATGCGGCGGTGGACGGGCTTCAGGCCGTCACGCACATCCGGCAGGGCGCGGGCCACGATGACCGACATGGAGTAATCCAGAAACGCCGTCTCGATCTCCTTCTTGACGTCCCGGATGATCATCTTGGTACCGCTGCCCGGTATCATCACATAATCTTCTTCCATTGTTTCCTCCAATTACACGTCGAGCTTTGCGTACTGGGCGTTGGTCTCGATAAAGCGGCGGCGGGGCTCCACCTGATCGCCCATCAGGATGGTGAACGCCTCATCGGCCTTCTCGGCATCCTCGATGGTGATGCGGACGATGACGCGGTTGTCCGGGTTCATGGTGGTCTCCCAGAGCTGCTCCGGGTTCATCTCACCAAGGCCCTTATAGCGGTTTATCTTCGCGCCGGGCATCTCCTGCGAGAGCAGGGCCATTTCTGCGTCGTTGTAGGCGTATTTGATGGTGCTGCCCTTCTGCACCTTGAACAGCGGGGCTGTGCCATAGACATGGCCCTGCTCGATGAGGGGGCGCATATAGCGGAAGAAGAAGGTGAGCATCAGGGTGCAGATGTGAGAGCCATCGACATCGGCATCGGCCATGATGAACACTTTGTCATACCGCAGCTTGGAAATATCGAACTCGTCGCCGATGCCGCAGCCCAGTGCCAGCACGACAGGCATCAGCTTGTCGTTGCCGTAGATACGGTCGGCGCGGGCCTTTTCGACGTTGAGCATCTTGCCCCACAGGGGGAGGATGGCCTGAATGGCCGAGTCACGGCCCATCTTGGCCGAGCCGCCTGCGGAATCGCCCTCGACGATGAAGATCTCAGTGCGGGTGGGGTCTTTTTCGCGGCAGTCTGCCAGCTTGCCGGGCATCCGGCTGGTCTCGAGGGCGCTCTTGCGGCGCACCAGCTCACGGGCCTTCTTGGCGGCAGCGCGGGCGCGGGCGGCCTGGGTGGCCTTTTCGAAGATAGCCTTGGCCACGCCGGGTTCTCTCGAAGAACTCCATCAGCTTGAGTAGACCATGTTGGAGACGAGGGTTCGAATTTCCGTATTGCCCAGCTTTGCCTTGGTCTGCCCTCGAACTCGGCCTCCTGCAGCTTGACGGAGATAACGCAGATGAGGCCCTCACGGACGTCAGCGCCGGAAAGGTTCTCGTCCTTGTCCTTCAGCAGACCGTGGCTGCGGCCATAATCGTTGAAGACGCGGGTGAGGCTGCTGCGGAAGCCCTCTTCGTGGGTGCCGCCGTCGGGGGTGTTGACGTTGTTGGCGAAGCTCAGCAGCAGCTCATTGTAGCTGGAATTATACTGCAGGGCGATCTCTGCCATGCCCCGGTCGGTCTGGCCCTTGAGATAGATGACATTGGGGTGGAGCACCTCGAGGTCGCGCTTCTCGCCCAGATAGGTGACGAAGCTCTTGATGCCGCCCTCGTAGCACATGACCTCGGTGCGGTAGGTGGGCTCGCCCTCCTTGCCGTCCTCGAGGACGGGGGTGTAGAGCTCGCGCTCGTCGGTCAGGGTGATCTTGACACCGGCGTTCAGGAAGCTCTCTTCCCGCAGACGCTTTTCCAGCGTTTCGAAGTTGTAGACGGTGGTGTCCTTGAACATCTCCGGGTCGGGCTTGAAGGTGACGCGGGTGCCGGTGACACTGGGGTCCACGGTGCCGATGCACTTCAGCGGGCCGTCCGGGTCGCCGCGGCGGAAGGTCTGCTCGTACTCGCGGCCGTCGCGGCGGACGTTGACGGTCAGCCACTCCGAGCAGGCGTTGACGACAGACGCGCCGACGCCGTGCAGGCCGCCGGCCACCTTGTAGCCGGAGTTCTCGCCGCCGAACTTGCCGCCGGCGTGGAGGATGGTATAGACGACGGTGACGGCAGGCAGACCGGTATCAGCCTGGATGTCCACGGGGATGCCGCGGCCATTGTCCGTGACCTGAATGATGTCGCCCTTCAGGATCTTGACCTCGATGTGGTCGCAGTAACCGGCCAGAGCCTCGTCGATGGCGTTGTCCACGATCTCGTACACCAGATGGTGCAGGCCGCGCTCGCCGGTGGAGCCGATATACATACCGGGGCGCTTGCGCACTGCCTCCAGACCTTTCAGGACCTGGATCTCGCTGGCGTTGTATTCATGGTCCGTCGCAGTTTCTGCGTTGGTACTGGTAATGATTTCCTCTGCCATTTCCTTTCTCCCTTTTGTTTTGTTTCGTTTTTTCGTTACTATTTGTAAAAGCGATCAATCGCTGGTTGGCTTATTCCAGTTTCATCTCCGTGCGCCGTTTGAGCGCAGCCGGCGACAGCTCCGAGAGATAGATCGTATCCACCGGCGAATCTGCCAGCACATAGCTCTGGGGCTCATCGGACAGGCTCACCACCGCCCCGTTTTTCTGGGCGTAGTTCAGAAACTCCCGCCCCCGGGGTGAGATGGTCGTTGTTTCCAAGTTGAAGATGCCGATGATGTCCCGGTCGTTCAGGACATAATCGCGGCCAAGGTGTACATACATTGCATCACACTTTCGTCAGCACGCCGCCGTTCATCCGGTAGACCTCGCCGTCCGTTTTGAGGAAAGCGGTGTCGTCGCAGCTGGTCACGAAGGTCTGCTTTTCCCGCATCCGGGTGAGCAGATACTGCTTGCGGCCATCGTCCAGCTCGCTGAGCACGTCGTCCAGCAGCATCACCGGGTGTTCGCCCGTGATGGAGGCAGCTGCGGCGGCTTCGGCCATTTTCAGGCTGAGCACGACGCTCCGCTGCTGTCCCTGACTCGCATACACTTTTGCAGGCTGACCATCCAGAAGAAGGTCCAGATCTTCCCGGTGAGGGCCGCAGAGGCTCTGCCCGGCCCGCAGCTCTTCGGGCATTTTCTGCCGCAGAAGCTGGGCCAGACCACCCGGCTCGAACTGGGCCGCATACCGCAGACTCAGTGTTTCCGCCCCGCGGGAAAGCTCCTCATAGTTGGCACAGGCCAGCGGGGAGAGAGCGGCGAGATAGGCTCTGCGCCGCTGCTGGATGGCCTCGCCCTGCTGGGCAAGCTCCACATTCAGCACCTCTAACAAGGCCCGCTTTTCGGCATAAGGCCGCTCAACGCCATTGGAAGAGCGTCGAAGCAGCGCGTTTTTCTGCTGCAAGGCCCGGACATAGCGGCGATAAAGGGTCAGGTAGCCGGGGTAGAGTTGGCAGAGGGCAGCGTCCAGAAATTTCCGCCGCCCTTCCGGCGCGCCCTTCACGAGGCTCAGGTGTCCGGGGTCGAAGACCACTGCCGGAAAGCTGCCCGCAAGGCTGGCCGCCCGCTTGACTGCGCCCCCGTTCACCGAGACTGTCCGGCCCGGGCGGGGAGAGTCCGGCGCGCCCACCGTCAGGCGGACGCGGTTCGGCTCTTCCGTTTCCTGCTCTTCCTGCTGTGCGCGGAGGGTGGACGCTTTGAGTACGGCGAAGGGTTCACCCCGGCGCACCAGCTCTGCGTCCTTGCCGCCCCGGAAGCTCTTGCCGCCGGTGAGCAGCCAGATGGCTTCCAGGAGGTTCGTCTTGCCCTGGCCGTTGTTGCCGCAGATGACAGTCAGCTCCCGGCCCGGCGCGTCGCTGGCTGAGGCGATGTTCCGGTAATTTTCGACTTCGAGAGAGAGCAGCCGCATCAGCCGCCCATCCCGATCTCGATGGTCTGGCCGTCCAGCTCTACGGTGTCGCCCGGGCGGCACTTCTTGCCGCGCATGGTGCAGACTTCGCCGTTGACCTTCACGGCCCCGCCCTGAACGAGCTCCTTGGCTTCGCCGCCAGTCTCGCACAGGCCCGCATATTTCAGCAGGGCGTCCAGCTTGATGAATTCGGTATGGATGAGGATCTTTTGCATTTTATTACGCCTCTCAGTCGTTTTTGAAGCGGACGGGCAGGACCAGATACAGGAAGTCATTGCCCTCCACCGGCAGCACTTTCACCGGGCTCAGCGGGCCGCTGATCTCCATCCGCACCTTCTCGGTGCGGGCATTGCGCAGCGCGTCCAACAGGTAGCGGTTATTAAAGCCGATCTCCACCTCGTCGCCCTCGCACTCGGCGTTGAACTCATCGACGACGCGGCCCAGATTGGTCTGGCAGCGGACGACGACTTTACCCTCTGTAAAAGTGATGCGGAGGGGATTTTTTAAACGCTCTGTAATAATCAGAGAAGCGCGCTCGATGGTCTCGATGAACTCCTTGGTGTCGATGGTCACACGGGTGCGGCTGCCGGCCGGAATGACATTGTGATAGTTGAGGAACTCGCCCTCAATGAGGCGGCTCATGATGGTGTAGCCGGCGGTCATGAACACGACGTAGCGGCGGTTGGCACAGATGTGGACCGGCTCTTCGTCGTCGTTGGGCAGCAGATGAGACACTTCGGTCATGGTCTTGCTGGGGACGATGATGCGGATGTCCTTGACGGCAGCGACGGGCCGCTCCACGATGGCCAGACGGTAGCCGTCCAGGGCAACGATGGTCATTTTATCCGGCTCTATCTCAAAAAGTTCACCGGTATGCGCAGGTTTTTTCTCGTCCTGGCTGACGGCGTAGAGGGTGCGGTCGATCATATCGCGGAGCACGCCGGTCTTGATGGTCAGGGTCTCCTCGGCGCCGGTGTTGGGCATCTCGGGAAATCGGTGGCCGACATGGACTGGATTTCGAACTGCGCCACGCCGCTCTGGATGGTGGTTTTGCCATTATCGGCAGACTGGATGGTGATCTGGCCTGCCGGCATCCGGCTGATCATGCTGCTGAGCAGCTTGGCGTTCAGCACGAGCTCACCGGGTTCTTTGACATTGGCTTCGATGGTGGTCACGATGCCCATTTCGAGGTCGTAGCCGGTGAGGGTCAGCTGGAAGCCTTCTGCCTTCAGTAAAATGCCCTCCAGTACTGGGATGGTAGAGCGCAGAGTGACTGCTTTGGATACGCCGTCAATGGCTGCACTCAGAAGAGTTTTGTCGCAGATGATGTTCAAATCTTCTTCTCTCCTTTTTTGCGTCAGTTTTGCTGTCGTTCCTCATGGGATCCGATGCAAAAACCTGTTTTCTTTATTGAACTTGTTGTAGTAACCGTAGTAGGGGATGGGAAGATGTGGAAAACTCTGCAAACCCTTGCCGGGATGCGGGGATTTGGTTGTCCACGGAGATGTTGAGGAACTGTGGATGGAATGTTGAATCGGGGAGAGCTGTGGTTTTTTCCACATCCGCTGTGAAAAACGGAGGTTGAATGTTGAAAACCATGTGGAAAGAGTGGAAAGTTTCGGCCTTTCACCACAATATCTGGGTCTATTTTCCCCTTTTTGTTCCTCTTTCTCCCCATATTTTGGGTTTGACCCCTGAATGAGTATGACTTTTGCACCGGTTCTAGTGCGTTAAGCCTTCACATTCTTGATGATGTCGCTCACCGTCTCCCGCAGGTGCTGGTCGTTCTTCATGTCCCGCTCCATGGTCTTGAGGGAGTAGACGATGGTGGAATGGTCACGGCCCGAGAACTCCCGGCCGATCTCCTCCATGCTCATGCCGGTGACCTCGCGCAGGATGTAGATGGCCACGCGGCGGGCGGAGGCCACATTGGCGTTCCGCTTGGTGCCGCGGATGTCGGCAGGGGAGACATTGAAGGTGCGGGATACCTCGCCCACGATCTTCTCGATGGTGACAGGCACGGGCTGGGTCTCGTTGAGGATGTCCTTGATGGCATTCTGTGCCACGCTGATGACCGGCTGGATGCCCTCGAGCATATAGTAGGCGTTGAGCTTTTTGACCGCGCCTTCCAGCTGGCGGATGTTATTTTCAGATGGTTGGCGATGAATTCGGCCACATCCTCGGGCAGGTCGAGGTGGAGAAGCTCCGCCTTGCGCTTGACGATGGCCACGCGGGTCTCGAAACTGGCGGCTGGACGTCGGCGGTCAGGCCCCACTCGAAGCGGGTGCGCAGACGCTCTTCCAGGCTCTTTGATCTCCTTGGCCGGGCGGTCGGATGCGATGACGATCTGCTTGTGGGCATCGTGGAGTTGAAGGTGTGGAAGAATTCTTCCTGGGTGGACTCCTTGCCCGCGATGAACTGGATGTCGTCCACCAGCAGCAGGTCGGCCACGCGGTAATTTCATCCGGAAGTCCTCGGTGCTGCCGGCGCGGATGGCCGCGATCAGCTCGTTGGTGAACTGCTCACAGGTGACATACATGATGACGAAGTCGGGTGGGTGCGATTGATCTCGGTCTGATGGCCGTCAGCAGATGGGTCTTGCCGAGGCCCGAGCCGCCGTAGATGAACAGCGGGTTGTAGGCACCGGAGGGGTTGGCCGCGACAGCCTGCGCCGCAGCAAACGCAAACTGGTTGGACGGGCCTTTGATGAAGTTCTCGAAGGTGAATTCATAGTTGCCCTGCGGGGAGGCGGGGTTCGCCTCGTACTGCTGGGCCAGCACCACTTCGTGGGGCGGCGTGCTGGGGACGACGAGGGTGATGTCCACGTCAAAGCCCAGCACTGTCTTGAAGGCCCTTTGAGCAGGCCGAGATACCGGTCCGTCACGATCTTGCAGATGAAGTCGTTGCGCACCGAGAGGGTGATATGGCTGGAGTCCTCAAAGCTGATAGGCTCCAACCCGTCGATATAGAGATTATACGTCGGCTCCGCCATCTGCGCCTTGCAGTAGCTCTGGGCAGCCTCTAAAACGTCCTTGAAAGAATCCATAGTACATCCACTCCATTGAAGTTTTCAACAATGCTGCTGATACCAGGTTAGTATACCACAAAAACCCCTGCGTCTATATTATATAAGGTAATTTATAATACATAAAAAAGACATACCTGCGTCTGGGAAACGTCCTTGTGTCCAAGGCAGAGAAAAGCCACAAGATATTGTGGATGAAAAGTTTTCCACGGAAATGGGTGAGAAAAGTTGAAAGTTTCTCCACAGAGGTTTTTCAAAAAAGTTTGAAGGAAAGCGAAAAAAATGCTTGACAGAAGGCCATAGTGTGCGATATACTGTTGAATTGCAAGCCTGTCCCCATTTTGGGACCAGAATAGACCCCATACCGGGGACGAGTTTTTACGGAGGAAATACACCATGAAGAGAACTTTTCAGCCCAAGAAGCGTCAGCGCAAGGAAGTTCATGGCTTCCTGACCCGCATGAGCACCAAGAACGGCCGCAAGGTCATCAACGCACGCCGTGCTAAGGGCCGCAAGAGCCTGACCGTCTGATCCTGAGCAGTATGCATCAGGTCCGGCGCAGAATGGAATATGCGCAAAAAGGCCGCTGATATTGGATTGGCGGTCTTATTTTTTTACCCGGCATTCGGGAAAAAAGGCCGGAAAGCTGCGGTGAATAGTCGCATTGCCTAAAAAAACTGTCAAAGATTTGGCAGAGAAAACGCCCGGATGAGCTTTTCATGTCGGCGTTTTTTTGCTATACTGAACACTGAGCATTGCTTTTTTCCGGGCGGTGCTCCCACATCACCTGAAGGGAGGCGCACAGGATGCGCTATCGTCCCATCCGCCGCAACGGCGAGTTTGGCCGCGTGTATGCCCGCGGCAAGTCCTATGTCAACCAGGCGCTGGTGCTCTACGTGCTCAAAACGCGGAGCAAGCGCACCCGGGTGGGCTTGACGGCCACCAAAAAGATCGGCCACGCCGTGCAGCGCAACCGCGCCCGCCGCGTCATGAAGGCCGCCATCGAGGAGCATCTCGACTACAACATCGGCGGCTACGACCTCGTTTTCGTGGCCCGGGGCATGACCCCCCGGCTCAAGAGCTGGCAGCTCAGCGCCATCGTGGCAAAGCTCTTCGCCCAGGCCGGCCTGCCGGATAAGGCAAAACAGCCGGGCGCAAAGCCCCCGGCCACCCTGCCGCCGGTCCGGAAGCCCGAGGCGTGAGCATCTTTCAGAAAGCCCTCTGCGGGCTCATCCGGCTCTACCAGAAGTTCATCAGCCCGGGGCTGGGGCGGAACTGCCGCTTTTCACCCTCCTGCAGCCAGTACGGCATCGAGGCCATCCGCACCCACGGTTGCGTCAAAGGGCTGCTGCTGACGGCGTGGCGCATCGCCCGGTGCAATCCGCTGGGCCGCTGGGGCTACGACCCCGTGCCGGAAAAGGGCCGCTGGAAAATCCGGCCTGGCATCTCGCCTCGGCTCTGTTTTCCACCAGACACGAAAAATAAGTGGAAAACCTCTTCGCCGATGCTCTCTGGAAGAGCGCTGAAACGGGGAAAACCTCTTTGTCAATGCTCTTTGGAAGAGCGCTGAAACGGGGAAGACCTCTCCGTCAATGCCCTTTGAAAAAGGGCGGCAGAGGGGAGGAAAACCTCTCCGTCACGCCTGCGGCGTGACACCTCTCCTGATAGGAGAGGCTGAGAGGAAGAGCTATTATAATGCTTCTTGTGACGTGCTGAACTGTGGGCGGCGTGTCCTACGATAAAAATAACCGTCCCGCACCACAGGCGGGGCAGAATGGACAGAGACATGAATATTTTGTACATCCTCGGTGTACCTCTCGGCTATGTGATGGAGTGGATCTACAACCTCATCCCGAACTACGGCTGGGACATCATCATCTTCACCATCGTTATCCGCCTGCTCAGCATCCCTCTGCAGCTCAACCAGCAGAAGAGCATGGCCAAGATGTCCGCTTTCCAGCCGATGATCGCCGACATCCAGAAAAAGTACAAGGACAAGCCCGAAAAGCAGCAGGAAGAGCTGATGAAGCTGCAGCAGGAGTTTGGCTATAAGCCCACCGCCGGCTGTATGCCCATGCTGGTCAACTTCCTCGTCATGTTCGGCGTCATCGAGGTCGTGTACCGCCCGCTGCAGCGCATCTTCCACATCGGCGCCGAGGCCATCACCGCCGCAGGCGATGCCATGACCGCTCTGGGCATCAGCTTCACTCAGGTGACCCGCGACACCAATATCATCGCACAGGTGCTGGCCGGTGAGTCCACCGTCACCTCTGCGTTCACCCCAGACCAGCTGAACACCATCACGGAGTTCGGCCAGCACATGGACTTCTTCGGCATCGACCTGACCCGTGTGCCGCAGTACAGCCTAGCAGCAGACAACCTGCCCCTGCTGATCTTCCCCATCCTGGCTGTCGTCACCATGTTCATCTCCACCCACATCAGCATGAAGGCCTCCGGCCAGGAGATGCAGGGCAGCATGAAGCTGACCATGTATATGATGCCTCTGATGTACGTCTTCTTCTGCTTTACCGTTCCCTGCGCATTCTCTCTGTACTACGTCATTTCCAACATCGTGATGACCGTCCAGACCCAGGTCATGCGCAAGATCTATGACCCCGAGAAGATGAAGGAGCAGGTCAGGGCCGAGATCGCTTCCCGCAGGAAGGAAGAGAAGCGCGGCGTGAAGAGCACCACCATCAAGGTCCAGGATGAGAAGACCGGTGAGGTCGTGGAAAAGAACATCTCCGCCAGCGAGATGAACAAGCGCCGCCTCGAGTATGCCCGCCAGCAGGATGCTGAGCGCTACAAGGACGAGCGCACTGTCCCGCTGAGCGAGCTGCAGAACAAAAAGGAGGATTGACGGTTATGATCCGTACGCAGGAAGCGACCGGCAAGACGGTCGATGAAGCACGCACCAACGCCTGCGCTCTGCTGGGCGTGGAAAAGGACGACATCAACGTCAGCTACGAAGTGCTGGAAATGCCCCAGAAGACCGGTTTTCTGGGCCTGAAGCTCACCCCCGCCAAGGTCCGGGTCAGCGTCGAGCTGCCGGACGAGCCTGCGGCAGCTCCTGCTGCCCCCGTTGAGGAGCCCGCTCCCGTTGTGGAGAAGAAGGCTGCTCCTGTGGCGGCTGAGCCTGTCGTCGAAGAGACTGCCCCTGAGGCTCCCACTGCTGTGGAAGAGCCTGCCGCACCCGCTGAGGAAGCTGCCCCTGCCGAAGAGCAGGCTGCTCCCGCCGCCGAGGGCGAAGAGGTGGAAGTCCCCATCAACATTGAGGAGAACGCCAAGGTCAAGGCCGCTGTGGACTACCTGAAGGATGTCATCGAGAAGATGGGCGTACAGGACGTCAAGTTCAGCGCTGTGCAGAAGGGTGAGGCTACCATCATCCGTCTGGACGGCGAGAAGATGGGCGCCCTCATCGGCCGCCGCGGCGAGACGATGGAGAGCCTGTCCTATCTGGCAAGCCTCGTGGCAAACCGCCTCGAGGGCGACTACATCAAGCTGGGCCTCGACGTGGCCGGCTACCGCGACAAGCGCGAGAGCGACCTGACCGCACTGGCACAGCGCATCGGTGCCAAGGTGCGCCGCACCGGCCGCAGCTTTGCCATGGAGCCCATGAACCCCTACGAGCGCCGCATCATCCACTCTGCCATCGGCAAGATGGAGGGCGTCCGCAGCGAGAGCAAGGGCGAGGGCCGTGACCGCCGTGTGGTCATCTACTCCACCGACCCCAACGCTGTGGCTGAGAGCGCAAATGCACGTCCCCGCGGACCCGCGGCGGCCGTGACCGCAACGGCAATGGCGCGCGGCGGCTATCATCGCGGCGGCGAGCGCCGTGGTGACCGGAATGGCCGCGGCCCGCGCAATGGCAATGGCGGCCGGGGCGGCTACCGCTCCAATGTGCCTGAGCGCACCTACACCCCGCGCGACGCCGAGAATGCTGCCCCTGTGGCACCCAAGCGCACCGAGCGTGTGGATGACTTCGCGGATCTGAGCTTCGGCAAGATCGAGCTGTAAAAGCTGAAGGATAAGACCCTCTCCCGCATGGCGGAAGCCGTGAGGGGGGAGGGTCTTTTTTTGTACGAGGCACACTATAAATTTACACATTTTTTGCATGAAGATGGTTTACTATGAAAAGCAAATCTGAAAGAATAATTTAGGAAGAAAAGTCGTTCTTATCGGAAAATTGGAGAATATGTCCAATTCCGGAAGAAATTTTTCTCCTATTTGCACATTGTAAAACAATATCGGCAAGCCTTATACTAGAGCTACAAATGCTTCGGAGTGTATACCAAGCAAAAAAGAGAGGAATTATCATGGAACAGAATAAGATCTCCCGCCGTAATTTCCTGCGCGTGGCCGGTGCATCGGCTACCGCCGCCGCAATGGGCGGTCTGGTCCCGGCTGCTTCCGCTGCCGGCATCAAAGACCTGTGGAGCATGGACCTGCAGATCCTTGCCACCAGCGATACCCACGGTAAGTTTGACCCCTGGGACTACGCCGCCAACAAGGCCGACGCCTCCGGCAGCGTGGCCCAGCAGGCAACTGCCATCAAGGAGAACCGCACCAAGACCACGCTGGTCGTGGATGCAGGCGACACCATTCAGGCAAACTCCGCTGAGCTGTTCCTGAACGACGATGTCCACCCCATGATCGCGGCTCAGAACGCCATCGGCTACGATGTCTATGTCACCGGCAACCATGAGTACAACTATGGTATGGCCACGCTGGAAAAGGTGCTCTCCCAGCAGAAGGCCAAGGTGCTGACCGGCAACGTCTACAGCCCCGAAGGCAAGCCTCTGGCGGACGGCTACACCATCATCAAAAAGGGCGGCGTCAAGATCGGCGTCATCGGTATGGTCACTCCCAACATCACCCGCTGGGACGCCAAGAACCTCGAGGGCTGGACTGTCACCAACCCGGTGGACGAGAGCCGCAAGATCATTGATAAGATCAAGAACGATGTGGATGTCATCATCGGCGTTATGCATATGGATATTGACAATGAGTACGGCGTCTATGGCTCCGGCGTCACCGACCTGGCAAATGCCTGCCCCGAGTTCGACGTCATCGTCGCCGCTCACGGTCACAAGAGCATCCCCAACAAGATGATCAACGGTGTGCTGGTGGTCGAGAACAAGAATGCCGGTGCCACCGTCTCCGACATCCACGTCTATCTCGAGCGCGGCCTGAACGGCAAGTGGAAGGTGAAGGACCGCACCTCTGAGAACCTGATCATCAAGGACTACGCTCCCGACCCCGAGCTGACCGCTCTGCTGGCAGAGTACGACCAGCGCGCTAAGGACGACGCCGTGACCCCCATCGGCCAGCTGGTCGGCGGTGATCTGGCCCCCGAAAACGAGATCGACTGCCTGCCGCAGGCCATGGTGCAGGATACCGCTCTGCTGGACTTCATCAACGAGGTACAGATGTACTACACCGGCGCTCAGGTGTCCGCAACGGCTCTGACCTCCATGACCTCCCAGATGCGCGAGGGCACCATCCGCAAGTGCGACATGGCAAGCATCTACACCTACCAGAACACCCTGTACAAGCTGCAGATGAACGGCTGGCAGCTGCGTCAGTTCATGGAGTGGTCTGCTGCCTTCTTCAAGACCTGGGAGCCGGGCGATGTGACCATCGCATTCGACTCTTCCGTCCGCTACTACCTGTATGATGCCTTTGCAGGCGTCAAGTATGACCTCGACATCTCCAAGCAGCCCGGCAACCGCATCCAGAACCTGACCTGGATGGATGGCCGTCCGGTGGAGGACGATGACAGCTTCGTGGTGGCCGTCAACAACTACCGTGCCACCACCCAGCTGCTGGCTTATGCCGACATCTTCAAGGAGGGCGACGAGCTGCCCAAGCTGCTGGAGATCGACGTGCGCGGCGATGTGGGCGGCATCCGCGAACTGCTGGGCGAGTACATCCGCACCGTCAAGGGCGGCACCATTGAGCCGCACGTGGACAACAACTGGAAGCTCGTGGGCGACAACTGGAACGCTGCTGACCACGAGAAGGCCGTCAAGCTGCTGCGCGAGGGCAAGCTGGCTCTGTCGGAGAACGCCGACAGCCGCACTCTGCCCGGCAAGGCCATCACTACGGCCGATATTGCCGCATTCTGATTTTTCTTTCACACGCAATGGGGTGTGCAGTCTCTTAGGGGCTGCACACCCTTTTTTGCGCAGCATATTTCTTTTTTTGGCGGTTCGTGGTAAAATATACTGTATTCATCTGCGCATAAGGAGGGGAGAAGATGCAGCATTCGACCATTGCGGCCATTGCTACCGCTCCGGGTGCGGGCGGCATCGCCATCGTGCGGCTGTCCGGCCCGGAAAGCTATGAAGTGGCGGCGAAGGTGTTCCGACCGGCAAACCCGGCTAAAAAGATCGCGGACGCCAAAGGCTATACGGCCATGTTCGGTGCGTTCGTGGAGGGGGAAGAGGCTTTCGATGAGGGTGTGGCGCTGTTTTTCCGCGCGCCCCACAGCTACACCGGCGAGGATGTGGTGGAGCTTTCCTGCCACGGCGGCAGTGCAGTCGCCCGGCGGCTGGTAGAAGCCTGCATTGCGGCGGGGGCGTCGCCTGCCGCTCCCGGCGAGTACACCCGCCGCGCTTTCCTGAACGGCAAGCTCAGTCTGGACCCAGGCCGAAGCCGTCATGGACATCATCTCCGCCGATGGCCGACAGGGGGCCGCGCTGGCAAATGCCTCCCTGAACGGTGCGCTGGCCCGGAAGATAGCGGCCCAGAAAGATGCTCTGACGGCCTTGCAGGCCCATCTGGCCGCCTGGGTGGATTTCCCTGAGGAAGATGTCCCGGAACTGAGCCAAAGCCATCTCTGCGACGTTTTAGGCGGGGTAGAGCAGGAGCTGGACGCCCTCATCCAGAGCTACGATGCGGGCGCTGTCCTCCGCGAGGGCGTGGACTGTGCCATCGTGGGCAGACCCAATGCGGGCAAATCCACCCTGCTCAACCTGCTGGCCGGGTTCGACCGGGCCATCGTCACGCTGGTGGCCGGAACCACCCGCGACGTGGTGGAGCAGGCCGTCCAGCTGGGCGACATCCGGCTGAATCTCTTTGATACTGCCGGTCTGCGTCAGACGGAAGACGAGATCGAAGCCGAAGGCATCCGCCGCAGCTGGAAGAAGCTGGACGAGGTTTATCCTCGCCGTCTTCGACGGCTCGGAGCGCCCGACCCGGGAGGACCTGGAGCTGGCTTAGCGCTGCGCGGGTCGTCCGGCCATCGCGCTGGTCAATAAGGAGGACAAGCCCACCCGGTTCGACGCCGAGCTCATCGCACCCTATTTTGCGATGGTGCTGCCGGTCTGTTGTCAGGAAGAAGGGGCGCGGAAGGTCATCGCGGCGGCGGTAGCCCGCCTGCTGGGGACCAGCCAAATCGACCCTCACGCCGCCAGCCTTTCGGGACAGCGGCAGCTTTCTGCCGCCACCCGCGCCCGGGATGCCGTAGCCGGAGCGCTGGACGCCGCGCAGGGGCTCGGGCTGGACGCTGTGTCGGTCTGCGTGGACGACGCGCTGGATGCACTTTGCGAGCTGACAGGGGAGAACGCCTCGGAGGCGGTCATTAACGAAGTATTTGAAAAATTCTGCGTGGGGAAATAAAAAACCATTTTACACAGGGCTAAGTTCTCTTTTGCGCACCAAAAGAGAACCAGAAAACCACCAGCGATTGAGAGGCTCGGCGGTGGCGAAGCCATGAAAGCCCCAGTGGGGCTTTAAGCCGACAGTCCGGTTTGCGAAGCAAATGCCGCGTGTTTAGCGCGGCAAGGACAGGGATCCACGAGAAAGGGGCTGCTCGCCCCTTTCAGACCCCAAAGGAGAAGTCGAAACGGAAAAAAGCTAGCCGCTGCGCTAAGACGGGTTGCGGTGCCCAGCGACCACTTCGTGCCTTGAGCGGCACTCGTGTCCTGCTGACCGCGGCCCCAACAGCTCATCCCTGTATCCGCCGCAGGCGGCGGTCGTCGCTGTTGCACTTTTTTCTCGTTTCTCCGATTTACGGCTTCGCCGAAGATTTTATGTTGCAAATAGAGGAAAGTATGAACCATTTAGGAGACTACGACGTTATCGTCATCGGTGCCGGACATGCGGGCATTGAGGCAGCCCATGCTGCCGCGATGCTGGGCGCAAAGACGGCGGTGTTCACGATGAGCTTGGACGCCATCGGCAATATGCCCTGCAACCCCAGCATCGGCGGCACGGCAAAAGGTACGTTGGTACGCGAATTGGATGCTCTTGGCGGCGTGATGGGCCTTGCGGCAGATGCCACCTATTTACAGAGCCGGATGCTCAACAAGGGCAAAGGCCCCGCTGTCCACGCGCTGCGCGTCCAGACCGACCGCAAGCGCTATCATGAATATATGAAGCACGCCCTTGAGCTGACGCCGGGGCTGGCCATCCATCAGGCGGAGATCATTTCCATCGAGGTGGAGGACGGCCATGTGAAGGGCGTCGTTACCCAGCTGAACGGGGAGTATGGCGCAAAGTGCGTGGTCATCGCCACCGGCACCAACCTCGGCGGAAAAATTTTCGTGGGCGATGCATGGTACGCTTCCGGCCCCGACGGGATGCACGCGGCCAACGCCCTCACCGAGAGCCTGAAGGCCGCCGGTCTGCCGCTGCGCCGCTTCAAGACCGGCACGCCTGCCCGGGTGCATCGGCGGAGCATCGACTTCGCCAAACTGGAATGCCAGCCCGGCGACCCGGACAATGAGCTTCAGCCTTTCAGCTTCATGACCGATGCCCCTATGCACAACAAGGTGGAGTGCTGGATCGCCTACACCAACCCTGAGACGCACAGGATCATTCTGGACAATATCCAGCGCAGCCCGCTCTACGGCGGCATGATCGAGGGCGTCGGCCCGCGCTACTGCCCGTCGATCGAGGACAAGGTGGTGCGGTTTGCAGGGAAGGACCGGCATCCCATCTTCGTGGAGCCTTGCGGCGAGAACACCGAGGAAATGTATCTGCAGGGTGCGTCCAGCAGTCTGCCGGAAGATGTGCAGAATGCATTCTACCGGAGCATCAAGGGCTTCGAGAATATTGAGATCATGCGCCCGGCCTACGCCATCGAGTACGACTGCGTAGACCCCACCAGCCTCGAAGCCACGCTGGAAAGCAAGGTGGTGCGGGGCCTCTACGGTGCGGGACAGTTCAACGGTACCTCGGGCTACGAGGAAGCCGCCGCGCAGGGCCTGCTGGCCGGTCTGAATGCTGCCCGGAACGCAGTGGGCGAAAGCCAGCTCATCCTGCCCAGGCAGTCGAGCTATCTCGGCACACTGGTGGATGACCTTGTGACCAAGGGTGTCATGGACCCCTACCGGATGATGACCAGCCGCAGCGAGTACCGCCTGACCCTCCGTCAGGACAACGCCGACACCCGGTTGACGCCCATCGGCAGGGAATACGGCCTCGTGCAGGATGACCGCTGGACAAAGTACCAGCAGACGCAGGCTGTGCTGGACGCAGAGCGCCGCCGTCTGCATGACGCCCATCTGCGCACGGCGGACCTGCGCGCCGCGATGGAAGCGGCGGGCCTCGCCCCGGCCGCAGAGGGCGGCATTGCCGAAGAGCTGCTGCGCCGGCCGGAGATCGACTATCCGCTCATCGCGGGCATGATCGGCTGGGGTGAGGGCATCACGCCCATGCTGGCTGAGCGTCTGGAAACTGAAATCAAGTACGCGGGTTACATTGCCCGGCAGGACCGGATGATACACGAGGTGGCCCGCCACGAGAAGACCCTCATCCCGGAGGATTTCTCTTACACAGAGCTCACCGGCCTGACGCTGGAAGCCCGCGAGAAGCTGGCCCGCATCCGCCCGAAAAACTTGGGGCAGGCGGGACGCATCCCCGGCGTGTCGCCGTCGGATGGCACAGCTGAGTATCGCGCTGGCGGCGAATCAATCGAAAGCGTAATAGCTGATGCAAAACGGGGCGTGCGAAAAAGGGAGACGACATTGCGCGCTTGTGGCGCGGGGGTAGAGCGCTTTTTCGCTGGGCTAAGTTCTCTTTTGCGTGCCAAAAGAGAACCAGAAAAGCACCAGCGATTTCGACGCGCTGGATCCACGAGAAAGGGGCTGCTCGCCCCTTTCAGACCCCGAAGGGGAAGTCGAAACGGAAAAAAGCTAGTCGCTGCGCTTAACGCTTTTTTCTCGTTTCTCCGATTTGCTGCTTCGCAGCAGGTGTTACGCCCTCGCAGGGCGTGAAGTTCAGCAGAAACGTAAAATCTTCGGCGGAGCCGTAAATGGGAGAAGCACAAAAAAATGCGTTTAGCGAAGCGGCTAGCATTTTTGGGCTTCGACTTCTTCTTTGGAATTGTTAAGGGCGAGCAGCCCTTAACTCGTTGCGGGGAGAGTGGAGTCCAGAGGTAGGGAGGGGGGAGTCGAAACACCTACCCCTCCCTAGCCAAAGAAAAACTTGCCCCGCGCCACCGGCGCGAGAGACAGCAATATACCTTTTTGATGAATGCTATTTTTGAAAATTGCGATAAGCTTTTGTGAAATGAGGATAAGTTTATGATTGATAAGAACCGGCTGGAACAGAAATGTTCCACATGGAACATCGCGCTCACCGGAACCCAGCTCGACCAGTTGGACGCCTTTGCGGAGATTCTGGTGGAGTACAACCAGAAGGTCAATTTGACTGCCATCACCGACCCGGAGGGCATCGAGGACAAGCACTTCCTCGACAGCCTGCTCTTTGCCTCTCAGCCTGAGGTGGCAGGGAAGATGGTGGATGTCGGCGCAGGCGCGGGCTTCCCGGGCATCGTGACGAAGATTTTCAAGCCCGAGTTGGAGCTGACTCTGATGGAACCCACCGGCAAGCGGGTGGAGTTTCTGAAATACGCCTGCGGCCAGCTGGGCCTTACCGGTGTGGAGTTCGCCAAGGAGCGCGCCGAGGAAGCCGCCCGCAAGGCGTGGCGTGAGCAGTTCGATTTGGCTTCGGCCCGCGCGGTGGCGGCTCTGCCCATGCTGGCAGAATACTGCCTGCCGCTGGTGAAGGTGGGGGGAAACTTCCTTGCCATGAAGGGCGCTTCCGGCGAAGAAGAGCTGGCCGCAGCCCGGGGCGCCATCAAGAAGCTGGGCGGCGAGTACAAAGAGACTCGCACCCTCCATCTTCCGGGCGGCGATACCCGCACCCTCATCCTCTGCAAAAAGATTTCGCAAACTCCGACTGCCTACCCCAGAAACGGCGGAAAAATTGCGAAAAGTCCGCTGAAATAACGGAGCATCGAATAGAAAATGCAAGACCCTGCCGAACGAATCTTCTGGCAGGGTCTTTTATTTTCTGGTAAACTGGGGATGTAAGCAGCTGACTTTTCCACGTTTTCCCGGGAAAGGGTGGAAACCATGACGATTCCAGACGAAAGGGGCGGTATCATGTTTGAGAGAAAGAAATCTGCCGGAAAATCTACACTCTCCCGATCGAGAGCATCCAGCCGTCGCCATTTCAGGCGCGGACGAATTTCAATGAGCAGGAGCTTGCGGGGCTTGCGGCCAGCATCCGGGAGAACGGATTGTTGCAGCCGATAGCCGTGCGCAAAAAAGAAGACGGCTATGAGCTGGTGGCGGGGGAGCGGCGCCTCCGCGCCTGCAAGATGGCAAAGATGCAGACCATCCCGGCCATCCTTTGCGACTATGCCGACGACAAGACGGCGGCGATGGGGCTTCTGGAAAATCTTCAGCGGGATAATCTGAACCCCTTCGAGCAGGCGCAGGGCCTGCGGGATGTGATGGTCTTGTGGGACTGTACGCAGGCGGAGGCGGCCAAGCGGCTGGGAATGGCCCAACCCACGCTGGCCAACAAGCTGCGGCTTTTGCAACTCACTCAGGACCAGCGGCAGTTCGTGCTGGACAACGGCCTGACGGAACGCCACGCCCGGGCAGTGCTGCGTCTGCCCGAGAACCGCCGCAGTGAAGCGCTCATCACCATCGCCAAGCGGAAGATGAACGCCCGGGCTACAGACTTGTACATCGAGCAGCTGCTGAACGCAGCTACCCCGGGACGTCACCGCATCTCGATGGTGAAGGACGTCCGCATTTTTGTGAATACCATCGACCACGCCATCCGCCTGATGACGGACAACGGTGTACCGGCAACGGCCCATCGGGAAGAGCGGGATGGGTACATTGAGTATACCGTGCGCATCCCGACGGCAGCGGCACAGAGGTGAGGGGAGAGGGCCAGTGTTCCATGTGGAACATTGGCTCTTTTTCTTTTAAGCGGCTTCGCGCGCCTGTGCGCGGGGTAAGATTGCTTTTGCATTGGGGTTAAGTTCTCTTTTGCGTGCCAAAAGAGAACCAGAAAACCACCAGCGATTTCGACGCGCTGGATCCACGAGAAAGGGGCTGCTCGCCCCTTTCAGACCCCGAAGGAGTTGTCGAAACGGAAAAAAGCTAGTCGCTGCGCTTAACGCTTTTTTCTCGTTTCTCCGATTTGCTGCTCCGCAGCTGGTGTTACCTCTCTGCTGACGGTAAAGTTCTGCGAAAGCCTGAAATCTTCGGCGAAGCCGTAAAACGGCGGAGAGCTAAAATGCGGTTAAGAGATCTTCACGCCGAATGGCGTGAATCTCCAGCATTTTTGCTTGGAGCCTACTTCTTCGGAATTGTTAAGGGCGTGTAGCCCTTAACTCGTTGCGGGGAGAGTGGAGTCCAGAGGTAGGGAGGGGGGAGTCGAAACACCCCTCCCTGCCTCTGGCCCGCGCGGAGCGCAAGCCGCTTGACCAAAAGCAAAAACCAGCCCCGCGCCACCGGCGCGAGAACCAGCTCAAAGAAAAACCAGCCCTGCCTCTGGCCCGCGCGGAGCGCAAGCCGCTTGACCAAAAGAAAAAACCTGCCCCGCGCCACCAGCGCGCGAACCTGCTTAAAGAAGAACTGGCTCTAATGCAAATCAAGCACCTCTACGCTACAGCTTTACTGCAAAAATCAATTTTCAACCTCAAAGAATGCAAAAAATAGATGCTGAATCTGCATTTCCTACCATAAAATTATAAAGAATCAGTTCAAAAAGCCGCGCTGATGTGCTATACTAAGCTGTATAAGGGACCTGCTGAGGGGAAAACGGCGGGCTTCGTCCTCGAAATGTTCCATGTGGAACAAATCTTTTTCCCGGAAGGAAGCAAGTAGCGTGGCAAAAATCGTTGCTGTTGCAAACCAGAAGGGCGGCGTGGGCAAGACCACCACAGCCGTCAACCTCTCGTCCTGCGTGGCGGCGCTGGGCAAAAAAGTGCTCATCGTAGACCTCGACCCACAGGGCAACACCACCACCGGTTATGGTATTTCCAAGCGGAGTGTAGATATTGGTACATATGAAATTCTCATCGGCGAGGCCGACGCGCGGCAGGCTGTCCGCAAGACGGAGTTCCGCACCGACGTCATCGGCTCCAATACCCGCCTCGCGGGCGCCGGCCTTGAGATGATCGACCTGCCGGGCCGCGAGAGCCGCCTGCGCAAGGCGCTGGCCCCCATCCAGAAAGATTACGACTTTATATTCATCGACTGCCCGCCCAGCCTTGACCTGCTGACGCTGAACGGCCTGTGCGCCTGCGACAGCATCCTCATCCCGGTGCAGTGCGAGTATTACGCGCTGGAAGGTCTGTCGGAGCTTATCAGCACGCTTAAGACCGTCCGCAAGAAGTACAACCCTTATCTGGACATCGAAGGCGTGGTGTTCACCATGTTCTCCGTCCGCTACAATCTGACGCTGCAGGTGGTGGAGCAGGTCAAGAAATACTTTGGAAACAAGGTGTATCAGACCACTATCCCTCGCAGCATCCGCATCTCGGAAGCTCCAGCTATGGCCAGCCCATCAACTTCTATGAGCCGAAGGGCAAGGGCAGCGAGGCGTATATGGACTTTGCCATCGAGTTCGTGAAGAGCAACCGCCCCGCCGAAGCTGCACCCAAGCGCCGCCGCGGAAAAGCTGCAGCGGAACCGGTCGAGACGATGGGGCTGGCCGATGTGAAGATGGACGGCTGAGGGAGAGAGGAGACCAATGGCAAAAGGAAGAGGAGGACTGGGCCGGGGGCTGGAAAGTCTGTTTGAGGACGCCGCCCCCAGCTTTGAGTCAGATACCAGAATCGAGACGCTGCCCCTGCGGGAGATCGAGCCGGACCCCGGCCAGCCCCGCAAGACCTTCGACGACGAGACGCTGGCAGAGCTTTCGGCCAGCATCGCCGAGCACGGTTTATTGCAGCCCATTGCGGTGCGCCCGAAGCCGTCCGGCGGCTACCTCATCGTGGCAGGCGAGCGCCGCTGGCGGGCCAGCCGGATGGCGGGCCTCACCGAGGTGCCGGTCATCGTCAAGGACGTGACCGATGAGCAGGCCATGGAGCTTGCGCTGGTGGAGAACCTGCAGCGCGAAGACCTTGACCCCGTGGAAGAGGCGGCCGGCATCCGTGAGCTGATGACCCGCTGCGATTTGACCCAGGAGCAGGCCGCCCGCAAGCTGGGCAAGAGCCGGAGCGCACTGGCCAACAGCCTGCGGCTGCTGAGCCTGCCGGAAACAGTGCTGGAACTGCTGAAAAGCGGCTTCATTACGATCGGACACGCAAAGGTCGTTTTGGGTCTGCCTGCGCCGGAGCTGCAGGAGGAAGCGGCTCAGATGATAGCGGACAACCAGCTGAACGTCCGTCAGGCCGAAGCTTTGTGCAAAAAGCTGGCAAAGCCCGCAAAAGAGCCTGTGGCCGCGCCGCTGCCGAGTGCGCTGCCGGTGGAGGTGGAAGAAAGCCTCAAGCAGGCGCTGGGCAGCGAAGTCCGCGTGGCCTACCACGACGGCAAAGGCAAGCTGACCGTCCATTTCTATTCGGACGATCAGCTGAAAGCCTTTGCAAATCTGCTGGGGCAGTATAATATGGAGTAAACCTCTCAGTCTCGATGTCGCTCAACAGCTCTCTTAAAAGGGGAGCCTGAGCGGAAAAGCTATTAGAAATGCGTACCAAGGCGGGGAACACCGCCTTTGAACGGCACAGCGGGGAACGCCCCTGTGCAAGCAATAGAGTATAAGGAGAGTTATCATGCTTGACATCAAATTTGTCCGCGACAACCCGGATGCGGTCAAGGAAAACATCAAGAAGAAGTTTCAGGATGCAAACTCCCTCCTCGTTGACGAAGTCATCGAGAAGGACGCCAAGTACCGCGAGTGCCTGAAGGAAGTCGAGACCCTGAAGGCTGCCCGCAACAAGCTGAGCAAGGCCAACGGCCCTCTGTTCGGCCAGCTGAAGAAGTGCGACGACGAGGCCAAGAAGGCTGAGCTGCAGGCTCAGATCGACGCCAACAACGCCGCTGTTAAGGCTGACGCCGACAAGATGGCAGAGCTGGAAGCCGAGGAGGCAAAGCTGGCTGAACGCATTCAGGAGATCATGTACACCATCCCCCAGATGATCGACCCCAGCGTACCCATCGGCCCGGACGACACCTACAACGTGGAGGCTCAGCGCTTCGGTGAGCCGGTCGTGCCTGATTTCCCCATCCCGTACCACACCGAGATCATGGAGAGCTTCGACGGCATTGATATGGACGCCGCAGGCCGCGTGGCCGGCAATGGCTTCTACTATCTGCTGGGCAACATCGCCCGCCTGCACGAGGCTGTTCTGGCCTATGCCCGCGACTTCATGATCGACAAGGGGTTCACCTATGTCATCCCTCCCTTCATGATGCACGGCAACGTGGTGCAGGGCGTCATGTCCTTCCCTGAGATGGACGCCATGATGTACAAGATCGAGGGCGAGGACCTCTACCTCATCGGCACCAGCGAGCACACCATGATCGGCCGCTTCATTGACCAGACTCTGGATGAGGCCACTCTGCCCCTGACCCTGACTTCCTACAGCCCCTGCTTCCGCAAGGAGAAGGGCGCTCACGGCATCGAGGAGCGCGGCATCTACCGCATCCACCAGTTCGAGAAGCAGGAGATGATCGTCGTCTGCCGTCCCGAGGAGAGCGCCGGCTGGTACGAGAAGCTCTGGAAGAACTCCGTCGAGCTGTTCCGCAGCATGGAGATCCCTGTCCGTCAGCTGAACTGCTGCTCCGGTGACCTGGCTGACCTGAAGGTCAAGAGCTGCGACATCGAGGCATGGAGCCCCCGCCAGCAGAAATACTTCGAAGTCTGCTCCTGCTCCAACCTGGGCGATGCACAGGCCCGCCGCCTGCACATCCGCGTCAAGGGCAAGGATGGTAAGACCTATCTGGCCCACACTCTGAACAACACCTGCGTGGCTCCTCCGCGTATGCTCATCGCATTCCTCGAGAACCATCTGCAGGCCGACGGCAGCGTTACCATCCCCAAGGTCCTGCAGCCCTACATGGGCGGCCTCGAGGTCATGGTGCCTGTCCATAAGAAGTAAGCCTGCTTTCCACAATTCTCCGATAAAATGTTGAAAGTCCCCGCCATTCATACAGGATGGCGGGGACTTTTTGCGTACAGACGTATAAAATCAGAAAGAATGAAAAAATTGAAGATTTTTTTGAAAAAGTTGTTGACAAAACGGAGGTTGTTGGATATAATAATAAAGCACTGTTCAATTGCAACAAATAAATATGGCGGTATAGCTCAGTTGGCTAGAGCATTCGGTTCATACCCGAAGTGTCACCGGTTCAAATCCAGTTACCGCTACCACATTACAGAGTTTCGCTAAGATAAGGGGGACGGTCGTCCGCAATAGTGGATGATGAAAGTCGGAGGTTTTAGCGAAGCTCTGTATTTCTAAGGCCCGTTGGTCAAGCGGTTAAGACACGGCCCTTCACGCTGTAACATGGGTTCGATTCCCGTACGGGTCATAAAAGCTCCTCAATCTTAGGATTGAGGGCTTTTATGCAACCCGAACGAGGAATCGAAGGAACACGGCCGCCCGCAGGCGGCAAAAAAGAGCCCGGTGGGCTCTTTTTTAGTGTTCGGGTCCCAATCTTCAGGAATGTCTACCGTGGTTGCTGATGCTCAGGTTTACATTTTATTTGACCCGTACGGGAATTGCAACAATGACGACCGCTGCCAGCGGCAGAAACAGGGAGTCATTGTTGGGGCCGTGGCCAGCGAGACGCGAGCGCCGCCCAAGGCGCGAAGCGGATGCTGGGAGCCACAACCCGGAAGGGCGGCGGCGCGCAGCGCCGTAAGCAATCAGCCCAGTGGGCTGTTGCTTAGCTCGCGGGTCCCAATCTTCAGGAATGTCTACCGTGGTTGCTGCCGTCTGGGCGCATATGCGCGAAGGCGTTTTTTTATTTGACCCATACGGGAATCAATGATAGACATATCAAAAAAAATGCGATATACTAATGATAAACACAAGGAGGTGCGGTATGCCGGAAATCAGTTTGTTTTGCGGAATAAGGGTCATGATGTTTTACAGCGACCATAACCCACCGCACTTTCACGCAGAATATGGTGGCTGTAAAGCACTTATTGATATTCAAAATGCCTGTGTGATCCGTGGAGCACTCCCTGCCGTCAGCTGAAGCTGATTTTTGCATGGTGCGAACTGCACAAAGATGAATTGATGCAGAACTGGGAGCTTGCCAGAGACGCGAAGCCTTTGAATCATGTGGAGCCTTTGATTTGAACAGGAGGGCCGCTATGGAATATATGCCGAAAGTCCTGCAGGCGGTTGCAGGAGAAGATTTTACGCTCTATCTCTATTTCAGCGATGGCTCAGTGCGGCTGTACGATGCAAAGCCGATTCTGGAACGCGGCGGCGTGTTTGAGCCGATGCGGGACGAAAACTTCTTTCGGGAGCATCGACGGTGCTGAATGATACGGCGGCATGGGATGTCAACGGAGATTTTGACCCGTGCAGCTGCATCGACCTTGACCCCATCGAACTATATGAGTCTTCTGTGGTTGTGGCCGATCCGCTGGAAACTGCATCATAAAAGATCACCCCCGCCTGCACCATCCGGCAGGCGGGGGTTCGTTATGCAAGGAAGCAGATGATGTCGTTTTACGGTCTCTGGCCCATGCAGCCTTCCAGCGTCAGGGTCTCGCCGGACATATACTTGAAGTCCGGCATGGCCAGCTGGACGCAGACACGGCCGATCTCCGTCTCAGCGTTGCCGTAGTGGCCCATGGGGGGCATCTTGACGTTGGCCTTGAAAGCGTCGGGGTAGGCGTCCCTGAACTGCTCGAGCTTGGCCGTCCATGCCAGCGGGCAGACCACGTTGACGTTGATACCGTCCTTGCCCCACTCGGTGGCGGCGACGCGGGACATACCGCGGATGCCCTCCTTGGCGGCAGCATAGGCCGACTGGCCGAAGTTGCCGAAGAGGCCGGCACCGGAAGCGAAGTTGATGACGCTGCCGTGAGACTCAGCCAGATAGGGGTAGCAGGCTTTCATGTAGTAGAAAGCGGCGTAGAGGCCGGAGTAGATGGCCAAATCGAACTGCTCGGTGGTGTGTTCGGCCAGCGGCACGCCGGAGGCCGAAGCCTGTGCATTGTTGATGAGCACCTGAATGCCGCCGAAGGTATCGACAGCCTGCTTGACCACATTTGCCACGGTGGCCTCGTTGTCGCCGCCCGCGCAGACATCGGCCTGCACGGTCAGCACCTTGATGCCGTAGAGGCTTTCCAGCTCCTGCTTGGCTGCTTCCAGCTTCTTGACGTTGCGGCCTGTGATGACGAGGTTCGCGCCCTCCTTGGCGTATGCGGTGGCGATGCCGTAGCCGATGGAGCCGCAGCTTCCATCCTTCAGGATAGCGCGCCCTGCGCCGGTAATGATGGCAGGTTTACCAGTTAAAAAGCCCATAAGTTGTAACCTCCTGTTTCGATGTCCCTCGGTGTTCTGCCGGGGGGTGTTCTATAGCTCGAGTATAGCAGAAAAGCGGAAAATTGTAAAATAGCGCTTTTGAATCGTTTTTTCTTTGCTTGAGGAATGGCTCAGACGCTCACTCGCGGTATTTTTCCATCGGTTCTTTTTGCAAAAAACTACGGCCCTGCCAGGATGCATTTCAGCGTCCCGGCAGGGCCGTTGTGTTTTCAGTGCTGGTGTTTATACGTCAGAATATCTTCCGGCTTTGCGGCCAGAGCATCGGCACCGACGGCGGTCAGCTCTGCTTCGCCCCGGAAGCCCCAGAGAACGCCCAGAGCGGGCAGACCGGCATTGTGCCCCGTAAGGATGTCTACATCGCTGTCGCCCACGAAAAGGGTGCTCTGCGGGTCTGCGCCGAGGTCAGCCATCAGAGTAGACGCCAGCCGGGTCGGGTTTGGTGGGAACACCTGGCGGCTGCCCCGCACCAGCGAAAAGCTGTCCGGGCCGAAGTAGTGCTCAATGATCTTTCCACAAAAAGCGTCCGCCTTGTTGGAAAAAACGGCGGTCTGGACGCCCTCGGCCTTCAGCGCGGCCAGCAGTTCCGGGATGCCGGGATAGGGGGCCGTTTTGTCTTCCTTGTGGACGTCATACCGGGCCGAGAACTCGGCCAGCGTGGCGGCAAGCTGTTCGGGCGTCCGGGCGTTTTCCGGGGAAAAGCGCTCCACCAGCTTCGGATGCCGTTGCCCACAAAGTGCTTGTAGGTCTCTACTGGGAAGGTCGGCCAGCCGTGCTGGGCGCAGACCCAGTTGGCCGCGTCGGCCAGGTCGTCGATGGTGTTCAGTAAGGTGCCGTCCAAATCGAAGAGAATGGTTTTTATCATGAGAATCAGACTTCCTTTTGTTTTATGTTTTCTGTTCCAAAGCGTTGAGACAGGGCGCAGCGTCCCGCACGGGGATGCTGCGCACCTTGAGCCGCACCTGCCCGGGCAGAGCCAGCGTCAGCGTCATGCGCTGATAACGTGCCGCCCAGGGCGATTGGAAGGTACGCAGGCAGACATCCGGGTGGAGCACACAGATGCAGTGGAGGTAAACACCCTTCTGCCGCCGCAGGGTGAACCGGCCCTTCACCGGAGCCAGATGCCCTCGTTCAGCCAGCCCATCAGCCCGCCCGCCAGAAAGACGGCAAATACCGCCGTCGGGATAAGCAGTGTCCCAGTGAGGGCAGGCAGGACGCTGCGGGAGACCAGCACCAGCAGCAGGCACAGCCCGAACGGGATGCCGGCAGGCGCAAAGAAAACGGCGCTGCGGTGGGTGAGGTCGTGCCGGGTGTCGGGCGGCATCCGGAACTCGGGCAGCAGCTCCCGGAACAGCTCTTCCTGCCCGGAGCGGTAGACGAAAGCGGCAGCTCCGGCGGCAGCTGCCTGCCACCACGAACACCGGCCAGCGCTTCATGAGCCGGGCGATGGGGGAGACGCGGACGTCCGCGTAGCTTATCTCACTGCTCCGCACCCGGAATTCGAACCGGGACAGCCAGCCGCCCCGGCTGCCCAGCTGGTCGGCAGTGTGCCAGACCGTATAATGGACGGTCTGGGCCAAACTGCGGGCCAGACTGATGCCGAAGAGCAACCCGGCCAGCACCAGCATCCACGCCGCACCGGCGGGCAGCCAGTGGGCCGCGAACCGGACGAGGACGTTCAGCCGGAGAGGGCCACCGCCCGGCGGTGAGGGGAAATGGTCGGCTCTGCCGGATGGCCAGATAGGTCAGCGCCAGCGTGGACAGGCCGTTGGCACCCAAAACCACCAGCGCGGCCCGCTCGCCCCGGCAGGTGGTGGCAGACCGGGTCCCGGACCGGCATCAGGCGGTCGGCAAGCTCCTGCGCGTCTTCTTTGTGCAAATAAAGGGTGACGGCTCGCTTGGCAGGCTGGCCCACCGGGTAGAGCACCACCCGGCTGGCCCCGAGCAGCCGAAAGAAGAGCGGCCGCTCGATGGTCAGCGCGGCTAGAGCTTCGCCCCGGATGATGCGCTCCTGCTTGAGAGGAACGCCCACCGCAGCCGGAGCACACCGGCCTCATCCAGCGCCCAGCTGCTGGCTTCCAGCAGGATGGAGCTGGCCCCGCAGAGGAAGAGCAGAAGCGCGGCGTCCTGCCGCAGAGCTGTGAGCAGAGCGTTCAGGCTGAATTCCAGCAGGGCGTTCGCCAGCGGCAGCAGGCAGACGACGACCGCCTTGCGCAGGAAGCGGAGGGCGGCGAGGGGATGGTAATGCCGTTGTCGGGTCATGGTGCATCCTCCGCCAGAATGTGGGCCAGAAGCCCGGCCTGCTGGGCCGGGATGGCGGGCAGAAGGAGCTTCGCGCCCGGAGCCGCCACGATGAGCAGCGAGACGCCGCCCAGCCGCAGCAGGGGCGTCCGGAGCAGCCGGACGCTGGTAACGGCCCGGCGGGGAAGCACCTGCCGCACCGGCAGCGCAACGCCGGAGTAGACCGTTACGGTCCGTTCCCCCAGCACGGCGGCGAAGCTGCAGGCCCGCGCCCAGAGGCAGTAGACCAGAAAGCCCCAGAGCAGGCAGAAACCCACTCCGGCGGCGACGCTCTGCCAGAACACGAAGGGCGCAGCGAACAGCCCCGGCACCGCCGCCCAGACGCAGAGGACGGCCCGGCCAGTGGGCGGGATGATGACGGCGGTGCGCCGCAGCTCCTGCTCCGTCACTTACCGCTGAGGCCCCAGGCCTCGGTCAGCTCGTGCAGGCTGTCGTCACGGGTCAGGCAGAGGATGTGGTCCCAGGGCATCAGGATCGTGCTGCCGTGGGGGATGATGAACTCGGTGTCGCGGGTGATGCTGACCAGGATGGTGTCGCCCGGGATGGGGATGTCCATGATGGCCTTGCCCGCGTAGAGGAAATTCTCGGGCAGCAAGATCTCGTTCAGGCTGGCCGTGCCGCCGCCCAGAGAGAGGAGCTGGCGGATGGTATCCGTCTCGATCTCCCGCTCGAGGATGTGGCTCAGGTTGTCGGTGCCGCAGACCACGGTGTCCACGCCGAGGGTGTGGAGCAGTTCGCGGTTTTTGGGGTTGGAGGCCCGGGCCACAGTGCGGTCTACGCCGAACTCCCGCTTGGCGATCTGGCAGGCCACGAGGTTGTCTTCGTCAGAGCCGGTCACAGCCACAAAGGCGTCGCAGCTGGCGACGTCGGCGGTGCGCAGAGTGTCCACGCTGATGGAGTCGCCGCAGATGACCGGGATGTCCAGCATATCGGCCAGCATCCGGCACTGGCTCTCCACCGGCTCGATAATGACGATCTCGTGGTGGTTGGCCAGCAGGCTCTGAGCCAGATACCGGCCCACACGCCCGCCGCCGGCAATACAAACTTTCATAATACTACCTCGCTATACAAATGGTATCGGTTATTTGGCGAGAGAACGGAACACGGCCTGCTCGGTGAGGACGGTGGGGCAGATGGTGTCCAGTTCGTAGGCCTTGTGGTAGAGCACCTGCAGGTGGGGGTCGGAGACGCGGCAGATGACCTTTTCGCGCTGAAAGAGGCTCTTGGCGATCTGCGCGGCCATCAGGTTGAGGGAGTCGTCCTCGCTGACGGCGGCCACGGCATCGCAGTTCTCGATGCCGCCCTGACGCAGTACGTCGGGGTCGGTGGGGTCGCCCACAAGGGCGTTGCCGCTGAAGGTGTAGTCGTCGAAGGCGTCCAGACGCTTGAGCTGTTCGGAGTCCTTTTCGATGATGGAGATGTCGTGGCCGATGCGCTCCAGATCCCGCACCAGCGATGCGCCCACCTGGTCGCAGCCGATTACAAGAATGTTCATGAAATTACCTCGCTAAAAAATAAAAGATAAAACATATAAGTTGGCTTTCGCGCCTGTGCGCGGGGCAAAACGCTTTTACATTAAGGCTAATGTTCTCTTTTGATGTCAAAAGAGAACCAGAAAACCACCAGCGATTGAGAGGCTCGGCGGTGGCGAAGCCATGAAAGCCCCAGTGGGGCTTTCAGCCGACAGTCCGGTTTGCGAAGCAAATGCCGCGTGTTTAGCGCGGCAAGGACAGGGATCCACGAGAAAGGGGCTGCTCGCCCCTTTCAGACCCCAAAGGAGTTGTCGAAGCCCAAAAATGCTAGCCGCTTCGCTAAACGCATTTTTGGGGCTTCTCCGATTTACGGCTTCGCCGAGGGTGTTAGGCTTTCGCTGGACGTAGTGTCCTACAATAAATCTACATCCCAGTATAGCATATTTTCCCCCGCAGATAAATAGAAAAGCTGTAGGGGATTCCAGAGATAAAATTTTTGAATTCCTGGTGCGCAGAGAGTCGGAATATGGTATACTGAAACAGTATGATGATAAGGATCACAAAAGCCCGTGCGCCCGGCGTGCGGCAGGAGGAGTGCGTATATGTTTCTTGAGATCATCAAAGCGATTTTGATGGGCATCGTGGAGGGCATCACCGAGTGGCTGCCCATCTCGTCCACAGGCCATATGATCTTGCTGGAACAGGTGGTAAAGTTCAACGCCAGCGAAGAGTTCATGTCCATGTTCCGCGTGGTCATCCAGCTGGGCGCCATCCTTGCGGTGGTGGTGCTGTTCTGGGGCAGGCTGTGGCCCTTCGGCCTGCGGCATGGCCGCGTCATCTCCAAGCCCGGCGTCTGGCAGCTCTGGTTCAAGGTGGTCGCCGCCACCCTGCCGGTGCTGGTCATCAGCCCGCTGGACGACTGGATGGAGGCTCACTTCTATAACTACATCACCGTGGCCGCAATGCTCATCCTCTACGGTGTGCTGTTCCTCGTGGTGGAGAGCCGCCGCACTGCGCCCCGCGTCACCCATCTGGAACAGATCACTTACCGTGACGCCCTCATCATCGGCGTCTGGCAGATGCTGGCCATCATCCCCGGCACCTCCCGTTCCGGCGCGACCATCGTGGGCGGTCTGCTGCTGGGCCTCTCCCGTGCCTGCGTGGCGGAGTTCACCTTCTACCTCGCCATCCCGGTCATGGCGGGCGCATCCCTGCTCAAGGTGCTCAAATTCGCCGTCTCCGGTGTCACCATCACCGGCACCGAGGTGGCTGTGCTGGCGGTGGGCTGCGTGGTGGCCTTCGTGGTCAGTCTGGCGGCCATCCGCTTCCTGATGGATTACGTCAAGCGCCACAATTTCACCTTCTTCGGCATCTACCGCATCGCTCTCGGCCTTGTGGTGCTGGCCGTGGCAGCGGTGTCTGCAATGGTGTAAGATCGAACTCGGGTCTTCTGAGCCCCTCGCCCCGGCGAGGGGCTTTTCTTGCGCCTGCCCCTGCGTCGTGCTATAATGCTTTCAGAGAGTATGAGCGCGGCAAACAGGAGCTGCGCACCTGAAATTGTCAAAGAAAACAGGAGGAAAAACCGATGGAAGCATCGACCGTCTACTATACCGATTTCCGCTGTCCCGTAGGTACCAGCCTCACCGATAAGCTGCGCCGCCTGTGCATCGCGGCGGGCATCAAGAACATCGACATGGAGGGCAGGTTCGTCGCCATCAAGATGCATTTCGGCGAGCTGGGCAACCTGGCCTATCTGCGCCCCAACTACGCCAAGGTGGTGGCCGACCTGTGCAAGGAGCAGGGCGGTATGCCCTTCCTGACCGACTGCAACACCCTGTATCCGGGCAGCCGAAAGAACGCCCTCGAGCATCTGACCTGCGCCCAGCTGAACGGCTTCTGGCCCATGACCACCGGCTGTCAGGTCATCATCGCCGACGGCCTGCGCGGCACCGATGAGGTGGAGGTGCCTGTGCCGAACGGCGAATACTGCAAGACCGCTAAGATCGGCCGCGCCATCATGGACGCCGACATCTTCATCAGCCTGAGCCATTTCAAGGGCCACGAGTCCACCGGCTTCGGCGGTGCCATCAAGAACATCGGCATGGGCTGCGGCTCCCGCGCCGGCAAGATGGAGCAGCACGCCTCCGGCCACCCGGCGGTGCAGGAAGACCTCTGCCGCGGCTGTCACCGCTGCGCCAAGGAGTGCGGATCCGACGCCATCAGCTACAACGAGAAGAATAAGGCCGTCATCGACCAGGACAAGTGCAAGGGCTGCGGCCGCTGCATCGGTGCCTGCAACTTCGACGCCATCTATGCCCTGTGCGACAGCGCCAACGAGATGCTGGACCGCAAGATGGCCGAGTACGCTGCCGCCGTCTGCCATGACCGTCCCACCTTCCACATCAGCCTTGTGCAGGACATCAGCCCCAACTGCGACTGCCACGGCGAGAACGACGCGCCCATCCTGCCGGACATCGGCATGTTCGCCTCCTTCGACCCGGTGGCCCTCGACCAGGCTTGTGCCGACGCCTGCCTGAACGCCGCTCCGCTGCCCAACAGCCAGCTGGGCCAGAACCTCGCCACCCCGGGCTGGAACTGCCACCACGACAACTTCAAGGACTCTAATCCCAACATCGAGTGGAAAGCCACCCTCGAGCAGGCCGAGAAGGTCGGCATGGGTACCCGCGCCTACACCCTCAGGAAAGTCTGATCCCGATAAAACAAAGGCCGGACGCCTCCCGCACCAAAGCGGAAAGGCGTCCGGCCCTTTCTCTGTGATTCAATACTCGCCCTTTGCCTCCGGCACGAGGGGGTCAACGACATCCTCGAGAGCGTTCCAGTCCTTCTCGGAGAAGGTCAGCTTTTTGGCGTCGAGGCCCACGTCCTCCAAACGGCCTGCCATGGCGTCCTTGTCTTCCAGCAGGGCAGCGGCATCGTCCTTTATCATGGGCCATGCCTCGGCGAAGCCCTCCTGCTCCGAGTCGGAGAGGTTGTCGTACCACTGGGTGTAGGCGTCCTCAATGGCCGTTTCCGTGCGGGCAGAGAGGTTTGCCTCGTCGGCCCAGACCAGCAGGGTGGCTGCGGCCTGCACGCTCTTGAGGGAGCAGCCGGACACGCCGGGACCCCAGCCGAGGCTTGGCTCAAAGGCAGCTGCAGTGCCGTCTACACTGAACAGTGAGTTCTCGTCGAAATCTTTGTTGAACAGCCCGGAGGTGTCGGCCTGCGCGGTGCTGCTGGGGGCGCTCTCGCTGCTGACGCTGGACGGCTCAGAAGCCGAAGAGCTTGCGTGGGAGGCGTCGCCGTTTGTATTGGAGCAGCCTGCCAGCAGGCCGCAGAGCAGAGCAGCACTCACAAGGAGCGAAAGGATGCGCTTTTGAGTCATAGGGGATGTCCTCCTTCTATCTGCGCCCGGCCCGCAGGCCGGGGAAAAGATCTCTCTGAGACTAGTATACTGTTCTGCCGCGCGGTTGTCAATCGGCCTTGTCACGAACAAATTTTAAGGGGCCGTGCAGTGGGGCCGGATTGACCTTTCCGGCGCAGCGGGCTATAATAAAGGGTACAGGAATCGTTAAAATATCAAGGAGAAAATAACCATGAAGAATGCAGCTTTTTCGATAGAGGAGCTTTTCCGTTTTCTGGACGCCGGCGTCAGTGCTTTCCACTCCACGGCTGCTGCGTCCGCCATTCTGGAAGCCGAGGGCTATGTGAACTGCCCCGAGAGTGCCGCGTGGGAGCTGGCCCCCGGCGGCAAGTATTACACCACCCGCAACGGCTCTGCCGTGCTGGCATGGCGTATGCCCAGGGGTGAGCTGACCGGCTGGCACGCAGCCGCCAGCCACAGCGACTCGCCCACCTGGCGTATCAAGCAGTTCGACACGGAGGACAAGGTCTTCGCCAAGGCCGAGGTCGAGGGCTACGGCGGCATGATCATGCCCTCCTGGCTCGACCGCCCGCTGACCGTGGCAGGCCGTCTGCTGGTGCGCACCGAGAGCGGCATCGAGAGCCGTCTGGTCTGCCCCGACCGTGCGCTGGCCTGCATCCCGAACCTCTGCATCCACTTCAACCACGACCTGAACAACGGCATGAAGTATAACCCGCAGGTCGATCTGCAGCCCATCTTCGGCGGCAAGGGCGGAAACCTGAAAGAGGTCCTGGCCGCGGAGGCCGGCGTGAAGGCCGAGGACATCCTCGACGCTGACCTTGTCCTCGCCACCCGTGAGAAGGCTGTCCGCATGGGCCTGAACGGCGAGTATTTCATGTCCGGCCGCATCGACGACCTCGAGTGCGCCTACACTACTCTGTGGGGCTTCCTGCAGGGCCGCGGCGAAGAAGAAGGCCGCGGAGACATCTGGGTCATGTTCGACAACGAAGAGGTCGGCTCTTCCAGCCGTCAGGGCGCGCAGGGTACCCTCATGGCCGATGTGCTGGCCCGCATCGAGGAGAGCATGGGCGTCAGCAGGGAGCAGAGCATCCGCGCCCGCACCAACTCTCTGGTGCTGAGCGCCGACAACGGCCACGCCACCCATCCCAACCACCCCGAAAAGAGCGACCCTGCCAACCCCGTCGTGATGGGCGGCGGCGTCCTGCTGAAGTATAATGCCCGCCAGACCTACACCACCAGCGGATTCACCGGTGCAGCCTTCACCGCCATCTGCAAGAAGGCCGGTGTGCCGGTGCAGGTGTTCGCAAACCGCGCCGATGTGCCGGGCGGCTCCACGCTGGGCAATCTGCTGGGCCATCAGATCCTGATGCCTATGGTGGACATCGGTCTGGCCAGCTGGCCATGCACTCCGCCATGGAGACGGCAAGCTGCGCCGACGCCGAGTACATGGCAAAGGCCGTGGCAGAGTATTACAATACCCCATCTTCCAGCCGAAGGACGGGGAGTGGAAGCTGGGCCTGTGAGTGCTGTCGTCGGGCGGTTCGCCCCCAGCCCCAGTGGGCGGCTCCATCTGGGCAACCTCGCGTGCAGCCTCCTTGCATGGCTGAGCGCCAGGAGCCGGGGCGGGCGAATCGTTCTCCGCATCGAGGATCTGGACGCGGAGCGCTGCCCCCGCAAGTATGCCGACCAGCTGGAAGAAGACCTTGGGTGGCTGGGCCTTTTCTGGGATGAGGGCGGCAGCAAGGGCGGCCCTCATGAGCCATATTACCAGAGCGAGTGCAGCGGCATCTACAGAGCTGCAAAAAGCTGGAAGCCATGGGGCTTGTCTATCCCTGCTTCTGCTCCCGCAGCCAGCTCCATGCCGCCAGTGCGCCCCATACCTCGGACGGCAACGTCATCTATCCCGGCACCTGCCGGGGGCTGACAGCCGAAGAAATCGCCGAAAAGCGGAAAAAGAAAGCCCCGGCCTACCGCCTCATGGTGCCGGACGAGAACATCACCTTCACCGACGGCTGTATGGGCGAACATACAGAAAACCTTCTGCGCGACTGCGGTGACTTTTACCTCCGCCGCGCCGACGGCGTATTTGCGTATCAGCTGGCCGTCGTGGTGGACGACGCCCGGATGGGCGTCACCGAAGTCGTGCGCGGGGCCGACCTGCTTTCCTCTACGGCGCGGCAGCTCTATCTGTACCGGCTTCTGGGTCTGCCTGCACCGGAGTTCGCCCACTGCCCGCTGCTGCTGGCGTCGGACGGGAGGCGGCTCTCCAAGCGGGACGGCGACCAGAGCCTTGAGAACCTTCGCGCCCGCTATACGGCCGAGGACATCGTGGGCCGTCTGGCCTATGCCTACGGCCTGCAGGAAGAGCCTGCACCCCGGACGCCGGAAAGCCTCATCAAAGACTTTTCGTGGGATAAGGTGCCGAAGAAGGATATTTGTCTGCCGGAAGGGCTGTTTGAATAACTGAAACAAGAAAAGACCTTCAAGTTCTCTTCATGAAAACTTGAAGGTTTTTTGTATAATCAAAGGTTAAGTTCTCTGCGCGCCGGTGGCGCGGGGCAGTTTTTTCTCTTGCGGTCAAGTGGCTTGCGCTCCGCGCGGGCAGAGGTAGGAGGTGTTTCCCCTCCCTACCTCTGGACTCCACTCTCCCCGCAACGAGTTAAGGGCTGCTCGCCCTTAACAAGCCCAAAGAAGAAGTCGAAACGGAAAAAAGCTAGTCGCTGCGCTAAGACGGGTTGCGGCTCCCAGCGTCTGCTTCGCTGCCGCTCGCATCCTGCTGGCCGCTGCCCCAACAGCTCCTCCCTGTTTCCGCCACTGGCGGCGGTCGTCGCTGTTGCACTTTTTTCTCGTTTCTCCAATTTGCTGCTTCGCAGCAGACTTTACGCCCTTGCAGAACGTAAAGTTCTGCGAAAGCGTAACACCATCGGCGGAGCCGTAAACCGGAGAAGCCCAAAAAATGCGTTTAGCGAAGCGGCTAGCATTTTTGGGCTTCGACAACTCCTTCGGGGTCTGAAAGGGGCGAGCAGCCCCTTTCTCGTGGGTCCAGCGCGTCGAAATCGCTGGTGGTTTTCTGGTTCTCTTTTGCCAGCAAAAGAGAACATTAGCCTTAATGAAAAAGCGCTTTACCCCGCGCCACCAGCGCGCAAAGAACTTCATCTTCAATACACAAAAAGACCTTCAAGTTTTCATGAAGAGCGAAGGTCTTTCTACTTCAGAAAGGGGGGACGACTTCGCCGAGGGGACACGTTATCAAAGCCGCTGCGGAATGCGGCGCATCTCTCCCGAGCGCTCGAGGCTGCTGGCGGCAGCGTCCAGCGCAAAGGCCAGCGCTGCGCCCAGCACCACGTCGATGCAGCTGTGCTGCTTGAGCAGCATGGTGGACAGGATGATGGCCATGCCCAGAACATTCGCGGCAGGCCGCATCCAGCGGCCCGGCTCGTCGAAGCAGCGGCTCCGGCGGTAGCCGATCATCAGCGTCACCGTGTTGAGGACGTGGATGGACGGGCAGACATTCTTGGAGCTGTCAACGGCATAGAGCATCCGCACCAGACGGGCGAAGATGTCGCTGCCATACACCCGGTAGGGCCGCAGCGCAAGCCCTGTGGGCAGAAGGACATAACAGCTCAGCGCGATGGTCATGCCGGCGAAGAGGCACAGGCAGACCCGCCAAAAGTCGCTGCGCTCGCCGTGCCGCAGCAGATAGAACAGGGTAAAGGGGATCCACGCGAACCATGCAAAATAGGGGACGATGGCGTACTTGCAGAAGGGGATGACATCGTCCAGCCGGCAGTGTACCCAGATGGCAGGGACGGTGATATTCACCTCGAGCCAGTGGAACGCGGTCAGATAAAATACAGTGTAAAGAGCCATGAAAGAGATGGGATGGCGTGCGAACCAGCTGCGCATCAGTAACACTTCCTTTTAGGGGCAGTATTCCATTTCGCCCCGGCCTCATAGCATTATACGCCCCAATTATGAACAAAACAAGACAAAGATCTGACAATCTTACTAAAACAACCTGCGAAAAACTGTGCAGATAGTCGAGCTGTTTTTGCGCTGCAAACAAAAACAAGCCGCTGCCAGTTGGCAGCGGCTTGCTGAAGTTCAAGCAATGCCGTTCGGAATGGGTAAGTTCAGACGGCGGCGAAACTCAGATGAGTACGCTGGGCTGTTATGCATTCTTTGCGGTGCGCTTCTTGGTCGCATGGAGGAAGAGAGCCAGCATTGCGATGGCGAAGATAACGCCGACGGGATATGCAACAGCGGTGTTGTAGATGGTAGCGCCCTCAGCGGTCTTGCTGTTGAGGAGGCTGCCCAGGCACTCAGGAGCCAGAATGAAGTAAGTAGCAGAAACTGCGCTCATGAAGGTAGCAGGCACAGCGGTGATCCAGTAGTTCTTCTTCTCCTGGAAGAGGTACATGGAAGCAGCCCACAGAACGATCATAGCCAGAGTCTGGTTGGTCCAGCTGAAGTAGCGCCAGATAACGGTGTAGTTGATGAAGCCCAGTGCATTGCCGATGCCCAGGAAAGCGCCGACGCCCAGAACGGGGATGCAGAGCTTCAGGCGGTTTGCGTAGCTGTCCTGATCGATCTTGAACCAGTCGGCCAGGGTCAGACGAGCGGAACGGAATGCGGTATCGCCAGAGGTGATGGGGCAGACGACGACGCCGATCATAGCCAGTGCGATGCCCACACCGCCCATGGTCTTGGAGCAGACGTCGTAGATAGCAGCGGACTGGCCCTCAGCCAGAGCAGCTGCCAGACCGGTGTTCAGACCGCCGGTGATCTCGTACAGGGAGCAGCCAGCTGCGGCCCAAATCAGAGCGATGATGCCCTCGCAGACCATTGCGCCGTAGAAGACGAAGTGGCCCTGCTTCTCACTCTTCATGCAGCGAGCCATCAGAGGCGACTGAGTGGAGTGGAAACCGGAGATAGCGCCGCAGGCGACGGTGATGAACATGAAGCTCCAGATCGGAGTTCCGGAGGGATGCATGCTGCCGAAGTGCTCCCAGATCTCGGGGATGGTGTAGGCGGGGTTGGTGAAGATGCCAAAGATAACGCCGACGGCCATGATGATCAGGCAGATGCCGAAGATGGGGTAGATCTTACCGATGACGGCGTCGATGGAGATGAAGGTCGCAATGAAGTAGTAGACCAGGATGATGATCAGCCAGAACAGGGTAGTGGCAAGAACACCGGACATACCGTTGTTCTTGCACAGGGTAACGATCAGGCCGGCAGGGCCGACTGCGAACACGGTACCGACCATGATCAGCAGCACGACGGAGAACACACGCATGACGTTCTGCATCACAGGGCCGAGGTACTTGCCGGTGATCTCTGCGATAGAGCCGCCGTCATTACGCTCGCTCATCATGCCGGAGAAGTAGTCGTGGACACCACCGGCAAAGATGGTGCCGAAGGTGATCCACAGGAACACCACAGGACCCCACAGAGCACCCTGCAGTGCGCCGAAGATGGGGCCGAGGCCCGCGATGTTCAGCAGCTGGACCAGAAACAGCTTCCACTGGGGCATCACGACGTAGTCAACACCGTCGTTGATGCGGACAGCGGGAGTTTCACGGTCATCGGGTCCGAACGTGTTGTCAACGATCTTGCCATAGACGAAGTAACCGCCGATCAGGATCGCTAAACAGAGTAAGAAACTAATCATACCAGAAACCTCCTTTTTAATTTCTGCGGCCGACCCCATTCTGCCGACTGCCAAAATCATCCTTGGCCTTATGTTAACACATTCTTCATAAAATGAATAATATGCTTCTGGTATGGACCATATATCAAAAAATATATAGCCAGGCACCCTGTTTGTGGGGTGTCTGGCTATATTTTAACGAAGACACGATTGAATTTGGACACTGTTTCTCTTTGAAACGATTCCGGAAATGTCCAGAGGGCAGTTTGCTGAAAATTCTTGCGCGTTTTTGTGCAGAGTGCCAAGGCGAGGCACTTTTTTGTGTCCTTTTTACGCGGCTTTTTCGCATAAAATGGCGAGAGCTGAAAAAACGTCCTCATTTTACCGTGAGGGCGGCTTCCCGGTGGAGCAGGTCGATGAATGCCTGTTCTTCGGACCGGAGCGCGCCGTGGTCGGGGTAGACCAGCACGTCCCGCATGACCTGACGCTGGGCGGGGCATTTTTTGAGCACCAGATGGAACTGGTCCAGCGCCCGCTGGGGCATGGGGGAGGCCCACATATAAGCTGAGAGAAGCTGCTGCAAGATAGAAAACTGGCTGCACCGCTCGTAGACATGGATGCGGCGGCTGTCGTTGACGTGCCAGCGCACGCCGTCACCGCCGTCTTCGCCGGGGAGCTGAAAGTCGTCGTGCATGATCTCCATATAACGGTTCAGCTCCGAGAGGTCTTTCACCTCGTGCTTGGCCAGCGGGCCGTCCCGGTTGGTGAGAAGCCGGTACTCGAACTCCATCACAGGCTCCATTTTCAGGCCCCGGCGGCGCAGTTGTGGCTGTAGTGGTCGTCGTCCCCGGCGGCGTGCCGCAGCAGCGCCAGGTGATAGCCCCGGCGCAGCACGAAGTCCAGCGCCTCCATGGAGCCGCCCTCCCGGATGTGGATGCGGAGCTGGTCGGCCCCGGCGGCTTCTTTCAGGAAATCCACCGCCGCATAGGAGGCGTAGGTGGCGTGGGGGATCATCACCCGCAGCTCGGCGCAGCGCTCCCGGGCGTGGTGGGCATCTTCGGTCAGGCGGTCTACCTCTTCCAGCACCCGCGCGGCCTGCTCGATGAACCGCCGCCCCTGCTCGGTGGGGATCATGCCGGTGGACGAGCGCTCAAAGATGCGCAGGCCGTATTCCTCTTCCAGATTCTTCAGCGCTTTGCTGATGTTGGGCTGGGCGGCGTAGAGCTGCTTTGCCGCAGCGCTCACCGAGCCCCATTTCTTAATGGCAACGAGATAACGCAGTTCTGTGATGTTCAAAGCTCTTCTCCCCCGGTCAATGCAGATTCTACTTTATTTTATCAGCCCGGCGGCAGGCGTGTCAAGCCGCGGTTGACGCCTCGGAGAACGGGGCTTATAATAAAGAAAAACGCCCCGGGAGGTGGAAGCTATGGAGCGTTACCGCGTTGTGCGCATCGAAGAGCAGATGTACGGCTGCGAAGAGCTGCCCGAAGGGGCCGAGGTCTGCTGCGACGTAACGGCAGAGGCGGCGGACGGCACCCGGAAGACCCTGTCCTGCCCCGACGCCGAGCTGACACGGCAGGGCATCGACGAGGGAGACACCGTGCTCTGGGGCGGCACGGTCCTGCGCAAAGCCTGAATTTGGAAAAGAGCTGGAAAAGGAGAGAGACATCATGAAAAAATCGAGACTTCCGCCCTCATCGGCCTGGGTGCGCTGGGCATCCTCTTTGGCCGGAAGATGCCCGGCGTGAAGGTCATTGCGGACGCGGAGCGCGTTGCCCGCTACTCGGCCCAGCCGGTGGGTCTGCAACGGCAGAGAGTGCCATTTCGACTATGTCACGCCGGAGCAGGGCCAGCCGGTTGACCTGGTCCTCGTGGCCGTCAAGGCTACGGTGCTGGAGGGCGTCAACCTGCCTGCCGACAACCACAAAGCCTTCCTCGAATCCATGGCCCCCGCCTTCAAGCCCGACGGAATGCCCAGTATGCGGCAGGATGTCCTCGCCAAGCGCCCCACCGAGGTGGAGCAGTTTGCAGGTGTCGTCCGCCGTCTGGCCCAAAGCACGGGATGCCCACTCCGGCCAACGATTTCTTCTGAGAAGATCCGGGAGATCGAGGTCAATTACAATAAATAAGGAGACACCATGCACAGCATTTATTTTGCCCGCCACGGCGAGACGGTCTGGAACGCGGAGAATAAGATCTGCGGCATGACCGACAGCCCCCTCACCGAAAAAGGCCGTCAGCAGGCCCGGGAGCTGGGCCAGAAGGTCAAGGAAAGCGGCGTCCACATCGACGAGATATTGTATTCACCCCTGAGCCGCGCCGCCGACACCGCAAAGGCCGTGGCCGAGGCCACCGGCCTGCCCGCCCGCTGTGAGCCCCGCCTGCGGGAGCAGTGCTTTGGCAAATACGAAGGCACGCCCCGGGACGGCGCAGAGTTCCGCATCTCCAAGACCCATTTTGCCGACCGCTACGATGGCGGCGAGGCATGATGCAGCTGGCCCAGCGCATTTATAATCTGCTGGACGAGCTGCGGCAGGATGAGAACAAGACCTATCTTCTCGTGGCCCACAACGGCATCGCCCGTGTGGTGGAGTCCTATTTCCACGACATGACCAACGAGGAGTATTCCGCCGCCGGCATCAAAAACTGTGAGTTGGTGGAATACCGGTTCGAATAACGGCAAAAGGCCGTCGGGGACTTCCCGACGGCCTTTCTTTTCAACAGGATGCTTTGCGATAGTGGAAAACGTTGTCCTTGGTGATGAACATCAGTACCGTGACGCAGAGCGCCCCGGCTTCGGCTGCCGTGACGGCCAGCCAGACGCCCTCGATGCCCAGAACCATGGGCAGGAAGATGAGGGCCAGCAGCTGGAACAGCAAAGTGCGCAGGAAGGAGATGAGCGCACTGGTCACGCCGTCGCCCAGCGCAGTGAAGAAGGAGGAGCCGTAGACATTGAAGCCCATGAGGAAGAAGTTCAGGGCGTAGACGCGGAAGGCGTGGCTGGTCAGTGTCAGCAGCTCGGCGTCGTAGCCCACAAAGACGCAGGATAGTGCGGATAGGTGACTTAAGGAAAAGAAAAAAGAGACCTCATCTCGTTGAAAATCAAATTTCAAAGTCATTAAAGGAGCTATTCAAATGAAACGAAATCAGAATTTCGATCATAATCACTCTCAAAAAGTGCTTTCCTGCCACTATAACATGGACACCAACCGGGTGGAAGCCCGATTTGAAGATGGCACCACCCTTGCCATCGACTGTATCGCCGTTGAGGACGAATACGGCAATACCCCGGCACAGCGAGCTGAACTTGACTGGCTGCTGTACAACAATCCGCTGGAGTACGCACAGATGGTGCTGAGCGGGGAGATAGAGCACTACCTCACGCTCGGCTGTGATCATGGCAAACTGAAAGACTAACCTCTAAATAGACCAAACAGCCCTCTACCTGCAATCTTTGCAAATGGAGGGCTGTTTATTTTAAATTTTCCCTTTGCTCATGGTAGTGCAAAATCAACTGCCCAATGACCAAAGAAATCATAAACATCAGGCAAATCCACTGGTCACTTATAAATATCCTTCTAAAATTCAATGGATTTTGCTATTTCTAACACCTGTTCTTCCGACACAAAATTCGATTCGAGTTCAACCGCTACAAAGCATTCTTTCTCATTATTATGAGAGAATGCCCCAGTTATTCACCGGTTCAACGCTTGCACCATCCTGATAAACTACCGTTGTAAGTGCAGTCGTTCCATATTTGTTTGTTTTGACCACCTCATACCTGCTGTCTGTATCAAATCTGTACACTGATCCAAGCCGAAGTGCAGAATATACGACCTGCACAGAATCTTTATCTCCCTCGTATGGTTCATAATTGCTGTAACCAATTGCACCGATTAGTGTGCGATTACTGTCATAAATGTCATACACGGTGTACAGCGGATTCAATCCAGCAAGTATGAGCGGCTCAAGTTCGGTGCCCGACTTCTTTGTTTTCTCCTGAAATTCCCACCCTTGTGGGAGTGTAATCGAAATCGTACTGCCAGATTGTCCGGACCCTTGTGCAGCGAATTCAATTTCATGGCTTGGAATTTTTTCATCTTTCAAAAAAAGGAAAGCTCCCAAAAGTACTACAACGCCAGTGAACATCATCAAAACGCTTTTTTTTTTTCATATTCTAGCCTCGAAAACCTTTTGCTGTTTATCTATAAAAAACAACTAGCGATTAATTGATTTTGACAATGCCAACGGACGGATTATTGTAGGATGAATTATCATAGTAATAATGAAGAATCTCTGTATATGTATACGACTTTGTACTTGCAAGATAATTCGAGCCATTCTGACGCAGTCGCCCAGAATTTTTACCATCCGTATTAGAACTTCCTGCAAAGTAAGACGTAAAAAACAGTTGTCCACCAGAACTCACAAGCTTTTTGCCATCGACAGCATTGATTGCATTTGTGATTGCCGGTTTCGTTTGATAGCTGCTTTTATATGCAACATCGCCATACTTTATATCACAGCCCTCAGCAGAACGATACCCAGCGGCATGTGCCCACCAACCACACATCTTGATAGCCATAACATTGGCTTTGATTGCCTCATCGTAATACCCCATATTTCCGATTTCATTGTAGGTAACATTTTTCAGATAAGTTGAGAATGCAACATTTTTGTTTTTTTTTCCTTCTCATCTTTTACCTTAATGTAATCCGGTTGACTTTGATAAGAAACAAATCCATAACTTTGTCTCGATACCGTAACACCGGCTGGAACGCTTCCGAGATCGCGTGGACATTTGCAAATGCCTCCGATTTTCCAACCACTTGCTTCTCGAATCATCAGTACAAGACTAAAGTTTGTGCCGTTCCCGAAATATTCGCCCGTTTCGGTTTCCATATCTGTAATAGTCTTGTAGCAGGCATAATTTGTGCCAGAATCATAGTACCGGTTAAATTCATAATATTTCGGAGCATAGACGTTGTTTACTTTTTCAGCATAAAGCAGTTCGGCTTTATCAATATCTAAAAGCCCCAATCTTTTAGCCTGGTTAAATGCATTCTGCGCAAATTCGCGATAGTATCCATATACCGAACTTGCGAAATAATTTACCCAAGACTCATGGTCTGTTGAGAGAACGATTCAAAAATTTTTCAGAACATCTTTGGGATTCTCGGAAGCTGTTGTAGCAAAAGCAGTATTGCCCAAATTCAGTGTTACACTTGCCGTCATAATACTTGCTACACTCAGCTTCATAAAATCCCGGCGGTTAATCTCGTTATTCATAAAATATCCTCCATTACTTTTTTGCATCCGCACATCCATATCGAATGCGATAATGTTTGCCGTTTCTTTCTCTTGATATTTTCTTCTCAGCAATAATCACCTCTGCACTGGAGCCACCCTTTCTATTTTATAAAATTACAGCTAGATATCAGACAACTCGCGTTGGTCTCTCCTTTACAATTACCTCCCACCTTTCTAATTTGTTGAAATATATAACAGTTTCACTTATCTGCTGGTACTGCCAGTAATGGTTTCCTCCGCCCATCGGAATAGCTAAAGGTTGCAGAATACTCCAGCCTGTAAGATTTTCCAGGCTTAGTGTTAAAGTTACCGCTCCCCACGCAGGTTGAGGTCGTGCTGCTGTTCGAGCAGCTACTTACTTTTTGCCATGTTCCAATTGTTCCCTTTTCATAGAGAACGCCTGAAACGCTGATTTTCTTTACTTCAGTTCGTGTCTGGGCATCAACTTGATAGTATGTTTGGTAAATAGATCCGTTGACCGTACTATCGCCTACATACCGCTCAGACTTTTCAACGGCCATTGCGGTGCAAGCAAAACTCAAACAAATCACCGCTGAAATAACAATGGACAACAAACGCTTTTTCGACATAGACATACACCTCCGTTTTTTGGCTCCTATCAAGAGCCTTTGTATAGTCAACGTAATTCGCATCTGCTTCGTTTCAATTTTCAGGAGAAATTTTTTCAAATTTTCCATCTTTGTAAGTTCAGACAAAAAGGAAGCCGGACATTTGTGAACTCTCACAAGTGTCCGGCTTCCTTAACGGATGCTTTCTGCAATTTTATAATCTCATCGTAGGGATGTCTCCCATAACGGTATGCGCAATGCCATTACTCTCCCAGTTCAAGGTGTAAACCTGCTGTCCATCTTCACCTGAGCTGGTTCCAAGTACACCGTCTGCTTCTCCGACCCTTACGGTTTCGTACACTGTATGCTCATTATCAAATAGGGACTGCTGCCCCGGCTGGATAATTGAGCAACGGACAGTGTAGCTTTCTTCTGCTTCTTTTGACGAGTAAACATGTAAAAAGTTTTCTGCTCGTTCAAATTTCTGCGCATTGTCCATTTCAAAGCCGTCCGGCACATAATGGTCACTGTATCCATCCGGCAATCGTTCCAGCGGTTCGCCATCCACCTGATAAGTCAACTGCATCTCAATGGGCAGAAATTTTTGAATCATCGTGTAGACTGCCCTGCGAAAATCCGCATTGACTGCAAGAGCACCAATGGTCAGTATTACAAGTGTCAATGCCGCAAGCAACACCCGTTTCAACACCGGACGGTGTTTTTTCCTCCGTAATGCTGCTGCCATTCGGTCATCCCATTGGGATGTATCCGGGTAAAGTTCCTCAAGTTGTTCTGGTGTTGGCAGGGTATCCAGTTCCTTTTGTGCATCTGCACGAAGTGCAATCATCAAGGCCGCTTCAAATGAAATGTTTGTCTGCTCACTCATGGTTACTCAACTCCTTCCATAATAGTTTTCGCCCTCGAAAGAGCCGTGTTCGTACTACTTCGTCCGTTAATCCCAGCGATTTCGCAATCTCACGATTTGTATATCCCATTGCCAAAAGGCGTAATGGGTCACGATATTTCGGTTTCATTTGTCCAATCAGTTCTGTCAACCTCTCGATATTGTCAACACTGATTATTGCATCAGCCGGCACCGGAGCGTCATCTGGTTCGTTTGGGACATCTTCCAACAATTCTTCTCGCTGTTTGCGAAGCATATCATATGCACGGCTTCTACTACAACTAACGAGATAAGCAGCGAGTTCGTGACAGTTTTCTCGATGAATTTTGGAAAAATTTTTTGCAACGTACAAAAATACTTCTTGTAGCACATCCTCTGCCAGATACGAATCATCCATGATTTTGTAAGCGGTATGGTAAACCAGCCGTTTGTATGTATTGTACACCTCGGTAAACTCTTCTTCAAAGTTTCGATCATCAAGCACACTTAGATATAACGCAAGCAACGCAATCACCTCTATCTACATTGATTGTGTGTAGTGTACCACGAACCAATAAAAATGTCGAATACCACTAATGTTGTAAAGGAGCGTGATACCATGACTCAACCCAAAGCCAACCTCGCCTATCTCCGCAGCGAGAAAGCCAAAGGAGCAGCAGCTTCGCTACTACAAGCACCGTGAGAAAATTTTGGAACACCAGATACCGGAGCTGACCCGCAAAGCCCGTGTGCATCGACTGTGTACCCGTGCCGGAATGCTGGAAAGTTTTCTGATTGCGCCGGAAGATTTCACCAACGACCAGGTGATGGAACTGCTGAAAATCGCATTCCGTCAACCAGAAGTTGCGCTGGCTCTTGCAAAGATGATTCACGACCTGCACAAAAGCCGCAGCGTTCCGAACCCCTTAGAATAAAGGGCGCAATTATACACCGTTCCGGTGAAATTGCGGTCTTGCAGACGGCTCGATGAAATCGAAGCTGGCGTTTGTGCGCCAGCCCGATTCCATCCCAAGGAAAACTGCATTTTCCTTGCGCTGCCTTGCAGCTATCCTTTTGCAGCTCCCGCCTTGCCCCGAAGTGCGCGGCACTCCGAACCAAGGCTGCGAGCAAAATTGAATACGATTTCCGACCGTTCAACAAGAGCTTTTTGCTGGGCGGTCTTTTTGTTTGGGGGTGATGCCTATTCCGTGTCCGCACTTCAAAATCAGCATTGTCAAGCGCAGTCAAGGGCAGTCCGCTGTTGCTGGTGCAGCTTATCAGAGCGGTGAACGTCTGTTCAGCGAATACGACCAGAAAACAAAATTTTACAACAAAAAGAAAGAACTTGTTCACTCCGAAATCATGTTGCCACCTCATGCGCCGCCCGGATATGCAGATCGGGCCACGCTCTGGAACGCCGTGGAAGCCGTAGAAAATCAATGGAATTCGCAGCTTGCCCGCCGTATCGTGCTGGCACTTCCGAGAGAGGTTCCAAAAGACCAGTACGTTTCCATGCTCAAAGAATTTTGCAAAGCGCAGTTCGTTTCCAAGGGCATGATTGCTGACTTTGCCATTCACGACAAGGACGATGGAAACCCACACGCCCACATTCTGCTGACTATCCGGGCAATGGATGAACACGGCAAGTGGTTCTAAAAGCCCGCAAGGTTTACGACCTTGACGAAAACGGCGAGCGTATCAAACTTCCTTCCGGCAACTGGAAGTCACACAAAGAGAATACCGTTGACTGGAACGAACAGACCAATGCCGAGGTCTGGCGGCACAGCTGGGAAGTTGTTACCAATCGCTATCTGGAAGCGGCTGGCAGACCCGAACGTGTTGACCTTCGTTCGTTTGAGCGTCAGGGAGTGCAGCAGATACCGACTGTGCATCTCGGCCCTGCTGCTCACCAGATGGAGAAGCGAGGAATCGAAACTTTCTCGGAAATCTCAACCGGGACATTCGAGCCGCCAACAGCCTGATGCAGTCCATCCGCAGCACCATCCGGGGGCTGCAACGCTGGATCGCAGACCTGACGGAGAAGAAGCAGATTCTTCTGGACGCACTGGAACAAGCCAAGGAGCCAACACTGTCCGATCTGCTGGTGGACTACTTCAACCTCCGCAACGAACAGCGCAACGATTGGTCGAGCAAGGCGCAGGTAAAATGTACTGCCCGTGACCTTGCCGAAGTCATGCAGGCGGTCGATTATCTGAAAGCCCATTCGCTGAACACGGTCGAGGACTTGAACGCCGCAATCAAAGACTTGAGCCGCCGCCGCCCTCTCCGCAAGCAGCTGAAGCAGAACAAGAACCGGATGCGGGAAATCGCCCAAGTCAAAGACGCTGCTGCCATCCATGCCAAGCTGAAGCCCATCCACGACACCTTTATAAAGAAGAACTTCAAGTTGACAAAGGATGCCTATGCCAGCCAGCACAAGGATGAACTGGACACCTTCAATAAAGCTGTCCGCACCCTGATGAAGCTGAACGGCAGTACGACCGTAGATTTTTCGGCATTGGATGCCGAATTTTCTGCGTTGCAATCGGGCAGCGCAGAGTTGCGCAGCCAGCTTGAAACCATGCGGCCTGACCTGACCGCACTGAAAAATGTGCGAAAGTATATCGACCTTGTGCTGAATAAGCAGCAGCTTTCTGCACCGGGCGGCAAGGCCCCGGAAAAGGAATCTGTGCTGAAACAGTTGGAGCAGCTTCAGCAGGAAAAATCAAAACACAAAACGATTACCACCATGAACCGCGAAGAATCGCTCTAAACTCATGCTTCTGCCACGGCTGCTTCGCTAGCAGTGGCAGAAATACATAGTTGCTCTAAGATATAAAGCAATCCACCTGTGAATTTTCGGTTAATTCTCAAAACAAGGGTTGCCGTTTGGCCATTCTCGTCGGCTACCTATTGAGAGGACTTTTTTGAAAGTTGCAATGTTAAGCACATTTCAATTCAAACTTTCATATCAAAAAACTTTTCTGCAAATTTCTTTCTCTGGTTACTTTTTGCCCTTTTTCACCGCCTACCTATTAGAGGGATATTAAGTGATTCAAACTTTTTTCGGCGCAGAAATCTGTCTGTGGTCAAAATTTTCTCAAAACTTTCAAATCATACCCCTATTTTTCAGTTCTTTTCTGTTAATAGTAGGAGCCTTCATAATTCGGATTCAAACATCTCAATCTGTGAATTTTTTGTTAATCCTAAAAAAAAAAAGAGGTTATCAAAACTCCTTTCTCAATGCCTACCAAATGAGTGGCTTTTTTGAGTGTCGGTTTCTCTGAAACTGATTTTTTTGTGTGATTCGCTCAACTTTTATGGAAAGTTGTTGCGGATGGTTATCTTTTGGCCCTTCTCGATGGCTCGTATATAGAAGCTGATTTTTTGGAAACCCAACTTCCGCAGATTTTCTATACGTTCTTTGACAACAGAATAGCCCAATCGTCCGGTACTTCACAAAAGGTACTTCTGTAACTCGCAGCCTGGTCGCAACGAAGACGGGGTGGCTGAAATGCCAATGATGCGGTGAAAATCCGCTGCCGGACGATTCCCCACTCCCAGGGAGCCGAGGGCGAGTATGGGAGACCATATCATATTAACGCAGCTGAGCTTATTCAAGCCCATCTGCGATGGAGAGCCGGAATAGATGCCGACTCTCGTTACATCTGCTTCAAAGAACCATTTCGCCCGGTCAGCGGAATAGACCAAAAGAGAAAAATGAATAGAATCCATTCCTTTCCGCACTTGCAGACATGAACAGGAGGTTTGCCCTTGAACAAAGAAAAAACCGAGAAGAAGCCTGCCGAGCGTACCCGTGCGCCTAGAAGTCCGAAGTCCGTGCGTCTGATCGTAGAACGCCACTATATTGGCAATGTGCCGATGAACACGCTTTTTCAGCGGCTTGCAGAGGAAGAAATTCGTAAAACTGCCGAATCGTATCTTGCGGTTGGCTAATTGGACGTTTTACAGAGGAAAAGAGCTTGCATCATCATGCAGTTTTCGCTACAATGTACCTGATGAGGTCTCTTTTCCATTATGGAGGTACACATGGAAAAGGACAAAAAAGTAACTGCTTTATACTGCCGCCTGTCAAAAGATGATGGGTCAAATCAGGAAAGCCTGAGCATCCGCACACAAAAGGCAATGCTTATGGACTATGCCACACGCAACGGTTTGGAACTGCCAGTACTATGTCGATGATGGTTATAGCGGTACGAACTCTGACCGTCCTGCCTTTCAGGAACTTCTTGATGATATTCGGGATGGAAAGGTAGCGACCGTCATTACCAAAGACCAGTCCCGACTTGACGCAACCACATCGAAACCGGAACGTATATGGAAATCTTCTTCCGGAGCACGGTGTCCGCTATATTGCAATCAACGATGGTTACGATTCCAACGAGCAATCCCAGATGGATATTGCTCCGTTCCGAAACATCATCAATGAAATGTACGCCAAGGATACTTCCCGCAAAATCAAGAGTGCCCTTCGGACACGCAAGAAAAGTGGAAAGTATGTTCCAGTGGCGCACCGTTTGGCTATCAGAAAGACCCTGCCGACCACAACCACCTTGTGATCGACCCGAATACTGCCCCCGTTGTTGAATATCTCTATTCATTGGCAGAGGAAGGTCTGGGGCTTCACCGCATCGCCAAGCGGCTTCACGATGAGAAAATCCTGAAGCCGTGCTACTACAAGAAAGAGATGTTCGACCGCTTTGTCGATGATGAAAAGATGTATGATTGGGATTCTGCCTATGTCAGTCAGATCCTGCACAGCCCGGTCTACGCCGGACACATCATCTATGAAGCAAAACCCACTGTGTCGATGAAATCCAAGAAGCGGCGTTATATTCCTCTTACAGAACGTGCCATCGTCCCGAACACGCATGAAGCAATCATCCCGCAAGAACGTTGGGAGAACGTACAACGAATCCTTTACAGCCGTGCTGCTTGTTTTGCGTGTGATAAAACGGAATATGAGAACATCTTCAAAGGAATCGTTCGCTGTGCAGACTGTGGCAGAACAATGTTGGTCAAGGTTGAATCCCGCCGCAAGCGTGACAACATTCTGGATCAGACATTTTATTGTTGCAGTACCTACCGGAAGTATGGTGCGAAATCCTGCGACGCTCACAATTTGAAGCCCGTGTTTTGCATGAAGCTGTTCTTGCGGACATTCAGGCGCACGCAAAGGCCGCTGTGGGCAAACCGAGAAGCCCTTGTGAAAAAGATTGCAGACCAGATGCACCTTCGGGTATCTTCTGACCGAGCGCAGCACAAGCGGGATTTGAAGCAGTGTAAAGCAAGAATCGCAGAAATCGAAGATTTGTATGCAAAACTTTATGAGGATGTGTCAAAGGGACTCTCCCGGAGAAACGTTTTCAAATGCTTGCAGAGCGCTATGACAAAGAACAGGCTGAACTGACCGAAAAAATCGAACAGTACGAACAGGAAGGTCGTACTGAACACGATCAGCTGGACAAGATTCAGGATTTTATTGATGAAGTCAGCAAGTACGCTGGCATCACCGAACTGAACTATAAGATTCTGCACCAGCTGATCGACAAGATTCTGGTATCCAAAGCGGAACAGGTCGATGGCGAATACGTCCAGAAAATCCAGATTTTCTACCGCTTTATCGGCCCATTGGATGCCATCGAGTAACAATGTCAGAAAAGTCACCTCCGAGAACTATCCAACAGATGCGGGCCACATAGGGGATGACCAGCATGGAGAGGGCGGTCATAACGACGGCGATGACGCCGATGAGGCGGAGACTCTTGAGTAAAGGTTGTTCAGCTCGGCGTGGTTGCGTGCGCCGTAGTGGTAGCTGACGATGGGGGCGCTGCCGACGGCATAGCCCACGAAGACGGCCACAAACAGGAACGCCGCATACATGATGACGCCATAAGCCGCGACACCGTTTTCACCGGCAAAGCGGAGGAGCTGGTAATTGTAAAGAATGTTGACCAGTGACATGGAAAGATTGGTCATCAGCTCCGAGGAGCCGTTGATGCAGGCGCTGCGGATGACGCCGCCGTTCCACTGGGCGCGGCCCAGATGGATGGAGCTGGTGGAGCGCTTATTGAGGAAGTAGAACACCGGCAGCACGCCGCCCACGGCCTGACTGATGAAGGTGGCGATGGCCGCGCCTCCACGCCGCCGTGGAGCATACCCACCAGCACGACGTCCAGCACCATATTGGTGACGCCCGCCGCCACCGTGAAGGCGAAGCCAAGATGGGGCTTTTCGGCGGTGACAAAGAAGCTCTGGAACAGATTCTGCAAAATGAAGAAGGGCAGGCAGATCATCAGGAGGCGGCCATACCGGACGGCATAATCCAGCATCTCGCCCTCTGCGCCCAGCAGCGCCGCCGCCGGGCGGACGATGAGAACACCGACAGCGGAGAGGACGATGCCCAAAATCAGGCCCGTCCAGACGAAGAGGCTGAAATAGCGGTCGGCCTTTCCCGGTCGCCCTCGCCCAGCGTGATGCCCACGATGGCGCTGCCGCCGGTGCCAAGCATGAAGCCCACCGAGCCCACCAGCATCGGCACAGGCATGATGAGATTGACGGCGGCAAAAGCCGTTTTGCCCACAAAGTTCGAGACGCACAGGCCGTCCACGATGCCGTAGATGGAGGTGAACAGCATGGTGCCGACGCAGGGCAGCACGAACCGCAAGAGGCGGCTGTAATCAAAGTGGTCGGATAACTGTATTTTCTGCTTTGACATGGGGACTCCTTGTTACATCCCGGGCCGCCAGCCGGTGCAGTAGCGGGCATAATCCCGGTCTGCCTGCTTGACGTAGAGCACCAGCTCCTCGCCGCCGTCCTTTTTGGTGCGCTGACGCACCTTGGTGGGCAGGTTCTGGCGGTGGAGCAGCTCCATCTCGTCGTTCAGCTCTTCTTCGGTGTCAAAGGTGTCCAGCTCGGTCCAGTGGGTGGCAAAGAGCCAGAATTTCACAAGATGTTCGTTCAAGATCCAACCTCCGATGCATTCAGACGGTAAAGGGCGCGATGGCGTTCACGTCGCCGTGGCGCACGATGGAATAGGTGATGTCACAGTAGGGCTGGATGGCGGTGCTCTTCTCGACGGTGGAGATGAGCAGGACCTGCAGCTGCATCCGGCGGAACAGCTCCATCATAGGGCGGATGCGGTCGCTGGTCATCTTGCTGAACGCTTCGTCCAGCAGCACCAGACGGATGCTGTTCTCGCTCTTCTGGTAGATCTGGAGCAGCGACGCGCAGATGGCCACATAGAAGGGGGCCTGATTCTCGCCGCCGGAGGAATCGCGGCTGACGCGGGAAAGGGAAGCCTGCTGGCCGGAGACGGTGTTGGTCACTTTGATGTCGTAGTCGAGGTAGGTGCGGTAGTCTACATAATCCGAAAGGGTGACATTCTCGGGGCGGCGGCCCTCCTGCCGGGCGCTGGTGTTCTCGTCCACATCGGCCATGATCTTTCCATCAGCTCGTCCACCTGACGCTCATAGACGGGGTCGGCGGTGGCGGCGAGGTTGTCCAGCGAGTCGCCGTCGGTCATCTGCTGGTTTCCCTTGTCCACGATGACCTGATAGAATGCGGCCAGCTGGGGGTCGCGGCTGGGGCCAAGCTCGAAGCGGTAGACCTCTTCGCCGTAGGTCAGCTGCTCCATCACCTTGTTCAGCTCCCGGAACTGCCGCCGTGCGTTGAAGATGTCGTCCTTCATCCGGAAGAGGATGTCCTTGCGGAAGCGGTCCTTGCAGTCGCGCTGTGCCTGCTCGAGGCGGGCGGCGTACCGCTCCAGATCAATGCGCACGAGGCTCTCGTGCTGGGCGCGGTACTGCTCGATGCCCGTAAGGCCCAGCGGATGATCGCAGACATAGCGGGTGTTGTACTCTTCTGGGCAGGCTCGAGGGTGCCGGTGAGGTAGACGGCCAGTGCGTCGTCCAGCCGGGCCTGTGCCTTTCGGCGGACCCGCATAGCGCGGGCCTTTGTTCTTACTCAGGGCCGCAAAGCGCTCCCGTGCCAGCGGCTCCAAAAGCGGGTGCTGCCCGAAGAACCGGTCGGCGGCGTCCTTTGCCTGCCTGGCGGTCTCTTCTGCCTTGGTCTGCTCAGCCTCGCAGGAGGCCAGCTGCTTTTCGCAGACACGGATGTCGCCGCCGGCTGTCTCCACAGCGGCGCGGGCGGCGTCCCACGCGGCCTCGCGGGCCTCGTCCTCTTTGTAAAGCTGCTGCAGCATCGGGTTCTCGCGGCACTCGGCCAGCTTCTGCTCCTGTGCGGTGCAGTCGGCGCGGGCCGCTTCCAGCGCGGCGCGGGCGTCCCACAGCGCGGCCAGCTCATCCATGACGCTGCTGTGCAGCACATCCTGATAGCTGTTCCGTGCGGCTTTGAGGGCGGCGGCAGACTGCGCCGCTTCCCTGCTGCGGGCGGTCAGCTCATCCAGAGCTTTCGTCAGCGCTTCGGCCCGGGCGCGGCGGGCGTCAAGGCCGATGTACCGCTGGGGCGTGCGGAGACGCTCGAGGCGGAAGGGGTGGTGGCGCAGCAGGTCGCGGGTGGCGCTGTCGGGATAGTTTTCCAGGGTGTCGGGGGTGTCACAGCAGACGATGCGCCGCAGGATGGTGTCGGCATACTGTGCGGCCAGCGGGTTCTCGCTTCGGACCTGCGCGGCGAGGCTGTCGGCAGGGGCGGCGTCGGCCTTGCGGTTGGCCGTGCGGATGCTGGGGGTGTCCAGCAGGCTGATGGGGCCGACCTTGTCCCGCAGGGCCACAAAGGCGCTCTTGGCGGCGGCGTAGTGGGCAGGCGGCACGAGGATGTCGAACCGGCGGTCGCCGAGGCAGGCCTCCACGCAGTCCTGCCAGCTCTCGTCCTCGACGCTCAGCAGTTCGCAGAAGATCTTGGCGTCCGGCGTCATGCCGCGGCTCTTGAGATCAGCGTTCACGGCGTCCCGCACTCGTGGCGGCGTCGCCGTGGGGTAGACCCACCGGCCTGAGACGGAGGCCAGCTCCGCCTGCTTTTCCTGTACCTCGGCGGTGAGGGCATCGGCGTTCTGCCGTGCGGCGAAATACTGCTCTTCCAGCGGCTTTTCCAGCCCGGCGAGGGCGCTTTGGAGCTGGCAGAGTCTCCGCCGTCAGCGAGGCGGGCCAGAGCGATTTTTCGACGGCAAAGCCGCTGCGCTGTAAGCTCTGCAAGAGGCTCTGCACGTTGCCTGCGGCGGCTTCGCTTCTGGAAGCGTCCCGGCCGGCCTTGTCCAGCGCGGTCCTTTGCGGGCCAGCTCTTCGCTCAGGGCGTCCAGCGCCCGGCCCTCGCCGCTGGCGGCGGCACTGTGGGCCGAGAGGTAGGCCCGGCGGGCCTCGGCCTCGGCGTCTTTTGCGGCGGCGTAGCGGGCTGTCAGCTCTTCGTGCTGGCGCTTTCCGGCGGCAAGATGCTCCTGCCAGGTGTTTGTCCCGGCGGCGGCTTCCTCAGCACGGGCCAGCAGGGCGCCTCGGTTGACGAGGGCTTCCGTTTCCTTCTGGGCAGCTTCGCGGCCATAGTCCACGATCTGTTCCAGCGCGGCGGCGCGGGTCTGGGCTTCGGCCAGTACGGCGTGGAGGTTTTCCAGCTCCACCCGGTCGCCCTGCAAAGCTTCCAGATCAAGCTCGGGCTGAGGCAGGATGTACTGATATAAAAACTCCCGGAAGTTGGGGATCTCGTCCATACTGGTACCCATCTGGAAGACTTCGTTGAACTTCTTGCCCAGCGGGCTTGCGGCGCGGCCGATGCCCAGCGCCCGGCAGATGCGGTCGCGGGCTTCGCCGGGGCTGCGGGTGGAGAGACGGCCCACAGCGGGCTTGAAGTTCTCCTTCGAGCTGGGCGCGCCGGTGCGGGGGTCGATGAAGGGCAGCTGCTCGAGGGTGCAGCCGTCCTCGGAGATATACCAGGTCTGGTCGCCGGGGTGGAGCTCCTGCATGGGGCCTTCCGACTCGACCCGGACGGCGATGACGAAGTGGGTGCGCTTGACGCTGTCCCAGAACTCCGCGCCGATGTAGGCCACGGTGCGGCCCGGGCGGCGGTAGGCGTTCTCGCCGCGCTGCTTGGCGTGGACAGAGCCCTGCAGGGTGCGGCCGCTCTTTGTTGCCGAGGGCGTTGAAGCTGCGGTTGGTGGTCAGGCAGTAGCGGATGGCGTCGAGGATGGTGGTCTGCCCACGGCGTTGACGCCAATCATGTAGGTCAGCCGGGCGCAGTCGAAGGTGACGTTCTCAAAGTTGTGCCAGTTGATGAGCTTCAGGCGTTTCAGTTCTATCATTCTTCCACCTCCACGGCAGCGGTGCCGTCCTCCGGCCGCTCATAAAGCGAAAGCTCACTGCGGGTGCGGGTCACCTCGGCGGCAGCGTCCGCAAGGTCGGAATCCGGCAGAGCGAGCAATACAGTGGGGAATACTTCAATGCGGCTGTCCAGCCCGGAAAGCCGTCCCACCGGCCGGGCCAGATTGTACCGGCGCAGGGTGCGCAGCAGCTTTTCCAGCGTGGGCTGGTCGAGGCGGCGGGGCAGGTTCATCTTTTGGAGTTCGGCCTGTACCTCTTCCACCGTCACCAGAACCTGGTCGGCGCTGGCCGAGAGGCTCTCCCGCTTTTGGAGGTAGAGCAGGCGCAGGACTAAGAGCAGGATGCTCTCGTACTTCAGAAGCCGGGCCTGACTGCCCTCATGCTCGTTGACGAGGGCCGCCGCCTGCAGCGGGGCGGGGTAGAGCACCACCGAGTAGCCCAGCGGCGCAAACACGGCCCGCACCTCGTTGAGGTGGTCCTGAACATAGAGATATTTGGCGCGCTGGTCCTCCACGCCGCCCAGCACAAAGCAGTGGTTGAGCAGATAATTTGCGCACTCTTCCAGCATTTTATCTTTCTGGTCATCTTCGGCGTCCTCCCTTGCGGGGTGTCAGAGTAAATTCTTCAAACCGGAAGCCGCCCCGCGTGGCCCACTCGCCGGTGAGCTGGATGTCATAACAGCGGCGCGGCGACTGGGAGTAGGTGTGCAGCCCGATGATGCGTGCGAAGTCGTTCGGGTATTCGTCGGCGAGGGTGGACGCCGAGACAGAAGGCCGTGCGGCCAGCGCCTGCCGGGCGAGGATGTCCACGTTCTCCTCGGTGACGGCCATCCGGGCGTAGTCCAGCAGGAGCTTCTGCTCCCGGCGGAGCTGCTCCTCGTCCAGCTGTCCGGCCTGCACGGGGCCAGCGGCGCGTCGGTGCGGGTGCGGCCGGAGGATAGAGCGGCTTTCGCCGAAGACCTGCACCGGCCGAGCTTGGGCCGCGCGGCCAGCGGGCCGTCGTCCGGCTCAAAGAGCTGGTCGGGCGTTTTGATGTCCTCGGCGTACCGCCGCAGCAGGGCGGTGACGCTGCCCTGGGCCGAGCGGTCGCTCAGCAGCAGGAACTGCGCCCGCTGAACGGCCCGCTTGCGGTAGCGGACGTGGCTGGCGTCGATCTCCCGGATGAGGGTGCTCATCTCTTCGAGGGCGTCCCGCTGTTTCTGGATGAGGGCGGGGACGGCGGGAGCGGCCTCGCTCGGGCGCAGCGCTCCACCGGGCGTAATCCAGCGCCAGCTGGGGCAGGTCGTCTCGCAGTCGTCCAGTCCTCTTCGAGGAAGGCGCGGTAGTTGAACAGGTTGTCGCTGGTCTTGAAGCGGTGGTAGGCGGCCGCCACCACCTTTTCTTCGTACTGGTCGAAAAGCTCCAGCACCTCCTGCGGGGTGCGGTTGCGGGTGAGGCGGTCGATGTAGTGGCCGATGGAGGCGTTGAGGGCGCGGAGGGACTTGTTCAGCGCCTCAAGGTCGCCGGCTACCTCCCGCAGGACGTTCTCGTAGGGGCTCTTCTCTTCGCCCACGTTCTGCAAAAGCTGCCACGCCTTGTAGAGCTTGCCGGTGTAGGTGATGACCCGGGGGTTCAGGATCTCTTCCAGCGCCTCGAGAAGCGGCGTCACCTCCGGCACAAAGGCCAGCGCAGGCTCTTCTTCGTAGCTGCCGGGCTGTTCGGCCAGCCAGCCGGTGCGCCGCAGCCGCAGCAGAAAGCCCAGCGCCAGCGTGTGGGGGTCGCGGGTGGGCTGCTCGGCCTCATCACCCGCGTCGTCGGCGTCCAGTGCCAGAGGCTTTGCCAGCGCGGCGAAGTAATCCTCGGCCCGGGATACGGCCTCGGCCCGCAGGATGCTGTAATCTGCCGTGTGGCGGCACTCCTCCCACAGCAAGAGCAGCAGCTCTGCATAAAATGCCCGGTTCGGCCCCGCCAGCGGCCGGAACAGCCGCGGGCTGACCAGTTCAAACAACTGCATCCGTATGCCCTTTCAATCGGTAAATATCGACTTCTATTGTACCACAGATGGCACGGTTTTGCACCCCGCCGGGAAATAAAAACACGGGCCGGCAAAGCGGTATGAAACCCCTTTGCCGGCCCGTGCGGCGCTCCCTTATTCCCAGACCCGGCGGCAATGCCGCACAAAAGCCTGACAATGATTGATTCGATGATAGCACGACTTTGGCATTCTGTCAACCAAATTGCTGAAAAAGAAGAAAGTGTGAGGATTTCTCCAATCTTTTCCTGAAATTACACACATTTTCCACGAATTTGTGATAGCCTTAAATACAGAAGAACTCCCCGATAATGTACTCGTTCGAAATACAAGGCGGAACTACTCCTGATAGATGCACAACAGCCCCCCGGAATGCAGGACTCGGGGGCTTCGTGTTTGTTTACAGCCCTGATAGGCGCTCATCGGGCGGGATGAACTGCTTTTGCGGCTGACGACGCCGGGCAGCACCCAGCTGCCATCTTCCTCCGGCTCCTTCTCGAAGCCGCTGCGCAGCATCTCGCCGGCATGACGGCCGGTGCAGATGACGACGCTCTCTTCCTTCGGCACATCGGTCAGCAGCATATAGAGGTCCTCCACGTTCTGCTTGCCGCAGGCTTCGGGCAGATAGGGGGTGAGCAGCTTCTGGGCCGCTTTCAGGTTCTTGCGGGTCATGTAGCTGTTCTGCGCCACGCCGAAGCGGACGTCGCCGCACATGAACACCTTGAAATCCTGCAGGAAGACTTCCTCCGGGTCTTTCCGTCCAGCTTCTCGCCGGCCTCGAACATCTCGGAGGCAAAGGCGTCGATCTCGACGCCCGCGATTTTGGCGAGGCGGTGGGCGGTGGAGACATCGACGGGAGTGCAGGTGGGGCTGCGGAAGACCAGCGTATCCGAGAGGATGGCCGCCAGCAGCAGACCGGCGATCTGAGGCCGTATCTCGACGCCGTTCTCATCGTACATCTGGGTGATGATGGTGGCGGTGCAGCCTACAGGCTGGTTGCGGAAATAGACCGGGCCGCTGGTCTCGAGGCTGCCGATGCGGTGGTGGTCGATGATCTCCAGGATCTCAGCCTGGTCGAAGCTCTCCACGGCCCGGTGGCCCTGCTGTGGTCCACCAGGATGATGCGGCGCTTGCGCAGGGCGATGATGTTGCGGCGGCTGACCATGCCGCAGTACTTGCCGTCCTCGTCGAGGATGGGGAAGTAGCGGTGGCGCACCTTGGCCATCACGCGGGTGACGTCGGCCACCGGGGTGACGAGGGTGAATTTCATGATGTCGTCGCGGGTCATATAGTAGGAGATGGGGGCGCACTGGCTCATGAGCTTGCCGGCGGCGTAGGTGTCGCAGGGGGCGGTCATGATGGCGACGCCGGTCTCCTCGGCGATGCGCTGGATGGTGCGGCCCACCTTGGCGCCGTTGCAGATGATGAGGAGGGATGCTTCCTTCTCGATGGCGCACAGCTGGCTCTCATAGCGGTTGGTCAGGATGACGATGTCGCCCTTTCGACGTTGTTTTCCAGCATCTCAGGGTGGCAGTGCCGATTCTGATATGACCGGTGGTGCAGACGGCGTTCTCGTTGCCGACGACCATGGTGCCGCCGAGGGTCTCGAGGATATTTTTATAGGTGGTGCGGCTGGTGGCAAGCACACCGGTGTCGAACACGTCCATGTTGGCCGTGGCGATGTCCTTCACGGTGATGATGCCTTCCAGCTCGTTGTCGGCGCTCGTGATGGGCAGGGTGTCGATCTGCTGGTCGCGCATGATCTCCCATGCCTTGCGCAGACTGGTGGAGCCGGGGATGCCGGGCATCTCGCGGTAGTCCACATCACGGATCTTCGGGTTGACATCGGTACACATCCGGGGCGGCGCGACGCCGAACCGCTTGAGCACGAATTCCGTCTCCTGGTTCATCCGTCCGGCCCGGCGGGCCTCGCAGACGAGGGAGCTTGTCTTATTTTTCAGCTCTGCGTACGCAATGGCAGAGCAGATAGAGTCGGTGTCCGGGTTGCGATGTCCGATGACCACGACTTTATGGGCTGTCTTTGGCATAGATTCCTTCCCCCTTATGGGTCTTGGGTTGACCTTCTTATCATGATACCGGAGCGCCGGTTTGTCCGCGTCCCTGCACGGCGCGGAAAAGGGAAGCCCTCTGGCAGCTTTCATTGTAACACAAGATGGAATGGGGGTAAAGTGGCGCAGAGGGCAGGAGCCTTAAAATTTTGAGAGATTCTTGTATACATCTTCTTGCCTTTTGGGGAAAGACGCTGTATCATAGGGATAAGTCTGTATACTTTGAAAAAGCCCCTTCGGGGGCGGCGCGGAGGAGCGAATGAGGAGCACAAAATTTGAAACGAAGCCTTTGTTTACCCGCCAGCAGCTGACGGCCCTGCTGCTGCCGCTCATTGCGGAGCAGGCCCTCAGCGTGACCATCGGCCTGGCCGATACCCTCATGGTGTCGTCGGTGGGCGAGGCGGCGGTGTCGGGCGTGAGCCTTGTGGACACCTTCAACACCCTGATGATACAGATCATGACAGCGCTGGCCACCGGCGGCGCGGTGGTCGCCAGCCAGTACATCGGCCATCGGGAGGAGAAGAGCGCCCGGGCTGCCGCCGCACAGATCATGTTCATCATGTCCAGCTTCAGCATTCTTGTGGCAGCGGTGGTCGTGGTGGGACGCCACGCCATCCTGCGGGGCATCTTCGGCTCCATCGACGCCGACGTGATGAAGTACGCCGAGACATATTTCCTGCTGTCGGCCCTGAGCTACCCTTTCATCGGCCTGTATAACGCAGGCGCGGCCCTCTTCCGGGCGCAGGGCAACAGCAAGATCAGCATGATGTCCAGCCTTGTGATGAATGTCGTCAACATCGGCGGCAATGCCATCCTCATCTTTGGCTTCAAGATGGGCGTCATGGGCGCGGCGCTGGCCAGCCTCGTCTCCCGCGCGGTGGCCTGCTGTGCCGTCCTCTTCCTGCTCCAGAAGCCGGGTTGTATGCTCCGCGTCACCGGCCTGTCGGCTCTGAAGCCGGACGGAAAGCTCATCCGGCGCATCCTGCGGGTGGGCATCCCGGCGGGCATCGAGAACGGGATGTTCCAAATCGGCAAACTGTCGGTGGCCAGCCTCACCAGCACCCTCGGCACCGCCGCCATCGCGGCCAATGCCGTGGCCAACACCACCAGCACCTTCCTGAACATCCCGGCCATCGCCGTCGGCATGGCGGTGCTCACGGTGGTGGGCCAGTGCCTCGGTGCAGGCGAGAAAGAGCAGGCGGTCTGGTATGCCCGCCGTCTGCTGCTGGTGGCCTACTGCGGTGCCTGGGTCATGAACCTGTCGGCCTTCTTCTTCGCCGACCGCTGGGCGCTGTCCTGGTTCAGCCTCTCGCCGGAGGCTTCGGCCATGGCGCTGGAGGTCATGATGTGGTTCAACATCGTCTCCCTCTTCTTCTGGCCCTCCAGCTTCACCCTGCCCAACATCCTCCGTTCCGCCGGCGACGCCAGCTTCACCATGACCGTCAGCATCGTGTCCATGTGGGTGTTCCGCGTGGGCTTCTGCTACCTGTGGGTCCTGAAGATGGGCGGCGGACTGCTCAGCATCTGGATGGGGATGTATCTCGACTGGGCGTTCCGCTCCATCTGCTTTACGGTGCGTTTTGTCCGGGGAAAATGGCTCGAGCAGAAGGTCATCTGAAACTTCCTCTTGCTTTTTTCGGCTCAGAGTGGCAGAATGAGAAAAAGAAATGGAAGAAGGGGATTCTCTATGCTGTTTCATCCTGCACAACTGGGCCTCGCCCATCTGGACAAAGCAACGCTGGAAGCCGATAAGAAAGCCTGCAAAAAGATCGGCCCCTGCGGCGTGGGCAAAAAGGCCCTCTACCTCAACAGCTTCTACATCGACCGCCGGTATTATCTGCCCTATGGCAGCATCAGCCGTGTGTTCAAGCGGGTGGCCATGAGTCGGGGAGGCTTCTCCGGCAAGGGGATGTTTGCCTCGATGGCTTACCTCGTGGTGGAGTACGACGGCGGCAAGCAGAAGCAGTGCAACTTCAAGGACGAGCGGGACGTGGACGCCCTGCTGGAAGTTCTGGCGAAAGAACAGCCCAACATCCCGCGTCTGAGCGCCGCAGGCGAGGCGGAAATTGCCCGCCAGAAGGCCGAGAAAGCCGCCCGGAGGCTGCCCCAGCTCTCGAAAGAGGCAGAGCAGAGCGTGGGCCAGCTCAAGCGCGCATCGGACTACCTCGCCAGGAAACCGGAGCTTGCCAAAGAGCTCAGCGCTGCCGAGCGCCGCAAGCGCGCCCAGCTGCAGAGCAAGCCGGTGTATAAATATGTGGCCCTCATCATCAGTCTGTTCGGCGTGGTGTCTGCGGCCTATGGCATCCAGAGCATCATCAACCACACCGGAAACTACGGCATCTACTTTGCGCTGTTCGGCTTTGCGGCCATCTTCCTCTTCTCCAGCTACAACATGATGCCTACGGCCCACAACAACCATAACGCCATCATGAAGCGTGCCGACAGGGCCGAAGCGGCCATGGCCGAGTACATCAAAGCCTATCCCGGCGGGAACTTCCCGGTGCCGGACATCTACGCTCACCCTGTGGTGCTCAAGCAGATGACCGACGCTCTTCAGGAGGGCCGGGCCGTCACCCTGCCCGAGGCTCTCGAGGCTGTGAAGGACCGCCTCAAAGAGGTCAACGCCGACGTTCAGGTGGAGCAGGAAGAGTACGACGAGATCGTCCAGATCAAGGCCATGTTCCTCAACCACGATTATCAGTAACGAAAGAAAGAAATGCCATCGCCGCGAGGCGATGGCATTTTTGTGTCTTATCAGACTCCTGCGGGCTGGGGCTGAGTGAATATCTTCATGCTGTCCTTGTAGGCGTGGATGAAGTAGACGATCTCTGCGATGGCGGTCAGCGTCCAGGAGCAGGGGTAGAGCAGATAGAGCGAGGGGATGGTATGGAAGTGGGCGAAGATGGTGTAGACCCAGATGACCCGGAACACGCAGGAGCCGAGGACGACGATGACAGTCGGCACTACCGTCTTGCCCAGGCCGCGGGAGGCCGCGATGGTGCAGTCCATGAAGGCCGAGATGCAGTAGGCAAAGCCCATGACGCCCACACGCTTCATGCCGGCGTCGATGACGGCGCCCTCGGTGGTGAAGAGGGCGAGGAACTGCCGCCCGAAGATGAACAGCGAACCGCCCAGCACGAGGCCGACGCCGAAGGAGTAGGCGAGGGCGATGAAGTAGCTCTTCTTCACGCGGTCGGGCTTGCCCGCGCCGTAATTCTGGCTCATGAAGCTGGCGCAGGCCATATAGAACGCGGCCATTGCGTCGTATATCATGTTGTCGGCGTTGGCGGCGGCGGAGTTGCCCTTGACCATGAGGGAGTCAAAGGAGTTGACACCGGCCTGAATGAAGAGGTTTGCGATGGCGAAGACGGCGTTCTGGAATCCGGCGGGCAGGCCCAGCGCGAGGATGCGCTGGGTGGTGGCAGGGTCGAGGGCGACCTTGTGGAAATTCAGGGCGTAGCAGTCCTGCACGCGGGTCAGCGCCCGCAGAACGAGGAAGGCCGAGACACACTGGGAGATGGCACTTGCCAGCGCGACGCCCGCCACGTCCAGATGGCAGACGATGACGAAGAAGAGGTTGAGCAGGATGTTCAGCACTCCCGCGATGCACAGGTAGTACAGCTGCTTTTTCGTCTCGCCAATGGCGCTGAAGATGGCGTTGCCGTAGTTATAAAGAGCCAGCGCCGGCATACCGAGGAAGTACACCCGCAGGTAGAGCACGGCGCCGGGGTAGAGGTCTTCTTTGGTGTTGAGCAGATGGAGCAGGGCCGGCGAGCCCAGCAGGCCGATGAGCAGGAGCAGTACGCCCGCTGCCAGACTGACCAGCAGAGCCGAGTGGACGGTCTTCTCCACATCGTCGGCATGGCGCGCACCGTAGAACCGGGCCACCAGCACATTGATGCCGTTGCTCAGACCGATGAGGAAACCGGTGAACAGGGTGACGAAGATGCTGGTGGAGCCTACCGAGCCGAGGGCCGTGGAGCCTGCGAACCGGCCCACCACAGCCACGTCCGACATATTAAAGAGCACCTGCAGCAGATTGGACAGGGCCAGCGGCAGGCTAACCAGGAGGATCTGTTTGGCCAGAGGCCCTTCGGTCAGAGACTTTGCGGATGAACTCATAGTTTCTTTTCCCTCTTCTTATCCCAAAACAGTACCCGCGCACACCGGGGTACAAGCTCTATTATAAAGATGTTTTTGCTTTTTGCAATATGAAAAGATAGCCCTCTGACAATAGAAAAGGGGCTGTTGCAAAATAGCTCTAACAAAAATGAGATAGACTTCTCCAACGACCGGCCATCCTTGCCTGCTGGAACAGCGAGGAAGTCCAAAGAGAATTTGCCGCGTGGCAGGCGGAGCAGGCGCATCACGCCACCAGCAAAGAGAAACAGAGCGTTCCCGACGGGGAACGCCCTGTTGTACATATCTCTGTCGTATGTGGATTTTGGCAGGGTGCGTCCGGGTGGGCTCACCCTGTTTTTGTTTCATCATGGTTGGGTGTACGTCAAAACGCATTTACCGGTTCTTTTTCTCCTTGGCTGCATCGTGGTTGGTTTTGCGCTGTTCCACCATCTGGGCGAACCATTCCACCATTGCAGGGTCGTCGTGAGCAAAGAAGGCACTGGTTTTGGTATCCAGTGCGGCGATCCTTTCCATATCCTCAGAGGACAGCGTAAAGTCGAACACTTCCAGATTTTCCTGCATCCGCTCCTGTGGGTGGATTTTGGGATGACCACCACGCCCCGCTGCAAATGCCAGCGGAGAATGACCTGTGCCACGGTTTTGCCGTATTTTGCGCCGATTTCCGCCAGCACAGGGTTTGTGAACATCGACTCCGACCTTCGCCAAAGGGGCCCATGCCTCCATCGAACGCCGTACTTTTCCATCCATTCCTTTGCCTTGCCCTGCTGGTGCAGCGGATGCACCTCTACCGATTCACCATGGGTTTGATACGAGCAAAGCTGCACAGATCAACGAGGCGGTCAGGATAAAAATTGGACACGCCAATGGCCCGAATCTTGCCTGCCTCATATAGCTCCTCCAAGGCGTGCCATGCGCCGTAGTAATCAGCAAACGGCTGGTGCAACAAACAAAGGTCCAGATAATCCGTTCGCAGCTTACGCAGGGATTCCAGCACAGATGCCTTGGCCGCCTTATAACCGTAATGCTCGACCCAGACCTTGGTGGTCAGAAAAATATCTTTGCGATCCACACGGGATTTTTCGATTGCTGTGCCCACCTGCTCTTCGTTGAAGTAGGATTGTGCCGTGTCGATGGAGCGGTAGCCCACCTGCAAAGCATCCAGTACACAGCGCTCGCATTCCTCCTGTGAGACCTGATAGACCCCATAGCCAAGCTGGGGCATTGTTACACCGTTATTCAATGTGATATAGTTCATATAAAAGCCTCCCTGCTGAGATGATCCTGTGTTTATCACCGCAACTCCTTATAGGTTTCTTCCGACACCGGCTCGCACCACTCGTTAGAGGTGCCTTCGCCGGGCACTTCCACTGCCAGATGAGAGAACCAGCAATCGGGTGCAGCACCGTGCCAGTGCTTGACCTCCGGGGGAATGTTCACCACATCGCCCGGATGCAGCTCCTGCGGCGCCTTGTCCCATTCCTGATAGTAGCCCCGGCCTGCCACGCAGACAAGGATCTGTCCGCCGCCCTTTGCAGCATGGTGGATGTGCCAGTTGTTCCGGCAGCCCGGCTCAAAGGTGACGTTGTAAATGCCAACCTGTGCGGTGGACAGGGGGGCCAGATAGCTTTTTCCGCTGAAATACTGCGCAAAACCGTCGTTGGGTGCGCCGATGGGGAACACCATTTCGCTCTGGTGCTTTGCCTTGGCATCCTCTGCAGCGTCCTCTGACCAGACTTCCTTTGCCATGCGGAAAGCCGCCCACGCCTTGGGCCAGCCTGCATAAAACGCCGCATGGGTCAGGATCTCTGCAATCTCACACCGGGTAATACCGTTGTTTTTCGCTGCCGTCAGGTGATACCGAAACGAAGAGTCCGTCAGTCCCTGCGCCATTAGTGCTACCACCGTCACAAGGCTGCGGTCCCGGGGAGAGTTTATCCTCGGCTCCACACCTGCCCGAATAGTACCTCATCGTTAAGTTCTGCAAATTTTGGTGCAAATTCGCCCAGAGCATCCCGCCCTGCGGTCTGTTTTACTGCCATTATACGTTCCTCCCCATCTCGTAAGCCTGTGCTATGGCAGAGGTATTTCGCACCGCACCCGGCTCGTAAACACCACCTGCTACAAGGACTCCCTTTTCTACGGCACCTTCCACACAGTCTGCATAGCCCCGGAAGCAGGTCAGCGTAGTGTCCGCAGAGGCTTTTTCCTCGTCTGCCATGGTGGTGATGTAGTAGAATTCCTTGTCTTTGACCTCAAGCCACCGTGCCACGGTACGGTCGATCACTGCCTTCAACTGGGAACTGATGGAGTAGAAGTATACCGGGCTTGCCAGCACAATGACATCGGCATCGATCATCTTTTGCAGGATGTCTGCCATATCATCCTTGTGGACGCAGGCTCCGCCGTGGGTGCTGCAGTAGTAGCAGCCGGAACAGGGAGCTGCCTTTTTCTCAGCGACCCGGATCTTTTCTGCTTTGTGCCCGGCATCCTGCGCTCCACGCAGAAATTCATCGCATAGAATATCAGAGTTACCGCCCTTCCGGGGACTGCCAGACAAAATCAATACCTTCTTGCTCATGGGAACCTCCTTGACAGCAAAGCGCATCCGCATTATGATGTTGATAAAGTTTGATTTTATCATACAACTTAAAGCGCACTTTAAGTCAAGGGCTTTTTGAAAAAACGGAGGTTTCAGATGATCTATACCGTAGGCGAAATGGCACAAAAGCTGGGCGTACCTGCCTCCACCCTGCGCTACTACGACAAAGAAGGGTTACTTCCCTTTGTGGAGCGTTCCTCCGGCGGCATTCGGATGTTCCGGAAAACGACTTCGAGTGGCTGCAGGTCATCCGCTGCATGAAACAAGCGGGAATGTCCATCAAGGATATCCGGCAGTATATTGAGCTTTCCATGCAGGAGACGACACCATTGACACCCGGCTGGAAATGTTCCGGCATCAGCGGAGGTACTCACCCAGCAGATCCAGCAGTTACAGCATACGCTGGAGACCGTGGAGTATAAATGCTGGTTCTATGAAGCCGCCAAAGCCGCCGGGACGGTAGATGTCCCCGGTGCGATGACCGATGCGGATGTGCCGGAGCAGTTCCGTGCCATCCGGCAGGAGCTTCGGGGACAGAAGATTCCGAATAGCGAAAAATAAGAAATGCCGTTCCAGTTGCTTTTGGAACGGCGTTTCTCTTAATCTTCTAACCCATGGCTCCCAGCCGTATTTTCAAATATTCTTCCGGGTCACCTTTCAGAAAAATAAAAATCCGAACCCTTCTCCCGTTGAGAAAAGGTTCGGATTTTCATTATTTGTGCGACCGGGAGGATTCGAACCTCTGGCCTTCCGGGTCGGAGCCGAACGCTCTATCCAGCTGAGCTACGATCGCACGATTTGTACTGATGAATCAGTACAATATAGTATAGCACAGCCTCTTGCAAAATGCAAATAAAACTTCAGCGGCGATTTCGCAGCCAGATGCAGTACAGGCCGTCCGTGATGAGCGTCTCACGGTAGAGGATGGGCGTGCGGCAGGCGTCCCGGATGGCCGTGGGCAGATTGCCGGTGGCGTAGAACTTCGTCTCAGGGCCAAGCTCGGCGCAGAAATGGTCAGCCAGCCCGTCCAGCATCCCGGCAGTACCGAGGACAAAGCCGTTCTGCAAGCAGGCGGCGGTGTTCTTGCCCAGCACGGAGGCGGGCGCAGGCGCGGAAAGGTCGATTTGAGGCAGCTGGGCGGTGTTCTGCACCAGTGCAGCCAGCGAAAGCTACGGCCCCGGCAGGATGACGCCGCCTACAAGTTCCTGCTTTCCGTTGACGGCCATCAGGGAGATGGCTGTGTCGGCAGAGATGACCACCAGAGGCCCCGAGCCCTCGGCCAGTGCAGCCACCGCGCCGCAGAGCAGTTCGGCACCCAGCTGGGCGGGATTGTCCAGCCGGAGGCGGATGCCGCTCTTGAGTCCCGGCCCGACGGTCGATGCGCACCGGGCAGAGCATCTGCAAAGCGGCCAGTACCCGCCCCGTCAGCGCAGGCACCACACTGCCCAGAATGCCGCCCTCGATTTGTTCTGGCAAAGCGCCGTGGAGCGAAAGCAGATTCAGCAGCCGCAGGCCGTATTCATCGACGGTGGCGGCGGGATCGGTGTGGAGCCGTCCGCAGAATTTCAGATCGTCGTGCTCGTAGCCGCCAATGGTGATGTGGGTGTTGCCGAGATTGACGGTAAGTATCATGGTTGGTGCCTCCCTGCTTGCTTATAATGTATATATAATATATAACACCTTCGTCTCCCCTGGTAGAAACGCTGCGGCCATGGCCGCAGCGGAGGGGTTGGGGCCTGCCGGAAGATGAATTTTGGAGAAAGAAGAAAAAACCTGAAAAAGCTTGCAAAAAAGTGTTGACATCCGGCCCGGCGTATGGTATTATACTTGAGCGCCAAGCGCCGAGACAAAAGAATGACTTCTGAGTCCCGGCTGGAAGTAAAGCGAAAAGAACCAATAGACGTCCGAAAGTTCCGGCCAGCGCCGAGAAACCGAGAACGCTCCAAGTTCGATAAGAAACGAAAAACTTCGAAAAAAGAGCTTGACAAAAAATCACTTCCGTGATAAAATAATCAAGTCGTCAGCCGCATGGCTGAGGCGTTACAGGACCTTGAAAATTGAACAATATCGAAAAACTTGTAACGGAACCTATTTTCGTGTTGGAAAAACACGTTAAACAATTCCAAACAAAGTAATTCACACAGGACGCAAGCGATTGCGTGCTGAGCGAAGAGAGATTTAACACTTTTTAAGTGATAAATATCATTTATAAAGAGTTTGATCCTGGCTCAGGACGAACGCTGGCGGCGCGCCTAACACATGCAAGTCGAACGAGAGATGAGGAGCTTGCTCTTCAGATCGAGTGGCGAACGGGTGAGTAACGCGTGAGGAACCTGCCTCAAAGAGGGGGACAACAGTTGGAAACGACTGCTAATACCGCATAAGCCCACGGCTCGGCATCGAGCAGAGGGAAAAGGAGCAATCCGCTTTGAGATGGCCTCGCGTCCGATTAGCTAGTTGGTGAGGTAACGGCCCACCAAGGCGACGATCGGTAGCCGGACTGAGAGGTTGAACAGCCACATTGGGACTGAGACACGGCCCAGACTCCTACGGGAGGCAGCAGTGGGGAATATTGCACAATGGGGGAAACCCTGATGCAGCGACGCCGCGTGGAGGAAGAAGGTCTTCGGATTGTAAACTCCTGTTGTTGAGGAAGATAATGACGGTACTCAACAAGGAAGTGACGGCTAACTACGTGCCAGCAGCCGCGGTAAAACGTAGGTCACAAGCGTTGTCCGGAATTACTGGGTGTAAAGGGAGCGCAGGCGGGAGAACAAGTTGGAAGTGAAATCCATGGGCTCAACCCATGAACTGCTTTCAAAACTGTTTTTCTTGAGTAGTGCAGAGGTAGGCGGAATTCCCGGTGTAGCGGTGGAATGCGTAGATATCGGGAGGAACACCAGTGGCGAAGGCGGCCTACTGGGCACCAACTGACGCTGAGGCTCGAAAGTGTGGGTAGCAAACAGGATTAGATACCCTGGTAGTCCACACCGTAAACGATGATTACTAGGTGTTGGAGGATTGACCCCTTCAGTGCCGCAGTTAACACAATAAGTAATCCACCTGGGGAGTACGACCGCAAGGTTGAAACTCAAAGGAATTGACGGGGGCCCGCACAAGCAGTGGAGTATGTGGTTTAATTCGACGCAACGCGAAGAACCTTACCAAGTCTTGACATCCCTTGACGATGCTGGAAACAGTATTTCTCTTCGGAGCAAGGAGACAGGTGGTGCATGGTTGTCGTCAGCTCGTGTCGTGAGATGTTGGGTTAAGTCCCGCAACGAGCGCAACCCTTATGGTCAGTTACTACGCAAGAGGACTCTGGCCAGACTGCCGTTGACAAAACGGAGGAAGGTGGGGATGACGTCAAATCATCATGCCCTTTATGACTTGGGCTACACGTACTACAATGGCGTTAAACAAAGAGAAGCAAGACCGCGAGGTGGAGCAAAACTCAGAAACAACGTCCCAGTTCGGACTGCAGGCTGCAACTCGCCTGCACGAAGTCGGAATTGCTAGTAATCGTGGATCAGCATGCCACGGTGAATACGTTCCCGGGCCTTGTACACACCGCCCGTCACACCATGAGAGCCGGGGGGACCCGAAGTCGGTAGTCTAACCGCAAGGAGGACGCCGCCGAAGGTAAAACTGGTGATTGGGGTGAAGTCGTAACAAGGTAGCCGTAGGAGAACCTGCGGCTGGATCACCTCCTTTCTAAGGAGTCAGGCGAAAGAGTGACATCAAAAGATGACAGTCTTTCGGAACAGGTGATAGATACAGGTTGATTAGATATTGTTCGATTTTGAGGGCCCTGAAAAGGGAACTCAAAGACGTACCTTGAAAACTGAATAATAACTGCGAAACAAAGATTATAGTAAGTTCTTTTTAAGAAATATTACAATTTCAAAAGGAAGGGTAACAATAATCTTCGTTGGCAAGAGAGAATCAAGAGGATACAAGCCGATCTCGAAAGAGATTTGTTTGATATGGTCAAGCGAACAAGGGCGCAGGGCGAATGCCTTGGCACTGGGAGCCGATGAAAGACGTGATAAGCTGCGATAAGCTTCGGGGAGCTGCAAATAAGCATTGATCCGGAGATTTCTGAATGAGGAAACTCACCTGGGTTCATACTCAGGTACGTTGTACTGAAATTCAAAATAGGTACATCGGGGGAACCGCCTGAACTGAAACATCTAAGTAGGGCGAGGAAGAGACATCAAACGAGATTCCGTAAGTAGTGGCGAGCGAACGCGGAAGAGGGCAAACCGGAGGTAGAAATACCTTCGGGGTACGGACTGCTTTTAGGACTCGATCTGTTAACCGAACGGCATGGGAAGGCCGGTCAGAGAGTGTGAGAACCACGTAGGTGAAAACGGAAAGAGCTGCGCAGATTCCAGAGTACGGCCAGACACGTGAAACCTGGTCGGAAGATGGGGGGACCACCCTCCAACCCTAAATACTACCCAGTGACCGATAGCGTATAGTACTGTGAAGGAAAGGTGAAAAGCACCCCGGGAGGGGAGTGAAAAAGAACCTGAAACCCTGTGCCTACAAGCACCTAGAGCACGTCAAAGTGTGATAGGGTACTTTTTGTAGAACGGTCCGGCGAGCGATTGTATGCAGCAAGGTTAAGGACTTAAGGTCTGGAGCCGAAGCGAAAGCGAGTTTGAAAAGGGCGTTAAGTTGCATATAATGGGCCCGAAACCGGGTGACCTACCCATGGTCAGGTTGAAGTGGAAGTAAAATTCCATGGAGGACCGAACCGACCTCCGTTGAAAAGGCGGCGGATGAACTGTGGGTAGCGGAGAAATTCCAATCGAACCCGGAGATAGCTGGTTCTCCCCGAAATAGTTTTAGGACTAGCCTCAAGTTAGATACCTGGAGGTAAAGCACTGAATAGCCTAGCGGCCGAGAGGTTAGCGAAGCTTATCAAACTCAGAATGCCAGAGTATTGATGCTTGGGAGTCAGACAGTGTCAGATAAATGTCATTGTCAAAAGGGAAACAGCCCAGATCTACAGCTAAGGTCCCAAAGTCAGGTTAAGTGGAAAACGATGTGAAGATACGCAGACAACCAGGATGTTGGCTCAGAAGCAGCCACTCATTCAAAGAGTGCGTAATAGCTCACTGGTCGAGCGTCTTTGCGCGGAGAATTTAACGGGGCTAAACCTGACACCGAAGCTTAGGCAATCCAGCAATGGATTGGGTAGGGAGCGTTGTATACGCGGAGAAACAGTAGCGTAAGCGGCTGTGGAGTGTATAGAAGTGAGAATGCCGGAATGAGTAGCGCGAATGCAGTGAGAATCTGCATGGCCGAAAGCCTCAGGTTTTTGGAGGAAGGTTCGTCCGCTCCAAGTTAGTCGGGAGCTAAGGTGAGGCCGGAAGGCGTAGCCGATGCACAGACGGTAGAGATTCCGTCACCACCAAAAGAGTTAAGCACAGGGACACATTTGAAGTCTCAGAGCCGGGTGTTGGTTCCGGTAGAGATCGAGGGAAGTTAGTACCGAAGTCGGGATGGAAGATGGCGAGAAAAGCTGTGTGTATTTCTGAGGTGCCCGTACCGCAAACCGACACAGGTAGGTAGGAAGAAGATTCTAAGGCCAACGGGAGAAGGGTTGTTAAGGAACTCGGCAAATTGACCCCGTAACTTCGGGAGAAGGGGTGCTCCAGAGATGGAGCCGCAGAGAATCGGCCCAAGCAACTGTTTACCAAAAACACAGGTTTGTGCTAAATCGAAAGATGACGTATACGAGCTGACGCCTGCCCGGTGCTGGAAGGTTAAGAGGAGATGTGCAAGCATTGAATCGAAGCCCCAGTGAACGGCGGCCGTAACTATAACGGTCCTAAGGTAGCGAAATTCCTTGTCAGGTAAGTTCTGACCCGCATGAAAGGCGTAATGATTTGGGCACTGTCTCAACAGCCCGCCCGGCGAAATTGTAGTACCGGTGAAGATGCCGGTTACCCGCGACAAGACGGAAAGACCCCATGGAGCTTTACTGTAGCCTAATATTGGGTTTCGATGTTGCATGCACAGGATAGATGGGACACAGGGAAACAATCGCTTTGGCGGTTGCGGAGTGGCCGTTGGGATACCATCCTTGCGATATTGGAATTCTAACCTGCGGCTCTGAATCGAGTCGGGGGACATTGTTAGGTGGGCAGTTTGACTGGGGCGGTCGCCTCCTAAAAGTAACGGAGGCGTTCAAAGGTTCGCTCAGCTTGAACGGAAATCAAGCAAAAGAGTGCAAACGCAGAAGCGAGCCTAACTGCGAGACTGACGGGTCGAGCAGTAACGAAAGTTGGAGTTAGTGATCCGGTGGTATGTGAGTGGAAATGCCATCGCTCAACGGATAAAAGTTACCCTGGGGATAACAGGCTGATCTCCCCCAAGAGTCCACATCGACGGGGAGGTTTGGCACCTCGATGTCGGCTCATCGCATCCTGGGGCTGTATTCGGTCCCAAGGGTTTGGCTGTTCGCCAATTAAAGCGGTACGCGAGCTGGGTTCAGAACGTCGTGAGACAGTTCGGTCCCTATCTGTCGTGGGCGCAGGATATTTGATGGGAGCTGTCCCTAGTACGAGAGGACCGGGACGGACGTACCTCTGGCGCACCAGTTGTTCCGCCAGGAGCATAGCTGGGCAACTACGTACGGATCGGATAAACGCTGAAAGCATCTAAGCGTGAAGCCGACCCAAAGATAAGATATCCCACTGATTTGATCAGGTAAGACCCCTTGAAGACTACAAGGTCGATAGGCACGATGTGTAAGTGGAGTGATCCATTCAGCAAGCGTGTACTAATAGGTCGAGGGCTTGACCACAATTCGCTTGAGTATCTCAAGTCAACGAGAAGTAGCAGTGATTATTCAGTTTTGAAGGCACGTCCTTCATCGCAAGATAGCATAGAGGGTCTTGGAAAACAGCATCTGTTGCGAAACGCAATCCAACTGTTGTTGCCAACGATTTGAAAAGCTGGATTGCAGAGAAATACTGGACAGATACACAGAAATGTGATATACTGTGTCAGTCATATGGTCGGTGACGATGACGGTGAGGTTCCACCTGTTCCCATTCCGAACACAGCAGTTAAGCTCACTCGTGCCCAAGATAGTTAGCTGGAAACGGCTTGTGAAAATAGGTAGTCGCCGACTCATAGTTGTCAGGATGAAGAAACCGCATCTTGACAATATGCACCTCTAGCTCAGTTGGTAGAGCAACTGACTCTTAATCAGTGGGCCCAGGGTTCGAGTCCCTGGAGGTGCACCAGATATTGAACGTCAAATCGTAAGATTTGACGTTTTATGCAGGAAAGCGGCCGCACACTTTCTGCACACCGTTTGCACAGCCTGCTTTCCTTATCACTCGGCTGTAAGCCAAAAATCTCGCCCTCACGGAGCGACAGGATGCTCCGGACACCTCTGAGGAATATATCAGGATCCTGTGCTTTGGTGGTCGATATCAAGGGATAATCCGCCGACTTCACCGTGGATGGCCTTCATGTGATAGGCGACATATTCACGCGGATTGACACCGTAATTCTTTTTGAAGGAGCGGTAAAAGGCGTTATAATCAGAAAAACCGCATTTGGCCGGGATGGAAGAGATCGGTTCTTTTTTCATCAGCAGCCGTTTGGCTTCCAGCAGCCGCTGCTGGATGACATACTGGTAGAAGCTGATCTGCATATTCTGCTTGAACATATGGGAAAAATTGTATTTGTCGATGAAAAGCGCCTTTGCCACCGTGTCCAGCGAAAGATCGCCGCTGAGGTTCAGATCGATATAATGCAGGGCGTTGCTCAGGACGCTTGGTTTTTGCGCCTTGGCAAAAACGTGCTCCCGATTATATAAGGAGCGGTTGATGCCGATCAGGATGCGGAGAATATCGGCCATGCCCTCGCTGTGATAACACAGGCTTTCCTCCCGGTAAGCGTGGGTCAGGGCTTCAAACTGCCCGAACCGGGCGCGGGAACTGTCCACACTATCCCGAATCAAAAATGTTTTTGCATGACCCGGACGGAGAAAGTAATCGATGTCCGGGTCAATTTTTTTCATGACATCAAAAGTCGGAGGGCTGAGCCACAACACATACCGCTCGTAGGGGATCTCAAAGTCCCGGAAGATGGGATGGTGCATAATGGCAGGTGGGATGATCAACAGGTCTCCCGGCGAGCTGGAACATTTTGTCGTGGACGACATAATCTGCGTTTCCGCTGACAAAGAGAAAAATCTCATAGAATTCATGGTAATGAGAAGCGACCGGAGGATAGCTGGCATCCTTGTAATGGTCGATCTCAAAATCCGGTTCGGCCATATAATGTTTATCGGTTTTGATAACTTTCACAGAAAAATACCTCCGGTCACAAAATTCTTTTGGGCTAGTTCATCATAACACGATGTACCAATATATGCAATGTTTTGACCAATAAATGCCAACAATTTTGCAAAAAAGACCTGATTATACCAAGAAATGCAAGGTTTTCGCCAAAAAAGGCCTGTACATTACAACGAGTTTGCGCTATTTTTATTGACAGAAAGCCTGTTGCACATGGCAGAACTGAAATGGTAGGGACCGCGCAGCCCAAGCCCTTTGCGGAAGGGATAAGTTTCACTCTGACCGACAGGAGCTCAAGACCGGTTTTGCACACAGTCAATCAAACAAAGAAAACTGGAGATGTCAATCATGATAGGAACAAGACGTATTACTCGCCGCGGCTTTCTGGCTGCTGCAGGTCTTGCTGCCGTAGGCGCAAGCCTGTCGCTCACCGGATGCGGCGGCTCAGTTTCAGACGGCCTGAGCTCCAAGCATCTGCTGGTGGCACACAGCCACAGCGAAGCTCACCGGTCAACGTTGGACTGCAGAAGATGACGGAAGTTGCTTCTGCTGAATCCGACCTGACCTTCAGCGTTTACCCCAATGGTCAGCTGGGCGACAACGCAGCAATGATCCAGCTGGTCAAGGCCGGTGTTCTGGATATTGCAAAGGTCTCCGCTTCCAGCATGGAGCAGTTCAACAGCGCATACGCCATCTTCTCGATGCCGTATGTGTTCGAGAGCACCGAGCAGTATTTTGCCGTTATGAACCGGAGCGAAGCGGTGCAGGAGATCTTCAAGAGCACCTACGATCAGGGCTTCTTTGCCATCGGCTGGTTCGATTCCGGCGCCCGCAGCATCTACACCACCAAAGACGGCCCCTGTGAAGGCCCCGCAGACCTGAAGGGTCTGAAGATCCGCACCAGGACAGCCCACGTCCATTGCCATGATCCGTGCCATGGGCGGCAGTGCAACGCCCATGTCCAGCGGCGAGACCTACACCGGTCTGCAGCAGGGCATTATTGATGGCGCAGAGAACAACGAGACAGTTCTGGTGGAGGACGGCCACGGTGAAGTCTGCACCTACACCCAGCACCAGATGGTGCCCGATATCGTGATCATCTCCACCGAGACTTGGGAAAGTCTGGACGAGGCCGAGCAGAGTGCCATCGTAAACGGCATGACGCAGGGCAACGAAGCACACGAGGTCGTATGGCGGGACCTGGTGCAGGAGAACATTGACGGTGCCAAGGAGATGGGCGTCCAGTTCTACACCATCGACAAGACGGCCTTTATCGAGGCTACCCAGTCCCTGCGCGACGAGTTCTGTGCCGAGAGCGCCGACAATGCCCGTTATTACGAGGACTTCCTGTCCTATGTACAGGCTTGATGAGTAGGGAAGCATACCATGTTGATCGTTAAATTCCGCGGTCTGATCGATAAGATCATTCAGGTCCTCAGCACCATTATCATGGGTGTCATGGTCATTGCTGTCTGCTGGCAGGTCATCACCCGCTACATCCTGAACAACCCCAGCACCGTGACCGAAGAAGCGCTGCGCTATCTGCTGATCTGGGTTACTATGGTGGGCGGTGCTTACGCATACGGCCGCCGCAAGCATCTGGCCATCACCGCGCTGAGCAAGCGTCTGTCCTTCAAGGGCCAGAAGATCCTGGATATCTTTGTGCAGGCTGTGGTCATCCTGTTCTGCGCTGTTGTCATGATCGGCGGCGGCACGCGCCTTGTCAACACCGCTGCGGATCAGCTGAGCGCTGCTTTGCAGCTGCCCATGCCCCTGATCTACGCCAGCGTCCCTGTGGGTGCTATCCTGTTCATCTTCTACGCACTCATCTTCATCGGTGAGGACCTGCGCGATATGAAGCAGGGCCCCAAGGCAGAGGCTGCCAAAGAAGTATAAAAAGGAGGACGAACCTAAAATGGGTACTTTTCAAGTCGGTCTGCTCTGATCGGCACGTTTGCGCTGCTGCTGGCGCTGAGTGTCCCGGTCTCGGTCAGTATCATCATCTCGTCGGTCGTGACCATGGCCTCCACCCTGTCTCTGGATCTGGGCACCTTCGTTGCCAGTCAGCGCATGGTGGGCGGCGTTGACAGCTTCTCACTGCTGGCTGTCCCGTTCTACATCCTCTGCGGTGTTCTGATGAACACCGGCGGCATCGCACAAAAACTGATCGATTTTGCAAAAATCCTGGTCGGCCGCATTCCCGGCGGTCGGCACAGACCAACATTCTGGGCAACACGCTGTTCGGCTCTCTGTCCGGTTCCTCCGTTGCAGCTTCCGTTGCCATTGGCGGCGTTCTGATCCCCATGGAGGAGAAGGAAGGCTACGATAAAAAGTTTGCCGCTGCCGTCAACATCGCTTCTGCACCTACCGGTCTGATCATTCCTCCTTCCGGCATCCTGATCATCTATCCGGTGCTGGCTGGCTGCTCTGTGGTGGGCATGATCATGTCTGGCTACATTCCCGGCCTGATGTGGGCACTGGCCTGCATGGCGGTGGCGTATGTCATCGCAAAGAAGAACCACTATCCCACTGCTGGTAAGGTTCCGGCTTCCGTTTTCTTCAAGTACTTCGTGGATGCCATCCCCAGCCTGCTGCTGATCGTCATCATCGTCGGCGGCGTTATGTCCGGCATATTCACGGCAACGGAGTCCGCTGCCGTGGCTGTTGCCTACACCCTGTTCCTGTCCGTGGTTGTTTACCGCAGCATCAAGATCAAGGATCTGCCCAAGATCCTGCTGGACGCCTGCGAGACCACCGCTGTCATCATGTTCCTGATCGCCGGCTCCAACGTCATGAGCTTTGTTATGAGCTTCACCGGTCTGCCCAGTGCCATCGGCAACGCACTGATCAGCGTTTCCAGCAACAAGTATGTCATCCTGCTCATCATCAACCTTGTGCTGCTGGTGGTTGGCTGTTTCATGGACATCACCCCGGCTGTCCTGATCTTCACCCCGATCTTCCTGCCCGTTGTCCAGTCCTTCGGTATGGACCCCATCCACTTCGGCATCATGATGGTCATGAACCTGGGTATCGGCAACATCACCCCGCCCGTTGGCAGCGCACTGTTCAGCGGCTGCTCGGTGGCAGATATGGATATGGAGGACATGATCAAGCCGATCCTGCCGTTCTATGCCGCGATCTTCGTGGCGCTGATGCTGGTAGCTTATGTGCCTTGGTTCTCCATGGTTCTGCCCACCCTGTTCGGCGCAGTCTGATAATGTGAAAAGGAGCAAGTTTTCATGGTTTATTCAGTCACCAAGTATGGCGCTGTCGGCGATGGCGCAACCAATGATGCCGCTGCAATCCAGGCTGCCATTGATGCCTGCAACGCAGCAGGCGGCGGCCGCGTTGTACTGGAGGGCGGTCATACCTACTATTCCAGTTCTATCGAGCTGAAAAGCAACGTAGAGCTGCATCGGAACAGGGAGCTCTTCTGAAAGCACACTCCGATATCTCCACCTATTTCAACCCCAATGGCGACGATGCTTCTGTGGCGGCTGTTTCCGGCGCAAAGGCGGTGGACCGCCCGGTGGCAAAGCCGGCCTACACCTTTATCCACGCCAAGGATGCGGACAACTTCTCCATCACGGGTCAGGGCGCAGTGGACGGCAACGTGTATGCCTTTATGAAGCGGGCAAGCCGTTACTACTTCAACGGCGATTTCTACCCCCGTCCCACCATGGTGTATGTGGAGCACTGCAGCCACATCTCGTTCCATGATGTGACGCTGCAGAATTCTCCGTTCTGGACGCTGCACCCTGCCGGATGCGACGATGTGCTGATCGCCAACATCCGGGTGCTGAACCCGCTGGACTGCACCAACTCCGACGGCATCGATCCGGATCACTCCACCAATGTGCGGATCATCGGCTGCCATGTCCAGTGTGCAGACGACTGCATCTGCCTCAAGACCACGGCGGGCAATAACGAGTACGGCCCGACCAAGAATGTCATCATCTCCAACTGTACGCTGACCTCTACCAGTGCTGCGATCAAGATCGGCACGGAGGGCGTGGCAGACTTTGAGAATATTCTGGTGGATAACTGCATCATCACCGGAACCAACCGCGGCCTGTCCATCCAGATCCGTGACGGCGGCTGTGTGCGGAACGTGAGCTTCTCCAACATCATGATCGAGACCCGCCGCTTTGCCGAGTGCTGGTGGGGCTGCGCGGAGCCTATCGTGATGACGACCCACGACCGGAACGCCAACACTCACAGTGGCAGCATCGAGAATGTCCGCTTCTTCAACGTCACCTGCAAGGGTGAGAACGGTGTGTTCCTCTCCGGCAACGAGGAGAATCACATCAAGAACGTTCTGTTCGAAAACGTCAACGTCTGTCTGGAAGCTGCCAGCAAGTGGGAGCGCGGAATGTACGACCTGCGTCCCATTCCGCCTGAAAAGGAAGGCATGCTACATCAGAAGAGTGCAGCCATGTTCCTGCGCTGGGTAGATGGCGTCACCATTCGGAACTCCACGCTGGGCTTTGCGGGCGAGGACCGTTCGGACTTCGCACAGGCGCTTCTTACTCAGAACTGCACCAACGTGCAGACCATGGGTCTGACTGCTGAGGCTGCCGCCCCGGAGTACCAGAGCATCGAACTGGGCTGAGCCGCCTATCAATAATGAGCAAGCCGCCGCATCGGCGCTGGACCCTTTTGCCGGGTCGGGCCGGGCGGCGGCTTCTTTTGAGGGATGAACCAATGAACAAGAAAAAGAACGTCATTACTTTTGCCGCGTTCCTGATCCTGATGGTGGGTCTGGGCGCAAACGATGCCATGCGGGGCATTTTTTCCACCATCTTCTCTGCCCACTTCCAGCTGAGTACCGCCCAGTTGTCCCAGATCGTCACCGTAAGCTACATCGGCAACCTTGTGTTTCTGGCGGTGGGAGGCTTCGGCGTGGACTTGCTGGGCCGCCGCAAGGCCATGCTACTGTACACCTTTTTGTGGAGCGGGGCCATGCTGCTGTTCGCCACAACGGATTCCTATTTGCTGCTGTTGGTGGGGATGTTCTTCGCCATGGGTACGTCCACGCTGCTGAACACCAACATGAACCTGATCACCACCGGGATGTTTGCCGCTGCCCCCGGCTTTTTTGTGAACTTCCTGTTCTTCATTCAGGGCATCGGCACCAGCGTCAGCCAGAGCATCATCGGCAACTGGGCTGCGGATATTTCCAGCTGGCACACCGTGGCGTGGGGGCTGCTGGCCATTGGCGCAGTGGCCATGGTGCTGTTCGTGCTGTTCCCCATGCCGGAGGTGCAGGAGCAGAAAACCGGGGACAAGGCATCCCCCAAGGAGATCATGGCCTGCCCGGCATTTCTGCCGCTGGTGCTGATCATCGGGCTGTACTTCATTGCGGAACATGGCATTATGAACTGGCTGGTGAGCTATGCCACCAATGCACTGGAAGTGCCCATGGGACAGGCGGCAAACTTTACCGCTGTTTTCTTTGGCTGTGTGATGGTGGGGCGTCTGGTGCTGAGCAGTCTGGTGGATAAGCTGGGCATCTACCGCTGCCTGCGGCTCTTCGCCACCAGCTCCGCCGTGCTGTACACGGTGGGCGTGCTGCTGGGGGCACCGGGCCTGTGGCTCCTGGCGGTCAGCGGCCTACTGTTCTCCATCCTGTATCCCACTTTGGTGATGCTGATCCCCCGGTTCTGGCCCAGCCATGCGGCTTCCTCTGCATCGGGTCTGGTGCTGAGTGTGGCTTCGCTGGCGGACATTCTCTTCAACGCCGTGTTTGGCAGCTTGGTGGACGCCGTGGGCTATCGGACTTCCTTCCTCATCATGCCTGCCTGCATGGTGGGATGTACGGTACTCCTGTGGGGCTTCTTTGCAAAGGCAAAGAAGCTGGAACGGTGTGATTAACGGACGGATACGATAACTCGAAACTTCCATGAATTGAGACGAACCGGCGGCTTGCTCTCTTGATCAGTAGGCCCAGGGCTCGAGTCCCTGGAGGTGCACCACAAAGAGCACGAGGCAGAAATGCTTGGTGCTTTTTCTTTTGTTTTTTCAGAAAGTAAAAAGACTTCCGCCTGAGGGTCATTCTCAAAGCGGACGTCTTTTTCTGTTTGTTGCTCCATCGTGCCGTCACCGCCCATCAGAGCCGTCATCTCACGGATCGTCAGGTTATTTCTGACGGTATCCCAAAAGCCGCTGCACGAAGGGCCGGAGCGAGTGGATGAGCTCTTCATCCGAAAGCGCTGTCTGACGTTCCAGCTTCCAGACACAGAGATGATGGAAAAATTTTCAAAAAAGTTGCAGATTGTGCAGGAAAAATTTCTTGTAGTCCGTTTTGTTAGGTGGTATCATTATAACGGTTTGCGCCGCTAACCCGGGGCAGCATCTCGCAGACAGGACGTTTTTGGCGGACGCTGTGGGGGAAAGCGCAGAACGAATGAAAACAGGCAGAAAGAACTTTTCTTTTTCATGAAACACAGGAGGTCAGGCTTTTCATGCTAGGTTTCAACAAGAAGACACAGGACGCTTCTCCGCAGGAGAATACCGGCGGAGAAAATAAGGTGTTCCACTTTATCAAGACCCACAAAAAGCGCTGCATCGCGGTGGTCGCAGCCGCAGCGGTGCTGGTGGCGGTCATCGTGCCGCGCAGGAGCCGCAGTGCGTCGGCAGACCTTGCCTACACGCAGGAGAAGCTGGGACGCCGCGACATCGTGAACGTCTACGACGGCAGCGGCACCATCAACGCCGCCGATTCCTACACCGTCAAGTCCCTCGTCACCGGCACGGTGCTCACCGCCGATTTTGAGCTGGGCGACAGCATCGAGAAGGGCGATATTCTTTACACCATCGACATTTCGGATGTGGAAAACAACCTCGCGAGCGCACAGCTCTCGGTGGAGCAGGCACAGCGCAATTACGATGACGCTGCGGATATGCAGAACGTCCGCACCAGGATCAGCGGCGAGGTCAGCTCCTTTGCAGTCGCCGCAGGCGACGCCGTGCAGGCTGGTCAGACTGTGGCCACCATCCGCGACACCTCCGTGATGCTGCTGGCCGTGGATTTCCCTGCCGCAGAGGCCCAGAGCTTTGTCGCCGGTCAGGCCGCACAGGTCATGCCGGACACCACCTTTGAGACGCTGAACGGCACCATCCGCTCCGTTTCCGGTGCAAACCCTGCCGGCGACTCCAGCCTGATGACCTGCACCGTCACCATCGCTGTTCCCAACGCGGGCAGCCTGACCACCGCACAGGCCGCTGTGGCACAGGTGAACGGCGTCAGCTCCCTCAACTCCGCACACTTTACTTACCAGCGCGAGGAGACTGTCGCGGCAGCTGCCTCCGGCACCGTGTCTGAACTCTGCGTCAAGGAGGGCAGCACCGTCCGTCAGGGTGACGTCATCCTCCGCATTACCGGCAAGGATCTGGACAAGCAGACCAAAAACGCCGCTGACAACCTGCGCTCTGCCGAGCTACAGATGTCTTCTGCAGAGAAGACCATCAGCCACTATACCATCGACGCCCCGATCAGCGGCACCATCGTGGATAAGAAGGTCAAGGCCGGCGACAAGCTCAGCGCCAACGACACCGCCATGCAGAACCTCTGCACCATCTACGATATGAGCCATCTGGAAATGAAGCTCAACGTGGACGAGCTGAAGATCCGCTCCCTCAAAGGTCGGCGGAGGTGGACATCACCGCCGACGCCGTCCCGGGTGAGACTTACAAGGGCGTCATCAGCAGCATCCTCGTGGCAGGCACTACCGCCAACGGCTCCACCAGCTACCCGTCACCGTCCGCATCGACGACATGGGCGAGCTGCTGCCCGGAATGAATGCCACTGCGAAGATCACCACCGCCAGCGTCAAGAATGTTCTGGCCCTGCCCAACGCCGCCCTCGTCCGGGGCAGCTATGTGCTGGTGACCAAGGATTCGCCCAGCGCTGCCAATGCGGAGACTTCCATGACCGCTCCCGACGGCTTCGTCTACGTCAAGGTGACCACCGGCATCAGCGATGACGATTACATTGAAGTGAAGAGCGGCCTGCAGGAGGGCGATACCATCGCTTACGACAACTCCAGCGTCAGCGCGACCGACTTCTACAGCAACACGATGGCCTCCGCCGAAGGAGATGACGAATGAGCACGCTGATAGAATTTGATGAGGTCTGCAAGTATTACCAGATGGGCGACACCCTCGTAAAGGCCGCCGACCACGTCTCTTTCAAAATCAACAAAGGCGAGTTCGTGGCCATCGTCGGCCAGTCCGGTTCTGGTAAATCCACTTGTATGAACATCATCGGCTGTGCGGATGTGCCTACCGAAGGCGCTTATCTGCTGGACGGCAGGGATGTCGGCAAGATGAGCCGCCGCGAGCTGGCAAGCATCCGGAACGAAGCTGGGCTTCATCTTCCAGCAGTACAACCTGCTGCCGAAGCTGACGCTTTTGGAGAATGTGGAAGTTCCCCTTGTGTATGCGGGCATCCCCGCCGCACAGCGCCACGCGACGGCAAAGGCTGCCCTTGAGCGGGTGGGTCTGGGCAATAAGCTCAAAAACCTGCCCAACCAGCTTTCCGGCGGTCAGCAGCAGCGTGTGTCCATTGCCCGTGCGCTGGCCCGCGGCCGGTCATCTGGCCGACGAGCCGACCGGTGCATTGGACTCCCACACCAGCCGCGAAGTTCTGGGAATGCTCCAGGATCTGCACAAGCAGGGCAATACGGTCGTCCTCATCACCCACGACAACTCCATTGCTGTGCAGGCCGAGCGTATCATCCGCCTCGAAGATGGCCGCGTCGTCTACGACGGCGACGCCCACCCGGGCAGTCGTTCAGCCGAACTTCATGATGGCAGAGCCGAAAGCCGGAGTGGAGGGACGCAGGCATGATAAAGGAGACCTTCAAACAGGCCGTCCAGAACGTCTTGAGCAACAAAGTCCGCACCTTCCTCACCATGCTGGGCATCATCATCGGCGTCATGGCCGTCATCGTCATCGTCGGTCTCGGCAACAGCATGACCCACATGATGCAGGACTTCTACTCCGACATGGGCAGCGATATTCTGGCCGTCAACATCATGACCGCCAGCACCCGCTCGGTGGAAGTGAACGATGTGTACAGGATCATCAATGAAAAGCCCGAGTATTATAAGGGCCTTTCGCCGATTGCCAGTGTCGGCGGCGACACGTTGCGGGTGGCGGGCGAAGTACCGCCGCACCTACATCAGCAGCGTCAACGAAGATTACGACCATCAACAACTACAAGGTGGCCAAGGGCCGCGGCATCCAATACACCGATTTGATAGACAACAAGAATATCTGTGTCATCGGCGACTATGTGGACCGCAAGATCTTCGGCGGCAACGGTCTCGGCAGCACCCTCAAGGTAGGCGCCAGCGAGTACCGCATCGTGGGCGTGCTGGAAGGCCGCTCCAAACCAGCCTCTCAGTACGAGGGCGGCAACGACGACATTGTTCTTATCCCTATACCACCCTGATGAGCGTCAACAACACCAGCGGTGTCAGCCAGTATTACGTCGTGCTGCAGGATGCAGACCACTCGGATGCAGCGCAGGGTATATGCAAAAGCATCAAGAAGCTGGTCAGCAAGGACGACTATGTCTACGTCCAGAGCCTGAGTGCGGCAATAGCGCAGATGTCCTCTATGATCAATATTATGGTGGGCGTCCTGACGGCCATTGCAGGCATCTCGCTGCTGGTCGGCGGCATCGGCATCATGAACATCATGCTGGTGTCCGTCACCGAACGCACCCGTGAGATCGGTATCCGCAAGGCACTGGGCGCACAGGAGGCACCATCCTGACCCAGTTCGTCGTGGAGGCCGGCGTCACATCGGCGCTGGGCGGCTGCCTCGGCATCGTGCTGGGCTACGTCGTGTCGGCCATTATCAACCAGATCCTTCCGTATGTCCTGACGGATATTACCCTGAATGTCACCCCCTCGGCGGGCGCAGCAGCCATCGCCGTGGGCATCTCCTGCGGCATCGGTGTCCTGTTCGGCTTCCTGCCGGCCCGCCGTGCCGCCAGCTGAACCCCATCGAAGCGCTCAGATATGATTAAGGAGTTTACCATGAAAAAACGATTCCTCGCATTCCTGCTGGCTGTCTGCGTGGCTGTTTCCATGCTGGTGCTGCCCGCCTCTGCGGTCGGCTCCAACGCGGCAGTCGGACGGCGACGGCACTGGGCGGTCGACCGCCGGGCAGGCCGGTTCTCTGGTGCGCCCCTCACTCGTGGGCAGGCGGCCCGCCTCCTCACCGCATTCTCTGCTTACCGCGATACCACCACGGCACAGGGCCGCACCGGCCGCCTCTACAGCGATGTGGACAGCGACTCTCCCTATGCGGTCTACATCCGCACCGCTGTCCAGAACGGCTGGATGACCGGCTACTCCGACGGCAGCTTCCGCCCGGACAACACCGTCACGCTGGAAGAAGCCTGCACCATGGCGCTGCGCCTGCTGGGCTATGATGTGGCAAAGCTGGGCGGTACCTTCCCCACAGCTCAGCTCAGCAAGGCCGGCGCACTGGGCCTGCGCAATGAGATCAATGCCCGTCAGGGCGAGACTCGACCCTCGAGCAGGGTACCATGCTCTTCTACAACGCCCTCACCGCTATGAACGGCAGCGGTCGGTCTACGCCTCCACCCTGGGCTTTGCCGTGAGCAACGGCCAGGTGGACATCTCTTCGGTTCTGCTGGACAACGTCAAGGGTCCCTTCGTGGCAGATGCCTCCACCGTCCTGCCCTTCGCCCCGGCGGCCATCTACCGCAACGACGAAGTCACCACCTCTGCGGCCCTCTCTCCCTATGATGTCTACTATTATAACGAGGCGCCCGCACCGTCTGGCTCTACAACAAGCGCGCAGGCATAGCGACGGCTGTCTCGCCCTCGGCCAGCGCTCCGACCTCTGTGACCGTGGCCGGCGTCACCTACACCATCGCCTCGCCCTCTGTGGCCTACCAGCTGTCCTCCCTGTCCGGCGGCGGCGTGGGCCAGGTGGTCACTCTGCTGCTGGGCATGAACGATGCAGCCGTCTCCGTCCTCACCGGCGACGCGGCAGACGCTGTGTTCTACGGCGTGGTCCAGTCCTCATCCCGCACCCTTGTGGAGACGAACAGCGCTGAGGTGCAGCAGGCTGTCTCGGTCATGTGTACCGACGGCACCGCCCGCACCGTCAATGTGGACAATAAGCTCAATTTCCCGGCCGGCAAGCTGGTGGAGATCAGCGTGGACGGTGACGGCGAACGCGTCCAGTCCATCTCGCCCCGCTCGACCAGCGGCACCGTCAGCGCCGACGGCACCGCGCTGGGCGACACCCCGTTTGCAGACAACGTGCAGATCATTGATACGACGTCGGAGGGTGTGGCTGGGGCAGTTCGCCCCAGCCGCCTATCGGGGGTAACTCTGAGCGAAAGCGACGTCCGCTACTACACCACCAATTCTGCGGGCGGATCGACCGGGTCATCCTCGACGATGTGACCGGTGACCTGTGGGAGTACGCTGCGCTGGATTCTGTCCGCCGCCTGACGGACGAAGCCGCCAAGAAGATCGACAAAAAGATCAGCGACAAGGCACAGGACGCCGCAAGAGAGGCCGCAGGCCTCCCCGCTGGGACCACCGCCAAGGTAGACAAGACCGATGAGGAGACCTTCCAGGATCTGAAGAACATCCTTGTTCCCAGCACCAGCGATGTGCTCTACGGCCTCATCGACGGCAGTGTCGTCAGCTCTACCTGGAACACCCTTACCGGCAAGACGGACCAGCTGTTCAGCTATGTGCTCCGCCGCACCGGCGACAGCGTGGGCGGTACGCTGGGCGACTTCCTCAACTATCTGGGCGAGGGTGCGACCTACGTCTGCTACTCCGGCGGCAAAGCGGGTGGCCTACAGCACCGCCACCAAGTACCCCATTATCGCAGGCGGCATCGCCATCGGCCGTTCTGCCGACGGCAAGGCCATCAACCGGATGCTCCAGCTCTCGCCGGTAGTCATCGACAAGCTGGGCGCAGCTCCGGTCATGAGCGGCGACAAGCGCTATGAGACCGCCGACAATATGCAGGTGTATCTGTGGTCGAAGGGCCAGTATTTCGCCACCTCGCTGCCCAAGATCAACACCGAGGATTATAAGCTCATCGGCTGGTACGACAACTTCGGCTGCTCCGGCGGCAGGAAGATCCGTATCCTTGTGGCCGTCAAGACGAACTGAGCCTGAAATTTTCCAATCACAGAACAGCAGCCCCGCGGCAGATGAAGCGGGGCTGCTGTTTTATTCTCCTATTTGCCACACGCCCTATTTCGTGTTACAATAAAAACTAGAAAAATTGCGGAAAAAGGAGGTGCGGCAATGATACGCATTGCTCGGTCGAGGACGAGGCAGAGGTGCGGGCGCAGCTTCAGGGCTATGTGCAGCGGCACCCGGCAGTACGGCACCGAATTCGCGGTGACGGAGTTCGCCGACGGCATGGAGCTGCTGGATGATTACCGCCCGGTGTACGACATCCTGTTTCTGGACGTGGAGATGAAGCATCTGGACGGCATGGAGACGGCCCGGCGGGTGCGGGAGCTGGACAAGGATGTTATCATTGTTTTCATCACGAATATGGCGCAGTACGCCATCGGCGGGTACGCCGTGGGCGCGCTGGACTATGTGCTCAAGCCGGTGCCTTATTTTGCGTTTTCGCAGCAGCTGCGCAAGGCCGAAGAGCAGCTGCGCCGCCGCGCACGGCATTATCTGGCCCTGCCGGTGGAGGGCGGGATGCGGCGGCTGGATTCGTCCCTCATCTATTATCTGGAAAGCGAGGGACACCGCGTCCATTTTTATACCGAAGAGGGCGATTTCGTGGCGGCAGGCACCCTGAAAGCCTTTGAGGAAAAGCTGGCCGAGCGGCCCTTTGCCCGCTGCAACAGCGGCTACCTTGTCAATCTGGCACAGGTGAAGAGCGTGCAGCAGGGGATGGTGCAGGTGGGACCCTACGAATTACAGGTCAGCCGCCCCGGCGAAAGCCTTCCTCGCGGCGCTGGCCGACCACATCGGGGTGGGGGCGCATGACGGCACTGCCCAACATCCCGCGCCTGTATACGGCGCTGGCCGAGTGTGCGGCCGTGGGCATCTACGCCCTGCCGCTTGGCATCCGCTTCGGCAAAACGGCCACCATCGCTGCCAGTGCGGCATGGGCGCTGGCCCTGAGTGCTTTTTTGCAGGCCACGGGCAGCGTTCCGCTGGCGTGGTGGATCCCCTGCATGGCGGCAGCTGTGGGGATACAGTATTTATACCTCTGGGTCACCCGCACCATCTCCTGCTGGAAGCGGGCTATGTCTGCGCCCGGGCCTTCGTTCTGGCAGAGCTGGCCGCCAGCGCCGAGTGGCAGCTGCACTGCTTCCTCTGGCCTCAGCGCAGCGGGGCCGACGGCCTGTCACTGCTGCTTCTGGTGGTGGTCTATGGCGGCGTTTTCGGCTGCATCTGGGTGCTGGAGCATAAGCACACCAGCCCCAAAGGCCATATCGTCATCAGCGGAAAAGCGGCCCTCGTGGCCGTCGTCATGGCGGCGATGGTCTTCGCGGTGAGCAACCTGCTGTTCTTGGGCGACCGCGAGGTGGACATGAGCGTCTACTACATCCGCACGCTGGTGGACATCTGCGGCGTGCTCATCCTGACGGTCCAGCACGAACAGCTGCGGGAGGCGGCGCTCCACAGTGAGCTTGCCGCCATGGACGAGGTGCTCCACCGCCAGTACGAGCAGTACAAGCGGAGCAAGGAGGGCATCCGGCTCATCAACAGCCGCTATCATGAGCTGAAGATCCAGATCGCGGACATCCGCGCCGAGCGCGACCGGGCTAAGCAGGACGCGGCTCTGGCCCGGATGGAGAGCGGCATCCGGCAGTATGAGGCCGAGAACAAGACCGGCAACCCGGTATTGGATACCCTATTGACCGCCAAAAGCATGGACTGCCAGCAGCGCGGCATCAACATGACCAGCGTGGCCGACGGCAGCCGGCTGGGCTTTCTGAGCACGCGGGAGCTGTGTACCATCGTGGGTGCGCCGCTGGACAACGCCATCGAGGCGTGCTGGCCGAGCCCGACCCCGAAAAGCGTCTGCTGCGGGTGGCCATCTACAACCAGAGCGGCTGCGTGATGCTCCGCTTCGAGAACTACTGCGCCCAGCCTGTGGAGCTGGGCGCGGACGGTCTGCCCGTCCACAACGCCCACGGCGGCTACGACCTGCAGGGCGTGCAGGCGGCCGCCCAGCGCCACGACGGCACCATGACCCTTCATTGGGCCGACGGCTGGTTTACCCTGCGGATCCTGCTGCCGCTGCCGAAAAATGAATGATTTTTACGGCAGGAGAACCCTGCCGTTTTTATTTGGCAAGATGCACAATTTTTGAGGCGGGTTTTTCGGCAATAGCACCATGAATTTTTGGAGGTTTTTTGAAATTTTTGCGGATTATGCTCCCAAAATGACAATTTGCGCAGAAAATGACACGAGAGAATACTTCTATGATACAATACCGCCAGATGAACGAGCGGACGCGCTCAGGACAGAAAGCATGAACCCGGGTTATGCAGGAAAAGACAAGGAGAAAACAGTTATGACACAGAAAAAGAAAGGCGATAAGACGGTCGGCAAAATCGTCAAAACCGCTGTTTCCGGTGTATTGTGCATTGCGCTGGCGGGCGGTATCGTCGCGGCTAATGCTGATCCCGCCCAATGCAAGCAGTGTGCAGAGCGTTTTGGCTTGCAGAGCAGCGGCATCGACAACAGTAAGGCAAAGACCGAAGGCATCAATATGGAATACAGCAAGCCCGGCTTTGACACAGAGGATGCGCTGGTTGAGGATGAGATCGCTCTGAATAAGAAGATCGCCGCCGAGGGTATCATTCTACTGAAGAACGATGCAGGAAAGATGCCGTACAGCACGGATACGACCTTCAGCTTTGTCAGCCATTCGGCAGTCAGCTACATTGGCGGCAATAAGGTCGATATGAAAACCGCTTTGAAGATGCAGGCTTTGGCGTTAATGAAGCGCTCTGGAAGTTTTATTCCGAAGGCAACGGCAAGGACTACGGTCTGGGCGTTGGTTCTGTTTCCTATGGTGATGACGAGGACTTTTCCATCAACGAATGCCCCCTGTCTGTCATGAAAGCAGAGCCGGGTCGACCGATTCCATGAAGAATACGGTTCCTGTTTTTGTGTTCAGCCGTGTGGCGGGCGAAGGCCGTGATATGCCCCGCTCCATGTACAACCACACCGATGTGGAAGAGGACAAGACCAAGACTTATCTGGAGCCGGATTCTACCGAGCTGGAGATCCTGCAGTATCTGAACGATAACTTTGATGATGTGGTGCTGCTGCTGAACTCCGGCGCAGCGGTAGATCTGAGCTGGGTCGAAAACTATCCCAATATCCACACCGTCATTTCGGCTCCTGCTATGGGTGATTATGGTCTGTGCTCTCTGGCAGAGATCTTCTCCGGCAAGGTGAATCCTTCCGGCCGCACCGTGGACACCTACGAGATGGATGCCATGAACAGCCCTGCCGCCCAGAACTTTGGCGACTTTGCCTACTATGACGAGGACGGTAACCTGACCAAGTACAACTACGTCAGCTACAAAGAGGGCATCTATGTTGGCTACCGCTACTACGAGACCCGCTACGAGGACAAGGTGCTGGGTCAGGGCAATGCCGGTGATTACAACTATGCGGATGCTGTGATGTATCCCTTTGATACGGCCTGTCCTACACGGATTTCGAGTGGTCTGATTACGATACCAGCTGGGATGGCGATACCTGCACCGTGACCGTCAAGGTCACCAATACGGTGATGTGGCCGGCAAGGATGTCGTACAGGTCTATGCACAGAGCCCCTATACCGATTACGACAAGGCAAACAAGGTGGAAAAGGCTGCTGTGGAGCTGGTGGGCTATGCCAAAACTGCAGAGCTGGCTCCCGGTGCAAGCGAGACGGTGAAGATCACCTTTGATCAGGAGCAGCTGAAGTCTTACGACTACGTCAATGCCAAGACCTACATTCTGGACGCAGGTGATTACTATATCACTGCGGCTAAAAACGCACACGAAGCGGTCAACAACATCCTCTCTGCCAAGGGAAAGAGCGTGGCAGACGGTATGACCGCGGATGGCGACACTGCTTTTGTTGAAATCTACACCCCGGCAAACGGCACCGTGGATACCACGACCTACAAGCTCGACACCACGACCGGTGTGGAGATCACCAATCAGCTCGACCATGCAAACGGCGGGCTGCAGTATCTCTCCCGCAGTGACTGGACTGGCACCTGGCCGACCGTTGACGGCGAGGTCAGCGACCGATCAGCACCTGGGGCAACCCATCAATGGTACCGATGCCAGCGGTAACGCTGCATCCTATACCTACCGCAAGACGATCCGTAAGGAAGATCTTGCAAAGCTGGATTCTTTTGATTCCCTGAACCCCACCGACTTCTCCGCCCTGACCGATGAGATCGTTTATGGCAAGGACAACGGTCTGGGTCTGATCGATATGCGCGGTCTTGATTACGATGATGAAAAGTGGGACGCACTGCTCGACCAGCTGACCCCCAGCGATTATCAGACCCGATCACGCAGTCCGGCTACGGCACGGCTGCCATCAAGTCGGTGGATAAGCCCTCCACGACCGATCGCGACGCTGCCACCGGTCTGGTCAACTACGGTTTCGATGCAAGCGGCAACCTCTACTTCAAGGGCAACATCACGCACTGCGGCGTGATCGTTCTGGCACAGACCTACAACGATGATCTGGCCTACCATTATGGCGAAAACATCGGCGATGAATCCTACTATCTGGGCGTTGATGGCTGGTATACACCTGCTGTCAATATGCACCGCACTGCATTCTCTGGCCGTAACAGCGAGTATTATTCTGAAGATCCCTTTGTTGGCGGGCACATCGCTTCTCTTGAGTGCAAGGGTGTAGCCTCCCGTGGTATGTACGTCTTTGTCAAGCACTTTGCCGTCAACGATCAGGAAAACCACCGCGGCGACCGCGAGGGACAGTTCAGCATTGCAACCTTCTGAACGAACAGGCTGCGCGCGAGATCTATCTGAAGCCCTTTGAAATGTGCATCAAGACCGATGACGTCCAGATGAATTACGCAAAGGACAACGGCGATGGCTCCTACAGCAATGCCACCAGAGAGATCCCGTCCGTGACCGGCGTTATGACTTCCTTCAACCGCATTGGCTATACATGGGCCGGCGGCGACTACAACCTTGTTACCGGTGTCCTCCGCAATGAGTGGGCTTCCACGGCTTCATTATCACCGATAATGCAAATACCGGCGTGTTCATGGATGCGGGTCAGATGATCCGGGCTGGTGCAGACGGAAAGCTGACGAACCTGCCTTCCGGCGCACGGTACACCTTTAACAAGGATGACGTTGCAGACTACCACTACGGTCGTGAAGCGATCCATAACATTCTGTACACCGTTGCAAACTCCAAAACGATGAACGGCGGTATGCCGGGCAGCCGCTATCTGGCAAAGGTCGAGCCTTACCAGAAGGTCATCTACGCAGTGGATGGTGTCTGCGGCGGTCTGATCGCGGTTCTGGTCGTTCTGACGATCCTCCGCTTCCGCAAAAAGAAAGAGAACGTAAAAACCGTCTGATCAACACATAGAACAGAAGGGCGGCGGGCAGAACGCCCGCCCCCTTTCTTTTTGGAGCAGGAGTAGTATTTTATGAAACACGCTGATATTATCCAAACCCTGAACTTAGAGCAAAAATGCGCCCTGCTCTCGGGTGAGACCGTCTTTACCACCCGCGCTCTGCCCGGCAAGGGCATCCCGGCCATCACCCTTCGGACGGCCCCAACGGTGTCCGCAAGCAGGCCGGTGCCGCCGACCATCTGGGCCTCAACCCCAGCGTTCCGGCAACCTGCTTTCCGACCTCTTCCGCCACTGCGTGCAGCTGGGATGAGAAACTGGGCGAAGCCGTCGGCGAGGCACTGGGCGAGGAAGCCGCCGCACAGGAAGTGGCTGTCCTGCTCGGCCCCGGCCTGAACATCCAGCGCAGCCCCTGCGGCCGCGACTTCGAGTATTTCTCGAAGACCCCATCCTCGGGCAGGATGGCTGCCGCCTATGTGCGCGGCATCCAGAAAAACGGCATCTCTGCCTGCCCCAAACATTTTGCGGTCAACAGTCAGGAGCTGCGCCGCATGGCCAGCGACTCGGTGCTCGATGAGCGCACCTGCGGAGCTGTATCTGACCGGCTTCGAGATCGTGGTGAAAGAGGCAAAGCCCAAGACCATCATGACCTCCTACAACCTCATCAACGGCACCTACGCCAACGAGAATGCCCGCCTGCTGCAGGACATTCTGCGGAAGGACTGGGGCTTCGACGGGGCCGTCGTCACCGACTGGGGCGGCTCCAATGACCACGCCCTCGGCGTGAAGAACGGCTCCACCCTCGAAATGCCCTGCCCCGGCGGCGACTCCATCCGGGAGCTGATGAAGGCCGTACGGGACGGCAAAATCTCCGAGGCCGACGTGGACGCCCGCCTCGACGAGATGCTGGAGCTGGTGCTCTCCACCCACGCTGCGGTGGAAAAAGCGCCCCGCACCTTCGACACTGCCGCGCACCATCAGCTTGCCCGCCGCGCGGCCGCAGAGAGCATCGTCCTGCTCAGGAACGAGGGAGGCATCCTGCCGCTCAAGCCCAATGAGAAGCTGGCCGTCATCGGCGACTTTGCCCAGACGCCCCGCTATCAGGGCGCAGGCTCCAGCGCCGTCAACGCCCTGCAGGTGGACACCCTGCTGGACAGCATCAAGGCCGACGACAGCGGCATCACCCTCGTGGGCTATGCCTCCGGTTTCGAGCGTCAGGTGCAGCTGACGCCGAGAAGCTGGAAGAGGCTGTGGCCCTCGCAAAGAAGGCCGACACCGTTCTGCTCTGCCTCGGCCTCGATGAGCTGCGGGAGAGCGAAGGTCTTGACCGCTCTGACATGAAGCTGGCCGAGAACCAGCAGCAGCTTCTGGCCGCTGTGGCTGCCGTCAACCCGAACGTCGTCGTTCTGCTGAGCGCCGGTGCGCCGGTAGAGACGCCGTGGGTCGGCCAGTGCAGGGCGCTGGTCTACGGCGCACTGGGCGGACAGGCAGGCGCAGGCGCGGCCGCAGACATCCTCACCGGCAAGCTCTGCCCCTGCGGCAAGCTGTCCAGCCTGGGCGCAGGGCACGACGATACCCCCGCCAAGGCGAACTTCGGCGGCGAGGGCCGGAATGTGGAGTACCGCGAGGGCCTGTATGTGGGCTACCGGTACTATCAGACCGCCGATGCCGGTGGCGTTCCCTTCGGCTGCGGCCTGAGCTACACAACCTTCGCGTACAGTGATCTGAAGGCAGACGAGAAGGGTGTGACCCTCACTGTCACCAATACCGGCAGCTGTGCCGGTGCCGAGATCGTCCAGCTCTACGTCGCAAAGCAGGACGCAAAAATCTTCCGTCCGGCGCAGGAGCTGAAGGGCTTTGCAAAGGTCTTCCTCGCCCCCGGCGAGAGCAGGACGGTGAGCATCGCTCTGGACGACAAGGCGTTCCGCTACTGGAACGTCAAGACGGACCGCTGGAAGTCGAAGGCGGAAGCTATCAGCTCCGCGTGGGTGCATCCAGCGCGGACATCCGCCTGACGGCGGAAGTCTCCGTCAAGGGGACCGACGCTCCCGACCCCTACGAGGGTCTCGACCTGCTCCACTACGTCTCCGGCCAGATCAGCTATGTGACCGACGCCGAGTTCGAGGCTCTGCTGGGCCACCCGATCCCGGAGGATGTCGTCCGCATCGACCGGAACATGACGCTGGGCGAGATGGACCATGGCCGCAGTCCGCTGGGCTGGGTGGCACAGAAGGTGCTGCGCTGCCGTCTGACAGCAGCTTTGCAAAAGGCACCCCCGACCTGAACACCGTGTTCCAGTATAATATGCCGCTGCGCGCGCTGGCCAAGATGACCAACGGCATGGTGAGCATGGGCATGGTGGACGGCCTCGTCTGGGAGCTGAAAGGCTTCTGGCTCGTGGGCATCCTTCGGGTCGTCTATGAGTTCGTCAAGAATCTCATCCTGAACCGCCAGATGGAAAACCGGCTCAAAAACAGCTGAAAGGAACAAGGCCATGAATTTCTGGAATAACTTTGCCGCAAAGCATCCGGCCGCGGCCAAATGGGTGCGGGAGGGCGGACTGTTCGTCATCGTGTCCAACCTCATCACCCTGTTCAAATACCTGCTTCTGCAGTTCCTGCCCAGGGCGTTTGCAAGCCTGCCGGTGGTGGACTTCGGCTGGCCGGGCATCGACATCACCCTGTTCGGCGAGACCTTCAAGTGGAACATCCTCGGCTACGACGCCGCCCACGGCGGCCTGCCCTACTTCTGCGCCTACATGGTGGCCATGGTCATCGGCGAGTGCATCAATTTCCCCATCCAGCGCAGCCTCGTCTTCCGCAGCAGGGCAGCCTCGCCAGGCAGATCGGCTGGTATCTGCTGGCCTTCTGCCTCATCACCTGCATCGTCAACTCCATCAACTGCATCTGGGTGGCTGTGGCCGGTCTGCTGGTGCCTGATTTCATCTACAACATCGGCACCACGGTGCTCAACGGCGGCATCTCGATGGTCATCTTCTTCGTGAACAAGATCATCTTCCCCGAAGGCGAAGCCGCAAAATAATCTGTCATCTCTTTATTTCATCATTTTCTTCATCCGAACTGGCAGACATCGCCTCGCCGGACTCATCCTTGCAGACATCCTGGCGGCTACGATGTCCACGGCAGACAGCCGATGCTGGCCGTCTGCGTGGTGGTCAGCCTCGCGACCCCGGCTCCCCACGGAAGATATTCTGGCCGAGTTCGACGCGGCAAAATAACCGGTAAAACAAGAGGAGGGCCTGTGCTGAAACCCGGCACAGGCCCTCCTTTATGCTTTGTGACGCTTCCGTGCTCCACCCGGTATACCTTGTCAAACTGTTTCATGAACGCCCCGAGACGTCATGGGTGATGGCCACCACCATGCAGGAGAGCGAGCAGATTTTCCATGACCCGTCCGCTGGTGTCGGGGTCGAGGCTGGCGGTGATCTCGTCGGCGATGATGAGGTCGTACCGGCGAAGTGCCAGCCGCGCGATGCCGATGCGCTGGCGCTGCCCGCCCGAGAGATTCTTGCCGTTCTCGCTGATGAGGGTGTCGAGGCCGTCGGGCAGGGTGCTCACCCAGTCGGTGAGGCCCGCCGTCCCGATGGCGTGGGAAAGCTGAGCCTCGGGGAAGTCCGCGCCGAGGCAGATGTTGCTGCGGAGGGTGTCATTGAAGAGATAGGTCGTCTGGGCAATGTAGCCTACCCGCTGGTAGAGGCTCTGACGGTCGATGTCCCGCAGCTGCTGGCCGTTGAAGAGGATGCTGCCGGTATAGTCTGGGTAGTACTGGAACAGCAGCTTTGCCAGTGTAGACTTGCCGCAGCCGCTTTCGCCCACGAGGACGGCTTTTTCCTGCCCGGAGACCGTCAGCCGGACGCCGCGCAGCACCGGTGCAGCGGCTCCGGGTAGGCAAAGCCGGTGTCCTTGCACTCGATGTGCTCGAGTTTATCGATGGCCCGGCCCGCAGAGACTTTTTTCGGGCCGGACATGGCTGCTTCCAGCCGCTGACGAATGCCCTTCGAAGATCTGACCTTGGCCCAGCACTGGGCGATCTGATTACAGGGCGTGATGACGAAGTTCGCCATGCTGGCGGCGGTGGAGACGGTGCCCATCGTCAGCCGCCCGTCGAAAGCGAGAAAAAGGCCCACCAGCATGACGATGGGGAAGATGAGGTTGCTGATGAGAGAGGTGTTGACCACCATGGCGTTGAGGCTCTGCTGGTAGGCCTGCTCGCTGTCGCGGGCCTGCCGGGCAGCATCCCGGTGGCGGGCGGCATAGGCGTCCTCCCGCAGAAAGCCCCGGATGACCTCGAACCCGCCCAGAAGCTCCTTGAGCTGCTGGGTGTAGCCCGCCATCTGGAGGGAAAAAGCGTCTCGGGAGGCTTTGAGCCGCTCATTCATCTTCCGGGGCAGGACCAGCGGCGGCACGGTCACAAGCAGGATGGCCGCCAGCATCACCGGGCTGATGTAAAGGTACATCCCCAGCGCACAGAGCATGATGCCGCCCCAGAATGCGATGTTGAAGAGGGACATATAATAGTCGTCGTAGAGGGTGCGCAGGTCGGTGGTCAGCAGGGAGAGATAGGCTGCGTCGCCCTCCCGCTGATATTGGGACACCGGGCGGCGCAGCACCCGCTCCATGACCTGTCCCCGTACCTGCTCCACGGCACCGCAGGCGAGTTTTGTAAAGGAGCGGCGGCTCAGCCGTTCGAAAAACCAGCTGGTGAAGGTGATGAGGAACACCAGCCCCATATAGCCCAGCGCCTCCCGCTTGCTCTTGGAGTCGATGAGCCACTTGAGCTGGAAGTTTTTCAGCGGCGCGAAAAAGGATACCGCCGCTGTAAAGAGCGCGAAGAGCATGAGCTTCACCCAGTGGTGTCGGAAGTAGTCGTTGACCGTTGCTTTTTTCATGCGCAGTATCCTCCGCAGAGTACTATAAAACGAGAAGGATCACAAGAGACTCCTCCGACTTCCTTTTGCGGGAGATCGGAGGGTCTTGATCTTATGGCCTTATGTAAGAGGTGCTGTCAGCTTACAGCTGGGGCCGGCGGAGACCGAGCCTTGCCGTGCTCGTTGCCCCTCGTACTTTGCGAAGTTCTTGATGAAGCGGCCAGCCGATCCTTGGCCTCTTCCCACTGAGCGGCATCTGCGTAGGTGTCGCGGGGGTCGAGGATGGCGGGGTCAACACCGGGCAGAGCGGTGGGGACCTCGAAATCGAAGTAGGGGATCTTCTTGGTGGGAGCCTCGTTGATGGCACCGCTCGGGATGGCGTCGATGATGCCGCGGGTATCCTTGATGGAGATGCGCTTGCCGGTGCCGTTCCAGCCGGTGTTGACCAGATAAGCCTTTGCGCCGCTCTTCTGCATCTTCTTGACCAGCTCCTCAGCGTACTTGGTGGGGTGCAGCTCCAGGAAGGCCTGACCGAAGCAGGCGGAGAAGGTGGGGGTGGGCTCGGTGATGCCGCGCTCGGTGCCGGCCAGCTTTGCGGTGAAGCCGGACAGGAAGTAGTACTGGGTCTGCTCCGGAGTCAGGATGGAGACCGGGCAGGACGCCGAATGCATCGGCAGACAGGAAGATGACATTCTTGGCTGCGGGTGCGGAAGAGATGGGACGGACGATGTTCTGGATGTGGTCGATGGGGTAGGAGACGCGGGTGTTCTCGGTCACGCCTTGTCGGCGAAATCGATGTGGCCCTCAGCGTCCAGAGTGACGTTCTCCAGCAGAGAGTTGCGCTTGATGGCGTTGTAGATGTCGGGCTCAGAGTCCTTGTCCAGGTTGATGACCTTAGCGTAGCAGCCGCCCTCGAAGTTGAAGACGCCGTTGTCGTCCCAGCCGTGCTCGTCATCGCCGATGAGCAGACGCTTCGGGTCGGTGGACAGGGTGGTCTTGCCGGTGCCGGACAGACCGAAGAAGATGGCGGTATTCTTGCCCTCCATATCGGTGTTGGCAGAGCAGTGCATGGAAGCCATGCCCTTCAGCGGCAGGAAGTAGTTCATCATGGAGAACATGCCCTTCTTCATCTCGCCGCCGTACCAGGTGTTGACGATGACCTGCTCCTTGCTGGTGATGTTGAACAGCACAGCAGTCTCGGAGTTCAGGCCCAGCTCCTTGTAGTTCTCGACCTTAGCTTGGAAGCGTTGTAGACAACGAAATCAGGCTCGAAGTTTGCCAACTCCTCAGCGGTGGGCTTGATGAACATATTGGTGACGAAATGTGCCTGCCAGGCCACTTCCATGATGAAGCGGACGGCCATGCGGGTGTCCTTGTTGGCGCCGCAGAAAGCATCCACGACGTACAGGCGCTTGTTGGAGAGCTCCTTCTTGGCGATCTCCTTCACAGCTTTCCAGGCTTCCTGAGAAGCGGGGTGGTTGTCGTTTTTGTACTCGTCGCTGGTCCACCACACGGTGTCCTTGGAGTTCTCGTCCATGACGATGAACTTATCCTTGGGGGAGCGGCCGGTGTAGATGCCGGTCATGACGTTGACAGCGCCCAGCTCGCTGACCTGGCCCTTCTCGTAGCCTTCCAGTTCGGGCTTGGTCTCCTCGTCGAACAGCTGCTCGTAAGAGGGGTTGTACACGATCTCGGTCGTGCCGGTGATACCATACTTGCTCAGATCCAACTTTGCCATGATACTTATACCTCTTCTTTCGTTCAGATCCATCGCCCAGACACCAGCGGTAAGCTGCCCTCAGCCAAAAGGACACCGCAAAAGGACGACGAAAAGAAATACAGATGCGTATTCTCCTGTATATCATTATACATAAATCAGGGCTGAAATCAACCGGCGGAGCGGTTTTCTTCGGGTAAAAGCAACAAATCTTATTAAGAATCCGTGGTATTTGAGACAGTTTCGTAAAAATCCTGGCCCGTTTGCCTGCACAAATTAAAGATTTTATGCCAAAAACAAATCTTTGATAAAATTTTGTCGATTTGGGATACAAGGAGCGGAAATCAGGAGAGAAGAGGCTGCAATTTTGGGCCGCGAAAAAACGTATTATAAGTAGAGACACAAAATATTTGTGGATATTTTGCGATTTATCTGGAAAAAACACACGACTTATGATATACTGAGTCAATCTGACCCGCGGCCATGAGCCGCCAGCATGGAGAAACAACGACGATGAAGACGCTTTACATATTTCTTACCCGCTCCGGCACCCTGCTCTCGAACCTCGTGTACAGCCTGACCGGTGCGCAGTACACCCACGTCTCCCTCGCCTTCGACGAGGACCTGAGCACCCTCTACAGCTCTACCCGCAAGAATGGTTATACCATGTTCCCCGCAGGTCCCAGCCGGGAGTACCTGAACCGGGGCGTGTTCCTCATGCGGGAGAACATCCCCTGCGCCCTCTACGCGCTGGAAGTGACGGATGAGGCCTACACCGCGCCAAGCGCCGCACCCAGCACATGATGCACCACGGGAGCTCTACCGCTTCAATTCGCTGGGTCTGCTGCTCTGCTGGATGCATATCCGCTGGCAGCGCCGTCGGCATTATTTCTGCTCCCAGTTCGTCAGAGGTGCTCCAGAAGAGCGGTGCGCTGGAGCTGCCAAAGCCCAGCACCCTCATGCACCCCAGCGACTACGCCGAGCTGCCCGAGCTGCGCTGCCTCTACCGCGGTACGCTGGCCGGCCTGCCCCAGCGCCGAGCATGGAGCTGGGCGAGGTGGAGAGCGTCATGGGTCTTTACCTGAACGTCCTTCTGGGGGCTGTGAAGGGCAGAGTGCATCGGCTGTTCTGATTCTTTGAAAAATTTGCTGAAAAATTGAAAATGCCTGTTGACAAAGCGGATACGCTGTGCTAAAATAATCGAGTCGGGAACAGCACCCGATGCAATGGTAGTATGGCCCGTTGGTCAAGCGGTTAAGACAGAGGCCTCTCACGCCTTTAACATCGGTTCGATTCCGGTACGGGTCACCATTTTAGCAGTAAAACGGCTCTGCGCCGTTTTATATAGATGCCTCTTTAGCTCAGTCGGTTAGAGCACCTGACTGTTAATCAGGGTGTCGCCTGTTCGAGTCAGGCAAGAGGCGCCAGTAAAGCGATGGAAGTTTTCCATCGCTTTTTCTTTTTTGTCCGTTCCGGTGCGGCTTTTGTTGACAGGGAAAGCGGCGGGGGATATACTTATAAAAAATGAACCTCTCAGGCCGCCTGCGGCACCCAGCTCTCGGATGGGAGAGCCCTTGGCAAAACCGAAAATCTACCCTTCGCCAGAGCCTCCCCTATTGGGGAGGCGGCACAGCGTCAGCTGTGACGGAGAGGTTGAGGAAAAATGCGCCTGATGAAAAAGGAGAAAAGTATGAAACAGATCATTCTGACGGGCGACCGCCCGACGGGCCGGCTCCATGTCGGCCACTATGTCGGCTCTCTGAAGGAGCGTGTCCGGCTGCAGAACTCGGGCAAGTTCGACGAGATCTATATCATGATCGCTGACGCACAGGCCCTCACCGACAACGCCGACAACCCGGAGAAGGTGCGCCAGAACGTCCTGCAGGTCGCTCTGGACTATCTGGCCGTGGGCATCGACCCGCCAAGGCACACATCTTCATCCAGTCCATGGTGCCGGAGCTGACCGAGCTGAGCTTCTATTATATGAATCTCGTCACCGTCTCCCGCCTGCAGCGCAACCCCACCGTCAAGGCGGAGATCCAGCAGAAGAACTTCGAGTCCAGCATCCCGGTGGGCTTCTTCACTTACCCCATCAGCCAGGCTGCGGACATCACCGCCTTCAAGGCCACTACCGTCCCCGCAGGTGAGGACCAGCGCCCTATGATCGAGCAGTGCTGCGAGATCGTCCATAAGTTCAACGCCGTCTACGGTGAGACTCTGGTGGAGCCGGAGATCGTTCTGCCCCAGAACAGCGCCTGCCTGCGCCTGCCCGGCACCGACGGCAAGGCCAAGATGAGCAAGAGCCTCGGCAACTGCATCTACCTCTCCGACGAGCCCGAGGACATCAAGAAGAAGATCATGTCCATGTACACCGACCCGAACCACCTGCGCGTGCAGGACCCCGGCAAGGTGGAGGGCAACCCCGTCTTCATCTATCTGGATGCGTTCAGCCGCCCGGAGCACTTTGCCGAGTTCCTGCCCGAGTACCAGAACCTCGACGAGCTGAAGGCACACTATCAGCGCGGCGGTCTGGGCGACGTGAAGGTGAAGAAGTTCCTGAACAGCGTCATGCAGGCCGAGCTGGAGCCCATCCGCAACCGTCGCAAGGAGTGGGAGCAGCGCCTGCCCGAGGTCGTGGAAATTCTGAAGGAAGGCAGCGCCGTGGCCGAAAAGACCGCCGCCGCCACCCTCGCCGAGGTGCGCAAGTCCATGAAAATCGATTACTTTACGGATGATAATCTGTTGAAATAACAAAACGTAAACGAAAATGCCCTTGCAGAACGCTAAAAATAGCTTCGGCAGGGGCATTTTTCATAAGAATTGCGAGCCGGTGACGAGAGAATGACTGGATATAAAAAGTATTTCGACGCGTATTGCAGGAGCATGGGCTGAATCTGTATTTGTCCTTTGAGATGCCTGCCGGATACAAAACAGCAAAGGGAACATTTGACGCTTCCAGCAGAACTGTGTTTATAAATGCAGAGGGGCTGGACAAAGAGCCTGAGTACGAAAGAATGTTCTATCTTTTTCATGAGCTGCGGCACGCATCCCAGTATCTTGAACCGGAGCGATTTAATGAGACGATAAATCGAAGCGTTCAGTATATCATCATGTTTGACGGGACTTGCTATAAACTGGTGGAAAATCATTATCTGAAATGTAAATTAGAAGGTAGCGAAGGATATTTTACAAGCCTGTATCTCGGACAACCGCATGAAGTCGATGCGAATACATTTGCCTATGAGCAGACCCGAAAAATCTGCGGGGATTCGGCAGGACTAAAAGAGCTGTTTGATTTCTGGATGCCGCGTCAGGCGATTCTGAAGGGTACATATGATAGGATTTTTTCGCTGATTGACGAGAAAACCAAAGGGATGACCTGATTCCAAGGCACAAAAATGCCGCTCTCCTATCAAGGGAAGAGCGGCATTTGTTATTTCCTTAAATCTTCAAAAAGTTCATCCAAATCGGTGTAGTGCTTTACGTTGGGGTCCTTCGCAATGCGTTCAGCCTCCAACATGGCGGCAATCGTTTCCTCATTCGGACGCTCGACTTCATCAATATAATCAGGAATCATATCACTTACAGGCTGCGGTTCTTGATCTCGTCGGTCACCTTGGCGATGAAGGCGTCGAGATCCATCGTGGTGGTCTCGCCCTTGCGGTCACGGACGGAGACGTTGCCGGCCTCGGCTTCCTTGGCGCCCAGGACCAGCATATAAGGCACACGGTCCACCTGCTGTGCAGCGCGGATCTTGTAGCCGCTCTTCTGGTTGTCGTCGTCCAGAGCCACACGGATACCGGCCTCCACCAGCTTCTCGGTGATGGCCTCGGAATACTCGAGGGTCTTCTCGGAGACGGGCAGGACCTTGACCTGAACAGGAGCCAGCCAGGTGGGGAACTTGCCCTTGGTCTCCTCGATGAGGTAGGCCATGAAGCGGTCGAGAGAACCCAGAATTGCACGGTGCAGGACAACGGGGGTCTTCTCGGTGCCGTCCTTGTCCACATAGGTCAGGTGGAACTTTGCGGGCAGGCAGAAGTCCAGCTGGCAGGTGGACAGGGTGTACTCAGCGCCGACAGCGGGCTTGACGTTGACGTCCAGCTTGGGGCCGTAGAAAGCAGCCTCGCCGATCTCCTCGGTGAAGTGGATGCCCAGCTCAGTCAGGACCTCGCGCAGAGCGTTCTCGGCGTGGTTCCACATCGCGTCGTCGTCGTGATACTTCTTCTTATCGGCGGGGTCACGCAGGGACAGAACGCAGCGGTAGTCGGTGATGTTGAAGTCTTTATAGGTCTCGAAGATGAGGTTGCAGACATCAGCGACTTCGCTCTTGATCTGCTCCGGAGTGCAGAACAGGTGAGCGTCGTTCTGGCAGAAGTGACGGCCGCGCTCGATGCCCTTCAGGGTGCCGGAGGACTCATAGCGGAAGTCGTGTGCGATCTCGCCGATGCGCATGGGCAGGTCGCGGTAGGAGTGGGGACGGTTTGCGTAGATCATCATGTGATGGGGCAGTTCATCGGGCGCAGGACGTAGCCTCGCCCTCCATCTCCATGGCGGGGAACATATTCTCGCGGTAGTGGTCCCAGTGGCCGGAAGTCTTGTACAGATTCACGGTGCCGATGCAGGGAGTCATGACGTGCAGATAGCCGCGGGCGCGCTCCTTCTCCTTGATATAGTTCTCCAGCTCCTGCCAGACCGTGTAGCCTGCGGGCAGGAACATGGGCAGACCGCGGCCAACCAGGTCGTCGGTCATGAACAGGCCCATCTCCTTGCCGATTTTGCGGTGGTCGCGCTCACGGGCCTCCTGCTGCTCCTTCTCCCAGGCGTCCAGCTCCTCCTGATTGTGGAAAGCAACGCCGTTGATGCGGGTCAGCATCCTGTTCTCTTTGTCGTTCTTCCAGTATGCGCCGGACTGCTGGGTGATCTTGAAGGCCTTCAGAGCCTTGGTGTAGGTCAGGTGAGGTCCGATGCACATATCGACGTACTCGCCCTGCTGGAAGAAGCTGAACTCGGTCTCGTCGGCCAGGTCAGCCATGTGCTCGACCTTATAGTTCTCGTGGCGCTCTTCCATCAGCTTGACGGCCTCTGCGCGGGCAGGATGAAGGGCTTGATGGCCAGATTCTCTTTGGTGATCTTGCGCATCTCTTCCTCGATGTTGGCCGTCCTCGTCGGTCAGCTTGGTGTCGCCGAGGTCAACGTCGTAGTAGAAGCCGTTCTCGGTGGCGGGGCCGAAGGCGAAGTCAGCCTCCGGGTAGAGGCGCTTGATGGCCTGAGCCATAACGTGGGCTGCGGTGTGACGGATGACGTGCAGTTCCTGGTCCTGCGGGCACTCGTCCACATGACCGTCCTTATAGATGATCTTCATGGTGTTACTCCTTCTTGACATGAAAAATGCGTTTGGTATAACAAAAAAGACGCTTCACCCCGCATTTGCTCTACGGGATGAAGCGCCTTTGAAAGAATCCAACTGCGTTCCACGGTTCCACCCGAATTGCGTGCTGCTGCACGCCACTCGCTGTGCTGTAACGGGCGCACCCGGCAGAGGTTCGCCTCTGCACTCTGCGGTGGTAGAAGTCCGGCACATGGCAGGCTGCTTGCAGCGCGTCCTTCCGGGCGGCAGCCCTCTCTGCGGCATGGAGAACGGGACTTTGGTTTGTCCGCATCATCGTTTTGGGACATTTGATTTTGACGCACCGGCGGCAGAAAACCTGCGCACACGGCGCATCACAGGATGAAGCTACAGATGATTGTAGCACGGGCGCAGAAAAATCAAGGGCTGTGCGCTGGAAAATGAAAGAGGATCAGTGGTGCAGCCGCTTCCCCAGCCTCCGTATACCCGACAGCAGCTTCTCCGTCACAAAGAGCTGGCTGCTGTAGAGGCCGTGGGTGCCGGAGAGCATATAGCAGACGCCGCAGCCCAGCGCGATGAGCTCCAGCCCCACGCCGCCGAACAGCTCATAGGCCAGCAGGATGGAGGGGATAAGCGTATTGGTCGCGCCGCAGAACACCGAAACGAGGCCCACGGCGGCGGAGAACCCGGCGGGCAGGCCCAGCAGCGGGCCAAACGCACAGCCGAAGGTCGCACCGAAGTAGAAGCTGGGTACGACCTCGCCGCCCTTGAAGCCCGCCGAGAGGGTCAGGGCGGTCAGCAGCATCTTGCAGATAAAGTCCCACGGCAGGGCCTGCCCCTGCTCCACGGCGGCAGTGATGACGCCCATGCCCGCGCCGTTGTAGCGGCCCACGCCCATCAGGTAGGAGAGGGCCACCACGGCAGCACCGCCCACGACGGCACGCACCCAGGGTTCGGCAGACGGGGGCATTTCGTGCTCCATGGTGTGGAGCAGCCAGCAGAATGCCCGGGCCACCAGCGCACAGGCAACACCCAGCACAGCCACCAGCAGAGTAGAATCAATGGAAAGCGCCGGTGCGGTCAGCGCAAAATGGTAGGAGAGATGCCGCAGGCAGCGAGACGCCATAGACGATGAGGGCGGCGGCGAAGCCGGGGACAAAGGCCACCGAGAACGCGAGGCCCACGTCCTCCACCATGATGCCGAAGAGAGTCGCCGACAGCGGCGTGCCGAACAGTGCCGAGAAGAACGCCGCCATGCCGCAGGCTGTGGCCGTGCGGCGGTCGTGGTCGGAGAAGCGGAAGAGCTTTGCGATGTTGTAGCCGATGCTTCCGCCCATCTGCAAAGCCGCGCCCTCGCGTCCGGCCGAGCCGCCGCAGAGGTTGGTGAGCACCGTGCCGAAGAAGATGGCCGGCACCAGCAGCGGGCTGACGCCTCGCCGCTGTGGACGGCGCGGATGACGTTGTTCGTTCCCATCCCTTCGCAGCCCGTCACCTTATAAAGTGCCACGATGGCAAGACCTGCCGCCGGCAGCAGCCAGAGTAGCCAGATGTGCTCGGCCCGCCACTCGGTGACGTGCTCCACGGCCAGGTGGAACGCTGTGCCGACGGCACCGCAGACGAGGCCGGTGGGGATGGCCAGCAGCAGCCAGCGGGCCAGGATGGCCGCGACGGCCCGGAAGGAATAAAGCTCCTTTTTCAAAAATTCTTTCATGAGAACACTCCTGTGTTTTTTATATCCTGCCCACAAAGATAGCACGACGGACGGCGCTGTCAAGAACGCCAAAGCCCCGCCCCTTGTGCGAAGGAGCGGGCTTTGAGCTGTGTTCGGTGGTGCCTTCTGATGCCGCAGCCCATGACCTGGGTGACCGTCATGCCGGTAACGCCCAGATCGTTGAGGGCGCTCTTGAGCTGGTCGAACTTGGAAAGCTTTGCAATGATGGACACTTTGTGTATCCCGGTGTCGTAGATGCCGTCGTGGATGACAGCGGGCTCACGCACCACAGGCACAGCTCAGGGTCATGGTCTCATCGGTGGAAAGGCTCAGGGAAGAGCCGCCGTTGAAGCCGAACATCAGGCCGAAGCCGATGAGCCAGTAGCAGGGCGTGCCGATGCAAAAATCCATATTTTTGACGTTCTGCACAAACCGGAAAAGAATGGGCAAAGAAAACTTTGGCAGGCATCATTTTTCCCCCGTGTGGGCTGCCCGCATTTCGACATGGAGCAGCAGGCTCATCAGAGCGCGCAGCGCGAAAGTCGCCGCCAGCGGGATGACCGACTCGAGGTTCTGCAGAAGGAAGGTCTTGGCGATCTCTGCCGACATGAGAAATTCCAGCGCCGTCGTCAGGCCGGTGCTCATCTCGTGGTGGAAGTCGTACCGGTCGTGGAAAAAGGTCGTCCGCACATAGTGGTAGGTGGCCTTGACAAGGCTCGTCACGATGATGAACAGGCCGATGACCTCCGCCAGCCCCGCGATGAGGGGGACTGCCGATTCCAGAAAGCCTCCAGCAGATGGGCCATGTTTTCGTTCAGGTGATACAGGGCAGTCATGCTCTGGCCACCGCTCAAGCCAGCAGGCTCTTGATATAAGCGGCCAGCTCCTCGTCCCTGCAGGAGGCGAAGAACAGCTCGCTGAACTTCTCACCGGCGATGGCACCCTTCAGCAGGTCCTGATCGATGCCTTGAGGCACCTCGATGAGGGGCTTAAAAGTGGCGGCGCGGACGCCGTCGAGGATCTTCTTGTTGCGCTGCTCGGGCTCGACGCGCTCCTTGGGGTAGCCCTGACCGTGGCCGAAGCCGAACAGCTTCTCAAAGCAGTACTCGAGGTTCAACTCACCGCCCCAGCCGAAGCCCTTGGCGAAAGGCATGGCCACGGCATTGCCGTCGTTGACGTGGGCGAAGGTGTAGGCGTCCACGGGGTCCTCCACATGACCGCAGATGACGCCGGGGAAGCTGTTCAGGGCCAGCATGGCGCCCTCGCCGGTGCCGCAGCCGGTGATGACGTAGTCGGCAGCGCCGCTGTTGAGCAGGATGGCGGCGAGGATGCCGCACTGCACATAGGTCAGCTGTGCGGCGTCATCGGCAGCGTACATACCGTAGTTGACCACCTCGTGGCCCATCGGCTCTACGACCTTCTTGAGCGGCCTCGATGATGCCGTTCTTGGCGGCCTGACTGTTCTCGTTGATAAGTGCGATCTTCATGGGAAAGTCCTCCTGTTTTTATTATATTATTATGACCAGTGTAGCAGATTCCGGGAAAAAAGTCGATATGGGAAACAAAAGAGCGCCGTGCCCGGCACCCGGAAGGCAGCGGACACGGCGCAAAAATGCCGGATATGGAAAAACTTACTGCGGCTGCTTGCCGATGTAAGCCAGATGCCGCCGTCAACGTACAGGATGAGGCCGTTGACGAAGTCGGAAGCGGCAGAAGCCAGGAAGACAGCGGGTCCGCCCAGATCCTCAGCCCGCCCCAGCGGCCTGCGGGGTCTTGGCGACGATGAAGCTGTCGAAGGGATGACGGCTGCCGTCGGGCTGACGCTCGCGCAGAGGTGCGGTCTGCGGGGTAGCGATGTAGCCGGGTCCGATGCCGTTGCACTGGATGTTGTACTCGCCGTACTCGGAGGCGATGTTCTTGGTCAGCATCTTCAGGCCGCCCTTGGCTGCAGCGTAGGCGGAGACGGTCTCACGGCCCAGCTCGCTCATCATGGAGCAGATGTTGATGATCTTGCCGCCGCCCTGAGCGATCATGTCGGGGATGACAGCCTTGGCGACGATGAACGGAGCGTTCAGGTCAACATCGATGACCTGACGGAACTGAGCAGCGGTCATCTCGGTCATGGGGATGCGCTTGATGATGCCGGCGTTGTTGACCAGAATGTTGATATGGCCGACTTCCTCGGTGATCTTTGCGACCATGGCGTTCACGGCGTCCTCATCGGTGACGTCGCAGACATAGCCGTGAGCCTTGATGCCAGCTTCTTCATAAGCGGCGAGGCCCTTATCGACCAGCTCCTGCTTGATGTCGTTGAAGACGATGGTAGCGCCGTTTGCGGCCATTGCCTTGGCGATCGCCATGCCGATGCCGTAAGATGCGCCGGTGATGAGCGCGACCTTGCCGGTCAGGTCAAAGGATTTGGGAGTGCACTGTGCCATAATTAAGTCCCTCCAATCAGAATTTTGCTTTGCGGGCGCTGCGCTGCCGGACGATACCTGTAGTCCAACTGCCGTCACGGAAGCAGCAATTTGGACCGTCCGGCCCTGCACCCTCTTGTATACTAGAGTAGCATTCTTTATTCCGACTGTCAAGGTGTTTTCTTGGCACAATTACTGCAAATTTTTTCTTCATTTTGCTGCGTTTTCGTGAAATCGTCATAAAAACGGGCTCTGCAAAGGCCGGGATTGCTGCTTGTTGCACACAATAGCCCTTCAGCCCAGTTTTTTCTTCTGCTGGTGGGCCATGATGGGCATTAAGATCGCCATCGGCATGAACCGCTGGGTCGTCGCCGCCCGCATGAGGGCCGACGGGACGATGACGGTCTTGCGGCGGAGCATCCCCGCATGGCCTCCACGCAGAGTTCCGGGCTGATGCCCCGCAGTGCGAACACCACGTCGGCCCGCTCGTTGAACTCGGTGTCCACCGGGCCGGGGCAGAGGGCGCAGATGTAGACCGGGCTGTGCTGCTCCCGCAGCTCTTCCGCCACGCCCCGGGTCAGGCTGACAACATACGCTTTGGTGGTGTAGTAGCCTGCCATATAGGGTCCGCCCGGCAGCAGCCCGGCGGAGGACGCCACGTTGAGCACGGTGCCGAAGCCCTGAGCCTCCATCTTTTTCACGGCGAACTTGAACAGCTGGTGCATGGCCAGCACATTGACCCTCGCCATGGAGAGCTCTTTCTCGCCGCTGGTCTCAAGAAAGCTGCCGCAGACGCCGAAGCCGGCGTTGTTGATGAAAATATCAATGCGCTCGTCCGTCAGCGCCTCGCAGAGACGGGCGCACTCGCTTTCCTGTTCGAGGTCGGCAGGCAGGATGCGGCAGAAGGTGCTGTATTTCGCGGTGAGCTCTGCGGCCAGAGCTTCGAGTCGGTCGGTGCGGCGGGCGGTGAGGATGAGCCGGAAGCCGAGGCGGGCATACCGGCGGGCAAACTCCCGGCCAATGCCGGAAGAAGCTCCGGTTATCCATACAGTTTTGGACATAAATTACTCCTTATAAAATCCGGAAGCCTTATCGATGGCTTCCAGCTCGTCAGCGGTGAAGGTGGTGTTGTTCAGGGCAGCGGTGGTAGGGCAGGGTGGAGTAGCGTGCAGGAGATGCAGCATACATGGCGGGAAACTTCTCTTATTTTACCCCATTGTAGCACGAAAAACGGCAGAATCCATATAGTGCAGCGCCCCGGCATCTTTGCTGCCGGGGCGCTGTGAGAAAAAAGAAGAAAAGACGAGAAGCTCAGATTCAGGCGTCAGCCTTGACGTCGTTCTTGATGCTTCGGGCGGCCAGATAACGGGCCGGCTTCATGAGCAGTACGCAGCCGCCGTTGAAGACCAGAGAGCCGACGATGTACACCCCGAAGAAAAGAGGCAGATTCGCTGCAAAAGCTGCGCTGTCAATGCAGGCGACGGTCAGGTAGGCAAAGCCCACATTGTTCAGCACCTTGGGGGCGTAGGGGTGCAGGATGATAAGGATGAAGAGCACCACGCCCAGCGGCAGCAGCAGGCCCAGCATCCCGCCCAGAACAGGCGTCAGCGCACCGATGGCCAGCATCGCCAGCACCGTGAGCACCATGCCCACGAGGCCGCCCAGCTCCACGCTGATAAAGCGGTCTTTGATGTCGCCCTCCATCGTAAAGAGCATGATGTTGCTCAAAAAGACGAGCCAGCTGTACTCAAACTCGATGGCGTGGAAAAAGGCGTTGGCGATCAGGATCCACGCCACCATCATCAGGCGGAAGTAGAGCAGGAAACGCTTGGTCACAGTTTCGTTCATGGAAAAACTCACTTTCTTGCTTCGGCCTGCAAAAGCGGCTGGCCGGTCGTTTTTGTGTCGGATGAGGTTATTATACCCTGTCTGGAAGCAAAAGGCAATATTTACTTGCTGATATATGCAATAAAAGCTTGCCGAGTTTCAAAAAACAGCTTCGTCTTGTTGCCCGGCATGGTTTGGAGTATAATAAAACCGTAAAAGAGAAACACCCTTTTCAAGGAGGAGATAAAACATGAACAAACCGGTCCTGGTGGTCATGGCTGCCGGCATGGGCAGCCGCTACGGCGGCATGAAGCAGATCGACCCGGTGGGTCCCTGCGGTCAGGTCATCGTGGATTATTCCCTGTACGACGCCCGCCGCGCAGGCTTCGAGACGGTCATCTTCGTCATCAAGCACGAGATCGAAGAGGCTTTCAAGGCTGCCATCGGCGACCGCGTGTCCGGGGTGATGGACGTGAAGTACGCCTTCCAGCAGCTGGATGAGCTGCCCGAGGGCTACACCGTCCCCGAGGGCCGCGTGAAGCCCTGGGGTACCTGCCACGCGGTGCTGGCCGCAAAGCCCTGCATCCACGGCCCCTTCGCCGTCATCAATGCCGACGACTACTACGGCCCCGAGGCGTTCAAGGTCATCTACGATCACCTCTCCACTCACACCGACGGCGAGGTCTATGACTACTGCATGGTGAGCTACCTGCTCAAGAACACCGTCTCCGAGAACGGCAGCGTCGCCCGCGGCGTCTGCGCCCTCAACGAGGACAGCACCCTCCACAGCGTCACCGAGCGCACCCGCATCGAGACCTATGAGGGCGGCATCCACTACACCGAGGATGGCGGCGGGAGCTGGACGGACCTGCCCGGCGAGACGCCCGTGAGCATGAACCTCTGGGGCTTCGGCGAGAGCTTCGTGAAGGAAGCCGACCAGCGCTTTGCCCGCTGGCTGGACGAGAATCTGGAAAAGAACCCGCTCAAGTGCGAGTATTTCCTGCCGCTGGTGGTCAGTGAGCTCATCGGCGAAAAGAAAGCCGCCGTCAAGGTGCGCGCAGCCGATAAGTGGTATGGCGTCACCTACCGCGAGGATAAGCCCGTGGTGGTGGAAGCCATCGCCAAAAAGACGGCCGACGGCCTTTACCCGGAAAATCTCTGGGCCTAAGCTGCATAAAAAATAGGGCTGGGACAGCGTCCCAGCCCTATTTTTATCTTTACTGGATGCCGAATCCGTTGAAGGAGTCGGGATATTCGTCCTCGAGCTGCTCGAGCAGGCTGCTGAGGGAGCGGTTGTTCTGACCGTGCTTCAGCTTGGGGTAGGCGCGGAGCATACGGCCCTTGCCCAGCAGATGGGTGCCGCGGCGGGTGTGGGCCTGCATGATCTGCGCACGGGCGGCCAGCTCTTCCTTGAGCTGTTCCAGCTGCAGGAATGCGGCGGTCTGCTCGGCTTTGCCCTGCGCGGCCAGCTTGACGGCCTTGGCCGCTTCGGCGGCGTTGAGGCGGGCAGTCCGGGAGACGCGGCGTGCGGCCTCCATGGCCTCGTCGGCGCGGGTGCGCATGGCGGAAGCGGCCTCACGGGGCGACAGCTTGTCGTAGCTGTCCCGGGCCTCGGCGGCGGCCAGCTTGAACTGCAGGAGGCTCTCGTCCATCTTCTGGTCCATGTCCAGCGCGGTGGTGCCAAGGATCTCGGTCATGGCGTCGCTGACAGCATGCATACCGTCGGCCACCTTCTCGAGAGCGTCCAGCTCCCGGGCGAGGTCGGAGGCGGCGATGGCGGTAGCCACCACGTCAGCGGCATACACCGCGTAGAGCAGACACATCAGCACAAAGCCCGCCAGCGGCGGAATGAGGTTCACCAGCGCGGCAATGGTGGGATGGATGACCTTGACCATCACCATGGCACCCACGCCCCACATCAGCGAGAACTCAAGACAGACATAGCCGCCGATGTTGAAGGGCTTGTCGGTGTAGTCCCACCAGCGGGTGCGGTAGAGCTTATACAGCGCCCATCCGCCCACCAGCTCCAAGGCACTGGGCAGGATGACGCCGCCGAGATACAGCAGCAACAGGTCATCCTCCAGCGGTGTGAGGAAGAAGAGCACCAGGATCATGCCGAAGCCGTAGATAGGGCAGGCCGGGCCGTTCAGGAAGCCCCGGTTCACCAGCTGGCCGGTGGTGGCGGCGGCATACACCACCTCGACGCACCAGCCCAGACAGGAGTAGATGAGGAAAAACGCAAGGATATGATAAAGCGAGAAACCGCAGACCGTCGTATTGAGAAAAAACGACAAGGGAACACCTCCAATCAGTTCTGTTTGCGGACGATCTGATATTCATCGCCCGGCTCAAAGTAAGGGCAGGCCGAAGTGGTATGGAGAGATAGCGGGCCATCTCGTCCTCATCCAGTGCGCCGCCCTCGGCGCAGTACCAGCTGCCATATTCGTCCTGCTGGTTGTTCAGGCAGTATTCACAAGGGTCAGACATTGCCTTCACCCTCGGCCCTGGCCGAAGCTTCGGCCTCCGCCTGCGCGGCCAGCTTCTTGAGCACCTTCGGCTCCACCCAGGTCACGGAGTCGTCGCCGGCCTTCTTGCGGGCGATGAGGGCCTTGATCTTAATGCCCATCTCGGTGAACATCCCCTCATGCTCGGTGCGGATGTTCCACTCCGGCTCGTTCTCGTGGAGGTCGTAAGTCTGCCAGACGATGTCGTAGCCGGAAGCGGGAAGTAGGTCAGCTGTCGCGGAACAGGTCATCGTCGTCGGTCTTGAAATAGATCTCGCCGCCGTCCTTGAGGAAATCGCGGTACTGGATGAGCTGACGGGGGTAGGTGAGGCGGTGCTTGTTGGAGGAAGCGTTCTTGCTCCACGGGTTGCAGAAGTTGATGTAGATGCGGCTGACGGTGTCCTCCGGGGTGATGACGCCCTTGATGCGCTCGATGTCGGTGCTCATGATCTTGACATTGTCGATGGGGCGGCCTGCCTCGGCGTAAGCGGCTTCGATCTTGCGCTTTGCGAGGATGAGCACCTTGTCGGTGATATCGATGCCCAGATAGTTGTTCTCGGGTGGGCAGAGGCCAGCTGGGAGATGAAGCCGCCCTTGCCGCAGCCCAGCTCCAGCACGAAAGGCTGCCGGGCGGGCATACTGGCTGTGCCACTTGCCGACCCAGATAAGGGGCTCGTGGACGTGGAAATCAGCGGCCATCAGTTCGTCGTGGGCGTAGGGCTTGAAACGCATTCTCATAAGATGGTATTCTCCTTGTGACGTGAAAAGTTTGTGCTTACAGAGCTTTCTTCAAAAATTCCTCCACCTGCTCCGGCGTGGCGGCGCAGCTGCCCTGGCAGATACCGGGCTTACCGCCGCCGCGTCCGTTCAGGGCGGCATTGAGGGCTTTGGTCAGGGCGCGGACATCGCCGCCGGCCTGCGCGATGCAGTAGCCGGTGCCCTTCTCGCTGGGCGTCAGAGCGGCGCAGAGACCGGTGGTGGCCTCGCTCAGCCGTGCAGCCAGACGGTGCAGGCCGTCCGGGTCGAGGCCGGGAACGGTGCGGATGGCCGTCTCGTCGGGGCCAAGCTGTGCGGCCAGTGTGTCGAAGAGCTGACTGCACAGGCCGAAGTGGGCGAATTTCAGGGCCGTGTACTCGTCGTACACCCGGTGGACCGCCACGGCGGTCTGGTCGGCCTTGGCTGAGAGCAGTGCGCCGATGTCGGCCTGACGGTTCCGCATGGCCTGCGCTTCCCGCAGGGCGCGTCCGCCGCAGACGACGCTGAGCCGGACACCGCCCTTGTAGTTCTCAGAGGTGAGGATCTTGATCTGTCCCACCTGTCCGGTGGCGGCGGTGTGGGTGCCGCAGCAGGCGCAGACGTCCGCGCCCGGGATGGTCACGATGCGCACCTGCCCGGCGATCTCTTTTTTGCTGCGGTAGGTCAGCGCCGCCAGCTCTTCGGGGGTGGGGTAGGTGATGAGCACCGGCACATTCTCCCAGACGATGCGGTTGGCGGCAAGCTCTGCCTCCCGCAGGCCCTCGGCGGAGATGGGGACGCTGGTGTCCATCCGCACGGCGTCGGAGCCGATGTGGAAGCCCACGTTCTCCGCCCCGAACATCTGGTGCAGGATGCCGGAGAGGATGTGCTCGCCGGTGTGCTGCTGCATCTTGTCGAAGCGCCACTCCCAGTCGATGGTGCCGGTGACGGCGGCACCGGGCTGTGCGGTCTCGGGCAGGGCATCCACCGTGTGCCAGATGATGCCGTTCGTCTCGTGGACGTCGGTGACATGGAGCACCGTGCCGTCGGCGAGGGTCAGCGTGCCTCTGTCGGCGGGCTGACCGCCCCCTTCGGGGTAGAACACCGTGCCGTCCAGCGCGATGCGCCCGCCGCCCGTCTTTGCGTCCGCCTCTGCGGCCAGGATGACCCCGGCGGCAGTCTTGCGGAATGCGTCGTTCTCAAAATATTTTTCCGTGCGCTGCATGGCACGATACCTCCCGAATGTAAAACTAAAGGCGGCTTGCCCTCTCCGTCACGGCTGATGCCGTGCCACCTCTCCCAAAGGGAGAGGCAAAAGCTTCCCGGAAGGCCAAAGGCTCTCCCTCTGGGAGAGCTGGACGCGAAGCGGACTGAGAGGGCAAGGATGTTTCCCGATAAAATCCAGTATACCACGTTTTTTGCCGGTGGAAAATAGTCTTCGCTTATGTTATGATAGGAAACAGCAGAAACCCAAACGGAATATAAAGCGAGGAAGGTATCATCATGCGTGAAAGTGGAATCCTGATGCCGGTGTCCAGCCTGCCCGGCCCCTATGGTATTGGCTGCTTTGGCGCCGAAGCGCTCAAGTTCGTGGATTTTCTGGCCGCTGCGGGCCAGCACATCTGGCAGCTGCTGCCCCTCAGCCCCACCGGCTACGGCGACAGCCCCTACCAGAGCTGCTCTGCCTTTGCGGGCAACCCCTACTTCATCGACCTCGACGCTCTCAAGGCCGACGGCCTGCTGACCGCCGCCCAGCTCAAGGCGGAAAAGTGGGGCGATGACCCGCTTTCGGTGGACTACGGCACTCTCTACACCAGCCGCTATAAGGTGCTGCGCACCGCCTACGCCGCATGGCGCGAGAAGTATGCCGGTCTCCACGGCTGCGCCCACTACTACCCCGACGATTACTACGCCTTCGCCCTTGCCAACGACAGCTGGCTGAATGATTACGCCCTCTACATGGCCCTCAAGACCGCCAACGGCATGAAGAGCTGGACTGAGTGGCCCCGGGAGTACCGCCTGCGGGACGCCGCCGCGCTGGCAAAGTTCGCAGCAGAGCAGGAAGAGGAGATCGGCTTCTGGAAGTTCCTGCAGTACGAGTTTGCCACCCAGTGGAAGAAGGTCAAGGGCTACGCCAACGCCAAGGGCGTGAAAATTCTGGGCGACATCCCGATCTACGTCTCTGCCGACTCGGTGGATGCATGGGTGGGCGGCGAGCTCTTCGAGCTGGACGCACAGGGAGGCTTTGCACGCGTGGCCGGCTGTCCGCCGGATTATTTCTCCGCAGACGGCCAGCTCTGGGGCAACCCGCTGTATAACTGGCCGTATCATAAACAGACAGGATATGCCTGGTGGATCCGGCGCGTCCGCCACGCCCTCGGCATCTACGACCTGCTCCGCATCGACCACTTCCGCGGCTTCGACACCTACTGGGCCATCCCGGCGGGCAGCCCTACCGCCTGCACCGGCAAGTGGGAGATCGGCCCCCGGATGGACTTGTTCCACGCACTGGAAGCTGCCCTCGGTAAGCTGCCCATCATCGCGGAAGATCTGGGCGAGCTGTTCCCCAGCGTCCGCGAGCTGCTGGCCGACAGCACCTTCCCGGGCATGAAAGTTTTGCAGTTCGCATTCGGCGGCGGCGACAACGAGTATCTGCCCCACAACCACGTCAAGAACAGCGTGGTCTACCCGGGTACCCACGACAACACCACCCTCACCGACTGGTGGGAGAACGCCGCCACCGGGAAGGAAAAGGCCAACGCCGCCGCTTATCTCCACCTGACCCCCTGCAAGCCCACCGCGAAGGAAGTGGCCGCCGTCAAGCCGGACGCCGCTCGCATCGCGCTGCTGCGTGCGGTCCTCGGCTCTGTGGCTGACCGGGCCATCATCCCCATGTCCGACTGGCTGGGTCTGGGCGCAGAAGCCCATCTGAACACCCCCGGCAAGCTGGGCGGCAACTGGACCTGGCGCGCCGCGGAGGGCTTCGACGCAGAGCCTCTGGCCAGCCGTATCCAGGCTGAGTGCGATGTCTACTGCCGCGCCAAGGAGCCGGTCGAAAAAGAGGCCAAAACCCCAATTTGACGGGAATGTAAAAAATCTTTTTGAAAATTGTGCGTTTTGCTGGTAAGCGCCCCGCCGTCGTGGTATAATCGCATGAGACGCAGTCAGGGATAAGACTTATTTTCACAGCGATACGCTGGCCATGAAAACAGGCTCGACTGTGAAAAGGCAGAGCGCCGGGAAGGAAGACCCGGTGTATAAAATGGGGAAAAACGCATGAAAAATGAATGGACTGAGCAGGACTTGCGGCAATTCGTCGAAAGCTCGCGGCCTGTGTTTCAGGATGTGAGCCTGACGCAGGTGGACGAGGACGCCGACCGCTGCTGGCAGGACGACGGCGATGGTGGACTACGAGCTGCGCGGCGGTCAGGTGGACTGTGTGCTGCGCCGCTGTGTCGTGGCCGACGGCAAGGTGTGGCAGCTGCAGATGACGGCCCCTCGGCAGGCAAATGACCCGCCCGAAGACCGGATGACCCGCGGGAGCGGGAGATGTGCCGCGACGACATGAACCACGACTTTGTGACGGGTGTTCAACCGCCGCTACTACGAGACTGAATTCTGCACGAAACTCGATGAGTGGACCGACTGCCACCGCTGCGCGGCGCTGGCGCTGGTGTCCATTGACGGCGCAGAGAAGCTTTCCGCGCGGGAGAGCGACGCCGTCATGGGCCAGCTGGTCTGCTTTGTGGCAAACCAGTGGAAAAGCACTTCGACCAGCCTGCTGAGCGGGTGGTCTGCCGCCCTGAGCGACACCCTGTTCGCCATCGGCTGCGCCGACCGCACCCGCCGTGAGCTGGAAGAGGAGCTGAAAGCCATCTACGCCGAGATGCCCAAGGAGTGTGTGGCCTCGGTGGGCCTGATGCGCCGGGTGCCGTTCACCCAGTCCATCGGCGTGGCCGGCACCCGCGAGGTGCGCTGCAAGAACTGGGATGCCCTCTATGACCTGTGCGAGAAGCGGCTGGCCGCTGCACAGACCGCAGGCGGCGACCGCATCTACGACGGCGAATAATGCATAAGAGCTCCCCTTTTGAGAGAAACTACCCTCAAAAGGGGGATTTTTGTATGGAAAACCAGAAAAACGACAATCTCAATATGCTGGAAGCCATCGTGCAGAATACCGAGATGGGGAAGAATACCCTCGACCAGCTCGTGCCGATGGCAGAGGATGAGCAGTTCAAGGCGGAGCTTCTGCGCCAGCGCAATATCTACCGCCAGCTCAATCAGGAGGCCCACGCCGCCATCGACGCCTGCGGCGGCTCGGCTCAGGGCCAGAGCGCCATGGCGAAGCTCAACACCAAGGTGAGCATCGGCATGAAGACCATCACCGACAAATCCACCCGCAACCTCGCCGAGATGCTCACACAGGGCAGCGGCATGGGCGTGGTGGACTGCATCAAATCCCAGAAGGACTACCCCGACGCCGCGCCGGGGTCGAAGAGGCTGATGCAGAAGCTGCAGGATTTTGAGGAGGATAACAGGCTGAAGCTGGAGCAGTACCTGTAACGGAGCTAAGTTCTCTTTTGCGCGCCAAAAGAGAACCAGAAAAGCGCCGCTTTCCGAGGCGCGGGCACGGGAAAGGGCTGCTCGCCCTTCGACCCGAAGGGTTGTCGAAACGGAAAAAAGCTAGCCGCTTCGCTAAACGCTTTTTTCTCGTTTCTCCGATTTGCTGCTTCGCAGCAGATTTTTTAGATGCTGCAATAGAAAAAGCTCCTGCCCGGATGAGGCAGGAGCTTTTCGCAGCTAAAATTAGAGAGATTCGACCATCGCGGCGACGATCTTGGTCGCGGTGGCGACGTACTCGGTGATGCTGAACTTTTTGACCACCAGCACCTCATGGCCGTCCTCGTCGGCGTTATCGCTCATGGCGCGGAGGATGACGCAAGGCACATCGTTCTTGGCGGCGATCTGCTCACGGCCGCGCCCTCCATCTCCACGCAGTCGGGGGCGCACTTGGCCTCGATGGCGGCTTTGGTGGCGCTGTCGCCCACGAACATATCGCCGGTGGCGATCTTGCCTGCCGAGCCTTGACGCCTGCGTCGGCGCAGGCTTTCTCGGCGGCGGCGATAAGGGCCGGGTCGCCGGTGTACTCCTTCAGGAAAGGCGGATTCTGGCAGATCATATCCAGCTGGGCGTCGTGGTAAAGCACCGTCTTGCCGATGACCACGTCGCCGATGCCGATCTTGCTGGTCATGTTGCCTGCGATGCCGGAGAAGATGATCTTCTCAGCACCGAACTTGGTGATGAGCACCTGGGTGGCGGCGGCGGCGTTGGCCTTGCCCATGCCTGCACAGCAGACGACCACCTGCTTGCCGGCCAGTGTGCCTTTGTGATATTCCACGCCGCCGTAGGGCTCGACCGTGACATTTTCCAGTCTGGCGCAGAGCTGGTCCACTTCGTCGGGCATTGCGCCCATGATACCGATAATCATAATTTTAATCCTTTCTGCTTTGGCTCCTTCTAGGGCAGCTGTCGAGCGGTAGCGAGACTGAGAGGTTGTTCCTCTGTTTTAGACATTGAACAGGAACTCGATGACATCGCCGTCCTTCACGACATATTCCTTGCCCTCGGTGCGCTGCAGGCCCTTGGCCTTGACAGCAGCGTAATCGAAATCGTGAGCCTCGAGGTCGCTGTAGGCGATGACGCTGGCGCGGATGAAGCCGCGCTCAAAGTCGCTGTGGATCTTGCCGGCAGCCTGCGGAGCCTTGGTACCCTTTGCGGATGGTCCAGGCGCGGCACTCCTTCTTGCCGTCGGTCAGGAAGGAGATGAGGCCCAGCAGGTCGTAGCTGGCGGTGATGAGGTTGTCGAGGCCGCTTGCCTCGATGCCCATCTCGGCGAGGAAGGCTTTCTTTTCCTCGGGGCTGTAGTCGGCGATGTCCTCCTCGGTCTTGGCGCAGATGGGGATGTAGCGTGCACCCTCTTCCTTGGCGCGTGCGGCCACCAGCGGGACGTAGTTGTTGTTCTCGATGCCCTCCATCAGTCGTCCTCGCCCACATTGCAGGCGTAGAGGACGGGCTTTGCGCTCAGCAGGCCCATCTCGTGGAGCACGGTCTGCTGCTCGGCGTCGTTCTCGTCAAAGTCGAAGCTGCGGGCGGGCTTGCCGGATTCCAGATGGGCGGCCAACTGCTGCAGCCATGCGGCCTCGGCGGCAGCGCCCTTGTTGTTGCCGCTCTTTGCGGCTTTGGCCATGCGGCCTGCGCGGTTCTGGACGACTTCGAGGTCGGAGAGGATGAGCTCGTAGTCGATGGCGTCGATGTCGGCGATGGGGTCCACGGCCTCGGCCTTGGTCACGTCCTCCACGACATGGATGATGTTGTCGTCGTCGAAGCAGCGCACGACATGGACGATGGCGTCGCACTCGCGGATGTGGCCGAGGAACTTGTTGCCGAGGCCGGCACCCTGACTTGCGCCCTTGACGAGGCCGGCGATGTCCACGAACTCCACGATGGCGGGGGTCTTCTTGTTGGTCTGCCAGATCTCAGCCAGCTTATCCAGCCGCTTGTCCGGCACGGCCACGATGCCGCTGTTGGGCTCGATGGTGCAGAAGGGGTAGTTTGCAGCCTCCGCGTTCTTGGTGGAGGTGATGGCGTTGAACAGAGTGGACTTGCCGACGTTGGGCAGGCCGACGATACCTAATTTCATTTGTACTCATTCTCCTTCGATTTTCCTTGATTTTCAAGGGGCTTCAGCGTTTGGCGTCTTGGCTGTTACACCATTTTTACACCATTTTCGCATTTGGCTTTATTGGATTTCATCAGACTACACCATTTTGCTGAAATTGCTTGATGGCATAATCCAGCGATTCGGCAGTCACATGAACATACCGATCCATTGTTGTTTTGATGCCGGCCTGACCCAGCAGCTTTTGCAGCACCTTCGGCTGCAGACCGCTTTCGATTGCTCTTGCAGCATAGGTATGTCGCAGGGCGTGCATACAAAAGTGTTTGATCCCTGCTTCGTCGCAGAGCTTATATAAGTGGGTATCATAGGAACTGTTCTTCGCTGTCTCTCCTGTTCGCCAGTTGACAAAAACAAGATCACGCATGACGAGCTTGGAAGAAACGCCTGTACGTCTGTCTATGCACTCAAGCGTTTTGTCCAGCGTCGGTGACTTCTTTTGCTCCGGGCGGCTATCCCAATTACCTTTGAGGATTTCATAAGCCCGATCCGTCAACGGTATTGTGCGGTAGCTGTGCTGCGTTTTCGGAGGACCAGCACGCCAATACTGTTCACCGCGTCGAAACTACAATATTTTGTTGATCGTGAGTGTGCGCTTTTCAAAGTCAATCGCGTCCCACGTCAGTCCGATCATCTCTCCGGTACGCAAGCCGGTTTCAAGAATCAGTGCGTACTGATTGTAGTTGTGGGAACGTTTCGCTGTTTCAAGAAACACGCGCTACTCGTCACGGGTGAGGAACTTAATATCGTCTGTCGCACGAACCGGCTTTGTAAACCGCACACCGTCCATTGGGTGCTTGGCAATCAGGTCATTCATCTTCGTAGCCTTGAACATCGTACCCATTGTGATATAGGCTTGACGGATGGTGGAACCCGCATAGTCAGCATCCATCTGTATGAACACCTTTTTGCAGTGCATCGGCTTGACGTTGGCAATCATCATTTTGCCCATAACAGGCTGAATATTGTGGACATACCGCTCCCGATAATTGCGGAGCGTATTAGGGGCTAAATCACCCGCAATATTCTCAATCCAGAAATCAAACCATTGATCCACCGTCGTATCGGTGGCTACGAAACATCCTCGTGCGCATCGGCGCATTCTGATTCTTCAATCCAGTTGCGAGCTTCGGGGAGCGTCGCAGATACCCTTACCATATTCTTTGCCTTTTAGATTCTTACCCATAGATTGTATCCTTTCCGCGCTTGCAAAAAAAGGACACACTACTACAAATAAATTATAGCATATAACGTCCTCTTTCTCAAGCCGTTGCGCGAAAAAACTCTCTGCCTATTTGTAAATTTTTCGGAGCCTCTTATATCACCGGTTTTTTACTGATGAACTGTTCAATTTCCTTTCGCTTGACCAGTTTCTTTGTGCCGACGAAAAGCACGAACGGGCAGTTGGGCGTTCTCAGCATACTGTCAATCTTGTTGATGCCGATGTTACTGTACTCTGCCACCTCCTTGGTGGTCAGTGTCATTTTCAGATGGATCGGAACGGTGCCGATGCAATTCTCCATGTAAAAGCTCCTTTCTTGGGTTTATCAGCCGAGCAGACGAGCCGCCGTTTTCAGATTGTCGGCAGCGGTGCTTTTGCGGAAGCTGTCTCCATCGAACATGATCGGGACGCAGACTTCCAAGATGCGGTCAAAAATGCGGCGATCATCCAAATCGGCTGCTTGCTTCATAACGGAAAGCGGGATATTCGTGGTGACGATCATGGGCGTGCCGGTCAGCAGCCGCTTGTCAACCACATCGAACACCCGCTCCTTGCCGAAACTGGTGTTACGCGCTGCCCCCAAATCATCCAGAATGAGGAGGTCGGGACGCATAAGCGATTTCATGTAGTGGTCACGGTCCGTGCCGAAATTACCCTGCATTCGATTGACCACATCGGACATTCCCACAAAGAGGACAGACTCCAGACGTTCAATCGAGCGTTGGCAATACAGCCGGCGGCATGGGACTTTCCGTGCCGACATTCCCGAACAGGAGCAACCCGATCCCGCTTTTGAACTCGTCCCAGTTCTGCGCGTAGCCTCTCGCCTTTGCAAGCTGGGGTGCTGGGGTGTTGTAACTGTGGCTGACTCAAACCGCCAGCCTGCGGCGGGCATATCGCGGAACGCCTCGCTGCGGAGCATCGTCATATAGGACATTCGCTCATATTCCCGGCGTTCTGTTTCTTCCCGTTCTCGGCGTTCGGCAGCGCATTTGCATCACCGGGTGCTTGGTAAAGCCCTGTGCTGAAGGTCAGCGAAAAACGCTTCTTTCGGCGTATGACACTTGCCGCAGTATTTCAGCCCATCAGCGGAATTGATGTAATCGTCAGGTGCGGCATTAGCAGTTTCAACGGCATCAACCATTTTCGTAAAAATCGGATTCATAGACACTCTCCCTCGTTATCGTCGTAGGTGTAGTTTTTCGCGCTCCTGCCCTTGCTGTCCTCATCCAGCCACTTCTTGATGGTGGCGTAATGATTGGCATAGTGCCTGTCATTGGAAGCCATATACCGGGACGGCCGCTCAATGTATTCGGCAGCTTTGCCGGGATAAGCCGCTTCCAGCCGGGTACATTCCTCGCCTGACAGGAAAACATTTTGAAACTCTCCATATCGGCGGCGCGTGCTCTCTACTCTTTCGGTCTTACTATGCTCTTTATATTCTGTATCAGTATTACTTGTAGGCAATTTTTGCCCTATGCAAGGGGAAGAATCCTGCACATCCATTGGGCAGATATTGCCCTCTTGACGGGAAGAAAGCTGCACTCTGTCCGGGATTTGCAGAAAGATGTGGTTCGCCTGATTCCAGCCCTGACGGACGCGGGTGATCAGCCCGGCATTTTCCAGCTCCCGCAGGGTGGTCTTGACCGTTCGCTCACTCCGATCTAGGTCATCCGCCATCTGCTTGATCGTATAGATCACATACACATTCCCATCCTCGGACACCCAGCCGCTTTTCTGGGAAAGTGTGGTGCGGTTAAGCAGCAGCCCATATAGCAGCTTGGCGTTGATGGAATATTCGCCCGCCAGCATGAAGCGCGGCAAGGGAATGAACGGCGGCAATGTGGTGTTCAGTTTGAAATAGATTTTTCATCACATCCTCTCTGGTCTGGTGTGATACGGCTGCTATGGCGGTTTTCTGTCAGGTCCGCGAGGGGAGTACGCAGCTGTGCCACCCTTTTTTTGCCCTCTTTGACTGATAATGCGGACAAATAACGGCAACAGCCCGGAAACTCTGCTTGCAATCGTGGACGCAGCGACGGCAGAGCGTGTTGTACGCCTTGCGTCCCCGGTCATTCGGGAAGAACGACCATTCCAGTTTTTTGATTTGCTCATGCGTGGCATATCTGTACTCCCTTCCCGAATTACAATTCGTTTCTCTGCTGCACTTTCAACAGTTCCCATATGTCAGCCATTCGTTCTTTCAGCTCGGCAACGTCGTCCTCGTAGCAGCGTCCGGTACCGTTGATGCGGCGGCAAATCTGGTTGACGTTCGAGGCGACACGGCTGACGGCAGCAGCTAACTTTTTCTGCTCGGTGTAATCGACCTTGATGATGTACCCGTCAATCAGCATTTTCCGGGCGTATGCGCCGAAATTGCGGGTGCCGAGCTGGTTCATCTTGTAGCGAACTACGCTCAATTCCTGCTCATTCAGGCAGATTTCCTTGCAGATGGGTCGTGTGCGGTCTGGCATGATAAAACACTCCTTTCACTTTTGAACGGACATTTTTTGCAAAAAACGCAGGTATCGAAATGAGAAATTTTCAAAAAATATGCGCCCCTGCTTTTGCGAAAGCGGGAGCGCATTGTATCTGCGGATATGAGATTTGAGAGTAGCAGCACATCGGTGTCCGTACACACCGGAAAAATGAGCAGTTTAGCTTTGCAGCCGATACGCCCATTTTGATTTTTGGGAAGCCCCAAACCCTTGATTTTTAGTTGAAAATACTTCCTGAACTTTTCCGGAAAGCCCTTGCTTTTATTCGCTTTGACGATTATAATTATACCGTGATTTTGTAAGCAGACGCAGGAATGAACTGCAACAGGAGTACCGCCCATGAAGTATTTATCTATCACACAAACCGCCGAACGCTGGGGTATCTCCACCCGCCGTATTCAGATTTTGTGCGGCGAGGGGCGCGTCCCCGGCGCTATCCGCATTGGCACAGTCTGGGGGATCCCAGAGGATGCAGCGAAGCCGGCGGACGCAAGAATCAAGAGTGGAAAGTATATCAAGAAGCCCGCCGAAAATGAAAATGAGCCGCAGATTATATCAGCGACTCTAACTCGAAATAATAGGGTCTATTCCATCCCGCGGGTGCGAATGGGCGCACTGACCCCTTGGTTACGACTCTACCTAAATCGTCGATTCGACAAACGATGACAGCGTTGGATAAAGATTTAGTCCTTCCGACACAGGATAGGTCTTTGTCCAATATAAGAATTTACATGTACGGAGGATTACGCAATGTCAACTTTTGAAATCATTATGGCTATTATCAATGTTGCTGCGCTTATCATAGTTCCTATTGCCGCTGTATTTATCGGTCAAAAGCTACAAGACCGCAATCAGAAACGCAAAGATAAGATGGAAATTTTCAGAGTGCTTATGATGAATCGCGGTATTGGCTGGACTGCCGATACCGTTCGTGCCTTAAACATCATTGATGTTGTTTTCTCAGACGATGATAGTGTTAGGGCAAGATGGAGGGAGTATTATAACCAGCTCTGTATTCAGACACCAAATGTTATGCAGCGCAAGCAAATCCAAGAGGCACAAGACAAATTATTAGAGGCCATAGCTCAGTCACTTGGATATAAAAAGCAGGTAACTTGGGAGACGATTCAAAATCCATATATTCCTCAAGGAATGCTAAATGCTATGCAACAACAGCAGAATATTCAAAACGGACAAGAGCAGTTGGCAAGTGCAGTAGAAATATTTACAAAAGCCTTTGGATCTGCAAATTCTCAACCAGATAGTACAACGATTCAGCGAAAGGAGGATACCCATGCCAACACTTGAATGGATTGGAAAGAGCAAGGTGATCAGTCACCATCAGGACGTGCCGTTTCGGGTGTTGGAGCGCAAGTACAGCTTTGATGAAAACGGGCAGCACGGCGAGGACAACGGCAATATTTCATAATAGTACCTATACATCTAAAAGTGAAGCCTATCAATCGCTGAGCAACATTACTGAACTTTATGTGGAGATACAAATATGACTTACGAATCTAAATCATTCAAAGAACATCACCTAACGCGACTGCCAGTGTTAGAAAGACTTCTTTTGCTGGGATGGGAACGAGAACAGATTATTTGTCCTTCGCCTAATTCTGATGATACCGAATGGCATGTTCCCAAAACTCCCTCTGAGGCGACTAATCGTGAATCAAAAAGGAGTTTTAAAGGATATCCTGTGGATATTGCCCTATTTGATGATGTTGAGTTTGTAAATGACTACGAACACATTGTGGCAATTATCGAATGTAAAGAACCTAACAAGAATGAGGGCATTAGCCAACTGAAGATTTACTTAGGACTTGAACCTCACGCGAGGCTTGGAATTTGGACAAACGGAACAGAATTTGTTCGTGTTTATAAACTTCCTTCTGCGGGAGACTTCAAGGTTGTGGAAGGTGTAGGATTACCAAAACCTACCGAGAATTTTATTTTAGCCGGTGATAAGAGAATCACATATTCTGATTTGCAAATTCCTTCCACGCGGGAGCTAAAAAGTGCATTTTCCTCTTTGCTTGGTGTAATCACTTCTCGTGATACTCGTTCTACCCGTCGAGAAGATCAGCTGAATCAAATGTCCAACATTCTGCTGATCAAGTTAGAATCTGACCATGATGGTCAATGGGATAAAAATGAATCGCTGTTGTTTCAATTAAGTGATTCTCCTACTCAAACGCATAAGTCTGTTAATAATGCGTTTGCAGATTATAAAAGAAGACATCCAGTCCTATTTGCTACTGACGAACCCGATAGTATTGTACTTGATTCCGATACTATACAGGAAATCGTTCTAAGACTGCAGGGAATGAACATTGGCGAAATGGCTCCTACGGCGTTGTCGATGGCGTTTCAGGTTTTTAGAGATGCAACACTCAAGCTTGGAGATGGACAATACTACACGCCCCTCCGTGTTATAGAGGCAGGAACTGAATTGATGTGCATAACGCACAAAGATATAGTTATCGATCCAGCCTGTGGTACAGGTGGTTTTTTGTCAGCTGCTTTAATGAGAATTATTTCTACTGGCATTAGCGAAAAGGCCTCTACACAATGGGCTCATTACAACTTATTCGGTGTTGATCGCGACAAAACTAACATCAAGTTAACTCGAGCTTTAATGGTTGGCATGGGTGATGGATCGACGAATGCACATCACGGTGATTCTCTCAGAGAAAGCAAATGGAAGGGTGACACAAAGGGGATTCAATCCGTACTAGGAGAAGAAAGATATACTGCGGTTTTGACAAATCCACCGTTTGGGAAAGATCTCGTTATCAATGCAGCCGATGCTAGAAGTTCTCATCTTGAAATATGCAAGCACACTAAAGGCGGTCTAAGGTCAGATACTTATGCTCCGACAACGGAGCTAGGTATAGCATTTGTTGAACGCGCATGGAAAATCCTCCAAAATGGAGGGCGGTTAGGTATTGTTCTTCCTGAAACATATTTTTTCTCAAAATCATATCGATGGTTTAGAGAATGGATGGATACACACTTTATTCTCCGTGGAGCGCTTAACGTTCCCATGGAAGCTTTTCAGGGGTTCTGTCGAGCAAAGACCAATTTTTATGTATTTGAAAAAATTGGAAAAGGAGAAAAAGCTGATACGCCAACATGGTTTAAAGATGGATATGTCTGGGTTTCTAACGCTCCCACAATTGGCTTAAACAAGGACGGATTAGATCTGTTTGTTGTTGACGAGAATGGTAGTCGGACAGATGTTATCGATAATAAAGCAATTATTGATGTACAAGCCTTAATGAGAGGAGAGAGTACCTTTACATCCGGCTATATCAAATCCGAAACAATGTCGAAATCTTACATCGCAGTTCCTACATTTCTGGGAACAAATCAGAATCCGTGTTAGAGGAAAAGGTTAAGAAAAGTCTACCAGGATTTAAAATGCGTTCTCTTGGAGACTTAATCAATGACGGTATAATTTCCGTTCGCGGAGGACATGGAAGTCCCTCTTCGGATATAAGGATAGGAGATATACCATACATCAAGGTAGTTGATCTTCGAGCCGGAAGAGTTAATCCTAATAGTACAAATATGGTTCCAGAGGCTGTTGCAAGAGAATTCTGGCACGGTGAGGTAAGTGGCATTTCAGCATGGGAGATAGCCACTCCATCACGCGCATCTAAGAATATTGGAGAACCTTGCATGATCTTACCCGGACAAGAAAGAATGGTTTTGACAAAAGAAATTTTATTGTTCTCAGTATCATCAAATGCACCGATCGATCCATTTTATTTGTTTTGGGCAATGCGATTGCGTGACGTTCAGAATCAATGGCAGCGTGTCATTTTTATGCAAACTAATCGAGAGGACCTAGGGAATCGCTATCGCTTGATTGAAATCCCATATACAGACGATAAAATAGCTGCCCAAAATGTATCCCAATGTTATAGAGATTATTTCCTTGGATTATATGAGTTGCAAAGAAAATTTGATCGTATGAGCGATGATTTCTGATTCCATCGAAACCACTAAGCAGAGCGCATCTAATGCCATTTACCAAAGCGGCAAGCTCATCTGTGCGGAAACCAAGGGCGAACACCTGAAAAACGACGACAGCCGGGAGAAAATCGCGCTGGGTCAAGCGTGGCGCACAGCAGCGGGCAAGGATTTCCGCTATTACATGGTATTTGAGAATGAGGAAAATCTCTTGCCGGGTGCAATGAGTATGAGCCAGTTTATCGACACGGTTAAGGCGCTGTAAAAGACTCTTATTCGCAAGGGTCTATAATTTCTACCTCCATGTTTGATCGATGCAAAAGCACAAGTTTATACAGTTTCAGGCAGCAGGAGCAATTCTGCTGCCTTTTTCTTTAGGTGACTGTTCCGCTCACCTTGCGTCTGCGGATTGTCATAATTTTCAAAAAGGAGCGTGGTAGTAATGAAATTGGAAACCGTTCAAAGGAGGTGGTGCGCCGATGCAAAGCAGAAAACGCAGACGGATTCTGATGCAGGAGGCGGAATATGGCGAAACCGCTTGACCCCAAAGCGATAGAGGCAGAGCGGAAAACCAGCAGCCGAGCTGAACGCAGAGAGCAAAAACGCCGCCAGATGCAGGACGAGATTTCTTATAACCAGCGTGGAAATGGCGTTATTATTATCCCACCGCAGAAACGGCGGGAACTTGCAGAGGAGCCGCCCAAACTCCGTGTTGCGGCGTACTGCCGCGTCAGCACACAGGAGGAAAAGCAGGTCGGCAGCTTTGATATGCAGATCCACCATTTTGCCAAGAGGATTGAGGCAAATCCGCAATGGGAGCTGGTTGAGATTTATCAAGACGAGGGCATCAGCGCAACTACCGTTGAAAAGCGTCTTGGCTTTCAGAAAATGATTGCCGACGCAGTTGACGGAAGATTGACCTGATCCTCACGAAAAGTATCAGCCGTTTTGGTAGAAATATCGTGGATATTTTGGACAATCTGCGAACGCTTTCTGCCCTGAACCCGCCCGTTTCCGTTGAGTTTGAGACAGAGGGGATCACTTATACCGGTGATGGGCGGAATAATCTTCTAATCTCGCTACTGGCGGCTCTGGCTGAAATGGAATCCCAGCAAAAGAGCGAGGCAATTAAGGCTGGTATCCGCTGGCGGATGGCAGAGGGTATCTACAAGTTCTCCGTTCAGAATACGCTTGGTTTCTATCGTGATCATTTCGGGCGGCTTGTCATTGAGCCGACCGAGGCAAGAATTGTTGAGTACATCTATGAAAGCTGCTTGGAGGGCGCAACCCCGGCAGAAATCGCCGCTGCACTGACAGAACAGGGTATCAAGTCTCCAATGGGGAACGATCTCTGGTCTGCCGGTACTGTCCGCAGCATCCTCCGAAATGAGAAATACTGCGGTGATGCTTTGATGCAGAAAACCTATACCAAGGATTTTCGCACCCATAAATCCGTCAAAAATACAGATTTGAATATGTATTTCAAGGAAAATCACCACACAGCGATTATCAAAAAAGAGGATTGGATCAAGGTACAAAAGTTGCTGTCAGAGCGGCACAGCACAGCAGAACGAGCAACATTGCGCCGTTTGAGCAATCACTTCGTCGCATACCGCGTAAAGGATGGTCTTTTCAAGGGCTATCTGTTCATTGATTCCCGCTGGTCTTTTATGGAACGTCAGGAGTTTATGAAAATCGTGGATGAGGCGCAAAACACTATGAAATGAAAGGATTTTTACTATGAACTTCGATTTTTCCGCTTTGAACTTTGAAACCATCGACTCCAACATCAACGCCTATCCGGATATGTTCCTGAATCAGAATGGCGTGACTTTCACCAAGAAGGTGCTTGAGGACTTGGGCTATCCCGGCTTTGTTTTGTGTCTGCTGGATGCCAAAGCGAGGGTATTTGCGATCCGTTCCTGCAAGAGCAACGAATCGAAGGGATTCAAGTTCTCCAAGCCGAGAGGCGAACAGAAAGGTGTTGTTACGATCTCAAACAAGAATCTGCTTGACCCGCTTCGCGCTGTCACCGGCGAGGACTGGATTCCCGGCAAGCGTTACAGGGTGCGCGGGTTCTGGGTTGCCGATGCAAAAACCATGTGCTTTGACCTTAATGAGGGCGTTCAGGAGGACTTTCGCCCTGTTACGCCGAGCAATGACGCAGAATAATCCCTGATATTCAGAGAGAAAAGGGAGAGCAAAAGAGCGGCGGCAAGCCGCCTGAGCGAGAAAGCCACCTCTCCCTTTTCTCCCTCGCTGCTGCTATGGAAACCGTGGAAAACCGCAAGCGGTTTACACACCGTTCCCATAGCCTACGCTTCCCCTCTTTTTCCTCTCTGGCTTTCTCCCTATACAGAGAAAAGTGTCCATTTTTTGTTCCGAGGACGTACAGTTGCCGTGATGGGCGGAGGGCGGCGTGTCAATATGACAAAGAAAAGTAAACAGCGCACAGGCAGTTTTATCCTCAAAAAAAGCCCCGAAGCATGACAAAAAAGAAGCCCAGCACCACGACATGAACCGCCCCAAGATTAGTAGACATGAATAAAAAGCGCCCTGTGTAGGGTGTGCCTTAACCGGACTGACGAAGCGAAAGCGGAGACAGTCCGGTTTTTAGTTGAATGCGTTCGTGGTTGTAGAAGTAAATGTAATCATCAATCATTTTGTTGGCTTCCTCAAAAGTTTCCGGCTTGTGTCGATAGATGCACTCGGTTTTGAGGATTCCGAAAAAGTTTTCAGCCAACGCATTGTCATAGCAGTTTCCACGCCTTGACATAGACGGCAAAATGCCGTATTCTTTAGTCAGGTCGAAATATGCTTGTGAGGTGTATTGGAACCCTTGGTCGCTGTGGAGGTGCAACTCCCGGCGACTTTCTGTTTTCACAGACTTCATTGCAAGATGAATGGTGTCCAATACAAGATTGATTGTCTGACTGGTTCCAGTCCTGTAAGCAACAATGCTTCTATCATATAAATCACGAATCATGGATAGGTAAAGAACCCTTCCTGAGTTTGAATGTAAGAAATATCGGTAACCCATTTCTGATTTGGATGCTCGGCATTGAATTCTCGGTTCAGCCAGTTGTCATATCTGTGCTTGTCCTCGCCTATTTTTCGCCATCTTTTTCTGCGACGGATTTCGCTCAAAAGGTCGTACTTGTGCATGATTCTTAAAATCGTCTTTGGATTCTTAGTGATTCCTTCACTGTCCAGCCAGAGTTTCATTCGGCGATAGCCGTATGTCTTTTTACAAGATTCCTGCTTTGTACGAATCTTTCTGCAAGATCAAAGTCTTTTGCCGTGTGGTCCAGATGTTTGACGTACTTGTAGTAACCACTTCTGGAAACCTGAAGAATTTCACACAGATCTTTTACTGCATACTTTGTACGATGCCGATGGATGACTGCATATTTGAAACTCGGCTTCACTTCCTTTCCATGGATCGCATAAAATCCCGCAGCAGTTCATTCTCCATTTTCAGTCGGTTGATCTCATATGCTTGCTCTGCTGCAATGTCTCTTGGCTTAGCATCTTTCCGTGGCCTGCCTTTTGATGCAGCTTGATACCTGCCGCCAGCTTTCGTTGCTGTCTATTGAACCGAAATACCCAGTTTCTGATGCACTTCCTGTCTACTCCTAACTTCTGGGCAATTTCCCGATTTGTTTTACCTTCTCGTTTCAATTCTAAAATTTCTTTTCCGTATACGTCGATCTTTACATATTTTCTGGGCATAGCAAAACCTCCTCGTGTAGTTCTATTATCCTACACGAGGAGGCCTTTTGTCTATTGTCTACTTTTTACGGACCTGTTCAACATTAACGTGATGTTGGGCTTCTTACTTAATTCCATTCCTCAGCTAAGAGGAAATCGCGGATATTTCGGTGCTTGATACCGTTTCGGCTCATATCAAACTCATCGAGAGAAACAACGTACTTCGGGAAGTTGTCGCGGATAGAGTCATACGCGCCGAACTCGCGGTTGACCGTTTCGTCGGAGGCGAGCAGATAGCACACCTGAACGTACAGCTTTTCGCCGCGCTTGTCGCATACAAAATCAATTTCCTTGTCGCCCGTCCTGCCGACAGTCACTTCATAACCCCGGCGCAGCAGCTCAAGATAGACGATGTTTTCCAAAATGAGGTTGATGTCCCGCATATTGCCGCCAAAGACCGCCTCGCGGATGCCGTGATCGGCAATATAGTACTTCTCATTGGAGGCAAGGATCTGTTTGCCCTGCAAGTCCTCCCGCTTCACCTGATAGAAAAGGTACGCCTCGCAGCAGTATTTGATATAGTTCAGAATTGTTTCCGGGGCGACGGTGCGCTGCTCGTTTTTCAGGAACTTTGCAAGAGAGGTCGCCGAGAAGGTCGTTCCCACATTGGCAATCACATAGGCAATGATCCGTTCCAGCAAATCTACATCCCGGATTTTATTCCGCTTCACGATGTCCTTGAGCTGGACAGAGTTGAACAGATCGTGAAGATATTGCTTGACGGCGCATCCGCATATCGGAGATTTGCGAGATAGGGCATCCCTCCGGCGAGCAAATACTTTTGGAAACACTGCTGGATGGAGGCATCAGGCGCAATTGAGCGATATAGTTCCATGAACTCTCCGAAGGAGAACGGATAGATCACAAACTCCACATACCGTCCGCCCAAATAGGTCGCAAGCTCACCGAACAGCAGCTTTGCATTGGAGCCGGTGATATAGATGTCGCAATCCAGCGAAACACGGAGAGAGTTGATGCACTTCTCCCAGTCCTTGACCTCCTGAATCTCATCGAAAAAGAGGTAGACCTTGCCGCCGATCTCCTTGGCGCGTTTGGTGATCTCGTCGTGCAGCGCCTGCGCGGTTTGCAGGTGAGAATAGCTCATATCCTCAAAGTTGATGGCGATAAACTGCGCCGAGCTGACGCCGGACTCCGTGAGTTCCTGCTGGATCAGCTCCAACATGACCGACTTTCCGCAGCGGCGAATACCGGTCATGACCTTGATCAGCTCTGTTCCGAGAAAAGGACGGATACGGCGCATATACAGTTCGCGTTTGATCATAAAACTTGACCCTCCTTCCGTGGCCACCACAGTATATCACATTTACGATTGAAACTCAATGGATAAATTGCAAAAATATAAGTTATAACTGATAAAATACAAAATTAGACAAATGATTTCAGATAAGGCTTTGCTATTCAAGCAAAGCCTTGCAAAGGTAAGATTCTACCCTTTATTGACACACGAAATGCCGTTATCACAAGGCGGAGTGGCAAGATAGGAAGGAGAGCCAAACGACGTACTGGTGATATTTTTCTCCGTATTCGCCCCGAAATGCAGCAGAAAATAAAACAACCATCGGCATATCCGTTGAGCGGTTAGGCCGATGGTTGTGCACTTCCCCAGAGCTTATATTCGATTTTTTGTGGGCAGTAGTAGTGAGTCTTTTCCACGCCTGCAATCCAATTTTTCATACACCATTTTTACACCATTTTGGCGTGGAACAGTATAGAATTACATGAAGTTATATAGCGGCAATTTGTGCTGGAAACACGCTGAAATCAGGAATTGCCGGTATTTATAGAGTGATATTGAGATATAGGATCAGGCGAATCGCCCTCGATACCTAATTTCATATAAAATACGCTCCTTCACGTTATGGTAGACATAATAATACATCTACCATTATACGCGAAGGAGCGTATGAGTGCAAGTATCAATCCTTCAGCTTGCTCAGATAGCGGTAGATGGTCGCCTCCGAGGAGCCCAGCTGTGCCGCCACCTCGCTGACCGCGCCCTTCATGTAGAAGATGCCCGCCTGCTGCAGGTCTTCCACGATGCGGACCTTCTCGTCCATCGTCAGCCGGTCGGGCGGCAGAGCGCTGCCAGTCACGTCGGTGATGGCGGCCTGCACCGCGTCGGGCAGGCTGCTGACGAAGTTTTCGACGCCCAGCGTGGGGCCGGGCTCCTGATGGGCCCCGCAGAGGGCCAGAAGCTCCTGCGCCATCCGGCTGTACTTGGCGGAGTCAAAGTTGATGCAGAGCATCCCGACAAGCTCGCTGCCGTCCTTGATGAACATGGTGGAGGAGCGCAGCCGCCCCTTGGCCTGCGACGCGCCCTGATAGCCTGCCACATAGGGCTGCTTTTCGTAGACTTTGCCGTGGATGAACCGCAGGGCCATATTGGACAGCGGTGCGCCCTCGGTGCGGCCGCTGATGTTGTTGTTCACGATGGCTGCGATGGTGCCTTCCTCGCTGGTCAGGTCGTGCAGCACCACTTCATAGTCCGGCCCCAGCGCCTCGCCCAGAAACGAAACGAGTGTCCGATAGGGTTCCAGCCGTGCATCCATGTATGTCACCACTTTCCACGTTGTTTCATGAGGGAAATGATGAGAATTTATTCTCATCCTGCTGCCTATATCATATCACGTTCGCGTATTATTGACAATGAGAAACTGAAAACTCAATGTATTTTCGTGAAAGTGCTTCAAAATATCCGCGGGATTTGTCACAAGTGATAATAATTTCTCATCGAGAGAGAAAATTGTTGACTTTTGCCGCCCACCGCGTTAGGATAGGGTCAGGACAAGGGGCGTCAAGGCAAGCGATGCCCCTGCAATTCGAAAAAGGAGAGAGAATTATGAAACAGGCACTCGCCACTGCACAGGCGCCCGCCGCCATCGGGCCGTATTCGCAGGGCATCGCAGCAGGCCAGACGGTCTACGTCTCCGGCCAGCTCCCCATCGACCCCGCCACCGGGGCCATCCCCGAGGGCATCGCGGCCCAGACCGCACAGTCCCTCAAGAACATCCAGGCCATCCTTGCCGAGCAGGGCATGACCCTGGCCGATGTGGTCAAGACCACGGTCTTTCTGGCCGACATGAACGACTTTGCTGAGATGAACAAAGTCTACGGCGAATACTTCGCCCAGCCCTTCCCCGCGCGGAGCGCCGTGCAGGTGGCGAAACTGCCGAAAGGCGCACCGCTGGAGATCGAATGCATCGCCGTGAAGTAACAGAGCATCCTATAAGAGAAAGAGACGGTGCAACACTATGGAACAGAACATGTTCATTCGCATCCTGAACAGTGAGATGGAGCTGGCTACCGGCTGCACCGAGCCGGGCGCTGTGGCGCTGACTGCCGCCGAGGCGGGTCAGGCCCTGCGGAAGGCCGGTGTGGACAAGGCCGAAGAGATCACGGTCAACGCCAGCATCAACATCATCAAGAACGCCATGTCGGCGGGCATCCCCGGCACCGATTACGAGGGCATGGATTATGCCGCCGCCATCGGTGCGCTGGGCGGCGACCCGGTCTATCTGCTGGAAGTCATGAACCACGTCCCCCGCGAGACGGTGGAAGCTGCCGCCGCGCTGGTCAAGGCCGGCAAGGTCAGAGTGAATGTGGCGCAGGTGCCGCAGAAGCTTTACATCGAGGTCATTGCCAAGGGCGGCGGCCATACGGGCCGCGCCATCGTCCGCGACCTGCACACCAACGTCGTGCTGGTGGAGCAGGACGGTGTAGCCACCCTCGACAAGCGGGACATGGACACTGCCGCCGCAGGCGACAGCGATGTGGTCTCCCCGGAGCAGATCGCGTCCTTCCTGACCGTCCGCTCCATCTGGGACTACTGCACCAAAGAGCTCGACCCGATGAACGACCCCATCGACATCATCCGCAGTGCCGTGAAGGTAAACTCCGTCATCAGCGATGAGGGCCTTTCCAAGGAGTACGGCCTCGCCATCGGCCGCAACCTCGACCTCAACTGCCGCAAGGGCCTCATGACCCGCGATCTGACCACCAACTCCATGATAGCAGCCGCTGCGGGCGCAGACGCCCGTATGGCAGGCGCTCCGGTGTCGGTGGTGGCAAACTCCGGCAGCGGCAATCAGGGCATCACTGCGACGATGCCCGTCGTGGCTGCTGCCCGCTGGCTGGACATCGACGAGCCCACCATGCTGCGCCGTCACCCTGTCGAACCTCATCGCCATCCGCATCAAGTCGAAGTTTGGCCGTCTGAGCAATCTGTGCGGCGCCACCGTCGCCGGCACCGGCGCGGCCTGCGGCATTACATACCTGCTGGGCGGCGGCTACCATGAGATATGCTGCGCTATCCAGAACATGGTGGGCAATGTCACCGGCATGGTGTGCGACGGCGCAAAGGCCGACTGCGCCCTGAAAATCTCCACCTGCGTCAATGCTGCCTGTCGCAGCGGCCATGGGTACCCGCGGCGTCCGCGTCCAGAGCACCGACGGCATCGTGGAAGAGAACGTGGAGCGCACGCTGGACAACTTCGCCATCCTCAGCACCCACGGCACCAGCGACAGCGTCATCCTCGACGATGCTCAACAAAGAACATGCTCCGGACGCCGAATAAGCGTCCTCGCAACACCCAAGCCTCCATCCGCATCCTGTAAAACACCCTGCGCCCGAAGCGCAGGAGAATTAGGGTAAATTATTATGAAAAGCTATTCGATAACCTGCCGTTCCGGCTGCTTCTCGGTATCATCATCGGCGTCATCCTGGGTCAGGTCTTCCCGGAGAGCGTCATGAAGGTGGTCGTCACCTTACAGTATATCATGGGCCAGCTCATCACCTTCTGTGTGCCGCTCATCATCATCGGCTTCATCGCCCCGTCCATCACCAAGCTGGGCAAGAACGCTTCCCGCCTGCTGGGCGTGGCGATCGTCATCGCTTATGTTTCCTCTGTCTGCGCAGCCCTCATGAGCACCGGCGCAGGCTACGCCCTCATCCCGCACCTGTCCATCGACACTGAGGTGGCCGGTCTGCGGACCCTGCCCGACATCGTGTTCGAGCTGAACATCCCCCAGATCATGAGCGTTATGAGCGCCCTCGTGCTCAGCGTTCTGATGGGTCTGGCCGCTACCTGGACCAACAGCAAGCTCACCTGCGACTTCCTCGGCGAGTTCCAGAACATCGTGCTGGACATCGTCGGCAAGATCATCATCCCCATGCTGCCCTTCTATATCGCCGCGACCTTCTGCAACCTGAGCTATGAGGGCATGATCACCCACCAGCTGCCCGCCTTCATCCAGATCATCCTCATCGTCATGGCAGGCCACTATATCTGGCTGGCTGTCCTGTATCTGCTGGCCGGCGCATACTCCGGCAAGAACCCCTGGGAAGTCCTCCGCCACTACGGCCCCGCTTACCTGACCGCTGTCGGCACCATGTCCAGCGCCGCCACCCTGGCTGTCGCTCTGGACTGCGCCCGCAAGAGCAAGGTCCTGCGCAAGGATATGGTCAGCTTCGGCATCCCCCTGTTCGCCAACATCCACCTCTGCGGCTCTGTCCTGACTGAGGTCTTCTTCTGCATGACCATCTCCAAGATCCTCTACGGCCACCTGCCCAGCATCGGCACCATGCTCCTCTTCTGCGCCCTGCTCGGCATCTTCGCCATCGGCGCTCCCGGCGTCCCCGGCGGCACCGTCATGGCTTCTCTGGGCCTCATCACCGGCGTTGATGTTCGATGGCGCCGGCACCGCTCTGATGCTCGCCATCTTTGCCCTGCAGGACAGCTTCGGCACCGCCTGCAACGTCACCGGCGACGGCGCTTTGACCCTGATGCTGACCGGCTACGCCGAGAAGCACGGCATCAAGAACAACGACAACATCCAGAGCCCCATCCTGTAAAGACTGCTTCAAAGGATCTGAGCGCATTTCCCTGAAAATACCAGAAACCGGGCTGTGTCCCCCATTCTGACCGGCCCGTGATATGCAAAAGGGGCCTCCTGCAAAGGAGGCCCCTTTTGGTGCGTTATAGGGAGACAGGCGGCTGGGTCGTTCGTCCGGCCCAGAAGATAGTCGGTCGAGGTGTGGTAAATGTCAGCCAGCGCGATGAGAGTGGTGGTGGGCAGGTCGCGCAGGCCCTGTTCATAGCGGTTGTACTGCGGCTGGGGCATATGCAGCAGGGCGGCGAGCTGGCGTTGGGTGAGGTCGTGGTCTTCGCGCATATCGCGGATGCGGCGGTAGTATGCCATAAGATGTCCTCCTGATAACTGAATGAGTATCTTGACAATACCGCAGAGAGATGCTATGCTGGACTTATGATAACCAAATGGCTATCTATAGGCAAAACAAAAACAAACACCGCCGCTTTTGGAAAATCAGCGGCAGGACGTCCGGCTCATGCGTGGGGGAAGGGCCGGAGGGTGTCGCTGACGCCGGTGATATAGTTCATATCGACGTCGTAGAATTTGGCCAGCTGGATGAGGCACTCGACCGGGATGCGCACTTTGCCCTTTCGTAGTCGGAATAGGTGGTCTGGGCAACATGGATAGCCCGCGCGACCTGCGTCCTGAGGTCGTCGCTGCGCAGTGCCTTGATGCGTTCCGTGTATAGCATAGATTCACCTCTTTGTAGAAAGTCTACAAAGGATGGCCCGAATATCTTGATTTTAACGGATAATCCGTTAAAATAAGAGCCAAGACAGAGACTTGGGCGGAAGGGCTTGAACTACTGACGGAAAGGATGGGCGAGATGAACATATGCTCTGAAGCGGTGATAGATTCAATTCGACAGGGAGTTTCAAATATTCCACCAGAGAGCGGGGGAATATTAGGCGGAAGAAATGACGTGGTTACAAATATCTGCTTGGATAAAGGAATATTGGGTAAACATCCTTGCAGTTATACACCTGATACACGCTTCCTGAATCAGAAAATCAACCAATGGGCTGAAACTGGGATACAGTTTATGGGAATGTTTCATGTGCATTTCGGTGGCACAGAAAGCCTTCCGAAGGAGATAAAGAATATATCGTTCGCATTATGGAAGTAATGCCGAAAAAAATTGGTTGTCTGTACTTTCCTGTTGTTGTAATGCCGGAGCGTAAGGTGGTGGCATATAAGGCAGTACGCAACAATGAGAAAGTCGTAATAAAAAGAGATTGTATCAAATGTCAAGGAGGAACTGAACATGAAGAACGTGAAAAACAAGAAAATGATGGCTGTTGTTCTGCCGGAGGGATGCTTCTACGGAAATTGCAGCGACTGCGTCTATGCTGACCGGAGTGACTGGAGAGACGGCGAGGTGTACTGCCTTTGCGAGAAAGGCTGGACACACGGCTATAATCGCCCGAGTGACCGGAACGGCTGTGCCTACTATGAGGAACGCTGATAACGAAAAAGGGAGAAAGAACTATGACGGTTGCATTGTGCATGTTTGCCCTTTGGGCATGGGGCGGATGGATCTCGTGGAAGGGCATTGAAAACGGAAATGGCTGGATCGGTGTTATCCTTTCCGAGAAAATACGCAAGAGTCTGAACAAAAAAGAAAACTGGTGGAAAAAGGCGCTTCTTTCGGTGGCATTCGGCTATGTTGCAATGGGTGCAAAGGTGATAGAGTGGATTCTTACTTTTGTCATGCGCATGGTGGACGGCTCGCTTTTTAGATGAGCTGCCTTAGAAGGAGACAGTCAAAAGGAGACAGTCAAAATGAAAAATATCACGCGACGTGGATTCTTACAGCTTACGGCGGCGACGGCTCTGGTGTGTGCAACAGCACCGCTGACGGGATGCGGGAAGAAAAATAAAAAGAAACTCATTATCGGTACATGGTACCGTCGGGTTCGGATGACTTGGCGTTCACGATTTATGATGACGGAACCTGCATGATTGATAATGACTACGGAAAAGGAACATGGTCGATTGCGAACGAAGACCAGTTTACGCTTACCGGATTCTATGGGAATAGCGAGATTTTCACGATAATCGCTATCGATAAAAATCAGTGACCTTTGGCCCCCGAATGCGGATAAGAATACCGACCAGACAATCGTATTCTGGCATACGGCTGAGGATGAAAAAAATAATGCTGGGTAAATGAGGAAGGACAGAAAGAGGTGAAATCTATGAGAACCGCTCAGAGACTGGCTGCACTCGGAGTTGTGGCAGCGATTGTTCTTTCGGGATGTTCTAATGGAAAGACAGTTACTCATCTGCGGAAAAAGAGGAAAGCGGCCAGCCACTTCAGTCGGCTTCGATAAGTGCGAGTTCTAGTGTGGAGTCTGCGGAGCTTGCCGAAAGTGCGAATGCAGGGTATCCAACATTGAAGGAAATAGCGCAAAATTATAATGGTTGTGCGCTTGAATACCCGAATATGGAAGAGCTTTCGGTCGCTTGGCTTTATAACGGCGGCGAAGGTAACTTCTGTCTGTTTGATGTGGACGGAAGAGTTCATCATGTTTTTGAAAGTGGTACTTACATTGCTTCTGGTTTTTATAACGGGATGTGTATGACAAGTACCCGTGTGATGGCAAAAGAGGATGGAACGCTTTTCAGGCCGTCTTATCTATCGAATGATGAAATTATCATCCGGTATGCGAAGGATGACGATGGTACGCTGCTCTGGACAGTAAGAAGAGAGGACTCGATTGAAGGAACAAAGGCAATTATAACCGCTTGGGATACGAACGGTGAAATTCGTTTTCAATGTGATACTACACGTGATGAGTTTTCGAAAATGAATTCTGATACCGTATATAAAGACCTTGCGAATAATGACTACGATTCGATTGGAATCTCACAGGCATTTGCATACTGTGGAGGAAGCGTATATCGCATCCGTAGTGATTTTTATTATGTGTTTATGAACATTGATACCGAAAATTTTTCTCGGTACGGGAACCCAATGCGTATCTGATACAGGCAGAAGGGAACCTGATGATTCGAACAATGCCGGGGCTGAGAGCACTCGATGATGATTTTAATGAGCTTCCGGAATGGGAGGCCATAAAGTCAAGACGAAGCGAAACGCCAGTATTAAGCGAAGGGCTGATTTATTTGGATGTCAGGAGAGATGCAGGTGATTTTGAGGATTATCCATCGGGTTTTATGATGTCCATTTGAATCAAGTAATCGACCTGAGCCAATATAATATTCAATCAATTTATGAGGATGAACCCCGGTTTATCAACGGCTATGCAGTCTTACAGATGAAAATCCAGAGGGTGTTCCATTTTGGGGCGTTATAAAGAGAGATGGAACATGGGCGGCAGAACCGCAAAAGGTTCAGTCAGATATGTATACCAGACAGCTGATGGTGTTCTTATTACTACCTGCGAAGAAAATACGGAGCAGTGGTATACATATGACCAAACCGGGACAAAGCTTGATGAATGGGACAGAATAAAATTTGACGGCTCTTATGGATATGCACAGGATAGTTCGTCAGGACACAGGGGAATCTGTGAAGTCTATAACGGGTATACATATGCTAGTTTGAATAGCCATGTTGCAAAAATCAGCAGTGACGGTTCTTACGAATATCTGTCTTGACGCCCAAGGCAAAAGCTAACAGTGACATTTGGCTGGAAAAGGATTCATGGCAAGTGAAAATCGGACGAGTAACAAACGGATAGAGAAAGGTGTAAAGCTATGTCCAAGAAGGAGAAGACGATTTTATACGCAATATGTGCCGTTATTGTGTGTGCTGTAGTTGCAGTATGTGTGACTCAGAATACTACCGGCAGCCGCGAAAAAGAGATGAAAAAGCTTCTGGCAAACAACTGGTATCGGCAGTGGTCGGAGAGTGTGAGCTTTACGCTTTACGACGATGGAACAGTTACGATTCCAGGTTCTTACGGTCAAGGAAAATGGTCACTTGTAAATGATGATGTTTTGAAAATCTCGGATTTCTATGGTGAAACTATGACACTGAAAATTGACGACCTCGATGACCAATGGCTTGTGGTCTATGAAATGGAAAACGGACAACAGAGTGAAGAAAAAATTACATTCTGGAATACAGCGGAAGGCGCACAGACGCTCCGTGCAAAATTTTGAAGTTAGAAGTTGAAACTATGTCAAATGAAATGAATCGTCGCAAATTCCTGAAGCTTACAGGCGCAGCAGTTTTGGCAACATCCGTTGCAGGAGCGCTGGGCGGATGTAGTGGAGGCGGCAGCAGTACGCCTGCACCGCCCTCTCCTGAAGAAGAGGAAATAGCGCAAATTATCCTGGATTCGATTAATGCTGCACGCAAAGAAGTTGGATTGGACGGCACAGTTCAAGAAGTGGATAAAATAAGCCAGCTTTCAGCACAGCGCGCGCTGGAAATGATGAACGGAAAACGAATGAGGAACTGCCTTCGATTCCAGAAGATTTCAAAGATGGTGGAAAATGCTATAAGTACGGCGGAAGGGAAAGCTGGACGAAAACAGGGGTTCCACGGGGATACTTTACAAAGGAACAGCTCACAGCAAAATGGAAGAATGATTTCCAAACAGAGTTGACTGCCCCGGGAAGGACAACGATAAAGGAAGATGTCTATGTGGGTATTGGTGTGCAAGAACGCGAGGGCATTGTATGGCACGATGTAATTTTCGTTCATGAAGGCGAATAAAGCAGATTTTAATCCTAATTAAATGAGAGGGCGGGAGGGACGAACAATGTCCCTCCCCCCCTTTGTCTGCCAAAGATTCAAAAATCATACAAAACCTTCTTTATTTTGTCATAACTGTCCCGTATAATAAAATATAGGTCAACATCAATTGCAGCCAGCGCCCGGCGGGGCTGGCTTTGGACTGGATAGAGGAGGAACACTCACATGGCAAACGAAAAGATACTCGTTGTGGACGACGATACCAACATCTGCGAGCTGCTGCGGCTCTACCTGACCAAGGAGGGCTATCAGGTCACGACGGCCAACGACGGCGAAGAGGGCCTTGAAAAGTTCAACCAGCTCAAGCCCGACATGGTGCTGCTGGACGTCATGATGCCCAGGATGGACGGCCTCGAGGTCTGCCGCCGCATCCGCAAGCTGGGCAACACCCCGGTCATGATGCTGACGGCCAAGGGCGAGACCTTCGATAAGGTGCTGGGCCTCGAGCTGGGCGCAGACGACTACATGGTCAAGCCCTTCGACACCAAAGAGGTCGTGGCCCGCATCAAGGCGGTGCTGCGCCGCTGCACCGTCACCACGTCCGAGACCGAGAGCTCCGAGGGCGTCATCGAGTTCGACAACCTCCGCCTCGACATGAACAGCTACGAGCTGCGGGTCAAGGGAAAGGTGGTGGAAGCTCCCCCGAAGGAGCTGGAACTGCTGAACTGCCTCGCCTCTCATCCCAACCGGGTCTACACCCGCGACCAGCTGCTGGACGAGGTGTGGGGCTTCGAATACTACGGCGACAGCCGCACCATCGATGTCCATGTCAAGCGCCTGCGCGAGAAGCTGGCCGGTGCTTCCGATAAATGGGAGCTGAACACCGTCTGGGGCGTGGGCTATAAATTCGAGGTGCGTCAGTAATGCGCAAAAGTGTTTCCGTTGCGTTCTTCTCGCTCATGAGCACCCTGCTCATCTTCGGCACGGTGATCATGGGAAGCTCGGAGCTGGTGCTGTTCAGCAACTACTTCGCGCAGGAGCGGTACGACGTGCTGGACGAAGTGGTCAATGTGGCCCAGCGCACGGCGTCCCATCTGGTGCAGGAAGCCGCTCTGCCGGAAGGCGAAGAACTGGAAGCCCTGAACACCAAGCTCGAGCTCATCGGTGAGAGCGCGGAAGTGTACCTGTTCTTCACCGACTGCGACGGCAACGTGGTGCTGGCCTCAGACCCGGACAATCTGGCCGGGGATGTGGTAGAGGCGTCCGTGCTGGAAAAGTCGGCCAAGGCCAAGGAGAATTATCACGTCTTCGGCACGCTGGACGGAGTACTGTCCGAGAAGAGCTACATCTCGGTGCGTGAGATGCGCAGGGAGAGCGGCGAGTGTACCGGCTACCTTTCCTCTGCTCGTCGGGCGACCGGCTGGTGGAGTTCCGCAGGGAGGTTCTTCTCGAACTTCTTCCTCTCGGCCTGTCTGATGCTGCTGGTGGCCAGCGTCCTCACCAAGGTGATGATGCACAAGCTCACCGACCCCATCCAGAAGGTGACGGACGCAGCCCAGCGCTTCGGCGGCGGTGACCTGTCCGTCCGGGTCGAGGGCGTGGACGGCGAAGGCGAAGTGGCCGACCTGGCCCGCACCTTCAACAAGATGGCGGACAATATCCAGTCCAACGACAACTCCCGGGGCCAGTTCATGGGAAACATTGCCCACGAGCTGCGCACCCCCATGACCACCATCAAGGGCTTCATCGACGGCATTCTGGACGGCACCATCCCGCCCGATATGCAGAACCACTACTTACAGCTGGTCAGTGAGGAGACGGGCCGTCTGCGCGCCTCATCCAGAATATGCTGGATCTCTCGAAGCTGGAGAGCGGCGAATATCAGGTGAACGCCCGGATGTTCAACATCTGGGAGACGCTGACCGGCGTGGCCCTCTCGGCAGAGCAGCGCATCAACGACGGCATGATCGACATTGACGGCCTGACCATGGATGAGAAGGTGCTGGTCTATGCCGACCCTGACCTCATCCATCAGGTGGCCTACAATCTGCTGGACAACGCCATCAAGTTCACCCCGGCAGGCGGCACCATCCGCTTCGGGTGGAGAGGCTGGGCCCGGAGGTGGAAGTCTCCATCTGAACTCCGGCCAGGGCATCGGCCCCGAGGCGCTGCCCTACGTCTTCCAGCGCTTCTACAAAGAAGACCAGTCCCGGGGTCTCCACGCCCGGGGCGCAGGTCTCGGCCTGAACATCTGCAAGGTGCTGGTCAACCTCTCCGGCGGCCAGATACGGGTGGAGAGCAAGCAGGGCGAGTGGTGCAGGTTCGTCTTCACCCTGCCCGTCCAGCCCCCCAACCCCGGCGGCATGAAGCGTCTGCCCGACGAGAGCGGCCGCCCCGGTGCGGTGGAAGACCCGGCCAGCATGAAGCCGGTAGACTAACTTCACAGCGGTCAGACTGCCCCTCAAAGGAGCGGTCTGGCTGCTTTTTGCGTTGTGGAAGAGGGGAGATACGCAGAACTTTACGTCTTTTCCGTGAAAAACACGGCTGCGGGTTTGATTTTTTCGCTGTTTTCATGTAAACTATAATCGACTATGCCGACTGCTCCTGTGGGAGATGCCGCAGGGACGGCGGCAGAGCAAAATTACAAAAATTCTCTAAAAAATAACGGGGAGTAAAATAAAATGACAACACTCAGTCCTTCTATCCTTTCGGCTGACTTCAGCCATCTCGGCGCAGACTGCCGGATGGTTCTGGATGCCGGTGCGCAGATGCTGCATTATGACGTGATGGACGGCCACTTCGTGCCGAACATCAGCTTTGGCGTCCCGGTGCTCAAGAGCCTGCACAAGGCCCTGCCGGACGCTTTCTATGACGTCCACCTGATGATCACCCACCCCCAGCAGTACGCCGAGGCGTTTGCCAAGGCCGGTGCCGGCCTGCTCAACTTCCACCTCGAGTGCGACGACGACATCCAGGAGACCATCGACGCCATCAAGGCTCAGGGCTGCAAGGTGGGCATGACCATCAAGCCCGGCACCCCGGTGGAAGAGCTGGGCTACTACATCGACCAGCTGGACCTCGTGCTGGTCATGAGCGTGGAGCCTGGCTTCGGCGGCCAGAAGTTCATGCCCTCGGCCCTCGACAAGCTCCGCTGGCTCAAGGCGGAAAAAGACCGCCGGGGCCTGAAATTCCTGCTGGAAGTGGACGGCGGCGTGGACGCCGCCACCGCTCCGCAGTGCGTCGCCGCCGGTGCGGACGTGCTGGTGGCGGGCAGCGCCATCTTTGGCGCCGCCGACCCCGCCGCGGCCGTCCGTGCGATGGCAGCTCTCTGAGAGGGGACTGCCCATGGATGAAGCATTGATCCGGCTGCAGGAGGAAGAGCTCCGGCGCACCGGCAGATACTATAAGCACATCTGCTTTCTCTGTGTGCCGCTGCTCTGCGTCTCCTGCTACCTCTACGGCCTGCGCCCGCTGCTGCTCTGCGGCTTTGCGGTGCTGATGGGCAACCTGTGCGACCGGCTCATCTCTCTGCTGCGCCGCCGCGTCTATCAGGCCGGGGATTATTCCAACGAGAGCTTTGCCCTCGTCATCACCCTGCTGATGCCCGCGACGGTGGACTGGTACGTCCTCGCCGCCGCCATTCTGGCCGGTGCTCTCATCGGCAAAGAGGTCTTCGGCGGCTATGGCAGCTACCCCTTCCACCCCGCCGCCGTGGGCTACGCGGTGGCGGCAGTGTCCTGGCCGGAGAAGGTCTTCCGCTATCCGGCCCCATACGCCAATATCCCGCTCTGGGACGCCTCCGGCGTGGCCACATCCAGCACCATCTCGGACACCCTGCGCAGCGGCGGCCATCATCAACATCAGCGCCCTGTCGCTGGTGCTGGGCGAGTATGCCGCCCCGATGGGGACCGGTGCGGCCATCGTGCTGGCGGCCTGCGGCCTCTTCCTCTGGATGCAGAAGGATGTGCGGCTGAGCGCCTCCCTGAGCTTCCTCATCACGGCGGGCCTCATCGTCTTCTTCTTCCCGCGCCAGCTGGGCCCGACGGAGGGGACCGCCTTTACGGCGGGCCTTGTGTTCCGCCTGCGCTGTGTGCGCGACGAGATGCTGACGGGCGCGATGCTCTTCAGCGCCGTCTTCCTGCTCAATGAGCCCTACACCTGCGCCCACCACCGGCTGGGCCGCATCCTCTACGGCGTCATGGTGGGAGCCTTCACGATGGGCTTCCGCTACTTCGGCGTCTATGAGACGGGCGTCTGCTTCGCCATTCTGGCGGTCAACAGCATCTCCGGCTGGCTCGACCGCACCGAAGTCCGCCTCTATGAGCTGATAAAGAGCGGCAGATGCTTCAAAGAGAAGAAGACCGGAAAGGGGGATGCGGAATGAAACGTCATGCTGCAGAACTCCTCACCCGGGACCCGGAACGATTCTTCCACCATGACCGCGTCTTCCTGAACAACCCCGTGGTCATGCAGGGCATGGGCCTTGCGCCGCTGGTCGTCCTTGCGACGAGCGGCCAGAACGCCCTGATGCTGGCCGTGGCCGTGGCGCTGCTGCTGACGCCCTCCCGGATGCTGGCCTGCCTGCTGAGCCGCCTGTTCCCCCTGCGGGAGGAGCATCCGGCCAACGCAGAGCTGGAAAAGAAGCTGCTGCCCCGCAGCATCCTCTATTCGGGCAGCGCGGCGGTGGTCTATCTGGCGGCGTACCCCATCCTGAATCGGCTGTTCGGCGTGAGCCTGCTGGTGCTGGGCATCTACCTGCCCATGCTGGTGGTGGAGCCGCTGCTGACCTACCGCTTCGGCCGCGTGCAGGAGACGATGAAAAAGGCCGTCTCCAAGGGCATCCGCATCACCGTCGGCTACAGCCTGCTGCTGCTTTTGCTGGGCTGTGTGCGCGAGTGGCTGAGCGTCGGCACGGTGTTCGGCCGTGTGCTGAGCCGTCCCGTCCTGCCCATGGCCAGTATGCCGGCTGGCGGCTTCATCGTGCTGGGCGTGCTGTGCGCCGTCTGGCGCACGCTGGCCAAGAAGTATAAAAACTATCTGACATCGGAGGCCCGCGGCCTCATGGCGGTCTACCGCCAGAAAGAGGGGGAGCCTGAGGATGAATGATGTGATGCAGGCCGTCGGCGTATTTTTTGGCTACGCCGTGCTGGCCGTCTTTGCGCAGAACGCGGTGTTCACCCGGGGCCTCGGCGTGTCCCGCCTCGTCCAGCTGGTGGGCGACGAGCGCACCAGCAGCGGGTGGTTCGCCCTGCTGCTCTGTGTCACGCAGGTGCTGGTGGCTCCGCTGGCGTTCTATGCGGGCGGCTTTCGCCGCCCAGCCCAACCCCGCCCAGCTCCGTCCGCTGGTCTATCTGGCCTGCGTGGCGGTGGTGAGCCTGTTTGAATTTATCATGCTCTGGACCGCACGGGGCAAGCGCCACGGCGGCCAGCTGCTCCGCATCCTGCCGCTGGCGTCGGTCAACAGCAGCGTGCTGGGTACGGTGATGGTGGAGCGCACCCAGAGCTTTACGCTGGAGCAGAGCATGGGCTTCGGCCTCGGCAGCGGCCTGGGCTATCTGCTGGCCGTCATGCTGGTGACGGAGGCTGACCGCCGTCTGCGCAGCGAGGCCATCCGAGGCGTTCGGGGCCTGCCCATCACGCTCGTCTACATCGGCGTGCTGGCGCTGGCCATCTATGGTTTTACGGGCCACTCGGTGATCCTGTGAGGAGTGCAGGAGAAAGGGACGATCATGGCAAAGTATAAAAAGGTCAAGCGGTATCACCGCAGTTTTTACAGCCCCGGCATGTGGGTGAAGAAGGCCGTCGGCATCATCGTGCTGGTGGCCGTGGTGCTGGTCGTGGGCTGGCTGGCCGCGCCCCATGTGCTGGACTGGGCTACCCACACCTGGTACACCGTGGTGCGCAACCGTGACCTCTCGGCTTCGTCTGAGACGACGGCGTCCAGTGCGGCCGCTTCGTCGGAAGTGACGGCAACGCCTGCCGCTTCCTCGGAGGTGCGGGCGGACTCGGAGCCGGGCTCGGAGCCGGCTGCACCCGCAGGCCTCATCACCGAGGGCAGCTGGGGCGTTCTGGACACGGCTGCGGCAAAGGATGAAGCTTCCCTGCGTGCCGCCGCCCGGCAGCTGGCCCAGCAGGGCGCGGCCTACGCCGTCGTCACCCTGAAGGACAGCGCCGGAAACATCCTGTATCCCTCTCAGGTGGCTGCTGCGGCAGGCAGCATCGAGGGGGCGTCCCTTGACCCGGCCCTCATCGCCTCGGTGCTCAGGGAGAACGGCCTTGTGCCGGTGGCAAAGCTGGCGGCCTTCCGCGACCCCATCGCGGCCCGCACCGACCGCAATATGGCCATCGGCTACACCGGGCAGGCTTACCTCTGGCTGGATAATAAGGCGTCCGCCGGCGGCAGCCCCTGGCTCAACCCCTATTCCGACGAGGCCGTCCGGTTCATCGGCGACCTCATCGGCGAGGTGCAGAGCATGGGCTTTGACCATGTGCTGCTGGAGAACGTCCAGTTCTGCCCAGAACGGCAAGCGGGACTTCGGCTCCACCGGCGGGCGCGGCCGCAGCGCCCAGGCTGCGGACATCGCCGCATGGGATGCCCGCTTTGAGGGCAGTGTGACCCTGTGGTACGGCTACTCGCTGGGTCAGGTGACGGAGGGCGCTTCCACCGTGGGCGGCTCCGCGACGGCGCTGGGCGTCAGGAACCTCGTGGTCGAAGTCCCCGCAAAGCAGACCATGGACGACACCGCCCGCAGCGAGCTGCGGGACACCCTGTCGGCTTCCGGCGTGGAGCATGCCGTGTTCTGGGACGATGCGGCGGGCATTTTCCAGTGAGAGCGCTCCGTTTGCTGTTGGTGATTTATGAGAGGGAGGAATGTGTTATGAAAACTGCATCCTGCTTTGGTCCGGCCCACATCCTGCTGCCCGGGGAGGATATCCCTCTGGAAAAGTGGGGCTGTGTGGCCTGTGACCAGTTTACCAGCGACCGCGCCTACTGGGAGCAGGCAGACGCCGCTGTGGGCGGCTGCCCCAGCACCCTGCGGCTCATCCTGCCGGAAGTCTACCTCGAGGATAAAGACGCGGCCCAGCGGGTGGAGAACATCCACGCCGCGATGGACGAGTACAGCCGCGACGTGCTGACCCGCGCCGTGGACGGCTTTGTCTACGTCGAGCGCACCGAGCAGAGCGGCCGGGTGCGTCAGGGCCTCGTGGGCAAGATAGACCTCGAGGCTTACAGCTACGAGAAGGGCGCCCGCCCGGCCATCCGGCCCAGTGAGCGCACCGTCACCGAGCGCATCCCGCCCCGCATGGCCGTGCGCCGGGGTGCGGCGCTGGAAACGCCCCATGTCATGATGCTGGCCGACGACCCCGGCTGCACCCTCATCGAGCCCATCGGCGCGCGAAAGAGCGAGATGAAAAAGCTGTACGAGGGCGAGCTGATGCAGGGCGGCGGCCACATTGCAGGCTGGGCCGTGGAAGACCCTGCGATGCTGGCACAGATCGATGCTGCACTGGCTGCACTGGGCAGTCAGGAGGCTTTCGACGCCAGGTATCCCCAGGCCGGGGCGCAAAGCCCTGACGCTGGCTGTGGGCGACGGCAACCATTCGCTGGCCGCAGCCAAAGCCTGCTGGGAGGAGCTGAAAGCCACCCTGACCCCTGAGGAGCGGGAAAGCCATCCCGCCCGCTGGTGCCTGGCCGAGGTGTGCAACGTCCATTCGCCTGCCATCGAGATCGAGCCCATCCACCGCGTCCTCTTCAATGTGGACTGCGGCGCGGTGCTGCTGGCCCTCATCGCGTGGAGCGACTCCAACATGGCCGGCATCTGCTTCGGCGACTCGAAGCAGCAGGCCTTCACGCTGGCCGGCCCCATGTGTCCAACGTCCTCAGCTTCGAGGACCCCGTCGCCCCGCTGACCGTCGGCACGGTGGACGAATTTATCGAATACTTTATGGCCCGCCACAGCGAGGCCCGGGTGGATTACGTCCACGACGAGCCCGCCGTCCGCGCCCTGACCAGACAGGGCGGCGTGGCTTCCTGCTGCCGCCCTTCGAGAAGAGCGATCTGTTCAAAGGCATCGTGATGGGCGGCGTGCTGCCCCGCAAGACCTTCAGCATGGGCCATGCGGAGGAAAAGCGGTATTACATCGAGTGCCGCAGAATCAAAGAATGACCAAGGAGAACCATGACTTTTAACGATTTGAAACTGTCCGCCCCCCTGCTCAAGGCTGTAAGCGAGGCAGGCTATGAGACCCCCTCGCCCATCCAGGCTTCGGCCATCCCGCCGGTGCTGGAAGGGCGCGATCCGATGGGCTGCGCCAGACCGGCACCGGCAAGACCGCTGCCTTTGCGCTGCCCATGCTCGACCGGCTGAGCGCCGCCGCTCCCCGTAAGAAGGGCGCTGTCCGCGCCCTCATCCTCACCCCCACCCGTGAGCTGGCCCTCCAGATCGGCGAGAGCTTCGACGCCTACGGCAAGTACCTCAAACTGCGCAGCACCGTCATCTTCGGCGGCGTGGGCCAGGCCCCGCAGGTGGAGGCCATCCGAAAGGGCGTGGACATCCTCATCGCCTGCCGGGCCGTCTGAACGACCTCATCGGACAGGGCCATATCGACCTGTCGAACCTCGAGATCTTTGTGCTGGATGAGGCCGACCGGATGCTGGACATGGGCTTTGTGCATGACGTGAAGAAGGTCATCGCAAAGCTGCCCGCAAAGCGCCAGAACCTGATGTTCAGCGCCACCATGCCCAAAGAGATCGAGCAGCTGGCCGCAGGCATCCTGCATAACCCCGCCTTCGTGAAGGTGGACCCCGTGTCCAGCACGGTGGAGCGCATCGACCAGAGCCTGTATTTCGTCGAGAAGGGCAACAAGAAGCTCCTGCTGCCCTGGCTCATCAAGAACCCGACCCGCCGGTGCAGAATGCGCTGGTGTTCAGCCGCACCAAGCACGGCGCGGATAAGATCGCCCGCGATCTGACCAAGCAGGGCATCACCGCCGCTGCGATCCACGGCAACAAGAGCCAGACCGCCCGTGTGGCGGCGCTGGAAGGCTTCAAGGAGGGCAAGAGTGCTGGTGGCCACGGACATCGCCGCCCGCGGCATCGACATCAGCGAGCTCTCCCATGTGTTCAACTACGACCTGCCCGAGGTGCCGGAGACCTACGTCCACCGTATCGGCCGCACCGCCCGCGCGGGCGCAGACGGCACGGCGGTGAGCTTCTGCGCACCCGAAGAGATGGAATATCTGGCCGGCATCGAAAAGCTCAACCGCCGGAAGATCCCGGTGGTGTCCGGCCACCCGTGGGACGGCGTACCCGCCCCCGTAAAAGCAGCCCCGCCGGTGCGGGGCCGCAAGCCCAAGGCCGAACAGCCTGCCCCCGAAAAGGCTGAAACTCCCAAGGCGGAAAAAGCCGCCAGACCCGCTGCGCCCGAAAAAAAGAGCGCGGCCAGGCCCTCTGCGGCAAAAAAGCAGAAGGCCCCCAAAATCGAAGCAAAAGAGGAACGACTCATGGATGATAACAAGCGCACCCCCGGCGGACGCGACAACAGCCGCCGTAACAATAACAACCGCCCCCGCCGCGAGGGCAATGCCCCCGCACAGGGCGCAGGCCGCGGCAGCAACGCCCAGCCGAAGTTCGACCCCCACTTTGTGAGCGCCCCGGAGGCCACCCCGCTCCGTTCCGCCAAGAAGAACGCTGCCACCCCCGCCGCTCCGGCCCAGACCATCCCCACCGCGATGCAGAACCGCCAGCCCGCCCAGCGCAGCGAGAACAATGGCCGCAATGGTGCAGGCCGCAGCCCCCGCAATGAGCGGAACGACCGCGGCGCCCGCCCGGCTCAGCCTGCCCAGCAGAACAGCCAGCGCAATGAGAACCGCAGTGGCCGCAGCAGCAACCGCAATGAGCAGAGCGGCGCAGGCCGTGCGCCCCGCGCCCCCAAGGCAGAGCAGTCCGGCCGCAATAACCGCAGCCGCAGCAATAGTGTCCCGACGAAGGACGAAGACCCGGGCCTCGTGCTCATCAGCCGCCGCCCGCCGCAGCAGAAGTTCACCAGCTTTGAGGAGTATATGAACGCCCACGGCGGCGCGACGGCTCCCATCGAGGACCACAGCGAGGAAGTGTGATGGCAGAGGGATTCGCCCCGTGGTGCTGCCGCTGTGCGGCGCACCGCTTGCCGGGGATAACGCACTGAAATGTCCCTCCGGCCACAGCTTCGACCGGGCCAAAGAGGGCTACTGGCATCTGCTGCCGGTGCAGAACACCCGCACCAAGGCCCCCGGCGACAGCAGGGAGATGGTCGCTGCCCGCCGCGCGTTCCTGAGCGCGGGCTACTACGGCATCTTCGGGCAGGCGCTGGGAGAACTCTGCCTCGAGTACGGTCAGCCGAAAGCCGGAAAGCCGCTCCGCCTGTTGGACGCAGGCTGCGGCGAGGGCTGGTATGACCGGTGCATCGCAAAGCAGTTCGAAGAGGCGGGCCGTCCGCTGGAACTGGCCGGTTTTGACATCGCAAAGCCTGCCGTGCGTCTGGCTGCGAAGGCCCTGCCCTCGGCCCGGTACGCCGTGGCGTCCAGTTTCCATCAGCCGGTGCGCACGGGCTGGGCGGATGTGCTGCTCAACTGCTTCTCGCCCTTCGCGCAGGAGGTTTCTCCGTGTCCTGCGCCCCGGCGGACGGCTCATCTACGCCGTGCCGGGTGCGGAGCATCTCTTCCAGATGAAGGCCGTCCTCTACGAAAAGCCTTACAAGAACCCGGTGCAGGAAGTGGCGTATCCGGGCTTTGAAGCCATCGGAGAGCGGGAAGTCTCTGGCAGCATCACGGTGCCTGCCGGGCAGCTGGAAGCTCTTTGCGATGACGCCCTACTACTGGAAAACGCCCGGGACGGTGCAGCCCGTCTCGCGGCACTGCCGGAACTGACAACGGACATCTCGTTCCGGTTCCTCGTAATTTGAAAAGAAATAAACGAATAAAGGCATTCTTGCACGTGCGGAAACCGGCATCGGAAATTGAAATTGTCAAACACAATGCTTCTCCCAACTGAAGGTTGAGTTTAATAATTCTACTTACGGTTCGTGTACAAGAATTGATAGAAATTGTAGAGTAAATCATGAAAGGAGGCATATTTTCATGAATCAAATTGATACAGGAAAGTTTATTGCTGGTTGTAGAAAAAAAAGGTTTGACACAAGCGCAATTAGCAGAAAAGTTAAATATTACTGACAGAGCTGTTTCCAAATGGGAGACAGGAAAATGTATGCCTGATGCATCTATCATGTTGGAACTTTGCAATATTTTAGGTGTTACGGTTAACGAATTGTTGAGTGGGGAGAGGATAGAAATGAATAATTACGAAGAGAAGGTCAATGAAAATCTCATTGAATTAAAAAGAAAAGATGAGAACAATATGAACAAGAATGCAATAATATCAACAATATACACAATCGCTATGATAATTGGCATTATGGTATGTTGCATATGTGATATTGCCATTTCAGGAACATTGACATGGTCATTAATTGTGCTTAGTTCTATATTGGTTACATGGATCACATCGTTTCCGGTTATATTGTTGGGAAAAAGGGGAGTGCTGGTGGCGATGATTGCTATTAGTATAATTATAGTACCATTTATGTACATATTAAGTATTTTGATAAAAGTGAATGAGGTGTTCAGCATAGGTGCGATTATGTCGATTATTTCACTTGCATTTCTTTGGATAATTTATGCTTTATATTATCGACTTAAAGAACGAAAGTTTTTGGCAACAGGAATCACATTCTTGTTTGCTATTCCATTTACGCTTTTGATAAATAGTATATTATCAAAAATGATTGGCGAGGCGGTAATTGATATTTGGGATGTATTATCTATATTTATTTTGTTGATTATAGCAGTTGCTTTTATAATTGGAGATTATGCTCGAAGAAAGGGGCATATAAGATAAGACTTTAGTTACACCTAAATCATTGTTTGAAAGAAATGAAAGACTGAACAACTACGGTACTTATGGCGTGTAGAGAGAGCTTTACAAGGCCAACAAGGGCGCGGCGCTTGTCCTGCCCGAAACGCTGGGTAAAGTCGGGCTTATTGCCACCCCCGCCACCGCTGACGGCGATACGCTGGGTGCTATCGCCAAGGCGACCTATGGCGATGCGATGAAGTACAAGGCCATCTTCGCGCGCAACGCCGACCATCTTGTGAACGCCAACACCATTTACGAGGGACAGGTCATTGTCCTGTCCGCGAAGTAAGCACAAGCAAAAACAGCATAACGAAAGCATAAAAAATGCCCACCTCGAAAAATCGAGGTGGGCATTTTTTCGTGTGCGCGGATTTGCTTAACTTAATGACATTGGCCGTGTGGCAGATGCCTTTTTCGCTTTATGAGTACATCAGACAGGGATGGAGTTGGTTACTTGTCGGCCTTCGGTTCAGATGCTTTTTGGGCCTTGGGCAGCAGGTTTGCACGCTCGAGGGCCGGACGCAGGGCCAGATAGAGGATGACGACGCAGACGGTGGAGGCCACGCTGTTCACGAAGGTGACGCCGCCGGTGATCTTGGTCAGAGCCTTGGCGATGGTGTATTCCTGGCCGAAGATGTAGACGTTGCGGAAGTAGCCGAGGAACGGGTCGGTGAAGACATTCAGCAGCAGGCCGGAGGCAGCTGCGACGATCACCTTGGCCAGATAGCCGGGGGTGTGCTTGTCCAGCTCACGGAGCTTGAACACCTTGTGAGCGACCGCACCGCAGGTGATGCCGATGATGAACTTCAGGATGAAGGTGGTGACGGCATAGCCCGGGTCACCGGCCAGGATGTCGGCCAGAGCCAGACCGATGGCACCGGCCAGACCGCCGGATACGCCGTCCAGCAGCAGGGCGGTCAGGGCGGTGAAGGTGTTGCCCAGATGGAACGAAGAGCCGCCGTAGAACGGCACACGGAAGAACAGGTAGGCCACGAGGCTCAGCGCGGCCATGACGCCGGTGAGCGCCAGCTCGTGGACGGTGAAGGTGCGCTTATACAGCACACTTGCAAAGACGATAACGATGACGACGACTGCCAGCAGCAGCCACATTGCGGTTGTTGACATGATTTTCCTCCCGGTTTTACAAAATACCCACAAAACCGATTGACTTTTTTGGTTCTTGCGGGTATGCTCCTATTATACGCAAAACTGGCACTGTGCAAATACCCAGAACAAAGATTTTTTATGGGTTCAGTTTGGCACACTGCCCGAAAAGGAGGGGCTTTTTATGGTCCATTTGACGACAGCACTGGACGCGGCGTCCGGTGTGCCGCTCTACGAACAGCTCTACCGCAGCCTCGCCGCCGAGATGCGGACGGGGGCGATCTCGGCCGGGACCCGGATGCCCGGCAAGCGGCGGCTGGCGGCAGAGCTTTCCGTCTCGGTGAACACGGTGGACGCGGCCTATCAGATGCTGGCGGCGGAGGGCTATCTGGAGGCGCGGGAGCGCAGCGGCTTTTATGTACAGGAATATCTGGCCCTGCCCGAGCGGACAGAGTCCGCCGCGCCGCCCCAGCCCGAGGCAGCGCCAGCGCCGGAGCGGCCCGTCCGCTACGACCTCTCCACCCGGGGCGTAGACCCGGAGCTGTTTCCGTTCCGCACATGGGCACGGCTGCAAAAAGAGCTGCTGTACTCTTCGCCGGAGCTGCTGACCCACGGTGACGCCCAGGGCGACCTCTCGCTGCGGCAGGCGCTGGCCGAGTACCTTGAGGAGTACCGCGTGGTGCGGCCCGCACCAGCTCGTCGTTGGCGCGGGCCTCGAATATCTGCTGGGCCTGCTGGCACCGCTCCTGCCCGGGCCGGCGGCGGTGGAGAACCCCGGCTACCCCCGCGCCCGGCAGGTGCTGGAAAACAACGGCATCTCCTGCTGTTGTCTGCCGGTGGACGAGGACGGGCTTTCCATCCGGGCGCTGTCGGAGTCGGGCGGCGGTGTGCTATGTCACCCCCAGCCACCAGTTCCCCACGGGCGTCACCATGCCCGCCGGACGCCGGGCAGAACTGCTCCACTGGGCGGCACGGCGTCCCGGACAGCGGTACATCATCGAGGACGACTACGATTCCGAGTTCCGTTTTGACACCCGGCCCCTGCCCAGCCTGCAGGGGATGGCGGGGGCCGACGGGCCGGTGGTCTACCTCTCCACCTGCTCCCGGAGCCTCGCGCCCAGCATCCGCATCGCCTACATGGTGCTGCCGGAGCAGCTCCTGCCCGCATGGCACGCGAAATACGCCCTCTATTCCGGCACGGTGAGCCGTTTTGAGCAGCAGACACTGGCGCGGTTCATCACCGGCGGCTACTTCACCCGCCATCTGGCCCGGGAGCGGGTGGCCTATAAGGCCCGGCGGGACGCCCTGACAAAAGCTCTGCGGGAAGCCTTTGCGCCGGAAGAACTGCACCTCACCGGCCTGCACACCGGCCTGCACCTGCTGGCCGAGCTGCGCGACCCGCCGCCGGACGATGCTCTCCGGGCCGCCGCTGAGGCCGAGGGCGTCCGGCTCAGCCTCCTGAGTGACTATGACCTCACCGGCGGCGGGGCTGCTCTGGGCGGGACGCTGGTGCTGGGTTACGGCTCGCTGGCCGACGAGAGCTGTGCCTCGGTGGGTGAGACGTTGAAGAGGGTCTGCACGGCGGCGTGGGAGTCGTCGGTGAGGGTGTAGTGTTCGCCGTCCCACCCGCCGGGCAGGGCCTCGGTGTGGATGGCGGCAGAGCGGTCGGCGAGAAATTCCAGCGTATCATCTAAGATGAGTAGGTCCTGCGCCGTCAAATCGGTGAGCAGGCTCGAGCTGTGAGCCCGCAAGGCGTCCGGCAGGGCGGCGGGCAGAAGCTCCAGCTCCTGCCGGAAAAAGGCGTCCCACACCGCCGCCCGGGCGGCGGCTTTGTGGGCGGGCGGGACAGTGTCCTCCATCCCGTTGAGCAGTTCTTCTGCCTCCCGGGCCGAGATGGCCTGCACATTGGAACTGCACCCGGTGAGGGCCAGCTCCTCGGCGGTCAGCGCTCCCGAAAAACCCACCCGCAGCATCCCGTACCGGTCGGCGATGGCTTGCAGAACGGACGGCGCAAGGGCGAGATAGTGGGTGTCCTCGGGCAGGGAGAGAGCTGAGAGAAGTGCTTCCCGGCAGCGGGCCGGGCCGGCGGCGCGGTAGCAGTCGGAGAGGGCGGTTTCGTCCGCCCCGAAGGGTACGGTCAGCTCTCCGGGCAGAGCCAGCGCATGGATGCAGTTCTGGCTGGCATTCAGGTAGAGCAGCAGAAAGCCGGGTGCTGTCGTCTCGGTGGGGGCGATGCAGACCAGCAGACTCAGGCGGTTCTCTTCCTTCGGCTGACGGATGGCGACGCCGCTCTGGGGCCGGGAGGCCAGTCTTGTCCGCAGAGAGCGTCGGGTGAGCAGCACGGTGCCGCCCACCAGCGGCAGCAGCACCAGCAGCGCCGCCAGCAGTGCGGCCCAGAAGGGCCTCCAGCCTTTTTCTTTCATCTCCCATTTCCCCTCCATAAAAAACTGCATAAAGCATGGCCCGCCGGGGGAACCTTTATGCAGAAAAGGAGGGAAATGCTATGAAATTCGATGATACCCCCAGCAGGGAAGAGCGGGAGGACTTCTGGCTCGACCTCGGCCCGGCCAGCGCCTACGAGGGACTGGACTGCTGTGAGACAGCCCGCCGCGACGGCGACGCCAGCCCGGACGGCCTTGCCCATGGCTTCGAAGGGGCCGAAAGCCCGAAAGACCTCGTGGCCCCGCCCGACGACGACCCGGACAGCGAACCGGTGCCGCATCTGCCGCCCCAGCTGAAAGCGCTGGAGTGGCTGGACACGATGGGCAGCCCCGATGATGTACCGCCCATCGACCGATAAAGGACGAAAAAAGTCACACCATAACAAAATTCACCTTCTGGTATGAAAGATGAAACTCGGGAATAAAATGCGGTAAAAGGCTTGCCAAGAAGCCGGAAATGTGATAAAGTATCTCCACCGTGTACAGTTGTGCATCTGGTGAGAACCGAATCGCAAGATGTGCCGCCCGGTGAGCCGGGTGTGCCGCACTTTGGAGAAGCCTGCAGGAGGCGGGTGCCGAAGGTGTAAGGCCGTTTGGGCCGATCTCTCAGGCAAAAGGACAGAGCAAACGTCTTTTGCGCAGGAAAGGTGTCCTGTGCGGGGTCATACGCTGAGTTTTTTGCGGGCAGAGCCTTTGGAAAAGAGGTTCTGCCCGCATTTTTGTTTGGGATGATCAGAGGGGGATTTCATATGGTAGACATCGTCACGCGCGTCAACAATGTGGTCAACGGCTTCGTCTGGGGGCCGTTCGGTCTGGCACTGCTGTTCTGCACCGGCCTGTGGCTCAGCGTCCGCACCGGCTTTTTCCAGTTCCGGCGGATGGGCTACTGGCTCAAGCATACCATCGGTGCAATTTTTACCAATAAGGACGTCACCGCCCACACCAGCAAGGAAGACATGGCCATCAGCCAGTTCCAGAGCATGTGTACGGCGCTGGCAGGCACCATCGGCACCGGCAACATCGTGGGCGTAGCCACGGCCATCGTCTCCGGCGGCCCGGGCGCCATCTTCTGGATGTGGGTCATGGCCCTGCTGGGCATGATGACCAGCTTTGCGGAGAACGTGCTGGGCGTCTACTACCGCCGCAAGAACGAAAAAGGCGAGTGGAACGGCGGCGCGATGTATTATCTGACCGACGGTCTGGGCGCAAAGCCCGGCTGTAAGGCAGTGGGCAGGGTGCTGGCTGTCCTGTTTGCCTGCTTCTGCATCCTCGCGTCTTTCGGGATCGGCAACATGAGCCAGATAAACTCCATCGCCGGCAACATGAATGCGGCCTTCCATCTGCCGTACCTCGCCACCGGCCTTGCGCTGATGGTGGTGACGGCCCTCATCGTCATCGGCGGACTCAAGCGGGTGGCCGCTGTCACGGAAAAGCTGGTGCCGCTGATGGCACTGTTCTATGTTGCAGGTGCGCTCATCATCGTGGTCATGCACGCGGGCAATATCCCGGCGGCACTGGCGGCGATCTTCAAGGGCGCATTCAACCTCAACGCTGCAGGCGGCGGCGCGCTGGGCTACGGCATCAGCCAGACCATCACCTGGGGCTTCAAGCGCGGCGCATTCTCCAACGAAGCCGGCCTCGGCTCTGCGGTCATGGTCAACTCGGCCTCTAACGTCAAGGAGCCGGTGCATCAGGGCATGTGGGGCGTGTTTGAGGTCTTCGCCGATACCATCGTGGTCTGCACCGACGGCCCTCGTCATCCTGACCACCGGCGTGGTAGACCTCGAGAGCGGTGCTGTCCTCGCAGGCGTGCAGGACAATGCGCTGGTGGGTCAGGCGTTCACGGCGGCTTTCGGCAGTTTCGGCCCGAAGTTCATCGCCGTGTCCATCCTGCTGTTCGCCTACTCCACCACCCTCGGCTGGAGCCACTACGGCACCAAGGCCGTGGAGTATCTCTTCGGCACGGCGGGAAGCCGCATCTATAAGGTCGTCTTTGTCTGGATGACCGTCGTGGGCGCGACCATGAAGCTGGGTCTCGCGTGGGACCTCTCCGACACCTTCAACGGCCTGATGATGATACCGAACCTCATCGGCGTGCTGGCTTTGTCCGGCACTGTGGTGGACATCACCAGGAACTACTTTGCCCGCCGCGTCCGGGGCGAGGACATCGAGCCCATGTGGTCGGCCTTTGAAGAGTATCAGAAGGAAGAAGGCCGAGGCTGCCGCCGAAGCCCGGCAGCAGTGACCATGCCCCAAGGGCCCGGGAGGCAATGCCTCATGGGCCCTTTTTTGATAGGAAAGAGTCTGGTGCTTTCTTCACAAGAACAGGAATATTAATATATCAGTTGCGACGAAAAAACAAAATTCTCTTTACAATGCGCACGGAATATAGTAATCTTTACACACATGGAAGGCTGGGCGTGGCCAAAAGGTGAGGGAATCGCCCCAGGCAGCCGGCCTTTTGATTTAAAAGGAACAGACCTGGACAGGAACAGGTCTGCCGAGATGGCGGAATTGCCATGAGAAAGGAAAAACTTATGAACAGAAGAGAATTTATGAAGGTTTCCGCTGCAACTGCTGTGGCAGCAGGCGCACTGGCTGGCATGGCTCCGGCCTCTTTTGCAGCCGACAGCGGCGTGCACACTGATGCTGAAGTCCAGGCTATGGTGGCTGAGGAGCTGAAACTGTCCCGTGAGGTGGCTTTCTACCCTGCAGCATTCCGGGGCGATTTTGACAAGTTCTATGTGCTGTTCCACAAGCTGTCCCGTGCTCAGTACGAGAAGGTGGACGGCGCACCCGTTGCCGGCATCAACGCTTCTCACTACGATATGTGCGTTGCTCTGACCGAGGCCCGCAAGGCTCTGCGTCAGGTCAAGGACCCCAAGAGCACTGCGTGGGAGATCTGGGGTGACCAGATGGCAGTGGAGTCCCCCCTGCCCACCAACTGGACCAACTGCTACGATAACGAGGGCTTCCGCCCCTTCCTGAACCCCTATATGCTGCCTCATCAGGGCAAGGTCAAGGGCAACGTGATCATCATCGCCGGCGGCGGCAGCACCCACCGCAACAACGTGGTGGAAGGCTACCCTGTGGCAGAGTACTTCAACCAGCAGGGCTACAACGCCTTTGTGTTGCAGCGTCGTGTGAACCCCTACGCCGCTGTGGACCAGCAGTTGGATCTGGCCCGTGCCATCCGCTTCCTCCGTGCCAATGCTTCCACCAAGAACATCGGAAAAACTGATATCGTCATGGCAGTGGGCTTCTCGGCCGGCGGCATGAACATCATGCAGGTCATCGCCAACCAATACGGCAGCCAGACCACCCCGGATAAGATCTACCCCGATTACGTCTGCGATGCAGTGGACCACGAGAGTGCCGACCTGCAGGTGGCTGTGCCCATTTACGGCCTGTTCACCACCGGTCTGGACTTCAGCAAGAACCCCAACCTGCCGCCGGTCTTTGGCGTTGTGGGCCAGAAGGACAGCCTGAGTGCCATGATGCTGCCCTCCCTGCCGGAGTGCGCTATGATCTTCAAGGACTTCAGCTTCTACCTGGCACCGGACGCTCCCCACGGCGTGGGCCTGGGCACCGGCACCAAGGGCTATGTGAACGCCTACACCCAGATCGCACAGTGGCCCGACATGGCAGTCAACTTCATGGAGAGCCGTCTGGGCCTCATGGAGAAGACCGTGGACATGGACCCTGTGGGCATGGCCTGGTAAGTTTGAACGCTCCTTTGCCTCCTCATCCATAAGCAAGATCCCAATGAAAAGGGGCTGCGCCCAGGCGCAGCCCCTTTTTCGTCCCGTGGGGTCATCTTTTCTTTTTGTTCCGGGGGGCAGGGCGGTGGGCCTGGGGTTTTTTGGCGGCACTGCGGCCTGCGGCAAGGCCGCTGCCGAAGGCCCAGTGGAGGTTGTAGCCGCCGCAGCTGCCGGCGCAGTCCAGCGTCTCGCCCACGAAGTAGAGTCCCGGACAGCCCTTGAACTGGAAATCGTCCTCGACTTCGTCCAGCAGCAGGCCGCCGCCGGTGGTCTGAGCCTGCTTCCAGCCGCAGGGCGTCAAGCCCTCGAACCGCCAGCACTTGGCCGTGGCGGCGAGCTTCGGCCACGCGGAGGCGGGCAGGGCGCGGGCGTTTTCAGGCAGACCGGCATCGGCCCAGAGGGCCCGGCCCAGCTTTGCGGGCAGCAAGCCCAGCCAGAACTCCGCTGCCTCGCTGCCCAGCAGTCCGACCCGCTGGGCGAACAGCGCGGCCAGCTCGGTCTCACGCAGAGCAGGGAAGAGGTCGAGGGCCACGACGGGCCGCTTCGGCCCGCGCCCCGGGGCCAGCAGACCCGAAAGCTGCATGATGCAGATGCCCGAAAGCCCGTACTCGGTGAACTGCACCTCGCCCGTTTCCCGGGCAAGCACACGGCCATCTGCGCCGTCCAGCAGGCTGGCGCAGCCCTTGGCCCGGATGCCGGCCAGCGGCTTGCGGGGATGAGCACACTGCAGGGCCGTCAGGCAGGGATAGAGGGGGGCCATCCGTCCGCCGCACTGGGCGGCGAACCGGGTGCCGAAGCCATCGGTGCCGAACTGAGGGCCGGCATCACCGCCCATGGCGCAGATGACGGCGTCGGCCCGCAGGGTCTCGCGGCCCGCCTCGGTCTCGATTTGGACCGCATAGCCGCCCCGGCTCTGGCTCAGGCTCTGGACGGTGCAGCCGATGCGCACCTCGACGCCCAGTCTCGACAGATGGTGCTCCAGCAGGGCCAGTACGTCCGCCGCCTGATTGGAATAGGGGTACACCCGCCCGGCCTCGTCGGTGCGGGGGTAGAGGCCGAGGCTCTCGAACCATGCCAGCGGCGCAGCCTCGTCCACGGCGCTCAGCAGGCGGCGCAGGGCTTTGGGGCTGCTGGTGAAATACCGCTCCGGTGTGATGTCCCGGTTGTCGAGATTGCAGCGCCCGTTGCCGGTGGCCAGAAGCTTTTTGCCCACCTTCGCGTTTTTGTCCAGCACGGTGATGTGTGCGCGGCCCTCTGCGGTCTGTGCTGCCGCCAGCGCAGCGGCCAGACCGGCTGCGCCGCCGCCCAAAATCAAAATCTGCTGCATCCTCTGCCCATCCTTTCTGTAGTAAATTTATTGTATCATAGCCGCCCCTGTTTGGCAAACACAGGGCGGTCAGGTGTATATTTCCCTGCCGCTTCCACATAATAACTACACAGCATGGGAAAATGCAGAATGGGAAGGATGGTACACAGATGAAAGCAACCGGAATCGTCCGCCGCATCGATGAGCTGGGCCGGGTGGTCATCCCGAAGGAGATCCGCCGCACCCAGCGTATCCGCCGCGGCGACCCCCTCGAGATCTTCACCACCGGCGACGGCGAGGTCATCTTTAAGAAGTATTCCCCGGTGGGGGAGCTGCAGGGGGTGGCGGTGCAGTACGCCGAGGTGCTGAGCCGAAGCTTCGCCCTGACGGCCTTCGTGGCGGACCGCGACCGAATCCTCGCCGCAGCCGGGTCGGGGAGGCGCGACCTTGCCGACCGCAGCGTCAGCCAGCCGCTGGAAAAGGTGATGGAGTCCCGCAAGCCCTACCTCAGCGAGGGCGACCCCGAGCATGTCCTGCTGCCCTGCGAGGGCTCGCTGCGGCCATTGCTCTGTGCGTGGCCCATCATCGCGGCAGGGGATGTCACCGGGGCCGTGGGTCTGCTGGCCGAGGACCGCACCCAGCAGCCCGACCCCGCCCAGCAGAAGGCTGTGGCTGTGGCGGCAGCGTTCCTGGCAAAGCAGATGGAAGAGTGAACATTATTATAATAGGGGGAGCGTCTGCGTTTCTGGCAGGCGCTCCCTTTTTTGTTTATGACAGAATTATGAATCTTTATAAACTTTTTCGAGAAGCTATTGACAGGGAAAAATTTTTGGCTATAATGGTCTTAGCACTCAGGAAGACGGAGTGCTAAAGAAACAAAAGCCAAAAAGGAGGCAGGCGCTATGACGATGGATGCACGCAAGCAGCGAGTCTTGCAGGCGATCGTGGCGCTGTATGGCCTCGAGGGCGAGCCTGTGGGCAGCAGTGTGCTGGCAAACTATTTTGATATGGCCGTGTCCAGCGCCACGCTGCGCAACGAAATGGCGGCGCTGACCAAGCTGGGTCTACTGGAGCAGCCCCACACCAGCGCGGGCCGTGTCCCCAGTGCCAAGGGCTACCGTTATTATCTCGACAATCTGCTGACGGACGACCAGCCGCTGGACCGCGTGACCCGCGCCCGCGTCGAAGCCGTTTTCGCCAGCCTCGACCATGAGCCGGAAAAGCTCGCACAGGGCGCTGCAAAGGCGCTGGCCGCCATCAGCGGCTGCACCGCAGCCGTCAGCACCCCCTGTGCCGAAGACCTCTGCGTCGCCCACTACGAAGTCGTTCAGGTGGGCCGCAGCGCGGCGGCTGTGCTGGCCGTCACGACGGCGGGCTACGTCCGCACCCGTGTGGCGCGGGTCCGCACCGGCCTCTCCCGCGAGAACGCCGCTGCGCTGGCCGCGCTGCTCAACCGCAACCTGACCTTCGTCGCGCCGCTGGACCTGTCAACCGGCTGCTGGCAGAGCTGTGCAGCCGGATCGACCCGGAGCTGGTTCCGGTCATCAGCGCAGCCGCTGCGATTTTGCAGGATTCCGCACAGCCCACGTATTTCTGGGCGGTGAGCAGTACCTGCTCAACTGGCCGCAGCTCGAAGGCAAGGTGGGCGACATCCTCACCCTGCTGAACGACGAAGAGCAGGCGGCCCGCATCATCGCACCCCCGGCAGACCGCAGTGAGAGCGTGCTGCTGGGCGAGGATCTGGAACCTCAGATCCCCGGCTTGTGCATCGTCAGCGACCGCTACCTGGTAGGCGGCGGGCTGTGGGGTACGGTGGCCCTGATCGGGCCGACCCGGATGCCCTTCCAGAAGCTGATGCCGCTGCTCCACCTCTTCGCCGACGAGCTTGGCGAGGGCATGAGCGGCAAACGAAAAGACACCCCGCAGATGGCCGCACCCCGGCGGACTGTGATATATAAGGAGGATCTGGAATGAGCGAAGAGACCAAGAAGACGGCAGAAGCTCCCGAGCAGGAAGCAAAGGAGACCGAAGCCGCACCTCAGGAAGCGCCCGAGACCGCCGCAGCCCCCGAGAAGGAGGCCGAGGCAGAACCCGCAGACGCCAAGAAGAAAGATGGCTGGTTCAATAAGAAGGCCCGGGAGATGGACGCTGTAAAGGCAAAGCTCGACGCAGCCGAGAAGAACGCCGCACAGGCCAAAGACCAGCTGCTCCGGATGGCAGCGGAGTACGAGAACTACCGCAAGCGCTCCACCCGCGAGGCTGACCAGAAGTTCAACGATGGCGTGTCCTTCGCCGTGAACCAGATCATCCCCATCCTGGACACGCTGGAAATGGCAGCCAACGCCCCCACCACCGACGAGAACTATAAAAAGGGCGTGACCATGACGCTGGACAAAGCCGCCAAGGCACTGGATGCCCTCCATGTGGAGGAGATCGAGGCGCTGGGCAAGCCTTTTGACCCCAACTTCATGAACGCCGTCCAGCAGATCCCCGCCCCGGACGGGCAGGAGAGCGGCACCGTCATCACGGTGTACCAGAAAGGCTACAAGCTGGGCGACAAGATCGTCCGCCACGCGACCGTCGTGGTGGCCGAGTAGATCCGCAAAGACCCGCAGGGGTTTTGAATATAGACATCCGCTTCACATCTAAGCATGAGATAAACAAGTTCTTTTGAGAGGAGACTTCATTTATGAGCAAAATCATTGGTATTGACCTTGGTACTACGAATAGCTGCGTGGCTGTCATGGAGGGCGGCGAGCCCGTCGTCATCGCAAACTCCGAGGGCGCCCGCACCACCCCGTCTGTTGTTGGCTTCACCAAGACCGGTGACCGTCTGGTCGGTCAGGTCGCAAAGCGTCAGGCCATCACCAACCCCGAGAACACCGTTTCTTCCATCAAGCGTCAGATGGGTACCGACCACAAGGTGACCCTGAACGGCAAGGAGTACACTCCCCAGCAGGTCAGCGCTATGATCCTGCAGAAGCTGAAGGCTGATGCGGAGGCTTATCTGGGCGAGCCTGTCACCGAGGCTGTCATCACCGTTCCTGCTTACTTCAACGACAGCCAGCGTCAGGCTACCAAGGACGCCGGCACCATCGCCGGCCTGAACGTCAAGCGTATCATCAACGAGCCTACTGCCGCTTCTCTGGCATACGGCATCGATAAGGAAGATGACCAGAAGATCATGGTCTACGACCTGGGCGGCGGCACCTTCGATGTCTCCATCATCGAGATGGGCGACGGCGTCACCGAAGTTCTGGCCACCAACGGCGACACCCATCGGGCGGCGACGACTTCGACCAGCGCATCATCGACTGGATGGCAGATGCCTTCCAGACCGAGAACGGCATCGACCTGCGCAAGGATAAGATGGCCGCTCAGCGCCTGAAGGAAGCTGCCGAGAAGGCAAAGATCGAGCTGTCCAGCGCTATGAGCAGCCAGATCAACCTGCCCTTCATCACGGCTGACGCTACCGGCCCCAAGCATCTGGATATGACCCTGACCCGCGCAAAGTTCAACGAGCTGACCGCAGATCTGGTTGACCGCACCATGACCCCTGTCCGCAAGGCTCTGCAGGATGCCGGCCTGCGCGCATCTGACCTGAAGAAGGTCCTGATGGTCGGTGGTTCCACCCGTATCCCCGCTGTCTACGATGCAGTCAAGAAAGAGCTGAACTGTGAGCCCTTCAAGGGCATCAACCCCGATGAGTGCGTGGCCGTCGGTGCTGCCATTCAGGGCGGCGTCCTGCAGGGCGACGTCAAGGGTCTGCTGCTGCTGGATGTCACCCCGCTGAGCCTCGGCATTGAGACTCTGGGCGGCGTCTGCACCAAGATCATTGATCGCAACACCACCATTCCTACCCACAAGAGCCAGGTCTTCTCTACGGCTGCGGATAACCAGCCCTCTGTTGAGATCAATGTCCTGCAGGGCGAGCGTGAGTTTGCCCGCGACAACAAGAGCCTCGGTGTCTTCCATCTGGATGGCATCGCTCCGGCTCCCCGTGGCGTGCCTCAGATCGAAGTCACCTTCGATATTGACGCAAACGGCATCGTGAAGGTCAGCGCGAAGGACCTGGGTACCGGCAAGGAACAGAACATCACCATCACCGCTTCCACCAACATGTCCAAGGACGACATCGACAAGGCTGTGAAGGAAGCTGAGCAGTTTGCTGCCGACGATAAGAAGAAGCGCGAGGAAGTGGACATCCGCAACGGCGCCGACCAGATGGTCTTCCAGACGGAGAAGATGCTGAAGGAGAACGGCGACAAGATGCCCGCCGACGTCAAGAGCGAGGCTGAGGCAAAGCTGGCCGACCTGAAGACCGCTGTCCAGTCCGGCTCCATCGATGACATCAAGGCAAAGCAGGATGCTCTGAGCCACGTCTTCGAGAAGATGTATCAGGCTGCCGCTGCTGCCCAGCAGCAGGCCGCAGGCGCACAGCCCGGCCCCGATGCTGGCGCAAACGACCAGCAGAAGCCGGGCGATGACGGCGTTGTGGACGCAGACTTCAAGGAAGTCTGATTTAAGACACAGCAGTGTGTACCCGGCCAAACCGGCGGGTATGCGCGTAGAATAGCAAAAGCCGCTCCGGTTTTGCCGGGGCGGCTCTTGCTGGTTATAGAGAAAACCTCTCAGTCTCGCTGACGCTTGCCAGCTCCCCTGATAGGGGAGTCATTGGCAGGCCGGTCAGGCTTGTACAGATCTGCCTGAGGCTGTCTGTACTGGAAGCGGCAGTGCGCTGCTATATAGGGGAGGTTGCTGCTTATACGAGAGGTGATTGGATTATGGCACAGGAGAAACGTGATTACTACGAAGTGCTGGGTGTATCCAAGACGGCCAGCGATGCGGATATCAAAAAGGCTTACCGCAAGCTGGCCATGAAGTACCACCCGGACTACAATCCCGGCGACAAGGAAGCCGAGGAAAAGTTCAAGGAGATCAACGAGGCAAACGAGGTGCTTTCGGACCCGAAGAAGCGCCAGCTCTACGACCAGTACGGCTTTGCCGGTGTTGACCCCAACTACGCTGCCCAGAACGGCGGCGGCCCCGGCGGCTTTGGCGGTTTCAGCGGCTTTGGCGGCGACGGGGTTGACCTTGGCGACATTTTCGGCGACATCTTTGGCGGCGGCTTCGGCGGTTTTGGCGGCTCGAGCCGTTCGGCGAACCCCAACGCCCCCCGCAAGGGCCAGGACATCCGGGTGCGCATCACCCTGACGTTTGACGAGGCGGTGCATGGCTGCAAGAAGAAGATCACCATCACCCGCCAGCAGGAGTGTACCGAGTGCCACGGCAGCGGCTGCGCCGCCGGCTCCAGCCCGGAGACCTGCCCTGACTGCGGCGGCAGAGGCTTTGTCATTCGTCAGCAGCGTACGCCCTTCGGCGTCATGCAGACCCAGCAGCCCTGCTCCCGCTGCGGCGGCAAGGGCAAGCTCATCAAGAACCCCTGCAAGAGCTGCCACGGCAGCGGCACCATCGCGGTCAAGAAGACTCTGGAGGCCAATGTCCCTGCGGGCATCGACGACGATCAGGGCTTCCGCCTCTCGGGCATGGGCAATGCCGGCACCAACGGTGGCCCCGCAGGTGACGTCATCGTGGCGGTGACGGTCCAGCCCAGCGAGGTGTTCCAGCGCGACGAGAACAACATCTACGTCGTCTTCCCATCACCTACAGTCAGGCTGTCCTGGGCGATACCATCACGGTGCCTTCCATCGACGGCAAGGTCGAGGTCAATGTGCCGGAAGGCACCCAGAGCGGCACCACCTTCCGCCTGCGCGGCAAGGGCGTCCAGTATGTGAATGGCAGAGGCCGCGGTGATATGTACGTCAAGTGCGAGGTCGAGATCCCCAAGAAGCTCAGCCGTACCCAGCGTGAGGCCCTGAAGAAGTTCGAGGGGACCCTGAAAGAGGATAACTACGAAAAGCGCAAGGGCTTTTTCAAAAAGCTGAAGGATATGTTCAATAACTGAGGATCAACACGTCCATAAACAGGCAGAGGCATCCGGTTCGGGTGCCTCTGCTTTTTGCTTGGGAAAAATGACTTGACAATATGCTTTATATAACATATAATGAGGGCGGAGAACAAATAAAAATGCGGTGATACGATGAGCTATGAAGTAGAATATTATGAGCTTCCCGATGGCTCAAGACCGGCGGAAGAGTTCATTCTGGCGCAGGACGTGAAAATGCAGGCGAAGATATTTATGGCGCTGGAGTTTCTGGAAGAGAAAGGGCCGATGCTTCGTGAGCCGTTTTCCAAACTGCTGGGTGAGGGCATCTTCGAGGTGCGGGCAAAACGGGGAACAGACATCAGCCGGGTGCTGTACTTCTTTGTAGTCGGGAAGAAGGTCATCCTGACCAACGGATTTGTGAAAAAGACCCAGAAGACACCCCCGAGAGAGATCGAAAAAGCCAAGCGGTACAGAGCAGATCATCAGCAGAGAGAGGAGAGCTGAACAATGGGAAAGAATTTCAGAGAGACATTGAACGAGCAGATGAAAGACCCGGAATTCCGTGCAGAGTGGGAAGCGCAGGAGCCGGAACGGCAGATCATGCACGCCATTCTGGAAGGACGGCAGAACTGCAATCTGACACAGGAGCAGCTGGCACAGGTCACGGGGATCAATCAGGCCAATATCAGTCGGTTGGAAAATGGAACCGCCAATCCCTCGCTGCGGACGCTCAAGCGTCTGGCAGAAGGGATGGGCATGGAGCTGAAGCTGGAATTCGTCCCCCATGTCCAGCCGCAGCACTAAAATAAAAAGGGCGGCGGCCCTTCCCTTGCGGGAAGAGCCGCCGCCTTTGTTCTTTGGAGTCTCCTGATTTGTTAAAGCAGGATAATAGCTGCGTTGATCACAAGGCCGATTCCGGTAGCGGAGGTACCCAGAACCCAACTGGCACCGCAAGGTCATAGAGGAAATTAGATACACTCTTCCCCATATCATTTGCGAAATAGTCCAGACCGTCCTGAGTCCAAGTATTAGGGTTCTTCTTGCGGTAATCACGGATAGCCGTGACGCCCGCAAGCCATGCATAAGGAGGGAAGACCCATGCAGCGATAGCCTGAATAGCACTGGCACCACCGGTGGTATAGGTCATTTCCTCTTCGTTCATCACGCAGTAGGAAGCGGGCAGCATCATGATGTTTTCCATAATAGCACTCCTTTATGAACAATATCCCAAAACAGCGCGGTGTGCGCCGGTTTGACGAAAGATAGAAGTTTCCGAAAAGCCGCAGGGGAAACTTACAGGATGAGCAGCAGCGCGCTCAGGGGAGCGAGAGCCACCACCGTACCGGTGGAAACAAGGTCACGCAGGAAGTTGGAAGGCGATTTGGACATATCGTTGCCGATGGCGTCCATTGCACGGCCCATAACGGTGAGAGGATTGCCCCTGCGGTTGCTGTCAACGCTCAGCCAGTCTCTGGCCTGCGAGATGCCCCAGACATAGCTGGATGCTAGAACGGCCACGCCCGCGATGGTGACGATGCCGCCAACAGCGCTGCCGCCGGTGGTGTAGGTCATCTCATCGTCAGAAAGCACTGCGTAATCAGCAGGCAATTCCATATATTTCTTCATAAAGAATCACTCCTTCATATCAGCAGGCGGCGCACCGCACTGCAAAGATCCCTCTTGCAGAGCAAACATCTCTGACAGCATCATTCTACTACAACGCTGGATTTTGTGCAAGGGTTTTGGACAGAAACCAAAAAAACCCGGAAAAATGCATGAAAAACACCTCGGAAGTTTGTGGAAAAATACTGCAATAATTCCCAGCATCAGCCCGCTGCGCCGGCCCGGTAGAGATAGTGGGTCGCTTTTGAAGCTGTCGAAACTGTAGAGCACGAGGAGCTGGTCGTAATCGTTGTCCGCGATGAGCTTGTCCAGCCCGTAGTTATAATTGCGGAAATCCACCACGTCGATGTCGGCGTAGTTGGCCGTCAGGTAAGGCGCGAAGCAGTTGGCGTAGCTGTCCTTGATGACGAGGATCCGCCGGTGCCGTCGCCCTGATGCGGCTCAGGCCGTTGTTGCCGTGGAGGAACATGGCATACTTGTCGTAAACGTCCAGCTTGGCCGTGTCATAAAGGCCGGTCGTCTCGCCGTCGGCGGGCTGGCCGGGGCCGCTGACAGAGTAGATGGTCAGTTCGTTCGGCAGGTCATAATAAGTGATGGTGTCCGGTTCTGCGTCCGGCGTCCGCGCCTTGGAGTAGTGGGTGCCGTAGAAGCCGTCTGCCGTCAGTACGGTGTGGGCCGAGGGATCAAAGGGCGTAAGGCCCAGGGTGTCGCAGAGCAGCTTGTAGGCGTAGTAAGCGCCGGTGCTCGTCCAGTGGTGGTCGGTGCGGTAGTAGATATATTCGTCCTTGTGCGCGGTGAGGGTCTGCCGCACGTCCCAAAAGCGTCCTCCGGCGGCCTGTACGGCATCGGAAAGCGAGTCGAGATAACGGTCCTCGTCCAGCAGCGGAGCGCCCGCAGGGACGTTTTCCGGGTAGATGGCGGACGCCGCAGGCACCAGCATCACGTTGACCTTGCCCGGGTACCGCTGACAGAGCGCTTCCAGCGCGGCAGTGTTCTTGGCAGGGTGCGCGTCTCGCTGGAAACGAGGCCGTAGGTGCGGGGGAACATCATCTGCTGTCTGCCCAGCAGGATGCCGCCGCTCTGCTCCTTCTGCATCACCTTCGTTTCCACGGTGCTCTGCAGGGCAACCCAGCTGTCACGGCCCGCCACCGGTCTTTGACGTATTTCGTGTAGGCCGTGAAGAACTTGTTCAGCCCATCAGCCGAGACGCCGGACAGGCTGGGCCGCTGGGAGAGGGTGGTGTTTTCCAGTTCACTGTAGGCTCGGTCCGGCGTGACAAGGTCCAGCACGAACAGCCCGGCAAAAAACAGGGTGAATGCGATAAGGACCGGATAGCGGAAAATCGAAGCGGAGCGCTTTGAATGTTTGTCCATCGTTCACGCCTCCTCTTAAAAGTTGAAATACAGGAACGGGCTGTTGGTGCTGCCCACGACGTAAGCCATCGAGACCGTCAGCAGCACCAGAATGGTCAGCGCCTTGGTGATGGCATTGCGGGAAAGCAGCTTCCACAGCTTTTCGATGAGCGGGGTGCAGCAGACGACGGAGACCGCCAGCAGTACGCCGTAGTTGCGCAGGAAGTAAAGGGGCATCACGCCGCCGGAAGGGATGAAAAGCTTGCGGAACAGCAGGCCGAACTCCACGCCTGCGTCGTTGCCCACGAACATGGCCCAGCCCACGACCACGAGGAAGAGGGTATAGATATGGGGCCAGACCCTGCCCTTTTTGAGGTAGGGCAGGAGGAAGAGCTTTTCCAGAGCCAGCAGCACGAAATAGTACAGGCCCCAGCAGATGAAGTTCCAGTTCGAGCCGTGCCAGATGCCGGTGAGCAGTTCGACGACGAACAGGTTGAAGATCTGCCGCTTGAGGCCCTTGCGGTTGCCGCCGAGGGGGATATACACATACTCTCGGAACCAGCCGGACAGCGTCATGTGCCAGCGCCGCCAGAACTCGGTGATGGACCCGGAGATATAGGGGTAGTTGAAGTTCTGGGGGAAGTCGAAGCCCAGCATCCTGCCCATGCCGATGCCCATCAGGGAGTAGCCGGAAAAGTCGAAATAGAGCTGGAGCGAGTAGGCGATGACGCCCAGCCAGACCAGCGGGGTCGAGGCGTTGGCGAGGCCCACGAAGGAGACGGTGGGGCTGTCCGCCACGCCGATGATGTCTGTCCAGAGCGCACCGATGGCGTCGGCCAGCAGGACCTTCTTTGCCAGGCCGAAGGTGAACAGGGTCATGCCGTCCTCGATCTGCTTGAGCTCATAGCGGCCTTTGTAGACGTGGAGACGGTCGGAGACGTCCCGGTACTTGACGATGGGGCCGGCGATGAGCTGGGGGAACATGACGACGTAAGCACCGAAATCAATGATGTTATGCTCCGTTTTCACATCCCGGCGGTAGACGTCGATGGTGTAGGAAAGTGTCTGGAAGGTGTAGAAGCTGATGCCCAGCGGCAGTACGCTGATGCCCTGAATGGGCGCGAAACCGGTGCCGAAGATGGCATTGATGCTGCTGAGCACGAAATTTGCATACTTGAAGTAGAAGAGCATCCCGAGACTGCCCGCCAGCGCGATGAGCAGCAGGATGAGGCGGGCGGTCTTGTTCTGCTCGAAGCGCTCAAGCCCCAGGCCGCAGAGGTAGTTGATGAGGATGAGCGCCAGCATGACCGGGAAAAACCGCACCTCGCCCCAGCAGTAGAACACGAGGCTGCACAGGAACAGAACGGTATTTTTGAGTTTCGGGGGCGCGAGGTAATAGAGCGCCAGTGTGATGGGCAGAAAGCGCAGCAGAAAGATGATGGTGCTGAAGACCACGGCGTCAGCCTCCTTTTAACATTGTGATAAAGCCGAAAAAGGCCGATGCCGCTACGGCACCGGCCCGAGAGAGTCTGTTTATTTGCCCAGAACGTCCTTCACGGCGCTGGTCAAATCGGAAGAGCAGTCGTTGGAGGCAATGACCATCACCACGAGGTCGTCGCCGCCGTCGATGATGGCGTTCTCCACGTTGGACTGTGCCTGTGCAAACTCAGCATAGTTGCCGTAGAAAGCCACCTGGTCCTGCTGGTAGGTCTTGAGGGTGTCCATGACGTCCTGTGCCTTGCCAGCGGCGGGCTGGATGGCCAGCACCAGACCGGCGTCGCCGTTGTCGTTGCTCTTGATGCCCTTGTAGCTGGTCACATCGTCGGCCTTCAGGCCAAAGTCGTACTCGATGTTCATGGCCGTTATCTCAAACTGGTTGGAGATGGGGTCGGCCTCCAGCAGAGCGTCCACGGCAGAGGCCACGGCGTCGGAAGCGCCGTTCTCCTCGGCGGAGACGGAAGCTGTCGGCTCGGAAGAAGCGCTCGGGCTGGCGGCCTCGGAGGACGCTGCGCTCGAAGCGGCAGAGGATGCAGACGAAGCAGAGCCGCCGCAGCCTGCCAGCAGGACACAGCCCGCAGCCAGCGCAGCAGCAGAAAGGACGAGTTTCAGACGAATATTCATAAAGATTTCCCTCTTTTGTCGTTAAAATTCTGAGGCCCGGCCGCCCCGAAAGCTGTCGGCCCGAAACCCCAAGATAGTCTACCATATCGACGGCAGAATTGCAAACGAAGCGTGAAATTTTAACCTTTTCTTCACCAGTGGATTCAGCCCTCGGCGGCGATGCTCTGCAGAGTCTCGATATAGTCCTCAAAGCACAGGCCGCTGGCGTTGATCTTAGCGGCGTTCTCCACGCCCACATACCGCCAGTGCCAGGGCTCGTAGATGATCTCCGTCTTGTCCTCGGCGTCCTTGGGGTAGCGGAGGATGAAGCCGTAGTCGCCCGCGTGCTCACAGAGCCAGCGGAAGGCGGCGGTCTTTTCGAAGCCCTCGTCCAGACCGGTGTGCTCCGGGCTGTTCAGGTCGGCGGCGAGGCCGCAGTTGTGCTCGGGTATCCCGGAGGGTTGACGACGGCAGCGGCCTTTTCCCAGGCGGCGGCGTTGTCGTAGCCCTTGTCGAGGTAGTATTTGGTCTTCCGCTCGTAAAGGCTGGTCTGGTACTTGACGCTGCGGTAGCCGCTCTGCATCCAGATGGTCACGCCGTCGGCGGCAGCGGCCTTCTGCATGGAGAGGAAGGCGTCGCAGGCCGCGGTCTGCAGCGTCTTGTTGACGGCGGTGGCAGAGCCGCACTCCTTGGTATCGAAAGTATAGTCGTCCGGCATCTTGCTGGTGTGGTTCACCAGCACCATCAGCGGGTCGGCCAGCATGGCGCGGGCCTCGTCGGCGGTGAGGCCGAGGGCGTTGGCAGGCGCTGCGGTGTTTTCGGCGGAGCTCACAGTGGGATCGGCGATGCTCTGGGCCGGCATGGAGATGGAGGACGCCGCCGAAGCGCTGGGGACGACGGCACGGCGGGTGAGCAGGAAGGAGACGCCGCCTACGGCGACGCAGAGCATCACGGTAAGGCCACCCGGCGGATGGCGCGGTTACGTCTGCGGCGGCGCACCTCGGCGCGGGTAAGGCGCCGGCGGTGAGGATGAGGAGCAGAGGGATTCATAATGGACCTTCTTTCTTGTTGAGGGTGTATATTTTTGCACACGGGCGGACATCCTATTCCCGGGAGGCGAACAGGATGAAAATGTCGGCTGAGGAATACGGGCGCAGGGTGCGCCGGGTCGGCCCGCCCTCGCCGCTGGGCAGGGACTGCCTCTGGGCGTTTGGCGTGGGCGGCGGCATCTGCCTGCTGGGCGAGGTGCTGCGCGGGTGGTATCTGACCATGGGGCTCGACAAAGAGCTGGCCGGGACGCTCACCAGCTGCACGCTGGTGGCGCTGTCGGCATTGCTGACGACGCTGGGCCTCTACCAGAAGCTGGCCGCGAAAGCGGGCGCAGGCACCCTCGTACCCATCACGGGCTTTGCCAATGCGGTGGTCAGTGCGGCCATCGAGTTCAAGACCGAGGGCGTGTGCTGGGGACCGGCGCGAAGATGTTCATCATCGCCGGGCCGGTCATCGTATACGGTACGCTGGCGGCGGTGCTCTACGGCAGCATCTACTGGCTACTGCAGTAAAAGTTCCCCCTGCCAAGGATACGCATAAGGAAGCGCGGAAATTGCACTTTCACACTAAAATTCAGTATACAACAAAAAACAGATAAAATCAGCCCCATAAAGGAGGAAACTGTGATGGCTGCACGACGCGGAGACACTCTCTTGTTCCCGGCGCCGCCCGTCGTGGCGGCTCATGCGGCCATCGGCGGCAAAAAGGAGGGCGAAGGCCCCCTTGCCGCCTGCTTCGACGAGCTGAGCGCCGACAACTTTTTCGGCCAATCCAACTGGGAGGCCGCCGAGAAAGAAATGGCCCGCGGGCGGCGCGGCTCTGCCTCAAAAGGCTGAGACGACGCCGGATAACGTCAGCCTCGCGCTGGCGGGCGACTTACAGGCCCAGTGTACCGCGTCCAGCTACGCCCTGCGGGAGCTGGGCATCCCCTTTGTCGGCCTCTTCGGGGCCTGCAGCACGATGGCCGAAGCGCTGGGCCTCGGCGCGGCGCTGTGCAGTGCAGGCATGGCCGACGGCCTGCTGGCTATGACGTCCAGCCATTTCTGTGCGGCAGAACGTCAGTTCCGCACGCCGCTGAGCTACGGCGCTGTCCGGACGCCCACCGCCCAGTGGACGGCTACGGCGGCGGGTGCCTGCCTGCTACGGCCCGCCGGTGAGGGTGTGCAGCTCTGCGCCGCCACCTTCGGACGGGTGCAGGACTATAAAATAAAAGACATCAACAACATGGGTGCGGCCATGGCCCCCGCTGCCGCCGCAACTCTTTTGCACTATCTGAAGGACACCGGCAGCGCCCCGGCGGACTTCGACCGCATCTACACCGGCGACCTCGGCCATGTGGGCAGCCAGCTCCTGCGCGACCTGCTGGCGGCAGAAGGACTTCTGCTCAAGAACCATGTGGACTGCGGCTGCATCCTCTACGATGCCGCCGAGCAGACCGTGAAGAGCGGCGGCTCCGGCCCGGGCTGCTGCGCCTCCGTCCTCTGCGGGCATATCCTGCCCCGCCTCGAGAAGGGGACCCAGAAGCGGGTGCTCTTTATCGCCACCGGCGCGCTGATGAGCCAGACGACCTTTTTGCAGAAGGAGAGCATCCCGGCCATCGCCCATCTCGTGGAGCTGCGCAGCCCGCAGCAGAAGGAGGAAAACGGATGAATTACTTCTGGGCCTTCGTGGTGGGCGGCGGCATCTGCGTCATCGGCCAGCTGCTCATCGACCTCACCGGTTTGACCCCGGCCCGCATCCTGACGGGCTATGTGGTGGCGGGTCATTCTCTCGGCGGTGGGATGGTATGCGCCGCTGGCGGAGTTCGCAGGCTGCGGCGCTACTGTGCCGCTGCTGGGCTTCGGCCATCTGCTGGCGAAAGGCGTGCGGACGGCCATCGAAGAGGAAGGGGCCATCGGCATCCTCACCGGCGGGCTGACTGCCGCCGCGGCAGGGATCACCACCAGCCTTGTGTGCGGAGTCGTCTGCTCGTGGGTGGGGAAGAGTCATGACCAGAATTAGAAAAACATCCCGGCTCAAACCGGGATATTTTTGTGTGTAAGGCGGGCCGTTTCGCCTCATTTTTCGCCCGGAGCGCGTTATATTGGGGCCAGAAGGAGGCGAAAAGCCATGCGACAGGAAACACAATGGACGACGATCTTCTGGGAGGGCTGGACGGCGCTGGCGCTCTGCGCAGCGGCGGTGTTTTGGCCCGGCAGTGCGGCGCTGGGTTATCCGGCTGTGCTCTGGTCGGGGCTGGCCCTTGCGGCGGCAGTCCCCGTCCTCTGGGCCGGGTGGTGGCTCTGGGCGGAGAAGGCCCCGCCGCTGACGGAGGAGGAGCTGATGGCGAAACCGGGGAGGATACATATTGTCACGGAAGAGGTTTTTCTTTAAGTGAAAGTGGGCGTGCGCGCTGGTAGCGCGGGGGATGTTTTCTCTTTTGGTCAAATGGCTTTGCGCTCCGCGCGGGCCAGAGGTAGGGAGGGGTGTTTCGAATCCCCCCTCCCTACCTCTGGACTCCACTCTCCCCGCAACGAGTTAAGGGCTTCTCGCCCTTAACAAGCCCAAAGAAGAAGTCGAAGCCCAAAAATGCTAGCCGCTTCGCTAAACGCATTTTTTTGTGCTTCTCCCATTTACGGCTCCGCCGAAGATTTCACGTTTCTGCTGGACGTTACCGTCAGCAGAGAGGTAACACCAGCTGCGAAGCAGCAAATCGGAGAAACGAGAAAAAAGCGTTAAGCGCAGCGACTAGCTTTTTTCCGTTTCGACAACTCTTCAACCGAAGGGGCGAGCAGCCCCTTTCTCGTGGATCCAGCGCGTCAGAAATCGCTGGTGGTTTTCTGGTTCTCTTTGACATCAAAGAGAACAATTATATAATGAAAAGCGCTCTGCCCCGCGCACAGGCGCGTGAACCATTTCTGGTTCTCTTTTGGCACGCAAAAGAGAACTTAACCCCGCGTAACCGCGCTCTACCCCCGCGCCAAAAGCGCGCAAGCTCACTTTACCGTCCCGAAAAATAAAAAACAAAAACCCCCGCACCGGGGTCCCGGTACAGGGGTTTTGTTCGTCAATCAAACTGCGATCAAGCGTTCTTGTTAGCACGCTTTGCCATACGGCTGATCTTGCGGCTAGCGGTGTTCTTTTTGATGACACCCTTAGCGCGAGCCTTGTCGATCGCGGAAACAGCAGCCAGGACGGTTGCGTCCTTGTCAGCGGCATTCGCATCGATGGCAGCGTCTGCCTTCTTGACGACTGTTTTCAGGTTGGTCTTAATGGCCTTGTTGTGAGCCTGCTCTGCAACAGCCTGCACGACACGGTCCTTCTGAGATTTGATGTTAGGCATTCGTTCCACCTCCTTGGCTACCTATAACAGCGCACCTTATGATACCATATTTGCCGTTCCAGCGCAAGCATTTTTTCAATTTTTGTTTCAAAAAGTTTTGATTTTCCCATACTTTTTGTGCCGCGAGGCCCCAAAACCGGCTTTTTGGCGGCAAACAGAGCAGAAAAGAGGGAAAATCATGCGCTTGACAGATATGGCGGACGAGCTCTACACGGCCGCGGCTGACCTGCCCGGCGGAGTCCGCGCGGCCACGGCAAAACGGGGCGGCGTGACGGTGACGCGGGTGGAGATCGCCCGGGAGGGCCTCGAGAAGCCCCGGGGGCGGTACGTCACGCTGGAAGTCCCCAGCGTCAGTGTGCTGGACGAGCGGGACGCCGAGGTCATCGAGCAGGCAGCGGACGAGCTGCGGGCGCTTCTGCCGCCGGAGGGGCCGGTGCTGGTGCTGGGCGTGGGCAACCGCCGGGTCACCGCCGACGCCCTCGGCCCCCGCACCGTCCAGAAAATTTTTGTCACGATGGGCGCAGGCCGTCCGCCGGTGAAGGGCATCCGCCCGGTGGCGGCGGTGGCCCCGGGCGTCTCGGCGTCCACCGGTCTGAGCCTGCAGCAGCTGGCCGGTGCGCTGGTGCGGGAAGTGCGGCCCACGGCCCTCATCTGCGTGGACAGCCTCTGCTCGTCGGAACCCCAGCGTCTGGGCCGGACGCTGCAGTTCTCCGACACCGGCCTCTGCCCGGCCCAGCCCGGCAGCAGCAAGCATCTGGACGCGGCCCGTCTGGGCCTGCCAGTGATTGCGGCGGGCATCCACTGATGATGGCGCAGGAGGGCAAAGACCTCGTGGTGACGCCCCGGGAGCTGGACAGCGTCATCGCCCACGGGGCCGCCCTGCTGGGCGCGGCCATTAACCGCGCCTTGCAGCCGAGGCTCAGCATCGCCCAGCTCTGCTGGCTGGTGGGATAAAACCAGGCCGTCCATCATATTGTATGGATAAAACAAAAGGGGAGGGGGCAGTCTATGCGCTATGGCGAGGCCGGGCAGAGCCATCTGCTGCCCTTTCTGGGCGCAGCGGCCCTTTTTGCGGCTCTGACCATCATGGCCCACAGTGTTGTGCTGGGGCTGGCGGCAGTCATCGCCGGGCCTGTCCCGGGCGGCGCAGACGGCGCTCTCCCTGAGCCGAAAGGCCGTCTCCGGCGCGGCACAGGAAGAGGCCGCATCTGTGGCCGAAGCCGCCCCTGAAAGCACCGGGACTGCCGCCCCTCAGCCCGAAGCCGCCGCCCCGACAGGCGGCATCGAAAGCTATCTTGTGGAGCTTCTGAGTGACGACGCCCGGCCCGAAGGCGCGGGCGCAGTGATTGAAAAAAATTACCCGCAAGGCAGCGGTGAAAAGTACGTTGCCTGCGGCGCGGGCAGCATCAAGAACAACACCCGACAGACTGCGGCGGACATCGCAGCAGAGATACAGGACCCACTGCCCTTTGGCGTCGAAAAGGACAGCCCTGACCCGCAGATCCTCATCATGCACACCCACGCTACCGAGGGACTACCGCCTCTCGGCGGGGCTGTGGTATTCGCCCGGCGACGGCGCCCGTACCACCGACACGAACCTGAATATGTGCGCCGTGGGCGGGTGATGGCCGACACCCTCAACGCCGCCGGGCTGAACACCCTCCACGACGAGACCCTGAACGACTACCCCAGCTACACCGGCAGCTACGAGAACAGCCGGGCCGTCGTCCAGCGGTACTTGGCCCAGTACCCCAGCATCAAGGTGGTGCTGGACGTCCACCGGGACGCCATCGAGACAGAGGGAGGTTCCCGGATGGCCCCGGTCTGCACCGTGGACGGGCGGCAGGCCGCGCAGGTCATGATCATCTGCGGGTGCGACAACGGCGGCAGCGTCCGGCTGCCCAGCTGGCGGCAGAATCTCCGTTTCGCCGCCGCATGGGAGCGGAGCATGGAGGATGTACCCGGGTTCACCCGGCCTGTGCTGTTCAGCTACCGCTTTTATAATCAGGACCTCACCACCGGCAGTCTGCTCATCGAGATAGGAGGCCACGGCAATAACCTCAACAGGCCCTCTACGCCGGGCAGCTGGCGGCCAACGGCCTTGTGCAGGCCCTGCTTGGCCCGGATACTTGACGAAACGGCGGCAAAGTGCTATATTTTACTGGTAAATGCAGTGATTGGGAAAAGTAGCGCATCACAACGCCACAGAGAGCGCGGCAGGCTGGGAGCCGTGCGCGGACGGTGCGTGAACGAACACCAGGGCAACAAACTGAACAGGGCGCAGTGAGAAAAATGCGCCGCCAGTAGGTGCGCCGCAGGCTCAGCGTTAACGGAGCAGCGCTTTTACTTGAGCGCGTGAGCGACCGGACACTTCCGGTAATTCAGGTGGCACCGCGGACATTACAAGACAGCTTGTTCGCCCTGAACTTTCAGGGAGAAAAGCTGTCTTTTTCTTTTGTAAAATCGATAAGGAGAAAAACTATGGAACGCACTGAGATCGTTTCGCTGTACAAGAACACCCCCGCCGATGGTACGGTCGTCACCGTATGCGGCTGGGCAAAGAACATCCGCGACTCCAAGAACATCGGCTTCATCGCCCTGTCTGACGGCGGCTGCTTCAAGACCCTGCAGGTCGTGCTGGAAGCCGGCAAGCTGGCAAACTACGATGAGGTCGTCCACACCGGCCTGTACAGCAGCCTGCGCGTCGTGGGCCGCATCGTGCTGACTCCGCAGGCAAAGCAGCCCTTCGAGCTGAACGCTGATTCCGTCGAGATCCTGGGCGACTGCCCCGCCGACGAGTATCCGCTGCAGAAAAAGAAGATGAGCATGGAGTATCTGCGCACCATGCCCACCCTGCGCCCCCGCACCAACACCTTCAACGCCGCTTTCCGCGTCCGCAGCGTGGCCGCTTACGCCATCCACAAGTTCTTCCAGGAGAACGGCTTCGTCTACGCCCACTCTCCGCTGCTGACCGCTTCCGACTGTGAGGGCGCCGGCGAGATGTTCCGCGTCACCACCCTCGACCTCGACAATGTTCCCAAGAACGAGGACGGCACCGTCGATTACACCAAGGACTTCTTCGAGAAGCCCGTCAACCTGACCGTTTCCGGCCAGCTGGAAGCCGAGGCCATGGCAATGGCGTTCGGCAAGGTGTACACCTTTGGCCCCACCTTCCGCGCCGAGAAGAGCTTTACCACCCGCCACGCCGCCGAGTTCTGGATGATCGAGCCGGAGATGGCGTTCTGCGATTTGAACGGCTACATGGACACCGCCGAGGCCATGACCAAGTACGTTATCCGCTACGTTCTGGACAACTGCCCCGATGAGATGGCTTTCTTCAACCAGTTCATCGACAAGGGCCTCATCGAGCGCCTTGAGCTGGTGGCAAACAGCGAGTTTGGCCGCATCAGCTACACCGACGCCATCGAGATCCTGAAGAAGAACAACAAGAAGTTCCAGTTCCCCGTGGAGTGGGGCGTGGACATCCAGACCGAGCACGAGCGCTACCTGACCGAGGTGGTGTTCAAGAAGCCCGTCTTCGTCACCGACTACCCGAAGGAGATCAAGAGCTTCTACATGAAGCAGAACGCCGACGGCAAGACCGTGGCCGCAGCCGATATGCTGGTCCCCGGCATCGGCGAGCTAATCGGCGGCAGCCAGCGTGAGGAGGACTACGACAAGCTCGTGACCCGTATGGACGAGCTGGGTCTGGACAAGTCCAGCTACGACTGGTACCTGAACCTCCGCAAGTTCGGCGGCGTGGAGCACGCAGGCTATGGTCTGGGCTTCGAGCGCATGATCATGTACCTCACGGGCATCCAGAACATCCGTGACGTGCTGCCCTTCCCCCGCACGGCTTACGGCTTCTAAGATAGAGCACACTATGACCGGACTGCTGCTTTTCGCAGCGGCCCGGTTTTTGTTAGCGTCCTTGCCCTCTCCGTCACGGCTGACGCCGCGCCACTACCCGGGTTGCGGCACCCAGCATCCGCTTCGTGCTTAAAAAGCACTTGCGTCTTGCTGGCCACTGCCCCAACAATGATTCCCTGTTTCCGCCACTGGCGGCGGTCATCATTGTTGCTCCCAAAGGGAGAGGCAAAAGGCTTCCCGGCAGGCAAAGGCTCTCCCTTTGGGAGAGCTGGACGCGAAGCGGCCTGAGAGGAACAAGCCGCCTTTACATTTTCAACAAGGAGAACAAAACAAGTGGAAAACATCGCCCCGGCATTGCTGGAATGGTTCTACAAGAACCAGCGCATCCTGCCCTTCCGCACCGACCCCAGCCCTACCACGTCTGGCTCAGCGAGATCATGCTGCAGCAGACCCGCGTCTCGGCGGCGCTGCCCTATTATGAGCGCTTCCTCGCCGCCCTGCCAGACATTCCCGCGCTGGCGGCGTGCGAAGAAGAAAAGCTCCACAAGCTCTGGGAGGGGCTGGGCTACTACAGCCGGGTGCGCAACCTGCAAAAGGCCGCCCGCATCGTCTGTGAGCAGTACGGCGGGCAGCTGCCAGCCGACTACGCCGCTCTCCGCGCTCTGCCCGGTATCAGGGGACTACACGGCGAGCCATCGCGTCCATCAGCTTCGGGCTGGCTGTCCCGGCGGTGGACGGAAATGTGCTGCGGGTGTTTTCCAGACTGTATAATGACCCCGGCGTTATTACAGAACCGGCGGTAAAACGAGCTTTTACGGCCCGGGTCATGGAGCATCAGCCCCCTGAGAAGGCGGGCGACTACAAACAGGCTCTGATGGAGCTGGGCGCACTGGTCTGTGTGCCGAACGGCGCACCGCTCTGCGAGCAGTGTCCGCTGGCCTCTCTGTGCGAAGCCCGCAGGGCCGGTACGGCGCTGGAACTGCCCCATAAGGCTGCGCCCAAAGCACGGCGCATCGAGCCGGTGACGGTAGTGCTGGCCGAAGACGCCGAAGGACGCTTCCTGTTGCAGCAGCGGCCCGAAAAAGGTCTGCTGGCCGGTCTGTGGCAGCCGCTTCTGTGGGAGGGCGAAGCCCTCAGCGCCGAAGAAGTCTGCGGCCGGCTGGAAGCGCTGGGCCTTGCCTGTGAGAGCATCGAACCTCTGCCGGCGGCAAAGCATATTTTCAGCCACATCGAGTGGCGGATGAGCGGCTATTCTGTCTGCGTCGGCAGTGCGGAAGCCCGGCGATTGTGTCTGGGCCAGCCGCGAACAGCTGCAGAACGAATATACTCTGCCCGGCGCATTCAAGGCGTATAAGAAAAAGCTGGGACTCTGAAAAAAGCAAAATTTTGCCTTTTTGGTTGTAATTTTCGTGAAGTCCGGGTATAATAGTTTCAGAATAGACCGAGCCTGTGCCGCGGAACGACCGCTGAAAATAGCTGGACCGCTGGTTCGACCAAAAAGGAGTGTGCTGAACCTATGAAGAAATCCTGTCTGATCGCTGTTATCGCAACGCTGGCTGCTGTGGCTGGTGCGCTGGCTGCTGTGGCTGTTTATCTGCGCCGCCGTGAGAAGGAGCTGGACGAGTACGAGCGTCTGCTGTTCGGCGAGGATACCGCCGCCCCCGCTGAGGAAGAGCCTGCTGAGACCGAAGACAAGGCTGCTCCCGCTGAGGATACTGCCGAATAACGCGGGCCGAAACAGAACAAAATGACGAAGGGCGCACCGGCAGTCTGTAACAGGGCTGTTCCGGTGCGCCTTTTTATATCTGCAAATATAGGAAAGCTGGCTTGCCCTCTCCGTCACGCCTGCGGCGTGCCACTACCCGGGTTGCGGCACCCAGCATCCGCTTCGTGCTTAAAAAGCACTTGCGTCTTGCTGGCCACTGCCCCAACAATGATTCCCTGTTTCCGCCACTGGCGGCGGTCATCATTGTTGCTCCCAAAGGGAGAGGCTATGGCCTGACGGTCACGTTTTTGGCTCTCCCTTTGAGGAAAGACTTCCCCCGGCCGGGGGAAGATGTCGCGCAAGCGACAAAAAGGGGAATCCGTCACCGAAGGTGACTGAGAGGGCGAGGCCGCTACAAGAGGAGAGATACATATATGAAGCAGCTTTTGTTATGGCTCATCGGCGTCGCGCTGGGCGTCGTGGTGCTGCTTGCGGCAGTGCTGGGCGTGAGCTATTCGTTCACCTCGGAGGGCGCGAAGCCCGCGTCTGAGGTGCAGTTCGCCGGGCAGGAGCTGGAGCCCAACGGCTGGTGCTGGCAGGTGCCGCTGCTGGGCGGGCAGGTGGATAAAGTCTTCGCCAGCCCCCGCACCCTCACGGTGCAGAAGCTGGGCGTCCTCTACGACGCCCACCCGGCCTTCGCCCTGCCCGAGTGGTACAGCTACGGCCCGCTGACCATCACCGACAGCGCGGGCAATGTGGTCTTCGAGGGGACTGCGGCCTCCTACGACGACTTTTTGTTCCCGGCCAACGGCGGCTATAAGGCCGAGCTGACCGTCTGGCGTCTGCCGGAAAATATGCTGGCCACCCAGTTCGAGGGCGGCAGCACCGGTGAGCTGCGGCAGGACGTCCGGCTCGAAAAGCCCGCGAAGCCCATCGGCTGGTACAATTATTCCTTCCGCTTCACGCTGCAGGCCAGCGCCGAGGTGGAGCTTTCCGCCGAACGGATGGAGCAGGGCGGCACGGTGGCCGCGGCTTTCACCGGCATGGTGGGCGAGACAGCTCCCACGGTGGAAACAGACCTCGGCAATGCAGGCCGTCCGTCTGGGCAGCGGGTGGCGCGCCTATATCCCGGCGGCCTACAATGCCGCTGCCGGTGCGCATGAAGTGACCTTTACCGTGGGCGGCGAGACGGTGGTGAAAAACATCACCGTCATCCCGAAGGACTTCGGCACGGTTGAGATCGAAGCCGAACCGGAAGCCTCCGAAGCCGCCAACACCGAGTTCCGCAACGCCGTCTGGCCCCTATGAGCAGCCCGCCCGCGAAAGCTGTGGAGCGGCGGCTTTGCCTGCCCGGCGGAGAATTACATGACCCTCGTGGACTTCGGCCAGACCAAAGTCACCGACGGCAAGCAGGGCAGCAAATCGAACTCCACGAAACTCTACACCATCCCGGGCGACCCCTGCCGCGCCCCCGCCAACGGTGTCGTGGTGCTGGCCCGGAACCTCGCCCTCACCGGCAACACCGTCGTCATCGACCACGGCTGCGGGATGCGCAGCTACCTCTACGGGCTGGATGTTCTCTCGGTGAGCGAGGGTCAGAGCGTGGAGCGCGGGCAGGCCGTGGGCGCGTTGGGCGAAGACCTGACCATGGACTTCAAGCTCGGCAGCAAGAGCATCAATCCGTGGCTGCTCTTCCAGACCAGCGGCGGGCTGTTCTGGAAAGAAAATGGGTGAGGTCGGCAAATCGGAATTTGAAAGGAGAAAACTCATGTATCCGTTAATATCTGTTTTTATTATAGTAGTTGGTGCGCTACTATTGGTTTTTGCAAATAAAATTATAAAAAATAACAAGGTTAATCGAATTGGCATTAAAGTGGTTGGCGGTATTCTAATTATAGTTGGTTTACTTCTGCTGTATTTTTTATTATCAGGAAAATTGACATTGCCATTATCTAAGTAAGTGAAATTCGCGTTTGCGAAGCAATGAAAGCCCAGTGGGGCTTTTAAGTGACAGAACGGTCTTGCGGCAGCAAGATGGAGGGGCCTCGCCCCGACAAGTTCAAGTTTATCACAAAGAATCCAGATATGAAACGAGCAGAGCCTCTACCTTTCGGTGGAGGCTCTGCTCGTTTCATATCTGCGGTTTTGCTCAGGAAATGGCGTCCACGTCCCACTTCATCTGACGGCGTCGGCGCCTTCCAGTGCGATGTGGAGCGCACCGGCGTTGTCGATGGCCTGCTCCGGCGTCCGTGCGCCGCACAGAACGTGCAGGCCGGGGATCATCCGGGCCGTTAGGGCGATGACCAGCTGCGCCTTGGTGCAGTGGTACTTCTCGCAGAGGTCAGACCAGCTGTCCAGCAGCCGGATGGCCTGCGCCCGGCGGGCGGGCTGGAAGCAGGGGTTCGTGTTCCGGGTGCTGCCCTCGGGGTAGGTGGTGTCCATGGTCACCTTGCCGGTGAGCAGGCCCTGCTCCAAGGGAGAATAAGCCTGAATGGACACGCCCAGCTCCTTGCAGGTGGGCAGCAGCTGCTTTTCGATGCGGCGGGTCAGCAGGCTGTACTTTTCCTGAATGACATCCAGCTGGCCGTATTTGCAGTAGCCGCGGATGAACTCAGCGGTGGTGTTGGACGCGCCGATGGCACGGATCTTGCCCTGCTCCTTGAGCTTCATCATGGCTTCGACGGTCTCTTCCAGCGGGAAGATGGAAAGGTCCGGCGTCTGCCAGTGGGTGTAGAGCACGTCCGATGGTCGGTGCCGAGACGGCGCAGGCTGTCTCCACATCCTCGATGATGCTCTTGGCCGACAGGTCGCGGTAGGTCTGCACGCCGTCCACCACCTTGTGGAGAACGGGCTTTCGTGCCGCCACCGAGGCCGCACTTGGTGGAGAGGATGACCTTGTCCCGGTCGATGTGGCGCAAAGCCTCGCCCACCACCTCTTCGCTGTGGTAAAGCCCGTAGATGGGGGCGGTGTCTATCCAGGTGATGCCCTGCTCCACGGCAGTCTCGATGGCTTTTACCGACAGGGCGTCGTCGTTGTCGCCCCACCAGCTGCCACCGCCGATGGCCCAGGTGCCAAGCCCCAGAAATGGTGCGGAGAGGCCGCTTTTGCCAATGTTACGTTTTTCCATAGATCGTTACCTTCTTTTCCGGCAGCGCCCCGCGAAGGGGGTGTTGTCGCTGACTGGTACATATTGTTGTATTTTAGATTTATTCCAAAAAGAGCTGCCATGCAGGTCTTCTGCACAGCAGCCTTGGGAACCTGTAACTTAAATATTGCCAAATTCTGCTCAGCTTTAACGTCTCATTGTGCGTTTCAGCCCAGCGGATAGCCCAATCGGAGGTGAACAGGAGCAGGCGGTTGCCCTTCATGTCCTCGACGGCCTTGGTGTCGCTGGTGAGGTCGAGGTCACGCAGGACGTAAGTGTCGGGGTCGTTCTGGATCCAGCGCAGCTGCTCGAAGGGGAGCTGCTGCATCCGGATCTCGACGTTGTACTCGGTGTTCAGACGGTACTCCAGCACTTCCAGCTGCAGCACGCCGACGACGCCGACAACGACTTCTTCCATACCGCCGCCCACTTCGCGGAAGATCTGGATAGCGCCCTCCTGAGCGATCTGCTCCATGCCTTTCACGAACTGCTTGCGCTTCATGGTGTCCTTCTGCTCGATGCGGGCAAAGTGCCGGGGAGAAGGTGGGATGCCGGCGAACTCGACCTTCTTCTTGCCGGTACACAGGGTATCGCCGATGGAGAAGATGCCCGGGTCGAACAGGCCGATGATGTCGCCTGCGTAGGCTTCATCGACGATGGCGCGGTCCTGCGCCATCAGCTGGGTGCCGGTGGCCAGCTTGATGTTCTTGCCCTCCTGCACATGGTAGGCTTCCATGCCGCGCTCGAACTTGCCCGAGCAGATGCGCATGAAGGCGATACGGTCGCGGTGGGCCTTGTTCATGTTGGCCTGAATTTTGAAGATGAAGGCCGAGAACTCATCGCGGCAGGGGTCAACGGCCTCGCCGGTCAGGCTGTCCACGCGGGCCAGCGGGGTGGGGGTGAGGCGGAGGAAGTTCTCGAGGAAGGGCCTCGACGCCGAAGTTGGTCAGCGCAGAGCCGAAGAACACGGGGCTCAGCTCGCCGCGCAGCACGCGGTCGAGATCGAATTCCTCGGCAGCACCGTCCAGAAGCTCGATTTCGTCCACCAGCTGCTGGTGCAGGTAGGGGGTCAGCAGCTGGTCCAGTGCGGCATCGCCCAGCTCGGCCTCGGTCTCCTCGACCTTCTTGACGCCGTTGGCGCGGCCGTCGCTGGAGAAAGCAAGCACTTTGCGGGTGTTGCGGTCGAACACGCCCTTGAACTCCTTGCCGCAGCCGATGGGCCAGTTCATGGGGTAGGTCTTGATGCCCAGAATTTCTTCGATGTTCTCCATCAGCTCGAAGGGGTCGCGGGCCTCGCGGTCCATCTTGTTGATGAAGGTGAAGATGGGGATATGGCGCAGGGTGCAGACCTTGAACAGCTTGATGGTCTGGGCCTCGACGCCCTTTGCGGCGTCGATGACCATGACAGCCGAGTCGGCTGCCATCAGGGTGCGGTAGGTGTCCTCCGAGAAGTCCTGATGGCCCGGGGTGTCCAGAATGTTCACGCACTTGCCTGCGTAGTTGAACTGCAGCACAGAGGAAGTGACGGAGATGCCGCGCTGCTTCTCGATGTCCATCCAGTCGGACACGGCGTGCTTTGCGCTCTGCTTGCCCTTGACAGAGCCTGCCTGATTGATGGCTCCGCCGTACAGCAGCAGCTTTTCGGTCAGCGTCGTTTTGCCGGCGTCGGGGTGGCTGATGATAGCAAACGTCCGGCGGCGCTCGATTTCTTCACGATTTGTCATAAAAGTTTCGTTCTCCTGAGATGCGGCCCCGCGAAGGGCCGGGTGGATGTATCAGCAAACAATAGGGTCTGTTTCCATGGGAAACTCTCCTATAAAATTACATACAACACTTATTTTAACAGAAAATCCACATGGATGCAAGAGTTTTTGCTATTTTTTCAGAACAAGGCAGGGCAGGGGCGCGGTGTCGGCCCAGTTGGCAAAATCGCACACCAGTACGGTATATTTTTCCAGCGGGAGAGCCCGCAGCCAGCCGAGGATGCTCTGCTTTTCGTCCGTGCCGATGACGCGCCCGCTGTAGAGGATGGCGCTGAGCACGCCGCCGGTGCGCAGCGCCGCGAGGGCGGCTTCCAGCGCAGGGATGCTGCTGTCTGCTGTGGAGAAGACGCTGTGGTCGGCCCCGGGCAGCCAGCCGAAGTTGAACATCACGATGTCCGCCGTGCCGGGCCGGGCATACTGTAAGAGGTTCGCGTGGCTGTCGCAGATAAGCTCTGCCGTGAGGCCCTGCTTTTCGAGCCGGGCGCGGGTGGAAGTGATGGCCTCGGGCTGGATGTCGAAGCCCAGCACCCGGCCTTCCGGGCCGGCAAGGCGGCAGAGGAACGCCGTGTCGCCGCCGTTGCCGCAGGTGGCGTCGATGCAGAGCTTCGGGTGGGGGAGATGGGCGGCAAGATAGTCCTGCACGAAGCGCACCGCCGTCAAATGGGGTGCGGCGGCGGACGAGCCGCCCATCCTCAGGCGCAAAGCCGAATTTCTGCCAGAACAGCCCTTCGCCCTCGTCGGCGGGCAGGGGTGCGGTGAACACCGTCGCGGCCTCCCGGTCATAACCGCCGAACCGGCGCAATATCTCTTTTAACAGGTAGGAGCCGTAGCCCTTCCGCCGCCACTGGGGCAGGACGGACAGGGCCGTGATGTCGGCGCCTTTGGGTGGGTGACGCCGCACCGGCCTATGATGTCGGCCTCTTTATAAAGGGCAAAGCCCGTTTGAGTGGCGCTGATTTTCATAGAAACTCCTTAGACCTTATTTCACACATTCTTCACTGGGGAAACGATTGATTTTCACAATTAGCGGATAGAATAAAACCGTGCCGGAGAGGAGCGGAAAAGCTCTTCCCCCGGCCGAAGTTGTTTTCATAGCCGGAGAGTGCCGAATGGGCGAGGATTTTTGCCGGTAGGCAAGGCGCTTTCCCGAAGCAATCCTAGGCGGATTGCAAGGGCAAGCAACGCAGTATGCGGGCAAAAAGACCGCCTCAGACGGTGCGCAACGGTTATGAAAACAACTTCTAACCCTTAGAAAGGAAGTAATCACGATGGATGAAAACAAATGGGAATATGACTATTCCTCTTCCAATAATCCTGCCGGTGATACCGGCTACCCCAATGTGGGTTCCAGCGGCATGAACACCGCAAACACTGCTTCTGCCTTCAGCGAGAGTACCCAGCCTTCCGGCGGCGCAACGCCGCCCCCCGCAGGCCCGCAGAACACAGCCCCTGCCGCGCCGAAGAAGCCTAAGAAGAATGCAGGCAAGGCTGTAAAGAGCATCGTCGCTGGTGCTGGCCGCAGCCATGGGCTTTATGGGCGGCTTTGTGGGCGCACGCTTCGGCGGCAATAACAAGGTCATCATCCAGAAGGTGGAGCGGTCCGACAGCTCTTCGGCAGACTCTGAGAGCGCCGCCGAAGGCACGACTGTTTCCAGCGGCATGACCACCGCACAGGTGGCCAAGACCGTCAGCCCCAGCGTCGTGGTCATCACCACCGAGCAGGTGGTCTACCCCAGTGGTCCTGGTACGGCCAGAGCCAGGTGGAGAGCGGCGCCGGCAGCGGCGTTATCATCAGCGCGGATGGCTATATCCTCACCTGTGACCATGTCGTGAGCGGCGCGTCCAACATCACCGTCACCATCGGCGACAAGGACTACACCGCCACCGTCGTGGGCGAGGATTCCACCAGCGACATCGCCGTCATCAAGGTCGATGCCGACGGCCTGACCCCCGCCATCGTGGGCGACAGCGACAAGCTGGCCGTGGGCGACAACGTGCTGGCCGTGGGCAACCCTCTGGGTGAGCTGGGCGGCACCGTCACCAGCGGCATCGTCAGCGCCCTGAACCGCAGCGTCTCCATCCAGAGCTCCAGCTCTGTCAACACCATGTCCCTCATTCAGATGGATGCTTCTGTCAGCCCCGGCAACTCCGGCGGCGGCCTGTTCAACATGAACGGCGAGCTGATTGGCATCGTCAACGCAAAGTCTTCCAGCTCGACGCCGAGGGTCTGGGCTTCGCCATCCCCATCAACGACGCCATCAAGGTGGCGCAGGACCTGCTGGAGAACGGCTACGTCACGGGCCGTCCCTACATGGGCATCACCTATCTGGCTGTCAACGACGCACAGACGGCGGCACAGCTGGGCGTCAACGCCTACGGCATCTACGTCATGGACGTCGTGTCCGGCGGCCCTGCCGATAAGGCGGGCCTCAAGGCCGGCGACCGCATCATCAGCATCGACAACACCGAGGTAGCCCAGAAGACCGACCTTGGCACCCTGATGCAGGAGCACTCTGCCGGTGACACCCTGTCCATCACCGTCGCCCGCGACGGTCAGATGCAGACCGTCAGCCTGACGCTGGGCGAAAAGAACGCCTCCAACAGCGGGAATGGCACCAACGGCGCATCTCGTCAGGAGAAGTCTGCCGAGTCTGCACCTCAGCAGGACCCGCAGGGCTAAATCAGGACATGATCGGGTGGCTCACCGCGTAAAGCGGCGGGCCGCTTTTTGTTATACCTGGCCGAAAATCGTTGCACTGTATGGCAGCAGTGTCACTTCGCCGCCGCAGACCCGGCTGGGCCTTCCAGAGCGCGGACGATACGCCGTCGCTCAGCAGTTTCCACTGGCCGTCGGGCAGGTGGACCCGCTTTTCTTCTTCCGTGGGATTGTAAAAGACGCAGAGCGCCCGCCATGCCGCGCCGTCGCCGGGTGCGGCGGGCAAAGTCCAGCCCACGAGGGGCTGCTCCAGCGAGAAAAATCGGATGGCCGCCGGGCTGGCCGCATCCGAGGCGCTCAGCCGGGGGAACTGCGCCCGCAGGCCCAGCAGGCCCCGGTAATAGTCCACCAGTCCGTGGAACCGCGCGGCCCGCTTCCAGTCCAGACGGTTGAGGGAGGGCGAAGAGCGGTAGGTGTTGCCCTGACCTTTTTTGGTGCGGGCGAACTCCTCGCCGGCCTGCAGGAAGGGCATCCCCATGCAGGTGAGATAGATGCCCGCCGCCAGCCGGTTCTAATAGCGCCGCCGAGTCGGCGGCAGTGTACTCGGGACGGGCGTACCGGACGAGCATGAGTTTATCCCAGAGGGTGAAATTGTCGTGGGCAGAGACATAGCTGACGATCTGGGAGGGCGAATGGGCGGGCAGCTTGTCGCTGCGGCACCACGCGGCCACGGCCCCGCCGATGTCCCAGAAGCTGCCCGGTCTGCCCTCGACGTAACCCGGCTCCCGGGCGTCAAAACAGCCGCCCTTGATGACGTCGCGGGTGTTGTCGCAGAAGATGCCGATGCGCTCGGACAGCATGGCGAGGTTCGCCTTGTTGGCCTCGTACCGGTGGAGCTGGCTCCCGCCGCCCTGCCACGGCTCCCCGTACATCAGGATGCTTCTGCCGCACGGCAGAGCGTCCAGCGCGGCCCGCAGTTCGTTCATGGTGTCCACGTCATAGAGGCCCATGAGGTCGAAGCGGAAGCCGTCGATGTGATATTCCTGCGCCCAGTAGAGCACCGAGTCGATGAGGTATTTCCGGGCCATGGGCCGCTCACTGGCAAACTCGTTGCCGCAGCCGCTGCCGTTGGAGAAGCTGCCGTCCGGGTTCTGCCGGAAGAAATAATAAGGCACCGTGCTGTTCAGCGGGTTCTCGCTGCGGTACATATGATTGTACACCACATCCATGATGACGCCGATGCCCGCCGCGTGGAGGGCGGCTATCATCTCCTTGCACTCCCGCACCCGGACTTCGCCTTCGCGGGTCGGTGGAGTAGCTGCCCTCGGGGACGTTGTAGTTGGTGGGGTCGTAGCCCCAGTTGTACTGCCGGGTGAGGGGCGGCTCTCGTCCACCGCCGAAGTCGAAGATGGGCATCAGCTGCACATAGCCCACCCCAGCCGCTTGAGGTAGTCGAGGCAGGTGGGGAAGGTGCCGGCGGAAGAAAGGGTGGTCCCCTTCTGTAAAGGCCATGAATTTGCCCCGCCATGCATTCCGAACGCCGCAGGCCGGGTCTTGCGAGAAGTCACGGACGCTGACCTCCCACACCGTCCGGCGGGAGGCCGGGACGATGACCCGGTGGTCGTGGTTCCAGTCGGGCGGGTCGATGCGGGGCGCGTCTAAAATCATGCTCCGCAGGCCGTTGACGCCCGCCGTCCGGGCGTAGGGGTCGCCCGTCTCGTATGCTGTGCCGTCCACCTCGACGGTAAAGGTATAGTAATGTCCGTGCTGGTCGCCGGGCAGATAGACCGACCAGACGCCCTGCCCGTGCTGTTCCAGCGGCAGGGTCCCCATGCAGGCCCCGCCGTCGCCCCGGCGGTAGAGGTTGACCGATACCTTCTGCGCCGTGGGCGCCCAGAGCCGGAGCCGGGTGCCGGAGGGGTTATATTCCGGCCCCAGAGGGCCGCTGTAGGTTGTCTGCCGTGCAAAGGCGCTGCTCTCGAACAGCGTTTTCCACTCTGCGGGCGTTTTCATTTCGTTCCATTCCCTTCGCATATCAAATCAATATAAAATTAGTGTACCCGCCTGCCCGTGGATTTTCAAGACTTTTCTTGCAAAAGGGGGCAAAGTACACTATACTTGGAAAAAACGCAGGACGGAGGCAGGCAGATGGCATACACCGACGATTGGGAGAACTTGATGAACGGAGTGTTCGGCCCGGGAGGAAAACTGCGCTTTGATACGCAGAAAACGCCGCCGGAAAAGCCCGGTCTGCCCGATATGAACGCAGCCCTGCTCGAGCAGCAGAAAAAGCTGGACGAAATGCTGAAAAAACAGAACGCCGAGCTGCGCAGAGACACCACACAGGAGGCGCTGGCCCAGAGCCGGAAGATGCTTGAGGACATGGAGGCCGACGGCCTGCTGGCCAAAGGCACCACCGAAGTCAGACAGGAGCATCTGGGCAGCTTCGAAGGGCTGGCCGCTGAGGTGAAAAAGACGGTGCTGGGGCAGGACGCCTTCGTGGACGGCGTCGTGCGGGCGATGCGCCGGCCTTTCGTGCTGGGGACGGAGGCCCCCACGGCCCGGAACGTCATCCTGCTCTGCGGTGCGCCCGGCACGGGGCGGCATTTCGCTCTGACGGAGACGGCCCGCTGCATGGCCGCCCGGGGTCTTTTGCAGAGCGATAAGCTGGCCGTCATGGATCTGGCGCTTTACCCCGACTCGGGGCCGAAAGCTTTTGCAGGATCTGTACGCCGCCCTCCACGCGCCGGGCGAGATCCTGGTCTTTGAGCACTACGAGAGCTGCTGCCCGGGCTTTTTGAGGACGCTGGCAGACCTCGCCGTCAAGGGCAGTGCGCCCCTGTCCAGCCGGTATCTCGTCAACAAGGAGGGCATCCTCGTGGACGCCGGAACGGCGCTTGCCCCCGGGGCGGTGAGCCGCATCACCCCCTGCGGCAAGTACCTCGTCTTCTTCTCCCAGAAGGGCCGGGAGGCGCTGGCCGACAAGTTTGGTGCGGCCTTCGTCTCGGCGCTGGGCGATGTCTGTGAGACCAGCGCCTTTGCGCGGGAAGCCCTCGCCGCGCTGGCAGCCCAGCAGCTCAACGCGCTGGCCGCAAAAGTGAAGACCCGCCTCGGCCTGACCCTGTCGGCGGGCGCGGATGTGCGGGACTATGTGGCGGCCCAGTGCAGCCCGAAGCAGGGTGCGGCGGGGCTGACCGCCTGCTGCGATAAGATATTCCGCGCTCTGAGCGAATACTGTCTGCAAACAGATGCCACGCTTACCGGAACGATCACACTGACTGCCCGGGAGGACGGCCTCGACTTTGCCCTCAACGACGCCGGACCCCAGAAGCTCTTCGATCTGCTGCCCGCCGCCTATACCGGCGCAGTGGAAGAAATCAGGAAAGAGCTGAACGACCTCGTGGGCCTTGCACCGGTGAAGGAATACGTCTTCGGCCTCGCCGATAACATTCAGGTGCAGCAGCGCCGTGCAGCGGCGGGCCTCAAGACCGCCAGCCCTCGATGCACATGATCTTCACCGGCAACCCCGGCACCGGCAAGACCACCATCGCCCGGCTCGTGGCAAAGTACCTCAAGGCCATCGGCGCCCTCAAGGGCGGGCAGCTGGTGGAGGTGAGCCGGGGAGACCTCGTGGGCCGCTACACCGGCCACACCGCCCCCCTGACCAACAGCGTCATCCAGAGCGCGCTGGGCGGCGTCCTCTTCATCGACGAGGCCTACAGCCTCTACCGGGGCGAGCAGGACAGCTTCGGCCTTGAGGCCATCGACACGCTGGTGAAGGGGATGGAAGACCACCGCGACGAGCTGGTGGTCATCCTTGCGGGCTACACCAGGGAGATGGAGACCTTCCTGACCGCCAACAGCGGCCTTGCCAGCCGCTTCCCGAACAGGATAGAGTTCCCGGACTACACCGCCGATGAGCTGCTGGACATCACGAATGTGCTGGCGAGGGGCAGGGGCTACAGGCTGGCCGGGAGCTGCACGGAACCGCTGCGGGGCTACTACGAGCGCCGGCAGGCAGAGGACGCCCGCACGGCGGGCAACGGACGTCTCGCCCGCAACACGCTGGAAAAGGCCATCTTCCACCAGAGCCGCCGCCTCGTGGCAGAGCCTGCGGCGGAGCTGGATGTCATCCTGCCCAGTGATCTGGAGCTCTGATGATAAAAACAAACGCTGGCACATTCGTGCCAGCGTTTTTTTTTTTTTACAGATTTTCCATCCGCAGCAGGTAGTAGAGCACCTCGATAAGGACGTTCGGCGAGAGCAGCGATGCCGCATGACTGCCCTCGATGAGCCGCTGTTCGCGGTTGGAAGCCGTCATCACATAGTCGGCCAGCTGGGCCAGCGGGCCGTGGCTGTCACAGGTGATGAGCAGCACCGGTACATCCCGCCCTTTGGCGGCAGCGGACACCTCTTCCAGTCTGGCGCTCTGCCCGGAGGCCGAGAGCACGATGAGGATGTCTTTGGGGGTCAGCGTCTGAGCAAAGGCAAGGTTCTTCTCGTGGACTGCGCTGGAAACGCACCGCTTGCCCAGGTGGCTGAACCGGATGGAGGCATCGAAGGCCACCGGCAGGCCGCCGCCCTCAGAGACCACCTCCATGACCTCGCAGCTGCGTAGCAGAGAGAGGATCTGCCGCAGCTGGCGGGTGTCGATGGCCTGAATGGTGGCCCGCAGCTCCTCTTCGCGGTTTGCCAGAATGTTCAGAAGTGCCTGATGCAGCTCGTCCTGCCCTTCGTCCCGCATACGCTGGGCTTCCTGCTGCTCCATGGCGTCCCGTGCCAGCGCCAGCTGGAATTTGCGGTAGTTCTCGAACCCCAGTTTGTGGCACAGCCGGGTGATGGTGGCCTCGGACGAACAGCTCAGCCGGGCCAGTTCTGCTGACGTACACATCGACGCCCGCTTTACATCTGCAAGGATGCAGTCCGCAATGCGCCTCTCGGCGCTGTAAAGCTGGATGCCGGAACATAGCAGCGTTACTACGCTTCCGGGGGCTTCGCACATAAGTGATCCCTCCTCGCATTATGCGCAAGACACAATTCCTTCTTGAGTTCTACTTGAGATTGTAGCAGTTTGAACGAAGAAAATCAATTCAAATTCCCATAAATTTTCAGGGTTGACGGAAATTGACTTTTTCTGCCGATTTTTGTATCCTGCACGGTTTTCCCGCAGGAAGCGCAAAAAATGCCCCTCCGCGGAGTGCGGAGAGGCATCGGGAACCAAATATTCAGCGCAGCTTAGTGCAGAAAGGCGTTTCAGCAGCCTTCCTTCTCAGCCAGCTTGCGGCCCATCAGCACGCCCATGACGGAGGCCATCATCAGGCCGCGAGTCCAGCCGGAAGAGTCGCCGAGGCAGTGCAGGCCCTTGATGTTGGTGTCGAGGTTCGAGTCCATCTTGACCTTGTTGGAGTAGAACTTCAGCTCAGGGCTGTACAGCAGGGTCTCGTTGGCGGCAAAGCCGGGGACGACCATGTCCAGCATCTTGATGAACTCGATGATGTTGGTCATGGCGCGGTAGGGCATGGCGGCGGTGATGTCACCGGCCACGGCGTCCTTCAGGGTGGGCTTGACGTTGGACTGGGCCAGCTCCTTCGCCCAGGTGCGCTTGCCGTCGAGGATGTCGCCGTAGCGCTGCACCATGATGTGGCCCGCGCCCAGCATATTGTCAGCCTCGCCCACCTTCTGGGCGTAGGCGATGGGCTGGTTGAAGGGCTCGGTGAAGTGTGTGGAGACGAGGATGGCGAGGTTGGTGTTCTCGCTCTTCTTCTCCTTGAAGCTGTGGCCATTGACCACGGCCAGGTCGTTGTCATAGTTCTCCTGTGCCACGAAGCCGCCGGGGTTCTGGCAGAAGGTGCGGACCTTGTTCTTCCAGGGCTTCGGGTAGCCGATGAGCTTGGACTCGTACAGCACCTTGTTCACCTTTTCCATGACCTCGTTGCGGCACTCGACGCGGACACCGATGTCCACGGTGCCGGGCTTGTGGGCGATATTGTGCTCTGCACAGATTTTCTCTGCCAGTCTCAGCCGCGGCGGCCAGTGCCGATGACCACGGTGTCGCCGTAGACGGCGCGGGGCTCCCCGTCGCCCTGACGCAGCAGCACGCCCCTGCACTCCTCGTCTTCGAGGATGATGTTCTCGCACTCGGTGGAGAAGAGCATCTCCACGCCGTTGTCAGCCAGATAGTTCTGGATGGCGAGATAGAGCTGCTGTGCCTTCTCGGTGCCGAGGTGGCGGATGGGGCAGTCCACCAGCTTCAGACCGGCGTGGATGGCGTTCTTGCGGATCTCCTTGATGTCCTCGCCGGTGTAGATGCCCTCCACATGGGGGTCAGCGCCGAACTCGAGGTAGATTTTGTCGGTGTAGTCGATGAGCTCCTGCGCAAACTCTTCGCCGATGAGGCTGGGCAGGTCGCCGCCGACCTCATAGGAGAGGCTCAGCTTGCCGTCGGAGAAGGCGCCTGCACCGGAGAAGCCGGTGGTGATGGCGCAGGTGGGGCGGCAGTTGACGCAGTGACCGATCTCGGCCTTGGGGCAGTGGCGCTTTTCCACCGGCCTGCCTTTTTCCACCAGCAGGATGTGCTTCTTGCTGCCGCGGCGCAGCAGCTCCACAGCGGTGAAGATGCCGGCAGGGCCGGCACCAACGATGATGAGATCGTACTTTTCCATAACTCTTTTTATCCTTTGTGTTGAATTGATCTTGGGTTTCGTTTTTCAGCAGCAGTTTGCCATGCGGTCAGCGTCCTTGTTCTTCCGTCTGCTCCCGCTGAGTCGCAGCCACCTCTCCCAAAGGGAGAGGCAAAATCTTCCGGCAGGCCAGAGGCCTCCCTTTGAGAGCTGTCACCGAAGGTGACTGAGAGGGCAAGCCCGCTGACGTTATTTGTTCTCCTGCTCCACCTCGGCGCTCTCATCCACATAGTCGAGCTCCACAGCGGTAGACTCCACATCCGCGTGGGAGACATCCGGGGCGATGACGCCGTCGCCGTTCAGATCCTGGCCGGTGATGGCTTCCAGCATGGACTGAGTCTCCGGATGCAGCTTTATAAAGCGCCGGACGGCCAGCATGGTGTACAGGGCGCTCAGCAGGTTCAGCGCGCCTTCCAGGATGAGGATGAGGCCGATGGCCATCACCAGCGTCTCCATGGTGCCGAAGGGGTCCACCACCATCACGATGCCCAGCACGACGCTGAGCACAGCCAGCAGCAGAAAGATCTTCCAGCTCGGATACCCGCACCGGCGCAGCTCGAGAGCGTTCTGGATGCGGCCCAGACTGTCAAAGATGACGAACAGGCCGAACACGATGGGCAGCACCCGCACCACCACATCGCTGCGGATGATGAGGAATGCGCCCAGCGCCAGACAGACCAGCCCCGAGATGAGGGTGAGCTGGCTCTGGAATACGCCGCGCTCTACGACAAAATACCGCACCAGCTGCACTGCCGCGCAGGCCAGCACCACGCCGCCCAGCGCGCAGCAGACCACGTTGAGGGCCGTGCCGGGCACCATCAGCAGGAAGATGCCCAGCGCCAGATAGAGCAGGCTCATGAGGATAAGGTTCCACTTCAGCTTTTTTGCCATAGAGTTCACGTTCCTTTCAGGTTATACGGCCGCGTCCTGCTTTCGGAGAGCGGGACGATGACGGTACGGTTGATGCGGGCCATGAAAACGAGGCTCAGCGCAAGGCTGACCACCTCCGCGATGATGAAGGCCCACCAGACCATATTCACCTCGCCGGTGCGGCTCAGCAGCCATGCGGCGGGGATGAGCACCACCAGCTGACGGCAGATGGAGACGGTCAGGCTGAACACGCCGCTGCCCAGCGCCTGGAACACCGAGCTCAGCACGATGCCGGCACCCGCCAGCAGGAAGTGGGGGCAGATGATGCGCAGCGCCGGGACGCCGATGGCCAGCATGGCGTCGCCGGCGGCGAAGAGGCCCAGCAGCTTATCCGGCAGGAACTGGAAGATGCAGAAGCCCGCCAGCATGATGCACTCGGCGTAGAAGACTGCGAGGCGGATGGTCTTTGACCCGCTCCGGCTTCCGCGCGCCGTAGTTGTAGCTGATGATGGGGACCATGCCGTTGTTCATGCCGAAGATGGGCATGAACACGAAGCTCTGCAGCTTGAAGTAGACGCCGAAGACGGCGACAGCCGTGGCCGAGAAGGCCATCAGGATCTGGTTCATGAAGAAGGTCATCACGCTGCCCACGCACTGCATGGCGATGCTGGGCAGGCCGACGGTGTAGATGCGGCCGATGGCCTTGGCGCTGGGCCGGAAGCCCCGGAAGCTGATCTGGATGTCGGGGTTCTTATTGAGGTTGAAGTACAGCGTCATGCCCGCGCCGCAGAACTGGCCGATGACGGTGGCCGCGGCAGCGCCGGTGGTGCCGGACAGGGCCTCGCCGCAGTAGCCGAAGATGAAGATGGGGTCGAGAACGATGTTCACGACAGCGCCCACCAGCTGGCTGATCATGCTCAGATGGGTGCGGCCGGTGGCGGCCAGCAGCTTTCGCCCATGGTCTGGGTAAAGAGGCCGAGGCTGAGCACGCAGCAGAGCCGCAGATACTGGATGCCCTGCCGGGCGATGTCCATGTCCGAAGTCTGTGCGTAGAAGTAGGGTTTCATGCAGGTGAGGCCGATGACGAGGAAGACGGCGTAGCTGCACAGGGACAGGAAGATGCCGTTCTCGGCGGTCTGATTGGCCCGTTCCTGGTTCTTTTCGCCGAGGCTCTTGGACAGCAGGGCGTTGACGCCCACGCCGGTGCCGACGCCCACGGCGATCATGACGTTCTGCAAAGAGAACGCCAGCGAAACGGCGGCCGTGGCGCTCTCGCTGACATGGGACACGAAAATCGAGTCCACCACGTTGTAGAGGGCCTGCACCAGCATGGATACCATCATCGGCACGCTGAGCTTGATGAGCAGAGGGTTGATGTCCATGGTACCCATGATGTTTTCCCGCTCACCGGCGGGAGAGGATAAGGACTGCTTGTTTTCCACGATTTCTCCTTTTGATGCTGATAACTTGGGGATGCAGAGTTCTTCTATGCCGCAAACGTGGGCAGAGCGCAAAAGCACCCCACCCACGCAGCATCATTATTTATTTTTCCCCCTTCCGGGGCGGCGGGCATCAGCCCTCCATGGCCTTCTCCTTCTCTGCGGCGGCAAGGATCATCTTCACGCAGGCGTCATGGCCCAGTGCGGCGTTGATGGCGAGGTCATAGTTGTGGGCATCGCCCCAGCGGTTCTGGGTGTAGTAGTTGTAGTAGGCGGCACGGTTGCGGTCGGTCTTGTCGATCTCGTCCTTGATGCCCTTTTCGTCCTTGGCCTGCAGCATGTTGTTCTCCTTGCCGTAAGCCAGACGCCACCCCTTGGGGGCGTAGACGAAGATGCGCAGCACGTCCTTGCGGTCGCGCAGGACATAGTCGCCGCAGCGGCCCACGATGACGCAGGGGCCTTCGTCGGCCAGCTGCTTGATGATGCGGCTCTGCAGGATGAAGACCTGATCGCCCAGCGGAAGGTCATTGCCCATCGTATACAGGCTGTACAGCAGGCTGTGGGTGTGCCGCTTCTCGCTGGCGGCCACGGCCTCCTCGGACAGTCCGGAATTCTTGGCGGCCATCGTGATCAGTTCCTTGTCGTAGAGCTTGATGCCCAGTGCGCGTGCCACGTCCTTGGCGATGTAGCGTCCGCCGGTGCAGTACTCACGGCCCAAAGTGATGATCGTCTTTGCCATAATATGTTCCTCCCATGTTGATGATTTATCCCAAAAAGCTCTTGGCTGTGCTGCCTCTCAGGAGACAGAAGGCGCGGTGCTTTGGTTTGCTTCCGATAGCGGAGGCGCAGGCAGGCGCACCTCTGCAAACTGCATGGTGCCGGTATGGTCCACGATGTAAACGCTGCACCGCCCGCCTGCGGCGGTCTGCTCGGGCGGGAAGCGGAAGCCGCCGGTCCGTGTCCGCTCCATCCGCCGGAAGGTGCGGTGGGCTGTGGTGGCGTGGGCTACTCCGTCGTGGGGGCTGCAGGCCGCCCAGCCGGAAAATTCTGCCGGGAGCAGCTGCCGCTGGCCTTTCTGGGCCAGATACCAGCAGTCATCCTCGGTGCTGTACACAAAGTCGCAGGAGACCCGCCGGGGCGGTTGGCCTCAGTGTCCCGGGGCTTGGGGCGGAGAGCGATGGCCCGCCCGGTGAAGCAGCGGGCAAAATCCGTCACCGCCATCGTGCAGTTCACGGCCCCGTCGCTGTCGGCGGTGGGGTCGTTGAGCAGGACATAATCGGCGAGGACCGCGTCGTCGTGGCCGAAGCCCCGCAGACCCATCCAGACCCCGATGGGGTCCCGCTGGCCCCGGATGCGGCGCTCGATGCGCACGGCCACGGAACAGCCGTCGTGTATCTGCTCCCGCAGGTCCTGCAGGTCCATCCACGCCTGCCAGCAGGGAAAACCGCAGCAGCCCGCTGCCGCGGCGGCGAAAGCGCCGTTGCTGGTGCTGCCGGTGGTCTTGTCCTCCATGACGTAGGCCACCTCTTCGGGCAGGATATCCCGCCCCAGCGGTTCATCAGGGCCGCCATCACCAGCGGCAGGTCCATGTCCCGGCCAAAGCTGGGGTCATGGGCCGAGAGGCAGTATTCCGGTAAGTACAGGCGGCGGTTGATGGGGTGGCCGCTCTGCTTATCCCACGCAAGGGGGCGGACCGCCGCCGCCAGCAGCCGGAGCGCCGGGGTGACTTTGTCGTCGTTGGTCGAAAGATTGACCTGAAGCTGGACGCCGGTGCCGCCGCCGGGCAGCGCCACCGTCACGGTGTCGCCCATCAGGAAGATGAGGCCGTCGTCGCTGTGGGTGCTGATGCTGGCCCGGGGGTAATCCGGCGCCCACTTGCCAAAGCTCATCCAGCCCGTCCAGCTGCCGCCTGCGTAGACGCGGCAGCGCACCTCCACCATCGTGTTCTGGGGCGCGTGGGCGTTCCAGCTGACGTTCAGGTTGCAGAAGGCCGGCATGGCGAACTCGGGCGTCGTGTAGCTGCCGTATTGCAGGTACCGCCCGGCCACGCTGTCCAGCACGACGCTGCCGCTGTCCAGCGCCACATTATCGAGCTGTCCGCGGGAAAATGTCTCCGTGCCCTGCAGCACCAGATTGTTCCGCTGTTCCATTGCACGCATCCCCTTTTCGCGTCGGTGTGTCGTTTATTCCTCGTCGTTGCTGCGCTCCTCGGCCATCTCGGCTTCATACTCGGCGTCGTGGAGCCTGCGGATGTTCTCCTCGATGCGGAACACCCGGTCGAGGTCGCCGTAGACGATCTGGCTGGTGATCTCCACCTGGAACCAGAAGCCGAACACCAGCATGAGCAGCAGGCCCAGCGGCATACAGAGGATGACGAGGCCCCAGAACAGTACCGTCACGAGGGACGCAGCCAGTGCATGGGGCAGGAAAGCGATCATGCAGTTGACGCTGTTTTTGAGCGTCTGGCCGAAAGGCTGGTCCAGCAGGACCACCTGGGGCCACATGTAGGAGAACAGCATGTGGAAGATGACGAGGTTGAGCACCGTGGCCACCCACATCCCCACGCCGACGTTGGTGCCGTGGTAGAGCAGGTTGAAGCAGAAATACACGAGGAAGATCTGCACCGTGACCACGACGCAGTAGAGCACGCCCGGCAGGATGCTGGCTTTGAAGTTCTGCCTGAAAGCCTTGCGGTAGGTGGTCCACCAGTAACCGGCCTCGTCGCGCAGAGCGCGCAGGACGGTGTCGTACATGCCCGCCAGCACCGGACTGGCTGGATACGCCCACGGCGGCACTGAGCACCATGACGGGCAGGCTGTTCATCAGGAAGCCGATGTACACCAGACAGATGACGGGCAGAAAGCCCAGACAGGTGAGCAGGTTTGCAAGGAACATCCCGCTCATATCCCGGCCCACCAGCTCGAAGAAGCGGCCTGCGCCGGTCTTGCGGGGGGCGTCCTTTTCGACGCCCGGCCCGGACTTGAAATCGTTTGCAGAAGGGAACAGACTCATGTTGTGTGGATATCCTCTCGCTGTCCTGAAAGACGGCTTGCATTGCACAGCACGGTTTTGGCAGGAAACGCCATTGTGCTGGCTTTCTGATTATAAATATACCCGGATTTTGTGGATTTTGCAAGCCGCAAAGCCCTCCAAATGTAAAAAAAGTATTTCCTCTCCCTTTTTGGGGCGGAGGTGATACAATAGAGACGGCTTTTTGAGCCAGAAGGAGGTATCGCTCTGTGAGCATTTTCCGCACCATTGCGTTATTCGTTTATCTGTTCGGGTACATGATCGTCCATTACAGTGTGCTGTGCAAAGCCGAGCGTGCGCTGGCCGCAGGCGACACCGAGACGGTGCGCCGGCTGGTAAAAAAGCACATCCCCCATTGGAGCAAAGGCATCCTGAACGTCACCGGCGTCCGGCTCAGCGTCGAGGGACTGGACAACATCCCGAAGGATGGCCCCTGCGTCTTTGTGGCGAACCACCGCAGCTACTATGACATCCCGCTGCTGCTGGCCGGCCTCGATGAGCCCTACGGCATCCTCGCCAAGGAAGAGCTGGAAAAAATTCCTCTGCTCAACCGCTGGATGAAGCTGCTGGCTGCGTTTCCGTCCAGCGCGACGATGTCCGCGCCTCGGTGCGCGCGTTGAACGACGCCACCGCCATCGTGGAGAGCGGCAGGAGCTTCATCATCTTCCCGGAAGGCACCCGCTACAAGGGCGAAGAGGGCGGCGCTGGTGAGTTCAAGGCCGGTGCCTTCCGCATCGCGGTCAAGACCGGCGCGCCGGTGGTGCCGGTGGCCATCTCCGGCGCACGGGGCCTGTTCGAGGCCCACGGCAACCGGGCCACACCCGGCACGGTATACGTCCGGGTGCTGCCGCCCATCCAGACGGCAGGCATGAGCCGGGCCGAGCAGAAGCAGCTGCCCGACGCCGTCCGCCAGACCATTCTGGCAGAGCTTTAAGACTTTGAGGACACTGCCTCATGGCAAGCTACCGTTACGAGCGCGACATTGACCCGAAAGACATTGCCCCCCGCAAGGAAAGACAGTACACCCGCAAGGAGCGCTGGGCCAACTGGTGGGACTATAACCTGAAATGGGTCATCATCATCGGCATCGCCGCGGCTTTTGCGGCCTACAACTTCATCGGACAGTATTTCTTTGTCACCAAGCCCGATTATAACGTGGCCGTGGTGGCTCCCTACTATCTGCCCGAGGACACCGTGAACGCTTTGCAGGATGCACTGGCCGCCTACGGCGAAGACCGCAACGGCGACGGCAAGGTGGTCGTGACCCTCAACGTCTACACCCTCGACTACTCCGACCCTGAGACCCAGACCGAGAGCGCCGCCTATCTGACCATGGCCGGCACCACCAAGCTGGCCGCCGACGTACAGGGCGGCCTCAGCTCTGTTTTCCTGCTCTGGGACCCGGCGGGCTTTGAGGAGAGCACCGGCTCGCTGCGGTATCTCGACGGCACTCTGCCCGCCGCCGACAGCGACGAGGACTGGTGGAACATGGTCTACAAGTGGGACGACTGCCCGGTCCTGGCTGGCCTCGACCTCGGTGACTACGGCCCCGACACCACCCAGAGCAGGAGTGGTTCCAGTCAGGAGTATATGTCCCGGTTCTATGTGGGAATGCGGGGCGCGTGGAACAGCGGCACTGCGGATAACCTCGCAGGAGGCGAAGAATTCTGGCAGAAGCTGACCGAAGGCGCTGTCTCCACGGCAGCCCCGGAGGGCTGAGCCATGCGGTACCGTGTTCTCTCCAGGGGGAAGGCAAAGCATCTCAGCATCCCTGAAAAGCCTGCCGAAAAAACTGCATCTCTGAAGGCTGCCGACCTCGACAACCCCTATGGCCGGGTGTTCGGCACCCCCCGCAGCAGGGAAGACCTGCGCAAATAACCAAGAACGCCCTCTCCGGCATTGCCGGAGAGGGCGTTTTGGTTGCAATCTCTTCGCGTTGACGGCCCCGGATTTGAAATATTATCCACCCTCAAAGAGAGCCGGGCTTGTTGTTTCCTCATCCGGGTTATGGTATACTTACTAGGTATCATCGCTGTAGGAACTGGAATTTTACCCAAAGGATGTGGAAAGATGGACACACTGGAACAAGCCCGCGCCGAGATCGACGCAGTGGACGCACAGCTTGCCGCCCTGTTTGAGCGGCGGATGGCTGCTGTGCTCAGCGTCGCCCAATACAAACAGGCCCACGGCCTGCCGATTTTTGACGCCGCGCGGGAGGCGGTGGTGCTGGAAAAGGCTGCGGCCCGCATCCGGAACGCCGCCCTCCGGCCTTACTATAAAGACCATGTCCAGAACATGATGGATGTCGCCAAGCAGTACGAAGCTGAGGTGCTGGGCCGGAACCGCGCCGCCTATCAGGGCGTGGAAGGCGCTTTCGCCCACATCGCGCTGCGGGCGCTCTTCCCCCACGCGGAGGCCGTCAGCTGCCCGACGTGGGACGAGGTGTTCGATGCCGTCAGCCGGGGCGATACCGCCCACGGCGTTGTGCCGTTTGAGAACAGCCACGCAGGCGATGTCTCCGCCGTCCTCGACTTGTGCTACAACCACCCCTGAGCTGTGGGTGGTGGACGTCTACGACCTGCCCATCTCCCAGAACCTGCTCGTCCTGCCCGGCACCCAGCTGGCCCAGCTCAAGCACGTCTACAGCCATCAGCAGGCCATCGCCCAGAGTGAGACGTTCTTAAAGCAGTTCCGTCTGCCCGCCACGGCCATGCCCAACACGGCCATGGCCGCAAAGTTCGTGGCCGAGTCGGGCGACCCGTCCAAAGCCGCCATCGCCAGCGCCGAGACAGCCGCCCTCTACGGGCTGGAAGTCCTCGTCCCCAGCATCAATACCGACGGCGACAACACCACCCGCTTCATTGTCCTCAGCCGCGAAAAGCCCACCGTGGGCAACCGCTTCGCTGCTGTTCACACTGGACAACAAACCCGGCAAGCTGGCTGAGGTCATCCAGGTCATCGGCCGCTTCGGCTACGATATGGAGTCCATCAAGAGCCGTCCGCTGCCCCATGTCCCCTTTGATTATTATTTTTACGTCGAGCTGGTGGGCGACCCCTCCGCCGACGAGACCGCCGCGCTGCTGCGTGAGCTGGACCATACCTGCCGCACGGTGCGGCTGTTAGGAGTGTATACAAAATGAGTGGATTTATCGGCACCAAGCTCACCATGAATCTGGGTGAGCGCAGCTATGACATCATCCTGAAAAACGGCGCACTGGAAAATCTGTACCAGTTTGCCCGCCTCGACCGCCGGGTGGCGGTGGTGACGGACGCAGGCGTTCCGCCGAGTACGCACAGCGTGGCCGACCAGTGCCGCGACGCAAAAATTATTACGGTCCCGCAGGGCGAGGCCAGCAAGAGCATGAAGATCCTCGAAAGCGTCCTGCGCCAGATGCTGGAGTTCAACATGGGCCGCGGCGACCTCGTCATCGCCGTGGGCGGCGGCGTCGTGGGCGACCTGGCGGGTTTTGCCGCTTCCATCTATATGCGCGGCATCGACTTCATCAACTGCCCCACCACCACCCTCTCGATGATCGATTCCTCCATCGGCGGCAAGACCGCTGTGGATCTGGGGGAGACGAAGAACATCGTCGGCTCCTTCTGGCAGCCCAAGCTGGTCATCGTAGACCCCAGCACCCTCGCCACCCTGCCCCGCCGCCAGTACATCAACGGTCTGGCCGAGTCGGTGAAGGCCAGCCTGCTGGCCGACCCGGAGCTGTTCGCCATCTTTGAGAAGGGCGACATCGACGAGCAGATCGGCGAAATTATTTACCGCAGCCTCCGTTTCAAAAAGAGCATCGTCGAGCAGGACGAGACGGAGCATGGGATGCGCAAGGCCCTCAATTTCGGCCACACCATCGGCCACGGCATCGAGGCCGTCAAGGGCGTCAAGGGACGCCGCACCGTGGGCCTCTACCACGGCGAGTGCGTGGCTCTGGGGATGCTGCCGATGATCGAGTCCAAGGCACTGCAGAAGCGCGTCCGTGCGGTCTACCGCCGTCTGGGCCTGCCCCTGCGTACCGCCTACAACAAGGACAAGGTCTACGCCGAGATGCTCCACGACAAAAAGGCACAGGGTGGCCAGATCACCGTCATCAAGGTGCCGGGCCTTGGCTGCTGGCGCGCGGAGACCATCCCGGTGGAGGGTCTGCGCCCCCTGCTGGGCATGGAGGACTAAAGCCATGAAAAACACCTTTGGCAGCGCATTGGCGCTGACCATCTTCGGCGAGAGCCACGGCAGGGCCATCGGCGGTGTGCTGGACGGCATGGCCGCGGGTGTGCCGGTGGATGAGGAATTCATTGCCGCCTGCATGGATAAGCGCCGCGCCCGGGCGACGGGCTTTCGACGCCCCGCGTGGAGGCCGATAACGTACAACTGCTCTCCGGCGTCGTGAACGGTCACACCACCGGCACGGCCATCGCCCTGATGATCGAGAACCAGAACACCCGCAGCGGCGACTACGCCAAGACGGCCGACCTTCTCCGCCCCGGCCACGCGGACTATACCGCCTACGCCAAATACCACGGCTTTCAAGACGCCCGGGGCGGTGGACACTTTCGGGCCGCATCACTGCCGCGCTGGTGGCAGGCGGTGCCATCGTGCTGGGTGCGCTGAACCGCGCCGGCATCGACATCACCACCCACATCGCCCGCTGTGCCGGCATTTCCGATACGCCCTTTGCGCTGGACGATGCCGCCGCACTGGCCGCTCAGGTGAGCGTGCTGGAAAGCAGGGACGAGGGCTTCGCCCTGCTGAATGCTTCCGTCGAAGAGCCGATGAAAACGGCCATCCGTGCCGCCGGTTCGGAGGGCGACAGCGTGGGCGGCATCCTTGAAACAGCCATTCTCGGCCTGCCCGCCGGTGTGGGCGAGCCGTATTTTGACAGCGTGGAGAGCCTTATTTCCCATATGGCGTTTTCGGTGCCTGCCGTGAAGGGCATTGAGTTCGGCACCGGCTTCGGCTTCGCCGACCTGAAAGGCTCTGAGGCCAACGATGCCTTCCGCATGAAGGGCGATTCGGTGGTCACGGCCACCAACCACAACGCGGGCATCAACGGCGGCATCACCAACGGAATGCCTGTCGTCTTCCGCACCGCTGTCAAGCCGACGCCCAGCATCTACAAAGAGCAGGAGACGGTGGATTACATTGCAAAGCAGGACGCGCCCCTCTCCATTCAGGGCCGTCATGACCCCTGCATCGTGCCGCGGGCTGCCATCGTCCAGACCTGCGCCGCCGCGCTGGCTGTGGGCGATTTGATGACCGCCCGCTGCGGCACCGCATGGATGGAGCGGCCCACCGGCTACCGCAGGGAGGGACTGTGATGGAATACGGACTCATCGGCTCGAAACTGGGCCATTCCTACTCGAAGATCATCCATGATGCCTGCGGCTATCGCTACGACCTCTGCCCGCTTCCCACCGAAGAGGAAGCCCGGGCTTCCTTACCAGGCGGCAGTTCAAGGCCATCAATGTCACCATCCCCTATAAGCGGCTGGTGATGGAATACTGCACCTACATCGACCCCCGTGCCAAGGCCATCGGTGCGGTGAACACCGTGGTCAACAAGAACGGCCTGCTCTACGGCTACAACACCGATCATCTCGGCTTTGCCCACCTGTGCGACGCCCACGGCGTCGATTTTGCGGGCAGGACCGTCCTCATCCTCGGCACCGGCGGCACCCACAACACCACCAGCGCCGTCGCCCGCGACAAGGGCGCGGCCAGGGTGCTCACCGTCAGCCGGACGCCCGACGCCGCCAAAGGCCAGCTCTCCTATGAAGAGGCCGTTGCCAGCGGCGCACAGATCGTCATCAACACCACCCCCGCCGGAATGTACCCCAACGTGGGCGTGTGCAGTCTGGACGTGGCAAAAATGCCCGGGCTGGAAGCTGTGCTGGACGTGGTGTACAACCCCGATAAGACGGAGCTCATCCTCCGGGCCGAGGAGGCCGGGGTCCCGGTGGCGGTGGGCGGCCTCGAGATGCTGGTGGCGCAGGCCGTGTATGCCGCCGAATACTTCCTCAGACGGAAGTTCGACGACGCGGCAGGGGAGATCGGCCGCATCACTGCCGCACTCCGCCGCGATATGCTCAACGTGGCCCTCATCGGAATGCCCTCCAGCGGAAAATCCACCGTGGGCCGTGCATTGGCCGAGAAGCTGGGCAAAAAGTTCATCGACCTCGACGAGGAGATCGTCAAGGCCGACGGCCGCAGCATCCCCGACATCTTCGCCGCCGAGGGCGAGGACGGCTTCCGCGCGAAGGAATCCGCCCAGACCGCCCGCTTTGCCAAAGAGGGGCGACAGCTGCTCTCCTGCGGCGGCGGCATCATCAAGCGGGCGAGAATCTGCGGGCGCTGCATCAGAACGGCGTCCTGCTCTTCCTCGACCGGCCCCTGGATGCGCTGACGGTGGGCGGCGGACGTCCGCTCTCGTCCAGCACCGAGGCGCTGAAAAAGATGGAGGCGGAGCGCCGCCCCCTGTATCTCGCGGCGGCAGACGCCGTTATCCCGAACAGCGGCACGGTGGAGGACGCCGTGACCGCCGCAATGGAGGCACTGGATGAAATTTTTAGTCATTAACGGCCCCAACCTCAACATGATGCACTTCACCGAGCCGGGCGTGACCGGTCAGCTGGATTACAACGGCCTGCTGGATTACCTCGAGCTGTGCTGCACCAAGATGGGCATGGAAGTGGAATTTTTCCAGTCCAACCACGAGGGCGACCTCATCGACGAGATCCAGTCTGCCGCAGGCCGGGCCGACGGCATCATCCTGAACCCCGGCGGCTACGCCCATTACAGCGTCGCCATCCTCGACGCGCTGCGCCTCTGCGGTGTGCCTGCCGTGGAAGTGCTGCTCAGCGAGCCCGACGAGCACGAGTCCTTCCGCAAGACGGACATCGTCTCGTTCGGCTGTCAGGGCCATTTCATCGGCGAGGGCATCAGCGGCTATCTCCACGCTGCCGCCTATCTGGCCCAGCTGCTGCGGCTGGACGGCAGTGCGCACACCCATTTAGTGATGTAAAAAATCGACTCTCTTCTGCTGGAAAGCGGAGCAAAGAGGGCGTGGAAAAGAAGGATAGAAAGGAAAAATTTTATGATCATCTCCACCAAAAAGGGTGCCCCGAAGGAAGAACTCGAGAAAATCGTTGACCGCTTCGAAAAGCAGGGCCTCGACGTCACCCTCATCACCGGCAAGGACTACAATGTCTTCGGCCTCGTGGGCGATACCACCAAGATTGACGAGCGCGACGTCCTCGCCAACCCCTGGATCGACAACGTGACCCGTGTTTCCGCTCCCTATAAGCGTGCAAACCGCCTGTTCCACCCGGCAGATTCCGTCATCGACTGCGGCGGCGTCAAGATCGGCGGCAAGGAGAAGATCGCTGTCATGGCCGGCCCCTGCAGCATCGAGAGCGAAGAGCAGGCCCTCCGCATCGCACAGGGCGTCAAGGCCGGCGGCGCGACCCTCTTCCGCGGCGGCGCTTACAAGCCCCGCACCTCTCCCTACTCCTTCCAGGGCCTCGAGACCGAGGGCATCCTTGACATGGTGAAGGCCCGCGAGGCCACCGGTATGCCCATCGTCTCCGAGCTGATGAGCGAGGACCGCATCCCCGAGTTCGAGGAGTATGTGGACGTGGTGCAGATCGGCGCCCGCAATATGCAGAACTTCCAGCTGCTCAAGGCTGTGGGCAAGATGCACAAGCCCGTTCTGCTCAAGCGCGGCCTTTGCAACACCATCGAAGAGTGGATCATGAGCGCCGAGTACATCATGGCCGGCGGCAACGAGCAGGTCATCCTCTGTGAGCGCGGCATCCGCACCTTCGAGAAGTACACCCGCAACACCCTCGACCTCTCCGCTGTGCCGATCATCCACGAGAAGACCCATCTGCCCGTCATCGTGGACCCCAGCCACGCCACCGGCAAGGCAAACCTTGTGGAGCCCATGATGATCGCCGCTGTCGCCGCCGGTGCCGACGGCCTTGAGGTGGAAGTCCACTACGACCCCCGCCACGCATGGAGCGACGGCGCACAGTGTCTGACCCCCGACGCCTTTGCGCAGGCTATGGCAAAGTGCCGTCAGGTCGCATGGGCCATCGGCCGGGATATGTGATATGAATGCTACGATAAAACGCGCCCCCGGCGGCATCGGCGGCACCATCACCGCGCCGCCCAGCAAGAGCATGGCGCACCGTGCGGTGCTCTGCTCGGCGCTGGCCGAGGGTACTTCCCACATCGAAAACCTTGAATTCAGCAAGGATATTTCTGCCACCCTCTCCGCCGCCGGGCAGCTCTGCGCCAAAGTGCGCACCGGTGCGGATCGTGCCGTCGTGGAGGGTCTGGGGAGCTTTCTGCCCGTCAGCGCTCCGGTGGACTGCTGTGAGAGTGGAAGCACCCTGCGCTTTCTCATCCCCATTGCCAGCCTCACCGGGCAGAAAGTGACCTTTGTTGGCCGCGGACGGCTGATGGAACGCCCTCAGACAGTATACGAGAAGTTGTATCAGAAGCAGTCTCTCCGCTTTGAACAGTCCCCGGCGGGCCTGACCGTCGAAGGAAGTCTGAAAAGCAGCGAATACGAGCTGGCGGGCAACGTGTCCAGCCAGTTCATCAGCGGATTGCTGTTTGCCCTGCCGCTGCTGGCAGGCGACAGCACTCTCCACCTTATCCCGCCGGTAGAGAGCCGCAGTTATATCGAGATGACCCGGGCGGCCCAGCGCCGTTTCGGTGTCGAGAGCCGCTGGCAGGACGAAAACACCCTCTTCATCCCGGGCGGGCAGAAATACCGGCCTTGCGATTACACCGTGGAGGGCGATTACAGCCAGGCGGCATTCCCGGCGGTGCTGGGAGCGGTGCAGGGCGGCGTGACCCTCAAAGGATTATCCGCCGACACCCTGCAGGGCGATGCCGCGATCCTCGACATTCTGCGCCGCTATGGTGCAAGCTTCCGCACCACCGATGCAGGCATCGTGTTCGAGAAAGCACCTCTCCACGGTGTGGACATTGACCTTGCCGACTGCCCCGACCTCGGCCCCGTGCTGATGGTCCTGGGCCTGCTTTGCGAGGGGACCACCACCATCCGCAACGCGGAACGTCTCCGTATCAAGGAGAGCGACCGCATTGCAGCCATGGAAGCCGAACTGCGGGCCTGCGGCGGCGTCCTCGAGAGCGAGGGCGGCACCATCACCATCCACGGCTGTGCAGACAGGCTCCACGCCCCCGCCGCGCCGCTCCACGGCCACAACGACCACCGTGTGGTGATGAGCCTTGCGGTGCTGGCGCTGGCCGCCGGGCTGGAACTCTCCATCGACGACGCCGAGGCCGTGCAGAAGAGCTGGCCCCATTTCTTTGAAGCCATCAAGCCGTTAGGCGCGGAGGTAGAATATGCTGGATAAAACAAAGCGTTATCTCATCGTGGGCCTCGGACTGCTGGGCGGCAAATACGCCCTCGAGCTTTCCAAAGCCGGATTCCATGTGGACGGCATCAACCGCAGCGAGGGCCACTTACAGTACGCTCTCGACCACGGCTATATCGCCAGCGGAAAGACCCACGATTTCGAGGACCTCGTCTCGCAGGCCGACCACATCATCTTCGGCCTCTACCCCACGGCCCTCATCGACTGGTTCAAGACCTACGGCCATCTCATCAAGTCCGGCTGCATCTTTACCGATGTCTCCGGCGTCAAGACCGGCCTTGTGGAGCCGGTGCAGGCCATGTGTCCGGAGGGCGTGGAGTTCATCGCCAGCCACCCGATGGCAGGCCGTGAGACTTCCAGCGTCGAGCACGCCGCCGAGGTCAGCTTTGCCCCGGCCAACTTCATCATCACCCCCACCGAGAAGAACACCCCCGAGGCCGTCCAGTGGGCAAAAGAGCTGGCCGAGGTGCTGGGCTTCCGCCACATCTGCACCCTGACGGTGCAGGAGCACGACAAGATGATCGGCTACGTCAGCCAGCTCTGCCACGCCATCGCCGTCAGCCTCATGTGCGCCAACGACAACTCTTCTCTCTGCGAGTACACGGGCGACTCCTTCCGCGATCTGACCCGCATCGCCCGCATCAACGAGAAGATGTGGGCGGAGCTGTTCCTCTGGAACAAGGAGAACCTCATCGCCGAGATCGACCAGTTCGATTCCGCTCTGGACCAGCTGCGGGACGCCCTCGTGGCCGATGACCGGGACAAGCTGGAAGAGATGTTCCGTCTGTCCACCCAGCGCCGCGCCGCATTCGACAAAAAGGACTCGTGACCGTAAAGGAGGCCGCCCATGCCCAAGCAGGAGGGACAAAAATCCAAACTGTTGGCGCTGCTGCATATCTTTGAGCAGCAGACCGACGAGGAGCATCTGCTGAATGTGCCTCAGCTGGTGGAGCTGCTGGCCCGGCAGGGCATCCTCTGCGAGCGAAAGAGCGTCTACAGCGACATCGACGCGCTGAACGCGCTGGGCTATGACATCCGGCTGCGCCGGGGCCGCAGCGGCGGCTATTGGATGGCGACGCGGCCTTTCGAGCTGGCGGAGCTGAAGCTTCTGGTGGACGCTGTCCAGTCCAGCCGGGTCATCTCGAAAGCGTCCAGTGATAAGCTCATCCATAAGCTGGAAGGGCTGGCCTCCCAGTATGAGGGCAGTCAGCTCCAGCGTCAGGTCTATGTCGATGGCCGCCCCAAGAGCGCCAACAAAGACCTGCCCTACAGCGTGGACGCCCTCTTTACGGCCATCAACACCGGCAGGATGGTGCGCTTCCGCTACAAAAAGGCGGGACGCCCCGCGCCTTACACCATCAGCCCCTGGCAGATGGCGTGGGAGAACGGCTGCTACTACCTCATCGCCTATCAGGACGAGAAGGAGCCGGTGGGCATCCGCCATTACCGGGTGGATAAAATGGCCGGCGTCACGGTGCTGGACGAGCCCCGCCGCGGCAAAGAGCAGTTCGCGGATCTCGACCTGCCCGCCTACCTGAAAAAGCACTTCCAGATGTTCGGCGGGCCGGAGTATAGAGTCACCCTGCGGTGTACTTCCGACCTTGAATCAGCTATGCGGGAGCGCTTCGGCGCTTCGCCCATCTTCGTGCCGGAAGGGAAGGAGTACTTCCATTTTGACATCCCCGTCTGTGTCAGCGACCAGTTCTACGGCTGGGTCTGCGGCTTCGGCGGCAAGATAGAAGTCGTCTCGCCCGCCGAGGTGCGAGACGGCCTGCGGGCGCTGAACGAGCGGCTGGTAAAAATGCATCAATAAAAATAAAGAGGCTGTTGCAAAACAGCTTCATGAAAAAATAATGCACAAAACCCGGAACCTTTTCGGGGCCAGAATGGCTCAAAAAGGGTTCCGGGTTTCTGATTTTGTGCTATTTCTTTGTGCGAATTGCTATCGCATTTTTATTTTGCAACAGCCCCACAGGTGCAGAAGATCAGCCCTCGATGAGCTCGACGGTCTTCATCTTGACGGGGGTCTTGGGCTTGTCGTTCCAGTCGGTGGGGACGGATGCGATCTTGTCCACGACGTCCATGCCGGCGACGACCTTGCCGAAAGCGGCGTACTGGCCGTCCAGATGGGGTGCGTCCTTATGCATGATGAAGAACTGGCTGCCGGCACTGTTGGTTCATACTGCGGGCCATGCTGATGACGCCGCGGACGTGCTTGATGGGGTTGTTGACGCCGTTGGCGGCAAACTCGCCCTTGATGTTCCAGCCGGGGCCGCCGGTGCCGTTGCCCAGCGGGCAGCCGCCCTGGATCATGAAGTTGGGGATGACGCGGTGAAAGGTCAGGCCGTTGTAGAAGCCCTGATTGACCAGCTTCTTGAAATTCTCACAGGTGATGGGGGCGGCTTCCTCGTTCAGCTCGATGTCGATGATGCCGCCGTCTTCCATAGTAATGCGAACCATAGTTTTAACAATGCTCCTTTATCATAGCCCGTTTCGGGTGGGTGCGGCAGATGCTCTGCCGAAGCTCCCCTTTAGTATACCATACCTTTTGCAGAGCGCAACGGCGCAGATGCAACCTTTTTGTAAAGAATCACCGCATTTCTACCATATCCTGCCAGAAACGCTTGGGACAGTGGGTCATCCGGCCCTTTCGTTGTGGCGGGCCTTGATCTCCAGCGTGTCGTAGAACTGCTTCCAGAGGGCCTGAAACTCCTGTTCCCGGGCGCTGGGCGGGGGCAGCTCCAGCGGCGCGGCCAGCTCCAGAAGCTGGGCCTTGTGCTCCTGATAAAGCAATACCGCCTGATGGACTGCGTCGTATATCATGAAGTTCTCTTCCGGAAAGCGGGAGCAGAAATGCCCCCGCAGCAGAGGCAGGATATAGTTTTTGGGGTGGATGACCGCACCCAGCATCCCGTCGTGCTCCTCGAAGCGGACGAAGCCCTGAAACTTGTCCACCTCCCAGTCGAGACTCTTTTTCATCTCGTAGAGCAGGGCCACATCCGGATGGCCCATCCGCTTGACCGTGCCGGGGCCGAGGGCGAAGGCCAGATGCAGGAAGCGGATGAGCAGCAATTCCTTATCCTCCTGCCCGGAGAGAAAATCCCGGCTGACGAGACATTCCGTCTCCCGGCCCAGTTTCCGGCCAAGGGCCGAAAAGACCCGCTGCGCTCTGGCAGAGTCCGTCTCGATGTCCCGGACGGGGTAAAGGGTGGCCGTCTCCCGCTGGGGCGTCCAGACGGCGAAGGGGATCTCATGCTGGGCGAAACTCTCGAATACACAGCACAGGAAGCCCTCAAAGCTGCCATCGTAGAGGTAGACCACATCGGCGTCGTGGAGCTTCCGGGGCGGCATCACAGTGCTCTCGCCAGACATTGCACCGCCTCCTCCCGCACCATCCGCTGGGCCGCCCGGGGCGGCACGCCCTGCTCCACCAGCCGGTCAACGGCGGGCGGTGCGAACATACTCAGCTGTTCGGCCCCGGCGCTGAAGACGTTGGGGTCGATGAGCGCCCGGGTGATGCGCTCCCGTCCGGCGCTGCCCCGGCCCGGGTGCGCCCCGGAAAAGCCCCGGCAGGTGATGAAATACTGCGCCCGCTTGAGCACGACGCCCATCCGCTTGAGCTCGTCGAGGCCGAGGGCCGACAGCCGCCGGGCGTCCCGGATGCGGCGGGCGCTCTTGGGGCCGATGCCCGGCACCCGCAGCAGCATCTCGAAGGGGGCGCGGTTCACGTCCACCGGGAACAGCCCGTAGTGCTGGACGGCCCAGCTGCATTTCGGGTCGAGATAGGGGTTGAAGCTCTGGTTGTCCTGATCCAGTATCTCGTCGGCCCTGAACTGGTAGAACCGCAGCAGCCAGTCGGCCTGATAGAGCCGGTGTTCCCGCAGGAGCGGCGGCTTGGTATCCAGCGCGGGCAGGCGGGTGTCGTCCGACACCGGGATATAGGCCGAGTAGAACACCCGCTTGAGGCCGTATTTCTGGTACATCCCCTCGGACAGCTGCAAAATATGGTAGTCCGTCTCGGGCGACGCACCGACGATCATCTGGGTGCTCTGGCCGGCGGGAGCGAACTTGGGCGCGTGGCGGTAGAGGGTCAGCTCCTGCCTGCTCTCTTCGCCTGCCACCGAGATCTGCTTCATGGGCCGGAAGATGGAGTGGCGGCCCTTGTCGGGGGCGAGAAGATGGAGGCTCTGCTCGCTGGGCAGCTCGACGTTGACGCTGAGGCGGTCGGCGAGATAGCCCATCTGCTGGATGAGCTCGGGGCTGGTGCCGGGGATGGTCTTGGCATGGATGTAGCCGCCGAAGTGATATTCGTTCCGCAGCAGCCGCAGAACGGTGAGCATCCGCTCGGTGGTGTAGTCGGGGGTCCCCAGCACGGCGCTGGAGAGGAAAAGTCCCTCGATGTAGTTGCGGCGGTAGAACTCGATGGTCAGTTCTGCCAGCTCCCGGGGCGAAAAAGTGGCCCGGGGAACGTCGTTGGACTTCCGATTGACGCAGTAGCTGCAGTCGAAGGCGCAGCAGTTGCTCATCAGGACCTTCAGCAGGCTGACGCAGCGGCCATCAGCGGTAAAGGCGTGGCAGCAGCCCGGCGCATAGCAGCTGCCGATGGTGCCGCGCTTCGCCGGATGGGACGCGCCGCTGGACGTGCAGGCCACGTCATATTTTGCGCTGTCGGCCAAGATGGTGAGCTTGTCCATCAGGGACTGTTCCATAGAAAGATACCTCCCAGAAGGGGATATCTCCCCCTTACCCCCACAGCTGCGGATCGGAAGCGCCGTGGGGCAGGGGAGAGACTCACCACTTGGCCTTCGTCTCGACCACGCGGCCCGCGATGTGCAGGCGGTTCAGGTCCTCACCCTTGATGACCAGCTCGTTGTAAGCGGGGTTGAAGGGCTGCAGAACGACGCAGTTGCCCCGCTGGATATACCGCTTGAGGGTGCCTTCGCCCTCGTCGCCGTAGACCAGCACGCCCAGGTCGCCGTTTTCCAGCGTGTCCTGCTTGTGGACAAGGGCAAGGTCGCCGTCCTGGATGCGGGGCTCCATGCTGTCGCCGCGCACGACGAGGTAGAAGTAGTTGGAGGGGTCCTTGACGCGGGCATACTCCTGCCCATAATCCTCCTCAAAGGCCAGTGCGCCGTACCCGGCCTTCACGGTGCCGATGACCGGGATGAGGCTCTCGGCGTAGTTGCCGAAAAAGCGCTCCTCGGGGGTGGTCACGTTGGACACCGGGCGGTAGAGCCCCAGCAGGAAATCGGCTGTGGTGCTCAGGATCTCAGCGATGCGGGCCACCGTGGCGGGGTCGGGAGAGGATTTGCCGCTTTCCCACTTGCCGACGGCCTGCTGGGTCACCCCCAGTTTGGATGCCAGCTCAGCCTGACTGATCCCCTTCTGCTTGCGGCACTGCTTCAAAAGCTCTGAAAACGACATGGTCGTACACTCCTTTACTCCGAGGTCAATATTTTATGCTTTTATTGTACAACAAAAAGATGTTTTTGTAAAGAGAAAAGTGAGCGGCCAGCCAAAAAAAGGTTGTCGCATGAGAGGGATTTGCAGGACTGGACGAAAAACTTTCAATTTGGGCTTGACAGAAGGCCGGAAATCTGGTAAATTAAATAGGCATTCGGTACGGCGTGTGCGAGTGCCCACGAGGAGAGATGTCCGAGTGGTTTAAGGAAGCAGTCTTGAAAACTGCCGTACGGCAACGTACCGTGGGTTCGAATCCCACTCTCTCCGCCATTTTTTTGAATAAGTGTAACGCACTTTGCTCTGGAGTAGTACTCAAGAGGCCGAAGAGGCGCCCCTGCTAAGGGCGTAGGTCGTCTAAACAACGGCGCGAGGGTTCAAATCCCTCCTACTCCGCCAAGAAAAAGCTCGATGGTTCGTTGAAACCACCGGGCTTTTTCCGTTATTGCATGCTTTTGTGAATTTTCGGGGGCCGATGATTTACTTTTGCACCCGGATTTCTTATAATGGGATAAAACGGAAATGCCGGAACAGGAGGAAACGAGCAATGGCACTCAAAAAATTTGCCCGCAGGGATGTCATCCTGCCCGCAGCGGTCTTCCTGCTCACATTTGCGGCGGCCCTGTTTTCGCTCCGGCTGCTCTCGCTCAATCAGGAAAAAGACGAGCGGCTGCGGGCGGTCTATGCGGCCGAGTCCACCATCAGCCGTGTGTCTTCCCAGCTGAACCGCTATCTGGCAGAATCGGACTTCATCAAAAAATATATCGAGTCGGGCCATGTGCTCCGTGAAGAGGAGTTTGCAGGTATATCCGGCAATATGCAGGATGGCAGCAGCGTCATCAAGACCCACGAGCTGGCGAAAGACGGCGTCGTCTCCCAGGTGTACCCGGTAGCGGGCAATGAGGCGGCCATCGGGCTCGATGTGCTGCATAACCCCGCCCGCAAAAAGGAAGCAAACCTTGCCAGGAACAGCGGGATGTACACCATCGCTGGTCCCTTCGAGCTGGTGCAGGGCGGAACGGGCGCGCTGCTGTTTGACCCCATCTATACCTATAGTAAAAAGGGGGAGCGCTCGTTCTGGGGCTTCTCCATCCTTGTTTTACAGTGGGACAACTTCATGGAGGAGGTCGAGCTGGACAAGATGGAGGAGGCGGGCTACCGGTATCAAATCTGGAAAAAAGACCCCTATACCGGCGAAAAGATCGTCATCGCGGAGAGCGAAGAGGATTTCCCCGGCAACGCGCTGGAAGTTGCGTGCAGCGTCCCCAACGATACATGGTATTTTGAGATCATCCCGAAAGCCGGGTGGTTCTCGGACCAGCAGCTCTCGCTGGATATCGCCATCGCCGCCATCATCGGCATGATGGCGGCCTATGCCTGCTGGGAGCTCATGAACCGGCACCGGAAGGACCTGCAGCACGAAGCGGCCCTTGAAAAGTCTGCGCAGGAGGCCCGGGCAGCCAACGAGGCAAAGACCCGCTTCCTGTTCAATATGAGCCATGACATCCGCACCCCGATGAACGCCATCATCGGCTTTTCGGAGCTTCTGGAAAAGCACATCGACGAGAAGGACAAGGTGCTGGATTACACCGAGAAGATACGCTCGTCCAGCGCATTTCTGCTCTCGCTCATCAACTATGTGCTGGAAATGGCCCGCATCGAGAGCGGCAAGGCTGTGCTGAAAGAAGAAACCGGCGACCTGTGTGCGCTGATGCAGACGCTCTCGGACGTCTTCGAGCCCTCTGTCCGGCAGAAAAGCTGACCTGCACCTACCATACGGATGTCGAACATCCCTATATTGTGAGCGACCGCACCAAAGTGCGGGAGATCTTGCTGAATGTCATCAGCAACGCCATCAAGTATACGCCCGAGGGCGGACATATTGCGGTGTCGGTGAAGGAACTGCCGGCTGAGAAGCCGAAGACGGGCCGCTACACCTTTACTGTTCAGGACGACGGCATCGGCATGAGCGAGGAGTATCTGCCCCATATCTTCGAGGAGTTCACCCGTGAGCATACCAGCACCGAGAGCAAAGTCATCGGCACCGGCCTCGGCCTGCCCATCGTGAAGGCTCTCGTGGAGTGGATGCACGGCAGCATCGACGTTCAGAGCAAGCCGGGCGCAGGAACCACTGTGACCATCACCCTTGGATTCCCACTGGCGGATGAGGCCCAGAAGAGGGTAGAGGAGCAGGACGCAGAGGGCGACGCGGCCCGGCTCAGGGGCTGCCGCATCCTGCTGGCCGAGGACAACGACCTCAACGCAGAGATCGTCGTGACCATTCTGGAAGAGAGCGGCCTTACCGTGGAGCGCACTGCCGATGGCGAACTCTGTATCGAAGCGCTCAAGGCCCACCCGGCGGGCTATTATGATGCCATCCTCATGGACATCCAGATGCCCAACATGGACGGCTATCAGGCAGCGAAGCTCATCCGCAGTCTGTCGGGCAATTACCGCACCATCCCCATCATCGCCATGACGGCCAACGCCTTCGACGAAGATCGCCAGAAAGCCCTCTCCGTCGGCATGGACGCCCATCTGGCAAAGCCTGTTGATGTGAAGCGGCTGTTTGGGATTCTGCGGAACGTGATAAGATGAGCCTATCGTTTCATCTGTCAAAATCTCTGAAAATGAGGGCAAGGGCGGAGTGCTCGGAAAGGAGCATCCGCCATTGTGCGCCCCGGCTCGGTTCGGATTTCATCGCCACGGCCAGGGGGCTTCTGACAGATGCGATTCGTTCGGATCTGAAAAACCTGAAGGGGTTCCGGTTGGAAGCTCATCCGAGCATCTTGCTCGAAGCTGAGAGGCTCGACCGGTTGAACACCATCGTTCAGTTCCAGCTCGACAAAATTCTTGCGTGATAAAAAGAGTGCAGCAGAAGGTACTCCGGAAACGGCAGCTTTCTTGGTAGACGTTCCTGGCCGTTGGAACCCGCGCACTAACCGACAGCCCACTGGTTGTCGATTGCCGCCTGCGGGCGGCTGTGCTTCTTCAAGTCCGCTGGTCGAAATAACAAAAGAACCCGGCCTAAGCCGGGGTTCTTTGTTATGGGAGGCAGGACTTGAACCCGCGACCAAGCGGTTATGAGAACGTCGCTAATTTTGAAATCCCATTTTTCTTGTGGAATCTTGTAACTATCTCATAATTCTGAAAAAACGCCTTTGTGTACTTTGACGTAACTTTTGGTGTCTTTTAGTGTCTAAAATGGCTCTTTGTACCCAGAACCGTACCCAAGAATTTTGGGTACGAAACTCGACACTTACTGTTACCATTTTACCATGCCCATATAAAAACCTGAACATCCTGTGGGTGTGTCGTTCTTCATAAGGGTACATCATTTCCACCGTAAAAGCAATATCTATTTTTACATGGCTCACTTTCAAAAGAAGGTGAGCTTTTTCTTTTGCAGAAATCGAGAGGAGGTTTTCCACATGAACACACCCATACAGTTGAAAATCCGAGGTCACACCAAATGACGCTGGACTACTTTTATGGTCAGTCGGGCGAATTGTTCTCCTACTTCCGCATCCCAAAGGCACTGTTCCATGACTGCCGCTTCCGGCAGCTTTCCACCGATGCCCGGACGCTGTACGGCATCCTGCTGGACCGCATGAGCCTGTCGGTGAAAAACGGCTGGCTGGACGAGCAAGGGCGGGTGTATATCATCTACACCGTCCGGGAAGTGCAGGAATCCCTCTGCTGCGCCGAACACAAGGCGGTCAAGCTGTTCCGGGAACTGGAGCAGCTCGACCTCATCGAGCGCAAACGCCGTGGTCTGGGCAGACCCAGCCTGATCTACGTCAAGGACTTTTCCTCCGGCTTGCCAAAAGCGCAAGTACAGAATTGCCCAAACAGCAATTCTGGTGTTGCCGAAAGCGCAATTCTAGTGCAGCCAAAACCGCAAGCAAATAAGACTGATAAGAATAAAACAGAGTGGAGCGATCCTGACCCTATCTATTCCGGGGGCATCCGAGAGCAGCTTGAGGATTATTTTTATCAGGCGTTGGAGGTAGAACTCCTGCTCCAGCTCTGCCCGGACGAGGAGGACACCATCTACCAGATCGTAGATTTGCTTGTGGACACCTGTTCTACCAAACGCAAGATGTTGCGGATTGCCGGAGATGACAAGCCCGCCGAGGTGGTACGCAGCCGGTTTATGAAACTGAACGCTGACCATATCCGCTTTGTGCTGGATTCGCTGGCAGAAAACACTGCCCCGGTGCGGAACATGAAGCAATATCTGCTGGCAACGCTCTACAATGCGCCCACCACCATGAACCTCTACTATCAGAACAAGACGAACCACGACTTTGCACGCGGTTCTCCGAAAGCGGGGTGATGTTATCGCAAAGAAAGCTACGATTATTGCAGTCACCAATCAAAAAGGCGGTGTGGGGAAAAGCACCACCTGTGAAAATCTGAGCATCGGGCTGGCGATGGAGGGCAAAAAAGTTCTGCTGGTGGACACTGACCCACAGGGCAGCCTGACCATCAGCATGGGCTGGCAGCAGCCCGATGAACTGCCCACCACCCTTTCTACCCTGATGGCAAAAGCCATGAACGATCAGCCCATCCAGCCCGGTGAGGGCATTCTGCACCACGCAGAGGGCGTTGATTTGATTCCGGCGAACATCGAACTGGCAGGGCTGGAAGTGGCTCTGGTGAACAGCATGAACCGTGAAAGATGCTGAAACAGGTGTTGGAGGGGGCAAAGCGGGAGTATGATTATATCCTGCTGGACTGTATGCCCTCGCTGGGGATGCTCACCATCAACGCACTGGCGGCGGCAGACGCTGCCCTGATTCCTGTGCAGGCGCAGTACCTGTCTGCAAAAGGCTTGGAACAGCTTTTGCAGACCGTGCAGAAGGTCCGGCGGCAGATCAACCCGAAGCTGAAAATCGAGGGTATCCTACTGACCATGACCGACAGCCGCACCAACTACGGAAAGCAGATCAGCAACCTGATTCGGCAGGCATACGGAAAACACCTGAAGGTGTTCGAGCAGACCATTCCCCGTTCCGTCCGTGCGGCAGAAACCAGTGCGGCAGGCAAAAGCATCTTTGCCTATGACCCCAAAGGCAAGGTGGCAGAAGCCTACAAATCTCTTGCAAAGGAGGTGCTGGCGGATGCCAATCGACAGCGGAAACTTAGCTCTGAAAGGGCTAGATGACCTATTTTCCACCGAGGAAAACCGACAGGAGGAGCAACGGGAACAGGTACAGCAAATTCCCATCGACGAACTGCACCCCTTCACCAACCACCCATTCAAGGTGTTGGACGATGAAGCCATGACCCGGACGGTAGAGAGCATCGCACAGTACGGGGTGCTGGCTCCGCTGATCGCCCGCCCCAGACCAGAGGGTGGCTACGAGATCATCTCCGGGCATCGCCGGAAACACGCCGCAGAGCTTGCCCATCTGGACACCGTGCCAGTCATTGTGCGCAATATGAAGGATGATGCCGCCACGATATTGATGGTCGATTCCAATTTGCAGAGAACACATCCTACCGAGTGAGCGGGCATTTGCGTACAAGATGAAGCTGGATGCGATAAAAAATCAAGGTGCTAGGTCAGATTTAACTTCCCGACAAGTTGTCGGGAAGTTGGAAGCCGCTGATGAAGTCGGAAAAGCCACTGATGAAAGCGGCAGACAAGTCCAGCGTTTCATTCGGCTCACCAATCTTGTCCCTGAACTACTGGACATGGTGGACGAAAAGAAAATCTCTTTTAACCCTGCGGTCGAATTGTCTTATCTTGATGCAAAACAGCAGCAAGATTTTTTAGAAGCAATGGATGCTTCCCAGAATGCGCCCTCTCTTTCGCAAGCCATACGGATAAAGAAGCTGGCGCAGCAAAGCGAGTTCAGTTATGATGCTGTCTACGACATTATGAACGAGGAAAAGAAAAGCGAACTGGACACTGTGACCATCAAAAACGAAACCCTGCGGAAATACTTTCCGCGCAGTTACACGCCCCGGCAGATGGAAAGCATCATCATCAAGCTGCTCGACCAGTGGCAGCTGAAAAAACAGCAGGAAAAACAGAAGAAGCAGGAAGAAGCGCGTTGAGCGCAGACTGAACTAAGAGACCCGATTCGGGTCTTTTTATTTTGCAAAAATAACGGAGGAAACGCCTATGAACAACACGATTGATTTCAAGACCGCAAAGACCATCGACAGCATGAGCAAGAAGCTCGACCACATCGACGATGCCGTGACCGGCTTCTTCTCAATCATGCACATGGCAATGAAGAACGAGCTTGGCAGTGCAGAGCCTTATTTCGCCGCAACCTCGCCGGTTCTGGATCTGACGGTTATCCGTCCTGACGATGCGCCGCACATTTTGGCTTGCTTCGACGAAGCAGATGAGGGTATCGGCATCTCTGAGAACGAGCCGCTGGGCTTCCGTTACAATCCTAAACAGGTTGTCAAGCTGATGGGGCAGCGGTATCTGGTCGGTCCGGTCATTTTTCACCGCTTCGATGAGGATGGCAACTTCGCATCTCTGACGATGGGCGATATGTACACCATCCAGAAATATCTGGAGACCAAGAGTGTCACCCTGATAATCGACCGAGACAAACTGACCTGCATCTGTATCGACTGAGGTGTGCCATGCTGAACTTTTTTATCGGTTTCGCCTTTTTTGAAGCTGGTGCCATTTTCGGCTTCTTCGTGGCGGCTCTGATGCAGGCGGCACGGAGCGGTGAGATCGGACTGAACGGAAAGGAGGATTCGCATGGCTGAAAACACCTTGTCGGTGCTGAAAATTGCACCGGACAGCATCCGCAGCAGGTCGAGATTGACAATAACCTGAAAGCCTTGCAGGAGGCGGTGGGCGGCACGATTGCTGCTGTTTACCCCTTTGCAGACCCGGTGGCTATCATCTGCAATGACGATGGTAAGCTCATGGGTCTGCCGTTGAACCGTTCTCTTCGGGATGAGAACGGGCAGATGTACGATGCCGTTGCCGGAGACTTTCTGGTGGTAGGTCTGGGCGAGGAGGATTTTGCATCGCTTTCCCCGGAACTGGCGCAGAAATATGAGCAGCTTTTTCATCAGCCGGAAGCCTTTCTGAAACTGGGCAACCGTCTGCTGGTGCTGCCGGTGCCTGATGAACCTCCCGCAGAAAAGCCCCGCACCAAGCCTCCGGCAGAGCATGACCGCTAAAAGCATCCTGCTGCATGGGAGGTGATGGCAGTGCAGGAAGAAATCGAACAGAAGTCATTCAACATTATGATCTCCACCACAAAGCTTTCCGCCCGGACCGTCCTGCGGGCGATAAAGGCGGCGTTTCGGCTGTACCAGTCCAAAGCATCCCAAGGCAAGCAAAGCGTCCGCACCCTGTTGCGGCAAAACCGGGGCGTGTCCAGCGTGGAGATCAGCAAGACCGGCATCCGTGGTTTGGAACGCTATGCCAAAAAGTACGGCATCGACTATGCCATCCGCAAGGACACCTCCGAGGTGCCGCCCCGGTATCTGGTCTTTTTCAAAGCCCCGGACGCAGAAGCCTTTCACTCGGCGTTCAAGGAATATTCGGCATCTTTGCTGAACAAGGATAAACGCCCCTCGGTGCTGGCAAAACTGCATGAACTGGTGCAGGCGGCGGCAGAACTCCCCGGAAAAGTCCGGCATAAGGAACAGGAGCGTGGACTGTGACCACGAAAAAGCTGACAAAGCTGCTGGCACTGTACCTGCCCTATATTTTGCTGGGGCTGGTGGCAACCAACTTTGGCGAAGCGTGGCGACTTGCCGAGGGCAAAGAACTGGGCGATAAGATTATGTCCATGATGGGTACGATCCCGGTGGCATTTGCAAACCCTCTGCCCAGCCTGCACCCTCTGGATTTGCTGGTGGGCTTGTGCTGCGGTGCAGGGTTACGGCTGGCAGTCTATCTGCGTGGCAAAAACGCAAAGAAGTACCGCCATGGCATGGAGTACGGCTCTGCCCGGTGGGGCACACCCAAGGATATTGAACCGTTCATGGCTCCCAAGTTTGCGGATAACATCATCCTGACCAAAACGGAACGGTTAATGATGAGCAACCGCCCACCGGACCCCAAGAATGCCCGGAACAAAAACGTGCTGGTGGTGGGCGGCTCCGGCAGCGGCAAAACCCGGTTTTGGCTCAAGCCCAACCTTTTACAATGTCACAGTTCCTATGTGGTTACTGACCCGAAAGGAACGATAGTTCTCGAATGTGGACAGGCCATGTTGAAGAATGGCTACAAGGTGAAAATCCTGAACACCATTAACTTCAAAAAGTCGATGCACTACAATCCGTTCAGCTATGTCCACAGCGAAAAAGACATTCTGAAACTCGTGACTACACTCATGACCAACACCAAAGGCGAAGGTAGTGGTGGCGATCCGTTCTGGGAAAAATCGGAACGTCTTTTGCTGACTGCGCTTATCGCTTATCTGCATTACGAAGCCCCTGTCGAGGAACAAAATTTTGCGACCCTGCTTGAAATGCTGAACACCATGCAGGTGCTGGAGGATGATGAAGAATACCAAAACCCGGTGGATCTGCTGTTTGAGGAACTGGCAAAAAAGAAGCCCAACAGCTTTGCCGGGCGGCAGTACAAACTTTACAAACTGGCTGCCGGAAAGACCGCAAAATCCATCCTCATTTCCTGCGGTGCCAGATTAGCTCCCTTCGACATCCAAGAACTGCGTGATCTCACCATGTACGATGAGCTGCAACTGGACACGCTGGGCGATAAGAAAACGGCGTTGTTCCTCATCATGTCGGACACGGACAGCACCTTTAACTTCCTGATCTCGATGGTCTACACCCAGCTTTTCAATCTGCTGTGCGACAAGGCAGATGATGTGTACGGCGGCAAGCTGCCCATCCATGTGCGGTGCCTCATCGACGAATGTGCCAACATCGGGCAGATCCCCAATCTGGAAAAGCTGGTGGCGACCATCCGCAGCCGTGAAATCTCTGCCTGCCTTGTTTTACAGGCAAGAAGCCAGTTGAAAGCCATCTACAAGGACAATGCGGACACCATCGTGGGCAACATGGATTCTCAAATTTTTCTGGGCGGCTCCGAACCTACCACCCTGAAAGACCTGTCCGAAATGCTGGGCAAAGAAACGATTGATGCCTTCAACACCTCGGACACCCGTGGCAATAGCCCCAGTTACGGCACTACGTTCCAAAGATGGGGCATGAGTTATTGAGCCGGGACGAGCTGGCGGTGCTGGACGGCGGCAAGTGTATTTTGCAGCTGCGAGGTGTGCGCCCTTTTCTCTCGGACAAATACGACCTGACCCAGCACCCGAATTACAAGCTCACCTCCGACTACGACCCCAAAAACACCTTTGATATTGAAAAATATCTGAACCGAAAAGAAAAAATCAATCCCAATGATGAATTTGTTGTGATTGACGCTGATTCGCTCCCGTCTGCCTGACCCGGTAGGCGGTTTTATTTTATCCAGACCAGAGAGGTACACCGGCAAATCCACTTCTGCCGCAGTTCGTGGCTCAAAAATGTACGATTTCAGGTGTGTACGGACGGTCTACAATTTTTTCAAAATAAAGGAGAAACGACTATGGAATTCTTTAACTCTGCTATCGAGGTTCTTCAGACTCTGGTTGTCGCTCTGGGTGCCGGTCTCGGTGTTTGGGGTGCCATCAACCTGCTGGAAGGTTACGGTAACGACAACCCCGGCTCCAATGCTCATGTACGGTAAGGAAGCAAGCAACCGAAAACAAGAGATAGACCGCCAGCACTACACTATTCCGAACCAAAGACCAAAAGATAAGCATTGTGGGAAAATCTAAACTTTTGGATTTTCCTACAATGCCAACTACGGCGGAATCCCTCCCACTCCTTATATCTTTCTGTATACATTGAATTTGTATTTAGTAAAATGCAGACAACACCACGGATCGGCTTTTGGTTGGACAATTCCAACCAAACACCACAGCAGACAGCAGAAAACATTCTGAACGCTAGGAAGCCGGTATGATTGTTACATATAAGGGGAAGAAAAATTTCTTTTAGGTACTTGCTTTCCTAAAACTGATGTGATACAATGATTAAAACTGATGTGATACAATGATTTAATCCAGAAAAGGAAAAATATGCGGCAAGGTATTCTTAAATAAACTGTCAATTTGATAGTGGGAACAAAAAGTAGCAGTCCCGTTTCACTTTTAATATGGGGCTTAGTTTTTTGTACCCAGTTTAAGAATACTTTTATCATGTAATTTTATATGCCCGAAAACATATAAGTGTTTTGGGGCTATTGGAGTTATTTACCCAGTGATAGGAGTATTTATCACTGGGTATTTTTATGCCCTTTTTTGGGTGTTGATAGAAGGAAAATCACATGAAAATAATTAACTTAGGCATTCTGGCTCACGTTGACGCAGGAAAGACAACATTAACGGAAAGTTTATTGTATACCAGTGGTGCAATTGCAGAACTAGGGAGCGTAGATGAAGGCACAACAAGGACAGATACAATGAATTTGGAGCGTCAAAGGGAATCACTATCAGACAGCAGTGACATCTTTTCAGTGGGAGGATGTAAAGTCAACATTATAGATACGCCAGGCCATATGGATTTTTTGGCGGAGGTGTACCGCTCTTTGGCTGTTTTAGATGGGGCCATCTTGGTGATCTCCGCTAAAGATGGCGTGCAGGCCCAGACCCGTATTCTGTTCCATGCCCTGCGGAAAATGAACATTCCCACCGTTATCTTTATCAACAAGATCGACCAGGCTGGCGTTGATTTGCAGAGCGTGGTTCAGTCTGTTCGGGATAAGCTCTCCGCCGATATTATCATCAAGCAGACGGTGTCGCTGTCCCCGGAAATAGTCCTGGAGGAAAATACCGACATAGAAGCATGGGATGCGGTCATCGAAAATAACGATAAATTATTGGAAAAGTATATCGCAGGAGAACCAATCAGCCGGGAAAAACTTGTGCGGGAGGAACAGCGGCGGGTTCAAGACGCCTCCCTGTTCCCGGTCTATTATGGCAGCGCCAAAAAGGGCCTTGGCATTCAACCGTTGATGGATGCGGTGACAGGGCTGTTCCAACCGATTGGGGAACAGGGGAGCGCCGCCCTATGCGGCAGCGTTTTCAAGGTGGAGTATACAGATTGCGGCCAGCGGCGTGTCTATCTACGGCTATACAGCGGAACGCTGCGCCTGCGGGATACGGTGGCCCTGGCCGGGAGAGAAAAGCTGAAAATCACAGAGATGCGTATTCCATCCAAAGGGGAAATTGTTCGGACAGACACCGCTTATCAGGGTGAAATTGTTATCCTTCCCAGCGACAGCGTGAGGTTAAACGATGTATTAGGGGACCAAACCCGGCTCCCTCGTAAAAGGTGGCGCGAGGACCCCCTCCCCATGCTGCGGACGACGATTGCGCCGAAAACGGCAGCGCAAAGAGAACGGCTGCTGGACGCTCTTACGCAACTTGCGGATACTGACCCGCTTTTGCGTTGCGAAGTGGATTCCATCACCCATGAGATCATTCTTTCTTTTTTGGGCCGGGTGCAGTTGGAGGTTGTTTCCGCTTTGCTGTCGGAAAAATACAAGCTTGAAACAGTGGTAAAGGAACCCTCCGTCATTTATATGGAGCGGCCGCTCAAAGCAGCCAGCCACACCATCCATATCGAGGTGCCGCCCAACCCGTTTTGGGCATCCATAGGACTGTCTGTTACACCACTCTCGCTTGGCTCCGGTGTACAATACGAGAGCCGGGTTTCGCTGGGATACTTGAACCAGAGTTTTCAAAACGCTGTCAGGGATGGTATCCGTTACGGGCTGGAGCAGGGCTTGTTCGGCTGGAACGTAACGGACTGTAAGATTTGCTTTGAATACGGGCTTTATTACAGTCCGGTCAGCACGCCGGCGGACTTCCGCTCATTGGCCCCGATTGTATTGGAACAGGCATTGAAGGAATCGGGGACGCAGCTGCTGGAACCTTATCTCCTTCATCCTCTATGCGCCCCAGGAATACCTTTCCAGGGCTTATCATGATGCACCGAAATACTGTGCCACCATCAAACAGCCCAGGTAAAAAAGGATGAAGTTGTCTTTACTGGCGAGATTCCCGCCCGCTGTATACAGGCATACCGTACTGATCTGGCCTTTTACACCAACGGGCGGAGCGTATGCCTTACAGAGCTGAAAGGATATCAGGCCGCTGTCGGTCAGCCGGTCATCCAGCCCCGCCGTCCAAACAGCCGCCTGGACAAGGTGCGCCATATGTTTCAGAAGGTAATGTAAAGATACATAATCGTCAAGACGGCAACAATCAGAAGTTATGGAGGGTAACAATGGAATATAGTAAGGAAGATTTAATGGAAGCAAAAAAGCAAATTTGGGGAGTGGGAGAGAACATGGGAACAGAGGAAAGTAAAAAAATCTGGGAGGAGAACGCACAATTTTGGGATAATGCAATGGGTGACGAATCTAATGAATTTCACAGAGGTAGTGCGTCCCAAAGTAACGGAACTTCTATCTCCTAATCCTGCGGATTACATTTTGGATATTGCGTGTGGCAATGGAAATTATTCTTCGTATCTTGCACAAAGAGGCGCTTCGGTTGTCGCTTTTGATTACAGCAAAAAAATGATAGAATTGGCTAAAAGACGGCAATCACAATATGCAAAACAAATTGAATTTTGTGTGGCGGATGCGACCGATAGAAAAAGTATATTAGAATTAAAAAGAAATCGAGCCTTTACGAAAGCAGTTTCTAATATGGCAATTATGGATATTACGGATATTGAACCACTTCTTATGGCTGTTTATGAACTGTTGCAGGAAAGCGGAATTTTTGTCTTTGCAACGCAACACCCTTGTTTTGTCACGTTGACTGAAAAATATATGACACCGCACAGTTACTATGATATAGCGATTGAAGGGCAACCGAAAGAGCAGATTTATTATCATCGTTCCATACAAGATATTTTAACCTTTGTTTTAGAGCTGGATTTGTCATTGATGGATTTTATGAAGAATGTTTTAAAACCAACAAAGAAATTCCTATGGTAATGATAGTAAGGCTTAAGAAGGTAAAACGTGATAGCTTAAAATAAATTCAAGTTTGTCGGGTAAATAGCAAACCCAGCCGAGCCAGTCAACGGTCAAGATGAACGGCGCATATGCGCAGCCGTTGACAGCCCCGCCCGCCTTTGCTGGTAGGCAATCAAGGGGCGACAGCAAGAAGTGCCACCGCCCGCACTATTATTCAGAAGGGGAATTTCCATGACCGACCAGATAGCCTATCAAGAATATATCCAGCGCAGGTACAACGCCTTTTGCAAGACTGTTATCCGCTGTGCCGCCTTGGACAAGATTTTGAAGCTTAAACGGCAATGGGAACGGCAAGTTTCCCTTGACTATCTGATGAACGAGAAGTTTGTCCAGTTTGCCGCGTCGGAGCCGGACGAGGAATACCCATTTACCGTCTGCGGTCGACCGTCCTGCTCTGCAACGCCGCCCTTGCCGACGCGATCTCTGTTTTGCCGGAGCAGACGCGGGAAGAAATCCTGCGCTATTACTTTCTGCGCCAGCCGCAGCGCGTGATCGGCGCGTGTATTGGCCGGTCACGCAGCACAGCGGGGCGGCATATCCAGCTTGCCTTGCAGCGGCTACGCGAAGAAATGGGGGTGAGCCGGTATGAGTAGACTTCTCCCCTATGAAACAATCCTCAAAGCCCGTGAGGGCGACCCAGAAGCCGTGAACGCTGTCCTGCTCCACTACGCCGGATATATCCGCTATTTCTCAAAAGTGAACGGGCAGGTCAACGCCGAGGTGGAGGACTATGTAAAGCAGCGGTTAATTGACTGTCAATTCAAGTTCCGGCTTGACGAACCACCGGACAAGTCATAAAAACTGAATACCAGCCGCCACCGACGCGGCCAGCGAAAGCAGTAAGTCTTGAAAAAGATTTACTGCTTTTTTTGTTGTCCGGCTCCGCTCCCGGCCATTTTGCCCCCTGCCGGTTGTAGTAGTAAGCGAGGAGGGAATTTTTCTGCCCTGGTGTTTGGCATTTGGAGCATTTACCCGTAGTAGAGGGCAAAGAGAAAGGATTTCTCCAACACCGGGTAGAAACCACTGCGTCCGGTGTCATTTTAGCGAAAGCGGGCAGGAATGCCCTTTACAGGATTAGTAGTAGCAGAAAAAGAGAAACAAACTTTTGTGGTTGCAGTTTTCCAAAAAAGTGGCGGACGGAAGTGAGAGAAAGTTTGCAGTCACGGAGAGCAAGTTTCTACCACGGTGCCAAAATCCGCAATTCTGCAGTTTTGCCCCTCGCGGGAAACTTGTTGGGGAGTGCCTTCCCCAAACCCTGCTCATGCGCCCTTACGGGCGAGAAAGGAGGTCACACCATGCGAAAGAAATACAACACGCCCCACCGCAGCCGCGTTGTGAAAACCCGGCTGTCCGAAGATGAGTATGCCGACTTCACAGCGCGGCTTGCGCCCTATGGTATCAGCCAGTCCGAATTTCTCCGGCAGGCGATACGGCGGGCGACCATACGCCCGGTTGTCCATGTGTCGTCGGTCAATGACGAGTTGCTTTCCGCTGTCGGGAAGCTGACAGCCGAGTACGGCAGGATCGGCGGCAACCTCAATCAGATTGCCCGGTATCTGAACGAATACGGCGTACCCTACAACACCCTTTCCGGCGAGGTACGCGCCGCCATATCCGACCTTGCCGTCCCCGCATGAAGTCCTCAAGAAAGTAGGTGACGCGGTTGGCAACACTCAAGCATATCAACTCTAAAACGCCGACTACGGAGCCGCCGAGCAATATCTCTTTGAGCATGACGAGTTTACCATGAAGCCCGTCCTTGATGAAACCGGCAGGCTTATCCCCCGCGAGGACTACCGGCTGTCCACGCTGAACTGCGACGGGGAGGATTTTGCCGTTGCGTGTATGCGGGCCAATCTCCGCTATCAGAAAAACCAGCGGCGGGAAGATGTGAAAAGCCACCACTACATCATCAGCTTTGACCCGCGGGACGGGCCGGACAACGGCCGACCGTAGACCGGGCGCAGGCGTTGGGGGAACAATTCTGTAAAGAGCATTTTCCCGGCCACCAGGCCCTTGTCTGCACCCACCCGGACGGGCATAACCACAGCGGCAACATTCATGTGCATATCGTCATAAACAGCCTGCGGATTGAGGAAGTGCCGTTCCTGCCCTACATGGACAGGCCGGCCGATACGAAAGTCGGCTGCAAGCACCGATGTACCGACGCTGCCCTGCGCTACTTCAAATCCGAAGTCATGGAGATGTGCCACCGGGAGGGCTTTATCAAATCGACCTCTTGAACGGCAGCAAGAACCGCGTCACCGACCGGGAGTATTGGCGCAGAAAAAGGGACAGGCCGCGCTGGACAAGCAGAACGCCCCCATGATTGCCGATAGTATCACGCCCCGGCAGACCAAGTTTGAAACGAACAAGGAGAAGCTGCGGCAGACCCTACGGAAAGCCCTTGCCACCGCCGCCAGCTTTGACGAGTTTTCCTCTCTGTTGCTGCAGGAGAGTGTGACCGTCAAGGAGAGCGGGGGCGGCTTTCCACCTCACGCCGGACAGGACAAAGCCAATTACCGCCCGGAAGCTGGGCGACGATTTTGACCGCGCCGCTGTCTTTGCCGTTTTAGAGCAAAACGCCGCCAGAGCAGCCGAAGCGCCAGCCAGATCCCCCGATCCCCCACGCACCATAAAAGACCGCTTGCAGGTTGCCAGAGCCGAGATAGCCGCCCCGAAACAGGACGGAGTGCAGCGGCTTGTGGACATTGAGCAGAAAATGGCCGAGGGCAAAGGCCGGGGCTATGAACGCTGGGCGAAGATACACAATCTGAAGCAGGCCGCCAAAACGCTGTCCGTCTACCAGCAATACGGCTTTACTTCCCCGGAGCAGTTAGAAGCCGCCGTTGACACCGCCTATCAGAAAATGCGCCAGACCAGCGGCGAACTGAAAGCACTGGAAACGAAGCTGCAAGGGAAAAAGAAGTTGCAGCGGCAGGTGTTGGCCTACGCCAGACCAAGGCCGCCCGCGACGGGCTGCGGGCACAGAAATCCGAGAAAGCCCGCGCCGCATACCGGCAGGCCCATGAGAGCGATTTTATCATAGCCGACGCAGCAGCCCGGTATTTCAAGGCGCATGGCATTACCAAGCTGCCCGCCCGGAAAGCGTTGCAGGCCGAGATCGAGCAGCTTATCTCCGAGAAAGACGGCCTGTATAACACCTATCACGAACAGAAACAGCGGTTCAAGGAGTTGCAGACCGTCAAGCGGAACATCGACCAGATTTTGCGCCGGGACGAGCCGCACCGCAGAAAGGAGCAGAGCCATGAGCGATAACCTGCCCCACATGGACTACCGCCAGCACCGGCGGCGCGGCGGCTGGTACATGAGTGCTGTAACTACGATGAGGGAACTGCCTGCTATTGGACGACGGGGAGCCTTGCGTGTGCGTCCAGAGCATTTCCTTTCCCTCATGTGCCACTGGTTCCGTGTGGCTGTCCTGCCCTTGACGGGGAGCTGGCCGCAGCCCTCTTGTGCCGGGGAAGCCGGAAACGGTGTGCCGTCTGCGGGGCGGCCTTTGTCCCCAAATCCAACCGGGGAAAATACTGCCCCGACTGCGCCGGGCGCATGAAGAAAATCAAAGCCGCCGAGAGAAAGCGGAAACAAAGGCAGAGATGTCACGCTTTAGAGCCTTTCAAACCCGCATAAATCAAGGCTTTTTTCGTGGGTGTCAAAGGGTACGCGATACATTTATCCTTTTCCCCCGGAAACGGCGTTTTAATGCGTGACAATACGCCAAAATCAACCCGAACACAGGGAGGTGATCCTATCGCTGATTATATCAGGGCAGACACGCGGCTGCCCGCCTATCTGCCGTATCCCCGTTTCCTGCTGAAAATGGAGATTTCACAGACCGCCAAGCTGCTGTATTCGCTGCTGTTAGACCGTTCCACCCTCTCCCAGAAAAACAAGTGGCTGGACGACGAGGGCAGGATTTATATTATCTATCCCATCGCGGAGATAGCAGAAATACTGGATAAAGGCAGCACCACCATCAAGGGGGCGCTTAATGAACTGGACACGGCGGGGCTGTTGGAACGGGAACGGGGCGGCTTCTCCGCACCGAACCGGCTTTATGTCAAAGTACCGCCAGTGCCACAGGTACAGTTTTCAGACCAACTGATGGCCGGAAGTCCGCCCCTCATAGAGCCGGAAAACCGTCCTACTGATGGTCAGAAAACCGACCTTATGATGGTCGGAAAACCGTCCCCTAACCAAACTACTATAAACAACCTTACAGAGAGCCAAACAAAGGGAGTGAGTGGGGGGCCGTCCGCGCCCTATGGCCGATATGGAAATATTTTTCTGTCACAGACCGAATACGACGAGTTGCAGGCAGAGTACCCTGACAGGCTGGAACGGTTCATCGAGGAAATGAGCCGCTACCTTGCCGCCAACGGGAAAAGCTACCAGAACTATGCCGCCGCCCTGCGGATATGGGCGGGGAACGACAAAAAGGAAGCCCCTAAAAAGGGCATACCAGACTACTCATGCAAGGAGGGCGAGAGTTTATGAAGAATGAAATCAACGCGGTTTTGGAGAATATGACGACCACCATCCCGGAGCCGGAGGACTACACCGGCGAGGACGGTTTACTGTACTGCGGCAAGTGCCGCAAGCCGAAAGAAGCCTATTTTGCGCCGGATAAGGCCGCTATCTTCGGGCGCGACCGCCACCCGGCAGAGTGCGACTGCCAGAGAACCGCCCGCGAGGAACGGGAAGCCGCCGAAAAGCGGCGCAGACACCTTGACACCGTGGAAGAACTGAAACGCCGGGGCTTTACCGACCCCACCATGCGGGACTGGACTTTCGAGAACGACAACGGCAGGAACCCGCAGACCGGGCTTGCCCGCCGGTATGTGGAGCATTGGGAAGATATGCGGACAGACAATATCGGCTGCCTGTTCTGGGGCGGCGTAGGCACCGGCAAAAGCTACCTTGCAGGCTGTATCGCAAACGCCCTCATGGAGAAAGAAATCCCCGTCCGCATGACGAACTTTGCTCTTATCCTCAATGACCTTGCCGCCAGCTTTGAGGGGCGCAACGAGTACATTTCCCGCCTTTGTCGTTATCCGCTGCTGATCATTGACGACTTCGGCATGGAACGCGGGACGGAATACGGGCTGGAACAGGTGTTCAATGTGATTGACAGTTGTTACCGCAGCGGCAAGCCGCTGATCGTCACGACCAACCTTACGCTGGACGACCTGCACAACCCGGAGGACACCGCCCATTCCCGGATTTATGACCGCCTGCTTTCCATGTGCGTCCCGGTACGCTTTACCGGCGACAACTTCCGGCAGGAAACCGCCAAGCGGAAAATGGAGAGCATGAAGAAACTGATTACCGACTGAAAGGAGTATTGCCTATGGCAGATAACAAGCAGCACGACACCCGCACCACCCGCCGCCCTGACTGTGTGACGGAAATCCGCATGGGCAATTCCGTCCTTGTCGTGTCCGGCTATTTCAAGAAAGACACCACAACCACAGCCGCCGACAAAATGGCGCGGGTACTGGAAGCGGAAGCCGCTGCTACACAGGAGCCGACCTATCCGGCGTGAACTGGGCATGGAAAAGCGGCCATGCCAGGACCATGACCGCTGGAACGAAAATCGGAAGTGCTTTAGCAATTCTTAATCTCATTCTCTATAAAATAATTTGCAATTTCAAAGGCTTTTATTCTTCTCTTTGCCAATGTGATTTGTGATTTATAACGCTCGGAATTATCCTTTGATTCAAATGTTTTTACTGTTTCTCTTAGCTTGTGCAGAGTTGAATCAATTTGCCTTTGGCCGCGGTTAATTCATCTATTGTATTCATGTTTTCTCCTTTAACTTCTGATTTTTTTGTTAAATCAGAGTATACCACGGAGTTATGAACTTTTCTACTGCAAATATGGGACGACAACCCATACCATAAAAATCGGAAAATTGAAAAGCTGTAAAGAAGCAAATTTAACGCTTTTGCCGCTGTACAGCCCCCGCCGTTCCGTGGTACAATGAAACCACGGAATAGTGGGGCTGGCTGTCGGAAACGGAGGATTTTATGTTAAGACAAGCCACCCAAAACCTCATTACCGCCCTTTATCCGAGATTGTCCCACGAGGATGAATTGCAAGGCGAGAGTAATTCCATATCGAACCAAAAAAGGATACTCGAAACCTACGCAAAACAGAACGGCTTTACCAATCTGCGCTGGTACACCGACGACGGTTTTTCCGGCGCGAACTTCCAGCGGCCCGGATTTCAAGCCATGCTTGCGGACATTGAAGCCGGGAAAGTGGGTACGGTCATCGTCAAGGACATGAGCCGGTTAGGGCGAAACTACTTGCAGGTAGGGTTTTACACGGAAATGCTGTTCCCTCAAAAGGGTGTGCGTTTTATCGCTGTCAACGATAATGTGGACAGTGCCAGCGAGGGCATGGACAACGATTTTACCCCGCTGCGAAATCTGTTCAATGAATGGCTGGTGAGAGATACGAGCAAGAAAATCAAGGCAGTGAAAAAGTCAAAAGGCATGAGCGGCAAGCCTGTTACCAGCAAGCCGGTTTACGGCTATGTGATGGACGAGGACGAGAATTTTATTATAGACGAGGAAGCCGCCCCGGTGGTGCAGCAGATTTACCAGCTTTGCCTTGCCGGGAACGGCCCGACCAAGATTGCCCGTATGCTGACGGAGCAGCAAATCCCCACGCCGGGGACGCTGGAATATCAGCGGACAGGCAGCACCCGCCGTTATCACCCAGGCTATGAGTGCAAATGGGCGACCAACACCGTCGTTCATATCCTCGAAAACCGAGAGTACACCGGATGTCTGGTGAACTTCAAAACGGAAAAGCCTTCTTATAAGGTCAAGCACAGCATAGAGAACCCGTCGAGAAGCAGGCCATTTTCGAGAACCACCATGAGCCGATCATCGACAAGGAAACATGGGAACGGGTGCAGGAGTTACGCAAACAGCGCAAACGCCCGAACCGCTACGATGAAGTGGGGCTGTTCTCCGGGATTTTGTTCTGCGCCGACTGCGGCCATGTGCTGTATCAGCAGCGGTATCAGAACAAAGACCGCAAACAGGACTGCTACATCTGCGGCAGCTACAAGAAGCGCACCCGCAACTGTACGGCGCACTTTATCCGCACCGATCTGTTGACCGCTGGTGTCCTGGCAAATCTCCGGCAAGTGACCGAATACGCAGCCAAGCATGAGAGCCGGTTTGTGAAACTACTTGTCCAGCAGAACGAGATCGGCGGCAAGCGAAAGACCGCCGCAGCCATCAAGCAGCTTGAACAGGCGCAGGAACGCATTTCTGAAATCAGCCGCATTATCAAGCGGCTGTATGAGGACAATGTAAACGGCAAAATCAGCGATGAGCGTTTCATGGAACTGTCGGCTGACTACGAAGCCGAGCAAGCGGAGCTGAAAAAGAGAGCCGCCGCCCTGCAAGCCGAACTGGACAAGTCACAGGCAGCTACCGTCAACGCCGAGAAATTTATGGGCATTGTCCGCAAGCACCTTGCCTTTGAAGAACTGACCCCCACTCTCTTGCGGGAAATGATCGAGAAAATTGTGGTGCATGAGTGCAGCTATGATGAGAACGGCACCCGCAGGCAGGACATTGAGATTTATTACAGCTTTGTCGGCAAGATTGACTTGCCCGAATAACCGCCCGACCTATCCGACACAATGGCCAAGTGTCGGATAGGAACGGCAAAATTTTTTGCACTTCTATTGCTTCTTTATCACACATAAGCAAAGTCTCAGGGCATGAAGCAGCTCATGGCTGGCGGCGGCGTTGCTCTGGTGGGCATCACCCTGATTCCTCTGCTGTCTGGTCTGTTCGGCTAAGAGCCGCAGGCGGGGTTTCCCGCCTGTACATACGCAATCGCTCCATCTCTGCTGTGGATAACAGCCCTTTATCATAAGGAGCGCATTGCGGTACGAATCTCCACCCATCAATGAAAGGCGGTGTCTTATGCAGTTTTTGACCCACATCATTTTTCTCCTGAATCTCCTCAAGACCCTTATCAACCACTTCAGCTAAGGACGGTGACTGCTGAATGGAAACCGTTCTCAAGGCCATTGCCGACTGGATCAAAGGCATCCTGACGGCAGGCATTATGTCAAACCTTTCCGGCTTGTTCGACGATGTGAACACGCAGGTGGGAAACATCGCCCAGCAGGTGGGCACCAAGCCCTCCAGTTTTGAGCCGCGCGTTTTGCGATGATTGCCCCTCCCGGAATGTAGTGCTGCCCATTGCAGGCATCATCCTGACCTTCATCGCCTGTTATGAATTGATTGAGATGATCACCCAGCACAACAACATGGCGCAGTTTGAGCCTGCCCTCATCATGCGCTGGATCTTCAAAACGGCGGTGTCGGTCTGGCTCATCAGCAATACTTTCGACATTGTGATGGCGGTCTTTGACCTGACACAGAAGGTGGTGTCCGATTCCAGCGGCATCATTGCCGGAAACACCCGTGTCAATGACATTGGTTTGTCCATGCTGCAATCCAGCCTGATGCAGATGGATGTAGGACCCCTGTTCGGGCTTTTCCTGCAAAGTTTCTTCATCGGCATCACCATGCGGATCTTGAGCATCATCATTTTTGTCATTGTCTACGGGCGCATGATCGAGATTTATTGCATGGTGAGCCTTGCGCCCATCCCCATGGCAACATGGGGCAACCACGAGCAGTCGCACATGGGGCAGAACTACCTGAAATGCCTGTTTGCGCTGGGTTTTCAGGGCTTTCTCATCCTCATCTGTGTGGCGATTTACGCTGTGCTGATCCAGAGCGTAGCGATTTCCGGGGATGCCATCAACTCCATTTGGAGCATTGTGGGCTACACCGTTCTGCTTTGTTTCAGCCTGTTCAAGACAAGCTCCGTGACAAAATCCGTCCTCGGAGCGCATTAAAGGAGGTGCTTTATTGGCTGCGTATATTTCCGTTCCCCGTGACCTGACGAAAGTAAAATCGAAGGTCGCGTTCAACCTGACGAAACGGCAACTGCTTTGTTTCGGCACGGCGGCACTGATTGGAGTGCCGCTGTTTTTTGTTCTCCGGGATTCCGGCGGCAACACTGCCGCCACCCTCGGCATGATGGCCGTTATGCTGCCGGCGTTTTTCCTTGGGATGTACGAGAAAAACGGTCAACCTATGGAAAAGCTGCTGTCGCACTATGTTCAGGCGCGATTCTTGCGCCCGAAGATTCGACCTTATAAGACCAACAACTACTATGCACTGCTTATGAAGGGAGGCGTGACCCATGATCCCGTTTTGGAAAAAGACCGGTAAGCACAGCAAGTCCCAGTCTGCGCAGAAGCGCAGGCAGAAAGCAAAGCCTGCTATTCCCCGGACTGCCCAGCAATCTATCCCCATGCAGCGGATGTTTGAGGATGGCACCTGCCGGGTGAAGCCCAACTACTACACCCGCACCATCCAGTATCAGGACATCAATTACCAGCTCGCCCAGCAGGAGGACAGGACCGCCATTTTCGAGGAATGGTGCAGTTTCCTGAACTTCTTTGATAGCTCCATCAAATTTGAGCTGTCCTTTGTGAACATGGCGACCGACAGCACCGAGTTTGAAAAGAGCATCCGTATCCCGTACCAGAAGGACGGTTTCGATGATGTTCGTGCGGAGTATTCCCAGATGCTGCGCCAGCAGCTTGCCAAGGGCAATAATGGTCTGACTAAGACCAAATTCATCACCTTTGGTGTGGAGGGCGAGAGCATGGCGCAGGTCAAGCCCCGTCTGGACCACATCCAGAACGATCTGCTGAACAACTTCCACCGGCTGGGGGTGCAGGCAAAGCCCCTGAACGGTGCCCAGCGGCTGAAACTCATGCACGATATGTTCAACATGGACGGTGCCAGCAAGTTTCATTTCGACTGGAAAGACCTCGTAAAAAGTGGGCTTTCGACGAAGGATGCCATTGCACCCACCGCCTTTGCCTTCAAGAACAGCCGCACCTTCCAGATGGGCGGTATCTTTTGCGCCGCCAGCTTTCTGAGCATCACGGCATCCGACATCAGCGACCAGCTTCTGAAGGACTTTCTGGATATGGATTCCTCGCAGATCGTTACCATGCACATTCAGTCCGTTGACCAGAACAAGGCTATCAAAACCATCAAGCACACCATCACCGAACTCGATAGATCAAAGATTGAGGAGCAGAAAAAGGCAATCCGCGCCGGGTATGATATCGACATCATTCCGTCGGATTTGGCGACCTACGGCAGAGATGCCAAGGCTCTTTTGAAGGAATTGCAGAGCCAGAACGAGCGGATGTTCCTTGTTACCTTTCTGGTGCTGAACACGGGCAGGACTGAGCAGGAACTGGAAAACAACGTCTTTCAGGCCAGCTCCATTGCCCAGAAGCACAACTGTAATCTGTGCAGACTGGACTATCAGCAGGAGCAAGGGCTGATGAGCAGCCTGCCGCTGGCAGACTGTCAGATTGAGATTCAGCGGGGACTGACCACCAGCAGCACCGCCATCTTCATCCCGTTCACCACACAGGAACTGTACCAGTCTGGCAAAGAAAGCCTGTATTACGGCCTGAACGCCCTGTCCAACAACCTTATCATGGTGGACCGGAAGAAGCTGAAGAATCCCAACGGCCTGATCCTCGGCACTCCCGGTTCTGGCAAAAGTTTCTCGGCAAAGCGTGAAATCACCAATGCGTTTCTGGTGACGGACGATGATATTATTGTGAACGATCCTGAGGGAGAGTATTCTCCGCTGGTAAATCGACTGAAAGGTCAGGTCATCAAAATCAGCCCCAACAGTACCCAGTTCATCAACCCTATGGACATTAACGCCAACTATTCGGAGGAAGATAATCCGCTTTCCCTGAAAGCTGACTTTATCCTTTCGCTGTGCGAACTGGTGGTGGGCGGCAAGGAAGGGCTGCTGCCGGTGGAGAAAACCGTCATCGACCGCTGTGTGCATCTGATCTACCGCAAATATTTTGCGGACCCCTGCCCGGAGAATATGCCCATCCTTGAGGATTTGTACAACGCCCTACTCCAACAGGACGAGAAAGAAGCCCACCATGTTGCCACCGCACTGGAGATCTACGTCAAGGGCAGTCTGAACCTGTTCAACCACCGCACGAATGTGAACGTCAATAACCGCATCGTCTGCTACGACATCAAGGAACTGGGCAAGCAGATGAAGAAGCTCGGTATGCTCATCGTGCAGGATCAGGTCTGGGGGCGTGTCACGGCAAACCGCAGCAGCGGAAAGTCCACCCGGTATTATATGGATGAGATGCACCTCCTCTTAAAAGAGGAACAGACCGCCGCTTATTCCGTCGAGATTTGGAAGCGTTTCCGCAAGTGGGGCGGCATCCCCACAGGGTTGACCCAGAACGTGAAAGACCTCCTTTCTTCTCGTGAAGTCGAGAATATTTTCGAGAACAGCGACATGATTATCATGCTGAATCAGGCGGCGGGAGACCGGCAAATTCTCGCAAAGCAGCTCAATATTTCGCCCCATCAGCTTTCCTACGTTACCCACTCCGGCGAGGGCGAAGGGCTGCTGTTTTTCGGCAATGTCATTCTGCCGTTTGTGGACCGTTTCCCCACCGATCTGGAACTCTACCGCATTATGACCACCAAGTTGGATGAAGTCTCGGAGGGCGCACAGAAATGAGTGAACCGAAGCTGAACATCAAAGAGGAAACGTCCGCAAAAAAGACCCGTTCTCCCCCGAAAAAAGCCAAGGTAGAGCAGACGGTGCCCAAAAAGAAAAAGCTGAAAACCGATGCGGAAAAGGCAGCAGAAAAAGCCCAGCACCTGCGGTTCGGCAAGACGGAACTGACCCCGGACGAACTGAGCCGGTTGAGCAAGGCACAGAAGCGGGAAATGTACGCCGCCCATGCCGCCCGCTCTGCGGTGCACCGGGAAGTTGACCAGTACGAGGATGAAAACGTCGGTGTGCAGGCTCTGAGCGAGGGCGAAAAAACGGCTGGAAATGTCCGGGATATTTCCAAGAGCCGCTACGCCCGTAAACTCAAGAAGAAAGCCAAGATGCAGGGCAAGAAAGGCACAAAAACCGCAAGATCTTCTGCACAGGAGCCGACTGCGCCACAAGATGCAGGCGCATCCAGCACCGGCGAGGGCGGCTCCAACTGGCTTTCACGTTGGAAACAGCGGCAAGAAATTCACAAAAGCTATTATACCGCCGCCCGGTCGGGCACGGCGGCGCAGACCGCAGGCGGCAAAGCGGCATCCAACGGCGCATCTGCCGCTCGGTCTGGCGTGGAACAGGCCGTAGAAAAAGGCAAAACTGCCGTCAGCACCGCCGTAAAAGGGCTGATGAACGCCGCCAAAGGCAACGCACACGTTCTGGTGATCGTGGGCGTTTTTCTTTTGCTCATCCTCATGGTGATGTCCGGCTTTTCTTCCTGCGGCATCCTCTTTTCTGGCGGCACACAGGTGTCCGGGCAGACCATGTACTCTGCCGAGGACAGGGACATCCGAGGTGCAGAGCAGGACTATAAGAAGCTGGAAAAGGAACTGGATAAAAAGATCAAGCGCACTCCTACCGACCACCCCGGCTACAACGAGTACCAGTACCATCTCGACCCCATCGAGCATGACCCGTGGCAGTTGACCTCGTTCCTGACCACCTTGTATGACGATTACACCCGTCGGAGGTACAGGGCAAGCTGAAGGAGACCTTCAAAAAACAGTACAAGCTGACCACATGGGTAGAGGTGCAGACCCGGTATATGACTGTGTGGGTCATGACTCCGGCAGGAGTCCCAATTCCTACGCAGGTGCCCTATGAGTATCGAATTTTCCACACCAAACTGGTGAACCGTGGCTTGGAGGTGGTCATCCGGGAAGAACTGAACAACGACCAGTGGAAACGCTACGAAATTTTTCAAGATACCTTGGGTGGCAGACCTTACCTGTTCAACGGCGGATTACCGCCCGGTGGTCCGATGGCTCCGGCGCACCGGGCATCGACTATCAGGTTCCGGCAGAAGCTCGACGGACGAGGAATTGCCGCCATCTACAAGGAAGCCCAAAAGTATGTGGGAACGCCCTACGTCTGGGGCGGCTCTACCCCAGAAACCGGCTTTGACTGTTCAGGCTACGTCTGCTGGGTGTACAACCAGAACGGCTATGATGTAGGACGCACCACCGCCAACGGTTTGTGGAACAAGAGCCAGCACATCAGCGAGGCAGAAGCAAAGCCCGGTGACCTTGTTTCTTCGAGGGAACGTATGATACGCCGGGGAAAAGCCATGTGGGCATCTACCTCGGCAACGGCATGATGGTCAGTGCCGGAGACCCCATCAAGTACGCAAACATTCACTCGTCCTACTGGGAGAAGCATCTCGCCGGGTTCGGACGGCTTTCAAAATGATTGGAGGAGTTACTATGAGCGAAAAATCGGATAAGTTGCGGGCGATGCTGGCAAAAGAGAAGGAACGCCGCATCAAACTGAACAACCGCATCGAGATTCTGGAGCGGCGCATTCAGGAGGAAGATTCTGCTGAGGTCAACGAGATGGTTCGGACTGCAAAGGTCACGCCGGAACAGCTCGCCGCCCTGCTGCGGCAGTCAGCCACCACCACCCCGAACCCGGCTGCGCTGTCCGCCGTGGGTGCCACTTTCGAGAAGGAGGATGCAGATGAAGATTAAGAAACTGGGCGCACTGCTGGTATCGGCGGTGCTGTGCGCTGGCATGGCAGCTCCCGCCTTTGCCTTTGAGGGCGAAGCTGCCCCGGTGGAGCAGCCGGTTCTGCCGGAGGTGGTGGAGGATATTGTCACCGTCACGGACGAAACCTCTGGTGCCCTGACCCCGGAGGGCAACCTGACGCTGGTGGACGACTATCACACCTCTTACTCGGACGGCTCTGGACAGCAGTTCATTACGCTGGTGTCGAAGTCCGGCAACACCTTCTATCTGGTCATCGACCGCAACGCCAAGGGGCAGCAGACCGTTCACTTTATGAACCTTGTGGACGAAGCCGACCTGTTGGCTCTGATGGAGGAAGAAGCTGCGGATGCCTACACTGCGGAGAAAGAAGCAGCGGCACAGGCAGAACTGGACAGGCTGAAAGCCGAGGAAGAAGCCAAGAAAGTCGCAGAGGAAGCCGCAACCGCTGAGCCGCCCAAGGAGAACAAGGTGACAAAGTACGCAGGCGCATTTCTGGGCGTAGTTGCCCTGATTGCACTGGCTGCGGGCGGTGGTTTCTATTTCTATCGCCAGCAGATGCAGAAGAAAAAAGCCGAAAAAGAAGCCCTTGACCCCGATGCAAACTACACCGAAGACAAGGGCGATTTTGAGATTCCGACCGAGGACGAGCCGGAGGACACCGGCAAGGAGGATAACACAGAAGAATAATTTTATGGCGGCGTTTGCCGCCTTACATACTAAAAAACGGGATGCCATAAAAATAGCACCCCATTCTAATATTAAAACAAACTGAAAGTCATCCAGTTGAAAAGACCCACTTGCCAGATGCATTAACGCCTGTTTTGCCCGAAAACCACCCCAATTACGATAAAAATGACGAGAATAACAATGCATAATGCCTTCCATCCCAAAGTGATTTTCAAATCACTGTGATCAAAGAAAAATGCAAACACGCCAAATAAACCGCATAAGAAAGAGATAATGTTTACGATGTTCATACTAGACCTCCTATTTGTCACTGTGGATTCAAATAGGAACTCAGCATTCAAAACAGAGAATCAAATAGACGAACTGACGCCTACCCGAAGTGAACAACAACCGTAAATCAATGCATCATGGCACCCACCCTACACTCACATAAATGAGTGTCTGTCTGCTAATAGAGTAATACATTCGTCGCTTTCTTCACATAAAATAATCGCTCTAAAATCTAGATAATTATATCTTATGTTGCCATAGAACGTTTATATTATCAAATGCATCATATAAAATGTCTTACCAAAAGGCATTTTAGAATACCTTGCCGCCTTTTCACAAAGCACCCCATCGGCGAGAGCGCACTCGATTTGTTCATCTCCACGCATTTCTTCCATTACTCGGCACATAACAGTATTTTATTTTATCAGGCAGATTTCTTGCTGGCAAGTTCCTTGACTTCTTCAATAGACAATTTAGAATACTTTGCCACCTTTTCATAAGGCATTCCATCTGCGAGCATCTCCAAAGCACACTCGATTCGTTCATCCTTACGCATTTCTTCCATTGCTCTGCACATAGTTGCCACTCCCTTCGCATCGTGCTTAAAGTATTGTACCCGATTTGCAAGCACCGGATAGAACATATCTTTTGCATCGGTACAGAAAAAGTCATGCATCAGTTTTCCGAGGGCAGTTTCATCCTTGATTTGAGAGTTCACATAGATGATATGTGACTGGTCGTTGAAAACTGTACCGGTTTCTTCTACCATACGATGAATGTGGTAAATCGGCAATCCAGCCTTTAACACATCGTTCTCCGTGATGAAGATAATATATGTTTCGTTCAAGGCATCATAATTGCTGCCAGAATGAGTGAGGTTTGCATCCAGCAGGCTGCTGTTGTAGCGGGCGCGTTTTTCGCTTGCCCCACGGTCACTGCGTTGCACCTCGATATTATATGCCCGATTCTGCTCATCAACAGCTAGAATATCCAGACGAACGGAGCGTCCCTGCAAATTCTTGATACTGTACTGACCATGCACTTCACGAACCTTCAAATCCGCTCGTTTGAGAATGATTTGAAGCAAAATTCTGCACAAGCAGGGTCTTCAAAAACCAGCCGCCATGAAATCGTCATCAATCAGGCGCAGGCCTCTCAGACGTTGTAAATCCTGCTCGTGTTTACGTTCAAAATCCAGTTCTTGCTGTGTTTTGTTTTCAGACATTGGTTCACCCGCTTTCTTTCTTCTTTCAAGAACATAGTACCATAATCCAATCTTTTTTACAAGATGACACCATTTATAAAAAGGAGTTGATGCTTATTGTCTTATTGCTTGGTAGTGGCGGAAAAGCCCTCTGTCGGGGCAGCTTACGCAAAGGTCCTCGGTGCGACCAATCGACAGGATGGTTATTGGGAGGGCAACGGTTATCTCGTCAGCTGGTGCGTTGGTCATCTGGTGGAACTGGCACCGCCCAATGTTTATGATGCCAAATACGTCAAGTGGAGCATTGCAGACCTGCCCATCCTGCCGGAAAAGTGGCAGTATCTCGTGTCTACGTCCACCAAAAAGCAGTTTGGCATTCTGCAAAAGGTGATGAACCGTCCAGATGTGGATAGCATTGTCTGTGCAACAGACGCAGGGCGCGAGGGCGAACTGATTTTCCGTTTGGTGTACCAGCAAGCGGGCTGCAAAAAGCCCTTCTCCCGCCTGTGGCTGTCCAGCATGGAGGAAAATGCTATCCGGGAGGGGTTCGCCCACCTGAAACCATCAACTGAATATGATGCGCTGTACAACGCAGCACTCTGCCGGGAACGTGCCGACTGGATGGTCGGCATCAATGCGTCCCGGCTTTTTTCGTGCCTATACGGGCAACCGCTGGCGGTGGGCGTGTTATGACCCCGGTGCTTGCCATGACGGTGGTGCGGGAAGCTGCCATTGCCGCCTTTGTACCGGAGAAGTTCTACACGGTCGCCCGACTCTTGCAGACGGCGGCTCCGCATCCAGCAAACGGTTTGCACAGAAAATGGATGCCGAACGGTTGCTATCCAAATGCCGAAAGGAGGAGCGTGTCACGGTGCAGAAGATGAAGCGCAAGGAAAAGTACGAAAGTCCGCCGCCGCTCTATGACCTTACCGCATTGCAGCGGGATGCCAACCGTCTGCTGGGATTTACGGCACAACAGACCTTGGATTATGCCCAAAGTCTTTACGAAAAACGGCTCATCACCTATCCGCGCACGGACAGCCGCTTTTTGACGGAAGATATGGCGGCATCCATTCCGGGGCTGGTGACGGACACGGGCAAGGTGTTTGCCGTGGAGAAAACGCTTCCCATCCATGTGCGGCAGGTCATCAACGGCAGCAAAGTCACCGACCACCATGCGCTGCTGCCCACGAAAAGCATGGCAAACGCAGACCTTGCCGCACTCCCTGTGGGGGAGCGGAATGTCCTGCGGTTGATTGCCGCACGGCTGCTCTGCGCCGTAGGCGAACCGCACCGCTATGCAGAAACCACGCTCACCACCGAATGTGCAGGGGAGGAATTTACCGCCAAGGGCAAGGTGGTTCTGTCGGAGGGCTGGAAAGCCATGGAGCGGAAAATGCTGGGCGAACTGTTGGGCAAGCAGAAAGAACAGGCTACTCTGCCAGATGTGCAGGAGCAGAGCCAGTGCAGCATTGTCGTTGCCGAACTGAAAGAGGGTCAAACGACCCCGCCGAAGCACTTTACCGAGGACACCCTGCTGCACGCTATGGAAACCGCCAGTGCAGACAGTATGCCGGAGGGCGTGGAGCGTCAGGGCATCGGCACCCCGGCCACCCGCGCCGCAACTATTGAAAAGCTGGTGCAGAAGGGCTTTCTGGAACGGAAGGGCAACAAGAAAACCAAGGTGCTGCTGCCCACGGACAAGGGCAAAGCCCTCGTCACCGTGATGCCCGAAGAAATCCAATCCCCGGAAATGACCGCCGATTGGGAAACGAAGCTGCTGCGTATTGAGCACAGCGAAATGGAGCCGAAAACTTTTATGACTGAAATCAAAGAGATGATTTCCTCGCTGGTAACGACCACCGAGGCTGCGAAGGGAGCGAATGCACTTATGAAAGCAAGATTATTGGTGTCTGTCCGAACTGTGGGAAGCCTGTTGTGGAGCGTGAAAAGGGCTGGTTCTGCGAGAACCGGGAGTGCCGTTTCGTGCTGTGGAAGGACAATGCGTTCTTTAAGCGTCTGGGCAAGCGTCTGGACGCTCATGTGGCGGACAAGCTACTGCGAGATGGTCGTGTCCGCCTGAAGGACTGCAAGAGTGCCAAGGGCAAGACCTACAACGCCATCGTGCTGCTGTCCTGTGAGACCGATGGCCGCAGCAAGTTTTCGCTGGAATTTGAGGGTGGATGCTGATGGAGCAGAAAACGGAAGCCCTCTATCTCATCAATAGGGACCGATTCCTGAATCTGCGGAAAACGATGCCGGTGTCGGCTTTGCCACCTACGACTGCGCGAACGGTGCGCCGCTGGAAAGCGGTAAGATTTCCAAGCAAAATCTGCCGCCGGATGGCCGCAACGCCATTCCTGCTGCCCGGAACTGGTATCTGTTTGAACTTTCCAGCGATGACCGTAAAGCGATTCAGGCGGTCAGCTTGCAGCACCTCGACACCATCCCGCAGTCTGGTGTCCGCAGGCGGCGCATCTGGGATGACCCCACGATTCCCAGAGATGATGTCCGGCTCATCAACAGCCACTATGATGATCTCTACCGGGTGCCGAATCATGGTGTGATTCAGGTTGACCGTTCCGATGGCAACAGTTACACGGCACGGGTCGAGCATCTGGACGACTATCATTTTGATCTGGGCGAGTACGGAAACGTCTATCACATCTGTCAGTTCGGCGAGATGATGGAGCGCACCGGCTCGACCGCCTATCCTGAGATTCAGACACAGGACGAGCAGGGCGCATGGGAGCTGGGCGGCAAAGGCTATCTTGCCATCCAGTCCTGTGAAGATGGCTGGGATTATACCCTTTATCACAGCGATTATTCTGTGATGGATGGTGGACAGATCGACGCACCCGAATTGACGATTCAGGAAGTCCGGGAGCAGATTCTGGAAGCACACCACATGGAAAGGGGCGGCGTGTGCTGAAGGACTATGACCTCATCATGGACAAAGTTGCCGAAGCCGAAGAACTGGGGCCGTCAATCGCCCTTCCACGCTGGAAAAGCTGGCAGAGCTGGCGGGCGCAAGAGAAAAATGTGATGCCCCGGAATGCAACCCTTTTGGATGTAAGAAAGCGAGGGATGCCCATGAACTTTAATGCTGAGGAACTGATGCTGATGATGCTCTACAACACCGGCTCGCGGCTGGGGCTGATGCAGGAACTTCGGCTCATGCAGTGCTACCTGATGCCCGATGAGTTTGCTCTGGGAGCTGTCCGAGGGTGTGGTCGAGAAGCTGAAACTTATGACCGATGCGGAGTTTGCCGAGCTGGAATTTCCCCGGGACTGATTTTTGCCGCCTGCGGGCGGCGTACATAGGCTCTTTTGTTCCGAAAAATTTTCGCAAACCGCAAGAAAGTGGGCTTGATAGAATCCTTCCATTCATGCTATACTAAAACCAGTTTTAATGCACAGAAAAATTGAAAGCGGAGGATAGCCAATGGATACCAAAAAAAGATCACCCATCGACCGCCTGCTTTTTGCCACCTTTCTGAAAGGCCGCACTTCATCCCGTGATGTATGGGAAGAAAGGGCGATATGACCCCGAAGATAACCAGAAGATCATCGAAGAAACCAACGAGATCATCAACGATGATTCCACCTATCCCTTCATCAGCTACCTGTCCGACCTGCTTGCCAAATCCAAACCCTCCGATGAAGCGGTCAAGAAGCTGCACGACTGCATCGACAAAGTTGCCGCCGCACTGGGGCAGGACAGCACCGATGTGTTCCGTGCGCTCCTTGCAAAGCTGATCGAGGAGCCGGAAGAAAAGCAGACCTTTGACCGTCTGCTGGAGATGGCAGAAAAGTTTGCCGCAAAACACGAATAAAATACCATAGATTCCATAAGCGAGTGACCTGAAAAGGCCGCTCGCTTACAACGAGATTGAAGGGAGGAACGCTATGCCAAGCAAAACCGAAGAATATCTCGCCCTTGCCCAGCACACGGCGAATGGTCTGACCCGATATTGGGAAAACTGGACGGACTACCTGACCACTGCATCCCGGCTGTACAAGTACAGTTTTGCAGACCAGTTGATGATCTACGCCCAGCGGCCGATGCCACCGCCTGCGCCAGCTTCGACATTTGGAATAACCGCATGAACCGCTATGTGCGCAGAGGTTCTAAAGGAATCGCCCTGTTAGACCAGTCCAGCAGCGTACCGTGCCTGCACTATGTTTTCGATGTGAGCGACACCGGGGTGCGCCGCAATTCTCGCGACCCGGAGGTATGGCAGCTCGGCCCCGATCTGCAGCCTGTGCCTGTGTCGGAAATGATTGCCAGAGAGTACGGCGTTTACCATGAAAGGCTCAGCCAGCAGATTTCCGATTTGACGGGCAAGCTGGTGGATTCCTATTGGGACAACAATAGCAATGACATTCTCGACATCGTTGACGGTTCGTTTCTGATGGATTATGATGAAGCCGGACAGGAGTTCCAGTTCAAAAGTGCCGCTGCCATCAGTATCCTGTATACGGTTCTGGAACGCTGCGGTCTGGAGCCGGACGGTCATTTTGACCGGGATGATTTTCAGGCCATCTTCTCTTTTTCCACGCCTGCCGCCGTGTATGCGCTGGGCACCGCAGTCAGCGAATGCAGCCGGGATGTGCTGCGCAACATTGAACGAACCGTAAAGACTACTATCCGCCGCCGCAATGTAGAAAGGAGCCAGTATGAATATGAACAGCAGGAACGTGACCTACTCGACCATCGGGGATTATCAGCTCCGAACCTGACCCTGCCCCGGCAGGAAAACACTGGGCAAGTACGGGCGACTGCGCCGGACTTACCTGATGAAGCATCGCCCGGTGCTGTACAACTCGATGCTTCTGTCGGGAACTCTGCATCCGCACCTGTTGGAAGTGGAGCAGACGGCAGAGAGCCGGATGCAGCAGACCATGCAGGAACTGCTGAAGCAGAACCCGGCTCCGAACAAAGAGCGGCATCGATGGAGTGGGTGCAGCACATGAACAGCCTGAAAGCACAGGCCGAGGAACTGGTGATGAACGAGCTGATTTACAGCTAAGTTTCTTCGATGCACGCATTCCCACCGAAGCTGAACAAATTGAATCCATCGACCAAGCGGAGAGCGAAAAATCGCCCTCCGCTTTCTCTGTCACAGGCTGAGATCGAAAACGCGCTGCGGAGAGGTTCTAACTTTGAAAACAGCAAACTTCGCATCTGGAAAATTTATCAGCTCCAGCCTGACCGAAAACTCCGGGCAAAAGCTCTTGCCAACGAATATGCACCGTATGGCCCCGGCGGTTCTTCACACACTTATCTGGACGGAAGCAGTGGTTGGCTTGACCATGACAGCAAGGGTCGACGTTTGAGCATTATCCCGACCATCAGAAAGTGCTTCTCCGCTGGGATCGGGTCGAAAATATATTGATCTGATGATTCAGTCTAACCGCTACCTGTCGGACAAAGAAAGAAGAGCCATCGACTTTCCCCTTGAACTGAACGCCGCCAGTGCAGCCGAATACACTGCATTAAAGGCGCAGCACCCGGATACTCTGGTTGGATTTGAAGCTGGCGGCAATTTTATGTTCTATGGAGAAGATGCTGCCAAGGTCGCAAAAGTTCTCAACAGTGCTTTGTTTACGAGAGAAACAGCACTGGGCGAAGTTCAGGTCACAGGCTTTCCACCTAGCTTATGGGCAAGAAAGTCAAAAGAATTGTGGTCTGCGGGCAACGATGTTTACCTTGCCGGATTGAACGAAGATGGGACTCATCACCAGACTAAACATCTGCACAAAGAGGACTATCTGCCCATTGGCTCCATCATCAATATGGATGGCCGGAAATTTCGGATTGACGGAGTGGATTTTGATAAGGGCAAGGTTTCCTTGCAGGATATGGCACTGGCCGATATGCGGGTGCCGATTTTTCGGGAAGAACCGCTGTCTGTTGTCCGGGAATTGTACGAACAGCAAGACGAAGCTCTTGACACCGCTCCCGAAAAAGCAGTCGATTATAAGGTCGGGGATGATGTCGTTGTTGAACTGCCTACCCGAACCATCGAGGGAAAGGTCGGCTATGTTGGTGAAACCGATGTGCGCATCGACACCAGTGCGCAGGGCTATTCGTGGAGCAACGAGGTGTTGAACAAACAGCAGTTCGAGGACAGTCTGCGACGGAATGAGCCTACGTCTGATGAATCACTGGACAAGCTGCCTATTTCTGTAGAGGTCAACGGCGAATGGCAGACATTCCCGGATGCAGCCGCCGCAGACGAAGCCCTGAATGCCGAACCTGTGCCGGAAGCTGCTGGAAATTTCCGCATTACGGACGATCATCTGGGCGAGGGCGGCGCAAAGCAGAAGTATGCCCGGAACATCGAAGCCATCCGCACCCTGTTCCAGTTGGAACAGGAGCATCGGGGTGCCACCGCCGAGGAACAGCAGATTCTTTCGCAGTATGTCGGCTGGGGCGGTCTGGCAGACGCTTTTGACCCCAACAAGGAAAATTGGTCTGCCGAGTACACCCAGCTGAAAGAGCTGCTCTCTGAGGATGAATACGCCGCCGCTCGCGCTTCTACTCTGAACGCCCACTACACCAGCCCTACCGTGATCCGTGGTATCTACGATGCGGTGGAGCGTATGGGGTTCCAGTCTGGCAACATTCTGGAGCCGTCCATGGGCGTAGGCAATTTTTTTGGAATGCTACCCACCAGCATGGCAGACAGCCGCCTGTATGGTGTAGAACTGGACAGCATCACCGGGCGCATTGCGAAAAAACTGTATCCGCAGGCTGACATTACTGTGGCTGGCTTTGAGACCACCGACCGCCGTGATTTTTATGACCTCGCTGTCGGCAACGTGCCCTTTGGTCAATACAGAGTCAACGACAAGGCGTATAACAAGCTGGGATTTTCTATCCACAACTACTTTTTCGCCAAGGCCATCGACCAAGTGCGTCCGGGCGGCGTGGTGGCGTTCGTCACCAGCCGCTACACCATGGACAGCAAGGACAGCACCGCCCGCAAGCACATGGCAGAGCGTGCTGACCTGCTGGGGGCTATCCGTCTGCCGAATAATGCGTTCCGTGCCAACGCTGGCACAGATGTTGTCAGTGATATTATCTTTTTGCAGAAGCGTAACCGCCCCATCGACCATGAGCCGGACTGGGTACAGCTTGGCAAGACCGAGGACGGCTTTGCCATCAACCAGTATTTCGTAGACCACACGGAGATGGTTCTGGGGCAGCTTACCACCGAAAGCACCCAGTACGGACGAGAGGAATTGACCGTTGTGCCCATCGAGGGCGCAAACCTTGGCGACCAGCTTGCCGAGGCGGTACAGCATATTGAAGGGCAGTATACTGCCGCCGAGGTGGACGCTCCCGACATTGCCGAGGAAGAAGCCACCCGGCGCACCCTGCCTGCCGACCCGGAGGTGAAGAATTTCTCCTACACCGTGGTGGACGGCGAGGTTTTCTACCGGGAAAATTCCGTGATGACGCAGGTTGAACTGTCCGACACCGCCAAGGGGCGTGTCACCGGCATGGTGGAGCTGCGGCAGATCGTCAACGAGCTGATTCAGCAACAGTTGGAGGATTACCCCGATGCCGACATCAAGGCAGTGCAGGAGCGTTTGAACGCCGCCTACGATGCCTTTACCGCAAAGTACGGTCTGCTGAACGACCGCAAAAACGGGCGGCTGTTTGAGCAGGATTCCTCCTATTATCTGCTGTGTTCGCTGGAAAATCTGGACGAGCAAGGGCAGCTTAAATCCAAAGCGGCGATGTTCACCAAGCGCACCATCCGCCCGGAGCGTACCGTCACCAGTGTGGATACCCCCAGCGAAGCGCTGGCGGTGTCCATCGGGGAACATGGCAAAGTGGACCTGCCCTATATGGCGGAGCTGTTGGGCACGCCGGTGACTATGGGCGCATTACCACCGAACTTTCCGGCGTGATCTTCAAAGACCCTGCCGCCGACCCCACCGACCCAGAAGCGGGCTGGCAGATGGCAGACGAATATCTGTCCGGCAATGTCCGGGCAAAGCTGCGGATGGCACAGTTTGCGGCAGAGACCAACCCGGAATTTGCCGTCAATGTGGAGGCACTGACCAAGGCGCAGCCCAGAGAACTGGAAGCCTCTGAAATTGATGTGCGCTTGGGTGCAACGTGGCTGGACCCGGACATTATTCAGAAGTTTATGACCGAAACCTTCCAGATCCCCTACTATCTGCGTCATGCGGTCAAGGTGAGATATTCTCCGTATACCGCTGAGTGGCGTGTGGAGGGCAAGACTGCCACCGGGCGGAGTGACATCATTTCGTCCGAAACCTACGGCACTAGCAGAGCCAACGCCTATAAAATTTTGGAGGAGACCCTGAACCTGAAGGATGTCCGCATCTACGACACCATCGAGGATGCCGAGGGCAAACCCAAGCGTGTGCTGAACAAGCGGGAGACTATGCTGGCGCAGCAGAAACAACAGGTCATCAAGGATGCCTTTGCAAACTGGGTCTGGCAAGATCCCCAGCGGCGCATTGCGCTGGTGAAGCAGTACAACGAGCTGTTCAACAGCACCAGACCCCGTGAATACGATGGCTCCCACATCAAATTCGTGGGCATGAACCCAGAGATCACCCTCCGGGAACACCAGCGCAACGCCATCGCCCATGTGCTTTATGGCGGTAATACGTTGCTTGCACACGAAGTGGGCGCAGGCAAGACCTACGAAATGGCGGCATCTGCCATGGAAGCAAAACGCCTTGGTTTGTGCCAGAAAAGCCTTTTTGTCGTGCCCAACCATCTGACAGAGCAGTGGGCATCGGAGTTTTTGAACCTCTACCCTAATGCTAAGTTGCTGGTGGCACGGCGCAAGGACTTTGAGACCGCCAACCGCAAAAAATTCTGCGCCCGCATCGCCACCGGCGACTACGATGCCGTCATCATCGGGCACAGCCAGTTTGAGCGCATCCCGCTGTCCTTTGAGCGGCAGGAGCGTATCATTCAGGAGCAAATTTATGAAACGCTTGCCGCCATCAACGAGCTGAAAGTCCACGCAGGCGAGAATTTCAGTATCAAACAGATGGAAAAGACCCGGAAAACGCTGGAAACTAAGCTGGAAAAACTGCGCTCCGATGAGCGTAAGGATGATGTAATTACCTTTGAGCAACTGGGCGTTGACAGGCTCTTTGTGGATGAGAGCCATTTTTACAAGAACCTCTTTTTGACCACAAAAATGCGAAATGTCGCAGGATTATCCACCAGCGAAGCGCAAAAATCCAGCGATATGTTTGGCAAGTGCAGATACTTGGACGAGATCACCGGAGGGCGTGGCGTGGTGTTTGCCACGGGTACACCCGTGAGCAATTCCATGACCGAGCTGTACACGGTCATGCGCTATCTGCAATACAGCACCCTCCAGCAGAAAAAGCTGACCCACTTCGACTGTTGGGCATCTACCTTTGGTGAGACCACCACCGCCATCGAGCTTGCTCCCGAAGGTACAGGGTATCGGGCGAGGACTAGATTTGCCAAGTTCTTTAATCTGCCGGAACTGATGTCCATGTTCAAGGAGGTTGCAGACATCAAGACTGCCGACCAGCTTCATCTGCCTGTGCCGGAGGCAAAGTTTGAAACGGTGGTGGCAAAGCCGTCCGACCTCCAAAAGGAGATGGTGCAGGAGCTGAGCAAGCGTGCCGCCGAGATTCACTCCGGCACGGTGGATGCGTCTGTGGACAATATGCTCTGCGTCACCAACGATGGCAGAAAGATTGGCTTGGATGTTCGCCTGATGAACCCCATGCTGCCGGATGACCCCAACAGTAAGTTAAACGTCTGTGTGCAGAATGTGCTGAAAATCTGGGAGGAGGGCAAAGACCAGAAGCTGACCCAGCTTTTGTTCTGCGACCTCTCCACCCCGAAAAACGACGGCAATTTTAACGTCTATGACGATATTCGCAAAAAGCTGATTGCCGCCGGTGTGCCGGAAAACGAGATCGAGTTCATCCACAATGCCGACACCGAAGCAAAAGGCAGCGCTTTTCCAAAGTGCGCTCCGGCGATGTGCGAGTGTTGCTCGGAAGTACGGCGAAAATGGGAGCCGGAACCAACGTCCAATCGCGGCTTGTGGCGGTGCACCACTTGGACGTGGGCTGGAAGCCCAGCGACATGACCCAGCGCAATGGGCGCATCATCCGGCAGGGCAATATGAATAAGGAAGTCAAGGTGTTCAATTACGTCACGGAAGGGACATTTGACAGCTACCTCTTCCAGACTCTTGAGAATAAACAGCGATTCATCAGCCAAATCATGACTTCCAAATCCCCGGTGCGCTCCTGCGAGGACGTAGACGAGCAGGCGCTTTATGCGGAAATCAAAGCACTGTGTGCCGGAAATCCGCTCATCAAGGAGAAAATGGACTTGGATGTACAGGTGGCAAAGCTGAAGGTGCTGAAAGCCGACCACCAGAGCCAGAAATTCCGCTTGCAGGACAAATTGCTGACCAAGTTCCGGCTGACATTCAGGAAACGAACGCCCACATTGCCGGGCTGAAAGCCGATGCACAGCTTGCCGCCGCCCATCCACAGGGCAAGGAGGAGTTTTGCGGCATGGTCATCAAGGGTGTTGCCTACGACGAGAAAAGACCGCCGGTGAGCGTCTGGTGCTTGCCTGCTCCGAGTTGCCCAACGCCGAGGAAAAAGTCATCGGCAGCTACCGGGGCTTTGAACTGTCCCTGCGGTTCGATGCTTTCCGCACGGAGTATCAGGCACTTTTGAAAGGGCAGCGGAAGTACACGGTGCCCTTGGGCACCGACCCTTTGGGCAACATCATTCGTCTGGATAACTCCCTGAACAATTTCCCGGAGCGTATCACCGCCGCAGAAAACGAGCTGGATACCCTGCATCAGCAGCAGGCAGCGGCACAGATTGAGGTGGAAAAGCCCTTCCCGCAGGAGGAAGAACTGGCAGAGAAGTCCGCACGACTTGCAGAATTGAACGCTCAGTTGGATGTGGACGAAAAGAGCCACGAGCCGGAACAGGATGAGGAAGAACAGGAGAATGCACCTCGCCGTCCCTCGGTGCTGGCGGCACTGGAAGAAAAGTCGGACAAGACGGAGCCGGTGAAGCCCTTCCGCAGTTATTACGACAAGGATGGTGATGCCCGGTGAGCGACCGCCGCGACCAGCAACTCCATTTCCGGGTCAGCAAGCCGGAATTGGAGCGGATTCGGAACAAAATGGAAGCCAGCGGCATCCTGAGCATTGGCTCCTATCTGCGCAAGATGGCACTGGACGGGTATTGTCTGCATCGGATCTGCCGCAGCTGCGCCGGATGGCGTATCTTTTGCAGATGTGTAGCAACAATCTGAACCAGTACGCCAAAGTAGCCAATGAAAACGGTCAGATTTATACTGCCGATCTGGAGGATTTGCGCGCCCGGTTGGATGAACTGATCAGCGTCAGCAAGCAAATTCTTGCAAAGCTGACCGAGCTGTAACACTGCCCGCAGTCAAACACTGCGGGTTACATAAATTTTATTAGCATAAGGATTACCACTCATCTTCGTCCTCGTCATCCTTATTGAGCAGTAAATCTTCAAATTCATCGGCATCATCCGACGCAAGCCGTTCCGGGTGGAAGCGCATATCAAGTTGCTCCTGCGCAAGCTTCCGAATCTCAGGCCGCTTGTCATGGGCTTTGTTGTTCAGCCATTTTATTTGTTCTTTGGAAAGTCTCCATGGCAAAGAAAGCAGCTTGTTTTCGATCATCTGCGCAGAGCGTACATCCGGCAGCAGAGCAGCGCACTTTTACAGATGTGCGCTGTATGACCTTTGCCCGAAAACTTTCATTTGCTTTGTACTCGTCGCAGACTTTACAATAATGTCCGTGCTTTTTCATGGGACAGATTCCTTTCACAGATATTTTTACCAGTGTATCAGATTTTGAAGTCGATTCCAATTTATTTTTAAGAAGGTGCTTTAGATCGCCGCAACACGTTTGATTGCGCTGCACAAAACAAGGGCAAGTCGGTTGCGGCCTGCCTGAAAAGCCGCACGGACTACGCGAAGAATCCTGACAAAACGAACAAGGGAGAACTGGTCAGCAGCTATGAGTGCAGCCCCTTGACCGCAGACGAAGAATTTATGCTTTCCAAGCGGCAGTATGAATTTGTCACTGGGCGCATACAAAAAAATGATGTGATCGCCTATCAAATTCGACAGTCTTTCAAGCCCGGTGAGATTACCGCCGAGGAAGCCAACAAGGTGGGCTATGAACTTGCCATGCGGTTTACCAAGGGCAAATACGCTTTTATCGTTGCCACCCACACAGACCGGGAACACATCCACAATCACATTATCTACAACTCCACTGCGCTGGACAGCACCCGAAAATTTCGGGATTTTTTATTATCCGGGCTGGCCGTGCAGCGGTTGAGCGATTTGATTTGTCTGGAACATCAGCTGTCTGTTATTGAAATCAAGCCGTACCGAGAGCGGCAGAAGCGCACCCTTTATCCACCCAGAGAAAGTAATCGTGATAAGCTGTGTGCCGTAATCGACAACATCCTGCTGAACGAGAGGCCCGCAAATTTCGAGGGCTTTCTTCAAAAGCTGGAACAGCAGGGCTACGAAATCAAACGGGGAAAGTACACTTCGGTCAAAGGAACACGGCAGAAACGCTTTATCCGTTTTCGGACACTGGGCGCGGGATACAGTGAAGATGAAATCAAGGCGGTCATTGCCGGAGAATCCGAACACCGCCCGTATCAGAAGCAGCCACCGAAAGAGCAGCCGTTCCACCTGTTGGTGGACATTCAGGCAAAACTCTCCGAGGGCAAAAGCGAAGGCTATGCACGGTGGGCTAAACGCTACAATTTGAAAGAGATGTCCAAGACCCTGATTTTTTTGCAGGAAAATAAAATCGGCAGCATTGAGGAGATGCAGGAGCGTGTGGATGCTGCTACTGCTCACTATCACGAACTGGGCGATTCCATTAAAGATTCTGAAAATCGACTGGCAGAAATTGCGGTGCTGAAAGCACACATCATCAACTACGCCAAGACGCGACCAGTCTATGATGCCTACCGAAAGACCGGATACAGCAAGCACTTTCTGGAAGGTCATCGTGCAGAGATCACACTGCACAAGGCAGCGAAAGCGGCATTCGATGAAGCTAACCTGAAAAAGCTCCCCAAGGTGAAAGAACTGGATACGGAATATTCCAAGCTGCTGACGGAAAAGAAAGCACTCTACCCGGACTATCGTAAAGCGAAAGAAGAAATGCAGGAGCTTCTTCGTGCAAAGAGAAACGTAGAACTGTTCTTTGCAGAGGAAAAGAGCAGCACCGAAAAAACGAAGTCCCGATAAACGAAGATAGCCTAGGACCCTTCCCTCATGGAAGAGCCCTAGGCTATCTTTTGTTATAAAAGTGTTTGGAACAAACGCGCAGCCTGCATCGTACGATGCGGAACGATAGGGATTGGGCACAGCCCAACAAGCATTTTGAATTTGGATTTGAAAATCTGATTCAAAAATCGCGAGTTGGTACCAGCTCGCCCTGCTTGCAGAGTTATTTTTAAAGATGAATCAATTGCGTACAGTGCGCATCAAATGAGTCATCATGGGAAACCGCAATAATTGTCATATTATATTTCTGAGCAAATGTCAGCAATCGGTTTACCAAAACGCTTTTGTCTTTGAATCGAGCGCACTGGTGACTTCATCCAAAGAATGATCTCCGGTCGACGCAATAACATTCGGGCAAGACCGATTCGCTGCCGTTCACCTCCGCTGATATTGCTCCCATCTCCTTGAATCTGGTAGGATTGATCTCTTCCTTGAATGAAGTCCTGTAATACGCACACATGAATTATTTCCTCAATCCATTCTGGATAAAAATATCTCCCAATACGAGGTTTTCATACAAGGTTCCATCGATCAGCGCAGGTGTTCTCTCCACTAACAGCACCCTGCAGTGGTAATCTTTCAAATCAAAATTAGAAATCAATTGATTGTTATACTTTATACTGCCACACAGCCCGTCCGCTGGAATCAACCTGGACATCAATTCGATTAAGGTCGTTTTTCCTTTACCACTGGCAGCTTTGATCAGCACCAAATCTCCCTCTTAAACTGAAATTGCAGACCAACAAGAATTTTATCACCACAGTCGGTATACTGGAACTCGTGAATCTCAACACGCATTTCCTCGAAATCCTGCATGAGATTTCCACGATGCTCGTCAGCTTTTTCTGTATACAGGGATTTTGATTTTGCATACATTTCGGATGCTTTCTTTTGATCTGCAATCAAATCGGTCAGCAAAATGATCGGACCATTTAATTTTTGAGCGATAAGCATCATCGTGATCGCATCGCTCCCAGTTGCTTTTCCAAGCTTGGCAAGCAAAATCGTTGAGACAAGAACAATAACGGGCAACGTGTTGATCATGAATGTCAACATTGCATTTCTCAAAGCGGTATACCGGCTTAAAGGAACAAGTACAGACTGGCTGATCTGGTCATGGAATGTTTTTAACTTGTTGGAGAAGAAAGCCTCATTGTTTAATGCGTAGATCAAATTTCGATTGTTTAAGGTGTCTAGCAATTTCGAGTTTATTTCAGAATATCTGGTTTGCTTTTCGGCTGTATATGCAGCTTCCTTTTGCGCATATAGCTTTGAGAGTAAGAAAATCACGATAATAATGAATACGGTAATCATCGTAACCACTGCATTATGAAGAAGTAGGATCAAAAGATATGCCAGCAGCAGAAATGTTTGAAGAATGGTGTTCACAACACCCGTTGACATCCATTGCGAAATGACTTCCGTATTCCGATTGACTGCGGACACCAAATCTCCTGCTTTTTGGAACTGTACAGAAGAAAGATTTTTCAGGAAGCAGCCATAGGTATATTCTTGTAATTTGAGTTCGCCAACCCCTTTCAGCTTTCGGAAAAAATATTGATCGGAAAAAACAAGCAGAACAAAAATGACTGCACCAATGCAAAACAGAACGGAAGTTTTTGAAAAAAAAGACAAAGATCAGACTGTGCGGAATACGCCATCAACCGATCCAGCAGTTCAATCAGGAGCAGATTCCATGCAAATTCAATTAAAAACGAGAGCGAAAATAAACTTCTGTCTTTTTTCAACGAAGAATACACATTCAGCAATTTTTTCATCGTTCACCTATCTTTACAGTTGAATGATTTGAGAGCTATACGGATCAAACTCTTCCCCATGACAAATAATCACAAGGGTCATTTTATGCTTCTTCGCAAAATCAACGATCCCCTTTGAAACGGCTTCTTTCAGGTCGTGGTCGAGTGCACTGGTTGGCTCATCAAGAATGAGAACATCTGGCTTACGAAGCAGAAGCCTTGCAATCCCGATTCTTTGCCGTTCACCACTGCTCAAGTTTTCGCCACCATAAGGTATTGCATACGCAAGCCCATGTTCCGCAACAAATTCCGACAGACCGCATGCCACAACCACTTCATCTATTTCATCGGGAGCTGCATTCCATTCCATCGTTATATTTTCTAACACAGTTCCATAAAATAACACGGTGTTTTGCTCGACCATCAGAACGCGTTTTTTATATTCATCCGGATCGAATTGTAAAAAGTCCTGCCCATTATACCTAATATGTCCGTTGATCTGATTGGGTGAAATCATTCGGGTGATTATTTTTGCAAGTGTGGATTTTCCTGTTCCGCTTTTTCCTTTTATTAAAACCACTTCGCCTCGTGAAAATTTGATATCAAGTTCACGTGGTGGCAACGTAGACTGTTCATTGGAAGGGCAGAATCTATTGGATATTGTAATGTCAAAGTTTTTGAATTCTGGAACTTCTTGTTGCAATCCTTTTTCTGTAAGCGAGTCCGAATGGATTGTCTTCTGTACCCTGTTGTATATATCAGTCGACAGATGGCATTGAGAAATATCATCACCGATCGACTGGATGGAATTTGAAATCTTCACCATGGAGTCCATGATAACAATTGTTTCGCCAACCGACGCATATCCATAAAAGGATAAAACGACCCCTAAAAACAAAACCATAAAAGGAAGAACTTCCCCAGAAAAAACAAGCTGAGTAATAAAAACTGTCTTTCTTACGATCGCGATTTTTAACGTTGATGTATAATTTTGCTCTACAACTTTTCGAATTGTTCCTCAAAATAATCTGCTTTGTCCAGCTGTCGAATTGTGTTAATGTTTCTCTCTGTGTTTACGATATACTGGTTCAGAAAGCCCTTCATTTTTTGCCGATTATTTTCTGCTTTTGCAAATGCTATGCTGCAGCTGTTTGCAAGCCAAGAACTAATCAATAAAAAGAAACAGGCAATCAATGTTAAATAGAAATTTATCGACATTATCAGAAAAATCATAAATGCCACATTCAAAACTTCTAATGTTAGCTCTGATTTTCCCGAAGTATACCATGGCATCATTTTATATGTATCTTCTGTCAGGTTATAGAGCAATGTTCCTTCGTTCTCTTTTGTTTTATGCCACAAAGATTGATTAAAGATTAATCTTTGACCTTCCAGAATACCATCATTATCCAGACAGTTCTTGACGTATGACCTTAAAAATTTAAGCATAAATGTCACAAAAAACAACGCCATCAAAGATCCGAACATAAAATAATTCAAGTTTTTCTGATCAATAAACTTTTGCAGATATATTTCTCCCAAAAATGTACACGGCATATAGATCAAAGATATAAAAAGATATAGGCATTTATATGCACGTATTCTTCTTGAAAACTTGAACATTATTACTCCTTCTGGTGAATACTATGTAAAAGGTTATTAATTAAGCTGCAATTTCCTATAACACAAGGATGCCTTTAACTTGGGCTTTTATACACAAATACAAGCACCAATCCCACAAACTAAATCGTTCAGGGTTTGATGCTTGTATTGTTTGATCATCTAAAGTTTTCAATCGCTTTAGATCATTCTGTTAGCCGTGCTTGCCCCAGCCATCGACTTCCATCATAATGGGTTTCTTATACATATTATCACCTCCTTTCAAGTTTAGAGTAAGTCCAGTTTCTTTAATTGATTCATGAATTCCTCGACATCTGGAGAAACTGTATCAGAAGAAACTGAATACTTTTGACATAATTGATTGATAATTTCTTCTTGACTATTTCCGCCTTCCAGCATTAATAATATTTCGTAACTGATGTTATTCAATATATATACTTTGCCATTTGTGGAGAGAAATCCCGTACTTTCGTCATCTAATCGTGCAGTACATTGTCTTTGAAATTATGTAATTTACAAATTTTCATTTTCAATTCCTACATTTATAAAATTTCAGTGGATTATCGGGCATATGGACATCGCCCATCTGATTCAATAAGGTCTTTAGTTGCTGCAAATGTGCAGCCCCTGCATCCACCTTTGCACCATTTCAGAATACTACAATTTTGCAGGCCCTTTTATATCTTTAATGGAAATATCTCGTAATTGACTAAATACTTTTGAATTTTCCCATATATCAATTAAAGAATGTTCTTTAATATTTCCAGCTTTCAATTCAGGAATAGACGACATCATAGAGCATCCATACACATCACCAAAGGCATTCACAAAGAAATTGTCTTTACCTGCTGTACAACCAAAACTATTTTCAGTAGATGTATAGTACAAATCCTCTTTGACCCAATATTTTATATCTTCTGCCCGACCAGTTTCATATAAAGGCCAATAAAGCTCCCACGGTAATTGTCCTTCCTCGACAGGAACAATCCTCAGCGAAACTGGAAGTTTTTTCTGCTTTTTCAAATCTGTCATCTGCAGAATGAATTGTTTTAGCTCGCCATATGTTAAATAGCAATCTCTGACATTCTTTTTTGCATTGCCTACAGTAGCTAAGAGCATGATTGCTGCTTCATGTATTCCCAACTCATGCATTAGTTCTAATGTTTCCGGAATATAATTCACATTATATTTTGTAAGAGTTATAATCCCATCGACTGCAATGCCGCAATTCATCAGGTTTATGATTCCTCTTTTGGTTAATTCAAATGTTCCGCTTTTTCCACGTGATTTATCATGAATTTGAGCAGTTGGACCATCCAAACTGACACAGATTCTATCAACGTTTGTTTGCGCCAATTTCTTTGCAATAGACTCATCGATCATTGTTGCATTTGTATTGACAAAGTAATTAAAATAGTGCTTATCTGCCAATTTGAGGATTTCGAACCAATCCTTCCGTAGAAAGGGTTCACCGCCTTCAAATCCAACGCGTAAAATTCCAATTTGATCAAACTGCTCAAAGATATCCTCAAAGTCCGATACCTTGAGCAAATGATTTGAAATAGTCGATTCACATTCAGCTTCTGCATAGCAGAAGTCACACCTCAAATTGCAATATGGGTAGATTGAAAAATCTACGTAGGTTGGATTTACCATTTGATTTTTCCTTTCCACATTTAAATGCGTCTCAAAATACGTGCAAGCTGTTTGCATTCTATTACTTTTTTCATCAGTTGTCAGCAAATTTGTCATGAATTCCCGAAATCATGGCATGAAGTCGCATTGGCTCAGTCGGTGATTTCAAGTCATTCAAGCCCCAAAACACTTTTCTTGCATCAACAATTTTAACAGTCGATTACAAGAAAAGTGTGGATTAACGAAAATAAGTTAGCCGAATGAGCTTATAATATCGTGGAGGATACCCATCTGGTTCTTAGAAAAGTCTTTTCCTCGTTGGCTAGGGGAAAGATACTCTTGTCGAATTTTTCTCAAGAGATTACACTGTTCCTCCGTAAGTCCAGAAAGCGAAAGGACATTCGTTGTTTCTAAATCTAGCAGTTCATCGGTAGAAACTCCAAACAGAAGTGAAATACTAACAAGAACATCTAATGGAATAGCATGAGCGTCACTTTCATAGCCGCTAATTGTAGAAACGGCCTTGTTCAACCGCTTTGCAAGTTCAGCTTGCGACCAGTTTCGACTTTCTCTCAAGTTTTAGCTTTCACCAAGATAACGCTCCATTTCTGTTCACTCCTATCCTATTAGAGTGTACTATTTGCATATTCGATATAATCGTACTATAATTATTAAAATGTTCGATTATGTCGAATTTCATTGACTTGCGAAAGGAGTTGCGTTATTTTGGATGACAAAAAGATCATCAAATTGCAGTGGAGGATTGGCAAAATGAGAATTTTGATTTGTGATGATGAGCAAAAGTTGATTGACTTAGAGCTTTCTATTCTTCAAGAATATTGTCGGTCCACTAACATCGCTGCAACATTTTTTACATTCACAGATTCCCTAAGTGCTGGAAATATAGGTGAATTTGATATTGCGTTCTTAGATATTGATATGGAGAAACTAAATGGAATTGAGCTGGCTCGAAAATTGCGATCAAAAAACCCGACTTCCATTATTATTTTTGTTACAAACTTCATTCAATACGCCCCTGAAGGCTATGAAGTAAATGCTTTTCGTTATCTATTAAAGTCTGATATTCCTTACAAGCTCATTCCATACTTTGTGAATTCGCTACAAGAAGTTATTGATTCTCGTCAAACCGTTACTTTTTCGATTAGCGGCGAGTCGATAGATGTTCAAACCAAAAACATTTTATATCTAGAACTGACAAGCATATTATTGTTATGCACTTAATTAATGATGCACGGACTGAGTATCGCTTTTACGGAAATATGGCGGTTCTTTCTGACAAACTTCAAAATCTAGGCTTTCTACGTATACATAAGAGCTACCTAGTAAATATGGAATACATTGAGCTCTTTCCAATATGAAAAAGTTTATCTAAAAAGTGGTGTATGTGTTCCATCCAGTGAAAAAAAGCATAAAGAATTGAAACAGCTATACTTAAAATGGAGGGGAAAAAGTCGATGGGAACTCTTCTTAAGTCTCTTTGTTATACCGCTGTTGATACAATATGTTTGATTTTATTTTTAGATGTTTTTGAGCAACGTCGCTTTGACGGATTAAAATTCCACCTCCATGTATTGGAATATGTACTCTGAGTTGTTGGATTCCTTTAATTCTTTCAATCATTGTTGGACACAATCAAGCACTAAAAATTTTAATCATTTTACTGATCGATTTCATAATCGCCAAAAGGTTATATACAGAAATCTCAACTGCTATACTCTGCTTCTTTGTTAGCCTTGAATATTTATTATCATACTGCTTATCTTTCACTGTTGGAATGACATGCAGTGTAATTTTTGGAATGGATTCTAATACATTTCAAGCTTCACCTATCTGCGTAATTATTTATGGTATAATCGCTTATTCTTTACAGCTATTTTTAGCACTAATGTTCCGAAAAATCATGCGCCCCAGAAGGTTTGGGAAAAATCGACATTCTCTCCGAATATCACAAATAATTATGTACGGGTTATTTCCAAGTGCTTCGTTTATGGTATTGATTGTTCTACTCTATATATCCACCGGAAGAAATGTATCAGAAGCTATACTAGCATTTACTTGTGGATTGATTATTGCTGCAAATGCAGCAATAATCTTTCTTCTAGAACGTATGGAGCAGGCTATGGAACGAGAGCAACAGCTATTTTCATTGGGACAGCAACTTGAGGTTCAAGTACGGAGCATGGAATCTGCCAGCAAACTTTTTTCGGAACAACGCAAAAAAGTACATGAGTATCGCTCACATCTCAACACTCTTCGTGTGCTTTTGCAGAACCATGAATACGAGCAAGCAGAAGTCTATTTGAACTCAGTATCCAAGCAACAAACCGAACGACTTTTTTTGGTAAATACTCATCATCTGATTTTGGATGCATTATTTAATACGAAAGCGTCAGAGGCAATTCAAGAGGGGATTGAAATTGATTTCAGAGTAAACGATTTATCAATGTTGCCATTTGAAGCAGCTGATATGGTTGTACTGCTTTCAAATTTGCTAGATAATGCAATTGAAGCCAATCGATCATACTGTGGAAGTAAGAAGATTCATGTAACAGCATTATGGAAAAAAAGCTTTTTATTTTCTATTCGAAACACCTCAAATCCTGTCAGAATTGAAAACAACACTATTCAAACGACCAAACCTGACCCCCAACTTCATGGTTTTGGACTTTCCAATGTGAAGTTTATCCTTGAAAAATATAATGGTGATTTCACTATGGATTATGAGGACAACTGGTTTCAATTTACTGGAGAAATTTCACAATAACCGATTTTGTGACAGAAAAAACCTACTTGATGACAAAAAAGTTGATTTATTTGCAAACTCAAGGTATTTAATTTATAAACTTTCAAGCATGGGAGTATGGATTGAATGAACCTCATTGCAACACACTTGGCAAAAAGGTTTTTGAAGAGGGAGCTAATTGCAGAAGAATCTCTTGAGTGGTGCATTTACGGAATCGAAAAAAGACTGTCAATGTTCACTACATGGACTCTTTTAATCTTATTGGGGAGTTACTGCTTCGGCTTTCGACGAACTATATCTTTTGCTGTTTGTTTTGTTACATTAAGAAAATATTCAAATGGGTACCATGCAAAAACGTATATCCATTGCTTATTGCTTTCTTTAATTCTCCAATCAGTTTCCATGATACTCATCAAAGCTCTCCCTACTAAATTTTTTGGGTTTGTTTGGATATTCTCTGATTTTGTGATTCTCAAAATTGCTCCTGTTAATAACAATCAATTACATTTAACGCAGTCAGAATTGTCTGCTCTAAAAGAACGAATCCCCTATGTGCTTTTTTTCGTCAACCTAACATGTATAATCTTAAGGTCACCACCAATTGAAAAAACACTTTCTAATGAGCTGGAAGGATTAACAGCTGCAATGTTATCAGATGCCTTGACGCTGCTAATCTTTGTATTAAAGAAAATATATGGGAGGATTATCCATGGAAATGAAAGTAAGAAATCTAATGAAAAATCTCTTGAAAAATGATGAAAAAAGATATGGAAGTCTGGCCGCCTGAGTGTTCCGGTTGGTTGTATCAACCGTGTCGTCCCAAATCACAGCTTATTAAAGATACTGACCCTCCCAAAAATCGATAACTTCATCAATTTTGTTTTTATTTTGAGGCTTCTTAGACTCAAGGAAATCGCATTTTGAGTACATCATGCTAGACTTTAAGCCTAGTATGATGCACTTTTTGTTTACACTACGTTTGAGGAAAGCTATGCCGATTATCAACTTAAAGGAACACTACCCCACTGCGCATCCAAAAGACTTTTTTGTAGAAGTATCTGATGAAGTCCATCAGTTTCTCTTGTCTATGAAACGCAAAGAGGATGCTTTTGCCAGACAGGTGAGCCGTTACCACGCATATCACTCGCTAGACGATCCCGCTTTTTCTGCTGAGTCGTATCTTCTTGTGCCCACTCCAACACCTGCGGAGATCATAGAACGGCAACAGCATCTTGTGAACATCAACCATACAATTTTAGCTTTGTCTCCAAAACAAGCAAAGCGGTGCTACGATTACTTCTATTGTGGGATTTCCATGCCAAGCATAGCCGAAAAAGAGGGCACAACAGTAGGAAGTGTCTCGGGAAGTATTAAATCTGCTTTAATTAACCTCAGAGAAAAATGCAATTTGTTCATCAAACCCTAACTTTTATCTGTTTTTTGTCCTATATAGTATAGGGATGTTTTTCTCTATCACGGAAAAGTGCAACCGCATTTTCCATGCTCCGCCCGCCTTGCCATCATCGACAAAGAAAGGACGAAGAAACATGAAAAGGAGATTGATCGAGTACCAACCGAACCCCGGCAACCAAAACTTGGTCCGCCGCCGATTGCATTTTTGCACTCTGACCTTATGGCGCAGCTTGCGACTGCGTTGCTCTGTGGTCGGAGGGCTGGCTTATGTACTTTGACTCTTACATTACAGGAAAACGCATCCAGCAGCTGCGCAAAACCAAAGGCTTAACGCAAGAACAATTTGCCGCAAAGCTGAATATCAGTGACCGCCATTTGGGAAAGATCGAACGAGGGGAAGGAACTGCTTCCATAGATTTGTTGGTAGAAGTAGCCATTTCACTGAACACCACTCTGGACTTTTTGATTCTTGGCGTATTGACACTCCACGGAAAGGGAGCTTAATGCACAGATCAAAAAGCAGCACCAGAAAATCCAGATTATCAAAAATAAGCTGAGCAATCTTATTGACGAACTGGATGCATCTGTATAACCACCATAAAGAAGTCGAGAAGCGATTCTCGGCTTCTTTTTTTGCGCCATTTTTCGACGAATCTACGAAAAATCGGAACTGGCAGTTCCTGTTTTTGAGAAAAATCCGCTCAAAAAAGTGGCAAAACCGGAACTACCAGTTCCTTAAAAAGACAGTGTTTCTACGATAAACTATTGTCACAGCAAGGGCAACACCCCAGACGGGGAGATACCCGAAGCTGTAAGACGTACCTTGAAAACTGAATATCATTCCCTCGGACAAAACAATGAAACTTCCGTAATTCGCGGCCCGGCCATAAAGAAGGCGGGGTGGCTGAAAAGCCAATGAGAGGAAGGGTGCAGTCCCCCTCACCGAGGTGTATTCCAACCCCCACCGGGCGTCGAGGACAAATAGGGTGGGACACTTAAAACAAAATCTTCAAAGCCCACCACCGGAATTCTTCTGAATCAAGGCAGTGGGCTTTTTCCATACCGAATATTCATTCTGATGACACGGAGGTAATGATTATGAGCCGTACTTTTACCCACAAGACCGATGAATCGACCCTGACCACCCTCTGCCCCCGCTGCCTGAATGCCTTTCGGAACACCCGTGGCATCCGTGTCCGCCGTGCTGACCCCTACCAGCTCACCAAGGAGCCTTGCACCTACTGCCAGACCAACTTTGGCTACGACTACTACATCCAGCCCACCAGCCCGAAATCCACCTACTTTAAGAAGGGACGGTTTGATGATGAATCTGAATGCGCTTAAGATCGACCCAGAGTTTCAGGGCAAGATCCCGCCGCTGAACGCCGAGGAGGAGCACATCTTAGAGCAGAACATGATTCAGGAGCGGCGGCTACTGAATCCGCTCATCATCTGGAACGGTTACATACTGGATGGACATTCCCGGTATCGCATCCTCAAGCATCACCCGGAGATCGCTTTTGAAGTGAAGGAAATCCAGTTGCCCGACCGTTACGCTGCACTGGCATGGATTTGTCAGAATCAGTTGGGGCGCAGAAACCTTGACCCGGAACGCCGGAAGTTCTTGATGGGGAAAACCTATGAAAACGAAAAGCTCTCTGTAGGTGGGTCAATTCATCGAGAACATGATGAATCTGGGAGATTCACCTCATGTGCTCAAAATGATCACATGAGGTCAGCCGAAGGACGCACCTGCGAACGTATTGCTGCCAAAAACGGCGTTACCCCAATATTTGTTCGTCGAGCTGAAAAGTATGCGAAAGGCGTTGATGCGGCGGAAGCTGCCGTCCCCGGTGCAATGGAGGAAATACTGACCGGGCATATCAGGCTACCGATGCCGAGATCACCGCTTTGGCGCAAACCCCAAAAGAAGAAATCCCGGCAATCATTAAGGAGCTGCGCAAACCCAAGAAGGACCGGAAAGCAAAGAAGCCGACAAGCCCGGAAAATCCGATGTTGCTGCCGACGATGCTTCTGATTCCGATGAAGTCCATACCGAGGATGAAATTGTGCCGGTAAGCAATTCGCCCCCGGATTTCAAAAGGAGTATCCAAGGTCACAAACGCTGTCTTACAGACGAAGATCGAAAACGACTTCGGCAATCCATTGACAACCGCCATCATAAAACGACCGTTGCGAACGGCTCAATTATGATGTGCGAAGTTCAGGGCGCAAAGGAGGATTTTATCCGCCGCTGGAATCTCGTATTCAAAGACTATCCCGATGTTCTTTGAGGACAACGACTGCCGAAGTGCCATTCTTTCTGATTGATGACACTTCTGCCTATCTTCAGACGATAAAGGAGAGAGTGCTATGATGAATTCTAATCTGAACCTTGCCAAGCTGCCCGAATGTGTTTGCGAGATGCGCTACATCGACAGCGCACTCTTGACCCCCTGCGCGGAATACCAGCGTGTTTTGCGCACCAGAAAGGTGGAGGAGATTTCTGCTACCTTTCGGAGTACGCTGCCAACGAACCGAGAGTCAGCTACCGTGATGGTCGCTACCATGTTTTTGATGGACAGAACACCATCGAAGCTCGTATCGCCTGCAACGGAGGTCATGACCTCCCGATCCTCTGCAAAGTCTTTCACGGTCTTTCCAAAAAGGATGAAGCCCTTTTGTTTGCTGTTCAGACGGGCATTTCCACCGATCTGACCGCAGGTGAGCGGCTTCGTGCTGACATCGTGGCAGAAGATGAGGATGCTTGTGCATTTGTTGCAGCCACCGAAGCAACTGGTGCTACTTTTGCACTGGATGGCATCCGAGCCGAGTGGAAGATCTACTGCATCCGCTCTGCCTATTATATTTACAAGAACTACGGTTCTGACATCTATCAGGAAGCCCTGAAGATCATCGTGGAGGCATGGTGGGCGATTCCGATTCGTTCCTGTCTGGCATCCTCCATGGCGTTACCCGCTTTGTGGCAATGTACCGGGATGAGTACAGCCGGGAGCGTCTGATTGCACGGCTTTCTACGGTGCATCCGAAAACCATCACCAAAAATGCACGGAAGGACACGGGCAACACCGCCGACCGCCACATGAAGCAGATTCTGAGATCTACAATGGCTCCAGCCGTTCTCTGAGCCTTCCTGTAAAACGTTGATGCTCTCGCCTTTATCGGCATAACTTTTTCTGCAAGAGCCGCCTGCCATAAACGGGCGGCTCTTGCTACATATAGAAGGATAGGAGGTCTGATCGCTATCATACCAAAAGACTGGAAATACCTCAGAGGGGACATTTACTATGCAGACATGGAGCCGCACATCGGCTCCGAACAGGGCGGCACCCGACCTGTGGTGGTTCTGCAAAACGATGTAGGAAACCGCTATGCGCCTACCCTTATTGTGGCGACAGTGACTTCCCGCACCGAGAAAAAGAAATACCAGCCCACGCATCGTTCTGATAGCCCACAATACAGCCTTTGAGAAGCCGTCTGTGGTTCAGCTGGAACAGATATTCACGATAGACAAAAGCCGCATACAGCGTTTCTTAGGACAGACTACACGGCATGAAATGCGCCGGATCGAAGAAGCCCTGATGAACAGTTTAGAAATCAATGAATGGGATAGGAGGAATGTCGATGAATGAAAAAGTGATGGTATCGCCGGAGATCCAGAGCGAAGCAGTCGTCTTGCCGCAGATCGTCAGCATCAAGCAGGCAAGCCAGCGTATGGGCTTGCCTGAATATTACATCCGCCGTCTTTGCGGGAAGTGCCGGGCATGGCGTTCCAGTCGCATCAAATGGTATATCAACCTTGGCAAGATGGCTGAGTATTTCAACGGGGAAACGACAACTTTGTGATTTGTCAAGGATGCGGGCGTAAACTGCGACATCCTAAAAATTAACCGCCCGAACTGCTATACTCATCGTGACAGAGATAACCACCACACAGAAAGGAAGGTAAATATATGGCATCGTTTGAATTGCGAGAACCCAAAAAGAAGCCTCGTTATTATAAACTCATCGCAAATGTTCTGGTGAACGGCAAAATTGAACGCCGTTATGGTCGGTTCGATTTTGACCCCACCGAACTGAAAAACGCTCGTGCGCGCAACGCCGCTGCGAAAGCTGCCGCTGCCGAATTTGAACGGCTGGAACAGGAAAAGGCAGACAAGGAAGCCAGCAATGCAGGAAAGACCTTTGCAGTAGTGGCGCAGGAGTACATAGAATCCAAAAAGGCAAGACTTGCTCCTTCTGCTCGCTTAGAGGGCGATTATGACAGCCATCGTAATAAGGCGAACACAACGAGAGGCAAGGAAAACTACCTTCGGAAGATTCAGCAATTCCCTGAGTTTGCACAGAAGCCCGTTGATTCCATCAAAAAGGTGGATTGTGATTGGGTTCTGGAACAAATCGAAATTGGCGGCGCACGGTGCCGCACCCATGCTGTTATCAATCAGCGTGGTCTGGAGATGAAAAAGGAATCTTGTCCGAAGTTAGCTAAGAGATGCGATTGTGGAGCAAAAACCATCGAAAAGGCATTTCGCAGCGAAACAGTTGATATTAAAACAGCAGAACAGGTGGCGATTGCGCTGGGCTGTAAAGTGGACGATGCTTTGATGTGGAAACCATTGCAAAACCTATGACCAGAAAGAGCATGAGAGAATACGCTCTGTTCATCTGTTCTACACTGGAATATGCGGATGAAAATTACGGTGTGAAGAATCCCATGCACAAAATTCCTGCACTGGGAAGCCAGAGCAGGTCGGTAGACACTATTAAGAAGCACCAGATCAAGCAGCTTCAGGACACCTTAAAGGAAAGTTCCATGTTGGAACAGGTGATCGTTCTGTCCCTGCTCAATTCTGGTGTGCGCCGTGGCGAACTGGCTGGACTGACATGGAAAGATGTCAACTTTGAAGAATGCACGATACATATTTCTAAATCGCTTCTGGTATTCAAAGATTTTGGGTATCAGTTGACAACGACTAAGGAAAGCAACATCCGGGATGTGGACGTTGCACCGGAGTACATGGACTTCCTCAAAGAATATTATAAGTATTGGAAGTCCCAGAAAAAATTGATGGGAGGGAGTTGGCAGAAAAGTCTGGATAAGAAAAGCAGCAGTATGCACCCTCACTCCTTGCCCTTCGGGGGACGGACTTCGTGATCTGCAATGACCATGGGTTCCCCATCAACCCGGACAGCTATGGCGCACTGGTTCGCAGAATCGGACAGCGGGCAGGCATTGAAGGGCTGCATCCTCATATGTTCCGGCACACTTTTGTGAGCATCCTCTTGTCCAACCCGGAGATCGGTGTGGCGACAGTAGCCGCAGAAGCCGGACACGCACAGCCCAGTACCACCCTTGCAATTTACACGCAGGTCTATGACAAACGGCGCAAAGAAATTCGCAACCAGATGAGCAAGGAGCTGTACGAATGAGCAAAAAAGAAGCACGAAGGCCGGAACCTTCGTGCTTTTTTGGTGGGCCAGGCAGGACTTGAACCCGCGATAACCCCGTTATGAGCGGGGAGTTCTAACCACTGAACTACTGGCCCTTATGACGTTGTTTCAAAGCTCTGTAAAATGGCTTTCGTACCCAGAAAATACCCAAGTCCGATTTTCAAGCCACTCGCAAACCAAAAAACAACGGAAAAACGCTATTTGAAAAAGGTGGAAACGGTAAGGTCTGGCGGTTATGAGCCGCCAGCTCTGACCAACTGAGCTACTGGCCCACGAAGACGGCGGTCTGCCGCACATGGACTAACTATAAGTATACCAAAAAATCAGAAAAAAGCAAATCCCTTTGCCGGAATTATTTTGTGCGGCGGGCGTCGAACTTGCGCAGCATGAACTCGTCCAGCATCGCGGGCTGGAACAGCGGCTCTTTGTAGCCAAAAGCTTCCCGGATGAAGATGAGGGTCACGATGGTCTGGCGGCCCGGGTCGAACCGGAGGGTGTAGAGGGTGTCCAGCGGCTGCTGGGTGGGCTGATGGAGCGTCAGGTGGAGGGTGAAGCCGCCGTCGTTCTCCCGGCGGCACTCGTAGGCGAAGACATCGTCCGGGCTGTGCTGGTCCAGCCGGTCGAAGCAGTCGTCCAGCGGCAGGTCGGTGCGGAACTCGGACAGGCCGCTGGGGCCGTACTGGCTGCGGCGGCTCTGGTCTTTCCTAGACAGCAGAAATACGATAAAGCCCAGAATGGCCGCGAGAAGAAGGACGGAAAAAACAGCGTTCATGTGCGCCTCCCGATGGAATTTGTGTCGAGTTTTCCTTATTGTAACACAACACGCCCCGAAATGTGTTATAATATTTGAAAAATTCCAAAAACTGATGGGGAGCCTGCGCCCTTTCTGCGGGCGGGAGGGACGATATGAAACTCAAATTCACGCGAAAGACCTGGTATTTCCTGCTGCTGGCTTCCGCAGCGGCCTCCATGCTCAACGGCTTTGCCGTCCTGAGCGGCACCAGCTTCAGCCTCATCGAGCAGATCGCATTCGCCGCGGCGGGCATCGCGGCCCTTTTCCTCGCGGCGGAAAAAGGCTCTGCCAGCTGGGAAAAACGCAACTTCACCGGCGTGTTTGTGCTGCTGATGGTGAGCTACATGGTCAACGGCTGGGCGGGCTACCTCTGCTCTGCGCTGGCCTGGCCGCTGCTGCTGAGCACTGAGTATAAGCGCGGCATGGCCATCCAGCGCCAGCTGCAGCTGGTGGGTGCCGCCGAAGCGCTCCACCTGCTCTTCCTGCTGATAGCGAAATACGGCGGCATGGCCGCGCTGGGCTTCTGGACGAACCTGCTCTGGGTGCTGCTGGCCTGCGCCCGGGGCTGGGCAGCGCTGAGCCTCTATAAGATGCAGGAGGACGCATGACCCAGCGGCGGAGAAGAAGCCGCGCCCGGCGGGGCCGGTTCGGGCGGCGGGCATTCCTGGCCGGGGCCGGCTGCGCCGCGCTGGCCGGGGCAGCGCCCAACGCCGCCCTGCCCTCGGGTGAATGGCGGGCCGTCTGGGTGAGCTATCTGGAATGGGCCGGGATGGACTTTTCGTCCGAAGCAGCCTTCCGTGCCGGTGCGGCGGAGCTGATGGACAACTGTCTGTCCATCGGGCTGAACACCGTCATCGCGCAGGTGCGGCCTTTCGGGGACGCGCTTTACAGGAGCACCCTCTTCCCGTGGAGCCATCTCTGCACCGGCGTACAGGGGCAGGACCCCGGCTTCGACCCGCTGGACGTCCTCATCACCGAAGCACACAGCCGAGGCCTTTCGCTGGAAGCGTGGTGAACCTACCGCCTCCGCTCCTCGGCGAAGATGCCGCCCGCGCTGGCGGAAAATAACCTTGCCAATATACATCCCGAGTGGGTCTGTGCCGTGGGCGAGGGGCTGTACCTGAACCCGGCCATCCCGGAAGCCGCAGACTATGTGGTGCAGGGCGTGGCCGAGCTGGTGCAGAACTATGCTGTGGACGGCATCCACTTCGACGACTATTTTTACCCCACGACAGACGCCGCGCTGGACGCGGCCCAGTTCGCCGCCAGCGGCGCGGGGGATCTGGCCGCATGGCGGCGGCAGAACGTCACCGCGCTGGTGAAAGCGGCCCACGACGCCGTCAAAGCCGCCGACGCTACCCTCCGTTTCGGCGTCACCCGCAGGGCAACCCCGACAACGACCTCGGCCAGCAGTACAGCGATGTGAAAGCATGGCTGGCCGCCGAGGGCGAAAATGCTGTGGTGGACTACCTCTGCCCGCAGATATACTGGGGCTGCGGCTATACCCTCCAGTCGGGCAGCACCCGCTTCGCCTTCGAGAACATCGTGCCGGAGTGGCTGGCCATGCCCCGGGCGGCATCCACGGCCCTCTACTTCGGGCTGGGAGCCTATCGCATCGGCGAGGGGGACGGCGGTGCCAATGAGGACAGCCAGAGCCAGTGGTGTACGGGCAGCGCTCTTGCCCGGCAGGTGGAACGTCTGCACAGCCTCGGCGCGGGCGGCTGGGCGCTCTACCGGTACGATTCGCTGTTCCGGTCGGCCCGGCCGGAGCTTGCCGACGCCGAACGTGCGGCGCTGGCCGCCTGACTACAGCCTGAACTCTTGTATGGAAAAGCAAAATGCGGTATACTATATAAATCGTGTAAAACCTCGTGTTAAAACAAAATTTGAGGATAAAAGATCATGAAAAAGATAAAGCGAATCGTCCTGCTCGTCGTGGCGGTGCTGGTGCTGCTTGTGGCTGCATCCGGCATCAAGACTGTGCTGGACATGAAGAACAGCGCGGACAACGAGGTGCAGGAAGAGGACAGCACCCGCTGGGCCGAACCGACCAGCGACCCGCTGAACATCGAGGGCATTGCTGACGCCTCGGCCAAGTATGCCTCGGCGGCGGTGAACGGGAGCCTGAACCTCGTGTTCAACGGCATCTGGAGCCGCCAGACCGATTACTTCACCGTCCCGGGCGGCAGCCTGACCATCACCGGCTACGGCACCGCCGAGGGTACCCAGCGGTACAAGGTGTCCGTCTGGCAGAAGGTGGCCGGCGGCGCACAGTACGTCAACGGAAGCACCTATTATATCAAGACCGACGGTCAGAACTACCGCTGCGTCATCTCCGGGCTGGACCCGGCGGCCAGCTACCGCCTGACCATCTCCTACGATTCCAGCCGCTACTACCTCTATGGAGGACTCAAGGTGGAGGGTATTGCAGGATGAAGACACAGACCAAACATTCGCTCATGCTGATGCTCTGCGCCTTTATCTGGGGTACGGCTTTCGTGGCCCAGAGCGCAGGCTCCGGCATGGGGGCCTATTCCTTCCTCGCAGGGCGCAGCTGGCTGGCTGTCCTCGTGCTGATCCCCACCGTGTTCGCCTTCGACGCCGTGCGCAAAAAACAGGGCCAGCCCTACGGCTGGCCGAAGGAGAAGCCGGAGCGAAAGACCCTGCTGGCGGCGGGCCTCGTCTGCGGCACCTTCCTGTTCGCGGCCTCTGCGGCTCAGCAGATCGGCATCACCATCAACCCGTCCACGGCCAAGGCCGCGTTTCTGACGGCCATGTACGTCGTGCTGGTGCCGGTGTTCGGCCTCTTTCTGGGCCGGAAGGGCAGCGCTCAGCTCTGGGTCAGCATGGTCATCGCCGTGGCGGGCCTGTATATGCTCTGCATGAAGAACGGCTTCGGCGGCATTGAGACCAGCGACTGGATACTTCTCAGCTGCGCCGTGCTGTTCAGCTTCCAGATCATGTCCATCGACCACTTTTCGCCGCTTGTGGACGGCGTGCGGCTGAGCCTCATCCAGTTCATCGTGGTGGCTGTGGAGAGCTCTGCGGCGGCGCTGATCTTCGAGACGCCCACGCTGGCAGAGTACGGCGCAAACTTTCTGCCTGTGGTCTACTGCGGCGTCATGTCCAGCGGCGCGGGCTATACGCCCGGATCCTGGGTCAGAAAGAGCTGAACCCCGCCATCGCCAGCCTTATCATGTGTCTGGAAAGCGTATTCAGCGCGCTGGGCGGCTGGCTGCTGCTGGGCCAGAACCTTTCGATGCGGGAGAGCGCAGGCTGCGCCCTCATCTTCGCCGCGGTCGTGCTGTCTCAGCTGCCCTTTGCGGAGCTGCGCAGATGCAAAAAGAGCGCGTGATGCTGCGGGCGGCCGGGGGCATCCCCTATGAGCTGACGCGGGGGCGGGTCAAGCGGCTCAACCTCCACGTCCGGCGGGACGGCACCGTGGCCCTCAGCATCCCCCTGCGCACGACGCTGGAAGCGGCCGACGCCTACGTCATCGCCGAGGCGGAGTGGATACGGGCCGCACAGGCCCGGCAGGCCGCCCGCGAAAAGCGGCAGGAGGAACTGCCCGACAAGGCGGCCGCCCTGGCCCGCTTCACGGCCATGAGCGACAAGGTCTACCCGGCCTTTGCCGGGGTGCTGGGCGGGCAGAAGCCCACCATCAAAGTGCGCAGCATGACCAGCCGCTGGGGCGTCTGCCACATGGCGAAGCGCCAGATCACCTTCGCGCTCCAGCTCTACAATATGCCCGAGGCGGCACAGATCTATGTGGTAGTGCATGAGTACTGCCACTTTTTGCAGCCCAACCACAGCCCGGCTTTCTGGGCCGAAGTGGCGAAGCTGATGCCGGACTGGAAAGCCCGAAGAGACTTATTAAAAGGATAACGGCCTTGCCCTCTCCGTCACCTTCGGTGACACCTCTCCCAAAGGGAGAGGCAAAAAGGCTCCCCCTTTGGGGGAGCTGGCAGACCCGAAGGGGTCTGACTGAGAGGGCAAGCCAGTAAAAAATAGAGGAGAAAATCTTTTGGAAAGCGAAAAGACCTCCGGCGGCGATAAATATTCGAAGCTCGCCGGCAATACTATCATCTTTGCCATCAGCAGCTTTTCGTCCAAGCTGCTGACGCTCATCGTCCAGCCGTTCCTGACGTATGCGATGGCCGAGATCTCCGACCTCGGCCTGTCGAAGATTTTGAGCCAGTACGCCAACCTCCTCATCCCCTTTGTGTCGATGGGCATGTCCAACGCCATCATCCGCTTCGGCCTCGACAAGGGCAACAGCGAAAAGCAGGTGTTCACCAACGGCCTGCTCACCATCCTCGGCGGCTTCGGCATCCTTGTGCTCTGCTGGCCGGTGGCGCAGTTTTTGCCCGATATGGCCCAGTACGGCCTGCTCATTTATATTTACGTCCTGATGAGCTGCCTGCGCACCCTCTGCACCCAGTTCGTGCGCAGCCGCCAGTGGAACAAGCTGGTGGCCGTGGACGGCGTGCTCTGCACCGTGGCGACCATGGCGTTTTATGTGCTCTATCTGGTGGGCTTCAAGTGGGGTGCCAACGGCTATCTGCTGGCCATCATCAGCGGCGACCTCGTGAGCGTGCTCTTCCTGATGTTCACCGGCAGGCTCTGGGATTTCATCGAGCTGAAGGGCATCAACAAGACCCTCTGGAAGCAGATGCTCCACTTCGCTGCCCATGATACCGGCCCAGATAAGCTTCTGGATCATCAACGCCTCCGATCTGTTCTTTGTGCGTGAAATGTGCGACGGCCTCGACGGCCACAGCGGCGACGCATGGAGCGGCCTGCTCTCCACCGGCTACTTCCTGCCCACCATCCTCACGACGCTGGGCCTTATCTTCTACGACGCATGGCAGCTGTCGGCTGTCACCGAGGAAGAGGGGAGAGCCAGGTTCTTTACCCGGATCTTCCGCACCTATTCCAGCGTGCTGTTCTGCTGTGCAGCGGGCATCATCTGGCTCTGCCGCCCGGTCATGCACATCATGAAGTCCAACTACTATTACGCATGGCACTTCGTGCCGTTCCTCGTGCTGGCGTCTACCTGCAGTTGCTTCAACCAGTTCATGAACAGCGTCTATGTCGTGAATAAGAAGTCCCAGCGCAGCATGGTCACCATGATGGCCGGTGCCATCAGCAACTGCCTCATGAACTACTTCTTCATCAGGTGGTGGGGTCCTGTGGGCGCGACCTATGCGTCCTTCCTCGGCCTCGGTCTGGTGTTCACCCTCCGCGCCATCGACGCCCACGGCATGATCGGGATGCGCGTCCACCCGGGCCGCGTCCTCGTCAACGCCGCCGCGCTGGTGTTCGAGGCTTTCGTGCTGCTGGCCGATACGCCGCTGTACGGCCTCTGGACGGGCATCATCACGGCCCTCATCATCCTGTACAACTTCTCCGGTGTCTGGGCCATGGCCCGCATCCTGCTGCCTAAAATTCTGGGCCGCCGGGGCAAGGCCCTCGTGGCCGCCGTGGACGGCTGGGCAGCCAAGAAGTAAAGAAGAAAAACAAAAAAACGGGGCTGTTGCACAACAGCCCCGTTATGTTTATCAGATCTGTTTGTTCAGCCAGCCGGCGATGTCCGCAAACACCTCGGCTTTGTTCGTCTCCACCAGCAGCTCGTGGCGGGCGCCGGGGTAGAATTTCGACTCGATGTTCCCGACACCGGCGTCCCGGAGGCTCTGGATGGCCCGCCGGACTCCGGCGGTGCGCTCGCCCACAGGGTCGGCGTCACCGGCGAGGAAGAGAAGGGGCAGGTCCTTCGGCACCCCGGCCAGAACGGCGGGGTCGTACAGCCGCAGGATGCCTGTGAACATGCTGTAGTAGGCGTTCAGGGTGAAGGTGAACGTGCAGCGCTCGTCGGCGCGGTACTTGTCCACTTCGGCCTGATCACGGTTGAGCCAGTCCTGAGGCGTGCGGCCCTCGAGACCCCTGTTGTAGCCGAGGAAGGAGAGGCGTGCCACCAGCTTGCTGCGGTGCTCCCAGCCGAAAAAGACGGCCAGCACCCGGCAGAGCGCCCGGGCCGTGGCGACCAGAGCTTTGGGCTGGAAGCCGGTACCCATGATGATGGCTCCGTCAAGCTCACCGCCCCACTCGCAAAGGTACTGCCGGGCGTAGAACGAGCCCATGCTGTGGCCCAGCAGAAAATAGGGGACGCCGGGATAGAGCTGCTTCGTCAGCGCAGTGACAGCGTGGAGGTCGTCGAGGACGGCGCGGTTGCCGTCGGGCTGGGCGAAATAGCCGTAATCCGCCCTGGTGCGGATGGAGCCGCCGTGGCCCAGATGGTCGTGGCCGGTGACGAGGATGCCCCGGGCGGCCAGATATTCGGCCAGAGGCTTGTACCGGTCGATGAACTCCACCATGCCGTGGGAGAGCTGCAGGATGGCCCGCACCTCGCCCTCCGGCACACAGCGGAATGCATGGAGCGTCCGGCCCGGTACGCAGGAAGGCAGGGTGAAGTCGATCATCTGACTCATGGGATTCTCCTTTTCCGTTTACAGCGCAGCGATTTTGGCCCGGCAGGCGGGGCAGATGCAGTAACCCTCATACTGGGCCATGTCGGCCGCCAGCTCACCGCAGAAATCGCAGCTGCCGGCGGGACGGTGCTTTTTGAGGATGATCTGATCGCCCTCCACGAAGATCTCGAGCTTCGAGTCCTTGTCGATGTGCATATTGGTGCGCAGCTCCTTGGGGAGGACGATGCGGCCCAGAGAATCGATGCCCCGAACGATGCCAGTTGTTTTCATATTCATTTCTCCTTTTCAGTGTGTCCGGAAAGATGGCAGAATGAGCATCTTTTACGCCGACACAACGCAAAAAATGTTCCTGTGCAGGAAAAACAGGAAAATTCTGTCAACTTGTTCCTGTTCAGTATACAAAAAGTTGAGTCATTCGTCAATCTAAACGGGCAGATTCGACAAAAACTTCTCAAAAAAGCAAAGAGGGGCGGCCAAGACTGCTCCTCTTTACGGTCTCCGTTGACAAACAGGGCCGGAGAGGGTAAACTTAGGCAGAGATATTTGCAATTCATTTGCCTATGATAGATTATAGCAGTTTGCGTTTTTCATGCACAAGCAGCATCCGCAAACTGCATATCGCAAATATGCTATTTTGATAGGCACTATTTTTGAAGATTGCGATAAAAGGAGAAATCATTATGCCGAACAATCATATCCGCACCCGTTTTGCTCCCTCGCCTACGGGTTATATGCACGTTGGCAACCTGCGCACGGCCCTGTACACCTACCTGATGGCCAAGCACGATGACGGCACCTTCATCCTCCGCATCGAGGACACCGACCAGGGCCGCTACGTGGAGGGCGCTGTGGATGTCATCTACAACACCCTGCGGGAGACCGGCCTGCTGTGGGACGAAGGCCCGGACATCGGCGGCCCCGTCGGCCCCTACGTCCAGAGCGAGCGCATGGGGATGTTCAAGCAGTATGCCGAGCAGCTGGTGGCTGAGGGCAAGGCCTATTACTGCTTCTGCACCGAGGAGCGTCTGGAAGCCCTCCACGCCGAGCAGCGCGCCCACGGTGAGATGACCCACTACGATGGCTGCTGCCGCGACCTGCCCAGAGAAGAGGTGGAAAAGCGCCTCGCCGCCGGTGAGCCTTACGTCATCCGCCAGAAGATCCCCCGCGAGGGCGTGACCGGCTTCGACGATATGGTCTACGGCCACATCGAGGTCAACAACAGCGAGATAGACGACCGATCCTCATCAAGACCGACGGTATGCCCACCTACAACTTCGCAAATGTCGTGGACGACCACCTCATGGGCATCACCCACGTCATCCGCGGCAGCGAGTATCTGTCCTCCACCCCGAAGTATAACCTGCTGTACCAGGCTTTCGGCTGGAACATCCCCAACTATATCCACTGCCCGCCGGTCATGAAGGACGCTCAGAACAAGCTGTCCAAGCGCAACGGCGACGCCAGCTATCAGGATCTCGTTGCGAAGGGCTACCTGACCGAGGCTATCCTGAACTACATCTGCCTGCTGGGCTGGAGCCCCAAGGGGGAGTACGCCGAGCAGGAGATCTTCTCGCTGGCTGATCTGGTCAGGATCTGGACGCCGGACGGCATCTCCAAGTCTCCCGCCATCTTCGACCCTCTCAAGCTGCGGGCCATCAACGCCGAGTATATCCGCCGCCTGTCCCCCGAGGAGTTCCTCGCCAAGGCCGAGCCCTGGATCGACAGCGCCGTCCATACCCCCATCAACAAGAAGCTGCTCTGTGCAAACCTGCAGCCCCGCTGCGAGGTCCTGGGCGAGATCCCCGAGCAGCTGGACTTCTTCGACGCCATGCCCGAGTATGACGTGGGCCTCTACGCCAACAAGAAGCAGAAGACCACCCCTGAGTCCGCAAAGGAGGCGCTGGAAGCCCTGCTGCCCGTGCTGAGCGACGAGGCACTGGACTTCAATGACCGTGACACCGTCTTCGACGCCTGCAAGGCCAAGGCCGAGGAGCTGGGCAAGAAGAATGGCTGGCTGCTCTACCCGCTGGGCATCGCCCTCTCCGGCAAGCAGCGCACCCCCGGCGGCGGCACCGACCTCGCCTGCATGATGGGCCGCGAAACGACCCTCGGGCGGGTGAAGGCCGCCATCGAGAAGCTGAATGGCTGAAATACCTTATAATAAAAAGTGAGGAGGCAGTCTGTATGATGTATCCGTTTATGACGTTGGACGATAACACCGAGGTCGTCCATTCGGAGATGCTCCCGGATGGCCGCGTGAAGGTCTATTTTGAAAAGCCGGATGCAGAGGACTGCTTCCATTCTGCTGTCTGCTATCTTCCGGACTACAAATGGGAAGACATCAACGGCTTTACCCCGGAGGAAATTGCCCGGTATCAGGAGCTTGTGGAATCTACGGCTCATCTGATCCTGCAGTTCTCCAAAGAGGGAGGGGTCGAAAATGCCGCAAGTTTTTATCGCAAGATAGGCGGCCTCTATGGACTAAACGACATATCTGCGATATGCAATCCAACGATGTTGTCCATGCATCAAGAAGTTGGATTGCTATAAGATAGGCTCTTACTGGGTCTATTTCTGGGCCAACGAGAACGAGCCGCTGGAACCGGTCCATGTTCATGTGGCGCAGGGCGCACCCAGCGCAAACGCCACCAAGATATGGATAACACGGGCCGGAAAGTGCTACTTGAGCAACAACGATTCCCAGATACCGCCCCGCGTCCTGCGGAACATCATGGCCATCATTGAGGCGCGAAGTGCCGAGGTGGTCGCAAAATGGACGAGCTTTTTTGGCGAAGCGCACTACTTCTGCTGAGATTTTATCCCATCCCATCACCCCGCCAAAAACCGCGCGCGCCCTGCGCTACAGTATACGCAGAAGGCGCGGGAAACAGAACAGCACAGCGTGATATTGCAAAAGATCCCCGCCGGAAAGCGGGGATTTTTTCATGCAGGTATCTTTTCGGACGATACAGCTCACAGACGGGAAAAAGCGGGTGAACGGTGCGCTCCGGGCGCGGGCGGCGGTGCGGCCCGCCCTGCGGCAGGGGAGCGCGTTCCTGCTGGGGCTGGCCGGAGGCTGGGCCGTGCTGTACGGTGCGCTGATGCCTTTCGGGCTGGGGCTGACGCTGGGCTTTGCGGAGGACTGCTTCGCCGTGGGAGCCGCCGGGGCCGCACTGGGGGTGCTGGCCCGGAGCTTCGGCACGCTGACCGTGGAGAGCGTCTGCCTGCTCTGCGCACTGGGCGCGGCGGTGGCGGCACGGTGGCTCTGGCCCGACCGATTCGTCCCGGCGGTGGCGGCTGGCTGCGGCACACTGGTGGGAAGCGCAGTCTGCTTCGCGGCGGGGGAGGAAAACGGCGTTCAGACCATCCTGTTCTGCGGCGGCGACGCCCTGCTGGCAGCGGCGGCGGGATACCTGCGGCGCTTCCCGCCCGAAAAGCCGGGCATGGGCAGTCTGATCTTGTCTGCCGCTGTGGCCGCCGCACTGGGTGGGAGGAGCTTTGGCTTCTTCCTGCCCGGGGTGATGGCCTGTGCGGCGGCAGAGCTGGCCCTCTGCTGCAAGGGCCTGCCGCTGGAGGCATTGGCTTTCAGCGGGGTGACAGGTGCGGCTCTGGCCGCGTCAGACCCTGCGCCTGCCGCCGCCGGGCTTGCCTGTGGGTGTGCCGCTGCGGCGGTGCTTGCCCCGGCGCGACGAGTGGAGGGGCTTGCGGCCTATGCGGGCGGCTGTGTGGCGGGGGTGCTCTGCGTCCAGCCGCTGGCGGGGGCGTTCAGCTTTCTGCTCAGCGCCGGGGCGGGTGCGGGGCTCTGCGCCCTGCTGCCCGCGGGCTGGCTGATGCCCGCCCTCAAAGAGGACGACCCGCCCGGCGACGAGCGGCCGCGCCTCTCTGCCGCCGCGACCCGGCTGGAAGCGGTGGCCGAAAGCCTCCTCGCTGGCGGAGACGGTGAACGAGGTGTACGACGCTTTTCCACGCCGGTGCGAGGGGTTCCGCTGGGTCATCGACAACATCCACGACGGCCTCTGCGCCAACTGCGGACGGCGGGAAGTCTGCTGGAAGCAGGAGCACGCCTCCACCCTGGAAGGAATGGAGGCCCTGCGCCCCATTCTGGAAGAAAAAGGCCATCTGGAAGCGGCGCTTCTGCCCGGTCAGCTGGCGCGGTGCATCCACCCGGCGGCGCTCTGCGCGGCGGGGGACAAGGCGTTTGCACTCTACCGCAGCCGCCGGGAGGCCCGCGTCCACTCCGAGGCCATGCGGACGGCCCTCACGGAGCAGTACAGCGCCGTGGCCGATGCACTGGGCGTCCTCAGCGAACAGCTGGGCCGTCCCGGAAGCCCGGAGCCCTACAAGTCTGGCCGGGTGTCGGCGCTGTTCGCTCAGCTGGGGACGCCGCCGCTGGAATGTGCTGTGACGCTGGACGATTTGGGCCGCACCCGGGCGGCGGTGACGCTGCCCCGCACCCGCTTCAATGAAAAAGAGCTGGCCGCTCTGGCCGGGGAGGTGGGGCGCATCTGCCGCCGCAGCCTCGAGCCGCCGCAGGTGCTCTCCTGCAAGGGGATGACCACCCTGCTCTTTGCCGAAAAGCCCCTGCTCCGGGCCGTATTCGGGGCGGCGGGCGCGGCGGCGCGGGGCGAGATCTCCGGCGACGCGGTCCAGCAGTTCTGCAGCGCGGCGGCGGCCCAGATGATACTCTGCGACGGCATGGGGACCGGACGTCCGGCGGCAGTAGACGGCAGCCTTGCCGCAGAGCTGACGGCACGCCTGCTCAAAGCGGGCTTTACCGCAGAGCTTGCGGCCCGGCTCGTGAACGTGGCGCTGGCCCTCAAGAGCGACGAGGAGAGCGGCGCGACCCTCGACCTCGTGAGCGTAGACCTCTATACCGGCACAGCCCGGCTCTTCAAGGCCGGTGCGGCCCCGGGCTTCCTCGTGCATGGGGGCAAGGCCCGGGCTGTGGGCGAAGCCAGCCTGCCGATGGGCATCCTCGGCGGCGTCAGCGGACAGAGCCGGGTGGTGCATCTGGCGGCGGGGGACTATGTGGTGCTGGTGTCGGACGGCCTCTTAGTGGACGGCCCCGGCTGGGTGATGCAGCAGCTGGAACTCTCCGCTGCCAAGGCAGAACAGCCCGACGTTCTGGCGAAAAAGCTGGTGGAAGCCGCCCGCGCCCGGGCCGTCCAGCGGGGCCGTCCCGACGACATTACCGCCGCTGTTCTCCGGCTCGAAAACAGCTGAGTTGCTTTTTGGGCGGCGAGAGGGTATACTTGTCAGTATCTGGATCGATTATAGGAGAAACATATATGCTGACAGTTACAGTTGCACAGGACGGCAGCGGCGACTTCGCGTCCATCGCGGAGGCGGTGCTGGCCGTACCCTATGAGGAAGAAGCACTGGTGCAGGTCGGCCCCGGCATTTACCGGGAAAAGCTGGTCTGCGAAAAGCGCTGCATCACCCTGCGGGGGGCGGGTGCAGATAAGACAAGACTCGTGTGGGACGACGGCGGCAGGCTGCCCCACAAGGACGGGCGGCCCACCCACACCTTCCGCAGCTACACCGCCTTTTTCAGCGGCGAAACGCTCTGCGTGGAGGAGATGACGATTGAAAACGACGCCGGCCCGGGCGCGAAAGCCGGGCAGGCCGTCGCGGCCTATGTGGACAGCACCCGGGCGGTGTTCCGCCGGGTCAAGCTGCTGGGCAGTCAGGACACGCTCTTCTGCGCCCCGCTGCCCGAAAAGGAGCGGGAGAAGGACGGCTTTCTCGGGCCGCGCAGTCTTGCGCCCCGCAAACCGACCGCCCAGTACTACACCGACTGCGAGATCACGGGCGACATTGATTTCATCTTCGGCGGCGGCGACGCCCTCTTCGAAAACTGCGTCATCCGCACGGTGGACAACCACATCCCCCACAGCTATGTCACAGCTCCTTCGGGCAAAGCCGATGGACTGGGCTTTGTGTTCTGGAACTGCGATCTCGTGTCGGACTGCCCGGCGGGCAGTGTCTATCTGGGGCGTCCGTGGCGTCCCGAGGGCAAGACGGCGGTGCTGGACTGCCGCCTCGGCGCCCACATCGCGCCGGAAGGTTTTATCGCATGGAATGACCGCACCGATACCGGCCTTGCCAGCTTTGCGGAAGCTGACAGCAGCGGCCCGGGCGCAGCAGAGCGCCCGGCGTGGGTGAAACGGCTTTCCGGGCCGGAGGCAGCGGAACTGCTGGCCCGCGCCCGCACCCTCTGCCGACCGAAAACCAACTGAGGATGTAACAAATGAAAAAACTGCCGAATTTTGTAAAGTGGCTCATCATTGCCGTGGTGCTGGCCGCAATGGCCGCGATGATGGCGGCCGTGAACGACCGCGCCTCCCGGGTGGAGATGCCAATGCCGGACAACAGCCTGGGCATCTATCGCCAGACGCCTGCCACTGGAAAGTGAATCAAAAAAACGAGACGGGACTGCTGGAAAGCGGCCCCGTTTTTGCATGATGCCGCCGCCTCCCGCATATGCTGTACGGACAAATCTGAATGGGTGGGAGGCAAGGGTATGTTTGTGGTCACACTGAGTAAGGCAAGCGTCAAGAAGCTGGGCGTGGGGGCGATGTGCTGTGCGCTGGTGGTGTTCAGTGCCATGCTGGGGCGGTACATCAGCACCCGCTCGGTGGCTGTCGCGGCGGCAAGCAATAAAATCGAGAGTGCGCAGGACATCCAGACCTGGTTCACGGGCTACGGGCTGGACGTGGACGGCGCGTCCATCACCGCCGATAAGGTCAAGATCCCCCGCAAGTGGGACGACAGCTTTTCGGCCTTTAACGGGGTGGTGCAGCAGAGCGGCATGGATCTGGCCCGCTACAAGGGCAAGACGGTGGAGAAGTGGACGGCGCTCATCCCGGCGGCCAGCCGGCGATGTGAGCAGCTACGGCGTGCTGCTGGTCTACAAGAAAAAGGCCGTGGGTGCGTATCTGTTGGAAAAGCCCTCCGGCACCGTCACCGGGCTGAAAGACGCCCAGACCGCGATGGCCTGCAGGAGGCCGAACAGGTGTCCGGCGAGGACTTCAGCGGGGACTGGGGAGAGCGCCACGACGGCGAGCTGGGCGCAGAGAGTCAGGCCCAGCAGACCTCGGGCGAGGACTTCAGCGGCGACTGGGGAGAGCGCCACGACGGCGAGCTGGGCGCGGAGGGGCAGGCCCAGCAGACCTCGGGCGAGGATTTCAGCGGCGACTGGGGAGAGCGCCATGACGGCGAGCTGGGCGCGGAGGGGCAGGCCCAGCAGACCTCGGGCGAGGACTTCAGCGGGGACTGGGGAGAGCGCCACGACGGCGAGCTGGGTGCAGAGGGTCAGGCCCAGCAGACCTCCGGCGAGCCGGACGCTGCACAGGAGCAGCCCGTGCAGTACACCGACCTGCCGCTGGACGCCGAGGGATACCCCGTCGAATAACCGTCATTCTGTACAAAAAAGTGCGATGAAACAGAAAAATTGTGCAGTAGTGGTATTTTTGCAGAAAGATTCTGTTCAATGTTACTAAAATTTTTGATAAAAAATCGGCAATATGAAAGGGTGAAAAAAGAACGACCAAGGTTTATAATAAAGGTAGACATCCAGCAGCCGGAAAGTTCGAGTGCTGCGTCCCGAGGGGCAGGGTGAGCTGCTCAGGAGGACCGGATGAAGTAAGGAGAAAATGATCATGAAGGAATTCCAGTATACCGTTAAGGATGCCTGCGGCATCCATGCCCGTCCCGCCGGTCTGCTCGTCAAGGTGGCCAAGGGCTTTGCCAGCACCGCCACCCTCGAAAAGGGCGGCAAGACCTGCGACCTGCGCAAGCTGATGGCCCTGATGGGCATGGGCGTCAAGCAGGGCGACACCGTTACCATCAAGGTGGAGGGCGACGACGAAGCCGCCTGCGCCGAAGCAATCCAGAAATTCCTGAGCGAGAACGTCTGATCGCCCAGCGTGATGAGAAGCCCTTGCGGGGAATGTCCTGCGGGGGCTTTTTGTTACGGAACACAAAACAGCAAGAATAAGGAGAAATTGCAATGCAGGTAGGTACCGGTAAAAGCATCCTGAATGGCATTGCCATCGGAAAGCTGAAGATCTATAAGAAAAAAGATACCGTCATCTCTGCCGCCGAAGTGGCCGACACCGCCGCTGAAGAGGCCCGTTTTGAGGACGCCCGCGCCAAGGCCATCGAACAGCAGACCGCGCTGTACGAGAAGGCTCTGGCCGAGGCCGGCGAGGACATCGCCGAGGTGTTCAACATCCACGCCATGATGCTGGATGACGACGACTTCGTGGACGCCATCAAGGAGATCATCAACGGCCAGCACAAGTGCGCTGAGTACGCCGTCAAGACCGCCGGCGACAATCAGGCCGCCGTATTCGCCGCCATGGATGACCCCTATTTGCAGGCCCGCAGCGCCGACGTCATCGACATTGCACAGGCCATCCTCGACATCCTGCAGGGTGTGGACAACGCCACCCTGCAGGGGACTGAGCCCAGCATCCTCGTGGCTGAGGACCTGGCCCCGTCCGAGACGGTCCGCATGGACAAGAGCCTGCTGCTGGGCTTCATCACCCGGGAGGGCAGCTCCAACAGCCACACCGCCATCCTCGCCCGCAGCATGAACATCCCCGCCCTCATCCAGTGCAAGGACATCCAGGACGACTGGGACGGCAAGATGGCGGTCGTGGACGGCTACAACGCCTGTGTCTACGTTGACCCCACCCCCGACCTGCTCAAGAGCCTGAAAAAGCGCCAGCAGGAAGACCAGAAAAAGCAGGCCCTGCTGCAGGAGCTCAAGGGCAAGCCCAACACCACCCTCGACGGCAAGACCATCAACGTCTTTGCCAACATCGGCGGCATGGGCGACGTGGGCGCTGTGCAGCAGAACGACGCCGGCGGCGTCGGCCTCTTCCGCACCGAGTTCGTCTACCTCAACTGCAAGGACTTCCCGACGGAGGACTACCAGTTCGAGGCATACAAGCAGGTGCTCGAGAGCCTTGCACCCCGCAAGGTGGTCGTCCGCACCTGCGACATCGGCGCAGACAAGACCGTGGACTACATGAAGCTCGACCACGAGGAAAACCCCGCGCTGGGCTACCGCGCCATCCGCATCTGCCTGACCCGGAAGGACTTCTTCAAGACCCAGCTGCGCGCCCTGCTCCGCGCTTCCGCTTACGGCAACATGAGCATCATGTTCCCCATGATCACCAGCCTGCGGGAGCTGCAGGACGCCAAGGCCGTGCTGGACGAGTGCCGCGCGGAACTGCGGGCTGAGGGCAAGAAGTTCGACGAGAAGCTGGAGGTCGGCACCATGATCGAGACGCCCGCCGCTGTCCTCATCGCCGACGAGCTGGCCGAGGAGTGCGACTTCTTCTCCATCGGCACCAACGATCTGACCCAGTACACCTGCGCTCTGGACCGCCAGAACGCAAAGCTGGAGCCCTTCTTCAACCCGCACCACCCCGCTGTGCTCCGGGCCATCAAGATGACCATCGACGCGGGCCACCGCCACGGCATCTGGGTGGGCATCTGCGGCGAGCTGGGCGCAGACACTGCCCTTACCGAGACCTTCCTGCGGATGGGCGTGGATGAGCTGTCCATGAACGCCAAGAGCGTGCTGCCCGTGCGCAAGATCATCCGCAGCATCGATTTGAGCAAGCCTTCCGATAAGTAAGGAGCGCTTGACCCCCAAAACGCCGCCCCCGGCAGGGAACTTCCCCGCCGGGGGCTTTGCATACCCGAAAAATTTTACCGAAATACTTCAAAACCATAAAGTGCAGTGCTATACTGGTAGCATCGAAATACCTGCTGAAGAGGGAATTTTATGACACAACTGCTCATCCGCCTGTTCGTCCGGCACCCGGACGATACCAAGAACGCCGCCGTCCGCACGGCCTACGGCAATCTGGCCAGCCTCGTGGGCATGGCCTGCAATCTCCTGCTCTGTCTGGGCAAGCTGGCGGCGGGGACGCTGTTCGGCTCCATCGCCATCATGGCCGATGCCCTGAACAACCTCTCGGACGCCTCGTCCAACGTGGTGAGCCTCGTGGGCTTCCGGCTGGCGGCCAAAGGCCCGGACGAAAAGCACCCCTACGGCCACGCCCGGTACGAGTATCTGGCGGGCCTCGTGGTCTGCGTCACCATCCTCGCCATCGGCCTGTCCCTGCTGAAAGAATCTGCGCTCAAAGTGCTCCACCCGACGGCAGTGGTGTTCAGCTGGCTCAGTGTGGGGGTGCTGGCGGCGTCCATCCTCGTCAAGCTCTGGATGAGCCGCTTCAATAAGACCATCGGACAGCGCATCAACTCCGAGACTCTGATGGCCACCGCCGCCGACAGCCGGAACGACGTGCTGACCACCAGCGCCGTGCTCCTGTCCACCGTCCTCTCCCACCTGACGGGCTGGGACGTGCTGGACGGCCTCATGGGCGTGGCAGTGGCGGCGTTCATCCTCTGGTCGGGCTGGGGGCTTATGATGGACACCCTCAGCCCTCTGCTGGGCGAAAGCCCTCGCCGGAGCTGGTGGAGCACATCGAGCACACCGTCATGAGCTACCCGGGGGTGCTGGGCGTCCACGATCTGATGGTCCACGACTACGGCCCGGGCATCAGTTCGCCTCGCTCCACATCGAGTTCCCCGCCGAGGCCGACCCGCTGGAAGCCCACGACATCATCGACAACATCGAGCGGGATTTTCTGAAAAAAGACCACTTACAGGTCACCATCCACTACGACCCCATCGTGACGTCGGACGCCGCCGTGGCGTCCTGCGGAGCCGCTTGATGGAAAAGCCCGCCAGATGGATCCCCGTCTGTCCATCCATGACCTGCGCATCGTGCCGGGGGACAGCCACACCAACGTGCTGTTCGACCTCGTGTTCCCGGCGGGCTACACCGGCGACAAGGACGCGCGGCTGGCCGAGATGTGTAATTTCGTCAAGGAGCAGGACCCGGGATACTGCTGTATGGTGAAGGTGGAGCAGAGCTATGCCTCCGCTCTGCCGGAAGAGGATCAATAAGAAAAAGAGGGAAAGTATTATGCTGAACGAGACTTACCGCGCCATGCTGGGCCACAAGAGCGTCATCCGCGAGACTTTCATGTACGGCAAACAGCGCGCCGCCGAGATCGGCTATGAGAACGTGTTCGACTACTCGCTGGGCAACCCCAGCGTCCCCTGCCCGGACAAGTTCACCAAAGCCATGCAGACCCTGCTGGCCGAGGAAGAGCCTGTCGCCCTCCACGGCTACTGCCCCAGTCAGGGCGACCCGGGTTTCCGCACCGCCGTGGCGGCCCATCTGGCAAAGACCTTCGGCCTGCCTTATGAGCAGAAGGATATTTTCCCCACCACCGGTGCGGCGGGCGCTATCGCCCACGCCGTCCGCGCTGTGACCAAGCCCGGCGACGAGGTGCTGACCTTCGCCCCCTACTTCCCCGAGTACGGCCCCTATGTGGAGGGGACCGGCGCTGTGCTCAAGGTCGTGCCGCCTCAGGCACCGGCGTTCCAGCCGAATCTCGACGCCTTTGAAGAGATGCTGACCGAGAACGTCACCTGCGTCCTCATCAACACCCCGAACAACCCCACCGGCGTCGTCTACTCCGCCGAGACCCTGAGCCGTCTGGCCGACATCCTGACCGAGAAGAGCAAGGCTTTTGGCCACAACATCTTCCTCGTCAGCGACGAGCCCTACCGTGACATCGCCTTCGACGGCAAAAAGGTGCCGTATCCGGCAGCGTTCTACCCCCACACCCTGACCTGCTTCTCCTTCTCCAAGAGCCTGAGCCTGCCCGGCGAACGTCTGGGCTATGTGGCCGTCCGGCCCGGCTGCGAGGGCGAAGACGTGCTGGTGGACATGATGGCCCAGATCTCCCGTTTCACCGGCCATAACTGCCCGCCCAGCATCATCCAGAAAGCCACTGCCGAGTGCCTCGACGTCACCAGCGATCTGTCCGTCTACGAGACGAACATGAACCTGCTGTACGATAAGCTCACCGAGCTGGGCTTTGAGGTGGAGCGCCCCGGCGGTACATTTTATATCTTCCCGAAAGCGCTGGAAGAGGACGCCAACGCCTTCTGCCTCAAGGCCCGGGAGTTCGATCTGCTGCTGGTCCCCAGCGACACCTTCGGCGTCAAGGGCTATGTCCGCTTTGCCTACTGCATCGACACCGAGAAGGTGAAGCGCAGCCTGCCCGCACTGGAAAAGCTGGCCGCAGCCTATAAAAAGTGAATGTGAGGTAGTTCCATGCATCCGCTCCCCGAATATCCCCGCCCGAGTATGCGCCGGGACAGCTACGTCAACCTGAACGGCCCGTGGGACTACGCCATCACCCAGAGCTCGGAGTTCCCAGCAAAGTGGGACGGCGCTATCCTCGTACCCTATTCGCCCGAAGCAAAAGCCTCCGGTGTGGGCCGGACGCTGCAGCCCGGCCAGTGGCTCCACTACCACCGCACCTTCACGCCCCCGGCGGGCGAGGGCGGGCGCGTCCTGCTCCACTTCGGGGCTGTGGACTACGCCTGCGCGGTGGAGGTCAATGGCCGTCTGGCCGGGGGACACCGAGGCGGCTACTGGCCCTTCACGCTGGACATCACCGACCTGCTCCGCCCGCAGGGCCGCAACACCCTCTGGGTGGCCGTGCAGGACCCCACCGGCACCGGAACGCAGGCGAGGGGAAAGCAGACCCTCAGGCCCGGCGGGATGTTCTACCCGGCCCAGAGCGGCATCTGGCAGACGGTCTGGCTGGAGCGGGTGCCGGAAAATTACATTGATACGTTGACCGTTATCCCGGACTACGACGCACGGACGGTGACGGTGAAAGTCCATACCTCGAAGCCCGGCGGCGCGGTGAACCTCTGGGCCGTGGTGCGGGCCGGCGGCGTGACCATCGCCGAGGACTGGGGCAGCGACGAGGCCGACCGGGACGGCGAAGTGACCCTGAACATCGCCGAAGAGCATTTCTTCCCGTGGAGCCCCGACAGCCCCTTCCTCTACGATTTGACGGTCGGCACGACCCAGGGCGAAGAAGAGGGCTTCGACACCGTCCACAGCTATTTCGCCCTCCGCAAGTGGGAGTGCAAAGAGGATGCAAAGGGCATCCGGCGTTTTTTTCTGAACGGCAGGCCCATCCTGCTCAACGGCCTGCTGGACCAGGGCTATTGGCCCGACGGCCTTTACACCCCGCCCTCCGACGACGCCGTGGAGCACGAACTGCACACCGTGCGGGAGCTGGGCTTCAACCTGCTGCGCAAGCACGCCAAAATCGAGCCGGAGCGCTGGTACTACCACTGCGATAAGCTGGGCATCATCGTCTGGCAGGACATGGTCAACGGCGGCGGGGCCTACCCGATGTGGTACGTCACCTACCTGACCAACGCCTTACAGCCCCTGATGCGCCGCGCCCCGGACGGGAAGCTGTTGTGGGGCTTTCTGGGCCGGGGCAGCACCCGCAGCCGGGAGGAGTACGCCCGGGAGCTGGCCGACACGGTAGCCGCCCTGGGTCGGCACCCCTGCATCGGGTGCTGGGTGCCGTTCAACGAGGGGTGGGGCCAGTTCGACGCACGGAAAGCCACCGAGACCCTCCGCGCCCTCGACCCGTCCCGTCCGGTGGACGAGGCCAGCGGCTGGTTCGACCGGGGCGGGGGAGATGTGCATTCCATCCACAACTATTTCTATCCGCTCCGCATCCGCCCGAATGTGCGCACTGTGGCCCTCAGCGAGTACGGCGGCATTGCATGGCCCATGCCCGGCCATGAGCCGCCCCGGAAGACCTACGGCTACGGCACGGCCAGGAGCCGGGCAGAGCTGACCGAGCGCTACTGCGATTTGCAGCGCAAGACGATTCTCCCGCAGCTGAAAAAGGGCCTGTCGGCGCTGGTGTACACCCAGCTGACCGACGTGGAGGACGAGGTGAACGGCCTGTTCACCTATGACCGCACGGCCATCAAACCCGATGCCGCCGCCGTCCGCGCCGTCAACGAGGCGCTGGAAGCGGAGTTTGAAAAGGCAGTAAAAGAATGAACGGGCTCTCGGCCATTTGTCCCTGTGCAGGCAGAGCATTTTGCTGTTTTTCACGGCTCCTGATTGGCTAAAATGTCGAAAATAATACCATATATTGACAATCCTGTAAAAATGCACTATACTAGACCCATCGAGGCAGACCACGAAGTCCTTGTATATGAAAATGTTCGAGGTAACAGCATATTTGCGATATGCAATTCAACGCTGCTGCATTAAAAAGTTGAATTGCTATAAAACAGGTATTACAGGCACACGGCCTGTAATGATAAACATTATATGTTCGCGCATGTAGTGATTTATCTCACATAGTCTGAGGGCGAGGTTCCGCAAGGGACCTCGCCCTTGGGCTTTTTATAGGCGCTGGGCTATTGACATTGGAGAGCGATTCATCTATAATCAAGGTGCAGACCAGTCAAAGATGTATGGGCTGGAAAATTATGGGAACTCAAAAACGCAAAAACTGCCCATTCTGAGATGCTCTAAAAGGCGAAAATAACGCCGAAATATAAGAAAAATGATGTATCTGCATTGTTTTTGAGAGAATGGATAAAAACGTCGGATTGCATCAGAATGCGTTAGAAAATGTCGGACTGCCCGCCACAGCCTGAGAAGGCCGAAGCGGGATCTGAAAAGCAGTATGATAACAGAAAAGCTCCGGGAACCAACAGATCCCCGGAGCTTTTGTATTATTTTTAAGGAAAATTACTGCTTGTTCTTGATTTTGGAAGCCGGCATCTTCTTCATGGCGGCAGAATCCAGAGCGTGGGGCAACTGGGCGCCATAGGACTGAAGGCTGTCCTGCAGCTCGCCGCCTTCATGTCGGAGAGGGCCTGTGCGCGGAGGCTGTCCAGCGTGTCAGCGTCCAGCGGGTCGAGACGGACGAGCATCATCAGCGCATAGCTGGAATACTGCACGGCGGCGGCCTCGCCGGGCTTGAGGGCGCGGACGACGTCGGCGGTGCCTTCCTCGGAGAAGGTGGAATCGATGTTGTCAGAACCCAGCAGGGCAGTGGAGAGGGAAGACGCGTCGGAAGAGGGCTCGCCATCCAGCACCGCGTAGATGTCGGGCAGGGCGGCGGCGACGGCGGCGCTGAAAGCAGTGGTCTGGGCGCTGGCCCCATCGGGGATGGCCGCGTTGCAGCTCTCGGCGGCGGTCTGAGCCAGCTCGAGCATCTGGGTGCGCTGGTCGTCATCGGCAAAAGCGAAGGTGCTGGTGTTGTAGAGCGGCACGACCACATAGCGGATGTAGACCATCTCGTCCTCGAGGTGGCTGGTCAGCTCTGCGTCGGAGACGGGGGTCTCGCCGTCGGTGCCGTAGCACATCTCGAGCAGGTCGTTGCTCTTGATGAGGATGCGCTCGAACCGCTTGAGGGTGTCGAGGCCGATGCCGTTGGCCTTGTAGAGGTCGCCGTTCTGCTCCATCAGCTGGGAGGCGTAGCTGTCGGCCCGGTCTCCTCGTCGAGGTCGAACGCCGCCCAGTTCATCGAAACGGGTCTCGATGGCGGCGTAGGACTCGAGGTTCTCGAGGGTCTTCTGGGCCACATAGTCGCTGACCACAGCGGTCTCGCCGGTGGCGTCATCGACGGTGATGGTAGCCTTGAGGAAGCTGGACACCTTGGTGGCGTCCTGGTCGTCGGAAGCGAGGTCGGCGGCGGTCTGATAGGCATCGAACTGGGCCAGCAGATAGAGGCCGGAAGAGATGTCCACGTTACCGATGGTGCCTACGGAATCCGGGGTGGAGAGGCTGCAGCCCACGAGGCCGACGGCCAGAGCGAGGGCGCAGACGAGCGCGATGAATTTCTTCTTCATAAGTGTACTCCTAGTGAAATTTATTTTTTGCCGGTGTTTTCTTCCGGCGGGGCAGCAAGGATGTCGGCCATCGCCTTGAGGATGCTTTGCAGCAGTTCCAGCGGCTTTCGTCGGGTTGGAGAGTCACCGAGAGGGGGCTTGGTGCCGGCTCCTGCCGTCACCCGGCCATTGAAAGCGATGAGCAGGCCGCGTATCATGGCCACGTCCAGCGTCTCCACCTGTAACAGCAGGGTATCCTTCTTCTGGGTGACTTCGTAGACGCCCACGGCGGCGGCCTGGACCCGCACCAGCGAGACGTTCACGAGGTCGCTGACGGAGGGCGGCGGGTCGCCGTAGCGGTCGATGAGTTCGTCCAGCACGTCGGCGGCGTCCTCGAAGTCGGATGGCGGCAATGCGCTTGTAGGCCTCGATGCGGCCCGGGCCGTCGGAGATATACTCTCCGGGATGAAGGCGTCCACCCGCAGGTCCACGAGGCATTCGCTCTTGTCCCGCTGGATGGGCTCGCCCTTGGCCCGGGCGATGGCCTGACCCAGCATCTTGACGTAAAGGTCATAGCCCACGGCCTCCATGTGGCCGTGCTGGCTGTGGCCCAGCAGACTGCCCGCGCCGCGAATTTGTAAGTCGCGCATGGCGATGCGGAAGCCGGAGCCGAAGGCCGTGAACTCCCGGATGGCGGAAAGCCGCTTCTGGGCGATGTCGGTGAGGGTCTTGTCCCGCCGGAAGGTGAAGTAGGCGTAGGCTTTCCGGCCCGAGCGGCCCACGCGGCCCCGGATCTGGTACAGCTGGGCCAGACCCATCCGGTCAGCATCCTCGATGATGAGGGTGTTGCAGTTGCGCACGTCAATGCCCGTCTCGATGAGGGTGGTGCAGACGAGGATGTCGATCTCGCCGTTCAGCAGGTGCTGCCAGACGGGGTTCAGCTCTTCCTCGGTCATCTTGCCGTGGGCGATGCCCACCCGCGCCCCGGGCACCATCTGGCTGACATGGGCGGCGCAGGACTCGATGTTGTCCACCCGGTTGTGCAGGTAGTAGACCTGACCGCCCCGGGCCAGCTCCTTCTTCATGGCTTCGGCGAGGATGACGTCATTGTACTCGAGCACGAATGTCTCCACCGGCTGGCGCTCGATGGGCGGCTGCTCGATGGTGGAGAGGTCGCGGATACCGCTCATGGCCATGTTCAGGGTGCGGGGGATGGGGGTGGCCGAGAGGGTCAGCATGTCCACGCCGATGAAGTTCTCTTTCAGCTTCTCCTTGTGCTTGACGCCGAAACGCTGCTCCTCGTCGATGATGACAAGGCCCAGGTCGTGGAACCGGACGTCCTTGGAGAGGAGGCGGTGGGTGCCGATGACGATGTCCACGCTGCCGGCCTGCAGGCCCCGCAGGGTCTCTTTCTGCTGCTTGGCGGTGCGGAAGCGGGAGAGCAGCCCGACTTTCACCGGGAACGCCTCCATGCGGGAGATGATGCTGTTGTAGTGCTGCCACGCCAGCAGGGTGGTGGGGGCCAGAATGGCGCACTGCTTGCCGCCCATGACGCACTTGAAGGCCGCACGGAAGGCGACCTCTGTTTTGCCGACGCCCACGTCGCCGCAGAGCAGGCGGTCCATAGGCCAGCCCTTTTCCATGTCCTTCTTGATCTCGGCGGTGGCGGTGAGCTGGTCGTCCGTCTCGTCGTACTCGAAGCGGGACTCGAAATCGCTCTGCCACTCGCCGTCGGCAGGGAAGGCGTAGCCTGTGGCCTGACGGCGGCGGGCGTAGAGCTCGATGAGCTCCTGGGCCATCTCTTCGGTGGCCTTTTTGACCTTGGCGCGGGTGCGCTGCCACTCGGTGCCGCCCAGCTTGGCAAGCTTCACCTTTTCCTCGTCGCCGGGGGCGGTGTAGCGGCTCAGCAGATCGAGCTGAGTGACCGGCACATACAGCACGTCGGAGCCGGAGTACTGGATCTTCAGGTAATCTTTTATCGCGCCCTGCACCTCGAGACGCTGGATGCCCGCATACATGCCGATGCCGTGGCTCTGGTGAACCACATAGTCGCCGGGCTTGATGTCCGAGAGGCTGGACAGGGCGTTTTTGTTCTTCTTGCGCTTTTTGTTCTCGGCGGCCTCGTCGTCCAGACCGTGACGCCGGGACGAGATGACCGCCACGCGGGCGAACGGGAAGGTGCAGCCCGCCGTGAGGTGGCCGGGCAGTACCTGAACCAGGCCCTTCGCGGGCCGGACGTCCCGGCTCATGCTGACGGCATAGCCCTTGTCAGCCAAATCGCGGGTAAGGGCCGCTGCGCCCTTGGGCGTACCGGCGAAAGGGCCACGGCGTACCCTGCTGGACCAGCGGGTCGAGGTCTTCCCGCAGGGAAGCGAGGTCGCCGCCCCAGTTGGGAGCCGCGAAGGCCTCGGCGTTGATGAGGTCTTTCAGCTTGAACTCGTTCATGCCCGCAGAAGTTCTCGCAGAGCAGGGTGCTCTGGTCCTGCGCCGCAATGGCGAGGTCGTCCATGGTCTGGTAGAGCACATCGAGGCCGGGGCAGATGACGCCCTCCTCGAGCAGGCCGGTCAGCTCTTCGCTGCGGCGGAACTCGGTGGCTTTCTGGGCGTCCCGGATGCCGCCCACCTCGTCGAGGATGAAGATGGGGCTGCTCAGGTGGTCCAGCAATGTGGCGGGCGTCTCGTACCGCAGACCGTAGTATTTGTCCATGGCCTCGGCATGACGCCGCTGTCCAGCTGAGCAAGGTCGGACTCCATGGCCTTTTCGAGGGCGGTGCGGTGCTTGCCGCGGGCTTTCTTCTGGGCGGCGCGAAGGGCCTCTGCCGTGTCGGCGGTGCTGCCGAACAGCACCTCACGGGCGGGGGAAAGATAGATTTTTTCCAGCGCACCGTCCCGCCGCTGGGTCAGCAGGTCGAAGGAGGCGAGAGAGTCTATCTCGTCGTCCCAGTACTCACACGGGCGGGCTGGCGCATATCGGGGGCGTAGATGTCCACGATGTCGCCCCGGACGCTGAACTGTCCCGGGCCGTCCACCTGCGCCGCACGTATCCGGCGGCAAAGAGCCGCTCCACCAGCGCTTCGCGGGTGTAGACCATGCCGGGCTTGAGGGTGAGGGTGTTCTTCTGGAACTCGTCCTGCGGCACAGTGTATTGGAGCAGGGCTTCGGCGGGGACGCAGACGGCGTTCAGCCGTCCGCCCGCCAGTGCGCCCAGCACCGACAGACGCCGGTACTCGTACTCGCGGCCCGCGCCCTCGATGGGGCGGAGCATGAAGTCCCGGGGCGGGAACACCGCCGCCGAGAGCCCAAGCGTCTTGAGGTCGTCGGCAAATGGGTGGCCTCGGCCTCGCCGGGCGTGACGACGCAGAGGATGCGGCCCGTGTCCTTCTGGAGCGCGGCGTAGAGCAATGCCCGGCCTGCCGGAGGCAGGCCGAACAGCGCCGCCGGGCCGGGGGAGGCGAGGCTGGCCGCTGTCTTCTGGTATTCAGGGGTGTTTTTCAGGAGCGCTTCGTACATGGTGGACCTCCTTTCTGATGTGGTTAAACCTCTCCGTCACGGCTGACGCCGTGCCACTGCCCGGGTTGCGGCTCCCAGCATCTGCTTCGGCCCTTGGTGCGGGCCTCGCATCCTGCTGGCCGCGGCCCCAACAGCGACTCCCTGTTTCCGCCGCTGGCGGCGGTCGTCGTTGTTGCTCCTAACGAGGGGAGGCTTTGGCATACCGGAAAACTTTACCTCTTCGCCAGAGGCTCCCCTCAGTAGGGGAGCTGTCGAGCGAAGCGAGACTGAGAGGTTGCGTCAAGCGGAGCCTTACCCGTTATACTTGCTCTGCGCCAGACCCAGCTTGCCGTCCATGATGAGCGTTGCGGCGGCTGCGATGTCGGGGCAGCGGTCGGCGAGGGCCTTGGCGTCGTCGGGCGGGAACTTTCCCAGCACCCAGTCGGCCAAATCGTAGTCCGGGCGGGGCTTTGCGCCCACGCCGATGCGGATGCGGGGGAAGCTCTCGCCGCCGAGGCGGGCGATGATGCTCTTGAGGCCATTGTGGCCGCCCGCAGAACCGGAGGGCCGGATGCGCAGCTTGCCGGGGTCCTGGGTGATGTCGTCGCACAGGACGATGACGTGGTCGACAGGGATCTTGAAGAAGCCCGCCAGCGGGCCGATGGAGTCGCCCGAGAGGTTCATATAAGTCAGGGGCTTCAGGAGCACGACCTTGTGGCCGTCCACCTCGCCCTGCCCCCACAGGCCCTGAAACTTGGTCTTGGAGACAGAGATGCCCCACTTGCCGGCCAGATAGTCCAGCGCGGCAAAGCCTGTGTTGTGACGGGTGCCGTCGTATTTCGGCTCCGGATTGCCGAGGCCGGCAATGAGCCAGATGTCATTGGTGTTCATATGATATATTCTGCCTTTTTTACGTTGGATCTGTTTTCGAATAATATGTTATTATAACATACGCGCGCGCAAAAAGATACACAAAAAACATAAAATGCCCCGGCGCACGGATGCGGAACGTGCGCCGGGGCGGATGGAAAGCGCCGGATGCGGAACCGGCGCTCTGGGCAGAGTCGGAGGGGAAGCAAAAACGGAAAACTTAACCCTGCTCTTTTTCGAGTTTCTGCTTCTTTATAATGTACGCCTCCATTTTCGGCTCAGCCCAGCCGTCGAGGTTGGTCTGACGCTCCCGGGCGATGCCAAGAGCCTGCGGGGGGACGTCCTTGGTGATGGTGCTGCCGGCGGCGGTGTAGGCCCCGTCGCCGATGGTGACGGGGGCGACAAGGTTGGTGTTGCAGCCGATGAAGCAGTAGTTGCCGATCTGAGTGCGGAACTTGTCCTTGCCGTCGTAGTTGCAGGTGACGGTGCCGCAGCCGAAGTTGCAGTACTTGCCCACGTCGCTGTCGCCGATGTAGGTCAGGTGGCTGACGGTATTGCCCCGGGCGAAGTTGGAGTTCTTCGTCTCGACATAAGCGCCCAGATGCACACCGTAGCCGGTGACGGTGTTGATGCGCACATGGGTGAAGGGGCCGATATTGTTGTGGGGGCCGAGGTGGCTGCTGTAGACCTGGCTGGCGTTGACGGTGGTGCCTTCCTCCACGGTGCTGTCCTCGATGAGGGTGTTGGGGCCGATGACGCAGCCTGCGCCGATGGTGGTCTTGCCGCGCAGGATGGTGCCTGCGAGGATGACGGCTCCCGGGGCAATGACCACTTCGGAGCCGATCTCCACATTGCGGCTGCGGATGTCCACGCCGTTTGCGATGTGGCGCAGCAGCACCTCTTCACGCTGGGCCTCGGCAGCGTCGAGCTTTGCCTTTGCGGCAGCCAGTGCGGATGCATCGATGTTCTGCATAGAGAAAAACCTCCTCCAAAACCGCCTCTCGCAGAAGCTGTGCAGACCCCTGCGGGAGAGGAAATGTTGTATCCAAGATAGAAGAAATTCGGAAAGATGGAAGACAAACAAGAACGGCAGAAAGTTTAATGGATAGAAAGTTGTATCCAACTGCCTAAAAACGGCATCAGAACTCGAAAATCCTCTTCAAATCTTTCCCATTTTATATTACCCAAAAAGTGAGTAAAATGCAAGGGTTTGCACAAAAAATATCAAACAAATTCGGTGATTTGCCCGATGGAATAGACGTGAAATTTTGGTATAATAGTTTAGCATTCACAGAGAAATGTTTATCGTATGACAAGCAGAGCAACGATAAGACCGCCGTGCTTCACGCCAGCGGCTACCATTTGGGAGGTAAACACGCATGAGCAAAAAGTATCTGTACTACTTCAGCGAAGGCAACGATGCCTTTGGCGGCGACAAGGTCACCATGAAGAACATTCTGGGCGGCAAGGGCGCTGGTCTGGCTGAGATGACCGCAGCCGGTATGCCGGTGCCGCAGGGCTTCACCATCACCACCGAGGCCTGCACCCAGTACTACGCAGACGGCCGCCAGATCAACGACGAGATCACCGCTGACATCTTCGAGCACGTCAAGGGCCTCGAGAAGATCACCGGCAAGACCTTCGGCGACAACGAGAACCCGCTGCTGGTCTCCGTCCGTTCCGGCGCACGTCAGTCCATGCCCGGCATGATGGACACCATCCTGAACCTCGGCCTGAACGACGAGGCTGTCGAGGGTCTGGCCAAGAAGACCAACAACCCCCGCTTCGCATATGACTGCTACCGCCGCTTCGTGCAGATGTTCGCCGACGTCGTCATGATGGTCCCGAAGAGCCTGTTCGAGGTCGAGATCGACAAGCTGAAGGAAGCCAAGGGCGTCAAGAACGACGTTGACCTGACTGCTGACGACCTGAAGGAACTGGTCGGCACCTTCAAGAAGATCTATGAGGACAACGAGGGCAAGCCCTTCCCCCAGGACCCCAAGGACCAGCTCATCGAGGCTGTCAAGGCCGTCTTCCGCAGCTGGGACAACCCCCGTGCAAACGTCTATCGTAAGATGAACGAGATCCCCTACGAGTGGGGCACCGCTGTCAACGTCCAGCAGATGGCTTTCGGTAACTCCGGCGACCGCTCCGGCACCGGCGTTGCATTCACCCGTGACCCCGCCACCGGCGCTAAGAAGCTGATGGGCGAGTACCTCATCAATGCACAGGGCGAGGACGTCGTTGCTGGTGTCCGCACCCCGTCTCCCATCAGCCATCTGCACGAGCAGATGCCTGAGGTCTACGACCAGTTCGTTGAGATCGCTACCCGTCTGGAGAACTACTTCCGCGATATGCAGGATATGGAGTTCACCATTGAGGACGGCCACCTGTATATGCTGCAGACCCGTAACGGCAAGCGTACCGCTCAGCTGCTCTGCAGATCGCATGTGACCTGGTGGACGAGGGCATGATCACCGAGCAGGAGGCTGTCCTGCGCGTGGAGCCCAAGCAGCTGGACACCCTGCTGCATCCCCAGTTCGACGCAGCTGCCCTGAAGGCTGCTGAGGTCGTCGGCAAGGGCCTGGCAGCTTCTCCCGGTTCTGCCTGCGGCCAGATCGTCTTCACCGCCGAAGAGGCTGAGGAGATGGTCAAGTCCGGCAAGATGAAGAAGGTCGTTCTGGTCCGTCTGGAGACCTCTCCCGAGGACATCGTCGGCATGCAGGTGTCTCAGGGCATCCTGACCGTCCGCGGCGGCATGACCAGCCACGCAGCCGTTGTTGCTCGTGGTATGGGGACCTGCTGTGTCTCCGGCTGCGGCAACGACAACGACGTGAAGATCGACGAAGAGGCTAAGACCTTCGAGCTCAACGGCCACAAGTTCGTCGAGGGCGACTGGATCTCCATCGACGGCTCCACTGGCAACATCTACGGCGAGCAGGTCGCTACCGTCGCCGCCACCGGCAACAAGAACTTTAACCGCTTCATGGGCTGGGCAGACGCTGCTCGTCAGCTGCTGGTCATGACCAACGCCGATAACCCGCGCGACGCACAGCAGGCAGTTGACCTGGGTGCTGAGGGCATCGGCCTGTGCCGTACCGAGCATATGTTCTTCGCTGAGGACCGCATCAAGGCTGTCCGTGAGATGATCTGCGCACGTACCGTGGAAGAGCGCGAGGCTGCTCTGGCCAAGGTCGAGCCGTTCCAGCAGGGTGACTTCGAGGCGATGTACCGCATCATGGGTGAGCGCCCGATGACCATCCGTTATCTGGACCCGCCTCTCCACGAGTTCCTGCCCAGCAAGGACGAGGGATATCAAGGAGCTGGCTGCCGACATGGGCATGACCTTCGATGACCTGAAGAATGTTGTTGCTTCTCTGCACGAGTTCAACCCCATGATGGGCCATCGTGGCTGCCGTCTGGCTGTCACCTACCCCGAGATCGCAGCAATGCAGACTCGCGCTGTTATCAAGGCAGCTCTGAACGTCTCTGCTGAGACCGGTTATATCATCACTCCGCACATCATGATCCCGCTGGTCGGCGAGGTCAAGGAGCTGAAGTTCGTCAAGGACGTTGTCGTCAAGGTCGCAGACGAGCTCATCAAGGCTTCCGGCGTTGACATGAAGTATCTGGTCGGTACCATGATCGAGATCCCCCGTGCAGCTCTGACTGCCGGCGAGATCGCCAAGGAGGCTGAGTTCTTCAGCTTCGGCACCAACGACCTGACCCAGATGACCTTCGGCTTCAGCCGTGACGATGCTGCCAAGTTCCTGGGCGCTTACTACGAGAACAAGATCTACGAGAGCGATCCGTTCCAGCATCTGGATCAGGTCGGCGTCGGCAAGCTGGTCAAGATGGCTGCACATGATGGCCGTGAGACCCGTCCCGACCTGGGTCTGGGCATCTGCGGCGAGCACGGTGGAGATCCTTCCAGCGTCGAGTTCTGCCACAAGGTTGGTCTGGACTATGTCAGCTGCTCTCCCTTCCGTGTGCCTATCGCACGTCTGGCCGCTGCTCAGGCTGCTATCAAAAATCCCAGAAAGTAAGATTGTTGCATGAAGATGCACTAATCGTGCAAAACATGGGAAGATAAACGTATGATAAACCCTCCCCGGTGAAACTGAATGGTTTTGCCGGGGAGGGTTTTGATTTAGTCGAGAATTCAATGAATTGAGGATATATAAATGACGGAGCAAGAAAGACAGGAAATTGAAAATTTGCTTAGCGAAGAATGTGCGGAGGATGATTTCATAATCGGAGGCAAGATACAGACATTAGATCAGTATCTAAAAAGATACTGGATATGGAAAAACCGAGAGATATTTGCCCCTGACTTTGATTATGAATGCAAGGAGAACATAGTAGATATTTTAAAAAGCAAAGAAGATATTAGTGATAACAGATTTGAAAAAATCGTTGATTTAAGAGATTATAGAAAAGGTCCAAAAATATCTAACCCATTGAGAAGCCTAAATGATCTCAGAGAAATGCTCGAAGGAAAATTGAATGCTGTGATAGGAGAGATAACACTTCCGAGTGGGAAGGTGGTAAAGGGATATGACTTTCTGATATGTAAATCTGAAGAATGTAGGGGAATGCTTCTTGAAAAAAAGATAACGGAGTATGATGATAAATCATGCCCATTGACCGTAAAGAACAGGAGTTTTTTTACATGGATTCTAAATGGAGGAATTCCATTTAGGAAAGAAAAATCTATTAAGGGATTTATTAGCCGTATGCAAAAGACGGGAATCATGTATGAAGAAGACCGAGTATTACATATTATGATAAATGAGGGATTGGCTTCGTTGGCGTATAATCCACAGCTTTTATTTACAGGTAATATGATGCTAAAACGTTTGGAAGAAATTTTTCCATATGATTAGCTCCTATTAGGAAAACACACTGTCAAAGGGTTCGTAGGGGGTTAGCCCGCTACTGCGGTATCTTCCGTAGTGTTGATTTCAATGTACTCGGCAATCTTGCGGAGCTCGTCAGCAAATTTGAATTTCACGCTGATATTGCCGTTTTCATAGACCTTGATATAGTCCACAAGTTCAACCAAGATTTCACGGTTGAGGGCTTCAATGTTCTGATACTTCATAAAGGCTACCAGTGCAGGATGCTCGTTGTCCACACCGTTTGCCAGTTCTGCGCGTTCAGCGTTCAGCCGGGTAAGCACCGCGGAAATATCAGAAGTCTGCCGTTCATAGTCAGCCTTCATATCCCGGTATTCCTGCTGGGTGATTTCACCGTCTTTCCAGTCCTGATAAAGAGATTGCTTGTAGTGTGTTATCTTTGTCAGTTCCCGCTCTTTTGCAGCTATCAGATCGTCCAGTCGGTAAGACTGGCTTTTTTTGATTGGAGCGGAATTGATCTGCGTGACGATTTCCGAGTAGGAAACAGCCAAATGTACCTGATGCTGTACAGCGAACAAAACAGCAGCCTCCAGCCGTTCATGCTTGATTGAGTGCATGGTGCAGGCTGTCCGGGAACGGTTCTTGTAGGTTGAGCAAGAATAATATACATTGTTGTTCTTGCCAACGCATCGGGTAATGGCCCGCCCGCAATCGGCACATTTCAGAAAGCCGCTGAATAAATGTACCTCACGGCCTTTCGGGGAAGTACGGGTATCACGCTGTAAGAGAGCCTGTACCTTGTCGAAAGTTTCATAGTCGATAATGGCCTCATGCGTTCCAGCCACTTCCACCCATTCCTCGCGTGGAACAGCTTCAATCTGGTGTACCTTGTAGCTTTTCACCCGGCTTCGGCCTTGGGCTAAATCCCCGGTGTAGGTCGGATTGGTAAGAATGGAGTGGATCATGCGGACTCCCCACATAGGATCGTCATACCCTCTTGTCGAAACAGGCAAGCCCTTTTGTACCTTGTAAGCCGAGGGGCTCGGTACGCCGTGTTCGTTCAGGTACAGCGCGATAGCACGTTTTGATGACCCTTGAATAAGCATTGTGAAAATGAGTTTGACATTTTCAGCAGCATCGGGATCAACAATCAGCCTGTGCTTGTCCTTTGGGTGCTTTACATAGCCGTAAGGAGCAAATGCTCCGATATACTGGCCGTTGCGCCGTTTGTAATCAAATACCTGCCGGATCTTTTTGGAAGTCTGATAGCAGTAATTATCGTTCATCACGTTTGTAATGGGAACGATGATATTTGAAACGCTGTCGGGGTTTTTGTAGCTGTCCACATTCTCAGCAAGGCTGATAAAGCGAACACCCATTTGAACAAACAGGTTATCGATCAAACTTCCGGCATCGCTATAATTTCGTGCGAAGCGGGACAGGTCTTTTACTATAACGCAGTTGATTTTACCACTCATGACATCCGCCAAGAGCCGTTGAAAATCTTCACGGTTGGCGTCCGTTCCAGTATGACCATCATCCACATATTCCGTGATGCTTTCAAACTCGTCAATGTTGCGTCGGTAAAAATCGTTCAGTAGGTCACGCTGGTTCTTTACGCTGTTGCTATCGTCTTTTCCTTTTTTTAAGTCTTCCTTTGAAAGCCGGATATAGATGCCCAGCCGCCAGCGGCGGATTGTGTAAGAGGGAGAGAAACTCTGCTGATACCCTCTGTTTTTTGCTCGTGCCATTGTTCCTCCTTCCCTATCACATTACACTTATATTATAACTCTGTCCGGGGAGGACAACAAGGATGCCTTCACTTCGGGACACTTTGTCTCGAAGAAGCAAAACGAGCTGTAGCCGAAGTTACAGCCCGCTTCTTTGCCGCAGCAGGAAATCTGTCAGCTTATCTTGGAGAGATGGCCCGCTTTCAGCAAATTCAATTTTCACGCCAACGCCACCGATGCAAAAGCAGTATGGATTTTTGACAGTCTGCAAAAATCGAGAGATGCGCTCCTTACGGAAAGCGCATTGTCAAAGGTCATACCGCTCACATCGCAGGGACTCGGCAGCCACCGCGCCAATGTCAACGCTTCTCATTTGTTCAAGTTCCTGTGTAGTTAATTTCACGGTAAACCTCCTTCGCAGATTGATAGAACGCCTCCCGCTGTTTGGTGGGGAAACGCAACAGGCCAGCACCACCGGGATGCTGGCCTGTTGCCTTACTCCACCTTGGGACACTTTGTCTCGAGGTTTATTATAGGTTTTGAATATTAGAGAGCGCCGCACGCATTTACTTGGCCTGTCCAAAGACAATCGTTATTTTCTGTGCGGCGCTCTCAACGCAAGTAAAGCGACAAGCCCGGAGGAACAGGCAGCCAACCTGTTCAGCGCCGGATCATGGCCTTGGGATGGCCGGGCCCATTTACAGTGTTGGTGTTGTTCGCTCAATCTCTTTTGGGAGATGTCACCGCGCACCCACCGTCTGGCTCCCCGTACTTACTCAGGGTTGCCGCTATTCCCTTGCGTTAGGAAGAAAACCTCCTCTCATAAACCGAGACATTTTTTCATCAATTCCAAGTGGGTTAAGAAGAAAAAATCAAAAAGTTTTTTTCATGCGCTCAAGGCCACGCTTGATCGACTGGCGAATAGACTCCTCATGTACGCCCTCGGCCTCGGCAATTTCCTTAATCGACTTGCCAAGAATGATATGTGCGTCAATTCTGCGGCCTTGGATCTCCGGCAGAGAATTGAGAGTGTTCCACAGACGAAGAAAAGTTTCCATTCGTTCAAGGAGCTCCTGCGGGGTCGGCTCATGCAGGCAAGCGGAATATTCAATCCCGTCATCGCAGTCCAGAGAATACTGCGCCTTGTGCCGGGAGAGCCGCCGCTGGTAGGCCATTTCATAGCGGGCATCGGCCTTGAATACCTCGGCCACCTCGTCAGAAACTTCGATAAGCTGATCCTGCGTGTACCAATAATAAAAATCTTTCAAATTGATAGTAGTCATCGTAAAATCCTCCATTTCAGTTTGTTCGGGGTTGGTCGGAAACGGAATGGAGTAACGGCGGAGAGCGGCACCGCACATCGGGACACTTTGTCTCGAAGTCTGGAAAGCAAAATGCGCCTGCGCGACACAAGGCCGCACAAGCGCATGAAAATATATTATCGGTTATGTACTGTTTAATTTCATATTCAAAGCCGGACTGCTCCGATGGAGGGGCTACGCTTTTTTTAGCTGGTGCAGATCACGCGAACAATGAAATAATAAAATGGACACGGCAAAATAACCTCCAATCGGCTACCGTGTCCCTGCAAGTCGTCATAGGTCTGCAAGCGCAAAGAAACGGCGGCTCTGATTTTTCAAAACCGCCGTTAAGGTAATAACTTAAAATAGGCGCGCAAAATCACCTGCCCCAACCAACGGTTTTTTTCTTTCCCCGTAGTCGGGGCAGGCTCTCATCGCATATTGAAATAAAAAAGAACCGATAACCACAAGTGAATTTACCTTGTGCATTATCGGCTCTGCGTCTGTGCGTCTGGCTCTTGGATAATAGACAAATTTAGTTTTCTTACCGCAATTAGGGTTTCATGTTTGCATTTAGGGCAATATAGCGGAAAATTTTCCAGTACTGTATCATCGCGAATTTTCAATCGCGTTTTGCTGCCGCAAAACGGGCATAAAATCCATTCTATCTTCATATTGTCCTATAATTTCCAGCTTTTAATGGATTTTTCTTTTTCCCACATGGTTTGGTAAAGCGGCACGGTCTGCAATAGTTCTTCATGTTTCCCACAGCCCTGCAATATGCCGTCAGATAGGACAAGTATCTGATCTGCATTTTGGATATAGGACAAAGTGTGTGATACAAGGAACACCGTCCTTCCCTTAATCATTTCTTCTATGCCCTTCTGTATTGCTACGGCATTTTCGGCATCCAGACTGGAAAGTGCCTCATCCAAAAGAATGATCGGGGAATCTTTCAAAATTGCCCTCGCAATAGCGAAGCGCTGACGCTCACAGCCGGAAAGACTTGCGCCGCCCTCGCTGATAATCGTTTGATAGCCCTGCGGGAGCTTTTCTATAAATTCGTGACAGTGAGCTTTTTTTGCCGCCTCTATCACCTGCTCATCCGTTGCACTCTGGGTTCCATTCGGATATTATTCATCATGGTATCCTGAAAAAGATATACTTCCTGAAAAACGACACTCACATGACGCACCAGATCACTATGCTTTAATGTTGCCGCATCTTTCCCATTCAACAGAATCCGCCCGTTTTTCGGCGTTATAAATCCCGGAATTAAATTAAGCAGAGTGGATTTGCCGCTTCCAGAAGGGCCAACCAATGCAGTAATCGTTCCGGGTTTAGCTGAAAAACTCACATGACTAACCGCTTCACGCTTTCCATCATAGCTAAACGATACATTTTCAAAACGTACATCGGCTTGCGTATCCGCAAACTGTGTAGTTCCCTGTTTTTCATTTTCAGTCGGCAGGTTGTCGATTTCTGCTATATTATCCAACGACGCGTTTGCAAGATTCATCATGGCAAAGGAACCCATCAGAGCTTCCAGTGGACGGTAAAAAATAACACCCATGATTGCAAAAAACAAATAGGTTGCCGGGGCTAATGAACCAGAACGAACTATTGCAATGCCAACACCCAAACTCAAAAACAGGGCCAGATTCAGGCAAATCTTATAACCCATACTCCAATTCGTCAGCGTCGCTTCATAACGGTCAGAAGCCGAGCAACGTCCGTCCACCTGCTTCCACGAGCTTACTGGATTGTTCCAGCCGGTATGCCTTGATCGTTTCCATGCCCTGTACATATTCCAGCGTGGAATCAATCATTGCCACCTGTGCATTTTTCTTCTGCTCTCCCAGTTGAACCATGCCCTTTTGAAACTGCTGGTAGAGGATATAGCCGGGGATGATTCCCACAAACAGAAGGAGCGCCATATGCCAGTCCACACTAAGCAGCATCAGAGCAAATACAACCGTCATTATCATGCTGGAAACGAAACCGGCAATAATCTCCATGATATTCATTTCCACGAAACTTAAATCAGTTGTAAACAAAGATGTAAGCTGACTGATCTTGTCTTTGTAAAGTAGTAGAGCGGAAACTGTTTGATTTTCGCCGCAATCGAAAGACGTTCATCCCGCATCATGGCATAAGATACCGGGCGCTGTTTTGCAATCGTAAAGTAATAAAAAACAAAATGCAGGACAGTATAGATCAGAAACATAAGGCTATACTGCATCAGTTTTTCCCTTGTAAACGAGCCACCCAAAATATCTTTTATCGCAAGGAACAGCATGAAATATATCGCACCCTCACAAATTGAGGTCAACGCCTGAAACAGCCACGCAAGATAAAGCTGCTTTTTGCGCGCGCCTGCAAGGTCTAAGAATTTCCGTATCATAGCAATCATGCGTTTACACCTCCCATTTTCCATTGATCGGATTGTTCAAGGGCCGCCCACATATCCCGATACGTGGAGCAACGGTTTATCAATTCATCATGTGTGCCGCAGTCAATCACTTCGCCCTGTTCCAGAACCACAATCGAATCAGCTTCCTTGATACTGGAAAGACGGTGCGCTATTACGAGTACGGTTTTTCCCTCTGATAATTTAGCCAGCGCTTTTTGCAGTAAATCTTCATTGTCGGCGTCAATGTAAGCCGTTGCCTCGTCAAGAATTACAACCGGCGCATTTTCAGAATCGCCCTTGCCAATGTGATTCTCTGTTTTTCGCCGCCGCTCAACTTGGTTTCCTTGTCTATCACTGTGTCATAGCCCTTTGGAAGTCGCATAATAAAGTCGTGACATACGGCATCCTTGGCTGCCTGCATCATTTCTTCCTCCGTGGCCTCTGGGTTTCCCATCATAATGTTATCCCGGATGCTCTTTTTGAACAGGAACGTATTCTGGGTCACAAAGGAAATCTGGGACATCAGATCGGATAGCGGGATCTGGTTCAGAGGTACGCCGCCCATACAAATCTGTCCCTCGGTTATATCCCAAAACCGACAGATCAGGCTGGCCGCTGTACTTTTGCCGCTGCCGGAAACACCGGCGAGCGCCGTTACTTTTCCGTCAGGAACAGTAAATGAGACATCTTTTAATACCGGCTGTCCTTCCCCATAGGAAAATGTAACGTGTTCAAACACAATCGTGTGGTCGGAAAGTTCTGCCTTCGAGGTCGTATCCGCCATTTCATCCAGCTTCAGAATTTCGTCTATCTTTTTTGCAACAGAAGCGTTCATGCCGATATAATCAAAGTTATTAGAAACAGTTTCCAACGGAATCAGCATGGCAAGCCCCATAAATAGATACATAATATAGCTGGCCGCTGTCACGCTGCCGGAGAGGTACATCAAACCGGCAAGTGGAAACAAGAACACAAGGTTGTTGTTTAAGTCGGCATGATTGAAAGCAACATATTTCAAGCAGCTTTGGAACCACTCTGTTACAACGGTGCTGTAAGTGCGGATGCTTTCTGACAGGCGGCCATAAGTGGATTCGTCGGCGGCAAATATCTTCAGTTCTTTCATACCGTTGACATATTCCACCGTCTTAACGCTGACATCAGCAAACGCCTGATTAAATTCGTCCATTTTTTTCATCTGAACGATAATCATAAGAATACCGACAAGAATAAACAGAATGACCGGAATCAGCATGATACCGGCTACCCTGATGTCCAATACCGCCAGCAGGATTCCCATACACAGCGGTACAGCAAGGCCGGAAATAATCTCTGGAATATTATGGGCGTAAAATGTCTCCAACTGCTCCATATTATCCATAATGATCGTTTTGACCTGCCCGGATGCTGTTGTTTTCACATAGCCCATTGGTAAGCGGGCAATTTTGCGGAACAGCTTTTTACGGGTTTCCCCAATGTCTGGTAGGCTACCTTGTGAGAGAGTTTTTGTGCCGGTTCCAAACAGCAGATGTTTCAAAATGATTGCTGCGGCAATCAGGCACACATATTGAAAAAGGCTCTCTGTCCGTTCATTCAGGAAACATGTCACAATACCCCAAACGCCCAAATAGGGCAGGATACCGCACAAAACAGACAGGACACAGCAGATCACCGCACCAATCAGGCGGCGCTTATTTTTCTTATGAAAAAGAGAATGAAAGCATTGTGAACGGTTGTCTAGAGTCATTGTACGAAAAAGTAAAATGTTTGAATTTTAAGTATCCTCATGTATCTTCTAATAATATATGGATTTTTGAAAACATTGCGATGAGATTAGATCAATGCGAAAGAGAAATAGTTGAGCTGAGTGAAGACCTTGATGAAAGCATTGAAAGGGAAACAATGGAAGAGAGAATAAAAGCCATGAAACGTAATGTTAAGGAACTAAGAGAAATTGAAGCCAAAAGAGGATAGGGCGTAATAAAGAGCAAAATAGGAAAGCAGTTAATAGTAGGGCCAAAAAATAAAATATGGGGCTGTTGCACATGCGACAGCCCCATATTTTCGTGTGGAAATAATATAGTTTTGCATAAATTATAATTATATCATGTCTAAAATTATATGTCAAGAAAGGAAAATCGAAATTTGTTTTTTGATTTTCCTTTCTGGCTTGAGGAGACGGTTTCTGATAATATCAAATTAGCCAAAGCACTATCGCAAATTATAAAAAGTGCCGTGGCTAAGTTTAACTACAGTAAAGGAGAATGATTATGAAGTGGAACAATCCATATGATTCTGATTCTTGCGATGAAGACTACACAGGCCAACCACCAGATGATGACCAGTCGTTCATTGTGCCAAGGCGTGGTCTGGAACCTGACTCAGGCCCAGATGATGAGCCCATGATAGTGGAACGACGCGGCTCACCAGCGGATACGGACTCACTTGTATTTGAAGAAGATATGGGTGAATATCCGGACGAATTTCCTGATAACAGCGATGAGCCGTTTGTTTCGATGTATGAGATGGCGTCGAAGCAGCGTCAGGAAAAACGTAAGAAAAAACAAAAAAAGAAAGCCAAGAAAAAGGCCAATGCTTCATCCGAGGGCGTGGATCTTTTGAAACTGGCTGCTTTTGTGGAAGGGGGTGATGAAGATGCACAATTTACCAATGGCGAACAGGAATCGCCAGCAAAGGGGCGGTTTAGGCAACCATCTGTTTGCCAGATGGAAGAAGATCTGCTTGAAAAAACGGACTTTCTCTATAGGAAATCCGTGTTATACCATTATAATGATCGATACTATGAATCGATTAACGCTGAGGGGGTCGTATCTCTTTACCGTCAATACATAAGTCCAGGGCTTGACGGGGTGAAAAATCTCCGAAATCATCTGGATATTTATAAATGTATGAAGGCGAATCCTCGTTTGAAGTACGAAGATTCGCTGAAAGATAAACCATATTGTCCTTTGAAAAACGGGATCTTGTATCTCAATAAAATGAAGCTGAAACATCATAGCTCCAAGCGTATAACATTTACCGTTCTGGATGCTTGCTATGATGAAGATGCCGAAAGCCCGGTGTTCGACGAGTTTCTTGATACGATTACTGAGGGGCGTGAAGATCCAAGGAGCGCTTTATGATGGCGCTTGGTATCTTCTGATTGAGCCTTCAAACGGAAAATATTTCTTCGTTATGGGGTATGCTCCGAACTCTGGCAAGAGTATCTTGGGCAATACCATACAGAAACTTTATCCGGAAAACTCGGTGAGCAACCTCTCGCTTGGTGAACTGGGCGGTAAGTTTGAAACGGAGTCGCGGCTGTACTCCAGAATCAACATCTCCTTGGATCTTCCGCAGGAAGTGTTGAATGCGAGTGCAGTGTCCAAACTGAAGCGGATCACCGGTGGAGATAGCATCGAAATCCAGCGCAAAAATCAGGGGTCTCTAAAGCTCGACCATAATATGAAGTTTTGTTTGCAACCAATTTCCCCTGAGAATCGATTCAAACGATCCGGCATTTCTTGACCGGATTATCTTCCTTCCGTTCATGAAATCTGTTCCGAAGGATGAGAGAGACCCGGATCTTGCTAAAAAACTCTGGAAGGAGCGCGATGCAATCGTGACGAAAGCACTTCAGTATGCCAGAAAACTGATGAAGCAAGGCTGGCAGTTTCCGCCGATTTCGATGTGGACTGCATGAGAGGGATACCGAGGAAAAACTCAATGGACTATCTTAAAGAGTTCCTTGAAAACCACTGTGAAATGGGGGACTACAACTATTTTACGGCTACATCTGATTTGAGGAGGGCGTATGAGGCCTGTTGCGATGAAAACGGCACATGTCCGTGCAGCGCTACAGCGTTCAACAAGTACATGGAGCAGGCTGGCGGTGTTCGTGACCGAAAGCGTCTCACCGCCTCGGAAAACCCGGTGTGGGGATTCTATGGTATCCGCCTTCGTCCGTAACGTCTGAATTTTCGATGATACGTTATATCTGTGAGCCGAAGCACGATCACAAGCACTACGGAGGTGTTACGATGATGGAAATTGACGAAAAGGCGATGGCCTATTGTCTGGTGGAAGCCTCTTTGCGGCAGGGTAATCAACCTGCCTACCTATCAGAACTTCCTTCGGATGAAGCGTGAGCAGGAGGAAGAACCGCCTGCAAAGGCTTCGTAAACAACAGAGAAAGGCTCTGGCGGAGGGGATTCGGCCAGAGCCTTTCTTTTTGCCGCAGAAAAGAGTCAGAGACAGTGGAGGTTAAAATTTATGAGAGTAGCTGTGTACGCTCGTGTTTCAACCGAACATGAAGCGCAAATCAACGCACTGGAAAATCAGTTGGAGTGGTATAAAATCGAATGTTCCCGGCACTCGGACTGGGAAATCGTGGAGGTCTACGTAGACCAAGGCATCACTGGAACACAAGCACAGAAACGGCCAGAGTTTTTGCGCATGATGGAGGATGCCCAGAAGGGCAAATTTGACCTAATCATTACTCGCGAAGTGAGCCGCTTTGCACGAAATACAGTTGATACGCTGTCCTACACACGCGAGTTGAAAGCGCGTGGGGTGGATGTATTTTTCATCAACGATGGTATCAACACTGCGACCAATGATGGTGAACTTCGATTGACGATTATGTCTTCTATGGCACAAGATGAGAGCCGCAAAATTTCGGAGCGAGTCAAAAGCGGGGCAGAAAATCAGTCGGGAGAAGCACGTTTTATATGGTAGCGGAAACATCTTAGGATACCGCAGGGAGAACGGAACCTATGTTCCTGACCCTGACCAAGCTGAAACGGTAAGACTGATTTTCCAAATGTATTCTACCGGGGAAAATGGGCTGGTTAAAATCGTAAACGAATTATACCGCCTTGGCCGATTGGATGCAGGCGGCCATGTTTCGTGGGACGCTTCCAAGGTGAGCAGAGTTCTACATAATGCAACCTATAAAGGGTGCATCTGTTACAATAAATCCCACAGCGACGGATATTTGACACAGAAACGTGTTAAAAATCTGGACGAGAGCAGCTACATCTATGTGAAAGGTGACTTTGAGCCTTTGGTATCAGAAGAAATGTGGGATAGATGCCAGAAGATTTTGGCATCGAAATCAGCACGGGTAATAGATGAAAATGGGAAAAAGCACAAGTACATGAGAAATACGCCCAAGTCAGTCTGGACGGCAAAACTGCGGTGCAGCTGTGGCGCAGGATTTATCCAGTTCAAGTGGCGTGTAAATCGGGATGGTGCAGTGGTTCATGGATTTCAGTGTTATCGCCGTACCCGTAGGCCAAGCATCAGCTATTTGCAGGAGCATGGCTTGGACTTGGGAATTAGTTGCCAAATCAAGGCAATTTGTGAGTGGAAGCTGGACTTGATGGCAGCAAAAGTATTTGAACATCTCACCTTTGACAAGGGCAAAACAGTCAAAGAGGTCTATAAAATTTTGAACCGCTGCATGGCAGAAGAAAAGACTGTTCGCATTTCCAGAAAGGCGATGCTGGAAAACAGCATCGCCAGACAGAGGGAGCATCTGGATAAGTATATAGACCTGTGTGCAGACGGAATCATCACAAAACAGGAATTGGCAGAACGGCGAAAGGGATTGGATGCGCAGATTGCAGAATTGCAATCTCAATATGAGAATGTGGAACAGGAGGATGAGCGCAGTGGAACCCTTGATATGAATTTAATTGCGCAGAAGTTGGATGAGTGGCAGAAAGCATCTAGGAATGATGTTGACCGGGAGCTTATCAATAGCTGTGTGGCGCAGATCACGCCGCTGACAAGTGAGGAATATCGCTGGGTGCTTGATTTCCAACTGACAGAAGTGCAGAGTAGAAATAGTGCCACTTGTACGTTGGATGGCTTTATGGAGATGGCACATTTTACGATTTCATTTGAAGAAGCCAAGGCGTTTAAGGCTTCCCGGAATCAGAGAATTCGTAAAAATGAGTGGCATGACCTCACAGTAGCCGTGGGTATCCGTACAAAAACTTGACCGTAAAGTACTGTGTCAGCTGTGCCGGATGTGTCAGAATTTTCGAGAAATCTTTATTATATATTATCTATTCTCTTTTATCCTATCGCTTTATCTAAGAGAAAAAATAGAGTAGAAGGGATAAAAATAAAGGAATATATAGAGAGTTTCATAAAAACCTGACACATTTGACACACCCGACACAAGGCAAAGCGTATCTGAAAAAATTACAGTTATATATTATCTTTATAGAAAGACCTGTGAGCAGTTTGATTCTGTCCACAGGTCTTTACTTTTTACTTGAAAATGGAGGAAAAACAATGGCTGATATTATGGTAAAGATTCTGATGAAGGGTGCAAAAGCAATCGGGAAAACTGCCGTAATACTTATTATTTGGATCGCCCATAAACTCGAAAACAAGTAATCACATTAAAATTTCAGGAGGTAGTAGTTATGTCTGCAAATGTTGAAACCATGTTCTCTGTCCGTGAAACCCCTTGGCACGGTCTTGGCCGTATCGTAATTGATGCCCCTGCAAGCCGTGAAGCCTTGGAGCTGGCTGGTCTGGATTGGCAGGTGGAAAGCCGCAACATCTATTCCGGCACGGGTACTATGATTCCCGGCTATCGCGCCAATGTCCGCAGCACCGATGATGCTGTTCTGGGCGTGGTATCTGACCGCTACCGCATTGTGCAGAACGAAGAAGCGTTCCAGTTCACCGATGACCTGCTGGGTGAGGGCGTTACTTATGAGACTGCCGGTTCTTTGCAGGGCGGCAAAAAAGTCTGTATGCTGGCAAAGATGCCCGAAAAGTACATCATCGCCGGAGATGAAGTGACCCCATATCTTGTGTTTTTCAACAGTCACGATGGCAGTTCTGGTGTCAAGGTTGCTATGACCCCGGTTCGTGTGGTCTGCCAGAACACGCTGAATCTGGCTTTGGGTACTGCAAAGCGCATCTGACTGCCCGCCACACCGAAAATGTTCTGCTCCGGGTGCAGGATGCCCGTGAAACCTTGCAACTTGCCAACAGCTACATGGGTGAGCTGGGCAAAGGCATCCATGAGCTGACCACCATCAAACTGTCCGACCGCAAAGTGCAGGAGTTCATCAATGAGTTCTTCCCTATCACCGAAGATTTGACCGATGGCCAGCGGAAGAACAACCTGCGTTTGCAGGAAGATCTGAAGGCCCGCTACTACAATGCGCCTGATCGGAATGGGTCGGCAAAACGGCTGGCGGTTCGTGAACGCTGTTTGGATTTTGCTACCCATGCAGACCCTATCCGTAAGACCCGGAACTACAACGAAAATCTGTTCCTGCGAACCGCAGAGGGCAACCCGATGATCGACAAAGCCTACAAGATGGTGCTGGCCGCAGCATAAAGGAGGACGTATGAACGATGTGAGCAACCGGGCTGTCCGGGAATTTTCTGAGTTCCTGAACAGCATTGAAGCCGATTTTCCAAAGCCTACTTGCACCACGGCATACGAGATCACGATGAAAAGCACCATCGTCAGTGCCTTGATTACGCTGGACACCGAAAAGCAAATGGACGAGCGTTTCTGGAACCATCTCCGGGTGCAGCGAAATATTCTGGATTTCCTGTATGCCCTGTGGCTGGACGATGACCGTACCTTGGTGGATGAATTTTCCACCATTATCAAAGACTTGGTGGAATATGATTTCTCTATTGCGGAAGAACAGATGAAAGAGAGGTTGAACATTGCATGAAACGACTTGTATCTACACGGAACCTGTCCAAAGAAGATTGGCTCCGCTACCGCAAATGCGGCATTACCGGCACGGATGCCGGGGCTATCCTGGGCCTGAATCCCTATCGCTCCGCATTTCAGGTGTACTACGATAAAATCAGCGATACCATTGAAAATATCGACAACGAGGCCATGCGGCAGGGCCGGACTTGGAGGATTATGTAGCGCAGCGGTTCTCCGAAGAAACGGGTTTTAAGGTGCGCCGTGCAAACGCTATCTACCAGAGCGAGGAACATCCGCTGCTTCTGGCAGACTTCGACCGTCTAATCGTTGGTCAGAAAGCAGGATTGGAGTGCAAAACGGTCTCGCCGTTTTCTGCGGATAAGTGGGCGGATGGGAAAATCCCGGCTCACTATCTGGCGCAGGTTGACCACTACTTAGCTGTTAGTGGTTTCGACTGCTGGTATGTGGCGGCTTTGATTTTTGGCAGAGAGCTGGTGATTCACAAGATCGTGACAGATAAGCAGGTGCTTTCTGATCTCATTGATAAGGAAGAACTTTTCTGGACGAACCATGTTGTGCCCCAGATTCCCCCTGCACCCAACGGTTGCGATTGTGACACCCAGCAGATCAACCAGATGTATGAGGTAGACAACCGGGATAAGACCGCTGACCTGAGTGCTCTGCATGGACTTCTGGATAAGCGGCAGGAACTTTCCACCCGGATCGAGCAGATGGAACAGGAGAAAACGGCCATCGAACAGCAGGTCAAGCTGAAAATGCAGGATGCTGCCTATGGCACAGCACCGGGCTACAAGGTGTCCTGGGTATCCTCCGAAAGCAAGCGTGTGGATTCCCAGAGACTGAAAAAGGAGCAGCCGGACATTTTCAATCGGTACAGCAAAAATGTGAGCAGCCGCAGGTTCACCATCGTTAATGCGGCATAAATCTTGTATCAGACGGCAGGGAGTGACTTCTCTGCCGTCTTTTTTCTTGGAGGTTATCTTATGGCTACTGAAAATCCATTTGTAAAATTATTTGCTATCGACTTCAAAGATCATGTGGAAGTCAAGAAGTCCGGCAACACGGAACTGAAATATGTAAGCTGGGCGTATGCCTGGGCAGAGGTGAAGAAGTTGTATCCTGCTGCCAGCTACGAAGTCAAGAAATTTAACGGTCTGCCCTATGTTTATGACCCCATAACCGGCTTCATGGTGTACACCTCAGTCACGATTGAGGGCGTTTCGCACGAAATGTGGCTGCCTGTACTGGATGGCGCAAACAAAGCCATGAAAGCCACGCCTTATACCTACACCACCCCGAAATGGGACTATAATCCGCAGACCCGCCGTCGTGAAAAGATCGGCATGGAAGAACGCACCGTAGAAGCAGCCTCTATGTTCGATGTGAATAAGGCTATCATGCGGTGCTTGGTGAAGAACCTTGCTATGTTTGGCCTTGGCCTGTACGTCTACGCCGGAGAGGATTTACCGGAAGATGCTGCACCGCAGCCGGATGCCGAACCACAAAGGCAGCCGAAACCGAAATCCACCAGCCAAAAGCAGGAACAGCCGCCGATGCCCTGCATCTGTGCCCGGTGCAATCAGCCCATCAAGAGGGTCAAGCTGAAGGATGGCTCCATCATGCAGGCGGCAGAGTTTGCAGCCACCCATGAGGGAATGTGCGCTGACTGCTATAAGGCTACAAGGCTAAACGTGGCATAAAGGAGAAATTTATATGTCTTGCAAATGCGATGACCAAACACTATGAAGAAATCACTGTCTGCGGAAAGCCTGCATTATTCACTAACTTCCGCATCAAAAGAGATACCGTCCCGGATAGTCTGTATGTCTACGATGTGCGGCATGATGATGACTGCCGAGGAATTCCCTGTGAGATTGCGCCGTTTATCATGATCAATCACTGGGGTACGATTATTCTTGCAGAGCCGTTGGAGCTGCCCAATGACGGACGGCGGTACATTGATGAAGAGACGGACTGGAACTATGATCCGTTTGGAGGAGCAGAGAAAAATCAAAAGCCCTGCGTGACGGTGGAAGAGTTTATGAATCAGTATCTGAACCGTTGATAAGAGCGAGCCGTGTCGTTCCTTATAAAGTTCAAAAGTCATCGCAGGGGACGGACGGCGCGAACCGTTTGTCAACGGAGACAATCTTTTGAAGTTTATGAGGGATGACTAAGGCTCGCAGGAAAAAGTATTAAAAATGCCGTGGGTATAGAAAAGTATCAATCACAGCGTGATGAAACCGATTTGCTAAGGCAAATCGGTGGAGCTAAAATGACGTTCGGCATTTTTGATACGGAAAGAAAATAGTTATGAGCGTTTATGGTTATTGCAGAATTTCCACTGCAAAGCAGAGCATTGACCGTCAGGTTCGTAATATCAGGGCTGAATACCCGACAGTTCACATTGTACAGGAAGCCTATACGGGAACTTCCATCTTAAGGCCAGAATGGAGCAAGTTGTATCGGATTCTGAAAAAGGGCGATACTGTGGTGTTCGATTCCGTCTCTCGAATGTCCAGAAATGCCGAAGAAGGATTTTCACTGTATGAGGATCCTATAATAAAGGTATCCAGCTGGTATTCCTGAAAGAGCATCACATTGATACCAAAATACAAAAAGGCCCTGTCCGGCAGCATTGCCATGACAGGAACCAATGTGGATTTCATCTTAAAGGGCATCAACGAGTATCTGATGGCCTTGGCAAAGGAGCAGATCAAACTGGCCTTTGAGCAATCCGAAAAAGAAGTTGCCGATTTGCACCAGCGTACTCGTGAGGGTCTTGTAACAGCAAAGCTGAATGGAAAACAGGTTGGCCGCAAGAAAGGCACTGGATTTGAAACCAAGAAGTCCAAAGCGGCCAAAGAGAAAATCCGCATCCATTGTAAGGCTTTTGGCGGTACATTGGACGATGTGGAGTGTATGAAACTGACAGGACTTGCCTGGAATACCTATTATAAATACAAGCGGCAGATGCGGGCCGAGTTGGCTGACGAGGAAAAAACTTAAAAAGGAAAAGCTGTTATGAAAAATGAAAAATGTGCAAAAGAAGAACCCCATAGCGAATTTACAAAAGAGGAACAAGAGGAATTTTTGAATTTGCTGGGTCGCATAACCCCGGAACAGCGTGAAGCACTGAAAAAAGTTCTGAAGTCCTTTATTTATGAAGAAGGATGTCGAGTGACGCAGTGGTTGCTCGACATCCTTCTTTTTTGTAAATGTGTGTATTATTCAGGTAAAAACGCTTGAATCAAATCCAAGATAGCAGTTCTTTGTGATGGAGAAAGTCTATCCCAAGTGGTTAAGAGGGATTTCTGCTCCTCTGTTAGATGATGAATGGCAGCGTCCTCTTCAAAAAACTGTGAGAGGGTGATGCCAAGGCCGTGACAAATTTTTTCAATCGAGGTCACGTTACTGAAGATTTCTTCTGCGCCATGTTGATAAGGTTGATTGCGTCAGGCCAGAGTTCTCGGCAAGGGTGTATTCAGACCATCCACGAGCTAACCGCTCCCGGTCAATTCTTCCCAGAATGTCAAAGTTCGGCTTCTCGCGTTCCATGTCATTGCCCTCCTTAGATAAATCGTAGTGCCACTTACGATTTTAAGTGTGGATGCCTTGACAGGTAATTCTATAAATCGTATAATTTTAACAAGATAAATCGTAATATGAGGTGGTTCATTTGTCTTGTTTGATAATTGGCAACGATGAAAAGCTTCATACGATTTAAGGTCGTAGAGAAAAAATGAAAGGAAAAGTCAAATGAAAAAGAAAATCGCGTCGATGTTGGCAGCAACGGTGATGCTATTTAGCGTAATAGCTTTGCCTGCTTCAGCTCAAACAGATTGGCTTGGAAACTCTGATTTGACGACCGCAAAGGTACGTGAGATTGCGGATGCCGACACATTGACAGAAAGCCAAATTGCGGAAATCAATAATCACTACTCTGAGTATGAAATTATGCAGGGGATTTCCAAGACCTTAATAGAAGATTATGCTGCAAGGATAAATCCTGATAATCCGCCTCACTGTGCAGTTTGTGCTGGTTTTGATGACCTGTATTTGCACTATATCGACAATGTTTACCTTCGGCTTGGATATGATGGATCAAATTATGACATCCAAAGAGGATATGACTACACTATCTTCCAAGGAATTGCTTGGGGGAATAAGACATTCTTAAATGAGAGAAAGCAATTCCAAGCAGTTCGTAGATTTGGAGCACAGCACGCGTACAAGTCTGATTACTAATACTGGGGCTATGACGATTCGCCTTGGGAATGTCATAGAGAATAATGGCGTTAATAGCGTGTATGATGGGTATATTTTAGCAAGTGATGGTACAGCGTACAATGTCCGTGTGAATGCTCCGAATGGTTATTATCAGCCAGGTAATACATACGATGATCTCAATCCGGTTTTAATTAAACTTGGCTACACAAATAGCCTTGGAGTATATGTAGAAGAAAACTTTGCTTACCTTTTGGCACCGGACTGTTCTTATGCTGATTTGGAAGAACTCTCCAATCTTGCGAATGAGGCGATTGGTGCACAGATGAAATACCCTAATGATGTAAACAATATGTATCGCAATACATATAATGCATATCCACTGTCAAAAGTGTGGAACTTCTATACGCGTAGTTGGTCATAAAGTATTGAAGAATATGTAAGCGTCTGCGAAATCACTTTCATAGACTTTCTACGGGAAATCGTCTTTATAGGTAAAAGCAGACGCAGGTCGGGTTGATGCATAGCACTTCCAGCGGTAATGGTAAGCGATAGGTATGAACGGAAAAGGTGGGTTGTGCTTTGACTTGGCGCACATATAAAACACTCGAAATGTAAAAGAGGCGGCAATATGTTGAATAAAGTTAAAAGAATACTTCAGTGGTTTATTGGCGGATGCTATATATTAAGTGGACTAGCATATATTGAGAGTATACGATGCCCGCCATTATCCTTATTATATTGGGCGGCGTGATAATTCTTCCGCCAATTACGAAGAGGATTCCGGCATTTAAGTTTAAGAAAATTGCACTGATACTATTATCTTCTATTGTAATGATAGCGGGTATTCAGCTTGGAGAAACTAATCTTTCACCAGAAGTATTAGCGAAAAGAAAAGCAGAATCAGAGGCTGCGGCGGCCCTCAAGCTGCCTTAGAAGCTCAGGAAGCCGCTGAGAGCGCATCTCGTGCAGCGGAAGAAGAAGCGGCATCCAAAGCAGCTCAAGAAAAAGCGGAATCTGAAGCAGCGGTTGCTACTGAAAATGAAATTGCTTCGATGAAAGCTATGATTCTTAAAGACTGCAATTTGAGCGATATTCCTCGTGATGATAAGAACCAAATGGCAAATGCAGATGAGAAAAATTTCTATGCTGCATGGAAAGAAGCTGCAACAGAAAAAATTGCCGAAAAAAATCAAGGAAATAATGCGGAGGACCTTGTTCGCATAACATTCGAGCAGATGGTCGACTTTTATAAGAAAATTTATCCAGATAGTACACTGATTAACACTGAAAAAGAGATTCTTGAGAGTATTGACAGTGCAAGTAGCGAAATGGAAGAAGCAAAGACGAGTGACCTCGGTTACTCCGTTGAAGATGCTGAGCTGTATGAGGGTAAATTCTACATCTATAAGAGAATGGAAACCCATTATGATGATACGTTGCTTGGAAGCCTTCAGAAAGAGTTGGACTCCTTTAATACGAGCAAGGGGATTGAATGGCTTGCCTATGATGTGGATTATTTGATGGGCGAAGCTTATCCGGGTGAAACGGCCTATGTTTTGATTACGGAAGATGAATATACTTTCTCGAAGCAGGGAGCGTATAAATTAACTTATGTTGATACTGGAAAGACAACAGAGCTTGTTGACGACCAGGGATTCCGCTGGGAGGCATCGGTCTATTTTGTTGTAGATGAGGATACATACAATGAAAACCTTCAGAAGATGTTCAGGGCAGAGCAAGCTTTGTACGACACTTACGAGCGTATTCTAAACAATTTTGGACTTGCAGAGTGAAAATTATAAAATAAGAGGAAAATGGTATGCTTATAGTTATTATTACGATTCTTTTCATCGTTTGGGTAGTTCATGATTTTAAGAAAGCAGGGGCTGAAATCACGAATGAGCACAGCATTAGACTGTATCTTGACTATCTTGTAAGAAACAAGGGGTGGACTAAGAGCAGCGGACTTATTCCGATTTACACATCTCCCTGTGGCAAGAAAGGCTGCTATGCGGATTGGGAAATGCAGATTTATGACTGCCATCATAAGAAAAAACTGACAACCGCAGAAATCGCTGCATTTTTTGAGCAATTCCAATAATTTACATTGGAAGAGGCTTGGAGATACAAAGAAGAGCAGGATAATCTGGTAGCACAGTAAGCTGTAAAAAGACCTCCGCTTTCGTTTGCGATAGAGAGCGGAGGTCTTTTACTTTCAGAAAAATGCCTATAAATTAATTATAAGAATGAAATTCTCTTAAATGCCGGAATAAAAACAGAAAATGAGCTATAATAATAACAGGAAGGAGTTGAAAAATGCTGCCAGTTTCTTCAGAATTTTAAGTCTTATAAGGATGAAACAACATTTGATTTCCGTGCAATGGCGATTCCGGAGTTTCAAGATGCATTGATCCGGCAGGAGAAAGCGGAAGATTTGCTTCCGGTCAGCGCGGTCTATGGCCCTAATGGTGGCGGTAAGACAAATCTGCTTCAGGCATTCTTTTGCCTGATTAACCTTGTTGTGAAGCCAATCCATGCGCTGGAGAAGAATCGACAGCCTATGATCTTCCAGCAGGGCAGCAGTGTAGCTCCCTTTATGTTGGATGAAAGCTCTGCAAATGAGCCTACGATTTTTCAGGTGTTCTTCCGTGTAGGCGAGAAGGAATACCAGTATTACATTTCGCTCAAGGAAGAAATTGTCTTTGAGTCTCTTCTGTGGCGTACACTTGGTGGTAAGAAGACAGGACTGATTTTTGAACGAGACGGCCAGAAGATTGAATTGGGTGCAAGTATCAATAAGGCAAGCATCAACTTGGACGTCAACCCGAAGATGCCGTATCTTTCTTTTTTGGCAATCAACTACAATATCCCTGTGATTGCAGAAGTGCAGAATTGGTTTGAATCCTGTATTACGCAGAGCTACGCGAACCCCAGAGCAGAAAACATTGTGCTGGTGTCCAAGAATGAAACGACCAAGGAAAGACTGATTCATGCACTAAATGATGTGGGCATCAATTTGTCTGGCTATCGCTATGATGAGGATAGCAAGCACCTGTTCACGCAAAGGACGATCAATGGCAAAGTTTACGAGCTTCCCTTTGAAGCGGAGTCGGATGGAACCAAGAAGATGATAGCAGGTTTGCCGGTTCTGATGGTAGCATTGCAGGAAGGCCGCACAGTCGTTGTGGACGAATTGATGCCAAGCTGCATCCGAAGCTGCTCCGGTATGTGATTCAGATGTTCAAGAACCCGGAACTGAACAAGAAGGGCGCACAACTGCTATTCAGTTCTCACGACCTGACTACGATGAAGAATACTGTTTTCCGCCGCGATGAAATCTGGTTTGCAGCAATGAATGATAATCATGAGAGCGAAATTTATTCGCTTTATGAGTTCCGACAGGAGGACAACACCCGCGTCAAGAGTACGGCGGCCTTTGACAAGCAGTATCTGGAAGGCCGATATGGTGCAGACCAACAGATTTCAAGCGTGAAGTTTGACGGTTAGCAAAAAGCTAGTTGCAAAGGAACGTAAGCAACGGTATAATACCATTATAAACAAACTCGCTTTAAACTACGTTGTAGTGCAAAGAAAGGAAATGCTCTTATGCCACTTACAAAGATTGAATTGAATAATGTGACGGTCTTTAACAAGATGACTGTGGAATTCAATACTGGCGTAAATGTCTTTCTTGGAGAAAATGGCGTTGGTAAGACGCATATTATGAAGCTGCTCTATGCAGCTTGTCAGGCTAAAAAGTCTGAAGTGACATTCCCATACAAAACTGTGATGGTGTTCCGTCCGGATGCTTCCAATATTGGCCGTCTCGTGAACCGGGATGCAGATGGTGAAAAGAAGGCATCGGTAAAGGTGAGTTCTAACGATGCCAGCATCGCTATGACCTTTACTCATAAGAGCCAGAAATATGATGCGGAAGTTTCCGGAAAAGCTGCATGGGAAAAACAGATGGTTGATTTGAGCAGTGTTTTTATTCCGGCCAAAGAAATTCTTTCTAACGCATGGAATCTTTCTAATGCAGTGCGGCAGGGCAACATCATCTTTGATGACACCTATCTTGATATTATTGCGGCGGCAGAAGTCAATGTGGCTTCGGGAAAAGATAATAGCCGAAAAAAGAAGTATCTGGATGAGCTGGAAAAAGATCAGCAAGGGTACTGTGACGGTTCAGCAGGAACATTTTTATTTGAAGCCGGGTAATCAGGCAAAATTGGAATTCAATCTGGTTGCAGAGGGACTACGCAAAATTGCGCTGTTGTGGCAGCTGATAAAGAATGGAACGCTGGAAAAAGGAGCAGTGCTGTTCTGGGATGAGCCAGAGGCCAATATCAACCCTAAGTTTATTCCGGAGCTTGTGAAAATTCTTCTGATGCTGCAAGAGGACGGCGTTCAGGTGTTTGTTTCGACGCATGACTATTTCCTCGCCAAGTATTTTGACGTGTTGAAAGGCACAAAGGATGATGTGCATTACTATTCGTTCTATAAAAATGAGGACGAAGATGGGAAAGAACGAATTTGCGTGGAGCAGGCTGGCTCTTTCAAACTGTTAGAACACAACACGATTATGGAGACGTTCCGAAAACTATATGAGGATGAAATTGGGGTGAGTTTTCGATGAAAACATTCCTGAATCCGATGTCATCTTTGGTCCATATGATGAAAAAGACTTGTTTCACATTGAAAAATCAGAGCTTTATAAGTCACTGGGAGAGGGACTGAAAACTGTAGAATTCATACTCCGAGCAAGTACGACAGAACGAGGAATTGTCTTTGTTGAAGCGAAATCAAATGGATCAAATCCTGAAAATAAAGATGCCTCAGAAGAAAAACGTAAAAAGTTTGAAAAATTCTATACGGATGTTCCGGACAAGTTTGTGGACTCATTGGGAATTTATACAGCAGCTATGTTAAAAAGATACAGTGATGCATCTGAAGTTCGAGAAAATTTGGCCCTTGCTGATTTAAAGGATGTGAAGTTGACTTTTGCGTTGGTTATTACAAATCCTGCTGCGCAGATTGAGTGGCTTGCACCGATGAAGGCCGAATTAGAAGAACGCCTGCGCCGCTGGATGAAGATTTGGGACATTGATGTTGTAGTTTTGAACCAAGACTTGGCAAAACGCTGGGGCTTGATTCAGAACTCGGCAGATTAGATGTGGAGGCCACGCAATATGTGTGATGTGCTTGATAAAGTGGAAAACAGAGGCATCGTAAAAGGCGAGAGCCGCGGGGAAAACAAAATGGCTTTACTGGTAAAGAAGCTCCTTGACCAGAATCGCATTGACGATGTAAAGAGGGCTTCCGAAGATGAAAAGAGCCGTGCGGAGTTGATGAAAGAGCTTGGAATCAACTGAAAAATTGAAAACCGCGATGTGTCGTTATTCTGAACGCTCTGTAATTTTGGCACCCGCGCAGGCTGCTATTAAAAAACCGAGAGCGTAAGGATTTTACAACGGCTCTCCGTTAAAAATCGAGCATAAAATAAGGCTCACCGTCAATTTGGTGGTGAGCCTTATTTATTTGTTCATCTGGTGAATGAATTGAGTTTAATACCAAAGTTAGCGGTGGAATTTTACCCTGAAATTCCGGGTCGATTTTAAGCGCAGTCAGCTTCATCATCAAAATGCCCTTTCTTCATATCGTATGGAGCAAGATCTTCTGTTTGATGCAGAGTACAAAAGGAATGGATATGAGTATACGACAGACCACCTTGGAAGACTTTTCACAGCGGAAGGAGATCTTCACCTAAAAGAGAATGACGGACGGTTGCAAATTAAAGACAACATCCATGACATCGGTAAAGGATATGAGAAAAGCACAGATGACCGTGGACACGCGATTGCAGACCGTTTTGATGGTGCAAATGATCTGGAAAATCTGGTTCCACAAGATGCAGGTTTGAATCGAAATGAATTCAAAAATTTTGAAAGTAAGCTGGCACAAGAACTGGAAGCTGAAAAGCAGGTTTATTTGAAGCTGGAAATGCACTATCCTGGAGACTCATTCCGTCCAGATACAATCACAGCAGAGACGACGATTGATGGTAGACAGGAAGTAAAAGTATTTTTGAACGATAAATACTAACAGGTCTACTACACTTTCAAGCTATTACAATTTTGGACGATTGCACTTACAATACAAGTATCACTTCATGGAACGGAGGGTACTTGTACTATGGTGGACTACGCTGATATCGGAAAACGCATCCGTGCCTGCCGCCTTGCAAAAGGCATGACGCAGGAACAGCTGGCCAATGAGGTCGGCGTTGTGGTCACGCATATCAGCCATATTGAGACTGGAAACTCTGTACCCAGTCTGAAAACATTGATTGACATTATCAATGCGCTGGACTGTTCAGCGGACGAGCTGCTCTGCATTGAAATCAAGAAAGCAAAGCCTGTGTTTGATAGCTGGATGACAGAACAGCTTGCGGATTGCTCTGCCGATGAAGCTAAAATCATCAAAGAAACAGTGGTCAATCTGAAAAAATCACTCCGAAAAGTGTATGGGAAGTCATCTAAGCACAGATACGACTAATCATCTCAAAACGTCCTCGGCATCAGATAGCAGATGTTGAGGGCGTTTTACTCGTGGCCATACATAAGAAAGAGCTTTTGACGAAGATAGGTGAATTGAGGCAGAATTCCATAATTGATGTTTTTGGATTGCTATGGTAAAATAAAAAATGATAGCTATATTTAAGCGGACATGACCTATCACCATCTGTGGAAAGAGGGCTAGAAAATGTATTTTGAACGTACAGAAATTCAAAATTTCAAAGGCATTGAGAAAATGAACTTGGAATTTTCGTCTGGGGTTAATCTGCTCATCGGCAACAATGGTGTTGGTAAGACCACTGTATTAGAGGCATTGGCTCTTTCAATACAGACCTATTTCAGTCGAATGAACGACATTGCAAAGAAAAGCATTAAAAAGGACGACGTTCATTTTACCAGCAATCTTGTGGGTGACGCTTCGCAGCACCGGGTGTATTCTAATCCGACGGTCATAAAAAGCGAAATCAATCTTGGAGGTTTGGAGTATTCGAGCGAAATCTCAAGAGAAGATGAAACGAACGCTACTCGTACAAAGTATACAGGGAAAGAATTTGCAGCAGCAGGCAGGGATCTTCTGAACTCGCAGGAAGCGATTCTCCCAGTGATTTGCTATTTTAGTACATCACGAGTTGTTGATACCCAAAAGGTATCAACAAATGCAGTTGGTAAGAATAAGCTGAATGACCGTCGATGTGGTTATATTGACTGCTTGAATGCAACTCTCGACAGAAAAGCCCTCACAGATTGGACTTTCAAAATGGCAATGGCTGAATATAAAAAGGGAACAGCTGTTGCAGAATATGAGGCTTTCAAGAAAGCTGTTGGAATCTTCATGCAGAAGATGAATGACTTGGAAGAGATTCCGTTGGTGGAGTATACTCGTGATTTCGAGGATATTACCTATGCCGAAGATGGTAAGACGATGCTGGTCAACTATCTGAGTGCAGGCTATCAGTCTCTTCTGTGGATGTTGATGGAGATTTCTTTCCGCATTGCGTTGCTGAATCCGGAACTGTCTGATTATAGTCAGGCCGAGGGAATCGTATTGATTGATGAAATTGATATGCACCTGCATCCGAGATGGCAATGGAAAATTTTGGACGCGCTGCACAGCTCTTTCCCGAAAGTGCAGTTCATTGCAGCAACGCACTCTCCAATCATTATTTCGTCGTTCAAAGATGCGAAGCTTTTGTCCATTGGAGAAAATGGTGTAGAGGAACTTAGTGGAGCGTACGCATATTCGATTGATGATGTTGTGGAGTATAAGCAGGGGAGTTTTGGTATTCCGCAAGAGTTACGGCGGCTGAAGCAGGAATTTGAGGATGCTTTTTGTTTGAGAGATAGGGAAAATTCGCAGAAAGCCGTAGATAAGATGAAAGAACTCTTTGGAACGAGCAATACAGAAGTGAAGCGTGCAGAAGCGAAAATGCAGATGAGAAAGAACTGGAACTGAGATGATCTATGTTGAAAAAGCTCCATGCCCAGAAGATATTCAGGAGAATTTCGCAAAGCAGAAAGCAAAGCCTGAATGGAATGACATACCGGAAGAACCGAATGGCGAACAGGCAGATGTGCTAAGAAGAGAATTTTTTGATAAGCTAAATAAAGACTGTCTTAGAGAAGTGCTTGTCAAAGAACAGCATGGACTGTGCGTTTACTGTATGTCAAGGATAGAGAATACGGCAGACAGCACGGTCATAGAGCATTGGTATCCATTGAGCAAAAGCAAAGAAAGAACTTTGAAATATGAAAACCTATTCGCTTCGTGCTATGGTGGACAGAAAAAGACTGTAAACGATGCGCGTCGCATTTGTTGCTGTGATGCTAAAAAGCATGATGCAATTATTGATGTTGACCCTCGAAATCAGCGAATGATGGAAAACATCGTGTACTATTCGGATGGCAGGATTGACTTTTTGGGAACGTATGCGACCCGTACAATTCGGAATAAACTTCGCCATGACCTTTGGTATACGCTTGGGTTGAATGGCAGTATTAAAAATGATGGAACGATGCTGGCGGACACAGCAACCGAGCTTGTAAAGAACCGAAAAGATGCCTATGTAGCAGCAGAAGCAATGTTGGAGGTGTTGGAAGAAGACGGAGAGTTATCCGCAGAGAAAGTTGAAGAAATCATCTCCGATATGAAGTCCAAGGACATTTGGGATGAATACATAGGCGTGACGATGTTTGTTCTTCGGCAGGGTATCTAATGTAGTAGTGTGCCAGTGATTGCGCCGGAACAAGATTCTTGTTTATCAGAAGCAGTAACTGGAAAGGAGGCCCACGCAACATGTGTGATGTGCTTGATAAAGTGGAAAACAGAGGCATCAAAAAAGGCATCGCGAAAGGCGAGAGCCGCAGAGAAAACAAAATGGCTTTACTGGTAAAGAAGCTTCTTGACCAGAATCGCATTGATGATGTAAAGAGGGCCTCTGAAGATGAAAAGGGCCGTGCTGAGCTGATGAAAGAGCTTGGAATCAAGTGAAAAATTGAAAATAACGATTTGTCGCTGCTCCGAACACTCTGTAATTTTGGCACCCGCCCAGGCTACTATTAAAAAACTGAGAGCATAAGGACTTTATAGCGAATTATCGCTAAAAATTGAATGTAAAATAAGGCTCACCGTCAATTTTGGCGGTGAGCCTTATATGCTCATGTATGAGGTGAATTGTGTTTAACACAGGACCGCTTTCCAGAAGCATCACAGATATATCTCCACGGTCAGGTCGGTCCACGCTGCACGGCGGAACTGGTGGGGCATCTTGTTGGCTTCACGGTAACGCTTGGCGGTTTCAAAGTCGATAGTGAAGGTGAAAAGAATGAAGAAGAAAAACTCAGAATAGCATTTTTGTGTTCTGATAAACGGCCTTATACTTCTGGTAGGCCTTATCATAGACTTCTACCGCTGCGGAATCGGGGTAGAGCACCTCGCTCTCGGCGGCGAGCTTCTTGCCGAAGTCACGGCTGACTTCAGACAGGCCGACACTCTCGGCAGCCACGATGAAGTCGCCCAGCGTCTCGGTTTCACCGCTCTTGAGGCGGACGATAGGGCGGTTCAGTACATCGGCGAAGATCTGACACCAGACCCGGCTGTTAGCCGCACCGCCGCCCAGCGGGATGGGAGAAGCGGAGGTCTTGGCGGTGGGCATGATTTCCATGCAGTCGCGCATGGAAAAGGCCACGCCTTCCATGATGGCGCGGACAAAGGCACCGTAATCGGTGGAGAGGCTCATGCCGAAAAAGACGCCCCGAGCATCGGAATTCCAGATGGGGGACTTTTCGCCGGCCAGATAGGGAAGATAGACCAGACCGTTGCAGCCTGCGGGAACCTTCTCAGCCAGCGTGTTCATGTAATCGTAAACGGACAGGCCCGCAGCCTCGGCCTTCTGCTGGACGGCGTCGCCGAAGACATCACGGAACCAGCGCAGGGAGATGCCGGCGTTGTCGGTGGTCTGCAAAATGGTGTACAGGCCCTGATAGGGGCTGCGGCAGTTCAGCAGACGCTTATCGTAGATGGGCTCGCTGCCGATGTAGCAGATGCGGCCGCTGCTGCCGATGGTGAGGGCGACATCGCCCTCCTGCACAGCGCCTGCGCCCAATGTGGCCACTACGCTGTCCAGACAACCGGCAGACACCGGTGTACCGGCTTTTAATCCGGTGATGTGGGCAGCCTCCTCGGTGACGCCGCCCACGATGTCGCAGGGGTCGTAAGGGGTAGGCAGCAGCGAGAAGGGAATCTCCGCCTTTTTGGCGATCTCGTGGCTCCACTCGCCGGTGCGGATGTCGGACAGCGAGGTGAGGCTCATCCGGGGGCGGTTCATGGAGAACTTTCCGGTGAGCTTCTGGATAATGTAGCCGCTGGGCATCAGCATTTTATACGCCCGAGCCACCAGCTCGGGGCGGTTGTCGATGAGCCAGCGCAGGGAGGGTAGACAGAACGAGCCCTTGTCCAGTTTGTTCGCCGTAACGCGGAGGACGAGATCCTCACCGACACGCTCACGCAGCCACGCCACCTGCGGGTCGGCGCGCTTGTCATGGTGGCCGATGGCGTTGTACACCGGCTCGCCTGCCTCGTCCACCAGCGTCATGGCGTTGGTGCAGCTCAGGCCGATGGAGGCGATGCGGCTGCTGTCAATGCCCTGCTGCTCAAAGCAGTTGTGCAGATTCGTCTGGACGGCGTTCCACCAGCGATGGGGATCCTGCTCGGCCCAGGACGGCTGCGGGTATATCATGGAGTACTCCTGATAGGCGTGGGCAACAAGCTCACCCTTCAGGTCATAGATCGCACATTTTGTGCCGGTAGTGCCGATGTCGATGCCCAGCAGCAATGTTTCGTTTTGAGTCATATCCGAGGCTTTCCTCCTTTACCAATCAAAAGCGCAGTCCGTGGGAGGGCAGAGCGTTCTGCTGTGCTTTCGTCATAGCGATGCCACGGTCACCCAGAAGCAGGAAAAGCTTCGCCTCGTCCTCGATCTCCTCGATGATGTTCAGCGCCTCCTCCATGCTGCGGCCCACGGCCAAAGGACCGTGATTTGCCAGAAGCACCGAGTTGCGCTCTGCGATGAGAGGAAAGACGTGGTCGCACAGCTCTACCGAACCGGGCGTCATATAAGGAAGGAGGGGCAGCTCGCCCACGCGCATGCTGTAGCCGGGGGTATACACCGGGATAGCGCAGGAGGAGTCTGCATCCTTCATACAGGAAACAGCCACAGCATTGCTGCTGTGGACATGGACGAGGGCCGAGACGTCCGGGCGGGCGTGGTAGCAGGCCAGATGCATCCGCCACTCTTTCGACGGGATGCCGCCGTTGGGGCAGGTGCAGCTTCCGTCCATCTGCAGCAGGACGAGGTCTTCTTCCTTTAAGGATTCCAAGCTCCGGCCGGAGGGGGTGATGAGTATGCCGTCGTCGCAGCGCAGGCTAATGTTGCCGCCGGAGCCGCTGACCAGCCCCTTGGCGTGGATGAGGTGGCAGGTATCGAGAAAAAGCTGTATAGAGCCGGTATGGTTCATAAAAGTAGCCTCTTTCTTTTTCGGTGCCTTTCTATACTATACCATAAAAGACGCCGTGCGCGAGTACAGGACAGAAAAGGCACAGGATAGGGCCGGACGGGAGGTCCGGCAATGAAATGCGAAACGAAAGCGAAAATTTTTAGGTAAATTCTGAATTGATTGTAGCAAGTTGCAGGACAAAACGCAAGCGGCAAAACGCTCAAAATGGTGGTCTTTCTCGAAGCGATTTGCACAAAACGACGCGAAGGAGGCCGTCGGATCGGCAATATCCACAAGAAATTTTTGATTTTCTTGTGAAAAAGACATCTTGTGCCACTGCGCGAAGGTGTGATATGATAAGGCCAGCGAAATATTTAGGTAAATTTGGGGAACTTTCATGAACACAGTACAGAACATCGAGTGCATTACGGATCTCAGCCTGCTGGTCAATACCTCTTTAGTAGATGTGGTGGCAGACAAGATCCGGCAGAATATTTATACCGGCAAGTATGAGGCCGGCAAGAAGCTTATCGTCCGGGAACTGTCCGAGGAATTTGGTGTGAGCCATACGCCGGTGAAGGATGCGTTGAACCGTCTCATCTCCGAGGGCTATGTGGAGGCGCTGCCCCGCCGTAGCATGGTGGTGCGTACCTACACGAACGCCGAACTGCTGGATGCGCTGGAAGCTCGCATGATGTGCGAGGTTTTTTACGCAGATGCGATTATTGAGATGTCAAAAGGACACCCTGAGCTGGTGAAGGAGCTGGAGGAAGTGATGGCAACGACCCGCCGTTTGGTGGCGGAGCGCGGCGAACACTTCAACGCCGATTGGGTCGCAAATGAGGTGCGGTTTCATCGCTGCTATATGCTTTACTGCGGCAACGCCCGTGTGGTCAAAATGCACCAAGACCTTGGGACCAACCGCATCACATTTCTGGCCTATCTCGGTGTCAACCATACTCCGCTCAAGCTGAGTACACTGGAGTGCAACCTCATGGAGCATCAGGCCATCGTGGATGCTATCGCAGCTGCAGACTCTGCCCGCTTCATCAATGCAGTCACCCGCCACATCGCCCGCGCCACCGACGACTACGCCACCGATGACGAATGCCGTGCCAAGGCTGCCCGTATCAAGGCACTGAAAGCAAAATACGAAGTTTGATACAGATTGATTTTTATTTTTGGATCAAATGCAGGAGACCTGAATAGAAACGGGTCTTTTCACTCTAATATTTACCCAAAAATTTAAAATTTTAGAGCGGGATATAGCCTGCGCGCAGCAAATACACTGAACCCGACCTGTTGAGAAAGACTCCGCAGGTTCAAAAAGGAATAAGAAAATTTAGGAGGATATCGATTATGAAAATCTCTCGCAGAAATTTCCTGAAGGTTCTTGGCTCTGCAACAATGGCAGGCGCTCTGGCAGCCTGCGGCGGTTCTTCTTCCACCAGCGCTGCTGTCTCCGGCGCAGCATCGACTGCCGCAGCGGCAGCGCCCGGCACTACTTATACGATGAATATCGGCTCGGTCATGAGTGCATCTCACCCCTCCATCGTCGCGCTGCAGAGCTTTGAAAAGGCTGTTGAGGAGCGCACTAACGGCGGCATTCAGGTCGAGATCTACACTGATAGCGCGTTGGGCGGTGAGAGCGACCTGATTGAGCAGGTGCGTAGCGGTTCCACAGAGGCCTGCATGCAGATGGGTGCTGCAAACTTCGAGGGCATCAACGCAGAGGTCAACGTGGCCCTGTTGCCCTTTCTGTTTACCAGTCTGCACAATGCTCGTAATGCATGGGGCGGCGACTTCGGCGCTCAGTTCTCCGAGAAGCTCATCGAGCCCATGGGATTCAAGGTCCTGTCCATCTGGGAGAGCGGCTACCGTCACATGACCAACAACACCCGCCCGCTGAAAAAGCCCGAGGATCTGAAGGGAATCAAGTTCCGCACCAACGAGAACAGCATGAAGGTTGCCATGTACGACGCACTGGACGCTTCCATCGTCATCATGGCCTTCTCGGACGTCTACACCGGCCTGCAGAACGGCACCATCGACGGTCAGGAGAACCCGCTGTCCAACATCTACTCTGCCTCTCTGCAGGACGTGCAGAAATACCTGTCCCTCACCGGCCACATGTACGATGCCGCCCCCTTCGTCTGCAATATGGACTGGTTCAACAGCCTGCCCACCGAGTATCAGGAAATCCTGATGGAAGAGGCCAAGAACGCCCGTGAGGTCGATCTGGAAGAGAGCGATGAGAACAAGTACCTCGAGCTGCTGAAGGAAGCAGGCATGGAGGTCAACGAGGTCGATAAGGAAGCATTTCAGGCCAAGGTGGACGGCGTGTGGGCTGATTACGCCTCTCAGTACGCCGACGGCCAGAGCTGGATCGATCTGGCTACCTCCTTCAATAAATAAAGATGGGCACCTGTCAATCTCCGAGAGAAAGGAAGGAATAGATTTTGGCAAAGAAACTTCTCGATACCATCAAATTCCTGCTGCGGCTCATCAGCTGCATCTCGATCTGCCTGCTGGTGGTCATCGTGTTCATGCAGGTCATCAACCGCAACTTCTTTGACCACTCATTTACTTGGGTGGAAGAGGTTGCCAGCATGGCGATGGTCTTTATTACCTATCTGGGCGCGGCCATGGCCACTATCAACAACGGCAACACCCGTATCGACTTCTTTATCCGCAAGCTCCCGACCCCGGTGTATAACGCCTTCGAGCTACTCGACGACGTTATCTGTATCGCGTTTCTGGTCATCGTGTCCACCATCGCCTATAAGCAGATGATGACTAGCTGGCCCATGCAGACCCCCGCCCTCCGTCTGCCTCAGGGCATCAATTATCTGGCCATCCTGCTGGGCTGCGTGCTGATGATTGTCTTCTATGTGGTTTGGGCCATCCTGCACCTGATGAAGTTGATGGGCAGGGATACCTCTAAGGAAGAGGAGGAATTGAATCGATGAATACTGGATTGATCCTGATGTTTGTTGCGCTGGCGGTCTGCCTCCTCATCGGCGTGCCGGTCGCATTCTCCATCGGCATCAGCTGCATGACTCTGCTCTACGTCAACGGCGGCCCCTCGATGGATATTCTGCTGCAGCGTATGGTCAGCGGCGCAAAGAGCTTTAACATGCTGGCGATGCCCATGTTCATCTTTGCCGGTGCCTTGATGGTCTACGGCAGTACACCGCGATTGATAAAGCTGGCAAATATGCTGCTTCGTAAATTCCCCGGTGGTCTGGGTGCAACGGCTATGGCTGCCTGCGGCTTCTTCGGTGCCGTTTCCGGTTCCGGTGTCGCCTCTGCTGCCGCCATCGGCAAGATCATCGGCCCCTCCATGCTGGAGGAGGGGTATCCCAAGGGCCTGACGGCCGGCCTTATCGCAGCCGGCGGCACGATGGCCTGCATCATCCCACCCAGCATCGTCATGGTGGTCTACGCCCAGTCGGCCAGCGTCTCCGTGGGCGATATGTTCCTCGGCGGCGTGGCCCCCGGCCTGTTGACCATCATCGCCCTCATCGTCCTGAATAGCTTCTTCGCTGTCCGTCGGCAGAAGAAGGAGAACAAGGACCCCCACGAGTACACCGCCAATGAGCGCATGAAGATCATTCTGATGCTCTGCTGCCCTGCTGATGCCCGTGGCCATTCTGGGCGGCGTATTTTCCGGTCTGTGCACCGCTACCGAGGCCGCTGTCGTGGCTGTGGTCTACGCGCTGTTCCTCGCTGTGTTCGTCTACCGCGAGCTGACCCTGAAGGACTTCTTCAAGGTGTCTGCTGACGCTGTCGTTTCCACCGGCGTCATCATGCTCATCATCTCCGTCGCTTCTCCCTTCGGCTGGCTCATGTCCACTCAGAAGGTGCCCCAGATGTTTGCAAGCTGGCTGATGAGCATCACCGACTCCAAGTTCCTTATCCTCGCCTTCATCTTCCTGCTGCTGATGATCCTTGGTATGTTCATGGAGACGGTCTGCATCATCATCCTGACCACCCCCATCCTGTTGCCCATCGCGGTATCGGTCGGTCTGACTCCGCTCCACTTCGGCATCGCCCTGCTGATGACTCTGATGGTCGGCAGCCTGACCCCGCCGCTGTCGGTCAACCTGTTTACCTCCTGCCGTGTGCTGGGCATGAAGGTGGACGAGGCCTTCCCCGATACGCTGTACGTCATCGGCACGGTGTCACTCATGGCAACTCGACCTTCGCTATCCCCGGACTGGCGGAATTCCTGCCCGCTGTTCTGGGCGGCTAAGCAAATAGCAACTGTGCTGCCATAAAAGGTGAACCCCTCGGTTTTTGGAAATGAAAGCCGAGGGGCTTTTTGCAATTTGCGGCGTTGCCGTTGCATTTCGACTGAAAGTATGTGGTGAACGTGCCTGCCATCGGCGACCCTCTGGGTATTGTGTCGGGTATGACCCGTATGCCCAAAGACCCGATCGCCCTCAAGATTGCCGATCTTGCCGCACAGGCCATCGACGCTTCCGGCTTGCTGAAAGATGGTTTCTCTTCCAAACAGGTGCCGGCGGTGCTTCGCTGGCTGTGGCGGAATACCTCAAACAAATCATGCTGTGCAAGAACATCAAGGGCGGTTTTTGCGCTCACGGAGGGGCAGATGAAAAACGTGGTATGAATATATACCATATAAAAATGAATATATGCTAAAATTTCGGGAAAATACTTGCATTTTCATTAAAATGGGTGTATTATGACACCTGCCGACGAAATGCCGACAATCAACAAGAGAGGGAACGATACTATTATGTCTTTGAAGAAGAAAATTGCTGCGGCTTTCATCGCCTGCGCGATGACGCTTGCCGTGGTTCCTTCCGCCTTCGCCTGTACGGCACTCTATGTCGGCAGCGACCTCACCGAGGATGGCACCACCATGTTTGGCCGGATCGAGGATCTGGGCACCAACGATTACAACAAGCTGTTCAACGTCAGCCCTGCCGGGAAGCACACCGCAGGCGAGGTGTACGAGGGCTGCTACGGCTTTACCTACACCTTCACCCACGACAGCTACCGCTACACCGCCCGCCGGGACGACAACGGTCTGGGTGTCTGCCCGGACTGCGACAGCACCCACGAGCACACCCCCTATGAGGAGGCCGGCACCAACGAGAAGGGCGTCATGGTCTCTGCCACCGAGTCTCTCTACGGCACCGACGCCGTGCTGAGCGTAGACCCTATGTGGACAACGGCATTGAGGGAAGCCGAGATCACCACGGTGCTGCTGAGCGAAGCTTCCACGGCCCGCGAGGGTGTTGCCCTGCTGACCTCCATCTACGACAACGCCGGTGCGGCCGGTGGTCCGGCGTGTTCATTGCCGACCAGAATGAGACCTGGTTCGTGGAGAACCTGACGGGCCACACCTACCTTGCCCTGAAGCTCTCCTCCAGCGTGGTCTTCATGCAGCCCAACATCGCCGCTATGGGCAAGATCGATCTGGATGACACCGACCATGTGGTGGCCTCTGCCAACCCGATCTCCGTGGCCCAGAAAGCCGGTACCTTTGTGGGCGATGCCGCTGCCAACGTCATCGACCTGGATGCCTCCTACAACGGCGACATTGCATCGGACCGCATGGCAGCTGGCCTGAACTACCTGTACGGCACCGACACCTTTACAAAAGACAACTACAGTGAGACCGACTTTGCCATCAGCAACGTCGGCGAGAACGGTGCCATCGTCCCGGTCTACTCCAATATCCAGCTGACCAAGAAGTTCTCGGTGGAGGATTCCATCCACTTCTTTCAGACCGAGCCCATCGGCAAGACGGGCAATGTGGAGACGCATCTGTTCCAGGTGAGCGCCACCGGCGATCCGAACACCGCCATTACCGAGTGGACCGCTTTTTACGACGACGTGTACAACGCCTTCGTCCCTTACTATCCGATGCTGACCACCGACACCGCAGATGTTCAAGGTCTCGGTCCATAAGGTCACCCGTTCCGACGAGCAGCCCACCGAGGGCGTCTGGTATCAGGATGCCAAGGGCCGCTACTATACCTACCCGGACGACTGGACCGACTCCTTCTACGGCGTGCGTGACGCCCTCTCCAACCTGCTGACCTATGGCAGCAATGGCAATCAGGTCACCGCAAAGGATCGGGCAGCAGCCAAGGCCAGCTATGCCGCGCTCCAGCAGGAGATCATGACCGACTACGCCGATATGAAGGCCGCCGTTGCCGCCGCCGACACGCTTGAGGCCAAGCAGGCTGCCGCCACCAACGCCAGCAATGCCATGAGCCAGAAGGTGTACAACACCACCCTGAAGATGTACAATAAGCTCCAGGCCAAGACGGCCGCCCGGGCATGGGTCAGCTCCCTGCTGCACTGAGGCTTTGCAGCGCCTGAGGCGTTTCCATTGGTTTCCATGACAGGAAGCCGGGGGCATTTTGTGTATGACTGCTCCTTGCAAACGCCGCCCATTCGTTCTATATGACAAGGCAAAGCTGTCGGAATTCTATTTGCAGGAAGGAAATTTGGAGAAGATCATTGCGGAGATGGGGTAAAACATACTGAAAATTCACAAATAACGTATCATCGTTACTTCGAACGCTCTGTAATTTTGGCACCCGCCCAGGCTGCTATCAAGAACCCGAGAGCGTAAGGAGCTTGCAACAGCTCTCCGTTAAAAATCAAGTATAAAATACGGCCAACCGTCAATTTTGGCGGTGGGCTGTATTTGTTTGCTCATGTATGAGGTGAATTGCGTTTAACACGGGGCCGCTTCCCAGAAGCATCACAGATACACCTCCACGGTCAGGTCGGTCCACGCTGCACGGCGAAACTGGCGGGGCATCCTGTTGGCTTCCCGGTAGTGTTTGGCGGTTTCAAAGTCGATGGTGAAGGTGAGGATGGGCTTTTCCGATACAGCCATCAGATCGATCGATGATGCTTCTTCCCCCACGTTCAAGATTGCGGAGATGGCGGTCACTGGTGTTCAGTTTTACAGCCAGTTCTTCCTGCGTCATGCCGTTGGCCTTGCGCAGGTGCTGGATACGTTTGCCGGTGGCGTAAGAATCAAAGTACATAAGCCAGCCCTCCGACCACAGAGCAGCGCAGCCAATCGCCGCACCACAGGGCCGGGGAACAGATAGACAATCGGCGGCAGTTTACTTGAGCGCCGGGGCCAGGTTTGTACTCGATCCATTTCTTTTTCAGGATTCTTCGTCCTTTCTTTGGCGATGATGGCAAGGCGGGCGGAGTATCGACCACTTCTCCGTGACCTGCATCTGCTGGGGTGTAGGTACGACCGGGGCAGACTCACTTCCCTCTGCCTTTGCAAAAAACTCGGAAAGCGTGATCTGAAAAGCATCTCAGATCTTCACAAGCGAAGGAATGGACGGGAACGCAAAAGTCTGAAGTCCCCAAGCGTCCAACTTACAACAAAAATGAGACAGGCGACCCACCTTTCGGGAAGCCTGTCTCATTTTTCCGTTGGGGGCTATCTGCATTGCTGAGAAACAGCCCGGTTTGGAAACTCAGTGCTCGAAGGAGAACGGGGGGATTACTTAAAGACTGATATCCTTTCCGCCATTGAGCTTGCTGAAGGCCAGCAGGGAGATGACGGTCAGGATGGTCATGATGGTGGACAATGCGGCTGCAGTGCCGTAGTTGCCGCGGATGACCTCGGTATAGATTGCGACTGTCAGGGTCTTGGTCTTGCCGGTATACAGGATGATTGCGGTGGACAGTTCACTGATCATGGTGACCCAGCTCAGGATGGCACCAGAGATGATGCCGGAAGCCATCATGGGAACCGTGATGCGGAAGAATGCCTTCATCTTGGAAGCGCCCAGCGAGATAGCAGCTTCCTCAATGCTCATGGGGATCTGCTGCAGGATAGCCACCGACGAGCGGATGGTATAGGGCAGACGCCGGATGATGAGGGCTACTACCATGATGAGCATGGTGCCGCTGATGAGGAGCGGGGGCTTATTGAAGCCGATGAGCAGCGCAATGCCAAGGACCGTGCCGGGCACGATGTAGGGGATCATCGAGAGGATGTCCACCACATTGGTCAGGGCATTGCGGCGGCGCACCACCAGATAAGCGATGAGAACAGCCAGCAGCACGATGACGACCAGTGCCAGCAGGGGGATGATGATGGTATTCTGAATGCTGCGACCCAGCTTGCCGATGGCGGTCTGGTAGCTCTGCAGCGAGTAGCCGTCCACAAAGATCTTACCCTGCGTGTTCTTGAACGAGGTGTAGATGACGTAGGCCTGCGGCATGATGGCGATGCCCACTACAAGGTAGACGACCAGATGCACCAGAGCGTTGATGCCCTTGCGGGCCTCCCGCTCCTCCACGGGGTGCATACTGTTCAGAGCGAAGGCGTTCTTGTTGGAAACGTACTTCTGGACGAGGAACACCAGCGTGGTGATGACGATAGCGATGACGGCGATAGCGGCTGCAAAGCCGTCGCTGCCGCCCACCTCGTTGATGAACTCGGTGTAAAGGACAACAGGGAAGGTACGGTAGCCCTCACCGATCAGCATCGGGGTGCCGAAGTCTGCAAAGGATCGCATGAACACCAGCAGAGCCGCAGCCAGCAGGGTGGGCATGATCAGGGGGACGACCACTTTGAAGAAGCAGGCAATGCCAGAGCATCCGAGGTTTTCAGCCGCCTCGATGAGGGAGTTGTCGATGTTCTTCAGTGCACCTTTGGCGTAGAGGAACACCAGCGGGAACAGCTGGAGCGTCATGACCAGCACGATGCCGCCGAAGCCGTAGATGTCCGGGATGGCGATGCCGAGGTTTTTGAAGAAGGTGGTAATGATACCGCTGCGGCCCAGCAGCAGGATCCATGAGTAGGCACCGATGAAGGGAGCCGACATAGAGGCCACCACAATGAGGATATTCAGCACCGGCTTGCCCTTGATCTTAAAGATCGTGAACAGGTATGCCAGTGGGGTGCCAATGGCGATGGAGAGCACCGTCGCTGTGATGGACACCTTGAAGCTGTTGATCAGGGTATCGAAATAGTAGCTCTTGGAAAAGAACTTCGTGAAATAAGCCAGCGTGAAGCTGCCGGTGTCGGGGTCCAGCACAGACTGGCGGATCAGGTATGCCATCGGGTAAAGCAGGAACAGTGCATAGAGCGCGATGGTCCCCAGCGTAATGGCTCCCCAGACATCAAGACGGAACTTATTATTGTTTTTCATAAGCGTCGCTCCTGATGAGATTGGTACCGCCGTCCTTGGTAAAGACGTTGATCTTCTCTTTCTTGACCTTCAGCAGCACCTTCTCGCCTTTCTTGAGACCCTCGCCAATGGAGGACTCCTCTACGATCTCCACCGAGTCGCCCTGATCGGTGTCAATGGTGTAGTGGGTGTTGAGACCGAGGTAGGTACACTCCTGCACGGTGCCGTGGATGCCGTCGGTGCCGTCCTTGCAGATAATGAACTCCTCCGGGCGGATGGAACAGCGCACCTCCTGCTCGGCAGCCTTGTCCAGAGCGTCGATGTGCTCATGGTAGCCGTCGGCAAAGGTGATGATGCTCTCCTTGACGTGGGCATTCACGATGTTGGTGCGGCCGATAAAGGTGGCGACGAAGACATTCTTCGGGCGCTGGTAGATGTCGCGGGGAGTGCCAACGTGCTGGATGACGCCCTCCTTCATAACGGCGATACGGTCGCTGATGGCCATTGCCTCTTCCGATCGTGGGTGACATACACGGTGGTGATGCCAACGCTTTTCTGGGTGTGGCGGATGACGCTGCGCATCTCGACACGGAGCTTTGCGTCCAGATTGGAAAGCGGCTCGTCCATCAGCAGCACATCCGGCGAGATGACCAGTGCGCGAGCCAGTGCGATACGCTGCTGCTGACCGCCGGAAAGCTGGTTGGGCATCCGGTCGGCATACTGCATGATCTGCATCAGGTTCAGAAACTCATCCGTCCGCTTCTTGATCTCGGCCTTATCCACCTTGCGGTTTTTCAGACCGAAGGCCACATTGTCCCGGACGGAGAGGTTCGGGAAGATGGCATAGTTCTGGAACACCATGCCGATGTTGCGCTTGCTGGGGTCCATATCGTTGATGCGCTTCTCGTTGAAGAAGATGTCGCCGCCCTCAATGGAGTTGAAGCCTGCGATCATACGGAGAAGAGTGGTCTTGCCGCAGCCGGAGGGACCCAGCAGGGTGAACAGCTCACCATCTCCGATCTCCAGATTCAGGTCCGGGATGACCGTATTATTCCCGTAGCGCTTTACTGCGTCTTTGACTGATATTCTGCTCATACTAGCCTCCTGCTGCCCTTTGAATTACTTGCTCTGCAGATCGGTGAAGATCTCAGTGTACTTGTCCACCAGCTCGGACTTGTGGGCGCTGACGTAGGGAATGTCCTCCTCGATGACATTGATGTCCGCCATCGGGGTCATGGCATCGTTGGTGGCAGCGTCCTTCATAACAGGACGGTTGGTCAGGGTGCTGCCCCAGATGTTCTGTACTTCCTCGCTCAGGATGAAGTCAATGAACAGCTTGGCATTGTCCATGTTCTTTGCGCCCTTGATGATGGTGGCAGAAGCAGGAAGGAAGACAGTACCCTCCTTCATGTAAACGATCCTGACAGGTGCGCCGTCCAGAACCAGCTGAGCACAGGGATCCTCATAGGACAGACCCACCACATACTCGCCATCGGCAACTCCCTTGTAAACGCCGCTGGAGCTTTCGCAGATCTTGCCGTCCACATTCTCAAACAGGTCGTGGACATACTGCCATGCCTTATCGTCCTCGTAGCCGCCCATTGCAAGCAGCATATTGGTCAGGTGTGCGAAAGCGGAAGAGGAGTTGGCGGGGTCGGCAGTGGCGATTTTGCCCTTCAGGGCCGGGTTCAGCAGATCCTCGTAGCCCTCGATCTTGATGTCACCGATGAGGTCGGTGTTGACGATGAGGACGCTGCCGTCCAGCACGTTGCCGGTGATGAAGCCGCACTTGTTCTTGTAGGCGTCGATGACGTTTGCATCATTGGCGGAAACATACGGTTCCCACAGGTCCTCGTTGGTGTACATCAGCGACCAGGAGCCGCCGAACAGGACATCTGCGTAGGGATCGTTCTTCTCGGACTGGATACGCTTGACCAGTTCGCCGGTGCCGGACCTGGATCAGCTCGACATTGACGCCGTATTTCTCCTCAAACAGAGGAATGGTGGCGTTCAGCAGGCCCTCAGAGTTGGGCGAGTAGATCACGAGGTCGCCGCCGCCCTGTGCAGCAGAACCAGAAGCGGCAGTGGAAGCAGCGGTAGAACCGGCAGAAGAGGTGCTGGCGGAGGAGCCGCCGCAAGCGCTCAGAGCAGCAGAAGCTGCGATAACACCGGTAGCCATCAGGAACGAACGACGAGAAATCTTTTTCATAGTAAAAACCTCCATTTTTTACCTGAAACCTTTCGATAGTCCCATTTTAATGCTTCTAGCACAAAATAATACTCAAATTGCAGAACAAATGGAAAAAATACCGAACAACGGCTGTCCGGTATTTTTTTCTAGACACTTATTTCAAGGTGCTCTGGTACTCCCGCACCGAGCAGCCTATGTATTTTTTGAAAACGTGGTTAAAATATTTGTACTCACCAATGCCGCACTCCCAGCCGATTTGGGAGATGGGCAGCTTTCCTTTCCGGATGAGTTCCAGAGCGTTCTGGATACGGCAGCGGTTGAGGTAGTCAATGACCGTTGTGCCAAGCTCTTTCTGAAACTTCTGGTTGATGTACCGTTCCGAGTAGTGGAACTGTTCCTGAAGGTCAGCAAGTGTTATCTTGCTCCGGTAATTCTCTTTCAGATAGGCTGCGATGCGCAGCACCAGCGGGTCAGTGACCTTATCTTCGCTTAATGGCGGCAGAGCTGTCCGGCTGCGGACGGCCTCTGCCTCGTCCTCCCGCTGTTGGAGGTACTGGTTATCCCCCGCAAGTCGGACAGCCTTCTCCAGCGCAGTACGCATCTCGTCCATGTCGAGAGGCTTGAGCACATAATCCGATACGCCGTTCCGGATAGCCTGCTGGGCGTACTCAAACTCCGAGTAGCCTGTCAGGATGATGGCGATATAGTTGAATTTCTCCCGGGTGTCGGCGATCATCTCAAGACCGTTTTTTACCGGCATGGTAATGTCGGTAATGACGATGTCAGGCTGCAGTTCAGCGATCTTTTCTTCACCTGCTGCCCCATTCTCTGCCTCGCCCACCACCGAGCAGCCGCACTCCTCCCACGGTACCGAGTAACGAATGCCCTTGCGGATGATCTCTTCATCTTCTACCAGCAGAACGCGATACATGGTTTACATTCCTCCCAGCCGGAGCTTGAGCTTCACCGTGAAGCCTTCGCCCTCGGTGCTGTCGATGGTCAGTCCGCTGTCACCGCCGTAGCCCAGCCAGATGCGGCGGTTGATGTTCTGCAGACCATTGTGCTCGATGTTCACTTCATCCGAGCGCAGGATGTCTCGCAGCTGTTCCAGCATGGTCTCGTCCACGCCTCCGCCGTTGTCCTCTACCGTGAAATAGAGCGCATCCTCCCCCAGCCAGCCCCGTACCCTTATATGGATGCATGGCTTTTTCTGGAATCCATATTTGATGCTGTTTTCCAGCAAGGGCTGTAAAAGCAGCTTCGGGATGATGAACTCCATGCAGGCGTCGTCGATGTCGATCTCGTAGGAGAAATTCGCACCGAAGCGGGTGGACTGGATCACAAGGTAGTCCTGCAGATAGTTCAGATCATCTTTAACAGGGACATTGTGCTTTGTGTTGTTGATGCTGTAGCGCAGGATGCCGATAAACCGCCCGATCAGCTGCTGGGCTCGCTGGGGGTCTGTCGGGATAAGATAGCGGATATTGTCCAGCGTATTATAAATAAAGTGGGGATTGATCTGCGCCTGAAGATTCTGCATCTCCATCCGGTTGTTCACTTCGGCAAGAGCGATGTTGCGCTGGCTCAGCTCCTGAATGCTGCGAACCATCTTGTTGACCTGACGGGCGATCTCCTCGATCTCATCGCCGGTGTCGATCTCGATGATGTGATCAGGGTCCTCCTTGCGGATGATGCGGATCTCCCGCACGAGGGTGTCCACCGACTTTACCATCTGCTCAGTCATAGCGTGCATGATACGGGCGAACATTGCTGCCCAGCTCAGTCCCAGCAGTACGATCAGGAGCAGACCCACGAAGAGATAACTGTAATTCGTGGGCGAGTAGATGAAGGAGTAAGCCAACACCGTGCCGTTTTCCAGCGAGCGGCTGCTGCGCAGATAGCGGTTCCCGTTCACTCGCACATACTGCGCCGCATCGGCGGGCAGATACTTGTTGGCGTTCTTCTGGGAGAGGAAGGAGGAGTTTGAACAGGTAATGACATCACCGTTGGATTTGGTGAGGATGGCATCGTACTGGTACTGGCTGAACAGTTTTGCCCAGTCGTTCTCATTCAGATAAACTGCCGCAGCACCCTGATATTCGCCATCCCGGTAGAGCGGATGGATCATAACGTATTCTGAGCTGTTGGCCCGGAAGTGGTAGACCGTGGTGTAGACGGTCCGCATAAGATGACAGGCGTTGTCCACGGCGATGCCGTTGAATTCCTGCCGGTGGAGATTCATCTCTCCCTCCGAAAAGGTCGTGAAGCGAACCTTTCCCTCAGAGTCGGTAAGGATGAGCTGTATCTCCACAAGAGCCGAGACATTGTAATGGCTGATAAGATAACGCAGGTTGTCCTGATCATTCCGCAGCTCGGAGGAACAGCCCGGTGTGTCCAGCGTCCAGCAGAAAGGAGGACGTGTTGTTGTACACCTCATGGAAGGTGGAGGCGACACTCTCCAGATGGTCTTCCCGCCGGGCATTCTGGCTGAGAGCATTCACAGCAGCGATCGCAATGCAGAACAAAAGACATCCCAGCAGCAGGCTTGAGATCAGCTTACGGGAGACGCTCTGCTCCAGCTCCTGCTGAAAGCGGCTCTTTTTGTAGGTGCGATCGCGGTGACGATGATCCATACTTTTTTCGCTCCTGCTCTTCGACAAACTTTGCCATACGTCGATTATAATGCCTTGAATCAGATGAGTCAACGGGCGTGTTGCGGTCATTTTTATTGCATAACACAAAAAAACTGCCCGGAACGACCTTCTCCTATCGTTCCGGGCAGTTTTGGCAGTACATGGAAAAGAACTTTTTACAGCATTTTCACGGTCAGAGCCTCGCTGGTGAGGTCCTGCGCGGTGTTGCTGTGGGCAGGGTCATTCAGCATATACCGCAGCACCAGAACTTCGCCTACATAGAGGAATGCTGCCTTGATGGGGATGCTGCCGGAGTCCAGCGGGCTTTCCTGTGCGCCGCAGAGAAGGACGACATCTGCGAGCAATGCGCCGGGGGAGTCCTCGTAATGGGTCAGGAGGATGATCTTTGCCCCGGCGGCCTTGGCGGTGCGCAGTGTCTCCATCATGTCGCGGGTCGCGCCGGAGTAGGAGACGAAGAGCACAACGTCGGCCTCGTTCATCAGACTGGCAGTCAGCAGCTGTAAATGGCTGTCGCCTGCGGTGCGGAACTTGGTGGAAAGGCTGGCGAAGCGGGCGCAGATGTCGTTTGCCAGGAGCATACTGCCGCCCTGTCCGAGGCAGAACACCTGCCTGGCCTCCTGCATCAGGTGTACGGCCTCGTCCACGGCCTCGGTAGAGAGAGCCTTCTGGGTGCCGTTGATGGCGGTGAGAAAGCGGGCGTATGCGTGCTCGCAAAGTTCTGCGGTAGTGGCACCGGGCTGCAGCTCCCTCTGGCTGGAGGGTGTGCCGGTTGGCCTGCGCCAGCGCAATGCGCATCTCATGGTAGCCGTCGAACCCCAAAGCCCGGCAGAACCGGAACACTGTCGCCTCGGCGACATTGCACTCCCGGGCCAGCGAGGAAATGGAGAGATACTGCGCTTCGTCCGCGTGCTGCAGCAGGTAGTCGGCGACCGCGTGGCCGGATCTGGTCAGCTGGTCCTGTCGTTGATGCAGCAATTCCCAAAAATTTGTACCCATGGTCAAGCTCCTTCGAGCAGGCTGCAATGCCCGCACTATTCCTTATGCTTTCTTTTGCCCCCTCCCGCCGCACAGGGAAGGGGGCAAATTTTTATAAAAAAAAAGTATAAAAGAAGTTTGGCCGCTTGACAAGTGTGCCTTTCGCCATAATTCGGAAGAAAAAGCTGTGCAGAGCATCCAAAAAACGAGGAAAAGTATGACTTATTGCTGAAAATAAATTTCAAAACTGCGGCAGGAAGAACGAAAATGATTTTCAAACTGAAAATGACAAACTACGCAGAAATGATTACAAAACGGCTACAACCGGCGTAAAAATTAGTGAAAGTGGCCAAAATCTGGCTGGTATCCCAGATATTTGTGCGGAATAGACAAGAAAACTTTCTGAAAATTGTGGATGCGACCGATAGACAAGATGAAAGAAGTTTTCTATAATAAACCAACAAGAGCGGTCAGGGATGAAGGACCGCCGATATGATGATAGGTAAGGAGAACTTATTATGAAGAACGCTATTTCTCGTCGCTCCTTCTTGAAGGCCGTTGGTATTATGAGCGCAGCGGGTGCGCTGGCTGCCTGCGGCGGCAAGTCCGCTTCTACCAGCATGGCAGCTTCTACCAGCATGGCAGCTTCTACTGCCGCTTCCGGCTCTGCATCCGGCGCAAGCATCAAGCTGTGGACATACCCCATCGGCGGCTGGGGCAAGGACGAGACCGTGCAGGAGCTTATCGCCAGCTTCAACGCAAAGTATCCTGACATTAAAGTGGCCGTTGAGTATCTGGACTACACCAACGGCGATGACCAGGTGAACACCGCCATCGAGGGCGGCAGCGCACCCGACCTCATCATGGAAGGCCCCGAGCGTCTGGTGGCCAACTGGGGCGCAAAGGGTGTCATGGCTCCGCTGAACGATTTGTGGACCGACGACGCCAAGAAGGACATTTACGAGTCCGTCAACTCCGCCTGCCACAACGACAAGGGCGACTACTACGAGTACCCCCTGTGCATGACCGCACACTGCATGGCCGTCAACATGACCAAGGTCAAGGAAGTGGGCGCTGACAAGTATCTCGACACCGATAAGCACACCTGGAGCACCGAAGGCTTCCTGAACACCGTTGACGCTCTGTACAAGGGCGGCTACGAGAACGTGGCAGCCATCTACTGCGGCGGTCAGGGCGGCGACCAGGGTACCCGCGCTATTATCAATAATATGTACGGCGGCACCTTCACCGATGACGCTCACACCAAGTACACCGCGGACTCTGCCGAGAACATCAAGGCCATCCAGACCCTGTACGACACCGACGGCATCAACTTCGACGCTTCCATCGCCGGCGGCGACGAGATCACCCTGTTCCGCAACGGCACCCTGCAGATGGCATTCTGCTGGAACATCGCTCAGCAGCTGAACGCCGACAACAACGACGCCGGCCTGACCAACAGCGGCGACGAGATCATGCCCATGGCATTCCCGACTGCAAGCGGCGACCCGAAGCTCTGCGGCGGCATCTGGGGCTTTGGCGTCTTCGACAATGGCGATGAGGCCAAGGTCAAGGCAGCCAAGACCTTCATTGAGTTCATCGCTGCTGACCCTGACCAGGTGAAGGACAGCGTTCTGGCTTCCACCTACTTCCCGGTCCGCGCCAGTGTGGGCGACATCTACGCCGACAACGCCATCATGAGCGAGTACACCAAGTTCATGGCCTATCTGGGCGACTACTACCAGATCACTCCGGGCTGGGCAACTGCCCGCACCGAGTGGTGGAACATGCTCCAGCGTGTAGGCACCGGCGAAGACGTTGCCACTTCTGTCGCAACCTTTGTCCAGAACGCCAACGCAGCCGCCAAAGCCTGAGCTTTTCCGCCTGAGGGCAAATAAGTAATGACGGCCCCTCCCTCGAACATCCCGGCGAGGGAGGGGCATTTTGTGTGAGATAAGCACCCAATCAGAACGAAAGGTCTGGTGATTTCTTTGGCTGCAAAGACTGCAAGCATCAAAGAGCCGAAGCGCAGCAGCGCACTGGTTCGGCAGGAGACCATCGCTTCCTACCTGTTCCTTCTGCCCAGCCTCATCTTTTTTCTCGGCTTCGTCATTTACCCCATGATACTCTGCGTGGTCACGAGCTTTTTTGACTCGACCATGAACCGTGCCGACGTCTTTGTGGGTCTTGCCAACTACGCAGAGCTGTTCGCAGACCCCATCTTTATCGGCGCTTTGCGCAACACCTTCATCATCGTGGTCGTCTCGGTGCCTGTGACCTGTGCGTTCTCGCTGTGGGTCAGCTCGGCCATCGTCGATTTGCCCGAGTGGGCCACCAGCCTCTTCCGCTGCGTGTTCTACCTGCCGGTCGTCACCGGCTCGGTGGCTGTCACCGTCGTGTGGAAGTGGATGTACAACAATTACTACGGCATCTTCAACTATCTGGGCAAGGCTGTGGGCCTCATCGACAAGAACATCAACTGGCTGGGCGATGAAAAATACGCTCTGGGCTGCATCATCCTCATCCTGCTCACTACTTCTGTCGGCCAGCCCATCGTGCTGTACGTTTCCGCACTGGGCAACGTAGACCAGTCCATCGTGGAAGCCGCTGAAGTGGACGGTGCCACCGATTTCCAGTGCTTCTGGCGTATCAAGTGGCCCGCCATCATGCCCACCACCCTGTACATCCTGGTCATCACGACCATCAACTCCTTCCAGTGCTTCGCGCTGATCCAGCTGCTGACCTCCGGCGGCCCCAACCACAGCACCGATACCATCATGTACTACATCTACTACACTGCATTCAAGCTCTACCGCTATGGTTACGGCAACGCAATGGGCGTTGTGCTGGCCGTTATCATCGCCATCCTGTCGGCTGTCCAGTTCAGGTTTGGCAGTCAGGATAATTAAAGGAGGTGCCGGGCAATGACTGCAACTGCAAAAAAACAGAAACCGTTGAAGCGTCACCCCAGCAAGCTGAAAAAGATGAGCGCTTACATGATGCTGACGTTCATTCTTATCAGCATCGTGGCCGTGCTGTTCGCGTTCCCGCTGTACTGGATCATCACCGGTTCCTTCAAGACCGGCGCGGCCATCAACTCCACGACCCCCGAGTGGTGGCCCAGCCAGTGGGTGCTGACCAACTACCAGAAACTTTTCGCAGGCAAGAGCGCACCCCTGTGGCAGCTGGCCGTGCCCTTCAGCCACTCTTTCAGCGCGGATGGAGAGCCGATCTATTTCTCCGTCGGCCCAACTGCTCCGGCCGCGCTGCGCTGGATGATCAACACCGTGTTCATGGCCGTCATGTCCATGATCCTCACCTGCGTCACCGCCGCAATGGCAGGCTACGCGCTGGCAAAAAAGCGCTTCGTCGGCCGCAGGCTGCTCTTCACCCTCATCGTCTGCGCAATGGCCCTGCCCAAGCAGGTCATCCTCATCCCGCTGCTGCGTGAGATGAGCGCACTGAACCTTTACAATACCATCTGGGCCGTCATTTTCCCCATCGTGGGCTGGCCCTTCGGCGTCTTTTTGATGAAGCAGTTCAGTGAGGGCATCCCCACCGAGATGCTGGAAGCGGCCCGTATCGACGGTGCCAGCGAGGCGCGCACCTTCGTCAGCATCGTGCTCCCGATGGTCAAGCCGGGCATCGGCGCGCTGGCCATCTTCACCTTCATCAACAGCTGGAACGATTACTTCATGCAGCTCATCATGCTGTCCAGCACCAGCAACCTGACGATCTCGCTGGGCATCGCAAAGCTGCAGGCGGAGAACAGCACCGACTTCGGCCTTATCATGGCAGGTGCCGCTCTGGCCGCTGTGCCGATCATCATCATCTTCCTGATCTTCCAGAAATACTTCACAAAGGGCATCGCAATGGGTGCGGTCAAGGGCTAAAGGAGACCTATTATGAAGACATTACCAAGTATCAGGGCGTTATCCCGGCCTTCTATGCCTGCTACGACGCAGAGGGCAATATCTCCACCGAGGGCGTCAAGGCGCTGACCCGCCATCGATCGCAAAGGGCGTCAGGGGCGTGTATGTGGGCGGCTCCTCCGGTGAGTGCATCTATCAGCACGTCGATGAGCGCAAGGCCGTGCTGGAAGCCGTCATGAGTGAAGCCAAAGGCAAACTGACCGTCATCGCACACGTCGGCTGCAACAACACCGCCGACAGCGTCGAGCTGGCCCGCCACGCCGAGAGCGTGGGCGTGGATGCCATTGCATCCATCCCGCCCATCTACTTCCATCTGCCGGGTACGCCATCGCCAAATATTGGAACGAGATGTCGGCGGCGGCTCCCAACACCGAGTTCGTCATCTACAACATCCCCCAGCTGGCCGGCACCGGCCTGACCATGAGCCTGCTGCGCGAGATGCTCAAGAACCCCAACGTCGTTGCCGTCAAGAACAGCTCCATGCCCACCCAGGACATCCGGATGTTCAAGGATGCCGGCATTGCCACCCGTGGCGAGGGCAATTTCGTGGTCTTCAACGGCCCGGATGAGCAGTTCGTCTCCGGCCGCGTCATCGGCGCGGACGGCGGCATCGGCGGCACCTATGCCGTTATGCCGGAGCTGTATCTTGCCAGGAACGAGCACATCAACAAGGGCGAGATCGAAGCTGCCCGCGCCATTCAGTACGACGCCGACCGCATCATTTATAAGATGTGCGAAGCCCACGGCAACCTCTACGCGGTGCAGAAGGAGATCCTGCGCCGGATGTACGGCCTTGAGCTGGGCGGCGTCCGCGAGCCGATGCCCGGCCTCATCCCGGAAGATGAGCCCATCGTCGCCGAAGCACAGGCCATGATCGAAGCTGCCATCGCAAAGCTCTGAAAGATCAAAAAGCGCCCCCCTCTCCGTCTCTCAATGAGGGGGAGAGGGCAGGCGCTCTTTGTGCTTCTGTTAAAAAAACACTTGGTTAGGAGAAAATCAACATGATCTGCGACGCACTGGAGCACCTGAACCGTTATCGCGGGCTCCACCGGAATCTTGACACCGCCATCGACTATCTTACCGCCTACCATGTGGCCCACGATTTGAGCGATCTGCCGCTGGGCCGCACTGAGGTGGACGGCGGGAACGTCTTCATCAACGTGATGGAGGCCGATCTGAGCCCCGACAGCACCCGCCTCGAATACCACAAAAAGTACGCTGACCTTCAAATCGATTTGACCGGCGGCGAGGGCTGGGGCTATACGACTCTGCCCGGCGAAGAGGCAGGGGAGTTTGCGGGAGATATTGGTTTCAGGACCAGTCCGGATGCCGTCAGCGGCACGCTGGGCGAGGGGCGGTTCGTCCTGTTTTTTCCCGGCGAGCTGCACAAGCCCGGCGTGGCACGCCCCGGCTGTGCTCATGTGCGCAAAGCGGTCATCAAGATCAGGATGGAGGATTGATGGATATGGAGAAAGAAACACTGTTTGAGCAGATCAAGGGCGGCCTCATCGTCTCCTGTCAGGCACTTGATACGGAGCCTCTTTACACCAAAGAGGGCGGCGTCATGCCCCTGATGGCGAAAGCCGCCGCCATGAGCGGAGCCGTGGGCATCCGCGCCAACACCGTCCGCGACATCACCCAGATCAAACAGGTGGTGGACCTGCCCGTCATCGGCATCATCAAAAAGGACTACCCCGGCACCCCCATGTACATCACCGTCACCATGAAGGAGGTGGACGAGCTGGTGGCCTGCGGCGTGGACATCCTCGCCGTGCAGGGTACGGGTGCGCTGCGCCCCGACGGCTCTACCTCGGCCCAGTTCATCCGCGCCATCAAGGCGAAATATCCCGACCAGCTGCTCATGGCGGACTGCGACAATTTCGAGAACGCCATGCTCTGCGCCGAGGCCGGTGCTGATTTCGTAGGCACCACCATGCGCGGCTACACCCCCGAGACGCAGGGGATCAACGATATTGATTTTGAGTTTGTCCACAAGCTGGCCGCGGAATGCCCGGCAAAGATCATCGCCGAGGGCCATATCCATTACCCGGAGCAGGCTGTCAAGGCGCTGGAAGCCGGAGCTTTCGCCCTCGTCGTCGGCGGTGCCATCACCCGCCCGGCGGAGATCACCGCCCGCTTCACCGGTGCCATCAACGCCATGCACAAATAATACGGAGATACGACTATGAAACAGTATCTTGCCATTGATATTGGCGGCACTGCCGTCAAGCTGGGCATCGTGGACGAAGAGGGCCGTGTGCTCTCCAAAACGGAGCAGAGCGTCTGCTTCGACAACTACGAGACGCCCATCCTCACCACGGTGCTGAAGGCCGCAAAAGAGTTCCTCGCCGCCCAGAACATCCCCGCAGAGAGCTTGACTGGCATCGGCGTGTCCGCCACCGGGCAGATCGACAGCCGCAAGGGCATCGTGGCCGGGACCTGCGGCAGCCTGCCCAACTACATCGGAAGCCCCATTAAAGCAGAGCTGGAAGCGAAGTTCGGCCTGCCGACCACTGTCGCCAACGACGCCAACTGCATGACGCTGGGCGAAGTGTGGGTCGGCGGCGCGAAGGGTTACGGACGTCATCGGCGTCACGCTGGGGACCGGCGTCGGCGGCGGCATCCTCACCGGAGGCCGCCTGCTGGAAGGTGCGCGGGGTCTCGGCGGTGAGCTGGGACACTTCCGCACCCACGCGCTGGATGGCGTGTTCTGCACCTGCGGCGCGTCGGGCTGCTGGGAGCGGTACGCCGCCACCACCGCTCTGGTGCGGGGCGCACAGCCCCGGAACCCGAAGTGGAAGGACGGCCGCGCTATCTTTGAGTCGGCCCATGCAGGCGACCCCACCATCCTGGCGCTTCTGGACGACTGGACGGATGAGATCGCCCAGGGCCTTGCGGGCATGGTGCATATCTTCAACCCACAGCTCATCCTCATCGGCGGCGGAGTCAGCGCACAGCAGGAGCTGCTGATAGACCCCATCGCGAGGAAAGTGCGCGCCTCCGTGATGCCCGCTTTTGCGGAAGGACTGGAGATCCGTGCCGCCCAGCTCCACAACGACGCCGGCATGGTGGGCGCAGTTTACTATTTCCGCCAGTCGCGGGGCGAGATCTGAAAGGGGAAGAGACGATGAAAAAACATATCCTTTGTCTGGGCGACTCCAACACCCACGGCTACTGTGCCGACCCGGCGGACTGTACCGACCACGGCATCCGCTTCAACGAGGACGAGCGCTGGACCTGCCGCCTGCAGACGGCGCTTGGCAGCGACTATCTCGTGACGGAAGAGGGCCTTTCGGGCCGGACGACCGTTTTCGTGGACCCCATCCATGAGTCGATGGACGCTCTGAGCGTGGCTTATTCGCTCCTCAAGAGCCATGAAGTCATCGACCTGCTCATCATCATGCTGGGTACCAACGACGTCAAAGAGCGGTTCAACGCCAATGCCGCCTGCATCGGCGCGGGTATGGAACGGCTGATCCTCAAGGCCAAGAGCGTGGACTGCTGGGGGACCAAGGCTCCCAACATCCTCGTCGTGGCCCCGCCCCGCATCGGCGATGGCTTCCATGATGCCGTCATGGGCGAGGGCTGCGTGGAAAAGTCGAAGGGCGTGGCTGAGCAGTTCCGTATCGTCGCGGAACGTCAGAACGTCCATTTCCTCAATGCTGCCGACTGCGAGTTCAATCAGGTGGACTTCATGCATCTGACCCGTAAGGGCCACGCACAGCTGGCTGCTCTGCTGGCAAAGGAAGTGCCGACGCTTTTATAATGGCATAACGAGCCGCCCCGGCTTCCTGTTACGGAAACCGGGGCGGTTTTGCTGTTTTGGCACTCTGACTTCCGCAGGGATGCGCTTCCTGAATGTAATGATAAATCTGCACTCCGGGGGATCTTTGCGGATGGGAAGGAAACGATTTCGAACTTCTCCGTTGCATTTCGCACCAAAGTATGTTTCAATAAAAAGCAGCAAATGGAATGGAACGGAAGGGAGAGACTGCGGGATGCTGAAAATTGCTGTCGTCGAAGACCAGCAGGAAGTGCGGGACGAGCTGTGCCGGTTCATCCAGCAGTACGCCGCCGAGAACAGCCTGCAGGTCGAGGTGCTGCCCGTCGAGGATGGGGCCGTCATTGCGGAGCACTACGAGCCGGGGTATGACATCATCTTTATGGATGTGGAGATGCCGGGACTGGACGGCTTCGGCGCGGCGGAGAAGATACGGGCCGTGGACGCAGACGCCGTGCTGGTGTTCGTGACCAACATGGCGCAGTACGCCATCAAGGGCTACGAGGTGGACGCACTGGACTATGTCCTCAAGCCGGTGAACTACTACCAGTTCTGCACCAAGCTCTCCCGGGCTGTTCAGCGGGTGGAGCGCCGCCGGGGCGGACAGGTCGTTTTACAGCTGGCCGGAGGCGGGATGCAGGTGCTCTCCACCGGCGACATCTACTATCTCGAGACCCATGACCGGCTGCTCTGGTATCACACCACCAAGGGTGAGTTTTCCGTCCGTGCCAGCCTCGCCAGCGCCGAAAAGCAGCTGGCGCAGTATCATTTCTCCCGCTGCAATCAGTGCTATCTGGTCAACCTGCAATATGTAAAGGCTGTGGAGAACGACTTTGTCCATGTCAACACCGACCACCTGGAGATCAGCCGCCGCCAGCGTGCGGCTTTCCTGACGGCGGTGGCGTCCTATCGGAGGTGTGCTGTGAATCTTCTTGCACGCCATGTCATCTTCCGGGCATTGCTGCGGTGGACTGCTGCGGTGGCGTTCTGCATCCCGCTCAAGCACCGGCCTCACGCCCGCCTGCGGGCGCTGGGGATGCTGCTGCCGCTGCTGGGGCTGACCTATGTGCTCGACCCCGCGGCCCGAGCACCAGCCTCCACGAGCTGCAATTCTCTCTGCTGACGCTCTATGTCGCGTTTTTCGTTCTGCTGGGCATGATGATATACGCCTGCGTTGAGATAGACAAAAAGAGCGCGCTCTACTGCGCCGTATGGAGCCTGCTGGCCTCCCAGACCGCTTACGAGTGCTGGCATCTGGTGGAAGTATTCTTCGAGCGGCGGGGAACGCCCCTTGACCTCAGAAGCCTGCCGGTCATGCTGGCACAGCTGGCCGCTGGTGCATTCTTTTATTTTGTTATCTGCACCACCCTCTCCCGGAAGATGTCTTATAAAGGAGCGTATAACATCGGCCCGCGCCAGCTGACCAGCGCCTTTTTCATCGGCATCCTCTTCATGTTCCAGGCTGCGCTGCTGAGCGGCGGGCAGATGGTGGCGCTGGATCGAAGTCTCGTCATGACGATGTTTGTCGGGCAGTTTTACTTCCTGACCCTGCTCTACTTCCAGACCGAGGTGTTCAAGCTCTCGGCCATGCAGAAGGAGATGGACACCCTCAACCTGTTATATGAGCGCCAGCGGGAGCAGTACCAGGTGGCGCGGCAGAACGTCCAGATCATCAACAAGCGCTGCCACGAGCTGAAGCTTCAGATCGCCGCGCTCCGCCAGATGTCGAGCGCCCCGGCAGACCCGGAGCTGAAAGCCCACATCGACGAGGCCGAAAAGGCCGCTCAGCTCTACGACGCCAGCCGAAACACCGGCAATGAGGTGCTGGACGTGGTGCTCACGGAAAAGAGCCTGCTCTGCGAGTCACGCCGCATCCAGCTCAACGCGGTGACGGACGGCAGCTGTCTGAGCTTTTTTGAGGCCAGCGACCTCTACGCCCTTTTTGCCAATATGCTGGACCACGCCATTGAAAGTGCAGTGAAGGTGCCGGAACCGGAGCGCCGCTGCATCGACCTGCTGGTCTGCACCCGGCAGAGCTTCGTGGTGGTGAACGTCATCAGCCCCGACCGCCCGGCAGAGTCTGCCGACACCCGTGCCGCCCATTACGCCGTCAAAGTGACCAACCGCATCGTTCAGAAGTATAAAGGCACCCTGACCACAGAGAGCCAGAACGGGTTCTTTGCGGTGAAGATCATTTTTCCGAGCGCCCTCTCAGTCAAAGCCTGATGGCTTTGCCAGCTCCCCCAGAGGGGGAGCCACTGGCGTACCGGTAAGGCCCACGCTGGACGAACAAAGCTTTTATTATCGTAAAATGTAGTGCCCTGCTATAGAGATTCACAGCAGCTTGACAAGAATGCTTGTTCCGAAGCCGCTGCCCTCTGCAGCAGGGCACTATCTTTTACGTCAGAGTAAACTTTCGGCGTCTGGCAGAAAGCTGTCCGATATGCCAATGGCTCTCCCTTTGGGAGCAACGGCGACGACCGCCGCCAGCGGCGGAAACAGGGAGGAGCTGTTGGGGCAGCGGCCAGCAAGACGCAAGCGAAGCGTGGCGGATGCTGGGAGCCGCAACCCGGTCTTGGCGCGTGAGCGCCTGAGAGGGCAAGGCCGCTGCCCGTGAGCATAGTGCGCAGCGATGCTCTCCCTCTGCCAAAGGCTTTTGCTCATCGCTGTATCGAGACTCTTTTACAACAGGCTTGCCCTCTCCGTCAATGCAAGCATTGCCACCTCTCCCAAAGGGAGAGGCTTTTTTGTTGTCCTGCAAGCCTTCATTTGACTCTTGTTGTATCCAACTGTTTGTGAGAGATGCACAAATATAACAGCTTCGATTTGTGAGAGCAAAACCGAATATCCACACCATTCGACCGATTATCGCAACGGTCTTGCGAAAGGAAAAGTCTTTGATAAAATAATAGCGAAAGACAGAAAAACGACCGCACAACAGAGAAAACGCTACAGATACACGGGAGGAAAACGAATGCGAAACATCGCCAAGCTCATGCAGGACTGGCAGTTCACCGGGCCGGACGGCAAGACCACTCTGGTGGAGCTGCCCCACACTTGGAACGCAAAAGACGGCCAGGACGGCGGCAACGATTACTGGCGCGGCACCTGCACCTACAGCACCACCTTTGCCGCTCCGGTGTTCGACGCAGCTTCGCAGGAAGTCTGGCTGCAGTTCGAGGGCGTCAATTCCAGCGCCAAGGTTCTGCTGAACGGCAGGAACATCTGCACCCACGACGGCGGCTACTCCACCTTCCGTGTCCATATCTCCGACCTGCTGGCAAAAGACAACCAGCTCACCGTCGAGGTGGACAACAGCGTCAACGACCGCGTCTACCCCCAGAAGGCCGACTTTACATTCTACGGCGGCATCTACCGCGACATCAGCCTGATGGTGGTCAGCAAAAACCACATCGCGCTGGGCCACTTCGGCGACACCGGCGTCAAGATCACCCCCGCCCTCAAGGACGGCAGGGCTGACATCCGGGTCGGACCCTCGTGGAAGGCGAGGGCGCTGTCTCCGTCGAGCTGCAGGACGCAGCCGGCAGCATCGTGGCCAGGGCTGAGGGCGCAGACGCTCAGCTCCACCTCGACGCTCCCCACCTCTGGGACGGCGTGAAGGACCCCTATCTCTACACCTGTGTCGTCCGCCTGAGCAGTGACGGCATCGTGGTGGACGAGGTTTCCACCCGCGTGGGTCTGCGCACCTTCTCGGTGGACTCCAGGAACGGCTTCTTCCTCAATGGCCGTCCCTATCCGCTCCACGGCGTCTCCCGCCATCAGGACCGCAAGGGCGTGGGCAACGCCATCACCCGCGAGATGCACGATGAGGATATGGCTCTCATCCGGGGCTGGGTGCCAACACCGTCCGGCTGGCCCACTACCAGCACGACCAGTACTTCTACGACCTCTGTGACCAGTACGGCATGGTGGTCTGGGCTGAGATCCCCTACATCTCCGAGCACCTGCCCAATGGCCGCGCCAACACCGTCAGCCAGATGAAGGAGCTCATCTGCCAGAACTACAACCACCCCTGCATCGTCTGCTGGGGCGTCTCCAATGAGATCACCATCTCCACCAGGGACAAGGCCGATATGCTCGACAATCACCGCGAGCTGAACGACCTGTGCCACAAGATGGACTCCACCCGTCTGACCACGCTGGCCTGCTACGCCATGTGCGGCCTTCAATCCGGTGGCCCACATCACTGACCTCGTCAGCTGGAACCTCTACCTCGGCTGGTATGTGCCGGGCCTGTTCCTGAACGACCTGTGGATGGACTTCTTCCATCTGGTCTACCCGGGCCGTCCTCTGGGCTTCTCCGAGTACGGTGCCGAGGGTATGCCGAACCTCCACAGCTCGAAGCCCCGCCGCGGCGACCACACCGAAGAGTATCAGGCAAAGTATCACGAGTACATGCTCCGCTGCTTCGACCGGCATAAGTGGATGTGGGCGACCCACGTCTGGAATATGTTCGACTTTGCAGCCGACGCCCGCGACCAGGGCGGCGAGCCGGGCATGAACCATAAGGGCCTCGTCACCTTCGACCGGAAGACCCGGAAGGACAGCTTCTACCTCTACAAGGCATGGTGGAGCGACGAGAACTTTGTCCACATCTGCTCCAAGCGGTTCACCGACCGCACGGAGAGCGAGATGGAAGTGAAGGTCTACTCCAACCAGAAGTCTGTCGCCCTCTACGTCAACGGCGAGAAGGCCGGCGAGCAGACCGGCGAGCACGTCTTCAGCTTCCGTGTGCCGCTGACCGGCGAAATCGAAGTCAGGGCTGTGGCCGGTGACTGCATCGACACCGCTTCCTTCCGTCATCTGGACACCCCGGATCCCAGCTACAAGCTGGTCAAGACCAAGTCCAAGAGTGCAAACTGGGTCTGAGCACTGGTTTTGTACTTTGAAGAAATTGAATCCAAAGGAGGAGTCAGAACCGGAAAACAGCTGTCTGGTGCGGCAGGATAAGAACAATGCAAAAAAAGAAAAGGAGAACAGCATGGCTAAGAAAAGTATAGTGCTGCGCGGTCTGACTGCACTGCTTACCTTCGTTTTCTCGCTGTCTATCGTGACAGGCGTGACCCTCGAAGCTTATAAGTCGACCATCGACACCAACCTCGGAACCCAGAGCGAAAAGTTTGTCTCGGAGAGCACCGAAGCAGATCCGCTCTACAATAAATTTACCCCCTCTGCCGAAGTCCTGAACGAGGACGGTACCGGCAACTCTCACGCCCTCATCCAGAAGGCAATGAACCTGAACCGCCAGCAGGCGGCAGAGGGCGCCGTTCTGCTGAAGAATGAGAACAATGCGCTGCCTCTGGCAAGCGGCTCCAAGGTCACTCTGCTGGGCATCCGCTCTCATGTGCCGCTGGTCGGTTCCAGCTTCGGCGTCAAGGCATGGGGCGGCTTCATCGATCTGGAGCAGGCTCTGAGCCAGAACAAGACGGACTTTGCCAACACCATCACCACCAGTGTGAACACCAACCGTAAGACCGGTGAGACCACAGTCGGCCGTACCGTGTCTTCCTGGAGCGGTGACGAGTTCGAGTTCGAGGGTGCGGGTTACGAGATCAATCCCACCATGGTCAGCATCTATGAGAAGCTGAACGAGACTTACAACCACGCCAACAATGAGTCTCCCGCCGAGGTCTACGATCCGGGCGAGCCTTCTCTGGCCGAGATCGCAGCTGTGGACAGCAGCTATGAGTCCAGCTTTGCCAAGTACGGCGATGCGTCCATCGTGGTCATCAGCCGTCCCAGCGCAGAGTCCAAGGACTATCTGCCCGGCGGCATCGCAGAGGGTCTGGGCGCAGACGAGCCTCTGGCTCTGACCACTAACGAGCGTGACATCATCGAGACCGCAAAGAAGGCCAGCGAGAAGGTCATCGTTCTGGTCAACACCGCAACTGCCGTTGAGATCGGCGATCTGAAGAACGACCCCGATATTGATGCGATCCTGTGGATCGGCTTCCCCGGCTGCTACGGCATGGTCGGCATTGCCGATATCCTCTGCGGCCGCACTAGCCCCTCCGGCGGTCTGCCCGACATCTACCCCACCTACAATATGTCTGCTCCCGCTATGCAGAACATGGGTAAGATGTACTACACCAACACCGCAGACGTCATCACCCGTTCCGGTGGTCTGCTGAGCTTCACCGGGCGCTTACACCATTGAGGCCGAGGGTCTGTACACCGGCTACCGTTACTATGAGACCCGCTATGCGGACTGCGTCAACGGCGTGGGCAATGCAGCCTCTCCCGTGGGTGCATACGCTTCTTCCACCGAGTGGAACTATGACAACGAAGTGGCCTATGGCTTTGGCTACGGCCTGAGCTACACCACTTTCACGCAGGAGATCCAGGGTCAGCCTGAGATCAGCGTGAACATCGACAGCGAGACCGGCGCACCGCAGGCCTACGCTACCTTCAATGTGAAGGTCACCAACACCGGCAAGGTTCCCGGCAAGACCTCTGTGCAGATCTACGGTCAGGCTCCTTATACCGAGGGCGGTTTGAGAAGGTCGCGATCCAGCTGCTGAACTTTGAGAAGTCCAGTGAACTGGCACCCGGCGCATCCGAGATCGTTTCTGTCAAGGTCGATCTGCAGTACATCGCCAGCTATGATATGGAGCACGATAACGGCGATGGCACCACCGGCACCTATGTCCTCGATCCCGGCACCTACTACTTCGCAGCTGGTAACGGCGCACATGACGCTCTGAACAACATTCTGGTGCTGCAGGGCGCAGACAAGTCCAAGATGGTGGGCACCGGCAGTGCAGCTGCTGCAGTTGCACAGGAGATCACCGAGGATCGATCTCCCGCACTGCTTTCTCTGTTTCCAAGACTGGTGAGAAGATCTCCAACCAGCTCCCCTACTCCGACTGGAACTACTACCAGCCCGGCGAAGTTACCTATCTGACCCGCGCCGACTGGGCAGGCACCTTCCCCAAGACCTACGATCAGATGACCCTGACCAGCGAGAAGCTGATCAGCGACCTGAACGGCAACTACTACACCATTGCAACCGATGACGATACCTCCGATATCAAGTGGGGCAAGAACAGCAATCTGATGTTCTATCAGATGTTCGGCCTGGACTTTGACGACCCGAAGTGGGACGAGCTGCTGGATAAGATGACCCTTGAAGAAGCACAGTATCTGGCAACCTACGGCGGTCCCAGCATTCCGGGCGTCGAGTCCATCGGCACGGTCGAGACCTACATGACCGAAAACGCAGGCAACGGCGTTGCCGTGAACCTGAATGCTTCCAAGGATACCAATGCTCCCTGGACCATCAGCGCAGATGATCCCAACGGCAACTGGCATCCCGAAGTCTTTGCAAACGCTCCGCTGGTCGCAGCTTCTTTTAACAACGAGCTGTACAAGGCTGTCGGCGAGTTTGTCGGCGAGGAGTCTCTGTTTGTCGGCATCCCCATCCTGTGGGGCCCCGGCATGAATACCCATCGTTAGGCTTACAACGGCCGTAACGGCGAGTACTACTCTGAGGATCCCGTCCTGACCGGCAATGCTGGTATGGAGTTTGCCATTGGCGCTCTGGAGTACGGCTTGGTCGCCGCTCCCAAGCACTACGCCTTCAACGATCAGGAGTCTGAGCGCGGCGGCGTTTCTCCCTATATGACCGAGCAGCGTGCCCGCGAGATCGAGCTGCGCGCTTATCAGATCGCATTTGAAGCTACCAAGTACGATACCGACGACTACAATACAGGTATGCGCGGTCTGATGACCTCCTTCTCCAAGATCGGCGGCGTCGAGTGCACCGCCAGCGTTGGCATGAACACCAATATCCTGAAGAAGGAGTGGGGCTTCAAGGGCTACGCTGTCACCGATATCTACGATGATACCGACCTGTACGGTGCCGTGCTGAATTCCGGCGTTACCTGTTTTGATACCCGTGGTATCTCCGGCTTCTACGGCTCCACCACTCTCGAGAACGACTCTACCTTTGCAACGCAGGTGGACGGCAGCTCTGTCAGCAGCACCCTGCTGAACGGCGATGCCAACCTGCAGCAGCACGTCAAGGAGTCTGCACACAATATCCTGTATGCAATGGCACAGTCTAACCTGATGAACCGCTACAACAGCACCACGCGCATCATCCAGAGCATGACCTGGTGGCGTGCGGCTTACATCGCTCTGATCGCGGTCTCCGGCATCCTGACAGTTGCCTGCGGCGCAGGTTATGTGTTCTCCGTCCGCAAGAAGAGCAAGAAGGAGGTTCACTGATATGACCTTTCTGAAAAAACAGGGCGCAGCCTTCTATTTTAACGCAGTCGCCATTGTCTTTGCCATTGTAGGCATCGTTACCATGGTGATGAGCAGCACTTACAGCGAGGCCAATGTACTGGCTGCTCTGACCCGTCTGGTCATTCAAGGCGTTCTGGCCGTAGTTCTGGTCGCCGGGGGCATTTGGGCAGCCAACAAGGGAAAGGATGACAATGGCATCATCGGTCTGCCGCTACCATGGCAGCCATCGCCCTGATCGTTGCAACCATTGGCAATATCATCAACAGCCGCATCCTGCTGATCTCCGGCCTGTTCTCCTTCAACTCTCAGAACATGGTTGGCTGGCACGTTTTTTACATCACCGTGGCCTGTCTCGTCTGCTATGTCGTGGCCATCGTTGCGATGATTATCGGTACCTTCTGCAAGGCAACGAAGTAAGAGACGTTTCTCTGTAACTTTTTATTATCCGATCACGGCAGCCTGTCCCCCAGAACGGCGGGCAGGCTGCCGTTTTTTGTAAGAAAAAGGAGACACCGCAAATGGGTGAACAAACCGCAAAGGCGCCGGGCCTGAACCGCGCCAAGACCTACCAGCTGGTGCTGTTCCCGCTGAACAACGGCGCAACGAACGTGTACTATGTGCTGGTGCTTTCCTACATCGCCACCTTCGGCAGCAAGGTGCTGGCCCTGTCCATGATCTTCGCTTCGGTCATGGTCACCGGTATGCGCCTGTTCGACGCGATCACCGACCCCATCATCGGCGCCCTGATGGACCGCACCAACGGCAAGTTCGGCAAGTTCCGGCCCTTCATGGTCATCGGCAACCTCATCATGGCAGCCAGCATCCTCGTGCTGTACTGCCTGACCCCGCTCATCCCCGCCGGCTCGATGTTCCTGCGCTATGCGGCTTTCGCGGCTCTGTACGCAGTCTGGGTCATCGGCTACACCTTCCAGACCAGCTGCACCCGTTCCGGCCAGACCGTTCTGACCAACGACCCCAAGCAGCGCCCCCTGTTCACCATTTTCAACACCGTCGGCTCTCTGCTGGGCATGGGTGTGATGCAGTTCTTCGCCCCCATCCTCGCCAAAAACTATGAGGGCGGCTATGCCTCTGCCGGTTTCTTCCGCACCCTGGCTCCTGTGGGCATCGTCATCTCCATCCTCCTCACCGTTCTGGCCATCATCGGCATCTGGGAGAAGGACCGGCCCAAGTACTTCGGCATCGGCGGCGAGGTCAGCGAGAAGGTCAAGCTGCACGAGTACGTCCAGATCATCAAGAACAATAACCCCATGCAGCGTCTGATGGTGGCTGGTGCCGGCTGCAAGCTGGCTCTCTCCATCGCCACCAACACCACCGTCCTGTGTATGCTGTACGGCTGCATGATGGGCAGCTATGACGGCCTGTATCTGCCCATGATGGTGCTGGGCTACGTCTTCAGCGTGCCCTTCTTCCTGCTCACCGTCCGCACCAGCCGAAGGAGGGCCAGAAGGCCAGCCTGATGAAGTACGTCAGTGTGGCATTCATCTGCTACATCGGCGTGCTGGTGCTGCTGCTGCTCTGGGGCCGCAGCGACGCCTTCACCCTGTCCATCATGGGGGACAACGGCCTGTCCATCAACCTCTACACCATCCTCTTCATCGCATTCTTCGGCATCGGCTACGGCGCATACTACGCCACCGCCGACATGCCCATCCCCATGGTCGCCGACTGCTCCGACTACGAGACTTACCGCAGCGGCAGCTACATCCCCGGCATCATGGGTACGCTGTTCAGTCTGGTGGATAAGCTGGTGTCCAGCCTGTCCGCTACCGTCGTCGGCATCGCTGTGAGTTTCATCGGCCTCGAGAGCCTGCCCACCCAGTACGACCCCTACACCCCCGGTATGAACTGGGTGGTCATCGTGCTGTTCTGCATCATCCCGATGGTGGCCTGGGCCGCTACCCTTATCGCCATGAAGGGCTACACCCTGACCGGCGAGAAGATGAAGGAGATCCAGGCGGTCAACGCCTGCCGCCGCGACGCTGTGGCCAACGGCATGAAGCTGGAAGAGGCCATGACCAAGTGGCAGAGCATGGACCAGCTGCCCGCCGAGTACCGCAGCTGAGCCTGTAAAGAGGAAGAACATGGAACAGAATGTACTGAACACTGACCTGACCGGCAAGGTGGCCGTCGTCACAGGCGCAAGCGGCACCCCTGTGCTCCATTTTCGCCAAGGCTCTGGCCCGGGCGGGCGCGAAAGTCGCCCTGCTGGGCCGCAATATGGAGAAGCTCAAGGCTCTGGCCGACGAGATCGAGGCCGAAGGCGGCATCGCCAGGGGCTACACCTGCAACGTCATGAACAAGGCCAACTGCCTGCAGGTGGCTGAGGACGTGATGGCAGAGCTTGGCCCCTGCGATATTCTGGTGAACGGTGCAGGCGGCAACAACGCCCGCGCCAACACCGACAAAGAGTATTTCGAGATGGCCGACCTCGAGGACGATACCGTGACCTTCTTCGACCTCGACGAGAGTGGTGTAGAGATGGTGTTCGACCTGAACTTCATCGGCACCCTGCTGCCCACCCAGGCCTTCGCCCGCCAGATGGTGGGCCGCCCGGGCTGCAACATCCTCAACATCTCCAGCATGAACGCTTACCTGCCCTGACCAAGATACCGGCCTACTCCGGCTCCAAGGCTGCTGTGACCAACTTCACCCAGTGGCTGGCCGTCCATTTCAGCAAGGTCGGCATCCGGGTGAACGCCATCGCCCCGGGCTTCTTCGCCAGCGAGCAGAACGCCAGCCTCCTCTACAATGAGGACGGCACCCCGACGGCCCGTACCAACAAGATCCTCGCCGCGACCCCCATGGGCCGCTTCGGCGACAGCGAAAAGGACCTTGTGGGCGCACTGCTGTTCCTGCTGAACAATGACGCTGCCGGTTTCATCACCGGCATCTGCCTGCCCATCGATGGCGGCTTCTCCGCCTATTCGGGCGTGTAAAAACACAAGAAAAAGCTCCGGCTTTCGTACGAAGGCCGGAGCTTTTTTGTGCTTTTCAGGACTCTTTTTCTACATTCTGTTGTTTCTGCTCGATTTTTTCCATATAGCGCCAGAGGGTCGTGCGGCTGATGCCCAGCTGACGGGCAGCGGCGGCGCGGTTGCCGCCGTGGGCGGCGACGGTCTGCTGGACGACATCGCGGATGACCTCTTCGAGGGTCTGCTCACTGGGCTTGCGGGCAGAAGCCGGCTGCGGCACGGCCCGCAGAGTCCGCTCTTTGGAAAGCATATCGGCCACCGTCCCGGCCCGGATGTAGGGGCCGTCCGACAGGGCGGCGAGGGCGCGCAGGACGTTCTTGAACTGGGTGTAATTGTTGGGCCAGGGGTACTGGCGGAGCATCTCGATGGCCCGGGGCTCGAAGCCCGAGAGCTGCTTGCCCAGCTCGAGGTTCAGGCTGTTGAGGTAGAGGCTGGACAGAGACGGGATCTCATCGGAGCGGCTGCGCAGGGAGGGCAGGGGAAGGGCCAGTGAGCCCAGCCGCTCACTGAAATGCCGCAGCACCTCCGGCACCGGCTCCCCCTCGACGATGGAGCAGGAGAAGATGAGCCGCACCCGGCGGGCAAGACCGGTTTCTTCAATGGCGGCAAAGCTCCGAGCTCCACTGGGGCGGGATGGACTCGAAATTCTGGAAGTAGATGGTGTTTCCGGTGGCGCTGAGAGGGGAGTTGTAGTGGTTGAGCAGGAAATCCCAGGTCTTCTCATTCAGCAGCGCACAGTTCACCACGATGAAGGGGCGGTTTGCAAGGGAGCTGTGCAGATAGAGGTAGCGTGCGATCTGCTCTTTGCCGGTGCCGGGCTCGCCGTAGATGAATACCGGCTGGCGCAGCAGGGCGAGGGAGCGTATCTCGGCCGCCTGGATACCCATCGCGCCGCTGAGGCTGTAGAAGCTGTTGGCGAAGAGGTATTCGCACTCGCCCTTGTTCAGGGTGCGCAGGCCGGGACGGCTGGAATGGAGCGGGATGCGGGCCGGAACACAGTAGAACAGACACCGCTGGACGTTGTTCATCAGCAGCTGCTGGGCGGTGATGCTGTAGAGCTGGTCCCGCCTCGGTGTAGTAAAGCGGAGGTTGCCGCTGGCCGGTATCTCCCGGATGTGGGACTGAAGGACGCTGCTCAGCTCCGCCGGAACCTCGGAGATGCTGCTGTAGAAGAGGTCGCCGTTGGACTCCATGACGATGACCCGGCCATTCTGGCCCTGGGTGATGCTGCGGAGGAACAGGTTCTCCTGCCGCAGATGGCCGAACCAGGAGCTGATGCTCACGGCCTGGTCGATGGCGGCGTGGAGGCTTTCGACGCCGGAGGTGATGAGGAAGGCGTCGAAGCCCATCTCCCGGGCGATGGTGTGGGTGACCATGTCACAGACCACCATCCGGTAGCCGCCCTGCTGCAGGCGTTCCAGGGTGTGGCGCACCTCAGCGGCGTTGTTCACGGTGAGGATGTCGAGGTTGAAGTCCAGCAGGCTGCACAGGGTGTGAGCCGGCTCGGTGATGGAGGAAGCCCACGATGGCGTAGAGGCTGGAATAATTCTCGGCCAGCTTCATGGTGCGCAGCACGTCGTACACCGAGATGTGGATGTCCACCACCGGCAGGTCGGTCACCTGCCGGATGAGGGCTGCGGTGCCGCCGCGGGAGATGATGCAGTCGTAGGAGTTGGGGGGCATCTGCTGCACGATGGCCCGCCCGTCTTCCAGGTCGCCGGTGTAAATGTCCATTTCAACATTGGGATAAGCCTGCGCCGCCTGCGCCATCGCGGTGCGCATTCCGTCGTAGGGGGCGATGCCCAGAATACGGGTGTGAGTCTCTATCACAACAGACACCTCCGTTCATATTTGCTACTATTCTAGCAAATAAACTTCCAAAAATCAAACAAAGACCGTTCTGATTTGAAACGATTTAAGATTTTATAACCAAAAAACTTAATCGATGTTTCAAATTAAAACGGAAAAGCCCGCTCGTTTCCATGCACGCCGTGTCAAAATAAGGCATAATGGTATCACGAGAATAAACCATGAGAGGAGGAGCAACCTATGCTGCTTCTGCTGATCCTTGCAGATGACTTTACAGGTGCGCTGGACACGGGCGTCCAGTTCGCCGCCTGCGGCATCCCCACCCGCGTCGTGGTCGGAGAGCAGGTGGATTTTGCAGCCAATGACGCCGCTGTGCTGGTGGTGGACACCGAGACGCGCCATCTGCCCGCTGCAGAGGCCTATGCCGTCATCGCAAAACTGACCCGGGAGGCGATGAGTGCGGGCGTTTTCAGCATCTATAAAAAGACAGACTCCGCGCTGCGCGGAAACATCGGCGCAGAGCTTTCGGCCCTGCTCAAAACCAGCGGGGAGCGCCGGCTGCCGTTCCTGCCGGCCTTCCCCCAGATCGACCGTGTGACCCGGGACGGAGTACATTATATCAGCGGCGTGCCTGTGACCGAGAGCCCCTTCGGCATCGACCCCTTCGAGCCGGTGCGCCACGCCAGGGTGACGGAGCTCATCGGGGAGCAGACCGATGTGCCTGCCTACAGCTTCCCGACCCTGAAAGAGGATGAGGCTGTGCCGGAGCAGGAGGGCATCCTAGTCTTTGACGCCGGGAGCCTCGACGACCTTGCGTCCACGGGCCGCGCCCTGTTCCGGAATGGCAGGTCCCGCCTGATGGCAGGCTGTGCCGGCTTTGCAGCGTTGCTGCCCGACCTGATGAAGATGCCCGGGCGCAGGACGGTCACCATGCCGAAGCTGGACCATCGCCTGCTGGTGGTCTGCGGAAGCGTCAACTCCATCACCCTGCGCCAGCTGGATGTGGCCGAACAGAACGGCTTCTCCCGTCTGCGCCTGACCCCCCGCCAGAAGCTCGACCCCGGCTATTGGGAGAGCGAGAACGGCAAAGAGGCCCTGCAGGGCATCAACGAGATGCTGGCCGCGAACCCCCGCTGCATCATCGAGACCAACGACGAGGGCGGCAACCAGCCCACGGCGGATTACGCCGCCGCCCGGGGCCTCGACCTCGAGGGCCTGCGGGTCGGCATCGCCAGCAGCATCGGCCATATGCTGGGCAAACTGTTCACCAGCCCCGCGCTTGGGACCCTGCTGCTCACCGGCGGCGACACGCTGCTGCAGTGCATGAACTGCGTGGGCATCAAGGAGCTTGAGCCGGTGTGCGAGATGGAAAAGGGCGTCGTGCTGGCCCGCTTCACCTACCGCGGCTGCACCCGCTACGTTATCACCAAGTCGGGCGGCTTCGGCCACGAGAAACTGCTGCTCGACCTTGCAGATCGCATTGCAGCAGAGTAAATTTATAGCAGTTTGCGTTTTTAATGCACAAGCAACATCCGCAAACTGCATATCGCAAATATGCCGGTTTGAAAGGCAATAAAAAAAAAAACTGCGATAGAACGATTGATTTCTTGGAGGACACTATGACATATAAAAAACTTCCCGGCCTGACCTGGGACGGCACGATCTACGAAAACGAAGAGATGGGTACGCTGGAAGCCCTGCTGCCCACCGGCGGCTATCCCACCGCCCATGCACCTGCCATGGTAGAGCTGCCCGACGGCACGCTGCTGTGCTGCTGGTTCGCCGGTACTTATGAGGGCAGCGCAGACATCCGCATCATCTGCTCTGTCCTGCCCAAGGATGGTGCCCAGTGGCTGCCGCCGGTGGACATCTCTGGCGACCCCACCCGCAGCGAGCAGAACCCCTCGCTGTTTTACGGCCCGGACAACGCGGTGTGGGCCATGTATACTGCACAGCTCGACCGACAGGCTGGCAAGGACAATATGCAGTACACAGCGGTCGTCCGCTGCCAGAAAAGCACCGACGGCGGCAAAACGTGGGGACTCTATGAGACGATCTTCCCCGAGGAGGGCACCTTCTGCCGCCAGCCCATTCAGGTGTTGAGCAATGGCCGCTGGATCTTCGCCAACTGGCTCTGCACCGACTCGGCTGAGGGCCTGTCCGGCGACCCCACGGCTTTCCGCATTTCGGACGACGAGGGCAAGACCTGGCATATGGTCATGATGCCGAAGAGCAATGGTCATGTCCATGCCAACGTCGTAGAGCTTGAGCCGGGCCATCTGGTGGCTTTCATGCGCAACCGCGAGGCCTACCGCATCCACCGCAGCGAGTCCTTCGACTGGGGCGAGACGTGGAGCGAGCCGGTGGCTACTCCGCTGCCCAACAACAATTCCAGCATCAGCGCCCTTAAACTGCAGAGCGGCCGCATTGCAATCGCCTACAACCCCACCTGCACCCCGACCCCTCAGCCGGGCAAAGCTGCATGGCCCGGCCTGCGCTGCCCGGTGGCTGTGGCCCTCTCTGAGGACGGCGGCAAGACCTTCCCGATGATCCGCTGGATGGAGCGCGGCGAGGGCTTCATGGGGGACGAGAATAAGACCAATAATAAGCAGTATGAGTATCCCTACCTGATGCAGAGCCGCGATGGTGCCATGCACTTGACCTACGCGGCCCGCACCCGTCAGGGCATCAAATACATCCGCTTCCGTGAAGAAGATGTCATGGGCGCGAAGCGCGAGACGGTGGGGCTGTACAACCCCACCGCCGCTCAGACCCGCTGATTTTTTTGAAGGAGGAAATTTGTTATGCTGACCCAGTACAATCTGAAGATGCCGCACGCAGTTTACGGCGGCGAGAACGCAATGGACAACATCACCGCCATCATCAAGGCCCGTGGTGCAAAGAAGGTGGCAATGTTCACCGACAAGGGCATTGAGGGCGCTGGCCTGTTCGCCCTGCCCGAGGAGGCTGTGAAGGCTTCCGGCGCAGAGTATTATGCTCTGGACGAGCTGCCTCCCGAACCCAGCTACATGGCTGTCCAGAGCTGGTGGATGAGTTCAAGGCTTCCGGCGCCGACCTCATCGTGGCCTGCGGCGGCGGCTCCGTCATGGACGCAGCCAAGCTGGCAAGCGTGCTGGTGACCGATGACTACGGCGTCAAGGAGCTGCTGGACAACCCCGGTATGGCTCAGAAGTGCGTCCCCATCGTCCTCATCCCCACCACCGCCGGCACCGGCGCTGAGGTCACTCCCAATGCCATCGTCGCTGTCCCCGAGAAGGAGCTGAAGGTCGGCATCGTCAACGAGAACATGATCGCGGACTACGTCATCCTCGACGCCCGCATGATCAAGAACCTGCCCCGCAAGATCGCAGCTGCTACCGGCGTTGATGCTCTGGCACACTGCATCGAGTGCTTCACCAGCAACAAGGCCAACCCTTTCAGCGACCTGTACGCTCTGGAGGGCCTCGACCTCATCCTGAACAACATTGAGAAAGCCTGCGATGACCCCGATGCCATGGCCGAGAAGAACCGGATGCAGATCGCAGCTTACTACGGCGGTCTGGCCATCACCGCTTCCGGCACCACCGCAGTCCACGCTCTGAGCTATCCTCTGGGCGGCAAGTACCACATCGCACACGGCGTCTCCAACGCCATCCTGCTGGCTCCTGTCATGCGCTTCAACAGCGGGCATCCGGCTGTCAAGGAGCGTCTGGCTGTGGCTTATGACCGCTGCTGCCACGAGAACAAGACCTGCACCACCGTGGAGGAGAAGGCTGCATGGATGATCGCCCGCCTCGAAGCGATCGTCAAGCATCTGGACATCCCCACCAGCTTGAAGGAGTTCGTCGTCCCCGCTGAGGACCTCGAGGGTCTGGTCGAGTCCGGTATGCAGGTGCAGCGTCTGCTGGTGAACAATATGCGCCCCGTCACTGCTGACGACGCCCGCAAGCTGTATCAGGAGATCATGTAATAGAAAAGGAGAACACGTTATGAAGACCAGCGACATCAAAGGCATTATCCCTCCGGTAATCACCCCGATGAACAACGATGACTAGCAGACCGTCAACCACGAGGCTCTGCGGCAGCAGGTCGAGCGCCTGCTGGCAGGCGGCGTGCATGGCATCTTCCCCATGGGCACCAACGGCGAAGCCTACGCTCTGTCCTTCCAGGAGAAGGAAGAGATCCGGCTACCGTCATCGACCAGGTAAAGGGCCGTGTCCCCGTTTACGCAGGCACCGGCTGCATCACCACCGCCGAGACCATCCGCATGAGCAGGCGCGCCGAGGAGATGGGCGCAGATGCACTGTCCATCATCACCCCCAGCTTCGCACTGGCCTCCCAGAAGGAGCTGTACGACCACTATGTGGCCGTGGCAAAGCAGGTCAACATCCCCATCATCCTCTACAACATCCCCGCCCGCACCGGCAACAAGCTCCTGCCGAGACCGTGCAGGCCCTCTGCCGTGACGTGGACGTCATCGTCGGCGCAAAGGATTCCAGCGGCGACATCGAGAACCTGAAAGCTTACATCCGCCTGACCCGTGAGCTGGACAAGGATGTGGCCATCCTCGCCGGCAACGACGGCGCGATCTGACCTGCCTGAAGAGGGCGGCGCAGGCGGCATTGCAGGCCGCGCCAACATCTGGCCGGCCACTGTTGCAAAGATCTACGACTGCTTCAAGGCTGGCGACCTCGAGGGCGCACAGGCCGCTCAGGACGCAATCGCCATCCTGCAGCAGACCTTCAAGTACGGCAACCCCAACACCATCATCAAGACCGCTGTCGCCCTGCAGGGCCACAACGTCGGCAAGTGCCGCGCCCCCTTCAACTACGTCCCCGAAGAGGGTCTGGAAGCCATCAAGAAGGTCCTGGCCGAGAACGCTGCCAAGGGCCTGAACTGAGAAGAGCAAGGAGAGCGCTGCTATGAATAAACCTATCGTTGGCATTACGATGGGCGATCCCGCCGGCTCCGGCCCGGAGATCACCATCAAGGCTCTGGCAGACCCGGAGCAGTACACCTACTGCCGCCCCATCGTTGTGGGCGACGTGAAGGTGTTCGAGCAGGCCAGGAAGTTCGTTGGCCGTGAGGACATCGTCATCCACCGCTGCGACAAGGTATCGGATGCTCTGTTCACCCCCGGGACCATCGACGTGCTGCACCTCGACCTCATCGAGGACATCAACAAGTTCGAGATGGCAAAGGTGAGCGTGGAGGGCGGCAACGCAGCCTTCCAGTGCGTCAAGAAGGTCATCGAGCTGGCCATGGCCGGTGAGGTGGACGCTACCTGCACCAACGCCCTGAACAAGGAAGCCATGAACAAGGCTCTGGAATACTATCACGGCGAGAAGTCGGACGGCTACACCCATTTCGACGGCCATACCGAAATTTACGCCACCTACACCCATACCAAGAAGTACACCATGATGCTGGCCCACCACGACCTGCGCGTGGTCCACGTCTCTACTCATGTGTCTCTGCGCGAAGCCTGCGACCGGGTCAAGAAAGAGCGTGTGCTGGAAGTCATCGAGATCGCCAATAAGGCCTGCAAGGATATGGGCATCGAGACCCCCCGCATCGCCGTGGCCGGCCTGAACCCCCATTGCGGCGAGAACGGCCTGTTCGGCCGCGAGGAGATCGAGGAGATCACCCCGGCCATCGAGGCTGCCAAGGCCGAGGGCATCACCGGTGTTGTGGGTCCCTGCCCGCCGGACAGCGTTTTCTCTCAGGCCATCGGCGGCTGGTACGACATCGTGGTCTGCATGTACCACGATCAGGGCCATATCCCCCTCAAGACCGTCGGCTTTGTCTACGACCGTGAGAAGCAGGAGTGGAAGGCTGTGGAGGGCGTCAATGTCACGCTGGGCCTGCCCATCATCCGCGCCAGCGTGGACCATGGCACCGACTTCTACCATGCAGGGAAGGGCAACGGCAATGAGCTGAGCCTTGTCAACGCCATCAAGTATGCCGTCAAGATGACTGGCCGCGAGGCGTAAATCTTCCAATAGCTCCTTACACGCCCGCTTTTGCAGTTCCTGCTGCAAAGGCGGGCGTTTTTTAACTTAACGGACGGAAAGAAAAGTTCTATCCTGAAACGTGTGAATTTGAGTAAGACCGTCAAAGCGTTCTAAAATGTTACGATTTTAATAGAACATTCATGAAATATCCTGGAAATGTTTCAGAATGAAACGAAAACAAGGCGGTTTAGCCGTTGTAAGGGTCTGCCATTTTAAATATAATTTAGACAACAAAAACGAACAAAGACTGTGAGAAGCGGCGACGCCGCAGATGAAGGCATGAAGTACACAGTCCGGTTCGCTACACGAGAACCCCAAGAGAAAAGGAGAACAAGATTATGAAAAAGATTTCTCGTCGCAGCTTTCTGAAGGTTTCTGGTACTATGGCAGCGGCTGGTGCTCTGGCAGCCTGCGGCGGCTCTTCCTCCACCAGCACCGCAGCTTCCAGTGAGGCAGCTCCTTCCGTTGAGGCAAAGGCTGTGGACGGTCTGCCCGATATGAGCAAAGAGACTCTGAACTTCAGTTCCGATAAGGTCGGTTCTGGCTCTTACAATATGATCGTTGCAATGTCCAAGGTGCTGGAGAAGGCTGGCGGTTTCCAGACTGTCAACGTCAACCCTGACTCTCCGGGCGGTATGGGTGCTCCTTATCTGTTTGCTTCCGGCAACACCGATCTGGCCTTCATCAACGGTGCTCCTGCAAAGTGGGCAATGGAGGAAGGCACTCTGGGCAAGCCTGCTACCAGCGGCTATGCAGCGATCATCGGCGGCCTGACTGCTGTCTGCTACATCAACTGCGTGTCCAACGCATTCCTGCAGAAGTACAATGTCTCCACCATCGAGGAGATCTTCGAGCAGAAGCTGCCCCTGCGCATCGGCTGCTCCGCAAAGGGCTCCATGGATGCTGAGGGCGCTTACCTGCTGCTCGAGTACTTCGGCGTGACCGAGGACGACCTGAAGAGCTGGGGCGGCTCCATCACCAACCAGGGCGGCGATGCCAACGCAGACGCCATCTCGGACGGCCAGATCGACTTCTACATCGACCACACCTCTTCTGCTTCTTCCACCATGGCTCAGATCGCTACCAGCGTGGATGTCACCTTCCTGCAGTGGGGCGATGACCTGTGCAGCTGGTTCGTCAGCGTAAAAGGGCTTCGACCTCATCACCATCCCGGCCAACTCCTTCAAGGGTCAGGACAAGGAGCTGACGCTGCCCGGCACTCCCGACTGCGTCTTCTGCAGAGAGAGCCTGAGCGAGGATGTCGTCTACGCCATCACCAAGAGCCTGAGCGAGAACCGCGACGCTCTGGTGGCCGAGTACAATTCCCTGTCTCCGTGGGAGCCTGAGACCGCTTGGGAAGAGATGAAGCGCGGCGGCTGCCCGCTGCATCCCGGTGCTGAGAAGTACTATAAGGAAGCAGGCTACATGAAGTAAGTTCCGGCTGTGAAAGCTTTCGGCGGAGGCGCTCCGCACGACATCAGATCTATCCTTTGACCGTAGGCAGAGGCCGGACGCTTTGCGGTGTCCGGCCTCCGCTTTCACAAGGGATAATACGGAGGGAAATATGAGCAACGAAAAAGAAACCAAGGTATCGGCTCTCGACGCCAAGGCCAAGGCTCTGGCAAACGAAGAGGACGAAGATACCAAAATCGCCAAGCTGCTGAAGAATATGCCGAAATGGCGCTTCTATTCGCTGGCAGTTCTTACCGTTATCTGGACGGTGTTCCAGCTCTACATCAAGCTGGTCAAGCCCCTTGACCCGTGGTTCCAGCTGCCGCTCCATATGTGCCTTGCACTGGTCGTGGTGTGGCTGTACAATCCGATGGTCGAGAAATCCAAGAGCCACGATAAGCTGTGGTGGATCTATGACATCTTCCTCATCGCGTCCAGCTGCTTCATCTGCTGGTTCTTCCTGAGCCACGCAGAACAGCTCAACTACCGCATCTTCAATGTTGACGTTATGACCACCACCGAGGTCATCGTGGCGGTGCTTCTGGTCATCAATGTCATGGAGGCTGTCCGCCGCGTGGTCAGTATGTCCCTGTTCGGGGTCATCTGCTTCTTCCTTGCTTATGCATGGTTCGGCCAGTATGTCCCCGGCCTGTTCCGCTTCTCCGGCATCAGCTTCCCCAAACTGATGGAAGTCCTGATGTACGGCGAGAATGGCATCTTCGGCTCTCCGCTGGTCACTTCTCTGAGCACCCTGTTCTACTTCCTCGTTTTCGGTACCTTCTTCTCCAACTGCGGCGGCGGCGGTGTCCTGATCGACGGCGGCATGAAGCTCAGCGATAAGACGGTCGGCGGCCCCGCAAAGGCAGCTGTCATCTCTTCCGGCCTGCTGGGCATGGTTTCCGGTTCTGCCATCGCAAATGTTTCCACCACCGGCGTTCTGACCATCCCCCTGATGAAAAAGACCGGTTATGACCCCGAAGAGGCGGCAGCAGTCGAGTCTGTTGCCTCCACCGGCGGCCAGATCATGCCCCCCATCATGGGCGCTGGCGCCTTCATCATGGCCGAGATCATCGGCGTGCAGTATGCGCAGATCGCGGCAGCAGCCGTCCTGCCCGCTGTGGCCTACTTCCTCGCCGTGTTCATCCTTGTCCACATGATCGCAAAGAAGAAGGGTCTGGGCAAAGACTCCGGCGTACATTACGAAGGCAAGCCCATCCTGCCCCGCGTGTACCGTCTGCTGCCCATCATCGTTCTGGTCATCATGATCATCATGGGCTACTCTCTGCCCCGTTCCGCGATCTACTGCACCATCTTCTCCATCGTCATCGCAGCGATCTCTCCTGAGACCCGCATGGGTCCCCGCAAGCTGCTCCAGACCCTGATGGACGGCGTCCGTCAGGCCGCAAACATTGCGATCCCCACCGCTGCCTGCGGCATCATGATCGGCATCGTGGTCAACTCCGGTGTTGCCGTCAAGATCGCAAAGCTCATCGGCACCTCTGGTGAGGGCAGCCTGTTCATCGCACTGCTCATCGCCGCCTGGGCTGCCTGCTGCTGGGCATGGCACTGCCTACCGTGGCCGCCCGATCGCTGTCACTCTGTTCGCATCGGCTATCCAGGGTCTGGGCATCTCCGCTCTGGTCACCAATATGTTCATCTTCTACTTCGGTGTCGTGGCTCAGATCACTCCTCCCGTCTGTCTGGCATCCTTTACTGCGGCAGGCATCGCGGGTGCAAGCGCATGGAAGACCGGCTGGAAGGCATTCTCCTTCGCCATCACCGCTTTCATCGTCCCCTTTGCATTCGTGTATCGTCCCGCTATCCTGCTGGAAGGCACGATGGTGGAGATCATCATTGCATACTGCATCGTCGTTGCATCCACCTATCTGCTGGCCTGCGGCATCGCTGGCTACCTGTTCCGTCCCCTGAAGATGGGAGCGCATCGCCTGCTATATCGTGGCCTTCATCTTCATCCTGCCCAGCTCCATGTCTGATATTATCGGCATTGCTGGATGCGCGCTCATCATGGCTTACTGCTTCATGACGGGCAAGAAGAACGCCAACAAGGCACAGCCTGCCTGATAAGCGGTCCTTCCGAAAACCTTCTTCATAAATCACAGCTCGGGAAGCCCCGCCTCCGGTACCCGGAGGCGGGGCTTTGTTTGTCCTTTGGGGCGGGAAGAAAAGAAAAACGGGCAGTTCGGATGCGAAAGATGACGGAACAGTTGTGTTTGGGGACGATTTGAGGTATTATAAAATAGTTGAAGTGTACCCTCCGGCCGATCGGAGAACGTACCTATAAGAGAACAAAAAGGAAACTGCGGATGAGATCAGCGCGGAAAGAACCGAATCAGAGGGTCTGCAAGGCCAGCCCGGAAAAGACATCCGGGCGTGGCTCTGCGCCCGCGCGCCATGCCGCAAAGCACGCAAAAAAGCGCTCGCTCTTTGGCCGGGCAAAGCAGGAGGACCCCGTCCCGGAGACTGCGGCCCCGGCCCCGCAGCCCGAGGCGGCAGAAGAAGAGCATACCTATACCGCGCCCGCTGCGCCGCCGTCCGCCATCCCGCCGGTGGAGCCTGTCCTGACGCCTCCGGCCCCGCCGAAGTCTGTGAAGCGGAAGCTCAATGTCCTTCAGCCGACCAGTCGGCCCGAGGCAGCTGCGCCCCAGCCGGCGGAGCAGGACGACTCTGCGGCAGCTCTGGATCCCACCGGAGCAGCGGTGCCGGAAGGGGACGAAAGCGCAGAAAAGCCCGCTCCGGCAGAAAAGAAGTCCTCCCGCAGCAAGCGTGGATCCCGCTGTGAGGGATGGGAGTCGGTGCTTACATCGTTCCAGCGTTTCCTCGATACTCTTTCTATCCGGCTCCTGTGCGAAGTCTTTCTGCGGCAGGTGAGGCGGCTGTTCGTCGTGGGCGTCGTGTGTACGCTGATGTTCATGTGCGTGCTGACCACGGTCAAGAGCTTTTCGGCCACTACCACCATGTCGCTGAACTACGAAGAGAGCGTGACCGGCAAGACGCCCAACGGCGCCCGCTTCAGCGAATCGGAATTTTTGACGCAGGAGTATCTTGAGGCTATCTTACAGGCCACCGGCCTGCAGGATGACCTGACCACCAGTGAGCTGGCGGACTGCATCTCCATCTCGCCGACCAACAGTAAGCTCGTGACCGAGGAGGACGACTATTATATCAGCTCGTCCTATCACATCGACCTCAAACTGCCGTGGTCGCTCTGGGGCAAGATCACGGCGCAGGATCTCCTCGACCAGATATGCCGGGTCTACCTCAAGCGCTTTACGGCAGATTACCGCATCAATGCGACCTCGCTGGACATCAGCTTTGATTATGCCGATATGGACTACGAGGAGATCGGCTCCTATTTCCAGATGATGATAGGCCGCATCAACAATTATCTCACGGTGCGCAACGACCAGGCCGGCTCCTATCTGTCCACCAGCGGCCAGAGCTACAACGCCATCAAAAAGCAGGTACAGAATCTGCAGAGCTACACCCTGTCGGAGTACCAGAGCTATATCTGGGAAAACGGCGTGGCTAAGAACAACGCCCGCTGCATCGACGACCTCAACGAGCTGAACCGCACCCTGCGGTGGAGCGAGATGAGCGACTCCCAGAAGAGTGACATCTTTATGACCATCCTGGACAACTACAACAACAAGATGGTCTCCTCGGTGCTCATCCCCACCTACGACAGCGATGGCTCGTTCTATATGTCCCGCACCAAGGTCGGCATCGACGATCTGGCCCTGCGGGCCAATGAGCTGCTCACCTCGGCCGTGGACGCCCAGAAGACCATCACGACCAATAACTCCAAGATCACGGCGCTGGAGCAGCCCACCGGGGCGCGTGAGCTGCAGGTGGCCCAGTCGATGGTGGATACCATCACCCAGCAGCTCGCCAGCATCGTGACCGCAACGCGGGAGCTGGACGCCGACTGCTATGCCCAGCGCATCAGCAGATATCTGGTGTTCAACGGGCCGGAGTCCTCGTTTATCAAACGGTATAACGTCAAGCCCAGCGTGATGCTGGCGGCTGTGATATGCGCCGTGTGGTATCTGGCTGCTGTCGTCAGGATGAGCCGCCGGCGGCAGCGTGAACGCCTGCGGGCAGAGAACGAATGACATCCGTCTTTCTGACAGGATGGAGGAAGAATGAAAAGTTTTGATTTGCTGCGCTACCTCAAAAAGTGGTGGTTCCTCATCATGCTCATCACAGCGGTAGGCTGTCTGGGCGTGTATGAGTTTATTTCGTCGCGGCAGTCGTATACGGCCACAGCCATCATCCAGTACACCAACGCGAATGCAAGTCAGGGCAGGAACGCCGACGGCTCCAGGATAGACCCCACCGAGATCACGTCGGCCTCGGTCATCAACCAGACCATCCAGCAGCTGGGGCTGACAGCCAGCACCGAGAGCATCCGCTCCAAGATCTCCGTCAAAGAGGTCATCCCGGAGGATGAGCAGACCAAAAAGGAGACGGCGCTTGCCGACGGTGAGGAGTATGAATATCACCCCACCATCTATGCCGTTTCGTTCACCGTGGCCAGCAAGGACGCCACCGACTACGCCCGCAATGTGCTGGACGCGGTGCTGACGAACTACTTCAAATATTACAGCGAGACCCATGTGGACTCGGAGCTGTTCCCCAACAACGCCAGCAATGTCTCGGTGGCGAACTACGAGTACATCGACTGCGTGGAGATCCTGCGCAATAACGCCAACGAGAGCGTGGCCTACCTTCGGAAGAAGGCCGACGAAAAATACGGCTTTTACAGCGTGAGATCGGGATACTCGTTCTCGGACCTCGTGTCGGAGTACGAGTATCTGACCCAGAATACCCTGAACGACCTCTACGCCTATATCGTCAACCATAAGCTGGTGCGGGACCATATGCTTCTGGTCAACACGAAGAAGAACATCGTGATGCGCTACCAGCTCCAGATCGACAGCCTGAACGGAAATATCGCGGAGGCCAAGAGCATCATCGACCAGTTCGGCGATAAGACGCTGGACGGTGCGGCAGTCTACTCCGGTGACCGGAATGCTGACGGCGGCGAGACCCAGATCGTCAGTGACGTGGTGCGGGACTCGAGTGTCCAGCCCTCCGGCAATGTCACCACCACCTACGATAAGCTCATCCAGAACTATGCCGACCTCCACGCCAGGCTCATCGACGCCACCATTGTGCAGGGGCAGGCGCAGGAGATCCTGGACATTTACGCCGATGTGACCCAGGACACCGACCCCCGCAGTGCCGAGGCACAGTGGGCCAGCGCCCGCATCGACGAGCTGGTGCAGAAGTTCACGAGCCTGTATGACCTCGCACTCATGACCATCGACGAGTTCAATCAGGTCAACGGTGCGGACAACATCGAGATGAAGAACAGCATCGTTGTCACCGAGAAGCTCAACCTGAAGCTCTATGTGGCCCTGTCGGTGGTGCTCTTCCTCTTTGTGGGATGCTTCTGCGCCATCTTCCTGGGCCGTCTGGGCGACTTTGTGGATTACTACCTCTATGTGGACAAGAAGAGCGGCCTGCCCAACCGCGAGCGCTGTGATGCCGCTATCGACCACTACAGCACGACACGGCTGAAGGGCCAGTTCACCATCATCTGCATCCAGCTGGATTTTTCGGCCATGAGCCGGAACGATGGCGACAAGGCGCTGCGCCTACTGGGTGACCAGCTGCAGTATGTGTTCCGCACGCTGGGCTTTGTCGGCTACAATGGAGCAGGCCGCTTTATCGTCCTGCTGGAAAACTGCAGCTTCGATTTGGCGAAAAACTGCGTCAACCGGCTGGGCAGTCTGCTGGCCAAGACCGAGTTCGCCCGGTTCGGCCCCTGCATCTTTGTGGGCGTCGCCAACTCGACCAAGGATAACGCCTATGAGGTCCGCGCTCTGCTGCGGCTGTCCATCCGCCGCTGTGCAGACGCAAAAGCCCGTCAGGATGCCGAAAACGCGAAGAATGCGGCTGTCTCGCCGCTTGTGTCCAAAAGCTGAGAGTGAACTATGATAAAAAAGATACTGCATTTTCTGGCACGGCTGCTGCTCCTGTTGCTGCTGACGGCCCTCGTTCTGGGCGGCATCCTGCTGTATAACCTCCAGATGAACAAGAGCTTCATCACGACCTTTTATACCGTCACGGTGGATAAGCCGGTGGAAGACCTGCGCATCGTGCTGCTTTCCGACCTGCATCTGAGCGAGTACGGCACCGACAACGCCGACCTTGTGCGGAAGGTGCGCAACCTTGCGCCCGACCTCATCGCCGTGGCGGGCGATATGGATATTGACACAGACCCGGACTACAGCCTTGTGCTGAGCCTGATGCGTCAGCTGGTGGACATTGCGCCGGTGTATTATGCCCCCGGCAACCACGAGTGGGCGGCCCGCTACGCCAACGGCTGCGATACCATTTTTGACGACATCGAGGCCACCGGCGTCCACTGGATGAACGGAACGTATGAGGACGCCGTCATCAACGGCAAAAAGCTGCGCATCGGCGGCTTCTTCGAGTGGCCCCGCGCCCAGCTGGAACGGGAAAACTCCCGCGCAGTGGCCGACGCGCTGAATGACGAGACGAATGCGCTGGATGATGTCTGCACCATCCTCATCTGCCACTGCCCGAGGTGCTGGACACCTCGCTGGCCGACGAAAAGTTCGACCTTGTGCTCAGCGGCCACGCCCACGGCGGACAGGTGCGCATCGGCGGGCAGGGCCTGTGGTCTACCAGCCAGGGCTTTCTGCCCAAGTACACCAGCGGCGTCAACCAGATGGGAGAGTCGCAGGTGGTCATCAGCCGCGGCCTCGGCGATTCGGAGCCGTATCCGCGCATCTTCAACCAGCCGGAACTGGTGGTCGTGGATGTGAACTGAGCCGCGGCGAGGAGAATAAGACAGGGAAAGTCAACGAATGGACATTTTTAAGAGCAAACCGCTAAAGCTGGCCAGCGCAGGATTTTATATTCTGCTTATGATCGTGTGCTTCTACTGCGCTTGCTATCAGCTGCCTGTCGGCGTAAAATATGGTATCAACCTGCTGGTAGTCGGCTGGGCCTGCCTCATGTTCTTTATCCACCCGATGTTCAACCGGGCTATCTTCTGCCTGCGCTTCTTTGCACTTTTCTTTTTTCCCTATCTGATGTTCTGGATATGGTCGGTGGCCATCTGGATCACGGAGTTCCAGACCTTCAACTACATCCTGCGCGGCTCATTGAATATTTTTTATATGGCGACGAACATTCTTTTTGCGGCGGCAGCGGTCTATTTATTTGGCGAAGATACGATGCCCCTGACGCTGGCGGGCATGGCGCTGGCAAACGGCCTTGTGGCTCTGCAGGTCGCAGCTCGGGCGGGCATCGGGACGTTTATTTCGGAGTACATTCGTCTGCTCATTACTTTTGCGGACGACACCGGCGGTGCGATGCGCCAGATGGAGCTGCACGATATGGTCTACGGCTGGGGCGTCATGGTCATCTACTACGCCATCCACAAGGAGAAGAACCACAAGACCCAGGCCGTCTGTTTCCTCATCTCGATGCTGTTCTTCACGCTGGGCTTCAAGCGCATCGCCGTCCCGGCGGCGCTCGGTGCGGCGGTGATGTATCATTGCCTCTGCTGGAGGAAGCCAAAACACATCCGGGCGCTGGCAAATATTATGGCGCTGGCGGCAGGCGGATGTATTTTCTTCTACCTCTGGCTGATAAAGTCCGGCATCTTTGTGGAGCTGGCAAATGAACTGGAAATAGACCTGATGTATCGTGATGTGATCTACACTTATTTCAGCGATTTTTTTGAGTTGGCGCCCAGCTATATCGGGAGAGGGATCCGCTTCATTTATACCTATTGTACAGAAGACCCGAGTTACCATCTTGCAACGACGGCACTGCACAATGTGTATATGGAAACTTATATCGAGGTGGGATTCTGGTGCTGGTGGATATGGATACTTTTCGAGCTGTCCTTCCGCATCCACCGGGTGGAGGAGCGGTATACTGAGATACCGGCTTACGCCTTGATGGTGATGAATCTGTATGTGTTCTTCACCTACCTGACGGATAACACTCTGTTTTATTATGCCATCAATGTACTTTATCGGATGGCCATCATGGTATGGTGTCTCGAAGTTTCGGAGAACGGCAATCTGCTGGACTCGGAGACCCAATCTCTGGCGGCGGTCAAGGAAAGCCGCCAGAAGAAGCGGAACAAAAAGAGAGAAGAAGAAAATGTGGAGGGCGATTTCCACATCTGTGTATAAAAGTGAGGAGCGGACGAGATGAAGGTCTTGATGATCAACAAATTCCTTTACCCCAACGGCGGATCCGAGACCTATATGTTCGAGCTGGGAAAGCAGCTGGAACGGATGGGCCATGAGGTGCAGTATTTCGGGATGGAGCATGAGGGCCGGTGTGTGGGCAACCGGGTGGATGCCTATACCGGCAGCATGGATTTCCACGGCGGCAGCAAGCTGGCGAAGCTTACATACCCGCTCAAGACTATCTACTCGTCCGAGGCGCGGCAGAAACTGCGGCTGGTGCTGGACGATTTTCGACCGGATGTTATCCATCTCAACAATTTCAACTATCAGTTGACGCCCAGCATCCTCCTTGAGGCGGACAAATGGCGGAAGGAGAGCGGACACGCCTGCCGTATCCTTTATACTGCCCACGACCATCAGCTTGTCTGCCCGGATCATCTGTGCTATCAGAGCATTGAAGGGCATTCGTGCGAAGAGTGTCTGGGCGGACATTATGTAAACTGCATCAAGCATCGGTGCATTCATGGTTCCCGGGCACGTTCCGTTATCGGCTGTGCAGAGGCAATGTTCTGGAAGTGGAAAAAAGTCTATCGGAAGCTGGATGTTATAATCTGCTGTTCGGCGTTTCTGAAAAAGAAGCTGGATACAAACCCCGACCTGCGGGGAAGGACGGTGGCGATGCACAACTTTATTTCCACAAAGAAAGCCCCGGCTGTGGAAAAACAGGACTATGTGCTCTACTTTGGCCGTTTTCCAAGGAAAGGGCGTTGGAACCTTTGTGGAAGCCTGCAAGGCTCTGCCGGACATCCCCTTTGTGGCGGCGGGCAGCGGCCCGCTGGAAGGGGAGATGGCCGGGATCCCGAACCTGAAAAATGTGGGCTTTCAGTCAGGTGAGGAGCTGCAGCGTCTTATTGCCGGGGCGCGGCTGAGCCTCTGCCCTTCGGAATGCTACGACAACTGCCCCTTTTCGGTGATGGAGTCGCTGATGTACGGCACGCCGGTGCTGGGCGCAGACATCGGCGGCATCCCGGAGCTCATCGACGCGGGCGTGAACGGCGAGCTGTTCGAGAGCGGGAATGCGGACGCGCTGACAGAGAAGATACGCGCCCTCTGGGATGACCACGCCCGGCTGGACGCTTATACCAGAGCCTGCGGGACGACCCGCTTTGACACTGTGGAAGAATATGCGGAAAAACTGATGCCCCTGTACCAGAGATAAAAACGGAGGAGAAGGATTCATGGCAACCAAGAAACTGAACGGGACCGTTATCGTCACCTACCGCTGCAACGCGCGCTGCACCATGTGCAACCGCTATAAGGCACCCTCGAAGCCCGAGGAAGAGATCAGCCTCGAGACCATCCGCAAGCTGCCGCCCATGTATTTTACCAACATCACCGGCGGCGAGCCCTTTATCCGCACGGATCTGAAGGACATCGTGCGGGAGCTGCGGAAGAAGTCGGACCGCATCGTCATCTCCACCAACGGCTTCTTCACCGACCGTATCCTCGACCTGTGCAGGGAGTTCCCCGACATCGGCATCCGTATCTCCATCGAGGGCCTCGAGCGGACCAACAACGAGATACGCGGCCTCGCCGACGGCTACAACCGCGGCTACACCACCCTGAAAAAACTCCGGGAGATGGGCATGAAGGATGTGGGCTTCGGCATGACCGTGCAGGACAAGAATGCCCCCGACCTCGTCCCCCTCTATCGCCTGTCGGATGAGATGGGGATGGAATTCGCCACCGCCACCCTGCACAACAGCTTCTACTTCGTGGAGGCCAAGAACATCATCCACGACCGCCCCATGGTGGCGAAGAACTTTGAGGCCCTCATCAACGAGCTGCTGCGGAGCAATTCGCCCAAAAAGTGGTTCCGCGCCTACTTCAACCATGGCCTCATCAACTACCTCTACGGCCAGAAGCGCCTGCTGCCCTGTGATATGAGCTTCGATACCTTCTTCATCGACCCCTACGGCGACGTCATGCCCTGCAACGGCACCAAGGATAAAGAGGTGATGGGCAACCTGAACACCCAGAGCTGGGACGCGCTGTGGAGCAGCCCCGAGGCAGAGGCCGTCCGCGCCAAGGTGCGCCACTGCGACCGCGACTGCTGGATGATCGGCTCCGTCTCGCCAGCCATGCACAAATATATCTGGAAGCCGGGCTTCTGGGTGCTGACCCATAAGTTCAAGGCGCTGTTCACCAAGACTCCTTACAGGATGTATGAGCTGAAAGTCTGCCGCGACTACCGGGACGGCAGGGTGTCGAAGGAAGAGCTGGACCGCTGCTCCACCTGCGACCTCAACTGCGTGGTCAACAACGGCCTGAGCGCCGCGTCGCAGGAGCAACTGCGCCATAAGTCCGGCGAGGAGATCGTGGACGCCGATATTGCCGACCAGCTCAGACAGTGAGGATGCCGCTATGAAAATACTCATCGTTCGCCCCTGGCCCAGCGTGCTGGACGTGACCAAGAACACCTACAATATTCAGGAAGTGGGACTTGCGAAGGCGCTGGTGAAGCGCGGCCATCCCACCGACATCCTGTTCTGGACGGACGGCGACGAGATGACCGTAAAGGTCGAGGTGGAGGGTGCAAAGCCCATCCATGTCTTCTACCGCCACGGGAAAGCCCTGCTCAAAAACGTCTGGTTCAAAGGGCAGGAGAAGCTCTTTGCCCGGTATGATGTGCTGCAGACCGCCGAGTATAACCAGCTGTTCTCGTGGCATCTGGCGGGGAAATACCCCGAAAAGACGGTGGTCTACCACGGCCCCTACTACTCGCCCTTCAACAAGAACTATAACCGGATGTGCAAAGTGTTCGACGCCCTCTTCGTGGGGCGCTACCGCCGCCGCGGCACCCGTTTTCTGACCAAGAGCGAGCTGGCCCGGAAATTCCTGCTGGAAAAGCGTCTCTCGCCGGAGCAGGTGACGACGGTGGGCGTCGGCATCGACGGGGAGCTCCTGCGTGACCGCCCGGACGCCGGGCAGACGGAACTCGAGCAGAAGATGCGGGCGCAGAAAACGGGCCTGAAGCTGCTCTATATCGGCCGCATCGAGCCCCGGCGGGACCCCTTCTTCCTGCTGGATGTGCTGGCCGAAGTGCGGAAAAGCGACCCGGACGCCTGCCTTTACATCATCGGCGGCGGCGACGCGGAGTATCTGGACAGCGTGAAAGCGGCCATCGGGGAAAAGGGGCTGGAACGCTGCGTCTTCTGGCAGAAAAAAGCCCCCCAGTATCAGATGAAGGGGGTCTACCAGCAGGCGGATCTTTCCTGCTGCCGACGGAGTACGAAATTTTCGGCATGGTGCTGCTGGAGGCGATGTTCTTCCGCCGGGTGGTGCTGACCACCCCCAACGGCGGTGCGGATATGCTGCTGCGCAGCGGGGAGAACGGCCTTGTGCTGGAAAAATCGGACCCGGCCCGCTGGGCGAAAGCCCTGCTGGACACTGCCGCCGACCCGGAAAAGAAGGCCCGGATGGAGCAGGTGGCCTATGAGACGGTCATCCATGAGAACACATGGGACGCCCTCGCCGACCGCTTCCTTGCAGTCTATGAAAAGAGATAAGGAGTCCGTTATGCCCGCTGTTTCGGTCATCGTTCCGGTTTATAACATCAAAACGCTGCTGCCCCGCTGCGTGGCGTCTTTGCGGGCGCAGACCTGGCAGGACTTCGAGGTCTGGCTGCGCGGCGGGCGTGACCGCCGGATGCAGAAAAATTCGCGCTGAAGAGAAAAGCGCCTGCTGCGAATGCAGCAGGCGCTTTTTTGAATGCCATTATTTTTTCTCGTAGAGCGCGAGCGTTTCCTCCACGATGCGCTCCCACGGGAAGCGGGTGCAGACGTACTCGGCGGCGAGCCACTTGAACATCCGGACGGTGTTGGGGTGGCTGAGGGCGTAGGTGAGCTTCTGGGCCAGGTCGTCCACATCGCTTTGCGAAAGGAGATGCCGTTGTCGTGGATGACGTTGGTGCATTCCTCGATGTCGGAGGTGATGACGCAGTTGCCGTAGCTCATGGCTTCCAGTAGGCAGAGGGGCATCCCCTCGAGGTCGCTGGGCAGGACGAAGAGGCAGGCGTTGCTGTAGAGCTCTTCCCGCAGCGCACCGTCTACAAAGCCGGTGAAGATGACTCGTTCGTCGCCGCCGGCCTGCTCTTTCAGCTTGTCCATGTACCACTGGGTATCGGAGGAACCGCCCGCGATGACCAGCTTTTTGTCGGTGTCAAGCTTTTTGAAGGCGTCCACCAGATAGTGACAGCCCTTTTCCGGCACCATGCGGCCCAGATAGAGGATGTAGGAGTCCTTTTCGAGGCCGTACTTTTCCCGGATGATGTCGGCGGGGACAGGGGCCGCGGGGTTGACGCCGTTGGGGATATAGTGGGTGGTGCGGCCATAGGTGTCCAGAAAGTATTTCTGGGTGCCGTGGTTGAGCACGATGATCTCATGGGCGTACCGCGCGCCGATCTTTTCACCCATGCGGATGTACCAGGAGCCGAAGGAACCCTTCCACTTGTCCCGCGCCCAGTCCAGACCGTGGATGGTCAGGATGACCCGCTTGCCGGTCAGGCGGGGGATCCAGGAGAACATGGCGGGGCCTTCCGCGTGGATATGGACCACGTCATAGGGGCCGAAAGCCGCCGCAAGGCAGCCGAAGAAGCTGGATGTCACAGCCGCGAGGCCCTTGCGGTCGATGGTGGGCAGATGCCTGAGGCGGATGCCCCGGTACTCGTCCAGATGCTCGGCGTCGTATTCTCTGCCGCTGACGTGATGGCCGGAGCGGTTGTAGCAGGTGACGGCGTGGCCGTGTACGACCATCCGCGCCGCCAGTTCTTCCACCACGACCTCAATGCCGCCTTCCCGTGAGGGAACACGCTTATGCCCTACCATCGCGATCCGCATCGTTGCATCCATTCCTTCTCGTTTTATTTCTGGGTGCGAAAGGTTACTCGGTTCGCCTCCAAATGACATAAAATGACAACCTGATTTAGTATAGTCTCATTGTACACAATGTCGGAAGAAAGGTCAAGATTTGAGCTAAGATTCTTAGCCGCCCGCCAGATAGGAAAAAAACTCCCCTCCGGGAGGAGGGGAGCGGAAAAATCAAGATCAATCGTCGTCGCTGTCGAGCTTGAGCACGGCGGTGAACGCCTCGCTGGGCAGGGAGACGCTGCCCAGCTGGCGCATCTTCTTTTTGCCCTCTTTCTGCTTTTCCAGCAGTTTTTTCTTGCGGGAGATGTCGCCGCCGTAGCACTTGGCCAGCACATCCTTGCGCATGGCCTTGACCGTCTCGCGGGCGATGATCTTGCCGCCGATGGCCGCCTGAACGGGGATCTCGAAGAGGTTGCGCGGGATGTTGTCCCGCAGCTTCTCGCAGATGCGGCGGCCCTTGGCGTAGGCGTTGTCGCGGAAGACGATCATGGACAGAGCGTCCACGGGGTCGCCGTTGAGCAGGAAGTCCAGCTTGACGAGGTCGCTCTCGCGGTACTCCTTGAACTCGTAGTCGTAGCTGGCGTAGCCGCGGCTCCGGCTCTTGATGGCGTCGAAGAAGTCGTAGACGATCTCACCCAGCGGCAGGGCGTAGTGCAGGTCCACACGCACGTCGTCCATATACTTCATGTCGATGAGGACGCCGCGCTTGTTCTGGCACAGGTCCATCAGGCTGCCGACGTATTCGTTGGGGGTGTAGAGGTGGACGTCCACGAAGGGCTCCTCCTGCTTGACGATGTTGGAGGGGTCGGGGTAGCTGGACGGGTTGTCGATCATCTCCACGGTGCCGTCGGTCAGGGTCAGACGATAGCGGACGCTGGGCGTGGTGGTGATGAGGTCGAGGTCGAACTCGCGCTCCAGACGCTCGGTGATGATCTCCATGTGGAGCAGACCAAGGAAGCCGCAGCGGAAGCCGAAGCCCAGCGCGGCACTGGTTTCCAGCTCAAAGGTCAGGGAGGCGTCGTTGAGCTGCAGCTTTTCCAGCGCGTCCTTCAAATCGGGGTACTTTGCGCCGTCGGCGGGGTAGATGCCGCAGAAGACCATGGGCTTGACCTGACGGTAGCCGGGCAGAGCCTCGGGGGTGGGGTTATTCGCCAGGGTGACGGTGTCGCCGACGCGGGTGTCCTGCACGGTCTTGATGCTGGCGGTCAGGTAGCCGACCTCACCGGCCTGCAGCTGGTCGCAGGGGGTCAGGCTGGTAGCGCCCATGTGGCCCACTTCCACCAGCGTGAACTGTGCGCCGGTGGCCATCAGGCGGATGGTGTCGCCGGGCTTGACCGTACCTTCAAAGACGCGGATATAGACGATGACGCCCTTGTAGCTGTCGTAGATGCTGTCGAAGATGAGGGCCTTGGGGAGCGTCCGGGTCGCCGGTGGGGGGGGGCATGTCGCTGACCACACGCTCCAGCACCTGGTCGATGTTCAGGCCGGTCTTGGCCGAGACGCGGGGCGCGTCGAGGCAGGGCAGGCCGATGACGTCCTCCACTTCCTGCGCCACCTCGTCCGGGTGGGCAGAGGGCAGGTCGATCTTGTTCAGGATAGGCACCAGCTCGAGGTCGTGTTCCAGCGCCATATAGGTATTGGCGAGGGTCTGGGCCTCCACACCACGGTGGCGTCCACTACGAGGATAGCGCCCTCGCAGGCGGCGAGGCTGCGGCTGACTTCGTAAGCGAAGTCCACATGGCCAGGGTGTCGATGAGGTTGAACTCGTACACCTTGCCGTCCTTGGCGGTGTAGTTCATGGTGACGGCGCGGGCCTTGATGGTGATGCCGCGTTCCCGCTCGATGTCCATGCTGTCGAGGATCTGGTCCTCCATCGTCCGCTCGTCCACGCTCTTGGTCAGCTCGAGGATGCGGTCGGAGGGTGGATTTGCCATGGTCGATGTGCGCGATGATGCAGAAGTTGCGGATGTTGTCTCTTGCCATGTAGTTCCTCCGAAATTTATAGGATCCAGTCCTCGACGGCCTTGATGCCGCCGTTTTCCAGGTAAACGCGGGGTACCCGGCGGGAAACGCCGCAGAGCACCTCGTAAGAAATGGTATCGGTCTTGTGGGCGATGGTCTCGGCGCTGTCGCTCACTTCGCCGCCCCACAGGATGGCTTCGTCCCTTCCTGCACGTCGGGCAGAGCCGAGGACATCCACCATGATCTGGTCCATGCAGACCCGGCCCAGAACAGGGCAGGGCATGCCCTTTATCTCCACGATGCCCTTGCCGCAGCTCAAAAGGCGGGGGTAGCCGTCGGCGTAACCGGCACAGAGGGTGGCGACCTTGGTGGGCTTTTCCGCGGTGAAGCGGCGTCCGTAACTGGCCGACTGGCCGGGCAGCATCTCCTTGACCATGCTGACGATGGTCTTGAGCTTCATCACCGGGCGGAAGATGCCGAAGCGGACTTCATCGCTGGGGTCGAAGCCGTAGAGGACGATGCCGGGGCGTGCCATGCAGTGGGTGCGGGGCAGTCCGGCGGGCCAGTCGGGGTGGAGCATCACCCGGCGGAGTTGTCGCAGTGGACGACGGCAGGCTCAAAACCGGCCTCAGCAAGGCCCCGACAGGCCCGGACGAAGAGCTCGTGCTGCTGGCGGGTATAAGCCACGCTGTCGGCGCTGTCGTCGTCAGCCACAGCGAAGTGCTGGAACAGGCCGGTCACGTCCAGTCCCGGCAGGCGGCAGGCATCCAGCATCCGGCCAGCGCCGCGTCAAAGTCGGTGCGGAGCGCAAAACCGATGCGGCCCATGCCGGTGTCGGCTTTGAGGTGGACTTTGACTTTTCCGCCGGCAGTGCAGGCGGCCTCGCTGAGGGCCCTGGCCTGGGGCAGGGAGTAGCAGGCGGCGGTGATGTCCTCCTGGATGAGGACGGGCGCACGGCCCGGCTCCACATGGCCCAGAATGAGGATGGGCAGCGTCAGCCCGGCTTTGCGCAGCTGACGGGCTTCCGCCAGACAGCTCACAGCCAGCCATGCGGCCCCCTCTTCGGCAAAGACCTTGGCGCACTCTACGGCACCGTGGCCGTAGCTGTCGGCTGACGACAGCGCACAGAGGCATCTCCCCGGCCCGGGCCTTCACGGCACGGAAATTGTGGCGCAGGGCGTCAAGGTCTATCTCGGCCCAGACGTGTTTTTCAAATGCGGGCATCTGCATGGGCTGTGTCCTCCTTTTTTGATGTACGGGCCGGGTGCAAAGGACGCCAGCCGTCGATGCCGCTCTCCTGCAGAGCGTGAAGGGTCTTCTGCCGGAAAGCTCGGTCGGTGCGGCACCGCTCCCGGACAAAGTTTTCGTGTCCTCCGGGTGGTCACGCCGTCGGCCGGGCAGCGGCTCTTGACGATGGGAAAACCTTCTTCCTTCACCGCACAGCGCACCTCCTGCTCTGTGGCGAGCAGGAGAGGCCGGATGAGGTCAGCCCCGGTCGGACAGCTCTGTCACCGGCGAGAAGCAGCCGATGCGGCCCTCCCGCCAGAGGTTCATGTAAAACGTCTCGATGGCGTCGTCAGATGATGCCCCAGCGCCACCTTGTTGCAGTCCAGCTCTTCGGCAGCGGCGTGGAGCGCGCCCAGCGCATCTTGGCGCAGAGGGCAGGGATTCTTCTCGTTCCGGTAGTCGAAGACGATGGGGCCGATAAGGGTGCGGCGCACCTCGTAAGGCACATCGTACCGCCGGAACAGCGCTTCCAGCGCGGAGTAATCCACCGGCTTGCCGCCAAACTGGGGGTCGAGGGTGACGGCCACGACTTCGAACGGGAAGCCGAGGTACTGCCGCAGCCGCGCGAGACCGATGGTCAAAGCTACGCTGTCCTTGCCGCCCGAAACGCCCACCAGAACGCGGTCGCCGGGGGCCAGCATCTCGTACTGCTGGACGGCTTTGCGCATCAGGCCGCAGAGCCGCTGCATCGCTTTCGTGTCGCTCATGACAGGCTCACGCTCTCCACGAGGTTGACGATGTCGCTGATGGAGGCCAGCTTGGTCAGGCCGGAGACATAGATGACGTCGCCGCTGTCGTACTCGATGGTGGCCAGCACGGCGTAGTAAGCCTGAAGATCACAGCGCACGGCGGTGACGGCGGCACCGTCGATGTTCAGATCGACTTTCCGGGGGCTGATGACGCCGTAAGCCTGCTGGAGCTCTTTTTCCGACTGGCCGATGAAGTCCTCATAGGTGTCTTTCGTGCCTTTCTGGAAGAGCACGACCTGATAGTTGGCGTCGTCGCTGCTCTGGGCAGAGGCCAGTTCCAACGCACGGCCAAGGGTGGCGTCCTCGGTCATCTCGCACACCGGCCAGACGGCGGACTCGTAGTAGACGGAAATGCCGTTCTCGGCGGTGTAGCGGGTGTCGGGCGAAGCGGGGGTGCGGCGGTTGACCACGAGGGTCAGTACAAAATAGGCCAGTGCGCCCAGCAGGACGATGATGCCCATGGCCAGCAGCAGGCGGGAAGAGCGCTGCTGCGCGGTGTCGCGCTGGTGGATGTCTTTCGGCATGAAGGAAAGTCCTCCTTATAAATGTAAGGCTCAGCCCCGGGGTGGGGCTGCATCTTTATTAGTATAACATACTCGGGACTGAAATTGTAGCGCTCTGCCGCAAAAACAGAAACGAAAATGCGATTTGAGAAAACACGAGATTTCAAGAAAACAAGAGAAACGAGAGATTCAAAACTGAGCCGAAAAATCGAAAATGATGTTGACAGGGCGTTCTTGTGATGTATACTGACACTCGCGCCCCAAAGGTGCATGAACCGTTGAAACACTTATCAGGAGGAAATAGATAGGCACTACTCTCGTCAAGCCCGCTGAAGTCGAGGCGCAAGTGGTATCTGCTCGACGCTGCCGGCAAGAGCCGGGCCACGTCGCTGCTGAGGCTGCTGTTCTGCTGCGCGGCAAGCAGAAGGTCGATTATACCCCCAATGTTGACTGCGGCGATTTCGTCGTCGTCATCAACTGCGACAAGGCTGTTCTGACCGGCAAGAAGGCCGAGCAGAAGTTCCACATCACCCACAGCAAGTTCATCGGCGGCCTGAAGAAGATCCAGTACAGCAAGCTGATGGCTGAGAACAGCGACCTGGCTATGACCTACGCTGTCAAGGGCATGATCCCTTCCAACACCATCGGTGCTAAGGCTCTGACCCGCCTGCACTGCTACCAGGGTGCCGAGCACGCTCACGCAGCTCAGAAGCCCGAGAAGATCGAGTTCTAAGAAGGAGGCAATCGAACATGTACGAAACCAAACCTTATTTCTACGGCACTGGTCGTCGTAAAGTATTCCGTTGCCCGCGTGCGCGTCTACCAGGGCACTGGCAAGGTCACCATCAACGACCGTGACATCGACAACTACTTCGGTCTGGAGACCCTGAAGCTGATCGTCCGCTCTCCGCTGGTCCTGCTGGGCCTCGAGGGCAAGTATGACGTCGTCGTCCGCGTTTCCGGCGGCGGTGTTTCCGGTCAAGCTGGCGCTATCCGCCACGGCCTGAGCCGCGCCCTGCTGCAGCAGAGCGATGAGAACCGCGCTGTTCTGAAGAAGGCTGGCTTCTTGACCCGCGATCCTCGTATGAAGGAGCGCAAAAGTACGGTCGAAGGCTGCGTCGTGCTCCCCAGTTCAGCAAGCGCTGATTTTACCGTATTACGGCTTTTACGGCTCTGCTTCGGCAGAGCCGTTTTGTTAGCAGGAGTTTCCCAGCGGACTGGGGAGCACGACTGCGCATATCAACAGTTGCCCCGGAGGCGAGCCGGATGCGCATTCGAATAATTGCTCAAGCATCGCGTGGGCGGCGGAGCCGCCAGCGATCTCAGTTCAGCAAGTGCAGCGACGACCGCCGCCAGCGGCGGAAACAGGAGGAGCTGTTGGGGCCGCAACCAGCAGGATATGAGGCCCGCCAAAGGGCCGAAATAGACGCTGGGAGCCACAACCAGGGAAGTTGGCCGTACGATGCCGCTTCAGTAGGGCGATTATGTCCTAAGCATAAACTTTTATCCAGACAGCTTGACTTTTCCCCATCGGCATATAATAAAGATAGCCAAAGGAAGCTGGCTGGAGGCTCATATTGCTCACAAAACCAGACCCCCTCGGAGGCCTCCGAGGGGTTCTTTTCTTACTTGCCCTTGCGGTAACTGTCAAGCCACTTGCAGATGTAGTACGAGACTACATTTGCTCCGACAGTTACGAGGAAGCTGTTGAACAGAGAACTCATGTTGCTCACCTCATCCCTGTTGCCAGAGTAGAGAAGGGCAGCGAGATAAATTATAACATAGGATGAAGGTAGAAGCAAACTTTGTCGAGTGGTCGGAGAACAGAAAACTGAACTTCCTTCATCTCCCTCTTGACAAAAACTGAAAAAGAGACTATTATATCAGCTAGACAGACAATGGAGCCTGGGGTGTGTTTACCCTAGGCTTTTTTCTTTGGAATGTCTTGGGAAATGCATCGCTGCGGGCCGATAGAGGGGGTCCGCAGCGGAAAATTGGGATGCGGGCTGCGGCAGAATGGTGTCTGCCGGGCCGCAAAGAAAAAGGAGAAGGTATCATGAACGAGAATGTTGACAGTATGATGATTCGTCTGGTCGGCCTTGCACTGGCTGTCCTGATGATGGCTGGCATGACCATCTACACGGACCTTTTCAAAAAGACATCCGACATGGATGCCCGCGCCGCTGTCATCAGCGTGCAGGACGGCCATGTGGCCGCAGAGGATGTCCAGTGGAACGCCTGAGATAAACTTTTCTTCAAACACAACACAGCGCCCCGGAGCAGACTGCTCCGGGCGCTGTTCGATTAACGTTTATCGCTTCTGCTGCTTCAGGCGGGTCATGAAGTCGTCGGCCTCGATGGCCTCAGGGGTGAAGCTGTTGTTGTTCCACCAGCTGGCGAGGGCGGCGGCAACGGTCAAGCCGCTGGAAATGAGCTGTTCCAGCTGGGCGCTCTCGATGGGCAGCATGGGCTTGCCCACGGCGCTGAGCACCTGATTGGTCAGGGCCAGCGCCAGCGCAGCTGTGCGGGACAGGGTGGATGCGGAAATCTTGTGATGGGTCATAGTCAGTACCTCTCTTTCTGTTTCAAGATATGTGTTCGGTGTGGTTCAGGTCTCCTGCAGCACGACGGTGCCGGAGAAGATGAGGGTGGTGTCGTCGCCATAATAGGCGCTGCCGTGGGCGATGTCGATGCAGTCGTTTGCTGTGACCCAGGAGGGCTGGACAGAGGGCGGGTAGAAGTTGTTGGAGGCGGCGAAATAGAGCTGGTATTCGACGCCCTTTTCCAGCGCGATGCTGCCCATGTCCAGCACCACATCGTTGTAGCCGCGGACAATGTCGATGAACTTGTCTGCCAGGGCGGTCGTGGAGCCGTACTTGCGCAGGATGGTGCGCATCGTGCCCGGCACATAGCCCTTGACGCGGAATTCCAGCGAGCGGAGCAGCAGGCCCGCTTTCTTGGCCGTCAGCGGCATAAAGAACTCGGACTTGGCGGGATAAGTGTCCCACGCGGGGATGTCGCCGCTGTCGGTGTGGGCCGTCTCGATGCGGTAGACGGCGGGCGTCACCGTGACGGTACAGCTGTCGCTCTTGCTGTCGGAGGTGGCAGTGACGACGGCAGAACCCTTCTTGAGGGCAGTGACGCGGCCCGCATCCACCGAGACGATGTCCGTCGGAGAAACGCTCCACAATACCGTCTGGTCGGTGGCATCCGGGGGCGCGATGGAGGCGCTGAGGTCGGCAGTGCTGCCCCGGCTCAGCTCCAGCGTGTGCTGGCTCAGAGTCACCTTCTCCACCGGGATGATGTCCGGGTCGGGCAGGGGAGTGGGCGGCGTGGTGTCCCACAGTTTTTTAAGGGCTTCGAGGTCATCTCTGGCGCTGCTGTCGGTGTAGCTGGCAGAACCCAGCAGCTTGAGCAGAAGAGCTTTTTCTTCGCTGCCCAGCCCGCTGAGGCTGTCGGTGCTGATGGTGTCCGCGGTCAGTGCGCCGGTGGAGGCATCGACATTCACCACCCGCACCAGCTGGCCGGCTTTCGGCGAGACAGGGCGGGGCAAGGCCGACATCCAGTGCGTTCAGCCGGACGGTACCGCCTTTGCCGTTGACGCTCAGCACAGCGCCCTCCGAGGGCATAGGCGGCGGCACGGTCAGCAGCAGCTCCGGCCTGCTCGGCATAGCCGGAAGCCAGGGTGGCGCTGGCAGCGGTCTGCTGGGCAGAAGAAGCGGCCTTGCTGGCGCTCTGCTTGGCGTTCGCCTCGCCGGAGGCGCGCGTTTGGCGGCCTCTGCGGCGGCGTTGGCGCTGGTCATCACCCGGGCGATGAACTGCTCGTAGACCGAGGGGGTCAGCTCTTCGCCCGCGCCCTCGGTGGGGAGGATGCCGTGGACGTCGTACTGTCCGGGCCGGGTGTAGGCGGTGTAGCCATTGCCGTTGGCAGCGGCCAGCATCCACTCACCGCTGGCCCAGCCGGTAAAGCTCCGGCCCACGCTGACACAGCCTGTTTCGTCCAGCGCCAGCGGCTCGGCCAGCGTGCCGTCCGTGTGCCGGATGTGGAGGGTGACGACACACCCGTTCCACTGCTCCGGCAGGCTGAATTCCAGCCGGTCCACACCCTCGGCTTTCTGTGCGCCCAGATGCAGCCGGTGGGGCTGGGCGAGGAATTCCGTGCCGCCGAAGTCCGGGCTGTGATGTTGATCTGCATGGTAAAAACTCCTTTCATTTGGTTTGGCGTTTGCATCTGGCCCGATTGTAGCGCAGAACGGCAGTGGGCGGAAGTACATACTTTTTTATTGAGAATTTGGCGGGTTAGGCATTTTGCCAAACGGACTTTTTCGGAGAGAAATTGACCCCTGATTTTCTCTTGAAAACTGTCAGAAAACAGTCCGTGATTTGTGTCGAAAATAAGCTTATTATGGCCGGTTTGACGCCGCAAAGCGGGCTGGAGATACTGCAAAAAACACCCCGGAAATGCCAACTTAAATGTTAAAAATATATGAACAAGTATGACTTTATTTTTGCGAAAAAATCGGAGAGAAATCATTGAATTTCATGAAATCGAGAGTAAACTATGTACAGAATGCACAAAAAACTATGTGAAGGAATTGACGAACGCCTGACCTTCGATTTGACAAAACGGCCTCAGTCTGCTAAAATAACGTCCGCTCAACACACGTTGCAGCGCATAAAATTCATCACGGTGAAGTGAAAAGCCGCTTTTGCGGCGCCCGCTGTGGGCATTTACGCACAGTCGACGGGCCTTGAGATACAGGCCCGCTGTCCATTCAAAATCTGAAAGAGAGGAGTTGTCTCGTATCGCTTCCGTCAAATTTAAGAAAGCATTGCCCGGCTGCACCCGTGCAGCCTCATCCCGTGTGCTGGCGTTCTGCGTCATGGCTGCGTGTCTCGTGTTCACGCTGGCTGTGACCGCCGCGAATCTGCGGCTGACCTACGTCACAGACTCCCACGGTGCGCGGCAGGTGGTCCTCACTTCCGAGAGCGACCCTGCCAGCGTTATGAGCCTTTCCGGCATCGAGGCCGAGGAGGGAGACGAAGTCTATTACACTGCCTTTGCCGGCAGTCTGGCATCCCTGAACATCGAGCGCGCCTTCAGCGTCACCATTGAGGCTGACGGCCAGGAGTACCCCGTCAAGATGGTGGTGGGTACCGTCGCCGATGCTCTGGAACGTGCCGGCATCACTCTGGAGGGGGACGACTACACCGAACCCGCCCTCAGCGCGATGGTCACGGCTGGCAGCAAGATCGAAGTCCACCGCGTCGAGTATCAGGACAAGGTGGAGACGCAGGCTGTCCCCTACGACACGGGTACGTCTACACCAGCCTCTACTTCCGCAACACCAACCGTGCCACCACCCTGCAGCATGGCTCGAGGGCCAGCAGACCGTCACCACCCGGGGCGCTGGGTGGACGGCGAGCTGGAAAACAGCGTCGTCACCGATGTGACCACCACCGTGGAGCCTACCGACCATGTGGTCAAGACCTATGGCGCCGGTGCGCCCGTCTCGCCCCTGACCGGCCCGGACGGCACCACCAACGCCCCCGCCAGCTACCGCAAGGTCCTTACCGGCAAGGCCACCGGCTATTATTCCAAGTCGGGCAAGGGCTCTTCCGGTCTGGGTCTGGGTTACGGCACCGTGGCCGTTGACCCCGATGTCATCCCCTACGGAACCCTGCTGTATATCACCTCCACCGACGGCAGCTTCGTCTATGGCTACGCGGTAGCCACCGACACCGGCATCGCCGTGCAGGATGGCCGCATCCTCGTGGACCTGTTCTATGAGACCTATGCGGAGTCTGTAATCAACGGCGCCATCAACGTCAACGTCTACGTCGTGGGCTGATGCGCCTTTGAAAAACTGAAGTAAAATAGTGGAAAAACATCCGCTCTGATTTTTTGCCAAATGTGCAAAATTCGGGGCGGATGTTTCTTTTTTGTCTTTATTCTGTTAAGTCTGCCGATATTTCTTGTCTGAAATTGGAGATGTTGTATATATAAGAAAAATATCAACGAAAAGATTATGGTATATTCTACAAGAAAACCCTTGAAAAATCCGACGAAATTCTTTAATATAAAAGAGTAAAAGGCACAGGACTGCCCATGGGGCCTGTGCGGGGAGGAGCTGTTTATGAAACCGACTGAGGAAAAGACCCGCAGCAATCCATCGGACCTTCCGGTGTATTTGTTCAAGCAGGGCAATAACTGTGAAGCGTACCGCTATTTTGGCGCACACATCGAGCGGCGGGCCGGGGAGACGGGCGTGGTGTTCCGCGTCTGGGCACCGCACGCGACGGCCATCAGCGTAGTAGGCGATTTCAATAGCTGGAAACCGGGCAGCCACCCGATGCGCAAGGTGGACAATGACTCCGTGTGGGAGCTGTTCATCCCGGGCATGAAGGAATACGACGTTTACAAATATTGCGTGACCACCCGGGCGGGCGACCTTGTCTACAAGGCTGACCCCTATGCGTTCCACGCAGAGACCCGCCCCTCGAACGGCAGCAAGGTCTACGATTTGAACGGCTTTGTCTGGCACGACGAGGCGTGGCAGAACGCCCAGAAGAAGGCCGATGTCATCAACGGACCCATGAACATTTACGAGATGCACGCCGGCAGCTGGAAGCAGAAGAGGGCGGCCTGCCCTACAATTACTGAGCTGGCCGACGAGCTCATCCCGTACATCACCGAGATGGGCTACACCCACGTGGAGCTGCTGCCCGTCATGGAGTACCCCTTCGATGGCAGCTGGGGCTATCAGGTGACGGGCTATTTCGCCCCCACCAGCCGCTACGGCACCCCGAAGGACCTGATGGCTTTCGTGGACAAGATGCATGAGGCGGGCATCGGCGTCATCATGGACTGGGTGCCGGCTCACTTCCCGAAAGACCAGTTCGGCCTGTACAACTTCGATGGCGAAGCCTGCTACGAGGACCCGAACCCCAAGCGCGGCGAGCACAAAGAGTGGGGCACCATGGTGTTCGACTTTGGCCGCAGCGAGGTGCAGAGCTTCCTGATCTCCAGCGCGCTCTACTGGCTGGAGCAGTACCACATCGACGGCCTGCGCGTGGACGCTGTGGCCTCCATGCTCTATCTGGACTACAACCGCAAGCAGGGCGAGTGGGAGCCCAACAAGGACGGCGGCAAGGAGAACCTTGAGGCCGTGGCCTTCCTGCGCAAGCTCAACGATACAGTTCTGGGCCGTCACCCCCACAAGTACATGATCGCAGAGGAGTCCACCGCGTGGCCAATGGTCACGAAACCCGCTTCCGACGGCGGCCTGGGCTTCAATTTCAAGTGGAACATGGGCTGGATGAACGATATGCTCAGCTACATGAAGACGGACCCGCTTTTCCGTTCGGGCAACCACAACAAGGTCACGTTCAGCTTCTTCTACGCCTTCAGCGAGAACTTCGTGCTGCCCATCAGCCACGACGAAGTCGTCCACGGCAAGGGCAGCCTCATCAACAAGATGCCCGGTGACTATGAGGCCAAGTTTGCAAACCTGCGCACCTTCTTTGGCTACATGATGGCTCACCCCGGCAAGAAGCTGCTGTTCATGGGTCAGGAGTTCGGCCAGTTCACCGAGTGGAACGAGACCAAGTCTCTGGACTGGATGCTGCTGGGCTACGACAAGCACACCGAGCTGCAGACCTACGTCAAGACCCTGAACAAGTTCTACAAGGACCATCCCGCCTTCTGGCAGATCGACTACAGCTGGGAGGGCTTCCAGTGGATCGTCCCCGACGACTCCCGTCAGAGCGTCGTGGCCTTCCTGCGCAAGGATGCAAACGGCAAGCAGATCCTCGTGGTCTGCAACTTCAACCCCGTCCTGCGCGAGGGCTACACTCTGGGCGCACCGAACTCCGGCACCTACAAGGAGATCCTGAACAGCGACGACGAGGCGTTCGGCGGTGTCGGCACTGTCCACAACAAGGCTGTCCGCTCCAAGAAGAAGCCGCTCCACGGCTTCGAGCAGAGCATCACCATCACTCTGCCTCCCATGAGCGTGCTTTATTTCGAGGTGCCCGCAAAGCGCGCCCGCAAGACCGCCGGGGAGAAGGCCGCGGAAAAGGCTGCGCCCAAGAAGGCTTCCAGGACCGCAAAGGCCGAAAAGGCTGAGGAAAAGGCACCCGCAAAGCGCGGCCGCAAGCCGAAGGCAGAAGCCGCACCTGCGGAAGAAAAGGCTCCGGCAAAACGGGGCCGTAAGCCCAAGGCAGAAAAGGCAGCGGAGCCGGCTGAAAAGCCCGCCCGCAAGCCCTGTGCCAGGAAGGCGGACAAGGCCGAAAAATAAGGCCGGGCCGAACCAACATTGTTGAACCATTTCCACCAAATATCAGGAAATGTTAAAGGGGAGAATAAAGCTATGGCAAAAGAAATCGTGGCAATGATCCTTGCCGGCGGACGTGGCTCGCGTTTGTACGCGCTGACACAGAAAACGGCAAAACCGGCGGTGTCCTTTGGCGGCAAATACCGTATCGTGGACTTCCCGCTGTCCAACTGCGTCAACTCCAACATCGATACCGTTGGCATCGCAACGCAGTATCAGCCCCAGAAGCTGAACGAGTACATCGGCAACGGCCAGCCCTGGGACCTGGATCGTCTGTACGGCGGCGTCCATACCCTGCCTCCTTATGAGCAGGCAAAGGGTACCGACTGGTACAAAGGCACTGCAAACGCCATCTACCAGAACATCAGCTTCATCGACAGCTATGACCCGGAGTACGTCATCATCCTGTCCGGCGACCAGATCTGCAAGCAGGATTACGCCGACTTCCTCCACTTCCACAAGGAGAAGGGCGCAGAGTTCTCTGTGGCCGTCATGGAAGTTGACTGGAAGGAAGCCTCCCGTTTCGGCCTGATGGTCGCAGACGAGGACGACAGGATCACCGAGTTCCAGGAGAAGCCTCCTGTGCCGAAGTCCAATCTGGCTTCCATGGGCATCTACATCTTCAACTGGGATATCCTCAAGAAGTATCTGGAAGAGGACGAGGCAGACCCCAACTCCAAGAACGACTTCGGCATGAACATCATCCCCGCGCTGCTGCGCGACGGCCGCAAGATGTATGCTTACCACTTCAACGGCTACTGGCGTGACGTGGGAACCATCGACAGCCTGTGGAAGCCAACATGGAGGTCCTGGACCCCGAGAACTCCGGCATCGATATCTTCGACGAGAAGTGGAAGATCTACAGCCGCAACCCCGTGCTGCCCGCCCAGAAGATCGGCCCCCGCGCTGTGGTGCAGGATTCGCTGGTCACGGAGGGCTGCCAGATCTACGGCTGCGTCAAGCACTCTGTGCTGAGCGCAGGCGTCGTCGTGGAAGAGGGCGCAACGGTCGAGGATGCCGTCCTGATGGATGGCGTCGTGGTCAAGGCAGGCGCAGTGGTCAAGCGCTGCATCCTCGCTGAGAACGTCGTGGTGGGCGCAGGCGCCAAGATCGGCGGCGACGGCCCCATCGCACATATCGGCACCGGTCTGACCATCGGCGCAGGCGCTGCCGTCAAAGAGGGCGCCAAAGTGTTTGATTCCGTCAAGGAGGGCGAGGAAGTATGCTGAGCCAGAACAACAATGCGTTGGGCATCATTTTCCCCAACAGCTATGATAACACCGTGCCTGAGCTGGTGACCGAGCGCGCAATGGCCTCGATCCCCTTCGCAGGCCGTTACCGCATGGTGGACTTTGTCCTGTCCGGCATGGCCAACTGCGGCATCTCCAACGTGTCTGTCGTGGTGCGCAAGAACTACCACTCCCTGATGGACCATCTGGGTACCGGCCGCGAGTGGGATATGGCCCGCCGTCACGGCGGCCTGAACATCGTCCCTCCCTTTGCTGAAAAGGGCGTGCGCATCTACTCCGGCCGCGTCGAGGCTCTGAGCTCCATCCTAAGCTTCCTCGAGGTGCAGAAAGAGCGCTATGTGGTCATGAGCGATGCCAACATCGCCATCAACTACGACTTCAACGCTCTGCTGGCTGCTCATCAGGCCAGCGGTGCGGACGTCACCGTGGCTTACCAGAAGATCGAGATCCCCGAGGGCCGCAAGAACGACAACTACACCCTGACCGTCGATGCCGATGGCCGTGTGACGGAGCTGCTGTTCAACGATTACCGCCCCGGCAAGCAGAATCTCGATTTGGACATCTATGTCATGGAGCGCCAGACCCTCATCAAGCTGGTCAAGGACGCTACCGCCCGCGGCCTCATCTACTTCGAGCGCGACATCCTGGCTCACAACGTCAACATCCTGAACATCCATGCGCTGGAGTACACCGGCTATGTGGCTCATGTCTGCGACATGAAGAGCTACTTCGACGAGAACCTGAAGCTCATTGATGAGAAGAATCTGAACGCCCTCTTCCCCAAGAAGAACCCCGTTTACACCAAGATCCGCGACGACAACCCCACCCGTTACGTCACCGGTTCCAGCGTCAGCAACTCTCTGCTGGCTGACGGCTGCGTCATCGAAGGCACCGTGGAGAACTGCGTGCTGTTCCGCGGCGTCAAGGTCAAGAAGGGTGCCGTCGTCAAGAACTGCGTCCTGATGCAGGATACCGTGGTGGAGGCCGGCGCTGAGCTGGACTGCGTCGTGACGGACAAGAACGTCCGCATCACCGCAGACAAGAAGCTGAGCGGCACCAAGAGCTTCCCCGTTTACGTTCAGAAGAGCCACATCGTCTGAACCGTTTGAGAATCTCCCATAGGGGCGGCTCCCTCCCCGGTAGCCCCTCTTAAAGAGGGGCGGGGGTACTGTGTGTACCCCCGCCCGCTCTTTTTGCCGCAGCGGGAGAAGATATGAATCCCTTTTATCAGGAAGGAGCGAATCTTATGAAGATCCTGTATGCTGCTTCGGAAGCAACCCCCTTTGCAAAATCCGGCGGTCTGGCCGATGTGGCCGGCTCCCTGCCCAAAGCGCTGGTCAAGGACGGCGTGGACGCCCGCGTCATCATGCCGCTGTATGGCGACCTGAAGCTCCGCGATAAGCTGGAATACGTTACCAACTACTCGGTCCCCGTGGGCTGGCGCAGCCAGTACTGCGGCCTGTTCAAGGCTGAGGTCAATGGCGTGACCTACTACTTCCTCGACAACGAGTATTACTTCAAGCGCCGCGGCCTCTACGGCTTCTACGACGACGGCGAGCGCTTCGCCTTCTTCTCCCGCGCAGTGCTGGAGACCCTGTTCTACATCGACTTTACCCCTGACATCATCAACTGCAACGACTGGCAGACCGCTCTGGTGCCGGTGTACCTGAACCTGTACTATCGTCATCTGGACAAGTTCAACCGAATCAAGACCATCTTCACCATCCACAACATTGCCTATCAGGGCAAGTACGGCACCGATATTCTGGAAGACACCTGCGGCATCGGCCGCCGCGACCAGCATATCGTGGAGTACGATGGCTGCGCCAACTTCATGAAGGGTGCCATCGAGACGGCAGACAAGATCACCACCGTCAGCCCCACCTATGCACAGGAGATCCTCGACCCGTGGTTCAGCTACGGTCTGGACGCTCTGCTGCGCGAGAAACAGTACAAGCTCTGCGGCATCCTGAACGGCATCGACACGGAGGCCAACGACCCTGCCACCGACCCCTACATCGCCTTCAACTACGATGTCAACAACTTCGAAGAGGGCAAGGCAAAGTGCAAGGAGGCTCTGCAGGATAAGTTCGGCCTCGACAAGGACGGCAGCCCCGTCTTTGCAATGGTCAGCCGCATGGTCGGCATGAAGGGCTTCGATCTCGTGCAGAGCGTGGCCGACGGCCTCGTGGACCGCGGCATCGAGCTGGTCATCCTGGGCAGCGGCGAGAGCCAGTACGAGAACTTCTTCTCCGACCTGTGCGGCCGTCATCCGGGCCGCGTAGGCACCTACATCGGCTTCGAGCCCACCCTGTCGCAGGAGATCTATGCCGGCGCAGATGCCTTCATCATGCCGTCCAAGAGTGAGCCCTGCGGTCTGGCCCAGATGGTCGCCTGCCGTTACGGTACGCCTCCCATCATCCGCGAGACCGGCGGTCTGCGCGACTCCATCCACGACTGCACCCTCGGCGAGGGCAACGGCTTCACCTTCGCGGGCTACAGCGCCCACGAGCTGTACGACGCCTGCTGCCGCGCACAGGACCGCTACTACAGCAAGGAAGACTGGAACAACCTTATCAAGTACGACATGGAGTGCGACTTCAGCTGGGATGTCTCTGCCAAGAGCTATGAGGGCCTCTACAATGAGACCGCAAACCTCTGGTAAAAGATAGACCAAAGCACGATTTCCGCCCCGGCGGGTACTGTTTTAGGACAGTGCCCGCCGGGGCTTTTTGTGCCTTTCAGCAAAATCGTCCCAACGGGAAACGCTTTTTCTTTCTCAAACGGGGCAGAATGATAAATGACACGGAGAAGATGAGCGGCTGAAGCGAAAAACTTTTGGTTGGAAGCGACGAACTTCTCTGCGTTTATAGAATTTTGCTAAAAAAGCAGTGGAAAATTGATTGAATTTTACAGCCGTTTTGAGTATAATGAGGAGTAAAGAACCTATGTTCAAAGTTTAACGTGCAGACCGGGCAAAAAAGACAGAGCGGCCCGGAGCACACACAGAGGGAGGGGAGCCGGACCGTGAAGGGCTGGTACAAGGCACTGGAAGACCTGGTCTGGCTGACCCAGCTGGGGCTGAATATGCTGCTGCCGCTGGTGATGTGTCTGGCGGCTGCTGGTGGGCCGTCAGCCATTGGGGCTGGCCCATGTGGGTGTATCTGCCCGCTGTGCTGCTGGGGCTTGCCGCCGGGGCGCAGAACTTCTGGGTCTTCGTCAAAGAGCGGCTCGACCGCTCCAGAAAGGACAAGCCCCGCCGGACAGGCTTTAACTCGCATTTATGATAAGGGAGAGCTGCATCTATGAAATTACAGCCGGAATCCAAAAAGGAGCTGCTCCGCATCGCGGGCGGCACGGCATTCTGCACCGCGATCATGTGGGTGCTTTTCGCGGCGCTGCATCTGGTGGGCTGGGTGAAGTTCGACGATACGGTCGTCCTCGGCAGCCTCGTGGGCGCAGCCGTCGCCATCGGCAACTTTGCGGGCATCTGCTTCGTGGTCCAAAAGATCATCGACGAGCCGGATGAGAAGCGCCGCAAGGGCAACATTACAGCTTTCCTACAACAGCCGGATGCTGCTGCAGGCGCTGTGGGTGGTGGTGGCCGTCGCGGCCCCCTGCTTCCAGCCCTTTGCCAGTGTGCTGCCGCTGTTTTTCCCCCGTGTCACCATTTATTATCTGCAAATAACGGGCAAGTACAAACCGCTCACGCCGAAGGCAGAGCCGGTGGACGTCTCGGTGGAGGACGACCCCGAACCTGCCGACGCGCAGCAGTCCGCACCCGATGAAAAAGGGGGTGAAACGTAACAAATGGAACTGAACGGCGCAAAGATCCTGTATACCATCCATACCAATATCCCTGTGCTGGGCGACTTCAAGATCACCCAGACTCTTGTGAGCACATGGATCGTCATGGCGCTGCTCTCGGCTCTGGCCTTCTGGCTGGGGCGTGACCTCAAACTGGAAAACGTCTCCAAACGGCAGGCCGCCGCCGAGTTCATCGTGGAACGGCTGGACCAGTTCGTCCACGACAACATGGGCTGGCACTTCGATCAGTTCATCCCGCTGGTGGGTGCGATCTTCGCACTCAGCATCGGCTGCAACCTGATCAGTGTGGTGGGCCTGTGGAGCCCCACGGCAGACCTGAACACCGAGGCGGCCTGGGCCATCGTGGTGTTCATCATCATCATGTACTACAAGATAAAGACCAACGGCATCCTCGCCTATCTGAAGGGCCTGCTGGACCCCATCTTCCTGATGGCGCCCATCAATGTGCTGTCGGAGGTGTCCACCCCTGTCAGCATGGCCTTCCGTCACTTCGGCAACATCCTGTCCGGTACCGTTATCTCCACCCTGCTGTACTGGGCGCTGGCGAGCCTGAGCCACGTCATTTTTGGCTGGCTGCCCGGATTCCTGAGCCAGCTCCAGCTGTTCCAGATCGGCATCCCGGCCTTCACGGGCCTGTATTTCGACTGGTTCGGCGGCTGCATTCAGGCGTTCATCTTCTGTACCCTGACCACCATCTTCATCAAACGTGCTGCCGGTGAGGAAGCCTCCCGCCCCGGCATCCCCCCAAAAACAAACATCTTCAGGAGGACACAAACTATGACTGACTTTCAATTCCTTGCTCGTGGTATCGCTCTGGCTGGCTGCGGCATCGGCGCAGGCTGCGCACTGATCGCAGGTATCGGCCCTGGTATCGGCGAAGGCAACGCTGCCGCTGCTGCCTGTGAGGCTGTCGGTCGTCAGCCCGAGTGCAAGAGCGACGTGACCAGCACCCTCATCCTCGGCGTCGCACTGTCTGAGACCACCGGTATCTACGGCTTCGTCACCGGCCTGCTGCTCATCTTCCTCGCACCCGGCATGTTCATGAACTACCTGCAGTAAGCGCTCCTTTCAGAGCTTGATTTCAAGAGAAAGGGGAGACGCTTATGCAACTTTATCAGGCATTGATCACGCTGGATGGCTGGACGTTTCTGGCCCAGGTCTGCAACCTGATGATCCAGCTGGTGATCTTCAAAAAGCTGCTGCTGAACCCGGTCAAAAAAGTCATCGCCGAGCGCAAGGCCAAGGCGGACAGCCAGATCGCGGACGCCGAAAAGCTGCGCACCGAGGCTGAGGCCATGAAGGCGGAGTACGAGCAGAACCTGCAGAATGCCCGCACCGAGGCCAACCAGATCGTGGCCGCCGCCCAGAAGACGGCTGCCGCCCGCAGCGAAGAGCTGCTGGGCGAGGCCCGCGCACAGGCCGCTGCCCTCAAGCAGAAGGCCGAGGCCGACATTGCGCAGGAGCGCAAGAAGGCGGTCAACGAGGTCAAGGACGAGATCGGCGGTATGGCGATGGAGATCGCCTCCAAGGTGGTCGAGCGCGAGATCAAAGAGGCTGACCATCAGGACCTGATCGACGAATTTATCAAAAACGTGGGTGAAGCATCATGACCGAGACTGCAAGGATGTACGGCGGAAGCCTGTACGACCTGGCCGCGGAGGAAGGGCTGGACGAGCGCATTCTGGGCGAACTGGATGGCGTGACGGCCCTGCTGAACGGGGACGCCGAGTATCTGCATCTGCTCAGCATCCCCAGCATCCCCAAGAAAGAGCGCTGTGCGCTGTTGGACGAAGCCTTCCGCGGGCAGGTCCACCTCTATGTGCTCAACTTTATGAAGCTGCTGTGCGAAAAAGGCGCTCTGCGGGAGCTGCCGGGCTGCGCCCGGGCTTACCGCCTGCGCTACAATGAGGCGCACGGCATTCTGGAAGCGACTGCTGTTTCCGCTGTGCCTCTCACGGCAGAGCAGACCAGACGCCTGCACGAAAAGCTGGAAAAAGTCACCGGCAGGTACATCGACCTCAAAACGAAGGTCGAGCCTGCTGTGCTGGGCGGCATCCGGCTGGACATCGAAGGCACCGAGCTGGACGGCACCGTCCGCAGCCGCCTCGCCGGCCTGCGCAGCAGCATCGCAGCAGCAACACTGTAACGAATACGAAGCCCTCCGGCCAACGCAAGGCCCGGCAGCTCTCAGAGCCGTAAGGCGATGAGATGCGGCAAGACCAGCCTGCCAAGGGCTCTCCCCACGGGAGAGCTGGCAAAGCCATCAGGCTTTGACTGAGAGGGCTATCCACCCGAAAGTTTACAAAGAATTGAGTGGTGAAGACACAACAATGCAACTGAAACCTGAAGAGATCTCCAAGATCATCCGTGCTCAGATCAAGCATTACGAAAATGTCATCGAGCAGAGCGAGGTCGGCACGGTCATTCTGGTGGGCGACGGCATCGCCCGCGCCAGCGGTCTGGAAAAGTGCATGGCAGGCGAGCTGCTCCAGTTTGAGAACGGCGAGTACGGCATGGCCCAGAACCTCGAGGAGAACACCGTCTCCATCGTTCTGCTGGGCTCCGACGTCGGGATCAAAGAGGGCAGCACCGTCAAGCGCACCGGCAAGGTCGTGTCCGTCCCTGTGGGCGAGGCACTGATCGGCCGTGTCGTCAACGCACTGGGCCAGCCCATCGACGGCGCAGGCCCCATCGAGACCACGGAGTTCCGCCCCATCGAGAGCTCTGCTCCCGGCATCATCGAGCGCCAGCCCGTCAAGGAGCCGCTGCAGACCGGCATCAAGGCCATCGACTCCATGATCCCCATCGGCCGCGGCCAGCGTGAGCTGATCATCGGCGACCGCCAGACCGGCAAGACCACCATCGCGTCCGATACCATCATCAACCAGAAGGGCAAGGACGTCATCTGCATCTACGTCGCCATCGGCCAGAAGCGCTCTACCGTGGCAAACCTCGTGCAGAGCCTCACCGAGGCCGGTGCCATGAGCTACACCATCGTGGTGTCGGCAACGGCATCCGAGCTGTCGCCCCTGCAGTATATCGCTCCCTACTCCGGCTGTGCCATGGGCGAATATTTCATGCACAAGGGCAAGCACGTCCTTATCATCTACGACGACCTGTCCAAGCACGCTGTCGCCTACCGCGCCCTGTCGCTGCTGATCCGCCGTCCTCCGGGACGTGAGGCTTACCCCGGCGACGTCTTCTATCTGCACTCCCGTCTGCTGGAACGCGCGGCCAAGCTCTCCGACGAGCTGGGCGGCGGCAGCCTGACGGCACTGCCCATCATCGAGACGCAGGCGGGCGATGTGTCCGCCTACATCCCCACGAACGTCATCTCCATCACCGACGGCCAGATCTTCCTTGAGACGGAGCTGTTCCACTCGGGCGTCATGCCGGCCGTCAACCCCGGCATCTCGGTCTCCCGTGTCGGCGGCAACGCCCAGATCAAGGCTATGAAGAAGGTCGCCGGTACGTTGAAGCTGATTTATTCTCAGTACCGTGAGCTGCAGTCCTTCGCGCAGTTCGGCTCCGACCTGGATGCCGACACCAAGGCCTGTCCGCACAGGGCGAGCGCATCGTTGAGGTGCTCAAGCAGAACCGCTCCGCTCCGTTGCGGTCGAAAAGCAGGTGGCCATCCTCTACGCGACCATCCACGACTACCTCGTGAACATCAAGGTGCCTGCCGTGGCCGAGTACGAGAAGGGCCTGTACGAGTATCTCGATACCGACGCGGCCGGTGCCTCCGTGATGGAGACCATCCGCACCACCGGCAAGCTGGAAAAGGACGCCGAGGAAGCTCTGAAGGGTGTGCTGTCCGCTTACACCGAGAACTTTATCAAGGCACACTGACAGGAAGGAGGCGTAACGCATGGCAGGTTCCATGAAGGACATCAAGCTGCGCATCAAAAGCGTAGAGAGTACCATGCAGATCACCAAGGCTATGGAGCTGGTGGCTTCCTCCAAAATGCGCCGTGCCAAGGAGCGGGTGGAGCACAGCCGCCCCTACTTTGAGACGCTGTACGAATCGCTGACCAAGATCGCGGCGGCAGACCCCCGCGCCCGCAATCCCTATCTGCGCCGAGACGGCATCAAGCGGACCCTGCTGGTGGTCATCGCGGGCGACCGCGGTCTGGCCGGCGGCTATAACGCCAATGTGTTCAAGCAGGCCGACGCCGCCGAAGGCCCCGTCACCGTGCTGCCCATCGGCAAGCGCTCCGCAGAGTATTTCGCCCACCACGGACCGGCCTCTTCACCCCGAGGTGCTGATGGCGGCGGATGTGTCGGTGAGCGAGTGCTTCACCCTGTCCCACCAGATAACGGAAGGCTTCCTCCTGGCGAGTACGACGCGGTGAAGCTCTGCTACACCCGCTTTGACTCCATGATGACCCAGACGGCCACCACCCTCGAGGTGCTGCCCTTGACCATCGAGCCCACCGAGGCCCAGAAGGCCGAGGCCCGTCGGAGCCAGATCCTGTACAAACCCAGCTGCGAGGAAGTGTTCGGCGCTATCATCCCCGAGTATGTGGCTGGTGTCCTCTACGGCGCCGTGTGCGAGAGCGTGGCCAGTGAGCTGGCCGCCCGCCGCACCGCCATGGATGCCGCCACCAAGAACGCCGGCGAGATGATAGAGCATCTGAATCTGCATTACAACCGCGCCCGTCGCCGCCATCACGCAGGAGATCACCGAGATCGTGGCTGGTGCGGAAAATTAAGGCGGCTTGCCCTCTCCGGCATTGCTTGCGCAATGCCACCTCTCCCAAAGGGAGAGGCTTAAAGCTGACCGATACGTTTCAGGCTCTCCCTCTGGGAGAGCTGGACGCGAAGCGGCCTGAGAGGGCAAGGACGCTGACAAAGAGCATTCCATTAAAAGAGAAGGAGTTGTAGCCTATGTCCGAAAAACACATCGGCAAGGTGATCCAAGTCATCGGCCCGGTGCTGGACATCCAGTTCAAGGATGGAGAGCTGCCGGACCTGCTCAACGCCATCGAGATCGACAACCACGGCCAGAAGCTGGTGGTCGAGGTGGCGCAGCTGACCGGTGACAACGTCGCCCGCTGCATCGCCATGAGCAGCACCGACGGCCTGGTGCGCGGCACCGAGGCCGTGGACACCGGCGAGTCCATCAAGGTCCCCGTCGGCGACCAGTGCCTGGGCCGCGTGTTCAACCTGCTGGGTGAGCCGGTGGACAACAAGCCCGCCCCCACCCCGGAGGCTTACTGGCCCATCCACCGCCCCGCTCCCAGCTATGAGGAGCAGCAGTCCACCACCGAAATTCTGGAGACCGGCATCAAGGTCGTTGACCTCATCTGCCCCTACGCCAAGGGCGGCAAGATCGGCCTGTTCGGCGGTGCCGGTGTCGGCAAGACCGTCCTGATCCAGGAGCTGATCTACAACATCGCCACCGAGCACAACGGCTACTCGGTGTTCACCGGTGTCGGCGAGCGCACCCGTGAGGGCAACGACCTTTACGGCGAAATGACCGAGAGCGGTGTCATCAACAAGACGGCGCTGGTCTACGGCCAGATGAACGAGCCCCCAGGAGCCCGTATGCGTGTGGCACTGTCCGGCCTGACCATGGCGGAGTATTTCCGCGACGTCAAGAACCAGGACGTGCTGCTCTTCATCGACAACATCTTCCGCTTCACCCAGGCAGGCTCTGAGGTGTCGGCTCTGCTGGGCCGTATGCCCTCCGCCGTCGGCTACCAGCCTACGCTGGCTACCGAGATGGGCGCTCTGCAGGAGCGCATCACCTCCACCCGCAAGGGCTCCATCACCTCGGTGCAGGCTGTCTACGTCCCCGCCGACGACCTGACCGACCCGGCCCCCGCAACGACGTTCACCCATCTGACGCTACCACGGTCCTGAGCCGTGACATCGCCTCTCAGGGCATCTACCCCGCTGTGGACCCGCTGGACTCCACCAGCCGTATCCTCAGCCCGGAGGTCGTGGGTCAGGAGCATTATGAGATCGCCCGTGCCGTCCAGAAGGTGCTGCAGCGCTACAAGGAGCTGCAGGACATCATCGCCATCATGGGCATGGACGAGCTGAGCGAGGAGGACAAGCGCACCGTCAGCCGCGCCCGCAAGGTGCAGCGCTTCCTGAGCCAGAGCTTCCACGTTGCAGAGCAGTTCACCGGCATGCCCGGCCAGTACGTCCCGCTGAAAGAGACGCTGCGCGGCTTCCGCATGATCCTGAACGGCGAGTGCGACGACCTGCCCGAGAGCGCCTTCCTGTTCGCAGGCACCATCGACGATGTGTTCGCTAAGGCGAAGAAGGGGTAAACCATGACGACCTTCATCTGACGGTGGTCACACCGGACGGCTGCGCCTTTGAGGGGCAGGCCGAGCGTGTGGTCTGCCGCGCCATCGACGGTGACCTTGCCATTCTGGCCAAGCACGGCGACTACTGCACCGCGCTGGGCATGGGCGAGGCCCACATCGTTGATGCCGAGGGCAGCCGCCGCCGTGCCGCCTGCATGGGCGGGATGCTCACCGTGCTGAACGGTGAGGTGCGTCTGGTAGCCACCACATGGGCGTGGGCTGAGCAGATCGCCCACACCCGCGCCGAGGCCGCAAAAGCGCGCCGAAGAGATCCTGGCCCGCAAAAACCTCGACCGCCGCGAGTACGAGATGGCACAGGCCCGCCTCAAGCGCGCACTGGTGCGCACCTCCATCAAGGATTAACAGTTGAAAAATAAAACCGGAGTCCCCGCGGGGACTCCGGTTTTTGCTGTATCAGAAGCTTTTAGAGCATATTTGTCTTCTCGATGAGGCTGCGGATATGGTGGGCCAGCATCTCGATGGCGGTGGTGTTCTCGCCGCCGTTGGGGACGATGATGTCCGCGTTCCGCTTGCTGGGCTCAACGAAAGCCTCATGCATGGGCTTGACGGTGGTGAGGTACTGGTTGATAACGCTGTCGAGGGAGCGGCTGCGCTCCTTGACGTCCTGCACCAAACGGCGCAGGATGCGCCTCGTCAGCGTCGGTGTCCACGAAGATCTTGTAGTCGAACATGGCGCACAGCTCCGGCTCCACGAAGGGAAGGATGCCTTCCACGATGAGGACAGGGGCCGGTCGATGTGCTGCACCTCGTTGCTGCGGTTGTGGTCGGCGTAGTCGTACACCGGGCAGTCGAGGGCGCGGCCAGCCTTCAGCTCCTGTAAGTGGTAGATGAGCAGGGCGTTGTCGAAGGAGTCCGGGTGGTCGTAGTTCAGCTTGCAGCGCTCTTCAAAGGGCAGCTCGTCGTGGCGCTTGTAGTAGCTGTCGTGGGAGATGAGACGCACCTCGTCCTCCCCGAAAAGAGCCTTGAGCCGACAGGCCAGTGTGGTCTTGCTGCTGCCGGAGCCGCCTGCGATGCCGATGCTCAGATTGTTCATGTTCCAAAAACCTCCGCGTGCCGATTGTTGTAGAAAAAATCCCCAGAGTAGGGTATAATATTCTTATCCTACATAATAACACAATTCGCTCTGTTTTGACAGGGCCGAATCTCTGCTGGGAGGCATTTTGATGAAAAAAATCGTTCCTGCCCCGTACATCGACCAGACTGAGCGCTGGGTCAACGGCTGCGAGAGCATCAGCAGCGTCATGCTGCTCCAGGCCGTGGGCATCGACATCGACCCGGATACCTTCATCGCCCGCGACCTGCCCCACGCTCCTTACTGGGAGCAGGACGGAAAACTCTACGGCCCTGACCCGTGGCAGGTCTACCCCGGCGACCCCCACGACCACACCGGCTACGGCTGCTATTCGCCCTGCATCGTCAAGGCCCTGAACAGCGCTCGGAGCACGAGGGCGCAGCCGACAAGTTCGAAGTCGTGGACGAGAGCGGCAAGACGGCGGCAGAGCTTTGCTCTTATATCGACGTCGGGATGCCGGTGGTGTTCTGGCGACGCTGGATTTCCAGCCCGTGCCGGAAAAGCGCGACCACTGGCTGCTGGCCGATGGCACCGACTTTGGGTGGAAGTGCAACGAGCACTGCCTGCTGCTGGTGGGCTACGATGACGACAACTACTGGTTCAACGACCCGTGGCATGACCACGGCGTCTGCCCGCAGCCGAAACAGCTGGTGGAGGACTGCCACGCGGCTCAGGGGCTGTTCGCCGTCACCCTCCGCCCGAAAGGAGAAGCATGAAAAAAGAAGAATTTCAGCAGAACATGAAAGACAGGATGCAGCAGTTCGAGGACGGCGGCCTCCGGCTCCTGAAAAAGGGGCAGAAGGGCATCGTCCATGCGATCTTCAGCCGCTTCGGGCTGGTGCTGCTGCTCATGCTGCTGCAGGTCGGTGTGCTGTGGAGCGTGTTCCGGTGGCTCGGCGGACTGCTGCCCCATTACTTCGGCGGCAGCGTGGCCATGTCGGCCTTCATGGTGGTCTACATCCTCAACAGCGAGATGGACAACAGCGCCAAGATCACATGGATGGTCACCATCGCCATCCTGCCGGTCGGGTGTGCCGCTGTTTTTCTACGTCAAGAGCAACATCGGCCACAACGCCCTGAAAAAGCGGGTGACCCACCTCACGGAGGAGGCCCGGGGCTTACAGCCCCAGCCGCTGGCTGCGGCCCAGGAGCTGGCCGAAGCCGACTCCGGCGCGGCCTCGCTGGCGCGGTATCTCCACGGAAAGGGCGGCGGCTTCTCGGTCTACAGGAACACGGAGGTCACCTACTTCCCCGGCGGCGAGGCCAAGTTCGAAGAGCTGCTGCGCCAACTGGAAAAGGCCGAGAAGTACATCTTCCTCGAGTACTTCATCATCGACGAGGGCCTCATGTGGGGCAGGATCCTCGAAGTGCTGGCCCGCAAGGCCGCTGAGGGCGTGGACGTCCGGGTGATGTACGACGGCACCTGTGAGTTCACCACCCTGCCCCGGGATTACCCCGGCCGCCTCGAAAAGCTGGGCATCCGGTGCCGGGTGTTCTCGCCGGTGCAGCCCTTTGTCTCGACCCACTATAATTACCGTGACCACCGGAAAATTCTCGTCATTGACGGCAAGGTGGGGTTTACCGGCGGCGTGAACCTCGCCGACGAGTACATCAACCACATCGAGAAGTATGGCCGCTGGAAGGACGCCGCCGTCATGCTGGAAGGCGAGGCTGTCCGGCCGCTGACCATCCTCTTCCTCGAGATGTGGAGCATCCTCCGGGAGCCGGAGTTTGAGAAGTTCCTCTCCGTGCCGCCCCACTCCGTCCCGGCGAAGGGGTTCGCGGCCCCTTACGGCGACTGCCCGCTGGACGGTGAGCGGGTGGGAGAGATGGTCTATATCGACCTGCTCAACCGCGCCAAGCGCTACATCCACATCATGACGCCCTACCTCATCCTCGACGGTGAGCTGGAAACGGCCCTCGTTCGCGGCAGAGCGGAGGCGTGGACGTCCACCTCATCCTGCCCCATGTGCCGGATAAGAAGTTCGCCTATGCGCTGGCGAAGACGCACTACAAGTCTCTGCTGGACTCGGGCGTGAAGATCAGCGAGTGGCTGCCCGGCTTCGTCCACGCGAAGGTTTTTGTGGTGGATGACAGCGAGGCCGTGGTGGGTACCATAAACCTCGACTACCGCAGCCTCTACCACCACTTCGAGAATGCGGTCTGGATGAAGGATACCGCCTGCATCCCCGCCATCGAGAAGGATTTCCAGAAGACGCTGGAATTCTGCCGCGACGTCGAGCCCACCCGGGAGAGCGTCTGGGAGGGCAACGCGCTGCTCCATCTGGCAGGGATTTTACTGAAAGTTATTGCACCATTAACAAAGGGGAATGCCGTTCGGCATTCCCCTTTGTTTTACAAATAATCCTTATCCATCGAGAAGCCCCGGCCGCTGACCTCGGTGACATGGCTCACGCTGAGGAAGCAGGTGGGTCGATGCTGTGAGCCAGCTTTTCCAGCCGGGCAGCTCCCGGTTGGACACGATGCTCAGCAGCACGGCGCTGGACTCGTGGGTGTAGCCGCCCTCGCCGTGGAGGATGGTCACGCCCCGGTCCAGCTGCTCGAGGATGGCGGCACAGATGGCGTCGGACTGGCTGCTGATGATCTTCACCTCGGTGCGGCTGGCACCCATCATCAGCATCTTATCCATGACGATGGTGTGGATGAGCACCATCACAATGCCGTACAGCACCTGCGGCATCGGGCTGAACACAGCCTGCATCAGCAGGATCATGATGTCGAAGGCCAGCATGGTGGCCGACACCGGCAGCTTGAACCATTTGTTGAGCACCAGCGGCGGGATGTCGAGGCCGCCGGTGGATGCACCGGAGCGGATGACGATGCCCAGCGAGACGCCGATGCCGAGGCCCGCAAAGACGGTGCAGAGGAAGATGTCCTCCGTCAGCACCCGGCCATTCGCCATCCCTCGAACAGGGCGAGGAAGGCGGGGCTGAGAACACTGCTGGCCAGCGTATTGAGGGCGAAGGCCCGGCCCAGGACCACCCAGCCCCAGACCAGCATGGCGAGGTTGATGAAGAGCAGCAGCCCCGAGACGGACAGGCCCGTCAATCGCCCGATGGCCAGTGCGATGCCGGTCGCGCCGCCGGTGATGAGGTCTGCCGGCTCGAGGAACAGGGCAACGGTCAGCGAGTAGAGCGCGTTGCCGAAGATGATGGAAGCCCAGTTCCAGATAAGCTGCTTCCAGTGCGGATTCTGATTCATAGCGTTTCCTCCCGTATCTCTTCTATCATACCGGAAAACGGCAAAATCCACGCCCGGCGGCCTGCCGGAGCGTGGATTTTTGTTCATTTGACAGATGAAAGCTTGATTTTTACTCTTCGTCCAGCAGGCGCAGGCCGGCGGTATCGGTGACGGGCAGCGAGAAGACGATGGAGCCGGCCTTTTTGTCGGCGTTGTCCATGATGGCTTTCATGATGGCATTCTTCTCGGAAGTGCGGCTGACGATGAGCACCAGCTCTTTTTCGTTCACGAGGTCGATGCCCATGAACCTGGCCGCGCCCTCCATGCCGGTGCCTTTGGCGTGGATGACGGTGCCGCCGCCGGCTCCTGCGGCCCGGGCCGCGTCCATGATAGAGCCGGTGTAGCCCTGATTGGCGATGACCAGCAGCAGGTCGTAACGGGTATCTTTCAAGGTGCTTTCCTCCTTCAGCTCAAGGGTCTGGTGTTCGGTGAGGAACAGCAGGGCGCGCTTGCCGCCGATGCTGCTTACCGGGACGATGAATGCGATGCCGGTACCCGGCACATCAATGCGCATCTGGCGGCGCAGGGCTTTCTGGATGCGGGGCCAGCTGTCCGCTGTGATGATGGCAAAGAGCACGGCTTTTTCGGTCTTTTCCAGCCCGAGGGTGGAAAGCGTCTCCTGAACGGCAGTGCCGGCACCCACGGTGCGGAGGCTGACATCGACGCCGAAGCTTTTATACAGCTTCAGAAAGGCGTCTGTCGTGGGGCGGTCGGTGATGGTGACCAGCCAGTAAAGCGTATTCACGGCAAAGCCTCCTTACAGCTCGATGATGGCGTCGTCCGGCAGCTCGGCCAGCAGGGCGGCAGGATCCAGCAGGGCTGGGCGCTGCGGGCCTTGCGGGTCTTGAGCTGGGCCACAAGGCCCATGAGCTGGACGGTGATGAGGGGGGTCATGGCGACCATGGCCACCACGCCGAAGGCGTCGGTGACGATGTTGCCGCCTACGGCGATGCAGGTACCCTGCGCCAGCGGCAGCAGGAAGGTGGCCGTCATGGGGCCGGAGGCCACGCCGCCGGCGTCAAAGGCGATGGCGGTGTAGAGCTTCGGCACCACAAAGGAGATGCTGATGGCGAAGAGGTAGCCCGGGATGAGGAACCACAGGATCGAGATGCCGGTGAGGACGCGCACCATCGCAAGGCCCACCGAGAGGGCGACGCCGGCCGAGAGGGCCGCGCCCATCGTCCCGGCGGAGATGGCACCGTCGGTGACTTCTTCGACCTGTTTGTTGAGGACATAGACCGCCGGCTCGGCCCGGACGATGAAGTAGCCGATGAGCATCCTGATGGGGATGAGCAGCCACCGGCTGCTCTGGCCGCCCAGGACCTGACAGAGGTAGTTGCCGGCGGGCATGAAGCCGATGTTCGCGCCGGCGAGGAAGAGCACGAGGCCGATGTAAGTATAGACGAGGCCTACGCCGATGCGGCCCAGCGTCCGCCGGTCGATGTGGAGGGCGGCGAGCTGGAAGATGCCGAACATCACGACGATGGGCAGCAGGGAAGTGGCGATCTCGTGCAGATAGGTGGGCAGGCCCTCGCTGAACAGCTGCCACAGCTCCACCGAGTCGCCCACTTCGGGGATGACCGGCGGCAGGTAGCTGCTCTCGCTGGCATGGAAGAGGATGCCGAGGATGAGGACGGCGAGGATGGGACCTACGGAGCAGAGGGCTACGAGGCCGAAGCTGTCGTCCGCCGCATGGCGGTCGGAACGGATGGCCGACACACCGACGCCCAGCGCCATGATGAAGGGGACGGTCATGGGGCCGGTGGTGACGCCGCCGGAGTCGAAGGCCACGGCCAGAAACTCTTTCGGCACAAATGCAGCCAGAAGGAAGATGGCAGCGTAAAAGATGACCAGCAGCCGGGGCAGCGGGATGCCCAGCAGCATACGCAGGAAGGCCATGACGAGGAAGATGCCCACGCCCACAGCCACCGAGAGGATGAGGGTCATGTTGGGGATGGAGGGCACCTGATTGGCAAGCACCTGTAAGTCAGGCTCTGAGATGGTGATGAGGAAGCCCAGCAGGAAACCCACGCCGATGATGAGAAAGAGGTTCTGGTCGGGTGAGCATGGAGCCGACCCGCTCGCCCATGGGGGTCATGCTCATCTCGGCACCCAGGGTGAAGAACATGATGCCGACGATGATCATGGCCGCGCCCAGCAGAAAGCAGAGCAGGATGCTCGGAGAAACGGGGGCGATGCTGAAACAGAGCACCAGCATGATGGCCGCGATGGGCAGGACGGCCTGCAGTGCCTCCAGCAGCTTCTCCCGAAGCTTGGGAATGGATGATTTGATAATGATGTCCACCAGCCTTCCCGCCCGGAAGCAGTGCCGCCGGGCGTCGGAATTGAGAAATATATCCTTATCAAGTATACAAAAACAGACAAAAGTCCGTCAACAAAAGAGCGGCTAAGATTGGCAAAGAAACAGAAATGTTACAAAAAGAAAAGGCTGCCGCGCTGTTGCACAGCAGCCTTGAAGATCAGAATTTAGACGCCCTGCTTTGCCAGAACGTCAGAAGGCGGGTGGAGAACACCGGAATACCGGCGTAGGGTCGGGAGTGTTGTCGGCGGGCAGGGCCTTCATGTAGGCGTCCATGGACGCGGCCACCTTTTTGGCGATGGCCACGGCCTCCACGACGGTGCGCGCGCCCATGACGGCGTCGCCGCCGGCGAACACGCCCTCGCGGGTGGTGCTGCCGTCCCGTTGACGGTGAGCAGGCCGCGCTGGTTGGTCTCGATGCCGGTGGTGGTCTTGACGAGGGAGTTCTCAGAACCCGGCTCACCGAGACGATGACGCCGGGTGGGGTAGAAGGTCTCGCTACCCTCTACCTGGGTGAACTTGCCGTCCTCGCCCTTCACGGTGTCGCGGCAGATGATGCCGTTCTCACGGATCTCCACCGGAGCCTTGCAGAAGCGGAAGCCCACGCCCTCGAGCTTGGCGTACCGCACTTCATGCTCGGAAGCGCTGATGCACCCTCGTCGCGGCGGGCGTAGCAGGTGACGTGGCGTGCGCCGTTGCGGATGGCAGTGCGGGCGCAGTCCATGGCGGAGTTGCCCACGCCGATGACGGCGATGTCGTCGCCCAGCTGGAAGGCCTTGAGTTGGCCAGATAGTCGATGCCGAAGGCCACGTTGCCCAGCGTCTCGCCCTTGATGTGCATGGCGTTGGCCTTCCACAGACCGGCACCGATAAAGACGCTCTTGTAGCCGTCCCGGAAGAGGTCGTCGATGGTGATGGTCTTGCCGATGGCGGTATTGGGGCGGACGTGGATGCCCTTCAGCTCGAGGTGGCGGTACTGGAAGTCGTCCAGCACGCTGTCGGGCAGGCGGTAGTTGGGGATGCCGTACCGCATGACGCCGCCGATCTTGTCGCGGGCGTCGAAGATGGTGACATCGTAACCCCAGCGTGCCAGCAGGACGGCGACGGTCAGACCCGCAGGGCCGGAGCTGACGACAGCGGCCTTCATGCCGTTTTTGGGGCGGGGCCGGAAGTCATCTTGTTGGCATAGGTGGTGGAGATGTAGTCCTCGATGATGGAGAAGTGGACGGGGTCGTGGCTGGGCATCCGGTTGCGGATGCAGTGGCCCTCGCACTGGTTCTCGTGGTTGCACACGAGGCCGTACACAGTGGTCGGGGTTGTTTTCAAACAGCATCCGGCCGGCATCGTCGAGGTGATTGTCCTTGAGCAGGCGGATGACCTCGGGATGTTGGTGTGGATGGGGCAGCCCTGCTGGCACAGCGGCTTTGTAGCCGAGGCAGCGGTTGGCTTCGTCCAGAACGTGAAGTGCCATGGTTCCTCCTTGTACCTGTCGAACAGGCGGCGTTGTATCCAAGTATCTTCCTATAATACACCGAAACTGCCTCGGCATACAAGTGCCGAAATGACAAAATTTGCAGAAAATTTCTGTCATTACGTCAAAAGATATTTTTGACGAAGTAGGCCGCCCATGGCCTCGGGTGAAACGCGGCAGAGCGTACCAAAATCAGCGGCGGCAAGCTGCGCCTCGGCCATCCGGTGCAGGCACCGCCCGATCCCCGCAGACGGGCCAGCGAGTGGGAGACAGGGAGGGTGCAATTTTAAGAAAGGAAGGGCATCCTTCTTTCCCAGCAGGTGGAGATAGGGCGGAAGGGCGGGGAGACTGTCGGCGGTGCAGCCCAGCGCGGCGTCCATGGCGAGGCGCATCCGCGCCCGGGGTAGCGGACGGTGGTGAGAGCGTCCAGAAGTTCGTCGTAGGTGGTGCTGGTACGGACCGCGGCTTCCAGACGGTGCTCCAGTCCCTCGGAGACGCCGCGGATGTCTGCAAAGGGCGCTTTGCCCCGGCAGGCAGACCGGAGAAGGGCCAGCTCGCACCGCCCGGCGGCGGAAAAATCGGTGTACCGTCCGGCGGCGTAAGCCTCCTGATAAAGCGGGAAGACCGCCTCGGGAACGTAAGGCGCGACGGCGTCCGCTCCGCCCTCGGCCCAGAGCTTGCGAAGTGCGCTGGCGCTGGCGAACTGCCCGTGGCAGAGTGGAGCGCTCACCGTGGTTCGCGCCTTGCCGGGGCAGGGATAAGCCTCCATCCGAGGCGCAAGGCTGCGGATGGCCCGGCAGTATTCGACAGCGAGGTTGTTGTTGGGCTTGTCCAGCAGGGCGGCGACCCGCTCGTCAGATGCAAGCTGAGCTGGCGGCCTGCCGCGCTGCGGCAGCCCGTGCGCCGCCCGCAAGCTGGGCTTTCAGGGCGGCGCGTTAGGAGCCGCTGTCAAGAAGCTCGGCGGCCTCCATCAGAAGGGCCGCGTCGGGCGTCTCGGCGCCGAACACCAGACCGTCGCACCCGGCGGCGGCAAGCAGCGCCACCCCCGCCTGGCGAACGCCTCTGCCCCGCGCAGGCACAGGAGCAGGCAGGGCGAACACAAGGTCAGCCCCGCAGGTGAGGGCGGACCGGGTGCGGACAGCTTCAGGCAGGAGGGGCAGCGCCCCCCGCTGCACCAGCGAACAGCTCATGGCGACGGCGACGCGCTCTGCACCCAGCGCTTTGCCTGCGCCAGCTGCCATGCGTGGCCGTTGTGGAAGGGGTCGTATTCGGCGATGATACCGGCAAATTTCATGACGTGACCTCAAAAGTTTGTGAAATATCTGTCATACTGCATGGAGAACTGGAGCAGAATGACAGGATTCTGGGCAGGATGTACAAAAAAGTCCGGGGACTTCGCGGCAGGCTTTGCCGCCATTGCGGCTTGAAAACCGGCCGACCCTATTATATAATAATTCTAGGAATCTGTAAAATTCTGCCCTCTCGAGGGTGGACAAAAACATATCTGGAGGAAACAAGAAGATGAAAATTCTGGTTATCAACTGTGGTTCTTCTTCCCTGAAATATCAGCTCATCGATATGGACGGTGAGAAGGTGCTGTGCAAGGGCCTGTGCGAGCGCATCGGCATGGAGAGCAGCATGATCACCCATGAAGCTAACGGCCACAAGGCTACCACTCCCGCGATCTTCCCCACCCACACCGAGGCTTTTGCCGAGGTCGTGAAGAAGATGACCACCGGCGAGGGCAAGTGCATCGACGATGTCAGCGAGATCAGCGCCATCGGCCACCGCGTCGTCCACGGCGGTGAGAAGTTCAAGGCCAGCTGCCTGATCACCGACGAGGTCATCAACACCATCCGTGAGCTGAGCCCCCTGGCTCCTCTGCACAACCCCGCAGGCATCCTCGGCATCGAGGCAGCCCGCAAGGTCTTCGGCAACGTCCCGATGGTCGCTGTCTTCGACACCGCTTTCCACAGCACCATGCCCCCGAAGGCTTATATGTACGCCATCCCCTATGAGTACTATGAGAAGTACGGCGTCCGCCGCTACGGCTTCCACGGCACCAGCCACAAGTACGTCTCAAGGCTGCTGAGTACCTCGAGGAGCCCATTGAGCGCCTGAAGCTCATCACCTGCCATCTGGCAACGGCTCCTCCATCGCCGCTGTCGATCAGGGCAAGGTCGTTGATACCTCCATGGGCATGACCCCGCTGGCCGGCCTGATGATGGGTACCCGCTGCGGCGACCTGGACCCCTCTGTGGTCAACTACCTGAAGTACACCCTGAACATCACCGGCCACGAGCTGGACGAGATCCTGAACAAGAAGTCCGGCCTGCTGGGCATCTCCGGTGTTTCCAGCGACAAGCGTGACGTCGAGGAGGCTGCCTCCACGGCAACAAGCGCGCTCAGCTGTCTTCTGACATGCTGAACTACCAGATCAAGAAGGTCGTCGGCAGCTACATCGCGGCTATGGGCGGCGTGGACGCCATCGTCTTCACCGGCGGCATCGGCGAGCACGACGAGATCGCCCGTGCAAAGGTCTGCCACCACATGGATTGGCTGGGCATCCGCATCGATACCGACAAGAACGAGCATCCCGTGGGCGATGTCTGCGAAATCACCGCCTGGGGCGCCAAGGTCCGCACTCTGGTCATCGCTACCGACGAGGAGCTGATGATCGCCCGCGACACCAAGGAAGTCCTCGAGAAGTAATCTCTGCATTTAGCATCCAAGGCCGCACCGCTCCCCCAAAGGGCGGTGTGGCCTTTTTGCTGTTTTGCACGAGCAAAGACCGTCTTATTATGCCGAATGCACAAAAAAGCGGGCGAGGGGTTGTTTTTTGGTTGACAAATCAAAAAAAGAACGGTACTAATAGGAGAGTCCTCAGTCCGAGGACGTTTACTCATTCAAGCCCCTGGTAAGCTTACGATCAGCGCTATGGTCCCTAAAAACCAAAGGTATGGTTACAATCCTTCCGTGGGCAAGAACTAAACAAAGAGGAGATACTACTATGTTCGAAGACAAGACTTTAGTTTGCAAGGACTGCGGCAAGGAGTTTGTTTGACTGCTGGTGAGCAGGAGGTCTACGCATCTCGCGGCTTTGAGAACCAGCCCCAGCGCTGCAAGCCCTGCCGTGATGCCCGCAAGAACGGCGGTGCACGCAGCAACGGCGGTGAGCGCCAGATGTTCGACGCTGTCTGCGCAGCCTGCGGCAAGACTTGCAAGGTTCCTTTCCAGCCCCGTGAGGACCGCCCGGTGTACTGCTCTGACTGCTTCGCTCGCATGAAGCAGAACTAAGCGCTGATTCTATAATCTGAAGTAACGGCCCCGCACTGCCTGCAGTGCGGGGCTTTGTTTCTCTGGGGAGGGAGACTTCGCGCTTGTGGCGCGGGGGCAGAGTGCTGTTGCAGTAAGGCTAAGTTCTCTTTTGCGCACCAAAAGAGAACCAGAAATGGTTCTCGCGCCTGTGCGCGGGCAGAGCGCTTTTCATTATATTGATTGTTCTCTTTTGATGTCAAAAGAGAACCAGAAAACCACCAGCGATTTCGACGCGCTGGACCCACGAGAAAGGGGCTGCTCGCCCCTTCAGACCCCAGGAGTAGTCGAAACGGAAAAGCTAGTCGCTTCGCTTAACGCTTTTCTCGTTTCTCCGATTTGCTGCTCCGCAGCAGGTTACGTCTCTGCTGACGGTAACGTCCAGCAGAGACGTGAAATCTTCGGCGGAGCCGTAAATGGAGAAGCACAAAAATGCGTTTAGCGAAGCGGCTAGCATTTTTGGGCTTCGACCTCATCTTCGGAATCGTTAAGGGCGAGCAGCCCTTAACTCGTTGCGGGGAGAGTGGAGTCCAGAGGTAGGGAGGGGGGATTCGAAACACCCCTCCCTATCTCTGGCCCGCGCGGAGCGCAAGCCGCTTGACCAAAAGAAAAAACCTGCCCCGCGCCACCGGCGCGAGAACCAGCTTAAAGAAAAAACCAGCTCTGCTCTCTGCCCGCGCGGAGCGCAAAGCCATTTGACCGAAAAAGAAACCCAACTCCGCGCCACCAGCGCGAGAACCAGCTTAAAAGAAAAAACCAGCTCTGCCTCTGGCCCGCGCGGAGCGCATAGCCATTTGACCGAAAAAGAAAACCTGCCCCGCGCCACCGGTGCGAGAAGGATCTCTGGTTCTCTTTTTCCCCACAAAAGAGAACGACAGCAACCTGAAAAATACAGATACTTGCAGAATAAAATAAGAAGCTTTTCAATTACTACTTGAAATATAGGATATGATTGGGGTATATTATAGCTGAGCGCCGCAAAGGCGCATCGTAAGAGACAGAAAGGACAACTACCATGTTTGATATTTTCAATATGCTCAAGAAGGACGAAAACAAGGCTGTGAAGCAGGTCACCCGTGAGACCATCATCGGCGACATTCTGGATATGGACCAGAGCACCGCTCCCTACTTCATGGAGATCGGTATGCACTGCCTGGGCTGCCCCGCCTCCCGCGGCGAGAGCATCGAGGAAGCCTGCGAGGTCCACGGTGTGGATTGCGACGAGCTGCTGGAGAAGCTGAACGCTCATCTGGCCTCCAAGAAGTCCTGAGTGCTGCCGACACTGGATGCGCGTCTGAGCGCTGCCGCTGAGCTGGTGCGCCCCGGTGAGCCGGTGGCCGACATCGGCTGCGACCACGGCAAGCTGACGGCGGTGCTGGCCGCTTCGGGGAAGTACCCCAAAGTCATCGGGGCCGACCTGCGCCCCGGCCCGCTGGCAAAGGCAGAACAGACGCTGGAATATGCCGGATGCAAAGACCGCGCTGAGCTGAGGCTCGGCGACGGTCTTTCTGTGTTGTCTCCGGGCGAGGTGGGCACCATCGTGCTGGCGGGCGTCTCGGCCCAGACAACGTGGGAGATCATCGGGAAAGCCCCGTGGGTATCTGCGCCGGGCGGGCCTCGCCTTGTGATGGTGCCAGCCACCCGCCACAGCGATCTGCGCCGCTGGCTGTGGGAACATGGTTTTTCCCTCGCGGCCGACCGGCCGGTGCAGGCGGCGGGCCGCTGGTATGCGGTCATGGCCGCCGAGTACACCGGCGAGGTGAAAACGCCCACTTTCCAAGAGCGCCTGTTCGGCCTCACCGGCCAGTGGCCGGAGGGGGAAGGCTACGCCGCATGGCAGAAAGCCAAGCTGCCTCGCCTCCGCCTCGGTGTGCCGGACGGCACAGAGCTGGCGAAAGAGATGGATGAACTGATAAAAGGGGAGAGCAAAGGATGACGACGGTACAGCAGATATACGAAGAGATGCAGCACATCGCGCCGCTGGCTCTGGCCGAAAGCTGGGACAATCCCGGCCTGCTGGTAGACTGCGGCGGCGGGGTGTCCCGTGTGCTGGTGACGCTGGACATCACCCCCGAGGTGGTGGAAGAGGCCGCCCGGAAGGGCTGCGGGCTCATCGTGTCCCACCACCCGGTCATCTTCTCGCCCCTCAAAAAGCTGAGTGGGCAGGACGTGGCTTTCCAGCTGGTGAAAAACGGCATCTCGGCGATTTGTATGCATACGAATCTCGATGCCGCCGAGGGCGGCGTCAATGAGGTGCTGGCCGGTATCTTTGTGATGCGGGAGATGGGAGCGTTCGCCGAGGGCTGCGGCCGTGTGGGCAGCATCGAGCCCGTCACAGTCCCCGAGCTGGCAAAAAAGGCACAGAAAGAGCTTGCCTCCCGCTGCAATCAGCCGTTCAACGGCCCTGCGGTGCAGGTCAAGTTCGCCGACACCGGCAAAACAGTGCGGCGGCTGGCCGTCATCAGCGGCGCAGGGGGAAGCCTCTTCGAGGACGCCATCGCGCAGGGGGCGGACTGCCTGCTGACCGGCGAGGCCAACCACCACCACGCCATCGACGCAAAGCGTCTGGGGCTCTCGCTCATCGCAGCGGGCCACTACGCTACCGAGTTCCCGGTGACCGCGGCGGTGGCGGAGAAGCTGCGCACGGCCTTTCCGGAGCTGGAAGTCCTTGTGAGCGAGGATGCCCGGGACCCCTATACTTATTTATAATAAAACGAGGTAATACAAATGGCATTGGATGCCGCGACACTGGCGCTGACGGCGGCGGAGCTGAAGACCACGCTGGCTGACGCCAAAATCGCAAAACTGTTTGAGCCGACCCGCGACGAGCTGGTCATCACCCTGCGCACCCGTACGGAGACTTACAGCCTGCTGCTGTCGGCCCGGAGCGGCTCAGCGCGAGTCTGCCTGACCGAGGAGAGCTTCGAAAACCCTGAGACGCCGCCCTCTTTCTGTATGCTGATGCGCAAGCATCTCACCGGCGGGCGTCTGCTGGACGTCCGGATGGAGCCGGGCGACCGGATCGTCTACTTCGAGTTCCAGTGTACCAACGAGATGGGCGACCTTGTGCGCAACATCCTCTGCGCCGAGCTGATGGGCCGTTACTCCAATCTGGTGCTGGTGCAGAACGGCAAGATCATCGATGCCCTCAAGCGGGTGGATTTCGAGGACAGCGATGTCCGTCAGCTCCTGCCCGGCCTGCCCTACACGACGCCCCCCAAGCCTGCCCGGCCTGATTTTCTGGCCGTCAGCTCGGCGTCCATCGTGGCGGCGGCCTGCCAGCGCGACCTGCCGGTGGCAGACGCCCTGAACAAAACGGTGGCCGGTGTCGGCCCGGTGGTCTGCCGCGAGGCCGCATGGCGCGCCTTTGACGGAGAACATCTGCTGGCCAACGAGCTGACGGAGGCCCAGAAGGTCCGGCTGATGGCGGCCATCGACGAGCTGAAAGAGATCTACGACGCGGGCGGCTGTCCGTGCAGCGTCACCGCTCCGGACGGCAAGCCGGTGGAGTACACCTTCTTCCGCCCCCGGCAGTACGGCGAGAAATACCGCATCAAGGAGTGGCCCTCCTTCAACGCGATGCTGGAAGGCTATTACGCCGAGAAAGACCGCGCCGAGCGCCTGCGCACCAAGAGCAAGGAGCTCCACAAGGCCGTCCACAATATGTACGAGCGCGCCGTCCGCAAGCAGGCGGCCCGTCAGGAAGAGCTTGCCGCCAGCGGCAGGAGCGAAAAGCTCCGCCTTTACGGCGAACTGCTGTCGGCCAACCTCTACCTCGCCGAAAAGGGCATGAAGAGCATCACGGTGCCGAACTGGTACGATGAGGGCAAAGAGGTCACGATCCCGCTCGATCTGCGGTTCAGTCCCAGCCAAAACGCGCAGAACTTCTTCAAGAACTACAAGAAGAAGCAGACGGCAGCCCGGATGCTGGTGGACCTGCTGGCCGAGGGCGAGAAGGAGATCGCCTATCTGGAAACGGTGCTCTACGAGGTGGAGACGGCTTCCGGCGAGGCGGCGCTGAACGAGATCCGCGCCGAGCTCAAGAGCCAGGGCTATCTGAAATACTACAAACAGCGCGACAAGCGCCAGAAGCCCGCCGATTTCCTCCGCTTCACGTCCAGCGACGGCTTCGAGATCCTGGTAGGCCGCAACAACGCCCAGAACGACAAGCTCACCCTCCACACCGCCCGGGGCAAGGACCTGTGGTTCCATGTTCAGAAGGCCCCCGGCAGCCACGTCGTGGTCATGAGCCGGGGCGAGGACATCCCCGACACCACCAGGCAGGAGGCCGCAGAGCTGGCTGTCGTGTATTCCAGCACCTTCAAGGCCGGCGCCGCCGCCAAGGTGGCCGTGGACACCACCGAGGTGAAGAACATCTGGAAAGCCAACGGCGCAAAGCCCGGCATGGTGCTCTACGAGGTGTACACCACCGTGTACGTCACCCCGAGAGAGAAGCTTCTGGATGAGCTGAAAGCAAACGCGAAAAAATGACCCGATTTGAGCCGCTGTGCATCTGCATGGCGGCTTTTTTTCGAAGAGGCTAAAACACTTTGAGCTTCCCGTTCGTCTTATAGACAGAACCCGGCACGATGCAGAAAGGAGGGGGAGAGACCCCATGTGGGATGAGATGTATGAGGAATTCTGGGATAAGCTGGAACATTTCTGTGCGAAGCTCTGCCGCGACGAGAGCCGCGCTGAGGACCTGACGCAGGAAGTTTTCCTCAAGGCGCTGATGAACCGCAGCCTCATCGAGAGCTTCAACGCCCGGCAGTGCAAGGCATGGCTGTTTGCCACGGCCGGAACCTCTACTGCGACCAAGAGCCGCGCGGCCAAGGAGCGGGAGCTGATGGAAGCCCTGCTGCCCGACGGGGACGAAGAGCCCGCCGACGAAACGGCATCCGCCGCTGTCGGACTGAGCGACCTCGAGAGCCTGATGGGTACCCTGACGCCTGCCGACAGGATGCTGTTTGAGCTACGGTACACCGAGGGGTACAACGCCAGCGAGCTGGGCGAGATGCTGAAACTCCCGCCCGGGACCGTCCGCACCCGCCTGCTCAAGATACGCACGAAACTGAAAGACGAACTTTGGAGGAATGAACGATGAAGAAGAACCTGAATGTGACCGCCGCCGTCCTCGACCTGCGGAAGGTCAGCGAAGAGACGTTTGCAAGCTATGAGGACATCAAGCTCCAGGCTGCGCTGGTGCTGACTACGCCCCGGGTCGAGGCTCTGCTGGCAAAGTATCCGGTGGAGATGGAGGCGGCGGTCTCCCAGTCCTGCGGTGAGGATACTGAGGTCAGCATTGTGAATGGCAAGTCGAACCTGACCGCCGCCCACAAACCGGAAAAGGACACCATTCTCATGGTGAACGGCAAGCTGACCATCGCCGCCGATGCCGCCGACACCCTGCGCAGTTATAATAAAATCATCATCAACGGCAAGGCCGTCTGCCCCGAGTCGCTGACGGCAGTAGTCAACGAAAAGGCAATGGTCAACGGCAAGCTGAGCGTTTACCCTGACGAGGCCGTTGTGCTGAACGGCACCGTCAAGCTGGACAAGAGCTTCCTCATCCGGGCGCAGGACCGCCTTTACTGGACGGAAAAGCAGTTCGTTGCCGTCGATGCAAAGCTGGATGTGGACGCGCTGGCCGCAAAGGGTACACGGTTCGCGGCGCCGAAAGCCGTGATTGCGGAGCCGCTGGCCGAGAAGCTGGTGCCGCTCTTCACTGAGAACACCGAACTCGTCATCCTGCCCGAGGGCGCGGCTTTTGTGGACGATGACCTGAAGCTGACCCCTGCCGCCCTTCGCCGCTACGGCAGCAAGCTCTATGTCACCGGCGACGTGAACATCCCGGCTGAGAGTGCCGGGGTACTGGAAAAGGTAGAGTATCTCCACGTCGGCGGCGATGTGACCATCACGGCTGCGGCAGAAGATGCATTCTATGCCATCTCCGATACGGACTACAAGGAGCTGCGCGTGCTGAAAGGCAGACTCGTGAATGATATGCCGATGGTGCGCATCACCCCTGAGATGCTGGACATCGACCCGGACGGCGTTTCCTGCACCGACTGCGCCCTCGTGACGCTGGACAAGGCGCTGACGGCAGAGGAAATCGTGGAAAAGCTCCGTATCTCCGACTGCGCCTGCATCCGCTGCACTATGGCACAGGAAGCCGCCGTCAGCGCCGTCTCCACCGATGTGGCCCAAATCAAAGTGACCGATGCCCCCGAGGAACGGGATGACGGCGAGACCGTCCGCCGCATGGGCGCACAGCTGACCCTGTGAGGCACATTACAATATAAAGGAAGAACCTCTCAGTCTGCTTCGCAGCCAGCTCCCCTAATAGGGGAGCCACTGGCGTGCCGGTCAAGTCCACACTGGACGAGGAAGGCTTAATTTATCGTGAAATGTAGTGCCCTGCTACAGAGGGCAGCATTTGGTTGACTGGATGCTGCCCCCGTAAGCGAGGCCCGCTCTTTTCCGCAAAATGAAACTTTCAGCGGTCAGAACAAAGTGGCCCGGCTTGCCAATGCCTCCCCTCACAGGGGAGGTGGCATCGCGCAGCGATGACGGAGAGGTTTTTAGTATAAAACGACCTGAGAACGGGCATTCTATCCCCTGAGCGGGGCTTTCCACGGAAAAAGCTGCCACCCGATTGTGCATTCTGCACAGAAAATATCCCGGGAGATGAAACAGAGCAAATAAAAAAGAAAATCTGCGTTTTTTCGAAAAAACACTTGCCAAATGCACGAAGATGTGATAGAATATCTCTCGGCTGCAAAGGGCTTGTGCGATACAAGTCGTGCAGGCCGGCGATATGCGTAGATGCGGGAGGTTGTCATCCGGCGATAGCTGAGATGGGTTATTTCCGCGGAGTATGTCCGATCTTAGAACCGGGCGAAAGAATTACTGACAGCGATGGAATACGTTCCCTCGGCAGGGCGACCTGCGAAACGGGCGGAACCAATGTTCGGATTTGATTTGCTAATATATTTCCGGGAGAACTGCCGAGCGGTTCACCGGTTTTTCTAGTGTCAAATCAAGGAACACCCGGAACTGTGTAGAGCAATTTATCGGCTCGCCTAGGGCAAAACAATTTTTCAGGAGGCGTAAGCAATGGCAGTCAAAGAGAAAATCAGAATCCGTCTGCAGAGCTATGATGCTCAGCTGATCGATGCCGCAGCAGAGAAGATCGTGGAGACCGCAAAGCACACGGGTGCCCGCGTGTCCGGCCCCATCCCCCTGCCCACCGATCGTGAGATCGTCACCGTTCTGCGCGCTACCCACAGGTACAAGGATAGCCGCGAGCAGTTCGAGAGCCGCACTCATAAGCGTCTGATCGACATTCTGAAGCCGTCCAACAAGACGGTCGAGGCTCTGATGAGCCTCCAGCTCGCTGGCGTGGACATCGAGATCAAGCTGTAAAAGACGCTTGATCAAATTCGATGCCCTCGTTTCCCGAGGGGTCATGTTGGCAGTGACGTGCGCTGCCAACCAATAACCTTTACAGGAGGAAAAGAAATGGTTAAAGGCATTATCGGCAAGAAAGTCGGTATGACTCAGCTGTTCGATGAGAGCGGCAAGGTCATTCCCGTGACCGTCATCGAGGCTGGTCCCTGCACCGTCGTGCAGAAGAAGACCGTCGAGAGCGATGGTTATCAGGCTGTCCAGCTGGGCTTCGGCGAGGTTTCCGCCAAGAAGGTCAACAAGGCAGCTGCAGGCCACTTCAAGAAGGCAAATGTTGCCCCCAAGAAGACCCTGCGCGAGTTCCGTCTGGAAGATGTCTCCGCAATGAACGTCGGCGATGTGCTGAAGGCTGATGTCTTCGCAGCTGGCGACAAGGTTGACGTCGTGGGCGTCTCCAAGGGCAAGGGCTACCAGGGCGTTATCAAGCGCTACGGTCAGCACCGTCTGCGTGAGAGCCACGGCACCGGCCCGGTGGCACGCCACGCCGGTTCCAACGGCTCCACTTCTACCCCGTCTCGCGTGTTCCCCGGCAAGCGCCTGCCCGGCCACATGGGCTTTGTGCGCGTCACCGTGCAGAACCTGACCGTTGTCAAGGTTGACACCGAGAACAATCTGATCGCTGTCAAGGGTGCGGTCCCCGGTTCCAAGGGCACCATCGTCACTCTGGCCAACAGCGTGAAGGCGTAAGGAGGAAAGCTACAATGGCAAAGTTTAACGTAGTCGATATGAACGGTCAGCATGTTAGCGAGATCGAGCTTTCCGACGCCGTGTTCGGTATCACCCCGAACGAGAAGGCTGTCCACATTGCTGTGGTGAACTTCCTGGCCAACCAGCGTCAGGGCACCAGAACAACAAGATCCGCATGGAAGTTTCCGGCGGCGGCAAGACCCTGGCGCCAGAAGGGCACCGGCCACGCTCGTCAGGGTTCCATCCGTGCACCGCAGTGGACTCACGGCGGCGTCGCTCTGGGCCCCAAGCCCGCAGCTACAACTACCACATCAACAACAAGGTCAAGCGCCTGGCTCTGCTGAGCGTCCTGTCCGACAAGGCTGCCAATGGCAACATGGTCGTTGTTGATAAGTTCGCCTGCGACGAGTACAAGACCAAGACTGTTGTCTCCATGCTGAACGCCGTCGGCGCTGGCAAGAAGAACCTGCTGGTCAATGAGACTGTCGATGCAAAGTTCGTCAAGGCGCTGGCAACATCGCCGGCGTCAAGACCACCTTCGCAGGCAGCGTGAACACCTACGATGTGCTGAACGCCGACAAGCTGATCATCAGCGTCGGCGCAGCGAAGAAGCTCGAGGAGGTGCTTGGCTAATGAAAACCGCACATGATATTATCCTGAAGCCGGTCATTACCGAGAACTCCATGGCCGGTATCGCTGACAAGAAGTACACCTTCAAGGTCGCTACCGATGCTACCAAGGTCGAGATCGCTCAGGCTGTCGAGGTCCTGTTCCCCGGCGTCAAGGTCTCCAAGGTCAACACCATCTCTGTCCGCGGTCGTTTCCGCCGTCAGGGTATGCATGCTGGTTACACCGCCGCTTCCAAGAAGGCGATCGTGACCCTGACCAAGGACTCCAAGGAGATCGAGTTCTTCAACAGCATGGTCTGATAGAACCCACCGAGGGTTCCTCTATGGGGATATGACCCCGATAATAATTCATAAGATAAACAAAGGAGAATAGCACAATGGCTATCAAAAAGTATGGCCCCACTACTCCGGGCCGCCGCGGCATGACCGTCACGGATTACAGCGTCCTGTCAAGGTCGCTCCCGAGCGCAGCCTGCTGGAGCCCATGAAGAAGCACAGCGGCCGCAACAACACCGGTCGTATCACCGTCCGCCATCAGGGCGGCGGCAACCGCACCAAGTATCGTGTCATCGACTTCAAGCGTCAGAAGACCGATATGCCCGCTACCGTCAAGACTCGAGTACGATCCGAACCGCAGCGCATTCATCGCTCTGGTCGAGTACACTGACGGTGTCAAGAGCTACATCATCGCTCCCGACGGCCTGAAGGTCGGCGATGTTGTCATCAGCGGCAAGGGCGCCGACATCAAGCCCGGCAACTGCCTGCCCTTCGAGAACATCCCCGTCGGTACCATCATCCACAACATCGAGCTGTATCCCGGCCGCGGCGCTCAGCTGGTTCGTTCCGCTGGCAACATGGCTCAGCTGATGGCTAAGGAGAATGGCTACGCTCTGGTCCGTCTGCCCTCTGGTGAGATGCGCAATGTGCCTGTCAACTGCACCGCAGTCATCGGCCAGGTCTCCAACATCGACCACGAAAACGTCAACCTCGGCAAGGCTGGCCGTAAGCGCCACATGGGCGTTCGTCCCGGCAGCCGTGGTACCGTCATGAACCCCTGCGACCACCCCCACGGCGGTGGCGAGGGCCGCGCACCTGTTGGCCACTCCGGTCCTATGACTCCCTGGGGCAAGCCTGCTCTGGGTCTCAAGACTCGCAAGCATCATAAGCGCTCCGATAAGCTCATCGTGAAGCGTGCTAAGTAAGAGAGGAGTTTAAGACAATGGGTAGAAGCATTAAAAAAGGTCCTTTCGTCCAGGCTGCTCTTCTGAAGCACGTTGAAGCTATGAACGCTTCCGGCAAGAAGCAGGTCATCAAGACCTGGAGCCGCGCCTCCACGATCTTCCCCGAATTCGTTGGTCACACCTTTGCCGTCCACGACGGCCGCAAGCATGTGCCTGTGTACGTGACCGAGGACATGGTTGGCCACAAGCTGGGTGAGTTCGTTCCCACCCGTACCTTTAAGGGCCACACCGGTAATTCGAAGTAAGAGAAGGAGGAACACAACATGGAAGCTCGGGCAATTCTTCGTTATGCCCGCATTAGTCCTCGTAAGGTGTCCATCGTTATGGATCTGATCCGTAACAAGCCCCTGGACGAAGCGCTGGCAATCCTGCAGTACACCCCGAAGGCCGCTTGTGAGCCCCTTCTGAAGCTGGTGAAGTCTGCAGCCGCAAATGCGGAAAACAACTTCAATATGGACAAGAACAACCTCTACGTCGCCGAGTGCTACGTCTGCCCCGGCCCGACGCTGAAGCGCATGATGCCTCGTGCACAGGGCCGCGGCTACCGCATCCTGAAGCGCACCAGCCACATGACCGTTGTTCTGAAGAGAGTAAGGAGGAAAACAATGGGCCAGAAAGTAAATCCGCACGGCATTCGTGTCGGCGTTATTAAAGACTGGGACAGCCGCTGGTTTGCCTCCAAGAAGGATTTCAGCGATAACCTCGTCGAGGATCACAAGATCCGCACTGAGCTGAAGGCTCAGCTGAAGGACGCTGGCGTCCCCAAGATCGAGATCGAGCGCACTGTGGATCCTTCCACTTCCGCTCCCCGCGTTACCGTCAACATCTACTGCGCTAAGCCCGGTATGGTGATCGGTAAGGGCGGCGAAGAGCGCGTTGCTCTGCAGAACAAGCTGACCAAGGAGTATGGCAAGACGGTTATCGTCAACGTCATCGAGGTCAAGAGCGCTGCTACCAACGCTCAGCTGGTTGCCGAGGACATCGCTCGTCAGCTGGAGAACCGCGTTACCTTCCGCCGCGCTATGAAGCAGTGCATGCGTAACGCTATGAGCCCCCGCGATCGCGCAACTGTCCCTGCAAAGGGCATCAAGGCAATGTGCTCCGGCCGTCGGGCGGCGCTGACATCGCCCGTCGAGAGCTACCACGAGGGCACCATCCCCCTGCAGACCCTGCGTGCCGACATCGACTACGGCTTCGCTGAGGCTGCTACCACCTATGGCCGCATCGGCGTCAAGGTCTGGGTCTACAAGGGCGAGGTCCTCAAGAGCGCTAAGAACGCTCAGAAGAAGGAAGGAGGCAACAAGTAATGTTACTGCCTAAGCGTGTTAAGTACCGCCGCGTTCAGCGCGGCCGCATGACCGGCAAGGCTACCCGCGGCAACGTGGTGTGCCAGGGCCAGTACGGCCTTGTTGCTCTGGAGCCGGCATGGATCTCCTCCACTCAGATCGAGGCTGCCCGTGTTGCCATGACTAGTTACATCAAGCGTGGCGGCAAGGTGTGGATCAAGATCTTCCCCGATAAGCCCGTTACTGAGAAGCCCGCTGAGACCCGCATGGGTTCCGGTAAAGGCTCTCCCGAGTACTGGGTCGCTGTTGTCAAGCCCGGCCGCGTTCTGTTCGAGCTGGCAGATGTCGATGAGGCAACTGCTCGTGAGGCTCTGCGCCTGGCTATGCACAAGCTGCCCATCAAGTGCAAATTTGTTGTCCGTGAGGACTCCGTGAAGGAGGATGGCACCAATGAAGGCTAATGAACTCCGCGAAATGCAGACCGCAGAGCTGACCAGCAAGCTGGCAGACCTGAAGGCCGAGCTGTTTAACCTGCGCTTCCAGCATGCCATCAACCAGCTGGAGAACCCCGGCCGCATCGAAGCAGTCAAGAAGGACATCGCTCGCGTGATGACCGTTCTGGCTGAGAAGCAGTAAGGAGGTTAAACGATGGAAGAACGTAATCTGAGAAAGACCCGCGTCGGCGTCGTCGTGTCCGACAAGATGGATAAGACCATCGTGGTTGCCGTTAAGGATAGCGTGCAGCACCCCCTGTACAAGAAGATCCTGAAGCGTACCGCAAAGTTCAAGGCTCGTGACGAGCAGAACGAGTGCGGCATCGGTGACCGTGTTGAGATCATGGAGTGCCGCCCCCTGTCCAAGGATGTGCGCTGGCGCCTGGTCCGTATCGTTGAGAAGGCAAAGTAAGTTTCTTTGCCCGCTGCTTTGAACAGTTTGAAAGGAGATATCTGAAATGGTTCAGATGCAAACTTATCTCAAAGTTGCCGACAACACCGGTGCCAAGGGCTGATGTGCTTCCGCGTGCTGGGCGGCACCCGCAAGAGATACGCAAACATTGGTGACGTCGTGGTCTGCTCTGTCAAGAAGGCAGCCCCCGGCGGCTCCGTTAAGAAGGGCGACGTCGTCAAGGCTGTCATCGTGCGCAGCAAGCATGGCGTCCGCCGCGACGACGGCTCCTACATCCGTTTCGATGAGAACGCCGCCGTTATCGTCATGGCCGACAAGAGCCCCAAGGGTACTCGTATCTTTGGACCCGTCGCTCGCGAGCTGCGCGATGCCGGCTACACCAAGATCCTGAGCCTGGCTCCGGAATCGCTGTAAGGAGGTTTTAAAAATGAATAATCTTCATGTTAAAACCGGCGACAACGTAATGATCATCAGCGGCAAGGACAAGGGCCACACTGGTAAGGTCCTGCAGGTCAGCCCCTCTGAGAACAAGGTCATCGTTGAGGGCCAGAACATGGTTACCAAGCACGTCAAGCCCCGCCGTCAGGGTGAGCAGGGCGGTATCGTCAAGGCTGAGGGTGCTATGTACGCATCCAAGGTCATGCCCATCTGCCCCAAGTGCGGCAAGGCCGTGCGTGTGGGCCACGTCGAGAAGGACGGTAAGATGGTCCGCGTCTGCAAGAAGTGCGGCGCTGAGCTGTAAGGAAAGGAGTAAGGAACAATGGCTCGTTTGAAAGAACAGTATGTCAATGAAATTGCTCCTGCTCTGAACAAGAAGTTCGGTTACAAGAGCGTTATGCAGATCCCCAAGCTGGACAAGGTCGTCATCAATGTTGCCTGCGGCGAAGCTAAGGACAACGAGAAGATCCTGGAAGCTGTCATGAAGGATCTGGGCCAGATCACTGGCCAGAAGGCAGTCGTCTGCCGTGCCAAGAAGAGCGTCGCTAACTTCAAGCTGCGCCAGGGCACTCCCATCGGCTGCAAGGTCACCCTGCGTGGTGAGCGTATGTACGAGTTCGTCGATCGTTTCTTCAACATCGCACTGCCCCGTGTCCGCGACTTCCGCGGCATCAACGGCAACGGTTTTGACGGTCGCGGCAACTTTGCATGCGGCATCAAGGAGCAGATCATCTTCCCCGAGATCGACTTCGAGAAGGTCGATGCAGTCCGCGGCATGGATGTCTGCTTCGTTACCACCGCCAAGACCGACGAAGAGGGCAAGGAGCTGCTGAAGGCTCTGGGCGCTCCGTTCGCTACCGAGAATAACTAAGGAGGAGATTACAATGGCTAAACTGTCTATGAAGCTCAAGCAGTCTCGTCCTGCTAAGTTCTCTACCCGTGCATACACCCGCTGCCGCATCTGCGGCCGCCCCCACTCCGTGCTGCGCAAGTACGGCGTGTGCCGTGTGTGCTTCCGTGAGCTGGCCTACAAGGGCGAGATCCCGGGCGTCAAGAAGGCTTCCTGGTAATTGACCAGAGGGCTGGATAACAAGTCGGATTCCGCCCCGGGGCAACGATGTTTCGGGGCGGTATCATTATAAAACAAATGAGAGCTAATCTAAGGAGGTTAGTGGCACATGCAGATTACTGATCCTATCGCGGACCTGCTGACTCGCATCCGCAACGCTAGCACTGCCAAACACCCTTCTGTGGAGATCCCCGCTTCCAACATGAAGAAGGCTATCTGCCAGATCTGGTTGACGAGGGCTACATCAAGGGCATGCAGGTGAAGAACGACACCGTTCAGGGTACCATCGTTGTCACCCTGAAGTACCAGGCGAACGGCGAGCCCGTTATCGCTGGTCTGCGCCGTGTGTCCAAGCCGGGCCTGCGCATCTACACCAACTGCGAGGATATGCCGAAGGTCATGAAGGGCCTGGGCACCGCAATCATTTCCACCTCTAAGGGCATCATGACCGATAAGGCTGCTCGTGCTGCGCACGTTGGCGGCGAGGTCCTGGCCTTTGTGTGGTAAGAAAGGGGTAAAAGACAATGTCGAGAATTGGAAGAAAACCCATCGTCATTCCTGCCGGCGTTACTGTCACTGTCGATGAGGCAGCACACAGCGTCACCGTCAAGGGCCCCAAGGGCAGCCTGAATTCCAACTATCATCCCCTCATGACCGTCAAGGTCGAGGGCAATGAGGTTTTGGTTACCCGCCCCAATGACGAACCCGAGGCCCGCAGCCTGCACGGCCTGACCCGCAGCAACATCGCCAATATGGTGAACGGTGTTGTCCACGGCTACGAGAAGAAGCTGGAGATCGTGGGCGTCGGCCTGCGCTGCCAGAAGCAGGGCTCCAACCTGGTCATGAACCTGGGCTTCTCTCATCAGGTGAACATCCCCGATACGGAGGATTGCACCATCGTGTGGCAGGATCCCAACCACTTCACTGTTACCGGTATCGATAAGCAGAAGGTCGGCCAGTACGCTGCTGAGATCCGCGCCAAGAAGCCGCCTGAGCCTTACAAGGGCAAGGGCATCCGCTACGAGGGCGAGGTCGTCAAGCACAAAGAAGGCAAGGCCGGCAAGGGCAAGAAATAAGGTAAGGAGTGAAAGACAATGGTTAAGCAGATCGACAAGAACGAAGCTCGTCTTCGTCGTCATCGCCGCGTTCGCAACAAGATCAGCGGCACCGCAGCACGTCCTCGCCTGGATGTTTTCCGCTCCGCCAAGCACATCTACGCTCAGATCATCGACGATGAGCAGGGCGTTACTCTGGTGTCGGCGTCCACTATGGACAAGGACTTCAATGGTTTCGGCGGCAACGTCGAGGCCGCAGCTGAGATCGGCAAGAAGATCGCAGCAAAGGCTCTGGAAAAGGGCATCACCGAGGTCGTTTTCGACCGTGGCGGTTACGTTTATCATGGCCGTGTTAAGGCCCTGGCTGATGGCGCCCGTGAGGGCGGCCTGAAGCTGTAATGAGAGGAGGAAACACATTATGGCTATGAGAAACCGTGAAGACGACGGCATGATCACCAAGGTTGTCTCCATCAACCGCGTTTCCAAGACTGTCAAGGGCGGCCGCATCATGAAGTTTGCCGCTCTGGTTGTCGTGGGCGACGGCAAGGGCACCATCGGTTACGGCATCGGCAAGTCCGGCGAAGTGCCTGAGGCAATTCGCAAGGGCGAGGCTGCTGCTAAGAAGAATATGCACAAGGTTGCCGTGAAGGGCACCACTATCCCCCACGAGATCGTCGGCAAGTACGGCGCAGGCGCAGTCCTGCTGAAGCCGGCTGCCGCCGGTACCGGCATGATCGCTGGCGGCCCCGTGCGTGCCGTCATCGAGGCTGCCGGCATCAAGGACATTCGTGCGAAGTCTATGCGTTCCAACAACCCCATCAATGTTGTGTCTGCTACCTTCGCAGGTCTGTGCGGCCTGGTCAGCGCAGAGTCTGTTGCTGAGAAGCGCGGCAAGACCGTGAAAGAAATTCTGGGTTAAGGAGGTAACAAACCATGGCAGATAAGATGCTCAAGATCGAGCTGAAGAAGAGCCTGATCGGCCGCGGCGCCAAGCAGATCGCTACCGCTGAGGCTCTGGGCCTGAAGAAGCCGGGCGACGTTACCGTTCAGCCTGACAATGCCGCTACGCAGGGCAAGATCGCTAAGATCGGCTTCCTGCTCAGCGTCACCGAAGCCTAATCAGGGGGGATACGCATAATGAAACTTCATGAACTGCACGCGATTCCCGGCGCAAACAAGGCTGTGACCCGCAAGGGCCGCGGCATTGGCTCCGGCAATGGCAAGACTGCCGGTTTCGGCAGCAAGGGCCAGAAGGCCCGTTCCGGCGTGAAGCACGCTGGTTTCGAGGGCGGCCAGATGCCTCTGGCACGCCGCCTGCCGAAGGTCGGCTTTAATAATATCTTTGCTACCCAGTACGCCATCGTCAACGTGGCCGATCTGGAGGCAGCTTTCGAGGCCGGCGAAGTCGTCGACACCGAGGCTCTGAAGGCAAAGGGTCTGGTCAAGAAGACCCTGGACGGCGTTAAGGTCCTGGGCAACGGCGAGCTGACTAAGGCTCTGACCGTTAAGGCCGCAGCCTATTCCGCTTCTGCCAAAGAGAAAATCGAGAAGGCAGGCGGAAAGGCTGAGGTGATGTAAGGTGTTCCAGACATTCCGTAACGCATGGAAGATCCCCGAGCTTAAAAATCGTCTCCTGTTCACGCTGGCGATCCTCGTGGTGTATCGTTTGGGCTGTGCTATCCCGGTGCCTTTCGTGACCAGCTCTGCGCTGACGCAGATGTTCTCGAACGGCAACATGCTCGCATATCTCGATATGATGAGCGGCGGCGCACTGTCCCGGTGCACGCTCTTCGCGTTAGGTGTGACACCCTATATCAACGCATCCATCATCGTGCAGCTGCTCACTGTGGCCATCCCCTCGCTGGAAAACATTGCGAAGGAACCGGACGGCCAGCAGAAGCTGCAGCAGATCACCCGGTATGCCGGCGGCATCATTGCTCTGATCATGAGCCTCGGCTACTACTTTGTGGTCCGTAACATGGGCGCACTGAAGTACACTTCCGGCGCGGCTGGTATCTTTACCGCCGTGGTCATCATCGCGACCTTCACCGCGGGTGCTCAGCTGATCACCTGGTGCGGCGAGCAGATCGATGACAAGGGCATCGGCAACGGCCTGTCCCTTCTGATCTTCTCTTCGATCGTTTCCAACTGGTCTTCTCTCTACACCACGGTGGCCGGTCTGCTGACTCGCGCCGCTGCTGGCGAGAGCCAGTTCTACATCTTCCTGCCCCTGCTGCTCGTTCTGGCACTGGTCGTGATCGTGTTCATCGTCATTATGACGAACGCTGAGCGCCGCATCACCATCCAGTATGCCAAGCGCGTGGTGGGCCGCAAGCAGATGGGCGGGCAGAACAGCTACCTGCCGCTGAAGCTGAACATGACCGGCGTCATGCCCATCATCTTCGCTTCCGCTCTGGTCTCGATCCCGGGCACGATCGGCAGCTTCATGCAGGTCGACCAGGCTGCGCATCCGTTCTGGTACGCATTCTTCCGTACCTTCAACTATACGTCGCCGCTTTACGTCGTCATCTACCTGCTGCTGATCCTGGCCTTCAACTACTTCTATGTGGCCATCCAGTACAACCCTGTTGAGATCGCCAACAATCTGCGCCGCAACAACGGCTCGATCCCCGGCTTCCGTCCCGGCAAGCCGACCAGCGATTTCATCACCCGCACGCTGAACAAGATCACCCTCATCGGCGCGATCTTCCTCGCTGTGGTGGCTGTGCTGCCTATCGTTCTGGGCAACCTGACCGGTATGAGCATCCAGCTGGGCGGTACCAGTCTGCTGATCGTGGTCGGTGTGGCACTCGATACCACCCGCAGCCTCGACAGCTTCATGACGATGCGCAGCCACAAAGGCTTCCTCGGCTGATCTGTAAAGAATAAGCACTGATGTAAGAAAGCACTGGAAAGGAGAGCATGCTCGGACTTTTCAGTGCTTTTTTGCTTTGGCGAGCCGTTAGCGGCTTCAAACCGCAGCGGACTCAATGAAAAACCATTCTTTATATAAGGAGAGGAGAATTCCTATGAATCTGATTCTGTTGGGCGCCCCCGGCGCAGGCAAAGGCACGCAGGCTGAGATCATCTGCGCAAAGCTGAACATCCCCGCCATCAGCACCGGCAACATCCTCCGCGCTGCTGTCAAGGACGGCACCGAGATGGGCCTGAAGGCAAAGGGCTTCATGGACGCCGGCGCACTGGTCCCCGATGAGGTCATCATTGGCATCCTGAAGGACCGCCTGTCCGAGGCTGACTGTGCAAACGGCTTCATCCTGGACGGTGTGCCCCGCACCATCGCACAGGCAGAGGCCATCGAGAAGATGGGCATCCGCATCGACAAGGTGCTGGAGCTGTCTGTCGCTGACGATGTCATCGTCAACCGCATGGGCGGCCGCCGCGTCTGCGAAAAGTGCGGCGCAAGCTACCACATCGTCAACAAAAAGAGCAAGGTCGAGGGCTTGTGCGACTACTGCGGCGGCAAGCTCGTCATCCGCAAGGACGACCAGCCCGCTACCGTGCTCGACCGTCTGAAGGCATATCATGAGCAGACGGAGCCGCTGGTGGACTTCTACCGTCAGCGCGGCAAGCTGGCTGTCATCCCCTTCAACGATTCCATCGAGGCGACCACGGCAGAGATCATGAAGGCTTTGGAGGCATAAAAGTGATTCAGATCAAGAATGCGAAAGAGCTGGACGGCATGCGCAGGGCGAATGCCCTGAGCGCAGCTGCCCTGAAATACGGCGGTGAACATATCGAGGCAGGTATGACTACCTGGGAGCTGGATAAGCTGATCTACGACTTCATCGTGAAGCACGGCGGCATCCCCAACTTCAAGGGTCTGTACGGTTTCCCCGGAACGGCCTGTATCAGTTTGAACGATACCATCATCCATGGTATCCCTTCGCATGACATCGTCATCCGCCCGGGTGACATCGTGAGCATTGATACCGGCGCAAAGGTCGATGGCTTCAACGGGGACAACGCCTGCACCTATGCAGTGGGCAAGATCGACCTGGAGGCTCAGCGCCTTCTGGACGTCACCAAGGCCGCTCTCTACAAGGGCATCGAGCAGGCTGTGGCCGGCAGCCGCATCGGCGACATCGGCTATGCCGTCCAGAGCTGCTGCGAGGACGCCGGCTTCTCCGTCGTCCGCGAGTTCGTGGGCCACGGCACCGGCAGGGAGCTGCACGAAGACCCCGAAGTGCCGAACTACGGCCATCAGGGCCGCGGCCCCCGTCTCGTCCCCGGCATGACCATCGCCATCGAGCCCATGATCTGCCAGTATGACTGCAAGATCACCCAGGCCAAGGACGGCTGGACGGTCAAGACCAAGGACGGCGGTCTGGCTGCTCACTTCGAGCATTCCATAGCCATCCTGAAGGACCGCACCGAGATCATGACCCGGAGCTGGGATGACCCCAGCTTTGACCCCGATACCTTCAGCCTCAAGTAAGGCTTGAGACCGAGACCTCCCTTTCCGGGGAGGTCTTTTTGGTTTTGAAAGACGTTATTTATGCAATTCTGACAAGTTTTGGTGAAAAAGATTCATCTTCACGGTGGAAATGGCAATGCAGAGGACGGAAAAAGACCGTTTTGGAAAAGCAAGAATTTTTTATCGGAAATACGGAAAAAACCACTTGCAAAATGGATACAAAAGGTGTATAATCTATAAATGGCCGTGACAGCCAGATGCTTTCTCGGTGGACAGGGATTTTCTGCCCACTTTGCGGATTTTGTGCCGCAGGAGAAGAAGTATGTGGCTTTCATCGCCGCCTGTCCGTCCCAACACGACAAACTGAGCAGATCCAATGAGGAGGCAATTAGCTTGTCTAAAGAAGACGTCATCGAAATTGAAGGCATCGTGCGTGAAGCCATGCCCAACGCCATCTTTAAGGTGGAAATGTTGAGCGAGGACAAGAACACCGGGAAGCTCACTCCCAGTGGTCACATCCTCTTAGCGCACATCTCCGGCAAGCTGCGGACCAATTTCATCCGTATCCTGCCCGGGGACAAGGTAACCGTGGAAATGTCGCCCTACGACTTGTCGAAGGGCCGCATCACCTGGCGCTCCAAATAAGCACCAGGGTATCAACCAAAAGGAGGTTCAACATCATGAAGGTCAAGCCTTCCGTGAAACCCATCTGCGAAAAGTGCAAGGTCATCCGCCGCAAAGGCCGCGTGATGGTCATCTGCCAGAACCCCAAGCATAAGCAGCGCCAGGGCTAATTCGGGCGCCTGGGGGTCAAGTGCGTAGAGTCCCGGCGCAGACCCCGACACGGACATGGGATGATTTTTGGAGGAAAACTACTATGGCACGTATTGCCGGCGTTGACCTGCCCCGCGAGAAGCGCGTTCAGGTGGGTCTCACCTACGTTTACGGTATCGGTCAGACCACTGCCAACAAGATCCTGGCAGCTACTGGCATCAACCCCGATACCCGCGTCAAGGACCTGACTCTGGAAGAAGAGGCTAAGATCCGTGACTACATCGATCAGGCTAACATCATCGTCGAGGGCGACCTGCGTCGCAATGTCGCTCTGGACATCAAGCGCCTGGTCGAGATCCAGTCCTTCCGTGGCACCCGCCATCGCAAGAACCTGCCCTGCCGTGGCCAGCGTACCAAGACCAATGCACGTACCTGCAAGGGTCCCAAGCGCACGGTCGCTAACAAGAAGAAGTAAGGAGGTTCTGAGAAATGGCAAGTGCAAATAACGCCAAGAAGGGCGCAAACGTCCGCATGAAGCGGAAAGAGCGTAAGAACATTGCAGCCGGTCAGGCTCACATCCAGTCTACGTTCAACAATACTGTCGTCACCATCACCGACCTGCAGGGCAATGCAGTGTCTTGGTGCTCCTCTGGCTCCCTGAACTTCCGCGGCAGCCGCAAGAGCACTCCGTTTGCAGCACAGTCTGCAGCAGAGACCGCTGCCAAGGTCGCTATCGAGCATGGCATGAAGACCGTTGAGGTCTACGTCAAGGGCCCCGGCGCTGGCCGTGAGTCCGCTATTCGTGCGCTTCAGGCCACCGGTCTGGAAGTCACCCTCATCAAGGACGTGACTCCCATCCCCCACAACGGCTGCCGTCCCCCGAAGCGCCGTCGTGTCTGATCGAAGGAGGAAACTGAATTATGGCAAAGAATACGCAGCCTATCGCAAAGCGTTGCAAGGCCCTGGGCATTTCTCCTGCGGTCATGGGCTATGCAAAGAAGAATACTACCCGCAACTCCAATGGCAACATGCGCAAGAAGCAGTCTGAGTACGCTACTCAGCTGAAGGAGAAGCAGAAGGTCAAGTTCATCTACGGCGTTCTGGAGAAGCAGTTCCACAACGCTTACCTGAAGGCTGAGGCTATGCCCGGCAAGACCGGTGAGAACCTGCTCCAGCTCATGGAGCGCCGTCTGGACAACGTCGTGTTCCGTCTGGGCTTTGCTCAGACCCGCCGCGACGCTCGTCAGCTGGTCTCTCACGCTCACTTCACCGTCAACGGCAAGAAGGTCAACATCCCCTCTTACCTCATCAAGGCCGGTGACGTCATCGAGGTCCGTGAGTCCAGCCGCAGCTCTGCGAAGTTCGCTAAGCTGACTGGCCCCGAGGCCCCCGTCGTGGCTCTGCCCTCCTGGCTGGACCGCGAGGCTCTGGCACCCTGAAGGGCGTCGTCAACAAGCTCCCCGAGCGCAGCGACATCGACTACGAAGTTGCAGAGCACCTCATCGTCGAGCTGTACTCCAAGTAATCCATTAAGAAGGCCTGGCCTTCCGTGTGGATGGCCGGTTTTCGCATTCTTTTCTTTGAAAGAATTTAATAATGGGCCGATGGCAACATCGGTTTGACAAGGAGGGCATAGATATGATGGAGATTGAACGTCCCAAAATCGAAACGGCAAGCCTGTCTCCCGACGGCCGCTACGGCAAGTTCGTGGCAGAGCCTCTGGAGCGTGGCTTTGGCATCACACTGGGCAACAGCCTGCGTCGTGTGCTTCTTTCCTCTCTGCCCGGTGTCGCCGTGACCAGCGTCAAGATCGACGGCGTGGTTCACGAGTTCTCCACCATTGAGGGCGTCAAGGAAGACGTTACCGAGATTGTCCTGAACCTGAAGGGTATCGCTGCAAAGCTGTACACCGACGGTCCGAAGACAGTGCGTGTTGAGGCAGTTGGCCCCTGTGAGGTCACCGCCGACAACATCAAGCAGGGCGATGATATTGAGATCCTGAACCCTGAGTGGCACATCGCAACCCTGGGCGAGGGCGGCAAGCTCGTCATGGAGCTGACTTTCGATAAGGGTCGCGGCTATGTGCCCGCTGAGCGCAACAAGCAGGCCATCATCGAGAAGAATGACATCAACACTCTTCCCGTTGATAGCATTTACACCCCCGTGCTCAAGGTGAATTATAATGTCGAGAGCACCCGTGTTGGCCAGGCCATCGACTACGACAAGCTGACCATCGAGGTTTGGACGGATGGCACGATCAATGCACAGGAGGCCGTTTCTCTGGCTGCCCGTGTGCTGACCGAGCACCTGAACCTGTTCGTCAACCTGTCCGACGAGGCCGCTGGCGCTGAGATCATGGTGGAGAAGACCAACGACGATAAGGAGAAGGCTCTGGAGATGACCATCGAAGAGCTGGATCTGAGCGTCCGTTCCTTCAACTGCCTCAAGCGCGCCGGCATCAACACGGTGGAGGATCTGGTCAGCAAGAGCGAGGACGAAATGATGAAGGTTCGTAACCTCGGCCGCAAGAGCCTCGAGGAAGTCATGGCGAAGCTGGACTCTCTCGGCTTCAAGCTGAACACAGACGATGAGTAATATTAAAGTTAAGGAGTGAAACGGGATGCCCGGTACCAGAAAGCTCGGTAGAACCAGCGACAGCCGCAACGCTATGATGCGCGCCATGGTTACCTACCTGTTAGAGAATGGCAAGATTGAGACCACTGTCACTCGCGCCAAGGACGTTCGTTCCATGGCCGAGAAGATGATCACCCTGGGTAAGGCCAGCGACCTGCACACCAAGCGTCAGGTCTACGCCTACATCACCAAGGAAGATGTTGCAAAGAAGCTGTTTGATGAGATCAGCCCCAAGTACGCTGACCGCAACGGCGGCTACACCCGCATCATCAAGATCGGCGCTCGCCGCGGCGACGCTGCTGAGATGGCAGTTCTGGAGCTCGTCTGATCGACTCTGACTGAATAAATCAGTATCAAAAAGCCCTTTCCCGTCCGGGAGAGGGCTTTTTCTGTTTTCGCCGCTTGGCAGAGCCCTCCTTGCGTGATATACTGATACTGTTATGGTATGCAGATTTCCACGAGCAGGAGGGAGTATGTTGAAAATCAAAGGATGGCTGCGGGCGGCTGCGCTGTGCGCGGCGTTCTGCCTGCTGCTGACCGGGTGCAGCATCCCCATGCAGGAAGAGACGGTGCAGGTGGAGGAACTGCTGCGTGCGCCCCGCCTTGCGGGCGATTACGGCGCATTGCAGACCGCCCTGAACGACTGGCTGGGGGAGAGCGCCCAGCTGAAATATCCGCTGCGGGGCGACCTGCTGTCGCCCTTTGTGCTGCAGGATTTCGACGGCGACGGCGAACAGGACGCAGCGGTGTTCTACACCACGGCCCTCACCTCCAATGTATGCGTTGCTTTCTTACGCAAGAACAGCGGGGGTGCCTGGCAGGTGAGCCAGACCGTAGAGGGCCTGGCCGATTCGGTGGACAATGTCCGGCTGGCTCAGCTTCAGGCGGGCGGCACGGCCCAGCTCGTCGTGGGCTATGCGGCTTCGCAGGATGACCACTACGTGGCCGTTTACTCCTACGAGAACGGCGAGGTGTCGGCCATCCTCGAGCAGGCCTATGAGCAGTACCTCGTGGAGGACATCACCGGCGGCGGCAGCGAAGACCTTATCCTGATGTCCACGCTGGAAGACAGCGGCGTCCAGATCGAGCTGCTGACCGTCGATAAGGACGGAAGCTTCCAGCAGGTGGCCGTTATGGCACTGTCGGGCGATAAGTTCTCGGGCTGCGCCTCGGTGGCGGCGGGCCTCGGCGCGGACGGAAAGCACTATCTGGTGCTGGACGGCTGGACGGGCATCTCGGGCAATAATCTGGCCTCGGTGCTGCTGCGGTTCGACGATGAGAGCCAGCAGATGGTGCCGGCCTCTCAAATCACCAGCGAGGAGCTGTACAATGCCTCGCTGCGCAATGTCCCAAGCCTCGTGAGCCGCGATCTGGACGGCGACGGCACCGTGGAGATACCGACCCAGCCCGACGAAGCGGGTCTGCTGAACATGAGCCAGAGCCGACGGATGGATTTTATCGTCTGGATGGACTACACGGCGTCAGCGCCGGAAAAGAGTTTCGGCCTGCTGGATGAGGAGACCGGCTGCTATATCGCCCTGCCCGTCGAGTGGGAGGGCAACCTGATGCTGACGGACAGCACGGACGAGGAAGACGCCGTGGAGCTGCGGACGGTAGACGAGAACAAGCTGGTGCTTACCCTGCGGCTGGCTTCGTCCAGCGAGAACGCTGTGGGATGGACCCGCCTTGGTGTGGTGGCGTCCCGCCAGATGCAGGCAAAGCTCGGCCCGGATGTGACCATAGAGGACCCGGATTACCGGCTCTCCCGGTCGCTGTACCGGCTGAATTAGCCCTCTCAGGCCGGGGAAGTCTGAGCGGACTGAATAAAAATGATTTTTCGTAACATGCCGGGCCTTGCGCATAAGGCAAACCGGATAGAAACGGAGGAACGATAAATGGTCAAGGTTCTGGTAGTGGAAGATGAGGCCAGCATTCGCGAGATGATAGCGCTGAACCTGCGTCTGGCCGGGATGGAGGCTGTGGAGGCGGACAGCGCCGAAGCGGCCCTGCCTCTTCTGGAGCAGCGGCCGGGCTGTGACGCGGCCATCCTGGACGTGATGCTGCCGGGCATGAATGGCTTCTCGCTCTGCGAGACCATCCGCCGCACCGACCAGAAGATCGGCATCATCATCCTGAGCGCCAAGGGGCAGGAGCAGGATAAGATCCGCGGCCTGTCCATCGGTGCCGACGACTATATGACCAAGCCCTTCAGCGTCAGTGAGCTGCTGGCCCGTGTGGAGGCGCTCTGCCGCCGCGTGGGCCGTTCGGCCGGCGCCGAGGCAGGGGAGCAGGCACCGGCCTCACTGGTGAGCGGCAGCTTCGTGCTGGACGAGAACCGCCGCGTCCTGCTCAAGGCGGGCAAGCCCATCGAGCTGACTCAGGTGGAATTCCAGATCATGGAGCTGTTCTTCCGCAACCCCGGTGTGGCGCTGGTGCGCGAGCGCATCCTCAAAGGTGTCTGGGGTGAAAACTACTTCGGCGACGTCAAGATCGTGGACGTGAACATCCGCCGTCTGCGGATGAAGGTGGAGGATGAGCCCAGCCATCCGGCACATATCCTCACCGTGTGGGGATATGGTTATCGGTGGGAGGAGTAACATGCGGAGCGGCATTACTCGGCGATGGCTGCGGGGCAGTCTGCTCATTACGGTACTGCTGGTGCTGCTGGTAGAGGTCATGTTCCTCTACAGCGCCACCCGCAGCTACTACAACGGCGTCCAGCAGACCATGTACCGCCGCTTTTCGTCCATCACCGGTCAGCTCAAAATGTACACCGGCGAGACAAGCCAGAAGACCGCCGCCAGCCGCAGCGTGGCTCTGCGCCGGATGGTGGAGCAGTTCTCCGATAAGGACAAATACGAATTTATGCTGCTGGACAGCTACGGCGGTGTCATCGCCTCGTCCAGCGGCACCGATGCCGAGGGCATCGTCACCCGCACCGACTTTGAGCAGGCGCAGGACGCCGTGGACGGGCAGGGCATCGCCATCTACCGCACCCAGAGCGGAGAGATGGTCATGGCGGCCTGCTGTCTCGTACCCTATGCAGCCGAAGATGTGGCCGCCATGCGTCTCGTCACCAGTCTGACGCTGGTGGAAGAACAGCTCAAACGCACCGTGGTGGTGGCCCTCATCATGGGTGCGGCGGTGCTGGCCTTTACCATCATGTCGGGCCTGTACTTCGTGCGGAGCATCGTGGTGCCGCTGGGACAGGTGGAGCGCACCGCCGCCGGCATCGCCCGGGGTGAGCTGGACGTCCGTCTGCCCGTCACCGGCGACGAGCGGGATGAGGTGGACCGCCTGCGCGGCACCATCAACCGGATGGCCGAGGGCCTCGAAGAGACGGAAAAGATGAAAAACGAGTTCATCAGCTCCGTCTCCCACGAGCTGCGCACCCCCCTCACCTCCATCCGGGGCTGGGTGGAGACGCTGCGCACGCTGGACGACCCCTCCGACGAGAACTACCGCAAGGGCCTCGAGATCATCAACAACGAGACGGCCCGCCTCTACAACATGGTGGAGGAGCTGCTGGATTTCAGCCGCCTGCAGAATGGCCGACTCAAGATGACCTGCCGCCCCCTCGACCTTGTGGCCGAGCTGACCGATGCGGTGCTTTTCTGCGAGGCCCGCATCCAGCGGGAGGGGCTTGTGCTGGTGTACAATGAGCCGGATGAGATGATCCCGGTCTACGCCGACCCCGACCGTCTGCGGCAGGTGTTCATCAACATCCTGGACAACGCCATCAAGTATTCCGCCCCCGGCGGGCGCATCACAGTCAAGCTCTGGGCAGGCGAGTACAAAGCCTTTATCGAATTGATCGACCAGGGCCGCGGCATCCCGCCCGAAGACCTCGAGAACGTCAAGACCAAGTTCTACAAGGGCAGCAACTCGGTGCGCGGCAGCGGCATCGGTCTGGCGCTGGTGGACTCCATCATGACCGCCCTCGACGGCACGATGGACATCAAGAGCACTCTGGGCCGGGGTACGGTGGTGACACTGGGCCTGCCGCTCTACAAAAATAAGAAGCCGTTTTCATAAGCATGGCACGCCGCCTGAGCGGTCTTTTTGCCAGCATACCGTGTTGCTTTCCCTTGCAATCCGTCAGGATTGCTGCGGAAAATCGCCTTGTCTGCTGACAAAAATCCTCGCCATTCGGCGCACCCTGCTTACGAAAACAACTTCCAAGATTTTGTCACATTTATATGATAGAATAAAGGTCAAAAAACGGACAGGAGAAATCCATTTTATGAATCACGAACCCAAGAAGGAATGCTTCAAGACCAGTGTGGGCGGTCAGGCTCTGATGGAGGGCATCATGATGCGCGGCCCGGAGCACATCTGCTGCGCTGTGCGCAAGCCCGACGGCACCATCGAAACGAAGATAGAAGATACCCCGAAACACGGCATCTGGGCCAAGATCCCTCTCGTGCGGGGAGCCCTCTCGATGATAGAGAGCCTCATCACTGGCTACCGCTACATGATGTACTCTGCCCAGGTGAGCATGGGCGACGAATACGACGCCGAAGAGGAAGAGTCCGCCTTTGAAAAATGGGTGGGCGACCATCTGGGCAAGAAGGCCGAGGGCATCCTGATGGCCGGTGCGGCCCTCGTGGGCGGCCTGTTCGCCATCCTGCTGTTCACCGTCCTGCCGACGGTGCTGGTGGGCGGCCTCGGCGAGGTGGTCACCCTGACCCGCTGGCCGAGAGTCATCCTCGAGGCGCTGCTGAAAGTTGCCATCTTCCTCGGCTACATGGTGGCCATCTCCAAGATGAAGGAGATCCACCGCGTTTTCGAGTATCACGGCGCAGAGCACAAGACCATCGCCTGCTACGAGGCCGGCGACGAGCTGACCGTGGAGAATGTCCGCAAGTACACCCGCTTCCACCCCCGCTGCGGCACCAGCTTCCTCATTCTGGTGGTCATCGTCAGCGTTTTCCTCTACAGCGTGCTGCCCTGGAGCAGCACCAGCCTCCGCGTCCTGTTCAAGCTGCTGCTCCTGCCGGCGGTCATGGGCATCAGCTACGAGCTGCTCAAGTGGTGCGGCCGCTCGGACAACATCGCCACCCGCATCATCCGCCAACCCGGCCTCTGGGTGCAGCGGCTGACGGTCTTTGAACCCGACGACAGCATGATCGAGGTGGCCATCGCCGCCGTGACGCCGGTGCTGCCCGAAGACCCGGAGGACGGCAGATGGTGAGCGAAGGGATGCTGCCCCGTGCAGCAGTCAAAGAGGTGGAAGCGCGGCTGACGGCGGCGGGCTGTCCGGACGCAGATTTCGACGCCCGGGAGCTGTTCCGGCTGGCGACAGGCCGGGACGTCCGCCTTTCTGACCGTCCATTGGACGCCGCCGAAGCGGCAAAGCTCGAAGAACTGACCGTCCGCCGTGCGGCCCGAGAGCCGCTGCAATACCTCTGCGGCAGCTGGCCTTTCCTCGACTTTGAACTGGCCGTGGGGCCGGGCGTGCTCTGCCCCCGTGCTGATACCGAGGTGGTGGCTGAGACGGCTGCCGAGATGCTGGCGGGCGTGGAAGCGCCCCGGGCGCTGGACCTCTGCGCCGGTACCGGCTGTCTGGGCCTTGGCGTCAAGCGGCTCTGCCCGGCGGCGCAGGTCGTCTGCGTGGAAAAGAGCCCGGAAGCCTACGTCTATCTCGAGAAAAATACCCGTCTGGCCCTGAAAGGCCGGGGCGGCAGCACCGAAAACGTGCTGGATGCCTCGCCTTTTGAAGAGCCGGCCTTCGACTGGGGCATGAAGCCCACCCGCGCCGCAGAGCCGGTGGAGGGTGACCTCTTCACCTACTGGGAGAGCCTGCCGGAGGGTCAGCTCGACCTCATCGTCTCGAACCCGCCCTACCTGACAGCGCAGGAGATGGGCGAATTGCAGCCCGAAGTGGCCAAAGAGCCGGCCATGGCGCTGGAAGCCGGGGAAGACGGCCTCGTATTTTATAAGGTCATCGCGGAACACTACCAGAAAGCTCTGCGCCCCGGCGGCGCGCTGGCGCTGGAGATCGGCTGGCAGCAGCGGGAGGCCGTGACCGCCCTGCTGGAAGCAAACGGCTGGGCAGACATTGCCTGCCGGAAGGACTTCGGCGGCAATGACCGCTGTGTGACGGCCCGGAGACCCAAATAAGCGGGAGAAAAAGTGAAAATATCTACAACTATCTGTTGTAATGTTTGAAATCTGTGATATACTGTAGAGGAAAGAATCGGTATCGTACCGCCTGCACCCCGCAGGCCATGTGATAAAGGAGCAGCACGCTATGGCAAAGAATCAGAACAACAACGTCGCCCCCGCCACCCAGAAGACGGAGCCGGGCGCAAAGAAGGACGCGCTGGCAACTGCGCTGGCCCAAATCGAAAAGCAGTTCGGCAAGGGCGCCATCATGAAGCTGGGCGATAACACCGCCATGCAGGTGGACGCCATCTCTACCGGCAGCCTCGGTCTCGACCTGGCGCTGGGCGTGGGCGGTGTGCCGCGCGGCCGTATCATCGAGGTGTTCGGACCGGAATCCAGCGGTAAGACCACGCTGGCCCTCCACATCCTCGCCGAGGCCCAGAAAAAGGGCGGCGAGGTGGCCTTCATCGACGTCGAGCACGCCCTTGACCCGGCCTATGCCTCCGCACTGGGCGTGAACATCGACGAGCTGCTGGTCAGCCAGCCGGATACCGGCGAGCAGGCCATGGAGATCTGCGAGGCGCTGGTGCGCTCCGGTGCCATCGACGCCATCGTCGTGGACTCCGTCGCTGCAATGGTGCCTCGTGCCGAGATCGAGGGCGAGATGGGTGACAGCCACGTCGGCCTGCAGGCCCGTCTGATGAGTCAGGCCATGCGCAAGCTGACCAGCGTCATCGGCAAGACCAACACGGTCTGTGTCTTCATCAACCAGCTGCGCGAGAAGGTGGGCATCGTCTACGGCAACCCCGAAGTTACCACCGGCGGCCGCGCCCTGAAGTATTATTCTTCTGTCCGCATCGACATCCGCCGCGTCGAGGGCCTGAAGGACTCTTCCGGCCAGTTCATCGGCAACCACACCCGCGCCAAGATCGTCAAGAACAAGGTGGCTCCTCCGTTCCGTGAGGCTGAATTTGACATCATGTTCGGTGAGGGCATCTCCAAGATGAGCGAGCTCATCGACGTGGGCGTCAAGCTGGGCATCGTCCAGAAGAGCGGCGCATGGTTCAACTACGGCGACATCCGTCTGGGTCAGGGCCGTGACAACGCCAAGCAGTTCCTCAAGGACAACCCCGAGATCGCCAACGACATCGAGGGCCAGATCCGCGCCAACGCGGACAAGCTCTACGCCACCCGCCGCCCGGCGGGTAAAGCTGCTGCCGCTGCGGCAGAGAAGGAAGAGGGCGGCGAGACCGCTTCTGCCTCCAGGGAGCCTGTCGTCAAGGCCCCGGCCCGCAGCAGCGAGAGCGAGCTGGACATCATGGTGGAGGACTAAATGTCCTTTTCGAGAAGAGGCCGTCCGCTGGCCGAAGAAGAAAAGTCCACCGACGCCGCCAAGGCTCGCGCCCGGGCCATGGAGCTTCTGGCCGGGCAGGAGCTTTCCTCCGGGCAGCTCTATGAGCGCTTGGGGCGGAAGTTCACCCAGCCCACCGCCGCCGCTGTGGTGGCGGAGATGGTGGAGCGGCAGTATGTGGACGACGAGCGCTACGCCCGGACCCGGGCGCACGGCCTGCTGGCCGCCCGCAAGAGCCGCCGCGCGGCCGCGCAAAATCTGCGGCAGAAGGGGCTGGACGCGCAGCAGATCTCTGCTGCGCTGGAAGAGACCTACGCCTCGGACGAAGCGGGCGGAGACCCGGAGCTGGAAGCCGCCGCCGCCCTCGTGGAAGGGCGGTACCGCGGCAAGCTGGCCGCAGGGCGGAAAGACCTTGTGGTGGCTGCGCTGGCCCGGCGGGGGTTTGCGTATCCGGTTATTAAAGAAGCGATTCGGCGAGTGGAAGAGGAGGGGTAGTTCTCTTTTGCGTGCCGAAAGAGAACCAGAAAAGCACCAGCGTCGCGCGCCTGTGCGCGGGGCAGAGCGCTTTTTTATTAAGGCTGATTGTTCTCTTTTGATGTCAAAGAGAAAGAAACTCCACCAGCGATTTCGACGCGCTGGACCCACGAGAAAGGGGCTGCTCGCCCCTTTCAGACCCCGAAGGGGTTGTCGAAGCCCAAAAATGCTAGCCGCTTCGCTAAACGCATTTTTTGGGCTTCTCCGGTTTACGGCTCCGCCGATGGTGTTACGCTTTCGCAGAACTTTACGTTCTGTAAGGGCGTAAAGTCTGCTGCGAAGCAGCAAATTGGAGAAACGAGAAAAAAGCGTTAAGCGCAGCGACTAGCTTTTTTCCGTTTCGACTTCTTCTTCGGAATTGTTAAGGGCGAGCAGCCCTTAACTCGTTGCGGAGGTGGAGTCAGAGGTAGGAGTTCGAGACACCTCCCTACCTCAACCTGGAGCGCAAAGCCATTTGACCGAAAGAATAAAATCCGCCCCGCGCCACCAGCGCGAGAACCAGCTCAAAGAAAAAACCAGCTCTGCCTCTGGCCCGCGCGGAGCGCAAGCCGCTTGACCAAAAGAAAAAACCAGCCCCGCGCCACCGGCGCGCCCGCGCGGAGCGCAAGCCACTTGACCGCAGGAAAAAAACATCCCCCGCGCCACCGGCGCGCAAGCCATCTTAAAGAAAAAACCAACCCTGCCGCAACACCACATCAAATCGTTATAACAGACCCTCAAGAGAGAAAGAGAGTATTACCTGAATGAAAATTGCGTGTATTTCCCTTGGCTGCCCGAAGAATCAGGTCGATTTGGACGTGATGGTCCACATCCTGCTGTCGGCGGGCCACGAGACGGTGGCGGACCTCGCAGATGCGGACGTCATCCTCGTCAACACCTGCGGCTTCATCGAGAGCGCCAAGACCGAGGCCATCGAGAACATCCTTGAGGCCTGCTCCTACAAGCAGGCGAATCCCAACCTGAAGGTGGTCGTCACCGGCTGTCTGGCCGAGCGCTACCGCAGCCAGATCGAGGAAGAGATCCCCGAGGTGGACGCCGTGGTCGGCTGTGCCTCCAACAAGGCCATCGACTCCATCGTGGCCCGTCTGTTCAACGGTGAAGAACATCTGGAAAGCTACGGCCTCAAGAGGGACTTTCCTCTGGGCGGCAAGCGCGTCATCGGCACGCCTGCCCACTATGCGTACTTAAAAATCGCCGAGGGCTGCAACAACCGCTGCCACTACTGCGCGATCCCCGGCATCCGCGGCCCGCTGCGCAGCCGCGAGATGGCCGACTGTGTGGCCGAGGCCCGCTGGCTGGCCGGTGAGGGCGTCAAGGAGCTCATCATCGTGGCTCAGGACCCCACCGCCTACGGTGAGGACTGGGGTAAGCCGGGCAGCATCTGCGAGCTGCTGGACAAGCTGAACAAGATCCCGGGCCTCGAGTGGATCCGCATCATGTACGCTTACCCGGAGCGCATCACCGACGACTTCATCGCCGCCATGAAGCGGAACGAGAAGGTCCTGCCTTATCTCGATCTGCCCATCCAGCACTGCAACGACACCATCCTGAAAAATATGAACCGCCGCTCCAACCGCGCCGAGCTGCTGGACGTCATCGGAAAGCTGCGCCGTGAGATCCCGAACATCACCCTCCGCACGACCCTCATCGCGGGCTTCCCGGGTGAGACGGAAGAGCAGTTCGAGGACCTGTGCAGCTTCGTGAAGGAAGTGCAGTTCGACCGTCTGGGCTGCTTTGCCTACTCCGCCGAGGAGAACACCGTTGCCGCCAAGATGGACGGCCAGATCGAGCAGGAAGTCAAGGACAAGCGCGCTGAGCTGGTGATGCAGATCCAGACCGGCATCATGGCCCAGAAGCAGGCCGCAAAGGTGGGCCAGACGGTCCGCGTCCTCTGCGACGGTGTGGACGACGAGAGCGGCCTCTACCTCTGCCGCACCGCTGCCGACGCCCCCGAGGTGGACGGCAACGTCTGCGTGTCCAGCGAAGAGCCGCTCTACCCCGGCGAGTTCTATGATGTGTTGGTGGACGACAGTGACCTTTACGATTTGTATGGTACTGTTGCAAAATAACAGATTGGAGGATATTTTTGTATGAATCTGCCCAATAAACTCACTCTGACCCGCATCCTGCTGGTGCCGGTGTTCATGATCTTCGTCTCGCTCGGCCAGTATATCACGCCGAGCTACAACCCGCGGTACTACCTCATCGCCGGCCTCATCTTCGCCGCGGCCAGCTTCACCGACTTCCTCGACGGCCATCTGGCCCGCAAGTGGAACATGGTCACCGACTTCGGCAAGTTCGCCGACCCGCTGGCCGACAAGCTGCTGACGACGGTAGCCTTTATCTACATGATGCGGGACGGCGTGTGCAGCCCTGTGGTGCTCTGCATCATTCTGGCCCGCGAGTTCGCCGTCTCCGGCCTCCGCATGGTGGCCGCCGGTGCAAAGGACGGCAAGGTCATCGCCGCCAACATGTGGGGCAAGGTGAAGACCGTGCTCCAGATGCTGACCATCATCTTCTACTACTTCACGGTCTCCCTGACCGGCAATGTGCTGGGCCAGCAGTGTGCAGACATCGCCTCCGTGCTGTGCTGGGTCGTGGCCGCTGTCACCGCCATCTCCGGCATCAAGTACCTGTGGGATAACCGCAGCTTCATCAATACGGCAAAATAAGCGCCCGTCCGGGTGTAAAAAAGAAACGAGCGGAAAAAACGCTCGTTTCTTTGATATTCCGACAAAAAATTACAGATAGGAGAGTAAAACGGTGCTGAAAAACATCCTGACTGTCCTGCGGAAGCTGGCCTCGGCGGCAATGAACTTCCTTATCGTGTACTTCGAGACCATCGCCGTCCCCATGAGCTGGGCCATGGGCGGGACCATCATGTTTACGATGTACACCGAGCTGTCCAACATCTTCAACGGCGCGGTCTGCCTGCTGGTGGGTCTGTGGCAGCTGAGCTGCATCTTCACCGGGCGGGAACTGCCCCTCTGGCTCAAGCGGCTCAAGTTCATCTCCACCAGCTGCCTCGCCATGACCTTTTTAACGGTGGTCATCATTCTGGCCCCCATGTACGAGGATGGCAACGGCTGGTACATCATGCTTTTCACGGACTCGATGCTCTACCACCATTTCCTTGACCCGGTGCTGGCGATTCTGTCGCTGGTGCTCTTCGAGCGTCTGCCCCGCCTGCCGCTGGGGCAGGTCTGGTGGGCGCTGGTGCCGACGATCCTATACGGTCTGTATGATCTGCACGGCAATATTACAGGCACCATCGACGGCCCCTACCCCTTCATGCGGGTATACGACCAGACCATTCAGGAGACGCTGATGTGGTTTGCCATCATCCTCGTCACAAACCTGCTGTACGCCTTTCTGCTCTGGTGGCTGGGCGGCAACGGGAGAAAAAGCAAGGTGGGTCTGGAATTCAGGACATAAGAAAAGGCCGCTGGACCTTGTGGGTACAGTGGCCTTTTTAGCCTCTCCCTTTGGGAGAGGTGGCATCGCTTGCGATGACGGAGAGGGCAAGGCTGGTAGAGAGAATGCAAAGACACAGCGATAACAGCACTTCTATAAAAACAGCTGCTTGCCGCGGTGCTTATGACTCTTTGACAGTGGGCTTGCCCTCTCAGGCGCTGACGCGCCAGCTCTCCCAAAGGGAGAGCCATAAAAAGGAGTTACAGCAGCGGAATGCCTGCCTTCTCGCAGGCTTCGCGGGTGGCGTTGTCCCAGACGCTTGCCTGCACCTCACCGATGTGGGCGCTGCCCAGCAGCAACATGCACAGACGGCTCTGGCCGATGCCGCCGCCGATGGTGTAGGGCAGTTCGCCGTTCAGCACCGCCTTGTGGAAGGGCAGCTCGCGGCGGTCGTCACAGCCGGCGGCGGTGAGCTGACGGTCCATGCTCTCGGGGCTGACGCGGATGCCCATGCTGCTCAGCTCGTAGCTGCACTGCAGCGGCTCGTTCCAGAACAGCAGGTCGCCGTTCAGATCCCAGTCGTCGTAGTCGGGGGCGCGGCCGTCGTGGGGCTTGCCGCTCTTGAGGGGAGCGCCGATCTTCATCAGGAAGGTGGTGCCGTTCTCCTTGACGATGGCATTCTCCCGCTCCTTCGGGGTCAGGTCGGGGTACTTATCCTCCAGCTCCTGGGTGGTGATGAAGGTGACGTTGGGGGTGTGGAGCGGCAGATCCTGCAGCTGGGGGAACATGGCGTGCAGGTTCATCTCGGTGGCGCAGACCGCCGACACGATGGAGCGCACGACGTTCTTCAGATACGTCTCGTTCCGGTCTTCCTCACGGATGACCTTCTCCCAGTCCCACTGGTCCACATAGATGGAGTGGAGGTTGTCCATATCCTCGTCGCGGCGGATCGCGTTCATGTCGCAGTAGAGGCCCTTGCCCACCCGGAAGCCGTAGTCCTTCAGGGCCTTGCGCTTCCACTTGGCCAGCGACTGGACGACCTGCACCTCGATGCCGCTGTCCTTGGTGTCGAAGGTGACCTTCCGCTCGACGCCGTTCAAATCGTCGTTCAGGCCGGTAGAAGCCTCGACGAAGAGCGGTGCCGACACGCGGTAGAGATTCAGCGTGGCGCACAGGGTGTCAGCGAACAGCCGTTTCACGGTGCCGATGGCGCGCTGGGTGTCGTACAGGTTCAGCGTGGGCGTGTAGTTTTCCGGAATGATGATCTTGCTCATAGCAGATTACCCCTCTCTTGCTGCCCCGCACCGCCGAATCGCCGCGCCGAGGGCAGCTTCCCTTAATCGCAAGTTTCACAGATATGCCTATGGGTAACAGCATATTTGCGATATGCAGTTTGCGGATGCTGCCAGACCATTGAAAACGCAAACTGCTATATTAGAATAAATTATGGCACAAGTTGCGGGCGATGTAAAGGGGGAAAGCGCTGATTTGGCGATGAAGTCAAGGCTTTTGGCGCAGAATAAACCTCGGCCCTTCCGCGCCCACAGTCCCGGTCGGCACGAACCCCACCCGGTGCAGCACCGCCTGCGAGGCGGTATTGCCGGGGTCAGTTTCGGCCTCGACGGCGGTGACGCCGGGCTGTTCGAAGGCCCAGCGGCAGGCGGCGCGGACAGCCTCGGTGGCGTAGCCCTGATGTTCATATTCCGGCAGCAGGCCGTAGCCAATTTCCGGCTGGCCGTTTTCGGGCAGGCCCTTGAAGCAGAGGTCGCCTACCCAGTCGCCGGAATCGTTCTGGTAAAGCCCCCATGCGGTGTACCAGACCCACTGCTCGGGGTGGGCGAGGGAAAGGTCCAGCATATCGGTGTAGGGCTGGATGAGTTCCGGGTCGGTGGTGCGGGCCAGAAGGGCGCGCATCCCATCGGGCTGCAGGGGGATGAGAAAAAGACGTTCGGTGATAAGCTGCATGATAAAACCTCCGGGCTGCATTTTTGCCCAGTGTAGCACAAGCTGGTCAGGGGAGTCAAACGCTTGACTTACGCCCCGGCGGCTATTATAATAAGTTTGTAAAAGGATAAATGCGTTTATCCGGGCAGAGTAGCGCTGCATCGTCTGGGCAGAGAGAACGGGCCATTGGCTGGAAGCCTGTTTGCAGACCGCCGCGTGAAGTGCGCCCGGACAGCACGCTGCGGGAAGCTGAGTATCGCAGCGCGGATGGCCGCCGTTATCGGCTTTGAGCGACAAACCGGAGTGGAACCGCGATTTTGAGAAAAGACCGCCTTCGATGCTGTGCCTTTGGCATGGCGTTGGAGGCTTTTGCTTTTTCGGGCAGGCTCGCAGGAGCTGGCCCTCTTTGCCAAGGGCTCCCCTCGATAGGGGAGCTGTCGAGCGAAAGCGAGACGGAGAGGTTTATGATCACGGCTTCGGTCTGTCCCACAAAAAGGAGTATTCAACTATGCAGATCTTCAACACCCTGACCCGCCAGAAGGAAGAGTTCGTGCCGCAGGTGCCGGGCGAGTACCGCATCTACGTCTGCGGTCCCACCGTCTACAACTATATCCACATCGGCAATGCCCGCCCGCTCATCGTCTTCGATACCCTGCGCCGTTACCTCGAGTACCGCGGCAACAAGGTCATCTATGTCTCCAACATCACCGACATCGACGACAAGCTCATCAAGAAGGGCCAGGAAGAGGGTACTTCCATGAAGGAAGTCGCCCAGCGCTTCGAGGCCGAGTACCTCAAGGATGCCGCCGGTCTGAACTGCAAAAAGCCCACCGTCCAGCCCCGCGCTACCGAGCACATCCAGCAGATCCTCGACATCGTGAAAGACCTCATCGAGAGCGGCCACGCCTACGTCGCAAAGAACGGCGACGTCTACTTCCGCGTCAAGAGCGACCCCGAGTACGGCAAGCTGAGCCACCTCAAGCTGGACGACCTCGAGAGCGGCAACCGCGAGCTGCGCAGCCAGATGGAGGACGACCTGAAGGAAGACCCCGCCGACTTCGCCGTCTGGAAGGCCGCAAAGCCCGGCGAGCCCGCATGGGAGAGCCCCTACGGCATGGGCCGTCCGGGCTGGCACATCGAGTGCAGCGCCATGAGCCGCACCCATCTGGGCAAGACCATCGACCTCCACTGCGGCGGTCAGGACCTCATCTTCCCCCACCACGAGAACGAGATCGCCCAGAGCGAGTGCGCCAACGGCTGCGAGTTCGCCCGCTACTGGATGCACAACGGCTTCATCAACGTGGACAATCAGAAGATGTCCAAGAGCCTGCACAACTTCTTCACCGTCCGCGACGTGGCCAACCTCTACGGCTACGAGCCCATCCGCTACTTCATGCTGACCGCCGGCTACCGGATGCCGCTGAACTACACCGTAGACCTCATCGAGAGCTGCAAGAACAGCCTCGAGCGCCTCTACACCTGCCGCGAGAACCTCGACTTTGCCCTGAGCAAGACCGCGTTCGGCACCGACGAGACGCTGAAGGAGAAGGCCGAGGAAGCAAAGAAGAAATTCTGCACCGCCATGGACGACGACCTGAACACCCCCGACGCCCTGGCTGCTGTCTTCGACCTCGTGAAGGACATCAACACCCTGTCCGCCGCTTCCAGTAAGGCTGCTCTCGAAGCCGGCGCTGCCGCCTTCGACGAGATCACCGGCGTGCTGGGCCTGATGTACAACCGCAAGAAGGACGAAGTTCCCGCCGAGGTGACTGAACTGGTGGAGAAGCGTGCCGCCGCCAAGAAGGCCAAGGACTGGGCTGCCGCCGACGCCATCCGCGCACAGCTCACCGAGATGGGCTGGGCCGTGAAGGATACTGCTCAGGGTCCCCAGCTGAGCAAACTGTAAGCTGAATATCCGATGCAGGGCAGACCTGCGCTTTGCCAAAAGCTGGAGGCTTTGGACGGCGCGGGCCTGCCCTGCTTTTTTCGTGGAAAAGGGGAAATATAAAAATCGACAAAATCCGAAAAGAGTTGTTGTGATATTGCTGATTTTGCCAGAACATGTTTACAGCTCTGGCCGCGTGGTGGTATGATGAGAATATCTTTGGAAATCAATAGATCTTCATAATGGGGAGAAAGTTACTGATGAAACGAAGCGGAATGCCCCGTCTGGCCGCGTTTGCGGCGGCTGCAGCTCTGGTGCTGGGCCTCGTGGGCTGCGGGGGCGCTCAGAGCACCGCACAGGGTAACATCGAGCCGGTAAATCTGAGCGTCTGGACATATTACAACGGCGACCAGCTGGAGAGCTTCAATAAGCTGGTGGAGACCTTCAACGACACCGTCGGCAAGGAAAAGAACATCACCGTGGAGAGCTACAGCCAGGGCAGCGTCAATGACCTCGAGGCGCAGGTGATGGCTGCGGCACAGGGCAAGGTGGGCGCTTCTGCCATGCCCAACATCTTTATGGCCTATGCAGACACCGCCTATGCCATGGACCAGATGGGCGAGCTGGCTGACCTTGCTCCCTATTTCACCGACGAGGAGCGCGCCGCCTATCTGGACAGCTACCTGACCGAGGGCGACTTCGACGACAGCGGCAGCATCAAGATCTTCCCGGTGGCAAAGTCCACGGAGCTTCTGTTCCTGAACGATACCGACTGGAAGCACTTCGCTGCCGCCACCGGCGCACAGGATTCCGACCTTGAGACGGTGGAGGGTCTGGTCAAGACCGCCGAAGCCTACTACAACTGGACGGATGCCCAGACCGATACGCCCAACGACGGCAAAGCCCTGTTTGGACGCGACGCGATGGCAAACTATATGCTCATCGGCGCAAAAGAGCTGGGTGATACCATTTTTGACGTCAAGGACGGCAAGATGACCATGGGCCTGAGCGAGGACGCGGCCCGCAAGCTGTGGGATAACTACTATGTTCCCTACATCAAGGGCTGGGCCGCCGCCAGCGGCCGCTTCCGCAGCGACGATATCAAAATCGGCAGCATTCTGGCCTACATCGGCTCCAACTCCAGCGCGACCTACTTCCCGACACAGGTGATGCTGAGCGACACCGAGAGCCACGACATCGAGCTGAAAGTCCTGCCCACGCCGCACTTTGAGGGCTGCGAGAAAGTCTCTGTCCAGCAGGGGGCCGGTATGGCCGTGGCAAAGGCCACCGATGCCGAGGTGGAAGCCAGCGTGGTCTTCCTCAAGTGGTTCACCCAGCCGGAGAACAACATCGCATTTGCAGTGGGCTCCGGCTATCTGCCCGTGACCCATGCCGCCAACGATATGGATGCGATCCACAGCAGCGGCCTCGCCCTGACCGGCAGCATGGAAAACGTCCTGACGGAGGCCGTGGACGCAGTGAACACCAACGAACTGTATACGACCAAAGCCTTTGAGGGCGGCACCGACGCCCGCAGCAAGCTGAACTACAGCATGAGCGACCTTGCCACGGCAGACCGCGCCACGGTGGAAGAGCGTCTCGCAGCAGGCGAGAGTGCGGAAGAGGCCGAGGCGGAATTCCTGACCGATGCGTATTTTGAGGCATGGTACCAGAGCCTCTGTGACGCACTGAGCCAGTACGAGGGCTGAGGCATCTTACAAAAACGAGGGGAAGGAGGGGAAAAGCATGAAACTGCTGATGCGGGATGAAGCGAAGGGAAGAGAGCATACGATTTTCGTTACCATCTTCTCGGCGCTGATGGTCATGCTGGCCATCGTGGTCATGCTGATGGCTTCGGCCACTGCAATCAGCGGCGTTACCCTCCAACTGGATGAGAACGCGGTGGACATCCTGGACAAGCAGGTGGAGAACCGTGCAGGCTACATTCAGGACCAGCTCCGGCAGGCACAGGAGCTGACGGATCTTTCGACCTACATCAATGAGACCGCCCAGCAGATGCTGGACGACGAAACGCTTTCCCTCAAGACGCTGGATTCCAGCAGCAGCGACAGCCTGCCGCTGCTGCTGGCTGCAGCCCCCAGGATGCTTGAGACGCTGCGCTCCAAGCGCATTTCGGGCATCTTCCTCATCCTGAATACCCACGACTTCACGGGCCGCACCTCCGGAGACCGCCTGCCCTGCGTTTACCTGCGCGACCTCGACCCGGATGCAGCCCCCTCTGCGGTAAACTCGGATATTTTGCTCGAGTGCGCTCCGTCGGAGCTGGTGCAGACCTTTGACATCGCTACGGACAAGGCGTGGTCGCCTGCACTGCAGTATCTGGACGGAGAGCAGGATGTATTTTATGTCCGTCCCTTCCAGACTGCCTACGAAGACGTCGAGCGTATGGGGGCGGCAAGCTATGGCTGCTGGACAACTCTGCCGTATAAGCTGCCGGGGGACGACCGCGAGGCCATCGCCTACGCGCAGCCCCTTATCCTGGACGACGGCACAGTCTACGGCGTTCTGGGCGTGGAGCTGCTGGAAAGCTATATGGACACCAAGCTCCCGTGGGACGAGCTGCATAGCGACCATCACGGCAGCTATCTGCTGGCCTCCACCACCTCCGACCTGAAGGGCGAGGTGCTGGCTCTTCGTGTCAGCTCCAACACCGGCGAGCAGAGCGTACCGCTGCGGAATGCGAAATGGGAACTGACGCTCCGGCGCAGCAACAACTGCTGGCATTACATGATGGACGGTAAGCAGCAGATCGCCAGCATCCGGCAGATCGACCTGTACAGCCGCAACGCCCCCTTCTCGGGTGAGCGGTGGCTGCTCGTCGGCGTGGTGGGCAGGAACGAGCTGTTCGGCTTCTCCCAGTCGGTGACGAAGCTGCTGGGCCTTGCCGTACTGCTGACACTGGGCATCGGTCTGACCTGCGCCTTTTTCGTCAGCTATGGTCTGGCACAGCCCGTTGCCCAGCTCTCGAAAGAGCTGGTGGACGCACAGGAACAGCACAAGGCCGTGCCGGAATTTTCCCGCACCGGCATCCGGGAGCTGGACCAGCTGGCGGAAGCCATCGTGACCCTGAGCACCGACAACTACAAGGCCGCGGTGGCCGAGCGCAGCCGCATCGAGCACGAGTGCGATTATGACGCCCTGACCGGGCTGTACAGCCGTCAGGCCTTCTTCCGGGTCTGCGGGGAGCTGTTCGAGAAGCCCGATACTCTCCGTCACGCGGCCCTGATGATGACCGACCTCGACAACCTCAAGACCATCAACGACACGTATGGCCACGACTGGGGTGACGTTTATCTGCGGCAGACGGCCCGCAGCTTACAGCAGGGCTCGCCCAGCGGCGCTGTGGTGGCCCGCCTTTCCGGCGACGAGTTCCTGCTGCTGTTCTACGGCTATGAGACGCGGGAGGCCCTGCGGGCGGACATCAAAAAGCTGGAAGAGAACTTTGCCCAGAGCAGTGCTGCTCTGCCGGACGGCAAGAGACTGTGCATCCGGATGTCCGGCGGCGTGGCATGGTATCCGGAGGACGCACTGGACCTCGACACCCTCAAGAAATATGCGGACTTTGCAATGTATGAAGTCAAGCACTCCACCAAGGGCGAGGTACGGGAGTTCGACATGGAGCGCTACCGCGCCGGTGTCTATGCGATGGAGCAGCGCAGCGACTTTGAAAAGCTCATCCGGGAGCGGCGGGTGGACTACTGCTTCCAGCCCATCGTCTCGGCTCACGACGGCCATGTGGTGGCCTACGAGGCCCTGATGCGGCCTCAGCTGCCTACCCTGCGTTCGCCGATCACGGTAATGCAGCTGGCCAGCGAGATGGGCCGGTTGTATGATATTGAGAAGCTGACTTTCTTCCGGGCCTGTGAGTGCTACGAGAAGCTGGAGGCTGCCGGTAAACTGGACGCCGACGCTCTCATCTTCGTCAACAGCATCGCCAGTGTCAGCCTGAGCGATGAGGACTGGGCGAGCTACTGCGAGGCCCACAGTGCCATCCTTCCGAAGCTGGTGGTGGAGATTACCGAAGAGGAAGAGATGAATGAGCGAGAGCTGGAACGGAAGCGGAATGTCCCCGGTGTGCCCGGCATCTTTGCGCTGGATGACTACGGCAGCGGCTACAGCAATGGCAACAGCCTGCTGACGGTCGCGCCCAAGTATGTCAAGGTGGACATCGCCATCATCCGGGGCATTGATACCGATGCCGACAAACAGCAGTTCCTCAGGGCGCTCATCAATTACGCCCACCCGCGCGGTGTGCAGGTGCTGGCTGAGGGCGTGGAAACGCTGTCGGAGCTGCGCAAGGTGCTCGAGATGGGTGTAGACCTGCTGCAGGGCTACTGTCTGGCACCTCCGGCGGCAGAGCCGGGGGCCATCGGCGAAAAGGCCGCCGAGGTCATCTTCGAGGTGGAGCGCCGGAAAGCCGAGCGGGAAGAAGCCGGGTCTTAAAAAGCAAAAAGCATCGCCCTCTGTATTGGCATTGTGCCGGTACAGAGGGCGATGCTTTGTCTATCTTTACTGAATGAAGCCGACGAAGAGGGGGCAGAGCACGGCGGTGAGGACGCCGGCCACGGCGATGGACAGGCCGCTCATGGCACCTTCGACCTCACCCATCTGCAGAGCTTTGCTGGTACCTACGGCATGGGCCGAGGTGCCGATGCCGACGCCCTTTGCGATGGGGTCGGTGATGTGGAAGATCTTGCAGACCACCTCGGCCAGCAGGTTGCCCGCGATGCCGGTGAGGATGACGATGGCACCCGTCAGGGCTGCGATGCCGCCCAGCTCAGCGGCGACGTCCATGCTGATGGCCGTGGTGACGGACTTGGGCAGGAGGGTGGCGTACTGCTCCCGGGTGAGGCCCAGCGCGAGGGCCAGAGCCAAAGCGCTGCCCAGGCTCACCAGCGTACCCACTGAGATGCCCGCGATGATGGCGGCGGCATTCTCTTTCAGCAGATCCCACTTTTCATAGAGCGGGATGGCGAGGCTGATGGTGGCCGGCAGCAGCAGATAGTTCACCGGGGCGGCACTGACCTTGTAGTCGGCGTAGGAGATGTTCAGCACACTCAGCAGGATGATGACGAAGATGCTGCCCAGCAGCAGCGGGTTGAAGATGGCCTTGCCGGTGGTTTTGTTGATGAGAGCACCCAGCGCGAAAGCGGCCAGCGTCAGCAGCACGCCCCACGCGGCGGACCCGGAGAGGAAGCCCTGTAAGAGATCAGTCATGTTCGGCCTCCTTCTTTGCAGCGCGGCGGCTGGTGAGGGCCTGGGTGGTGCGGCCTGCACTCACGAGGACCAGCACCGTCACCGGGATGATGGCGATGACGATGGGCAGCAGCATCTCGCCCATCTCTGCCCACAGCTCCATGACGCCCGCGGCGGCAGGCACAAACAGCAGCGGGAAGATGCCGGTGAGGAACAGGCCCACTTCCTTGACCTGCTCGAGCTTCACGATGCCGAAGCGGAGCGCGGCCAGAAGCAGCAGCAGGCCGTAGATGCTGGCCGGGAGGGGGAGCGGGAGCACTGCGTGGCAGATCTCGCCCAAAAAACAGAACGCCAGAATACGCGAAAATTGAAACAGATAGTTCGTAAGGATGCCTCCTTTGGCTCGGCTGAACAGGAAAATACAAAACAGGATACAAGTCAACAGTATAATCCAAAAATCCCTGCGGCGCAACGGCAATACTGGCCAAGATTTTGCCCCTTTGGTGCGGAAAATTGGAGGTTTGGATAGTGTGCCTGTCCCAAACCCTGCGGCGTGGCCGTGCTGTTCGAGTTCTGTACCGATCTGCCGACTCACGTTGACAGTAGAAACAAAAAAAGAGCCTCTAACTTTCGTTAGAGGCTTTTGGTGGAGCATTCTCCACAGCAGGCGAACCCGAAAACCTTATACCGCTCGGTGAATCCCAAAGAAGGGTTCTACAGTAGATGCGGCTTTTCCGGTGGCAGATGCCTGTTTCAAACCATAGTTCTTTCGAGCGACAGCTTCCACAAAGACACGGTCTTTTTCGGAAGCGTTGTAATAATCCACACCGAAGCGTTTGCAGGTTGAAAACAATTCGTCCAGCCATGACATCGTTTCATCGGATATGGGGGAAAAGACAATATCCAAATCAGCTTGGGTGGCCGCATCGATTTCAATGTTGACCCGGTTTCCGGTGGCTGACTCGGTCACATAGTATTGCAGAAACATCCAATCACCTCTTTTTATATAGTATAACGAAACTGCGGAAAATTTTCAAGAATACCGATGGAAAGCATAGCAGGCAAGAACCATCCCGTGGCCACAAATTTTCAATTGCTGAAAATTCTTGCTCCCTTTGGAACAGCTTCTTGCTGGGGCGTGCGGTGCCCCAAACCCTGCTGGGAATGAGTACGGCAAACGCGAAGTTATCTGTCTTTTGTATCGTCCAAGAGTTCGTTCAATTCTTTTTCATCTTGGATATCCTTAACGGGCTTTTTTCCGGTGATATCCGTATACGCTTCTTTGATGCCGTTCTTCACCGCCCACTTAACGATGAAATACAATGCAATCAAAATAATGATTGCAGTTCCTCCACTGATTCCTAATTCTTCCCACATAAATTGAACCTCCCAATTCTGATTTGTTGAACTGAGCCGAGTATATCACACCCGCCAAGGAAAGAACACCCCCGATAGAGTGAATTTTGCAAGCCGGAAACCGCACAGCCGCCCCGTTCTCGTCCTGTCTCGCCCAACCGAGGCGGTGCAAACGGTGCTCCGGCAGGCGGAGCTTTCTTGGTAGACATTCCTAGCCGTTGGAAACCGCGCACTAAACAACAGCCCACTGGGCTGTTGTTTGCCACGCCTGCGGCGTGGCCGTGCTGTTCTCGTCCTGTCCCGCCCACGCAAAAAATCCCGAGTCATTTGACTCGGGATTTTTGTGGTGGAGCATTCTCCACAGCAGGCGAACCCGAAGGATTCATTCCAGATACTGCGGCAGATTCCATGAACCGCGCAACACACGGTGGACTTCCACAGTCTTTATTTCATCGTTGACGCGGTAGAACACAAGATACTGGTCAACGACCATCCTACGATAAGCAGGGTCAGGGCGGTAGACCTCGCACATTTTCGGGGTATCGCCTAATTTTGTGATCTTCTCTCGCAGCTCTTTCAGTACACGGCTGGCTGTTTTAGGGTAAAAGCCAGACAGATACCGGGCGATATCGTTCAAATCCTGCACAGCAAGGGGCAGATATTTGATCTTATACGTCATACTGCTTGCCCAGCGTCTCCCATACGCTTTCGTGGTCTGCCCACTGCGTGTCGGGGTCAGCCGCCTGCTGTTTTGCCTTGGCAAGTGCCTCGGCAACATATCGCTGGTGCAAAAACTCTTCGTACTTGGCGTAGTCCTCAATGTTGATGAGAACTGATTCTCCACGGCCATGATTCGTGATGATCACATGGTCATGATCTTTGAGCATCTCCGAAATTTCGGCGTAATGGTTGCGCAGATCCCGGGAAGGGCGAACGAATGTCTGCATCATACGAGACACCTCCTATTGAGATAATTGTATCACAAAATGACTACGAGTGCAAGGCGGATGATTCTGACGGTGAGAGCAAGAATCGTCCCGTGGCCACAAATTTTCAATTGCTGAAAATTCTTGCTCCCTTTGGAACAGCTTCTTGCTGGGGCGTGCGGTGCCCCAAACCCTGCTTCTGAGGTTGCGATAAACCAGGAGTTATTGAACCGCACTTGTGATTTCTTCTAATGTGTCCTGGCGAAGCCACTTTCCGAATACTTGAGAATTCTTTGACGGCAGATAACCCAAATTCGTATATCCCAGCTTCTTCAAAAGGCTCATACTTGGAATGTTCTCTCTTTCAGTAAAACAGATAAAATCCCACTGAGGATAGTGCTTGTGTAAATACTCAATTAAAGAGGACAAGGCTTCATAGGCGTAACCGCTTCGGTGAACTTTATAAGAAAATGTGTACCCTAAAGAAATTGTGCCCTCGTTAGGCATGACGACGATTTCGCCAATCATGACATCCGTTTCTCTTAATGCAACACTGATCATAGTCGGCGATGCGATATTCAGGGCATTGTCTTTATTACGCTCGATCAAAGCAACAATATCCTTATAATCTTTCGTCTGGCCTCGTTGATATTTCGAGCATCGCTCGTTGTTTCGATAATCAACCATCTGAATCGCATCTTTAGGACTTACATTTCTTAGTCTGAGCCGATTTGTTTCTAAAAAGGTCATCTTCTCATCCTTTCATATTCCGGCTTATGGGCCGAGCAGCCCTTTCTCAAAACTTCCTGTAAACAAAAAACGTACCCGAACCCTTTCTCATAGAGAATCGGGTTCGCACAACCTTGGTAGACATTCCTGAAGATTGGAAACCGCGCACTAAACAACAGCCCACTGGGCTGTTGTTTGCCACGCCTGCGGCGTGGCCGTGCTGTTCTCGTCCTGTCCCGCCCACGCATCGGGATAATTGTATCACAAAATGACTACGAGTGCAAGACGCAAGTACCCCACGCCAAAATCCTTTACTCTACCTCGGTGCGGATGGTAAACGCATCGGGAAGGTTATAGATTTTCTTTTTCAAAAATGTCGGATAAAAATATTCGTTCTTTAGTCGGTCAAATTCCAGCCATTCAAAAGTATGGATATGCTTTCCTTCTGTCAGCGTAAATGTGCTGCCCTTTTCCAGCAAATTTGTACCGGAAATATCCATCAGAAAGTAAATGCACAGTTCATGATAACGGAGATTGTCTACATCTTTGGTAAAAAATGCCTGATTGAGCCACAATGGACGGATAATCTTTGGGGTTACACCAAGCTCTTCCTGAACTTCCCGCACCACCGCCTGCTCGGCAGTTTCCCCCATCTTAACTCTTCCGCCGGGCAGGGAGTAATATGGGGACGGCGTATGATGATACACAGTCAGGATTTTTTCGTCGGAAGCGATGATGGCGCATACTCTGTAATTGAATTTTTGGCTTTCGACCTTAAAGGAAATATCCATGTGAGCGCCTCCTGTAACTTTTGACTTGTTGAACTGAGTATCCTGTATTGTCCGGGCGGTCAGCTCCGCTGCTGTTCGAGTCCTGCACCGCCCAACCGAGGCTCTGCAAACGGTGCTCCGGCAGGCGGTGCTTTCTTGGTAGACATTCCTGAAGATTGGGAACCGCGGGCTAAGCAACAGCCCACTGGGCTGATTGCTTACGGCACTTTGTGCCGCCGCCCTGTTCGAGTCCTGTACCGTCCTGCTCTGACGTGGGTTGGTGGGTGACGCAACAAAAAAGCCCCTGACCTAAGTCAGAGGCTCTTGTTTTGGTGGAGCGAAGCAACCCAAATCCGAACCATTGCCCCCTGGGGCATTCTTGGCGGCAATTTCATCGAAAGTGACGGTTTTTGTGCCGTCTTTGTAGTTGAACGTAATCAAAACTTTTTCATCATAGAGATAAACAGCATTCACGAATGTATTGATAAGCGTCTCCCTGTGGCTTTTCACGTTCGGGTCGAGCTTGCGGAAGTTGGTGAGCCAAAATTTTACAAAATCTGCACTGACCTTCGGCTTTGCCAGCTTTTCTTCCGCGATGCGGATCTCCAGTTCCTTCTGCTGAGCTTCCAATTTTTCCAAGCGTCCTTTGGTCGAGCTGGTCAGGATGCCCTCTTGAATCGCATTTAGAAGATTCTCAATGCCCCGTTCAATGTCTTTCATCTGCTTCTCCAGCAGAGGCAGCACCGTGTTCTCCTGTTCCTGAAGAATCATCACCGCATCCACGATAGACCGGATACAGTCATCGTCACGAATCATCTTCATGGTCTCGTTGACTACCAAATCCTCCAGCCACTCTTTACGGACGGTCTTTTTCTTGCAGGTCTTGGTGCGTTTGGCATTGGCACACTTATAATAGTGGTGGACGTTCTTATTCCGGCTCGTTCCGCACTCCCCGAACATCATCGCACCGCACATTCCACAGAACAGCTTGGTCGTCAGCAAATAATCGTCCTCCGCTTTGTGCCGAGCCGGAGCGCGGCGGTTCTTGGCAATTTTGTCCTGCACACTGTCGAACAGTTCTTTCTCAATGATAACCGGGATGCTGTCTGGCATCACAATGTCCTTAAAACGGTTCTCTCCGATATAGCGGCGATTCGTCAACAAAGTTTGAATACTGTTATAGGTGAACTTCTGGTTGCGGTTGGTGGTCACGCCACTGTCGTTCAGCCAGTTCATCAGTTCCTTCATGGTCGCACCATCGTTATACCGCTGAAAGGCTTCTACCACAAAGGGAGCTTTCAAAGGGTCGATTTGAAAGAACTTCTCCTCGTCCACTGTATAGCCGATGGGAATCGTTCCACCATTATATTTGCCCTTCAGAACATTCTCGGTCATGCCGCGCACGACCTTTTCAGAAAGTTCTGCGGAATAATATTCAGCCATGCCGGTGAGCATACTTTTGACCATAATACCTGCTGGACCATCTGAAATTGGTTCAGTAGCGGACACCAGCTTGACATGGTTTCGCTCCAACTGGTACTCATAATGTGCAGAATCGTAACGGTTCCGGGCAAAACGGTCGAGCTTCCAGACCAGCACGATGTCGAACAGCTTTTTGTCGCTGTCTTTTATCATCTGCTGGAACTCCGGGCGATTGTCCGTTTTGGCCGAGATGGCACGGTCGATATAGTGCTTGACGATGGTGATGCCGTTCTTCTCCGCATAGGCAGTGCATTCACGAATCTGGCCTTCAATGGATTCTTCGCGTTGGTTATCCGATGAATAGCGGGCATAGATCACGGCGGTCATGGCAGGCACCTCCCATTTAGATATTGTTGAGCAACAGATACTAAGCAGCAATTGTTTCGTATAATTTATACCATGAATTTTACGTATTTTCAAGTACTTTGAAAAATTCTCATGAGGTATATCGCTTTAAAATTTATAAAAGGGAAACACTTGTAATATTGTGTTGCATCTTATAAAATAGAGGTATCAACAGTTTGCTCTAAGATAGCAAAGGCAGGTGCATCGTTATGACTCCGGAAGCAAGAGCGCGGGAACAAATCGATAACAGATTGCGGCAAAGTGGCTGGACAATTCAGGATCTGAAACAACTAAATCTGACGGTTGCTTCCGGTGTTGCAGTGCGCGAGTTCCCTACCAATACCGGTCCGGTGGATTATGCACTTTTCATTGAGGGAGTGCCAGTTGGTGTTGTAGAGGCAAAGAAAGACGAAGAAGGTCAAGCGCTGACAGATGTGGAAACGCAGTCCAGCCGCTATGCAAATAGCCAGTTCAAATGGGTAAAGCGGGAGTACAAGGTTCGGTTCGCCTACGAAGCCACTGGCGAATTGGTGCGTTTTACCGATTACGCAGATCTTAAATACCGTTCGCGCGAGGTATTCTCGTTCCACCGTCCGGAGACGTTGAAACGCTGGCTTGCTGAACCGGATACTGTGCGCAACAATCTGAAGCGTATCCCGCAGCTGGATGAATCGGGCTTCCGCAAATGTCAAATCAGTGCAATTCATGGTCTGGACACTTCGTTTTCAGAAAATCGGCCGCGTGCTCTTGTGCAGATGGCAACCGGCGCAGGCAAGACCTTTACAGCCATTACTGCCGCCTATCGGCTGTTGAAATACGGCAGAATGAATCGCATCCTGTTTCTGGTAGATACCCGCAGCCTTGGTGAACAGGCCGAGCGCGAGTTCATGGCCTACAAGCCCAATGACGATCCTCGCAGCTTTTCGGAATTGTATGGTGTACGCCGGTTAAAAAATTCTTATATTTCCGGGGATGTACAGGTCTGCATCAGTACGATCCAGCGGATGTATTCTATTCTAAAAGGGGAAGAACTGGACGAACAGGCAGAAGAGATTCCCTTTGCGGAATATGTCACCGCCGAAAGCAAAGTACCAAAAGAGGTCGTCTACAATGCCAAAATTCCGCCGGAGTTCTTTGACTGTATCATTGTAGATGAATGCCATCGTTCTATTTACAATGTATGGAGTCAAGTGCTTTCCTATTTTGATGCGTTTATCATCGGCCTGACCGCTACGCCGGATAAGCGAACCATCGGCTACTTCAATGAAAATTTTGTCAGCGAATATACGCGAGAGCAGGCCGTTCTGGACGGCGTTAACGTTGGCGAGGACATTTATCTGATTGAAACCGATGTGACGAAGAACGGTGCAACCATCCTGAAGCAGTTGATCGAGCGGCGCAACCGCCTGACGCGCGCTAAACGCTGGGAGCAGATGGACGAGGATGTGTTCTACACACAGTCCAAACTGGATAAGGATGTCGTAAATCCAAGCCAGATCCGTGCTGTGATTCGCACCTTCAAAGAAGCACTCCATACCACGTTGTTCCCCTACCGGAAGGAAGTCCCCAAAACGCTGATTTTTGCCAAAACAGACAGTCATGCAGACGATATTGTGCAGATTGTCCGGGAAGAATTCGGCGAAGGAAACGATTTTTGCAGAAAGATCACTTACAGTGCGCAGAATCCGGAAGCCGTTCTCAGCTCGTTCCGGAATGACTACAACCCACGTATAGCCGTTACCGTGGATATGATCGCGACCGGTACGGATGTAAAGCCCATCGAGTGCCTGCTCTTCATGCGGGATGTGCGCAGTAGCAATTACTTCGAGCAGATGAAAGGCCGCGGCACCCGCACGCTGAGCAAGGATGATTTACAAAAGGTAACACCTTCTGCTACGGAAAACAAAGATCACTTTGTGATCGTGGATGCAGTGGGTGTAACCAAATCCAAAAAGACCGAGACCCGCACGCTGGAACGCAAGCCAGCGGTTTCCATGAAGGAACTGATGATGAACATTGCACTCGGTGCGCGGGATGAGGATACCTTGACTTCTCTTGCAAACCGTGTGATTCGTCTCAGCCGCAGGATGGAACGCAGCGAACACAAGCAGTTCAAAGAAACCGTGGGGCAGACCGCAGATCAGGTTGCGGAGAATCTGCTGAATGCCTTTGATGAAGATGTCATTCAGGCTAAAGCACAAGCAGAAAGCGGCGTGCTTACGCCCGCACCGGAACAGCTTGCACAGGCTCAGAAAGAACTCATCAAACAGGCCGTTGCACCTTTCCAGAAGCCGGAAGTTCGCGATTTTATTGAAAATGTCCGCCGCAGCCATGACCAAATCATCGACAGCGTTAATCTGGACAAAGTACTCTTTGCTGGTTATGATACCAATCAGGAGGAAACGGCAGACCGGGTGATTTCTACATTCAAGGATTTCATCGAGGAAAACAAAGATGAGATCATTGCCCTGCGCATCATCTACAATGAAACGTATAAAAAACGTCCGATGGTACTGAAAAATCTGACCGAACTGTATCAAAAGCTCAAAGCAAAGGGCATCACGGTCGAGCGTCTGTGGGATTGTTATGCCATCAAGCAGCCTGACAAGGTAAAGAAAGGCACACTCGCTCAGCTGACCGATCTGATTTCTATTATCCGTTTTCAGATGGGCTATACGGATACCCTTTCGCCCTTTGCCGACCGGGTAAACTACAACTTCAAACAGTGGACTTTCCGCCGCAACACCGGTGCGGTTCACTTTACCACTGAACAGATGGAATGGCTGCGGCTCATCAAAGAGCATATCATCACATCACTGAGCATTCTGCCGGAGGACTTGGAGTATACGCCGTTTGACAGCAAAGGCGGCTTGGGTGGGTTCTATCGGGTGTTCGGGGAAAAGTATCAGGAGATTTTGGACGAAATGAATGAGGAATTGGTAGCGTAAGGAGAGACAAAAATGGGTTTGTATGAGGGCATCAAAGATGTTGCCAAAGTTGTGCAGCAAGCAGATAACATTGAACTGTATCGGCAACTATTGGATTTAAGTGCTCAAGCGCTAGATTTGCAAGCTGAAAACGGTCAATTGAAGGAAGAACTTCATGAACTGAAAAAGAAACAAGATTTGGAAGATAAAATTATTCGGCACGGTGCACTGTTTTTGCAATTGAAAGACCAACCGGAAGAATTTATGTACTGTACACATTGTTGGGACAGTGAAAAGAACATCATACAACTCCGATGTGATAGTGATGGAGAATTTCACTGCCCACACTGTCATACATCTGGAATTTATGATGAAAACAAATATAACCAGCATCAACAGGCAATGTTAAAAGCAATGGAACCGGAAACTTGGTAATATCTAATGGTAAAAACAAATGAATTGGAAAAAAGAGCCTCTTGGAAAAATTTGCAAAACCACAAGTGGTGGTACACCTAGTCGTAAGAATCAATCATATTATCAGAATGGAACTATTCCATGGGTGAAATCAGGAGAACTTGAAAATAATATCATTACAACATCGGAGGAATTTATCACAGAAGAGGGGCTATTGAATTCAAGTGCAAAAATTTTCCCAGCAGGAACACTTTTAATCGCACTTTATGGGGCTACCATTGGAAAACTAGCTTTTTTAGGGATTGATGCAGCTACAAATCAAGCGGTATGTGGTATTTTTCAAAATGAAAACGTATCATTAAAGTATTTATATTATTACCTTCTTTTTCAGCGTCCCAATTTGATTAAGCAAGGCGTTGGTGGAGCACAACCCAACATTAGTCAAACAATTCTAAAAAAATTAGAAATTTCATACCCGGATTCGATAACAGAACAGCAGCGTATTGTCGCTCGCATTGAAGAGCTTTTTTCAGAGCTTGATAAGGCGGTTGGTACACTTAAAACTACAAAAGAGCAGTTAGAGGTATATCGACAGGCCGTCTTAGTTGATATATTTAGTCAAGAACACCCTCTGCGACAGTTAAAAGAAATTTCAGTAGCACTGAGTGGTTTTGCGTTTAAGAGTAAAAACTATACTCCTGATGGAAAGTATACCGTTATAAAAATCGGAAACGTGAAGGACGGCTATTTGGATTTTTCCAGAGATAAAACAAGAACCAATGAAGTGACGGATAGAATACTGCAAAAATATTTGCTCAAACAAGGCGATTGTTTAATAACGCTGACCGGAACAAGGGGAAAAAGAGACTATGGATTTGTATCAATGATAGAGCGTCAAACCGATTATCTTTTGAATCAACGAGTTGCTGCATTGCGTTTTGACACAATGATTGCCTTGCCAGAATTTTTTAGATACTATCTTTCTTCGTTAAATTATCGCAATCAATTCTTCAAATATGAAACTGGAAATGTTGGACAAGGCAATGTCGGAATTAAGGCACTTTGTGAACCGGCTGTTCCTTGTCCGCCATTAGACACTCAAAAGAAAATTGTAGACCAAATATCGGACAGGCTTTCCGTTTGCGATAGCATTGAAAAAACAGTTGATACCGCACTTGCACAGGCGGATGCAATGCGACAGAGTATTTTGAAACAGGCGTTTGAAGGAACATTGTAAAAAGGAGTGAGTTTTGTGTCCTGTATTTATTACGGAAACCAAGAGGGATTAACCTATAATAAACGTGAACATGTTTTTCCGGCATCGCTGGGATGCAAAACAATGCTTCCCAAAGGATGGGTATCGGATCAGGCAAACGAGCTGTTTTCCCCTATGGAAGAAATTCTCACAAGACGTTCTTCGATTTCAACAGAACGTGCTCTTTTCGGGCCGGGGAAAAGAGGCTCTCTTGCGCCACAAAAAGCGGCTCAAAGCGATGTGTGTGTTGGTGTGGACGAAAAGGGAGACTGCGTTCTTAGTTATATGGCGTTAGGTACTCCATATAATATTAGTCATTTTTGCCGCGGTGCAAAACAATACCGGATTTGTCTTGCAGTCAAGGATATGCCGGACGCTGCCACTAAATTCATTTCAGCCTTAAATAATTTTAATGAGCATACGAAATATGTAACGCTCACTTCAAAAGATATTTCACCAAGCGAAGTTTTGGTCGGATATCACAAAGGAAAGTACTATATTGCGTCTCATCCCTCCCAAAAAGATTCCTATCATATCGAAAAGGAAATAAAGGTCTTTTTGTCCTACTCAGATGCCGTGTTAAACGCCAAAAATATGAGAGAGGAACAAACACACGTAAAAATGGGATTCCAGCTTCAGGAAACACCTGAAACGTCCAGAATGTGCGCAAAGATTTTGCTGAATGCAACTGCATATCTTTATGGAAAAGAATTTGCAGAGAGACCAGAATTTGATGAAGTCCGCGCATGGATTCTGCATGGAAATCATTCGGAGAAATTCTGCCACCTTCCGAGCGCAGTTGAAGAAGCAGAAGTGCTCCACAAAATCGTACCAGAGAAATCGCACTGGTGTCAGTTTGGAATGATTCAAAATCAGTTTGTCGGAGTGCTATGTTTATATGGCTTTTGGCAATGGGCCATTCCTCTTGCACGCTTCGATGAACCGCCCATCCATGAAGTGAATGCTTTTATATGCGACTGGAAAAATCAAAAAGATTATAAGTTGCTGGATTATATTTTAGAGCGCCAAGGTTTAGGTGCAAAAATATAAACAGTTATCATATAACCATACATTAAATGTCGTTAGAAGGAAGGCGTCAAAATGGATGTTTTAACTGGTTTTGCCAAATTTTTTGAATTGCTAAACTCTAACAGTGGTGGTTTGACATTTCTTATTACAGTTGTTTATGTTATTGCTACCATCGCTATTTATAAAGCAAACATTCAATCAGCGAATGCTTCCAAGAAACAACTGGAAGAAATGCAAAAACAATATGCAGAGGAAAACAGGCCACATATTGAGGTTGAATTTTTATTTGAACGGCGGTCATTCTACGGATTACGCTTTATAAATCACGGAAAATCGACTGCGCAAAATGTTGAAATTCAATTAAGTGACGCTTTTATTGATAGTTTGGGAAGCACAAATTTTGCGGAGTTATTAAAAAAGCAAAAGGGAAAAAAATGTGTTATCGGCGTTGACCAACACTATGACCTCTTCTTTGCAAATGATACCTATATTCAGCTTCCAAACAAAGTGCCTGCAACAGGAACCGTTTATTATGAGGATAATGGCGTAAATTATCAAAGTGAGTTCGATATTGATACGGAACACTATGCAACGATTTTCTCTTTTGAAAGCGATGAAGAAAAGCTTCTAAAAGAAATGAAAAATCAAACTGCTGAACTAAAACGAATGAAAGAAAGTATCCGGGCAATTGCCCAAAATACCAAACAATTTAATACAACTGAGGAATCTGAATGAGCGAACAATCTTCTAATATCATCTCCAAAGTCTGGGGACTTTGCAATCCGCTGCGGGACGATGGTGTATCTTACGGCGATTATCTTGAGCAGCTTACCTACCTGATTTTCCTGAAAATGTCCGATGAATACTCCCGCCCGCCGTATAAGCGAGAAACCGGCATCCCTAAAGGTTACACTTGGTCAGATATGAACACGCTCAAGGGCGCAGAGCTGGAAAATCAGTACCGCGCTATACTGGAGCGGCTGGGCGATGAGGGCGGCATTTTAGGGCAGATCTTCAAAGGGGCCGTCAACAAAATCAGCAATGTTTCCATCCTGTACCGCGTGGTGCAGATGATCGACAAGGAAAACTGGGTGTCCATGTCCTCCGATGTGAAGGGCGAGATCTACGAAGGTTTGCTGCAAAAGAACGCCGAGGACGTAAAAAGTGGTGCAGGGCAGTATTTTACACCCCGCCCGCTCATCAAAGCAATGGTGGCCTGTCTGCGCCCGGAACCGAAAAAAACGATCGCTGACCCCTGCTGTGGAAGCGGCGGCTTTTTCCTTGCTGCACAGGCGTTCTTGGCTGACCCAAAGAACTATGCACTCGACCGTACAGAGAAAGAATTCCTGAAAAACGAAACGTTCTATGGAACTGAACTTGTGGTCGCAACCTTCAAACTCTGTCTGATGAATCTGTATCTGCACAACATCGGTGACCTGTACGGCAAAGTCCCTGTCATGCGTGGGGATGCGCTGCTGTCTGACCCGGGTTATCGTGTAGACTATGTACTGACGAACCCGCCGTTCGGTAAAAAATCCTCCATCACCTTCACCAATGAAGAAGAGGAGCAGGAAGAAGAGGATCTGGTCTACAACCGGCAGGATTTCTGGACGACCAGCTCGAATAAACAGCTCAACTTTATCCAGCATATCAATACGATTCTGAAGCCGACCGGAAAGGCGGCCGTTGTTGTACCGGATAACGTTCTATTTGAGGGTGGTGCAGGCGAGATCATCCGTAAAAAGCTGTTGGACACCACGGATCTGCACACCATTCTCCGTCTGCCAACCGGCATTTTTTACAAGCCGGGTGTAAAGGCAAATGTGATTTTCTTCGATAAGCGTCCCGCCAGCCCAGAGCGTCAGACAAAGGAAGTCTGGATCTACGATTTTCGCACAAATGTTCACTTTACGCTTCGTCAGCATCCCATGACGGACGCTGACTTGCAGGATTTCATTCAATGCTATCATCCGGAAAACCGCCACGAACGTATAGCAACATGGTCACAGGAAAATCCAGAAGGCCGCTGGCGCAGATTCACGGTAGATGAAATTCTGGAACGTGATAAAACCAGTCTGGATATTTTCTGGCTGAAGGACAAGTCGCTTGCCGATTTGGACAATCTCCCTGCGCCGGACGAACTTGCCGCGGATATTATTGAAAATTTGCAGAGTGCTCTGGAAAGTTTTCAGGAATTGATGGGGCAACTGAAAAAGAACGATTGAACAGGATGTGAGCATAATCGAAAATTCTAAAATGAAACCGAAAAAGACTGCGGAAGAACTTGTTCAGATGCTCCATGATGAAAAAGGTATCCAATTTCATCTCATTTCAGAAGAACAGGCCGTAGAATGTTTTTCACAGAGAAACAATTATCTGCGCACAGCATCTTATCGAAAAAATTACCCCAAACATATTGCTGGCCCAAATGCAGGAAAATACATCCATCTTGAGTTTGCATATTTGACTGAGCTGTCTACACTGGATTTTTACCTAAGGGAGCTTCTTCTGCAAATGTGCATTGATGTAGAGCATGATTTAAAAGTTTCGCTTCTGCGTGAATTAGAAGAAAATCCGAGTGAAGACGGCTATGCAATCGTCCGTGATTTTCTTGCACAATACCCGGAGATTTTGGCAGCTATCGAACGAAAAACAGACGCCTCCTTTACAGGCGAACTAATTGAAAAGTATTTTGCAGTATGTTCTGTTTTCCCGGCACAGAGTCCGCAGGCGTATCTATCAACACGTATTTATGACGTTGATTGTCCAATGTGGGTTCTGGAAGAACTGATTGGATTTGGCGAATTTTTGCGTATGTACCGTTTTTATGCAGAACGAAATCCACAGTTTACACCACTGTTACCCCAAAGAGTTTTGAATCCGGTCAAAAGTTTGCGCAATGCTTGCGCGCATAATAACTGTTTGCTCAATGCGCTGTCTCGCACGAGCACAACAAGGCCATCACCTGAGATCTCGGCCTTTATTGCATCACTCGACAATATCTCAGCTGGTGAACGCCGCAGTAAATTGACAAGCCGTCCGATGTTTGAAATTGTCTGCTTGCTATATGCTTATAACAAAATTGTTAGCCCTTCCGTCAAAAAACGTCGGATAAAGCAACTCACTGAATTCGTAAACGGTCGAATGCAAAGGCATATAGATTATTTTGAAGGTCCAGAAGGAAACAAATTGATAGCAACTTCTTTTGAATTTCTGAAAAAAGTTGTTGACAAGTTGAATTAGTTCACATATAATATCATTGATATTAAAAAGAGTAATCTTTTGTGCGAGTGCCGTCACCGACGTCGCTCGCATTTTCTTTTGTTTAAGACGCTGTGTGGAGTTCCGATACCGCCCCGCAACACACCCGATTCATTTTGCCGCCGATTCACCCGACAAAATCCATCGCTGCGCTGCGTGGGCGGTATTTTTTTACAAATAGAACCTTATGTGGTTGTACAAATCTCCGAATTTTATTTACAGTTGTTGACCGCACAACTTCAAAGTGTTATTCTTGTGCTTGAAAGAAGCCGGACGTAGTGTCCGCACTGCGCCCGGCTTTCTTCATACCGAACCTTGAATCCTTCATAAGCCGTCTGAACGTGATACTGTGCCACGACCTCACACTTTCCGTGAGCGAGCCGGACAACGCCGCTGCACAAACAGGGGCAGGAACTTCGTTCGGAGCAAACGGTGACCCCATTACATAAGCAGCGGAACTCTCTACTTATTTTTGCGTCTTAACAATTCGGAAACATTTGTTGAAAATGCGTTTTGAGCGCAGCGGTAGAGGGCAAGAACCGTCCCGTGGCCACAAATTTTCAATTCTTGAAAATGTTGTGCTCCACTGGGACTTCACTTCTGCAATGCGTCTGCATTTCCGAAGTGATCTTGTTGGGGCGTGCCTGCCCCAAACCCTGCTCATGGTTCGCACCTGACGGTGCGAACAGCAACGGCGTGTCGTGCTTTACATAACTTCACCGAGGAGTTATCGAACAGACAGGAGGTACAATGACCAAAACGAATGTTCAATCGACCCCTAGCAATTCCCAGCACCACGACACGCCGAACAACAAAACGCACGTCATCAAGTTCCGTGTGACAGCGGAGGAAAAAGCGTCACTGGAACTCACTTGCAAACTCCTGAATCTCTCCCTCTCCACTTTTATCCGCCGCGCCATCCACAACGTCAAGATCGAGAAAACGGTCATCGTTGCCGGTGGTGGCGAAGAAACCCTGACCGCTGTTTCCACCTTGCTTGCCCAGTGCAGCAAGGTGGGCGGCAACCTCAACCAGCTTGCAAGGCACTTCAATTCCGGCGGTGCAGACACCGAGCAGATCCGGGCGAAACTCCTTGACGAACTTGCAGACCTGACCGCATTTCGGCTCAACGCCGAGAAAGTTCTGGGTGAACTGTATGGCAACGCTCAAGCATATCGCCTCTAAAAACTCGGACTACGCCGCCATCGAAGCGTACCTCGTTTACCAGCACGATGCGTTCACTGGAAAGCAACTTCTGGATGAACAGGGCAAGCCGAAGCTGCGGGATTCGTACCTGCTCGACACCCTTGATTGTGGCGATTTCTCGTTTGCAACAGCCTGTCTGCTGGCAAACCGCAAGTATAGCAAGAACACCCAACGCGATGATATCAAGAGCCATCAGTATGTCATCAGCTTTGACCCACGAGATGCAGCCGACAACGGCTTGACCATGGAAAAGGCACAGGCACTTGGCCTGAAATTCTGCGAAGAAAACTTCCCCGGTCATCCTGCCATCGTCTGCACCCACCCGGATGGGCACAACCATTCGGGAAACATTCACGTCCACATCGTAATCGGCAGCATCCGAACACGCAAGGTGGAACGCAAGCCCTATATGCAGAAGCCCCGCGACTGGCGCGAGGGTATGAAGCACTCCAGCACAGCCCAGACCATGCGGCACTTGCGTGTTGAGGTCATGGAGCTGTGTGAGGGTGCTGGTCTGTACCAGATTGACCTGCTCAACGGCTCCAAGGAGCGCGTGAGCGAAGCCGAGTATTGGGCAAGACGGCGTGGGCAGCAGAAGCTCGACCTTGCAAACGCAGCCCTTGCCGCAGCTGGACAACAGCCCAAGCAGAAGAAGTTTGAAACCGTAAAGGACACTTTGCGGAAGCAGATTTCTTCGGTGCTGTATCGCGCTGTGAGCCTTGAAGATTTTTCTGACAGGCTCATGCAGCAGTATGGCATTGCCGTCAAAGAAAGCCGTGGACAACTCAGCTATCTGCCTGCTGGCAGAACAAAGTTTATCCGAGCGAAACATCTCGGGGACAAGTTCGATAAGGCGGCAGTGCTTGCCACGTTGCAGGCAAACGCCGAACGCAAACCTAAGGTGCAGTTCAAACAGGATACCATCGGGAAACTGATCGACATCCAGTCGAGGATGACCGAGGGCAAGGGCATCGGCTATAAGCGTTGGCTCACGAAACACAATCTCAAAGTTATGGCGCAGACCGTGAAGCTTCTGCAGGAAAAGGGCTTGACCGATGAGGACGCCTTGAACCAGCGCATCACCGAACTGGAAACCAAGTATCACGACTCGCTGGCGGTGGTGAAAGACCTCGAAGGTCGCATGAAATTCAACAAAGAGCTGCGCTATCATGTCGCAGCCTATACCAGCACCAAGGGTATCGTACAGCAGTTCAATACTGCCAAGCGACCCGTAGCCTTTGAGGAACAGCATCGTGCAGAGCTGACAGCGTACCGGGCGGCAGCAGACTATTTCAAGGCAAACGACATCACCAAGCTGCCCAGCCCGAAAAAGCTGGAAGCCGAGTATGCGCAGCTGGCATCCGAAAAAGCGAAGTTCTACGAGCAGTACAAAGAAGCGAAAGAAGAACTGCTCAAACTGAAAACCGCAAAGCAGAATGTTGCGTTCTTTTTCCGGGAGGAAGAACAGACGCAGCAGGAGAGATAAAGGAGTGTGCGAATGATCAACTTGAAAATCGACCCGGAGTTTCAGTCCCAGATTCCCCCTCTGACTGATGATGAATTTAAGCAGCTTGAAGAAAACATCCTCAAAGAGGGCAAGCTGATTTCTCCTTTGATCGTGTGGAACAACACCCTTGTTGACGGACACAATCGTTATGCCATCCTCCAGAAACACCCGGAGATTTATTTTTCCACCATGCCGCTCCCCTTTGAAAGCCGGGAAGAAGTTCTCGCTTGGATCTGCAAAAACCAGTTGGGGCGGCGCAATTTAACCCCGGAGCAGAAGTACTACCTGATGGGCAAACAGTATGAAGCCGAAAAAGCCGCGCACGGCGGTGATCGCAGGAGCAGCGATGCAAAATCAAGTTCGCAAAGTGCGAACTTGGTCGACAGCACCAAAACCTGCGACCGAATCGCAGAAGAAAACGGAGTGAGCAAAGACACTGTTATCCGCGCCTCGAGGTATATGAGAGGCGTGGAGATTGCGGAAGAACTGATACCGGGCTTAAAGCAGAGCATCCTGTCCGGACAGACGAAAGTGTCCAAAGCTGATATGCACCGCCTCGCCAAGGCTGCCTACAATGACCGTGCACAAACTTTGCAGGATATTCTGCACCCGGAACTGAAGGTGGAGCCGACGCCTGACGCTGACGGTGTGATCCGCGTTCCGGGCAAAGCGCCTGTCATGCCATTCCGAAAGTTTGAATCGGTTTACGACAGCGATGCTTACCCGGAGGATGTACGGTACGAATATGTGGCGTTGGAAGAACTCACTACTCGTTTCCGTATTTCGTTCAACTACCAGTTGGAGCAGATGCCCGATAATGCACAGCGTGATGTGATTCTGGAGATCATTCACAAGCATAAGGACTATCTTACTTCTCTGGAAGCCGCACTCGCAGATGTTAAAGACCAGACAGCATAACAACAGGCACATGGTATGCTGTTTACCGATGTCCAAAGGAGCGTGCGTTTGAACAAAAAGAAAAAGTCCACAAACACTTCCCCTTATCCCGATGAAGTCATTGACCGTCTGGCACGGGCATTCTACCCGGCCATTCTTGCCTGCTGGAACAGCGAGGAAGGCCAGCGGGAGTTTGCCGCGTGGCAGGCGGAACAGGCTCATCACACCGCCAACAAAGAGAAACAGAGCGTTCCCGACGGGGAACGCCCTGTTGTACATATCGTTATCGTCTGTGGTCTTTGGCAGGGTGCGTCCTATTCGGGGCGCACCCTGTTTTTGTTTTGAGCCTTCACCGGCTTTTTGAGCTTCAGCCCTCTGCTTCCTGAATCAGGATCGTCAGCTGCTTCTGAACGCTGTCATCTGCTGTGACGGTCAGATGAATTTCGCCCGCAGCTTCTCCTGCACGGATCACCGCCATACAGCAGCCGTCAAAGGTCTCGCTTTCCGGGGTGTCGTAACGCTCCTCGGAGCAGGGGTTTGCGCTGCCTACAGCTTCCAGAATGCCTGCACCCTCCAGCTCCACCTTCAGGGTGTGTTTGGCGTGCAGATCGGCGGTGCCATTTGCGTCCACGAATTGGATCGTCACAAAGGCGGCATCCTCGCCGTTGGCTTGCAGGGTCTTACGGTCTGCTGTAAGGGTCAGCTGTGCATTCTGTGCGGTGCGCAACGTGAACTCGCCGTCACACACACCGCCGGTATAGCCCACAGCCTTCAGCTCGCCGGGAGCGTAGGGCACGCTGTAGGTGGCGGTAAAATCCACCACGGTACGGCGGCCCAGAGAAGCATCGTTCAGGAACAGTTCCACTTCCTCTGAGGCGGAGTACACATCCACCGAAGCCGTCTGTCCCTCAAAACCGGGCCATGTCCAGCTGGCAAGGTTATCCTTGAACATCCAAGGCGTTTTGCTGGAGGTCTGACCGTTGTGTTCCATCCGCAGCACTGCCAGATAAGGTGCCTTCCGCAGACCGTAAACGATCTCCCGCAGATAGCTGATGGGGCGGCGGTTGCCCAGCAGATCCAGATCTCCAATGTAGGCGGTGCGTTCCGGGTAGATGCTGCTGAAGTTGGCACCGCCATCGTAATGGAAGATGCCGCAGCCGGCCTCGCCCAGATAATCGTAGCCAGCCCATGTGAAGTCGCCGATCATGTGAGGATTCTCCTCCACGATGCGCCACAGCCGCACGATATCTGCCGGGTAAGTCTCGGTGCCCAGCACTGCCTTGTGGGGGTGCAGTTCATGCTCCAGCACATGGCGTCCGGTAAGGTAGTTCAGACCAATGACATCGCAGGAATCCTCGCAACCGGACAGCGCCTCGGTCAGCAACGGATGGGTGGCAAAGTAGTCGCCCTTTTCCCCGGACATCAGGCTCATAAAGCTGTTCAGGGCATTGCTGCCGCCGCCATCGCCGCCGGAGGGACCGGGCTGCGCCGGGAATTTTCGCATCACATCCCCCATGATCTCCCGCAGGCGGTAACCGGCTGCCATAAGGCCGTTAAGGGCGTTGGTGGTGTAGCGGGTAGGGTCCAGCTCCCGGAAGGTGTTGCAGAGCCGCCGGTTGGTCTCTGCTCCGCTTTCCGAGCCAGCCTCGGAGATCTCGTTGCCCACACAGTACAAAATAACACTGGGATGGTTGTAATCCTTGGCCACCATCTTTTGAATGGTGGGCTTCCAGTCCTGCTCAAAGTACAGAGCATAGTCGTAGGGGTTTTTCCGCACGTTCCATACGTCGCTCAGCTCGTCCATTACCAGCACACCGTACCGGTCGCAGGCATCCAGCAGCGCCCGCCCTGCCGGGTGATGGGAGGAGCGGATGGCGTTGAAGCCCGCTTCCTTCAGTTGACGGATGCGGCGCTCCTCGGCATCGGGCAGGGTAGCTGCACCAAGAATGCCGTTGTCGTGGTGGATGCAGGCACCCCGTAGCTTGACGGTCTGCCCGTTGATGCGTACCCCATGCGCTGCATCGATGCTCAGGGTACGGATGCCGAAGCCGGTCTCTTCCCGGTCCAGTTCTTCCTCGCCCTCCAGCACCTGCATGATGCTGGTGTAGAGGTTGGGGTTCTCCGGGCTCCACAGAGCCGGGCTGTCCACGCAGTACCGGAAGGAGACGGTTCTGCTTTCGCCGGGTTGGAGCAGGAGGTTTTGCCGGTCGGTGAGCACTGCCGTGCCCTTCCGGCAGATGTTCTGCTGCAGGGTCACCCGTTCTGTAACAGTGCTGGCAGACTGCACCTGTGCCGTCACATCCAGCAGGGCAAAGCCCTCGTCCGCCTCCCGGGTGGTGATACGCACGGTATCCTGCGGCAGATAGACCTTGTTGCCCACCAGCAGCCGCACCGGGCGGTAGATGCCGCTGCCGGTATACCAGCGGCTGTTGGGTTCCAGACTGTTATCTGCAATGACCTTCAGCAGGTTGTCGGCACCATATTTCAGGTAGGGACCAGCCTCCACGGTAAACTCCGCATAGCCGTTCACGTTCCGGGTCAGCAGCCAGCCGTTCAGGTAGACCAGCGCCGTCTGGTACACGCCCTCAAATACGAGGGACACCGGCTTGCCTTGCCACGCCTGCGGTGCGGTGAAATGCTTCTGAAAAATGTACTCGCCGCCGGGGTAGAAGCCGGTCTGTGCACCGTTTTTTGTGTCCGGGGTGCGGGCTTCATGGATCATGGCATCGTAGGGCAGATGCACGGTTTTGGTCTGGGTATTTCCCAGAAAGGAATTCATCCGGGAATTGCCATCGCCCTTTTCTACCGTCCAATCTGCGTTGAAATTCTGTCGAATCATGCCTGTGCCTCTTTCTTGTGTTCAGCATCCCACTTCTTATTGGCCTTTTCCACATCAAGGAAAGCCAGCAGCACTGTAATAATGATGCCAATCACAAAGGGGAAGGTGATGTACAGGTTGAAGATCATCCGAATGGCGCTTTCGCTCTGGACCGTTGCGGTGCCCACAAAGCCGCCCAGCTTCAACAGCCAACCCACAGCCGCAGTACCGATGCCGCCGCCGACCTTCACGCCCAGAGAGGAGCAGCTGTACATCATACCGTCCATGTGGACGCCGGTGGTGCGTGTGGTGTAGCCGCTGGCCTCAGCAATAAGAGCGTTCAAAGAGCCGCTGAGGGTACCTGCAAAGACGCCCTTGATGAACATGAACAGCAGGAACATGGAGAGATTCTTCTGCATGGCAAAGTAGATCATGGGAATGCCCAGCACGCTGCTGATGGCGTAGCCCCAGAAGTTGACCTTCTGCATACTGCCGGTCTTTTTGATGAGGACAGGCGCAAAGGCCAGTGCGATGATAACAGGGAACATCTTCATCATGGAGAACTGACCCAGCAGGCTGCCATCGCCCCAGTAATAGGTGGCGCAGAACACACCGGCACCGGTGGTCAGGTTGCTCATGATATAGTACACGATGTAGATGGCAAGGATCATCAGGTAATACTTGTTGTGGACGAGGATCTTAGCAGTCTCGGCAAAGCCATGCTTTTTCTCCTCGGCAACTGCTTTGCCTTCCTCTGCGGCTTCGCTGGTGTTGCCGCTCAGTTCTTCCTCCGGCAGCTCTTTAACTGCAAGGCAGCTGATGGTGTTGACCACCAGACCAACGATCGCGAAGATCAGAGCCGTGGTACGCCAGCCTGCGGCACCGCTGCCGAACTTCTCCACCATGCCGGTAACGGCAAAGCCCATAAAGATGTTGGTGACGACCGCAAACATAAAACGGAAGGAGCCCAGCTGCACACGCTCATTGTTGTTCTTGGTGATCAGTGCCACCAGAGAGGAATATGCAATGCCGTTGGCAGTATAGAACACTGCGTTCAGTGCCGTGTACACGATGAAGAAGTAGATATACTGCATGGTGGTGCTGCCAGCCGGGATGGCAAACAGCAAAAACAGGCAGAGGGAAACACCTACCTGACCAAACAGCATCCACGGACGTGCCTTGCCCAGCTTGGAGTGGGTGCGGTCGATCAGGGTGCCAAAGATCACATCGCTGATGCCGTCCAGAACCTTGGAAGCCAGCATCAAAGAGCCAATGATGGCGCTGTCCAGACCCAGTGTTCCGGTCAGATAAAGCAGTACAAAGCTGGAAACCAGACCATAGGAGCAGTTAGAGGCCAGATCGCCGGAACCGTAGGCCAGCTTCTGATACCATTTCAGATATTTTTTCTCTGTCGTTGCAGTAGCAGACATGGGGATTCTCCTTTCAAGATGTGCTGTATCATTCACGGCGACAGAATGCGTCTGTCGCTTTACATTTTTTCAAAAGCACTCTATAATAAAGCCATCGGCCGCACAGCTTTTACAGAATGTTTTTGTATTGTGCCTATATTTTAGCAATTCCGTTCACATTCCACAATGACAGCATCGTGTGCCGCATCCATCAGATTGTATCATATTCGCACATTGCGAAAAAAGGAGACTCTTTCATGAAACCGGATTCCACCAGCTATGAGAATATTTTGGAGGTTGAAAACTGGGGCAGTCAGCTCTCTACCTTCTACAAGATCATGTCCCCGGTACAGATCACACTGGAGTCCTGTACCGGTCTGGGAGAAACCGACCAATACAGCATTCAGATGTTCTCACCGAATGGCTGCTGGCTGCATGAAAACTCTATGGATGCTTTATTCCGTGCCCTCAGCTCCCGTCCGCTGCACCGCCACGATTATTTTGAACTGATGCTGGTGTTGGAAGGGGAGGTCATCCAACAGATCGAGGAAAAAGAATACCCCTACCGTGCCGGAACCTGTTGTCTGGTAAACCGCAGCATCCTCCATAACGAACGCTTCATTGGCCCCGCCAAGCTCTGTTTTATTGGTCTGTCTGTGGATTTTGTCCGCAGCCTGACGGAATCTGCATCCCTGCAATTATTTGAAGCCGAGCGCCATCTGCCGGAAAATCCCGTTTTGCAGTTCATGCTGGCAAATCTGGGACAAGACCTCCGAAAGGAATATCAGGACCTTTTCCCCACACCGGAAAACACCGATAGTGTTCAAACCCTGGCAACGCTCATCGCCCGCATGACCCACATCCTGCACGAACCCAGTGCCGCCGCCACCTATTATTTGAAGGGCGCACTTTGCGAACTGTTCGATTTTCTGTCGTCCGGGTTCTATGTCACCCCGGTGCACCTGAGCAGCAGCCCTGAAAGCCTGCTCTTTCTGCGTATCAGCCGTTTGCTGGAAGATACAGATGGTCGGTTGCCTCGCAGCGAACTAGCACGGCTTTTGAATTACAATGGCAGCTACCTCAATTCCATCGTCCAGCGCCGCACCGGTCTGTGTCTTTTCGATTACGGCATGACCTTCTGTTTCCAGAAGGCTGAACGGCTGCTGCGGGAAACAACACTTTCCGTCAGTGAGATCGCCCTACAACTCAAATTTACCAACCGCACCCACTTCTACGAACTGTTCCGGCAAAAGTACGGCATGACCCCGCAACAATGGCGCAAGATACAGAAAAGCGCAGAGCACCCTGAATAAGGTGCTCTGCACTTTTCTCTTAATCTTCTAGCCCATGGCTTCCAGCCACATTCTTCAAATATTTCTCCGGGTCACCGTTCAGAATCAAATCCGCATAGCCAAGCGGGTCATTGTAGATGAGATAATCCAACTCCGACCTCTGCGCCATGGTCACGTCCAATTCATCCTCGACCCCGGTGCAGTCAATGGAAATTTTTCTCCCATCCCGGAGCAGCAGTTCCACGCAGCCAGTGTCCATATTAAACTTGCAGGCTCTTTCATCGTACTTCATAATCATACCCTCCAAATCTTGTTATTGGCTTACGGTCTATGACAAGGTATCGGAGTTTTGCGCCGTCCACAGGAACCTTCGTTGTTGTACCCGAAGAAAACGAAAAATCCGAACCCTTCTCCAATCGGAAATAGGTTCGGATTTTTCTTGTTTGGTGGACGGTACAGGACTCGAACCTGTGACCTCCTGCACGTCAAGCAGATGCTCTACCAGCTGAGCTAACCGTCCATATTCTGTTGCGTCGTGACGACTCTGATATAATACCATGACTCGCCCGAAAAAGCAATACTTTTTTTCGAAAAAATTCCGGTTTTCTTTTCTGCGCCCCGAAAAAAGGGCACAAAAAAGCCCCGGCGGCGTCCAAAGAGCGGACAGCGCCGGGGAGAAAACAGGGAAAATTACAGCTTTGCTTCGGGGAAGCCCTCGAGCTTCGAAGTGCAGTGGGGGCAGCGGACAGCAGGATGCGAGCGGGAGCGAAGCGCCTGAGAGGGCTATCAGACCTGATGCTCTGCGATCCACTGGCTCATCTGCTGGGCGATGGCCTTGATGGAGCCGTCGTTGAACGGCACCTGCAGGCCGGCGGTCTCGCACAGCTCGGTGTAGCTGGCCGTGCCGGCACGGCGGACGAGGCGCAGATAGCGCGCCCATGCATCCTTCTGGTCATGGAGGCTCAGCAGGAAGAACTGCAGAGCGGCCATGGTGGACAGGCAGTAGTCGATATAGTAGAAGGGGCATTCGTAGATGTGGAGCTGACGCTGCCAGCCTGCACCGCGGCCATAGAAGGGCAGAGCGTCAAAGTCGATCCAGGGGCGGTACTTGTGCTCCAGCTCCAGCCAGGTCTGGTTGCGCTGGTCGGGGGTCAGATCGGGGTTCTGGTACATGATGTGCTGGAACTCATCCACCGCGCAGCCGTAGGCGAGGAAGAGGAAGCTGTCCTCGGCGTGGAGCAGGGCGTACTTGTCGGTGTCCTTGCCGAAGAGCAGGTGGTGCCACGGTGCGGTGAGGAACTCCATGGCCATGGAGTGGATCTCGGCGCTCTCCATGCCGGGGCATTCGAGGTCGGCGGGGATCTTCGGGTCGCGCTCAGCCACATAGCCCTCGAAGGCGTGGCCGCACTCGTGGGTCAGAACATCCACGTCAGCGGAAGTATTGTTCCAGTTGGCGAAGATGAAGGGGGCTTTATAGGAGGGCAGGCTGGTCATGTAGCCGCCGGACATCTTGCCGGGGCGGCTCTCGACGTCGAACAGCTCGTTGTCCTGCATGAAGTCGATGAACTCTGCCGTCTCGGGGCTGAGCTCATGGTACATGGTGCGGGCGGCGGACATCCGGGCGTCGTAGCCCTCGATGGGCTTGGGGTTGCCGTCCTTGAAAGCCACCGGCAGGTCGGCAAAAGTGGGGTGCTGGATGCCGGTGCGCTTGTTCTTGAGAGCGATGACCTTCTGCAGCTCCGGCACGACGTCGTGGGCTACCTGATCGCGGAAGCGCTTGATGTCCTCGGGGCCGTAGCCGATGCGATTCATCCGCACATAGGACAGCTCGCTGTAGTCGTGGAAGCCCATCACCTGAGCCTGCTGGTTCAGGTTCTTGACGATCTTGGTGTACAGCTCGTCCAGCTCGGCGCGGTGGGCGTCGAAGTAACCGGCTTCGGCCTCATAAGCGGCCCGGCGGGTGGCGGCATCGGTGCTCTCCTTGTAGGGGCCAAGCTGGGGGATGGTGAGCCGCTTGCCGTCCAACTCCACCAGCGCACCGCCGTAGATCTGCTGGTAAGAGCTGACGAGGGCGTTGTACTCCTGCTGAAGGGCCACGGTGCGCTCGTCCATGCCCAGCACGGCGTTCTTCATGCCGGCCACGCAGGTGGAGCCGAAGGCCTCGGTCAAGGCGTCCACATGGGGGTTGGCGAGGAAGGCGCGGCTGATCTCGACGCTGGCGTTGGACACTGCCGGGCCGTTGGCGTCGAAGAAGTCCTGCTCAGCTTTCCAGCAGGCGTCGCGGGTGTCGCAGGTGTAGTGGATGTTGGCGAGGTTGGCCGCCGTGTTGTAGTCGGCGAAGGCACGGCTCTGCTCGTAGTAAACCTCCACAAGGGCCTCGCCGCTGTCAGCGGCAGCTGCCTTTGCGGTCAGCTCTTTGCAGCGGGCCAGCAGCGCGTCGATGTCAGGGCGGGTATAGGTCATCTCACTGAATTTCATCGTGAAAAATCCTTTCCGGGGCGGGAAAGCCCCTTTCAATATCATACCCATCTTATCACGTTTGGGCCAAAAAAGAAAGACTTTGAGCATATGTGATAAATTCTGCGGCTTTGTTTTAGCAAACCTGTTGCATCCCGTGATTGAAACAGGGCGAAAAAAAGCATATAATAACAGTATCAACAGAGTAAGGCCATGCACGTCAAGTGCCGCATCAACGGGGAGTTGTGCTGCGGACGAAGGGAGACCCGCGGTGCATGGCCTGCATCCCGCTGCTGCATGGACTTGGGTGCGGGCGAGGCCGTCTGCACGGCGTCGTCCGGAAGTGAAGTTTGTTGAACTCACGCCCTCCTTTGTGCGGTTTGTCACAGGGGAGGGCGTTTCTTTCTGCTCCCCCGCAGTTCCTGAAAAAACAGGAGGACAGTTGATATGAAAAACGAATCCAAGATCTCTGTGCGCACCCTGACGGCGATGGCTCTGCTCATCGCCATGAGCATCGTCTTTTCCTGGGTGCTGAGCATCTCCACCGGCTTTGTCCGGTTCAATCTGGGCAGTCTGCCGGTGCTGCTGGCGGGCATCCTCTTTGGACCGTGGGCGGGTTTCGTCGTGGGCATGGTGGCCGACATCATCGGCGGCGTGCTGGCTGGCTATGCCATCAATCCGCTCATCACGCTGGGTGCGGCGTCCATCGGCCTGGTCGGCGGCTTGGGCTGGCAGAAGCTTTCTCATCTGCGCACCGGCACCCGGCTGTGGTGCAGTGTGCTGGCGGCACACTTCGTCGGCTCGATGGTCATCAACTCGCTGGCGCTCCACATCTTTTACGGCTATGCATGGGCAGTGCTCGCCGCCCGCATCCCCAATGCGCTGGTGCTCACGGCGGTAAATACGGTGCTGCTGCGTATTCTGCTCGAGAATCGGGCGCTGATGGCAGTGGCGAAAAGGTAAGAGCGCTTTTACGCTGGGATAAGTTCTCTTTTGCGCGCCAAAAGAGAACCAGAAATGGTTCTCGCGCCTGTGCGCGGGGCAGGTTTTCTTTTTTCGGTCAAATGGCTTTGCGCTCCGCGCGGGCCAGAGGTAGGGAGGGGTGTTTCGAATCCCCCCTCCCTACCTCTGGACTCCACTCTCCCCGCAACGAGTTAAGGGCTTCTCGCCCTTAACAAGCCCAAAGAAGAAGTCGAAACGGAAAAAAGCTAGTCGCTGCGCTTAACGCTTTTTTCTCGTTTCTCCAATTTGCTGCTTCGCAGCAGACTTTACGCCCTTGCAGAACGTAAAGTTCTGCGAAAGCGTAACACCATCGGCGGAGCCGTAAACCGGAGAAGCCCAAAAAATGCGTTTAGCGAAGCGGCTAGCATTTTTGGGCTTCGACAACCCCTTTGGGGTCTGAAAGGGGCGAGCAGCCCCTTTCTCGTGGGTCCAGCGCGTCGAAATCGCTGGTGGTTTTCTGGTTCTCTTTTGACATCAAAAGAGAACAATCAGCTTTAATGAAAAAGCGCTCTGCCCCGCGCACAGGCGCGCGACGCTGGTGCTTTTCTGGTTCTCTTTTGGCACGCAAAAGAGAACAATCAGCCTGAATGAAAGAGCGCTCTGACCCCGCGCGGAGCGCATTGCCATTTGACCGAAAAAGAAAACTCACCCCGCGCCACCGACGCGCGCAGCTGCTTCCCCAAAAATATAACCAACAAACGAGGCGTTTCTATGAACTACGAATCCGCTTTGGAATACATCCACGCTGTCCAGTGGGCCGGCCACAAGCCGGGCCTCAGCCGCACCCGCACTCTGCTGGCGGCGCTGGGCGACCCCCACAAGAGGCTCCGCTTCGTCCATGTGGCGGGTACCAACGGCAAGGGCAGCACTGCCGCCATGCTGGCGTCCTGCCTGCAGGCGGCGGGGTATAGGGTGGGCCTGTACACTTCGCCTTTCATCAACCGCTTCAACGAGCGCATTCAGGTAAACGGCGAACAGATACCCGACGACGCGCTGGTGCGTCTGGTGGAGCGCGTCCGCCCGGCGGCAGACGCCATGGCTGACGTCCCCACCGAGTTCGAGATCATCACGGCGCTGGGGATGCTCTGGTTCGCGGAAGAAAAATGCGACATCGTGGTGCTGGAAGTGGGCCTCGGCGGTACGCTGGACTCAACCAACATCATCGACCCGCCCGAGTGCGCGGTCATCACGGCGCTGGGCATGGACCATGTAAAAGAACTCGGCCCCACCATCGCGGACATCGCCGCCGCCAAGGCCGGCATCATCAAGCCGGGCAGTCCGGTGGTGAGCTACGGCGGTGTGCTGGAAGCGGACGCTGTCATCGCCCGTGTGGCCAAGGAGCAGAATGCGCCTCTCACGGTGGTGGATCTCTCCCGCCTCAAAGTGGAGGGCGGCGACCTCGACGCCGTCACCTTCGATTTCGACGGGCTGGACGGTGTTCGTCTGCCCCTCATCGGCAGCTATCAGCCGAAAAACGCCGCCCTCGCCATCACGGCCCTCCGTGTGCTGCGGGGCAGGGGATGGAACATCCCCGACAGCGCCATCCGCACCGGCCTCGAGCAGGTGAGCTGGCCGGGCCGGTTCGAGCTGCTGCGGCATTCGCCCGCTTTTCTATTGGACGGCAGCCACAACGCCCACGGGATGCGGGCCACCGTCCAGAGCCTCCGGGACCGCTTCCCGGGGCAGAAGTTCATCTTCCTGCTCAGCATCATGGCCGACAAGGACGTGGACGAGATGCTGGCACTGCTGCTGCCGCTGGCAAAGCGGTTCGTCACGGTCGCGGCCCACACGCCCCGCGCCATGCCCGCTGAGACGCTGGCAGAGCACATCCGCGCCCGGGGCGGAAAGGCTGAGGCAGCGGCGGACATCCCGGCGGGCGTCGCCCGCGCGGTGGAGCTGGGCGGCGACGGCCCGGTGTGTGCGCTGGGGACCCTCTACTTCTCCGGCGATGTCCGGCAGGCATTTGCCCGGCTGACCGCAGAATAAACGACAAAAAGAAAAGCGATGGCCCAGTGCAGGTGGGTCATCGCTTTTTTGCCCTTTCGGGCAAGCAGGGTAAATGATAAGAAGGTAAATGAAGAAAATAGCAATAATAAGAAGGAAAAAACAAGGGCGCGGGATGCTATGTATCCAACGGCCTGCCCTTGTTGGATACAACGATAGCACGATTACAGAAAAATTACAAGCCCTTTTTTGAAAAAACTTCCCCAAAAGGGGCGGAATGCGGTACTTTTGGCACAACGCACAAATCCCGGAGAGATTCACCAGCAATTTGACGAAGCACGAAACGGCGGGGTGCTTCAAACAAGAACACTATAAATTTTCGTAAGCCGCTCTCCGGCTCTTGCACGGCGGAGAAGGCTGTGCTAAGATGATAGCGTAAAATGAGAAGTCTGCGCTGAAATGAAAAACAGATGTGATATTGCAAACGACAAAGGAGAATATAGATGGTAAAAAACGCGTCAGCCGGCGGAAAGGCCGGCTGGTCCAACGGGCGGACGCCGCTGTTTTCCCAGAAAGACCTGCTGCGGCTGGTGGGGCCGCTGCTCATCGAGCAGTTTCTGGCCGTGACGGTGGGCATGGCCGACACCATGATGGTCTCCCGCTGCGGCGAGGCGGCCATCTCGGGCGTCAGCCTCGTGGATATGATAAACAACCTCATCATCGTGCTGTTCGCGGCGCTGGCCACCGGCGGCGCGGTGGTGGTGAGCCAGTATCTGGGCGCGAAGGAGCAGGAAAAGGCAGATGCCGGTGCGGGCCAGCTCATCCTGCTGAGCGCTGTCTTGGGTGCCGTGGTGGCTGCGCTCTGCATCCTTTTCGCCCGGCCCATGATCAGCGCCTGCTACGGCTCCATCGACGCGGACGTTCTGGACGCCGGCGTCCTCTACCTTAAAATAACCGCCCTGAGCTACCCCTTCCTCGCGCTGTACAACGCGGGCGCGGCCCTCTTCCGCAGCATGGGCAACTCCAGGATCTCCATGCAGATCAGCGTCCTCATGAACATCATCAACATCGTGGGCAACGCGGTCTGCATCTTCGGCCTGAAAATGGGCGTCGATGGCGTTGCATGGCCCAGTGTCGTCTCCCGTGTCATCGCGGCGGTGCTCATTCTGGGCCGCTGCTGCCAGAAGGGCCATGCCCTCACGGTGCCGAGGACCGTTAAGCTCGATACCGGTATGGCCAAGCGCATCCTCGGCATCGGCGTGCCGTCGGCCTTTGAGAACAGCCTGTTCGAGGCGGGCCGCATCGTCGTGGTCAGCATGATCTCCACCTTCGGCACCGTCCAGATCGCCGCCAACGCCGTCGCCAACAACCTCGACGGTGTGGGCTGCATCCCGGGCAAGGCCATCGGCCTTGCCATGATAACCGTCGTGGGCCGCTGCATCGGCGCAGGGGATAACGAGCAGGCCGTCTATTATACAAAGAAGCTGCTGGGCTGGGCCTATCTCGTCATGGGTGTGCTGAATGGATGGATCCTGATTTTTGTCCGGCCTCTGGTGGGCATTTACGAGCTTTCGGGCGAGACGATGGAGCTCTCCATCATCCTGGCCTGCATCCACGCGGGCTTTGCAATGCTGCTCTGGCCTCTCTCCTTCGTGCTGCCCAACGCCCTGCGCGCCGCCAACGACGTCAAGTTCACGATGATCGTCTCCATCGCCAGCATGGCCTGCTGGCGTGTGGGCTTCAGCTATATCATCGGTGTGCGGATGGGCATGGGTGCTATCGGTGTCTGGATCGCCATGGTGGTGGACTGGGTCTGCCGCGTGACCTGCTTCGTGACCCGCTTCCGCAGCGGTGTCTGGAAAGAAAAATATAAGGCCTGAAAACAGAAAGGGACGTTATATGAAACTCATCAGCTGGAACGTGAACGGGCTGCGCGCCTGTCTGACCCACGATTTTGCCGCGAGCTTCGCCGCGCTGGACGCGGACGTGTTCTCGGTGCAGGAGACCAAGATGCAGCCCGGGCAGGCCGATTTCGCCCCCGAGGGCTACACGGAATATACATACTCGGCGGAGAAAAAGGGCTACTCCGGCACAGCCTGCTGGTGCAAGACCGTGCCGCTGAGCGTGACCACCGGCATCGGCATCGAGGAGCACGACCACGAGGGCCGTGTGCTGACGCTGGAATACCCGGAGTTTTACCTCGTCAACTGCTACACCCCCAACAGTCAGGACGGCCTCAAGCGGCTGGACTACCGGATGACATGGGAGGACGCCTTCCGCGCCTACCTGCTGGAGCTGGATGCCAAAAAGCCGGTCATCCTCTGCGGCGATCTGAACGTGGCCCATCAGGAAATTGATATTAAAAATGCCAGGACCAACCGGATGAGCGCCGGCTTTACCGACCAGGAGCGGGCCAAGATGACCGAGCTGCTGGCGGCGGGCTTCACCGACAGCTTCCGCGCCATCCACCCGGACGAGGTGAAATACAGCTGGTGGAGCTACCGCTTCCACGCCCGGGAGAAGAACGCGGGCTGGCGCATCGACTACTTCATCGTCTCGAACCGCATTGCGGACAAGATAAAAGCCGCCGAGATACACAACGAGGTGTTTGGCTCCGACCACTGCCCGGTGGAGCTGGACATCGACTTATAAGGAGGGCTCTATGCTCAAAAGCTATCTCATCGTATTCTTTATCTCGATGCTGCCCCTCATCGAGCTGCGCGGTGCCATCCCGGTGGGCATCGGGATGGGCCTGCCCATCCTGCCGACCTATCTGGTCTGTGTGGCGGGCAACATGCTGCCGGTGCCGTTCATCTATCTGTTCGCCCGGAAGGTCCTCATCTGGGGCTACCACAAGCCCATCATCGGCCCCTTCTGCCGTTTCTGCATCGTCAAGGGCGAAAAAGGAGGTCGTGCGCTGGAAGCCAAGGCCGGGCGCGGCCTCGTGGCGGCGCTGCTGCTCTTCGTGGGCATCCCGCTGCCGGGTACCGGCGCATGGACCGGCACGCTGGCCGCGTCCATCCTCGACATGAAGTTCAAAGATGTGCTCATCGCCTGCATGGGCGGCGTGCTGCTGGCCGGGATCATCATGGGTCTGGCAAGCGCAGGTCTTTTGGGAGCGCTGAGCGGTCTGTTTGCGGTGTAAGGCTGGTTTTCCATCGCAAAGTGTGCTAAAATAACAACAGTGTGTCTTGAGTAAAGACGAAGAAAGGACGAATCAAAGATGCAAGAGGCTTTGAACCAGAAGATCGACGCATTTGTTGCGGCGAACAAAGAGCAGATCCTGAAAGACATTGCCACGCTGGTGTCCATCAACAGCGTGGAGGGTGCCCCGGAAGAGGGCGCACCCTACGGCGCAGGCCCCCGTGCCGCGCTGGACAAGACGCTGGAGCTGGCCGCAGGCATGGGCCTTGCGACCCGCAACTGCGAGAACCATATCGGCTACGCCGAGCTGGCCGGTGCCGATGCCGAGAAGTATCTGGCGACCATCTGCCATGTGGACGTGGTGCCGGAGGGCAACGGCTGGACGGAAGACCCCTTCAAGATGGAGATCCGCGACGGCTGGATGATCGGCCGCGGCGTCGCGGACGACAAAGGCCCCATGGTCGCCACCCTGTACGCCCTGAAGTTCCTCAAAGAGGAGGGCGTCTCCCTGCGCTATCCCATCCGCGCCCTCGTCGGCGACAACGAGGAGACTCACATGCACGATGTGGACTACTACCTTGCCAACTACCCGGCCCCTGTGTTCTGCTTCACCCCGGACGCAGAGTTCCCGGTCTGCAATGGCGAGAAGGGCCACTTCGACGGCAAGCTGGTCAGCCCCGTCTGCAACGGCATCATCAGGGACTTTGTGGGCGGCGTCGCCACCAACGCTGTGCCTGACCGCGCCAGCGCTCTCGTGGCCACCGACATCACCAAGCTGCGCAACGCCCCCAACATCACCCTCGAGCCGGAAGGCGACGGTGTCCGCATCCGCGGCTGGGGCAAGTCCGGCCATGCTGCCATGCCGGAAGGCACTGTCAACGCCATCGGTCTGGTGGTGAACTACCTGCTGGACAATGGCCTCTGCAACGACGCCGAGCGCGCCTATCTGGAAGCCGTCAAGAAGCTGCACGACTCCACCGCAGGCGTGGGCCTCGGCATCGACTGCGCCGACGGCCCCTTCGGCCCGCTGACCATCATCGGCGGCAAGATGTCCATGGTGGATGGCCGGATGGTCCAGACCATGGACAGCCGTTACCCCACCTGCACCGACGGCGACACCATCGCAAAGCAGATCCGTGCCGCCATCGGCACCGGCGCAGAGCTGACGGATGTGGGCAGCGCAAAGCCTTTCTACATCGAGGCTGACACCCCTGCCATCAAGGCCTGCATCGACACCTACAACGAAGTCACCGGCGAGAACGCAACGCCCTTCACCATGGGCGGCGGCACTTACGCCCGCCACTTCCCCTATGCTGTCAGCTTTGGCCCGGAGCACAGCGATATGGTGCTGCCCGAGTTCGGCGGCCCGATGCACGGCGCGAACGAGGCCGCTCCCATCGACAAGCTGCTGGAAGCCCTGAAAATTTATATCATCGCTCTGCTGCGGCTGGAGGAGATCGACTTTTGAGCCGGGTGCGCGTCTTGGTCATTGACGGGCAGGGCGGCGGTCTTGGCCGTCAGCTGACGGCGGCGCTTGCCGCCGGATGCCCGGACATCGAGCTGACCGCCGTAGGAACCAACAGCATCGCGGCTTCGGCCATGCTCAAGGCGGGCGCACACCGCGCCGCCACCGGCGAAAATGCCGTGGTGGTCAACTGCCGCCGGGCGGACATCATCGTCGGCCCCATCGGCATCGTCATCGCCGATTCGCTACTGGGCGAGATCACCCCGGCCATGGCGGCGGCGGTCTGCCAGAGCAGTGCGGCGCGGGTGCTCATCCCCATCAACCACTGCGATAACATCGTGGTGGGTGTGCCGGACCAGCCCATCGGCCAGTTGGTAGCAGCGGCGGTGGAGAAGGTGAGCCAGCTCTGCAGCAGCGGCTGCCGGTAACCGCTGCCCGGGGGCGGTGCCTCTCATCCGGCGCTGTGCGCCAAAGGGGGGCTTTTGCCCGCCGCAAGCCCTATCGTAAAAAATAAATGCACCTGCAGCCAAACTCGCTGTTTCCGGGGACCGGAAGCGAGAGCTGCAGGTGCATTTTTGCGTTGGGCGGCAAAGAAACAGCAAAAAAAGTGAGTGCGCAATTTTTGTATTGACAGAACGACAGGGGTATAATGAATAGGAAGAGAGGGCGCTGTGCTCTCTGCACCATCAATAAGGAGGACATCAAAATCATGAAACAGTTCAAAAAGCTGGCGTCTCTGCTGCTGGCAGCAGTGCTGGCCATGACCCTGCTGGCGGGCTGCGGCGGCCGGGGCGGCAATGTGGGCACTGCAGTCACCGAGCAGAGCCTTTTGAAGTACATCAACGAGACCCGGAAGGCAGCTAACATGGGCCTGAGCCCGGTGAAAAATGACTCCACTCTGGCCCAGGCAGCAGCCACACTGCTGGAGGAGTTTTCCAAGACCCCGGCAAAAACTGACTACGGCACTGGTTATACGCTGACCCGAAGCGCGGCCGAGGACATCCTGCACACTGCCACCGGGAAGACAAGTCAGGGAATCAAAGACATGTTTATGATGCGCGATGGGAGCTTTTTCTATTTGGCTCCCGATAACTACAACAACTTCAGTTCTATCAATAATTTGTATCTGTTCCGTCGTGGCGACAAAGTCTTCGATTATGAGAACAACAACGCCTACAGCGGCTACATCAGCACGATCGATAAATTTTGCCCTGCTACGGTCATTTTGGCAAGTAACATGAAGGTGGGCATCGCCTTCCGGGAGATCAATGGTGAGCGGTTTGCTCTGGTGGTCTACGATGTGACTATCACCACGGCGACTCCCTGACCTGTACCCCTGCAGGGAAAGGGCAGGCAGCAGCCTGAACCGTAACAAAAAACAGGACCCCGGCACCGTTTGGGCATCATGCCCAGAAAAGGTGCCGGGGTCTTTGCGATGGGGCTATGGGCGGGGGCAGCTTACCGCCGGCGCTGCCGTGCGGCCACCTGCTGGGCCGTGGGGGGAATATCGCCCTGCGCGGCCTTTTCCAGCTGGCCGATGCGGCGGTCGAGGTCGATGAGACGCTGGGCCATGATGTCCGGCAGGTCCTGCTGGTCGAGGTCGTCGGCAGGGTTGACGGCCTTGTTGTTGATGCGCACCACTTCGGCAGGGACGCCGACGGCGGTGCAGTTGGCGGGCAGGTTCTTGAGCACCACGCTGCCCGCGCCGATGCGGGCGTTGTCGCCGATATACACCGGACCCAGCACCTTGGTGCCTGCGCCGATAAGGACATTGTCGCCCAGGGTGGGGTGACGCTTGCCGGTGTCCTTGCCGGTGCCGCCGAGGGTCACGCCGTGGTAGATGGTGCAGTTGTCGCCGATCTCCGCCGTCTCGCCGAAGACGATGCCCATGCCGTGGTCGATGAACAGGCACTTGCCGATCTTCGCGCCGGGGTGTATCTCGATGCCGGTCTTGTGCCGGCCCCGCTGGCTGACCCAGCGGGCGAGGAAAAAGTGCTTGTGCTCGAACAGCCAGTGGGCAATGCGGTGATAGACCAGAATGTGAAAGCCCGGGTAAAGCAGGATGACCTCTAGCACCGTGCGTGCCGCAGGGTCCTTGCGCTGGATGTTCCGCGCGTCCTCTAAAAGACCCATCATAGAAAACCTCCATTTTGCCGCCCGCAATGGCGGCCCCCTCTCTGATAGACATTATAATAGCACATCTGAACTTTAATGTACAGTGAAATGGTAGGATATAAGAACGAAAATGAGGATTTTTTTGCACGAGGGCGCTGGCGGCGGGGGAGAAGAGGGAATTTTCGGTAGAGTAGCTAAAATTCGAGGCTTACGGATGCAAACCTTCTCACATGGAAATGAGGGTAAAAGCATTGACACATTTTGCGCTTCTATGCTAAAATATATCGAAAAAGAACGGATAGAAAAGGGGACGGGAGCATGAAGGCCAAGATGATGCGCGCAAAACTGAAAAATCAGTTTGCAGCCGTTTTTGCTGTGGCTCCGGTGTTTCCTTTTTTGATGTGCTGACTTTTCCCTTTGCAGGGAAAAGTTTTTTTTTTGCCCTTCTGAGGGCAGACACACCCGGACGATGAAACCAGACGAACACAGACAGGGAGGGAATCTTATGCTGCTCATCAACGCTGTCAATGCCGAGGGCCGGCCTGTGGAGCTGTATGTAAAGGACGGAAAGATCGCCGCCGTCGGTCAGGACCTGGCCGCACTGGCCGGAGAAAACGAAACGGTGCTGGACGCCGGAGGACTGACCGTGCTGCCCGCTTTCGTGGACCTGCACTGCCACTGGCGCACGCCGGGCTTTGAGTACAAAGAGGACATTGAAACGGGAAGCCGCGCCGCAGCCGCAGGCGGCTACACCTTCGTGAACCTGATGCCCAACACAAAGCCTGTCTGCTCTTCGGCAGCACAGGCCGCGATGGTGGAACAGAAGGCCGCTGAGGTGGGCCTGTGCGACGTGAACCAGACCGTCTCCATCACCGAGGATTTCGACGGCAAGACCATCGACCACCTCAAGACCCTGCCCGCTTCGGTCAAGTTCATCACCGAGGACGGCCACGGTGTGCAGGATAACGCCACCATGGCCCGGGCGTTCGCCATCTGCACCCAGCGGGACATCACCGTGATGAGCCACGCCGAGGATATGGAGATCAGCCCCTGGGACTATCGGCTGGCCGAGGACATCGAGACGGTGCGGAACTGCTGGCTGAGCGAGTATTACCAGACCCGCCTGCACATGTGCCACGTCTCCACCCGGGGCGCCATCGAGGCCATCCAGATGGCAAAGCTGCGGGGCGCACCTGTCACCTGCGAGGTGACGCCCCACCATCTCTGGTTCACCAATGACACCTGCGACTACCGCGTCAACCCGCCCATCCGCACCGCCGACGATGTGCAGGCCCTCATCGACGCCATCCGCAGCGGTGTGGTGGACGCCATCGCCACCGACCACGCGCCCCACTCCGAGGAAGACAAGCTCAAGGGCATGGCCGGTATGGTGGGCAGTGAGACGGCTTTCGGCGTCTGCTACACCAGGCTCTGCAAGGAAGAGGGACTTCCCCTCGAGCTGCTGAGCCACCTGATGAGCACCCGCCCGGCGGAAATTCTGGGCCTTGCCAAGGGTCAGCTGGAGCCGGGCTATGACGCCGACTTTGTGCTGGTGGACCTCGACACCCCCTACACCGTGGACAAAAACAAGCTCCACTCCAAGTCCCACAACTGCCCCTTCGACGGTGCGCAGCTCTACGGCAGGGTCTGCGCCACGGTCAAGGGCGGCGAGCTGACCTATCAGGCAGAAGAATAAAAAGCTTTTCACGGTCTGGCCCTCTCAGCCTCACTTCGTTCGGCAGCTCTCCCAAAGGGAGAGCCAAAAACGCGGAGGTCAGACCAAAGCCTCTCCCTTTGGGAGAGGTGGCGCGGCGATAGCTGTGACGGAGAGGGCAAGGATGCTGACAATAGAAGATATACTTATAAAAAGAGAGACAAACAGGAGGAACCCCAAATGACGAACATGGATAAGCTTTACGAAGCAGTCGAAGCACGCGGCCCGGTCTGCGTGGGTCTGGACACCGATTTCAGCTACCTGCCCGCAGATTTCGTGGACAGCACCCTCTCCAAGGGCGAGAACATCGTCCGCTTCAACAAGAAGCTCATCGACGCCACCAAGGCCGTCGCGGGCTGCTACAAGGTGCAGATCGCTTACTACGAGTCTCTGGGCCTTGAGGGCCTGAAGGCCTATGCCGACACCCTGAAGGCTGTCCGCGAGGCCGGTGTGCCGGTCATCGCCGACATCAAGCGCGGCGACATCGCCAAGACCGCTGAGATGTACGCCATGGGCCACTTCACCGGCGACTTTGAGGCCGACTTTGTCACGCTGGCTCCCTACATGGGTCTGGACTCCATCAGCCCTTATCTGCCCTACGCAGAGAAGCAGGGCAAGGGGATGTTCGTCCTCTGCCGCACCTCCAACGGCGGCGCAAAGGATTTCGAGTATGAGAAGCTGGCCGATGGCCGCCACGTCTACGACCTCGTGGGCGACAAGCTGAACGCCCTCGGCAAGGACTACATGGGTGAGCACGGCTACTCTTCCATCGGTCTGGTCATCGGCGGCACCCACATCGAGGAGGCTGCCGAGATCCGCGCAAAGTATCAGGACAGCTTCTTCCTCATCCCCGGCTACGGCGCACAGGGCGGCAAGGCCGAGGACATCGCCCAGTATCTGTCGAAGGGCAACGGCGGCGTGGTCAACTCCAGCCGCGGCATCCTGCTGGCCTACAAGAAGCAGCCGGGCGCAGCCTTCGACGAGGCCGCTTACAACGAGTGTGTGAACATGAAGGAGGCCATTGCCCATGCGTGCAGCCTGCTGTGAGGCCACTGTCCTGCGCCATGAGGTCATCGCGGACGACATCCGCCTGCTGACCGCCCTCTGGCCGGACCGCGAGCATGCCCCCCACGCGGGGCAGTTCTTCACCCTGCGTGCCTGGGGCGCAGATGAAGCGCCCTTCCTGTCCCGGCCCATCAGCGTCCACAAGTGGGATGCCGAGACCCGGACCGTCGCGTTCCTGTACGCCGTCGTGGGCGAGGGGACCCGCAGGCTGACTGCCCTGAAAAAGGGTGACAGCTTCCAGCTCACCGGCCCCATGGGCAACGGCTTCGATGTGGCCGACATCCTGAGCAGGTATCAGAAGATCGCCGTCGTGGGCGGCGGCATCGGCACCGCCCCCATGTACCAGCTCACCCGGGAGCTGGCAGCGGGCGGCGTCAAGCCGGACGTCTTCTTCGGCTTCCGCGATAAGCCCTACTGCATGGAAGAGTACCGCTCCATCGCGGGCATCGTCAAGGTGTCCACCGACACCGGCGCGGTGGGCTTCCACGGTTTCGTCACCCAGCTGTATGACCCGGCGGATTACGATGTGGTGCTGGTGTGCGGCCCCACGGTCATGATGCGGAATGCCGCCCGCCTCTGCGCGGAGAAGGGGACTCCCTGCTTCGTCAGTCTGGAAAAGAAGATGGCCTGCGGCATCGGTGCCTGCCTCGGCTGCACCTGCGAGACCAGGAGCGGCGAGGGCAAGAGCGTGTGCAAGAATGGCCCTGTGTTTGATGCAGCGGAGGTGTTCTGATGGCAGACTTGAAAACGAACCTGCTGGGCTTTACCATGAACAGCCCCATCATCGGGGCCTCCGGCACGGTGGGCTACGGCGTGGAATACGAAGAGCTGGCTGATTTCAGCAAGATCGGCGGCATCTCGGGCAAGGGCCTGACCCTGCACGGCCAGTACGGCAACAAGGGCGAGCGCCTGTGGGAGACGCCTTCGGGCCTCATCAACAGCATCGGCCTGCAGAACCCCGGCGTCCAGCACTTCATTGATGTGGAGCTGGGCGAGATGCTGGAGCTCAAGCAGAAGTACGGCACGGTGGCCATTGCCAACCTCGGCGGCCACAGCGAGGAAGAGTACGTCGAGGGCGCAGCCATGCTGAGCGAGAGCGGCGTGGACATCGTGGAGCTGAACATCTCCTGCCCCAACGTCAAGGTGGGCGGCATGGCCTACGGCGTCAAGGCAGAAGCTGCCGGTGAGGTGGTGCGGATGGTCCGCGACGCCTGCAAAAAGCCCCTGATGGTCAAGCTCAGCCCGCAGGCTGAGAACATCCCCGAGATGTGCAAGGCCGTGGAAGCCGCCGGTGCGGACGCCATCAGCCTGACCAACACCTTTCAGGCCTGCGCCATCGATTTGGAGAAGCGCCGCCCGGTGTTCGACAACATCTTTGCCGGCCTGTCCGGCCCGGCGGTGCGCCCCATCGCCCTGCGGATGGTCTGGCAGGCCGTCGGCGCGGTGAACATCCCGGTCGTGGGCCTCGGCGGCATCGCCACCGGTAAGGACGCACTGGAATTCATCATGGCCGGTGCCACGGCGGTGCAGGTGGGTGCAGCAAACTTCGCCAACCCCCGCGCCATGGAGACCATCGCCGAAGAGATGGCGGTCTGGATGGACGCCCACGGCGTCAAGACGCTGGACGAGATCCGCGGCTGCGCACGCTGAGCGAATAAAACAGAGATTAAACGTATATGACTTGCAAATATTCGCTGATTCTTAAAATTTGTGAATAAATTTGCGTTTTGACAAAATGCGTGGTACAATACCGCATGAACGAAAACAACAGAGTATAGAGAGGGAAAAATATCATGAGTGAAGCACTTGAAATTCTGAAGAGCTGTGACGCATTTCTGGAAGGCCACTTCCTGCTGTCTTCCGGCCGCCATTCCAGCGCATACTGCCAGATGGCATATCTGCAGCAGTACCCCGACCGCTGCGCCGAGGTCATGAAGGCTGTGGCCGATAAGATCCGCGAGATGGACGTGGACGTCATCGTCGGACCTGCCATGGGCGGCATCGTCTACGCCTACGAGCTGGCCCGCCAGACCGGCAAGCGCGCCATCTTCACCGAGCGCGTGGACAACGTGATGACCCTGAAGCGCTTCGCCATCCATCCGGGTGAGAAGTGCCTCATCGCTGAGGACGTCGTGACCACCGGCATCTCCTCTCTGGAGACCAAGCGTGTCATCGAAGAGGCCGGCGGCGTCTGCATGGGCATCACCTGTGTGGTGGACCGCACCAAGCCCGAGGCTCCGTCTCCCATCCCCATCGTGGCCAGCGCTCTCAAGCTGGACCTGCCCAACTACGCCCCCGAGGAGTGCCCCATCTGCAAGGAGGGCAAGCTGCCTCTGGTGCATCTGGGCAGCCGCAAGATGAAGCAGGAAGCCAAGCAGACCCTGTAAACGCGCAGGCGTGTTGAAGCGAGGAGTATCTAATGAACGCATATCTTCTTTTGGCAAATGGCATGGTCTTTGCCGGCCAGTCGGTGGGCGCTGAGGGCGTCACCGTGGGCGAGGTCGTCTTTGCCACCGGCATGGTGGGCTTTCAGGAGACGCTGACCGACCCCAGCTACTACGGCCAGATCATCACCCAGACCTACCCCCTCATCGGCAACTACGGCATGAATAAGGACGACATGGAGTCGGATAAGATCTGGGCCAAGGGTTATATCGTCCGCGAGGCCTGCCAGACCCCGTCCAACTGGCGCTGTGAGGAGACGCTGGACAGCTTTCTGAAGAAAAACAATACCATCGGCATCGAGGGCATCGACACCCGCCACCTCACCCGCATCATCCGGGAGAGCGGCGTCATGAACGGTGCCATCCTGACCACCTTTGACCCCGCCGACCCGGCCAACAAAGCCGAGACGGATAAGCTGCTGGAAGAGATCCGCGCTTACGCCGTCACCGACGCCGTGAAGAGCGTCACCTGTGCAGAGCCCGAGGTCTACAACGAGAAGGGTGAGACCCACATCGTACTGATGCACTACGGCTGCAAGCGGAACATCATCCGCTGCCTCGTCAAGCGCGGCTGCAAGGTGACGGTCATGCCCGCCTTTGCCACCGCTGAGGAAGTTGCTGCTCTGGATCCGGACGGCATCATGCTCTCCAACGGCCCCGGCGACCCCGCCGAGCCGGTGGAGGTCATCGAGAACCTCAAGCACATCTTTGAGCTGAACATCCCCACCTTCGGCATCTGCCTCGGCCACCAGCTCTCCGCTCTGGCCGCCGGTGCCAAGACCATGAAGCTCAAGTACGGCCACCGCGGCGCCAACCAGCCCGTCACCGACTTCGAGTCGGGCCGCACCTTCATCACCAGCCAGAACCACGGCTATGCAGTCGTGGGCGATGAGCTGCCCGCCGAGATGGGCGAGGTGGCTCAGGTGAACGCCAACGACGGCACCTGCGAGGGCATCAAGTACAAGAAGTGGAACTGCTTCACCGTCCAGTTCCACCCCGAAGCCAACGGCGGCCCCAAGGACACCGAGTTCCTGTTCGACCGCTTCCTGAACAACGTCAAAGCAGCAAAGAAGGAGGCACGCTGAAATGCCTAAGGACCCCAGAATCAAAAAAGTGCTGGTCATCGGCTCCGGCCCCATCATCATCGGTCAGGCTGCTGAATTCGACTACTCCGGCACCCAGGCGTGCCGCGCCCTGAAAGCAGAGGGCATCGAGACCGTTCTGCTCAACTCCAACCCCGCGACCATCATGACCGACCCCGACGTGGCCGACCATGTTTATATCGAGCCCATGACCCTCGAGGTCGTGGAGCGCATCCTCGACATCGAGAAGCCCGACTCCGTGCTGCCCAACCTCGGCGGCCAGATGGGCCTGAATCTCTCCATGGAGCTGGCCCGCTCCGGCTACCTCGACCGCACCGGCATCCGTCTGCTGGCCTGCAAGCCCGAGACCATCGACCGCGCCGAGGACCGCGAGCTGTTCAAGGAGACGATGGAGAAGCTGCATCAGCCCATCATCCCCTCCGAGGTCGTGGAGACGCTGGAAGACGCTCTGGCCTGCGCCGACCGCATCGGCTACCCGGTCATCGTCCGCCCTGCCTTCACCATGGGCGGCACCGGCGGCGGCATCTGCGAGAACAAGGCAAAGCTCATTGAGATCGGCACCAACGGCCTCCGTCTTTCCCCCATCCATCAGATCCTGGTGGAAAAGTGCATCGCGGGCTGGAAAGAGATCGAGTACGAGGTCATGCGCGACCACAAGGGCAACGTCATCACCGTCTGCAACATGGAGAACCTTGACCCTGTCGGCATCCACACCGGTGACTCCGTGGTCGTGGCACCCTCCCAGACCCTGACCGACCACGAGTACCAGATGCTGCGCACCGCTGCGCTGGACATCATCACCGAGCTGGGCATTGAGGGCGGCTGCAACTGCCAGTTTGCCCTGAAGCCCGACAGCTTTGACTACGCGGTCATCGAGGTCAACCCCCGTGTGTCCCGTTCTTCCGCTCTGGCCTCCAAGGCCACCGGCTACCCCATCGCCAAGGTGGCGACCAAAATCGCCATCGGCTACACGCTGGATGAGATCACCAACGACGTCACCGGCAAGACCTGCGCCTGCTTCGAGCCTGCGCTGGACTACATCGTGGTCAAGTACCCGAAGTGGCCCTTTGATAAGTTCGTCTACGCCGACAAGTCTCTGGGTACCCAGATGATGGCCACCGGCGAGGTCATGAGCATCGGCAACAGCTTTGAGGCCGCCATGATGAAGGCCGTCTCTTCCATCGAACTGGGCATGGACACCCTGACCCACAAGCCCTTCGAGGAGCTGAGCGACGACGAGATCGTGGACCACATGCATGTGCAGGATGCCGAGCGCGTCTTCTGCGTCTATGAGGCCCTCAAGCGCGGCATCGACCACGAGACCATTTACCGCATCACCAAGATCGACTGGTGGTTCCTCGACAAGATGCAGCATCTGGCAGACCTCGAAAAGGGTCTGGCCAAGTGCGAGGGCGTCCTGAGCGTGGCCCAGTACAAGGAAGCCAAGAAGTACGGCTTCCAGGATAAGACCATCAAGCGTCTGGCCAAGGTGGACAAGCTCCCCGTGGAGAACTACCGCGCCGGCTTTAAGATGGTCGATACCTGTGCCGCTGAGTTCTCGGCCAACACCCCTTACTTCTACTCCACCTACGACGGCGACAACGAGGCCGCCGAGTTCATCGCGGAGAAGGAGGCCAAGGCTGCCGAGAAGGGCGAGCCCAGGAAAAAGAAAGTCCTCGTCTTCGGTTCCGGCCCCATCCGCATCGGCCAGGGCATCGAGTTCGACTACTGCTCTGTCCACTGCGTCTGGACCCTCAAGAAGCACGGCTGTGAGGCTATCCTCGTCAACAACAACCCCGAGACGGTCTCCACTGACTTCGACACCGGCGACCGCCTGTATTTCGACCCGCTGAACCCCGAGAGCGTGGATAACATCATCGCTACCGAAAAGCCCGACGCCTGCGTTGTTCAGTTCGGCGGTCAGACTGCCATCAAGCTGGCAAAGCATATGGACGAGATCGGTCTGCCCATCCTCGGCACCCCGGCGGATGCCATCGACGAGGCCGAAGACCGTGAGCGCTTCGATGAGCTGCTGGAGCGCTGCAGCATCCCCCGCGCACCCGGCCGCACTGTATTCAATCTGGAAGAGGCTCTAGCCGCAGCCGACGAGATCGGCCTGCCTGTCCTGATGCGTCCTTCCTACGTCCTCGGCGGTCAGAACATGATCGTGGCTTACACGAAGGCCGACGTCATCGAGTACATGGGCGTCATCACCGAGCACGTCGATATGGACCACCCCGTCCTGCTGGATAAGTACATCATGGGTACCGAGTGCGAGGTGGACGCCATCTGCGACGGCGAGAACTACCTCATCCCCGGCATCATGGAGCAGGTGGAGCGGACCGGCGTCCACTCCGGCGACTCCATCTGCGTCTACCCGGCCCAGCACCTGACTCAGGCCGAGATCGACACCATGGTGGACTACACCGGCCGCTTTGCCCGTGAACTCCACGTCACCGGTCTGGTCAACGTCCAGTATGCGGTCTCCAACGGCAAGGTGTACGTCATCGAGGTCAACCCCCGTTCCTCCCGTACCGTGCCGTATATCTCCAAGGTCACCGGCGTCCCGATGGTCGATCTGGCCGTCCGCTGCTGCCTCGGCGAGAAGCTCACCGATATGGGCTACGGCACCGGTCTGCACCCCAACGCCCCCTATGTGGCCGTCAAGGTGCCTGTCTTCAGCTTCGAGAAGCTCCACGGCGTCGATACCCAGTTCGGCCCGGAGATGAAGTCTACCGGCGAGGTGCTGGGCATTGCCCCCAACTTCCACGACGCCCTGCTCAAGGGCCTTATCGGCGCGGGCTACACCTTCAAGACCCCCGGCCCGGCTTCCTGCTGCATCTTCACCGTGAAGGACAGCGACAAGCCCGAGTTCGTGGACATCGCCTGGAAGCTCAAGAGCATGGGCTATAAGCTCTACGGCACCTCCGGCACCTGTGCATGGCTCAATAAGCACATGGTTCCCTGCAACGAGGTGCGGAATATGTCCGGTGAAGCGCCGAATATCGTGGATCTGCTGCAGAGCGGTCTGGTGGACTATGTCTTCTCCACCAGCGCCAAGGGCCGCGACCCCAAGCGCGATTCCGTCCGCCTGCGCCGCAAGGCCGTGGAGCTCAGCATCCCCTGCATCACCGCCGTGGATACCGCCAACGCTCTGGTCAACTGCCTGCGCAGCGACCACAGCATGAAGGACATCCCGCTGGTGGATATTGCAACGCTGTATCATAAAAAATAATCCTGCCTTATTACTTCGTGCGCAAAAATATACCGTTTGTGCGCAGCCCCTCGTAATGAGGGGCTGCATTTGTTATACTCATCAACGCAAAATTTGCCAAAAGACGTTACTTTTGGACGTTCCAGGAGGATATAGATACATGACTCGTTCCCAGATGATCGAAACCGTGGCACGCAAGACCGGCTTTACCGAAGCTCAGGTCGAGACCACGATGGATGCACTGTTTGACCAGATCGCCGATTGCCTGCGTGCCGACGAAAAGGTCACCATTGCTGGCTTTGGCCGCTTTGAGATGCGGCCCCGCAAGCCGAAGGCTTACACCAATCCCAAGACCAAGGTCTCCAGCCGTCTGGAGTCTACCTCTATCCCCGGCTTCAAGGCCAGTGGCCGCTTCAAGCAGAAGCTTGAGTCTGGCCGTGCTGCCAAGAGCGTCGAAGAGACTGTCTGATAGGACCTGAACCAAAAGCGCCGCATCCTTGATCCGGGATGCGGCGCTTTTTTGCTGACAGAATGCGATTTTCATGGTATACTGGGCATATCACAACGAAAAGCGGCCCTCAGAGGGCATTGCGCGGAAGAGAAAAGAAAAAGAACGGAGTAGAGGAATCCATGCTTTACAGCGAATTACAGTGCAGCGAGGCCATCCATAAGGCCGTAGAGCGGATGGGCTTTGCGGAAATGACCGAGGTGCAGGAAAAGACCATCCCCGTCATGCTGGCCGGGCGTGACGTCATCGCCAAGGCCCCTACCGGCACTGGCAAGACCTGCGCTTTCGGCATCCCGGTGGCCGAGCACATCGACCCGGCCCTCAAGGCCCCGCAGGCCGTTATTCTGGCCCCCACCCGTGAGCTGGCCCAGCAGATCGCCGAAGAACTCACCGGGCTGACCTATTTTATGCCGGAAGTGCAGGTGGTCTGCGTTTACGGCGGTGCGAATATGGAAAAGCAGGCCAAGCGCCTCGCCGAGGGCTGTCAGATCGTGGTGGCGACCCCGGGCCGCCTCATGGACCACTACAAGCACCACAACATCGACCTTGACCATGTGACACAGGTGGTCCTCGATGAGGCCGACGAGATGCTGAATATGGGCTTCTATAAGGACGTGAAGCATATCATCGGCCTGATGAAGGCCCGCAAGTCCCTCTCGATGTTCTCGGCCACCATCAGCCGCGAGGTGATGGACATCGGCTGGATGTATCAGAAGGACGCCGAGGAGATCACTGTCCAGCCCAAAGAGGAGAGCCAGCCCAAGATCACCCAGTATATGCTGGAGACCTCCGGACGCAACAAACTGTCCGACCTGGCCCAGATCATCATTGGGGAGGGCTACAAGCGGGTCATGGTCTTCTGCGATACCAAATTCAATACGGCGGCTCTGGCGAACCAGCTGGCCCGTCTGGGCTTCTCTGTGGACTGTCTCCACGGCGACCTCTCCCAGAACGAGCGCAACCGCATCATGCAGAACTTCCGTGACGGCAAGCTGAATGTGCTGGTAGCCACCGATGTGGCGGCCCGCGGCATCGACGTCTCAGACGTGGATGCTGTCATCAATTACGATGTCCCCGGCGACAATGAGCATTACACCCACCGCATCGGCCGCACAGGCCGCGCAAAGAAGGAGGGCGTGAGCTATCTGTTCTATGTGCCGGAGGAGAAGAAGCGGGTGCAGGAGCTGCTGCGCCTGACCCGTAACACCGATCTGTGTACGCCGGTACACTTCGACTTCAACCATGAGCATATCGTGGTGGAGAAGAAGCAGGACAGTGCCGACCGGTTCCAAATCAAGTGCTACTTCTGATGAGATGATAAGATAAGAATAAGTGCGGGTGCTTTTGAGGGTAGAAATGCCTTAGAAGTACCCGCACTGCTTATATATTATAATAAGAAAGATGGAAAGCAAAAAACAGGATAAAACGGGGAGAAAAACTGGAGAAAAAGTCCAAAAGCGAAAAAAGAGCAAAAAACTTGTAAAAAAGGCTTGCAAAGTGGCTCGGCGTATGGTATTATACTTGAGCGCCAAGCGCCGAGACAAAAGAATGACTTCTGAGTCCCGGCTGGAAGTAAAGCGAAAAGAACCAATAGACGTCCGAAAGTTCCGGCCAGCGCCGAGAAACTGAGAACGCTCCAAGTTCGCCGGAGAGATTTGAATCACGAAAAACTTCGAAAAAAGAGCTTGACAAAAAATCACTTCCGTGATAAAATAATCAAGTCGTCAGCCGAAAGGCTGAGGCGCTACAGGACCTTGAAAATTGAACAATATCGAAAAACTTGTAACGGAACCTATTTTCGTGTTGGAAAAACACGTTAAACAATTCCAAACAAAGTAATTCACACAGGACGCAAGCGATTGCGTGCTGAGCGAAGAGAGATTTAACACTTAATAAGTGATAAATATCATTTATAAAGAGTTTGATCCTGGCTCAGGACGAACGCTGGCGGCGCGCCTAACACATGCAAGTCGAACGAGAGATGAGGAGCTTGCTCTTCAAATCGAGTGGCGAACGGGTGAGTAACGCGTGAGGAACCTGCCTCAAAGAGGGGGACAACAGTTGGAAACGACTGCTAATACCGCATAAGCCCACGGCTCGGCATCGAGCAGAGGGAAAAGGAGCAATCCGCTTTGAGATGGCCTCGCGTCCGATTAGCTAGTTGGTGAGGTAACGGCCCACCAAGGCGACGATCGGTAGCCGGACTGAGAGGTTGAACAGCCACATTGGGACTGAGACACGGCCCAGACTCCTACGGGAGGCAGCAGGGGGAATATTGCACAATGGGGGAAACCCTGATGCAGCGACGCCGCGTGGAGGAAGAAGGTCTTCGGATTGTAAACTCCTGTTGTTGAGGAAGATAATGACGGTACTCAACAAGGAAGTGACGGCTAACTACGTGCCAGCAGCCGCGGTAAAACGTAGGTCACAAGCGTTGTCCGGAATTACTGGGTGTAAAGGGAGCGCAGGCGGGAGAACAAGTTGGAAGTGAAATCCATGGGCTCAACCCATGAACTGCTTTCAAAACTGTTTTTCTTGAGTAGTGCAGAGGTAGGCGGAATTCCCGGTGTAGCGGTGGAATGCGTAGATATCGGGAGGAACACCAGTGGCGAAGGCGGCCTACTGGGCACCAACTGACGCTGAGGCTCGAAAGTGTGGGTAGCAAACAGGATTAGATACCCTGGTAGTCCACACCGTAAACGATGATTACTAGGTGTTGGAGGATTGACCCCTTCAGTGCCGCAGTTAACACAATAAGTAATCCACCTGGGGAGTACGACCGCAAGGTTGAAACTCAAAGGAATTGACGGGGGCCCGCACAAGCAGTGGAGTATGTGGTTTAATTCGACGCAACGCGAAGAACCTTACCAAGTCTTGACATCCCTTGACGATGCTGGAAACAGTATTTCTCTTCGGAGCAAGGAGACAGGTGGTGCATGGTTGTCGTCAGCTCGTGTCGTGAGATGTTGGGTTAAGTCCCGCAACGAGCGCAACCCTTATGGTCAGTTACTACGCAAGAGGACTCTGGCCGACTGCCGTTGACAAAACGGAGGAAGGTGGGGATGACGTCAAATCATCATGCCCTTTATGACTTGGGCTACACACGTACTACAATGGCGTTAAACAAAGAGAAGCAAGACCGCGAGGTGGAGCAAAACTCAGAAACAACGTCCCAGTTCGGACTGCAGGCTGCAACTCGCCTGCACGAAGTCGGAATTGCTAGTAATCGTGGATCAGCATGCCACGGTGAATACGTTCCGGGCCTTGTACACACCGCCCGTCACACCATGAGAGGGGACCCGAAGTCGGTAGTCTAACCGCAAGGAGGACGCCGCCGAAGGTAAAACTGGTGATTGGGGTGAAGTCGTAACAAGGTAGCCGTAGGAGAACCTGCGGCTGGATCACCTCCTTTCTAAGGAGTCAGGCGAAAGAGTGACATCAAAAGATGACAGTCTTTCGGAACAGGTGATAGATACAGGTTGATTAGATATTGTTCGATTTTGAGGGCCCTGAAAGGGAACTCAAAGACGTACCTTGAAAACTGAATAATAACTGCGAAACAAAGATTATAGTAAGTTCTTTTAAGAAATATTACAATTTCAAAAGGAAGGGTAACAATAATCTTCGTTGGCAAGAGAGAATCAAGAGGATACAAGCCGATCTCGAAAGAGATTAGTTTGATATGGTCAAGCGAACAAGGGCGCAGGGCGAATGCCTTGGCACTGGGAGCCGATGAAAGACGTGATAAGCTGCGATAAGCTTCGGGGAGCTGCAAATAAGCATTGATCCGGAGATTTCTGAATGAGGAAACTCACCTGGGTTCATACTCAGGTACGTTGTACTGAAATTCAAAATAGGTACATCGGGGGAACCGCCTGAACTGAAACATCTAAGTAGGGCGAGGAAGAGACATCAAACGAGATTCCGTAAGTAGTGGCGAGCGAACGCGGAAGAGGGCAAACCGGAGGTAGAAATACCTTCGGGGTACGGACTGCTTTTAGGACTCGATCTGTTAACCGAACGGCATGGGAAGGCCGGTCAGAGAGTGTGAGAACCACGTAGGTGAAAACGGAAAGAGCTGCGCAGATTCCAGAGTACGGCCAGACACGTGAAACCTGGTCGGAAGATGGGGACCACCCTCAACCCTAAATACTACCCAGTGACCGATAGCGTATAGTACTGTGAAGGAAGGTGAAAAGCACCCCGGGAGGGGAGTGAAAAAGAACCTGAAACCCTGTGCCTACAAGCACCTAGAGCACGTCAAAGTGTGATAGGGTACTTTTTGTAGAACGGTCCGGCGAGCGATTGTATGCAGCAAGGTTAAGGACTTAAGGTCTGGAGCCGAAGCGAAAGCGAGTTTGAAAAGGGCGTTAAGTTGCATATAATGGGCCCGAAACCGGGTGACCTACCCATGGTCAGGTTGAAGTGGAAGTAAAATTCCATGGAGGACCGAACCGACCTCCGTTGAAAAGGCGGCGGATGAACTGTGGGTAGCGGAGAAATTCCAATCGAACCCGGAGATAGCTGGTTCTCCCCGAAATAGTTTTAGGACTAGCCTCAAGTTAGATACCTGGAGGTAAAGCACTGAATAGCCTAGCGGCCGAGAGGTTAGCGAAGCTTATCAAACTCAGAATGCCAGAGTATTGATGCTTGGGAGTCAGACAGTGTCAGATAAATGTCATTGTCAAAGGAAACAGCCCAGATCTACAGCTAAGGTCCCAAAGTCAGGTTAAGTGGAAAACGATGTGAAGATACGCAGACAACCAGGATGTTGGCTCAGAAGCAGCCACTCATTCAAAGAGTGCGTAATAGCTCACTGGTCGAGCGTCTTTGCGCGGAGAATTTAACGGGGCTAAACCTGACACCGAAGCTTAGGCAATCCAGCAATGGATTGGGTAGGGGAGCGTTGTATACGCGGAGAAACAGTAGCGTAAGCGGCTGTGGAGTGTATAGAAGTGAGAATGCCGGAATGAGTAGCGCGAATGCAGTGAGAATCTGCATGGCCGAAAGCCTCAGGTTTTTGGAGGAAGGTTCGTCCGCTCCAAGTTAGTCGGGAGCTAAGGTGAGGCCGGAAGGCGTAGCCGATGCACAGACGGTAGAGATTCCGTCACCACCAAAGAGTTAAGCACAGGGACACATTTGAAGTCTCAGAGCCGGGTGTTGGTTCCGGTAGAGATCGAGGGAAGTTAGTACCGAAGTCTGGGATGGAAGATGGCGAGAAAAGCTGTGTGTATTTCTGAGGTGCCCGTACCGCAAACCGACACAGGTAGGTAGGAAGAAGATTCTAAGGCCAACGGGAGAAGGGTTGTTAAGGAACTCGGCAAATTGACCCCGTAACTTCGGGAGAAGGGGTGCTCCAGAGATGGAGCCGCAGAGAATCGGCCCAAGCAACTGTTTACCAAAAACACAGGTTTGTGCTAAATCGAAAGATGACGTATACGAGCTGACGCCTGCCCGGTGCTGGAAGGTTAAGAGGAGATGTGCAAGCATTGAATCGAAGCCCCAGTGAACGGCGGCCGTAACTATAACGGTCCTAAGGTAGCGAAATTCCTTGTCAGGTAAGTTCTGACCCGCATGAAAGGCGTAATGATTTGGGCACTGTCTCAACAGCCCGCCCGGCGAAATTGTAGTACCGGTGAAGATGCCGGTTACCCGCGACAAGACGGAAAGACCCCATGGAGCTTTACTGTAGCCTAATATTGGGTTTCGATGTTGCATGCACAGGATAGATGGGACACTGGGAAACAAGCGCTTTGGCGATTGCGGAGTAACCGTTGGGATACCATCCTTGCGATATTGGAATTCTAACCTGCGGCTCTGAATCGAGTCGGGGGACATTGTTAGGTGGGCAGTTTGACTGGGGCGGTCGCCTCCTAAAAGTAACGGAGTCGTTCAAAGGTTCGCTCAGCTTGAACGGAAATCAAGCAAAGAGTGCAAACGCAGAAGCGAGCCTAACTGCGAGACTGACGGGTCGAGCAGTAACGAAAGTTGGAGTTAGTGATCCGGTGGTATGTGAGTGGAAATGCCATCGCTCAACGGATAAAAGTTACCCTGGGGATAACAGGCTGATCTCCCCCAAGAGTCCACATCGACGGGGAGGTTTGGCACCTCGATGTCGGCTCATCGCATCCTGGGGCTGTATTCGGTCCCAAGGGTTTGGCTGTTCGCCAATTAAAGCGGTACGCGAGCTGGGTTCAGAACGTCGTGAGACAGTTCGGTCCCTATCTGTCGTGGGCGCAGGATATTTGATGGGAGCTGTCCCTAGTACGAGAGGACCGGGACGGACGTACCTCTGGCGCACCAGTTGTTCCGCCAGGAGCATAGCTGGGCAACTACGTACGGATCGGATAAACGCTGAAAGCATCTAAGCGTGAAGCCGACCCAAAGATAAGATATCCCACTGATTTGATCAGGTAAGACCCCTTGAAGACTACAAGGTCGATAGGCACGATGTGTAAGTGGAGCGATCCATTCAGCAAGCGTGTACTAATAGGTCGAGGGCTTGACCACAATTCGCTTGAGACTCTAAGAGTCAACGAAAAAATGTAAGCAGTGATTATTCAGTTTTGAAGGCACGTCCTTCAGGAAATACTGGGCAAACAGTAGACCTTATGGTATACTGAGCCAGTCATATGGTCGGTGACGATGACGGTGAGGTTCCACCTGTTCCCATTCCGAACACAGCAGTTAAGCTCACTCGTGCCCAAGATAGTTAGCTGGAAACGGCTTGTGAAAATAGGTAGCCGCCGACTTGATCAAAACGCTCTAAGAGAAATCTTGGAGCGTTTTCTTTTTTGCGAAAGCATTTATATGACCAAAAATCGGCCCCGCCGCGTGGAAAACTCCAACGCGGCAGGGCCGATGATTTATTGGGTGGTATATCCTTTAAGAAGGAAGCGTCCGCTTAGCCCTTGCCGGCGCAGCCGAACAGCTCGATCTTTTCCTTGCACTTGTCGATGATGGCCTGAGAGCCGGGAGCCAGCAGCTTGCGGGGGTCGAAGCCCTTGCCCTGCTGATCCTTGCCAGCCTCGATATACTTGCGGGTAGCCTCAGCGAAGACCAGCTGGCACTCGGTGTTGATGTTGATCTTGGAGACGCCCAGGCTGATGGCCTTTGCGATCATGTCGTCAGGGATACCGGTGCCGCCGTGCAGGACCAGAGGAATGTTATTGGTAGCCTTATGGATGCGGTCCAGAGCCTCGAAGTCCAGACCCTTCCAGTTGGCGGGGTAGACGCCGTGGATATTGCCGATGCCGGCGGCCAGGAAGTCGATGCCCAGAGCAGTGATCTTTGCGCACTCTGCGGGGTTAGCGATCTCGCCAGTACCCACGACGCCGTCCTCGACGCCGCCGATGGAGCCGACCTCAGCCTCGATGCTCATGCCCTTGGAGTGTGCCAGAGCGACCAGCTCCTTGGTCTTCTCCACATTCTCCTCGATGGAGTAGTGGCTGCCGTCGAACATGATGGAGGAGAAACCGGCCTCAACGCAGGCCTTGCAGCCCTCGTAGGTGCCGTGGTCCAGATGCAGAGCGACCGGGACGGTGATGCCCATGGAATCGACCATTGCATCGACCATGGCAGTGACGGTCTTGAAGCCGGTCATGTACTTGCCGGCACCCTCGGAGACACCCAGGATGACAGGACTCTTCATCTCCTCGCAGGCGGTCAGAACAGCCTTGGTCCACTCCAGGTTGTTGATGTTGAACTGAGGCACACCGTAGTGGCCGTCACGAGCTTTGATGAGCATTTCGGTTGCATTTACCAACATTATTATTACCTCCAAAAATTATCGGGGTCTGTTCGTACCCACACAGCGCTTTGTGCATGGTTTAACGAAGTTGCACCCTAAGTATACCCCAAACAGCGGGTAAAATCAATCCACCGGAGAGTTTTTGTAACCAAACCGAAGCTTTCTTGGCCAGTGGTGTGCTCGAAAGACGGAGAAATAAGTGGGATGCAGCATTTTATACGGGCTTCGACAACATCCGGCCAGACCGGCGGCGGAGGCACCAAAGCAGACGATTTTCAACAGGAATCCACATTCGTCAAAATGATGTTGGATAAAAAGGCAAAACAAGTGCCGCTCTGCTTCAAAAATTTGTCATAATTCTGACTTGAAAATTACAAAATGTATGCAGTGTTCTGAGCCTGTCGAGATAAGATTGTGGAAAACCTTGTGGAAAGTGTGGAATTCCACCCGGAAAACAGGCTTGAACGCTTGAGTTTTGAACTTTCTCCACAGGGTTTTCAACTTGTGGAAAAAACAGGGCGGGTATACGGATGGTAAAGCGGTCTGAATGTGGAAAACTTTTACCACAGGCAAAAAGACGGATAACCGGCGCGCAAAAGACAACACTTCTCCCATGAGCCGCTGCCCGGGCGGGCGGCACAGAAATTTCACGGGAAGAAAAAGCGCAATTCTATGGCAAACCCCTGCCGCTTATGTTATACTTTAAGATGAGTTATAAGCGCTGTACGTCTGAAATGCGTCAGTGCCTGCCGCAAAATGCAGCTTTACAGCGCTGCGGTCCTGAAAACTCGCTTGAAGCGATACGATGACGCCGGGCCGGAAGGGCTTTGGCGTCCTGCGATAGAAACGGAAGGAGAACGTCATGGAAGAACGCAATATGCCCCGCCGTCCCCGCCGCGAAAAGGCCGACGACCAGCCCCGGAACGAGAGCCTCGTCTACGGCAAGAACCCGGTCACAGAGCTGCTGAAGAGCGGCTCCGGCGTGGATACGGTGCTGCTGGCCGAGGGCATGGCCCCGGCTGTGGCCGCTTACTATACCGCAATGGCGAAGGAAGCGGGTGCCACCGTCAAGCGGGTACACCCCAACAAGCTGCGCCTCATGACCGGCACCGAGAGCCATCAGGGCGTGGCCGCCTTTTCCAGTGAGATCGAATACGCAACGGTGGAGGACCTGCTGGCCGCTGCCAAAGAGAAGGGCGAACCGCCCTTCCTCGTGCTGAGCGACGGCATCGAAGACCCCCACAATCTGGGCGCTGTCATGCGCTCGGCTCTGCTGTGCGGCGCTCACGGCATCGTCATCCCCAAGCGGGGCGGCGCATCCGTGACCCCCACCGTCATCAAGTCCAGCGCCGGTGCGGCTGAGCGTCTGCCCGTGGCCCGTGTGGCCAACATCGGCGAGACCATCCGCCGCCTCAAGGAGCAGGGTGTTTTCGTCTACTGCGCCGACATGGACGGCGTGTCCCTGCGCAAGAATAACCTCACCGGCCCCATTGCGCTGGTGCTGGGCAGCGAGGGCAGCGGTGTGTCGCAGCTGGTCAAGAAGCTCTGCGACGGCGTTGTGAGCCTCGATATGACCGCACAGGGCACCGGCGTGGACAGCTTCAATGTCTCGGTGGCCGCAGGCATCATCCTGTATGAGATCCAGAGCCAGCGCGCCGCACAGGGCTGAGCTGGCCCGGGCCGAACGAAACAAGGGAGGGAAGATCAGGATGCCAAAGGATGACGAGCGGAAGGAAATGACGCAGGAAGAGCTCGACGTCCGCGAAGAAAAATTCCGCACCTTTTTTACCACCAGTGTAGCCCAGATCCCGGAGGAGATGACCCGGCGGGACGATGAGAATGAAGAAAAGCCCAAGAGCCTGCTGGGCCGGCTGTTCCGCCGTGAAAAGGCCGAACAGCAGGAAGGCGGCACGCCCGAAGAGAGCTGTACCGGCGAGATACAGCTGGGCGGCGAGGAGCCGGAGGTACCCTCCGACCTGGAGCTGGTCCTGGCACTGGAAGAGGAAGTCGCAGGGCCGAAGCCCGAGCAGCCGAAGCCAGCCGAGCCGGTCAGCACCCCCCAGCCTGAGCCGGAAAAGCCCCAAAAGCCCGCAGGACCCCTCAAAGCGCCGGAGCCGCCTGCTCCCAAGCCGGAGAAAAAGCCGGCAGAAAAGCAGGCCGCGCCCCGGAAAAAGGCGGTCCAGTACGAGCCGCGCACCCCGCAGGAGCAGTATGAGGACCGGGAGATGCAGGCGCTCAAAGCCATGCTGTTTGGCGCAAAGCTTCCGCCGCAGGAGGAAGAACCTCCCCAGCCGGTGAAGCCCGCAGAACCGGAAAAGAGCACCCCGGCAGTTCCGGTCATTGCAGCGAAACCGGACGCAGAAAAAGAGCCGGATGCAGCGCCGGAGAAGCCTGCCGTGCCGATGCCCGAGATGGTGTTTGCGGAAGATAAGGCATCGAAGCCCCATGCGGCCCCGGCGATGCAGTTCTTCGGCAAGGGCGACGACGAGAAAGCGCCCGCAGCCCCGGCCCGCGCGACGCCGCCGGACAATGACGACAGCATGAGCCTGCCGCTCATGGTCCTGAACGACGGCGACGAGGCGGCTCCGGTGGAGCCGCCGAAGGAGGAAGCGCCTGCACAGCCGGCCGAAGAGGCCGGTACTGCCCCTGCTGCTCCGGAGGCTGCACCCGTCGAGGAAGCGCCTGTCGAAGAGGAAAAAACGCCCGAGACGCCGGAACAGGTGGGGAAACGGCTGCACCAGATGGGCGCGGCCCTTACATTGCGCTGTGCGCTGGGCGGCATCCTTGCACTGGTGCTGCTCCACTTCGGTCTCGCCGCAGAGGGCCTTGTCGGCCCGCTGGGCGGCCTTGACCCCGTAACTGCCCCGGCGGCCTTCTATGCCGCTGATCTGCTCTTCCTGGCGCTGGCGCTGGCTGTGGGCTGGCCCGTCGTGAGGGACGGCCTGAAGGGTCTGCGGGGCGAACGCCCCAGCATGGAGACCATGCCCGCGATGGCAGCCTGCGCTGCGCTTTTGCAGGCCGCTGTGGCCCTGCTGAACGCGCAGAACTATCAGGCGTCCAGCTTCACCCTTCTGTCCGGCATTGCGGCGCTGGGGCTGTTCCTTGCACTGCTGGGCGACCGTGTCCTTCTGGCCTCGGTCCAGGGCGGCTTCAAACTGGCGCAGGCCGGTCCGGAGCACCGCGGTGCGTTCCGCGCCAAGGACAAAGACCTCATCCGCATCCTCTCCAAGAACATGGACGAAAAGGACCCCTGGGTGCTGCTCAGCCGCCCCACCGAGTGGGACGACGCGATGGTGGAGCAGGGCTTCGGCCCCCGCGCCTGTGAGCGCCGCGCCCGTAAGACGAATTACATCCTGCTGGGTGCGGCTGTGTTGGCCGGTCTGGTCTTCTGCGTCTTTGGCGGCGGCCTCAACGGCGGTGCTGCGGCGCTGACCGCTGTGCTCTGCATGGGTTCGCCTCTGTCCTCCACCCTCATCGCAGGCTTTGCATCCCTGCGGCTGCAGCAGTCTGCCGCTGCCTCGGGTGCGGTGATCCCCGGCTGGGTGGCTATCGAGGAACTGGGCGGTGTGGATACCGTTCAGGCTGACGCCGATGAGCTGTTCACCCCGGACAGTGCCATGCTCGAGGACATCCGCATCTTCAAGGGCGGACGCATCGACCGGGCCATCCTCTATTCGGCCAGCGTCCTGAGCAAGTGCTGCAACACCCTGAGCGGCCTGTTCCGCCAGATCATCGAGGACCGCACCGACATCCTCTACCCGGTCAAGGACCTGGAAGTCCATCGCGGCCTCGGTTTCTCTGCATGGTGCGACAACAACCGCATCCTCATCGGCACCCGTGCGTACATGGAAAAAGAAGAAGTTCCCCTGCCCGACGAGGAATATGAGGCCAAGCATTCCAAGAACGGCGAGCTGCAGATCCTCTATCTGGCCGTGTCCGGCAGTCTGCACGCCATGTTCGTGCTCCGCTATGTGGGGGGACGGAACGCCGCCCGCTGTCTGGAACAGCTGCAAAAAGAGAATATCCAGCTGCTGGTGTCCTGCCAGGACCCCACCCTGACCGCACGGCACATCACCGACGCCTACCATCTGCCCGAGGGCATGGTCGTCCTGCTGGACCAGGAGCAGTGTGCCGCACTGGGCGCTGCCACCGCCAAAGACACCGGCTCCGAAGGCTGCTGCATCCTTTGCACCAACGGCTTTGCCAGCCTGACCGGCGGTCTGCGGGCCGCAGAGCAGGCCCAGAACGCCGAGACGACCGCTACCACGGTGCAGCTGGTGTCGGTGTGGTTCTCGGTGGCCATCGCCGTCCTGCTGACCTATGCGGGCAGCGTGGGGATGCTGAGCGTGGCTGCGGTGCTGATGTATCAGGCGGCATGGAGCGCTCTCAGCATCGCCGTGTGCGCACTCAAGCAGCATAGCTGAAAAAATAAATAGGAAATATTCTCAAAATAAATAGGAATAATTCTTGATTTCCGCCCGAAATTCTGGTATAATACCCTCAGAGACAAGGAAGACCTATCGCACACCCGGTACCGAACAAAGCGGGCTGTGCGTAGAATAAACCAAACCGGACACAGCCCATACTGGCAGTGTCAGACTATCTGAGAGGAGAACAGATTATGGAACTCAAGGGAACCAAGACCGAGAAGAACCTGATGGAAGCTTTTGCAGGCGAGAGCATGGCCCGCAACAAGTATACCTACTTTGCAAGCGTCGCAAAGAAGGAAGGCTACGAGCAGCTGGCCGCCATCTTCGAGGAGACCGCCGGCAACGAGAAGGAACACGCCAAGCTGTGGTTCAAGGCCCTCTGCGGCGGCTCCATCCCCGACACCCTGACCTGCCTCGAGATGGCAGCCAGCGGCGAGAACGAAGAGTGGACCGATATGTACCCCCGCATGGCAGCGGAGGCCAAGGAGGAGGGCTTCACCCAGCTGGCCGCTCTCTTCACGATGGTGGGCCAGATCGAAAAGGAGCACGAGGCACGCTACCGCGCCCTTGCCGCCAACCTCAAGGAGGGCAAGGTCTTTGCCCGTGAGGAACAGCAGGTGTGGGTCTGCCGGAACTGCGGCTACACCTATATCGGCAAGTCTGCTCCCCTCAAGTGCCCGGTCTGCGCACATCCCCAGAGCTACTTTGAGCTGAAGGCCAAAAATTACTGAGTTTTTTCAGATATTCCGTCCGATGAGAGCCGCCGCACCTGTATAAAGTGCGGCGGCTCTTTTGCTGTCCGGTGAAATACAGTCTGCACGATTTGTATAAATTTGGCGGGGGTGTTTTAGTGCCTTTCACGAAAAGGTGCGCGAAATTGTGACACTTCTGGCGAAGAACTTGACCCTTCTTTTGGGTGCGTGTACAATAAATAGTAAGAGGAATTTTGTGCAGAGCACATTGCGATAAACCTTATCCAAAGGAGGGAAGTGCTACCCTATGAATAAGATCACACGGCTTGCAGCGGCGTTTGCGCTGAGCGGGCTGCTTCTGGCAGCTCCTGCTGCACAGGCGGCCCCCGCATTGCTGGGAGCATCGGCGAACTTTGAGCTGGAAGTGAACGAGATGGAGCTGGAGATCACGGCAGACGACCCCCGCCCCAAAGCCTATCTTTACACCGGCGGGCAGAGCGACTACTACTTCATCGTCTGGATGAGCAGCAACCCCGCCGTGGCTACCGTGGACGGCGATGGCCGTGTCACCGGCCGCAACGCCGGGGAGGCCACGATCACCGCCATCACCGACCGGGGCGAGTGCGCTGCCTGCAAGGTGACTGTCCGCAAGGAGAGCGGCAATGCGGCCAGCAAAAAGCCTGCCCTCGACCACACCACCCACAACCTTGTCATCCAGTACAACAACGCCCACCCCAGCCAGAAGCTGCAGCTCATCAACACGAGCGGCTCCTTTGTTTATGCCTACCAGTGGATGAGCAGCAACCCCGAGGTGGCAACGGTGGATCCGGAGGGCCTTGTCACGGCCCAGAAGCCCGGCACCACCACCATCACGGCGCTGGCCACCAACGGTCAGGCGCTGCGCTGTGCCGTTACCGTCAACAGCGATGTCGGCAAGGTGACTCTGAATAAGCGCGACCTGCTGCTCCGCACGGTGGGCAGCAAAGAGGCACTCACAGCGTCTGTCGCTGTGGAGGACGGCGTGAATGTACCCATCACATGGGTCAGCAGCAATCCCGGCGTCGCTACCGTGGACGCTTCTGGTGTCGTGACTGCCGTCGCCGACGGCGAGGCAAAGATAACGGCCCTCTCGCCGGATGGACGCTTCGACAGCTGCAGCGTTTTCGTGGGCCTTGCGGCAGACAAGTACGACACGGAAGAGGACCTGGCCGAGGAGCTCAAGCTTCCGGACCCCTATGTGGCGGTCCGGATGAACCGGCTGAGCTGAACCGAAAATACAAAGAGAAAGCCCCGCACTGCATCGTTCGATGTGGCGCGGGGCTTTTGCTTATTGCTTTACCAGCTCAATAAAGGCTTTCATCTGGGGCGTGAGCCATTTGTCCTTGTGATAGAACAGCTGCCGGTGCATGGTGACAGCGCAGTCGGGGACACGGAGGCGGGCGATACGCCCGGCGGAGAGGGCAGGACGGACGATGTACTCGGGCAGGAAGGAGAACCCCATCCCGCGCTCCACCATCTGGCAGAGCAGCGAGGCGCTGCCCAGCTCGATGTAGGGGTGGACAGACAGCCCGCGGGCGGCGAGGCGCTGGTCGAGGGCGTCACGGTAGCTCATGCCCCGCTCTGTGAGAAGAAATTCCTGTTGGGCCAGAACATCCAGCGGCACTTCAGCCCTGTCGGCCAGCGGATGCCCGGCGGGGGCCACGAAGCAGACCGGCTCCGGCACATTGACGGCCAGCGTCAGGCTGGGCAGGAGCAGAGGCTGGTCGAGGGTGTAGGCCAGGTCGATCTGGTTCGCGCTCAGCAGCCGCAGCATCTCGTCGGCGGTGGCGGTGCGGAGCACCAGCTCCACCTGCGGGCAGAGGGCGTGGAACTGCTGCAGCAGGTCGGGCAGGAAGGTGCTGCATACGGAATCGGCCAGTGCCACCCGCAGGGTGCCGCTGACGGCCCGGGCAGGCAGCAGCGCGGCCTTGGCCTGCTGGGCCGTGATGAGAAGGGCGCGGGCATAGCTCTGGAACGTCTGGCCCGCGTCGGTGAGGCGGACGGTCTTGCCCACCCGGTCAAAGAGAGGCGTACCCAGCTCTGCTTCCAGCTGGGAGATCTGGGCCGATACCGCCGACTGAGAGTAGCCCAGCTCCCGCGCAGCGCTGGAAAAGCTGTGCAGCTCGGCGATATGAAGGAAGGTGTTGATGTTTCGGAGCTCCATAACTGTCCCTCCGGCATCAGCGGCGGTCGATGCCGGTGACGGTCAGGACCTCGCCGTCCACCTTGAAGTGGACTTCCAGCCCGCCGAACTCCATGCCGTAGACCCGCTCCGGGTCGTGCTGGTAGGAGGGGCGGGGGTCGTTTTCCAGCACACCCTGCAGCGCGGCCTGCTGGTCGGCAGGCACTCTGGCCCAGAGGCCGGCGTCGCAGACCATGGTCAGGTGGTGGAACTGGGTCTGGGCTGTGAAGCCCCCGGCGGCGTCCGGGTGGCAGTCGGCGTAGGGGATGTAGGGCTTGATGTCGTAGATGGGGGTGCCGTCCATCAGGTCGGCGCCCCGCACGATGAGGACGGGGCCGACGTCAGGCCGGTGCTCGATGGCTTCCAGCTGGACGCTGGACAGTCCCAGCGGATTGGGCCGGAAGGGCGAGCGGGTGGCAAATACGCCCATCCGGGTGTTGCCGCCGAGGCGGGGCGGCCGGACGGTGGGGGACCAGCTGTCCCGCACCGCGCCGGAAAACTGCCACACCAGCCAGATGTGGCTGAAATCCTCGAGGCCGCGCACGGCGTCGGCATTGCGGTATTCGGGGGTAAAAATAACCTCGCCCCGCAGGCTGTCCACCAGCCCGCTCTGGCGCGGGATGCCGAACTTGGTGGGGAAGGCGGTGCGGATATGGGCGATGACCTTGAGGGTCATTTCTTCGGGTGCAGACATGGGGACTCCTCCTTATTATAAGCCACGGCAGAAGCCCACGGCACGGCCCTCGATTTGAATTTCTTCCAGCTGGGGGCCTGCGAATACCATGGGCGGGCAGACGGCAGTGTTGTCGGCCAGCAGCATGACGGTCTCGCCCTGGCGGTGGAAGTGCTTGAGGGTGGCTTCCTCGCCGATGCGGACAGCGGCGATCTCGCCCTGCTCCACCTCGGGCTGGCGGCGGATGCAGACGATGTCGCCGTCGCAGATGGTGGGGGCCATGCTGCTGCCGTGGCAGGTGAGGGCGAAGTCAGCGTGCCACGCGGCGGGGACGCCGATGTAGCACTCGATGTTCTGCTCAGCGGTGATGGGGGTGCCGCAGGCGATGGAGCCTACGAGAGGCACCCGCGCCATCTCAGGCAGAGGCTCGAAACCCGGCGGAGGGCAGGGCAGGTCTGCGAGACCCATGAGCCACGCGGGTGTGGTGTCCAGAGCGGCGGCCAGCTCCTCGAGCTTGGCCCGGGGCAGGTCGTTGATGCCCTTTTCCAGCTTGGTGATGGAGGATTTGGAGCGGTAGCCCATCCGGGCGGCCAGCTCTTCCTGCGACAGGCTCAGCTGCTCCCGGCGCTGCCGGATGCGGCTGGATAGATCGGTATCGGACATATAGGGCCTCGCTTTCTCTGCGGTTTGCATGATTTTCGGTGTTCTGAGGACAGTATAGCAAAAAATTTACTATAAATCAACTTTTTAGGGACTATTTTGCGAATAATGTTGACAAATAATCAACTGAAAGATATAATACAACCAATGATTGTGCTGAACGCTTTGAACGCAAAACCGAAAGGAGAAACGCCTATGACCGATACCATGATGATCCGCGACTGCATCCGCAGCCAGGGCATGAAACTGGGCCATGTGGCCCATGTTCTGGGCATCACCAACAACACCCTCCGCTGCAAGCTGGAAAATGAGAGTGAATTCAAGGTGAGTGAGGCCGAAAAACTCTCGAAGGTGCTGGGGATGACCGTCGAGCAGCGCGACCGCTGCTTCTTTGGCCCGGCGGGCTGAGGGAAAAAGGGGATGGAAGCCATGACACAGGAACAGCGCAAGAAGACGAAGGAGGCCCTCAGCCGCTGCGGGCAGAAAAACTGGGTCTACGGCCCCTGCAACTGGGGCTGGAAGCGGGCCATCCAGCTGGCCGAGGAGTATTATCGCGAGGCGGATCCGGGCCTGCGGGGCAGCATCCTGCAGCTGCGCTACATGGAAAGGCGGAGGCGGGAAGAGGTGATGGACAAGCTGAACATCAGTTACAGCACCTATCAGAAGGCCCACGACGACCTGCTGAGCACCATCGCGGTCTTTGCCGCCCACTACGGTGAGCTGTGACGCAAAAATGCCCCCTGACCGGATGGTCAGGGGGCATTCGTGTGCTCAGTGTTTCTTCTCGGGGGTGTCGCAGTGCTGGTGGCAGGAAGCGCAGTTGCCTCCGCAGCCCTCGCCTTTCCAGCCGCCCTGCCGGGAGATCCACACCACCGCCAGTGCAAACAGGACAGCCAGCACCAGCAAGGTGATGATACCGCGTACAGTTATCATAAAAAAGACCTCTCTTTCGAAAGAATTCCAGCCCCAGTATACACCATCTGCCCCCGGAGAGCAACCGGAAAGCGCTGCCGGCTCAAACTTTTTTCGAAAAACGAAAATTTGGGCTTGCATTTGGACCAACGGAGTGGTATAATAAGCACGTTCCGATTCGGAGGATTAGCTCAGCTGGTTAGAGCACCTGCATCACACGCAGGGGGTCTGGGGTTCGAGTCCCTAATTCTCCACCATACAGTTCGTACTCGAACCCGATTCTTTATGAAAAAGGGTTTGGGTACGTTTTTTGTTTATCGGAAGTTCTGCGGAAGGACTACTCGGAACGGTAAACGAGCAAAGGCAGGGTATCACTATGATAGTGGTATCCTGCCTTTTGCTTTGCGGAATCAAGTTCGCTTTGTGCGAACTTGGTCGTCCCCCTATATGGCGCGTTTGGGAGTAGTCGCTGCGTACGTGCGTACCGGGAGCCTGTACACCTCTGACAAGGTGTAACACACTAGACTTTGTGCCAAAGTCTGTGCCAAGGGTCAAGCCCTTAGAATCCCTGGGGGCATGTACGCACGTACGCAGAAAAATGGCAAAATTTCACTATATCGGGGTGTTCTTTCATGGTGGAGTGTGGTATACTCGGCTTAGCCCAGTAAATCGGAGTTTGACGAGGTAAAAGAATATGAATGGAAAACATCTATTTCTTACATCTGCAGGGTTGACCGATAAGATGAAGAGAAATTCTTTGATATTATTGGAAAGTGTCGAAGGATGTGAAAGTGCTTTATATTCCAACAGCTGGCATTGAAACAGATGGTGCAAGAGAGTCGCTTGCAATATGTTTTCATGAACTCTTTCTAATGGGAATTCAGTACGAAAATATATTAGTGTACAATCTGGAATTAATTCTTTCAAAAGACTATCAAAGAACCTATTCTTCGTATGTTACAACCCCGTTTATGCTTACAAGGCTATTAACTTTTGAAGAATTAAACCAATTTGATGCTGTTTTTGTCAGTGGTGGTGATGTATCTGTGCTTTGTCGTGAAATGTCTAGAACTGGTTTTGATAGAATACTTAATAATGCAATTAAAAACGGACTTATATATGTCGGAATCAGTGCAGGAAGTATGTATGCGGCGGGAAATTTAACAGATGGATTACATATTATTGACAATCCTATTATCCCCCATTGGAATGGTTCTGAAACAACAGTATTACCGAACGGCAAAGATGAGATTAAGCTTGCTGATGGAAAAGCTGTTTATGTAGAGGATAATTACATGAGTGTAATATGATGCACATGTAGGATTAGTCAAATTCCAATTTGCCGTACTCGTTCCAGCAGGGTTTGGGGCAGGCACGCCCCAACAAAAGCTGTCCCAAAGGGGCAAGAATTTTCAAAATTGAAAATTTGTGGCCAAGGACGATTCTTGCTCTCACCTTTCGCTGCGTTTCGCAATTTTCGCATTTCACTCTGCTCGCAGATTGTTGACAAGCTGCGCTTGACCCGATACTATAAAGGCAAGTCGAATACACGCCAAGGAGGTGCAACCATGACCGCCGTAATCTACGCCCGCTATTCATCCGACAGCCAGCGAGAAGCGTCCATTGAGGGACAGTTGCGCGACTGCAAGGCCTACGCCGAGAAGAACGGCATCACCGTGGTCGGCACCTACATTGACCGTGCCTACTCTGCCAAAACGGATGACCGCCCAGACTTTCAGCGGATGATCAAGGACAGCGGAAAGAAAATCTTCGATGTGGTTCTGGTCTGGAAGCTGGACCGCTTTGCCCGGAACCGCTACGATGCCGTGAACTACAAGTACCAGCTGGAAAGAACGGTGTCCATCGGTGTCTGCCATGGAACCCATCTCGCAAGGGCCTGAAGGCATTATGGTGGAGAGTATGCTGATCGGCATGGCGGAATACTATTCCGCCGAGCTTGCCCTGAAAGTGGCGCGCGGTGAGCGCGAAAATGCCCTCCAGTGCAAATTACAACGGCGGTGTGGTGCCGTTGGGCTTCACCATCGGCAAGGAGGACAGGCTGTACCATATCGACCCGGAAACGGCTCCCATCGTGCAGGAGATCTTCACCCGGTACGCCGACGGCGAACCGGCTGAAGATTGCCGCATCCCTGAATGAGCGCGGCCTGCGTACCCGCACCGGGAAGCCGTTCGTGAAGAACAGCTTCTTCCAGATTTTCCGCAACCGCCGCTACATCGGCGAATACCGCTACAAGGACATTGTGACGCCGGGCGGCATTCCGGCCATTGTTGACCAGGACCTGTTTGACCGGGTGCAGCAGCGTTTTGAGCAGAACAGGATCGCCCATGGTCGGCCTGCAAAAGAGGATGTGAGCTATCTGCTGACCACCAAGCTGTTCTGTGGCAAGTGCGGCACCCTGATGGGTGGCGAAAGCGGCACCAGCCACATGGGAAACACCTACTATTACTACAAGTGCGGCAACGCCAAACGCCACGGCAAGGCGCATTGCGACCTGAAAGCCATCCGCAAGGAGCCGCTGGAACGGTTCGTGGTGGAGACTGCCATTAAGGTGATTTTCAGCGATGAAATCATCGAACAGCTGATAGATTTGATTATGGAAGCCCAGCAGCAGGAGAACACCCGACTGCCTGTTTTGAAAGACCAGCTCCGGGATACAGAGAAGCGGCTGGCAAACCTTCTGGAAGCCATTGAACAGGGCATCCTGACCCCGACCACCAAGCAGCGGCTGGACGAACTGGAAGCCCGGAAAGAAGCTCTGAACACCAGCATTCTGGAAGAAGAGCTGAAAAAGCCCGTCCTGACCCGCGAGTGGATGCGGTTCTGGTTTGAAAAATTCCGCAAGGGTGACATGAGAGACATGGAGCACCAGCGGCAGATCATTGATACCTTTGTCAACTCGGTCTACGTCTTTGACGACCGGGTCGTGCTCAATTTCAACTTCACGGACGATGCCAAAACCATCTCCCGTGAAGAGGTGTTGGGTTCGAGTGCTGTGGAGAATGCTCCACCAAACGTAAAGCCGTTTACCTGAAAAGGTAAGCGGCTTTTTCTTGTACCTACGTGATTTTTGATATGCAAAAGTGAAACGGAATCCTGATATGGTGTGGCAGGGCGTTTCATCATTTCAGTACGAACCGCCTCGGCTTCTTCACGGGTAACGTAAGTGCCGACTGTTTTCATAACCGTAATACCTGTGTGGGGGTCTGGGATTGGCATTCGGAGCAGCCATGGCTTCCGGCGTGTCCCGGACGTTTTTGTAATGCTGCCATAGCCTTGAAATCATAGCAAGATGTGAATGACCGCCGAATCGGTTGAGGATCGTTCGGAGTCCGCTTCTTAATGATCCAAGGGCGCGTAGTTCCAGTTGGTATCCTCGTCAATATATCGCCGCCCATCGTCCGGCAGTTCCAGTGGTTCTGCAGGGATGATGGCGCCCCGGTGGTTGACCATCACAAAGGGTGCGATCTCACAAGGAATGCCCCGGTACTCATCATCATGCCGGACATCGTAGGCATACAGGCCATCCGGGACGGTATCCCTCTTGATGCGGATGCTGGTGAACAGCGCAGGCTTTCCGCAAACCATGATCTCTTCGTAGTGTTCGGCCATTGCATGAAAGGTCATAATCTGTCCTCTCCTTATATCAAGAAGCAGGACGATCCACACGGACTGCCCTGCAAAAGTAAAGGGAGAGCATCCGAAGATACTCCCCCAGTAGATAATTATTTTTTCCTTACCATGCAGCGCTTTTTGAAGAACGCGATGCCATAACAGAGGATGTCATCATAGTCATCCCGGAAGTCCGCTGCATACATCCGGTCATTGATCTGCTGAATGGCAGTATCACAGGCATCCGGCAGAGCATCCAGAGTTTTGGCATACTTGGCTTCAAAAATTGCCACGCGGCCATTGCGGATGTCCTTTACAATAACATCGCTGCGCCCCTCGCCATGCTCTTTGTTGGATTCCACCACATAGCCAGCACCAGTAAAGATGCCTGCAAGGAAAGCGTGGTAAAAATCCTCCCGGTAGTCGTGGTAGCTGATGGTCATACGCAGCAGCTTGGTCATCTCTTTTGTCAGAGCCTTGCTGTTTCCGCTCCAGACTGCATCAAACAACGGGCTGCGGTTCCATGCCTTTGCACTGTCATCAAACCATTTGCTTACAGTGGTTTCAAAAATTTCCCGAATCTCTGCATTGGGGATCATCAACGCAGAGCAGCCATCCGGCAGCGAATCCGGCAAATCTTTATCACGCACCTTGGTCAGATAGCCCGTCAGATACAACACACTCCAAAGATTTTCCTCCGAGGAGTGCAGATAATCGTAGGTCAGGTTTTCTTCAATATGCTGAACGATGGAGCCGCCAGCCATCAGCGTTTCGAGCTTCGTGGTGATATTGTCACCTGCATAGTCGATGAAAGAACGGATAATAGCATTATCGCTGGTGTTTTTCCAATAGCTTTTCGGCTTCTGTGCTACACCATACTGGAAATCCCGCAGATAACTGATCACGTCCCACGGACAATAAATGTCTGCATCGCCAAAATGATAACCGTCGTACCATGCCTTGATTTCAGCAGACTGCGATTCAAGACCGGCATCGTTCAGCATTTGATTTACATCTGCCTGTGTGAAACCAAAGGATTCGCTCAACCGGGGAGAAAGAATCGTATCCGAAACGAAATTGTTCGTCCCGGTAAAGATGCTTTCTTTGGCAATTTTCAGGCAGCCAGTAACAACAGCAAAGTCGAGGGAGGTGTTGTCTTTGAGCGTGGTGCTCATTATAGCCCGCATCACATCCAGCATCTGCGAATAATATCCGTTGCTGCTGGCTTTGGCAATGGGAACATCATACTCATCCAGAATGACGACCGCCGACTTTTTGAAATGGATTTCCAGCATGCGGGTCAACAGCAAAAAGCAGCTTTTGGTTTCATCCATGGATGCAGTGCGTCCCAGAATCCGCTTAAAAATGCCTTTGTCATCGTCAGAAATAGCATCATCATCCAAAAGAAACTGATAATCCTGAAATGCAAATGCCAGCTTCATGCACAGCATTCCATAGGCACTTTCAAAGGTCAGACCGTCTGTATCCTTGAAAGAGAAAAAGACCACAGGACACTGGTTCATCCATTTTTTGCAAAGCTCTGTATTTTTGGAGATCGCCAATCCCTCAAACATCTGCTTGCTGTCTTTGCGGATGTCAAGAAAATTTGCGAGAGTGCTCATACCGAGAGATTTTCCGAAACGGCGAGGACGAGTGATCAAGTTGACTTTGGGAATGCCGCCATCCAGAATCTCTGCAATCAGATGGGTCTTATCAATATAATAATATCCTTTGGTACGAATCTCTGAGAAATTTGAGATCCCAACAGGAAACTGCAAATCTTTCATGCAATGCTCCTTTCCGCTCACAGAGGAGAGCTTTCAGAACTTACTACTGTAAGTGTACCATGAAATATAGAATCATACAAGAATCAAGTGACATCGAAATAGAGCAGTTTTATTATGCTGCGTTCAGTCTGGTGGCTTTGTAGCAGTCTGCGCACATTCCCTCATGGGTGGCGGCAAACTCTGCCGCCTGCATGATAGCCTTATTCACATCGAACATAGAGGCTGCTTCTAAGGTGCGTTCTTCCACGCCGATCTTTTCACGGCGTTGGGTCTGAGGATTGTACTCCCATTTCGGGGTGGTATAGGTGTAAGGCACAGCTTCTTCACCTCTGCCCAGGCATACGCCCAGCTTACATAGGACCCTCTGTGCATCGTTCTATGGCAAAGAACACAAAAAGGGATCCACTGCTCGAGGTTGAGCAGTGAATCCCTTTTACATGGCTTGGGGGTTGTTTTAGCCGCAGCGGCCGCAAGCGGCACAGGCGGCAGGGGTAGCAGCGCAGCCGCCCAAGGCGGTCTCCCGCAGTTCGGCAGGCAGGTGGCGGCCCACGGTGTACATGGTATCCAGCATTTGATCAAAGGGGATCAGCTGGTGGATGCCGCTGAGGGCCATCTCTGCTGCCACCAAGGCGTTGGCTACACCGGCAGCGTTGCGGTTCTGGCAGGGGTATTCCACCAGACCGCCCACCGGGTCACATACCAGACCCAGCATGTTCATCAGCACGGTAGAGGCTGCATCCAGACACTGCTGGGGGGTACCCCCCATGAGCTCCACGGCTGCAGAGGCTGCCATGGCAGACGCAACGCCTATCTCAGCCTGGCAGCCGCCTACAGCACCTGCCACCGTGGCATTTCGCATAGCCAGATAGCCCACAGCACCGGCGTTGTACAGAGCGTCTATGATGCGCTGGTCGGAGATGCGGTAGCACTCCTGAAGGGCCAGCATCATGCCCGGCACCACGCCTGCAGAACCTGCAGTGGGAGCCGCCACGATCAGCCCCATGGAGGCGTTCACCTCCAGCACTGCCATAGCGTAGATCATGGCCTTGCCCAGCACGTCACCGCAGATGCTCTTTTTGCGACCGTAATGAGCCTCCAGCTTTTTGGCCTCGCCGCCAATGAGTCCGCCCATGGACTTGATGGGCTTTTTCAGGGGCTGAGTGGCAGAGGTCCGCATGATCTCCCATGCTTTGTTCATGCGGTGGTCGGCGGCATCCCGGGGCATTTCGCCCAGAATGCACTCACGCTGACGCATTACCTCAGAAATAGGCAGCTGGTTTTGCTCACACAGCTCCAGCAGCTTTTCTGCGGAGTTAAAATCCATGTTCATCCAGTCTGTCCCTCCTTACGGCTGCACGATCATCACGTCGTTGATATTGGGGTTCTCCAGTAGCAGCTGGGCTACGCCCTCCGGCAGATGCTGGTCCGATTCCACGATGGTATAGGCTTTGTGTCCCTTTCCTTCACGGAACAGACGCATGAAGGCAATATTCACGCCCCGCTCACTGAGGATCTTGGTGATGTGTGCCACCACGCCGGGCTTATCACGCTGCACCACGATGAGGGCATTGTACTCACCGGAGAAGTCTACTGCCACGCCGTTGATGCCCACGATGCGGACCTTGCCGCCGCCCAGAGACTCGCCTCGCACGGTCATGACCTGCCCGGCCTCGTTTTCCATACGGATATCCACCGTGTTGGGGTAGATGTCGGTCTCGGTCTCGTTGGGGGTAAAGCTGTAAGCCAGACCCCGCTCGGTGGCAATGGCGAAAGAGTCCCGGATGCGGGTATCATCGGCAGAGAAGCCCATGATACCGCCCAGCAGCGCACGGTCGGTGCCGTGGCCGTGATAGGTCTTGGCAAAGGAGCCGTAGAGGGTGAAGTCTACCCGCTTTAAGGGCGGGGCAATCATCTTCTGGGCCAAATAGGCAATGATCTCCGCACCGGCAGTATGAGAGCTGGAGGGTCCGATCATATTGGGACCAAGAACATCGAATACACTGATAAATGCCATGGGATATCACTCCTGTCAGTCAGAAGGTCTGGGCGGAAAACCGTTTCAGACCTTGGCTCCGCTCTTGTTGATAAACTTCTGGTAGATGGTCTCCACGATGACGCCGATGGCGTTGTCGCCGGAAACGTTGCAGGCAGTGCCGAAGGAGTCCTGAGTGATGTACAGGGCCACCATGATAGCGCAGATGGGGCCATTGGGGTCGCCGGCCTCAGCACCAAAGATCATGTACAGGAAGGGCAGAGCGGTCATGATGGAGCCGCCGGGAGCGCCGGGAGAAGCCACCATGGCAACGCCCAGAGTCATGATGAAAGGCACCACGATGCTCAGGCTGATGGGCAGCTGGTTCATCAGGCAGACAGCGGTAGCGCAGGCGGTGATGGTGATCATGGAACCTGCCATGTGGATGTTGGCGCACAGAGGAACCACGAAGTTGCGGATCTGCTCGCTGACGCCGTCAGCAGCTGCACACTGCAGGTTGACAGGGATGGTAGCAGCAGAGGATTGGGTGCCCAGAGCGGTGGTGTAGCCGGGGATCTGGTTGCGGATCATCTTGAGGGGGCTCTTGTGGCTCACAGCACCTGCAACGCAGAACTGCAGGAAGATGCAGACCAGATGCATGATGATGACCACAAGGAACACCTTCCACAGGATGCCCAGAATGGCAAAGGTCTTGCCGGACTTGGTCATGTCGATAAAGGTGCCGCAGACGTACAGGGGCAGCAGAGGGATGATGATAGAGTGCAGGACCTGATCGATGATGCCGGAGAAATCCTTCATGCCATTATAAAGGGTATCGCCGATGGTCTTGCCCCGCAGGGTGGACAGGCACAGGCCCATCACAAAGGCCAGAACAACAGCAGAGAGAGTGTCAAGGATCGGGGGGATGGAGATGGAGAGGTAGCTGGCCAGAGAGTTGTCAGCAGTTGCAGCGATCTGCTCCAGAGCACCTTCGCTCATAAAGCTAGGGAACAGGCTGGCAGACACCAGATAGGATGCAGAGCCAGCGATCAGGGTGGAACCGTAGGCCAGTGCCACAGTGATGATGAGCAGCTTACCTGCGCCGCTCTTCAAATCAGCGATACCCATGGTAACATAGGCCACGATCATCAGAGGGATGATGAACTTCAGGAACGAGCTGAAGATTCCAGATGCGGTAACGACCACGCGGCAGAACCACACCGGGAAGAACTGGCCGATGATGATGCCCAGCACAATGGCGATGACCAGCTTCGGCAGCAATCCGAGCTTCGCTTTTTTCTTTTCCATAGAGAATTTTCCTCCTTTTTTCCACTCGGTCAGGTGCCCTGCGGTGCTCTCTTTCCCATCAAAGCATTCGACCGATTTTCTGAAACGTCAAAATAAACCTTGACGTGTTGACACATTTAGTTTAACATATACATACACATGATTCAAATTCATAAAAATAAATTTATAGTTTAAAAATCTTAATGGTAAAGGAGCTTTGCCATGGAAGTGCGTCAGCTGAACACTTTGATCCGTGCGGCCCAGTTCCAGAGCTTTTCCAAGGCTGCGGAAAGTCTGGGCTATTCCCAGTCTGCCGTGACAGTGCAGATCAAGGCACTGGAAGAAGAATTGGGCGTGCGGCTGTTTGATCGCATGGGCAAGCGGGTAATATTGACTGCACAGGGACGTCGTTTCTTGGAATATGCCCATTCCGTTCTGGATACCATCCACAGTGCCCGTCAGGCCATGAGCGACGATACGGACCTGAACGGATGCCTGCACATCGGCACTCTGGAGTCTCTCTGTTTTTTCCGTCTGCCCGGGCTGATGCGGCAGTTCCGACGGGAAAACCCCGGGGTGAGCCTGCGTGTCACCACCGGCTCCCCGGAGGAACTGATCGAAAAAATGGAGCGAGGGGATGTGGATCTGATCTGCATTCTGGATGAGCCTCGCTACTCCAACAGCTGGCACAAGTGCAACGAGGTGCCGGAGGAGGTGGTGTTCGTGGCCTCTCCGGGCTTGGACCTGGGCCACCCGGGCCCCTACCGGGTGGAGGAACTGCTGGACAAGCCCTTTTTCCTCACAGAGCGCAATGCCAACTACCGCCACACCTTTGATAACTTTCTGGCCTCCCGGCAGATCGAGCTGACCCCGGCGCTGGAGATCAGTGACACTGCCTTTATTATTAAAATGTTGGAACGTTCCTCCGGCATTTCGCTGCTGCCCCGTTTTGCGGTGACGGAGTCCGCTGCAAGAGGGGGGCTGCGGATCCTGGAGGTGTCGGACTTCCGGCTCACCATGTACCGCCAGATGTTCTACCACTGCGACAAGTGCTGTACCCGGGAGATGCGTGCTTTTATCCATCTGGCCTCCGGGCCGGACCTTCCCCTGTGACAGCCCAGAGAATAAACAGAAGGACCAGCGTCCCAGATTGTGATATGTGCCCAGTTTTCTGGACGCTGGGGGCTGCGGAAAGCGGATCTTTATTTGTCAAAATTTCTCAAATGGAAAACGCAGCGGCATGGAATGGAATGCCGCTGCGTTTTTCTTGTTTGAGATCAGACGGTGCTGCCCTGAAAGAGTGAAGACGTAAAATTTTATCGCGGAATTTTGTGCAGGGTGATAAAATTGAACTGCGGGCATGGAATCCTCCAAAAGGAGAGGGAGGATATGCTATAATGAAACTGATTTATGGGATGTCGGATGTGGGCGCTGTTTGATAAGAGCGCTCACGAGAGGAGGCGGCAGCGGATGGACCTGCATTCGGAGCGACTGGAAGCAAAGCTGAAAGCAGTGGACTGGGCCGTGCGGGATGTACTGGTGGGTACCATGCGCAGCCTGCAGCAGCTGGATATTTGCCGGAAGGACTGCTTTTATTACATCCCCGCAGAGCGCCTGCAGGACAGCGATTTTCCTGTCCGCTATGTGGCCCTTTACCAGTCGCAGTATGTGTTCGGCCCGCAGGCAGGTGTCCGGTACTACGGCGAAGTCACGAAATGCAGCGCCGTCCGCCGGAGCGCTATCACAGAGGTCAGCCCCCGGAGAGGGACGGAAGAAAACCTTTATTACCGCTTCGACATCCGGGAATGGAAGCAGCTGAATCGGCCCATCGAGGCCAAAGAAACGGGCTTTGTAAGGGATTTTACCAACCTGTTCCTGCTGGAGCACAGTGTCCAGACGCCGGAACTCTGGCTCCGCACGGAGGAAGAATACCGCCTTTGTTCGGCCCTGAAGCGGGCCGTCTGGGGCGACACCATCAACGAACCGGACAACGGTCTTGCATTTGAATTCCGGGGCTTCACCGTAAGCTTTGCGGAGGGAAAAATCTTCGTCTCGGATAAGGGCCGCGCTTTTGCGCGGTATGAGATCTCGCATTTTTTGCAGGATCCCGGCGCTGTGGTCCGGGGCATCCGAAGAGAATGCCTCCGGAGGGATTCCATGAGGGAACTCTCGAGGATTTGAAGCGTTCCTATTATTTACTTCTGCACTCCTGCGGCGCACTGCTCGATGAACTGCTTGGCGACGCGGGGGCTGCGGCCTCCGGCACGGATGGCGAAGGCTTCGGCCTTGGTCAGCAGCTCGTCGTGGGGCATCTCGATGCCGTGCTGTTTGGCCAACTCGGTGAGGATGACCTCGAACCGGGCTTTCTCGGGTCGCTGGAAGGTGACGGTGAGGCCGAACCGGGCCGAAAGGCTCATCAGCTCCTGACGGGTGTCGGCCTCGTGGATGTCATCGCCGGTGCGGTCGGAGAGGGTCTCCTTGATGAGGTGGCGGCGGTTGGAGGTAGCGTAAACGGCGATGTTCCGGGCTCTGCCGCCCACGCTGCCCTCGAGGATGGCTTTCAGGGCCGCAAAGTTGTCGTCGTTGGCCGTGAAGCTCAAATCGTCGATGAAAAGGATGAACTTCAGCGGGTTCGCCGCCAGCTTGTCCATCAAATCGGGGATCTGATAGAGCTGGTTCTTCTTGACTTCTACGAGGCGCAGGCCGTCGGCGGCGAACTCGTTGGCGATGGCCTTGACGGTGCTGGACTTGCCGGTGCCGGCGTCGCCGTAGAGCAGAACATTGTTGGCGGGCATCCCGGCCAGCAGGGCGCGGGTGTTGGCGATGACCTTCTCCCGCTCCTGCTCGTAGCCCGGCAGCTCGTCGAGGCGCTGGGGGTCGGGGTAGCGCACCGGCACCAGCTGGCCGTTCTCGACCGTGAAGACGTGGTGCTTGGCGAACATTCCGCAGCCCTTTTTGCCCACCTCGCTCATCCGCTGGGCGTAGGCGGCGTGGAGGTCGATGGCCTTCGTCTCCCACCGGGGCAGGAAAGGCAGCTTGTCGGCGGCACCGGCGGCGTCCAGAAGCTCGTCCAGCGTCAGGCTGCACAGCTGCTGCAGGAGGTCCAGCTCATTGTCCAGTGCAGTCTGCAAGACGGGCGGCACTTCGCTGACAGCTGCCTGCCGGACGCAGACCGTCTCGGCTTCGAGGACGGCAGCGGAAAGGTATTCGCCAAAGCTGGTGGTGTGCTCGAAGAGGGCCGCTTCGAAGGAAGCGGCAGCGTCGCACACGGCTCCCGTGCTCTGGGGGGCAGCGGCCATCCGGTCGGTGAGGTCAACAAATTTTGCAATGACGTCATCGTCCAGCAGGGCGCGGAAGATGACCAGCCCGTGGAGCCGGGCGTTCCATTCTGTGAGGTTCATAATATCCCTTTCTATGATATAATTGGCTCTCCCTTTGGGAGAGCTGGCGCGGGAGCGCCTGAGAGGGCAAGCACTGTGCGATAAAGCCCACCGCACAGCGATAGGCAGGCTCTTTGTCAGAGCGATACGATCGCTGAGCTTGTGTGGCTTTGCCGGCGGCCTTGCCCTCTCCGTCATCGCAGGCGATGACACCTCTCCCAAAGGGAGAGGCTATGCTTTAAGTAAAGTCGGTTACTCAGAATTATACAGCGATGTAAGGCCCTGCGCAAGATGGTGTTTAATTATCTTCATGTTTGCCATGATTCACGTTACAAATCGTCGATTGACAACGGCCCGATTTATAGTATAATTGACCCAACAAATGCACAGATGGGAAAAAGTAACGCAGGATACCCGCTTTTCAGAGAGCTGCCGGACGATGCAAGGCAGCAGGCGGCCCGGCGCGGAATCCTCCCGGAGCAGCCTGCTGAAGGACGATATATGGGACGTCTGCTAAGCAGAGCCGGTGGCGGCCGTTAGAGCGCAGGGCTTTGTTGGAAGCCTGTGAGAGGGCGCGGAAAGCGTCAACGAGAGTGGTACCGCAGAGAGTTTTGGATTGATTCCAGGTCTTTGTCTCTTGGATAAGGAGACAGAGACCTTTTGTTTATCAGGTACTGCTCCAAAGAAGCCGTTTTCATAAGCATTGCACACCGCCTGAGCGGTCTTTTTGCTCGCATACTGCGTTGCTTCTCCTTGCAATCCACCAAGGATTGCTGCGGAAAATCGCCTTGTCTGCGGAGCAAAAATCCTCGTCATTCGGCGCACCCCGCTTACGAAAACAGCTTCTGAGAGTGTTTGGGAAAAAAAGTGTATAAAGTGGAAATTGGAAACGGAAACAGGAGAAACTCACCATGCAGTTGAACGGTTCTCAAATCTTTGTGGAGGTGCTCTGTGAGCAGGGGGTGGACACCCTCTTCGGCTACCCCGGCGGCGCAGTGCTGAACCTCTACGACGAGCTGTACAAAAACGCCGACCGCATCACCCATGTGCTGACCGCCCACGAGCAGGGCGCATCCCACGCGGCGGACGGCTACGCCCGTGCAACGGGCCGCACCGGCGTGGTGCTGGCCACCAGCGGCCCGGGCGCAACGAACCTCGTCACCGGCATCGCCACCGCCTATATGGACTCTGTGCCGATGGTGGCCTTCACCGGCAACGTGACCACGGAGGGCCTGGGCAAAGACGGCTTCCAGGAAGCCTACATCGAGGGCATCACGATGCCCATCACCAAGCACAACTTCACGGTGCGCCGGGTCGAAGACCTGGCCGACACCATGCGTGCGGCTTTCCGCATCGCCCAGAGCGGCCGCAAAGGCCCGGTGCTGGTGGACATCCCGAAGGATGTCACCGCTGCGGTGTGTGAGTTCACCCCGAAAAAGCCGGAGCCCATCCGCACCGTGACCACCTTCAACGAAGAGCAGGTCAAGTGGGCGGCAGAGATCATCAACGGCGCACAGCGCCCGCTGGTCTACTTCGGCGGCGGCGTCCGCTCGGCGGCCAGCTGCCAGCCCCTGCGTGACCTTCTGAAAAAAGCTGAGATCCCGGCCACTTATACCCTGATGGCCGCAGGCGTCGTGCCTTACGGCGACCCGATGAACATCGGCATGGTGGGTATGCACGGCTGCTACACCTCGAACCGGGCGGTGGCCGACTGCGATGTCCTTATTGCGGTGGGCGCCCGCTTCTCCGACCGCGTGGCCCTGAACCCCAAGACCTTCGCCAAGAATGCGACCATCATCCAGATCGACATCGACGCCAGCGAGCTGGGCAAGAACGTGGATGTTGACCTTGCCATCGTGGGCGACGCCGCCTATGTGCTGAACGCCATGCTCCCGATGATCGAGGACAAGAAGCATCCCGACTGGATAAAGATGATCCACGAGTGGCAGGCACAGGATTACCACCCGGTATCCGATGCCTCCCGCCTGATGCCCCATCAGGTCATCGGCGAGGTCTGCAACCAGTGCGGCCCCGAGGCGGTCTACGTCACCGATGTGGGCCAGCACCAGATGTGGGCGGCACAGTACATCCGCCACACCAAGAGCCGCGGCTTCATCACCAGCGGCGGCCTCGGCACCATGGGCTTCGGCTACGGCGCAGCCATCGGCGCACAGATGGCGCTGGGCCGCGACCAGCGGGTGGTCATGTTCACCGGCGACGGCTCCTTCCACATGAACCTCAACGAAGCCTGCACTGCTGTCAGCTACGAGCTGCCCATCATCACCGTCATCTTCAACAATCAGGTGCTTGGCATGGTGCGCCAGTGGCAGACCGCCTTCTACGGCAAGCGCTTCTCCCAGACCGACCCCCACCGCAAGACCAACTTCGTCAAGCTGGCCGAGGGCTTCGGCCTCAAGGGCTACCACTGTGAGAATCTGGCTCAGTTCCAGGAGGCATTCGCCGACGCTCTGAAGCAGAAAGGCCCCACCTGGATCGAATGCATGATCGACAAGGACGAAAAGGTCCTGCCCATGATCCCCGGCGGCGGCGACATCAACGACATCATCATGAAATAAGGAGGACACAGCGACATGGAATCCAATCAGCGCAGGGTCATCAGCCTGCTGGTGGACAACCAGAGCGGCGTTCTGGCCCGGGTGTCCAGCCTGTTCTGCCGCAGAGGCTTCAATATCGACAGCCTGACCGTTTCGGCCACCAACGACCCCACAGTCAGCCGCATCACCGTTTCCGTCTCGGGTACCGAAAAGGAGCTCCAGCAGCTCATCCTCCAGACCAATCGTCTGGAAGTCACCCGTCAGGTCTTCGTACTCAACGAGTCCACCGCCCTCGAGCGGGAGCTGCTCCTGCTCAAGGTGATGGCAAATGTCACCAACCGCGCAGAGCTGCGGGAGATCGCCGGTATCTACAAGGCAAAGATCATCGACCTGTCGCCCGACAGCATGGTCTTTGAGCTGACGGGCCGTCCCGAGAAAATCGACGCCTTCTTGAAGCTCATGTCGGACTATCAGATCCTGGAGCAGTGCCGCACCGGCGTCACCGCCCTCGAGCGCGGCGGGATGCATCAGCATATGCAGAAGCCCGCGCAGGAGGTAAGAGAGGCACAGCTCCCGCTGCCCGGCACGAGATGCCGCTAAGTTGCTTTTCCGCTCCCCAGTGAGCGAAAAATATACGATGCTTATCATTCATTCTTATACTGAAATAAGTAAAAAACAAAAGGAGAACAACTACCATGGCTATCAAGAAATACTACGATTCCGACTGCAACCTCGGCGTGCTGGACGGCAAGACCGTCACTGTCATCGGCTTCGGCAGCCAGGGCCACGCACATTCCGAGAACCTCGCTGAGAGCGGCGTCAATGTCGTTGTCGGCCTGCGCAAGGGTTCTGCTCACTGGGAAAAGGCTTCTGAGTTCGCTGCAACTCATCCCAACTTCAAGGTCATGGAGGTCGAGGAGGCTGCCAAGGCCGGCGACGTCGTCATGATGCTGGTCCCCGATGAGCTGTGCGCTGACATCTACAACAAGCAGGTCGCTCCCTACATGACCGAGGGCAAGGCTCTGGCTTTCGCACACGGCTTCAACATCCACTTCAAGACCATCACCGCCCCCAAGAATGTTGACGTCATCATGATCGCTCCCAAGGGCCCCGGCCACATCGTCCGCCGCCTGTACACCGAGGGCGAGGGCTGCCCCTCTCTGATCTGTGTCGAGCAGGACTTCACCGGCAAGGCGAAGGACATCGCTCTGGCATACGCTTCCGGCATCGGTGCCGGCCGTGCCGGCATCCTCGAGACCACCTTCAAGGAGGAGACCGAGACCGACCTGTTCGGCGAGCAGGCTGTCCTGTGCGGCGGCGTCTGCGAGCTCATCCACGCTGGTTTCGACACTCTGGTCGAGGCTGGCTACGAGCCCGAGATGGCCTACTTCGAGACCTGCCACGAGATGAAGCTCATCGTTGACCTCATCAATGAGGGCGGCTTCTCCAAGATGCGTTACTCCATCTCCAACACCGCTGAGTACGGCGACTACCGCACCGGCAAGCGCCTCATCACCGCTGAGACCCGCAAGGAGATGAAGAAGGTCCTGACCGAGATCCAGGACGGCACCTTCGCTTCCGAGTTCCTGACCGAGATGAGCCCCAACGGCGGCCGCAAGGTCCACTTCCTCGCTCAGCGCCGCATGGAGGCCGAGCACCCCATCGAGAAGGTGGGCGCAGAGCTGCGCGGCATGATGAGCTGGCTGAAGAAGTAAGCCCTCTCAGTCGCTGACGCGCCAAGGTCGGGTTGCGGCTCCCAGCATCTGCTTCGCTCTCGCTCGCATCCTGCTGGCCGCTGCCCCAACAGTTCCTCCCTGTTTCCGCCACTGGCGGCGGTCGTCGCCGTTGCTCCCAAGGGGAGAGCCACTGGCGTGTCGGTAAAGCCCACGCTGGACGATTTGAGTTTATTTGGATGTAAAGCGCCGGGCGCTGTTCTCGCACTCAGCTGCATGGATACTTGCTCTTTTATCAGGAGCGAATGGAGTTTGATGCCGCTGAAGAATGAGAGCGGAGCCCGGCATTTTGTGATAGAGGCAAAAGCCCGCCCGGCCTGCCAATGGCTCCCCCTCTGGGGGAGCTGGCAGCGCCAGCAGGCGATGCCTGAGAGGGTATAACATGAGAAGTGACAACGTGACCAAAGGCTCGGAGCGCGCGCCCAACCGAAGCCTGTTTTACGCCCTGGGCTACACCCCGGAAGAGCTGGACCGCCCCCTCATCGGTGTGGTGAGCGCCTACAGTGAGATCGTCCCCGGCCACATGAATCTGGATAAGATCGCCGACGCCGTCAAGGCAGGCGTCCAGATGGCAGGCGGCACCCCCATCCTCATCCCGGCCATCGGCGTCTGCGACGGCATCGCCATGGGCCATGTGGGCATGAAGTACAGCCTCGCCTCCCGCGAGCTCATCTGCGACAGCGTGGAGACCATGCTGATGGCGCATCAGCTGGACGGTCTGGTGCTGGTGCCGAACTGCGATAAGATCGTTCCCGGCATGGTCATGGCCGCTGTCCGCATGGATGTGCCTGCCGTGGTCTGCTCCGGCGGCCCCATGCTGGCCGGCACCTACGGCGGCGAGGAAGTCAGCCTTTCCAAGATGTTCGAGGCCGTGGGCGCTTATAAGGCCGGTATGATCACCGACGAGCAGCTGGAAGACTGCACCTGCAACTGCTGCCCCAGCTGCGGCAGCTGCTCCGGCATGTACACCGCCAACAGCATGAACTGCCTGTGCGAGGCCATCGGCATCGCGCTGCCCGGCAACGGCACCATCCCCGCCGTCTACTCCAAGCGCCTGCTGCTGGCAAAGCACGCCGGTATGGCCGTCATGGATATGGTGAAGAAGGGCATCACCGCCCGCCAGATCATCAACGAGCGCTCCATCCGCAACGCTCTGACCTGCGATATGGCGCTGGGCTGCTCCACCAACACCGTCCTCCACCTGCTGGCCATCGCCTACGAGGCCGGTGTGCCCATCGACCTGAAGCTTTTCAACGAGATAAGCGCCAAGACCCCGAACCTCTGCCATCTGGCCCCCGCAGGCCCCACCCACATGCCCGACCTCTACGCCGCCGGCGGCATCCCCGCCGTGCAGGCAGAGCTGGCCAAGAAGGGCCTGCTGGACCTCGATGTCCCCACCGTCACCGGCAAGACCCTCGGCGAGAACATCAAGGGCGCTCACATCCTGAACGACAAGGCCATCCGTCCCATCGATGCTCCCTATTCTCAGACCGGCGGCCTGCAGATCTTGTGGGGCAACATCGCCCCCGATGGCTGCGTCGTCAAGCGCAGCGCCGTGGCCCCCGAGATGCAGGAGCACTCCGGCCCGGCCCGCGTCTTCAACAGCGAGGAAACGGCCATCGCCGCCATCTATGCGGGCAAGATCGTCCCGGGCGACGTGGTGGTCATCCGCTACGAAGGCCCCAAGGGAGGCCCCGGTATGCGTGAGATGCTCAACCCCACCTCCGCTCTGGCCGGCATGAAGCTGGACAAGACCGTGGCCCTCATCACCGATGGCCGCTTCTCCGGCGCTTCCCGGGGCGCTGCCATTGGCCACGTCAGCCCGGAGGCCGCTTCCGGCGGCCCCATCGGCCTTGTTGAGGAGGGCGATACCATCCACATCGACATCCCCAACGCCAGCATCACGCTGGAAGTGCCCGATGAGGTGCTGGCCCGGCGCAAGGCAAAGTATGCCGCTCCCGAGCCCAACATCAAGACCGGCTGGCTGAGCCGCTACGCCCGCATGGTCACCAGCGCAAACCTCGGCGCAGTGCTGAAGTAAGGCGCATTTTCTGCAACACCAAAGCATCCCCTGCAGGGCCCGGCCGGGCAATGGCCGGAAAGGCTGCAGGGGATGCTTTTTTTGTTCTGGCCGGGGCGCAAAAAAGCCCCGGGCCGCAGGGCTCCGGGGCAGGGGGAAAGGTTTAACTCTCTGCAATCATCACAGCAAGGGCGTAGGTGCGGCCATTGACGGTTTTGTGAGTGACTTCGATTTTCATGCTGGTGACAGAGGCGGGGTCAATCGACTGAATGTTGTTGTCGAAAGTTATCTTCGAGTTGGTCAAATTTAAGGCTTCCATGAACGGGGTTTTGACATCCGTGACATCCGCCGCCTGGAAGGTGACGGCGGAAGTAGCGGAAATGTAGGGGCTCAGGATATCCGTCAGGGTAGCTTCGACGGTCTTACCGTTGACCATGTGGTTGCTGTTAAGGATATCACCATTGCGACCTTTGGTGATCCAGTTTTCATCAAACAGGGGGGCGATATCACGGCGGAGCTCGGGAACCTGATAGCTGACGGAGATATTATTGTTATTTCCCCCCAGTTGAGCGAGTTCCGACTTATGGTACTCTGCTATACCTTCGGCTATAGTACGGTCCAGAGACGTTGCTTTGCCGCAGCCGGTGAGCAGGGCCAGAGCCATGACGCCTGCAAGGATGAGGGCGAGAATTTTTTTGGCGGATTTCATACAAAAGACCTCCTTATCCGGTGTTGAACAAAATATTTCCTCCGCATAAGAACGGAGGTCCAAATCATTATACCCCCGCATGATGTCAAGAGGCTTTCAGAAAATCATCGTTTTATCTAAAAATCGGATAAAACCAGGGGAATTTGACGGGGTTACACGCCGGAGGTCGGGAAAAGCACAACAAAAAGCCCCCTCCCGGAGAACACCGGGAGGGGGCACAGGATGAAACAGAGGGCTCACACCGCCAGGCACCACTTACGTCCCAAGCTGAAACTCAAATGTATATCCATCCTCGCCGTAGTGCTCATTGCCTACCCAGAGAACAGACCGATCGGTCAAATCGTAGACCACGCTGTGGATGGTGTTGGTGTTGGAGTCGTCGTTGTTCCAGGTGCGGCGGCCCACCGAGGCCAGCAGGTCCATGGCAGCGTTCTTGTCGGCCACGACGCCGTTGGTCTGGCGCAGGGCAGCCGCAAGGTGCTCGTAGCGGTCGAGGCCCTTCATCTCGACGGCAGTGCCGTCGTAGTAGCCGGGGGCCTTGATGAAATTGGTCACCACCTGCCAGTCGGAGGAATCGGAGAGGGCGTCGGTGTCGTTCCAGAGGACGTTCAGCTGACGCTGAGAGCCGTCGGCGTCGTGGTCGGCATCAGCACCCACCCACTCGAGGATGGCGCTGCGGCCGGTGGAGTCGGCCACCATGTAGTGGAAGCAGCTGCTTGCCGAGTCGTGAAGGTCGTACTGCTCAGCCAGCGCCACGGCGTCCTCCACCGAGTCGGCGTAGTCGAGGATGAGCCGGAGCAGGGTGGTGGAGGTGAGGTCGGGCTTGTCGGTCTGGGTGTCGGTGGGGGTGCCTTTGCCCTCGCCCTGATAGGACATGAAGATGCCGCAGGCCACACCGGCGTCGTTGACGCCGTCCAGCGGCACATAGGGGGCCGCGAGGGTCAGGATCTTCTGGCCGAGGCTCTCTACGTCCTTGTCCTTGTCGAGGCCGAGGAAGCTCAGGTCGATGGTGGAGTAGGAGGCGTGACGACCCTTACCGGGGTTCGTGTAGACGATGGCGGTGTTGGTGGCCGAGAAGTCGTAGTTGCGGCCAAAGACCCGGTCGCCGCTCTGGGTGTCTGCGGTAAAGGCCGAGCAGGCAATGGTGCTGGTCTTGATGTTCATGGGGATGATGCCCTTGGTGATGCTCTGGGTGATGAAGGAGATGAGCGCAGAGTCGGTGGATGCGCCGCCCTGGGCCAGGAAATCGTCGAAGTAGTAGCCGCCCGAGACGTTGAGCTGGTAGACTGCGCCGTCGCGGTGGGCTTCGTCGCGGTCAGAGAGCTTTTTGAGGGACGAGAGGGTGGCCAGCTCGTTGTGCCAGAGGGCGAACACGGCGACAGCCAGCGCGATGACCAGCGCCGCCAGCACGCAGGCGAGGCGCTTGAGGACTTTGGAGAGAGACTTATGCTTCATGGGACCTCCTGAAAAAGTCAAAAGAATATAGATAAAATACTTGAATATTCTATCACGACTTCTGTCGTGTTACAAGACTTTTGGAGATTTGGCCGGAAAATAAAAACAGGCGCTGAACGACAGCGCCTGTTCTGAGAGAGATTTAACCAAACAGTTTTTTCGTATTGTGCATATACACCGACAGCACCAGCCCCACGCAGATATACAGCATGAGCACCGAGCTGCCGCCCGCCGAGTAGAAGGGCAGGGTGACGCCGATGACCGGCAAAAGGCGGAGGTTCATGCCGACGTTGACGAATATCTGGGCCATGAACGCGCCGCCGATGCCGGCACAGATGAAGGAGCCCAGCATATCCTCGCTGCACGCTCCGGTGGCGAAGGTCTTGATGATGATGGCCAGCAGCACGCCCAGCACCACGCAGCAGCCCACGAAGCCTGCCGCGTTGCCGATCCAGCTGAAGATGAAGTCATTGTGGGCGTTGGGGACGCTGTAGTAGCGGCCGTCGAAGAAGCCGTTGCCGAAGATGCCGCCCGAGCCGATGGCGATCTCGCCCCGCTGCTGCTGGTAGATGATGTTCTTCCAGACCGTCTCGCTGGGCGCCCAGCCCGTCTCGTTGTTGGGGTCGATGACCGCAAGGATGCGGTACCACTGGTAGCCCTTGCCGATCTTGTCGCTGAAGAAGGCGAAGGCCACCGCTGCCGCCGCTGCGAGGGCAGCGAAGGCCCCGATGATATACTTCCAGCTCAGCCCGGCGGCAAAGAGCATACAGCAGCCGATGATGCCGTAGATGATGGCCGTGCCGTCATCACCCTGGATATGGATGATGCCGATCGGCACGAAGAGATGGAGCAGCAGCTTGCCCAGCTCTTTCGGCTCGTTGAGGCGGCTGCGGACATTGTTCAGATGCATGGCGAAGGTGAGGATGAAGCTTATCTTTGCCAGCTCGGTAGGCTGGAAGGTGAAGCCGCCCAGCTTGTACCAGGAATAGTTGTCGGTGTCGCCCGCGTTGTAGCCGATGGTCAGCGGGCCGAGGGTCACGTTGCGGATGACCAGCGTGGGCAGCACGAGGCCCCATGTGAGCACCACATGGACGGGCCAGACATTGACCAGGCTGCGGTAGTCGATGTTGGACAGAAGGATGGCCACCAGGATGCCGATGGCCGCTGCGCCCGCCTGCACCACGGCCCGGCGGTAGTCGCCGATGCCGGTGATCTGGCCGGTGAGCTCATCCACGGCAAAGCCGCTGCCCTGCTTCGCCGCCCACGACGACAGCGCCAGCACCGCCATCGCGCTGCTGAACAGGCAGAGCAGCAGGTACATCTTGTCTGTCCGTTTCCAATATCGCTGAATGCTTTCCAAAAAAAGCACCACCTTTCTGTATCCTTGAAAAGTCGTTTTCTGAGCATTGCACTCCGCTTACGAAAACAGCTTCCTCGAAACCCCGCCTCACAGCCGGGCATGATCCCCAATATACCTTATTATACAGCAGGGGAGAGAGGCGCGCAAGATGGACGGTTGTGACAGCTTTGCAAAATCGGCGCAGAACGCTTGACAAAGGCCGATATGCCCTCTAAAATGAAACGTACCGGGGCGGTAAATGGCCGGTCCCCGGCGTTCTTGGAGGAACAGTTTTTACATGAAGGAACAACGCCATCGAATTTTGTGCGCGGTCTGCGCACTGGCACTGGTGCTGACGGCTGTGCTGGCTCCCGCCGCATGGGCGGCAGACGGAGCGGGCGAGGTGCAGGATACGGCAAAGCCCACCCTCACCACGGACGATGCCGCCGGGATGCAGCAGGCGGACGCCGCTGTGACGGCCCTGACCGGCAGCGACGAATACGAGCAGATGTCCCGGGAAGAACGGCTCACCGCGGCCCTTGCGGAGCTGGATGAGCTGACCCGGAAGGGGCTGGTGCGCCGGGATTCCATCCGCACCGACGAGGAGAACGGGATGGTCAGCTTTACCTACCGCTGCGGCGTGCTGGGCGGCATCCTGCTCACTCTGCCCGACGAGCTGGACGAGATGACCTTTGACGCCGGAGACAACGGCCTGCGCGCCCCGAGGGACATTGCTCAACGCACTCCCCGCACCGAGATGCCCCTGACCGACGATGTCCGGCAGGCCGCGGAGGCCCGGCAGTACCGGGAGAACGCTCTGCCTGAGACGATCGGCCGTGCCGCTATTTATTATGCCTTCGATAATACGGTGAACAGCTCCCGCTTTCCGTATTATTCCTATATGCAGGGCTTCTGGGAAGGCATGGGCCTGCGCACGACGATGAACACCCGGGTGACCCTGTCGGACCTGCGCCGGATGAACAAATATGATTTGTGCATCCTGAGCGCCCACGGTGCCTACTATACTTACAGCTACGGTACGTTCCGGAAGCACACCCGGACCGAGCCCATCATCCTGCTGACAGAAGCGTCCACGCTGTACAAAGACATCATCTACGGCTTTGACCTGCTGGCTCACCGCATCATCAAGCTCAACGGCCTTTACTGCGTCACGGCGGATTTTTTCCGCAATGCGTACCGCTCGGGCCAGCTCAGCAATACCATCATCTACTCCGAGACCTGTGAGTTCCTGGGCGTCACGAACAGCGTGGATGAGTCGATGGCCGAAGCGCTGCTGGCGGGCGGCGCACGGACTGTGCTGGGCTATGTGAACAACGTCTACACGGTCTACTCCCGCAGTATGCTCTGGGACACCGTCAACCATCTTGCGATGGGACAGACCATCGGCAGAGCGCTGGCCCATGCGAAGGATACCTACGGCGAGAACGACATCATCTGGTATACGGAGCAGGGCGGACGCCGCCCCCACGCCGCCGCAGCGTATCTGGTGCTCTACGGTGACGAGAACGCCCGGCTGAATGTGCCGGAAAACTTCTCGCTCGAGGAACGCGCGGAGGCCGCGGAAGATATGCTGGCCGATGTGCTCGAAAGCGCGGCCTGAGCGTTGCACTTTTGACAGAAATAGTTTATACTAAGGGACGGCAGAACAGGACGGCAGGACTCTGCCGTCCCTTTTTTATAGAAACGCGTATGAGGTAGGATACCCATGTCTGAATTTATCACCCACTCCCGCGAGGAGACGGTGGCACTGGGGCGCAGGTGGCGCAGCATCTTGCGCCCGGGCGCTCATCGCCTTTACCGGCGGGCTTGGCGCGGGCAAGACGGCCTTCTGCGAGGGCATTGCCAGAGGTCTCGGCTGCACCGACCCGGTCAGCAGCCCGACCTTCGCCATCGTGAACTATTACCGCGGGCCGCGGCCCTTCGCGCACTTTGATTTGTACCGCATCTCCACGGAGAACGATTTGTGCGCGGCAGGGTTCTACGACTATCTGGATGAGGGCGCTGTGGTGGCGGCAGAGTGGAGCGAGAACTTCGCCGACCTGCTGGCGCTGGAAGACCCCATCCACATCAACATCGAGCGGGTGGACGACACCACCCGCCGCATCACCATCGAGGGGTGGAAGTATGAACATCTTAGCCGTGGATACGGCGGGCAAGACCGTGGCGTGGCCCTGCTGCAGGACGACCGCCTGCTCTACGAGTGCTATCTCGACGCGGGCATGACCCACAGCGAGACCCTTCGATGCCCCTCATCGACAACTGTCTCAAGCTCTGCGGCATGGGCTGCAAGGACATCGACCTCTACGGCATCAATGCCGGCCCCGGCAGCTTTACCGGCCTGCGCATCGGGCTGGCGGCGGTGAAGGGTCTGCCTTCCCGGAGACGCCTGCGCCCGGTGTCCACGCTGGAAGCGCTGGCGGCGGCCACACCGGCTGCGGCACCGTGCTCTGTGCGCTGGATGCCCGCCGTGCGCAGGTGTACAGCGCGGCTTTCGACCTTGAGACCCACGAGCGTCTGATGGACGACGATGCCCGCGCCGTGGCCGACCTGGCCGAGTTTGTAGAAAATTGCAAAAGCCTCTGTTTTTGTTGGTGATGGCGCGGCTCTGTGTTATAATAAATATGGCAATGTCCCGGCGTGCTCTGTGTACCGCCGGCTCTCCGCAATGGCCATGCGCTGCGGCGGCCTATGTGGCAAAGCAGATGGCTCAGCGGGCGAAGCCGTCCTGCCCGAGGCTCTGCTGCCGGATTATCACCGGCTGAGCCGCCGAGCGGGAGCGGGCCGAGCGTCTGGCCGCAGAAGCTGCCCGTACCGAAATACCGGAAGATACTGCAAAGGGAAAGGATCAACACCAATGACGAAACCCATCGCACTTGCCGCCGACCACGGCGGATTTGAACTGAAAGAGGCCGTCAAGGCCCATCTGGACGAGCTGGGGCTGGAGTACATCGACTTCGGCACCCACAGCACCGCCAGCGTGGACTATCCTGACATGGCTCTGCCTGCCTGCGACGCCGTGGTGAGCGGCCAGTGCAGCAAGGCGCTGCTGTTCTGCGGCACCGGTGTGGGCATCAGCATGGCCGCAAACAAGGTCAGGGCATCCGTGCCTGCTGCTGCTCTGACAGCTTCAGCTGCGAGTATACCCGCCGCCACAACGACGCCAACGCCCTGTGCATGGGCGGCCGCGTCGTCGGCCCCGGCCTCGCCTGCCAGCTGGTGGACATCTTCCTCAACACCGAGTTCGAGGGCGGCCGCCACGAGAAGCGCATCGCAAAGCTGATGGCCATTGAGAATCGTTAACCTCTCCGTCAGCTGCCGCGCTGCCACCTTCCTATCGAGGAGAGGCCTTGGCATTCCGTAAAGCTTTCTTCCAGAGGCTCCCTCGGTAGGGGAGCTGTCGAGCGCGAGCGAGACTGAGAGGTTATCCTTTCGTGTTCCATATTTTTATTTACAATATAAGGAGCGTGTATTATGACCCCTATGATCGTTGAGCATCCGCTGCTGCAGCACAAACTGAGCATTCTGCGCAACAAGCAGACCGGCACCAAGGAGTTCCGTGACCTCGTGGGCGAGATCGCCACTCTGCTGTGCTATGAGGCTACCCGTGACCTGCCTCTGGAAGAGGTGGAGATCGAGACGCCCATCACCATGGCAAAGACCAAGGTGCTGGCAGGCCGCAAGCTGGCTCTGGTGCCGATCCTCCGCGCCGGCATGGGTATGCTGGATGGTATGCTGACCCTGCTGCCCGCCGCTAAGGTCGGCTTCATCGGCCTGTACCGCGACGAGACCACCCTGCAGCCCGTGGAGTACTTCTGCAAGCTGCCGCAGGACATCGCCGAGCGCGACGTTCTGGTGCTTGACCCGATGCTGGCTACCGGCGGCAGCGCCATCGACGCCATCACCCGATCAAGAAGCACGGCGCAAAGCGCATCAAGTTCATCGGCCTCATCGCTGCTCCGGAAGGCATCAAGGCCCTGCACGAGGCACATCCCGATGTGGACATCTACCTCGGCGCACAGGACGACCACCTGAACGAGAACGGCTACATCGTCCCCGGCCTGGCGACGCAGGCGACCGTATCTACGGCACCAAGTAAATCTCTGATAACGAAAAGTGCTCTGCCGGCCGGCAGAGCACTTTTGCGTCTTGAAGCTTATTTTCTGCGTTTCAGGATCTCATCCAGAATGGCGTCCGCCACATCATCCTTGCTCATCAGGGGCAGTTCGCGGGCGCCGTCCGGCGTGATGAAGGTGACAACATTGGTATCCACGCCAAACCCGGCACCGGCCACCTTCAGATTGTTGGCCACCACCATGTCGAGGTTCTTTTCTCGAGCTTGGCCGAGGAGTTGGCCAGCATGTCCCGCGTCTCCATCGAGAAGCCGCAGAGGAACTGCCCTTCTTCTTGGGGCCGATGGTGCCGAGGATGTCGGGCGTCCGCTCCACGGCGATGGAGAGGTCGCCGTCCTTCTTCTTTATCTTGTCGTCGGCCACGGCGGCGGGCGGTAATCGGCCACGGCAGCGGCCATGACCAGAACGTCCATCTCGTCGAAGCGGCTGGTCACGGCCTCGTACATCTGCTGGGCTGTCGTGATGGGGACATCCTCGGTGAACCGCACCGGCTGCAGGGCCGTCGGGCCATGGATGAGGGTGACTTCGGCACCCCGCATCGCGGCGGCACGGGCCACGGCATAGCCCATCTTGCCGGTGGAATGGTTGGTCAGGTAGCGCACAGGGTCCAGCGGCTCCTGAGTGGGGCCGGCCGTGACGGCAATGCGCAGACCGGCGAGGTCCTTCGGCTTTGCGATGGCGCGGAAGATGTAGTCCAGCAGGACATCCTCTTCGGCAGGCGTCCGCTGCCCACGTCCTGCAGGCCAGCACGCCGCTCTCGGAGGGGATGACCGTGAAGCCGTACTTTCCAGTGTGGCGATGTTGTCCTGGGTGATGGGATTCTCCAGCATCCCGGTGTTCATGGCAGGAGACGAGCTTGGGACACTTGGCCGCGAGAACGACGGTGGTGAGCATATCGTCGGCGATGCCGTGGGCCATCTTGGCAATGATGTTGGCGGTGGCCGGGGCCACGAGGATGACGTCGGCCTCTTTGCCAGCGAGATATGGGTGACTTCGAACTTGAAATCCCGGTCGAAGGTGTCCACCATGCACTTGTGGCCCGTCAGGGTCTCGAACGTGATAGGGTGATGAACTGGGTGGCGTTTTGGTCATGACGACCTCCACGTCGGCCCCAGCTTGCGCAGTGCGCTGGCCACGTTGGCCATTTTATAGGCGGCAATGCCGCCGCTGACGCCCAGAAGGACGCATTTTCCCTTCAGATCCATCCAAAATACCTCCTATAAATAGGGATAATATAACTACAGTATAATGCAAAACGGCCCAGAGCACAACAAAATCTTTGATGGGGTTGTATCTTGGCTCAAAATGCGGTAAAATACAGCTTGACTTATACAAAAGCTCTCCGTCAGCGCTGGGCACACAAGCCTCTCCTTTGGGAGAGGTGTCACCGAAGGTGACGGAGAGGGCAAGGACGCTGACAGGAAACCGCAGACACGGCGGCAGCATCGCTCTGACAAAAGTCTGCTTATCGCTGTGTATGAGCTCTGTCGTACCGGCCTTGCCCTCTCAGGCGCTTCGCGCCAGCTCCCCAGGGGGGAGCCTTTGCGGAGAGGTTCGACCCTGCGAGGAACTGAATTATGATTTTAGCCATTGACATAGGCAACACCACCGTCGCCCTCGGGGCATCCGGGACGGACGTGTATGCTTTGTGGCCCACATGGACACGGTGCGCACCCGCACAGCGGCGGAGTACCGTGCCGAGATGGAAAAGGTGTTCTCTCATCGGAGACAGCCGGAAAAGCCCATCCGCTTCGAGGGCGCCGTCCTCACCAGCGTCGTCCCCAGATCACGGGGCGCTGGCCGAGTGCGCCCATCACTACACCGGCAAAAGCCGGTCATCGTTTCGCCTGACATCCGCACCGGCCTCACGATGGGGTGCCTGACCCCACGCCGTCGGCAAAGACCGCCTTGTGGATGCCTACGCGGCGGCGAACTTCCCCTGCCGGTGGTCACGGTAGACCTCGGCACCGCCACCACGTTCAACGTGATAGACGAGAATAAGGTCTTCCGGGCGGCGTCATCTGCCCCGGACTTTCCACCGGTCTGCGGGCGCTGGGGAGCGGTGCGCCCAGCTGCCGCAGGTACATCTTTCCTCGCCCAAAAGCGCGATCGGCGTCGATACCGAGAAGTGTATGCTCTCCGGCTCTGTGCTGGGGACGGCTGTCCTGCTGGACGGCATCACCCAGCGCATCGAGGAAGAACTGGGCCGTCCGGCCACGCTGGTGGTAACAGGCGGTCTGGCAAAGTATGTCATCCCGCTCTGCCGTCACCCGCTCACCTATGACCCCGAGCTGCTGCTGAAGGCTGGCTCTCCTTTACCAGCTCAATGCGCCGCAGCATGAGCGTCGCCACGAGCCGCGCAGCGACGGTGAGCGCCGCCGTCCCCGCCCGGCAGGCAGACGCCCTTACAACAACGGCAGCAGCCCCCGCCGCCGCAATAACCGCCGTCCCGCCGGGACGATGAGGCCAAAGCGGGCTGAGCCCTGAAAGGAGAGACCTTATGATGAAATTAGGCATTCTCGGCGCAGGCATGATCGTCCGGGAGTTCCTGCCCTGCTCACCGGGCCGGAAAGCCCCTTCAAGGTCGAGGCTCTTTGCAGCACGGAGCGGAGCGCCGGTGCAGCACAGGCTCTCTGCGACCAGTATGGTGTGCCGCGCCACACCACCAGCTACGACGAACTGCTGAGCTGGGTGGACGTTGTGTATATCGCCGTACCGAATATCCTGCACGTAAAATATACCCGTGCCGCTCTGGAAGCGGGCCGCCACGTCATCGTCGAAAAGCCGATGGCCCCACGGCGGCGCTGGCCGAAGAGCTGGCCGAGCTGGCCCGGAGCAAAAGCTCTTCCTCTTTGAGGCTGTCACCACGCAGTATCAGGACAACTACGCCAAGATTCGTGAGGTGCTGCCCAAGGTGGGCGCCGTCACGATGGTGCAGTGTAATTTCAGCCAGTATTCCAGCCGGTATCATGATTTCTGCGCCGGCAAGGTCTGGCCGTCCTTTGACCCGGCCTGCGCCGGCGGTGCGCTGATGGACCTGGGCGTCTACAATGTCAGCTATGTGGTGGGCCTCTTCGGCTCGCCCAACAAGGTCCACTATGCGGCCAACATCACCCGGGGCATCGACACCAGCGGCGTGCTGACGATGGAGTATCGCAGCTTCAAGGCCGTGAGCATCAATGCCAAGGACAGCAGTTCCCCGGCCCGGTACATCATTCAGGGTACCAAGGGGTATCTGCTCCAGAAATCCACCGCCAACTTCTGCGGCGGCGTCACCTTCCACCCCTATAAGGGCAAGGAAGAGCACTTCAACCTCAGCGCAGGCCGTCCCCGGCAGGCGGCAGAGTTCCACGCCTTTGCCCGCGCCATCGAGAGCGAGGATATGGAGCTTTGCAGCCGGATGCTGGACACCTCGGTGGCCGTCAGCCGTGTGCTGGAGACGGCCCGCCGCGATGCGGGCATCCGCTTCAATACTGATTTATAATGCTATCCCCGGGAGTTCCCTGACAAAACATCCCGTATATTTCAGACTGTATTCTACAAAAGACCCCGTGTATTTCACGGGCAGGTTTGCGCCGTATCCGACAACTTAGGGCGGAACGGCAGCAAGGAGGAAAACTGAATTATGAAAAAGAATGACATTCGCACCCTCACCCGGCTGGCACTGCTGGTCGCCATTGAGCTGGTCATGAAGGCCGTCGGCCTGGGCAGTGTCCCTGTAGGCCCGCTTTACATGAGCTTTTTGACCCTGCCGATCGCCGTGGGTGCCATCACCATGGGTCCCGCCGCAGGCGCTGTCCTCGGCGGCGTGTTCGGCGCCGTGAGCTTCTATGACGCCGTCACCGGCGCTTCCGCCATGACCGGTGCGCTGTTCCAGGTCAGCCCCGTCAACACCTTCATCCTCTGTGTGGGGATGCGTGTGCTGATGGGCCTGTGTACCGGCCTTATCTTCAACGCTGTCAAGAATTTCGATAAGCCCGGCACCTGGAGCTACATCGTCAGCGCTATGTGCGCCCCTCGGCCCTCAACACCCTGTTCTTCATGGGCTACATCGTGCTGGCCTTCTACGGCTGCGATTACGTCCAGAACCTCGTGTCCGTCAAGGGCGCGGCCAACCCCCTGATGTTCGTCGTCCTGCTGGTCGGCGTGCAGGGCGTGGCCGAGTTCCTTGTCTCCGGCATCCTGGGCGGCATCGTCGCCCGCGCTGTCCGCAAGTTTTTGAAGTAACAGGCGGTGTCGGTCAGGGACATCCGCTGATAAACCTCTCCGTCCCTATCAAGGGGCTGCAAGGAAAGATCATATCATAGGCCCCTCCCCCGGCAAAAATGCTGAGGGAGGGGCTTTTGTGTTGATTTTAGCCTACCGGTGCGGTATACTTATCATACTTTATTCAAAAGAAGGAGGCGGCGGAAAATGCCCATCGGCCCCAGCAGACCCCTGAATTTAGCAAAGCCGGAGTCCATCGACATCCGGCAGGCCGCGCGGTATTTCGGCGCGCGGGGCGAGGCGGACAGCGCTACCCTCACCCTTCTGGAAAAGTGCGCTGCGCCCCTTCTCGCCGCCGCCACGCCCCGGGCCGTCTGGCTCGAGGCCGACGTGGAGAGCCTCACGCAGGCCGGTATTTTGAAGGGAGAGGACATCTTCCGGCATCTGGAAGGGTGCAGCGAGGCCCTGCTTCTGGCCGTGACGGTCGGCCCCGGCGTGGACGGACAGATACGCCGGGCCGGTGTGGGCGACATCGCCGCCGGTGTGGCGTCGGACGCCATCGGCTCTGTGCTGGCCGAACAGGCCGCGGATGCCGCCGAGGCCGAGCTGCGGCAGTGGGCTGCAGAGCAGGACAAGTACCTCACGGGCCGTTTCTCGCCGGGCTACGGCGACTGGCCCATCGGGGTGCAGCCGCTGGTGGCGGCGGCACTGGACACCGCCCGCCGGGCCGGACTCTGCGTGACCGAAAATGACCTGATGACGCCCCGCAAGAGCGTGACCGCTCTGCTGGGCCTGAGCGACCACCCGGTGAAAGGACGCCTTGCCGGGTGCGGACACTGCGTGCTGAACACGCGGTGCGAATATAGAAAGAGGGGCAAGACCTGTGCAAGCGAATGAACTGTTTACCCAGTCGAATACCATCCTCCTCGACGGCGGCATGGGTACCATGCTGCAGGCGGCGGGCCTGAAGCTGGGCGCACGGCCTGAGGAACTGAACATCACCGACCCACAGCTCATCGAGAGCATCCACAGCCGGTACGCCGCCGCAGGCAGCCGCATCATCAATGCCAACACCTTCGGCGCGTCGGCCCATAAGCTGGCGGGCAGCGAATACACGCTGGAAGAGATCATTGCGGCGGGCATCGCCAACTGCAAGCGGGCCTGCGCCCCCTACGGCGCACTGGCCGCGCTGGACGTCGGCCCGCTGGGCGAACTGCTGGAGCCCAACGGCACGCTGGCCTTTGAAGACGCTGTGGCCGAGTATGGCCGCATCGTCCGGGCGGGTGTCGCCGCCGGGGCCGATCTCGTCTTCTTTGAGACCTTCACCGACCTGTACGAGCTGAAAGCCGCCCTGCTGGCCGCGAAAGAGAACTGCGGCCTGCCCATCCTCGCCAGCATGAGCTTTGAGGCGGGCGGGCGCACCTTCACCGGCTGCACCGTCGAGAGCTTCGCCGTCACGGCCCGGGGTCTCGGGGCCAACGCCGTGGGCATCAACTGCTCCCTCGGCCCGAAAGAAATTTTCCCCATGGCAAAGCGGCTGGCCGAGGCTCTGCCCGGCGATTTCCCGGTCTTTGTCAAGCCGAATGCGGGCCTGCCCCGCGCCGACGGCAGCGGCTACGACATCACGCCCCAGCTCTTTGCCATGGAGATGAAGCCCTACCGCGATCTGAAGCTCTTTGCGGCGGGCGGCTGCTGCGGCACCACCCCCGATTTCATCAAGCTGCTGAACGGCGTCTTCGCCGACTGCAAGCCGGGCCGCCCCGCCCACGCCATGCCCTCGGTGCTCTGCTCGCCGATGGACTTCGTCACCGTGGACGGCATCACCGTGGTGGGCGAGCGCATCAACCCCACCGGTAAAAAGCGGTTCCAGCAGGCCCTGCGCGAGGGCGACATGAACTACATCCTCGAGCAGGCCGTCAGCCAGTCCGAGGCCGGAGCGCAGGTGCTGGACGTCAACGTGGGCGCGCCCGGCGTGGACGAGCCCGCCGTCATGGAGCAGGTGGTGAAGGCTCTGCAGAGCGTCGTCAGCCTGCCCTTGCAGCTGGATTCCTCCCACGCAGACGCCCTCGAGCGGGGCCTGCGGGTCTACAACGGCAAGCCCATCGTCAACTCGGTGAACGGCGAGACCGAAGTGCTGGAGCGTGTCCTGCCCCTCTGCAAAAAGTACGGCGCGGCCGTCGTCGGCCTTGCCATCGACGAGCGGGGCATCCAGCCCAGCGCCGACGCCCGGTTTGAGATCGCAAAGCGTGTGGTGGACGCGGCGCTGGCCCACGGCATCCCCCGGGAAGATATTTATATCGACTGCCTGACCCTCACCGCCAGCGCCCAGCAGCAGGATGTTCTGGCCACCGTGGAGGCGCTGGCCCGCTGCAAGAAGGAGCTGGGCGTCCGCACCATCCTCGGCGTGTCCAACATCAGCTTCGGCCTGCCCTGCCGCCCCTACCTGAACACCACCTTCCTCACCATGGCCATGTACGCGGGCCTCGACCTCGCCATCATGAATCCTTCCAGCGAAGAGATGATGGCGGCGGTCTACTCCTACAATGTCCTCACCAACCGCGACAAGCAGAGCATGGCCTACATCGCCCGCTATGCCGATAAAGTCCCTGCCAGCGCCGCGTTGAAGCAGGCCCGGACGGCCCAGGCGTCTCAGACGTCAAACACCCCGGCGGAGGCGGATGCAGCTCACAGCGGCCCGTTTGCCGCGCTGATGCAGGCGGTGGAAAAGGGCCTCAAGGGTGAAGCCTCCGCCCGCACCCACACCCTGCTGGACGAAAACGAGCCCCTGACGCTGGTGGACGAGGCTCTCATCCCGGCGCTGGACGTCGTGGGTGAAAAGTACGAGAAGGGCAGGCTCTTCCTGCCCCAGCTGTTACAGGCCGCCAGCGCCGCACAGGCCGCCTTTGAAGAGATCAAGACCGCCATCGCCAAGCGGGGCGGGGCCGGGGCCAGCAAGGGCCGCATCGTCCTCGCCACCGTCAAGGGCGATGTCCACGACATCGGCAAGAACATCGTCCGCGTCATCCTCGAGAACTACGGCTTCGAGGTCATCGACCTTGGCCGCGATGTGCCGGTGGAGACGGTGGTGGACACTGTCCGGGAGAAGGATGCCCACCTCGTGGGGCTCTCGGCCCTGATGACCACCACCCTCAAGAGCATGGAGGAGACCATCGCGGCCCTTCATGCGGCAAAGCTCGACTGCAGGGTGATGGTGGGCGGCGCTGTCCTGACGCCCGAGTACGCCGAGAAGATCGGCGCGGACTGGTACGCCAAGGACGCCAAGCAGAGCGCCGATATTGCCAAGAAATTCTTCGGTGAGTCATAAAAACAGAGAAAGAGCCGGTGCATCTGCACCGGCTCTTTTGGCGTTTACTTATGCTCCGCCAGCGCCATGATGCGCTCCGGCGGGGCGGAGAGGCAGGCCGGGGCATCGGGTTCGGCCACGGAGAGGGTCGTCTTGCTCACCTTCCACCACAGACGGGTGGTGCCGTCCGGCAGCCGGAAGATGAGGTTCCAGTCGAAGGGGTTCTCGCTGGCCGAGAGCAGCTCCACCGGCAGGGCGTTCTCTGCGCCCGGGGCGGAGGGGGCGAAGTCGTGGGCGCGGATGCCCACGGCGGTGCAGCCCTCCGGCACCTCAGCGGCCAGATGCAGCACCTGCTCACAGCCTGCGAGGCGGACGCTGTGGGCGTCCACCCGGGTGCAGGGCAGGATGTTCTTGCAGCCGGTCAGCCGGGCCGCAGCGGTGCTGCGGGGGTCGGCAAAGACCTCTTTCGTAGTGCCAGTGCGGAGCACCTGCCCGCCGTCCATGACGATCATGTCCCGGCACAGGCGGTAAGCTTCGTCCCGGTTGTGGGTGACGAGGAGAGCCGTGCCGTCGAAACCCGCCAGCAGGCTGCCCACTTCGCCCTCCACCTCCTCGCGGAGGTAGCTGTCCAGCGCGCTGAACGGCTCATCCAGCATCAAAATCTTCGGCCTGCCCACAAGGATACGGGCCAGCGCGGTGCGCTGCTGCTGTCCGCCGGAAAGCTCTGCCGGGCGGCGGCTGGCCAGTTCTTCCAGCCGCAAGGCCCGCAGCATCCCGGCGCAGCGGGCCTTGCGGGCGGCTTTGTCCCTTTCGGCCTTCAGGCCGCAGAGGATGTTCTGCTCCACGGTCATATTCGGGAAGAGGGCGTAGTTCTGGAAGAGCAGGCCCACGCCCCGCTGCTGGGGCGGCAGGTCGATGTGCTGCTCGCTGTCGAACAGCACCCGCCCGTCCAGCACGATGCGGCCCTTGTCGGGCTTCACGATGCCCGCGATGCAGCGCAGCGTCATGCTTTTGCCGCAGCCCGACGCGCCCAGAAGGGCCGTGGCAGTGTTCCCGGCGGTGAAGTCGGAGCGGAGGGTGAAGCCGTTCAGCTTTTTCTCGATATGTACTTCCAGGCTCATGCGCGGCCACCTGCTTTCTGCTTTTTCTCCAGGAGGTTCACAGCCAGCAGCACTACAGCAGAGATGACGATGTCCACCAGCACCCACCGCATGGCACCGGCCTCATCGTTGGTGCGCCAGAGCTGGTAGACGGTGGTGGCGATGGTGGCCGTCCTGCCCGGGGTGTAGCCCGCGATCATGCTGGTAGCACCGTACTCACCCAGGGCCCGGGCAAAGGCCAGCACCGTACCGGCCAGAATGCCCTGTCGGCAGCAGGGCATCCGCACCCGCCAGAATATCCACGCGTTGGACTGTCCCAGCGTCTGGGCCGACCAGGCCAGCGTCTCGTCAAAGCTCTCGAAGGCGCCCCGGGCGGTACGGTACATCAGCGGGAAGGCCACCACGATGGACGCAAAGATGGCGCTGTACCAGTTCATGACCAGCTTGACGCCGAAATGCTCCAGGAAGAAGATGCCCAGCGGCCGCTTTGCGCCGAAGAGCAGCAGCAGGAAATAGCCCACCACCGTGGGCGGCAGCACCATGGGCAGGGTGAGCACCACGTCCAGCACGCCCTTGACGGCGCGGGGCAGCTTTGCGATATAATAGGCGGCAAAAATGCCGAGGAAGAACACCGCTGTGCAGCTGATGAGCGCGATGCGCAGGCTGTTCCATAAGGGATACCAATCCATAAATGATACCTCGAATGTTGGGGGCCTTAAGGCTCTCCCTTTGGGAGAGCTGGCGAGCGAAGCGAGACTGAGAGGGCAAGCCCGTTGCGACAGCGCCGGTGCACAGCGATAGGTAGACTCTTTATCAGAGCGATACTATCACCGTGCCTGAGCTTCTCCGTCAGCGTCCTTGCCCTCTCCGTCACCTGCGGTGACACCTCTCCCAAAGGGAGAGGCTTTTGCTCACGGTCAGGCTGACCTTACATTGCGGTGAAGCCCACGCCCTCGAACACGGTGGCGGCACGGTCAGTCTGCAGATAGGCAAGGAACTCCTTGGCGGCCTCGGCGTTGGGGGCAGCCTTCAGCACAGCGGCGGGGTAGATGACCTGACCGCACATCTCGGCGGTGGCCTCGTCCACAGGGGGCAGACCGGAGCTGTAAGCGTCGGTGCAGTAGACGACACCGGCGTCCACACTGCCCTCGCTGATCTGGGTGGTGACTTCCTTGACGTTGGAGCCGTAGGTGATGACACCGGCAGCGGCCAGAGCCTCTTCGTCGAGGTCATAGTAGGCCAGGATCTTCTGGGTGTACTGGCCCACAGGCACATCGCTGTTGCCCATGCAGAACAGGATGTCCTGAGCCTTCAGGTGCTCGGCCAGAGCGTCGAAGCTGTCGATGCCCTTGTCGCTGCCCTCAGGCACACAGAGGACGACCTTGTTTTCCAGCAGGTCCACGCGGGTGGAGGGGTCCACGAAGTCCAGACCGTCGGTGTTCACGTCGGCAGAAGCGGTGATGTCCAGCTGGTTCATCTGCTTCTGACCGGCGGAGAGGAAGAGGTCGCAGTCGGCGCCCTCCTGGATCTGGGTCTTGAGAGTACCGGAGGAATCGAAGTTGAAGCGGAAGGTGACGCCCGGGTTCTCGGCAGAGTAGTCTTGGGCGATGGCGTTCAGGGTCTCGGTCAGGGAGGCAGCGGCGAAGACGATGAGCTCGACGCTCTCGCCGGCAGCCTCGGAAGAAGCGGCCTCAGAGGAAGCAGCTGCGGAAGAGGCAGTGCTGGAAACAGCGCCGCCGCAGGCGGTCAGGGCAGCGGAAATACCGGCGACACCGGCCGCAGCCAGAAAGTTACGGCGGGAAATGAAATCGGTTTTCATGAATTTTCTCCTTCTATCATTGGTTTATACTTTCGTCCCACAGCAGGGCGCTGCTGTTTCCGAAACATCGTTCTTTTCTCGTCCAGCGTAGGCTTTGCCGACACGCCAGAGCCTCTCCCTTTGGGAGAGGTGGCTGCGAAGCAGACGGAGAGGGCTTAACGGGCCGCCGCTCTACAGGAGGGATGCTGCGGAGCGGGACAGCAATTTACCTGCGGGCGCACTCGCCGTCCAGACCGGCGGCGATGCGGACGCCGTGCCCGAGGCTGGGCAGGATGTACTCGAGGTTCTCCTTCACGGCTTTCGGACTGCCCGGCAGGTTGACGATGAGCGTCTTGCCGCGCAATACACTGGCGGCGCGGCTCAGCATCCCGCGGGGGGTGATGGAAAGGCTGTGGTACCGCATGGCTTCGGCGATGCCGGGGGCGTTGCGGTCGGCCACGGCATAGGTAGCCTCAGGGGTAATATCCCGGGGCGAGAAGCCGGTGCCGCCGGTGGTCAGGATAAGGTTCACCTGACGGCCATCGGCCAGACGGATGAGCTGTGCTTTCAGCGCCCTGGCCTCGTCGGGCAGGAGCATCGTCTCTTCCACCACATAGCCTGCGGCGGTGAGTATCTCCACGATGAGGGGGCCGCTCTTGTCCTCCCGTTCGCCCCGGCTGCCCTTGTCCGAAAGGGTGATGACCGCAGCGCGCAGCGGCGGATCTTCCGGCGGCGGCAGAAGAGTCACTTCGTCGCCGACATGAATCTCGCCGCCCTTCAGCACCCGGGCAAATACGCCCTCCCGGGGCATGATGCACTCGCCGGTCTGCTGCTTGATGACGCAGTCGTTGTGGCACTCCTTGCCGATCTGGGTCATCTCCAGCACCACGTCGCCGATGGCGAAGCGGCTGGTGACGGGCAGGCTGCGGAAGTCGAAGCCCTCGATGACGAGGTTTTCGCCAAAGGCACCGTAGTCCACCCAGATCTTCTTGCGGAACGCCTCGATTTTTTCGGCGCTGAGCAGGCTCACCTGCCGGTGCCAGTTTCCGCCGTGGGCGTCGCTCACGATGCCCCATTCCGGGGTCAGGACAGCACTTGGCACCTCGGTCTTGACGGTGCCGCGCTTGGGGCTGGTGCAGATCGCCAGAATTTTTCCCATAGTAATTTATCCTCCGATACGGTACATCCCGCGGGTGGCGGGCATGGAATTGTCTCCGAAATGATGTTCCCGGGGTTTCGACCAGATCGTCTCCCGGATGGCCTGTAAAAGCTCCTCGTCGGCTGCGCCGCCGCGCAGCAGGGTGCGCAGGTCGCAGCCCGTCTCGCTGGCAAGGCAGGGGCGCAGAAAGCCCTGACTGGTCAGCCGCACCCGGTTGCAGGAAGCACAGAACTTGCCATGGACCGCCGCGATGAAGCCCACGTCGCCCTTCCAGCCCGGGACGGTGTAGTAGACGGCAGGCCCGTCGCCGAACCCGGCGCTCTGGGCGGCGGGCAGGGGCGAAAACTCCGGCCAGCGGCGGGCAAACCGCTCCAGCAGCTCCGGCCCCGAGATGCAGGGCATGGCCGCGCCGTAGCCGATGGGCATCATCTCGATGAACCGCACCTGTAACGGGCGGCTCTCGGCGAGGGCGGCCAGGTCTTCCAGTTCACCCTCGTTCACGCCCACCTGCGGCACACAGTTCAGTTTGACAGGGATACCGCTGTCGAGGGCGGCGCGGATGCCCTCCATGACGTGCTCGAACTCGTCCCGGGCCGTGATGCTTTGGAACACCTCGGGGCGCAGAGTGTCGAGGCTGATGTTCACGCTGTCAAGGCCGGCGTCCAGCAGGGCGGGCAGCTGCCGCGCCAGCAGGATGCCGTTTGTGGTCATGGTGACTTTGCGGATGCCGGGGATGGCTTTCAGCCCCGCCACCAGCTGGTCTACGCCCTTGCGCACCAGCGGCTCTCCGCCGGTGACGCGGACGGTATCGACGCCGCACTGGGCGAACAGGGCCGCCAGACGCAGGAACTCTTCGTAGGTGAGCACGGCTTCCCGCTCCAGCTTTTCCACGCCGTCGGGCATACAGTAGCGGCAGCGCAGGTTGCACAGATCGGTGACGGACAGGCGCAGATAGTGGATATTGCGCTGGGCAGAATCAAACATAGCCGCCCTCCGCCCGGATGTAGTGGCCGCTCTTGCCGCCGGTCTTCTCGACGAGATGGATCTCGCCCAGCTCCATGCCCTTATCGACGGCCTTACACATATCGTAGATGGTGAGCAGGGCGGTGGAAACGCCCGTCAGGGCCTCCATCTCCACGCCGGTGACGCCCGCCGTCTTGACGGTGCAGAGCGCCTCCACAGCCTGCCGCTCGGGCAGGAGCCTGAAGTCCACGCTCACTTTCGTCAGGGGCAGCGGATGACAGAGCGGGATGAGCTCGCTGGTGCGCTTGGTGGCCATGATGCCGGCAATGCGGGCCACGCCCAGCACATCGCCTTTCTTCACGGTGCCGCTCTCCACGGCGGCGAATGCCTCGGCGTTCATGGTGATGATGCCGTGGGCGGTGGCCTCCCGGAAGGTGACGGCCTTCTCGCTCACATCCACCATCACGGCGTTGCCGGAGGCATCAAAGTGGGTCAATTTATTGTCAGTCATAGTTATTTATATTCTGCCCTGTGCAGCAGGGCTCTCTTGTTTTTTGTTTTACGCGTTAAGCTGCCCGTCACGCCAGAGGCTCTCCCTTTGGGAGAGCTGGCGCGTGAGCGCCTGAGAGGGCGAGGATGCTGACGGCGAATCCCAGACATGGCGATAGTATCGCTCAGACAAAGGGTCTGCTTATCGCTGTGTGGCGGCTTTAATGCGCCGGGCTTGCCCTCTCCGTCACCTTCGGTGACACCTCTCCCAAAGGGAGAGGCATTGCCGACGTGCCAAAAGTCAGCAATGCCCAAATCCGCAGTTGGGCCAGTGGCACTCGGCGCAGCCAAGGCAGAGGCCGCCCTCGCCCAGACGGGCAATATCCTCGGCGGTGATGGCATCGTCGGCCAGCAGACGGGGCAGCAGCAGGTCAAAGATGGTGCGCTTGGCGTACATGACGCAGCCGGGCAGACCGCAGACCGGCACACCGTCCAGATAGCTCACGAGGAACATGGCACCCGGCAGCACCGGTGCGCCGTAGGTGACGATGTCCGCGCCGGTGTTTCGGATGGCCAGCGGGGTGCGGTCGTCGGGGTCCACGCTCATGCCGCCGGTGGTGAAGATCAGCTCACAGCCCGCCTCTTTCGCTTCCAGAATGGCGGTCGTGATGCCCGCCGGGTCGTCGTCGCAGACCTTGTGGAAGGTCATCTCGCAGCCGTACTCGGCCAGCTTGCCCACGAGGATAGGGGTGAACTTATCCTCGATGCGGCCCTTGAACACCTCGCTGCCGGTGGTGATGACGGCAAACTTCTTGGCCTGCATGGGCAGCACGTTCAGGATAGGCTCACTGCCTGCGGCAGCCTGCATGGCGTCCATCTTCTCCTGTTCGATGACCAGCGGGATGATGCGGGTACCGGCCAGTTTCTGGCCCTTTTTCACGGGCAGGTCGCCGTGGATGGTGGCGATCATCATCTGGGGCGTGCGGTTCACGGCCAGAAGGGCTTCGCGGTTGATCTTCAGCAGGCCGTCGCAGTCGGCGATGAGCTCGATTTTTCCCTCCTTCGGCTCGGTGCCGTGGATGTTCCTGCCCGCAGCGGCCTTGTACAGCAGCGCGGCGGCTTCGTCCTCGTGGAGGATGCCGGGCTTTTTCTCCCAGACGTAGAGGTTTTCTTTGCCGATGGAGAGCAGCACGGGAATGTCCTCGGGCTGGATGATATGGCCCTTGCGGAAACGTGCGCCCTTGAACTCACCGGGAATGATTTGGGTAATGTCGTGGCAGAGCACCTGGCCTGCCGCGTCTTCGGTACGAATCAGTTTCATGTCTGTTTTCTCCTTACAGGCCCGGCATCTGGGCAACGAGCCAGTCGGCCAGAGCCTGCGCATCTTCCAATCCAAAATCTGCCCCCGGAATGTCTCCCACCACCGCCAGCGGCTGGAAAGACACCGGTGTGTCCGAAATTTCTTTGCGGACAACTTCGATTTTCGGCCAGCCGCTGTCCTTGAAGCCTTCCAGCAGCACCAGATCATAGCCGTGGCGCTCGAAGAGCGCCAGCAAGTCCTGCTCCGTCAGGCGGAACATCTCGGTCAGCAGATAGCGCTGGCCGGAGTAGACCGCCACCCCCTCGGCCCCCGCTTCCCGCAGACGGCAGCTGTCGGTGCCGGGGACATCCGGCGTAAAATCATGGCCGTCGTGCTTGATAATGCCCACTTTCAGCCCCCGGCTGCGCAGGGCAGGCAGAAGCTTTTCCAGCAGCGTCGTCTTGCCGCTGTTGTGCAGGCCGCTGACGGCCAGCACCGCCGGGCGCTTGAGTTCGATCTCCTGGGCCAGAGCCTCTTTCTGTTCACTGTACAAAACGGAGCACCTCCACTTCTTCGCCCGGAGTCGCTGGGCCGCTGCCCGCGGGCAGTTCAACGAGACAGTTGCAGCCGATCATGGCGGAAAGGCTGCCGGACGAGTGGGCTTCGGCGTTGCCCTCGCCGGGGATGGTCACGCTGCCGCCCATGGCCTTTGCCCGCAGATAGCGGTTCCCCTTGCTGGACTTCGAGAAGCCCGTGGTCAGGGTGCGGGTGGTGCGGGGAAGAAGGCAGCTTTCCTCGCAGCGCCCCGCCGCCCGCAAAAGAGCCGGGACGGCGTATTGTTCCAGCGTAGCGGCGGCGGCAAAGGGGTTGCCGGAGAGGCAGAACACCAGCTTGCCGTCAACTTTTCCGGCCAGCATGGGACTTCCGGGCTTCTGGGCCACGCCTGCAAAGAGGATGTCCGCATTCAGCTGTTCCAGCACAGCGGGCAGATAGTCTTTCTGCCCCACCGAGACGCCGCCACTGGTGATGACGGCGTCGCACTCCGCCAGCAGCTCCCGCATCTCACGGGCGATCTCCTCCGGGTCGTCGGAGCAGTGCCGACGGTTTACCGCAAAGCCCAGCTGCCGCAGGCGGGCGGCGTTCTGGACGCCGTTGGCGTCGTAAATTTTGCCGGGCGTCCAAGCCTCGCCTGGAGCTAAAAGCTCGCTTCCGGTGGCCAGAACGCCCACGGTCAGCGTCTTGTAAACGGGGACATCCGCGTATCCCTGCCCGGCCAGCACACCCAGATGGGCGGGGGAGAGTACCGTACCGGCCTCGGCGATGACAGCGCCGGCGGCGATGTCCCCGCCCCGGAATACCACGTTCTGCTGGGGCTTCATGGCGGCATAGAGCTGTACCGTCTCCTCGCCGCTGTCGGTCAGCTCCTGCATCAGCACACAGTCTGCGCCCTCGGGCAGGGGTGCGCCGGTCATGATGCGGGCCGCACAGCCCACAGGCAGGGGCGAAGCGGGGGCATCTCCGGCGTAGAGCTTCATGGTCACGGGCAGGGTGACGGGTGTTTCGCGGCTGGCACCGGCGGCGTCGGCGCTGTGCAGGGCGTAGCCGTCGAAGGGGCTGCGGTCAAAGGGCGGCTGGTCCATCCGGGCCGAAAGCGTCCGGGCGGCAATCCGGCCGCCCGCTTCGTCCAGCGGGACGGTCTCCGTCTCCGGCCTCGGCAGAGCCGCAGCGGCATCCAGCACGCGGCGCAGCGCCTCAGAGGGCGCACAGAAAGGCTGTTTCATAAAAAAATCCTCCAAATGTCCGGCCACACCCGGCCTGCTATGGCTCAGGCGGGGCGCAGCGGGGATCCATATAAAAAGACAGACTGAAAAAGAAGCGGAGGCGTCTTGATGAAAAATCAAAACGCCTCCGCAGAATATCCGCACATTCCGGCAAAGGGCAGCTTGCAGACTGTCCTGCCGATGGCTGCTCTCCGCTCCCTGCCGCCCTTGCAGTGGCGGCAGAGCATGGAAAGCCCCTGTGTGGATGGGAGGAGTTCTTTTTTTCAAATTGCAGCGTTTCTTCTGCGGGAAGGCGGCGGGGTTTCCCCCTCCACCCTTGAATGCCGGCTTATATAGCCCTTAGCATTGCGGCGCGGTGTCATGCCCGACGGTTTAGACACCTTTGCTCAAAGAAGCTCGTATACCCTATTTGATTGTGTGGGATGCTTTAGTCGGTCCACTCGTCCACGTCGCTGATGGCTTTTGCGTAGCGGCGGGTGAGGTGCTGGGTGGAGAAGAGGAACCGCTCGTTCTGGTTGTTGGTCAGCTCCTCGATGTCGGCGTACTCCGGCTTGCCCTGCATGGACTGCCACGTCTGCTCGATGGCTTCCTGTGTCAGATCGTAGGGCGAGCGGCGGAAGTACCGCAGCGGGGTGGCGCTGGGATAGACGCGGGCGTTGAACCGCACCATCTCGGCCACCATGGCGCAGAGGTCCTTGTCCTCGATGAGCTGCGCGATCATGGCGTAGTTGTCGCTCATGTTGGCGCTGGAGTAGTAGTAGGCGTCCTTTGCGCCGGCGCGGGACACGATGTCTGCGCACTGGGGGTCTTCCGGCATCTGGGCCAGAAGCTCATCGGCGTTTTCCACCTCACTCACCAGCAGGGCGTGGGATGTGACCAGCGCCGCCGCCGAGCGGGAGCGGATGTAACCCGCCAGCTCCTGTGCCGGGGTCAGCTTGGGCAGCTCCGGCGCGGTGACGGTGGGCTGGTCGGCGTAGGGGTCGCCCTCTGCCTCCGGCGCGGCGGCCAGAAAATCCAGCAGCTGGGTTTTTTCGGCGGCGTCCGGTGCAGCCGTCTCTTCGGGAGCGGGCTGTGCCTCGGCCTGCCTTGCGGCCAGAGCATCCGTCTCCTTCTGCACGGCGGCAATGACGTCCTCGCCGAGCTTTGCGGCGCTGCCGTCGAACATACTGCCCGTTTCCTTCAGGCGGCGGGCCGTCTCGCTGGCCGCGTCGATGTCAAAGACCTCGGCCTTCGGCTTCTTTTTCGCGGCCATCTCTGCCTTTTGCAGCTCGAGGATGACCTGCTCGGGGTCGGAGGCGGCGTCCACCGTGGTGGTATAACCGGGTTTGCGTCTGCCAAACAGCATGATAGTTCCTCTTTCTATGGGATTTATTCAGCGGCTGCGGTGTTCTGGGCGTAGATGCCGCGTGCTTCCAGATCGTCGGCCATGTCGCCGAGGTCGAACTTCTCCAGCGTCTCGCGGGTCGGCACACCGGTGGTCTTGTCCCAGCCGAAGATGTCATAGAAGAGGTCTTTTGCCTTCTCCATGTCGGCGCGGTCCAGCTTGGTGGTGCCTTCCTCGAATGCCTTGAAGTCGGGTTCCTTGTCGAAGACCCAGTCGCAGATGGCGTCGTGCTCCTGACGGAGGTTTGCGCTGCCGCAGTTCTTCTGGAAGCTGATGGCGGTCATGGCGCGCAGCATCTGGGTGATGCGCTCGCCTGCCTCCTGCAGACCGGCCTGGGTGTAGGTCTCGCCGGTGACGGCGGTCATGAAATCTGCCTGCAGGTCCAGATCGCCGTGGTAGGCCCGCTCCTTGGAGGGAGACTGGGTCATGGGCCACATCCAGTTGCAGAGGGTGGCGGAGTCGTGGAAGTTCTTATCGTTGACGCAGTAGGCGGCCAGCTTTGCCTTGTTCTCGTTGATGGGCGTGTAGGCCTTGGCCTTGTCGTAGCAGCCCTCGCCGAAGAAGTCCTCCATGACCTTCTTGGTCACCTCGTAGGGTGCGCCGGAGCCGGTCTCGCAGACGATCTCGTGGATCATGCAGTCTCTATTATACACCAGATTGTACAGCATGCCAACCTGCCATGCCTCTGCGGGGCCGTGGTGGTTGGGGAAGCCGTTGTACATCAGGTTGGAGTTGGTAGCGCCGTCGGTGCGGTCCAGCCAGCTCTTGGGCAGGCCGAACTTTTCCATCATGGCCAGCGTACCCTTTGCGATGACGGACAGGTCGCCCTCGCCGTAAGCCATGCGGCGGATGAGCTCCACCTCCCAGCGGGGGTCACCGGCCTTTTCCCATGCCCAGGGCAGAGAGTCGTACTCTTCCTCGCTGATGTACTTGGTGGCCTCCTCACGGGGCATCCGCAGGATCCACAGCAGGTCACGGTTCAGGTTGCCGTAGTTGTCCCACAGGCCCATGTCATCGACGGCGTGAGCCCATGCCAGGTTGATGACCATGGTGCCGTCGCCCTCGTACTTGAAGTCGTGGACGCCGTCCGGGTAGACGCGGGTGCCGTACAGCACGGGCATACAGGTGTTGGAGTTGTGGGTGGGCAGGTCGTAATCGGCCAGCGGGTCCACATCATACTCGGTGTAGCAGCGGATGGGGCAGGAGGAGCAGCCGCCGTTCTTCACGGTGTACTCCGCAGCCGGTGCGCCGAAGTCGAAGTAGCCCTTGAAGCAGCGCAGCGCGATCTTGTTGATGTCGTTGTAGGGCTGCTCGCCGGTATCCACGGGGCCGCCGGGAGCCTTTTTCCACATACGGCCCGGTGCGCCGGACCAGCGGTTCTTGCCGGAGGTGGCGCTGTACTCGGCCCAGCTCTGGGGCTGTGCGGGGACGTTGTGGTTGTTGTTGCCGCCGATGAGGTTGCCCATCATGTAGTTGGACAGCTCCAGCACCTTCTTGGGGTCGGCGACCTTGACGCTGCCGGTGCCGCGGATGGTCAGGCCCTTCAGCTTCTTGTTGCCCATGGCAGCGCCCAAACCGGCGCCGCCGGAGTTGCCAAAGCTGGTGTTCAGGGTGGAGTAGTCCACCAGATTCTCACCGGCAGGGCCGATGGAAGCGGTCTCGAACTCACGGCCGTTCTGCTCCACCATCCACTTGTTGGCCGCGAACGTACCCTTGCCCCAGATGTCAGAAGCGTCCTCGAGGGAGACCTGGTCGTCCTCGATGCGCAGGTAGACGGGCTTTGCGGAGATGCCGGTGATGACGATGCCGTCCCAGCCCGCATACTTCAGCATGGGGCCGATGTGGCCGCCCATGTGGGCGTCGATGATGGAGCTGCCCTTGGACCAGGTGGAGCGGAAGGTGACGTTCATGCGGCCGGAGCAGGGCACGCCGGCACCGGTCAGGGGGCCGACGCCGAAGATGACCGGTGCCTTCTCGTCGTAGGGGTCGAGGTCCATGGGAGCTTCCTCATACATGATGCGGTAGGCCATGCCCATACCGCCGATATACTTATGGTACTTTGCGTCATCCTGCGTGGTGATCTCGCCGGTGGTCAGGTCAACGCGCAGGATCTTGCCTGCCCAGCCATAACTTTCAGCCATTGTTGTTTCTCCTCCTTACAGGTCCATGTAGGCAGCCTGTGCTGCGCTGGTGACGGCATCCCAGTCCACGATGGACAGAGCGCCGGACGGGCAGCCTGCCACGCAGGCACCGCAGGCGATGCACTTGGACGACTTGCCGGTCTCGGGGTTGACGGTGGGCATATGCCAGGGGCAGGCCTCGTGGCAGGCGCCGCAGCCGATGCACTTGTCGGTGTCCACCACGCGGATGCCCTGCTCGTTGGTCGTAATGGCCTTCTGGGGGCAGGCGTTGCCGCAGGCGGGGTCCTCGCACTGGCGGCAGGTATCCGGGAAGTAGACAAAGCAGTTGTCGGTGCCGGACAGCAGGCCGTTGCCGGCACCGTCCAGATTCAGACGGCGCTGGATCTTCACGCGGCTGATGTAAGAGGAGCACACACCATCGTTGGTCAGCGTGCAGTTGATCTCGCAGCGCTGGCAGCCGGTACACAGGTCGGCGTTGACCACCAGCAGGCCCTGGGGCAGCGCCCAGGTAGCCACTGCGCCGCTGTCCACCTGCTTCTGCGAGCAGCCGAAGAGGGACAGCATGGATGCGGAGAGGGTGAGCCCTGCAAGGCTCTTGCCCGAGATCTTCATAAATTGACGGCGGGTCATGTCAGCCGTCAGAAAATCAGTTTTTGCCATAGGTTCCATTCCTCCGTTGAGGTCACTCTGCGCGGAGCACCTCAGTTACATAGAAATACGAGTTGTTGACGATGTTGGTGACGGCGGTCGAGGTGATGGTCGCGCCGGAAAGGGCGTCCACCTCGGTCAGGTCTGCGCTGACAGCGCCGGCACTGGTCTGCCCGGTGGTCAGTTCGGCCTGCGCCAGCTGATAAGCGGCCTGCTTTTCTGCGGACCAGTCCGCATAGGGCAGAGCCTGCTCCTCGCCGTCCCGCGCACTATTGCTCAGACCGGCGGCGTAGAGCTTGCGGCGTGCCACAGCCTCGGCGCTGGTATCCATCGGAGGGATCAGCTCGTCGGCCAGAGGCTCGCCGTTCAGTGCCGAGAGGGTTAGACCTGCTGCGTACATCCTGCGGGTGGCCTCGGCCTCGGGAGAGGTGTCGGACACGTTCCACTGCGCGGGGTCAAAATCCTCCGCAGCAGCGGGCTGCTCCTCCGCCGCACCGGCAGCGGCATAGGCGGCACCGGTAAGGGGGTCGGTCACAGTATAGCTTTTGCCTGCCAGCGTAAAGGGAGCTGCGCCCTGGTACTGGGACGTGAACTCCGGGTTGACACACTGGCCGCCGAGGCTGTCCGTCTCTGCCTGCGAGAGGATCTCGACAGCGGAAACATTGCCCTCGGCGTCAAGGGTCACGGCAGCCTGCACATCGCTCTGGAAGCCCTTCTGAGAGCCCTCCACGCGATAGCTGCCGTTGTCGAGCTGGTACACTGCGCTGATGCCGTAGGCGGCTGCATCCGCCTCCGACACCGGCAGCAGGGTGCCTGCAACCGTGGTGCGCGCGTGCTGCATTGCGATAAGACCTACCGCCATTGCGACTGTCGCAGCGCCCATGGCTGCGTAGCCCGGCAGCCGCTTGCGCCACAGCGGAACGGGCGCAAACGGGTTGGTTGCCTGCTTCATGTTATCACCTGCCTGTTTTTTTCTGCCCGGGTTTCCCCGGACAACAGTTAAGGCCGCCCCAGCTGCTGCAACAGCGGAACGGTCTCTTCGTTAATATATTATCACTCAGACTGGAAGTAAGTCAACGCAAACTATAAGCTTTCTTTGCTTGTAACTTTTATTTTGTATGTTCCTTCAAAGTTAAGGGGTGTTTCCGGCCGCACACGAATTGCAGGCCGTATTCTGCGGCCAGCTCCAGCGACTGGACGGTGGGCATGGTCTTGCTGACCAGTGCCGGAACGCCGGCCCGGATGGCTTTGCGCACCATATCCATCGGTACGCGGCCGCTGGTGTAGAGCACGCATTCGCTGAGGGGGACACCGGCCAGAAGCATGCTGCCTACGGCCTTGTCCAGCGCATTGTGGCGTCCGATGTCCTCGCAGGCGCAGAGGATGCGGCCCTCGTGCAGCACAAAGCAGCTGTGGACCGCATGGGTGGCCTGATAAAGCGGCAGGCCCGCGCTCATGGCGGCGGCGAGGGCGTCCACCCACTCCGGCTGTACGTCCAGATGCGGCACCGCGCGCAGCGGCTGCACTTCCACCGGACTGCCCAGCGCGACATTGTCGGTGCAGCAGCTGGAAACCTCCTGTGCCGCCGCGCGGCGGGCCGTCAGCGGGTGGTTCAGGTAGATATTGACTTTCAAGCCTTCCGCGCAGACGGCAATTTGTTCCACTTCCTCTGCGGAGGCGATCCATCCTTCGGTCAGCAGCCGCCCCAGCGCCAGCTGCGGCAGAAGCTGGGGCGTGCATACCACCCGGAAGGCCGGCTGTTCATTTACATAGATAACGGCGGCGTGTTCTGTTGGAATGGCCGCTTCCGTGCCGTCCGGCATCCGTACGGTTTCAAAGGCGGCTGCTGCGCCGAAGAGGTCGTTTATCTGCATGGGGCAATCCTTTCTCTGTTCAATGCTGTCCTTCGTACGACCTCTCAGTCTGCTTTGCAGCCAAGGCCGGGTTGCGGCACCCAGCATCCGCAGCGCTTCGCTTGCGTCTTGCTGGCCGCTGCCCCAACAGCGACTCCCTGCTTCCGCCACTGGCGGCGGTCGTCGTTGTTGCCCCTATTAGGGGAGCCCCTGGCGAGCCGGGAAACTCTGAGCTGGACGCTGGAAGCCCAATATGGCGTAAAATGGCGGGCCTAGCTACAGAGGGCAGCAGCTTCTGGACAATGCACCTTGTCAAGCTGCCGTGAATCTAGGCAGCGGAGCACGATTGCTTCCGATAAATCGAGCTTTGTTCGTCCAGCGTGGGCCTGGCCGATATGCCAAGAGCTCCCCTATCAGGGGAGCTGGCAAAGCCGACAGGCTTTGACTGAGAGGTTTTTCCGGGCCAGAGCTCTGTAAAAGCTGCTCTTCAAGTCCTCTTTCGCACCGAAAAGAAAAAGCAGAACACAAACGTGTTCTGCTTTTTCTTGGTGCGGATAAGAGGACTTGAACCTCCACCGAGTTGCCCCGATTAGAACCTGAATCTAACGCGTCTGCCAATTCCGCCATATCCGCATATTCTGTTTTGTTCGCCGCCGTTCGGCTCGGAACGATGTTTATTATACCACAGGTGCAAAGAAAGTCAAGCGTTTTCTGCAAAAATAGTGCGACAAATTTTTTTGCGAAAATTGTTGCATTCCGTATAGGCCGAATGGGGCGAAAAATCCGGCGGAGTATGATACAATAAATATTGCCCCTGCGGGGCAGCGGCCCGGCGGGACTATTTACGGAAGAGGGAAACTGCGAATGTTCAACATCATTATCTTTCTCATCGGTGCAGGCATCATGTTCTACATGGCATGGCGGAGCTGGTCGAGACGCCGCAAGCTCATGACCAGGGGCGAAAAGGTCGAGGCCGCTGTGGCAGGCACCGTCCAGAGCCGGGACGGCAAAGCCTACCTGTTGGAGTTCACCACTGCTGGCGGCACCCACTGCCTCCATTACCCCAAGTCTGCCAAGGGCAGAGAGCTTGCACAGGGAGCTGTCGTTACCCTTTATTATAACCCCGACGACCCCGCCGAGATGTACGTCGAGGGCGACAAGTCCGTTCTGGGTGCAGAGGTGCTGTATGTGGTGCTGGGCATCGTGCTGCTGGTGCTGATGGCCGGCATCGTCCGCTGAGAGGGGGAGAAGAAAATGAAACTCGAGCATTTTGGCATGGCAGAACCCGGTGACTGCCGGGTGGTCTTTTCCGCCGCAGCAGAAGAGCTGGAAGCGGCGGTGCAGGCCGAAAAGGCGTCCCCGGACGCCCCGCAGGACGAGGATGACCTGCTGACGGCGGCGGTCAATCGGGCGATTCTGGAGGGGTTCTCGCCTCTGTTCGCCCAGCTGATGAAAGAAAACGATTTGCAGCCCGTCACCGACCCGGATTTTGAACTTCTGGCGGTCAACCGGGCCGAGGGCTTCCGGGCGGGAGCGCAGTTCTTCTGCCTGCCGCCGCTGGAACTGGGAGAGTACACCGGCTTTACCCAGCCCATCCAGCCCCGGCCCATCCGGGAGCTGACCATCGAGCTTGAAATAAACCGCCGCCACGGTGACGAAGACCGCGCCGCCGACGCCGAGGGCAAGCGCGCCCTCCGCGCCAAGGTGACGCAGGACATCTACGCCCAGCGCTGCCAGCAGGCCCGCGCCGTGGCCGAACAGGCCCTCATCGCCCAGCTGGGTACACACGTCACCGGCCCGCTGCCCAAGCAGCTGGTGGCCGGCAACTACTTTGCCGAGCAGCGCCAGTTCAATCTGCGGATGCAGGCCAACGGCGTCAATTTCGACCAGTACTTAAAGGTGCAGGGCCAGACGGTGGAAGAATTCCGAGCCTGGCTCCACGCCGAGGCCGAGCGCAAGCTGCGCAGCCGGATGGGTCTGCTGCTGGTGGCGCAGAAAGAAGGGCTCTGGCCGACGGAAGCCGAGGTGGATGACGAGCTTGCCCACTGGGACGCAAAGCGGGACGGGGAGCACACCTTCGCCTCCAACGACCGCCGACGCGCCGCCCAGCGCATCGCATCCAGCCGCGCCGCTGCCTTTATTCTGGCCCACTCCACCCTCACACCGCCGCCTGCTGAGGCAACGGTGCTGAAAGCGGAAAACAGGTGAAAAAGAAAAAGAAACTATTGCCGACCCGCAAAAAATAAAACAGAGCAAACAAAAATGGGGCTGTTGCAAAATAGCCCCAACGAAAAAAATGAGATAGACTTCCCCGAAAGGGGTGGCCTATCTCATTTTTTGTTGTAAGCTGAAACTGCAATGGACCAACTACAACAGAAACGGTGATCTTCTGAGCGCCGCATAGGAAATAAGGAAGTTTACAAGCCAACCTGCCGGGACTGCAAGCCAAACAAAAGCAATGCCAAAACGCGGTGCACAAATCAAAGCAACAGACAAGCGGATCGCAAGGTTTACCATATTTGCAATAAGAAACGGCCGCATGATTCCAAGTCCGCGAAGAACGCCATCAGTTGCCATCTTGATGCCCATGAAGATGAAAAAGTAACCAAGCCATCTCATATAATCACCGGACACCTGATAGGCCAACGCGGTTCCGTCTTTTCCCAGGAACAACGAGGAGATCTGTGTGTGCAGTGTTTCAATGACCACGAAAGCAAGAACTGCAAAGCATAGATCCAACACCAGTGCAGCATGATAACCTTTTTTGATGCGCTCGATTTTCTTTGCGCCAAGATTCTGGGATACAAACGGCGAAACTGCATTGCCGATGGATACGAAGATCAGCGAAAAAACATTTTCTACCCGCATCGTTGCCGCATACCCGGCAAGTGCCTGTGTGCCGAAGGGATTTACCACTGCCTGCACGATCATCATACCGATAGACACTGTGGACTGCTGCAAAACCGATGGTACCGCAATGCGAAGCATGGAATACAGCTCCTGCCGGTCGAACCTGCTAAAGGAGCTCTTGTATTGCCGCATCCGAGACAGAAAGATCAAAAACGAAAACACGGCAGAAATTCCTTGTGCGATCAAGGTCGCAAGGGCTGCACCAAACACCCCCAGACCAAGACCGGCCACCATCCAGAGATCCATAAAAATATTCAGGATAGATGAGAATATCAGCAGTCCCAACGGAATTTTGGATTCACCGATGGAAGTGAACATGGTGGAAAGAATGTTGTACATGAAGAGAAACGGGAAACCCACAAAGTAGACACGCAGATACAATACTGCTTCTTCCAATATATCGGCAGGGGTCTGTAATCCGCTCATCATGAAATGGGAAAAGCAAAAGCCAAAGACACCAAGGACAACGCTTAAGCTCAAAAAGCTGATCAGGGACGTTGACACAATGGTTTTCATTCTACCATAATTTTTTGCGCCAAAACAGCGGCTTACAAGCACACCTGCGCCCACACCGGCACCAAGCGCCACACAAATAAAAACATTGGTCAGTGCAGCACAAGCACCAACAGCCGCAAGTGCCGAGGAGCCAACAAATTGACCAACTATTATGGAATCGGCCATATTGTATACTTGTTGAAAAAAGCTGCCAAGGATCATCGGCATCGCAAAAACAGTCAGCGCTTTAAGGGGTGGATCTGTAATCAAATATTCATCTTTCGACACGATTATATTCCTTCCCAAAATCGTTTATCGCAAATTTTATCGCAAGTCAAGAAATTAGTGCAGCATTCAAACGGCATCTTTGCGATATGCGATCCACCGCTGCTGCATTGAAAAGTTGAATTGCTATAAGCTGAAGCGTTAAGTTTCCACGCCCTCGAACTGGCTGTTGTAGAGCTTGGCGTAGAAGCCGCCCTGCGCCAGCAGGGTATCGTGGCCGCCCTGCTCCACGATGTGGCCGTCCTTCATCACGAGGATGACGTCGGCCTCCCGGATGGTGGAAAGGCGGTGTGCCACGATGAAGCTGGTGCGGCCCTGCATCATCCGGGCAAAGGCTGCCTGAATACGCACCTCGGTGCGGGTGTCGATGGAGGAGGTGGCCTCGTCCAGAATCAGCATCGGGGGCAGACAGAGCATCACGCGGGCGATGCAGAGCAGCTGCTTCTGGCCCTGACTGATGTTGCCGCCGTCCTCGGCGATGACGGTGTTGTAGCCCTCGGGCAGGCGGCGGATGAAGCTGTCGGCGTGGGCAGCCTTGGCCGCAGCCACCACCTCGTCGAGGGGGGCGTCCGGCTTGCCGTAGGCGATGTTCTCCCGCACGGTGCCGGCCCGGAGCCAGGTATCCTGTAACACCATGCCGTAGCTGCCGCGCAGGGAGGCGCGGGTCATGTCCCGGATGTCGGTGCCGGAGACTTTGATGGAGCCGCCGTTGACATCATAGAACCGCATGAGCAGATTGATGAGGGTGGTCTTGCCGCAGCCGGTGGGGCCGACGATGGCGATGCGCTGGCCGGGCTTGACGTCCAGAGACAGGCCCTCGATGAGCGGGCGGTCGGGCAGATAGCGGAAGGAGACGTCCTCGATCTGGACGTGGCCGTCCGGCACGAGCTTTGCGGCGTTCTCCGCTTCGGGGGTCTGGTCTTCGGCGTCCAGCAGCTCGAACACGCGGGCTGCGCAGGCCAGAGCGTTCTGCAGCTCGGTCACGACGCCGGAAATTTCGTTGAAGGGCTTGGTGTACTGGTTGGCGTAGTTCAGGAAGATGCTCAGCTGGCCGATGGTGATGCCTCCGGCTACGGCATAGATCGCGCCCACGAGGCCGACGCCTGCGTAGACGATGTTGTTGACGAAGCGGGTGGCGGGGTTGGTCATGCTGGAGAAGAAGATGGCCTTCAGGCTCACGTTCTGCAGTCGGCCATTCACCTCGTCAAAAGCCTCGAGGCTCTGGGCCTCGTGGCCGAAGGCCTGCACGACCTTCTGGCCCTCTATCATCTCGTTGACAAGGGCAGTCTGCTCGCCGCGCACGGTGCTCTGGCTCTGGAAATATTTGTAGCTGCGCTTTGCGAGAAAGCTGGCCACCACAAGGCTCAGCGGGGTGATGCAGACCACCACCAGCGTGATGGGGACATTCTGCTGCAGCATGAAGAGCAGGGTGCCGAGGATGGTCAGCACACCCGAGAACAGCTGGGTGAAGCCCATCAGCAGGCCGTCCGCGAAGGTATCTACATCGGCCACCATCCGGCTCACGATGTCGCCGGAAGGATGGCTGTCGAGGTAAGAGAGGGGAAGGGTCTGGATCTTCCGCATGGCGGCGTTGCGCAGGTCACGGCTGACTGCGAAGGTGATGCGGTTGTTGCAGACGCTCAGCAGCCACTGCGCAAAGGCGGCGACAACCGCCACCACGATGATCTCGCAGATGATGCGCAGCACGCCCGCGAAGTCCACGGCACCTTTGCCCAGCATCATGTCGATGGCGCTGCCGCAGAGGATGGGGATATACAGCTGGGCCGCCACGCTCACAGCGGCCACGATGAGGCTGCACACCACGAAGAAGCCGTAGGGCTTGATCTTCTGCAGCACCCGGGTCATGGTGGCCTTCTGCTGTTCAGGGGTCAGCTTGCTTTTTGCTTTTGCACTCATTTCTGCGCATCCCCTTTCTTGAACTGGCTCTCGTAAATTTCCCTGTAGACCGGGCAGCTTTCCAGCAGCTCGGCGTGACGGCCAAGGCCCACCATGCGGCCATCGTCCAGCACGATGATCTGGTCGGCATGCTGCAGGCTGGCGGCGCGCTGGCTGACGATGAAGACGGTCAGATCGCCCGGCAGAGCGGCCAGAGCCTTGCGCAGGGCCGCGTCGGTGGCGTAGTCCAGTGCGCTGGCGCTGTCGTCGAGGATGAGGATGTCCGGCTTGCCTACGAGGGCGCGGGCGATGGTCAGACGCTGTTTCTGACCGCCGGAGAGGTTGCGTCCGCCCTGCTCCACCGGCTCGTCGAGGCCGAGGGGCTTGGCTTTCACGAACTCCGCAGCCTGTGCCGTTTCCAGCGCAGCCCAGAGGTCGGCGTCAAAGGCATTCTGGCTGCCCCAGAGCAGGTTGGAGCGGATGGTGCCGCCGAAGAGCTGGGCCTTCTGCATGACAACAGCCACCTTGCCGTGCAGGTCGGCGCGGGGGTACTGCCGGACCGGTCGGCCCATGATCTCCACACTGCCCTCGGTGGCGTCGTAGAAGCGGGGGATGAGGCTGATGAGGCTGGATTTGCCGCTGCCGGTGCCGCCGATGACGCCGATGGTCTGGCCGCGCCTGGCGGTGAAGCTGATGTCAGAGAGGCTGGGTGCGCCTGCGCCCTTGTAGGTCAGGCTCACATGGTCGAAGCGGACGGCGTCGCCGGCCGTTTCCGCCGGAACATTGCCGGTGAGCTGGGCCGGGAACTCCATGCCGGGCTTTGTGTCCAGAACCGCCTGCACACGGCCTGCACAGGCCAGAGCCTTGCTCACCTGAACGATGAGGTTGGCCAGCTTGACCAGCTCGACCAGGATCTGGTTCATATAGTTGACCAGCGCGATGACATCGCCGGAGGCCATGCCGCCGATGTTTATCTCAATGCTGCCTACATACAGCAGCGCCACGATGGCAAGGTTGATGATAACGTAGGTCAGCGGGTTCATCAGGGCGGAGATGTGGCCGACGTGGAGCTGCATTTTGGTCAGCAGCTCATTGGCGTCCTCGAAGCGGTCCACCTCGCTCTTTTCCTTGTCGAAGGCGCGGACGACGCGCACGCCGGTCAGGTTCTCGCGGGTGAGGCCAAGGACCCGGTCCAGGCGGGTCTGCACCGACTTATACAGCGGCCGGGTGATGACCATGACGCCGAAGACCACGACGCTCAGCAGCGGGATCGCCACCACGAAGATGAGGGCGGCGCGGAAGTTGACCGTAAAGGCCATGATCATGGCGCCAATCACCACGAAGGGGCTGCGCAGGAACAGGCGGAGGAAGAGGTTCAATCCGCTCTGCACCTGATTGACGTCGCTGGTCATCCGGGTGATGAGGGTGCTGGTGCCCATGGTGTCCATCTCGGAAAAGCTCAGCGTCTGGATGTGCTCAAACAGCGCATGACGCAGGCCGGTGGAATAACCCACGGCGGCTTTGGCCGAGAAGTATTGGGCCGTCAGGCTGCACGCGAGACCGACGATGGCCAGAAGCAGCAGGATGCCGCACCGCACGAGGATGTAGTGGAAATCGTGGGCCGCGATACCCACGTTGACGATGTCGGCCATCACAAGCGGCACGAACAGGTCAAACGTAGCTTCCAGCATCTTGAAAAGCGGTGCAAGCACGCTCTCGCGCTTGTAGTCGCTGAGATAGCGAAGCATTTTGTTCAAGGCTCGATACTCCCTTTCTTTAATACATTTAGTCGAGACGCTCCTTATTATAACGCACTCCCAGCAGGAATGCTATGTTTTTGCCGAAGAAAACCGGCTCTGGAAGCAGATTTCGGCTCCGGAGATTGAGAAAACCGGAAAATCCTGCTATACTGGAAGGGAATCTCAACGGAAAGAATGGTGGATGCAATGGCAAAAGATGGTGCGGCACGGCTGCGGCTGCGCCCGGTGGGCGCGGCAGACCGCAAAAAGCTGCCGGAATACGGGCCGCTGGGTACGGGCTGTCCGGCGATAGAGCGGGCTGTGGCAGCGCTTTATAAGGGCCAGAACGAGGAGAGCTTCTGGGCGCTGATGAACGCCATCAACTATGCCCTCGAGCTGGACACCAGGGTCCTGGTGCCGCTGGAAGCGGCGTCCGACCAGCCGGACGGGGCCGCCCCGTGGGCGGAGCATCCTGTCCCGGCGGAGAAAGCGAAGGACCTGCAGCCCTGGACCCTGCGCACCCAGAAGGGCCGGTGCTACCTGCCGGTGTTCACCTCCGTGAAGATGGCAGAGGCCGATAAAGGCACGGCCAACCGCCCCATGGCGGAACGGCTTCTGGCTTCCGCCATGCAGATGGCGTTGGACTCCGACAACATCGACGGCGTGGTCATCGACCCGTGGACCAGCTCGGCCACGCTGGACTGCTCGCTTTTGAACGGTCTGCTCCACGCCGGCCACGACACCGATGAGCCGGGCGAAGCGGAGCTGCGGGCCGGCAACCATGCCATGGCCGAGGAACGCTGGGACGACGCGATGCACTATTATCAGCTCTCTGCCGAAGAGGGCTGCGCCGAGGGCCTTGCCATGATGGGCGAGATGCTCTACGAGGGCCGGGGCTGCCGCAAGAGCCCTGCACAGGCCCGCAAGTTCTGGAAAAAAGCTGCCGACGCCGGCGATGTGGCCGCATGGGTGGCGCTGGGCGACGATGCCATGGTGCAGGGAAAAGGGGCCGGCGCGGCTCTGCGGGCCTACCGCAAGGCCCAGAAGCTCTGCGCCTCCACCCCCGACATCGCCTATATGCCGCAGGTCTGCCTGCGGGTGGCCCAGTATGAGACCCAGTACATCTCCCGCAAAAAGGCGCTGGCCCAGTTGGCTGAGGCGAAGCAGGGCTTCCTCGTCCGCAAAAAAGAGGGGGACGAGACGGCCCAGAGCTGGCTGGACGAGACGGAGACCGTCATCCGCCAACTGCTCGAGAGAGAATGAGCGGAAACACAGAATCTTTACAAATGCTCTAAGAAATCGTCATACGGAGCCGATATGATATTGAAGGAAAAATATGCGCGTCGCAAAAACAGAGAGGACGACCAGAATGAGCAGAGTGATCGGTATTGACCTTGGCACCACGAACAGCTGCGTGGCAGTGGTGGAGGGCGGCAAGCCCGTCGTCATCACCAACGCAGAGGGAGAGCGCACCACCCCCAGCGTGGTGGCCTTCACCAAAGACGGCGAGCGTCTGGTGGGCGGCGCGGCAAAGCGCCAGCTTGCCACCAACTCCGGCCGGACGGTGTCCAGCATCAAGCGGCATATGGGCAGCGACTACCGCGTCCACATCGACGGCAAAGACCTGACTCCGCAGGAGATCAGCGCCATGATCCTGACCAAGATACGCCGCGACGCCGAGAGTTACCTGGGTGAGCCGGTGACGGAGGCCGTCATCACCGTCCCCGCTTACTTTGACGACAGCCAGCGCAAGGCCACTCAGGATGCGGGCCGCATCGCAGGCCTGAACGTCCTGCGCATCATCAATGAGCCTACCGCCGCCGCCGTGGCCTACGGCCTTGACAACGAAGCGCCCCAGAAGATCCTGGTCTACGACCTCGGCGGCGGCACCTTCGACGTCTCCATCATCGAGATCGAAGACGGCACCTTTACGGTGCTGGCCACCGGCGGCGATACCCGCCTCGGCGGCGACGACTTCGACCAGCGCATCGTGGAATACGCCGTGGCAGAGTTCAAGAAATCGGACCGCATCGACCTCTCCCGCGACCCCGCCGCCATGGGACGCCTGAAAGAAGAGGCCGAAAAGGCCAAGAAAGAGCTGTCCAGCGCCCTCTCGGCCCAGCTCAATCTGCCCTTCATCGCTGTGGGCAAGGACGGCCCCCACCACCTCGATCTGACCATCTCCCGCCCCCAGTTCGAGATGATGACCGGCGACCTGCTGGCACGGACGGTGGCCCCGGTGCAGAATGCACTGCGGGATGCCGGCATCTCGGCTTCGCAGCTGGGCAAAGTCCTTCTCGTCGGCGGCAGCACCCGGATGCCTGCCGTCGAGCGTCAGGTGAAGGAGCTGCTGGGCTGTGAGCCGAGCCACAGCCTCAACCCCGACGAATGCGTGGCCATGGGTGCCGCTGTGCAGGGCGGTCTGCTGCAGGGCGGCGGCAAGCTGGCTGGCGCTTCCGGTGCAGCGGCGCAGGGCCTTGTGCTGATGGACGTCACCCCGCTGACCCTCTCCATCGAGACACTGGGCGGCGTGGCGACCCCCCTCATCACCCGCAACAGCATGATACCCACCCGCAAGAGCCAGATATTCACCACGGCCCGCCCCATGCAGACCAGTGTGGAGATCAACGTCCTGCAGGGTGAGCGGCATTTCGCCCGCGACAATAAGAGCCTCGGCAAGTTCAAGCTGAACGGCATCCGGGCCAGCTTCTCGTCCAAGCCCCAAATCGAAGTCACCTTTGATATTGACGTCAACGGCGTCGTCAAGGTCTCGGCCAAAGACCTCGGCACCGGCCGGGAGCAGAACATCACCATCACCGGCAGCACGAACCTCTCGGAGAATGAGATCCAGCGCGCCATGGCCGACGCCGCCGCCTACGAGGCCGAGGACAGCCGCCGAAAAGAGCGGCTTGACCTCCACAATCAGGCCGAGGTGCTGGCCTACAAGGTGGACGAGGCTCTCTCCAAGTGCAAGAAGGAGCTGGATAAAGAGGAGAAGAACCGCATCAAGGCCGATGTGGCCAATCTCCGCCGCTGCCTGCGGAAGGATAAGCCCGAGAAGATGAACGAGACGGAGGAAGCGAACCTCCGTCAGGCCAAGAGCCAGCTCGAAGCATCCGCAAACCACCTGATGGTGCTCTATGCATCGGAGCAGAGCGAGAACGGCTCGGACGGGACCGTTTGATAAACAGTAAGACCCCCGCTGCGTTTGCAGCGGGGGTCTTTTGCGTCTGAGGGAAAAGTATCGATGGAAAACAAAGAGGGGAGTGGGAAAAGCTTATCGGCCAACGATGAGGTCGCGGCGGCCGCGGAAGCCCACGGTGAGGTGAGCGCTGCTGCCGAGGTGGCGCAGAGTGACCCGGGTGCCGGGCTTCTGGCCCTGGCACAGCAGAGTCAGGTTCAGGGTGGTGGAGGTCTTGCCGGTCTTGAGCACCAGCGTGCTTACGCCCTGATTCATCAGGGTCTGCATGTCGAGGATGGTGGTGCGGAAGGTGGCGTTGTCATCGGGGGCGTCCAGCGTCAGCACGCGGCCTTCCTGACGGGCGGTGTAGAGCACCTGCTTGCCCAGCAGGCCCTTGACGGTGTAGCGGGCTTCGCTCTTCTCCACCGGCGTGTCAGAGGGCAGGGGAGTCTCGTCGGAGATCATCATCACGTTGCCCTGAATGGGGTTCTCCACCGGGGAGGCGTAGCCGCCGTAGTTGGGGTCTACCTCCCCCACCGGAACGTCAGAGTGGAGAGCGATGTCACCCTGAACCATGACCTCGGACGACTGAGGGGGCAGATAACCGGCAACAGTCGCGTCCTCGGCGTCGGCGGCAAAGGCACCCACGCTCATGGCGGCGGTCATGGTCAGCAGCGCGGCAGCAGCGGCGGCGCGGCGGGCAGTGTTCTTGTTCAGCAGTCTCATAGTAGTATCCTCCTGTAGATGTAGGAAGTCAACCTCTCCGTCAGCGCTGGTGCGCTGACGGAGAAGTTTATCCCAAACGCTTTTATCAGCGGTACGGCGTATCGGAAAACCGCCGTATCTGTAATGAATACGGATACGGCGGCTGGATTATTGCAGAGATCCTGCTTTAATTTTCGCTGGAATCTTTTTCCTCAAGGATAGCCATGAACTCGTCGCCGGTGATGGTCTCCTTTTCATAAAGGTACTTCGCCAGCTCGTCGAGCTTTGCGCGGTTGTCGGTGAGGATCTTGACGGCCTTTTCGTGCTGGGCCTTTACCAGCTCCACGACCCGCTGGTCGATCTCCCGCTGGGTCTGGGCCGAGCAGGCCAGAGAGGTGTCGCCGCCCAGATACTGGTTGTTCACCGTCTCCAGGGCCACCATGTCGAACTCTTTGCTCATGCCGTAACGGGTGAGCATGGCGCGGGCAAGCTTGGTGGCCTGCTCGATGTCGTTGGACGCGCCGGTGGTGATGGAGCCGAACACCACTTCCTCGGCGGCACGTCCGCCGGTGAGGGTGGCGATCTTATTTTCCAGCTCTTCCTTGGTCATCAGGTAGTGGTTGCCCTCTTCGACCTGCATGGTGTAGCCCAGTGCGCCCGAGGTGCGGGGGATGATGGTGATCTTCTGCACGGGTGCGGAGTGATTCTGAAGCGCCGCCACCAGTGCGTGGCCGATCTCATGGTAGGCCACGATGCACTTTTCCTTGTCGGTGAGGATGGAGTTCTTCTTCTGGTAGCCGGCAATGACCACCTCGATGCTCTCCTCAAGGTCTGCTTCCGTGACCGACTTGCGGCCGGCGCGCACGGCCCGCAGGGCGGCTTCGTTGACGATGTTGGCCAGCTCTGCGCCGGAGGCACCGGAGGCCATCCGGGCCACGGTGTTGAAGTCGATGCCGGGGGCAAGAGCGACTTTCCTGGCGTGGACCTTCAAAATCTCTTCGCGGCCCTTGAGGTCGGGCAGCTCCACAGGAACACGGCGGTCAAAGCGGCCGGGACGGGTCAGAGCCGGGTCAAGGGAATCCGGACGGTTGGTGGCCGCGAGGATGATGACGCCGCTGTTGCCCTCGAAGCCGTCCATCTCGGTGAGCAGCTGGTTCAGGGTCTGCTCACGCTCGTCGTTGCCGCCCAGCTGGCCGCTGTTGCGCTTCTGGCCGATGGCGTCTATCTCGTCGATGAACACGATGCAGGGGGCCTTTTCCTTGGACTGCTTGAAGAGGTCACGGACTTTGGACGCGCCCATGCCCACGAACATCTCCACGAACTCCGAGCCGGAGATGGAGAAGAACGGCACGTTGGATTCGCCCGCCACAGCCTTTGCCAGCATGGTCTTGCCGGTACCCGGAGGGCCGACGAGCAGGATGCCCTTGGGCATCGAGGCGCCGATCTCTTCGTATTTCTTGGGGTCGTGCAGATAATCGACGATCTCCTGTAAGTTCTCTTTGGCCTCATCTTCGCCGGCCACATCCGCAAAGCGGATGCCGTGGGTGGACTGGACGTAGACCTTGGCGTTGGACTTGCCCACGCCGCCGAACATCATCGAGTTCGCGCCGCCGGCCTTTTCTATGAGCTTTTTGTTCATGAGATTGCCCAGCCAGACGAAGAGGACGATGGGCAGCACAAAGCTCAGCAGAAAGCTCATCAGCGGCGAAGCCTGCTCGACGATCTCGCTGGAAAACTCGGCCCCCGCGTCGTAGAGGCGCTGGGTCAGGTCGGGGTCGTTCATCAGGCCGGTCTTGTAAATTTGCTTTTCGTCTTTATCGGTAAAGATGATCTGGTTCGATTCCACATCCACCCGGCCGATGTCTTTGTCCTCGGTCATGGACATGAAGGTGCCGTAGTCCACTTCTTTTACCTGCCGTTCGCTCATCCACGGCACGAGCACGAAGTTGAGCAGCATCAGCACCAGTAATACAATGGCGTAGTAAATAGCCAATGGCTTTTTGGGGGTCTTGACTTCTTTCATGGGGGTCCCTCCTTACGTTGCAAACAGCATACCACGACGCCATTTCAGAAACCAGCGTTTCGAGGCGAACTTTGCAAAAACTTCGCAGATTCTTAACAAAACCGAGGAACAAGGAGGCCGTCCGCTTGACAAATCAAATCACTTTGACTATACTGAACATACAAGAAGGTGCTGTCCGCAATGGTCAGCTTCCCTCGGCTAAGTCAAACAATAAGAATGACCGCTTTGCTTGGTAGGCTGGGGCGGTCATTTCTTATTGTTATGTATCTCTTTGAAGATAGCCCATGAGATCTGAAAGGTAACAAAGACTGCTCCGCCCAGCAGGCCGAGCAATGCGATAGTTTCCGTCAGGGTCATAAGGCATCCCCCCTTTCGCGTTTGCGTCCGGGGGAAGCAACAATAAGGTTTCACACCCCCGGAAGCTTGCCGGGGAAGCTAGACCACCTTTTTATGCAGACAGCACCTGGATACCGCCGCTTCGGGCGGTATTTTTATTTTACCATAGTTGGTGATATAATACAACAAAAATAGGATCCACCCGCAAATTTTGAAAATTTATGCTGCTATTCATGTGAAATCGTTTCATTTTCATTGTGAGCAAAACTGCTTGACAGGGGCGGCGGGTTTTGTTAAAATGAAACCACTTTGAACAAAGCGCAAATGCGTTGACGGGGAAAAAACGATTTTCTTCTGCGTGCAGAGAGCCGCCGGATGGTGCAAGGCGGTGCAGAGGGTCTCGGTTACTGGCCCCTGAGCGGCAGGACTGAAGCAGACAGTAGGCCCTGACGGAAGCCCACCGTTATAAGGGCAGCGATTCGCCCTAAAAAGCCGATCGTGCAGAGCGGCTGTGCTTATGGCACAGCAAAGAGAGTGGTACCACGGGTGCCCTGTAGCAGAAATTACAGGCTCTCGTCTCTCAGGGGATTTCGTCCTTTGAGAGACGGGAGCCTTTTCGTTTGTTAAATTGCTAAAAGGAGTCAACCTCTCCGTCACGCCTACGGCGTGCCACCTCTCCTATCGAGGAGAGGCCTTGGCATTCCGTAAAGCTTTCCCTCTTCGCCAGAGGCTCCCCTCGGTAGGGGAGCTGTCGAGCGCGAGCGAGACTGAGAGGTTGACACAGCAAAAATGGAGGACAAGAATTATGATGGACGCTACCAAGTACGCACCGGGATATTACCCGGTCCCCGCCGGCTATGACAGCTGGGTCAAGAAGGACCACATCGAGAAAGCTCCCATCTGGTGCAGCGTGGACCTGCGCGACGGCAATCAGGCCCTTATCGTCCCCATGAGCCTCGAGGAAAAGCTGGAATTCTTCCGGATGCTGGTCAAAATTGGCTTCAAGGAGATCGAAGTCGGCTTCCCGGCCGCCAGCGAGACGGAGTACGAGTTCCTCCGCACCCTCATCGAGAAGAACATAATCCCCGGCGATGTCACCGTGCAGGTGCTGACCCAGTGCCGCGACCATATCATCCGCCGCACCTTCGAGGCTGTCAAGGGCGCACCCCGTGCGGTCATCCACTTCTATAACTCCACCTCCGTCGCCCAGCGCGAGCAGGTGTTCCACAAGTCTAAGGAGGAGATCAAGCAGATCGCCATGGACGGCGCAAAGCTGGTCAAGCAGCTGAGCGAGGAGTATGAGGGCAACTTCCTCTTCGAGTACAGCCCCGAGAGCTTCACCGGCACCGAGGTGGACTACGCCGTTGAGGTCTGCAACGCGGTCCTGGACATCATGCAGCCCACCCCCGACCGCCCCATGATCATCAACCTGCCAGTCACGGTCGAGATGAGCATGCCCCACGTTTACGCAAACCAGATCGAGTATTGCGACAAGCACCTCAAGTGCCGCGACAGCGTCATCATCTCCACCCACCCGCATAATGACCGCGGCACCGGCGTCGCCTGTGCAGAGCTGGCCGTTCTGGCAGGCGCTCAGCGGGTGGAGTGCTGCCTCTTCGGCAACGGCGAGCGCACCGGCAACGTGGATGCTGTGACCCTCGCCATGAATATGTACAGCCACGGCGTAGACCCGAAGCTGGACTTCTCCGATATGCCTGCCATCTGCGCCGCCTATGAGCGGGTCACCCGGATGCACATCTACGAGCGCACCCCCTACGCCGGCCAGCTGGTGTTCGCCGCCTTCTCGGGCAGCCATCAGGACGCCATTGCAAAGGGCATGGCCTACCGCAAGGAGAAGGGCGACCACCGCTGGACCTGCCCCTATATCCCGGTGGACCCCCACGACATCGGCCGCACCTACGACGCCGACGTCATCCGCATCAACAGCCAGAGCGGCAAGGGCGGCATCGGCTTCGTGCTGGAGCAGAACTACGGCTACAATCTGCCCGCCAAGATGCGCGAGGCGCTGGGCTACAAGGTCAAGAGCGTGTCCGACCACAGCCACAAGGAGCTGAGCGCAGGCGAAGTGCTCCATATCTTCGAGGATGCCTTCCTCAACAAGTCCAAGCCCCTGTCTGTCGTCGAGGCCCACTTTGCACAGGTCAACGGCATCACCGCCACCGTCACGCTGGATCTGAACGGTCAGCGCAAGGTGGTCACATCGGTGGGCAATGGCCGTCTGGATGCTGTGGCAAACGCCATCCAGAGCGCCACCGGCATGGGCTTCCACCTGGAAACTTACTCCGAGCACAGTCTGGACGAGGGCTCCACCTCCCGCGCCGCTTCCTACGTCGGCCTCGAGTGGGGCGACGGCGTCGTCACCTGGGGTGCAGGCACCGATACCGATATTATCGTGGCCGGTATCCATGCACTGGTCAGCGCGATCAATAATAAATAAGAGAGTAAATAAAGGGCAGCTCTGCACAACCTCTCCGTCATTGCTTCGCAATGCCACTGCCCGGGTTGCGGCACCCAGCAGCCGCAGCGCTTTGCTTGCGTCTTACTGGCCGCGGCCCCAACAGCGACTTCCTGTTTCCGCCACTGGCGGCGGTCGTCGTTGTTGCTCCTAACGAGGGGAGGCCTTGGCATTCCCCGCAAAGTAAACGGTTTCGCCAGAGGCTCCCCTACTAGGGGAGCTGACGCCGCAGGCGGCTGAGAGGTTGGACAGAGGAGAGACTGACCATAGAGAACAAGCTACGATAAAAAGGAGAGTACCATCATGGGAATGACCCAGACGCAGAAAATTCTGGCCGCACACGCAGGCCTCGCCGAGGTCAAGGCAGGCCAGCTCATCAACGCCAAGCTCGACATCGTGCTGGGCAATGACATCACCACCCCCGTCGCCATCAACGAGTTCGAAAAGGCGGGCTTCAACGGCGTGTTCGACAAAGAGCACATCGCCATCGTCCTCGACCACTTCGTTCCCAACAAGGACATCAAGAGCGCGACCCAGTCCAAGCAGTGCCGCGAGTTCGCCAACAAGTACGACATCCTCAATTTCTACGATGTGGGCCAGATGGGCATCGAGCACGCTCTGCTGCCCGAAAAAGGCATCGTGACCGCCGGTGACTGCGTCATCGGCGCCGACAGCCACACCTGTACTTACGGCGCACTGGGCGCATTCTCCACCGGCGTCGGCTCCACCGATATGGCCGCCGGCATGGCTACCGGCATGGCATGGTTCAAGGTGCCTGCCGCCATCAGGTTCGTGCTGAACGGCAAGCTGCCGCCGAAGGTTTCCGGCAAAGACCTCATCCTCCACATCATCGGGATGATCGGCGTGGATGGTGCGCTGTATAAGTCGATGGAGTTCACCGGCCCGGGCGTCGCTTCCCTCTCCATGGACGACCGCCTGAGCATCTGCAACATGGCCATCGAGGCCGGTGCCAAGAACGGCATCTTCCCCGTGGACGACATGACCAAGGCTTACCTCGAGGGCCGCAGCCAGCGTGAGCCGGTGTTCTATGAGGCCGACCCGGACGCCGAGTACGAGAAGACCATTGAGATCGACCTCTCTGCCCTCGAGCCCACCGTCAGCTACCCCCACCTGCCCGAGAACACCCACCCCGCCAGCGAGGGCAAGGAGATCAAGATCGACCAGGTGGTCATCGGCAGCTGCACCAATGGCCGCCTCGAGGATATGGAAGCCGCTTACAACATCCTGAAGGGCAAACACATCGCAAAGGGCGTGCGCGGCATCATCATCCCCGCCACCATGGCCGTGTACAAGGAGTGCATCCTCCGCGGCTGGACGACGGCCTTCATCGACGCGGGCTGCATCGTCTCCACCCCCACCTGCGGCCCCTGCCTCGGCGGCTACATGGGCATTCTCGCCGAGGGTGAACGCTGCGTCTCCACCACCAACCGCAACTTCGTGGGCCGCATGGGCCACGTCAAGAGCGAGGTGTATCTGGCTTCGCCCGCTACCGCTGCCGCCAGCGCACTGACCGGCTGCATCACCGACCCCCGCACGGTCTGAGAAAAGGAGAGTCACCCATGAACAACGCAAACGGTTCTGTTTTCAAATACCCGGATAACGTGGATACCGACGTCATCATCCCGGCCCGCCACCTGAACACGCAGGATGCCAAGGAGCTTGCCGCCCACTGCATGGAGGACATTGACAAGGACTTCATCCACAACGTCAAGGACGGCGACATCATGGTGGGCGGCTGGAACTTCGGCTGCGGCTCCTCCCGTGAGCACGCACCGCTGGCCATCAAGACCGCTGGTATTTCTGTCGTCATCGCCAAGAGCTTCGCGCGCATCTTCTACCGCAACAGCATCAACATCGGTCTGCCCATCATGGAATGCTCCGAGGCCGTGGACGCCATCAGCGCAGGCGATACGGTCAGCGTGAACTTTGATACCGGCGTCATCACCGATGAGACCACCGGCAAGACCTTCCAGGCCGAACCCTTCCCGCCGTTCATCCAGAAGATCATCGCCGACGGCGGTCTGATGAAGTCGCTGACGAAAAAGTAAAGCGGCATTGCCTCTTTGCTGGACGTAAAGTTTATCAGAGACGTAACACCATCGGCGAAGCCGTAAATCGGAGAAACGAGAAAAAAGCGTTTAGCGAAGCGGCTAGCTTTTTTCCGTTTCGACTTCTCCTTTGGGGTCTGAAAGGGGCGAGCAGCCCCTTTCTCGTGGATCCAGCGCGTCGAAATCGCTGGTGGTTTTCTGGTTCTCTTTTGCCAGCAAAAGAGAACATAGCCTGACGAAAGATGCTGTTGTCCAATAAAAGAAAGGATACCCATTATCATGGAAAAAACCATTGCTGTCATCTGGGGCGACTGCTCCAGCCCCGAGATCGTGAAGCAGACCCTCCGCGTTCTCGATAAGGTGGCCGAAAAGTACGGCCACACCTTCCACTACACCGACGCCGCGATGGGCGGCGAGGCCATTGACAAGTACGGCGACCCGCTGCCCCAGCATGAGCTGGACAAGTGCCTCGCGGCCGACAGCGTCCTTCTGGGCGCAGTGGGCGGCCCCAAGTGGGAGGGGCTGCCCGGTGAGCAGCGCCCCGAAAAGGGTCTGCTCCGCCTCCGCGCCGGGATGGGCCTTTACTCCAATAACCGCCCGGCCAGGATCTGGCCTCAGCTGGCCCCGGCCAGCCCCCTCAAGCCCGAGATCGTGGCAAAGGGCATCGACTTCATCATCGTGCGAGAGCTCATCGGCGGCGTCTACTTCGGCAAGCACGAGACGTACACGCTGGAAAACGGCGAGAAGCAGGCGGTGGACTCCATGCCCTACGCGGAGCACGAGATCGAGCGCATTGGCCGCATCGGCTTCGAGACGGCCATGAAGCGCCGCAGGAAGCTCTGCTGCGTGGATAAGGCCAACGTGCTGGATACCAGCCGCCTCTGGCGTGCGGTCATGCACCGCCTGCAGGCTGAGTACCCCGAGGTGGAGTACAGCGAGATGTTCGTGGACAACTGCGCCATGCAGGTCGTGAAGGACCCCAGCCAGTTCGACGTCATCGTCACCGAGAACATGTTCGGCGACATCATCTCCGACGAGGCCTCCATGATCACCGGCTCCATCGGCATGATCCCCTCGTCCAGTCTGGGCGACGGCACCCGGGGCCTGTACGAGCCCATCCACGGCTCTGCCCCCGACATCGCGGGCAAGGACATCGTCAACCCCACCGCCTGCATCCTCTCCGCCGCCATGATGCTGCGGTACTCCTTCGGTATGGCGGAGGAGGCTGACGCCATTGAGAACGCGGTGAATAAGGTTCTGGACAAGGGCCTGCGCACCGCCGACAACATGAGCGAGGGCTGTACCTGCCTCGGCTGCACCGCCATGGGTGACGCTATCCTCGCGGAGATTTGAGTTTACCGGAACGTAATAGGATAAAGTGGTAATACCCCGCCGCTGTTCACTGTTTGGTGAATGGCGGCGTTTTTTCTATAATACAATGTCAGCAAATTCCGCTTTCTGCCTTAAACTGTGAAATAGATTCATTTGACAAATCAATTTATGTAAACTATACTAAATCCTGTCTTTAACAATAAAAATAGCCCGTGTGCCGGGATGGATAAACAGAGATAGGATGGGAAAAACGATATGCTGACACTGGATAAGATCTACCACGCCGCCTTTGTCCTCAAGGACGTAGCCCGCAAGACCGACCTCATCGAGGCACCCCGGCTCTCCAAGGACTGCCAGCTCTACCTCAAGACCGAGAACCTGCAGGTGACCGGCAGCTTCAAGGTGCGCGGCGCTTATTATAAGATCAGCCAGCTCTCCAAGGAAGAGAGCGACAAGGGCGTCATCGCCTGCTCGGCGGGCAACCACGCACAGGGCGTGGCGCTGGCCGCTACCCGCCGCGGCATCAAGAGCATCGTCTGTATGCCGGACGGCGCGCCCATCATGAAGGTGGAGAACACCAAGAACCTCGGTGCGGAGGTCTGCCTCGTACCCGGCACCTACGACGACGCCCACGACAAGGCCGTGGAGCTGCAGGAAGAGACGGGCATGACCTTCATCCACCCCTACGACGACGAGCAGGTCATCGCCGGTCAGGGTACCATCGGCCTTGAGATCCTCGACCAGCTGCCCGATGTGGACGCCGTCATCGTGCCTGTGGGCGGCGGCGGACTCATCTCCGGCGTGGCCTTCGCCATCAAGAGCCTGAAGCCCGACGTCAAGGTCTACGGCGTGCAGGCCGAGGGCGCACCCAGCATGTACCGCTCTCTCCATGAGCACAAATACCAGACCCTTTCTGCCGTCTCCACCTTCGCAGACGGCATTCAGGTCAAGACCCCCGGCGAGCTGACCTATAAGCTCTGCGAGGAGTATGTGGACGACATCGTCACTGTTACCGAGGACGAGACCGCAGCCGCCATCCTCTCCCTGATGGAGAACCAGAAGCTGGTGGCCGAGGGTGCAGGCGCAGTGCCTGTGGCGGCGGCGCTCTTCCACAAGCTGCCCATCGAGGGCAAGAAGGTCGTCTGCCTCGTCTCCGGCGGCAACATCGACGTGAACATCCTCAACCGCGTCATCACCCGCGGCCTCGTCATGAGCGGACGCAAAGCCAACCTGACCATCGCGCTGGAAGACAAGCCCGGCCAGCTGCAGCAGGTGGCTGACATCGTCTCCCGCTGCGGCAGCAATGTGGTGTCCGTCCTCCACGACGGCTCCGACCCCAACATGCCCATCTCCAGCTGCTTCCTCAAGCTGACCCTCGAGACCCGCGACAACGCCCAGATCGAGCAGATCCGGCAGGAGCTCACCAAGGCAGGCTTCCAGCTGGTGGCCGAGCGCGTATAACTTTATCAGAAGATGCAGAAGCGCCGCCCGAATGGGCGGCGCTTCGTTTTGTCAGCCGATGATCTCGTACTGGAAATATTCGCACTTGAGCTTGCTGCCCACGTCGATCTCCGGCGGCAGGAGCGCCAGTGCCACCGGGTTCAGCTCGTCGCTCTCGATGTCGGTGCGGCGCAGGTTGACGTAATCGCCGTCAAAGCTCACGACTTCGTAATACCAGGGCCCCATACTGTTTCCTCCCGTGATTCATTCCGGTGTGTTCTCTTTTTCCTGCTTCCGCCAGTGGCAGTACGGCCCGAGGATGCAGACGGCGGCGAGTATCATCACCGCGAGGATGATGCTGGTGACGGTCTGATTATCGGAGAAAAAGTAGAACAGCAGCTGCCCGCCGCCCACGATGAGCTCCAGCACGCCCAGAAGCCGCTGCCAGAGGCGGCGTTCCTCGGCGCTGGCGGATTCCAGCCGCTTGCCCAGTATGCCGGGCAGCTCGAGGCGGAGGACGTCCGCAACGCCCCATACCAGAAGAAGGATGCCGATGACAAGATGGTGTACCATAAGCGCCGCTCCTTTCTGCGTCACGCGCTGAACAGGAAAACTTTTACAGTGCAAGTATATCATATCGGTGAGACCCCGGCAAGGACGGGATTTGCCTGCCCGGCTCAGAAAATTTGGGTGGAACCGCCCGGCGGCTCTTGTGGAATTTTGAAAAATATGCTATACTATTCCCTACTGATGCGCCATCGCCAAGCGGTAAGGCAGGGGACTTTGACTCCCCCATCGCAGGTTCGACTCCTGCTGGCGCAACTGTGTAAAAAGACCTGCACCGAGGCTGAGCTTCAGCCCCCGGTGCAGGTCTTTTTGTGTGCAGAAACAGGAACGGGGGACGGCATCGGAACCGTCCCCCCTCGAAAAGCATTTGGCAGGCGTGGCGTTCTCCTGCATCTCTCAGGGCGAAAGCCCTTGTCGTTACCATCGGCGTGTGGCTGCCACGAAATTGACCACCTCAAATGCCCCGCTTGTCCAGTATATCATGCCGGATTCATTTTGTACATAAAAACCGTCTCGCTGAGACGCAAAAAGCCGCCCGGTTTTTGTACCGGGCGGCAATGGAGAAGAAAAATCGCAAAAGCGATAAAAATATCGATTTTACAGCAGCTTACAGGATGTCGATGTACTCACCGGCCAGAGCCTTGTTCATGCTGCGGACGGCGCAGAACTTGCCGCACATGGAGCAGGTGTCGCTGTGGTCGTCCTCGGGCAGGCGGGCGTCACGGATGGCCTTTGCCGTCTCGGGGTCGAGGGCGCAGGCGAACTGCGCATCCCAGTCGAGGACGCGGCGGGCGTCGCCCATCTTGTCGTCGATGTCCCGGGCGTGGGGGATGCCCTTTGCGATGTCGGCGGCGTGGGCGGCGATCTTGGAAGCCACGATGCCCTGCTTGACGTCGTCCACATTGGGCAGAGCCAGATGCTCGGCGGGGGTGACGTAGCACAGGAAGGCTGCGCCGCTCATGGCCGCGACAGCGCCGCCGATGGCAGCGGTGATGTGGTCATAGCCGGGGGCGATGTCGGTGACGAGGGGGCCGAGGACGTAGAAAGGTGCGCCCATGCAGATGGTCTTCTGGATCTCCATGTTGGCGGCGACCTGGTTCAGAGGCACATGGCCCGGGCCTTCCACCATGACCTGGACGTTGTGCGCCCAGGCCCGCTTGGTCAGCTCGCCCAGACGCACCAGCTCTTCGATCTGGCAGACGTCGGTGGCGTCGGCGAGGCAGCCGGGGCGGCAGGCATCGCCCAGAGAGATGGTGACGTCGTGCTCTTCGCAGATGTCCAGAATCTCGTCGAAGTGCTCATAGAAGGGGTTCTCGTTGCCGGTCATGCACATCCATGCAAACACCAGCGAGCCGCCGCGGCTGACGATGTTCATCTTCCGCTTATGCTTGCGGATCTGCTCGATGGTCTTACGGGTGATGCCGCAGTGGAGGGTGACGAAGTCCACGCCATCCTCTGCGTGCAGACGCACCACATCGATGAAGTCCTGTGCCGTCAGGGTGGCGAGGTCGCGCTGATAGTGGATGACCGAGTCGTACACCGGCACAGTGCCGATCATGACGGGGCATTCGTGGGTCAGCTTCTGACGGAAGGGCTGGGTATTGCCGTGGCTCGAGAGGTCCATGATGGCCTCTGCGCCCATGTTGACGGCGCTCATGACCTTCTGCATCTCGATGCTGTAGTCCTTGCAGTCGCGGGAGACGCCGAGGTTGACGTTGATCTTGGTGCGGAGCATGGAGCCGATGCCCTCGGGGTTCAGGCACTCGTGGTGCTTGTTGGCCGGGATGGCGACCTTGCCCTCAGCGACCAGCTGACGGATCTCTTCGACGGTGCGGTACTCCTTCTTGGCCACCGTTTCCATCTGGGGCGTGACGATGCCCTTGCGGGCGGCATCCATCTGTGTGGTGTAAGTCTGCATTTGAAAATCCTCCGAAAATACGCTCTCTTTATTTATGAACAGCGTCCGGGACGCCGTGCATCCAGTTTTCGACCCCGGCGCCGCCCAGAGTGTGGTCCAGCGGGCCGGAGCCGCGGCCCAGATCGAGCTGCGCGTTCAGCGCGTCGGTCAGGTAAGCCTTGGCCCGGGCGATCGCTTCTTCCAGCGCAAACCCTTTGGCAAGGTTGGCCGCAATGGCACTGGACAGAGTGCAGCCGGTGCCGTGGGTGTTGGGGTTGGCGATACGCTTACCCGGAAACCAGATCTCCGCGCCATCCGGGAAGGTGAGCAGATCGTCGGCGTCGGTGTCACTGTGGCCGCCCTTGAGCAGGACGGCACAGCCGCAGTCGGCGGCGATGACCCGGGCGGCGGCGCTCATGTCGGCACGGCCCGAGATGTGCAGGCCGGACAGCACTTCGGCCTCGTGCCGGTTGGGCGTGATGACCTCGGCCAGAGGGAACAGCTCCCGGCGCAGGGTATGCACGGCATCCGATGCGATCAAATCAGAGCCGGAGGTGGCTGCCATCATGGGGTCCACGACGATGTGCTCCGCCTTGTAAAAGCGGAGACGCTCGGCGATCGTCTCAATGAGCGGGGCAGAGGACACCATGCCGATCTTGACGGCGCAGGGGCGGATGTCGGTGAAGACGGCGTCTATCTGCTGGGCCAGAAACTCGGGGCTGACCTCGGAGATGCCGGATACACCGGTGGTGTTCTGGGCCGTCAGGGCGGTGATGGCGCTCATGGCGAAGACGCCGTTCATGGTCATGGCTTTGAGGTCGGCCTGAATGCCGGCGCCGCCGCTGGAATCGCTGCCCGCGATGGTAAGTGCAGTTTTCATGGGGTTGCTCCTTTATCGCAAGTCAAGAAATTCGTGCAACATTCAAACAGCATATTTGCGATATGCAATTCAACGCTGTTGCTGCTGCATTAAAAAGTTGAATTGCTATAGATGATTTGTTCTGTCAGTGCCTTCAGCTCTTTACACTCAGCCTCAATGTCCTCGGCGCTGAAGATTGCGCTCACGAGGGCCACGCCGTCCGCACCGGAGCCTTTGAGCTTGAGGATATTGTCTTTATGGATGCCGCCGATGGCCACGACCGGCACATCCACGGAGTCGCAGATCTCTTTCAGTCTGCCCTCCGGCAGGACATCCACATCGGTTTTGGTGTGGGTGGAAAATGCCGCGCCGACGCCCAGATAGTCGGCGCCGTGGGCCACGGCCAGCTGTGCTTCCTCGACGGAATGGGCCGACACACCGATGATCATGTCAGGGCCCACCTTGGCGCGGACGTCTGCGGCGGCCATATCTTCCTGCCCGACGTGGATGCCGTCGGCATGGCATTTTATAGCGATCTCGACGTTATCGTTGATGATGAAGGGTACGCCATAGCTGCGGCAGAGGGCGGAAAGCTCCATGGCTTCCTGCAAAAATGCCGCGTCGTCCAGCTCCTTTTCCCGCAGCTGGACGCAGGTGACGCCGCCTTTCAGCGCGTCTTCCACCTGCTGGCGGAGGGTCTCGCGGCCCGTCCACGCCCGGTCGGTGACGGCGTAGAGAAGCATGGTGTGTTTATCGCATTTCATAGCGTGCTCCTTCCTCGAGCTGTTCGGGGGTCATGTTGTAGATCGCGTCGATGATGTAATTGCGGTAGGTGGCGTTGCCGTCCAGCCTGGACAGGCGGCTGTGAGCTGCCTCGCCCGCAAGGCCCATGGCGCAGACCGCCGCGGCAGCGGCTTCCAGAGGCTTGTCCGGGTTGGCCGCACAGAATGCCGCCGTCAGGGCCGAAAGCTGACAGCCGGTGCCGGTGACGGCGCTCATCATGGGGTGGCCGTTGCGGATGCAGAAGGCCCGCTCTCCGTCGGCCACGATGTCGATGGCACCGGTGACGGCGACGACCGCCCCTGTGCGGGCCGCAAACGCTTTGGCGAATGCCACGGTCTTGTCCAGCGTCTCGTCCGTCACCTTGTCGGCGGCATCGGCGTCCACGCCTTTTGTGGTGCCGCTGCCTGCCGCCAGCGTCCGGATCTCGGAGATGTTGCCCCGGATGACTGTGAACTTCACTTCCCGCAGGAGGCGCAGTGCCGTTTCGGTGCGCAGATGGGAAGCGCCTGCGCCCACGGGGTCCAGCACGACAGGACGGCCCAGCCGGTTGGCGGTGTGTCCCGCCAGCAGCATGGAGGGGATGGTGCGGCTGTTCAGCGTGCCGATGTTGAGGTTCAGCCCGGCACACAGCGAGGTGATCTCCTCGACCTCGGCGGCATCATCCGCCATGATGGGGGACGCCCCGCAGGCGAGGACGATGTTGGCACAGTCGTTGACGGTGACGTAGTTGGTGATGTTATGGACAAGCGGGCTTTTGGCCCGGACGTTGGCAAAGAGGTTCCGAAACATGGCGTCTCCTTCGAATCAGCTCAGGCTGGCCTGCATGGCGCGGAGTGCGCCTGCGCGGGAAAGTGCGGCCAGCAGTGCGCCTGCAATGATGGCACCGCCGGCGGTGGAGACGAGGAAGGGGACGATGTAGGCGTAGAACGCGATGTCACCGGCGCTCTTGCCCATCAGCAGGATGGCGACGGGGTAGGCGCACAGACCGCCGAGGATGGAGGTGCCGAACACCTCGCCCACGAGGGTGGGCAGCAGCTTATTGGTCTTGTGGAAGACGATGCCGCAGAGCAGTGCGCCGAACATGCTGCCGGGGAAAGCCATCAGACTGCCCAGACCCAGCAGGTTGCGCAGCAGGGAGGCGACGAAAGCTACGCCCACGCCGTAGTAAGGCCCCAGCAGGACAGCGCAGAGGATGTTGACCATGTGCTGCACAGGGGCGCATTTGCTGCCGAAGACCGGGAAGGAGAAGACGCTGCCCACGACAGCGACAGCGCAGAACATACCGGCGAGGGCCAGCTTTTTGGCAGAATAGTGTTTCATAGTGAGTGCTCCTTTTCAATAAAAAATAAGTGCAGGGGCAGACCGCCGCTCCCGCACACGAACATACCCGGCACCCGCGCAGAGGTGCCGGAAACGGAAGAAGCGGTCGAGGCTCACTGGCCTCCTCTCACGCCGGAACACGGCTTCCCATCGCATACAAAACCCCAGACTCAGGGCGCTCCCCCTCAGCTGGAGACAACAAAAAGGAGACGCCTTCTGCGGCGTCTCCTGTAAAAATCCATAAACGGTGTTATGACTTCCTACGGCGGCATTATCCGCATCAGGTGCAGAAACTGTCCGAAAACAATTTCTAAGGGTCGAAGTTCGAGAACTCCCTCTCAGCCTGCATCCACAAGCTCCCCTGTATTTGTTTGTCGGGAGTATTCTACACCCATCGGGGATAAAATGCAAGGGTTTTCTTTTTTCGCGGCGCGTTTTGTGGTATACTGAAAAAAAGCCCGCATTTGCAAAAACGGGCAGATAAAGGAGATATGGCTTATGGGTCTTGTCAAAGCGGCATTGGGCGCAGCATCCGGCGTGATGGGCGACCAGTGGAAAGAATACTTTTACTGCAGCGCTCTCCCGGCGGAGGTGCTGGCTGTCAAGGGACAGAAGAAAGTTTCCGGGCGCTCTTCCAACCGCCACGGCACCGAGAACATCATCACCGACGGCTCCATCGTGGCGGTGGCCGAGGGCCAGTGCGCCCTCATCGTGGAGCAGGGCAAGGTGGTGGACCTCTGCGCCGAGGCCGGCGAGTACACCTATAACACCGGCACCCAGCCCTCTCTGCTGAGCGAGGGTCTGGCCAAGAACATCGACGAGGTCTTTGCTGAGATCGGCAAGCGGTTCAGCTTCGGCGGTCAGGCTGCCACCGACCAGCGCATCTATTACATCAACACCAAGGAGCTGATGGGCAACAAGTACGGCACCCCCAGCCCCGTGCCGTTCCGCGTCGTGGACCAGCGTGCCGGCATCGACATCGACGTCAGCATCCGTTGCTTCGGCGAATACAGCTACCGCATCGTCAACCCCATCCTGTTTTACACCAATGTCTGCGGAAATGTGGAAAACGAGTACACCCGTGACGCGCTGGAAGGCCAGATGCGCACCGAGATGATGACCGCATTGCAGCCCGCCTTTGCCCGCATCAGCGAGATGGGCATCCGCTACTCGGCTCTGCCCGGCCATACCACCGAGCTGGCCGAGGCTCTGAACCAGGAGCTGTCCGGCAAGTGGAGCAAGCTGCGCGGCATCGAGATCGTCTCCCTCGGCGTGTCCGGCGTCAAAGCCAGCGAAGAAGACGAGCAGATGATCAAGGAGCTGCAGCGCAGCGCCGCCTTTATGGACCCGACCCGCGCCGCCGCCCACATGGTGGGCGCACAGGCTTCGGCTATGCAGGCGGCGGCTTCCAATACCTCCGCCGGCCCGGCCATGGCCTTTATGGGCATGAATCAGGCCGCTGCCGCCGGCGGCATCAACGCCCAGGCCCTCTACCAGATGGGCGCACAGCAGCAGCCTGCCGCTGCTCCTGCCCCCGCAGCCGCCCCGGCGGCTGGCAGCTGGAGCTGCTCCTGCGGCCAGACCGGCAACACCGGCAAGTTCTGCACCGCCTGCGGCAAGCCCCGCCCCGAAGCAGGCTGGGTGTGCAGCTGCGGCGCACACAATACCGGCAAATTCTGCTCGGAGTGCGGTAAGCCCCGCCCGGCGGCCAAGTGTCCGAACTGCGGCTGGACTCCTGCCGACCCGGCCAACCCGCCCAAGTTCTGCCCCGAATGCGGCAAGCCTTTCGGAGCCTGAAAGGGGAGCTGAGATATGGCAGAAAACACCACGAATTACCAATGCCCGGCCTGTACCGGCCCGCTGCGGTTCGACAGCGCCAGCGGAAAGCTCTGCTGTGATTACTGCGGCTCTACTTATGATGTAGCACAGGTCGAGGCTCTTTACGGCGAGAAGCAGGCTCAGGCCGATAAGGCCGCCGAAGCCGCCGAAAAGGCAGCGTCCAGCGGCCCCGTCTGGGGGGAGATGGAGACGGGAGAGCTCAGCAGCCGCACCTGCACTTCCTGCGGTGCAGAGCTGGTCTGCGGCCCCGAAACAGCCGCTACCACCTGCCCCTACTGCGGCAACCCCACCGTGCTGGGCGGACAGCTTTCCGGCAAGCTCAAGCCGGAGTACATCATCCCCTTCCGGATGGACAAAAAGACCGCCATCGAGAACCTGAAGAAGTATTATAAGGGCAAAGCCTTCCTCCCCAAAGCCTTCAAAGAGTCCAACCACATCGAGGAGATCCAGGGCGTGTATGTGCCGTTCTGGCTCTACGATGGCCGGATGGAGGCCCGGGGCGCTTACAAGGCCGAGATCAGCGAGAGCCACCGTGAGGGCGACTACATTGTCACCACCACCAGGCACTTCGACGTGGCCCGCGTGGGCGACGCCGACTTTGTCCGGGTGCCGGTGGACGGCTCCAGCAAGATGCCGGACACCCATATGGACGCCATCGAGCCCTTCGATTACAGCGACCTCAAGCCCTTCTCCACGGCCTACCTGCCCGGCTTTCTGGCGGACCGGTACGACGAGGACGACAAGAAGTGTGCTGCCCGCGTCCTGACCCGGATGAAGAACAGCACCGCTGCGGCCCTCCACGATACGCTGGGCGGCTACACCGGCGTCCAGACCCTCTCGGAGCAGCTCGACCCGCGGACGCTGGAACCCCACTACGCCCTGCTGCCGGTCTGGATGCTCCACACCCGCTGGAAGGAGCAGGACTTCCTCTTTGCGATGAACGGCCAGACCGGCAGGCTCATCGGCGATCTGCCCGTGGATAAGGGCAGGGTAGCTGCATGGTTTGCCGGCATCAGCATCCCGCTGATGATACTGACGGCTCTCATCATGCTGCTGTGAGAGGGGGAGACGGGAATATGAAATACTGCAAAAAACTGTTTGCTCTTCTGGCTGCGGCCCTGCTCTGCATGGCCCTGACCCTGCCGGCTGGGGCAGCCGCCCCGCTGGTGCGGGATGAGTGCGGCGTCTTTGACGCCGACACGCTGGCCGACCTCGAGGAGCAGGCCGAAAGCGCCTCTGACGGCCACGACGTGGATGTCTACTTCCTCGTGGTGGACGACATCGGCGATGCCGACCAGCGCGACTACGCGAAAAATTATTACATCTCCAACGGCCTCGGCTACGGCGACGAGCAGAGCGGCATCCTCTTCCTGCTGGCGGTCGGCTCCCGCAAGTACGTCACCATCACCTACGGCGAGGGCGTCACGGCCTTCACCGACTACCGCATCGAGCAGCAGGAGGACGAGATCGTCCCGCAGCTCTCCGATGAGGAATGGGCGGATGCCGCCTATACCTATATCGATATGTGCGACGATGCACTGGACTACTATGCCGACCATGGCGAGCCCATCGATGTGGATAACGACATCGGCCTGGAAGACCTGCTCATTGCCATGATCTTCCCTCTCGGCATTTCGGCATTCATCTGCCTCATCCTCTACCACCGGATGAAGACGGCCCGGCAGAAGACGGAGGCCGACGAGTATATGCCCGGCTTCACCCTCCGGGTCAAGCGTGACCGCTACACCCACACCACCCGGGAGCGCACCTATGACCCGCCCCAGAAGGAGTCCACTCCTCCGGCGGTTCGTCCGTCGATTCCGACGGCTTCGGAGGCTCGTCGGGCGGCTCGTTCTGAAGCATAAAAAAAAACACCTCGCTGCATGACACAGCGGGGTGTTTTTTTTCGGGTCTCAGCCGAGGCTCACGCCCATCCGGCGGGCGACGGTGAGCAGCTCACAGCCCTCGGGGATGTTGCGGGTCTTACCGGCGATGTCCTCGAGGCGGTTGGCGACGACGCGGTTGTTGACCATGGCGACGGTGACGCCGTAGCGCTCCACTTCCACCAGCTTGGCGGCGTAGCTGCCGAACTCGGTGGCCAGCACACGGTCGTAGGCGCTGGGGCTGCCGCCGCGCTGCATGTGGCCCGGAATGCAGACGCGGGTCTCCATGCCGGTCTTTTCTGGACGGCGGCGGCGATGCGGTTGGTGGCGGTGACGCCGTAACCGGCTTCGGCGCGCTTTGCCATCCACTCTTTCCGCTTCATCTTAGCCTCTTCGGTGTTGATGGCACCCTCGGCCACGGCGATGATGGAGAAGTTGGAGCCTTTGCGGGCGCGGCGCTCCACAGCGGCGCAGACGCGGTCGATGTCGTAGGGCTGCTCGGGCAGCAGGATGATGTCAGCTCCGCCGGCGATGCCGGAGTAGAGGGTCAGCCAGCCGGCCTTGTTGCCCATGATCTCGATGCACATGACGCGGCTGTGGCTGCCGGCGGTGGTGTGGATGCGGTCGATGACCTCAGTGGCGATGTCCACGGCGGTGTGGAAGCCGAAGGTGACGTCGGTGCCGTAGATGTCGTTGTCGATGGTCTTGGGCAGGCCGATGATGTTCAGGCCCTCCTGGGAGAGGAGGTTGGCCGTCTTGTGGGTGCCGTTGCCGCCGAGGCAGAGCAGACAGTCGAGCTTGGCGTCCTTGTAGGTCTTTTTCATGGCCGCGACCTTGTCGATCTTGTCCTCTTCCACCACGCGCATCAGCTTGAAGGGGGTGCGCTTGGTGCCGAGGATGGTGCCGCCCAGCGTCAGGATGCCGCGGAAATCGTCCTCGCACATCTCCTTGTATTCGCCGGTGATGAGGCCGTGGTAGCCGTTCAGGATGCCCACGATCTCGACGTTCTCGCCGAACCGTGCATACAGGGCTTTGGCCACGCCGCGGATGGTGGCGTTCAGGCCGGGACAGTCGCCGCCGGAGGTCAGGATACCAACACGTTTTTTCATATCGAACAACCCTCGTTTCTTCCGTTCTCCCTCAGAGGGGGCAGGTGGATGATACTATAAGAGTATTCCCAAAGGGGGCGGGTGTCAAGAGTCGGGAACGAAAAAAGGCGTGAAAACGCAGAGGCAGGGAAGACAGAAAAAACATGGACGGAAAAATCAAAAAAAGTGGTTGACAAATGGAGGCGGAGGCTGTATAATATTCTTCGTCAGCGGCGCTTCGGTGCTGAGGGCGAAACCGAATAGTGGGGATTTGCATAGTGGTAGTGCGGTAGACTCTGACTCTACTTGTGGGAGTTCGATTCTCTCATCCCCAACCAGACCGCAGCCCATTGGGTTGCGGTATTTTCGGGGCATAGCGCAGTTGGTAGCGCGCCTCGTTCGGGACGAGGAGGCCGTGGGTTCAAATCCCGCTGCTCCGACTGAAAAAGACCGGTACACATTCGTGTGCCGGTCTTTTTCTATCTCCGCAGCGGGATTTGAACAGCAGCAGAGCCGACCGCCGCCAGCGGCGGAAACAGGGAGGCGAGGCTGGGGCCGCGCTCCAATTTTTCAAGGCCCTGTCAGGGGCTGCGGAAAAATTGGCAAGCGCAACTCGAAGGCGGCGCAGCAGGGCAAGCAATCAGCCCAGTGGGCTGTTGCTTAGCCCGCGGGTCCCAATCTTCAGGAATGTCAACAGTTGGTGACTGCCGCTTCACATTCGTGTACCGGTCTTTTTCTATCTCTGCAGTCGAAGCGACCGCCGCCAGCGGCAGAAACAGGGAGCTGAGGCTGGGGCCGCGGCCAGCAGGATGTGAGGCCCGCCCAAGGGCCGAAACAGACGCTGGGAGCCGCAACCCGGGTGCCGCTTTATTATTCACACAAATCCCTATCTCTTTCTTCTGAAATATGCTAAAATAGTACCACTACGACACAGGAGGTCTTTCTATGCTCAAACGTCTGCGCAGCGCCCATCCGATGCTCTACTGCCTTGTGGCTGAGGTGCTGTTTCTGGGGATGCTGTTCGTGGCATCGCTGCTGTCGCTTCTGCTCATCTTGCTCGTCGTGCGGGATATCGATGCCGTCGATGATTATATGCTGACCTTCATGCAGGAGACAGCAGGCGTGCTGGTGGTGTGGCTCTTTCTGGCGCGCACCGGGAAGAGCGGCCTGCTCCGCCGCCGGGGCAGCGGCTTTTTCAACGGTCTGCTGGTGGGCCTGTATCCCATCGCGCTCATCAGCTACAACGCCTACAATACCCTGCTGTTTGGCAGGCCGGAGGGCGATATGCTGCCCGCGCGGCATGTCGTGTGGTTCCTTATCGGCATGACCAGCGTCGGTGTGGCAGAAGAGTTTCTGTTCCGGGGCGTCATCGCCCAGACGCTTCTGGAGCATTTCGGCACCAGCCGGGCCGGCGTCTGGAAAGCCTGCTTGCTGTCGGGTCTTTACTTCGGCGCGGCCCACCTGACCAACCTCACCGGCAGTGCGCCGCTGGGCGTTCTGATGCAGTGCGTCTTTGCGGCCTCGCTGGGTACGCTGCTGGCGGCGGTCTATTTCCGCACCGGAAACATCTGGGTGACGGTGTTCATCCACGCCGCGATGGACATCACGTCCATGCTCATCGGCGGCCTGTACGGCACCCAGACGGTGGCCGACAGCATCAGCACCTATGACATCACCATGCTGACGTCTATCGCGGTCTACCTCATCCCGACGGCATTCCTGCTGCGGAAAAAGAAGCTCAGTGAAGTGGAGCTTTACTTCGGACGTGATATGAAATAAACGGAATGGCCGCGCACAGCTGTGCGCGGCCATTCCGTTTTCTATCTCAGTTATTCGTAATCAATGGGCAGAGTCGGCAGACCGTTCAGCTCCAGCCCGGCGGTATGGCCCGCGATGTACTGATAGTAGCCCTGAGCCGCGATCATCGCGCCGTTGTCGCCGCAGAATTTCAGCTCGGGCAGGTAGACCCTGGCCCCCAGCTTCTGGGCGCCGTCGTTGACCAGCTGGCGCAGACGGCCATTGGCCGCGACGCCGCCCGCCAGACAGACCTGCTTTGCGCCGGTGTCGGCGGCGGCGAGAAGGAGCTTTTCTGCGAGGATGCCCGCGATGCGCTCCTGAAAGCTGGCCGCGAGGTCGGGGACGTTGATGTCAGTACCCTTCATCTGGGCCTGATTCACCTCGTTCAGCACGGCGGTCTTGAGGCCGGAGAAGCTGACGTTGTACCTGCCCTCCACGTGAGGCACCGGCAGACGGTAGGCCTTCGGGTCGCCGGTCTTGGCGGCGTTGGCGACGCTGGGACCGCCGGGATAGGGCAGGCCCAGCGTCCGGGCCACCTTGTCAAAGGCTTCGCCGGCGGCGTCGTCCACCGTGTGGCCGAGGATGTGATAATGGGTGTAGTCCTGCACCTCCACGATGTGGCTGTGTCCGCCGGACGCCACAAGGCAGAGGAAGGGCGGCTTCAGCTCCGGATGGGTCAGGTAGAGGGCCGCAATGTGGCCCCGCAGATGGTGGACCGGCACCAGCGGCTTGCCCGCCGAGTAGGCGAGGCCCTTGGCAAAGTTGACGCCCACCAGCACTGCGCCGATGAGGCCGGGCGCGAAGGTGACAGCCACGGCGTCCACGTCGTCGATGGTCTTGCCTGCGTCCAGCAGAGCCTTTTTGACGGTGGCGCTGATGAACTCGCAGTGGCGGCGGCTGGCGATCTCCGGCACGACGCCGCCGTAAAGCGCCTGCTCCTTGACGCTGGTGGAGATGACGTTGCTCAGCAGGTGCCGGCCATCTTCCACCAGAGATGCGGCGGTCTCGTCGCAGGTGGATTCGATTCCTAAGATGATCATGGTTTTAGTGGGCCTCCAGCCAGTTTTTGCCCTGATGCACTTCGGTGCTCAGGGGGACAGCATAATTGACACAGCCTTCCATCTCTTCCTGCAGGATGGCGGCGGCTTTCGCGGCTTCTGCCTCCGGGGCCTCGACGATGAGCTCGTCGTGGACGGTCAGGATGAGGCGGCTCTCCATCTTCTCGTCCCGCAGACGCCGCCAGACCCGCACCATCGCCAGCTTGATGACGTCGGCGGCGGTGCCTTGGATCGGCGTGTTGCGGGCCATCCGCTCGCCGCTGGCCCGGATGTTGTGATTGTTGCTGGCCAGCTCCGGCAGGGAGCGGCGGCGTCCGAAGAGGGTGGACACATAGCCGCAGCTCCGGGCGTCGGAGATGGTCTTGTCCATGTAGCCGCTGACTTTCGGGAAGGTGGCCAGATAGTTTTTCAGGAAGGCGTCCGCTTCCTTGACGCTCACGCCGATGTCCTTCGAGAGGCTGTAAGCGCCCTTGCCGTACATGATGCCGAAGTTGATGGCTTTTGCCGAAGAGCGCAGGCGGGGCGTGACCTGCTCGAGGGGCAGACCGTAGATCTTGGCGGCAGTGCTGCGGTGGATGTCCTCGCCGGTGAGGAAGGCCTGCTGCATATGCTCGTCGCCGGTGACGTGGGCGAGGATGCGCAGCTCGATCTGGCTGTAGTCGGCGTCCACCAGAACGCAGCCGGGCCGCGCCACAAAGTAAGCGCGGAGCTGGCTGCCCAGCTCGGTGCGGATGGGGATGTTCTGCAGGTTGGGGTTGTCGGAGGAAAGCCGTCCGGTGCGGGCTTCGGTCTGGTTGAAGCGGGTGTGGATGCGGCCATCCTCCGCGATGACCTTCAGCAGGCCCTCGACGTAGGTGGAGTTCAGCTTCTGGTAGGCGCGGTATTGCAGAATATCCTCCACCAGCGGGTAGTCCCGCAGGGCTTCCAGCGTCTCGGCGTCGGTAGACCAGCCGCGCTGGGTCTTTTTGCCGTGGGGCAGGCCCATGGTGTCGAAGAGCATCTCGCCCAGCTGCTTGGGGCTGTTGGGGTTGAAGCTGGCGCTGCCCGTCTCCATGTGGATGCGGGTGAGGACGTCTTCCAGCTCCGAGCGCATCTTCACGCCGAACTTCTCGATGCCCTCTTTGTCCACGAGGATGCCGATGCGGGTCATGTCGGCCAGCACCTGCGCCAGCGGGAACTCGATGTCGTTGTAGAGGGAGTCTTCCTCCAGCGCGGTGATCTCTGTCTTCATCTTGGCGAACAGGTCGGCCAGCGCACCGGCGTCCGGCCACTTCTCACAGGTGAAAGCGGCGTCGGCGCGGTAGCTGATGATGAGCTCCGAGAGGTTGTACTTGGAAGCCGAGGCGTCCAGCAGATAGGCCGCCAGCTTGCCGTCCCAGACGATGCTGCTGCCCCAGCCGCCCGCAGCCATGGCGCGGGCGTAGAGCGGCGCGCTGTCGAAGACGTCAAGGGTGACGTCTTTGTTGTCCAGCAGGCGGAGCAGGTCTTCGGATTCCAGCGGGAAGACGGTCCTGTCCTGCACGGCATACCACGCGGCGGGCTGCAGCTCCACGATGCGGACGCCCTGCTTGCCCATGACAGCGGGCCGCGCGGCCACGAGGTAATGGCCCTTCGGCTCAGCGGGCAGAGCGGCAAGCTCGGCTTCCGGCAGAGGCTCTGCCGGCGCTCTTTCCGGGTCGGCGGCGGGGGTGATGTCGCTCAGGCCGAAGCGGGCGATGAGGGAGTGGAGCTCCAGCTCCTGCATCAGCCGGACGGCTTCAGCCTTGTTGCCCTCGCCCACGGCATAGGCGCCCTCGGCGGTGTCGATGGGGGCGTCGGTGCGGATGGTGCCCAGCGTGTAGCTCAGCTCTGCCATGGCGCGGTCTTCGGCCAGATGCTCCCGCTGCTTGGGCTTGATGGTCTTGTCAGTGGCGTCGTCGAGGTGGGCGTAGACCCCCTCGAGACTGCCGTATTTCTGGATGAGGGCGAAGGCACTCTTCTCGCCGATGCCCTTCACGCCCGGGATGTTGTCGGAGGTGTCGCCCATCAGGCTCTTCACGTCGATGAGCTGGCGGGGTGTGACGCCGTATTTCTCCTTCACGGCGTCCACATCCATGGTGACGGTCTTGCTGCGGCCCAACGCCGTGGTAGCCAGCAGAACGGTGGTGGTGTCGCTGACCAGCTGTAAGCTGTCCCGGTCTCCGGTGGCAAGGAAGCAGTCGTCGCTGCGGGCGGCGCAGGCGGCGGCCAGCGTGCCGAGGATGTCGTCGGCTTCCCAGCCCTCGGCGGTCACTTCACGATAGCCCAGCAGGGCCAGAAGCTGCCGGATGACGGGCAGCTGGGCAGCCAGTTCGTCGGGCATCTTATGGCGGGTGGCTTTGTAGCCGTCGTACATCTTGTGGCGGAAGGTGGGGGCTTTGAGGTCGAAAGCCACAGCCACCTCGTCGGGCTCAGATTCTTTGAGCAGGGAGAGCAGGATATTCAGAAAGCCGAAAATGGCGTTGGTATAGCGGCCGTCCTTGGTGGTCAGCAGCTTGATGCCGTAAAAGGCACGGTTGGCGATGCTGTTGCCGTCAATGACCAGTAAACGCATAGCTTGTGGTCCTCCATTCCATAATTTCACATTCTATAGTATACCACAAAATAGAGCGGATGGGGGAGGGTTTGCACAAAAAAAGCCTCTCCCTTTGGGAGAGGTGTCACCGAAGGTGACGGAGAGGGCAAGCCCGTTGCCAAACAGCTGTTGCACAGCGATGAGCAGGGCCTTTGACAGAGCGGTATTATCGCTGTGTTTGGGTGTCTCCGTCAGCAGCCTTGCCCTCTCAGGCGCTTGCGCGCCAGCTCTCCCAGAGGGAGAGCCTTTTGCGGCGGTCACTCCACCCTTATCGCGCTCACCGGGCAGGCGTTGGCGGCGTCCACGGCCAGCGGCACCTGGTCGGGCGGGATGTCGCCGGGGATGGCGACGGCCAGAGTCCCCTCCATCTGGTATACCTCGGGGCAGAGCCCGGCACACTGGGTGCAGCCGATGCAGAGTTCAGGGTCTACGAATGCTTTCATGTTGGTACTACCTCCATTCAAAATGAGAAAAAGGCGCTGAGAGCAGTTTGGCCCGGCGGAGCAGAAAATATGCTATAGGCTTTCGGGCGCAGATATGTTACAATAGAGCAGAATGAACAGGAGGGCAAGAGGATGAACATCCAGATATTCGGCACCACCAAGTGCTTCGATACCAAAAAGGCTCAGCGCTATTTCAAGGAGCGCGGCATCAGGTTCCAGATGATCGATTTGAAAGAAAAAGAGATGAGCCGGGGCGAGTTTGAAAATGTGTCCCGCGCTCTGGGCGGCTGGCAGGCGCTGGTAAATCCCAACGCCAAGGACAAGCAGACCCTCGCTCTGCTGGACGCGCTGGTGGACTGGCAGAAGGAGGACAAGCTCTTCGAGAACCAGCAGCTGTTCCGCACCCCCATCGTCCGCAATGGCCGTCAGGCCACCGTCGGCTACCAGCCCGACGTCTGGAAGAATTGGGAGTGAACGGCTTTCACCAAAATAACACGGGCAGGGTTTTGCACCCTGCCCATGATTGTGGTATACTGTTTTTATCTGAAAAGTGAAACAACGCAGGAGACGATAACGATATGAAGATAGAAATGACCCCGGAAGAACACGCCCGGCTCCACCGCCGCCGCGGTCGGCAGGCCCTCGGGCTGGTCATCGCGGTGCTGGTGCTCATCGGCGTGCTGACCGTGCTGCACGCAGGCGTGAACGCCGTGGCAAAGCTGTTTGACGATACGGCCCAGAAGCAGGAATACGAGGACAAGCTGGAAGGTCTGGTGCTGTTCGACCCCGTGCCTTTTGAGGGCATCGAGAACATCGACGACCTGACCCTCCGCGAGGCCGCGGTCTGGGGCTGTGTGTACAGCATCCAGGAGACCCAGGGCGGCTTCGACGGCTACAACACCGACCCCGACACCGAGCAGCTGCTCATCCCCTCGGTGGACGTGGACGCCTACCTCGCAAAGCTTGTCGGCCCCAGCTTCCGCATGACCCACAAGACCTTCGAGATGGAGGATATGACCATCGAGTTCGACGACACCACCCAGTGCTATAAGATCCCCGTCACCGGCAGCGTGGGCAGTTACCGCGCCACCGTCACCAAGCTGTTCAAGAAGGACGGCCTCCTCCACGTCACCGTGGGCTACATCCCCAACCAGAACGCAACGGACAGCATCCTCACCACCACCTCGGATACGCCGGTCAAGTACATGGACTATCTGTTCAGCCGCCAAAGCGGCAGCTGGTATCTCACCGGCCTGACCGAGAGCGAGACGAAGCCCGAGTCAACGGCGGCGTCCACTGCCTCCGAGCCTGCCATGATGGCAGACAGCGAGGTGCAGGACGCCATCCTCGCCACCGGCGGCGAAACGCCCGCTGACTCCGACGCCGCGTCCTCGGAGGCCGCAGCCGCCGGCGAGGAAGCGGACAGCACCGCCGAAAGCGAAGCCGCCTCGGACGCAGAGCCGCAGGCCGAAAGTGCGGCCAGCGCGGCGGCGTAAAACGAATCACAAACAAAAACCGGGAAGCTCTGGGAGCTTCCCGGTTTTTGCATATCCGGAATTACTTCAAATCAAACCGCACGACCACCAGCCGATACCAGAGATACGGCACCATGTTCCATATCATCCACAGCTCCATCAGAACATAATTCGGCAAATCGCGGAGGCGGAAGGGGCGCTTGCCCAGCTGGCCGTTTTTGAGCAGGGCGAAGGCTTCGTGCATTCCCTTGTCCCACGCCTCGCCGAAGCCCTGCTTGTGGAACTTGTAGCACTTGAGCAGATAGCCCAGCGCCAGCGGAAGGAAGTTGAGAATGAGCATCAGCAGAGGCTCGTTCTTGAGGGGGAGAAGGATGCTGTTGCGGCCGCTCTGCTGGCTCTTGAAGGCGTTGTACCGCACCGCGCCGGTGCTGGCACCGCAGATGTGGTAGCACTTTGCCGTGGGGCAGAGGACATTCTTGTAGCCCGCGTTGTTGGCGCGCCAGCTGAGGTCCACGTCCTCGAAGTAGGCAAAAAAGTTTTCATCGAAGACGCCGATCTCGTCGAGGATGCTTTTGCGGTAGAGGGCCGCGCCGCCGCAGGCCGAGAAGATGCGCTTCTGCTTGGTGTAGCGGCTGGCCCGACGGCCGTCGCCGGTCTTGCAGGCAAAGCCCATCCATGTGACGTAATCGCCGGCGTCGTCGGCAAGCTCCCGGTCGAAGTGGCGGATCATAAGGCTCTGGACGGCAAAAATTTTCTCGTCGCTCTCGGCCACGCGGATGAGCTCGGCCAGCCACTGGGGCTCTGCAAAGGCGTCGTTGTTGAACAGCACCACGAACTCGCTTTTCGCCCGGGCGATGCCCTGATTGACGGCGTGGGAAAAGCCGGTGTTGGAGCCGTTCTCGATGAGCTGGAAGTTGGGGCGGCTGCAATAGCTGCGGGCCTGCTCAAGGCTCTCGTCGGTGGAGCCGTTGTCCACCACGATAAGCTCGAAGTCCTGCTCCGTCTGGGCGTAGACCGACTCGATGGAGTCCTTGAGCCAGCCTTTGCCGTTGATGTTGGGGATGATGATGGTCGCTTTCATAGATTCTGTGCTCCTGCGCATTTTCTTCTAGCATACAAAAGACAGTATAACATATTTTGAAGAAATTGAAAATTCCCTCTTGACAAAAAAGATGATTTGAGTATTATTGTATTAAGCACTTAGCACAGCAACACAAGGAGATGAGACGATGGGCGAACGATTCGATATGAGCCGCCCCATCTACGCACAGATCGTGGAACGGCTCAAGGCAAAAATATTAGCGGGCGTCTACCCGCCCGGCGGACATCTGGACTCGGTGCGCGACATGGCCGCAGCGGCAGGCGTCAACCCCAACACCATGCAGCGGGCGCTGGCCCAGCTGGAAGCGGAAGGGCTCGTCTACACCGAGCGGACCACGGGCCGCTTCGTCACCGAAGATACAGCCCTTTTGGAACAGCTGCGGGACGAGACAGCCCGCGCTATGACCGCCGAATATCTCGAGAAAATGCGCGGCATCGGCTACGGCCCGGCAGAGGCCGCAAAGCTTATGACGGGCTGGGAAACAAAGGAGAGTGATTCAAATGAATGAGCTTTTAACTTGTGAGGGCCTGACGAAATCCTACCAGAAGGGGACAAACGCCCTCGATAACATCGAGCTGCACATCGGCTTTGGCCGCATCGTGGGCCTGCTTGGCCCCAACGGCAGCGGCAAGACCACCCTCATCAAGCTGGCGAACGGCCTCTTGCAGCCCACGGCGGGCAGCATCCGAATCGCGGGCATGGACCCCGGCCCGGACACGAAGGCCATCGTCTCCTACCTGCCGGATGCCGCATGGCTGCCCGACTGGATGCGGGTGGAGCAGCTGGTGGAGATGTTCCGGGATTTCTACGCCGACTTCGACCCTGCCAAGGCGAATGAGATGCTGGAAAAGCTGGAGCTTTCGCCCAAAGCATCCCTCAAGAGCCTTTCTAAGGGCAACAAGGAGAAGGTCCAGCTCATCCTTGCCATGAGCCGGAACGCCCGGCTCTATTTGCTGGATGAACCCATCGGCGGCGTGGACCCGGCGGCGCGGGACTACATCCTGAACACCATCCTCACCAACTACAGCCGGGACGCCTCGGTCATCATCTCCACCCACCTCATCGAGGACGTGGAGCCGGTGCTGGACGAGGCTGTGTTCCTGAAGAACGGCAGGATTTTCGCCCACCGCTCGGTGGATGAGCTCCGCGAGACCGAGGGCATGAGTGTGGATGCATATTTCCGGGAGGTATTCAAATGCTGAAAAAGTTACTGAAATATGAGTTCAAGGCCACCGCCCGCACCTACGGCGGAATGTATCTGGCCCTGCTGGCGGCGTCGGTGCTCTTTGGCGGGTCCGTCTGGAGATGGAACGGCACCAATAGTGACGCCTATTCGACTCTCGTGGGCCTGCTGAGCCTTGTCTACACCGCCGTCATCATCGGCACCGTGGTCGTCACCATCATGACCATCGTGCAGCGGTTCTACCGCAACCTGCTGGGCCGGGAGGGCTATCTGATGCACACCCTGCCGGTGACGGAAACACAGCTTGTGACCTCGAAGCTCATCTCCAGCACCGTGTGGAGCCTGTGCAGCATCCTCGCAGCCTGCCTTTCCTTCGGCATTCTGGCTGTCCTGATGATGGCGGATATGGACCTGCTTGAGCAGCTGCCGCTGATGTGGTCGAGCATCCGGGAGATATTCGCCCGCTATAACATGGAGTTCTGGGGGGCGCTGGCTTTCAGCGGCGTCGTCAGCTTCGTGCGGATGGTCAGCGCCATCGCCTGCATCTATGCTGCCTGCATGGTGGGACATCAGTTCAAGAACCACCCCGCGCTGGCGGGCATCCTGAGCTTCTTTGTCATGCAGTATCTGCAGGGCTGGCTCGAAAAGCTGCTCCAGATCGGCACCGGCGTCTACGAGACGACCATCTATAGCGCCGTAGGCGATATGGGCAGCGTCGAGACTGCCGTATCGGCTCTGGGCTACATGGGGAGCGCGATGGTCACGCTGGGCGTCGCGGCGGCATTCGGCGTCTTCTGGTTCGGGCTGACGGTCTGGCTGATGCGAAACAAACTCAACCTCGAGTGATGAAACGTGAAAAAATCTGACGGAAAATTTTGAAATTCCCTCTTGACTTTACACGGATAAAGTGTATAATGCAATCAAACCGATGAGGCGGAAGAGAACCTGCAAAGCGCATCTTCAGTGAGCCCGGACAGTGAAAACGGGCGAGAGCGGGGCAGAGATTCGTGGGCCGCCGAGGGCCGGGCAAACGAGGCAGAGCCTTTAGTAGCTTGGGACGGAAGCCTCCGTTACAGGGCAGGGGAGTGTTGGCTCTCCGTGAGGGGCTTTGTGGCTTTCAAGAGGAAAGCGGGCAAGGCAAGCAAGGTGGCACCGCAGATTCGAATTTCTCGACTCTGTCCTTGTGGATGAACACACAGGGACAGGGTCGTTTTGTTATATGAGAACAAAAGCCCGTCCCGCAAGTGGAGCGGGTTTTTATTTTACATGCCGCCCGCTTCAGGGAAGGAGCAACCGCTATGAAAACCATGAAGATGATCTCCCGCCGCAGCTTTCTGAAAGCCGCTATGGCCGCCGCTGCCGTTTCCGCTCTGGGTCTGACCGGCTGCGGTTCGTCCGCTTCGAGCACTGCATCCGGCACCGCTTCCGGTGCAGCAGCATCTTCTGCCGCCGCCAGCGAGGCAGGCCAGACCTTCAAGGTGGGCATTGTCAACTATGTTGACCACGCTTCTCTGAACCAGATCGTTGCGTCGGTGGAAGAGCGTCTGGACGAGGTGGGCAGGGAGAAGGGTGTTACCTTCGACTACGCCGACTACTACGCCAATGCACAGGCCGACCAGACCAACCTGAACCAGATCGGCGCTGACCTCGTGGCCGACGGCGTGGATGTCATCGTGGCTGTGGCTACCCCCACCGCCGCTACCATGCTGGCCGCTGTGGAGGACACCGACATCCCCGTCGTCTACTCCGCCGTCACCGACCCCGCTGCCGCAGGCTTTGACACCGAGCCGAACATCACCGGCACTTCCGACGCCCTGAACACTGACGCCATCATGAACCTCATCTTGGCCGTCAACCCCGACATCGACACCATCGGCCTGCTGTATGATCTGAGCCAGGATGCTTCTACCCAGGCCATTGCAGACGCCAAGGCTTTCTGCGACAGCAAGGGCATCCAGTACATCGAGAAGAACGGCACCACCACCGCCGAAGTCCAGATGGCCGCTGAGGCCCTCATCGCCGCCGGTGTCAAGGCTGTCTTCACCCCCACCGATAACACCGTCATGACCGCCGAGCTTTCCATCTACGAGACCTTCACCGAGGCAGGCGTCCAGCACTACACCGGCGCTGACAGCTTCGCCCTGAACGGTGCCTTCGTGGGCTACGGCGTCGATTACGTCCAGCTGGGCGAGGCTACCGCCGATATGGTGGTGGAACTGCTCTGCGACGGCAAGACCCCTGCAGACCTGCCGTTCCAGACCTTCGACAACGGCATTGCCACCATCAACACCGAGACCTGCGAGGCTCTGGGCCTCGACCTCGATACCGTGAAGAAGGCCTTTGCACCCTACTGCACCGAGGTCGTGGAAGTGACCACGGCCGAGAACTTCAACTAATATTTATTTAAGGAGCACACCATGCTGGCGAGTATCTTTTCGCTCAACGTCATCCAGACCGCGCTCGAGCTGGGCTGCATCTACGCCCTCGTTGCGCTGGCTCTGTTTCTGAGCTATTCCATCCTGAATATCGCGGACCTGTCCACGGACGGCTGCTTCACCCTTGGCTGCGCTGTCGCCTGTCAGGTGGCGCTGACCGGCCACCCCTTCCTCGCCCTGCTGGCGGCGATGGCGGCCGGTGTGTGCTCCGGTTTCATCACAGCTTTTTTGCAGACCCGCCTCGGCGTCGAGAGCATCATGGCCGGCATCATCGTCAACACCGGCCTCTACACCATCAACCTGGCCGTGATGGGCTTCTCGTCCACCATGTCGCTGGTCAAGACCGATACCGTCTTCTCCATCGCCAAGAACGCCCTGAGCTTCACGGGCGGCGGGTATAAGCTGGTGCTGGCGGCGGCAGTCATCGCGCTGGCCGGTGCCGCCATGGTGGGCTTCCTCGGCACCCGCCTCGGCCTTTCGATTCGTGCCACCGGCGATAACGCTGCCATGGTGCGTGCTTCCAGCATCAACCCCGCCTTCACCATCACGGTGGGCCTCTGCATCTCGGGCGCACTGACGGCCCTGTCCGGCGGCCTGCTGGCTCAGTACCAGAAGAGCTGCGACATCAACGTAGGCACCGGCATGGTGACCATCGCGCTGGCTTCCCTCATCATCGGCGAAACGCTGGTGGGCAAGCGGACGATGGTGCGCCGTGTGCTGGGCGTCGTGTTCGGCAGCTGCCTCTACCGTTTTATCGTGGCGGTGGCCCTCCGCTTCAACGTCCCGGCTGCTGCCATGAAACTGGTCAGCGCCATCATCGTGGCGGTGGCCATCTCGATGCCCGCCATCCGGGAGAAGATCGCCTTTGAGAAGCGCCGCAGTGCGGCCCGTCAGGCACGGAAGGAGCGTGTGTAAAATGGAAATGCTCGAACTTCGTGACCTGCACAAGACCTTCAACCCCGGCACCGTCAACGAGAAAGTGGCCCTGAACGGCGTCAGCCTGACCATGGAAGCGGGAGACTTCGCCACCATCGTCGGCTCCAACGGCGCGGGCAAATCCACCCTCTTCAACGCCATCACCGGCGGCTTCATCGCCGACGAGGGCAGCATCACGCTGGGCGGCGAGGACATCACCTTCGCGCCGGAATATCAGCGCAGCCGGGTCATCGGCCACCTGTTCCAGGACCCGCTCAAGGGTACGGCCCCCAACATGACCATCGAGGAGAATCTGGCGCTGGCCTACCTTCGCGCCGGGACCGCTCCCAACGCCATCTTCTCCCGCATCTCCCGCAGGGATAAGGAGATCTTCCGTGAGAAGCTGGCCCTGCTGGATATGGGCCTCGAAGACCGGATGAAGCAGCCGGTGGGCCTGCTGTCGGGCGGTCAGCGTCAGGCGCTGACCCTGCTGATGGCCACCCTCGTCACCCCGAAGCTCCTGCTTCTGGACGAGCACACCGCCGCTCTCGACCCTGCCACCGCCGAAAAGGTGCTGGACCTCACCAAGAGCATCGTGGCCGAAAAAAAGATCACCTGCCTGATGGTCACCCACAATATGCATCAGGCATTGGAGCTGGGCAACCGCACCCTCATGATGGACGCGGGACGCATCGTCTTCGATGTCAAGGGCGAGGCCCGCAGCAAGATGACCGTGGACGACCTGCTCGAGAAGTTCCGCGAGAACGCCGGCAAGGCCCTCGACAATGACCGCATCCTCCTGAGCAAGGTGGAAGCTGGCAACTGAGCATAAGAAGAAAGACTGCTGCAAAACAGCTCTCTGAAAAAACAATGAACAAAACCCGGAACCCTTTTCAAGCCATCCTGACTCTGAAAAAGTTCCGGGTTTTGTGTTGTTTCTTTCTATCTTACAGCATCTTGGAGAGGAATGCCTTCAGGCGCGGATGCTTGGGGTTGGTGAACAGCTCCTGCGGCGGCTCATCCTCCTGAATGCGGCCCTCGTCGATGAAGATGACGCGGTTGGAGACTTCGCGGGCGAAGCCCATCTCATGGGTAACCACCAGCATGGTGATGCCGGTGTGAGCCAGCTCCTTCATCAGCTCCAGCACTTCGCCGACCATCTCGGGGTCGAGGGCGCTGGTCGGCTCATCGAAGAGGATGACGTCCGGGTCCATTGCCAGTGCCCGGGCGATGGCGATGCGCTGCTGCTGGCCGCCCGAAAGGCTCTTGGGGTAGACGTTGGCCTTGTCGGCCAGACCTACGCGGGCCAGAAGCTCGTCGGCGCGCTTGGAGATGGCCTCTTTGTCCTTGAGCTTGAGCAGGCTGGGGGCCAGCTCGAGGTTCTTCTTGACGGTCAGATGGGGGAAGAGGTTGAAGTGCTGGAACACCATGCCCATCTTCTGGCGGACAGAGTCGATGTGGTCGTCGTCCACCTCCACGCCCTCAAATTTGATGCTGCCGCCGGTGGGGATCTCCAGCCGGTTCAGGCAGCGCAGGAAGGTGGATTTGCCGCAGCCCGAGGGGCCGATGAGGCAGACCACGTCGCCCCGGTAGATGTCGATGTCGATGCCCCGCAGCACGTCCAGAGTGGGGGCAGCCTGCTTTGCGCCCTTCCGCTTTTCGCCGCCGTAGGTCTTGGTCAGGCCCCGGACTTCCAGGATCTTATCGGTCACTTTGTGCCAGCCTCCTCTCAAATTTTGCAAGCAGCCAGGTAAAGATCATCACCAGCACCAGATAGATCAGTGCCACGCCAAACAGGGGGAACATGGCCTCGTAGGTGCGGTTCATGATGCCCTGGGCCGCATACAGCAGCTCCTTGCCGCCGATGACGGTGATAAGGGAGGTATCCTTCAGCAGCATGATGAACTCGTTGCCCAGGGCAGGCAGCACCGCCCGGATGGCCTGGGGGATGATGATGACCACCATGGTGGTGATGTAGTTGAGGCCGAGGCTGCGGCCGGCCTCCATCTGGCCCGGGTCAACGGCCATCAGGCCGCCGCGGATGATCTCGGAGACGTAAGCGCCGGAGTTGATGCCCAGCGCCAGAGCGCCGACCATGGTAAAGTTGCGGCTGTTGTTGAAGATGACCATGCTCATGATCAGCAGCTGCACCATCATGGGGGTGCCCCGGATCACGGTGGTGTACACCTGACACACGGCGTTAAAGACCCCCAGCACGGGGTTCGAGCGGCCGGGGCGCTGCTGGTCGTGGGCCACACGCACCAGCGCCACCACGCTGCCCAGCAGGACGCCCATGGCCAGAGCAATGGCAGTGACCAGCAGGGTGGTGCCTACGCCCCCGATGTACTGGAGCCAGCGGTCCTTCAGGACAAAGGCCTGATAAAATTTGTAGAACAGCTCCTGCCCCATGTCCAGCCGGCCGCCGCTTTTCAGCAGCTGGCTCAACAGTTCGTATTGTGCGGCCATTCGCATCCTCACTTTCTTTTCGTCTGTTGTGATCTTGTCAGAATTTTGTAACCTATATCCCTTAAAAAAGGGGAGGTGCCCGGTGGGCCGCCTCCCCTTGAGGGGTCTGTTTACTCAGCCTTGATGTACTTGTCCACGATGGCCTGCAGGGTGCCGTCGGCCTTCAGCTCCTCCAGAGCGGCGTTCACAGCCTCCAGCAGAGCGGTGTTGTCCTTTGCCATGCCGATGGCGTAGTCCTCCTCGGCGTAGCTGGTGTCCAGGATCTTCAGGCCGGGGTTGGACTCCACATAGGCCTTGGCGGGCTCGTTGTCGATGACCACAGCGTCCACCTGACCGTTGTTCAGGGCCTGCACAGCGGTCAGGCCGTTGTCGTAGGCCACCACGGCGTCCTCGCCAAAGTCGTCGGAGCAGTACAGGTAGCCGGTGGTGCCGCGCTGGGTGCCGATCTTCTTGCCGGCCAGATCGTCCACAGAGGCAATGTCAGAGCCCTCGGGCACGATGACGGACTGGATGCCGGTGGCGTAGCTGTCGGAGAAGGACATCACAGCCATCCGCTCGTCGGTGACGGTGATGCCTGCCATGGCGATGTCGGCCTTGCCCTGCTGCACGCTGAGCAGAGCAGCGTCAAAATCCATGTCGTCGATCTGCAGCTCGAGGCCCAGCTTCTCGGCGATGGCCTGTGCGGTGTCCACATCGATGCCCTCAATGGTGCCGGCGTCGGTGGTCATCTCGTAGGGAGGGAAGGTGGCGTTGGTGGCCATGGGCGCTCTAAGCTGGCCTGCCAGCAGCGGTGGTCAGCTCAGCGGCAGCGGCGAGCGCGAGAATAGAGCGATGATTCATCGAAAATTGTACAATTTGAAAAGTCAAGTGTTGTGCAAAAATTCCATCAAATTGAAACCGAATTGCAAACAATTATGCAGAATAAAGCTGGAGAGTGATGTATATATGCAGAACCTCTCAGTCTGCTTCGCAGACAGCTCCCCTAATAGGGGAGCCCTTGGCATGTCGGTCAGGCTTACGCTGGACGAGCAGGGCTTGATTTATCGGGAGCTGTAGTGCCCTGCTGCCTGGATTCACGGCAGCTTGACAAATGCGTTGTCCCGAAGTGCCTGCCCCCGTAAGCGAGGCCCGGCATTTTGCGTCACCGAAAGCTTTCAGCAGTCAGCGCAGAGTGGCCCGGTTCGCCAGGGCCTCCCCTCGATAGGGGAGGTGGCAGCGCGCCAGCGCTGACGGAGAGGTTAAACCGTCCGTGCCAGCTCCTCCACGCTCCGCTTCGGCACGCAGTAGTCACCGTTCTCATCGAGGTAATACTTGATGCCGGTCTTTTCCGTCATCGGTACGACCCTGGCGGCGTGAGTGGGGCAGCCAAGAGCGACCATGAACGCCAGCTTGTCCGGCGCGGCGATGCCCAGCAGCTCGCTCAGGGCGGGCTTGTTGATGGCGCCCATGATGCAGCTGCCCACGCCCTTGGCCCATGCGGCGAGGGTGATGTTCGCCAGCGCGATGCCGGTGTCGGTGTTCAGGTCGCCGGGGATGGAGCTGTCCTGCACGACGGCCAGATACATCACAGGCTGCTCGTCGGCTTTGGGAGCACCCTGCTCCGGCGGCAGATAGGCGGCCCACTTGACCAGCGGATGGACCTTTTTCACCATCTCGGGGCTCTGCACCACCACCAGCTTCACGGCCTGACGGTTCCCGCCACAGGACGACAGGCGCAGGGCCTCCACCATATCCTCCACCACATCCTGCGGCACCGGCTTCTGGGCGAAGCGGCGGTAGGTGCGGCGGGTGTTGAGCGTTTCCATAACAGACATCGGCAGACACTCCTTTACTATATAAGTACAGCCTGATTATAGCATGGGAGCAGGCGCAGTGCAAGGAATTTGGATGCGGCGGCAAACACGGACAAGACACGTCTGCGAGAGGAAGAAATGAGAGAAAAATCCATAAACTTAAGATAAAAATGACGATATAATGTTAATGAACGCTAACATACTGAAAAAATATTGACAAAAAGCAGGGGATAAGCTATAGTTAGTTATGGCAAACTAACCGTCTTTTGCGGAGACGCGCAAAGGAAAACAAGAAGAAACAAAACAGTTTATGAGGTGCAAGAAAATGACTGATATGACTCGTCGTAATTTTTTGAAGAGCGCTGGTGTGATGGCTCTGGCCGTGGCAGCAGCGGGTGTTCTCTCTGGCTGCGATAGCAGAAGCAAAAACCCTGTGATGGCAGATGTCAAGGTTGAGTATTGGCGCAAGAGTAGCCTTTTGGGCGATCAGAAGGTGAGCAATGAGTACGATGAGACCGTCAGCGTGGTAAAGAGCGGTAAGGTCAAAAAGGAGCAACTGCAGAAGCTGGGCAATGTAATGGTGAATACAGGCTATAAGCTGAGCGATAGCACGGCAACCGAGTTTGACGTGGACTGGACCCAGGAGCCCCCGGTGGCAAAGGTCTGGATGGAGCTTTGAGCCTGCCCCGAGAGGCCACAGAAAAGCAGCAGCACCCCCGGCAGTGCGTTGGCAGCTCACAGCGGGGGTGCTGTTTTGTGATCTATTTGCGTTTCCAGAACGGGGCGTGGGGCATGGGCAGGCCCAGCACCAGCGCGATGCCCACAGCCAGCGCCACGGCCACCTTGAAGGTGGAGATGCCGTTGGCCAGCGAAAGGGCATTCTCGCCCTGGATGAAGTAGTAGGCGGTGTAGTAGATGCCCGCGCCGGGGACCAGCGGGAAGATGCCGGTCAGCAAAAAGACCGTCACCGGCGCCTTGAGCAGCACGGCGCAGATACGTGCCGCCAGCGACAGCGGGATGACCGCGATGAGGGAGGCTGCCGCCGCGTCGGCCCCGTATAAGACAGCCAGCTCGTAGACGAACCAGCCCACCGCGCCCACCAGCGCACAGCAGGGGAGGGTGCGCTTAGGGCAGGCGAAGAGGACGGCGAAGCTCAGCGTCCCCGCCCCGGCCAGAAAGAACTGTGCCGCCAGCTGGCCGAGCTGTGTGCTTGTCAAGGTCATCATACCACCGTCACCCCCGTCAGCAGAGAAATAAGGCTCAGCATGAAGCCGGTGCCGATGGCAATGCTGGCCGCGATGAGCAGGGCGTCTATCATCCGGATGGTGCCGGAGAGGTAGTCGCCCTGCACGAAGTCCCGGATGCCCATGGTGAAGGCGATGCCGGGGGTCAATATCATCAGGGCGCCGATGATGGCGTGGCTGGCCTCAGTGTCCAGCAGATGGCACCCCAGAATGCAGACCAATGTAATGAGCGCTGCCGCCGAGACCTTGCGGAAGCCGTTGGAAAGCCTCCGATTTTCACAGAGCAGCAGATAGCCACTGACGATGAGACCCGCCGCCGCTGCCGCCAGCGCCGAGCGTATCGTGCCGCCGAAGATGAGCGCAAAACAGGCTGTGCCGCTCATCCCGGCGAGGAGCTGGGTCTTGCCCTTGGGGAAGGGGATGCGCCGGGCCTCGGCCAGGCGGTGTTCAGCCTCGTCCAGTGTGACACCCCCGGCTGCTATCTCGCGGGAAAGGGCGTTCACCGCGGCCACCCGGCCTAAGTGAGTCGTCCGCACCGGCACGTTCCGCACTTCGGCGATCTCTGCCGTGCCGGCGCTGGCGAAGATGCCGTTGGTCAGCACGTAGACGTGGAACTCCCGCAGATGGAAGCTGCGGGCCATGATCTCCATCGTCTGCTCCACCCGGAAGACCTCTGCTCCGTTTTCCAGCAGCGTCTCGCCCGCCGCCATGATAAAGTCCATGATGCGGCGCCGCTGCTCGTCGCTGGGATATAACTCTCTGCTGTCCATTCCGGCCCTCCCTGTCATGCCCGCCAAAGGGGGCATATCATCTCATGCTATACTGTATCACAATTCCGGCGGCTTGCAAAGGCGTCTTTTCACATTTTTGCACAACTTCTGTCCTTGCCGTCGGGGGCGCAGTGTGTTACACTGATAACAACTATAAAAAGATCCAGAAACCACAGGAGGAAATGACCGTGAAGCAGAGTCTGAGTTTCGCGCGCCGTCTGACGGCGCTGGTGCTGGCAGCTGTGATGCTGTGCGTGGCTGTCCCGGCGGCCTTCGCCGAGGATGCCGCGCCCGGTGCCACCACCATTGGCGGTGCAAACACCACCCTTATCCCTGAGGAAGAGGAAAATTGTCTGAGCTGGCTCTTCGGCTCCAAAGATAAGATCACACTGCCCTATCTGAACATCAAGGGCAAGGGCCTGCGCCGGAACCTGTCGCTGGACCTCGTGGACTGCCTGGTGGGCATCACCTACACCGAGCTTGGCTCCATCGGCAGCTATGTCAGCGCCGGCGCCGCGCAGGAGGCGTGGAAGGCCCAGGCCGTGGCCATCCACTCCTACCTCGAGTACCATAAGCAGTACGGCTCCTCGGCCAACGCCCTCATCTACACCCCCGTGGAGGACATCCCGTCCTCGGCCCGGTCGGCCATCCGCAAGGCGGTGGAGTCGGTGAAGGATGAGGTGCTGACCTACAACGGCAGCGTCATCGACGCCGTCTGGTCGGCCAGCGCGGGCTACAACACCCAGACCGGCGTCTACGGCACCTGCTCCAGCCTCGACGCCTGGGGCTCGGATGTGCCGTATCTCAAGAGCGTGGAAAGCCCCTATGAGCGCCAGTACCACGAGAAGATGCGCCGCGTCATCGGCAAGGATTATGACTATGTCGAGTACAACGACAGCCGCACCGGTGAGCCCTACCAGAGCGCCGACACCACCCACAAAGACCTCGGCGGCTTCGTCCAGTACAATACGCTGGTGTCCAATGGCCGCAGCTACCGCTATATCGGCCAGTTCGTGTCCTCCCGCTACTGCTTCGATTTCAGCACGGATGCAGCGGGTGTACCCTGTATGTACTACTACGGCTTCGGCCACGGCGTGGGCATGAGCCAGTGCGGTGCGGTGGGCTACGCCGCCGAGGAGGGGATGGGCTACCGCGACATCCTGAAGCACTACTACTCCGGCGTTTCCATCCGGACGGTGGGCAGCGGCACGAGCTCCGGCGGCGGTCTGTTCGGCTGGCTGCGCCGCCTGCTGGGCATGTAAAAAATCAAAAGGAATTGCGCAAAATACTTCTCAAATGAGACGTGATTTGGTATACTGTACACGCTTGTACACAAGAGACAGACGATTTCGCGTTTCACGCTCCAAAGCGGGAGCGATACGATAAAGAACAACAGGTGGAGAGAACGGAATGCAGTTGGAGAAGGAAAAGAAAGAAAAGCGGGAGCGGGAGCGCTGCCGCGCACTGGCGCAGCGCATCGCGGAGGAGGCAAACCCCGCCTCGGCGGCCCTGCTGGGAGAGCAGATGTCCCTGCTGACGGAAGCCCTGCACCGTGCAGGTGTGGAGGCAGAAGAGTGGACAGAGGGCTCTGCGGCAGAGCTTCTTGTGGTGGCAGACCCCGCGTGGGAAACGCTGCCCGAGACCCTGCCCGCCCGGGTGCTGCTGGTGAGCGATGAGAGCACCGTTATGGCGGGCTGGGCCGAGCAGCTGGCCCAGAGAGGGTATTTCCGCGATTTTGGCTGGCGCAGCAAGGGCCGCGCCCAGCCGTCGGCGCTGTTCTGTACCAGCCAGCCCACCCAGCTGAAGATGGTGCGGGGCTACGAGCTGGAAATGGACATCCTGCGTGACCGGATGGTGCGCGCCGAGCGCACCTGCGGCGAGGAAGCCGAGCTCATCGCCCGGCTGCGCAGCGACCTTTCGCTCAGCCGTAGTCACGAGCAGCAGCTGGAAAAGACACTGGGCGAGGTGACCGGCTCGAAGTTCTGGAAGATGACCTGGCCCATGCGCTATGTCGTCAGCAAGAGCCGCCAGCTCTGGCACACTCTGCCCTTCTTCATGCTTCTGCGGGAGCTGCGCAGCGGCGGCATCGAGGGCGTGCGGGAACTGGCCCGCGCCCGCCGCGAGTACGCCGCCCTCTTCCCGGGCAAAGTCATGCGCGCCGACCGGTTCGCACCGGTGGAACTGCTGGTGCGGCAGGCAGGCAATCAGCCCGCAGGCCCCAAGATCAGCATCGTGGTGCCGCTCTACAACACCCCGCTGGACTTCCTCGAAGAGCTGCTGGATTCCGTCGTGAACCAGACCTACCGCAACTGGGAGCTCTGCTGTGTGGACGCCGGCACCGCCCCGGGCGTGGGCGAGATGGTGCAGCAGCGCGCCGCTGTGGACCCTCGTATCCGCTACAGGAAGCTGGAGAAGAATGAGCTCATCCCCGGCAACACCAACAAAGGCATCGAGATGGCCACCGGCGACTTCATCGCCCTGCTGGACCACGACGACATCCTCCACCCCTGCGCCCTCTGGTACGCCGCCAAGGCCATCGCCGAGCAGGGAGCCGACTTCGTCTATACCGATGAGGCGACCTTCGAGGGCAAGGTGGAGAATGTGGTGCTCTACCACTTCAAGCCGGACTTCATGCTGGACAATCTCCGCTCCAACAACTATATCTGCCACCTGACCCTCTTCAGCCGCCGGCTGATGGACGCCGCAGGCGGCCCGGAGCGGATGGAGTACAACGGCAGTCAGGATTATGAGCTCTTCCTCCGCCTGACCGAGACGGCCCGGAAGATCGTCCACATCCCCCACGCCCTCTATTACTGGCGTTCCAGTCCCGGCAGCACGGCCAGCGACATCTCCGCCAAGACCTACTGCATCGACGCGGGCATTGCCGCCCTCAAGGCTCATTACGCCCGCTGCGGCGTGGCCGTGGACGATGTGTCCCTCATCCCGGGGACCCCGGGCTACTACAAGACCGATTATACCATCGACCATCCGGGCCGGGTGAGCATCCTCATCCCCACCTGCGACCACATCCATGACTTGGAGACCTGCGTGGAGTCCATCTACGCCCGCACCACCTACCCGGATTTTGAGATCATCCTCATCGAGAACAACAGCAAGGCCCCCGAGACCTTCCGCGCCTATCAGCGAATGCAGAAGGAGCACCCCGATAACCTCAAGGTCGTCACCTGGGAGGGCAAGGGCTTCAACTACAGCGCCCTGAACAACTTCGGCGAGAAGTTCGCCACCGGTGAGTATCTGCTTCTGCTCAACAACGACACCGAGGTCATCACCGCCGCCTGGCTGGAAGAGATGGTCATGTACGCCCAGCAGAAGCGGGTGGGCTGCGTGGGCGCAAAGCTGCTCTACCCGGACGACACCATCCAGCACGCCGGTGTCGGCTTCGGCATCGGCGGCGTGGCGGGCCATCTGCACAAGTACTATCCCGCCAGCTCCGACGGCTATATGGGCCGCCTGAACTATGTGCAGGACGTCTACGCTGACACCGCCGCCTGCCTGCTCATCCGCAAGGAGATCTACGACGAAGTGGGCGGTCTGGACGAGAGCTATGCCGTGGCCTTCAACGATGTGGACTTCTGCGTCCGCGTCCGTCAGGCGGGCTACACCAACGTCTTCACCCCGTTTGCCCAGCTCTACCACTACGAGAGCAAGAGCCGCGGCATGGAGGACAACCCCGAAAAGCAGAAGCGTTTTCAGGGCGAGGTGCTGCGTTTTCAGGCCCGCTGGGGCGACCTGCTGGCTGCGGGCGACCCCTGCACCAATCCCAACTTCGACATCCAGCGCGAAGATTTCAGCCTGAAGATATTACCGCTGGAATGATAAGGAGAACGAACTTGGAACTCTCTGCCTGTATCGTTGTCTATAACGGCTGCGACGAAGCCCTCAGGGCAGCGCAGACGGTGCTGCAATACACCCGCCGCCACCCGCTGACCCTCTATCTGGTGGACAACGCCAGCCCCGACGGCAGCGGCGCACGTCTGGAAGCCGCCGTGAAGGGCGGCGCGTTGAGCACTCAGCCCGGCCAGAAGGTCGAGGTGCGCTGCCGCAAGGAGAACGGCGGTTTCGGCACCGGACACAACACCGTCCTGCCGGAGCTGACGAGCGACTATCACTTCATCCTGAACCCGGACATCCAACTCACTGCTGATACCCTCAGCGACCTGGCCGACTGGATGGCCGCCCACCCGGATGCTGTGATGGCCCGGCCGGGGCTGCGCTTCCCGGATGGCCGTCCCCAGAGCCTGCCGCTGCGGCGCTGTGCGCTGCGGCCCATGGTCTACCGCCAGCTGCCGTTTTTGAAATTCTGGGAGAAATATAACCGTGCGTATTTGATGGAGGGGGAGGATCTGTCCGCTCCCGTTGAGATCGAGTTCTGCACCGGCAGCTTTTCCGCCGTGCGGACGGCGGAGTTCAAGGCCGTGGGCGGCTTCGATGAGCACTACTTCATGTATGTGGAGGATGCCGACCTGACCCAGAAGATGCGCACCACCGGCAAAGCCTACCTCGTGCCGCAGTACACCGCCATCCATGCGTGGCATCGTGCGGCCCACCGCAGCCTCAAGCCCTTTTTGTGGCAGACCGGGAGCCTGCTGCGGTATTTCCACAAGTGGGGGTTCAAGTTCTGAGCCTTTGCTGATGAAACAAAAGAGCGCCCTCCGCAAAAATTTTTGCGGAGGGCGCTCTTTCCTTGCTTTTTTTTCGATTTGATAGTAGAATAAGGTGTAATACTATCGCAAGCCTGCCAGCAGTGCATAGCGAGATCCTGCCAGCGCGCGTGGCGCGGGAAGCCCGGCGGCTGGCGGCGTATTACCACCAACATTGTTTACAGCGGACGCAGCTCCGCTTTGAATCCATACAGGACCCGGCGGATACGCTGCCAGGCCTTGTACAAGCTGCACAACTTTTTTATTTCATAATATAAGGAGTGCACAAAAATGAAAGGTATCATTCTGGCCGGCGGTGCCGGCACCCGGCTCTATCCGCTGACGATGGTCACCAGCAAACAGCTGCTGCCCGTCTACGACAAGCCGATGATCTATTATCCTCTGTCCACCCTTATGCTGGCGGGCATCCAGGACATCCTCATCATCTCGACCCCCACCGACACGCCCCGCTTCGAGGCGCTGCTGGGCGATGGCAGCCAGTACGGCATCCATCTGCAATATAAGGTCCAGCCGTCCCCGGACGGCCTGGCTCAGGCTTTCATCCTCGGTGAAGAGTTCATCGGCGACGACTGCTGCGCAATGATCCTGGGCGACAACATCTTCTACGGCAACGGCTTCTCCAAGATTTTGAAGAATGCTGTCTCCAACGCCGAGAACAAGGGCCGCTGCACCGTCTTCGGCTACTATGTGCCGGACCCCGAGCGCTTCGGCATCGTGGAGTTCGACGCAAACGGCAAGGTGCTGAGCGTCGAGGAGAAGCCCCAGCATCCCAAGAGCAACTACGCCATCACCGGCCTGTACTTCTACAACAAGGAAGTCGTCAAGATGGCAAAGCAGGTCAAGCCCTCCGCCCGCGGTGAGCTGGAGATCACGACCCTGAACGATATGTACCTCAAGCAGGATGAGCTGGACGTCCAGCTGCTGGGCCGCGGCTTTGCATGGCTGGACACCGGCACGATGGACAGCCTCGTGGAGGCAGCCGACTTTGTGCGGATGATCGAGAAGCGTCAGGGCATCAAGATCAGCGCCCCTGAGGAGATCGCATTCAAGTACGGCTGGATCGACCGCGATACCCTGCTGGAAAGCGCAGAGCGCTACGGCAAGAGCCCCTACGGCCAGCACCTCAAGAATGTGGCCGACGGCAAACTGAAGTATTAAGAGAGGCGGTATCCGCATGAAAATCATTGTTACCGGCTGCAGAGGCCAGCTTGGCACCGAGATCATCAAGCAGCTCCGGGAAGGCCGCAGTGAGCTTGGCCCCATCCCCGAGAAGCTGGTGAGCGCCACGGTCATTCCGGTGGACCTGCCGGAGCTGGACATCACCAACTACAAGATGGTGGATGACTTCATCCGCCGTCAGCGCCCGGACGTCATCATCAACTGCGCCGCTTTCACCAACGTGGACGGCTGCGAGGTGAACCATGACACTGCCTTCAAGGCCAACGCCATCGGCCCCCGCAATCTGGCACAGGCCGCCACCAAGACCGGCGCCCGTCTGGTACACGTCTCTACGGACTACGTCTTCTCCGGCCGCGAGAACGGCGGCATCCCGCAGGATGAGGCCACCATTCCCGGCCCCATCAGCGCCTACGGCTCCACCAAGCTCATGGGTGAGAAGTATGTGGAGCAGTTCTGCCACCGCCACTTCATCGTCCGCACGGCATGGCTCTACAGCTACTACGGCAAAAACTTTGTCAAGACCATCGTGAACGCCGGCAAAAAGTTCGGCAAGCTGGAAGTCGTCAACGACCAGTGCGGCAACCCGACCAACGCCGTCGATCTGGCCCACGAGATCCTGCAGCTCTGCGTGACCCACGAGTACGGCCTGTATCACTGCACCGGTGAGGGCATCTGCTCCTGGTATGATTTCGCATCGGAGATCATCCGCCTGTCCGGCGTGGACGCCACCGTGGCTCCCTGCACCAGCGAGGAGTACAAGGCAAAGCATCCGGACAGCGCCGACCGCCCCAAGTGGAGCGCTCTGGACAACCGGATGCTCCGCTGCACCGTCGGCAACGACGTCCGCGACTGGAAGGACGCGCTGGCCTGCTTCTTCGAGCACTGGGACGGCGACAACGGGATGAAAGCTTAATTGGCTTTTGTGAGGAAAAAGATTATGTTTAACCAGTCAGAAAAGAAACTGAAAACATGGGCGACGATTCAAGGCGTGTTTTTCAGTGTTGTTGCGATTGTTTTAGGCGCGGTTATTTATTCTGCCGCAGCTGCTACAGATAATAATGCGGTAGGATTACTGCTCGGGGTAATCGTTGCAGTTGTTGTTTGGTTTTTGTCGATGCTTTCTGTATGGGCGTTGTATTCATTTGCAGATTTAGTGGAATATACAAAAGCGAACAATGAAATTCTGGCTTCCATGGACTCGACACTGGGTCAGATTGCAGATTGTCTGTCCACTGGTGAAAATAATGAAACTGCGGAGTAATTGCAGAAAATAAAAGAGGAAATTTATGAAAAAATATCTTATCACCGGCTGCGCCGGTTTTATCGGTTCCAACTTTGTGCATTATATGCTCAAGAAGTACCCCGAGATCCTGCTGGTCAACCTCGACAAGCTGACCTACGCCGGCAACCTCGAGAACCTGAAGGACGTTGAGGGCGACCCCCGCCATGTCTTCGTGCAGGGCGACATCTGCGACAAGGAGCTGGTCGAGAGCCTGTTTGCAAAGTACGATTTCGATTACGTCATCAACTTTGCCGCTGAGAGCCATGTTGACCGCTCCATCAAGAACCCTGAAATTTTCGTCCAGAGCAACGTGATGGGTACCGTCAACCTGCTGCAGCGCGCCAAGGAAGCCTGGTACGACGCCGACGCCAAGACCTGGAAAGAGGGCAAGAAGTATCTGCAGGTGTCCACCGATGAGGTCTACGGCGCTCTGGGCGCTGAGGGCTTCTTCATGGAGACCACCCCGCTCTGCCCCCACAGCCCCTACTCTTCCTCCAAGGCCAGCGCTGATATGTTCGTCATGGCATTCCACGATACCTACGGTATGCCCATCAACATCACCCGCTGCTCCAACAACTACGGCCCCTACCAGTTCCCCGAGAAGCTCATCCCGCTGATGATCAACAACGTCAAGCACCACAAGCAGCTGCCCGTCTACGGTGACGGTATGCAGATCCGCGACTGGCTGTACGTTGAGGACCACTGCAAGGCCATTGATATGGTCTGCAACGGCGGCAAGGTGGGCGAGGTCTACAATGTCGGCGGCCACAACGAGCGCCCCAACATCTTCATCGTCAAGACCATCATCGAGCAGCTGCACGACCGCCTGAAGGACGACGGCATCAGCGAAGACCTCATCAAGCACGTCGCTGACCGTCTGGGCCATGACCGCCGCTATGGCATCGACCCCACCAAGATCAAGAACGACCTTGGCTGGTATCCTGAGACTCCCTTCGAGAAGGGCATCGTCCTGACCATCGACTGGTACCTCGACCACGAGGAGTGGATGGAGCACATCACCAGCGGCAACTATCAGAAATACTACGAGGAAATGTACAAGAATAAGTAACTTCTTGTAAATGGCCTGAAAGCGAAAAAGAGCAGGGCGTGCAGCCGTATGGCTGCACGCCCTGCTCTTTTTTCGGAGTTAAAGCTTGTCCTCTTTCATGTAGCGGATGAGCAGGGGCAGCTCATAGATCAGCATGGACAGCCAGCCGATGCCGTAGCTCACGGGCATGATCTGCAGATCGACCTTGAGCACCAGCACCAGCACAGCGGCGGCGGCCACGCGGAAGCCCATGTTGAGCATACTGCTGTTCAGGGTGATCTTCAAATCGCCGAGGCCGCGGAAGCCGCCCTGGATGCCGTTGGTCACGCCGGGCATCAGGTAGAAGAGGGAGGCGCACCGCAGGAACTTGACGCCCAGGTCGATGACGGCGGGGTCATCCACGAAGAGGGAGATGATGGGGCGGGCGAAGAGCAGGCAGACGGCCATCAGGCAGAAACCGTAGATGAGCTCGATGCGCAGGCCGCAGAAAAAGCCCTGACGCACCCGCTCCTTTTTGTCGGCACCGTGGTTCTGGGCCATCAGGGTGGTCATGGCGTGGGCGATGTTCTGCTGGGGCATATAGGTGAAGTCGTCCACCCGGCTGGCGGCGGTGAAAGCGGCCATTGCGTTGATGCCCAGAGTGTTGACGATGGCCTGCACGGCGATCTTGCCCAGCTGGACGGTGGCCTGCTGCATGGCACTGGTCCAGCCGTACTGGACGGTGCTGCGCAGCAGAGAGCCGTCAAAGACGAACCAGCGCCGCCCCAGCTGAAGGACGGGAACTTTGAACTGGATATAGACGACGCAGAGCACACAGCAGAGCGCCTCGCTGAGGACGGTGGAGAGGGCGCAGCCTTCGCTGCCCCAGCCCAGCACCTCGACAAAGAAGAGGTCGCCGCCGATGTTCAGCACCGAGCTTATCATCAGAAAATATAGGGCGCTCTTGCTGTCGCCCAGCGCCCGCATGGTGGCGGCGAGGAAGTTGTAAAAGAAGGTGAAGATGAGGCCCGCAAAGACGATGCGGAGGTACTGCACCGCGATGGGCAGGATCTCTTCCGGAACCTGCATCAGCCGGAGCAGCGGCGTCGCCAGCAGGACGCAGAGGGCCGAAAAGACCAGCGAGAACACCGTGCCTGCGATGGCGGTGGTGGAGACCTGACGCTCCACGCGCTGGGTGTCTCCAGCGCCATAGGCCGTGCTGACAAGGATGCCGGCACCGAGGCAGAGACCGTTGATGAAGAGGATGGCCAGCGTCATCAGCGGGTTGGAGGTGCCGACGGCGGCAAGGGCGTCTTCGCCGACAAATTTGCCCACGATGATGCTGTCGGCGGCGTTATAGGTGAGCTGGAACAGGTTGCCCAGCACCAGCGGGATGGTGAATTTGACCAGAAGGGGCGTGATGGCTCCGGTCGTCATGTCTTTTGTCATGGATCTCTTCTCGTTTCCTTTTTATAATATGTTCTGGCGTGCGCTGAACACGGCCAGTGCCGAACGGCTCTTGCCGTTTGCGATAAGCCGGGCCGCTGCGTGAAGGGCGGCACCTGCGCTGGGGGAGGCCGGGATGGCATCGGTGCGCAGGACTCGCTGCGCCGCCCGGACGGCATCGGCGGTGGTGACGGCAGCGATGTTGTCCACTACATAGGAGTTGTAGTTGCCGGGAACGAGGCCGAAGCCGATGTCCGGGATGCCATGGGAGCCGGTGAGGCCGCTGCTCAGGGCCTGACTCTCGTAAGGCTCCACGGCTACGATACGGACGTCATTCGTCCACGCCTTGACCGTTTCGCCCACGCCGGTGATGGTGCCGCCGCTGCCCACGCCGATGACGATGCTGTCCACGATGCTGGAACCCTCCCGCGCGATGGAGCGCACCAGTGCAGGCCCCGTAACCCGGCGGTGATAGGTGGGGTTGTCGTCGTTGTTGAGCCAGTCCATATAGTACCAGCCCTTTTCGGCGGCGGTGGCTTTTGCCAGCGCCCGTGCGCCTGCAAGGCCCGCCTGGGCCGGGGTATGGATGATCTGCGCTCCGAGGCGGAGCAGGCTCTCCTGCCGCATGGCGGGGGCGTCCTCCGGCATGACCAGCGTCACCGGGTGGCCCGCCGTCAGCCCCGCCAGCGTCAGCGCTGTGGCAAAAGGCCCTGACACGGCCTCCACGATGGTCTGGCCGGGGTCAGTGCCCCGCGCTCAAGGGCCAGCGCCAGCATCCCTCAGCCAGCTCGTCCCGCGCCGTGCCGGTGGGGCCGTTGTAGTTCAGATAGGCGTACAGCCGCCCCCGCAGCCCGCAGGCCGCAAGATAGCCCCGCAGCTCGACGATGGGGCCGGGCAGCAGGGTCTGGTAGATGTTGGGGTAGATAGGCACGGGCGGTCTCCTTTCGCGTCCGGGGAAAGCTTACGCCTATAACTTTAACGCAAAGGAAAGGAAGCGTCAAGCGGGGCTTGGGCAGAAAAGAGAAAAATCGGAAGAAAATTTGGCAAAATGACGCAAAAGTCCTTGACAAGGGACACCCCGTCTGCTATACTCCGTATGTAAAGCAAAACCTTTACAAACAGCGGAGGTCGAGCAGGACAGAACATGGCAAAAGACTTTGAAATGGGCTATCTGCTCGATTTTTACGGCGAAGTGCTCACGCCCAAACAGCGCGAGATGCTGCGCCAGTATTACAACGATGACCTCTCCCTCAGCGAGATCGGAGAAAACTTCGGCATCACCCGGCAGGGCGCGGGACGCCATCAAGCATGGCGAAACGGCCCTCAAGGAGCTGGAAGAAAGGTCGGCTTCGCGGCCCGGTACCGCCGGGTGCAGCAGACACTGGAAGAGCTGGAGCAGCTGGTCATCGACGCCCGGTTTGAATGCACCGGCCCGAACGCCCGGCTGACCACCACCGAGTATGCCGCCACCTGAACAAGATGCTGGCTCATCCGCTCCATCGACGAAGTGAATGAGAGCTGAAAACTGATTTGAGAGGAGCACCGAACAATGGCATTTGAATCTTTGACCGACCGCCTTGCCGGTGTGTTCAAAAGCTGCGTGGCCACGGCAAACTGAGCGAGGCGGACATCAAAGCCGCCATGCGCGAGGTCCGGATGGCCCTGCTGGAAGCCGACGTCAACTACAAGGTGGCGAAGGATTTCTGCGCAAAGGTCTCCGAGCGCGCCATGGGCCAGGAGGTCATGGAGAGCGACCCCGCCCAGCAGGTCGTCAAGATCGTCAACGAGGAGCTGGTCGCCCTGATGGGCGGCGAGGAAGCCCCTCGTCTGGTCATCAAGAACAAGGGCCAGACCATCATCATGCTCTGCGGCCTGCAGGGCAACGGTAAGACGACCCACGCAGCAAAGCTTGCAAAATACTACATCAAGCAGGGCCGCCGCCCGATGCTGGTGGCCTGCGACATCTACCGTCCGGCCGCTATCGACCAGCTGCAGGTGGTGGGCAAGAGGCCGGTGCGCCGGTCTTTACCCTGCCCGGCGAAAGCCGCCTGCCATCGCCAAAAGGCGCTGGCCCACGCCAAGGACTACGGCAACGACATCATCATCCTCGATACCGCAGGCCGCCTGCAGATCGACGAAGTGCTGATGCAGGAGCTGGTCCAGATCAAAGAGGCTGTCCCCGTGGACGAGACTCTGCTGGTCGTGGACGCCATGGCCGGTCGGACGCCGTGAACGTCGCCAAGACCTTCAACGAAACGGTCGGCATCGACGGCATCATCCTCACCAAGACCGACGGCGATACCCGCGGCGGCGCAGCCTCGGTGCTGTCTGTCACCGGCAAGCCCATCAAGTTCCAGGGTACCGGCGAAAAGCTGGATGACCTCGAAGTCTTCCATCCCTCCCGCATGGCAGGCCGGATCCTCGGCATGGGCGATGTGCTGAGCCTCATCGAGCGCGCACAGGATGCCGCCGACGAGAAGCTGGCCGAAGAGACCGCCAAGCGGATGATGGAAAACAAGTTCGATATGAACGATATGCTGGCCCAGTTCGCCCAGATCCGCAAGATGGGCGGCGCGGGTGCCATGCTGAGCATGATGCCCGGCATGTCCGGCATCGACGCCAGCCGATCGACGAGAAAGCCTTCGACCGCATCGAGGCCATGATCTACTCGATGACCAAGGCCGAGCGCGAGGACCCTCCATCATCAACCCAAAGCGCAAGCGCCGCATCGCTGCGGGCAGCGGCACTCGGTGTCCGACGTCAACAAGCTGCTCAAGCAGTTTGAGATGATGCAGAAGATGATGAAGCAGCTCAAAAGAGCCCCAAGGGCTTTGCACGCAAGCTGGGCGGCCTGATGGGCAACCCGGTGCCTTCAGAGGCATGAAATAATTCCGGTATACACCCCGCTGTGGGTTGTACAGATAGATTTAATCCCGCAAACCGGGGAACAAGAAATTTTGGAGGATATTACCATGGCAGTTAAGATTCGTCTGCGCCGCGTCGGCGCCAAGAAGGCTCCCTTCTATCGTGTTGTCGTTGCCGACAGCCGCTTCCCCGCGATGGCCGTTTCATCGAGGAGATCGGCACTTACGACCCCAATCAGGAGCCCTCTGTCGTGAGCATCGACGGCGAGAAGGCTAAGGCCTGGATCGCCAACGGCGCTCAGCCCACCGACACCGTTCGCGTGCTGCTGAAGAAGTCCAACATTCTGTAAGGTGGAGGGCTGACTCATGCAGGAGCTGTTGCTGGCAGTTGCCCGCGGCCTCGTGGAGGATAAGGACGCCGTCAAGGTCACGGTGGACGCCCCCGTGAGGACGGCACCATCGTCTACCACCTGAGCGTGGCAGAGGGAGATATGGGCCGTGTCATCGGCAAGCAGGGCCGGATCGCAAAAGCCATTCGTGTGGTGATGCGCGCGGCTGCTGTGCGGGTCGATGAAAAGGTCCTTGTTGAGATCGACTAAGCACCCTACAGGCCCTTTGCTGTAATGGCAAAGGGCCTTTGATTTATGAACGGGCTTGCCCTCTCCGTCACCTTCGGTGACACCTCTCCATAGGGAGAGGCACTGGCGTGCCGGTCGCCTACGCTGGACGAGGGAAGCTCTTGCTGCCGTAAACGGTAGTGCGCTGCTATCGCCGATAGCGGGCAGCTGCCGGAGGGCGCACCTACACACGAACCTATAATACAGGAGCAAATTTATGCAGCAATATCTGGAAGCAGGCAAGGTCGTCACCACCCACGGTGTGCGCGGCGAAATGAAGCTGGAGCTGTGGTGCGACGGCGTGGATTTCCTCAAAAGACGGGCCGTCTCTACGCCTCGGCAAAGGGCGGCAAGTGCTATAATATCATCTCCATCCGCCCGCAGGGGCAGATGGCGCTGCTCCAGCTGGAGGGCGTGAACGATATGGACGCCGCCCGCGCCCTGCGGGGCAGGTGTTCTACTTCGACCGCAGCGACGCCACCCTGCCCGAGGGCCGGTGGTATGTGGCCGACCTCATCGGCTGCGAGGTGCGGGACGCCGACACCGGAAAGGTGTACGGCGTCGTCACCAGCGTGGACCACCCGGCGCACAGGACATCTATACGGTCAAGTCCCCAGCGGCAAGGAATATATGTTCCCCGGCGTGGACGCCTTTCTGAAAGAGCGCAACCCGCCGGAAGGCTATATCCTCGTCACCCCATCCCGGGCCTGTTGGACGACGATTTCGACAGTGAGCGGGAGGAGGAGTGAGCGATGGGAATGCGTGTGGACATTGTGACCCTTTTCCCTGAGATGTGCCAGCAGGTACTGGACGCCAGCATCATCGGCCGCGCAGCGCGGCTGCATCGAGACCCACTGCCATCAGATCCGGGATTACACCCTCAACAAGCAGAAGCAGACTGACGACTACCCCTATGGCGGCGGCTGCGGCATGGTGCTCTATGCCCAGCCCATCGCCGACTGCCTGCGCGCCGTCCAGAAAGAGGTAGCGGAACAGGGACGCCCGGCCCCGCATATCGTGTTCTTGACGGCGGGCGGTCAGCGCTACACCGAAGAGCACGCCCGGCGGCTGGCCCAGTACGATAACCTGACGCTGGTCTGCGGCCACTATGAGGGCATCGACGAGCGCGTCATTGAAGCGTTTGCGGACGAAGAGATCTCGATCGGCGACTATATCCTCACCGGCGGCGAGCTGGCCAGCCTCGTGGTGGCCGACAGCGTCCTCCGCCTCAAGCCCGGCGTTCTGGCGGAGCAGAAGGGCTACGAGGAGGAGAGCTACTGGGACGGCCTGCTGGAATACCCCAGTACACCCGCCCGAGGTCTGGGAGGGCCGCGCCGTGCCTGACGTTCTGCTGGGCGGCGACCACCAGAAGATCGACGCGTGGCGGGGCGAAAGAGCCGGGAGCGCACCCGTCTGCGCCGCCCGGAGCTGTATGAGCAGTGGTGCGAGAGCCACCCCATCACCGAGCTGCCCAAGTGGAAGCGGGGAGAGAATGTCCGCCTCGTCAAGACGGAAGAACAGTTTGCCGCTGCGGCAAAGCTGTTTGCGGAGGGACGCCGCGCCGTCTGCGCCGGAAACTGGACGGAAGAGTATTGTGCAGGCCTGACAGAAGAGGAGCTCGCTCAGCTCAAGGCGGAGAAAAAGGCGGCTGGGCCTGCTACCTGCACACGACGAAGGATGTGCCGGACGGCATGGTGAGCGTAGACCACAGGACCGGCCGCATTGAGCATCTCTTTGTGTCTGGGAATGCCCGCGGTAAGGGCATCGGCCAGAAAATGCTGGACTTCGCCCGCAAAAGCTGGAAGAGTATGAGCATCCCCGCCTGAGCGTGCTGGACACCAACGCCCGCGCCATTGCTCTCTATCGTCGGATGGGATGGAAATTCACAGGCGAAAAGACATGGAATTTGACCCTGCGGAATATCCTTCTGTTGTAAAGAAATGCGCGCTGCTGTGGATGCAGTACGAGGGTTGAGCGGAGTCTGCGGCAAGCGTCATACTCTGCCGGATAAGCACAAAACAGTCGGAGTGCTGACCCTCTGTCGAAAAATGTTGAAAACTTTGTATTACCCCGCCAACACTGGGGAATAATTTTGTTGTATTTGTATAAAGGTGGAAAATGCCCCCTCATCCTTGGGAAAACCGCCAAAATTCGTCTGGGGACTGTACAACGGTTTCGGTTTGCGCTAAAATAATCACAACGCAACAGGCGCGAAACATAATTGCATTTCCCGAACGATAATAGATAGGAGCGTTTTACTATGTACGTCAAAGAAGTTACCGTTGAAAATCAGGTTGGTCTGCACGCCCGTCCGGCAACCTTCTTTATTCAGAAGGCCAACGAGTTCAAGTCTTCCATCTGGGTCGAGAAGGAAGAGCGCCGCGTGAACGCTAAGAGCCTGCTGGGCGTCCTGTCTCTGGGCATCGTGGGCGGCACCACCATCCGCATCATCGCGGATGGCGCAGACGAGCAGGCTGCTGTCGATGGCCTCATCAAGCTGGTGGAGTCCGGCTTCGCAGAGTAATTCAGTTCCATTTCGTGTATGAGCGGCGGGGTCATCCTTGCCGCTTTTTGGTATGATGCATCAGAACAAAGGAGGCAGCCTCATGAAAGATTCGACGAAAGAAGCGCTGTTCAAGTTTGGCGAGTTCTGTGATTCCGGCAAGCCGTGGTACTGCTTTTGGCGTCTATCTGGTGACGCTCATCGTCAATATCACCCTTCTGCTCACCTCGGAGCGGAAGCCCAGGTGGTGGAGCGTGGCCCTCGACGTGTGCGGTCTGGCGCTGGCGGTGTCGAATATTGCCAGGACCGAGAGGATGCAGAAAGGCCGGCATAACATCGGATGACCAAGGCAGAACTTTACAAAAGGCCTGTATGTTGCCGCTTCTGCCGGGCGTCTATATCATCCGGGACAAAGCGGCACCATCATCTATATCGGCAAGGCCAAGCGTCTGCGCATCCGGGTGAGCCAGTATTTCCGGGAGGGTGTGCCTCACGACAACAAGGTCAGCCAGATGATCGCCCACGCCTACGCGTTCGATGTCATCGTCTGCCAGAGCGAGTTCGAGGCGCTGGTGCTGGAAGCAAGCCAGATCAAAGCCCACACCGAAGTACAACATCCTGCTCAAGGACGACAAGGGCTACAGCTATATCAAGGTGACAAGGGACGAGTGGCCGCGGCTGTCGTTCACGCTGCAAAAGAGGATGACGGCGCGGAGTATATCGGCCCTTATACCTCGAGCTTTGCGGCCCGTCAGATGGCCGAGACGGCGATGGATGCTTTTCTGCTGCCCCGGTGCAGCCGGCGGTTCCGCAGGAAATTGGCCGGGGCCGCCCTGTCGAACGCCCACATCGGCAAGTGCATGGCGGTGTGCAGCGGCAAGATAAGCCGTGAAAACTACGAGCAGGCCGTCAAAGCGCTGTCCACCTCATCCGCTACGGCAAAAGGATATTCTGAAAACCCTCAACGAGCGGATGCTGGAAGCCTCTGACCGGCTGGAATTTGAGACAGCGGCCCTCATCCCGACCAGATCGCCGCCATTACCAAGGTGACGGCAGGGCAGAAGGTCGTGGTTGACCCCGACGTGGAGATGGACGTGGTAGCGCTGGCGGGTACGCCCGGCAGCGTCTGCGCGGCTGTCCTCCGCTTCCGGGAGGGCGGCTGACCGACAAGCGGGAGTTTCTGTTCCACGATACCGCCGACATCGCGGCGGTGCGGGAGGAATTTCTGCCCGGTACTACCTCGACGATGAGCAGATACCGAAGGTCATCGCCGTGGACGAGCTGCCGCCGGATGTGGACGCCTTGCAGCAGGCCCTCAACGAGAAGCGGGGCAGCGAGGTGCAGCTCTATGTCCCTCAGCGGGGCGATAAGGCTCACCTCGTCGAGATGGCCCACACCAACGCCGTCGAGCGGCTGGCCCGCGAGGCGGCCGCTATGCCCGGAGGAAAAGCTTCTGGATGAGCTGGCACAGGTGCTGGGCCTGCCCAAGCCCCGCACCATCGAGAGCTATGATATTTCCAACTGGGGCGACGGCACCAGCGTCTGCGGCATGGTGACGTTCCGGGACGGCAAGCCCTACAAGGCGGGCTACCGGAAGTTCAAGATGAAGACCGTCGCCGGCACCGATGACTACGCCTCGCTGGCGGAGACCGTCTCCGCCGCGCGGCTGAATACGAAAGTATTCCGAAATGGCCGCAAACGGCGAGCCGAGCAGCAACTACTTCGGCCAGAAGCCTGACCTGCTCTGATGGACGGCGGCAGGGGACAGGTGAGCGCCGCGAAGGCTGCACTGGCCGGGACGGCACTGGCCGATGTACCCCTCTACGGCATGGTGAAGGACGACCACCACCGCACCCGCGCCATCGTGGACAGCGAGGGCCGGAGATCGCCATCAACATGAACCGCGGGACGTTCACCTTCGTCACCGCCATTCAGGACGAGACGCACCGCTTCGCCAACGCCTACCGCAAGCAGCAGATGAAGCAGAAGAGCTATTCGTCCACCCTCACCGAGGTGCCGGGCGTCGGCCCAAGACGGCCAAGGCCCTGATGACCCAGTTCAAGAGCGTGGGTGCCGTCAAAGAGGCCACCCTGACCAGCTGGAGAACACCCCGGCGTCGGGCGACAGATGGCTCAGACCATTTACGAATATTTCCACCCGCAGGGGTGAAGCAAGTGGAAAAGTCCGGCGCAGACCAGTCTGCGGCCGGGCTTTGGAAGGAGTTTTATGTACCAGTTCCAATACGACATCAAGCCGGGCCGTTACCGGCACTTCAAGGGCAACGAATATCAGGTCATCGGGATGGCCCGCCACAGCGAGACCGAAGAGGAGATGGTGGTCTACCGTCCCCTGTACGGCGAGGGCGGGCTCTGGGTGCGCCCGGCGGCTATGTGGGCCGAAGAGGTGGAGCGGGACGGCAGGCGTCAGCCGCGCTTTGCCTGCATTGGCGAAATGTAAGGGCTTGCGCCCGGAGGCCAAACGCGATACAATGGGTTTTGCAGAACAAACACGTCTGCGAAACCGTATAAATGAGCACTATACATACAAGATGTAAAATTTTGGAGGATAACAGCTATGGCTTGTACTACCATCCTTGTCGGCAAAAAGCCTCGTATGACGGCTCTACCATGATCGCCCGGAACGACGATTCCGGCTCCGGCCACTTCACCGCGAAAAGTTCGTTGTCGTTCAGCCGGAGGAGCACCGGCTGTTTACAAGTCGGTCATCTCTCATGCAGAAGTTCCCCTGCCGGGCAATGCCCTGCGGATGACCGCCATGCCCAACGCCGTGGAGGGCAAGGGCATCTGGGCTGCTTCGGCGTCAACGCCGCCAATGTCGGCATGACCGCCACCGAGACCATCACCTCCAACCCCGCGTTCTGGGCGCAGACCCGCTGGTGGTCTACCAGCCCGCCGGGGACGGCCAGCCGGAAGTCCCCGGCGGCATCGGCGAGGAAGATATTGTTTACCTCGTCCTGCCCTACATCCACTCTGCCCGCGAGGGCGTGCTCCGTCTGGGCAAGCTGCTGGAAGAGTACGGCACCTATGAGATGAACGGCATCGCTTTCCAGGATGTGGACGAGATCTGGTGGCTGGAGACCATCGGCGGCCACCACTGGATGGCCCGCCGTGTGCCGGATGACTCCTATGTGGTCATGCCGAACCAGCTGGGCATCGACGCCTTCGACCTCGACGACGCTTTCGGCGCACAGGAGAATCATCTCTGCTCTGCCGACCTGAGGGAGTTCATCCGGGACAATCACCTCGACCTCTCGCTGGATGGCCGTCTGAACCCCCGGACGCCTTCGGCAGCCACGACGACGCCGACCACGTTTACAACACCCCCGCGCATGGTTCATGCTCCGCCACCTCAACCCCAACACCGGTCTGGGACGGCCCTGCCGCCGACTACGGCCCCGCTCGGACGACCTGCCCTGGTGCATGGTGCCGGAGCGGAAGCTGACCCGGAGGATGTGAAGTATCTGCTGTCCTCCCACTATCAGGGGACTCCTTCGACCCTACGCCAGCTACGGCGACAAGGCATGAAGGGAGCTTACCGCTCCATCGGCATCAACCGCAACGACTTCATGGCCCTCATCCAGATGCGGCCTGACGTGCCGGAAGACATCCGCGCTGTGGAGTGGATCGCCTACGCCTCCAATGCCTTCAACACCATGGTGCCGTTCTACGCCAACGTCGAGGCGCACCCCGGCCTATCTGGCCTGCACCACCGGTGAAGTCTCCACCGACAGCTTCTACTGGGTGAGCCGGATGATCGCCGCCATGGCCGACGCCTCCTACGTCAAGAGCCTCATCCATGTGGAGCGGTACGAGGAGGGCGTCCCTCCGCCAGCCGCGCCCTGCTGAACCAAGTACGATAAGAACATCGCTTCGGCCGAGGAAAGCCAGCGCGCCGCCCTGCGGGGGAGGCCAATACCGCCATCGCTGCCGAGCTGAAGAAGCGGGCTTCCGATACGCTGGATAAGGTCCTCTTCGAGCTGAGCAGCGGCATGAAGAACGGCTATGCCCGTTCGGACGCCTAAATCGCATCCGACCCGGAAGGGAAAATCATTTCCGGCAAAACCAAAACCATCAAAACGGTCAAATCAACCCACAAAACCGTCATCCGCCCCGAAGCTGACCGCTCCGGGGCGGATTTTTCGCTCTTTGCGGGTTGTATCCCACTTCTTGTGCAGAATGCATGATTTTGATGGAAATATTTTGGCAGATAAACGGACGGAAAGTGATTGATTCTGACGGAGTATTTGCTATAATACAGACAGAAACAGTCAAAACGATTCAAACGCAAGCAAAACGTGCAACAGGAGGGATGAAGATGTTGGCAGAGCGGCTTTCCCGCATCATGAAGCTGCTGAGCCAGCAGCGCACCGCGACGGTGCAGGAGCTCTGCGGGCGCTGGACGCCAGCGAGTCCACCATCCGCCGCGATTTGAACGAGCTGGACAGGATGGGCAAGGTGAACAAGGTACACGGCGGCGCGACCCTGCCGGACAGCCAGTTCCTCGCCGACGAGCCGACGATGGCCGCGAAGGCGCTGGCCGTCGTCCAGAAAAAGTGCATCGCAAAGGCGGCGGCGGCCCTCATCACCGCAGAGGATTTCATCTTTCTGGACGCCGGCAGCACCACGCTGGCGCTGGCCCGGAGCTGAGCGGCCCGGCGCTGGACGCCCGGTACGTCACCAACGGCGTCGCTCACGCCCGTCTGCTGGCCCAGAAGGGCTGCAAGGTCTTTCTGGTGGGCGGTCTGCTGCGGCCCGGACGGAGGCCATCATCGGCGCTGCGGCTCTCCACAGCCTGCAGCAGTACAACTTCACGAAAGCGTTCCTGGGGCAAACGGCGTGGCGCTGGACGCAGGATTCACGACCCCGACCCTGAGGAAGCGGCGGTCAAGGCCGCGGTCGTGCGCCGGGCGAAGAAGCCGGTTCCTCGTGGATGACTCGAAGTTCGCCCGCGTCTACCCGGCGGTCATCGCCGAGCTGTCCGGCGGCGCGATCCTGACGAATCATTGTCCGAATCCGAAATACAGACAATTCACTCTGGTAAAGGAGGCAGCGGAATGATCTATACCGTGACATTCAACCCGGCCATCGACTACGTCGTGCGGCTGGACACGCCGCTGGAAGTGGGCGAGGTGAACCGCGCCAAAGGCGAGGACTGCGTGCTGGGCGGCAAGGGCATCAACGTGTCCGGTGTGCTGGCCGAGCTGGGCTGCCGGAACACGGCGCTGGGCTTTGTGGCCGGTGAGACGGGTGCGTGGCTCGAGCGGGTCTGGCCGCGCAGGGCATCACCACCGACTTTATCCACCTGGAGCAGGGCATGACCCGCATCAACGTCAAGATAAAGGCGGGGCAGGAGACTGAGCTGAACGGCGCAGGCCCGGACATCCCAGAGCGCCATGGAGCAGCTGGAAGTTCAGCTCGATAAGCTGGCCGAGGGCGACATCCTCATTCTGGCGGGGAGCATCCCGTCCAGCCTGCCCCAGACCACCTACGAGCGTCTGCTGGCCCGTCTGGAAGGCCACGGCGTGCATACGGTGGTGGACGCCACCCGTGACCTGCTGGTGAATGTGCTGCAGTATCACCTTCCTCATCAAGCCCAATCATCATGAGCTGGGTGAGATCGTGGGCCGCACCCTCACCACCGACGCCGACATCACCGCCGCCGCCCGCCCTGCAGGAAAGGGCGCCCGGAACGTACTGGTGAGCATGGCCGGTGACGGTGCGCTCCTGCTGGACGAGAAGGGCGAGGTCCACCGCATCGGTACGCCCAAGGGCAAGGTGGTCAACAGCGTGGGCGCAGGCGACAGTATGGTGGCCGGTTTCGTGGCAGGCTACCTGCGCAGCGGCAGCTATCTGGAAGCCCTGCGTCGGGGACTGCCTGCGGCAGTGCCACCGCGTTCAGCCTCGGGCTGGCAAAGAAGGAAAAGATCGACGAGTTACTGAATCAGATTTAAGCGGGCTTGCCCTCTCAGGCGCTGCGTGCCGACTCCCCTTTGTCGCTTGCGCGACATCTTCCCCGACCGGGGAAGTCTTTCCTCAAAGGGAGAGCCAAGAACGTAACGGCAAAGTTCAAGCCTCTCCCTTTGGGAGGTGGCATTGCGAAGCAATGACGGAGAGCTAGGACGCTGACAATAGGAGAGGAGACACACTATGCGAATCACGGAATTGTTCACGGCACAGTCCATCGCGCTGGACGAAGCCCAGCAGGACCGCAGCCAGATCATCGACCGTCTGGTGGAGCTGCAGGCGACCCACGGCAACATCAGAGACAAAGAAGCCTACAAAAGGGCCTGTATGAGCGCGAGGACGAGGGCTCGACCTATGTTGATAACGGCATCACCGTCCCCATGCCAAGTGCGACTGCGTGACCCGGCCCAGTCGGCGGCCCTCCGCCTCAAGACCCCGGTGCAGTACAATGCCGAGGACGACGGCAAGACCGATCTGCTGTTTGCCATCGCAGCCCCAAGAACGGCAGCCTCCACGTGGATATGCTGGCCCGTATGATGCAGATGCTCATGAACGAGGGACTTCGTGGAGAAGCTGCGCACCGCCAAGACCCGGAAGACTTCCTCGCCGCCATCGACGCGCAGGAAGAAGCCCAGTTCGGCGATGAGGCTTCACCGACCAGGAAATCGAGCAGGCGGGCTACCGTGTGCTGGCCGTCACCGCCTGCGTCAACGGTATCGCCCACACCTACATGGCCGCTGAAGCCCTGAACAAGGCCGGTGCCAAGATGGGCGTGACCATCAAAGTCGAGACCAACGGCTCCGACGGCGCAAAGAACATCCTGACGAAGATGAAATTGCAAACTGCGACGGCATCATCGTGGCAGCGGAGAAGAAGATCGAGACGGCCCGCTTCGACGGCAAGCCGGTCCTCTTCACCCGCGTGGACGACGGCATCCACAAGCCCGAAGAGCTCATCCACAAGATAACCTCCGGCGAGGTGCCGGAGTTCCACGCTAAGGGCGGCGCACAGGCCGCGGAGGACGCTTCTGCCTCCGACAGCTTTGGCCGCAGCCTCTACAAGAACCTGATGAACGGCGTCTCCCATATGCTGCCCTTCGTGGTGGGCGGCGGCATCATGATAGCGCTGGCCTTCCTGCTGGACGATTACAGCATCGACCCCTCCAACTTCGGCATGAACACCCCGCTGGCCGCCTTCTTCAAGACGGTGGGCTCTGCGGCCTTCAGCTATATGCTCCCCATCCTGGCGGGCTTCATCGCCATGTCCATCGCGGACCGTCCGGGTCTGGCCGTCGGCTTTGCAGGCGGCGTGCTGGCCATGAACGGCACCAACTTCGCCGGTATCGCCGCCGGTGAGACCACCGGCATCTCCGGCGGCTTCCTGGCCGCTCTGCTGGCCGGTTTCGTGGCCGGTTATGTGGTGGAGTTCCTCAAGAGATCACCGAAAAGCTCCCCGCCAGCCTGAACGGCATCCGCCCCATGCTCATCTACCCGCTGGGCGGATCCTCATCGTGGGCGCGGTCATGTGCGGTATCAACCCCATCATGGGCATGATCAACACTGCCATGACCAACTGGCTGAACGCCATGGGCGGCACCTCCAAGGTCCTGCTGGGTGCTATCGTGGCCGGCATGATGAGCATCGACATGGGCGGCCCCTTCAACAAGGCGGCTTACGTCTTCGGCACCGCAGCCCTCGCCTCCGGCAACTATGAGGTCATGGCCGCTGTCATGGTGGGCGGCATGGTGCCTCCCATCGCCATCGCCCTCTCCACCACCTTCTGCCCCAGAAGTGGACTCCCGACGAGCGCCGCAACGGCATCGTCAACTACATCATGGGCCTCTGCTTCGTCACCGAGGGCGCTATCCCTTACGCTGCCGCTGACCCGCTGCGCGTCCTGCCCAGCTGCGTCATCGGCGCGGCCCTCTCCGGTGCGCTGTCCATGACCTTCGGCTGCGCCCTCCGCGCCCCTCACGGCGGCATCTTCGTCTTCCCGGTGGTTGACCATGCCGTGATGTACTGTGTGGCTCTGGCGGTCGGCAGCGTCGTGGGTGCGGTCATCCTGAGCCTGCTCAAGAAGACCCGCACCGAAGAATGATCAGGCTATCCTCCTCCTTTTCAAGTGTAAACAGCCAAAGGCCCCATCCGGCAGATACCGGATGGGGCCTTTACAATAAGATCTGATTAGAAAGGCTCTCCCTAAGGAGAGGCTTGGCAGAGCCATAAAACCTGTATAAAACACAAAACCCGCCTGGCAGCGGGTTTTGTGTATAGGGTGGGAAAGTATATAAAGTGGTGAATCGCGTAATCAGTCGGCAGCATATCGTACCCGAACACCGGGATCCCCGGCGGTACATCAGAACTTCAGTGACGCTGCCTTGCAGTATGTATTATACCCGAATTTATTTTCTTGTCAAATGCAAAATTTGGTTTCGCTTTAATTTAGCACTTTACTTTTGACAAAACTTTATATAATTAAAGACGGCAAAACGAAACTGATTTTTGCACAGTTTGTACTATTGCTACAACAATAAAACTTTACTTTCAGAAAATTTTATGTAATGTAACATATTTTAAAGGAGTACTTTTCCTATGGACGATTTGGACCGCAAGATTCTCGCCCTCCTCGCAAAGAATGCCCGTATGCCGGTGAAGGAGATCGCCGAAAAGTGGCGCTGACCAGTCCCGCTGTCTCCAGCCGCATCCACAAGCTGGAAACGGACGGCATCATCAGCGGCTATACCGTGATGCTCAACCGCCCGTCCGACCGGGTCTATGTGGACGCTCTCATCAGCCTCTCGGTGGCCCCGTCCCAGCGGGACGAGCTGGTGGAGCTGATGAAGAACAGCAAAGAGGTGCTACAGTGCTACCACGTCACGGGCGCTTACACCTTCCTCATCAAGGTGAGCTGCGGCAGTATGCCCCAGCTGGAACACCTCATCTTACAGTTCCAGAAGCTGGGCACCACCAGCACTCAGATCATCCTCTCGACCCCGTCAATCACGGTGACCTTGAGGCCATGATGCTGTAAGCGTTCATAGAACTGTTACACTTGTGGGTGCAATTTCGCCCGCCGTGGGTCGTTTACCGAATAGCAGGGATAAAACATCAAATACTATCACTGCACACCGAAAACCTCACCCTGCGAACGAAAGGATAAATTGAATATGAAACGTATCATTGCTTGTCGATGGCCGGCGTCATGCTGCTGGCTCTGGTGGGCTGCGGCGGGTCGGGCAGCTCCGGCAGCGCGTCTTCTGCCGCGAAGAAAGATTACACCCAGATCATCCACGACGCCCGCAGCGACGAGGACAACAAGTATGAGATGATATTCACCAAAGGCAAGGACGGCAAGTTCACGGCCCAGTACGGCTACAGCGCCGAGTATGAGGCCGACCAGCTCTCCGACGAGGTGGCCAACATGATGATGCCTCTGCTGGGCCTGGAGGACGATATGTACGACGACTTCGCCGCCTCGGTGTCCGGCATGATGGTCAGCGTCTACGGCGTGGCCATCGTCAAGCCCGCCGAGGGTAAGACGCAGGACGTGGTGGACGCGATGAATGCCTATGTCCAGAGCCAGCAGAAGTCCATGGAGCATTACCTCGAAGACCAGTACCAGATCGCTTCTGCCGCCCGCGTGGCGACTGTCCCCACCGGTGAGGTGGTCATGGTCTGCTGTGAGGACAGCGACACCGTCTTTGAAAACATCAAAAGGCTCTGGCCGCATAACGTATTAGGAAAAACCCCGCTTCCGGCTGGAAGCGGGGCTTTGCTGTATTTGTTGATCACGGGTTCTCGATGGCGTTCACAAGCTTGTTGGCGATGTACTGGTGGCCCTTGATGGTGGGATGCACGTCGAGGGTGGTCTCGGTGTTGGGGATGGCCACATAGGTCAAGTTATAAGTCTTGGCGATCTGCTTCTCAAACTTGTTCAGCTTGTTGAAGTAGCTGCGCCAGCAGGGGATGAGCGGCACAGGGTTGGTGTAGCCCACAAGGATGATCTGGGCATCCGGGTTGAGATTGCGGATCTCCTGCACGATGGAGATGAGGGCTGCGGTGGTCTTGGGGTAAGTCTCGTCGCAGATCTTGCTCATGCCGGAGAAGAGCAGGTTCCAGGTGGCGTCCCTCTCGGCCTTGGTCAGGTCCATCGCCTTGATGCTGCGGTAGATGGTGGACATGGTGGAGCCGGAACCTTCATTGCGCAGGTCGCCGGCCAGAATGGTAGCGGCCAGCTTCTCGCTCTTCCAGTTGGTGGCGTTGCCCAGAGCCACGATGCAGGGGACGAAGGCGTCGTTGGAGCCGATCTGGACGGAGACGACGTCGGCCTTGCGGATGTAGTCCTGGAACTCAGGGTAGTTGTACTCGCAGCCGGACGCCATGTTCATCTGGGGCATCTTGCCGTACCGGATCATGTCCGCGAGGTCGGGAGCCGTCAGGGCCGGCAGGCCGAGGTTGATGGCGTGGTCACGGTCGAGGCCGAGAGCTGCAGCCACCTTGCCGACATAGCAGTCGGGAGAGTAGCCATGGAAGTTGGGAGCCATATCGACGCTGTAGCCGGAGCGCGCACTGTACTGGACATCGGCCAGGCCGACGCCGGACACGATGCTGTCGCCCAGTGCGACGTAGGTGAGCTGCTGGTCCTTGGTGCCATCGGCCTTGACCTCGGCTTTAGCAGCGGTCGCTGCTGAGGCTGCGTCGTACACAGAAGGGACCGGGTCGGCCTGAGCCGTCTCGGTGGCAGAAGCCGCGGCTTCCGCCGGAGTCTCGGGCTGCAGGGCAGTCTCCGGGTTCAGGGTGACGATGACATGATCATCGCCGGCGGTGTCCGCAGCGGCCTCAGTCCCCTCGGCCAGCGCGGGGACGCTGAGCAGGGAGACGAGCAGCAGGGCAGAGACCGCCAGACTTGCAAAACGCTTGTTCATGGCAGAAGAGTCCTTTCATGAAAATCAATAGTCGCGGGGGGAGATGTCAGCTTCGAGCTGACGGTAATCGACCTTGCCCACAGGGGTCATGGGCATACTGGAAATAAACTTGTAGGCCACGGGCTGGACGTATTCGGGCAGCTCCTCGGCGCACATCCGCTCCAGCTCCCGGATCACCTGCTTTTTCTTGGCGGTGATGCCGGCCTTGAGCACGATGTAGACGAAGGGCAGACGGCCCTGGGTGTGGTCTTTGTCTGCGCAGCCCACCACCGAGCACTGGTGCACAGCGGGGTGGCGGCTGACGACATTCTCGATCATGGAGGGGAACACCTTGAAGCCGTCGTGGCGGATGATCATCCGCTTGATGCGGGAGTCGAGGTAAACGAAGCCGTCCTCGTCCAGATAGCCCATGTCGCCGGTGTGGGCCCACACCCGGCCGTCGGGGTGGCGGCGCAGCAGGATGGCGGTCTCCTCGGGTTTGTTGTAGTAGCCCTTCATCAGGCAGGGGCCGGAGATGCACAGCTCGCCCCGCTGGCCGATGGGCAGCTCCTGATCGGTGCCCGGCTCAAAGGCCGCCACCACGGTGTTCACCATGGGGATGCCCACACTGCCGGGCTTGTTGTCCAGCCCGGCGGCCACCGTGGCTGCCGAGGACACTTCCGTCATGCCGTAGCCCTTGGCAATGGGGTACCGGGCCCCGTGGGCAGCCAGAAAATCGTTGACGGTCTGCTCGGCCCCCCGGGAGAGGGAGTCGCCGCCGGCGGCGTAGTTGATGATGAAAGAAAGGTCCTTGTCCCGCAGCTTGGGGTCAGAGGCAAGCTGCTGGTAGTGGGTGGGCACGCCGAACATATGCTCGGGCTTGTGCTTCAGCACCAGACTGCCCAGCTTGGCCGGGTCCAGGTTGGGGATGATGATGACCGTGAAGCCCAGCACCAGGGGCAGATGGATGCCGCAGGCAAAGCCGTAGGCGATAAAGGGGGGCATCACGTTCATCAGCTTCTGCCCCCGGTGGAACAGCTTGGGGTAAGCCTGGAACTGCAGGGCGATGCCGTTGAAGCAGTCGTCCGTCAGCATGACCCCCTTGGGGGAGCCGGTGGTGCCGCCGGTGTGTACCACCACGCAGGCATGGTCTGGGTCATAGGGCTCCGCAGCGGTGCTCTGGCCCTCGCCGCCCTTGATGAACTGCTTCCAGCGGATGACGTTGGAAGCATATTTGTTCTTGTCGGGGGTGGTCAGCTTGTAGCCTACGGCCATCACCGGGGGCAGAGAGTCGGCCGGAGAGAGGACAATCACCTTTTCCACATTGGTGCGCTTTGCGGCCTGACGGCAGCGCTCGTACACCACGTTCAGGCAGACCAGCAGGTGGGAATCCACCTCTTCGATATACTCACGGATGCCCTCGACGCTGTAGCGGGGGTCCACCAGATTCAGGGTGGCTCCCATCATGTCGGCGGCATAAAACAGGGCGATGATCTCCGGGGTCATGATGCTGACCACCGTGATGATGTCGCCCTTTTTCACCCCGGCGCCCCGCAGGGCGGCGGCGGTCTTTTTGACGTTGACGATGAGGTCGGCGTAGGTGAACTTGCGGCCGTAGTATTCCAGAGCCGTGTCGTTCAGGTGGTTCTTGCTCCGCTGGCAGACATACTCAAAGGCCGAGAGGGCAGGCAGGGTCTGATCGATGAATTTCTGGTCGTAATACTTGAGCCAGGGCTTGGCCTGGGATGCGTAAACAGGATTCTGCGTCGTCATCAATTTCTCATTCCTTTATGTTTGTAGACCCGCGCGGGGGCCAATGTTTTGTTTCGTTTTGTTACAAAGCCACTCCTGTTATTGTAGTAGAGCAGAGAACAAAAGTCAATAAACAGAGAGGCAACAATGAGAAAAACGCAAGAAAAAGTTTACAATTCCCGGCACCAGTCTTCGGCCTCGGAGGCGCTGCAGAGCACCCAGTGACGGGGCCGAAGCTCCCGCCACTGGGGAGCCTCCGTAGAGTAGTCGTGCATGGAGGGGTCATAGACCAGCAGCTTTTTCTGCCGCTCGCGGCGGGGGCTGGGCATGGGGATGGCCGACAGCAGGCTGCGGGTATAGGGGTGGATGGCGTGGGTCACCAGCTCTTCGGCGTCGGCCAGCTCCACGATGTCGCCCTTGTGGATGACGGCGATGCGGTCGGAGATGTAGCGCATGACGGAGAGGTCATGGGCGATGAAGAGGTAGGTGATGCCGCGCTCTTTCTGTATATGGCGCAGAAGGTTCAGGACCTGGGCGCGGATGGACATATCCAGTGCCGAGATGGGCTCGTCGGCGATGATGAATTCCGGCTCCACGATGAGAGCCCGGGCGATGCCGATGCGCTGGCGCTGGCCGCCCGAGAACTCGTGGGGGAAGCGGGACGCAAACTCGGGCAGCAGGCCCACATCCAGCAGCGCCTGACGGACTTTTTCGTCCCGCTCGGCGGCGGAGAGGTCGGGCCGGACGTTCATCAGGCCCTCGCCTACGATGTAGCCCACCTTGGCGCGCTCGTTCAGGGAGGACTGGGGGTCCTGGAATATCATCTGAATTTCCTTGATGACCTGCTTGTCCAGCGCGTGGGAGATCTTGCCGTTTATCTTCTGGCCCTTATAGAACACCTCGCCGCCCGAAGTGGGCAGGATGCGCATGATCGCCCGGCCAATGGTGGTCTTGCCCGAACCGGACTCGCCCACCAGACCGAAGGTCTCGCCCTTATAGATGGTGAAGTTTGCGTTCTTGACGGCCTTGTAAGCCTTGCGGCCGGAGCCGTAGGTCACTTCGAGGTTTTTTACCTCGAGCAGAACTTCGCGTTCGTCTGCCATGTTATTTGCCCTCCTCTTGCAGCATCCGCACAGCGGCGGGCGGTTCTATCTTGGGTGCGCGGGGGTCGAGAAGCCAGGTCTTGGCCCGGTGGGTCGTGCTGACATCAAAATAAGGGGGACGCTTGACAAAGTCGATCTTCAGCGCCAGCGGGTTGCGGGGCGCGAAAGCGTCGCCGTGAATTTCCGTGAAGAGGTTCGGGGGCGTACCCTGAATGTTGAACAGGTCTTCGCCCTTCACGCCCATCTGGGGCATACTGGACAGCAGCGCCCAGGTGTAGGGGTGGCGGGGGTCGTAGTAGATCTCATCCGAGGTGCCGATCTCCACGATGTCGCCGGCATACATGACGGCCACACGGTCGGCGATGTTGGCCACGACGCCGAGGTCATGGGTGATGAGGATGATGGTGAGGTTATATTTGACCCGCATCTCCTTCAGCAGCTCGAGGATCTGGGCCTGAATGGTCACGTCCAGAGCCGTCGTGGGCTCATCACAGATCAGGATCTGCGGGTTGCAGGCCACAGCGATGGCGATGACGACACGCTGGCGCATACCGCCCGAGAACTCGTGGGGATACTGCTTGAAGCGCACTTCCGGGTCGGCGATGCCGACATCCCGCAGGTACTCGAGGGTCTTCTCCCTGGCGGCAGCGCCCTTGAGGCCCTGATGGAGCTCCACGGCCTCCATGATCTGGTCGCCGATGGTCTTCAGGGGGTTCAGGCTGGTCATGGGGTCCTGCATGATCATGGCGATCTCGTGGCCGCGGACTTTCAGCCAGTCCTTCTCCTTTTTTAACTCGGAGAGCCGGATGGGCTGGTGGTCGTCGGCACCGAAGTAGTCGATGGTGCCGGAAGTGATGGAGCCGTTGGAGTCCAGCAGGCCCATGAAGGACTTGGTGAACACGCTCTTGCCCGAGCCGGACTCGCCCACGATGGCGAGGACTTCGCCGTGGTAGACATCGAGGTCGATGCCCCGGATGGCGTGGAGGATCTTTCCACGCAGATTGAATTTGATGTTGAGATCTCGCACAGAGAGGATCAGTTCATTCTTTTTCATGCCTGTTCCTCCTTACTGCAGATGGTTCTTGGGGTCGGCTGCGTCAGAGAAGGCGTTGCCGATGAGGTAGAACGCGATGGTGACAAAGCTGAGGATGATGGTGGGGTAGAGCAGCTGATAGCGCAGGCCGGCCTGCATCATGACCTTGCGGCCATCGTTGATGAGGTTGCCCAGAGAAGGCACCTCGACAGAGAGGCCGAGGCCGATGTAGGTGATGAAGACCTCGCTGCCGATGGCGGCGGGGATGGTCAGGGCCATGCGGAGCATGATGACCGACACGAGGTAGGGCAGCAGGTTGCGCACCACGATGCGGGAGGTGGGGGTGCCGATGCAGCGGGATGCCACGTTGTAGTCACGGTCACGGATGATGAGGATCTGGTTGCGGATAAAACGCGCCATGGCGATCCAGCCCGTGATGGACATGCCCAGGATCAGCGTCTGGACGCTGGGGCTGGCGACATAGGAAATAAGGATCAGGATGATGGTGGAAGGCACGTTGTCGCAGATGTTGTACAGCTCGGTGAAAAAGAAGTCCAGCTGACGGACATAGCCCCAGAGCACACCCACCGTGATGCCCACCACGGCCTCGATGAGGGCCACGAAGAAAGCGATGGTCAGGCTGGTGCGGGCGCCGGCCCAGATGCGGGCCCAGAGGTCCTGGCCGATGGCGTTGGAACCCCAGATGAAGCCCTTTTCACCGGGGGCGATGTTGCGGTACTGGATGCCGGTGGCGGGGTCCACGGCGCAGAGGTTGGGGTCTGCCTGACCGGGCAGGCAGGGCTGCAAAAATGCAAAGGCCACCACGGCGATGAGGGCGACGAGCAGCAGCACGGCCACGCGGTTCTTGAAGAAGGCGCGGAAGGTACTGCCCCAGTAGCTGTAGTTGGAGTAGGATGTGGCCTCGGCCCGCTCTTCGCTGAACCCGGCGGGGGTGAACAGCTCTTCTTCGGGCAGCTTTGCCCATGCGGCGGGGCCGTCCGCCTGTAACTTATCCAGCTCTGCCTCGAGCTGGTGTGCTTTTTCATCTTTCATACGGAAAAGCATTATCGGCCACCTTCTTTCTTGCCAAAGCTGATGCGGGGGTCAATGAGCACCATGAGCAGGTCGCCCAGGATCAGGCCGATGATGCCCACGCAGGCGTAGAGCAGAACGATGCCCTGCACCATCGTGTTGTCGTGGCGCTGGACACAGGTGACCAGCAGGCCGCCCATGCCCGGGATGCTGTAGAGGCTCTCGATATAGATGGAGCCGACCACAGTGTTCAGGAAGGCGGAGGGAATATACTGCACCAGCGGCACCATTGCGTTGCGGAAGATGTGGCGCAGGGCGATGTTGTTTTCACTCACGCCCTTGGCACGGGCAAGGCGGACATAGTCCTTGTTGCTCTCGTCCACCATGTACCGGCGCAGCCACATGGCGTAGAACGCCACGTTGCCCAGACTCATGGAGCAGACGGGCAGCACCCAGTATTTCCAGTTGGAGGCGTCGAAGAGCAGGCCCACGTTCAGCGCGGTGGTGCCGTACATCTGGATGTACAGATAATACACTGCCGCAGGCACAGCCTGGATGAGGACGATGATGGCCGTGCCGAGCTTATCGGGCCAGCGGCTCTTGAAGCGGCCCATGAACAGGCCCATCGGGATGCCGATGACAAGGCTCAGCAGCATGGCGTACACGCCCATCTGGATGGAGATGGGCAGCTTCTTGGCGAGGATGCCGGTGACGGAGGCGTTGACCTTATAGATGTGGCTCACGCCGAGGTCGCCGTGGAGCATATTGACCCAGAAGCGGCCGATCTGCACCGGCAGCGGGTCCAGCAGACCCATGGACTGTAAGCCGGCCTGTATCTGGGCCTCGGTCATTTTTTCGTAGTTAGCAAAATAGCCTTCCACCGGCATCAGCCGCAAAAGGCAGAAAACGAGCGTGACGATAATAAACAGGGTCAGTATCGAGCGCCCGATGCGTTTCGCCAGATATTTGAGCATATCTGTGCGCACCCCTCTCTTTTATAAAATGAATGTCGGATAGGAATAGAATACAACAAAAAACCACTTTTGGAAAGTGATTTAGCAAAGTTCGTTACAAAAATTCATGTAAGAGGCTTCAGAAACGAAAAGCTCTCCGCTTTCCCGTGGGAAAACGGAGAGCTTTGGAGCAGACAGACTCAAAAAGTCTTAGCGGGCGTCGCGGTTGGCCTCGTACTCGCTCATGGAGATGTAGTGGTCGAGGACGTGGATGCCCTTCAGACGCTTGTTGGAGAAGCCGGTGGAAGCGTACTGGCCCTCCCAGTAGTTCAGACGGGTGGCGATGTAGGCCGGGATGCTCATGCCCATGGGGACGACGAGGGCATTGTTGATGAGGGAGGCCTCGGCGTTGGCGAAGGCATCGTAGCGGGCGTTGATGTCGTCGGTGATCTTGACAGCCTCTTCGATGGCCTTCATGTAGTTCATGACGGCGTCCGCAGTGTCGCCGGTGATGAAGCCGTCCTCGACGCCGGTGCGCAGGAAGGCGTAGCGGCTGCCGCGTGCGCCCTCGGCCTGATAGAAGGGGTCGGTCTCGGTCTGGGGGTCAGAGTAGTCAGCGCCCCAGTTGCACTGCAGGAAAGCGAACTTGCCGTTGCGGCGGACGCTGGACAGGAAGCTGTCGGAGGGGCCGGCAGTGATGATGATGTCGATGAAATCGAAACCGTCGTTCAGCACACCCTCGAGCTGCTGCTTGAACACCTGGCACTGCTTGTCCCAGTCGGTGGAAGAGGGATTGTAGGGCATCTGCACCTTGATGGGGAAGGTCACACCGGCAGCGGTCAGCTCCGGGATGGCAGCGTCGCGGTACTCCTTGGCCTTCGCCTCGTCGAAGAACTCGGTGATGTTGGCCAGGTCGCCGCACTTGAGGTAGTCCACGCCGTCAGCGTTGGCACAGAAGCTGGGGGGCGTGATGGTGTTCAGCTTGTAGTTGTCGTAGCCCTCGGGTGCCTTGACGGCCAGCGTGACAGAGTTGTTGATGCCGTAGAGGAAGGACTTGCGGAAGTTGGTGTTGTTGATGGCCTTGGCCCAGTTCTCCGGCTCGTACTCGGCGTCCATGCCCTCCACGCTCCAGTTGGAGAACTCGTGGGAGAAGGGCATGAAGTTGAACATATAGAAGTAAGTGTAGTTGGTGTTGGGACGGTCCATGGACACCATGTCCTTGGTGGTGTCGTCGGACAGCCAGCTGTCGAGGATGTCGGAGCCGATGGTGGCCTCGTCGATCTCGCCGCGCTTGATCATTTCGGGGCCGTTGACGCTGGCCTCGGCGTTGTAGATGCGGCTGATGGTGTCGATGAAGACGTTGTCAGCGTCGTAGTTCTCGGGGTTCTTCTTCATGACCCAGGTCTCCAGAGACTCGTAGGCGGCCAGATAGAAGGCACCGCAGCTGTAGGTGGTCTCTGCGCTGGTGGCGAACTGGTCGCCGGTCTCTTCCAGCAGCGGGCCGTAAGCGGGCTCGTAGGGCAGATAGCACAGCAGGCTCAGGAAGCCCGGGAAGTCGTAGGTCAGGGTGTAGGTCAGGGTATGGTCATCCACAGCGGTGACACCCACGGCGTCGAAGTCCACCGGTGCGTAGGTGGCGGGGTCAGAGTCGGGGGCAGTCACGGTGACGACGCCGCTGCCGTCCACGGTGTAGGTGGTGCCGTCATCGTCCACGACGCCGGTGTTGGCGTTGTTCAGATAGAGGTGGTAGTTGTAGTAGTCGTCAGCGCCTGCGATGTAAGCGGTGACGAGGCCCACATTGGAGGCGGCGTAGTCCGGGGTCAGGACGTACTTCAGAGCGTCCACGAAGTCCTGTGCGGTGACGGGGGCCACGACCTCGCCGTTGCAGTCCACCCAGTTCTCCTCACGCAGATGGAACGTCCAGGTCAGGGTGTCAACATCCCAGTCCCAGCTGGTGGCCAGGCCTTCGCGCATGACGCCCTTGTTGTCGTACTCGACCAGCGTATCCACGCAGTTTGCGCCCACGACCATCTCAAGGTCAGTGCCGGTGGTCAGGTAGTTCAGGGTAGCGGGCTGGCTGTCGTACAGGATGGTGTAGCTGGAGCCGGAACCGGAAGAGGCTGCGCCGGAAGCGCTGCCGGAGGAAGAGCCGCCGCAGCCAGTCAGCAGGCCGGCTGCGCAGGCACCGGCGGCTGCCAGGCCGCTGGCCTTCAGGAACTGACGGCGGGAGATGGAAGTGTTCATCATAAATTCCCTCTTTTCTTGTTTTTGCTGTACAAAGGACAGCATCGCGTTGTGCGGTGTCCGCTGTTTCCCGGCAACGGACAGATGGACCGTTTTTTATGAAAAAAGAGCAACGGAAATCCATCCGTTACTCCTTTGTAACAGTCCTGGCCACCAAACAGTGTGGTCATAACTGAGTATAGCATTGATTTGCGGCCGCGTCAATCCTTTTCGGGTGCAGATGCTGTTTCTGCAACAGAAACAGCTGTTGCTGCCGCGGCGGCAGGTGCGGCAGAGACGGGAGCCGCTGCCGTTTCGGCTGCGGCGGCACCGGAAGCATTTGCGGCATTTTCAGCGGCCAGCTCTGCGGCAGCGGCCTTTGCGGCCTCCTCCGCTGCCTTGCGGGCCTCGCGCTCGGCGATCCGCTCCCTGGCGCGGGCTGCGGCCTCCTCCTGACGCTGCTTGGTGCGGCGCTTGATGCGGCAGACCGAGCAGATGCCCTCGGAGCTGTTCGGCGCGATGGGCTTGCCGCAGTCGGCGCAGAGGGTCTTGCTGCATTTGTAGACGCTCACCGGGCCGAGGGTGGTGAGCTGGCGGAGCTTCATGCCGTCGATGCCGCTGTTGGAGCAGGCCGCGACGCAGACGCCGCACTCGCTGCACTTCCAGGGCGTGACGACGACGCGGGTCTGGCCGTCGGGCAGGTCCTCCAGTTTGAGCGCACCGGAGCGGCAGGCTTTCTCGCACTTGCCGCAGCCGAAGCACTTCTGGGTGAAGTTCGGCAGATACCAGCCGTAGCGCAGCGGCGTCTCGGAAGCAGCCTTGAGCTGCTTTGTCCGCTGGTGGAGCATGAGGCGGAAGTCGGCGGCGCTGTCCTCCTCGCTGCGCAGGCCGGGCAGCATCTGCAGCAGCTTCTTGGTGCCGGCGCGGGAGCCCTCCGTCATGTGGGAGAACATCTCCCGGCGGCTCAGCTCCTGCACATGGTAGGGCGCTTCGTCCTGCTCATAGGCCAGCGTGACCCGGCTCTCGAAGAGCTGGGAACCGAGGAACTCCACCAGACGGGTCAGCTCCTTTCGGAGCTGGGCGGCGCAGACGTCGTTCTCGCACTCACCGCAGGGGGTCAGGTCGAGGACCAGCTTCTTGTTCAGAGCCAGATAGGCCAGCGCTTCCCACGAGAAGGAGGCGATGCAGGCGCGGACGGCGGTGTTCTTGCGGGTGCTCTTCTCGCAGCCCAGCCAGAGGGTGTCGTTGTCGGTATCGGCCAGCGAGGTGTCCCGCTGTACCTGCTCCGGCGAAGGGACGATACAGCCCGAGCGGCAGGCGGACACGCAGAGGCCGCAGTCGGTGCAGGGGTCCCAGTCTTTAACGAGGTTGGGGCGGGTGAAGATGGCATCGCCGTAGGGGCAGATGTCTTTACATGCCGTGCAGGGGGTGCGGTGGGGGTGGAGATTCCAGCACTGACGGCGGATGACCTCGGGGTGGGAGGTCTTCATCAGGGCGTCCATTGCGTAACGGGTAAACAGACCCATAGCGGTATCACTCCTTTTCGGGGGCATCGGTCACGGTGGTGACCTGTGCGTTGTCCAGCAGGAAGCGCTGCACCTTCTTTGCGGCCAGCGCGGCGGCGATGGTATCTTCGGGCAGGGCTTTCCGGATCTCAGCCTCGGGGGTGTCCTGCAGCTGGGACAGGCGGCGGTATTCGGCGTTGACTTCCTCGGGGTGGACGACGATGTTTTCCGCCTCGGCGATGGCACGGGCTGCCAGCACGAAGCGGATGCGGCTCTCGGCCTGTGCGCGGTAGTCCTTCTCGAGGGCTTCCGGGGTGGTGCGGCTGTTCTTGCAGTGCTGCTCGAGGGTGATGCCGCTGCGGGAGAGGCGCTCTTTCAGCAGCTTCATCTCATTCTGGGCGGTGCGGTCGAGAATTTCGGCGGGCAGGTCCACGGTCATGTTGGCACCGGCCATGTCCAGCAGCTGCTTTCCGGCGGCGCGGTCAGCCCCTTCCTCGTGGATCTTCTGCTTTTTGGCGCGAAGGTCAGCCTTCAGCGCATCGAGGGAGTCGAAGCCCAGACTCTTGGCGAAAGCCTCATCCGGTGCGGGCGTGACTTTCTCGGCCAGAGAACGGAGCTCGATCTCGAACTGTGCGGTCTTGCCGGACAGTTCGGGCAGGCGGAAGTCCTGCGGGTAAGTAAAGTCGAAGCGGAACACCTCGCCGGCACGGTGGCCGTAGATGGCCTGCTCGGCGGCGGGCATCAGCTTGCCGTCGCCCAGCACGACCATGACCTTCTCCATCCGGCTGTCGGGGATCTCCTTGCCGCCCATGTAGCCGGCAAAGTCCAGCAGAGCGCGGAAGCCGCGCTTGGCAGGTTCGGTGGTGGGGTGGTAGACCGCGTGCATCCGGGTCTGGTGGACAAGCTCGATGTCCACAGTCTTGTCGGTGACAGGGCGGACGTGACGGGTGACAGCCAGGCCCTTGTACTGGCCCAGCTTCACTTCAGGCGTATTCTTCTTATCCATAGTGGCGTACTCCTTATGACGTAAGCAGGCCGACGGGCGGCGCTGCGGGTTTTATAGCAACAAATCGAATTATACACGTTTTCAGCAGAAAGGGCAAGCTCACAGCCCGTGAGCGGTGAGCCAGGCTTCGGCCACCTGAGAGAACATTTCAGGGTACTGGGCGTCTTCCTCGGCGAAGGCGCTCAGATAATACTCCACCTCTGCCCGGGTGGGGGCCACGGTGCGCTTCCAGATGGTAAAGGTGGTGCCGTTGCCCATATCGAAACTCTGCTCAAAGGCGAAATACTGGTCTTTTACGGCGAGGAACTGGTCGTTCAGTTTGATGGACATCTCGCCGCTGCCCACGTAAGTCTGGGGGAAGGGCTCGCAGGTGATGACATATTTTGCCTCAAAGAACTGGGTGGGGAAATTGTGGGTGCCGGGGACCGAGAAGCCGAAGGCCAGCTTGTCGTTGATGGGGGCGTCCGGCAGGCGGCAGTTTTTGAAGTGGTCGGGGTTGTAGAGCATATCGTGGGGGATCATGTAGCTCACTTCGCCCTCGGCGCAGTGGGTGTCGATCCAGTCGGCGATGGCCCGGATCTGGCCGATGTCCTTCCGGTCGTAGATGAGCTTGTCCAGCGAGATGAAATACTCGGTGGCCGGGATCTGGATCGGGAAATGCTCGATGACGAAACCCGGCATGGCCAGCGTAGTCAGCGGCGAACACCGCACCGACATGGACAGCACCAGCACGAAGGCCCAGCAGCCCAGCTTGAGGTTCCGGCGGCGCGTGATGCCCTCGGCCAGCGCGGCGGCGCCCAGCAGAAAGAGAATGAAGTATCCCGGCAGGAAGAGCAGAAACTGATGGGAGCCGGTGTTCTGCACTCGGGTGAAGAGCAGGATGCTCACCACCAGCTCACACCCGGCGAGACAGGGCAGGGCGGGTACTTTGTGCTTCGCCGCAAAGGCGAGGCCCAGCACCATGAGGAGGATGTTGAACAGGCCCATCCGGCCGATGTGATAGAATGCCTCGAGGGCCAGACCGCCGCCGTTATAATAGGAGTAGCGGCCTGCGTAGTTGTAGGCGAGGATGTGATGCACCATGGGCCACAGCAGGATCACCATGGCCACCACCGAGGCCAGACCAAAAAGGATCAGGTTCTTGAGCCGGTTCAGGGCAGCGGCCTTTTCGCCGCCCTTCACCAACCGCACACAGCCTGCGATGAGCAGCAGCGCGTAAGCGAAGTAGTAACCCACCACAAAGTAGAGGAACCACCGGCGGGCGAGGATGATGGCGGCAGTGGCCAGAAAGATGAGGCCGAACCGCATCGGCTCCAGCTTGTCGAACCGGAGATCCAGCGTCAGCAGAAGAATCGCAAACGCGAAAATGAGGCCGAACCAGTCCGGCTGGGCCAATACCGCGCTCATCCGTAAGAAGGGATAAGCCGCCGTGAGCGTCATCCCGAAGAGGAAATAGTACCTCCGATTCTTCACATTCAGGATCTGCCCGACCTTGACGACAAGGCCCGCCAGCAGAACCAGCAGGGTGGGCAGGATGCAGAACACCTGACTGAAGGAGTAGTCATCGCCGGTGTGGTCGGTGAGACAGAAGGGGAACTCGGTAAAGAGGGTGATGAAATTGGTGTAGTCGTCGGCCATGGAGCCGAAGATGTACGCAAGGCCCGCGCCTGCACTCTGGGCAAAGGCGGCTTCGGCGTCGTACTGCTTGAGCAGGTAGTTGGCGTAATCCCAGACGTATACAAAGCTCCGACTCGACAATGTCCAGTAAAAATAGACGACAGCCACAGCCCAGATGCCGAAGACGACGGCTTTGTGGAAGAAGCCCAGCTCTGTGCCTGCCACACGGAGAACGCAGAGGGCCAGAACAAAGAGCCCCACGCTGGCCCAGAGACTGAGCAGCGGGAAAAAGAAGGCGCTGGCCGGTGCAAGCAGCCCCAGAAGAGCCAGCAGCACCGCACAGCTGCCCAGACCGACCCCCGCCCATTGCAGAGGTGAGAGCCGGCGAACAGCAGCAGATAGCATAGAAGGATGATCCCTTTCCTTTAACTTCCGGAAAATGCAAAACACAACTTTCCATCTAACAGTATAATAAATCCGTTAAGGCTTGTCCAGCCGCAGACCGCGCCAGAACGCAGAATATCCCGCTGCGTTTTCAGCAGACGGGATATTCTGAAATAAATATTACTTTTTGGAGTTGTATGCGGCGGCATCCGCCCTGGCGTTCTGGGTGCGGGCTGCCTTGCGGCGTGCGGCAGCGGCCCGGCGGGCGCTGGCCTGTGCAGCCTCGGGGCGGGGCGCTTCGGGGGTGAGCTTGAACATCCGGCTGCCCATGGCGGGCAGGTCCACGGTGAGGGTGTAGTCCCGGCCATAGACGCCGCCGTCCGAGGTATGGAGGGCTTTGGGCTTCGATTTGTCCGCGCCGCCCCAGCAGGGAGCCTCGGTGTTCAGCAGCTCTTCGGCCCCGGCGGGGAAAGTCAGGTAGAGCGGGAACTTTTTGTGGGCAGTGTTCTGGGTGTTCATGACGCAGAGGATGGTCTGTCCCGCGCCCTTGCGCAGCCAGGCGTACACGCCCTCGTCCCGGCTCTCGCTGGCCACCCACTCGAAGCAGCGGGGGTCATACTCGCCCGCGTAGAGGGCGGGCTGGGTGGCGTAAAGGCGGCTCAGAGCACCGAAATATTTCTGGAACGCATCGTGGAAGGGGTACTTGAGCAGGTCCCAGTCCAGCTCCCGCTTTTCGTCCCACTCCCGGAAATGCCCCAGCTCGTTGCCCATAAAATTGAGCTTTTTGCCCGGGTGCGCATACATATAAAAATAGAGGGTGCGCAGCTGGGCGCATTTTTCTTCGTAGGTACCCCAGAGCTTGTCGATGACTGTCTTTTTGCCGTGGACGACCTCGTCGTGGCTCAGCGCCAGCAGGTAGAGCTCGTTGTAGAAATAGTGCATACTGAAAATGATCTTCCCGTATGCGTCGGGACGCTGGCCGAAGGGGGTGGCGAAGTAGTCCAGCGTATCGTGCATCCAGCCCATGTCCCACTTGTAGTCGAAGCCGATGCCATCGTAGCGGGTGGGGGCCGTGACTTTGAGGAAGTTGGTGGAATCTTCGGCCATGTAAACGCCGGTGGGCCAGCGCTCGTTCAGGCCGTGGTTGAGGTTCCGCAGGAAGGTGACGGCTCCCTCGTTGACGCCCCGGGCAGGGTCGCCCTGCCAGTAGAGGGCGCGGGAGATGGCGTCCATCCGGATGCCGTCGCAGTGGTAGACCTCCATCCAGAGGGCGGCGGCGCTGTTCAGGAAGCTGCACACCTCCCGGCGGTAGTAGTTGAAGTTGCAGGTACCCCACTCGCTGTGGCCCACATCGCTGTCGTACTCGTAGAGGTGGGTGCCGTCAAAGTTGGCCAGCGCGTCGGCATTGGCCGCAAAGTGGACGGGGACAAAGTCCATGATGACGCCGATGCCCATCCGGTGGCAGGCGTTGACGAAGGAGGCAAACTGGGCCGGGGTGCCGTACCGGCTGGTGACGGCGAAGTAGCCGGTGGTCTGGTAGCCCCAGCTGCCGTCGAAGGGGTGTTCTGCCAGCGGCAGAAGCTCTACATGGGTGAAGTGGTGTTCCAGCAGCCAGGGGATGAGCTCCCGGGCCAGCTCTTCGTAATCGTACCAGCCGTCCGAGCCGTCGGGCTGGGTGGAGTTGGGCTTATGCTTCCAGCTGCCGGCATGGAGTTCGTAGATGTTCATGGGCAGATCACGGCATTTATCCCGCCGCTCCATCCATGCGCTGTCGTCGAAGGAAAAGTCCAGTCTGGTCAGGCGGCTGGCGTTGGCGGGGCGGACTTCGGACGCGAAAGCGTAGGGGTCGGCCCGCATGACCACGCTGCCGTCGGCCCCGTGGATGCGGTATTTGTAGAGCTCTCCCTCGCACAGCCCGGATACAAAGCCGCTCCACACGCCGGTGTCGGCTTTCTGGAGCGGGATGCCTGCGCCCCAGCCGTCAAAGCCGCCGCAGACCTCCACAGCCGTGGCACCGGGAGCCCAGACCGCGAAGCGCCAGCCCTCTTCGCCGTGGTCACCCTGCCAGGGGTGGGCGCCGAGGATGCGGTAGGCGTCGAAGCAGTCGCCGTTGAAGAAGGATTTGGGGATGGAGGGAAGATTCATACGAAAGACTCCTTTTATCGCAATTTTTACAGAGAACGTGTACGATGGAATATGTAAAATGAGAAATATACAACACTTTTATCACACTTTTGTCGGAAAATGTGCTATACTGAATACGACACAGACGCACTTTTGTCGGAAAAGTGCTCTGCTGTAACTTTTGGAAAACAGGAGCGGTACAGACAATGGCTTGGTATGACAATGCGGTATTCTATCACATCTATCCTCTGGGATTGTGCGGCTGCGCGCATGAAAACGACGGACAGCCTGTCCCCGGGGCTTTCAAAAAGCTGGATGCGTGGGCTCGGCACGCGGCAAAGCTTGGCTGTACGGCGATCTATATCGGCCCGCTGTTCGAGAGCGGTTCCCACGGCTATGACACCATCGACTACCGTCTGGTAGACCGGCGTCTCGGCACCAACGAGGAGTTCAAGCAGTTTGTCGCCGCCTGCCATGAGCGGGGCCAGAAGGTCATCGTGGACGGCGTGTTCAACCATGTGGGCCGCGATTTCTTCGCGTTCCGGGAGCTGAAGGAGCACCGCGAGAACGCCCGCTACCGCGACTGGTTCTGCGACGTGAATTTCTGGGGCAACAACGAGTACAACGACGGCTTCTCTTACGGCAACTGGGGCGGCTTCAACCTGCTGGTCAAGCTGAACCAGCGCAACCCCGAGGTGCAGAACTACCATTTCGACACCATCCGCTTCTGGGTGGATGAGTTCGATATTGACGGCATCCGTCTGGACGCTGCCGACGTGCTGGACTTCGATTTCATGAAGGGCCTGCGCCGCGTTGCCAACGAGGTGAAGCCCGAGTTCTGGCTGATGGGCGAGGTCATCCACGGCGACTACAGCCGCTGGGCCAACCCCGAGATGCTCCACTCCGTCACCAACTACGAACTGCATAAGGGTCTGTGGAGCGGCCACAACGACCACAACTATTTCGAGATCGCCCATACCATGCGGCGTCTGCAGGGCCTCTGCCACGATACCCGGCTCTATAACTTCTCGGATAACCACGATGTGGAGCGGCTGCCCAATAAACTGCGCAACCGCGACCACATCCGGCATATTGCTCTTCTAGTATATACGCTTTGGGGCATTCCGTCCATCTATTATGGCTCGGAATTTGGCATCGAGGGCAAAAAGGAGTGGGGCAGCGACTGGCCGCTCCGCCCCTGCCTCGAGCTGGCCGACTACACCGACGCCGAGAAGACGAACCCTGTCACCAGCATCTATGCCGCACTGGGCAGGCTGAAAGCGGAGCGTCCCGAGCTGAGCTGGGGCGAGTTCAAGGAGCTGACGCTGACCACCCAGAGCTATGCCTACGCCCGGGTGCTGGACGGCAAGGCTGTCGTGGCGGTGTACAATAACGGTGACAGCCCGGTTTCGATGGAATTCCAGCTGCCGGTGGAGGCTTCGGGTGTCGAAGACCTGCTGGCCGACTGTGTGGGCAGTCAGCCCATCCTGACGCAGGTGGAGTGGGGGAAGCTGAAAGTCCAGCTGCCCTCCAACTACGCCACCCTGCTGCGGCTGGTAGGATAAAAAGGGGAGTGCGGAAGATGAATACTGCGCAGCGCAGAAAAGTGATCTTAGAGCGGCTGACGGAGGCCGATGCACCGCTGAGTGCCAGTGTACTGGCCGGGGAACTGGGGGTCTCGCGGCAGATCGTGGTGGGTGATGTGGCCCTGCTGCGGGCGTCGGGGACGCAGATCGACGCAACGCCCCGGGGCTATCAGCTCCACCCGGCGGCGCGGGGCTATACAGGCATCCTCGCCTGTGTCCACAGCACCACCGACCAGATGCGGGAGGAGCTGTATACCGTGGTGGACCAGGGCGGCATCGTGGTGGATGTGGCCGTGGAGAACCCGCTTTACGGTGAGCTGCGCGGCAACCTCAACCTCGCCAGCCGGTACGACGTGGACCATTTTATCCGGCAGGCGGCGGATACGCCCGAGTGCCTGCTGAGCCGGATGACCGGCGGTGTGCATCTGCACACCCTGAGCTGCCCCACGCCGGAGGCGTTCCGCCGCATCGAAGCGGCACTGGACGCCAAGGGCCTGCTCTATAAAAAAGAAGAATAAGGGGACTGCTTTCATTGTAAAAAATCCACGGGGTCTTGTCCATCGACGAAAGACGAAAACCGTTGGATAATCAACTAAAACACGGAAGAGGTGGATTTTGTGGACATCCGTATCGCCCGTACCGACCGCGCCATCGAACAGGGTTTCATGGAACTGCGGGAGAAGAACCCTCTGGAAAAAATCAAGATAAAAGACTTGTGTGCGATGGCCTGCATCAACAAATCGACGTTTTATGCCCACTATGAGGACATCTACGCGCTGGCCAATGCACTGGAAAACAAGCTCATCGAGTCTATCCTGGCCAGCGTACCCCGCACCAACGACAGCGTGGCACTGCATCAGGCAGAGACGCTGACGCGGGAGCTGTTCCATGCCTTCATGCAGAACCAGCGGGCCGTGAACATCCTCTTTTCGGGCAGTCGGCAGGGCATCTTCGCCAACAGCATCGAGAAGGGGCTGCGCCAGCGCTTTGAGGAAGCCGACCCGACCTTCGCGGCTGATTTGAACCGGGGCATCCTGCTCTCGTTCTGCGTGCAGGGCTGCTTCTACGCCTTTGCCAACAACAGCAGCCGGATGGACGAGGGCAAGCTGGTGGAGCTGCTGGGAGCCATCGCCAAGACGGCGCAGAGCATCGAGTTTTAAGAAGCAAAAAATGGCTCCGGCAGATGCCGGAGCCATTTTTTACGATGCGAAGTTATTTGGAATAAAGCTCAATGATATTCAGCAGGATCTCGGTGGCCTTGTCCATCCGCTCGACGGTGGTGCATTCGCAGACGCCGTGGAAGTTGAAGCCGCCGGTGCCGAGGTTGGGGCAGGGCAGACCCTTCCAGCTCAGGACAGCGCCGTCGGTGCCGCCGCGGACGGGGATCTCTTCCGGGGTCAGGCCGGCCTTCTCGATGGCCTTGCGGGCCGTCTCCACGAGGTGGAAGTGGGGCTTGATCTTCTCCAGCATATTGCGGTAGCTGTCCTTGATCTCGACTTCCACCGTGCCGGGGCCGTACTTGCCGTTGAGGTAGCAGGCGATGTGGAGAAGGTTGTCCTTCTTGAACTGCAGCTTGCCGGCGTCGTGGTCGCGGAGGATGTAGCCCAGCTTTGCCTCGGTGACGTCGCCGTACATCTGGCACAGATGGTAGAAGCCCTGATAGCCCTCGGTGGTCTCGGGGCGGGCCATGGCGGGCAGGGCCATGTGGAATTCCATTGCCACGTTGGAGGCGTTGATCATAGTGTCCTTGGCGCTGCCGGGGTGGACGGAGAAGCCGTGGATGGTGACAGTGGCAGATGCGGCGTTGAAGTTCTCGTACTCGATGCCGCCCACGTCGCCGCCATCGACGGTGTAGGCGAAGTCTGCGCCGAAGCCCGGGATGTCGAAGAGAGAAGCGCCCTCGCCGATCTCCTCATCGGGGGTAAAGGCGATGCAGAGCTTGCCGTGGGGCAGCTTCTTTTTGATAAGGGTCTCGGCGGCGGTCAGGATCTCAGCGACGCCGGATTTATCGTCAGCGCCCAGCAGGGTGGTGCCGTCGGTGGTGATGAGGGTCTCGCCCTTCAGCTCCTTCAGGAAGGGGAAGGTGGAGGTCTTCATGACCATGCCGGTGCCGGGCAGGGTGACGTCGCCGCCGTCGTAGTTTTCGTGGAGGATGGGCTTGACGTTCTCGCCGGGAGCGTCGGGGGCGGTGTCCATGTGGGCGATGAGGCCCAGCGCAGGCTTCTTCTCGCAGCCCTTGGTGGCGGGGATGCTGCCGTAGACGTAGCAGTGCTCGTCCACAAAGGCGTCCTCGATGCCGATGGACTTCATCTCTTCCACCAGCAGGTGGGCGAGGTCGAATTCCCGTGCGGCAGAAGGATGGGTGCCGGACTCGGGGTCCGAGGTGGTGTATACTTTGGCATATTTCAGCAGTCGCTCGTAAGCACGCATAAGTAAGGCTCCTTTGCTTTTTTCTTTATGATACCCTTTTTGAGGAGGATTTACAAGGGTGGAGTGCTCTTCCGTTGAGTTGAGTTCTCTTTTGTGTGCCAAAAGAGAATCAGAAATGGTTCTCGCGCCTGTGCGCGGGGGTAGAGCGCTTTTACGCTGGGCTAAGTTCTCTTTTGCGCACCAAAAGAGAACCAGAAAAGTGCCCGCTACTTTCGAGGCGCGGGAGGCACGAACTAGGGGCTGCTCGCCCCTAGTAACCCCGGAGAGGTGGGCTCCAACTCAAAATGCTGGAGATTCGTGCATTCGCACGAAGATCTCTTAACCGCATTTTGAGCCTCCGCCGTTTTACGGCTTCGCCGAAGATTTCAGGCTTTCGCAGAACTTTACCGTCAGCAGAGAGGTAACACCAGCTGCGGAGCAGCAAATCGGAGAAGTGAGAAAAATGCGTTTAGCGAAGCGGCTAGCATTTTTCCACTTCGACTTCCCCTTCGGGGTCTGAAAGGGGCGAGCAGCCCCTTTCTCGTGGGTCCAGCGCGTCGAAATCGCTGGTGGTTTTCTGGTTCTCTTTTGACATCAAAAGAGAACAGTTAGCCTTAATGAAAGAGCGCTCTGGCCCGCGCGGAGCGCAAAGCCATTTGACCGAAAGAGAAAACTGTCCCGCGCATCGGCGCGCGATGCCGTCAATCGGTAACGACCATCATCTCCGCATTCTCCTCAATGGAGTAATTTGCAAAATACCCCTCTTCCAGCGGGATCCACCGCTCCACAAAATTCGAATACCGCTCCCCCTCCCGTCTGCGGAGCCGCCGGGCCTGTTCATCGGGAGAGCAGGTGACGAATATTCTTATATCATAATAGGGTGCAAGGCTGGGGTGATGGCTGTAGCTTCCCTCCACGATGACCAGCGGCGCAGGGCCGAGGGGACGCGGCGGCAGATAGGCACCTTCGCGGCAGGAGTAGGCCTGGTAGGAGAACGCCTGCCCTGCCCGGGCGGGAGCGACGACCTCATCCCGCAGGCGCTGGATGTCCATGTTGGCGCAAGGAATCTTCTCCCAGCCTGTGACTCGCCGGGATGGCGGGAGATAGAAGTCGTCGGTGTGGACGGCGATGCTTTGAGGAAAACGCTCTGTCAGCTGTGCGGCCAGCGTCGTTTTGCCGCTGCCGCAGCGGCCATCCAGTGCGACGAGGACGGCAGACTGTCGGGCCAGACGGTCGGCGATGGCCGAGGCCAGCTCTTCGGGTGAGATAAGATGCATGGGGATACCATTCCTTTTTATCGCAAGTCAAGAAATTCGTGCAACATCCAAACAGCATAGCTGCGATATGCAATTCAACGCTGTTGCTGCTGCATTAAAAAGTTGAATCGCTATATCAGCTTTGGCTCAGTATAGCACGGCGGAGAAAATGGAGCAAATATTTTTGCAAAAAGGTGTTGACACAGAGCCGGACCTATGGTAAGATAATGCCACGTTAGAAATGACTAACCAAGAAGCGGAAGAAGCTCGAGAGGGGCAGGCTGCCGCATTCTTTTTGGAATTTTGGTTAGCTTTTTCTAACCGCATCTCCTGCATAAGCACCACACGGCAGGAGACAATAGTGGAAAACGGGCAGGGAGGCCGAAGACATGGAGCGCAACTTTGAGACCGTCATGATCGAACAGTGCGCCCCGGTGCTGGCCGGCTTAAAGCCTGCGGGACTTTTCCGCTACGAGACGAGCGACTGCGCCGACCTTGCCCGCCGCGTCCGCAGCTGGAACGAACAGCTGGGCGAAAAGGGGCTCTGCGTCCGCGTCCTCAAGGGCTGTGTGCAGACCCACCGGTATCTGGTGTACGTCTACCGCGAGAGCAAGCTCCGCGCTGTGCTGGCCCAGCCGCAGGTGCGGGATTTCCTGTGCAGGGAAGGCTACACTCTGCCTGAGCAGTCGGACGACTACGGGCCGCTTTTGCGGCAGCTGTCCCGCCGGCTCTGCTGCGAGGCCGATTTTCCCCATGAAATCGGCGTATTTCTGGGCTATCCGCTTTACGATGTGGTGGGCTTTATCGAAAATGCGGGCCGCAACTTCACCTGCTGCGGCTGCTGGAAAGCCTATGGTGACCCCAATGCCGCCCAGCAGCATTTTGCTCAGCTGAACAAGTGTACGGCAGTATATCTCCGTCTGTTCCGCAGCGGAACGCCCATCCAGCGTCTGGCTGTTGCAGCCTGACGCCCCTGAATTTTGACATTCTCTTCCAAATACTCTCTTTTTATCCTGGCGCCCGCCAGAGCGAAACCACGCACTGGCGGGAAGAATCCTCCTTTTGACACGCGGCCGCTCGTTGCAGAATACCCCCTGCACCGGGCGGCTGTGTCATATGCGGAAGCTGTCGAAAAAGAGTTTCAAATCCAGGATGAAGCATTTTGAAAGCCGGATGGTTCTGCTATATGTGAATTTTGTTGAAATTTTATAATAACCAGAGCAGAAAAATTGTTTGTTCACACAAACTAACTTTTTTTGCGAAAAAATGATTGACAGAGCGGGTTAGTAGGTGTAAACTGTCTATGCTGATAGTTGTGACTGACTAACTGACGCGGCTTTTTGGCAGGGAGATGCAGACACGGCCGGCGCGTTGCGGCGTCTGGCTGGGGCGGCGCTCCAAAGACTGCAAAATCGAACCAAAATGCTCCCCGCCGAGGGGAGAACGAATGGGAGTGAAACGAATATGATGCCTTTGACCATGGCAAAAGCAGGCGATACCGTCACCATCCAGAAGATCACCGGCAAGGATGAAGTGCGTCTGCATCTGGCAGAGCTTGGTTTCGTGGTGGGCAGTCAGGTGACTGTCGTCAATGAGATCGCAGGCAACCTCATCGTTCAGGTCAAGGAGAGCCGTCTGGCCCTCGATAAGACGATGGCAAACCGCATTATGGTTGGCTGAGCAGCGGCAGAACGCTGTTTGGGAGACGCTCCGAAACTGGAAAGTCTCTGGATAGAAAGACAAGTAGAGGAGGATTTTTTATGAAGACTCTGAAAGACGTTAAGGTCGGCGAGACTGCCACCGTGGCGCGCCTGCACGGCGAAGGCCCGGTCAAACGCCGCATCATGGACATGGGCATCACCAAGGGTGTGGAGATCTACGTCCGCAAGGTCGCCCCTCTGGGCGACCCGATGGAGCTGACCGTGCGCAACTACGAGCTGAGCGTGCGCAAGGCCGACGCCGAAATGATCGAAGTCGTTTGACCGTAACGAGAGGAGAGGAGTTGCAATGAGCATTAAAATTGCACTGGCCGGCAACCCGAACTGTGGTAAGACTACCCTGTTCAACAATCTGACCGGCTCTAATCAGTACGTCGGCAACTGGCCCGGCGTTACCGTCGAGAAGAAGGAAGGCAAGCTGAAGGGCGAGAAGGATGTCATCATCCAGGACCTGCCCGGTATCTACTCCCTGTCTCCGTACACTCTGGAAGAGGTCGTCTCCCGTACTTATCTGGTCAAGGAGAAGCCCGATGCCATCCTGAACATCATTGATGGCACCAACATCGAGCGCAACCTGTACCTGACCACTCAGCTCATCGAGCTGGGCATCCCCGTGGTCATGGCTGTCAACATGATCGACCTCGTCCGCAAGAACGGCGATAAGATCGACCTGAAGAAGCTGAGCGCCGAGCTGGGCTGTCAGGCGGTTGAGATCAGCGCACTGAAGGGCGAAGGCACCGAGGCTGCTGCAAGGGCTGCTATGGCTGCTGCAAAGGCTGGAAAGGGCAGCGAGCTGCCCCACGTCTTCACCGGCAGCGTTGAGCACGCCATCGCTCACATCGAGGAGTCCATCCAGGGCAAAGTCGATAACCGCTTCCTGCGCTGGTACGCTGTCAAGCTGTTCGAGCGCGACGACAAGGTCATGGATGAGCTGAAGCTCTCCTCCGACCTGATCGCTCATATCGACCAGCACATCAAGGACTGCGAGGCTGAGATGGACGATGACGCCGAGAGCATCATCACCAACCAGCGTTACGCATACATCAACGGTGTCGTCGATAAGGCTGTCAAGAAGAAGGCCCGCGTCGAGCACCTGACCATTTCCGATAAGGTCGATCAGATCGTCACCAACCGTGTGCTGGCTCTGCCCATCTTCGCAGTCATCATGTACCTGATGTACTCCCTGTCTGTGGGTACTTCCATCGCCGACGGCGGCTGGGCCATCGGCACCTTCGCCACCGACTGGACCAACGACGTCCTGTTCGGCGAGATCGTCCCCAATGCGCTGGGCGGCTTCCTGGAGAGCATCGGCGTGGCAGGCTGGCTGTACGGCCTGATCATGGACGGCATCGTCGCCGGTGTCGGCGCGGTCCTGGGCTTCGTTCCCCAGATGCTGGTCCTGTTCTTCCTGCTGTCCATCCTGGAGGACATCGGCTATATGTCCCGTGTCGCCTTCATCATGGACCGTATCTTCCGTAAGTTCGGCCTGTCCGGCAAGAGCTTTATCCCCGTGCTGGTCGGCACGGGCTGCGGCGTGCCCGGTGTTATGGCTTCCCGTACCATCGAGAACGAGCGCGACCGCCGTATGACCATCATGACCACCTGCTTCATCCCCTGCGGCGCTAAGATGCCCATCATCGGCCTCATCGCAGGTGCCATGTTCGGCGGTTCTTCTCTGGTGGCTGTCTCCGCTTACTTTATCGGCATGGCTGCCATCATCTGCTCTGGTATCATCCTGAAGAAGACCAAGCTCTTCGCAGGTGACCCCGCTCCCTTTGTTATGGAGCTGCCCGCATACCACATCCCCGCTTGGGGCAACGTCTTCCGTGCTACCTGGGAGCGCGGCTGGTCCTTCATCAAGCGTGCTGGTTCCGTCATTCTGCTGGCAACCGTCGCCATCTGGTTCCTGCAGGGCTTCGGCTTCGAGAATGGCGCCTTTGGCATGGTGGAGGATCAGGACAACTCTGTGCTGGCAGCGATCGCCACCAAGATCGCATGGATCTTTGCACCTCTGGGCTTTGGCAACTGGAAGGCAACGGTCGCTTCCGTGTCCGGCCTGATCGCCAAGGAGAACGTCGTCGGCACCTTCGGCGTCCTGTATCACTTCGGCGGCGAGGAGCTGTCTGAGAACGGCGACGAGATCTGGAGCCTCGTTGCTGCTGATTACACCGCTCTGAGCGCTTATGCATTCATGATCTTCAACCTGCTGTGCGCTCCCTGCTTCGCTGCCATGGGCGCTATCAAGCGTGAGATGAACAACGGCAAGTGGACCGCCATCGCCATCGGTTATATGTGCGCACTGGCCTACTGCTCCGCTCTGGTCGTGTACCAGCTGGGCGGCCTCATCACCGGTGAGGTGGGCTTCAACTTCTTCACCGTCGTGGCCGTGGTCATCGTCGCTGCCTTCCTGTATCTGATGTTCCGTCCCAACAAGTACGTGAACGACAACGAGGTCAAGATCGACGTTTCCAAAATCAAGTAAAAATTTCTCAAAACGCGCTGAAAGGAGTGCATTGTTATGATGGAGTTTCTGGCTGCGAATTTCAATCTGCCGACGATCATCGTCGGAGCTATCGTGTTTGGCGGTGTGGGTTGGATCACCTGGCACTCTCATAAGCACGGCGGCTGCAGTGGATGCAGCGGCGGCTGCGACTGCGGCGGAAGCTGCAGCAGCTGCAATGGCGACTGCCACTGAGCAATAATGGAAGAGAAGGGGGCGCGGGTCAAGGCTTTGGCCCGCGCCCCTTTTGTAAACCAAGAGTTTGTGTGATATAACGAAAAGAGAGTGATACGAGATGGAACTGACGCCAGCACACCTGCGGTATCTGCTCGCGATCTATGAGGTCTCGCAGACCCATCTTGACATCAGCTCCCGCAGCATCGCCGAGAAGCTGGGCGTGACCAAACCCTCGGTGGTGCGGGTGCTGAACCTGCTGATGGAGCGGGGGATGATCGTCAAGGAGTATTACGGCAAGATCTACCTCACCTCCCGGGGCATCTTTGTGGCCCGGGAGGTCAAAAAGCAGCTGGACGAAGTGCTCACGCACTTCCCTCCGGTGGAGGAAGAGCTGACCGATGAGGAGCGGCTCACCGCCGCCCTCGCCCTGACGGCGGCCCTGCCGGAACGGGTGTTCACCGGCCGGTACGACCAGCTGATGGGCGCAGAGGAAGCGTCCTCTGCCGCAGGCTGATGCCTTGAAAAGCAAAAGAACCGGACTCCGCGGAGTCCGGTTCTTTTCGTATGCGGGTCCTCAGACCAGATAGCCCTCGAAGCAGTGGAGATCTTCGGTCTTGACGATGCCTTCGAGATAAAGGCCGTCTTCGCGGTACTCCTCGAGCTGGACGCTGCCGCGCTCCCGCATGGGGGCGGCGAGGCCCAGCTTATCGTAGGGCAGGAGAACGCGGATGGTGTGGACGCGGTCGCTGAGGGTCTCGTCCAGCTTGGCCAGCAGCTTGTCGAGGCCGTAGCCGGTCTTGGCGCTGGTGAGCAGGATGTCGGGGTCGAAGCTCAGCGCGCTGGGCTTGTCGCACTTGTTGTAGACGGTCAGGCGGGGGATGTCGGCGCAGTCGAGGCCGTCCAACACTTCGTCGGTGACGGCCAGCTGCTCCTCCCGCTGCGCATCGCCGGCGTCGGCTACCCGGACGATGACGTCCGACCATGCGGCCTCTTCCAGCGTGGATTTGAATGCTTCCACCAGATTGTGGGGCAGACGGGAGACGAAGCCGACGGTGTCCACCAGCAGCACGGCCATGCCGCTGGGCAGGACCAGCTTCCGGCTGGTGGGGTCGAGGGTGGCAAAGAGCATATCGGCCTCGGCGACGCTGGGGCCGCAGAGGGCGTTCATCAGGCTGGATTTGCCCACGTTGGTGTAGCCCACGAGGCTGACCACCGGCATTCCGGTCTTGGCGCGGGCTTTCCGGCTCTCGCCCCGGCGCTTTTCCATCTCGGCCAGCTTCTCAGCCAGTGCGTCGATGCGGGCGTGGACGTGGCGGCGGTCAAGCTCGAGCTTCGTTTCACCGGCACCACGGCGGGCGCCGCCGCCGCCGCCACCGCCGCCGCCCTGACGGCTCAGGCTTTCGCCCATGCCCTGCAGGCGGGGCAGACGGTAGCGCAGGAGGGCCAGCTCGGTCTGCAGCTTGCCTTCGTTGGTCACGGCACGGCTGCGGAAGATCTCGAGGATGAGCATGGTGCGGTCGATGACCTCGAGGCCGCCGAGGGCCGTGGAGATGTTGCGGATCTGGCTGCCGGTCAGCTCACCGTCGAAGACGGCGCACTCGGCCCCCAGCTCTGCTGCGGCCGCAGCGGCTTCTTCCAGCTTGCCGCTGCCCAGCACGATGCCGGTCTCAGGGGTCTGGCGCTTCTGGGTGACTTCGGCCACGGCTTCCATGTGGTTGGCCTCGCACAGCGCAGCCAGCTCGGCAAGGCTGCGCTCGCAGTCCCACAGGCCCTGGTCGAGGGCGAGAAGGATGACCTTCGTCGGGGGAGTTTCGACTAAAATATCGTAAAGTTCGCTCAAAATGATTCCTTTCTGTTATTCGTTTGGAGAATATAGCGATTCGTAGTGTTCTCGCGTCAGGGCATAGCACTTGCAGGGTATCGCCGTACCGTCGAATTTGTGGTAGACGGCCTCGTGGTTGTAGACAAAGCCTGCTTTCATCATGACCTTGCCGCTGGCGGGGTTCTCCACGGCGTGGGAGCAGGCAAGCCAATTACTGCCTGTATTTTTGAACCAGTATTCTACCAGAGCGTTCAGGGCCTCGGTGGTGCAGCCTTTGCCCCACCATGCTCTGCCGATGCAGTAGCCCACCTCCCACACGCCGTTGCTGTGGTCAAAGCCGGGCCAGGGGTCCCGCTCCGGCTCTACACTGGAGGAGGTAAAGACGCTGATGCTGCCGAACACCTGTCCGGTGGCCTTTTCCACGATGGCCCACTGGTAGTAGTCCTCGTTGGGATAGAGCAGCGCCCATGCGCTCAGCAGCTCCTGCGTCTCGGCCACATCCTTGTGCGGCGTCCAGCGCAGCCAGCGGGTGACCTCCGGGTCGTTGGCCCAGTTTGCGTACATCATCGGGGCATCCGACGGCATAAGGCGGCGCAGAAGCAGCCGCGGCGTTTCGATTTCCTGTGTGCCGGCGTGGCGCATGATACATTCCTCCCAACCATTGTAAATATGCATAGAATAGCACAAAACCGGCTTCGGCGCAAGCAAAATGGGCTGCTTCGGGGCAAAAATGCTTGACAAGTGCGCAAACTTCATTAAACTGAAGATGACTGCATAAAAATTCTCCCCGGCAAAGGGCCGGGGAGAATGCTCAGGTTGGAAGAACATCCGCCCGCAGGATAGCCTGCCAGTCGCTGTGACCATACAGGAAGCGGAGGATGTGGACGGTCTGGGTGGAAGAGTCGACTTTATAAAATGCAAGATAGTTTTGAACTGGAATGAGCCGGATTCCCAAAGCGGAAAGAAATGGGTCATTCACAAGTGAAAAACGCTGTGGGAAGGTGTCGAGAGAACGGAATTTCTTCCATGCGATGGCAACCAGCTTGTCGGCAGCAGAGGGATTTTTCAAGTTCAGGTCGATATAGTCGAAGGCATCTGCAAGGTCACGCTGAGCAGAAGCGGCAACATCGATAAAGTAGTTCATCGAAGACTCCTTCTGTTTTGCAGCTCCTGCATGAACTCATCCAGCGGGCGCGTCCTTCCCGCCGCCACGTCATCCAGACCCTCCTGCAATTTTGCGTACAAATCGAACCGGGCGGTCAGTGCCTCGTAGGTCTCGATGCTCATCACGGCAAGGTCGCCTTTGCCGTTTTTGGTGATGAACACCGGCTCGGCGTAGTCGTGGCAGAAGGTGGAGATCTCATTGTAGTTGTTGCGCAGGTCTGCGCTGGAACGAATCTTGGGCATCCAAAAGCACCTCACTTTCATACGAAAATTATACCTGAATTTCTTTATAAAATCAAGGAAAATAAAAAAGGAGAACCTTTCTATGACGGACATCCGAGAGTATCTTGCCCACAAGCCGCTTTTGTTCGACGGCGGCATGGGTACCTATTATAAAGCGGCACCGGGCGCGGACTGCGAAATGGCCAATCTCACCGACCCCGAGGGCGTGAAGAAGGTCCATGCGGAATATCTGGCCGCAGGCGCACAGGCCATCAAGACCAACACCTTCGGTCTGCCCCGGATGGCGGCGGCCCAGATGCCGGGCTGGGAAGAGCTGGCCGAGGCGGGCTGGAAGCTGGCCTGTGACGCTGCCGCCGAGAAGGATGCTGCCGTCTTTGCCGACCTTGGCCCGGCCCCGGACACCGAGGCTGCCCCGGCCAGCAGCGCCTACGGCCTTGTGGCGCAGCAGTTCGCCGCACTGGGGGCAAAGAACTTTCTGTTCGAGACGCTCAGCTCCGATGTGGGCATTGTGGAGGCGGTAAAGGCGCTGCGTGTGGCCGTGCCGGACGCCTTTGTCATGATGTCCTTCGCGGTGCTGCCGGACGGCTACACCCGCGAGGGCCTGCTGTTCCGCGACCTGCTGCGCCGGATGGAGCAGAGCGGCGTGGTGGACGCCGTGGGCCTGAACTGCGTCTCGGCCCCCGGCGCGATGAAGAAACTGGTGCAGGGCCTTGGCGAGACGCGGCTGCTCCTGTCGGTGATGCCCAACGCGGGCTATCCGGTGGTCACCCGGGCGCGGGTGCTGTATCAGGGCAAGCCTGCGTATTTTGCCCGGGAGATGGGGCAGATCGCCGCTGGGGGCGTCCGTATTTTGGGCGGCTGCTGCGGTACGACGCCCGCCCACATCGCGGCCCTGCGCGCAGAGCTGGATGCCCTGCCCCAGCGGACCGAAGCCGCTCCGGCGGCGAAGCTTTCCACCGGGACTGCACCGGCGGTGGAAAAAGATGATGCCTTCCTGCGGAAACTGAACGCAGGTGAGAAGGTCATCGCCATTGAACTGGATTCGCCCCGGGTGGCCGACCTGAGCGGCTATCTGGATGGCGCACGGCGGCTGCAGGCCGCAGGCGCTGACCTGCTGACCATCGCCGACTGCCCCATCGCGCAGGCCCGGATGGATTCCTCCCTCGTGGCCTGCCGGGTACACCGGGAACTGGGGATGTGTGCTCTGCCCCACATGACCTGCCGCGACCGCAACCTCAACGCCACCAAGGCCCTTCTGCTGGGCCTTTACGCCGAGGGCGTGCGGGAGGTGCTGGCCATCACCGGCGACCCCATCCCCACCGCAGAGCGGGACGAGGTGAAGAATGTCTACCAGTTCAACTCCCGCAAGCTGGCCCAGTACATCGTCTCGCTGGCCGGGGAGGGTCGGGAGATGCCCTCGGCCATGACCGTCCTTGGTGCGCTGAATCTCAACGCCCGGAACTTTGACGTGGAGCTGCGCCGGGCTGTGGAAAAGCTGGAAAACGGGATGTCGGGCTTCCTGACCCAGCCGGTGCTGTCGGCACAGGCGGTGGAGAATCTCCGCAAGGCCCGTCAGACACTGGGCGAACGGGCTAAAATTCTGGCCGGCATCATGCCGGTGGTCAGCCAGCGGAACGCCATCTTCATGGAGAACGAGATCAACGGCATCCATGTGGAGGAGGACATCATCCAGCGCTTCGCGGGCCTCGACCGGGAGCAGGGCGAGGCGCTGGGCCTTGAGGTGTCGATGCAGATGGCCCGGGAGGCTCTGCCCTACGCCGACGGCTTCTATCTCATGACCCCCTTCAACCGTGTGGCCCTGATGGAGCGGCTTATTGCCCGGCTGAAAACGGAGCTTCTGGACGCGGAAGGCTGAAAAACGGATAAATCGTTGAAAGCGCCGCAATGAGATGATATTTTAATAAAGAAAAACGAACAGGGCCTTTGCGGACCCTGATAAAGCGGATGCGGCGGGCCACACTCGAAAAGGAAGGGACATAAGAAAAATGCGGACACGGTATACCCTTATCAATATGGTCGTCAATGTGGGTGGACAGCTCATGAATCAGGCGCTGCTGTTCATCAGCCGGATGGTGTTCATCCACTATCTGTCGGCGGCATATCTGGGTGTCAACGGACTGTTCACCGATGTGCTGGGCATCCTGAACCTTGCAGAGCTTGGCATCGGCACGGCGATGATATACAGCCTGTATGAGCCGGCTGCGAAGAAGGATGAGCATCGGCTGGCGCAGCTGATGAACCTTTACCGGCTCCTCTACCGTATCGTGGCGGTCGTGGTGCTGCTCGTGGGCCTTGCACTGATGCCGTTTCTGGGCTTTTTCATCAAGGACAGCAGCGGCATCGAGCATCTGCGGCTCATCTATCTGATGTATGTGGCAAACTCGGTCTGCTCCTATCTGCTGAGCTATAAAAACTCCATCTATCTGGCCTACCAGAAAGCCTATGTCCGCAACCTCTGGGCGCAGCTCTGCGACGCGGTCAAGACGCTGCTCCAGATCGTCCTCATCGTGCTGACCGGAAACTTTATCCTCTATCTGGCGGTGCAGTTCGTGATGCAGTTCATCCCGAACATCATCGTATCGGTCAAGGCGGATAAGGAATTTCCCTACCTGAAAGAGTGCAGAGAGCTGCCGGAAAAAGAAGAATTTCACGGTATCCTGCGGAACATCGGTGCCATGAGCTTCCACAAGCTGGGAACGGTCATCGTCCGGAACACGGACAGCCTGCTGATGTCCAGCTTCGTGGGTTTGTTGTCAGTGGGCATCTACTCCAACTACAAGCTCGTTCTGTCCGGCATCAACAACCTGATGGACAAATTTTCGAACGCCTTTACCGGAAGTCTGGGCAATCTGGGAGCCATTGAAGATGAGACACGGGTGTACAGCATCTACCGGGAACTGGACCTGCTCTTCTTCGTCATTTACGCTTACTGGACGGCGGGACTGTTCGCGCTGTCCAACGCTTTTATCACCCTCTGCTTCGGCGCGGAATACTGCTTCTCCACGGCGACAGTCGCCGTCCTCGTGACGGAATTTTATGTTTCGGGTCAGCGGAAGGTCAACCTGCTCTTTCGTGAAGCCAAGGGCCTGTTCTGGTACGACCGGTACAAGCCGCTGTTCGAGTCGGCCATCAATCTGGCAGCGTCCCTGCTGCTGGTGCAGAAGTTCGGCGTGGCAGGCATTCTGGGCGGAACGGTCATCAGCACCGTGACGACCTGCTTCTGGATGGAGCCTTACATCCTGATGCGCTACGGCATCCGGGAAGACTGGCAGGGCAAGCTGAAAGACTACTTTGTCCGCTACGCCGAACGCGCCGCAGTCGTCGCGGCGCTGGCCGCTGTGTCCTACGGATGGGTGCGCTTCTGCCCGGCGAAGAACATCGGCTGGTTTCTGCTGGACGGTGTGCTGTATACGCTGCTGTTCGGGGCTGTCATGGTGGTGCTCCACCGGAACGCGCCGGAGTTCAATCGGCTCAAGGGCCGTGTCACGGCTGTTCTGAAAAGGAGGAAAAGCTGAATGGCCCGGCGGGACAGCCGCGTCCGGCCCATCCGGCAGAAGAACGGCGGTCTGAGCGCGGCCTGTGCGCTGAACGGCAGCTGTGAAAATTTTGTTCCGATGAAAAAGAGATTGACAAAACGCACAAAAAACGCTATATTCTTTTTATAAATGCAAGGAAAAAGAGTGCGTGTCGTTTTCGCCATCCAGAGAGCCGGGGGCTGCTGAAAACCCGGTATGGCGGTGCGGCGTGCTGTCGCTTTTGAGCAGAGGCGGGGAAACAGGAGTAGTCGCCTCCGGGTCTGCCCCACGTTATCGGGGCATCAAGGGGCATACGGCAGAAAGCCGTGTGCAATTTGGGTGGTACCGCGGTTATATTTTTACAGCCGTCCCATGGAACGCTCCGTGGGGCGGCTTTTTTCGTCCCACTCACAAGAAGTCGTTTCCATAAGCATTGCACACCGTCTGAACGGCCTTTTTGCCCGCATACTGCGTTGATTTTCCTTGCAATCCGCCCAGGATTGCTGCGGAAAATCGCCTTGTCTGCGGACAAAAATTCTCGTCATTCGGCGCACCCTGCTTACGAAAACAACTTCTATCAATTCATCTGGGAGGATACTATGAAAGAACTCGCAAAACAGTATGATCCGAGCCAGGTGGAAGACCGCATCTACCAGTTCTGGCTGGATGGCGGCTGCTTCCACACCAAGGCCGACCCCGACAAGAAGCCCTACACCATCGTGATGCCCCCTCCGAACGTCACCGGCCAGCTGCACATGGGCCACGCCGTGGACAACACCATGCAGGATATCCTCATCCGCACCAAGCGGATGCAGGGCTATGCCGCCCTGTGGGTGCCTGGCACGGACCACGCTTCCATCGCTACGGAGGCCAAGGTCGTGGAGGCCATGCGTGCTGAGGGCCTGACCAAGGAAATGGTGGGCCGCGACGGCTTTCCTGGAGCGCGCCTGGGCCTGGAAGACCAAGTACGGCAACCGCATCGTCAGCCAGCTCAAGAAGCTGGGCAGCAGCTGCGACTGGGAGCGTGAGCGCTTCACCATGGACGAGGGCTGCTCTGAGGCTGTCAAGGAAGTCTTTGTCCGCCTGTACGACAAGGGCCTCATCTACCGCGGCAACCGCATGGTCAACTGGTGCCCCCACTGCAACACCTCCATTTCCGACGCCGAGGTGGAGTATGAGGAAAAGGACGGCAGCTTCTGGCACCTGCTCTACCCGGTCAAGGAGACCGGCGAGATGCTGGAGCTGGCTACCACCCGTCCCGAGACCATGCTGGGCGATACCGCCGTTGCCATCAACGGCGATGACCCCCGCTATGCCCATCTGCACGGTTGCCACGTCATCCTGCCCCTGCTGAACAAGGAGATCCCCATCGTCTGCGACGAGCACGCCGACATGACCAAGGGCACCGGTGTCGTGAAGATCACCCCGGCCCACGACCCCAACGACTTTGAGGTCGGCCTGCGCCATGACCTGCCCATCGTGCGCGTCTTTACCTACGACGGCCATATGACCGGCGCTGCCGATAAGGCTGCTGCCGATGCTCTGTTTGCCGCGGGCAAGAACACCGTCAACGAGCCTCATGTGCTGGACTGCGGCAAGTATGCCGGCATGACCACCCTCGAGGCCCGCAAGGCCATCCTCGCGGACCTGAAGGAGGGCGGCTTCCTGAAGGAGATCGAGCCTCTGAAGCACGAAGTCGGCACCTGCTACCGCTGCCACTCCACCATCGAGCCCATGGTGTCCAAGCAGTGGTTCGTCAAGATGGAGCCTCTGGCCAAGCCCGCCATCGAGAGCGTGGAGAAGGGCGACATCAAGTTCGTGCCGGAGCGCTTCACCAAGAACTATATGAACTGGATGAAGAACACCCGCGACTGGTGCATCAGCCGCCAGCTGTGGTGGGGCCACCAGATCCCGGCCTGGTACTGCGACGACTGCGGCGAGACTGTGGTCGCCAAGAGCGCACCCTGCACCTGCCCCAAGTGCGGCGGTACCAGGCTCACCCAGGACCCCGATACCCTCGACACCTGGTTCTCTTCCGCTCTGTGGCCCTTCAGCACTCTGGGCTGGCCCAATGAGGAGAGCGAGGACCTCAAGTATTTCTATCCCACCAACACCCTCGTCACCGGCTACGACATCATCGGCTTCTGGGTCAGCCGCATGATCTTCTCCGGTCTGGCTTACACCGGCAAGGCTCCCTTCGACACCGTCTGCATCCACGGCATCGTCCGCGACAGCCAGGGCCGCAAGATGTCCAAATCCCTGGGCAACGGCATCGACCCGCTGGAAGTCATCGCCCAGTACGGCGCTGACGCCCTGCGCTTTATGCTGGTGGACGGCTCTACCCCGGGCAATGACATGCGCTACAGCGAGAAGAAGGTGGAGGCTGCCCGCAACTTTGCAAACAAGCTGTGGAACGCTACCCGCTTCGTGCTGATGAACCTGCCCGAGGACTTCCAGCCCGGCCTGCCCAGCGAGGATAAGCTGGACATGAGCGATAAGTGGGTGCTGACCAAGCTGAATCAGGTGGCCGGCGCCATGAGCGACAACCTCGACCACTACGAGATGGGTCTGGCCGCTGCCAAGATCAACAGCTTCATCTGGGACGTCTACTGCGACTGGTTCATCGAGATCGCAAAGCCCCGCCTGAACTCCGGCGACGCCGAGCAGGCCGATACTGCCCGCCGCGTGCTGGTGTATGTGCTGGACAAGGCCCTCAAGCTGCTGCACCCCTTCATGCCCTTCATCACCGAGGAGTTGTATCAGGCTCTGCCCGGCTCTGCCGAGACCATCATGACCCAGAGCTGGCCCACCTTCGATGAAGCTCACAACTGGGCCGACGAAGAGGAAGCTTTCGAGAAGGTCATGGACTACATCAAGGCCGTGCGTACCATGCGCACCGAGATGAACGTCCACCCCGCCAAGAAGACCAGCATGATCATCGAGACGGCTGACCCGGCTCCCTTCCAGAGCGCCGAGGTCTATCTGGCAAAGTTCGCCTTCGCCACCGATGTGACCTTCACCGAAAAGTATGAGGGCAGCACCGACGGCATGGTGCAGGTGTCCACCCACGCCGCCCGCGGGTTCATCCCCATGATGGAGCTCATCGACCGCGACAAGGAGCTGGCCCGTCTGAACAAGGAAAAGGCCAAGGCCGAGAAGGAACTGGCCATGTTCGAGAACCAGCTCAACAACCCCAAGTTCGTCGAGCGCGCTCCCGCCGCTCTGGTGGAGGACATCCGCAATAAGCACGCCAAGAGCCAGGATAAGCTTGCCAACATTGAGCAGAGCATCAAGGCTCTGGGCTGATGCGGGAAACGGGTCCTGATATGCAAAAAACTTCTCCCTGGCTCATTGCGGCACGAGTCATCTTCACCTTTGCGCTCATTGCCTGCATCGTATTCATCTTCTCCAACTCCATGCAGATCGGTGACGTCTCGGAAACGGCAAGCGGACGAGTATTGCTCCTGATGAAAAAGGTGTTCACCCGTCTGGGAATGCCCGGCGCGGCGAACCATCTGACAGACCACATCGTGCGCAAGCTGGCACATTTCTGCGAGTATGCGCTGGAAGGCTTCCTGCTCACCCTCTGCCTGCGGGTCTACACCCGGCACTTTTTCGTTCACATCTCGTGGCCGATCCTGGGCGGTCTGCTCACGGCTCTGACGGACGAGACCATCCAGATGTTCAGCGATGGCCGGAGCAGCCAGCTCACCGACGTCTGGCTGGATTTTTCGGGCGGGATGGCCGGTATTCTGGTGGGGTTGTTCTGTCTGGCCCTGTGCAGGATGTGCTGGCTGCTCTACAAACATCGAAACGAGGATTGACGCAATGACCATCGAACAGGCAAACGAATATTTCTCTTCTCTGCCCGAGGGCTTTGCCCCGGCGGAGGAGCTGCGCGCTGCCCTGACGGCGGATGTCCAGAAGGTGCAGTTCGTCGGTGTGGCCGGCACGGCGGGCAAGACCGCAGCTGCCGGTCTGCTGGCGGCTATCCTGCGGGAGGCGGCGTTCCACGTCGGCTTCTACCGCGCCGGCTGTGAGCCGCTGTCGGCCCGCATCGCCATCGGCGGCGTGTCGGTGGACCCGGTGCTGCTTTGTCAGGCTGCTGAGGCTCTCAGTGCCGCAAAGCCTTTGCCCCGTGAGGCGGCAGAGCTGGCGGCTGCGGCCCGCTGCTTTGGTGCGGCAGGCTGCAAACTGGCTGTGGTGGAGCTGCCGGATGCCGGTCTGGCATCGGCCCTGCCCCATATGCCGGTCTGCGCTGTCACGGCCATCGGCCCGGACGGCGTGAGCCGCTCGGTGGAGCGTCTGGCCGCGCTGGCCGCAGGCGTCATGCGGAAAGACGCCGTCTGCGTCACCGCGCCGGAGCAGCCGAAGGCTGTTCTGAGTGAGCTGGTGGTGGCGGCGGCCAAGGCCGAGTGTGAGCTCGTCGTCCCCGACGCCGAGGACATCACCTTCCTCGAGGCGGAAAAGTTCACCGGCAAGGTGGACTACGGCGGATACACCGCCCCGCTGGCCTTCCTGGGCCGCCACGCGGCGGGCAATGCCGCCGTCGCGGTCGAGCTGGCATTGGCCCTCTGGCGCAAGGGCTTTGAGATCCCCGATGAGGCCATTCTGGCGGGCCTTGCTGCTGTGGAGAACCGCAGCAGCATCCACGTCCTGTCCCAGAAGCCCCTCATCATCCTCGACGCCTGCCGTACCCCGCAGCAGGCTGCAGCCCTTCTGCGCGTCCTCAATATGGCGAAGGTGCGCCACATGAGTGCCGTGATCGGCCTGACTGAGGAGGAAGGCGCGGAGTCGTTCCTTGCCGCACTGGAGACCGGCCTGACTTCGGAAGAGCAGAAGAAGGACAAGAGCACCATGCCCGGCATGGGCGAGAACCCCTTCGACAAAGTCTTCCTCGTCGCCCCGGCGGGAACGGAAGCGGCGCTGGCAGAGCGCCTGACCGAAAAGGCACGGTATCACTTCGACGCGGTGTTCTGCCCGACGCTGGCCGAGGCTGTGGAGCAGGCGAAAGCCAACAGTCGCCGCGGCCTGCTGGTCTGCGGCAGTGAGGCCATCGCCCTCGAAGCCCTGAAACTATTTTCATAAGCATTGCACACCGTCTGAACGGTCTTTTTGCCTGCATACTGCGTTGATTTCCCTTGCAATCCACCAAGGATTGCAGCGGAAAATCGCCTTGTCTGCGGGCAAAAATTCTCGTCATTCGGTGCACCCCGCTTACGAAATAGCTTCTGAGAAGCTGCTGGAGAACCGCTGAGCGACACCGTTCTCTAAAAAATAACCCGAAAGACCTGTACACTGAAAAGGTGTACAGGTCTTTTCTTTATGCCAGAAAAAAAGGAGATGAGGATATGGCGACAGTGACCTTCAGCGCGGCGGACGATGTGCTCTACGCCTATCTGGCCGGCGAGATCGACCACGACGCGGCGCAGGGGCTTCGCATCCAGCTGGACGACGCCCTGCTCACCCGCAGCCCGCGCATTCTGGTGATGGACCTCGGCGGAGTGGGGTTCATGGATTCGTCGGGCATCGGGCTGATACTGGGGCGGCAGCGCTGCGCCCGGACGCTGGGCGGCAGTCTGCGCATCCAGCACGCGCCGGAACAGCTCCGGCGGGTCTTACAGCTCGCAAGCATCCCCTGCACCGAGCCGGGCGGGGAAGTATCAGGAGGGATATAAATGAAAGCGGAAAACAGTGCAAAGATCCAATTTGATTCGCTCAGTGCCAACGAGGCCTTTGCCCGGGGCGCAGCGGCGGCCTTTCTGGCTCGGTATGACCCCACCGTGCCGCAGCTGGCCGACATCAAGACAGCAGTGTCCGAGGCAGTGACCAACTGCATCGTCCACGCCTACCCGGATGCCATCGGTCCCGTGACCCTGAGCATCGCCGTCTACCCGGAGCGGCTGGTGAAGATAACGGTGACGGATAAGGGCATCGGCATCCCGGACATCGAAAAGGCCATGGAGCCTCTTTTCACCACCGGCAACCCGGAAGAGCGCTCCGGTCTGGGCTTTGCGGTGATGCAGAGCTTTATGGATAAGGTCAAGGTGTCCTCTCAGCCCGGAAAGGGGACGCGAGTGGTGCTGACCAAGCGTCTGGATGAGCGCTCTACATAATAAAGAGAAAGAGGGCGTCGCAATGGTAACGGACAAGACCCGGCGGAGCGCATTCATCGAGCAGAATCTGGGGCTGGTGCATTCCTGTGCCGGACGGTTCCGGGGGAGAGGCATTGAATACGACGACCTCTACAGCGCCGGCTGTATGGGGCTGGTAAAAGCGTATGACGGCTTTGATGAGTCGCGTGGCGTCTGTTTTTCCACCTACGCCGTGCCGGTCATTCTGGGCGAGATCAAAAAGCTGTTCCGGGACGGCGGCACCGTAAAGGTGAGCCGGTCACTCAAAGAACTGAGCCTGCGCATCAATGCAGCCCGGGAGCATCACAGCAAGCTTTGCGGAGCAGAGCCTACTCTGTCGCAGCTGGCAGAGGAGCTGGGGGAAAGCGTGGAGAATATCACGCTGGCGATCCAGGCGGCACAGCCTGCGGTGAGTCTGACGCCGGAGAACCGGGAAGAGGGCGACCGTCAGATGGATATTCCGGTAGAGTCGCCGGAGGAAGAGCTTGCGGATAAGATAGGCCTGGCGGAGGTATTGAAGAGCCTGCCCGAAGAGGACAGGCTTATTATCCAGCTGCGTTTCTATGGGGGCAAGACCCAGAGTGATACGGCAAAACTGCTCCATACCACGCAGGTACAGATCTCACGGCGGGAGCGCAAGATATTAAAGGTGATGCGGGACAGGCTGTTGGACGAATGATGGACAGAGCGGCCAAATCTGAGAGAAAAAACTGGGCAAAAGGACGAACCGCAAAATAATTCAAAAAAAGTGAAAAAAGGACTTGCTTTTTGAGGGGGGCTGTGCTAGAATACATTACTGTCAGGCGGACGTCTGGCACAAACACCTCCGAAAAAGCGACAGAAAAAGCACGAAGGTCGATTGGTTCTCCCAAGAACTTCAAAAAATCTTCAAAAAAGTGCTTGACAATCTGGTGCTTCGGTGGTAAAATAAATAAGCTGTCAGCCGCATGGCTGAGGCGTTGCAGGACCTTGAAAATTGAACAATATCGAAAAACTTGTAACGGAACCTATTTTCGTGTTGGAAAAACACGTTAAACAATTCCAAACAAAGTAATTCACACAGGACGCAAGCGATTGCGTCCTGAGCGAAGAGAGATTTAACACTTTTTAAGTGATAAATATCATTTATAAAGAGTTTGATCCTGGCTCAGGACGAACGCTGGCGGCGCGCCTAACACATGCAAGTCGAACGAGAGATGAGGAGCTTGCTCTTCAGATCGAGTGGCGAACGGGTGAGTAACGCGTGAGGAACCTGCCTCAAAGAGGGGGACAACAGTTGGAAACGACTGCTAATACCGCATAAGCCCACGGCTCGGCATCGAGCAGAGGGAAAAGGAGTGATCCGCTTTGAGATGGCCTCGCGTCCGATTAGCTAGTTGGTGAGGTAACGGCCCACCAAGGCGACGATCGGTAGCCGGACTGAGAGGTTGAACGGCCACATTGGGACTGAGACACGGCCCAGACTCTACGGGAGGCAGCAGTGGGAATATTGCACAATGGGGGAAACCCTGATGCAGCGACGCCGCGTGGAGGAAGAAGGTCTTCGGATTGTAAACTCCTGTTGTTGAGGAAGATAATGACGGTACTCAACAAGGAAGTGACGGCTAACTACGTGCCAGCAGCCGCGGTAAAACGTAGGTCACAAGCGTTGTCCGGAATTACTGGGTGTAAAGGAGCGCAGGCGGGAGAACAAGTTGGAAGTGAAATCCATGGGCTCAACCCATGAACTGCTTTCAAAACTGTTTTTCTTGAGTAGTGCAGAGGTAGGCGGAATTCCCGGTGTAGCGGTGGAATGCGTAGATATCGGGAGGAACACCAGTGGCGAAGGCGGCCTACTGGGCACCAACTGACGCTGAGGCTCGAAAGTGTGGGTAGCAAACAGGATTAGATACCCTGGTAGTCCACACCGTAAACGATGATTACTAGGTGTTGGAGGATTGACCCCTTCAGTGCCGCAGTTAACACAATAAGTAATCCACCTGGGAGTACGACCGCAAGGTTGAAACTCAAAGGAATTGACGGGGCCCGCACAAGCAGTGGAGTATGTGGTTTAATTCGACGCAACGCGAAGAACCTTACCAAGTCTTGACATCCCTTGACGAACATAGAAATATGTTTTCTCTTCGGAGCAAGGAGACAGGTGGTGCATGGTTGTCGTCAGCTCGTGTCGTGAGATGTTGGGTTAAGTCCCGCAACGAGCGCAACCCTTATGGTCAGTTACTACGCAAGAGGACTCTGGCCGACTGCCGTTGACAAAACGGAGGAAGGTGGGGATGACGTCAAATCATCATGCCCTTTATGACTTGGGCTACACACGTACTACAATGGCGTTAAACAAAGAGAAGCGAGACCGCGAGGTGGAGCAAAACTCAGAAACAACGTCCCAGTTCGGACTGCAGGCTGCAACTCGCCTGCACGAAGTCGGAATTGCTAGTAATCGTGGATCAGCATGCCACGGTGAATACGTTCCCGGGCCTTGTACACACCGCCCGTCACACCATGAGAGCCGGGGGGACCCGAAGTCGGTAGTCTAACCGTAAGGAGGACGCCGCCGAAGGTAAAACTGGTGATTGGGGTGAAGTCGTAACAAGGTAGCCGTAGGAGAACCTGCGGCTGGATCACCTCCTTTCTAAGGAGTCAGGCAGAAACAAAACATCGAAGATGAATTGTTCCTGGAACAGGTGATAGATACAGGTTGATTAGATATTGTTCGATTTTGAGGGCCCTGAAAAGGGGTTACTCAAAACCTGATGTGGGGGTTTAGCTCAGCTGGGAGAGCACCTGCTTTGCAAGCAGGGGGTCAAGGGTTCGATTCCCTTAATCTCCACCACATGGGCCAATAGCTCAGCTGGCTAGAGCACACGACTGATAATCGTGAGGTCGATGGTTCGAGTCCATTTTGGCCCACCATGTGATGAGAATCAAAGTTCCGGGAGACCGGGCTTTGAGGAACATCACCAAGACGTACCTTGAAAACTGAATAATAACTGCGAAACAAAGATTATAGTAAGTTCTTTTTAAGAAATATTACAATTTCAAAAGGAAGGGTAACAATAATCTTCGTTGGCAAGAGAGAATCAAGAGGATACAAGCCGATCTCGAAAGAGATTAGTTTGATATGGTCAAGCGAACAAGGGCGCAGGGCGAATGCCTTGGCACTGGGAGCCGATGAAAGACGTGATAAGCTGCGATAAGCTTCGGGGAGCTGCAAATAAGCATTGATCCGGAGATTTCTGAATGAGGAAACTCACCTGGGTTCATACTCAGGTACGTTGTACTGAAATTCAAAATAGGTACATCGGGGGAACCGCCTGAACTGAAACATCTAAGTAGGGCGAGGAAGAGACATCAAACGAGATTCCGTAAGTAGTGGCGAGCGAACGCGGAAGAGGGCAAACCGGAGGTAGAAATACCTTCGGGTATGGACTGCTTTAGGACTCGATCTGTTAACCGAACGGCATGGGAAGGCCGGTCAGAGTGTGAGAACCACGTAGGTGAAAACGGAAAGAGCTGCGCAGATTCCAGAGTACGGCCAGACACGTGAAACCTGGTCGGAAGATGGGGACCACCCTCCAACCCTAAATACTACCCAGTGACCGATAGCGTATAGTACTGTGAAGGAAAGGTGAAAAGCACCCCGGGAGGGGAGTGAAAAAAGAACCTGAAACCCTGTGCCTACAAGCACCTAGAGCACGTCAAAGTGTGATAGGGTACTTTTTGTAGAACGGTCCGGCGAGCGATTGTATGCAGCGAGGTTAAGGACTTAAGGTCTGGAGCCGAAGCGAAAGCGAGTTTGAAAAGGGCGTTAAGTTGCATATAATGGGCCCGAAACCGGGTGACCTACCCATGGTCAGGTTGAAGTGGAAGTAAAATTCCATGGAGGACCGAACCGACCTCCGTTGAAAAGGCGGCGGATGAACTGTGGGTAGCGGAGAAATTCCAATCGAACCCGGAGATAGCTGGTTCTCCCGAAATAGTTTTAGGACTAGCCTCGTTAGATACCTGGAGGTAAAGCACTGAATAGCCTAGCGGCCGAGAGGTTAGCGAAGCTTATCAAACTCAGAATGCCAGTATTGATGCTTGGGAGTCAGACAGTGTCAGATAAATGTCATTGTCAAAGGGAAACAGCCCAGATCTACAGCTAAGGTCCCAAAGTCAGGTTAAGTGGAAAACGATGTGAAGATACGCAGACAACCAGGATGTTGGCTCAGAAGCAGCCACTCATTCAAAGAGTGCGTAATAGCTCACTGGTCGAGCGTCTTTGCGCGGAGAATTTAACGGGCTAAACCTGACACCGAAGCTTAGGCAATCTAGCAATGGATTGGGTAGGAGCGTTGTATACGCGGAGAAACAGTAGCGCGTAAGCGGCTGTGGAGTGTATAGAAGTGAGAATGCCGGAATGAGTAGCGCGAATGCAGTGAGAATCTGCATGGCCGAAAGCCTCAGGTTTTTGGAGGAAGGTTCGTCCGCTCCAAGTTAGTCGGGAGCTAAGGTGAGGCCGGAAGGCGTAGCCGATGCACAGACGGTAGAGATTCCGTCACCACCAAAAGAGTTAAGCACAGGGACACATTTGAAGTCTCAGAGCCGGGTGTTGGTTCCGGTAGAGATCGAGGGAAGTTAGTACCGAAGTCGGGATGGAAGATGGCGAGAAAAGCTGTGTGTATTTCTGAGGTGCCCGTACCGCAAACCGACACAGGTAGGTAGGAAGAAGATTCTAAGGCCAACGGGAGAAGGGTTGTTAAGGAACTCGGCAAATTGACCCCGTAACTTCGGGAGAAGGGGTGCTCCAGAGATGGAGCCGCAGAGAATCGGCCCAAGCAACTGTTTACCAAAACACAGGTTTGTGCTAAATCGAAAGATGACGTATACGAGCTGACGCCCGCCCGGTGCTGGAAGGTTAAGAGGAGATGTGCAAGCATTGAATCGAAGCCCCAGTGAACGGCGGCCGTAACTATAACGGTCCTAAGGTAGCGAAATTCCTTGTCAGGTAAGTTCTGACCCGCATGAAAGGCGTAATGATTTGGGCACTGTCTCAACAGCCCGCCCGGCGAAATTGTAGTACCGGTGAAGATGCCGGTTACCCGCGACAAGACGGAAAGACCCCATGGAGCTTTACTGTAGCCTAATATTGGGTTTCGATGTTGCATGCACAGGATAGATGGGACACTGGGAAACAATCGCTTTGGCGATTGCGGAGTGGCCGTTGGGATACCATCCTTGCGATATTGGAATTCTAACCTGCGGCTTTGAATCGAGTCGGGGGACATTGTTAGGTGGGCAGTTTGATGGGGCGGTCGCCTCCTAAAAGTAACGGAGGCGTTCAAAGGTTCGCTCAGCTTGAACGGAAATCAAGCAAAGAGTGCAAACGCAGAAGCGAGCCTAACTGCGAGACTGACGGGTCGAGCAGTAACGAAAGTTGGAGTTAGTGATCCGGTGGTATGTGAGTGGAAATGCCATCGCTCAACGGATAAAAGTTACCCTGGGGATAACAGGCTGATCTCCCCCAAGAGTCCACATCGACGGGGAGGTTTGGCACCTCGATGTCGGCTCATCGCATCCTGGGCTGTATTCGGTCCCAAGGGTTTGGCTGTTCGCCAATTAAAGCGGTACGCGAGCTGGGTTCAGAACGTCGTGAGACAGTTCGGTCCCTATCTGTCGTGGGCGCAGGATATTTGATGGGAGCTGTCCCTAGTACGAGAGGACCGGGACGGACGTACCTCTGGCGCACCAGTTGTTCCGCCAGGAGCATAGCTGGGCAACTACGTACGGATCGGATAAACGCTGAAAGCATCTAAGCGTGAAGCCGACCCAAAGATAAGATGTCCCATTGTTTTAAACAAGTAAGACCCCTTGAAGACTACAAGGTCGATAGGCACGATGTGTAAGTGGAGCGATCCATTCAGCAAGCGTGTACTAATAGGTCGAGGGCTTGACCACAATTCGCTTGAGTATCTCAAGTCAACGAGAAGTAGCAGTGATTATTCAGTTTTGAAGGCACGTCCTTCTAAGAAATACTGGACAAGAACACAGCAATGTGTTATACTTGGTCAGTCATATGGTCGGTGACGATGACGGTGAGGTTCCACCTGTTCCCATTCCGAACACAGCAGTTAAGCTCACTCGTGCCCAAGATAGTTAGCTGGAAACGGCTTGTGAAAATAGGTAGCCGCCGACTTTTGTATGGCCCGTTGGTCAAGCGGTTAAGACAGAGGCCTCTCACGCCTTTAACATCGGTTCGATTCCGGTACGGGTCACCATATGCACCTCTAGCTCAGTTGGTAGAGCAACTGACTCTTAATCAGTGGGCCCAGGGTTCGAGTCCCTGGAGGTGCACTTACAAAAGAGCGTTGAATCGTAAGATTTAACGCTCTTTTTCGTTATGTAACCCCGAAAAATCACGGGGTCTGCACGGTCAATGCACGGTTTTTGCACGGTCGGCTTTTTCGTGGGAATCCTCTGCATAGGCTGGAATTGCTTTGAAATGCGTGGTAAATTTTGCATCAGGTCAGCAGTGCCAGACGGAGCTGCGCCTTTACCTCTGGGTCGGCGTTCTTCAGAAGTTCCAGCAGAGCAGTCATAGAGATGGTTGGTTCGCCTGCGGCGGGTACAGCCTGTGGGCTGGGGGTGTCGGGCTTGGCATAGAAGCCGCTTTCAAACTTCTTGCCCAGCTCTACACAGGAGGACTGCTGGATATGAGCGTAGGTGTTCACCAGCATATCCGCACTGGCGTGTCCTGTAGTCCCCTGCACCGCCTTGATGTCGCCGCCGGAGATCATCAGCTGATAGGTCGCACTGGAATGACGCAGACCGTGGAATACGATACGTGGGAACTCCGGGTGTGCGTCCTGCCATTTCAGGAACTTCTTGCGGATGAGCACAGGCTCCACCGCCAGGCCGTTGGGCAGACGGAACAGCATTCCGCTGTCGTGGTAGCGTGTCGGGTCCTTCCTCTCGTCTGCTGCCAGTTGATTCAGCCACTTCTTCAATTCCTCTTTCAGTGCGGAGGTCATGAAGATGGTGCGGCAGGAAGATGCCGTTTTGGTACTTTTCAGGATGAGGGAAGTGGTGCTGCGTTCCAGCTTGTCCGGGAATACCTTGATGATGCAGCCATCGTCTACTTGTTTCAGGGCTTCTTTTCGCACCCGCTGCATGGACTTGTTGATACGGAACGTTCCGATGCCATCCGCAGCATCAAAGTCGATATCCTCTGGGGTCAGACCCACGATCTCGCCCTCTCGCAGTGCGCCCACCAGCGTGAGGTGCACCGCCAGATGCAGGATGGGATCCTCCATGCTGTCCAGTGCCGTTCGCATCTCCTCTACCGTCCAGATGGTGCGCTCCTGTGTGGACTTCTTGGGACTGTCCACGGGAACAGGGCTTTTGACAAGGATGCCCCATTCCACGGCATACTGGAACGCAGTACCCAGTAGCCGATGCACCTCATGGATTGTGGTGCCGGAAAGGAACCGCTGCTTTTGCTTTTCGGTGAGCTCCTGCTTCTTTCCCTCGATATACGAACCGCAGGGCGTTTTGCTCAGGGTCGTGTAGAGGTTCTCCATGTGGTAGGGCTTGAGCTTCTGCATCTCCATGCTGCCGATATAGGGGATAATCAGGTTCTGGATGGTAGATAGATTGGATTCGTAGGTCTTGGGTGCCCACTTGTGTTTGCTGCATTGCTTGGGCAGCCAGTCCATGAGGAACTCTGCCACCGTCACCGAGGACGGAATCAGGAATGTGCCAGCGGCCAGTTCATGTTCGATCTGCTTCTTTCGGTTCGTTGCCTCCTCTTTGGTGGGAAAGCTCTCCCATTTGTCGCAGCTCTTGCCGTGCTCGTCCTGATAGGTGTAGCGGACACTGTAAGAACTGCCGCGTTTCGTGATATATGCCATAGATTTGCCTCCTTATCAAGCTGCCCGGTGGAGCCACGCATCGAAGCTGTCTTTCGGGATGCGGATGCTTCCGCCTGCCCGCAGGACACGGAACTCGGTGGTGCTGTTGCACAGGTTATAGGCAGAGCGCAGGCTGATGGCCAGCATCTGCGCGACCTCCTTCACCGTGTACACCAGCTTTGTGGTCTCAGGGCTGTTGGTCGGAGACTTGACGGCATTGGTTCGAGTGACCACCTCCATTGTAGCCGGATCAGAGTCCGACTGCAAGGACTTTTTCGTATAATTCAATGATTTCACATTCTCGTACATTTCATTACACATAGGCGTTGCTCCTTACTTATCGTGGCGCACCACAGATTCCTGCGTGCGGTTCTCATAGAATCGAATGACCTCCGGCGGGATGCTGTCCAGCGTTTTCAGGGCGGCTTCGTAGTCCTGCCGCAGCTTGGCATCCTCCAGACGCTTCAAGACGCTCCCTTCCTTCGCTTTATCCAGCGAGGCAGAGAGCGTCTTGTTCTTCTCTTTCAGCTTTTCGTTTTCGGCGGCGGTCTTGGTGAAGGCGACGTTGTACTTTCGCAGCTGGTCCTTCATCCGTGCCACATTGGGAATATAGCTGTCCAGCACCTTGCTGATCTCCGCTGCACGGCTCTTGCCGTTGAAGGGGGTGATACCCACCAGCAGGGCATCCAACTGCTCCTTCTGCTTGGTCAGTTGGGTCATCTCCTTGAAGATGCGGGGCGGGATGTGCTCCCGCCCAGTCTGGCTGGCGCTTTCGCCCCGTTCCAGCTCCGGGTACTGCTTGACCATGTGCTGCCAGAACTCATCCTGCCACTTCACAAGGTTCTTGCGGTTGCCAATGATCTCCTTGGCGCTCAGCCGTCCGTCAGCAGTCAGGGGCACAAAACAGAGGTGCAGGTGGGGCGTTTTCTCGTCCATGTGGACAACAGCCGAGATAAAAGTTTGGGTGTTCTGCTTGCTTTTCAGAAACTCCAAGGCATACTCGAAATACGCCCTGATCTCCCGGTTGGTCTTATCCTTGAAAAACTCCGGGCTGGCGGTGACAAGAGCCTCCACCACCCGTACGCTGTCCTTGCGGACACGGCAGTGGGCGGCAGCTATCATGCGGTCGGCTTCTTCCCGGTACCTGCCCTGCGGCTGTACCAGATGAAGGTTGTAGCGGCTCCGGCTCGTGTCGATATCCGGGTTGCTGGCGTACTGTTCCTTGGTGCGCTCGTTGTGGGCTTCGATGGGGCTGATGGCAGGCCCCTTGTACTTTTTGAACCTTAAAATGCCGTATCGGGCTTTCATAGATCACGCTCCTTCTTGGGGTGTACAAAAAATCTGTACGGACTTCAAATAACCTGTACGGTTCGTACGGCGTACGGAAATGTGAAATATAAACGATACCACGTTTTAATTTGCTTCGATTCGCCGTACAGGTGCGTACAAGTACAGACCGTACAGGTTGTACGAACTTCTTCCGTGAAAAAATGCACTTTTTACGGACAGGGGTGGACAAGCGGTTCGATGCCTACAAAACCCCGCACCCTGCGGCCACCGGGCAGATAGATGTTGTTGGTGGCTTCAAGATTGTAGCGGCGGTCATTCTGGCGCAGCTCTGCGCTGAAACGAATCGCCGATACGCTGTGGCAGGCGTTGTCCTCGCACCACTGCTTGTAAATGTCGTAGAACTCCTTGGAGCTGATGGAGTAGTCCGCCTTGAAACGGAAGTAGCCCTCGGACTCCATGAAGTCGATGACATTGTTGCTGCTGCGCTTGATGGTGTCCACGTTGGCAGCGGCTCGTTCGCTGACCGTGAAACGGAAATCGTTCTGTACCAGCCGGTGCAGTCCTTCCAGACACCAGAGCAGGATGCCTTCCAACTCGGCGCACATCTTCTCCACAAGGAAAGGGTCATCCGTGCGGTCAGCAGGCTTGTCCTTGGTGGTCAGGATGAGCTGACGGCGGAAGAAACCGTCCGAATGGTCGTACAGCGAAGTCAGCGCACCGTTGCCAAAGCAGAGGAACCGGGCGTAAATGTCCCGCTGGTAGCTCTGGACACCTTTGCGCTCCAAGTCCAGCTTGGCTTCGGCGGTCACGATGGTCTTGATATAATTCGTCTTGGGTAGGGCGTTCATGTCCATGTCATCGTCGATCATCAGCAGGCGGCGTTCCAGATCGGCACGGGCAAAGCGGTTGTTCTCCACTTTCTGGACGCTGCCATTGCTGGCGGCATCTCCCATGAGCCGCTTCAGCACCAGCCCAATGCGAGACTTGCCCTCGCCGCCCTTGCCAACAATGAGCATCATCTTCTGTCCCTTGGTGCTGGGGATCAGGCAGTAGCCCAGATACTCCTGCAAGGTAGGAATGTCGGCATCGTCCAGCAGTTCGTGCAGGAAGGTCAGCCAGCGGTCAGGGGTGGGGGCTTTTGGGGCATACTTCACAGGCAGGCGGTTCTGGCAGAACAGGCGGCTCTCCTGAAAGGTGCCGTCCGGCAGATGGTACACGCCGTTTTGGAGGTGGATGCAGTCCTGTTCGATGGGGAACGGGTCGGAAAAGGCCAGCAGTTTGATGGTCTCCAGAATGTTGGTGACCTTTTTGGACAGGCCGGAGGTGACATATTCCTCGATGTTCTCCAAGATGCGCTGCTTGATCTCGCTCTCGTCCTCCACCGGGCCGTCCAGCGTGTACAGCGTTCCGTTGACGCATTTCAGCGGCCACTGTTCCAGAAAGGCACGGCCAAACTGGACTTCATCGATCTTCTTGCCGTTGTACCAGTCCGGCCATAAGGGGTTGCGGGAAATGTTTTTCTTCATAGGGTGGTTCTCCTTTAGAAAAGTGAAGTGGTGGGTCTCACCGTGAGACCCACCACTTCAGGTGAATAAATTATCAGGCGCACTTTGCCAGAGAAAGGCGGTCGGTGCGCTCCTCCAGCATCAGCAGGAATGACCCGGACAGCAGCCGTGCAGCGGCATCGGCCTTCTGCTGGGGCGTTCCGAATGCAACGCAGTCCGTCAAGTGCTCGATGGTCTCGGTCGCGTGGAGGGCTTCTTCAAACCGTGGGTCATGCGGCTCCTCCGGGGTGGCAGGCTTATAACGCTCTCGCCAGTCATGCAGCAGGTCAAGATAATCGGTCAGTACCCGCAGGCAGTAGGCGATGTCTGCCCACTGCTCATCTGTCAGGCCACGCTTGGGCGGCAGCAGGGCGATGGCATTGGCGGGCGGCTTGTCCGGGTCAAGCCCGAAGTCGTGTATCAGCTTCTCGGCGGCTTGCCGGGGGTTCAGGTCGAACAGTTTGGCGGTGAGGTCGATGGCATCTCCGTTGGCCCCACAGCCAAAACAGTAATAATAGGTGTCGTTCAGCTTCATGCTGGGGTCGCTGTCAGAATGGAACGGACAGCACACCATGCCATGGCGGTCGGGCTCCATGCCGTACATCTCTCCCACCTGCCGAACGGTGATGGCGGACTTGATCTTTTGATATAAACTCAAAATTTCTCCTTTGGTCAAAGGTTTTGGCACGGATCGTTTTGATCCCTGCCACGTTCAAAGTCACCGGGGTCCCCCAAATGGGAACTTCGGTGAAGCCGGTCTCCCTTGCTGCCTCCCGACAGAAAATCTTTTTGGACTCTGTGTCGGCCCTATGCAGGGCGCTCGCTCCCCCGATGGGAGGTCTTGGCGGTCTGGGCAGTTCGGACGGTCATTCTGTTGTCAAGGTTCGGTTATATGATTCGGGAGGGCTTTTACGGGAAGCCCTTAATATGTTCGCTGCTGGGGAGTGATATGTTTTCCTTCTGTCTATAGGATAGCACCTCCATGGCTGCTGTGCCGTATATCCATAATGTCGGAAAACAGGTGCAGAAACTGCAAAATTCCACGCTTATGGACAGGAACCACCGGAAGTGGTATACTGTGCAAAAAACATCGGAGGTGCGACCATGAACATCAAGCTGACACTGGGAGAACAGCTCAAAGACCTGCGTGTGGAGCGGAATCTGAAGTTGGAAACGCTGGCAGAACAGGCGGGTTTGTCCAAATCGGCACTGTCAAAATATGAGAGCGACGATGTGACCGACCTCAGTATTTATGCGGTGACAACGCTGGCTGAGTTTTATGGTGTGACCACGGACTACCTGCTGGGTGTGACGGAAAACAAAAAACGCCCAGATGCAGTCCTTTCGGACTTGTATCTGAGCGATGGCGCAGTGGACGTATTAAGGAATGGAAAATTCAATCATCGGCTGCTGTGCGGGCTCCTGGAACATCCCGATTTTGCCCGGTGGATGACCGACCTTGAGATCTGTGTGGACGGGCTGGTCAGTGGCCGCATCCGGGACATGAATGCCATGGTAGAAGCCACCCGGCAGGAGCTGGAAAAGCGATACCATGCCGATACAGAGGACTTGACCATGCGGACGCTGAAGGCGGCGCAGATCAACGAGGACGAGTATTTCGGGCGGATCCTCTACGATGAGCTGGCGGCGATTCTGAAGCAGATCAAAGCGGCACATGGGACCGATAAGACCACGTCGGACGGCGCAGCGGTCGAGCAAGCGAGGAAGCAGCTTGAAAATGCACAGAAGTTTGAAGGTTCTCCGTTGGAAAAGAAGATGAATGTCCTGATGGGACAGATCGGCATCGACTATTCCAAGCTGACGAAAGAAGAACAGATGACCTTGCTGCGAGTGTTCAATAAATCCTCTATGTTAAAGCACCGCACAAAGGCCGGGATGCGGGGCAAATACAGACGCTGATTATTTACCTTGCGGCTTATAGGGAAAAACGCTGCTGCGGCAGGAAGGAGAACGTACACCATTGGTTCCTCTGCAAGCCTGCGCTGGGTGGGCAGAAACCATTAGCTGCCATCCCCATCCGCGCATCCTTCTGCCGCAGAATAGGTGCTTGCCGGAGCTGCTCGCAGTCCCTTTTCCGCATCAGCCGGAACCAAGGTGTAACACACTAGACTTTGCAGGCAAAGTCGTGTGCCACGAAACCCCGGCACGGTTTCTTTGGATTCTTCCGGCTATTGCGTTGCTTCCCGGTTTCAGACAATAGAAGATGCGGGCGTCAACTCGTACACATGATCGAACTGGGCTTTACGTTCGTCGCTCAGGTGATGGCTAATCAAGATCAGGGTCAGGTCAGGGTTGGACAGCAGGCTCTTCTCCACGATGTCGGCGTTCTTCTGGTCCAGGGCGCTGGTGCCCTCATCCACCAGCAGGATGCTGCGGTTATGGATCAGAGCACGGGCGATGGCCACGCGCTGCTTCTGGCCGCCCGAGAGGGCGTTGCCTTCCTCGCCCACCGGCGTATCCAGACCCTTGGGCATATTGGCAAGGTCGCCTGCCAGGGCGCTGTCACGCAGTGCCTTTTCCATCTGCTCGTCGGTAAAGTGCTCACCCAGGGTAATGTTCTCACGGATGGTGGTATTGAACAGGAACACATTCTGTTCGATGTAGCTCATTTTCTGCTGGAGCTGCTCGGGCGTGTAATCCCGCACGTCTCTCTCGTCATAAAGGACCTTGCCCTGGTAGCCGGGCAGCCAGCCCAGAAGAATCTTCAGCAGGGTGCTCTTGCCGCAGCCGGAGGGACCGGTGAGGGCGTATTTGCCGCCTTTCTTGAATTCCGCGTTCATGTGGACCAGGATCGGCTTCTTTTCATCGTAGCCGAAAGAGACATCCTTGACCGTAATGCCTTCCTGCAGGGTAGGCAGACCGAAATCAGGAAGCTGCGCCTCGCCGGCATGGATGGTAATCTTATCGAAATAGGGCTTGCTGGCCGAGAAGGACACTGCAAGTTTGGACACCTGGTTCAGTCCATTATACACGCCGGCGCAGATGGTACCGGTGCCCATAAAGGTGGCCAGAGGAATCATATCATTGAGGATCAGGACACCCAGCAGGATGACAACGGCCACTTGGCAGACGGCGCTGACATAGGCCAGACCACAGCCGATGCCGTCCTTGTTGATGGTCAGTTTGTACTTGGCCTGCTCCATGCTGTCGCTGGCTGCATCGACTCCGCTGGTAAACCGTTCATCCTTGCCAAAGAAGCGAAGCACATCGTAACCTGCCAGCAGATCCTTGATTTTACTGACGCTGTCAGCCTGGCTGGCGGCACAGGCTGTGCCAACGGTTCCCAACCGTTTGCTGAACAGACGAGGAACGAAGATCATAACCAATGCGATGACCAGAGAAATCACCAGAAGCAGCCAATGAATGGATGCCAGTGCAACGATGCCGAACACCACCTGTGCCGCAGAACCCATGATGGTGAAAAACGGAGTCCAGGCCATCTGCTCAATCTGGTTCACGTCGTTGGTAAACTGGGAGAGGTACTCGCCGCTCTCCTGCTTATGATACTCCTGATGGGTCTTGTGCAACAGGCCCGCTGCCATATCCCGGCGCAGAGCGTTGTTCATCCGGCGCACGGCCCGGCCCTGGAAGAAGGTCTCTGCAATCAGGCAAAGGACCACGGCCAGCCAGGTCAGCAGAAGAAGAATGATCCGAATGGTGAAAGCCCGCAGATCACCGTCCAGCAGTCCCTGGGTGATCTGAATCTGTACCAGACTGGTGCAGACCTGCAAACCATAGGCAACAACCATACAGATGGAGGCCGCTGTAACAGTGGGCCAGCACTTTTTGAGATAATACTTCATGATTTCCACCTCTTCTGTGATCGTTCCATCTGTCTCTATGAACAGTGGATTGTGTGCTTTGCTCTTTCTGATTCAAATTGTAGCACACAGGATGAGGAATAAACATATCGTTTTGCGTTAGTTAACTGATTACACACATTCTGATTTTCTATAGAGGCAAACTGTCTTTCCATCAATAATTTCAGACTTTTTGCACTGCATATTCATGCAGCGCAAAACATTCCGGCAGCTACGACACTCGGGCTTCAGATCAGAAAAGCTCCACCGGCAGTTAACCTCCGGGTCGATCACAATACCTTTTTCGGGATCAACCCAACCTAACTGGTTTTGCGGGTGGTCAAGCGCCACAGTGCATTTGCCAATTTTTCCATTGGCCCGGAATACCATGCTATGTGGATAGGAAGCGTAGCACACCTGTGCAAGGGCTCCGTTTCTGTGGTTATGACACGACATCCCGATCTTATCCAGATATGCAACATGTTTTGCTACCAACACATCTTTTGTATCCTGATGAAGGATGGATAGACTGTGGACGCCTTCACCACCCCAGTCACCAACAGCACGAACAAGTACGGCGAAGCGTTTGTCATGCCCAAACAGACGGTACAGATAATCATACCAACTGTAGTCCTCATCGTCGGCCAGAATATTGTGGCGCAGCGTGATATGAAAGGAATACTCTGCCGGCGGCAACTTGGAAAGAGAGGCCAGATTGTTAATGATGGTCTGCAGGGTTCCTTTGCCGGATACATGGGGCCGAGTCTTGTCGTGATTCCAACCATCAATTGTAATTTGATAGCTGGTGATCCCTGCCTGATAGAACTGCCGAAATAGCTTGTCATTCAGCAGATAACCATTGGTGGTCATATTGGCAGCATAGTGAAAGCCATACTGTTTCTGCAGATTTTGCACAATGTTGGACACTTCCAGCACAGTGTCTTTGCAAAGAGTAGGTTCACCTCCAAACCATGCAAGTATGACCTGTTTATAGCGCGGCGCTTGTGCAGTTATATACTCCTCAATTCGGTCCAGTGTGTCACGAGTCATACTGACCGCATGGTGATCTTCATAGCAATATGGGCAGCGGAAATTGCAGCCTTCCGTCGGCATCAATGTTACCATGAAGATATTATCCAGCAAAGATCTCACCTGGTGCAGCGCATGGTCCAGTTCTTCCTCGGTTACCAGAAGCTCTTGCTCATGCAGATAGCGTGTCAACGGCGTATTCAGTTCCGCACAGCCGCCGCAACGGGTGAGATTGATGAACTCCTTCTGCAGGCCATGATCGGTCAGCCGGACGGTATTGCGATACAATTCTGATGTAATATAAATAGCATCTTCTTCCGTGCGATAGGTCACATAGCTGGGTACTGTATACATATTAGCTCCTCTTTATCTATATAAAAATCCTGATTACAGGATAATTGTTCGAAATAAGGGGCCCGGAACAATCCGAACCCCTTATTAAAGTGGTAATTAACCCTGTTAGCAGAAGATATTAATGTCGATATTGCAATCAACCTGTTCTTCAATGGGCTTCTTCTCAGCGAGGACTTCCATGATTTGTTTCTCTTTTCTTTAAGATTTATCAGCTTGGAACCTCTGATTGTGCAAGTCCCTTGCTGTGACTGTATTGTAGCACAGATAGTTGTTAAGGAACATATCGCATCATGTTAATTAAAAATAACACAAAACGATATGTTTTAGAACGCGTAGTGTCATCGTACTAGGGAACCTCTGATTTAATCAAAGCTACCATCCCGCTGCCGGATATGGTATAATGTCCTTAGAATATTGATATTGGTTGACACACAGTGCCAGCTTTAAACTACAGGAGCGCGGCAGCTATAATGAGGAGGGACTCAGCAATGAAAAATGTCTTTCTGGGAGAATACATTAAACAGCGACGGCTGGATCTGGGTTTGACCCAGGAGCAGCTCTGCTATGGAATCTGTGAGCCTATGACTCTTTCCCGACTGGAAAATGGGAAACAGACCCCCAGCCGCAACCGGATCAATGCCCTTTTGCAGCGTCTGGGCCTGCCGGATGACCGCTATTTTGCTCTGCTGAGTAAAAATGAACTGGAGATGGAAGCTCTTCAGAAAGAAATTGTTGCCTGCAATGTGACCGAAAAGGTGCCGGAGGGCTTTGAGAAGCTTGCACAATTTGAAAAGCTGGCAGATCCGGATGATCAAATTGCGCAGCAATTTGCCCTGAGTTCAAGGGTACTTCTGGGACGCTTAGATGGACGCTACACGCCGCTGGAACAAATCGATCTGCTAATGCAGGCAATTCAGCTGACTGTGCCCCGCTTTGACCTGGAGAGTATAGAAAGTTTCCTTTATACAAAAGATGAAATCACAATTATCAATCAGATTGGGCTTGCTTACTCTGATGCTGGCCAAAATAAAAAAGCAGCTGAAATCTACTATCAGCTGCTTAAGTATGTGCGTAAGCATTTTAAGGAAACCATAACATCTATTGGGGTGTTGCCTTTGGTCCTTTATAATTATGCTCGGGTACTGGATTTGTGCGGTCGCTATGAGGAAGGAGCTGCACTCGCTAAAGAAGGACGAGAAGCCTGTATTCAATATGGACATTACCAAGTATTGCCCCGATGTCTGGAAATTGAAGCGGAATGCCGACATTTTATGGGCGATGACGAAATCAGCAAAGAATTGTACTACCAATCGTATTATCTCTGCAAAGTCATTGGATATCAAATCGGGTTAGAGGTTGTCAAAAAAGAAGCGAAAGAATACTTGAACATCGATTTTATGAGTTAACCCATGTCTCCAACGCCCGGCATAGCATCACATGGCTGGATAGAAGGTCTGTCCGGATTCTCAGGCTGATCAGAACCGTCAGGTTGTTCCGTTTCGGTCACACCAGGCTGCGGCGTGGGCAAGTCTTCAGGCTCAGCGGCAAAGCAGGGGACAGCCAGTAGACTGGTGGCCAGAACAATAGAGGCAATCAGGGTAAAGATACGTTTCATCATTTGTTTTTCCTTTCGTTTTATGTTGTTTTCTTGTTGGCAAAAGGATACCACTACAAGGCCATACAGACCATATCGTGCTGTGTTGCTTTTTTTTAACACAAAACGACGGGTTATACTGAGAATGAGGTCAGATGCTTTCCAATCGGCTTGTGATGCAGCAAGTACTAAAAATAAGAGAATGGCCACCCAAACCAATGCCGTCAAGTCGTTGTCGGATGAAGTGGATTTTAGTTTGTCTGGGAGTAAGTGCACGGTTTCTGCACGGTTTTTGCACGGTTTCAAAACGTGCAAAGGGTGCAAATCGTTGCAAAATCGGACAAAGGGTGCAGAAATTACCGGGTAAAAAATCACATTGCTTTGATTAAAAATAACGATGACTCGAAACTTCCATAAATTGAGACGAACCGGCGGCTTGCTCTCTTAATCAGTGGGCCCAGGGTTCGAGTCCCTGGAGGTGCACCAGATTTTGAACGTCAAGTCGTAAGACTTGGCGTTCTTTCTTTATGTAGGAAAGCAGCTGCACACTTTCTGCACACCGTTTGCACATTTGCCCGAATCAGGGGCTTTTCTGCGTAAGGTTTGCACAGCCTGCTTTCCTTTGCATAAAAAGAAGAAATTTTAGGCGAACAAGGCTCTCGTCAATTCTCTGCGTTCGTCTGCGTCCATCAGCCGGATGGCTTCAAGAATCTCCTTACCGGAGATTTTTGTTGCCGCCGGCTTTTCATTTTGCTGGGGCTGGGGTGCTGCCGGGGTCAGGTCTTGGGAGTAGAAGTTTGCTTCGATCTTCTCGGTCAGCTCCAACCGGGGCTTGTCCTGCGTGTGAGCGTAGGTGTCCATCAGGACAGATGCCGTTGCATGACCTGTGTTGCCCTGCACCGACTTGAAGTCACCGTCCGACTGCAAGAGCTGGTAGGTGGCACTGGAGTGCCGCAGGCCGTGGAACACAATCTGTTCAAACTCCGGGTGCTCGGCTCTCCACAGGCGGTACCACTTTGTCAGCAGCTCCGGCGCGATGGGCAGACCATCCGGGAGCCGGAACAGCTGCCCGCAGTTGCTGTACTTCTCCGGGGCGTTCTGCTCGTCCTGTTTGAGCTTTTCAAGCCATGCTTGAAGTTCCTCTTTTAGAGGTTTTGTCATATACAGGATGCGGTTGGACTTCTTGGTCTTGGGCTTTTTCAGGATAAGGGAGGACTTGCTGCCCTCACGCCTATCCGGGAAGGTGTAGTAGACCTGCTTGGGGTCGAGCTTTTCCAGAGCGTCCTTGTTGGCTCTCTGCATGGTCTTGCTGACCGAGATGGTACCACGCCCATCGGCGGCATCAAAGTCCAGATCACTCGGCTGTAAGCCGAGAATTTCGCCCTCACGGAGCGAAAGGATCATGCTCATGTGCACCGCCAGATGTAGGGCAGGGTTCTCGATGGTCTGCAAGGCTGCCAGCATGGTTTTCTCGTCCCAGATGGTGCGTTCCTCGATGTTGACCTTGGGGGCATCACGGGGCAGGGGAATTTTGTGAATCAAGTCCCATTCCACCGCATAGGAGAACGCCGTTTTCAGCAGCGTGTGGACTTCATGGATAGAGGTGCTGGACAGCAACCGCTTCTTCTGCTTTTCGGTCAGAGGCTGCTTTACGCCGTGGACGTACTGCCCGCAGGGAGTCTTGGCAAGGGTAGCATAGAACTTCTCAATGTCGTAGGTGCGCAGTTCCTGTACCTTCCGTTTCCCGATATACGGCACGATAAGGTTCTGCACCATCGCCACAGACTGGGTGTAGGTCTTGGGGGACCATTTGTGCTTGGTGGACTGGATCGGAATCCATTTGTACAGCATCTCCTCCACCGTCATGGTGTCGGGGACGAGGAATGTGCCGTCCAGCAGTTCTTTCTCGACCGTGATCTTTCGCTCCTGCGCCTCCTTCTTGGTCTTGAAACTCTCCCATCCCTCGCAGGGTTTGCCGGAATGGTCTTTGTACTTGTAACGGACGGAGTAAGAATCTCCGCGCTTCATAATAGATGCCATAGATTACCTCCCTCAGACCGCCGCAAACCAGTTGTCGAAGCTCTGCTTGTTCACCCGGATGCTGGTGCCGATGCGCAGCACCCGAAAATCCTTCGTGGTGTTGCACAGGTTGTACGCAGCGCGAGGAGAAATCGCCAAAAGCTGGGCGAATCCAAGAGGTTCGTGCTTGGCTACTTTGGTCTGGTCAGAAGATTCAATGGCAGGGGATTTGGACGCTTTCATTGTAACCGGGTTCGAGTCCGTTTGCAAGGACTTATTCGTATAATCTTTAGATTTCACATCTTCGGTCATGTCAGGCCGATTCATATTCATAGGTAGACCTCCGTTTCCTTGTAACCGAACGCCTGTAACCGGGTAGGAAAACTCTCTTTTTCTGCACACAGGCCGTTCGATGCACTTTATACTTTTTTTATCTTTTTAAGGTTACATGGTTACAGAAAGAGGAAAACGCAGCATCCATGCGGCTTTTGCGCCGTAACTGGAACGTAACCAAACCTGTAACCAGATGTGTAACCAGTGTCCGTCAGAAGGGAAAGCCCATTTGCTTGGCTTCCGCATCCGTTATTTCGGAGAAATTTTCAGCCCCGGTTTCGGGGCTGGTTACGCGCTCCCAGCCTTTCTGAACGCCGTACTTCGGGTAACGCTTGGCGGTCTTATGCGCCTGCCAGCCTTGGATATCGCCGCGCGAAATTCCTGTGTTCATGATCTCGCAGATAGCGCGGGTCTCCCACTCTGCCGGGATGTTGGTATTGCCCAGCGCCTCCGCATAAAGCTGCTTGGAACACACCCTGTCACCCGTGTCGTCCTCCAGAAAGGCGTAGATCATGCCAGCCTGTGCATCCTCCTGCATGAAGTCCTGCTGATGGGCTTGCAGGGTTTCCTGCATGGCGGGGCTGAACGCCAGCTTATAGTTGCAGCTGTTGTAAATCGTCATGGCTTCTGCCCAGAGCTGGTCGATATAGGAACGGGAATCTTCCTCGTTGTCCAGAATGTGCACCTCGGCCAGTTCCGCATCCACCGGGATGGGGATGAAACGGCGGTTGCCCGTGCGGTCACGGGGCAAAAAATCCTGCCGATTGGTCGTGCCAGCAAAGACGCACTGGCGCAGACGGTCGGCAGGATGGGTCTCGTAGGGGACTTTATAGGTCTCTTTCTGCTTGCTGAGAAAGCTCTTGATCTCCTCGATGCTCTTGGCATTGGCGGTGGCGATCATCTCTGACATTTCGATGATCCAGTGCCCCTGCAGCTTGCGGTACACATTGTCATCGTCCAGCCGCCGCAAATCGTCTGAGAACCACTCGTCCTTAACGGCCAACAGCCGAAAAAAGGTGGACTTCCCCGCACCCTGACCGCCCACCAGACAGAGCATGGTCTCAAACTTACATCCCGGCTGGAACACCCGTTTGATGGCTCCCAGCAGGAAGATCTTCATGGCTTCGCAAGTGTACTCATCCTCCGCAGCACCAAGAAAATGGTGCAGGACGTGGGCTATCCGTTCCGTGCCGTCCCATTTCAGGCCGTTCAGATAGTCCCGGGTGGGATGGTAGCGGTTCTCGTTGGAAACAATGCGGATAGCAGATTCGATCTTCTTTTCGCTGGAAATGCCGTATTTCTCCATCCTCCGCAGGATATACTTCATGTCGGTATCATTCAGCGTCTTTCCGGAGCGGGGCCAGCCCACGGGCTTTACGATGTCGATGCGTTCACTCAACAAGTTCAGCCGAATGGCATCGGCAAGTACATGGTCGTTCTGCAAAATCGTGATGCAGTTCTGGATCGTCCGCTGGATTTCGCCGTTGGAGTGCTTGGTCAGCATTTCTTTCACATCTTCAACGGTTCGAGGAGTACATTCTTCCTGATTGACTTCTTTGCTCAATAAACATCACCTCGTACTATTATTGAAAACGATTTTTTGACTTCTCGGCGGTAGGCGGTGCAGATGGATTCCGCTGCGCCTGTTCTGTCTGCAAACGGCTCAGCAGTTGCAGAACGGAGTCCCGTGCTTTCTCCTTGACCTGTTCTTTGCCTTTCTGCCGAACTTCCGGCTTCAGCAGCTTCTCCTGCAAGCGGGTAGCGGTGGATTGCATGGTCTTGAGAAACTTGTCCAGCACGGTGTCCAAACGGTGGGCTGCATACTCTCTCGTGGCCTGCGGAGCCTTGCGTTCCGGGGACAGCACCCACTTCTTCGTATCCTCAATCATCCGCATATCCTCTTTCCGGGTCTCGGTGCGCACTGCGTCCGTCACGACCTCCACCGCCTTGTCGTAGGCCGCAGTCGAAACATCTTCCAGCAGGGTCTCCATGTCCGAAACTTTCAGGGTCAATTCGTCTAGCTTGCTCTGCTGGGCGGCAAGCTGCTCCTTTTGCTTGGCGAGGATGAAGTCTTGCTTTTCCAGATACTTGCGGTTGCCGTATTCCGCTTCTTCCTCCAGATCCAGCCCATGCCGCTTGGCGATTTCGAACAGCATCTTCCGGCAGGCGGCATCGAAGGTGATTTTGCGGTTGTTCCGGCGGCTGAGGGACTTATCCGGGTCGGGCAGCTCGAAGCCCAACGCTTCCAACGTCTTTTCCTGCTGGGGTGCCACCTCGCCGTACTTGTTCTCACAGTCGAATACATGACGCTCGTGGATGTGGGGCGTGCTTTCATCCAGATGCAGCGCCCAGTCCAGTACATGAACGTGTTCGCCAAACTTGGCCTTGAACTCCTCGATGAATTCGGTGACGATGTTCAGCAAGTCCTCTGCGGAGGCATGGTCGTCCATTGTTCCCAGCTGATAGATAGTTTCTTCCGGGCAGGTCTTGCGGCTGGACAACAGGTCGGGAATAGAGCGGTTGCGCTCTGTGTGCCGGATCTTGGCGTTGCGCTCGTTCTGACTTTCAACGAAGGCCGCGTACTGGGTCTCGTAGAACTGTCGTTCCACATCCGAGAAGGTCGCCGCCAGATCATCTGGGTCGGGTGGAGCGAGAGCCGAGCGGAAGCCGTGAAAGCAGTCCCGGTAGATGTTGCCCTTGGCTCGTTCCGAGTCGATGTGCTCACTGTTGGCAAGGTTGAAACTGCGGTCATTGTGCTTTGGGTTATAGGTGCCGTGGGTTCCGACTCGTCCGTTGTGTCGTGTTAATTTCAGCTAGACATCTCTCCGTTTCAACGGCTTGGTGGGGAGAACGCAGCAGCGGAGCTGCTGGATCTGCCGCCGTTTTGCGCCAGATAATACCCAGTAGGATATGACGCACAGCATCATATCACTGGGGCAAAGGGCTGCCCCCTCTGCACTCTTGCTCCGGGCAAGCTGTCCTGAATGGACAGCTCGTCCGGCTTTTTCAGTGGGCCATTTTGACCCACTGATTCCGTTACGGCTAAAATCAAGTGCCAGATGGCGACACCTGATTTTCAACAGACCTTGAGACGATACGAAAAACGATGTGCTCATTTTGACCACTTGGTTTTCCGTAACAGGTTGATGAACTTCCGGTATCTCTCATCCATGAAGGGGAGAGAACTTTATTTGGTGGATACGTTACACTTATCCAAGTGCTCATTTTGAGCACTTGCAGCATCTGTAACACGTTTTCGATAGTCTTTTTGCCGACAGGCGTTGCTGCAATAGCGGGCATCTGCACGTTTGGGCGTGAATTTCTCGCCGCAACACTGGCAGATTAAATTCTGACGGCGCATTTGGCGGTATTCCCGCTGCCGTCGATTGTTGGCCTGATTGCCGCACCAGTAGCTGTGACAGTATTTCTTGGTGTAGATGGTGGTGTAGAACACCCGACCGCAGCCGCCGCAGATGAGTTTGCGGATAGCGTATCCTCCGGCGGTAAAACCCGTTTCCTCATACGATTCTTTCAAATAATCCTGATTGTTCTGCTCCCATTTTTCGTTTGTCATATACATGGAGATGACCCTCCTTTCACTGGCGTTACAGAAAAACAATGTGGTCAATTTGACCACATTGTTTTCTGGTAACTGAGGAATCAACGTTTAGCCGTTCTCCCTGCATGGCTTTCCTGCCCCCTTCCGGCGGCGTTTTCCGGCTCTCCCATTTTGGGGTCATGACCGGGTATCCCATGCAGACGGTCTTTCGGTTTTCAAGGTTCGTTGCTGATTTGGCAATAAAAAATCGCCACACAACAGCCTGAACCTGACCATCCCTTCTGGGATGGCCTTGGTTCGGGTTCGTTATGTAGCGATAAGAAAGTTAAAAACTTGCTCCGACTCCTTCGGGAGCCGAGCTGGAACTCTAAATAAATATGTTATATTAAATTGTTGGGATAGATTACCACAAAAATCGAGCCATGTCAACGTGAACTTGTCGGGGCGAGGCCCCTCCATCTTGCTGCGCAAGACCGTTCTGTCGCTTAAAAGCCCCACTGGGGCTTTCATTGCTCCGCTGCGCTGCGCAAACGCGAACTTTTGAGAACACGCTGATTTCGGCAGCTTGCAAGAAAACACAAGGGAAACTTTGGCAAAAAGAGAGAGGGCCGGACGGTGCCAGCCCTCTTGACAGAATTATGAGATGCTCAAAAATTTCTGCTGCTTTTATTGCAGTTTTCAAAAATAGCGCCGAACAGAACGGCATATTTACGATATGCAGTTTGCGCATACTACTGCGGTGGGAAAATAGAATCAGGCAAAAGGATAAAGTGTCGGCAGGAAAAATACGGACACGACAATGAGGATGAGCGCCAGCGGGGTACCACACTTGAGATAATCCTTCAAGGTGTATCCGCCCGGCTCGATGATCATGATCTGGCAGGGAGCTGCCATGGGGGTCATGATGGACACACAGCTGGCTGTGATCACGCCGACCACGGCAGCACGGGGGTCTACGCCCATGCGGATACAGGCGGAAGTGACCAGTGGGATGAAGATGGTCAGGGTAGCCAGATTGGACATGACCTGTGTCAGAATGAAGGGAACAAGGAAGAACACCAGCATAATGATGTACGGATTGGTGGTATCGCCCAACAGGCGGATCATCCAGTCTGCCACCACATCGCCTGCACCGGTGGTCTGGATGGCGTCCGACAGAGCCAGCACACCGGCAAACAGGAAAATGGTCGGCTGGTGGATGGAGTTGAGAGCTTCCCTCTCGGTCAGCACACCCGTCAGCACCAGAGCGGCAGCGCCGATGCAGGAAGTGAGATACATCTTGACACCAATGACATTTTCCAGCAGCATCATTGCAATGGAGACCAGAACGATCAGGACAGCCAGTTTGCGCTTAAAGGGGCTGAGTTTTTCGCTCTCAGAAGCCGTATGTGCTGCATCTGAAAACTGCTCGTTGGGAATATCCGGCATCAGCTTATAGCCAACAAAGGTCATGTACAGGATGGCAATGGTCAGCATCGGGATGCGCGCGATGGTGAAATCCCAAATGTGCAGCGGTGTCGGTGCGCCGGCCTGCATCATGACATCGTTCCATGCCATGTTGGAAGCACCCTGACCGAGGAAGGTCATCTGGGTGGCAATGTTGGCACAGGCCATAGAAGGATACAGCAGCTTGCTGCGGCTCACGCCGATGTCGTTCGCAATGCCTATCAGCAGAGGGATCATGATAGCGGCAGTTGCGGTGGCACTGGTGATGGCGCCCAGAAACGCACCTGCCACGCAGGAAAGAAAGATCAGCATCCGCATATTGTCCTTGTAGCGGATGACCAGACTCTGGGCTTTGTCAATCAGGGGCGTTTTGGTCAGCCCTGCACCGATGACGAACATGGCTACGAACATGACCACGTTCGTGTTGATGAAGCCGCCAAAGGCCTCGGCAGGGGTCTTGATGCCGGTGAGGATCAGCGCCAGAATGATGCCGGTAGAAATGACCGAAAACGGGACTTTACCGGATACAAAGGCGATGATCGTCACAAGCAGGATGACCAGTGTGATTTCCAATGGGTTCATGGAAGTTTCCTCCTGTGGATGGTTCCGTTTGGATGAACCAATAATGCCCCGGACACCTTTGCGCGGAAAAGGGTTCCGGGGCAAATTGCGGAGAACAAATACGTGGCAAATTAAACTGAGCAAGAAACTTAGGGTAAGAAAAATGATTTAGGAGAATCGTATGAAAGGAAATAATGAGTGAAGTCTGTCCCCCGCTGAGAGGATATCCGGATTACTTAATAAAGCCAACGTGCTTGCAAATTTCCTCGACGGCCTTATCCTTGCGCTGATTGAAGATGACCTTGTTCTCTTCGAACAGGTTGCGGCCTTCGGCGTCAATGGAGACGATCAGGGGGCCGAACTCGTTGACGTGGCAGTGCCACAGAGTTTCCGGCATACCGAGGTCACGCCACTGAGCCTCGACGATCTCCTCCACCTCGGTGGCAGCCACAACGGCGTTACCGGCAGGGAAAACACAGTGGATGGCGCCGAACTCCTTGCAGGCGCGCTCGGTGTTGGGGCCCATGCCGCCCTTGCCCACGATGACGCGGACACCGGACTTCTGTACGAACTCATACTCGAATTTCTCCATACGCATGGAGGTGGTGGGGCCCACAGACACCATCTCGAACTTGTCGTCCTCCAGAGGGCGAATGATGGGGCCGGCGTGGAAGATGGCAGCGTCCTTGACGTCCACAGGCAGCGGGCGGCCCTCTTCCACGAGGCGGCGGTGCGCCACGTCACGGCAGGTGGTCAGGTCGCCGTTCAGGTAAACGACATCACCGATATGGATGTCCTTCAGGTCTTCTGCGGAGACCGGAGTCGTGAGAATTTTCTTTCCGTCTTTGATGGTCAGCATTACAAAGTCACCCCCGAATGAGTATCAATGGTGTAGTTCAGATCTTTATCAAAGAATGATGTGGCCGCGGCGATGGCTCCAGCAGCCCACGTTGACGGCAACGCCGATGGCAGAAGGATGGCGGGCAGTGTTCTCAATGTGCACGCCCATGACGGAGTACTTGCCGCCCATGCCCTGAGGACCAAGGCCGATGGAGTTGATGCCGTCTTCCAGAAGTTTCTCCATGGAAGCTGCGCGCTCGTTCTCGTTGTGGCTTCCCAGCGGACGCATCAGAGCCTTCTTGGACAGCAGAGCGGCGGTCTCAACAGAGGTGGCAACGCCCACGCCCACCAGCAGCGGAGGGCAGGCGTTGATGCCGTAGCTGGTCATGACATCCATGACGAACTTGGTCACACCTTCGTAACCGGCACCGGGCATCAGCACCATGGCCTTGCCCGGCAGGGTGCAGCCGCCGCCTGCCATATAGGCGTAGATCTCGCACTTGTCGCTGTCCGGAACGATATCCCACCACACGGTGGGAGTGCCCTTGCCGACATTGCGGCCGGTGTTGAACTCATCGAAGGTCTCAACACTGTTGTGGCGCAGGGGCGCTTCGAAGGTGGACTTGACCACAGCCTCCTTCAGCAGACCCTCCACCTCACCGATGAGGGGGAAGTCCACGCCGCACTTTACCCAGAACTGCAGCACACCAGTATCCTGGCAGCTGGGGCGGTTCAGCTCCTTGGCCAGCTTCTGGTTCCGCTTCATGGTCTCATAAATGACCTTGGACAGCGGTGCGTCCTCCTGTGCGCCCAGCTCATCGAGCTTGGCAATGATGTCGTCCGGCAGCACCTTGGCGATATGGCTCACAAAGTTCGCCATATAGGTCGTCATCTGCTGCACCTGTTCCTGTTTGTTCATTCCAATGCCTCCTTAGCTTTGGTACATTTTGCGCGTTGGTTCACTCATATTCAACGTTCCTGTCCGCTTTACTGCGGGAAGAACGGAAATGCGATGGGAAGGATCACCATGCTGACGACGGTTGCGATGAGGATGAGGGGCAGGCCAGCCTTGGCATAATCCTTGAAGGTGTACCCGCCGGCAGAAACCACCATGGTGTTGGCGGGCATGCCGATGGGCGTTGCGTAAGCGCAGGAGCCGCCGATGACACAAGCCATCAGGACTGCGCGGGGGTCGGCACCCATGCCCTGTGCGATGCTCAGGCAGATGGGAACCATCAGAGCGGTGGTTGCGGTGTTGGACATGAAGTTGGTCATGACGCAGCAGAGCAGGAAGACCACCAGAGTCAGGACGTAGGGAGAGGGATTCTCGCCCAGAGCACCAATGACGATGTTTGCAATCTCTGCGCCTGCCCCGGTCTTATCCAGTGCAGAGGCCAGAGACAGCGTACCACCGAAGAGGAAGATGGTCTTGAGGTCGATGGACTTCAGGGCGTCTTTCTCGGAGATGACACCGGTGAGGATCAGAGCCAGCGCACCGATACAGCCGGTGATGCAGAGTTTGATGCCGATCTGCTTTTCAAAAATCATGCCCAACAGGGTGAGTACGAGGATAACGAGGGAGAGCACCTGTTTCCACTTGGGAACATTGCTGAAGTCCTGCTCGCCGCCGAAGGAGTCATCATCGGAGACGGGGTGGTTGGGCAGCAGCTTCATGCCAAGGGTGGCATAGAAGAGGATGCCGACGGCGAGGATGGGCAGGCCCACGATGGCGTACTCGAAGAAGCCGAAGGCCATCCCGATCTCACCCAGAGCGCTCTGGGTGATGAGGTTGCCCGGTGCGCCGATGAGGGAAAGGTTGCCGCCCATGGCCGCTGCAAATACCAGCGGCATCAGCAGCTTGGAGCGGGCATAGCCGGACTTTGCCGCAATGCCGATGACCACGGGAATCAGGACGGCGGCGGTGCCGGTGTTGGAGAGCACGCCGCTCATCAGGCCAACGATGACCATGATGGCCACGATGAGGCTGCGCTCGGATCTGGCAAAGTGGGTAACAATGCCGCCAATCTTGTTGGCCATACCTGTTTCAAACAGGGCACCGCCGACGATGAACATGGCGACGAAGAGGATGACGTTGCTGTCGATGAAGCCCGCAAAAGCAGTCTTGATGTCCAGAACGCCGGTGACGACCAGACCGATACAGACGATCATGGACGTTACGCCGAGGGGAATCTTCTCAAACACGAACATGACGACCGCGAAGAGAAGAAAGAGTAGGGTGATAGTTGCTGCTGACATACTGGGGATCCTCCTTTAATGAAATATAATGTATCCATTTCATCAGAGCAAAACAGCCCTGACTTTCGGAACGCCCCAGCTGCACCTCGTTGTGCAGAGTCTTTGCCGCCGTGCTGTGCCCTCACAGCCCTTTTTCGTTCTGGAAGGATCTGCCCGGAACCTTAGAATTCCGGGAATCTCGGCAGCGTCTTTTTAAAATTTTTATATCTAATCTGTGATAATGTATCCACTTGACGACACGAGAATACACCCAAAACAAAGAATTGTCAATCCCTTTTTTCGAGTTTTGTCGCATTGCACGGATTATGTAGCAATTTTTGTGCACGCCAGACAAACAGTAGGATACAAGAAGACCTCACGCTACCGCTTTCTGCAAAAAACGTGCGTTCTCCATCTGCTTTGGAGAACGCACGTTTTATCCTTCTTTTATTCCAGCCGCTTTTTGAAATACCCCTCGGCACAGTAAATGGCACCGCAGGGATTATGCGCCAGAACGCGATCCTTGGCCACCAGCGTTGTGACCATGGCGTCCGAATACTTATAAAACATCGAGTCGTGTCCCACACAAAGTCCGACCTCAATGTTGAAATCGGTGTGCTGTTCGTTCAGAAGCTTTGCCTGTGCGATGGGGTTGCACATGGCCTCAAATTCGCCGGGGTGGATCTTGACCTCTTCCGGGATGCCCACTTCTTCTTTGGAGATGCCACCGGTCTTGCAGATGACCGACACCACCTCAAACCCCTGCGCACGGAGCAGGTCGGCCACGATGCGGGCTTCCTTCCGCAGACCTTTGCAGAATGCAAGACCCAGCTTGTGGTAGCCCATCCGCTTGCAGAACTCCACCGTCTCCTTCAGGCGGGGCCACTGGCAGTAGCCAAGTCCCTCAATGGCCGAACAGTTGACGTAGAAATCGTGATTCTCGGGCAGATCGTAGCCGGCGCGGGCGGCCTCCATCACCGAAGCATTCCGCATAGGGCAGTTTTTGGGCATCTTTTCCGGCTCGTTGTTGGCGCAGGCCAGAACCGTACAGTTCGCACAGGTATACACTGTCTTGTCCTCCCTGATCTTATAAATAATAGGTCAGCGCATCGTCCATGCTGCGCAGGATGTGCTTTTCCATTTCAGCCCGCGCGGCCATCGCATCCCGTGCTTCCAGCGCTGCATATATCTTTTTATGCTCGCTCTGGGAGTTGAGGGCATAGTCCAACTCGCTCATTTCCACACCAATGGACAGGCCGTTCCACAGTTCCGAGAGAAGATTGCGCATTTTTCATTGCCGGAAGCTTCCCAGATCTCAAAATGGAAGGACTGGTTGTAGTCAGTATAATTTCCGGCCTGCTGATGAGAAAGAGCCTCCTCAGCAGTATCCACGCAGTTTTGATCTTGGACAGGTCAGCGTTGTTCTGGCAGCAGAGCATACATGCCGTCCCTTCCAAGGCAGCGCGCAGCTGGTAGTGCTCCCGGATGGTCTTTTCCGTTACGCCCAACACAATGGCGCACTTGTTTTGCTTGACTTCCAGCAGACCGTCACGGGCAAGGATCTGAAAGGCCTCCCGCACCGGCGTGACCGACACGCCCAGTTCCTGTGCGGTGTTTTCCAGCGTGAGTTCTGCGCCCTCCGGGATGCTTTTGAGATAATGGCTTTCCGCAAAGCGGAAGCTACCCGCTCGCGGGCAGGCAGCAACTTAATGGGTTTCAGTCCCAGCATATTGACTCCTTATCGTTAAAATCAGATGCAGCAGTTCTTCTTCATAGGCGTTCCATGCATCCGGCACATCAGGGAGCCCTGACGGTCCAGCATCAGCAGGCGGGCAAGCCGGTCGTTCACCGGCGTAGGACGTGCGCTCACGGCAAAGGCAATGTAGGTCTCCTGGATGCTCTCCAGCAGCTTGCGATGCAGCGGATATGGCAGGACGGTCCGCAGGGTACGGTGCTGCAGCATCTCGCCGCCTGCCAACATAGTATCCTGTGGCAGCGCACGCATAGCCTGCCGTTCCAACTGAGCCCCAATGCCAGAATTTGGCGCAGTGTCTCTTCGGTCAAATCTGCCGCTTTTATCCGATTGTTGGGCAGGCGGATGATAAGCCCCTGATATTCAAGAATCATCAAGGCCTCCCGCACCGGCATCCGAGAGACACCGAGACTCTCTGCCAGTTCATTCTGGGTCATTTCAGTGCCCGCCGGGATCTGCCCAGATAAAATGGCCTGCTGCAGGGCTTCCACCACACCGCCGTTTTTCTTCTGGATGCCGATATACTCCATGGTGTCCTCCTACAAAATGTCTTTTTATATTGTATCCAATTGTGTGGTAAAAGCAAGACTTCCTTTATGACAAACAAAATACCCGGCAGATTCTTTATGAAAAATCTGCCGGATATAGACCGGATGCCCTTGGGGCGTTCCATTCTGAAAATTGCAGGGCAAATGCAAGCTGTGTTAACTGTTATGTAACTTTGTCAATCAATCTTCCATTCTTCCATGGTCACAGCCAAGTGACAGGTAGTGCTCAATCTCCCTCTCAGCACAAGCTGGGCATACTCCAAAGACTTATTGTATAGCAGCCAGTCCAACTCTGCCCGCTGCGTCGGAGTATTGCCGTACTCGTCCTCGATGGCGGTGCAGTCGATGGCAACGGTGGTGCCATCCTCGAACCGGGCTTCCACCCGGTTGGTGTCCATGTTGTAGCGGCAGGAAAGCAGTTTGTTCATAAGGAACCCTCTTTCTATATTAAGGTGATGTCTGTTCGATTGTCCAAATCCCTGCCATGAATCGTAGTTGTTGATGTACATTTGATGCTTGGTCTAAACAGATAATATCGTAGCTGCCGTATCGGGCTCGAACCCGGCCATTTTCCCGGCTTTGCATAAAAATCCGATGCCTGCTTTAAGGGGCTGATTTTGGCTCTGCACATTTTGCACACTTTTGCACACCGGAACGGCTGGATAACGGATGCAAGAGAGGGTAACAGGTGCAAAGGATGCAGCAGATGCAAAACGCAAATTTACGATAAAGCGATAAAACAACGAATTTATGCAATTCTAAAATTGACGATTGTTGCACGTTGGTTTCTCTTAATCAGTGGGCCCAGGGTTCGAGTCCCTGAGGTGCACCGATAAAAGAGCGTTGAATCGTAAGATTTGACGCTCTTTCGTTATGTAACCCCGAAAATCGGGGCTGCACGGTCAATGCACGGTTTTGCACGGTCGGCTTTTCGTAGGAATCCTCTGCATAGGCTGGAATTACCTTGAAATGCGTGGTAAATTTTGCATCAGGTCAACAGAGCCAGACGGAGCTGCGCCTTTACTTCGGGTCTGCATTCTTCAGAAGTTCCAGCAGAGCAGTCATAGAGATGGTCGGTTCGCCTTCGGCGGGTACAGCCTACGGGCTGGGACTTTCCTGTTTGGCGTAGAAACCTTCCTCAAACTTCTTGCCCAGTTCTACACGGGAGGACTGCTGGATATGAGCGTAGGTGTTCACCAGCATATCCGCCGTGGCGTGTCCTGTGGTGCCCTGAACGGCCTTCACATCACCGCAGGAGATCATCAGCTGATAGGTGGCAACGGAACGTTCCGATGCCATCTGCTGCGTCAAAATCGAGGTCTTCCGGGGTCAGACCTACGATTTCGCCTTCTCACAGTGCGCCCACCAGTGTAAGGTGGACTGCCAAATGCAGGATGGGGTCCTCCATGCTGTCCAGTGCCGCTCGCATTTCCTCTACCGTCCAGATGGTGCGCTCCTGTGTGGACTTCTTGGGGCAGTCCACGGGAGAACAGGGCTTTTAACAAGGATGCCCCACTCTACGGCATACTGGAAGGCTGTACCCAGCAGCCGATGAACCTCGTGGATCGTCGTGCCGGAAAGGAACCGCTGCTTCTGTTTTCAGTCAGTTCCTGCTTCTTGCCCTCAATATACGAACCGCAGGGTGTCTTGCTCAGGGTCGTGTAGAGGTTTTCCATGTGGTAGGGCTTGAGCTTCTGCATCTCCATGCTGCCGATATAGGGAATGATAAGGTTCTGGATGGTGGAGGTTGGATTCGTAGGTTTTGGGTGCCTATTTGTGCTTGCTGCACTGCTTGGGCACCAATCCATGAGGAACTCTGCCGCCGTCACCGAGGACAGAATCAGGAAAGTGCCAGCCGCCAGTTCATGTTCGATTTGCTTCTTTCGGTTCGTTGCCTCCTCTTTGGTGGAAAGCTCTCCCATTTGTCGCAGCTCTTGCCGTGCTCATCTTCGTAGGTGTAGCGGACGCTGTAAGAGTTTCCGCGCTTCGATATAGGCGTCCTCCTTTGGTGTTATGGGTATATGGTGGTTACCAAAATGGTAGCAGTCACTTTCGCGCAATAAAGCGTTGCGGTTGCAAACTCGAAAACTTCCTGAGCAAAAATAACCGCCCGCATCAAGTGAAACTTGAAAATGGACGGTCTTGATCGCAAAATGATTTTCAAATTTGGAAAGCACCTTGAGAGGCTTCATAGCACCCGCAAGCAATGCAGACGTATATACATCTGCTTATTTTGCGCAGCAAAATACTTGTTGGGAAATCCCAAACCCTTTTGATCTGCATTTTCCAATGCAGGCTACGCAATTGCATTGCTGAAAATTACGGTTTCTGTTCAGAAAATAAAATCATTAGAAGTGCGATCATAATTTGATGCCAGTGTACATTTTGCAAATCATAATAGAAAAGACGACTCTTATATGATGACCTGAAACGATCGACTCGGCGAGAGCGGATATGCCTTTGTACCGCTATGACCAACCTGTGACTGGAGATGCCGGGATAGTTTAGATAAAATGAAACTGTCTTTTGGACAGAATGAACAAATTTACAAGAAGATGATTGGCAAAAGTACATATTGAAATATACTAAATTTTGTATTATCATAAGAGCAGATGAATGAGGGGAATCGTGGGAGATAAACTTGAAAGAGGAGATCCTTTCCTAGAGCAGATGAGACGAGGAAAAATAGCGTTAAAAGGAAAGAAAGTTATGCTGAACAAAAGTCTGCTGCAAAATCGGGGCTTGCGACCTTGCAGGTTGCGCAGATCCTCGCAGGCTTGGAGCCGGGAGAACGCATACCTACGGTTACAGAACTGAGTGAGCAATGTGATATGGCACGCGGGAACATTCAGATCGCGCTGAACAATCTGAAACAGAATGGAATTATCCAGTTGGAGTCTCACGGGCAGAACGGAACGATCGCTACCGACATTGATTATCTGGCGATGGCGCAGTATTGCAGTAACACAAATCGACCTGTGTGATGCCGATGCCGTATGGTCTGCGTTATGAAGGTCTGGCAAGCGGCTTGTATGAAGAGTTGAACCAGAAAAGCGTTACCGGAGCGATCGCATTTATGCGCGGTTCGGATACCGCTTGGCTTGTGTAGAAGAGGGTCGCTTTCACCTCTGCGTGATGAGCCATCGGCGTTTGAATATTATGAACAACAGGGCAAAGACATTCAGATGGTGGCGGCGTTTGGAGCACGTAGTTATGTTGAACAGCACCGAATCTTTGTGCGTCCGGATTTTGATGGGAACTGGCAGGGATGTAAAGTTGGTTTGGATACCTCTTCGGTAGACCAGGGCGGCTGACCCGGTTCTGCTTCGCTGATAAACCTGTACAATATGTTCCCATTATTTACAGTCAGCTCGTACCGTTTTGCACAACGGTATGATTGATGCAGGTGTATGGAGCGCGGATATGCTGCCGGAGGGCTTGAGTTACTATCCGATGCCCTGCTTAGATGAGCAGGAAAAGATACGGTTGCGGTGCTGGTCTGCCGGAAGAGCGACAATGTGACGGCACAGTTGGTACGCAAGGTCTTGTCTGTGCAGAATGTTACGGACATTCAGAGACGGGTTATGAACAGAGAAATCATTCCGCGTTATTAAGTGGAGTGCGAAAAAAAGAGCATCTGCATGAGTATGTGCAGATGTTTCTTCTGGAACAAAAATACAAAATATTGTATAAAATATTTTTGTCTCCGGAAATGATAAAGCCGTTTTAATTTTTTGGACGAAAGGAGAGTTTCCCATGAAAAGATCTCGCGCCGCAGCTTTATGATCGCATCCGGAAAGGCCATGGGGGCCATGACTGTCGCCGCTGCATTTGCAGGCTGCGCAAGCCCTGAACAGGCCGAAAACTGCTTCAAGCCCTCTGGAATGCCCGTCAAGGAGGATGCGCGACTGACCGCCATTGATGCCATTGTGGAAAACTACATGGGGCAGGGCTACTTCCCTGGTGCGACCATCGTTGTGGCGCGCGGTGGTAAGATCGTCTATGAAAAATCCTATGGATATGCAATGCTGAACGACATGGGCGTTCGGCTGGATGATCCCGTCCCATGGAGATGAACACCATGTTCGATATGGCATCCTGCACGAAGATCATGGCCACGACCCAGTCCATCATGAAGCTGTACAGCGAAGGAAAGATCGACCTCGATGCGACCGTAGCAAGCTACATCCCTGAATTTGCGAAGAATGGCAAAGAGAATGTCACCGTTCATCAGCTTCTGACCCATACTTCGGGTCTTCCGCAGTGGAAAGCTATGTTCCTGTACATTGATAAGGACAAATCCAAGGTGCTGGATTATATCTGCAACTGTGAATTGATGTTCGCACCCGGTGAGGAAAAGTACAGCGACCTCGGTTTCCAGATGCTGGGCTTCCTCGTGGAGCGTATCACGGGCCGCGATATGGACGAGTACGTTCAGAACGAAATCTACAAGCCGCTGAACCTCAAGCGTACGACCTATCTGCCGCTGAAAACGGCTTTACCACCGATGATCTTGCAGCAACTTCTTTCGGCAACCCGTATGAGTATGCTATGGTCGATGAGATCGGTCATCCGGGCTTCGGCTACGATTGCACCGCCGATCTGGATGCCTTCAGCAAATTCGATGGCTGGCGCAATTATACGCTGGTCGGCGAGTGCAACGATGGCAACGCATGGATGGCAAACGGCGGTGTTGCAGGTCATGCGGGTCTGTATTCTGACGCAGAGGATCTCGCGGTGCTCTGTCAGGCAATGCTGAACGGCGGCATTTACAAGGGCGTCCGCCTGTATCGTCAGGATGTCATTGATCTGTTCACCAGCGAGCAGAACGGCAAGCCTTCCCGTGGTCTGGGCTTTGAGCGCGGCTCGTCCTTTATGGGACGCGGCGACCGTCACTATGACGCATTCGGCCACGCGGGCTTCACGGGTACGCATGTCGTGATGAACAAGACCAACAAAACGGCGGTCGTTTTCCTCACGAACAAGCAGAATGTCGGGTTTAAGCCCAACTCTACCTCGTATTACAGCCCCTATAGCTGCTGCGGCGAGATCTGCGAGCTGGTGTGGAACACCTTTGGCGCAGAAGCTCCGGCCGAGACGCTGGCAGATAAGATCAGCGCGTGGCTGTAAGCACTGGAATAAAAGCTAGGAGATGTCAGAAATGGATTTTGAACCGAGATTATCGATCCTGCGTCAGGCGGGAATGCTGTCAGATGAAGATTACCAGAAGGTGCAGGATGTGATCCGGTATTTTCAGGAAAAATACGATCTGACATTGACCGAAGAGAATGCTTCGTCTATGATCACGCATCTGTGTGCCGCTCTTGGCCGCATCCAGCGTGGCGAGCCGGTAGAACCTCTGGACGAGGAGGTCTATGAGGAGACAAAGAAGAGCCTACTTTCCCCAAGGCTCTGGAAGCAACGCAGGAAATTGTCCGGGACACCCTGCCCGGTCTGCCGGAGAACGAGCAGAAGTTCCTTACGATGCACATTGGGGTTCTGCTGGCACAGGTGTGACAGCATTTGAAATATGACCCGCAGTAGAAAGGAGAGTTTGTATGAAAATCGTAGTTGGCGGTCAGATCGACAAGCAGAAAGTCTATGATGCTGTCAAAGGTGTTGTGGGCGATCGTGCCACGGTTGAGATCAAAGATGACATTGCGGCGGCAATGGCAGTCAAGACCGGGCAGGCTGATTATTACTTTGGCGCGTGCAAGACGGGCGGCGGCGGTGCGCTGGCAATGGCGATCGCACTGCTTGGAATGAATCAGTGTGCCACCGTATCGATGCCGGGTAAGATGCTGAGCGAGGAGGAGATCCGGCTCAGGTCAAGGCGGGCAAGAAAGCCTTCGGCTTTACGGATCAGCACATCGAAAGGTCGTTCCGATCATTCTGAAGGTCTGGGCTTCTGAATCTGCTCTGAAATATAAGGAGGATTACACATGGAAAACATTTTACGATACATCATCATCGCGGCGATTGGCGCGGTGGCGTCGATCTTGGCAAACCAGAGCATTGCTGTTTTCAACGATGGTCTGCGTCCGGTCATTCCTGAGTATCTGGAAAGCGCATGGACCGTAAAGCACTGGCTGCGACCAGCTTCGCCATCGGTTTTGGTCTGGTCATCGGCTACGGCCTGCCGACTTCCATCGCGGCAAGCATTATTCTGATCCACTGCATCCTGCTGACCACCGATATCATCGGTACCTGGTGCCGGATACCAAGAAGGGCTTGATCCTTTCCGGTGTGATCGGTGCAGTATACGGTGTGGCACTGCTGTTTGGCCTGCAGGTCATCATTGACCTGTTCAATATGCTCCCGGTCAACTTCCTCGGCAGTCGGGCCAGGTCTCCGCAGGCATCACGCTGGCCTTTGCTATCTTCCCGGCGGTTACGGTCGCATTGCAGTTCGGTGCGGTCAAGGGCGGCATCACTGCTGTTGTCACCCTGCTGGTCCGTCAGATCGTTGAGACCTACGGCAAGATCGCTCTGGATGCAGAGCACACCATCTCCCTGAATAAAGACGGTATGGCTCTTCGGCCGGCATGATCATCATGCTGGTGTTTGCTGCAATGGATAAGGAAGGCAATGACCAGAATTCCAACGAGATGCTGACCCGATCTTTGCGGACAAGGTTGCCCGCATCCGCAAGTATATGCCGTACCTCGCCATTATGGGCGGCGATCGCTGCCGGCACCAGTATGAGTATCATCGCAGGCGACCCCATCAGCCTGGGCCTGCTGGCCGAGGGCGACCGTGTGAACGCTGGCGTGACCGCTCGGCTCGTGCCATCGGCTTTATCCCTCTGGTTGCTACCACCGCCATCACCACCGGCGTTTATGCCCCGGCTGGTATGACCTTCGTCTTTGTTATTGGTCTGCTCATCCCCAACCCCATCATTGCGCTGATTGCTGGCGCAGCCTGCATCTGTGTTGAGATCCTGCTGCTCAACGTGATTGCAAAGGGTCTGGATAAGTTCCCCGGCATCAAGCGCTGCGGCGACAACATCCGTACCGCTATGAGCTATGTCATCGATATCGCTCTGCTGATCGGCGGCGTTCTGGCTGCACAGGCCATCATGCCGACCACAGGTCTGTTCATCATCGTGGCATTCTGGTGCATCAATAAGTGCAGCAAGAAGCCTCTGGTCTCCATGGCTGTCGGCCCGCTGGGTGCAATTCTGGTCGGCCTGATCGCAAACGTCCTGTTCCTGCTGTCTCTGTATACTCCGGCCGCCTGATGAAACCGTGAAAACAGAAGAGTATCTTCCGACGGGTGTCGGAAGATAACTTTGTGAAACCGCAATAGGAGGCGAGTCTTTTGAAAATCCCTGAAAAGATTTTATACGCACATGAACATACCGCCATCGACCTTTCCGGCCCGAAGAACAATATCGACTGCCGCTTGGATGATTTTGACGCAACGGTGGCGGAATACCGTCATCTTGTAGAGCGTGGTGTGGTCAGCATCATTGACCAGACCAACCGCGGCATGGGGCGCAATGTGGCGTATACCGAGAAGGTCGCGGCGGCGGCAGGCGTGAAGATCACCCATGCTACAGGCTACTACAAAGAACCGTTTCTCCCTCCGGAATGCTACGCCCTGACGGAGCAGCAGCTGAGCGATATCATGGTCCGGGAACTGACCGTCGGTATCGAGGATACGGGCATCCGTGCAGAACTAATGCTGTCCGCCGCAGGTACGGCTGGTTCCAACGGTACAGCATTCTGGATGATCTTCCGGCAATCTATCATGCGTGGTGCGCCCGGAAGACCGAGAAAAAGCTTTATACGCAAAATGGTGGATAAGATCCGCCGGAGCCCACTCCTGCTGCGGCTTGCGGAGATCGCTGCCGCGTGGCTGGCCACGGAACTGCTGGTGCGTATTACAGGCACGGACGCGCAGTTCCGGATGATCGATTTCCGGCTGATGTTCGTTGTGCTGATCGGCACGGTCTACGGCCTCAATGCAGGCGTGCTGTCTGCTGTGCTGGCGTCTGTTTCTCTGGCAGCGGGCTATCTGCGGCAGGGTACCACCCTGATGCTGTTGTTTTATGCGCCTGCCAACTGGTTGGCGTTCATTGTATATTTTGTGGTGGGAGCGTCCTGCGGCTATGTGCAGCTGCGTAACACAGAGACCGCCCGTTTCGTGCAGGAAGAAAACGAGCTGCTGCGTAAGCGGCTTGAATTTACCGGAAACTGTATCAGGATACGCTGGAGGATAAACGGTTGTTCCGCCGCCAGATCCTGGGCCGCCGGGACAGCTTTGGCAAGATCTATGCTGTGACCCAGCAGCTGGATATGCTGCAGCCGCAGGAGATCTGCCGCAAGACGGTGCAGATCATGGAAGACGTGCTGGAAAACCACAGCCTTACCATCTACCGTATGGAAAGAACCAGGGTTTGCCCGCCTTACCGCCGCCAGCGCCGGAATGACGCCGGAGCCGGCATACTCGCTGGAGGTGGATCAGTGGCTGGATGTGCTCCGTGCCATCGAACAGGAAGGGCTGTGGGTGAATCGCGGCTTCCTCCCGGACGTCCGATGTATGCCGCAGGCGTGCGGCAGAACGGCAGCCTTGTGGTACTGATCGGGCTGCATACTGCCAGCGAAGAGCAGATGACCCTGTATTACCAGAATCTGTTCCGCATCCTCTGCGGACTGGTGGAAACAGCACTGGTGCGGGCCTTTGAATACGAGAGCGTTGTGCGAGAAAACTGGTATCTGCCCGGCACCTGCCTGCTGCGTCCGGCTGTGTTTGCAGAGCAGCTGGCTACAGCCTGCACCCTGCAGGAAGACAAAATGGCCCATCATCTGCTGCTGCAGGTGACGGGAAGGTTCAAAACCGGGCCGAAATCAACGACCGGGTGAGGCGCTCCATCCGCAGTACCGATGCAGCAGGCGTTGGAACAAACAACGCCATTTACCTGCTGATGAATCAGACCGATGAAGAAAATCTGCCGCTGCTGACCCAGCGGCTGGGTGAAAAGGGCTTCATGTCACTGCAGTGCCGCTGGATGAGCAGCTGCGGCTGATCAGCGCTGCAAAACAGGAGGCATCGCATGCATAACGGGTTCTGGCTTGGTCTTGTGCTGCTGGCAGTACATCTGGCCGTATGCGGGGGATCGGCTGCTGGCAGAACCCGGGTACTGGAGGTGGAGGGATATTTTGCCCCGGTGATGCTTCTTGTGCCGCTGTGGGGCCGCTGTGTGTGCTGCTGCTCCACACTTCCAACCGCCTTACAGGCGGGTGCCTGCGGGAACAGACACTAAAGCTGCACATCAACGAAGAAATACACAAAAGCATCCTTGTGGCGGATGACGAAGGCGAGGATACGGTCGTTCCGCTGGAGGAAGCGCTGCTGGTTGACAGTCCCGCGCAGAAACGCAAGCTCATTCTCTCGGTGCTGACGGATGACCCGCAGGCTATTATGACCTGCTTCCAGCAGGCCCGTATGGACAACGACAGCGAAGTGGTACACTACGCTTCCACGGCGCTGTCGCAGATCACCAAGGAGGCGGACCTGAAATTGCAGAAGCTGGAGCAGCGCTATGCCGCTGCCCCGGACGATGCCGCCGTGCTGGAAGAATACTGCGACTATCTGGAAAGTTACCTGAAAGACGGTTTCGTACAGGGCAGAGCCGCAGAGATCCAGAGCCATCAGCTGGAGCAGCTGCTGAAAAAGCGGCTGGAAAATCTTGACGGACGCCGCAGCTGTACGCTGGAATGCAGGCTGGCAGAGGTGCAGCTCAGTCTTGCGGAGTATGACCGCGCAGAGAAAACGCTGGAAGAGCTTACGGCGCGCTGGCCCCAGCGCGAGGCACCGTGGATGCTCTGCCTGCGGCTGGCAGCGCTGCGAGATGGGGAGGCTATCCAGAAAACGCTGGGTCAAATCGAGGAAAAGGAGGTCTACCTCAGTGCAAAGGGCCGCGAGATCGTGCGGTTCGGCGGGAAACAGCAATGATAAAGGAGATCCTTTCCCGGCTGCGGACGTTCCGCTGGCAAAAGCTGCTGATCATCTGGGCCGTGTTCGTGGCGATGGCCGCTATCCTGTTTGCGGAGCGCAGCGGCATTCAATACAAAGCAGCGAAATTCAAGCTCAATTATCTCCCCGGACAGAGGTCGAGCCTGCACAGACCGCCATGTTCGGCCAGCCTGTCACCTGCCTGCTGCTCTACGATTCCGGGCAGCATGGTACAGACCTTGCAAAGAGCAGTTCGATCAGCTCTTGCTGGATATGAAAGTGAGCACGCAGGCTGTGGATGTACACACGACCTCGCTTGAAGGGATCCCGGAGTTTGACCGGTATAAAACCGTTGTGGTCCTCATGAGCGATCTGGATGCGTTGGGCAATCGCCTGATCGACCTGATGAACTGGGTAAAGGACGGCGGCAGTGTCCTGTTTGCCATGACGCCCCAGAAAACGACGTATTTTGATGCCATTTCGCCCAAACTCGGCGTCCTGTCCTCTTCGTGGGAGTATAAGACCGCAGAAAGCATCGTTCCCACAGAGGAGTTTATGCTGGGCGGCGGGCAGCGGTATGAGTTCAGTGACCCGTTCCGGTCCTCCCTCAGCGTCAGCCTCCGGGAGGAAGCCACAGTCTATGCCCGCACGGGGACGAAGGCGTTCCGCTGGTGTGGGGTACAAAGTCCGGTGCCGGCAGGGTGGTGGTGGACAACATCGGCATCTACGATAAGATCATGCGCGGCATCTATGCGGCGTCCTTCAGCCTTCTATGCGATGCCGCTGCCTACCCGGTGATCAACAGCGCGGTGTTCTATCTGGACGATTTTCCGTCTCCGGTACCCGGCGGCGATGGTAGTTATATCCGCAGGGACTACGGGATGAGCATAGCGGACTTCTATTCCAAGGTCTGGTGGCCGGATCTTATGAAGCTTGCACAGCAATACTCCATCCGTTTTACCGGTGTCATGATCGAAAACTATGAGGACGATACCCAGAGCACGCCGGTCCGTCAGCCGGACACCCAGCAGTTCCGATACTATGGCAGCCTGCTGCTGCAGCAGGGCGGGAAGTGGGCTTTCACGGCTACAACCATCAGCCGCTGGTGCTGCCCGATACGGATTACAAGGATCTTTACAGCTACCGTCAGTGGCCCAGCGAGGATGCCATTGTGGCAGCGATGAACGAGCTGATCGATTTTCAAAGACCGTGCTGCCCAACACCGAGGGCAGCGTCTATGTGCCGCCCTCCAACATCCTTTCCGCTGCAGGGCGGAAGGTGCTGGGCAGCAAAGTGTCCCAGATCCGCACCATTGCCAGCACCTACTTTTCGGATGGCACGTCCCTGCCCTATGTGCAGGAATTCGGTGTGGCCAGCGACGGTATCGTGGAGCAGCCCCGCATCGTATCCGGCGGTATGGTGGGCGATACCTATATGCGGCTGGCCGCGATGAGCGAGTTGAATATGCATTACGTCAGCACCCACTTTATGCACCCGGACGATCTGCTGGATGTGGACCGCGGTGCTGCGGAAGGCTGGGAAACCTATAAGGGCGGTCTGAAAGATTACCTCAAGTGGCTCAGTGCCGCCGCACCGGATCTGCGCAGGCAGACCGGCACCGAGTGCTCTGCTGCCATCCAGCGGTATGCACAGCTGACGGTCACGCTGGACAGCACCGACACCGCGTGGATACTTCATCTTGGAAATTTTGCCGATGAAGCGTGGCTTTTCTTCCGCGCCAATGAGGGGACTCCCGGCAAGGTGACGGGCGGCGAATTGACCCGCCTGACCGGAGAGCTTTATCTGCTCAAGGCCAATGCCGACACAGTCCGCATTGAAAAGAAGGGGGCGTGACCATGCGCATCTGTCTGGTGCTGGAGGGGTCTTACCCCTATGTCCACGGCGGCGTATCCACATGGATGCACGCTTATATTCAGGCTATGCCTTGGCAGGAGTTCTCCCTCTGGGTCATCGGTGCCAAAGCGCAGGACCGGGGAAAGTTTGTGTATGAGCTGCCGCCCAACGTGAAAGAGGTGGAGGAGGTTTTTCTGGATGATGCCCTCCGTCTCCACGGTGAGCAGCATCCGGTCCTGTTTACCGCAGACGAGCGCACCGCCCTGCGGGAACTGGTACGGCTGGGCAGACCGGATTGGGAGGTGCTGTACCGTCTGTTTCAGGAAAAAGGGGTCCACCCGCTCTCTTTTTTGCAGAGCCGGGACTTCATGGAGCTGTTCACGGACATCTGCATGAAGGAGTATCCCTATGTGGCCTATGCGGATGCGTTCCATACCATGCGCTCGATGCTGCTGCCGGTACTCTATCTGCTTACGGGCCGGGTGCCGAAAGCGGATGTCTACCATGCGATCTCTACCGGCTACGGCGGTCTGCTGGCCTGTCTGGGCGGCAGCCTGAACCATGCACCGGTGCTTCTTACGGAACACGGCATCTACACCCGCGAACGTGAGGAGGAGATCATCCGCGCAGAGTGGGTGGTGCCATCGTTCAAGAGCCGGTGGATCCGGTTTTTCTATCTGCTTTCAGAGGAGATCTACCGGCGGGCGTTCCGGGTCAGCAGCCTGTTCTATAATGCCCGCCGCGCGGATGCAGATCCGATATGGATGGGTGGATATGCGTGCAAACGTGCATCGAATCCCAACGGGTCAATGAGACTATGCGTTCTGGTGGAATTGCAGCTCAAAATCTGGCACATGGACGTGGTGCAGTATATGCGGAATTTCGGAAGCCGCCTCTGTGTGGAATCCATGGCACGTCCCTGCGTGCATTGCAGGGCTGGAACATGTTTTCTATGTACCGTCAGGGGCTGGCCGATGCGATGGAGAAAATGTGTGCCAGCCGTGCCCGGCGCGAAGAGATGGGGCGCATTGGCCAAAGACGGGTGGATGCTTACTTCCACCACGAGCAGATGCTGGCGAACTACCGCAAAATGTACGACGAAACCGCAAAGGAATATCACTTGGAGTAACCATGGCAGGAATTGGATTTGAATTGAAAAAGCTGTTCCGCCGCAAAGGGCTGTTTGCCTCCCTGCGGGCCTACGGCTATGCGGGCATCATCTGCACCGGCCCCATGCTGCTGGGCGTTCTGCTTCAGCTTGGTATTTTGCTGCTATGCAGCTGGGCGGGCGCCCCGCGGGATCAGCAGGATCTGCTGGTCTGCATGATCACCTATACGCTGCTGTTTTCCCTTACGGTCACCAGCTTCTTTTCCATGCCGGTAACACGGTATCTGGCAGATATGCTGTATGAGGAACAGGAGCAGACCATCCTGCCTTCGTTCTGGGGCTCCAGCAGCCTGATGCTTGTACTGGGCTGCACACTGTATGGGCTGTTTCTGCTTGTTTCAGGAGCAACTCTTTTGCAGGGCCTGCTCTGCCTGTGGCTTTTTGCAGAGATGATCGTGAACTGGAACGCCATGAGCTACCTGACCGCCATCAAGGACTACCGTGGCATCCTCTGTTCTTTTCTGGCCGCCATTGCGCTGGCGTTCGGGCTGGGGTTCGTGCTGGTGGTGCTGCTGGGCGGTCCGGTGCTGGAGGGAATGCTCTTTGCTGTGACCATGGGTTACGGCCTGATGATGGTCTGGGATGTAGTGCTGCTCTACCGCTATTTCCCGCAGAGCGAGGAGAGTCCCTGGACGTTTCTGCGCTGGGTGGATGCGTTCCTGCCGCTGGCCTTTACGGGGCTGTGCACCAACATCGGGTTGTTTGCCCACCTTGTCATCTGCTGGGCGGGGCCGTTGGGCGTACAGGTCAAAGGCCTGTTTTATGGGGCTCCGTACTATGATGTTCCTGCCCTTATTGCGTTTTTGACCATTCTCGTCACAAGCGTAAATTTTGTGGTGTCGGTGGAGGTCAATTTTTACCCCAAATACCGGAATTACTACAGCCTGTTCAACGATGGCGGCGTTGTGGGCGATATTGTCACAGCAGAGGAAGAGATGCTGGCTGTGCTGAACCGTGAGCTTCGGTTCACGGCCCTCAAACAGCTGTTCGTCACAGCGGCGGTACTTTCGCTGGAGAACACTCTGCTGGCTTTGCTGCCTCTTGGGTTCAACGACCTGATGCACGGCTACTTCCGCACCCTGTGTGTGGGGTACGGCCTTTACGCCGTGGGCAACACCATCCTGATGATCCTGCTTTACTTCACGGATTACGGAGGCGCTGTCGCAGCTGCCGCTGTGTTTGCTGTTTCTGCCAGCGGGCTTACGGCGCTTTCCATGGCGTTTGACCCTGCATTTTACGGATTCGGCTTTCTGATCGGGGCGGCACTGTTTTATCTGGTCACGCTGTTCCGGTTGGATGTCTTTACGGCCAACCTGCCCTATCGGGTGTTGGGGCAGCAGCCTATTGTGGCAGAAACAAAATCCGGGCGCTTCACCCGGCTGGGGCTGTTCCTGGAACATAAAAAGCGAAAGCCGACGAAGCGTGCAAAGCATAGTGCTTCTTGAGGGGAGAGAAAAGATGGAAGATAAGAAACTGATCCCGCGCCGCAGGGTGCTGGGGCTGGGCGTGGCGCTGGCCGGGCTGTGCGCAGGCTGTGCTGTGCTGCCGGCCGGGAGTACAGAGAGCGCTGCCGGCTCACAGGCGGCGTCTGGGGAGAAAGCAGCGGACAAGGTGGAAAAGGCTCCGCTGGAGGATATCAACAGTGTCCACCTGCGGGATAACCCGGAGCTTTATACGGTCTATGACGACAGCGGCGTGGTGACGATGTACCTGACCGTGAGCCGGGGCAACGACAGCGAGAACACCAACCACAGCTGGGCAGAGATCAATCACTATTCGGTTTATGACTACGAGTACATGAACACTCCCCGCTATCAGGTGAACGGCCTTTTGCAGGTAGGCGATGAGAACGGCCCAGTCGTGGGAGAGCTTGGATATGATACCCTGACCCCAAATGCCACGGTTCAGATCCGCGGACAGACCTCCAGCCGAAATAGCCAAAAGAACTATAAGATCAAACTAAAGAAAAATAAGGGCAGCTGGCGCGGTCAGCGCACCATCGCTCTGAACAAACACATGGGCGAGGGACTGCGCTTCCGTAATAAGATGGCTTATGACCTTATTAAGGGGATCGACCAGATGATGGGCCTTCAAACCCAATTCGTGCATTTGTACGTCAAAGACCTGACCGACAGCGACAGCGGCGTATTTGAAGATTACGGGCTGTATACTCAGGTCGAACAGCTGAATAAGACCGCTCTCAAGACGCATGGAGCAGATCCAAACGGCCAACTGTATAAAATCAATTCCTTTGAATTTTTGCGCTATGAAGATATTATCCGCCTCTCAACGGACCCTGCATATGACCAAACTGCATTTGAGGCGCGGCTGGAAATAAAGGGAGACAGTGACCACTCCAAATTGATCGAAATGCTGGAAGTTCTCAACGATGCAACGTCGTCCATGGAGGATGAGCTCTTTGCAACGTATTTTGACAAGGAAAATATCGCCTATTGGATGGCGTTTCAGCTGCTGACCGGCAACACAGACACTCAAAATCGAAATGTCTATTTGTACAGCCCACAAAACTCCAGAAAATGGTATCTCTGGGACTGGGACAATGACGGTATGCTTCGCCGCCGGGAACGTGAGATCATCAAGTTCTCGGACTCTGAAAGCTGGGAACGCGGCGTGAGCAACTACTGGGGCAATGTGCTGTTCCGGCGCTGTCTGCAAACACAAAGTTACCGTGATATGCTGGATGCCGCCATGAAGGAGCTTTATGCTTACATGAATGAGACGCGTATCCAGTCCATGCTGGAACATTACCGAGGTGTGACGGAACCGTATGTCTGGCAGATGCCAGACCGGATGTATGTACCCATCACGCACGCCGAATACGAAGAGGTTCTGAAGAGCATCTGGCCGGAGATCGAAGAAAACTATAATTACTACTGGGAGAGCTACCGTAAGCCCATGCCATTTTACATTGGCATGCCGCAGGCAGCAAACGGTCAGTTACATCTGAATTGGGACCCTTCCTATAATTTTAAGGTCGAGGAGATCCATTATACGGTCGAGCTTGCAAAAGATTATCTGTTCAACACAGTATTCTTCCGGCAGGAAGATCTGATCCTGCCAGAGCTTACAATGTATACGCTTCCTGCCGGACAGTATTTTTTGCGGGTTCGCGCAACGAATGCATCCGGTTACACGCAGGATGCGTTTGATTATTATGTTACCGAGGCCGGCAAGCATTATGGCATGATCTGTTTTTACGTCCAGCCTGACGGCAGCATTGCGGAGGACACCTATGAAGAATAAGCCCGCATTCTGGCAGCGGTGCCTGGAGCGGGGAGAGCAACTGCTGGCTCCGCAGCCCCGCAGCCATACGGAAGCTTACCGCCACGAGCTGAAATATCTCATCTCATGGGCGGACAAGGCTGAACTGACAACACGGATGTCCCCCGTTCTCAAACTGGACCCCCACGCAACGAATGGCGGCTATTTCATCCGCAGCCTGTATTTTGACGATTACTGGAACACGGCTTACGAGGAAAAAGATGCCGGTGTGCTGCTGCGCAAGAAATACCGCATCCGTATTTATAATTGCAGCGACCGCAGCATCAAGCTGGAGCGAAAGAAAAAAATCGGCAGTTACATCTATAAAGAAGCTGCACCTTTGACCCATGCAGAGTTTGACGCGATTCTCGCCGGAGACTATGACTTTCTGCTGCACAGTCCCCGCCGTCTGTGTCAGGAGTTCTATACCGAGTGTGTGTGCAATGTGCTCCGTCCCCGGGTCATCGTGGATTACGACCGGGAACCATGGATCATGGATGCCGGCACGGTGCGCGTTACATTTGACCAGAATGTCCGGGCAGCTGTGGGCAGCTGGAATATTTTTGACTCCGCGCTTCCCGCCCTGCCGGTGCTGGAGCCGGGCAAACTGGTCATGGAGGTCAAATTTACAGAGTATCTGCCGCAGATCGTGCGGGATATCCTCCCGCCTCGTGCGCAGGAGCTGACTGCAGTTTCCAAGTATGTGCTGTGCTGCGATAAGACCGCCTATCGGCACGGGTTTGAATACTGGAACGAAACCTGAGAGAAAAGGAATTACAACGAACCATGAGCACAAAAGACTTTATCAAAAAATCTGTCCTGAACGCCTTTACCCAGTACGATGCGCCGAAGCTTGCCGTGGCGCTGCTGGCGGCGTTGGTGCTGGGCATCCTCATTTATCTGGTCTACCGCAAATTCTATACGGGCGTGGTCTACTCCCGCAGCTTTGCAGTTACGCTGGTGGGTATGTGCGTGCTCACCTGCATGGTCACACTGGCCATCAGTACCAACGTGGTCATCTCCCTTGGTATGGTGGGTGCATTGTCCATCGTCCGCTTCCGCACCGCAGTCAAGGACCCGCTGGATCTGTTGTATCTGTTCTGGTCTATCACTACGGGCATCACGGCGGGTGCCGGAATGTATGCACTGGGACTGGTCACGGCGGCTGTCATGATCGTTATGATCTACCTGTTTTCCCACTGGCAGGCCAAAGGCCGGGTGTACATTGCGGTGATCCACTATGTGGGAACTGAGGCCGGAGACGATATCGTCCGGGCGCTGGGACGCATCAAATACGCAGTCAAATCCAAGACCATGCGGGGCGAAAACACCGAGATGGCGGTAGAGGTCTTCTGCAAAGACCCCAATATGGAATTTGCAGACCGTATCCGCGCTGTAAAGGGGGTGCAGGATGTCACCCTCATCCAGTATAACGGGGAGTATCATGGGTAATATTTCAAGGATCCTGGCGGCAGGGCTCTGTCTGCTGGGGATGGGAGCTGCAATGATCGCATCGACCACAAAGACAAGGACCTATGCTGCGGACGACAGCGCATTTCCCAATGCCCAGATCGGCTATGCCCCGATGATCGATACCGCAGAGGCAGGCGATGCAACGCTCCGCTATCTGGAGCTTACATGGCGGGAGGCAGAGCCGGAAGAGGGCGTGTATGCGTGGGAGGCGATCAGCGAAAAATACGACTTTGCCTCACTGCGGGAGCAGGGGATCCACCTGGTGCTCCGTTTTGTCTGTGATGTGCCGGGACAAGAGACGCATCTGGATATTCCGGACTGGCTTTATGCGCAGACAAGGGATGGCAGCTGGTACGACACGGATTATGGGAAGGGCTACTCTCCAAACTATGCCAATGCAGTGTTCCGGGCTGCGCATCATCGTGTGCTTTATGCGCTGGCGGAGTTTTTGGGTACGGATGGCTTTGTTTCCTATGTGGAGCTGGGCAGCCTTGGACACTGGGGCGAGTGGCACATCAAAAGCGAAGATGGGCTGGTACCCATGCCGGACGAGGCGATCCGGGACGAATATGCCGCTGATTATCTTGCGGCTTTTCCTACGGCGAAGCTGCTGATGCGCAGGCCGTTCCGCTTTGCGGCAGAACAGGGCCTCGGCCTTTACAACGATATGACCGGCGAGGAAAAAGACACCATGGAGTGGCTGGGATGGATCGCAGAGGGCGGCTGGTATGGCGATGAGCCGCATGCTCTTTCTGCCATGCCCACTTTCTGGCAGGATGCTCCGGTGGGCGGCGAGTTCACCAGCAGCCTTTCCATGCGGGATATGCTGAGGAAGGAGCTTCCCCGTACGCTGCACCTGTTGGAGGCATCGCACATGAGTTTTATCGGCCCCAAAACGGCATCGGTAAAGTATGCGAAAGGATATAATGCCGTGCTGAAGCAGCTGGGCTATCGGCTCCGGGTAACAGAGTTGAAGCTGACTCCCTGTGCAGACGGCATTTGCGCAGAGCTGACTGTGGCAAACGAGGGCGCGGCACCATTCTACTGGGAGTGGCCCGTGAATCTTTATGTGGAGGATGCAGCAGGCAGCACGTTGCACACGGCGCGTCTGCCGCTGTCCCTGCCAAAGCTGATGCCGGGGGATAGCCAAAAAGCATCGGTCAAACTGGAAGGGGCGGATGCACAGGAGCTGCTCAGCGGAGGGTGGAAGCGTCGCAGCCCAAAACATCTGACCATTGGCATCGTGGACCCAATGACAGGCCGTGATGCAGTACGGTTTGCCATGAAGGCGGAGCAGAAAAACGGAAGAACGACGTTGCTGTAGGCTGCCGCGCAAAAAGTAGAATTTCATAAGACCCGGTTTTGGTGGAATGCTCCCGGACGGCCCGGCCAAGCGGGGCTTTGGAAAAACCATGCCCGAAGCCGGTCTGCTGTAGATCATACCCCACAAGGAGGTCTGTTTCATGAATCTGACTCTGCGAAAGGATGCCGATGCCATCATCGCATCCAGCCTGAACGCCGTCCTGCCGGACGAAGCTGTCCGCCGCGCGCTGAAAGCCTTTGCGCCCAAGGGCGGCAGGGTGCTGCTGGTCGCAGCGGGCAAGGCCGCATGGCAGATGGCACACGCGGCAGTGGAAGCGCTGGGCCGTGTGGACGGCGGCGTGGTCGTGACCAAATACGAGCATGTCAAGGGCGAGATCCTGGGCGTAAATTGTTATGAAGCGGGTCATCCGGTGCCGGACGAGAACAGCTTTGCGGCCACCGAGAAGGCATTGGAGCTGGTGCAGGGGCTGACAGCGGAGGATACCGTGCTGTTTCTGCTCTCCGGCGGAGGAAGTGCATTGTTTGAAAAGCCGCTGCTCCCCGGCACAGAATTACAGGACATCACCGGCCAGCTTCTTGCCAGCGGTGCCGACATCGTGGAGATGAACACCATCCGCAAACGGCTTTCGGGCGTCAAGGGCGGGCGGTTCGCGCAGGCATGCGCCCCGGCTCAGGTGTTCAGCATCGTGCTGAGCGATATTCTGGGCGACCCGCTGGATATGATCGCCAGCGGCCCGGCGGTGCCGGACACCTCTACCTGCGCACAGGCGCTTGCCATTGCGGAGAAGTATCACCTGAAGCTCTCGGAACAGGCAAAAGCTCTTCTGGCGCAGGAAACGCCCAAGATGCTGGACAACGTGACGACCCGGATCACCGGAAGCGTGCGGGAGCTTTGCACCGCCGCCGCTGCCGCCTGCCGGGAGCTTGGCTATGAGCCCGTCCTGCTGACCGATCAGCTCTGCTGTGAAGCCCGGGAGGCGGGCAGCTTCCTTGGCTCCATCGTCCGGACCCACGCGGGGCAGGGAAAAAAGCTGGCCTGCATCGCAGGCGGCGAGACGGTCGTCCACCTGACGGGCAAGGGCCTCGGCGGGCGGAATCAGGAGCTTGCCCTTGCAGCGGCTCCGGCTCTGGCCGGGCTGGATGCAGCAGTGTTCTCGGTGGGCAGTGACGGCACTGACGGCCCCACCGATGCTGCCGGCGGCTATGTGGATGGTGACACCCTCTCCGCACTGACCGCCAAGGGCTGGAATGTGTTCGACACTCTGCAGAACAACGACGCCTACCATGCACTGAAAGCGGTGGACGGCCTGATCATCACCGGCGCTACTGGCACGAATGTCAATGATGCTGCCGTGGCGCTGGTGGGGGAGGAGTAAAAATGTGATTTTGGTATGAAAGAGGGGATGGCTCTCATGTACGTTGATTGGGAATACTACAAAATTTTCTATTATGTGGCGAAGTATCAGAACTTTACGAAAGCGGCGCGGGTGCTGGGCAACAACCAGCCCAACATCACCCACTCGATGAACCGGCTGGAAAGCCAGCTGAACTGTGTGCTCTTTACCCGCTCCAACCGGGGCGTCACCCTGACGCCGGAGGGCGAGATGCTCTACTCCCGCATCGCCTCGGCGGCGGTGCAGATACAGGACGCGGAGGAAGAGCTGAGCGCCAGCGCCACCCTCGAGCACGGCTCCATCAGCATCAGCGCGACGGAGACGGCGCTGAACATCTATCTGGCCGAGAAGCTGCGGACGTTCCACACCGAGTATCCCGGCATCCGGCTGCGCATCTCGAACCACTCCACGCCCCAGGCAGTGCAGGCTGTGAAGAACGGAGAAGTGGATTTTGCCGTCATCTCCACCCCGGCAGAGGTAGAACAGAGCCTGAAGATGGTGGAACTGAGACCGTTTTATGAGGTGCTGGTGGGCGGAAAGACCTTCACTGCGCTGGCCAGCCGACGTCTGACGCTGAAGGAACTGAGCTGCTATCCGCTCATCTCTCTCGGCGATGAGAGCATGACCCGGAGCTTCTACCGGCAGTTCTTCCTCGACCACGACGCCGTGCTCCGGCCCGACACCGAGGCCGCCACCACCGACCAGATGCTCACGCTGGTGAAAAGTGAGCTGGGCCTCGCCTTCGTGCCGGAACCAATGGCAAAAGAACGTCTGGCCCGCGGCGAGCTTGTCGAGCTGCATCTGCAGGAGATCATTCCCTCCCGCTCTATCTGCCTCGTCTACGACCATCACCGCCCGCTGAACACGGCGGCCCGGAAGTTCCAGCAGATGCTGACAAAAGCGGAGCCGGGCCATCCGGCAGCGCCGGAGCAGGCGGAGGGCGTCTCTTTCATATCCCAATAAAATGATTTGTCGTTGTCCCATACCGGAAAGCCGCGGCCTACAGAGGCCCGGGCCTCATCGAATTCATCTGGCGCAAAAAGGCCAAAGGGAAGGAAAAGCAGAATGATAGACAAAATGCTCGTGCGCGGGGCAAAGGTACACAACCTGAAAAACATCGACGTGGACATCCCGCTGAACAGGATCGTGGGCATTGCGGGCGTGTCGGGCTCGGGCAAATCCTCGCTGGCGCTGGGGGTGCTGTATGCCGAAGGCTCCCGCCGGTATCTGGAGGCGCTGTCCACCTACACCCGCCGCCGGATGACCCAGGCTTCGAAAGCCTCGGTGGAAGAGGTGCTGTATGTTCCGGCGGCGCTGGCGCTGCACCAGCGGCCGGGCGTGCCGGGCATCCGCAGCACCTTCGGCACCGGCACGGAATTATTGAACAGCCTGCGGCTCATGTACTCCCGCCTCGCAAGCCACCGCTGCCCGAACGGGCATTACATCCCGCCGACGCTGGCTGTTGCGGCGGGCAGGGAGCTGGTCTGCCCGGAGTGCGGTGCGCATTTCTATGCGCCGTCGGCGGAGGAGCTGGCTTTCAACTCTCAAGGTGCCTGCCAGAAGTGCGGCGGCACAGGCAGCGTCCGGACGGTGGACATGGCGTCGCTGGTGCCGGACGACTCGCTGACCATTGACGGCGGCGCAGTGGCCCCGTGGAACAGCCTGATGTGGTCGCTGATGACAGACGTCTGCCGGGAGATGGGCGTGAGGACGGATGTGCCGTTCCGCGACCTGACCGAACAGGAAAAGGACATCGTCTACCACGGCCCGGCAGAGAAAAAGCATATCTTCTACCACGCAAAGAACTCGAACCAGGCCGGCGAGCTGGACTTTACCTATTACAACGCCGTCTACACCGTAGAAAATGCTCTTGCAAAGGTCAAGGATGACAAGGGCATGAAGCGGGTGGAAAAGTTCCTGCGGGAAGATATCTGCCCCGAGTGTCACGGCTCACGGCTCTCAGCGGCGGCGCGTGCGCCGAAGCTGCGGGGCATCTCGCTGGACGAAGCCTGCCAGATGACGCTGGAAGCCCTCGTGGAGTGGGTGAAGGGCGTGCCGGGCAGCCTGCCGGAAGAGATGCGCCCGATGGCGGAGAGCATCTGCGAGGCATTCGAAAGTACCGCCAAGCGGCTGATGGATTTAGGTCTGGGCTATCTGACGCTTGACCGCTCGGCCTCGACCCTCTCCACCGGTGAGCGCCAGCGGATGCAGCTGGCCCGGTCCGTCCGCAACCGCACCACCGGCGTGCTCTATGTGCTGGATGAGCCGTCCATCGGCCTGCATCCGTCGAACATCGTGGGCCTGACCGGTGTGATGCACGACCTCGTGGCCGACGGCAACTCGGTCATTCTGGTGGACCACGACACCCAAATCCTGAAAGAGGCCGACTGGGTGATCGAGATGGGGCCGGAAGCGGGAGCTAAGGGTGGACATGTCATTGCCGAAGGGACGATAGCTGATTTGGAGGCAAAGCCGGAGTCCCAGATCGGGCCGTTCCTCTCCGGAAAAGCTGAGACAAAGCTGCGCCGGTGTGCCGGGACAGGGGAGATGTTCGCAGAGGGAGGGATCCATCTCTCCACCGGCAGCATCCACACGGTCAAGCCTTTGGAGCTGGACGTTCCCAAGGGGCGGCTCACCGTGGTAACGGGCGTGTCCGGCTCCGGCAAAACGACGATGGTGCTGGAAAGCCTCGTACCGGCGCTGGAAGCAAAGATAAACGGCAGCGCCCTCCCGGCACATATCCGGGAGATTCGCGCCGAGGGCATCGCGCACGTCAAGCTCATCGACGCGACGCCCATCGGCATCAATGTGCGCTCTACCGTGGCGACCTACGCGGGCGTCCACGACGAGCTGCGGAAGCTCTATGCCAGATCTCCGGACGCCAGGCAAAAGGGCTTCAAGGCCAGCGATTTTTCCTACAACACGGGCAGTCTGCGCTGCCCCGGCTGCGACGGCACCGGTGAGGTGAGCCTGGACGTGCAGTTCCTGCCGGACGTGAACATCGTCTGCCCCGACTGCCGGGGCTCCCGCTACGCGCGGGCGGCTTACGGCGTGAAGCTGATGAACAAGGCGGAGCAGGCCGTCTCCCTGCCGCAGCTGATGGAGATGGACGTCAACTCCGCCCTTGCGTTCTGCGGCGGGATGAAGACCGTGAGCCAGCGCCTGCGGACATTGCAGCAGCTGGGTCTGGGCTACCTGACGTTGGGCGAAGAGACGCCCAGCCTCTCCGGCGGCGAGGCCCAGCGCCTCAAGCTGGCCAGCGAGATCGGCCGCACCCAGACCGACTCGGTGTTCGTTTTCGATGAGCCCAGCATCGGCCTCCACCCGCTGGACGTGCAGGTGCTGCTGCGGGTGTTCCAAGCCCTGCTGGACAACGGCGCAACGGTCGTTGTCATCGAACACGACCTCGACGTCATCCGCAACGCGGACTATGTCATCGACATGGGGCCGGGCGGCGGCGAGAGCGGCGGCCGCGTCGTGGCAACAGGCACGCCGGAGGAGATCCGGGAAAATCCGGAGAGTATTACCGGAAGATATTTATAACAAAAAGGGGGCAGATGCTGCATGGCATCTGCCCCCTTCGTCGATATTCTTATTTGCTTTCCGGGACACCGCGCAGCTCGGCACGGAAGCGCTCGGGAACATCTTCTTCCCGGATATTTTTGACGAGATCCGGAAGCTTTGCGGTTTCGCCTACGGGATAGACCATGATGCACTTCCGATGCTTCGCTGACGATCAAAACAAAAAGTTAATTCTCGGAAGAAATATCCTGACCGAAATATTTCTCGCTCAGCTCCTTGAGGGTGCCGTCAGCGCGCAGCTCGTCGATGGCGCTGTTGAGGGCGTCAAGGAAGGAAGAATCGTCGCTCTTGACGATAGGGATCGCAACGTGAGAAGCATCTTCGGTCTGGGCGACCAGCTTGAAGTCGGCGTCCGGATGGACGTTCAGGTAGTCGTAGAAGGAGACGTTGGCGTTCAGGGTGGCGTCGATGCGGCCAGCGGTCAGCAGCTGGATGGTCTCTTCCAGCGTGTCGATGCCCTGCACGGTCGCGCCGTAGCTCTCGGCCAGCTCCATGTAGGTGGAAGCGAGGCTGTTGGCCGTGGTCTTGCCGGCAAGGTCCTCGAAGCTCTTGATGTCCTCGTTATCCTTGCGGACGGCGAGGGCGGTGTGGATGTAGCCGTAGGGAGTGGTGAAGTCGTAGGTCTTAGCGCGCTCTTCGGTGACTTCGACACCGTTGCAGACGAGGTCGTAGCGGCCAGCGTCCAGACCAGCAAACAGGCTGTCCCAGTCACTCTCGACGTACTCGGGCTCGACGCCCAGCTTCTCGGCAATGGCGCGGGAGACTTCGACATCGTAGCCCACGAGGGTGTCGCTCTCATCGTGGAAGCTCCAGGGCTGCCATGCGCCTTCCAGCGCGATGACCAGCTTGCCGTTGGACTGGATGGTCTCCAGCTTGTTGGCGGCAGCAGCGGAAGCAGAAGCAGCGGTGCTGGAAGCAGTGGAGACGGAAGTGTTGGAAGAGCAGCCGGCCAGCGAGAGAACACCGGCAGCGGCCATGACGCTCATGAGAGAAATAAAGGTTCTGCGTTTCATAGTTGATGATCCTTTCTGTAGTAAAACAAACTTGGGAAAAGCAGGAGAAGGCTCTCCCTTTGGGAGAGCTGGCGCGTGAGCGCCTGAGAGGGCAAGGACGCTGAGGTAGAAGCATAAGTGCGGCGATAGTATCGCTCTGACAAAGAGCCTGCATATCGCTGTGCGGTAACTCGGTCACAGGCGGCTTGCCCTCTCCGTCATTGCTTTGCAATGCCACCTCTCCCAAAGGAAGAGGCTTTAGGCTTCCGCATGCGAGATTTTCTGCAAAAACTCACGGGTCCTTGCCTCTTTGGGATGGGCAAAGAACTCCTGCGAGGGTGCTTCCTCGACCACGACGCCGTTTTCCATAAAGACGGTGCGGGACGAGACGTTGCGGGCAAAGCCCATCTCGTGGGTGACGACCAGCATGGTCATGCCCTCCTGTGCCAGCTGCCGCATGACGGCCAGCACCTCGCCGGTCAATTCCGGGTCGAGGGCGCTGGTGGGCTCGTCGAAATAGATGATCTCGGGGCCAGAGGCGAGAGCGCGGGCGATGGCCACGCGCTGCTGCTGACCGCCCGACAGCTGACGGGGGTAGTAGTCGGCCCGGTCGGCGAGGCCGACCTTTTCCAGCATCTTCATGCCGACGGCATCAGCCTCCGCTTTGGGCATCCTCCGGGCGACGATGAGGCCCTCGGTGACGTTCTGCAGGGCCGTTTTGTTGCGGAAGAGGTCGTAGTTCTGGAAGACGAATGCCGTCTTGCGGCGCAGCCGCGCGATGCTGGCGCGGTCGGCGTGGGCGAGGTCGAAGGTCTCGCCGTCGAAGGTGAGCTGGCCTGCGTCCGCCGTCTCAAGGAAGTTGAGACAGCGCAGCAGGGTGGTCTTGCCTGAGCCGGAAGGGCCGAGGATGGCCACGACGTCGCCCTTTTCCACCGTCAAATCGACGCCGCGCAGCACGTCCAGACTGCTGGTCGGCTTGGGGGCGCGGCCAAAGATGCCGGGATGGACGCCGGGCTTTGCGTAAGTATGGAAGGATTTGTGGACGCCGCGTATCTCTAACATTGCCATAACAGCCACACTCCTTTCTTACTGGAAGCCGTGGGCGTTGAGCTGGCGCTCCAGCAGCCCTTGCAGCTTGGTGATGACGGTACAGAACAGCAGATACACCACGGCCACCTCACAGTAGATGGGCAGGAAGATGTAGGTGCGGGCGGCGACGCGCTGGCCGGCCATGAACAACTCCGCTACCGTGATGTTGGAGGCCAGAGAGGTGTCCTTTACCATGCCGATGAGGGAGTTGGAGAGGGCAGGCACGGCGGTGCGCAGGGCCTGCGGCAGCACGATGCGGCGCATGATCTGCCACCAGCTCATGCCGACGCAGCAGCCGGCTTCCAGCTGGCCCTGCGGCACGCTCTCGAGTGCGCCGCGCATGGTCTCGGCGCAGTATGCACCCTCGTTGAAGGCGAAGGCGATGACTGCCGCCGGGAAAGCGTTCAGCATGATGCCCGCACTGGGCAGGCCGTAAAAGATGATGAAAAGCTGCACCAGCAGCGGCGTGCCGCGGATGACCCAGATGTAGAACCGGGCCAGCTGGCTCAGCACCGGCACTTTGGCGTACTGCACCAGCGCCACGGCCACCGCCAGCACCATCGCCAGGGTGAACGAGACGAGGGTGAGGGGGATGGTCATGGTGAGGCCCGCCGAGAGGATGCGGGGAAGAGCCTCCCAGAGCACGCTGACGGTGCGGTTGGATAAGAGTGTTTCCAGCATGGATACTCCTTTTTCAAAATTTGAATCAACAGACAGGACAAGTGGGTGGACATATTATATACCTTAAAGCAGGGTCAAAGTCAAGAGGAAAAAATGAAAATCCTACAAAACCTACCAGAATACTATAACATGATTTGGGAATGAACGCAAATGGTTTCGAAAAATTGCATGGTATAGACGAAATGGGCGAAAAACAGGTGCTGACTTTGTGCAGAACGGCAGAGTAGTTGACGCGGCAGAAGCTTTCGGGTACAATAGAGCTGTATAAACCTGTAAAGGTACAAACAGGCCGCACGCCCCGCCAGACGGGAGCGCGGCGGATACGGAGGACAAACGTGATGAAACGTATTGGTATTCTGGGCGCTGGAACCTGGGGCATGGCCCTTGCACGGATGCTGACTGTGAGCGGGAATGATGTGCTGGTGTGGTCGGCCATCGAGAAGGAGATCGACAGCCTTTCCACCACCCGCAAGCACCCCAACCTGCCGCAGATGAAGATCCCCGACGAGCTGCGGTTCACCAAGAGCATCGAGGAAGTCTGCAAGGACAAGGACATCCTGCTGTTCGCAGTGCCGTCGGTGTTCGTCCGCTCCACGGCGGCAAAGGCCCGGCCCTATGTGGCCGACGGCCAGATCATCGTGGATGTGGCAAAGGGCATCGAGCCCGACACCCTGTACACCATGACCGAGATCCTGGCCGATGAGCTGGGCAAGGAGGGCGGCCCGAAGGGCGTGCGCCTTGTGGCCCTGTCCGGCCCCACCCACGCCGAGGAAGTGGCCATCGACCTGCCCACCACCATCGTGTCGGCCAGCAAGGATATGGAGGCCGCTGCCTATGTGCAGGAGGTCTTCACCAACAATGTCATGCGCGTCTACACCAACGAGGACATCAAGGGTGTAGAGCTGAGCGGCGCCATGAAGAACGTCATCGCGCTGGGCGTCGGCATCTCCACCGGCCTCGGCTACGGCGATAATGCCCGCGCTGCCCTCATCACCCGCGGCATCGCCGAGATCGCCCGTCTGGGCGTGACGATGGGCTGTAATGTCCACACCTTCGCAGGTCTGGCCGGCATCGGCGACCTCATCGTGACCGCCACCAGTATGCACAGCCGCAACAACCGCGCCGGTATCCTCATCGGCAAGGGCGAGACCCCGGAAAATGCCGTCAAGGAAGTCGGCATGGTGGTCGAGGGCATGAACGCCCTGCCCGCTGCGCTGGAACTGGCCGAGCGGTATCAGGTGGAAATGCCCATCGTCCAGACCGTCAACGCCATCGTCAACAAGGGCATGGGTGCGGCAGAGGCTGTCAAGTCCCTGATGGAGCGCGGCCTGAAGAACGAGCTGCCGCAGGGCTACGAAAAATAAACGAAAAGGGGCGGTATCATGCCTTCTACCTACGCACACCGCCGCTTTGGCGCGGATGTTCTGGCCCTGCTGCCGGACGGTCTGCGCGCGACGCTGGAACAGTACCGGGAGCTTTACGACATAGGTCTCCATGGGCCGGACCTGATGTTTTATTACAAGGCCCTGCAGTCGAACCCGGTGAACCGTCTGGGCAACGCCATGCACGAGCAGAAGGGCGAGGTGTTTTTCACCCGCGCCCGCACCGTGGTGGAAAATGCAACGGATAAAAGCGCCGCACTGGCTTATGTGCTGGGCTTTGTCTGCCACTTCGCGCTGGACAGCACCTGTCACCCTTATGTGGAGGCCTATGTCCGGGAGAGCGGTGTGGGCCACTGCGAGATCGAGACGGAGTTTGACAACGCCCTGATGCGGGAAGACGGCCTCGACCCCATAAAGTTCTTCACGGCCAGCCACATCAAGCCCAGCCGGGAGCGGGCCGAGGTCATCGCGCCCTTCTACGAGGGCGTCACGGTGGACGAGACGCTGGCGGCGATGAAGGGGATGATAACGGTGCATCATCTTTTGCAGGCGGCGAACCCCGTCAAGCGCTGGGTGGTGCTGACCGGGATGCGCGTCGCGGGCAAGTATGAGTTCATGCACGGCCTTGTGGCAAACCCGCAGCCGAACCCCAAATGCGTCCAGAGCAGCCAGAAGCTCGAAGAGCTGTATAAAACGGCTGTGCCGCTGGCGGTAAGGCTCATCGAAGAGTATGCAGAGAACAAGCCGCTTGGGGTGGAGTATCAGCATACGTTTGGGGAGAACTGAGAGGAGCACCGGATGGAAAAGAGCGGCAAATTCCGCCTGACGAGCTTGGAGCGGAACTGGATCCTGTACGACGTGGGCAACTCGGCCTTTGTGCTGATGGTGGCCACCCTTATCCCCATTTTCTTCAACGCGCTGGCGGCAGCCGGGGGCCTGAGCTCGGTGGAGTATCTGGCTTACTGGGGCTATGCCAGCTCGGCTGTGACCATCATCACGGCTGTTTTGAGCCCGATTTTGGGAACAGTGGCTGATACGAAGGGCTTCAAGAAGCCTATCTTCATACTCTGCGTCTTCGTGGGCATCGTGGGCTGCTGCGCCATGGGCGCGGTGTCGGCGTGGCTGCCGTTTCTGGTCATCTTCGTCATCGCGAAGGTGGGCTTTTCGGGCAGCCTGGTGTTCTACGACTCGATGCTCAGCGACGTGACCACTCCCGAGCGGATGGACGAGGTGTCCAGCCGGGGCTATGCGTGGGGATACATCGGCAGCTGCGTACCCTTCGTGGTCTGCCTCGGCCTTGTGCTGGGGGCGGGGAGCATCGGCATCAGCCAGATGACGGCGCTGAACCTGGCACTCCTGCTGACGGCGGCGTGGTGGCTGCTCACGACCCTGCCGCTGCTGAAAAGTTATAAACAGCTCTACTATGTGGAGGTGGAAAAGCACGCTGTCCGGCAGAGTTTTGTCCGCATCGGCCACACCCTGCGGCATCTGCCGGAGGATAAGCAGGTGTTCTGGTTTTTGCTGGCGTTCTTCTGCTACATCGACGGCGTGTACACCATTATCGACATGGCGACGGCCTACGGCACGGCGCTGGGTCTGGACACCACCGGTCTTTTGCTGGCACTTCTTGTGACCCAGATCGTGGCGTTCCCGTCGGCCCTCGTCTTTGGGCGGCTGTCGAACAAGTACCCCTCGGCAAAGCTCATCCCGGTGTGCATCGCGGCCTACGCGGGCATCGCGGTGTTTGCGTTTTTCCTGACCCGGCAGTGGCAGTTCTGGGTGCTGGCCGTCATCGTGGGCATGTTCCAGGGCGGCGTGCAGGCGCTCAGCCGCTCCCACTTTGCAAAGATCATCCCGCCGGAAAAGTCGGGCGAATACTTTGGCCTCTTCGATATCTGCGGCAAGGGCGCGTCCTTCCTCGGCACCATGATCGTCAGCGTGGGAAGCCAGCTCACCGGCAGCGCCAATGTGGGTGTCGGCTCCCTCATCCTGCTGTTCATCGTGGGATTCGTGCTGTTCAGGGTGTCCTGCCGTCAGGGTGAGACGGCATAACAAACGATCATAAAAATCGGAAACGGAGAGAGCTGTCCTGTACGGCTCTCTTTTTATTGTGTTTTTCAAAAATAGTGCCTATCAAAACGGCATAGTTGCGATGTGCAGCTTGCGGAGGGGGCTTGTGCATTCAAAACGCAGACTGTTGTATTTTGTATAAAACGCAGAAAAGCCGGGCGATTTTTTATGCAGAAAGCCGCCACAAAAATACTAAAACCTCTTGACAAATATAATGGGGTATAATGAATCAGAACAGAGGTTTGCCTTACGCCCGGAAGGAAGAAAATGCGAGCGGGGAAAGACCTCTAAAACAATGTGGAGGTTTTAATTATGAGACTGGATATGATTTCCCGCCGCCGTTTCCTCAAGAGCGCTGGTGCTGCGGCTCTGGCTGTTGCCGCAGCAGGTGTGCTGGCAGGCTGTGATGGTAATAGCAGCAGTAAGGTCCCCGATACGGAAGTTCCGGATGTGCCTGGCACGACGAGCAAGAAGGTCAAAATTATCTTTGCCGATGTTGACAATGGCGGCGCAGGCGTTGGAAATGGCGGCGATTATTATGAGCATTCCGTTCTGAAGGATGCTACCGTCGTTGACCCCAAGAGCATTCCTGCGGACAAGATCCCGCAGGGCTATGAGCTGGCCGACACTACTCCGGTCGAGATCATTGACAATGGTAACACGCTTTTGGCTATCGTTAAGGTGAAAAAGACGGTCGATACTTCGATCAATGTCAGAGTTACCTTGCAGCTCATCAACGGTACTGCTGCTGACAACCAGCGCGAGCTGGTTGTTAAGATGCCCGGTGATGCAGCATATATCTCTACGGACGACATCACTCTGCCTGAGGATTTGATTTGGGCACCCGGTATGGAAGGCGAAAAGCGTCCGATTGGCAGAGCTATCTTCCTGGTTAAGAAGGTTTGATTTCCGAATTTGCATCTCATAGAGCAACGAAAATTCCTTCAATAATCCCCGATACATGCAGAGAGGCTTCCCCTTCGAGGGGAGGCCTTTTTGCGTCCCGCGAGTTATGATTCACAAACCGTTCATTGTGTTTTGGCGGGCAGGATGATACAATAGAGAAAAATCCAGAAAACGCAAAGGAGCAAGACCATGAAACAATATCCCGGCTACACCCTCGTCAAGCGCGAGGACTGCCCCGAACAGCACGGGACGCTGACCGTGCTGACCCATGACGTCAGCGGGGCGGCTGTCCTGCTGGTGGAAAACGACGACGACAACAAGGCCTTCGGCATCGGCTTCGGCACCTTCCCCTCCGACGACACCGGCGTGTTCCACATCCTCGAGCACTCGGTGCTGGCAGGCAGCGAGAAGTACCCGGTGAAGTCGCCGTTTTTGCAGCTGCTCAAGAGCAGCATGGCGTCCTTCCTGAACGCCATGACCTTCCCGGACAAGACGGTGTATCCCTTCGCTACCCCCAACGAGACGGACTTCAAGAACCTGATGGACGTCTATCTCAACGCGGTGTTCTGCCCGCTGGCCATGGTGGACAAGGGCGTGTTCGAGCAGGAGGGCTGGCACCGGGACGAAGACGGCACGGTGAGCGGCGTCGTCTACAACGAGATGCAGGGGGCGCTGGCGACGCCGGACGCACAGCTGCAGAACGCTCTGAGCCGGGCAATGTTCCCGGATACGGCTTACGGCTTCGTCTCCGGCGGCGACCCGGCGTCCATTCCGGCGCTGACCTATGAGAAGTATGTGCGGGTCTACCGCCGCCACTACAGCGCCGACAACTGCTGCATCACCCTCTACGGCAAGATGGACATGGCCGAGAAGCTGGCCTTCCTCGACGAGCAGTATCTGAGCCGTATGCCCAAGAGCGTCAGCCGCCCCCGCCTGACGGTGCAGGACGAGCAGGCCGGTGCGAAGCGGAATATCCCGTACTATACCGAGAAGCCGGAGCCGGACGAGGCTCAGTGTGCGCTGGCGTGGTACACCGGTGCGTTCAGCGACCGGGAGCGCCAGCTGGGCGTGGAGATCCTGCTGGACACCCTGCTGGGGACGAACCAGGCGCCTCTGAAAGCCGCCCTGCTGGAAGAAAAACTGGGCGCGGACATCGACGTGGGCTTTGACGACAGCACGCTGCAGCCGACCTTGGAGCTTGTGCTCCGGGGCGCGACGGAAGAGTCGGCGGGCAAGTTTGCCGCCGCCGTGCGCAAGGCCGTGGACGGCATCCTCGAGAAGGGCATCCCCGAGGAGCTGCTGATGGCAAGCCTCAACTCCACCGAGTTCGCTTCCCTTGAGCGGCCGGGCAGCATCCCGGACGGCGTGCTGGACGCCATCAATGCATCTGCCGGCTGGCTCCACACCGGCGACCCGGCCCTGCTGCTCCACACGAACGCTCTGTTCGCTTCCCTGCGGGAAAAGCTGGAACAGGGCTGGTTCAATGAGCTGCTGCGGGAGCTGTTCGCGCCTGCGCCGGTGGAGATCATCCAGGTGCCGACCCTGCCCAGGAAAGAGGAAGAGGGGCGCGCCGCCCGCACCGACGGCAAGCTGGTGCTGGACCATCCGCTGACAGCCGCCGACCTCGGCGAGGGCAAAAAGCAGACCCCGGGCAGCAAGGAGCTGCTGGCGGGTGCAGAACTGCTGCACCACCCCTCGGCAGGCAATACCTACCTGTACCTTTACTATGATCTGGGCGGCATGGCACCGGAAGACATGTCCTGCCTGCAGCTGCTCACGGATGTCATGGATGAGCTGGACACCGAAAAGCACACGGCCCGGGAACTGAACACTCTGCGGAACACCTGGCTGGGAAGCAGTGGTGCGTGGATGGACTGCTGGACGGGACGGCAGGAAGGCCGGCCCTGCCACGCCAAGCTCATCGTGGGGATGAGCATGCTGGAACGCAGCCTCGAAAAGGCTGTGGAGCTGGGCAGCGAGTGGCTGTACGAGACAAGGTTCAGCGGCCCGCAGGCCGAAGCTGCGATGGAGCGGGTGGCAAGCCAGCAGAAGCTGCTCATGGAGCAGAAGTTCCTGCGGGAGGGCCACACCTTCGCCGCCATGCGGGCGGCGGCACATTTCTCGGTGGAATCCGCACTGAGTGAGCGCTGCAACGGCGTGAGCTACTACCACTATCTCTGTGAGCTGCTGGAAAAGGCCGACTGGACCGCTCTGGGCAAAAGGATGGAAGAGCTGTGGAAGAGCGTGCTGAAAAAGAACGCCCTGACCGTCAGCCTCCACGGCAGCGACGCGGCGCTGGATACCCTGAAAAAGCTTCTGCCGGGCAGTGCCTTCGCGGCAGAAAAGCGCGGCGAGGCAAAGCCCTGCACGGAGGAGCTGACAGCTCCGGTGAACGAGGCCTTCATCATCGACGGCGGCGTGAACTACGATGTGCTGGTCTGGCCCATGGAGCGGCGGTTGGAGCGGAAGGTGCTGGCCCGGGTGATGAGCTACGAGTATCTGTGGCACAGCATCCGCGAGGTGGGCGGCGCGTACGGCACCGGCATGGTGACCCAGAACGACGGCACCGAATATCTCTACACCTACCGCGACCCGCACCTGAAGGAAAGCTATGAGACTTTCGCAAAGGGGCCGGCAGAACTGGCAGGCCGCGACTACACCGAGAAGGACATGAACGAGTTCATCGTGGGCGCGGCAGCAAAGCTGGACACCCCGCGCAAGCCCCGGGAAGAGGCTGCGTCTACCGACTGCAAATATTTCTGCGGCATCACCGACGAGATGACTGCCGCCGAGCGCAAGAGCCTGTGCAGTGTGGATGCTGCCGCCCTCAAGGCCGAGGCGGCGGACCTGTCGGCCCGGATGGAGAAGGGCGTGAGGGTGGTCTTCGGCAGCAAGGAGGCTGTGGAGGCCGCAAAGGAGCTGTTTGACCGGGTGGAGACCCTGTAAAAATACGCAGAGAGTCTCCCGGAGACTTTGCGCAGAAAATTGAGTGAAGGATCCCCTGTCTGTGGAAAAGAACACAGGCAGGGGATTTTTGCTGCTTTGAAATATTACTTACAGGATAAAATATACAGCAAAATACAAATCTGAGGGCAAAAAGTATGTACTCCTGCGGCGGAGAAAAGCGTGGTATCCTTTTGCCAGCGACAGAACGAAAGGAAGTGAGAACACAGGATGGGGCAGGAAAAGCAGGCTGCGGCCAAGGGACAGGAAAGTCTCCGGAAAGCCACCGACACCCTGAGCACCATGCTGGCGCAGGAGGTGAAAGATCTGAACGCCCGCCAGCGCGCGGCCCGCAGAGAGAACAGCACCGACCCCGGCATCATGAAGGGACTGAAAGAAGCGACTGCTGTGCTGAAGGATCTGGCGGGCGTGTCGAAGACCCTGAACGACCAGGGCGTGGACGCAGAAGGGCGGGAATGCGGTGTGGTGCTGCTGCCGCCGGTGGAGGATGTATGACGACAGAAAACAAGAATGCGGGCGTCGTGTGGAGGCCTCAGCCGAGGCAGATGGAATTTATGCGGAGGCCGGAGCCGGAAGCACTTTACGGTGGCGCGGCAGGCGGCGGTAAGAGCGACGCCCTCGTCATCGAGGCGCTGCGGCAGGTACACATCCCGCACTACCGGGCGCTCATCCTCCGCAAGACCTATCCGCAGCTTTCCGACCTCGTGGACAAGAGTCAAAGCTATTACCGCCGGGCCTTTCCGGACGCGCAGTACAACGCCACGAGCCATGTGTGGGTCTTCCCCAGCGGGGCGAAAATTTACTTCGGCTCGATGCAGTACACCAAGGACCGGACGAACTATCAGGGCAAAGCCTTCGATTTCATCGGGTTCGACGAGCTGACCCACTTCGAGTGGGAGGAGTACAGCTACATGATGAGCCGCAACCGCCCCACCGGCCCCGGCACCCGGGTGTATCTGCGGGCCACCACCAACCCCGGCGGGGTGGGCCACGGCTGGGTGAAGGCGCGGTTCATCACGCCCGCCCCGCCCGGCACCCCCATCGTGGAGGAATACCCGGTGCGGATGCCGGACGGCACCGAAAAGGTGCTGCGGCGGGCGCGGGTGTTCATCCCGTCCAGCATCTTCGACAACCCAGCCCTTCTGGAAAATGACCCGGACTATCTGGCCAGCCTTGCGGCCATGCCGGAGGCCGAAAAGCAGGCGCTGCTCTACGGCAGCTGGGACAGCTTTTCGGGGCAGGTGTTCACCGAGTGGCGGAACGACCCGAACCACTACGAAGACCAGCGCTGGACCCACGTCATCGCGCCGTTCACCATCCCGAAGCACTGGAAGATCTACCGGGGCTACGATTTCGGCTTTTCGAAGCCGTTTTCGGTGGGGTGGTACGCGGCGGACGAGGAGGGGCGGCTCTACCGCATCAAGGAGCTGTACGGCTGCACCGGACGCCCCAACGAGGGTCTGCGCATCGACCCGGTGGAGCAGGCACGGCGCATCCGGGAGGCCGAGCAGAACGACCCGGTGCTCCGGGGCAGAGTCATTCAGGGCATCGCCGACCCGGCCATCTTCGACGAGAGCCGGGGCGAGAGCATCGCCTCCATGATGGAGCGGGGGCCGAACTTTCTGCACTGGATGCCCGGCGACCACACCCGTCTGGCGGGCAAGATGCAGATGCACTACCGGCTGAATTTTGACGGCGAGGGCAGGCCGATGCTGCAGGTGTTCAATACCTGCAGGCACTTCATCCGCACCATCCCGAACCTCGTGTACGACGAGAGCAACGTGGAGGACATCGACACCCGGCAGGAAGACCACATCTACGATGAGTGCCGCTATGTGCTGATGGAAAATCCCATCTCGCCGCCCCGGCATACATCGGCCCCGCCGGTGCTGGATGACCCGCTGGAGCTGCATCGGAAGGCGAAATTTCTGAGGGTGTAAAGGCTCTCCCTTTGGGAGAGCTGGCGAGCGAATGCGAGACTGAGAGGGCGAGGATGCTGACGGCGAAGTACAGACCCGACGATAGTATCACTCTGACAAAGGGGCTGCCTATCACTGTGCGGCGGCTCTCGGGAGACAGGCTTGCCCTCTCCGTCACATGCGGTGACACCTCTCCCAAAGGGAGAGGCATTGGCAGGCCGGTCAACTTTGTGTGAGACGGAAAAAGCCCGATGAGGCGTGAGCGACAAAGCCCTGCGACAGAGGGCAGAAAGGAGTTATAAATTGGACGAAATGAATGAAAAACTGCCCATCGGGCCGGAAGAGGTGGCTGAGGCCGCGCAGATCTTGCAGCGGTACAAGGCGGGCAAGGCCGCGCTGGACAAGCGCCTGGTGGACAACGAACTGTGGTTCCGGATGGGACACTGGAAGAACTACCAGAACCCCATGATGGAGGGCAAATCCCAGCCGTCCAGCGGCTGGCTGTTCAACTCCATCGCCAACAAGCATGCCGACGCGATGGACAACTACCCCAGTCCCAACGTCCTGCCCCGTGCCGAGGACGACGAGGCGGCGGCACAGGCGCTTTCCAGCGTGCTGCCCGTGGTGCTGGAACAGGCGGACTATGAGCAGGTGTACAGCGACACCTGGTGGCGCAAGCTCAAGCAGGGGACCGGAGTCAAGGGCGTGTTCTGGGATTCGGAGCAGCGGGGCGGTGTGGGCGAGATCGCCATCCGGCCCATGAACCTGCTGATGCTCTACTGGGAGCCGGGCGTGGACGATATTCAGGCGTCGCCCCACTTTTTCTCGCTGAGTCTGGCCGACACGGCTCAGCTGGAAAGCCGCTGGCCCCAGCTGGCCGGACACACTGCCAGCGTGCTGGACGTGCCGCGTTACATCCACGACGGCGGCCTTGATACCAGCGACAAGAGCGTCGTGGTGGACTGGTACTACAAAAAGCTCTCCCCCGAGGGCAGGAGCGTCCTGCACTACTGCAAGTTCTGCAATGGCGTGGTGCTCTACGCCAGCGAGAACGACCCGGCGCTGGCCGAAAGAGGCTTCTACGACCACGGCAGGTATCCCTTCGTGTTCGACGCGCTGTTCATGGAGGAGGACAGCCCGGCGGGCTTCGGGTACATCGATGTGATGAAGGAGTGCCAGACCGCCATCGACAAGATGAACCACGCCATGGACGAGAACGTCCTGCTCTCGTCCCGCCAGCGGTATGTGCTGAGCGACACGGCGGGCGTCAATGAGGAAGAGCTGACGGACCTGTCGCGGGACATCATCCATGTGGTGGGGCGGCTGAACGACGACAGCTTCCGGCTGTTGCAGACGGCGGGTCTGCAGGGCAACAGCCTGAGCTACCGCAACAGCCGCATCGAGGAGCTGAAGGAGATCAGCGGAAACCGCGACATGACCCAGGGCGGCACCGCAGGCGGCGTGACGGCAGCTTCGGCCATCGCGGCCTTGCAGGAGGCGGGTTCGAAGCTCAGCCGGGATATGCTCAAGAGCGCTTACAGGGCATTTGCCAAAGAGTGCTGCCTTATCATCGAGCTGATGAGGCAGTTCTACGACGAGGAGCGCATCTTCCGCATCACCGGCAAGAGCGGCGAGAGCGAGTTCGTCCGCTTTTCGGGCCAGGTGCTCCGCGCCCAGCCTGCAAGAGTCGTGGGCGGTGTGGAGCTGGGCAGTCATGAGCCGGTGTTCGACATCGTGGTGAGTGCGGAGAAAAAGTCCACCTTCTCCCGCCTGTCCCAGAACGAGACGGCCAAGGAGTGCTATCAGCTGGGCTTTTTCGCCCCGGCCAACGCCGACGCCGCGCTGGCGGCGCTGGAAATGATGGACTTTGAGGGCATCGAAAAGGTGCGCCAGCGGGTGCGTCAGAACGGCACCCTCGCCCAGCAGCTGGCCCGGATGCAGGCCCAGATGGCCCAGCTGACGGGTCTGCTGGAAGTGCAGAAAAAGTCCGAAACCCCCAAGCTCAGCGGCCCGGCACAGGAGCTGAGCACGGCTGCGATGGCGAGGGCGATGAAGACGCAGAAAGGAGAAATGAGATGATAAAAGTAAACTACACCGAGCTGGACGGCCCGGCAGGTCCCACCTGCCGGCTGGAAGCTTCGGGCCACGCGGGCTATGCCCCCGCCGGGCAGGACATCGTGTGTGCGGGGGCCAGCACCCTGATGCAGACCCTCTGCGCCCTGCTGGCGGGCGAGGAAGGCACCAGGAGCGGCGTGTGGGACGAGCCGGACGGCCCGCGTCTGGCCGTGACGGCGGCAGCACCCCAGAAGCCGTGGGTGGAGGGGGCGTTCGAATTTGCAAAGGCGGGCTTTGCCCTGCTGGCAGAACGCTACCCGGACAATATCCGCTTCGCCGATTTGAGCGGACGGGGAGAACAGTCGATGGTGGATCTGCAGCTCTTTGCCTCGGAGGGCGGCGATGCCGCCGCCCCCTCCGCTCCTGCCCTCAGCCATGCACAGGCTCAGCAGGCCATCGCCTCCGGGACTATGAAGGCGGATGAGGGCCGGGAAGCTTCGGATGTGCCGACACCGGCGGCGGTGCAGGAGCCGGAAGAGCGTCCTGCACCGCTGCCCGAACGCCCTGCGCCGCTGCCGCTCCCGCCCATCCCGGGCCTGAGAGAGGGCGCGAACACCGTCCGCGCCCTCCACGCCCGCTGGGCGGCGGAAGAGGCGATGCTTCGCCGGGATATGCCGGATTTTTCGCTCAAGCAGGAGCTGGCGAACCCCGAGATGCGCCGCCTGATGGAGCTGCCCGGGATGCGGATGGGTGACGCCTACCGTCTGGCCCACTACAACGACGCTCTGCGTCAGACCGCCCAGACCGTGGAGCAGGGCGTTGTGGAGCGCATCCGCCAGCGTTCGGCCCGCCCGGCGGAAAACGGTACCAGCCCCGGCGGTGCGGCCATCACCCGGGCCGATGTGGCCAGCATGACCCGCGCCCAGCGTGAGGCACTGGAACGCCGTGCGATGCACGGGGTGAAGATCAGTTTTTAAAAATTTTGATACAGAAAGGACAAATGACATGAAAAACTACAACCTGAAGATGGATCTCCAGCTCTTTGCCGACCCTTCTGCCAGCCTGCAGAACACCACCGGCACCATGACCAACGAGATGAAGACCTTCTACGAGAAGCGCCTTATCGACCAGGCAGAGCCCCGTCTGGTGCATGACCAGTTCGCGGACTACTATCCCGTACCCCAGAACGGCGGCAAGACCATTGAGTTCCGCAAGTACGACAGCCTGCCCAAGGCCGATACCCCGCTGACCGAGGGCGTGACTCCCAACGGCCAGACCCTGAACGTGACCACCATCACCAGCGACCTGCACCAGTACGGCGGCTGGACTCCGCTCACCGATGTGCTGCAGATGACGGCCATCGACAACAATGTGGTACAGGCCACCCGCGTTCTGGCAAGCCAGGCTGGCCGCACCATGGACAGCATCACCCGCGATGTGCTGGCCGGCGGCACCAACGTCATCTATGCGCCGAAGCTTTCCGCAGACGGCACCGAGACTGCCGTCACCAGCCGCAAGGCGCTGGACAAGAGCTGCACCCTGACCCCGAAGCTGTTCTTCCAGGCGGCGGCACAGCTGGGCGCGATGAACGCTGACCCCATCGGCGACAGCTACATCGCCATCATCCATCCCTACGCCGCCTACGACCTCAAGACCTGCAAGGAGTTCATCGAGGCCCACAAGTACGCCGACCCCGACACCATGTACCGCGGCGAGATCGGCAAGCTGGGCAACATCCGCTTCATCGAGACCAGCGAGGCGAAGATCTGGAAGGACGCTACCTGTCCGGAGGGTCTGGCCGTTTTCAGCACCCTCGTGCTGGGCGCCCACGCCTACGGCGTCACCGAGCTGGAAGGCGGCGGCTTGGAGCACATCGTCAAGCAGCTGGGCTACGGCGACGATCCGCTGAACCAGCGTGCCTCTGTGGGCTGGAAGGGTATGCGCGCCGCCGAGCGTCTGGTGGAGCAGTACATGGTGCGCATCGAGAGCGTGTCCAGCTATTCCACCACTGCGGCGGCAAACTGAGCCCTCTCAGTAAAAACAGAAAAGGGTGGGCCTTGCTTCCGAGGGCAGGTCCATCAGAAAGGAGAAGCTATGGCAGAAAAGAAGAATGTCCGCATCCGGCTGTTCAAGGACAACAGCCGGTACAAGGGCGATCTGTTCGTGAGCGTCAACGGCGTGAACTACAAGATCCGCCGGGGCGTGGAGGTGGAAGTGCCGCCTGAGGTGGCCGAGGTGCTGGAACACAGCCAGCAGCAGGACGAGTACACCGCCGCCCGCATCGCTGCGGCAGAAACTGCGGCCCAGTAAAATAAGACAACGCGGCCCGGCAGAAACGGCGGAGAAGGCCGCTTCTGCCGGGCCTTTTTTGGAAAAAGCGAAAGGAGGCTTTTTATGACGGTAGGAGAAGCGATGGAACGGGCCGAAGAGCTGCGCCCGGGCAGCCGTGTCGCGGCCCGCACCCGGCAGCGCTGGCTGTGCGAGGTGGACGGGATGCTGCGGGAGAAATTTTTCCGGCCCAGCAGCGCCGACAGCCGGGAGGGCGTGGGCGCGGACATTGCGTGGGACAACGGTCTGCGGGATGACGACGTGCTGCTGGTGCCGCCGCCCTTCGACAGCCTGTACCCGCACTATCTGTGCGCCATGACGGACGCCGCGCTGGGCGAGAACGACCGGTACGCCGGTGAGCAGGCCCAGTACAACAGCATCTTAGCCGAACTGGCCGCGTGGCTGCGGCGGAAGAATCTGCCCGCCCGGGGCTGCAGCTGGCGCTGGTAAGGAGGGAGAAAGATGATACTTTCGAACCGGAACGGCCTGAAAAACACCCGGAACATGCTGCGGGTGTTCGGCGGGCTGAACGAGACGTACAGCTGCACCGAGGCAGAGTACAGCGCGGGCATCAACTTTTCGGCCCGGAATTTCCCGGCCCTGAGCACCCGTCTGCCCCGGCGGAAGCTGCGGGAGGAAGCAGACCTGAACGGGATGTATCACCTGAACGGCCTGTTGACCGTCTGCGGCAGAGACCTCGTCTACACGCCGGATGACACGGATGAGATGAAAGTGACCCTGAAAGACGCCGTGGAGGACGGCAGGAAAACGCTGGTGGGCATCGGAACGAAGATCCTGATCTTCCCGGACAAGCTGGCTTTCGACACTGCCAGCCGGAGGGTGAGCGCTCTGGGCGCGGTGTGGTCGGGCAAAAACACCAGCGTGGAGTTTGCACCCTGCGACGCGGAGGGCAAGGTCTACGAGGTGAGCAGCTGCGGCCCTGCTGAGCCCGACAAGCCGACGGACGGCCAGCTTTTCCTGCGGGTGGAAGACCCGGAAAAGCCGTGGAGCAGCGAGAGCACGCTGGAAGTATATAGTAAGGCGTCCGGCAACTGGTCGGCGGTGGTGCTGGACTACTGCCGCATCTCGGCAAAGGGGGTGGGGACAGACTTTGCGGCAGAGGACACCGTGACCCTTACCGGCTCTGCAGCGGAACAGGCCGGGCAGTGGAACGAGCTGGACGGCGACCGCATCGTCTACGACGCCGGCGCAGATGCTCTGCGCGTCAAGGCCGACCCGGGCGGCGAGTGGTTCTATGGCCGTCTGACCCGCACCGGCGCAGCGGTAAGATGGGTGAGTCTGGACGGCAGCGTCAGCCGGGAGTTCGTCTCGGCAGAGGTGGTGGAGCTGGAACGCCGGGTGCCGGACATGGACTACCTGACCGAGTGCGACAACCGGGTGTGGGGATGCTCCAACAAGGAGAACGTCATCTACGCCTGCAAGCTGGGCGACCCCACCAACTGGTTCTCCTACCGGGGCATTGCCGCCGACAGCTATGCCGTGACCGTGGGCAGCGACGGGGCATTTACCGGCGCGGCTACCTGTATGGGATACGCGCTTTTCTTCAAGGAAAACACCCTTCACAAGCTTTACGGCTCCAAGCCCTCGGATTTCCAGCTCAGCAGCCTGCGCTGCAGGGGCGTGGCAAAGGGCGCTGCCCGGAGCCTCTGCGTCATCAACGAGACGCTTTATTATCTCTCGCCCGACGGCGTGATGGCCTGGGACGGCAGCATCCCCACCAAAGTCTCGACGGCCCTCGACCCGGCCCGGCTGCGGAACGTAAAGTCGGCGCTGGGCGGCGCGCTGGACGGGCGGTATTATCTGCACCTCGTGCGGGGCAGCGGCGAAGCCCAGGCCGTGCGGCTGCTGGTCTACGACACCGAACGGGGGCTCTGGCAGGAGGAAGATGTATGCTCCTACGAGATGGCCGGAAGCGGCGGGCAGCTCTATCTCTGGGACGGAAAGGCCATCTGGGCCGCAGATGCAGACCGGGAGGAGAACTGGCAGCAGGCGGGCGGCATCGAGGACGGCGTGAGCTTCGAGCTCGTCAGCGGGGACATCGGGCTGGACAGCCCGGAAGAGCTGTATCTCTCCCGGCTGACGCTCCGGCTCGAGGCCGGGGTGAAGAGCCGCATCGAGGTGGCTGTGAGTTACGACAGCGGGGAGTGGGAGACACTGGCCCAGCTGACCGCCGACGGGCGGCGCTGCTTCGATGTTCCGCTTGTGCCGAGGCGGTGCGGGAGCCTGCGGTTCCGGCTGAAGGGCAGAGGTCAGCTCACCCTGCGCAGCCTGACCCGGACGAGCGCCGCCGCGAAGGGCGGCATTCTGGCACAGGAGGTGAACTGAACATGGCAAGTGTCACGGGACTTTCGAAGATCGGCCTGCCCCATCTGAGCGAGAACATGGACGCGGAGGATGCCCGCGCCATCCGCAACTACTTATACCAGATGCAGGAGCAATTACAATATGTGCTCTGCAATCTGGACGTGGAAAATATGTCGGAGCCGCTGCGCGCCCGGCTGAACAGCATCCAGTAAGAAAGGAGAATTTATGAGCACCGAGAAAAAGAAAGAACAGCAGCTGCTGGAAGATGTGACTGCCCGGCCTGCAGTCCAGTCCTCCTACAGCACGGCGGGACTGAACAGCCGCAAAGAGGTGGAGAATGCACTGACAAATGCGGTGTACACCCCCGGCCAGAGCGTCACCGACGCAGCAGCGGACCTGAGAAACTGGCAGCAGAACCGGCCGGGCAAGTATGAGAGCGCCTATCAGGGCCGCATCGAAGACCTCATCGGCCAGCTGCTGGAGCGGAACAGCTTCCAGTACAGCTATGCACAGGACCCGCTCTACCGCCAGTATGCCCAGCAGTACACCCAGAATGCCCGCAACGCCAGCGCGGACGCCGCCGCACAGGCTGCAGCCCTCACCGGCGGCTACGGCTCCAGCTATGCGGCCAGTGCGGCCCAGCAGGCGTACCAGCAGCAGATGGGCGCGCTGAACGACGCCCTGCCGTCCCTCTACCGACTGGCGCTGGACACCTACAACAGTGAGGGCGACGATGTCGTGACCCGGATCGACCAGCTCAACACGCAGGAGAAGAACGCACAGGCGCAGGATAACGCGGAGCTGTCGGACTATTACAGTCAGCTCGACCGGAAGGGCAGCGCCTACAACGCTGCCTACGAGCAGGACTATGGCCGCTATCAGGACTATCTGGGCCGGCTGAACACCCTGTACGGCTACTATTCCAATCAGGAGCAGCAGGCCATCGCCAAGCGCCAGCAGACGTTCAATAATGTGCTGAGCATTCTGGGCGTCATCGGCGACGCGGTGCAGCTGGCCATCACCGGGACCACCGGCATCGGCTCGCTGGTGGGTGCGCTGGCCAACACCGGATACAATATGTACGCGAAAGACCGCGCCTACGCGGCCGAGCGTGCCGACGCTGCGTGGGGCCAGCAGATGCAGGAGACCCAGCGGCAGGACAGCCTTGCCCAGCAGAAGTACAAGAACGAGCAGGCGGAGCGGCAGTATCAGGACACCCTGCGCCAGCAGGAGTTCAACAACAATGTGACCAGCGAAAAGCTGAATATCGCCAAGGGCGAATGGGCGCTCAAGCAGTCCAAGGCAGCCCAGAGCGCCCAGCAGGCTGCGGCAAACGCCGGGGCAAAGAGTGCGGGCAGTTCGGGAGGCTCGGGCAGCGGGACGGTGTTGTCGTCCGGCGGCAGCACCATCGTACCTTACAGCGCCGCCCGCCTCTACCGGCAGGGTAGGAGCGACACGGCCATCCGCAGCGAACTGCTGAAGGAGGGCTACTCCAACGATGAGGTCAATAATATCCTGAAGCAGCTGGGAAGCTGAGAAAGAAAAATGCCAGAGTGCAGAGCACCTTTCGGTGCTCTGCACTCTGGCGTTTCACGCTATTTATTTGTTCGAGTCCCACTGACTCCCCACAAAAGAAAAAGTCCGCTGCAATGCAGCGGACTTTAGTTAGTGCCAGTGGGACTCGAACCCACGGTCTCCAGATCCACAATCTGGCGCGTTAACCGACTACGCTATGGGCACCACATCAATGCGCCCGAAGGGACTCGAACCCCCGGCCCACTGCTTAGAAGGCAGTTGCTCTATCCACCTGAGCTACGGGCGCACGTTGTTATCCCATTGGGTTCTGATATGGTTTTCAGCTGTGAGTCGAAGCACGCTGCGAGAAGTATAATACCATAGCTCCGGGGTTCTGTCAAGAGAAATCTGAAACTTTTTTGCGCTTTTTGCAAAAGGCTTCTCACAGCAGCCACATCCCCACAAAGCCGAACGTAAGCCCGAAGGCTGCGCCTGCCAGCACATCCCGGACGAAGTGCGCCCCAGAAAGCACCCGCAGCAGACAGATGAGGGCGGCGATGGCCAGCATCACGACGCCGACGGCAGGGTAGAAGTAGAGCCACACCATCCCGAGGACGGCGGCACTGAGTGCGTGGCGGGAAGGGCAGGAATTGCCGTGGGTCTCCTTAGATACCAGCGGCACGAAGCCCGGCTGCTCATAAGGGCGGGGAAAGTTGAGCCTCGCCCGCAGGATGGTTCCCAGCCCGAACGCCAGACCCGGAACGAGAATGGCCCGGGCAATGACCTGCATAAAATCAAGAGCGCCGCTGCCCCGTCCGATGGTGAGCATCCTGAACCACCGGAGGTTGAGCAGCACCAGAAGCACCGGATAGCAGACGAAAGGCACGAGGGAGAGCCAGCGGTTGAGCAGGATGATGCCCTCCCGCAGGGCGGGATGTCCCTCGAGCCAGTCTGTCAGTCTTTTATATCGTTCCGGTGTCATGCAATTCCCTCCCTGAGAGATTCATTCAAAACAGGTGTTGAGGTAGTTTTCTACATCGAAAGGCTCCGGCGTGGAGTCCTTGCGCAGGTAGAGGGGATGGTGGGGGTGGCCCTTTTTGCTGCGGGGGCCGAAGGTCACCCAGGGGATGTTCTTTTCCCGCGTCAGGGCAACCATCTCCCGCATCAGGCCGGGCAGATAGTCCCGCTTTTCAATCAGAGTACCCCATGCGGCCCACATGGTGGGCTCGGTCTGGGCCAGTACGGCCTGCAGCCAGCGGAGATTTTCGTCGCAGAGGGTGCGGTCGGGCGTTTTGTCCATGTCGTTGGGGTTGGTGGCCCGCTGGGGGTAGACGTTGAACATGATCCAGCTGTCGAAGCCGTTGGCGTTGGCCAGACGCTCGACGCTCTTCAGAGTGGGGTCCAGCGCACCGGGCTGGGCGGTGCTGGGGTTGATGCCGATGCACACCAGCGGGCGGCGGCCCACCCGCCCCAGCACATAGCGGTAGGGCTGGTAGGTGTGGGGCTCGTAGTACCACAGACCGCCGGGATATTCGTCGGCTTCCAGCCGGGGAAGAATTTCACAAAGCATAGCTTACCTCACAAGAAACGTGTGTTTCTTTTATCGTACCTTAAAATTTGTGCGAAAGCAACACCTTGCGGCGAGAAAGTCTCCCATAATTTCGATTTTCATGCTATACTATCCCTTAGAGGAAAGTATCCCTCTTCGCTTGCTGAAAAAGCAGAAGGAGTTTTGTTTATGATAGAAGATTACCGCAGCGCCCAGCGTGCGGGCCAGCGCGCCTATCGGGCCAATGTGGCCCGGGGGCAGTCGCCCTATCTCGCGGTGCTGGACGACATCCTCACCGATGTGGACATCGTGGCGCAGGAGCCTCTGGGGCTGGTGGACATCCCGGCCGAGAGCATCGTGGGTACCAAGACCGCCGGACGCCACACCGCCTTTGCCTCCAATTTCATGCCTCTTCTGGACGACGACACCGAGTTTGCAGTCAAGTGGTCGAACCTCTGTGACGCCCATCTGGAAGAGGGGATCCACACCCCTATTATTGCCTTCGAATACCTGAACAAATTCTATGTGCAGGAGGGCAACAAGCGTGTCTCCGTCCTCAAATACTATGAGGCCGTGAAAATTCCCGGCACCGTCACCCGGCTCATCCCGGCAAAGAACGACACGCTGGAAAATAAGCTCTATTACGAGTTCCTTGATTTTTACAAGCTTTCCCGCATCAACTACGTCGGCTTCTCCCGGCTGGGGGGCTATGCAAAGCTGCAGGCGCTGGCCTGCAAGGCCACGGGCGAGATGTGGACGGAGGACGACCGGCTGAATTTCTCGTCCCTCTACACCATGTTCAGCCAGCAGTTCTATGCGCTGGGCGGCGGCTCACTGGGCCTGACGCCGGGCGACGCACTTTTGGTGTACCTGTCGGTGTACCGTTATGCCGATGCCTGCGAGTCCACCCCGACCGAGGTGCGGGAGAATCTGGCCCGCCTCTGGGACGAGGTGAAAATTCTGGCAGAGCCCCACGCTGTGGAACTGCTGCTGGAGCCGAAGCGCAGTTCTGAACCGCTGCTGAGCAAGCTGAATATTTTCAGCTCCCGCCCCAGCGAGCTGCGGGTGGTGTTCCTCCACGAGCACAACGCCCAGACCAGCGCATGGGTGCGCGGGCAGGACAAGGGCCGTGCCGCGCTGGTGAAAGCTTTCCCGGATAAGCTCTATGTCAGCTGCCGGGAGAATATCAACCCCGAGGTGGATGCAGAGCAGGTGCTGGAAGAGGTGGCCCACGACCACGCGGACATCGTCTTCACCACCAGCGCCCGGATGCACACCGCCTGCCTGAAGGTCGCGGCCCAGCACCCCAAGACCCGCTTTTTGAACTGTTCCCTCAGTGCGCCCCATCCGCTGGTGCGCACCTACTACCCCCGCACCTATGAGGTGACCTATCTGCTGGGAATGCTGGCGGGCATCGTCTCCCACAGCGACAAGGTGGGCTATGTGGCTGCAAACCCGGTGTATGGTGTGCCTGCGGCCATCAATGCCTTTGCCCAGGGCGTGCGTGCCGTCCGGCCCGACAGCCGGGTGGTGCTGCGCTGGGCCTGCCTGTGCGATGCGGCACACCCGCAGGATTTCTCGGACAGGAAAGACATCGAAGTCTTCTACAGTCAGGACTTCCGGGAGCCGGAAGGAACCTACCGCGATTACGGCCTCTGCCGCCGTCTGCCCGATGGCGTTCTGCAGCCGCTGGGCCTGCCGGAGTGGCGGTGGGACGTGTTCTTCACCGAGATCGTCCGCTCCGTGTTCGCCGGGACATGGGACAGCGCCCCCGGCGGCAGGGCGATCAACTACTGGTGGGGACTCAAGAGCGGTGCCGAGCGGGTGGAATACCCCACCCGGCTGAACGACGGCACCATGCAGCTGCTCAAGATGGCAGAGCGCCAGCTCTGCGATGGGGAGATACAGGTTTTCCCGACCGAGAGCTACAGTCAGGGCCATGCCCTCCACCATGCGGCTTCCGGCATCTATACGCCCAAGGAACTGATGGAGATGGACTGGCTGGAAGAGTGCGTAGAGGGCGAACTGCCCAGCTACGATGAACTGGACGCCAAGACCCGCAGCCTTTTGAACATCAATGGTCTGGACATCGTAAAGGGAACGCCGCAGTAACAGGCAAAGCCCCAAGGATAGAAAAGAATGGAGCAAAAATATCGTGAAAATACTTGCGATCTCGGATGTGCCGTCCAAACTGCTCTGGGACGAGAGCGTCCGCAAGCGGCTGGAAGGCATCGACCTTATCCTCTCCTGCGGTGATCTGCCGAAAAAATATCTCGAATACCTCACGAACTTCACCACCGCCCCCATCCTGTACGTCCACGGCAACCACGACGGCAGTTACAAGGAATCGGAGCCGGGTGGCTGCATCTGCGTGGACGATGCGGTCTATGTCTGGAAGGGCCTGCGCATCATGGGTCTGGGCGGGTGCAATCGGTACAACAGGGATGACACCTTCCAGTACACCGAGGCTGAAATGCGGTGGCGCACCCGGAAGCTCTGGCTCGCGGCCCGGCGGGCGGGCGGTATCGACATCCTGCTGACCCATGCCCCGGCATCCGGCCTCAACGACGGCACCGACAAGGCCCACAAGGGGTTTCGGGTGTTCAACGATCTGATGGACCAGTATCAGCCCAAGTGGTTCATCCACGGGCATATGCACCTGAATTATGGGGCAAACCTGCCCCGTGTCTGCACCCGGGGCGGCACGACGGTCATCAACGCCACCGAGCGGTACGAGTTTGAGATACCCGACCCCGTTCAGGTGCCGAAGCGGAAGCTGTTCGGGTGGGGATAAAGATCAAAGAAAAAGGAGAAAGACAATGGAGATAGAACGCGCTTTGCAGCAGCTGGAATTGCTGCAAAAGAAGCTGTACGCCTACCACTGTGCGGACAGCTCCCTTTATCTGGACGCCGTGACCACCGCGCCCAGTGATACCTCCGAGGGCAGGGGCGTGGCCATGAGCATTCTTGCCGGGGAGAGCCAGAAACTGATGACCTGCCCCGAGACGAAAGCGCTGCTGGATGAGCTGAGCGCCCGGGCCGGGGAGCTGGACCTCGTCCACCGCCGCGAAGTGGAGGAGCTGCGCCGCAGCTGTGAGCAGCTGACCCGCATCCCGGCTGACGAATATATGGCCTACAAAGAGCTGTGCAACCGGGCGGACGACGTCTGGCACAAGGCCAAGGCACAGGACGATTTTGCATTGTTCTGCCCCGTCTTGCAGGAGCTTGTAGATTACAACCGCCGCTTTGCCGGTTATTATGACGCCTCGAAAGCGCCCTATGATGCTCTGCTGAACGAGTATGAGCGCGGCGTGGATAGGAAGATGCTGGACAGCTTCTTTGCGACGTTGCGGGAGGGGCTGGTGCCTCTCATCCAAAAAATCGGCGAGAAGCCGCAGATCGACGACAGCTTCCTGCATCAGGAGTACCCGGTAACACAGCAGAAGGCCTTCGCCGACTATCTGATGGAAGTGATGGGCCTCGACCGCAGCCATTGTGGTCTGGGCGAGACGGAGCACCCCTTCACGCTGGAATTCAACAATAAGGATGTCCGCATCACCACCAACTACGACGAGCACAATGTGGCATCCTCGATGTACTCTGTCCTCCACGAGGGCGGCCACGCCCTGTATGAACTGGGCATCCGGGATGACCTGCAGTACACCTGTCTTGCGGGCGGCGTCTCGATGGGCGTCCACGAGAGCCAGTCCCGTTTCTATGAGAACCTTATTGGCCGGTCGCGGTCCTTCGTGGAAGCAATCTATCCCAAGGTGCAGGAGTTCTTTCCCCAGCAGCTGGGCGGCGTGAGCGCAGAGCAGTTCTACCGCGCGGTCAATAAGGCTCAGCCCAGCCTCATCCGCACCGAGGCCGACGAGCTGACCTACTGCCTCCACGTCATGGTACGGTATGAGATCGAAAAGCAGCTCATCGGCGGCACGCTGGAAGCAAAAGATGTGCCGGCTGTCTGGGCGAAGCTTTATAAGGAATATCTGGGCATCGAGGTGCCGAATGACCGGGATGGCTGTCTGCAGGACAGCCACTGGTCGGGAGGCGCGTTCGGCTACTTCCCGTCTTACGCGCTGGGCAGTGCCTACGGCGCTCAGATGCTCCGCCGGATGGAGCAGGACGTGGATGTCTGGGGCGCAGCGGCAAAGGGCGACCTCACACCCATCACGGCGTGGCTGCGGGAAAAGGTCCACCAGTACGGCGGGCTGATGGAGCCTGCCGACGTGGTGAAGAACGCCTGCGGCGATTTCAGTGCTGAGGATTATATCCAGTACCTTACCCGAAAGTACACCGAACTGTACGGTTTATAAAAAAGAAAAGGCGTCTGCACAAATGACTGTGCAGACGCCTTTGTTCGTGTTGAGGAACATCACAGCTCCAGCTTGCCGGAGACTTTGTTGATGACATAGTAGGCCATACCCTCTTCAGGCTTGACGTAGACCTTGCAGGACTGGACGCCCACTTTATGGGTGGCGCGGTAGTCGGCCTTTGCGCGCTCGACAACATCGGTGATGTTGTACTGGTTGGTGCCGAACTCGACATAAACCTCCGGGGAGAGCGGGGGACGGCCGCGCCGCTGTGCAGCACCAGAAGATTTGCGCTTCTTCGGCTCTGCCGCAGGAGTCTCAGGAGCAGCGGCCGCTGCGGGGACAGCAGACTTTTTCTCAGACATAGCTTATACCTTCTTTCCTGTATTCCACTGCAAATTGGAAACGTGGATGATTTCCGGGCCGGAAGCTGTATTACCGGTCAGTCCGACCGCTTTCTGTTCGTGCCAACGATTGGAAGCACTATACTTATATAATAGTTATTTCTTTGACGTTTGTAAAGTGTTTTTTGGAAAAAGCATCCCCATATTTCTGCGCTCGGAGCACTCAATTCCGATAAAAAGGGGAAAGAATGCCCTGGAAAAAAGAAACTGTCCGGATTTGTGTGCGGCGCAGCGGAGAGAAAAGAAATGCAGTGCGCGGGGAAAAGCAGAAATTTCCGGGGAATTTACCCGGCACAGCAGTCCTCGGCCCGCTTCACGACGGGGGCGAGAAGTTCCTCGTCCCAGTCTTCGGCGAGGACAAAAAGGGCCTGGTCGATGACCTCCTGCGCGCGGGCGTCCGGGCGGCCCTGTGCCAGCCGGAATACTGCTGCCAGCAGTCGCAGTTTGAGGGTGCGGATGTTCTCCGGCGCGGCCCAGAGCCGGGCGAGGTCGTAGTTGTCGGTGTTGCCGCAGCGCATGGTGCAGATGGCGCAGTTGGGGGCGACGCGGTGCTTTTCCGTCTCGACGATGTGGTACATCCGGCGCAGCGCGTCTTCGGCAGCGTCCGGGTCTGCAGCCAGCCGGAGACCGGAGGTCAGCACACGGTCGGTGTCCTCGGTCTTCGGCTCGTTGACGGTGGAGCGGGCCAGCCCCACCAGCACCCCTAACAGTGCGTCGCGCTGGCGCTGGGCGTCGGTAACGGGGGCAGAAAGAAACTGATTCATAGAGAGTACTCCTTTGGGTATGATGTTGTCTCTCTCAGTATACACGCCCGCGGCCCAAAAGGGGAGAGGAAATTTGCAGAAATTTGATGAGTTGTGAGCTGCATCTTGATTTTGGGAGAAAAATCCGCTATAATGACTATGTTGTCTGTAAAATAGAATATGCCGGTGTGTCGGAATGGCAGACGAGGGGGACTCAAAATCCGCTTCGTGATTTTTCTTGTCTGTACGAGAAATTCACGAGTGTGCGTTGAATTTTGAAGGTTTGTCGAAGCAGGATTTCTTACATCCCTCCTGAACATCCCTCCAATCTTCAGAAACCGGTACGAATGTCTCAAAATTGAATATCAGCCGATGTGGCGGAATGGCAGACGCAAACGACTCAAAATCGTTCGGGAAACCATGTGGGTTCGAGTCCCACCATCGGCACTTCATCATAAAACAGCTTAGGATCGAAAGATTTTAGGCTGTTTTTCTTTTTTGCCCATTTTTTATACTTTGGCGTTTTCTGGGAAGATATTGACGATTGCATTCGCCGAAGATACCTTACTGGAGAAATCCAGATGTGTATAAATGTTGCTTGTCGTGCTGATGTCGCTGTGCCCCAGCCACTCCTGAATCTCCTTCAGGCTCACGCCATTGGCATAGAGCAGACTGGCGCAGCTATGGCGCAGATCGTGAAAGCGGATACGCTTCATCTGGTGTGCGACCAGAAAATCCGGGAAATGTTGGCTCAGGAAATCGGGCCGAATCCGTTTTCCCATCGGGTCTACATAGATATAGTCAAGATAATCGGTGCAATAGCTTTTGCCGCAGACCTTCCGATTCTGCTCCTGCTCCTTTTTCATTTTATTGAGCATCTGCTCACAGGCAGGGATTAGGGGAAGTGTCCGGCAGCTCGACTTTGTTTTTGTCTTATCTCGTGCGATTTCTGTTAGCGTTCCGTTGACCTTTGCGGTCACAACCGTATGCTGAATGCTGATTTTCTTGTTTTCAAAGTCAATGGCATCCCATTTCAAGCCAACAACTTCACTGCGCCGCAGGCCGTAGAATGCAGCCATGATAACGCCAAACTCCGAAGGGTCACCTTGAATCGCTTTGAAAAGCTGCTCCAGTTCTTCACCGCTGTAAATCTCCGACTTGAACTTTTCCTTACGAGGACGTTCAACGCGATCTGCCGGGTTGGAACGGATCATGCCGATTTGAAAAGCGTACTGCAAGCATTTGCGGATGTTGGCGTGATAGTGAATGACGGTGTTTGCCGTAAGGCCACGATCCAACTCATGCTGGTAGAAGTCTTGGATGTATTTGGGATGCTGTTCCATATCCTGCATGTATAGTGGAGCGGTTCAAAATATGGGACGATCTTGTGAACGATTGCTCTTTCATAGCTGGTATAGGTTGTGATTTCCACTCGTGACTTCATCATTTTCAACCAGTCCGTGATGAAGTCGGTGAAAAGTACCGGGGAGTTATCAAGGCAGGGGTCAACTTCTTTGATGGGGCTGACCTTCAGCCAATTATTGTCAACGGCATATTGTAGGGCATCGGTCAACTCCTTGTGCCAATCCAGAAGCTGCTGTACACTGGCCTCCTCCTGCTGACGCTCATAGCGGAAGAACGTTTCCAGATCGCGCGGAGAGAGTGCTTTCAAAGACAGCCGCTTCTTTTCAAAGTATGGGACAACTACTCTTCCCAGATCATAAGCATATCTGCCATAGGTTTCGGGCGGAAGGTTCATCACGCTTTCCCGAAGCCAGCGGTTCAGATATTCCGATACCGGCAGGTCGGAAACCTGCTGCATCGTTTCAGGGTTAAACTCTTTTTGTGTTTTACGCAACAGAGATTCAGCTCTTTTTTTGTTTCCTTTAACAGGAAGTCCTGTGCTGATGGATTTGGTTCTGCGCTTTCCATCTGTGTCTTTCCAGCTCAGAATCATCTGATACATACCGTTTTGTTCTCTTAAATGTCCGGCCACATTTGTCATAGTTATGCTCCTTTCTGTTCGCAGCCAAACGTCCTTTGCTTAGGCATCATAAGTTTAGAAGATTCTGGAGTGTTTTGCAAGGATGGCACAAGGGAGTTTGAAAGGTGCATCCCTCCAAGTTGCCGATCCTGATCGAGCAGGTACTCTACCACGCAGAGTTTTGGTATCTTATAGCTGCGTCCTACACGCGCCGAGTGGATCTTATTCTGCTTGACCAACAGATACGCATTCTTCCGGCAGATGCCAAGCATTTCCTGAAGATGCTCCACCGTCACCACATCCGGGTAGTCCTTGAACATCGTCAGATACCTCTCCGTCTTTCGGTCAGGCTCTTCCTGAATCAAAGTGCAGGCTGCGATCTCGCTCATTCCTGTCCTCTCTTTCTAGTTCAATATGTCGATTATTCAAAAGAAAATACTATATGTAAAGTGTGATGGTCTTTTTCGGGGACCATCTCACTTGCCAAAGGAGATATTTGAGCTTAGAACTTCATCGGCAGTGCGTCTTTCCTGCACTTGCCGTTGTAGGTGGTGTAGATGGGGTAAACGTACCGCCGCCAGCCCGGAAGCTTGGCGGGGTTATCCCGGCTGACACGGTAGAGCTCCATGGGATGGACGCCGCTCAGCGCACGGACAAGCCGCTCCTCGCTGTACTGCCCATGATACAGCTGCACAAAGTACATCACGCCCCGCAGGACAGCCGCCCGGAAGGAATCCGGTTTGCCCTCCCACGCTTCCACGATGTGCCGCAGAGCTTCGCAGTAGATCTCTTCGCCCAGCTGGTCGTACAGCTTCAGCGCCGTGCCCACGCAGCCGATGCGGTAGTCGCTCAGCTGCATACTGTCGTAGTTGAGGGAAAGCCCCGCCCGGTTAGTGGCTGCGACAAACGCCTTGGAAGGCGCATCGCCGCCCACCACCTTGGCGCGCAGCTTGATGCCCGCCGACAGGGGTGCGGCGTGACCGTTCTGCTCGGCAAAGAGCAGGGCTTCCTGCTCCATCGTCAGACCGGTGTAGACCTTGCAGAGGATCGGGCGGTCCTCGCCGCCGTTGAGGAGGATGCAGCCCTCGATGGTGTGCTGCCCATCCATTACATAGTACCTGCCGTTGCGGAAGCTGACCTTCGGCTCGTTAACGATGTACTCGTTGAAGTCCCTTGCAATCAGCTCCACCCTCTTGCGCTCTACGCCCCGCTGGTAGATCTCGCGGGGATAGATCAGCTTGCTGCTGTGGATGACCGAAAGCTGGTACGGCGGGTTGATACCAATGAAAGTATTGTTGTCGTTCAGGCGCATCGCATTTCCTCCTTGATTCTCCAAATGTACTTCTCGGCTTCCTCTAAGATCTCAGTCACCTGCTGCTTCCGCTTCGGGCTGGTGAGCAGGCTGGGATTGAAGGTGAAGCTATATTCGAGCCGCTGGATCATGGCATGAACCGCGGATTGCAGTTCGGTGTACAGCATCATTTCCTCGATGCTTCCGGCGTTCTCAAAGGACGACCGGATGGGCGTATAGGGGTAGACAGGCGGTTTGCCATCCACCACCTCAGGCGGCGCATAAACCGCCGTAGAGCGCCGGATAGGCTCTATCTGCTGGATGCTGCCCATAGGGTTCAGCGCAAGGCTGATGCGAACCGCATCATCCACCCGGCGCATCTCCTCTGGGGTCAGATGCCCCAGATACTTCAGTGCCCGGCTTTTGTCGATGGTGAAGATCTGCTCTGCCTGCACAACGGACGGCATATTCAACCCTGCGTTTTCCAACAGGCAGTGGGTCGGCTGGTTTACTTTCTTTTCCGCCTTGCTTGTCATGGTCGCAACGATCAGGGTCGGAGAGTGATAATTGCCCACGTCATTCTGAAGAATGACCGCCGGGCGGTCACCGTGCTGTTCCGAGCCGGTGCTCGCCCCGAAATGGGTGAAGAAGATGTCTCCGCGTTGGAATTTCCAGTTTTGCTGCAAAATTGTACCTCCATGTTGTTATGTGCAAAGCCCGCTGCCGGATGTTCCGCAACGAGCTTCGTTCAAGGTATGGTGGTATGGTTGGGTCAGCGGTGCATGACCACATAATCATAGCCGCGCCGCATCTGGCAGACGGTGCATGTGTCCATGCTCCGGTCTGGGCTGGGTACAAGCGCGATTTTGAAAGCCTTTGCATCCACAAAGTGCCGCAGACAGGTACCGCAGAGAGTTCGGATGGACTTGACCATCTCAGGGGTCAGCTCCATCTCCTCGTAGATCTCCTGCTCGCGCACCGTGGGGTTCAACTCGTCCATAAAAGTGTCCTCCTATGTATCAAAAGTGAATATTCGGATAAAGAATAAATAAGAGTACGTAAAAAAACGGGAACTGCCGGATGCGTGGAACGTACCCGACAGTTCCCGGATCAATATGATTAAAGGTCTCGCATATTCGCCCTCGGCTCCCTGCGAGTGGGGCATGAACATCTGGCAGCGGACTTGTACCGCTTCATTGGCATTTCAGCCACCCCGTCTGCTTTGTGACCGGGCCGCGAATTACGGAAGTATCATTATCGGAGTACCAGATGACGGAACTATTCAGTTTTCAAGGTCCCTGAGGTCGGACGTTTCGCCCTGCGGCAGGTGCCGCTTGGGAAATCGTCCTCTCACTTGGTAGCCGACGAGAAAGGTCAATTCGTAGCATTGAAATTGAAGTTTTTCAAAAATTTAGTAATTCTCTTGATTTTGATACTAATAGTGGGCCGAGATACGCCGTAGACTTTAGAAATTTCAGTGATGTCGTATCCCTCGTAAGCGTACATGGTGATGATTTCCAAATCTTCGGTTTTCAAAGTTTCGAGTGCAGTAAGCAACTGCTCGTTCTCAATCTCACCAATCCATGCAAAACGGCTTTTAGTTTCGTGGTAAGTATCTGTCACGGTAATCGCATCCTGATAGCGTAGCATCAAAGGCGACGCTTCTTCCTCAGAGCTTTCATACGCAGGAGCGGTGAATTCCTGCGTCCGCTCGATAAAGGTACGCTCCGAATTGAATTGCTGACGGTCATAATCGTACATCTTCTGGATGGCCTCTTTCGTCATTCCCGCAGCTGCGTACTCGATGCGCAACTTTTCCCAGTGTGCTTCAAACTTCTTCAACTCATAGCCTTTATTAAAAGACATCGTAAACCTCCAAATTTTCGATAAGTCGTAAAAAGTCGAAAATTTGGAAGGCTACGGATATTTCGCCGCTTGGGGCATCCATGAAAAACGGACAAACATAAAGCCTGCTCCTTTTTACGGGAGCAGGCTACCTGAAGGCTAAAAAAATAGCCGGACAACCAACTAACAGAGCGGTTCTAAAGCAGAATCACTCTATCAGCTGTTGCCCGGCTATTTGGTGCGCGTTTCATACATTGCCTTGCGGCAATGGCCCGTTGCTCGGTGACGAACAGTCCATATTCATGGTGCAATGCACCCGATTTTTGAAATTGTGGTTTGTCTAAAAAAGTCAGCGTCTGCGGTAGGCTAAGTCAACTGTTGCTATGTTACCGCACTTGAGGCACTTTATGCTGATAGAGCCTGAACAGCTCTCGTTTTTTTGGTAGAGCTTGTGTCCGCAAACCGGACAAAACCTCCAGCCAATGCTGAATTGTGCCTGCTGTATATTGTTCAGCGGTTTACTCTTAAAAGAGCGATTATTTGACCAAGTCATATTATTCTCCAAATCGAATGACGTCCAATGGATGGCAGTGGATGGGTTTTCCGTTGATGACCTGCATCTGCTGTAATCTGATCCTGATCGCAGACCACGATACCCCGATCCGTGCAGCCATCTCCAGAATTCTTTCATAGTTCGGGTCCGATGCGGATTTGTACAGGATTCCATTTGGCAGGCACAGCGCTGCACGTTCTATTTCGGCGTTGACCAGAAATGTTGGCATCAGCAGCTCCGCTGCAAGGGTATTCGCCTGCCATTCTTCCCATGAGGGCTGTCCGTTTCGTTCCCGATAGGCAATGTGCCCACGGCACTTGACTGCTTTTCCGTAGTCGTTCGGAAACAGGTCAGCCAGTATATGGTGCGCCGCTTCATGCGCTATCGTGAAATTCCGGCATCCGGTGCAGCTGTCTGACGCAAGGGCGGAATCGATTACAACGTCCTTCGGCATGAACACCTCCACAAGCTTTGTCCCATCCCCCAAGGTTACGGTAAAACCGCATTTCTGGAAAACAGTCAGTCCTAGAATACTTCCATCGCTGCATAGCGGCAGCATTTTCACATTCAGCCCAAGAACAGAACTTGCGAGCCGTTCAGGGTCAATGGGTTCTGGGTCATCTTTACTGATCCCGAAACGGGTATAGTACTGGTCGATATACTTACCCGCTATGTGCGAAAGATCTGCGCGGGATAAGTATCTTGCCATTACGAAGCACAGCTTTCCGGCACGGAGCAGTAGGCTTCCACGAACCACTTGCCCCGTTCAAGCCAAAGATTCCGCTTCTGACCGCAGATCAGGCAGGTGAAGCAGTGACCTTTTCCGCCTAGGCGTGATGTCCCATGTTTGACTGCCAAGACACGATCAATTCCATAAGTGTGAGCCTTGTCATAGTTTATGGCAAGAGGGCGGATCTTACCGTCAGGAGTAAAACGAACGTCCACTTCGACGTATCTTTTCTCACGGCGAAGGTTGTAATCACCACACATCAGAATTCCTCCTTTTTGCGGATTTATCAAAACACGGCGTGCATTACTTGCGAATCATACTGCGTGCCACGAGCTGTTTTTCGTTCAACAGCGGAACGGACACTGTATGTTTTTTCCACTCATCCATAGAGCAGGTCACTGCTTTGCACAGACGGCATTTTGTCCAGCCACCGGTTTCATCAAGATCCACATCATAATTCATGGTTCCGCACATTGGACATCTTACATTTTCTTTTCTCATAGTATCACCTCGCAAAAAAACGCCAAACAAACACAATCCCATACGAAAATAACACCAAAAGGCTGTTATTTGTGGATTTGGTTTGATTATACACCCACTTTATGGAGATGTCAATTACGCATTTGTCTCCATTTTAGAGATTTCCTGTTGATTTCTTATATTTTCTATACTATAATAGAGCTACCGGATCACAAAGGAGTGTTCTTGTTATGAAAAAGAAAACCACGCTCACCAAAATGCACATAGCCCCATCCACAGTGCGCTATGATGCAGTCGCTGCGAGGGATAGCAATGAGGTTGGTCAGATTCTCGCAGGCACACGAAAAAGGAATGGCTATTCACTTGTAACTTTCTCTGAACTTCTCCGTCACTATGGCGTCGATGTCAGTGATAAAGGAATCAGCAAATGGGAAAAAGGCTATACCACTCCTAGCATCTACCAACTAGTTGCAATCTGCTACGCATTGAACATCAAGGAGGGTCCTTCCTACTTTACAAAGAACTTCCAGAAACCCGCCCTTCTAAATGACATCGGGCAAAAAAAAGTCGCTGAGTACGAAATGGACTTGATTGCATCCCGGCGCTACCAGCCAGACGCAGAAGAGCCCGCGGAAATCGACTACATAATGATGCCTGTATCAGAGTTGCCAGTATCGGCAGGTCTAGGAGCTTTTCTTGAGGGTGAAATGTTCCAGCAGATACAAGTGCCTGCCAGTAGCGTTCCGGCTGGTGCCGAGTTCGGGATATATGTTAGCGGTGATAGTATGGAGCCACGCTATCATAACGGACAGATTGTATGGGTGAAGCGCTGCGAAGAACTTGAGTGCGGGGATATCGGGATATTCGTATATGATGACTGTGGATATCTGAAAAAATACGATGAACATACCCCAGACAAATCCCAAGCAGAGTTCCTTACCGACAGCTATGGCGTGGTGCATAACCAACCGGTTTTGGTTTCTCTTAACACCAAATATTCGCCGATCCTTATATCTCCAGAGCAAAGATTCGAGGTTGTTGGAAAAGTTTTGAACTAAAAAGATGGGAGGAGTTTTTGTGGATACGATCAAGCGTGTTCAGGATTTGATGCAAGTGCGTGATATGAATCTATGTGTATTGGCAAAGAAATGCGGAATATCGTACTCCACGATTCAAACCACCGCCCGTCGGGGAGGGCAGTTAAGCGTAGAGACGATTGAAAGAATTTGTCAGGGTTTAGGAATTACATTAAAAGACTTCTTCGATTCCTCCTACCTGTAAATATAGGGGCAGCAAAAAAGCCGTTCGCCACGCTGGAAAATCTGCGTGGTGAACGGCTTTAATACTGCTTCTATTTATCCTTTGGTAATCTCCAGATAAACACTAATCTCCATGATTGTTACCATTGAAGGAATACATTTGCGACGATCTTCGGGCATACCGAATAAGATTTGCATTGGCAGTTGAAGACGGCTCATGTTACCTATTGCAATTCTGACTATTTGGAAATATACTTGTAAGTATCAAATTATTTCACTTTATGGGAGGAAATTATTATGGCAAGACCCAAGGGAAGCAAGAATAAGGCTCGTACTGTAAAGGCCAGCGTTGATTATGTAGCAGTCATTGCAGAAAAGGCCGCAAAAAAAGAGAAAATCGAATCTGAGGTTGCTACGTTGACTGCAAATCTCGATGATCTGAAGACGCAGCTGAAAGCCAAGAAAGCAGAATTGAAAGCCGCCACCAAGGAACTTGCCAAAGCCGAAAACAAAAAAGCTGCCGCCGAAGCAAAAGCAGCAGAAGAAGCAAAGAAGGGCGAAGCAGAAGATGTGCTGAAGAAGCTGCTTGCCAGCGGTATGACGGCTGAAGAAATCCTTGCAAAGCTCCAGTAATGCAATATGATGAACTGGACAAGCTGCTGAAGTAAAGGAAGGGGCTGTTGCACAAGGATAAAACCGGTGTAACAGCCTCTTTTTCATTCATGCTGCAATTTTTTCAGCTTTTCAAACGTATCTAAATTAAAGTGGCATATCATCTTCCTATTTCACAAATCCTTGCCGTTTTCAGACAGGAGGTTGCTTTTATGAAAGTATCTGCCGACTATCGTATGCTCGCTCTCGATGCCCTGCGCGGAAAATGGAAAACTGCTGTTTTGACAGGTATTGCCGCCAGTGCGCTCGGTGCTACCATTGTGAGCAGTTCCAACAGTGCCGTATCCAATTCCAATCAGGCAAAGGACATCCATTTTGAACTGTTCTCCCAGCCCAACGGCGGTCGGCTGCTTGCTGTTCTGCTTGCCGGCATTGTTCTGTGGGCAGTCCTCCAACTGATCGTGGGCGGTGCAGTTCAACTGGGATATGCTCATTTTAATCTGAACCTTGTAGATGGAAATGATGCTGCCATCTCGGACTTGTTCTCTCAGAAAGACCGTCTGTGGGATGGCTTCTGCATGAAATTCCTGCAGGGTCTGTACATCGCCCTCTGGTCGCTGCTGTTGGTGATTCCGGGAATCGTGAAAACATACAGCTATGCGATGACACCTTACATCATGTCCGAGCATCCTTCGCTGACCGCAAATGAAGCGATCACAGAATCCCGGCGGATCATGAATGGCAACAAATGGCGGCTGTTCTGTCTGGATTTCAGCTTCATTGGCTGGGAGCTGCTCTGTTCGGTGCCACTGTATGCCGAGGGTTTTCTGGTTCTCAAATATTTCACCGGTTCAGAGGCTCTGGCGATTTCTCTTGTTCTTCTGCTGACAATTCCATTGAGCATTGGCTTCTTTTTTGTACACCCCTATGAGGAAGCTGCATGGGCTACTTTCTACCGCGATATTACCGCAGCACCTACCGAACCGGATGAAGCATATTGACTTTTATATTAAAATTATCGTTGTAGTTCCCTTCATCGGCTATGACTCTAAATGGCCGGATCAGAGTAAACATAGATTGAAAAAGCTGATCCAAAACGCAAACGATTCTATTGTTATTTCACACTCTGCGGATGTTTCCAGTTATAAAAAAAGAAATTATTATATGGTCGATCATGCAGAGTACCTTATCGGTGTGTTTGATAATCAGAAAAAGCTGCGCTCAGGTACAGCACAGACAGTCAACTATGCCTTGCATCAGGGAAAAGTAATCACTCTGATCCATCCAGACACTATGGAGATAACAGCCCCTGCGCCTTAACAAATTCACAAAAATTTTTCATTAGCATTTCCAACAAAATATTTTCATTGAAGGGGTGCTGTGATATAATAAGATATAAAACTACGCTCAGAACAAATGGTGCCGCTATGAACAAATATATTGGACAGCAATTTGCTGCTTTAAGATACGAAAAAAATATTTTGGTTGTTGAAGAAACTACATCTGCTGGTGGATGCGGCTCCTTCAACGCGGCTTCTTCATGTCCTGCGTCAGCCTGTCTTTATGACAGTGCGGCGTGGGGCTTTTTTATTGCCTGAAAGGAGTATGAGAACATGAGTCTGAAATATACCTGCCCCAGCTGTGGAACCCCATTGGGTTATGAGGGATTGTGTTGGAAATGTAAGTGCGAGCAAGAACGGCAAGCTGCTCTGGCCTGGATGCCGGAACAAATTGTCGAAAAACAAAGAAACTTGATACAGAACATCCAGAGGCTGGCTGATATGGAGGACCCAGAGTTCGCCGACTTTTGGCAGCTGCTTGGCTACCATGATGCCATCACCCCGGAGATTCAGCGAGTGGCACTGGCCGCAGAGGTGTTCTGGCCCTGTGAGATCTATTATCATGCTCCCGCCGATGTGCGGGATGGTCTGATCCATGCGCTGTTGTCCGCAGAATATTCCAGCGCGGCCTCCAACCTGATGAGTTGCCTTGCTATGCAAGGAGATGACAAGGCAATGGAGACTCTGCTGGAGCTGGAGCGAAATCCCCGGCCCTGGCGCAAGGGCCTCTATGTAGACCCATCCAGCTATGCGCAGATCGGAGGCTGGACCTTCGACAAGGAGGGCCAGAAAATCCAGCTCAACTTCGATACCTGCTATCCTATGGTCAAAGGAACCACCAGCGAGAAATCTCCCGTCCGCATTGGCCGGGCACGGGAGGACACATGCCCCCACTGTGGCGGACGCATGGTGGACATGCTGGTGCTGGATGGCCGGGATGAGCGGCTGAAATTTCTGGGGTTGGATGGTATTCTGACTGCCACCTGCTGCCCCAACTGTGTGGGATTCTTGAAAGGTCCAGCCTTTAACAGTTTTACCCTGGATGGCGGCGTGGAAGTCTTTCCCTCCGAGTTCTTTGAAGGGGCGGAGAAAACGGATTGCTATGTCAGTCCCGAGGACTACAAGGCCCTCACGGAAAATCCCTTTGTGCTGGGCGAAGCGCCCGTGCCCCTGTTTTACGGTGCGGCCTGCCAGGATGTGAACACGGTGGGTGGCTTTGCCAACTGGGTACAGGACGCGGAATATACGACCTGTCCTCACTGCGGTAAGCCCATGAAGTATCTGGCGCAGATTCAGTGGGATACGGTGTTTGACTGTGCGGAGGGCACGCTCTATGTGGAATTCTGTCCAGACTGCCAAATCATATCCATGCAGCATCAGCAGACCTGAGAGGAGACGCTGCTATATGTGTGAGCACTACCGAAACATTCAAACATGGAGAAAATTTGATGCGCCCAAGGACTACCTGGCCTGTATTGCTTATATTCAGCAGTTGGTGGGACAAGGCCAATTTGAACTGATGGCAGAGGAGTCCACCTGCCCGCTGGAGGAGGTAAAGACTGAGGATGGATGGGCAGACGAAATTATGGCTCACATGATTCGGTGCAAGCACTGTGGTCAGATCTTCACCTGTGTGGTCAACACCTGGCGAGGCAGTGGACACTTCAAAAAAGGCAAGGGATAACACAGAAAAGGCGGTGAAACGATGAATCGGACAGAAGAAATAGAGCTGCTGGAGCAACTCGAACAGTGGAATAGCAAGGACGAGTATTCCCAGTGCATCCAGGCCATCGAAGCTATCCCGGAACAGGAGCGGGGCTATTTGCTGACCGTCAAGCTGAGTCGGGCTTACAGCAATCTGGCGGTTCTGGGAGATCATGGAGTGCATGGGACCGACGGTGAAGTGGACGGGGATCTCATCCGACACGCCATTGATCTGCTGGAGTCCGTCCGCACCCAGGGAGAGAACGACCCTTACTGGAACTCCCGGATGGGCTATTCTTGCCTGATGGCATACCGCTCCGCAGCCACCGCCTATGAATACGCAAAATGCTGGCTGGCCCTGGCCCCGGATGCCCCAGCCGCTCAAAAGCTGGTTCGGGACTGCGAGGAATATCTGGAGGAGGAAAAAGCTCTGGAGCTGGATTTAAAAGAGCGGGAGGAAATCATCCGAAAGGAAACTCCCGATGATGTAAAAAAAGGGGGGTATCTGTAAATGAACAGTGAACAGATCACAGCATTTTTGCAAGAGCATTGGTACATTGCCTCGGTGCTCATCGGGGCCGTGATTTTAATTGGGGCGATCCGCAACTGGAACTGGCTCTGCGACCCCACTGGTACGCGGGATGCTCATCGACACAGCAGAGGATACCGGCGTGTGGTTTTCTTTCTGCTGGGTGTCCTCCTGATTGTGGTGAGTATCTGGGGATTTGTGCTGAAGTTGAAATAGGAGGAGCAATCCCATGACCCAAGAAGAACAAATCCGACTCTATCGGCTGATGGAAAAACTCAACTGGTTTTTCCACCAAGAGATGCACTACCTGAATAGAGATATTGCGGAAAAGACCGCACGGGAGTGTTACCCGGAGATTCGGGATTTTACATACGATATTTTGTGGAACGACCTGCCCAGAGAGGTGCAGGGACAACTTATGAACGAGGATGAGACGCTATGAATACTACGATGACTTTAGAACAACTGCCTCCCAAGGGTGTAAAGCGAGAACAGGCCATTTTGGCGCTGGGCAAAGAGGAAGCAAACGGCGAACTGTTTCTCCAGCTTGTGAATACAGAAAAGGGCAAGTGCAAAACGGCTGCTCAAAAGGCTTTGGCGCAGCTGGAGTATGCCCCTGCTGCCCCACTGTGGGCCAAGCTGGTCAAGGGCAAATGGATGGGCAGCCATATCATGTCGGATGCCTGCTCGGATTGTGTATCGGAGCAGATTGCCCCAGTCATCCTGAAAACCCTCTCCCTGCTGTTGGATGAGGCGGATACAAAACCGCTGGAAGAGGGACAGGTGGAACAGATGAATTTCTGTTTTCATTTGATGCTGGGCAAAGCCTCCCCCAAGATGTTGGAGGTGTACCGTTTTCTGGCGGAAAATGCGGAACGGATCGGCCATCTCAAGCACACCCCCTTTTATGATGGTGACAAATGCACTACATGGCACATTTCCCAAGGACTGGGGCTCTATAAAGTAAAGCCAAAGGAAATGGAGAAGATTCCGGCTTTGATTCTGACCGCCTCCTTGATTCGAAACCCGGATACACGACTACAAGCACTGGCCGATGAACTATATGAACGCTATGGCGGCAGTTGGCTGATTCCAGTCTTTATGAAAGCAATTATCACCCAGCCCAAGGAACAGGTGTATGAAACCTATTCGCTCCTGCTGGGAACTCCCAAAGAAATCTACCTGTTCAATGCTCTGGGGATGCTGGATTACCGCTGTTATCCGGAGGACTGGATCTATGAACGCCTGGGGCCTGATGGAATGACTGCGTTCATCTTTTGGGGCCATGAACGCTACGGGTCCTATGACACGACCTTTATGTTTGAACGCTATGTGGAGCTGGATGAGCGGTGGCTTTTTGATCTGGCCAAAGACCCTGAAGGTCGAAAGCCTACGGTGACTTGGCAAAGTTACAACCGGAGTGGTGTTCTGTACGAAAGCTACGACGAAATGTTCATCAGTTTGCTGCCCCGCAAGGTGGAAAACCCGGAACTGAAGCACATTCTACGGGACTACTTCCGCATCCGAAGCCAGAAAAAGAAGGTTGCCAAAAGCATCACCGTTTACCAGGATGCCGCCGAGCGGTTTGGCGATTAAGCAGGAATGGAGCGACTGGCATGATCGGGACAGATGAAAACCGGGCGGTGCTCTATGTGGAGGCCATCTTCTGGAGCGGCAAGCGAAAGACTCCCCCCAGTCTGATGAGTGGAAATATTGTCCCCATTTTGTCGTCAAAGGAACCACGGAATATCTGGGGGTATGCTTTCTGGACGGAACCGAGTGTACATTTGATGAACCGGCCTTGGGAAATGCCCAGCCCCTCTACCCGGATGCCGTGGACTACGGCCCGCTGGAAAATAATGCGGGAGCCAATGCCGTTGGCAAAGGCCGGGTGCTGGGGCGGACCGTTCCCTATCAAGTGAAACAACAACGAAAGTAGGTGTCTTATGTACCAAATTGCATATATTGGCCGCTGGGAGACCCTCCCGGAAACGGCTGCCGCCATCTGTGACCATGACACTTCCAAGCTGGAGGCGCTGCTCCAAGGCGGTCTGGATTTAGATGTTCCCATCCAGCTCAGCGAATACATCAAGCTGATGCCGTTGGAGATTGCGGTTTTTCGGAATGATGTGCCCATGATCCACTTCCTGCTGGAGCATGGAGCTGATTCCAGTCTGGCAGAGGAACAGCCCCTGCTGCTCACCGCCGCCCGCTGTTGTGGGCCGGAGGTGGTGGCGCTCTTTGCTGGACAGGCCGCAAAACTCAGCTCGAAGCAGAAAGAGCGGGCCTTCCAGGAAGTACGCTGGGGCAAGCGCCCGGAGAATATCCAGGTGCTGGAGCAAGCCGGGATTACAGTGGAGAAGTTTGGCGGCGAGGCATTCCGGGCCGCTGTGTCCGAGGGCAATACCAAACTTGCCCGGCTGCTTCTGGAAAAAGGGGCAGACATCAATTATCACAAGCCGGACATGGTGTTCCCTTACGCCTCCACCCCTGTCACCGAGGCCGCCCGCTCCAACAATTTCCCTATGGTGCGCTGGCTCGTGGAACAGGGGGCCGACATCACCATTGCTGACAAATACGGCGACCGGCCTTACACCGTGGCGGTGCAGAACAAAAATCAAGAGCTGGCCGACTACCTGAAAGCTCTGGAGCCGGAGGAATGGCACAACGAGCAGGAAAAGATCCGGCAGCTCATGCCCTACAAGCTGCCCGCCAAGCTGGTGGAATACTTGAAGACCGGCCCCCTACGGCTGGAGTTCCCGGATCAAAAATGGGTGAAGTGGGCGGAGCTCTACTCCTTCATGGATGTGCAGGAGATGACCTGGAAACGGAAGAAGCTGCTCTCCCTGATGGTGCAGATGGATAACTACAGCGACTATCTGTTGCTGTGGAGCCCCAGGGACAAAAAGCTGTGGTATCTGGATATCGAGCATGAGGAATTCCACCCTCTGGCCAAATGGGATGACTTCATCGCAGATCCCGGCCGGTATCTGAACGGGATGATCGAGGGCGAGTTTGAGGAGTAAAGCCATGACATCAATAGACTTTCTGAACAAGGTACATAAAAGCCTGGACTCGCAGGAATATAACCTCTCTTATTCTCCGGCCAAGTCCAAGAATTATATGCTGTACTGCAACGGCAACTTCATCGGTGGCCTGTTCGATGAGGAGCTGTGCTTCGTCTACGCCGACAGTGTGAGTGAACTGCTGGGGCAGCCGGAACCCGTTTGCCACGGCTACTCCAGCACCGCCCAGCACAGGATGCTGGTGATCCCGGAGGAACATTGGGCGAAGGCGCTGAAACTTCTCTATGCCGAGAAATTTGATTGGAGCCGTTTGGTGTACGACATCACATACACCAGCATCGGCGCGGCTGTAGTGGAGGACTTCTACGACGAGAATGTGGTATTCCTGCGCTTCTGCTTTGAAAAGGAACTGCTGAAAAAGAACCCTCTGGACCGGCAGGGCCGTATCCTGCGGATGGTCTATATCAATCAGAATCTGACAGAAGCAGGCAAATATCTATTCCCCAGACTGATGCAGAAGTTCCTCGTTTTTACAGATTGCAAAGGAAAAACCAGTCTGGAAACTATGCTGAAACGGTGGTACACCGCGCTGGAGAAGGAGTACCGCAACCAGATAACAGGAGGATAACATTATGAAGCTGAACTGTAAACGCATTGATTTTACATATATACCCGGCGAGGAAATCTTCAACTTTCCCGAGGAATCGGGACTACCCTTTCTCTTCGATGTAGAGGAAGAACTGACCGGCGATCCTGCTGCCATGGATGCGGTGGGAAAAATGCTGGATGAGGCGGAGAAATTGGCGGAGAAGGCCAAAACCGCCATCAAAGCGGCGCTGGCGGACGAGGACAGCCGCTACCATAGCGTTGTGACATTTTTCATGGAGTTCCACCGGGACGATGTAGGCCCGGATATTGCGGCGGAACTGTTTCCGGGAACCGACCCGGCCAAGCTGTCCTTTGCCGAGATGGTGGACTTTTTGAAGCTCAAGCGGTTTGGTAGTCTGGTGGATGACGAGATGGATCAACAAGTGTTCATCATGGATTTGTCCTTCAACCCGGAGATCACCGACGAGCTGATGGTAATCTACTTTGACTTAAACCAGGAGATTTTCTGTATTACCCATGAAAGCTGAGGAACAAAAAAGAGAAAAATATCTGCCCACACTTCTGATCCAGCAGATCCGCCTGCAATGGTATAAAGACTGCCGAGGCGGAAATGCGGCCGCACAGCGGAACCAGTATCCCAGAGCCATGCGGCTGCCTAAAGACTTCTTCTCCTATTATCCTTTTGGTCTGCCTACTCACTTTGCATCTATCATACAGAGGCCCGATGGATTTCAGATCGATAGGGACTGTCGCAGGCTGATGGAGTGGAAGCCGAATGGCACAATGCGACTTCACCCTTTTGAACTGATTCAGCAGGAGTCCGGAATCCATGTGCGTTACCGCAATGATTGGCACATCGGTGCGATGCCGGAGCGATATACCTACGATAAGACCGGGCAGAAACAGCCTCTCAATGAGCTGGCATTGGATTTGGCTCCCGGTGAGTATGGGAGAGCTGTCTGCAATGGGCGGTTCCGGGACTGGGATACAGGAATCTGGTATTATGTACTGGATATTTTGAATGTAATGCCGCTTACAGAACCCACTGACTCATTGACCAGTTTTACGGACAGAGAGCCTAATAAGATATATACCCAGATTGACCGACTGTGGTGACGAAAGACAGGAGGATAACCACATGATTTCCACAAAAGATTTATCTGGCCTTCCCAATGCGGAGCGCCTGAAAAACTTCTGCAAAGGGCTGGCAACTCTGGACATCATCATGGTGGAGGAGGAATGGAGCTTCATCCGCCACTATACATACAACCCCGCATGGCGAAAAGGCAAAGAGGCATTCTTTGCCACTGATGGCAGTGACCAGAGCATGATCGTCATGTTTGCGCCGGAAGGCTGTGTAATCAACGGTGTGGATTCCGAACTCTACGACTGGGAGGAAAAACTTCCCCGTATCGAATACCTGACGGATGGGATGCCCCCTGCGTTGCAAAAGCTCATGGGCAGCCGTGAAGTCAAAAAGATGAAAAGCACCTTCTGCGTCTGGACGGAAGATGGCACCACCTGGCACTGCAATCCCATGGACGGCGAGGACGCATCCAAAGATCTGCTCTCCACGATTGATGGTAATCCACAGAGCTATGTGGATTACGGGAAGTGGTTTTACCCAGCAGACCTGCCTTTGGAGGCTGTGCGCCAGCTTGCTGATGGGGTTCCGGTGACAAAAGAACTGGTCGCTGCGCTGAACCCGAAACGCAGCGAATGGGAAGAAATCAAGACGGGCCTTGATAAGATCGGATATCCAAATGAACTTTAATTCGCAGCCGACAGGAGAGGATTCGAGTGATCAAAGAACGCATCCCCATCTCCGGCGATCTCAAAAGCAAGGTCAAGCAGCTGATGGAGTACGCCGGATGGTACGAAGGCCGCAGTGTGGATATTTCCATTGCGGAGCAGTATTACGCCAATCATGGCGTCCCGATGATGAAGACCACTCAGCGGTTTTACCGCAAGTATTTCGGCCTGTGCTGCGAGTGGTACTTGGAACAGAAAAAGATGAACTGGGCAGCGGACTTTCAATTTGCTTTGTTTCCCTACCTGGTCAACGGGATCAAAAACCATTTGGAGGAGCCTATTTCCGGGATATGTCCGGCTGTGAGCTGGCGGAGATCGAACAGGCTGCCGGTCAGAAGTGCCAGCCCATCGGTCATATCGGCTACTACTACCCGGCGGAGGTCTGGATCTCCGAGTACGGGAAACTGTATGCGAAATATGAGTACCAGGATGAGATCGAGTGCTTTCCGGATGTGTTTGCCCTGATCGAACGGGAACTGCGGCAGTACAAATTTGATTCCGCTGCCATGAAAACAGTGGAGGCACTGGACGGAAAACTATGAAACAGGACTTTACGATTTGGCGCAATCAAATATTGCAGAATCCGTGGGACATTTCACCGCTGAAATTCGGAATGTCACAGGATGAGATCATGGAGGTATTTGGCAAGCCCGATGCCGTTTCCACCATGAGAAGCGGCGGAAAGCCTTTGATACTCAAATATTGTGACATTGAACTGCATTTCGATAGAAAAGCCCCTCATGGGCTCTACTTAGTTTACAGCGACGATGAGATTGAGTTGAGCATCACAGCCGAGCACGAAGAAACGCTGCAACCAATCACCAACACAGAGCCGGTGGACAATGAGTTTTTCTTTCAAGATGGAGCGGTCTATTTCTCCGGCTTATATGAAAACGGTCTGCTCAAAGGTGTTGCGCCCAAAGACTTTTGCTGCTGGCATTACTGGGGCAAATCCTCTACGGCCTGCTTTCTTGGCGGGATTCGCCTTCGTGGAGCAGATCCGGCATCGTTTCGGGTGTTAAACTATGCCTATGCGATGGACAAAACAGCCGTCTACACCACCAGCGGGAGAATCCCAGATGCAGAGCTGGCAGCCTTCCAGGTGTTGGACAAGGGCCAGAACGATTCAGGCGCGCCCCAGGGATATGCAAAGGACAGCCGGCAGGTCTACTTCCACAACGGGGACGGCAAGGTGAAGATCATCAAGGGCGCGGAGGTCTCCTCTTTCCGCTCGTTGGGTGATACCTATTTTGCCAGGGATGAGAAACGGATCTATGCCTACGGGAAGCAACTCTCAAAAGCGGATCTGACCGCATGGGAATTGCTCAGTCACTGGTATTCCCGCGATGCCAGGCGGGTGTACTACCTCAACTGGGAGATCAAGGGCGCGGATCGGGACAGTTTTACAGTTTGCACTCCTGTGGACGCGGCTCTACTTGCCGATCATCTGGCCCGCGATAAAGACCATTTTTACCAAAATGATGAGATAATGGAAGAAACACAGTGGCTGGAACAGCTGCGCAAAATGACCCAAGAACCGTAAACGGAGGAAAACAGCTATGGATTATTTGAAAATACTGCATGAAAAGCCTGATTTGGCGGATGAATTTGATTCGTTGTTTGACTTCTTCCTGCTGGATGAGTTGTCCCCGCGGGATGACGCAGAAGGCCGATGCACCTTCTCCCTACCCGGTATGGCCTTTGCCAGAGATGGCTCCGGCGGAGAATACCACCTGTTGGAAGATGGCTCCATCGGCTATTACAGCAGCGAAGGGGAGGCAGGCCGTCTGGCCGAGAGCATGGATGACCTTTTTTCCCTGCTTGTGAGCTGTATCTGCTGGCACGACTGCTGTGACACAAAGCAGTATGTAGATTCCAAAACACTGGAGGAGTATGGGCAGAGGCAGCGCAACTGTAACTTGGAAGATATGGATATGGACAGTTTGCAACGGGTGTCTGATGCCCTCGGTATCCCTACTGGTGAGCCGCTGGCTCCGGTTCTGGAGCGGTTCCGCAAAGCAACCCAGCGTGAGCCTGTGTACCAGTGTATATTTCACGAGGACGATGGAAGCCTGACTGAATCATACGGTTTGATGTTTGAATGAGAAAGGAGAAATCACGATGAAAGCATTTGACCCGAATTACAAACTGCTGGACGAAATGTATCAGGACGATTACTATCCTGCTTTTCTGGTGAACAAGGTAAAGGACGAGCTTCAGAAGGTCATCGACCTGTTGGAGAGCGGCGAAACCGACACCGATGCGGTGCAGGAAACGCTGGACGAGGCGGTCTGCGGCATCAACGATCTTCAGGAGGAATTTGACGAGAACGACAGCGAGATCGAAACGGTGGCGCGGGAATGTATTGCGGCAACCGTGGCCTACATTCTGGAGTGGTTTGGCATCCCCATTGACACTGAGGAGGCCATCCGGGAACGGGACTGGTGAGCCCTATGGCAGAAAAAGAACTGGCCCTTTGTGATGAGTGCGGCAGCCTGTTTTTCAAAGGCTCCTCACAGATGATGGGGCTGTGCCCGGAATGTGCCCATATTCTCTATGGCTACCCGAATTGTGACCATCATTTTCAGGATGGCCGGTGTGTGAACTGCTATTGGGACGGCTCGGAGAGTGTGTACATCAAGAAACTGAATCAACAGGAGGAAACTGATATGCCTACGACCGAATGGCTGAACAAATACGAATCCATCAAGGATAAACTGACCTGCAAAGTTGACTTGGAGGCCCATTTTACAGAAAAAGTGATTGGGAATATGGCGGTGGATGTGCTGGACATCGGCACCGTCCATTTCCCCACCGGGCAAATCTTCGCCTGTGATCCGCTGGTGGAGCTGGAGGACACTCTGCCCTTCCTTCAAACGATCCCCGCCGGAACTTATCCCGTGAAAATCTGCGTGGTGCCCAGCGAACAATACGGCGACCGCTACGCCTGCGTCAAGGTGGAGGTTTCTCAGGAAAAGCCTGTCCGCTATGAGCTGGGCATGGTGGGCAACGAGAATCTGGACGCGGCACTGGGAGATGATGACTACTTCGGTTTCGGCGTAGATGCCGGAATGGGGTGTATTGCAGACATCCGCAGGCGGCTTTCAAGGCATACTGGGCCAAGCGGCTGGAGGAGGACCCGGACATCGACCCCTACAACGACCTGTTCTGCGACTTACTGGAGGAAAACGCCCAAGCCCACCCCAAATATCAGGGGGACTGCGGCGACTGGCTCAACTGGACCGTGCCGGACACGGACTGCAACCTGCCCATCTTCTCCTCTGGCTGGGGTGACGGTTACTATCCCGTCTACTTCGGCTATGACGCAAAGGGCGAAGTCTGCGCCGTGTATGTGCGCTTCATCGACATTGAAGCCAGTTATCGAGAGCAGGATTAAAAATGTGACAGAACAAAGGAGAGCGCCATGAAAGCCAACGCCGGAGAGGTCTATACAGTCTATAACCAATATCTGAAACGCTACACCGCCTGCCAGGTGGCCTATATTGCGCCGCCGGACACGGTGAGCAAAGAATCTTGGGCGGTGGTCCTCTCTCTGGATTGGGTGGGCGACGCCCCTCTGACTGCGGAGGAACTGCCCCATCTCCGCCCGCTCTACAAGGACTTCATGTACTGGTCCCGCGACCTCCACCTGCTGCGGGTGCCGTTGGAGGTCCCGCCCCAGTACACGCTGGTTGGCACACTGCCGCCCTTCACCGACCAGCCCTGCCGCTCCTATGGAGGCTGGAGTGACGGCTATGATGTGTACCTCCAGATCCGGTGGCAGGCCATTCCGGAGGAACGGCGGCGGGCCTTCAAGGAGGCCATGGAGAGCGAAGAGAAAACGGAGATCGGCGGTATCCCGGTGAAGGTCAGCAGCCATCGGGTGATGGACCAGTACGCACCATTCGATTCGGCACTGGAACTAAAGGCTCTGCCCTGCCTCTCCGAACTCATCTGCCAGCGGTGGCACCCGGATCTGCTGGAATTTCTGAGGGGGAATCCCTTTATCAGTGAGCTGACCCTGCTGAACCACGGTCAGAGGACACTTGATCTGCGGGGCACCAGCATCAGAAAGCTGATGCTGGACATGACCGGGCTGGAGGAGCTATGGCTGTGTGAGGGAACGGAGCAGCTCCTGTTCCAGAACAAGGGGCTGGACGCCTGTACCATCCATGCCCCCGAAGATGGCAGCGGCTTGACCCTCCAATTTATCGGGGAATACTGCCCGCACACGGAACTGCCGAACTTACGGGGGCTGCATGGCATCGAGCTGAAGGACTTTGATCTGACCGGGCTGGCTGCTGTCCATCCCCATCTGAAGGAGCTGCGGCTCTGGGGCGCGCCGGGAAACCTGCAAAACTTCTCCGCTGTGGGAGCGTTCCGGGAACTGACGAACCTCTCCACCTTTGATCTGTTCGGCTTCGGGGCGGACGACATCCCCACCCCGGAGCAGATGCCGGAGCTTCGCTGGTTCTGGATGACCAGCCTGCCGGAAGATGCGGCAAAAGCGGCAAAGCAGCTCTGGAAAAGCAAGCCGGGAATGGATCTGCGGATCACCAAGCCCCGGAAACCGGAGTGGCTGGCGCAAAACCTGGACAACCCCTTCCGGGGCTGGGACGGCGCGGAGCATATCCCTGCCGCCGCTGCAAAAAAAGCAGCCAACCAATACCGCAAGACTCGCTCCCTGCTGATGAAGCTGGCCACTGAACCGGGCGAGGACGCCCAGGCCCAGGCGATGGATGCGGTGACAGCCTACACCCAGACTTTCAACAAGATGGGCTTTATCGAAACCGAGGAGCGGGATGAAATTTACATGGCTCTGCGGGGTATCCTGGATGCCCTGCCGGATGGCACGCTCCAGAAGGATGCCCTGATGGAGAAGTTTGAGCAGTTGAGGGATTTTTGAAAGGGGTGTCACATTGAGCTACACAAAATTCAGCAAAGAAGTAACCAAGTGGCTGAAAGACAATGGTCTGCCCTGCTATGGGACAGCCAACGATAGCCCCGAAGAAACAAAGGCCCGGCTGGACGCATGGATGCGCGGGATCAAAGAGATACTGCGCCAGTGGATCACAGAAAAGCGTTACCGTGAACTGATCTCCTGCGCCCACGGAGGCTGGTATCAGGATGATGTAATTTTTGAGCCCTTGGCTGAACATTTTGTGGCGAACCACCTGTTTGATGAACTGCGGTTTCTCTGCGAACGCGGCATCCGTTTTTCTGCGGAAGATATGCTGGCCACCATTAAATCTGAGAAAGAGGAGCATGGGACGCTTGATATAGAAACAATTCGGTCTATCGATGTTCCAAGCTATGTGTCAGGCCGCAGTTATTCCCATTTGGGGGAAATCGCAAAATACAGGAAACGGGCGCTGGATCAGATTATCCGCTATGCAGGCTATCTGGAGCAGATCCACGCACCTGCGGAGTATTTGGAACAGGTAAATGTCCTGCAAGAGAGCGTTTCGGATCTGACAATCAAAACAAAAGATTTGAAACCGTTCCGGTTTCGGCTGTGAAAGCAATTTCCTGAAAGGAGTGTGGGCGCATGAGCCGAATTGTTGATGAACCCTACTTTACATACAGTGCATACAACGCCCTGACCTCTGGCATTCAGGTGAAATGCCCCAAGTGCCATGGCGCAGGTGTGGTGACAGCGGATGATGACAACGCCTATTTCCGGTGCCTGAGCTGCGGCCACCGGATGACGCAGGATCGGACGATCTACCGTTATGATGTCCATAACCAGTGCAAAAACTGCGGCAGGTACTACCGAGTGGATATTGAAGATACGGCAAAGCAGCATTTTCCCGTCCTCCATGTGACCTGCCCCTATTGCGGAACAACCATGTCGGGAGAAGTTCATAAAACAGCGGAGGCGTTTTCATATATTGGCGAAATCAGAGATGGACGAGAACCTTATTTCGGGTTGGAACTATGGTTTTTGACTTCATTTCAGGGAAAACCTGTATGGGCACTCAACCGAGAACATCTTGCCTATCTGATCGGCTATCTCAGCGCCGGACTGCGGGAAAAGCCGCCGGGAAGAGCGAAAATGACCCAGGCCGACCATCTCCCCACCTTTATGAAAACCGCAAAGAACCGGGAGCGGATCGTGAAGCTGCTGAGGCAAATGCAGGAGAAATGAGGATGGAACAGAAAGTAATTTACAACGGCCAAATTCTTACTCTGACTCGGTTTTGGGCAACAGGAGAACCTTGCCTGTGGATCACCGACCCACAGCAGATCGAGATGCCCAAAATGGAGTTTGTGGGAGGCCACCCGGACGAATACTGCATTTTCCTGAAAAATCTGACGGAAACAGAACTGGCACAGATCACATCTCTGGACGGCGCTCCACTGGATGTGAAAGAAGAACTAAGCGACATCGAATGAGGAGAACACTATGAAAGACCTTTGCCAATACGGAAACCGGCCGGAGGACGAATGGGAAATCTTGCCCTGGATACCTGACCCGCGCCCGCCCTTCAAAATCTGGGTGAAGCCGGAGCAGATCGCGCCATTCTTTCTCATTCCCCACCACCCCTATGCCATCTCCCTTCTGCTGAAGATCAGTGACGGGTTCCGGACAGAAGAATTCTGCCGGCTGGGACTGACCGGCAGCAGCGGAGACTGGGAACGGCTGGTCCGGGGCGTGATCCGGGAGTTTGAGGAAAGCAATAGTGGTGAGGATCTGTTTCACTTTGACTCCGACGAGGATGTGTTCTGCGTCTATTCCCAATACATCGACGACCTGATGATGCTGGCCAAAATGATCCGGGCGGCCTGTGCCGATGAAAAAACGATGCGGATGTATCTGAACATGAGCGAGGCAGCGGAAGCATGAGAGAGTTAACTACTCAAACAGGGATAGTAGTAAAATGCAGTAAAACGGCCATTGAATTTTTCCAAAATGCTCAGTCAGTGGATTTCTTTTCTGTGCTGGAGATCCCAGAGGAATTCCAAGGTATAGCGGTTGAGTTTTATGATTTGATTATGGAAAATGATCATCTTGCGGCCTTGCTGGGCTGTCGCGGCAATTATGATATTGCAATACAGATAGATGAGGTAACCGGCACCATGACGGGGTGGCATTGGTTCAAATGAGGGAAATGGAATGATCGAGTATATCAAGCTCTTTTGGGAGGGCGCACCGGAGGGTGAACCATCGGTCATCCTCTATGAAGTGGATACCGAAAATGAGCGGTTGGCCCTCCGCTCCATTGACATCTTTGCGGATGGCCGCACCCGCAACATCCCTGCCCTTTACGACGGCGCCATCGAGATCACACCAATCCTCACCGTGGAGGAATTGAACGCCCATGTCTGGGGCGAGGAGTTCCACGCCTGCATCATAGAGAAGGCGGAATTTGAGGCCATCTGGGAAACTCACACCTATGATGGAGCGTTAAAGTAGCCAGGAGGAGACACTATGAACAAACCTATAAAAGCCAAAAATCTGCCGTTGTTCTCCATCATTGACCTGGACCAGCTGCGCCGGGAAAAACATCTGGAGGGCACAGAAGTGACAGACTTTTTCACGGCAAGGGATGGAAAAGTCTATCTTCTCATGGAACAGCCGTCCGAAACACAGGGTAAGGACTGGCTCAGCACTCCTTCCACCTATACCGCAGTGGAAATCCAGCTGGATTGGGCGGAACAGCGGGTGCTGGAAATGACGCTGTTTCCTCTTGGCCTCTTGAAGTTCCAGTTTCATTATTTGCGGCCCGCAGGTGATCACTTCCTCCTGCTGGGGGCAAGATGCGCCTATCGGGAAAACGGCCCCGACCAGAACGCCTGGATCGTCAGCCGGGACGGAGCTGTGCTGTCCCGTTTCTGCCTGGGGGATGGCATTCAAGACTGTGTGGTAAAAAAAGATGGCACCATCATTACCAGCTACTTTGACGAAGGTGTATTTGGTAATTACGGTTGGGATGAACCTCTGGGTGCTTGCGGCCTGATTGCATGGACATCGGAGGGAACTCCTCTCTGGAAGAATGAGAACTATTCCATCTATGACTGCTACGCCATCAGCCTGGACGAAGAAGAAAACCTGTGGTTTTATTATTACGATGAATTCCAGCTGGTGCGGACGAACTTCAAAGAGGATCTTGTGTTTGAACTGCCAATCGAAGGAAGCGGAGCTTTTTCTGTTGCCCCGTCCGGCAATACCTTCCTGTTTCAAGGCGGATACCAGCAACGGGACAAATTCTACTTCCTTACCTCTCATGGTGGTCGCCTTGGGAAAAAACAGAAGGCTATTCCCACCTGTGACGGAAACAAGGTCGCTGTGGAGCAGTGCAGCCTGCTTCGCAGCCGGATGTTGTTCCTCGGAAAAGATGGTGTGCTCTATGGAGGTATTTTGGGGAGCGATGGCCAATGAGACAGTCTGATATTTATACCGAGGCTCTGACCTGTCTGCGCTCCATCCTTCTGGCAGACCATCCAGAATTCCAAAACTGGATCGACTGGCTGGAGCGGGACATTCTGGACTGGAACCAGCGGCGGGAGGTTACCCACCATCTTCGGGCATACGGTGGTATGGGCTCATTCAATGATCTGCCCAGTATGCGCGGAAATCACGACTACATTTTTGACTTTCTAAAGTCTGTGTGCTATGCCTTCGGCCATCTTTATGGCAAACGGGAAGGCATTTCTCCGGAGGTATTGATGGCGGAGTGCCTCCACGATGTAGAGCAGGCAGCCTATCACCCCCATAAGCCACTGAACCAAGCCATTGCCCAGCACTTGATGCAGGGCGATTTGCAGGAGAATCTGGATAGGCTGTAGGAGGACTTTCCATGAACGAAAAACTGTCCCGTCCCCAATTCAATCAAATGGATACCACCGAGAAGCAGGCGCTGATGGAAAGCCTGGCTGCTCGTTATACTATGACCTTTCTCGGTCTACATACCTTTGACCACTGGGGCCAGAGCTGCACCACCGGCATCTTCAAGAAAGATGGTCGGGAGTTCGTCTTTGTCCCCGGCGATACCGTCACCCTGGGCTGGGAGCAGTTTGCCGAGGGACTGAATCAGGAGAGCCGGGAGGAATTGGACTATCTGTTCCAGGAGTGGGAGATGGAACCGCAGAACCCGGAAGAGATGATCCGGGAAAGCATGGCTCCCGTTCGGCAGGCGGTCATTGGCCCCATGCTGGTGGGCCGGGAGCTGGAGGAACTGTGCTGGGAGCCGGTCAAGATGGACGATCCCAGGCTGACTGCCCACCCTGACTGGCTGAAGGAATTCCGTGATTTTGCTTGGAGTGACAGCAGCAGTCTTACCTTGCATCAGTCGGCCCGCATAGAACGGACAGAAGATGGATTTCATACCTGGATCTATCACTGCACAGACTACGATGCGCTTCTTGCCGGGCTGGAAAAGCAGGGGCTTTCGCTGCCCACAGCGGACGAGTGGGCCTACCTGTGCGGCGGCGGATGTCGGACCCTGTTCCCATGGGGAGATGGGTTAGACTACTCCATGCGTCTACGCTGGTTTGAGGACATGGATGAGGATGAGAACCGGCCCTATGATATGGAGGAACCCAACTTCTTCGGCCTGTCCATCGCCTACGATCCCTATATGCGGGAAGTGGTGCAGGCTGATAGACTTACCACCTGCGGCGGTGACGGCGGGTGCAATATCTGCGGCGGGCTGGGCCCATTTCTCGGTTTCCTACCCTGTTCGCCCCACTGTAAGCCGGAAGTGCAGGAGGACAAGGAACTAAACGGAGATTATGACTTTTATCGGCCTATCATTCGGGTGGAGAACCATGATTGACAATAGAAGCTTGATACAAAATAAAGAAAGAGAGGTGCCGACATGGGAGCATGGGGCATAAAAGCATTAGAGCGTGACGAAGGGCTGGATGTACTGGACATCCTCAAAAATGAATATGTACCGGAGCATCCGGTAATGGATCTGGGCGAGATGATCGAACTGATGAAAGAGGAAGTCATGCTGGGAGCTGACTTCTCACAAATCGACTTCCTCTTTGACAATACTGCGATGGCTCTGGCGGAGCTGTATTTCCAATGGAAGGATAATGGCAAGCTGGACTACGATCATGAAGAAGCTATATGGGATAAAGTCACCGGTTTCACAGCATCCAAAGAAGCACTTGCTTTCCTGCTGCGGCAGCTCACCGACATCAAAAACGAGGTGCCGGACGAGGACGGCATCCGTGAGATTGTGGATCTTTGGAAGAACGAGGATAGCGGTGAGATCGCTCCTGCGTGGTTGGAACACTTGAATCAGCTCATTGATCGACTGGATTCAGAACAGGAGGCACGACAAATGTATATCAAAAAATACTGGGGCAACTTTATTGGCGGTTCCGATGACAGTCTGAACCTTGTGGCATTTTTAGAGGATCAGAAAAAGGAGGAGATCCCCCTCAGCGAGATATTTGCCAAGATTGGGCTGGACAAACAAAACTGGGACTTCCGCCAGACCGTGGAGTATCTGGAGTTTACACACTCCGATGGCGTGGAGATGGACTTTCACTTCGCCATTGATGTGGTCACCGACCTGGCCGCCATCCTGCTGGAGTGCAGCGTCAGTGGCAGTGTAAACCTTCAGGATCTGGACGAGTACAACACCCCCGCCCGCCGTATCCGCATCACTGCTACGCCGGAGGAGCACGAGGCCATGGACAAGGCCCTGGCGGACTTTGTCCATGCCCCGCTGGAATACGACATCAGCGAGATGATGGATAACGAGGAGATCCAGGAGATGGCTCGGGATGTGGAGGCGCTGCGGAAGGAGCTGTACGAGGCCGCTGGCCGCAACCGGGACTACTATGTAAAGGCAGAGGACATGAAGAATCTGCTCCCCGACTGGGAGGGCGCCGATGGCTGTATCGCCACCAACCGCATTACGATGGAGGGCTACAAGGTTGGCTACTGCTACCGGGAGAATCCGGACGGCGGCTGGGACAGCGGCTGGCGCTTTACCGCCGGTGACGAGAGCGAGGCGTACATGGACGACCCCAACAATGCCGGGATTTACAAGCTGAACACAATTTGCAACGACGATCCCGACATCATTTCTCTGCTGAACACCCCCGCCCCCTGCGCCTTTGAGCGGGATGAGAACGGTGTGTTCCAGCAGATCAAAGACTGGAAACCGGATGAGGACGAGGAGGACCCTGATATGGACATTTTGAAGCAGTGCCAGAAGTGGCATGAGGAGAGCAAACAACATAAAATTATTGATGCGCTGGAGGCCATCCCCGCCGAGGAGCGTACCCCTGAGATGGACAGTGAGTTAGCCCGTGCCTATAACAATCTGGCAGACCCACATAAGCCAACTTGCAAAGAAATGCTCAAAAAGGCCCTCGCTCTGCTAAAGCCCCATGAGGAATACTTCGAGGACGATTATTACTGGAACTTCCGCATGGGTTACTCCTACTTTTATCTGGATCAGGAGGGCCGGGCTCTGCGATATTTTGAAAAGGCATTGGAAGTCCGCCCTGGTGACGATGACACCAAAGAGTTTATCGACCGGTGCAAGCAGGGTATTTCTCTGCCGCAGTTCTGGGAGTGCTTCCGGGATCGGACAGAGAACTGGTGGGAAACCTTTGCCGAGATGGAAGCAGAATTGCGCCAGATGATGGATGACGACAAGGATCACACCCGCGGTGCAGAACTCGTGGCCCAAATGGAGGAAACCCTGAATCTGGCCTTTGATGAAATCTCCTTCGAGATGGGCTTCAACGGCGAGAAGTACGAGCTGATCCTCACCCCGGAGGGTGATAAGGTCAAGCTGTTTGAGCTGGTCTACTTCCAGAAACACGCCCCCAAGGAGGTGCTGGAGCACTGGAACATCCTTGTGGGCCGTCAGCCCCTCCAGAACATCGGTCTGCGTACCGAGGATGGATGGGACATCTCCGGGGATGATGTGCAGATCTGGCTGGAGGAGCAGGGCGAAAACAGCTTCGCCCTCTCCGCCTACTGTGAAAAGCTGCTGCCCATGCTCCGGGAGGCGGAAGGCCGGGTCTGGTGGATGCTCACCACCCTCACCGACCAAGTGCTGGGCGAGATTCCCCACATGAGATACATAGACAGCTTTGATGTGCTGGAGGAACCCAGGGCGGAGCCGTCCATTCTTATGTCCCAGCTTCCCGACGCTCTGAAGGAGCGGGGTCTGGAACTCTCTACCGATCCAGAAGCCTATCTGGAGAGCTATCTTGGCTACGAAATGAAACCCAATGAAGACCCCGACGCTGACTGGCGGCTGGATGTAATGGCCGGTTCCACCTGCTGTGTGCCGCTCATCAACGGCTACCTGAATGCCGACAATGACTTCATGGACGATCTCCATGCTGACGGCGCGGTGGCGGGCTTCTTCTGCTACCCTCTGGATACCCTGCGGGAGAAAGAAGGAACCCAGAAGATCTTCGACTTCCGGGATAAGCTGGAGGAATTGTTCACCACCGGCGACGGTCCGGAGGTACTCACTCTCACTGGAGGAGCCACCGGCCTCTACTGCGGCTATGTGGATTTCATCGCCTGGGACATCCAGACGGCGCTCCAGATGGCCAAAAATTTCTTTGAGGACAGCGATATCCCCTGGGCCAGTTTCCACACCTTCCGCCGGGAGGCGGGCACAGTGAACCTAAAAACACCGTCCGAGGAGGAACCGGACGATGAGGATCAGGCCCCCGAGCTGGACGAGACGCTGGCGGGCATGGATTATATCCCTTACACCCCGCAGAACGAAGAAGAATACTTCCAGCAGCTGGAGCAGTGGAACGACGAGGATGAGTACACCCGCTGTATCCAGGCACTGAATGCCATCCCGGAGAACTGGAGGAACTACCGCACCGCCTACGCCCTGGCCCGTGCACTGGAGAACTACGCCATCATCGGGGACCATGACGAAGGTACTTTGAAATCCAAGGGAGACAAAGCCCTTCTGAGGGCCATTGAGGTGCTGGAGTCCGTCCGGGAGGAAGGCCAGGACAAGGCGGAGTGGAATATGCGGATGGCCTATGGCTATCAGTATCTCTATGGTCAGGAGGAAAAGGCCATCCCCTACGCCGAGCGGTGGGCGGAGCTGGACCCCGAGGACGAAAATGCCCCGGCAGTAATTCGGGAGTGTAAGGCGGAGATCCGGAAACGCCAGCGCAGCCGGAAGAAGAAGGCCAAATTCGTGCCCGGTGATACTCCATTTGAGGGCTTCGACCTCACCAACTTCTGGGATGATAATTGGTATGCACTGAAAGAATATGTCAGTGATCCGCCTTCCGATGAGCTGATCGCCAGCGTGGAGGAGGAACTGGGCTACAAGCTGCCCGCCGCCTACATCTGGCTGATGAAGCAGCACAACGGCGGCATTCCGGTGAACACCTGCTATCCCTGCGATGAACCTACCTCCTGGGCAGATGACCATGTGGCCATCACCGGCATTTTCGGCATCGGACGAGAAAAGAGCTGCTCCCTCTGCGGAGAGCTGGGCAGCCAGTTTATGATCGATGAGTGGGAGTATCCTGCCATCGGTGTGGCCATCTGTGACTGTCCAAGCGCCGGACACGATATGATTTTCCTGGACTACCGAGCTTGCGGCCCCCAGGGAGAGCCTGCGGTAGTCCATGTGGATCAGGAAAACGACTACAAGATTACCCATCTGGCAGACAGCTTTGAGGAATTTGTCCGCGGACTGGAGCATGAATCCCTCTATGATCCGGATGAAGATGTAGAGGATCTTGAGGATGACGCCGACGAGGAGAAAACTGACCATAAGGGCTCCTTTGCCGGGTCTGTGCTCCTCTCCAAAGCGGAATGGGACAAGGAGCAGTTGATCCGGAATCTACGGGAAGAATGGGGCATCGTAGATGAGGAGCCGGATGAGGGCGACGAAGATGATGAGAACAGCGATGACGCTGTGGTAATGCGGGTCGGCGGCATGATGCTGATCGTGACACTCTTCCACGGTCACATCCCGGACAATGAAGCGGAGATCAACGCCGAAAACAACTATATGTGGCCAGAGGCCGTAGAGGTGGCCAAAGCGCACAAGGCCCATATCATGGTGGCTGTATTGGGCGAGGAGGAAAAACTGCTGGAACGGGGCAAGCTGTTCACCAAGGCGATGGCAGTGTGCTGCAAGCAGAAATACGCCACCGGTGTCTACACCAGCGGCGTGGTATTTGAGCCTCGTTTCTATGAGGGCCTTGCCGATATGCTCAAAGAGGACGAACTGCCCATCTTCAACTGGGTTTGGTTCGGCCTGTACCGGAGCGAGGGGGGCCTAAACGGCTACACCTACGGCATGGATGTGTTTGGCAAGGAGGAAATGGAGGTGTTGAACACCGACGCTGAGCCGGAGGAACTGCGGGACTTTTTGGCCAGCCTTGCCTCCTATGTGCTGGCGTGTGATGTGACACTGCAAGACGGCGAGACCATCGGTTTTTCTGCGGACGATAAGCACACCATCACCCGCAGCCCCGGCGTCTCCCTGCCGGAGGAACAGATGACCCTGAAGATTGGTTACGAGCCTATAAAGGGAGATCCAGAGGATGACGATGACAGCATAGGAATGGATGATGTTTCCTATCATATTGAGAACCTTGAGGAGAAGGAGCTTCCCATTGACCCCATCAACGCCTACAACCACATGGCGATTTATTTGCGCTGGTGCATGGAGCATGACCTGATGGGCGGGAAATTCCTGGCGGAGCATGGCGAAGTGGTAAATCAGGTCAAAGCCGATCCAGGCAACACAGACCTACGAACATTCATCCGGGAGGAGCTGTTCGGCTGTCTATTCTCGGCTCTGTTCAATCAGAAAGGCCGTGCCTTTGCCCATTATTACTATGGAGAAATTGATGCGCCCTATTATCCTGCCGACATTGATGACTATGCCCTGAAATATTTTGGTCCGTCCCGATACCACTCCAATGAATTTCAACAGGAGGCATACTTATTCATCCCCTTTGACGAGGACTACTATCAGGCTATGGCAGAGGTAATTGAGGAACGCTTCACCAACTGGCAGGGACAGGACTTTGACGAGGATACGCTGGAGCCTTCCGAGGTGGCGCAGGCCATTATGGAGTATCTGGACTGTGAGTGTACCTATTTCCCGTCTATGGCAGATGATGATCCCATCATGTCAGCATACAGCTACGCCCGGCGGCTGGGGGTACGGGAGGGCTTTGTTCCCGTACTTATCCAGGCGGATGATGAAACGCAGTTGGAGTGTCTGGTGATGAACGCTGCCCCGGAGCATGATGCGGACTTCTATGAATTTGACCTCAAAACCGTGGAGGAGTATCGAAAGAAGATGCTCTCCGCTCCCATCAAGGACGGAAAGGCGATTTTGGAGGAATTGACCGGTCAGCGCAAGGAAGAAGCCGAGGACGATGATCTGGACTGGGATGAGGAAGTCCTGGGCGAGATGGAGGGCGGAGAACCCAACGACCGCTTCGCAAACTATTGGAACGATGATACCGGAATGACATATCCGCTCATTCTGGCTAAAATTCCGGTAAAGAACCCCTGGGAGATCTTCGCCTACCTGCCCTTTGGAAATTGGAATGAGTGTCCCGACACACCGGACCTGATGGCAGTGGCGAAATACTGGTTCGAGCAACATGGTGCCATCCCTGCCGCCATGAGCCACGATGAATTGGAGTTTGAACTTCCAACTCCGATTTCCAAGGAAAGAGCTATGGAGGTGGCTGTGGAGCAATATGGTTTCTGCCCAGATCTGGATCAGAATGAGGATGGAAGCATTGGCTCCTTGGCAGCTGTCCTGTGGCAGTCCACCGTCTGGTATTTCTGGTGGGATTGATGGGAGGTGCGACCAATGACAGAATATCAAAAAACCTATATCGAACTAAAAAAACAGTTTGTTGCGACCAATGAAGGTCCGGACAGTGTCCGCGCTCTATATACCTTCAAGGAAGAACTTGAGCAGAGTGAGGATCAGCAGGCCAAGGAAGTGCTGGTGGATGTGTATGATCTACTGGACTTCAAGAAGGATGCCTATGAACTGCTCTGCCAAATCGGAAATCGTTCCGATAAAAAGACCCTCAAGCGGCTGGGCACGCTGAAGGACTATGCGGAAAACTGGGGCAATCATTATGCTCTCCCCAAGCCCAAAACGCCGGAGGAAAAGCAGAAAGAGAAGGAACGGCAGGCCCAGCTGGGCCTGCCCGCCTTCCGGTATCACCCAAACCCTCTGGAAACTGGGGCTTTTGAGGAATCCGCAGACGGCGTTGTCTGCGACTGCTGTGGCAAGACGACCCATATTTTCTATACCAATCCGTTCTTTTCAGTGGAGGATATTGCATATCTGTGCCCAGAGTGCATCGCCAACGGCGAAGCAGCCCGGAAATATGACGGTAGTTTTCAAGATGATTTCTCTGTGGACGATGGTGTAGACGATCCGGAGAAGCTGGACGAGCTGATCCACCGCACCCCCGGCTACTCCGGCTGGCAGCAGGAATACTGGCGCGCCCATTGTGGTGACTATTGCGCCTATTTGGGTAATGTGGGAGCCAGAGAACTGCGGGCACTGGGTGTGCTGGAGGAGGTGCTGGACGACCCCATGTGGGACGAGGAGCAGAAGGGAATGATCCGGGAATCCGTCAATGGCGGGCATCTGCAATGCTATCTGTTCCGGTGCCTCCACTGTGGAAAGCACCTGGTCTGGATGGATTTTGATTGAGGTGGCAACATGGAGAAGAAGGATTTTCCCAAGGGAACCAAGCCCCGTGAGATCTTCGTCTATACCTGTGAGCGGATCGCGGAGCCTTTGAACCCGCTGGGCTACAAATACCGCAAGAGCAAAAATGACATCTACAAAAAAGACGGCATCTTTGTGTTCTCCTTTTACTTTTCCCCCTCCATCCGCTTTGGCTCCACCACTTTTACTGCCTTCTTCGATGTGAGTTCCCCGGTGATTGCCCAGTGGCGCAGTGAGCAGGAAGGGACGGAGGAAACCTATGATGGTATCGTGGGTACCTCCATCGCCCGGCTGACCCACCGGTATGATGACTTCCCCCGCTATGAGGTATCTACTCTGCTGGAGCGGGAACGCTCTATCCAGGAAATTTCCGGGCAGATCCAGGACTATGCACTACCATTCTTTGCCCGGTTTTCCAATCTGCCCAAGCTGCTGGACGATGTGGAACAGGAGGGGTTCTTCCCCCATCGGAAGGGGTTCGATGTCCCTAAGCGGAATCGGGAGTTCATCGAATGCTTCCGGGAGTATCTCCAAAAGCAGTAGGAATCAGCAGAAAGGAAACAACACCTATGTCAAACAGTAGAGTATCCACTTGGAGTGGAATCCGGAACAAATTGGAGAATGACTACCTGTGCCCGGCACTCCGGGGCCACATCCAGTATTTTGCCACCAGTTACAGCAAAAGCGCCGACCATGAGGGCCGGGCCGCCATTCGTGTGGACGGCGTGGAAGTGCTGCGGAGCAACTACTACACCTATTTTGAAAATGTGTGGACGAAATTTCATCACTTGCGCTCCACCACGCTGAAAGATCACGACTCCGCAAAAGAGGCCATCAATCAGGCTCATGCCTATGCGCTGGAGCAGGGCACCTTTGACCAAAAGGTGTTCTATGAGGCGTTTGGAATCTTTGACAACCAGAGCATCGAGAAAAGCCTTGTCAGCGAGAATCCCCTTGTCCGTATCTTTGCCCTTCTGGATCGCAGGCTTGGCAAGCGCCGCCTGCTGGCTTTGGAGGACTCCATGGAGCAGGAACTGGACTGGGTGCGGGCTTTCTATGTGATCCGGTTGCAGGCCGAAGGGCTGATGGAAGCGAATAACATTTAGGAGGAACCACCATGTCACAGATCGCGTCCTTTTATCTGATAAAAAATAACCAGCGGCAGGAGTTGTCCGACGGTGACTGCTCCGGCGCGGTCTATATGGCCATCTGGGACTGGTGTGAGAGCGAACTGGATCTGGATGTCCGTTTTCCTGCTCCCCAGACGGAAGACACCCTGGACTGCGCTCTGCTGGAGGGAGAGCTGGCGTCTCAACTGCTGGCAGCTCTGCGGGAGCAGGATCTCTCGGAGCTGGCCGCTGAAATTGCCCCGGACTGGGATCTGCCCACCGAGGCGGTGCAAAGCGGGCTTAATACGCTGCGCTCCCATCTGGAACTGGTGCAGGGCGATGCTGCTCTGCTGTATGAAATGACATGAGAACGGAGGGATACCATGCTGGCAAAGCGGTTTGAACACATTTTACATGATCTGGGCATGGCTGGGCTGGAACACCCTCTGTTCTACCATGCACCGGTGGGCATTCGTTTTAAGATCGGCGGGGAGGAACCAATCTATCTGGATAGGCGTGCGGCGAAGCTGAAAACCAACCCCGCTTATGTTCAGGGGGCGCTGGACCGAGCCGCCGCGATCTATCGGGCACTTCCGGCGGTGCCGGACCTTCTGCGGATCGACGGGTATCCCGATGAAGAACCCGCCGAGTCCCTGCTGACCGTTATCCGGCAGCGAGTGGGCCTCCCAGTTCCCGATGAACAACTTTCGGCCACAGAGCAGGATGAAGATGGGGATACCCATGCACAAGTGCAGTTTTACTGGGATCTCAGCAAGATCAGCTTTCAACCAGAGCTGCTTCTTCGGGAAATCATTCTGGGGGACATCGGCGGCTGGAACGGCTTTGTGTCCAGCGTCTATCTGGCTGGGCCGGGGCCGTTCCTCTACCATTTGTATGATGACGCGTGGAGCTGGATGCCATGGGCCTCAAGGTGAGCAGCTTTTTCTTCAAGCTTGCAATTGCATTGCATAATTTCCCGCATTTATTGAAAATTTGCATCTGGTTGAACATTCTGCAGCCTTCGTCAGTTGCCATGGCGTGGCTGTTCTTCGTTCAGAACGGAAAACATTCGACATTTTCGCTGGTTCATGGTACACTACATCCAATCCATGCGAATCAGTTGGAGGTGATTGTGTTGCTTTCCCTGTACTTAGCTGTTCTTGACGATCAAAGCAAAGAAGAACAATTTATAGATGTATATAATATCTACAAACGGCTGGTCTACCATACCGCTTACAAAATTATGGGCGATTCGTATCTGGCAGAAGATGTACTGCAAGAGGTGTTTTTGTACGTTGCCAAAAATTTTTCTAAAATTCATCGAGAAAACTGTCACGAACTCGCTGCTTATCTCGTTAGTTGTAGTAGAAGCCGTGCATACGATATGCTTCGCAAGCAGCGAGAAGAACCGCTGGAAGAAGTCCCGGACGCACCAGATGATGCCCCGGTGCCGGATGATGCAGCAGTCAGCACCGATAACATCCAATACCTGACAGAACTGATCGGACAGATGAAACCGATGTACCGTGATCCACTGCGCCTTTTGGCGATGGGCTACACCAACCGGGAGATTGCCGAATCGCTTGGACTGACAGATGAAGTGGTTCGGATGCGGCTTTTCCGTGGAAGAAAACTATTGTGGAAGGAGCTGAACAGCCGTGAGTGAGCGGACAGAGATTTCTTTTGATGCAGCTTTGATGATGGCACTCCGTGCAGATGCACAGAAAGAACTGGACGAGCTGCCAACTCCGGCCCAGCTTAAGGAACGCTACCCGGACACTTCCCGATGGGATGCTCGCCTGAAAGCGGCATTGCATAAACGCTGTCCGGTGCTGAAACGAGTGCTTGTTGTAGCCATGACGCTGGTAATTTTAACTCTCGGCGCGCTTGCAGTAAGTGCAGACTTCCGCAAGGCAGTCTACACGATGATTCAGAAGTTCTTGCCGATTGAGATGCAGCTGACGTATCAAGTGGACGGCGAACCGTTGGAACGATTACCGGATGGATACAGCGATCATTATGTGCTGGACGGCTTTGAAATGGACGATGCGCAGAAATTTGAACGAGCAGAAAACTTTTTACATGTTTACTCGTCAAAAGAAACAGAGGAAAGCTACACTGTCCGTTGTTCAATTATCCAGCCGGGGCAGCAGTCCCTATTTGATAATGAGCATACAGTGTACGAAACCGTAAAGGTCGGAGAAGCAGATGGCGTACTTGGAACTAGTACGGATGAACATGGAAAGAATGTTTATACTCTAAGTTGGGAATATCAGGGGATTACACATACCGTTATGGGAAACATTCCATACGATGAGATTATGAAAATTGCGGAAGGTATCCGTTAAGAAAGCCGGACACTTGTGAGAGTACACAAATGTCCGGCTTTCTTTTTGTCTGAACTTACAAAGATGGAAAATTTGAAAAAAATTTCTCCTGAAAATTGAAACGAAGCGAATGCGAATTGCGTTGATTATACAAAGGCTCTTGTTAGGAGCAAAAAAACGGAGGTGTATGTCTATGTCGAAAAAGCGTTTGTTGTCCATTGTTATTTCAGCGGTGATTCTCTTGAGTTTTGCCTGCACCGCAATGGCCGCTGAAAAGTCTGAGCGGTATGTAGGTGATAGTACGGTCAACGGATCCATTTACCAAACATACTATCAGGTTGATGCCCAGACACGAACTGGAGTAAAGAAAATCAGCGTTTCAGGCGTTCTCTATGAAAAGGGAACAATTGGAACATGGCAAAAAGTAAGTAGCTGCTCGAACAGCAGCACGACCTCAACCTGCATGGTGAGCAGTAACTTTAACACTAAGCCCGGAAAATCTTATAGGCTGGAGTATTCTGCGACCTTTAACTATTCCGATGGACGGAGTGAAACCATTACTGGAAGTGCCAGTAGATAAGTGAGGTTATTCATTTTAAAAAACTAATCCTAGAGATGATAGGTGAAGCCTTATCTTTGGAATAGAACACCTAAAGTATACCATTTCTATTAGAATAATCTACAGTGAGGGTTAATTATGAAAATTTGGAATAGATTCATATCGTTTGCACTTGCAACCACGCTTTTGCTAACCGTTCCTTTGGTCTCTTTTGCAGCAGGAACTAAAAACAGCACGAGTTCTGACTTCACGACCGTACAAAGCGCGTCAGGTGAATTGCTTGTTAGAGCCTATGATCTTGACAATGGTGACTCGGTTTTTGAACAGTACAATGATGGAAAATTGGTAAGCCGTTATACGGTTGACCGATCAAAAAATGTTATAAATGAATTGGTTTATTCTTCGGATGGAACATCAAAACAGCTGCAGCGATTTATTCCGACAGAGAAGAATTTTGATATAGTCTTACCGCAATCTACAATGTCGCGTCGGTTGGGAAGAATTCGTTTCCAATATACAGATGGAACCGGAACGGGAATCTGCGGAGCATATGTGGATTATGTGAAAGAAACAGGAAACAAAAAATATGATATTAATGGAACATATAGAGATTTGGCAGGGTTGGCATCAGTTGTAGCAGGTGCCTTGTCATTACCTGCTGCTCCGGCACTTGCAATTTCCAAAACTGCACTCGCATATTTTGGTTTTGCTATGACGGCCGTGCAATTCACCATTCCACAGTGTAACCTTAATTCGCAGTATGAACAAATTGAATACACATTGACTGATATTAACCACTCTTCTCACAAAAATAGTTTTTGGGGAACCAAGTATGTTATAACGGAAAGTGGAAATAAGTTTAATAACACCTACACGGATGGCGAGTATTACCCCACAACATCTTGGGGAAATCAAAATTTTGGAATGACAATCTATAATTATCTGTTTACATACAGTAATTGGAATATTTATGCGTGGAACTAAAAAATATAAGATTGTTAAATGTTTCAGACATTTCGGTGCTATTATAATATTGCTATGGCTAATTTCTATCGTAAGATTTCCGTATTCTTTTGATAAATTGCAAGTGTTATCAAATAAAAATTTTGAAAGCGTTTCAAATTCTATGTTAACTCTTGTTGATTGTAAATCGACCGAATCGAAGTCTTCAATTGATTTTTTACTAACCGATGGAAAGCAATATTATATTATAACGGCAAAACGTTTCTTTATATGGAACCGATATGATTTATCTCAGCTGATGCCCTTCTCAGAAGAAACAAGTTATAGCTATACAGATTGTTTCACCAAGGTGAATGTTGTTCAATCAGGCAATACATTGTGTTTATATGAGGAAGGATATGTTCAACCTTATATCTTATCGTTTCTCTTTTTGTGCGTTGTGTTAATGCTCAATATTTTGGGAGATAAATCCACTCCAGAGGAATAGAGATAATGAAGTGCATTTATTGTGGAAGCGATATGCAGCTTGGAGGAATCGTCACGCAGGGAGTTTCAGCGATGTGGTTTCCTCAAGAAAGTCTGAAAAAATCACGTCTTTCAAAAATCATTTTTGAAGGCGGGATAGCTATAGGAAAGAAAGACTATTTATGGGGGACCGACGATACTAACAGATGCTTATTACTGTCGAAAATGCAAAAAATAATAGGAGTCTTTAGCATATAAATGCTTCAGATGGAGGTGATTCCAATGCAGATAATTTCCTTGAAAACAAGTTGAGCATGAGTTGAGGTACATTTATGAAATTTAGCGTACCGGAAATCTTGACAATTGTATCGACAGCAACAGTCATGGCGATTGCTTTTCTTGTGATTGCAAAGTACCTTATTCGATATGCTGTCACATTTTATGCAAAAATAAAAGGAGATGACTCAAAATGACCTTGAAGAAAAGATTGCTTGCGCTTTGTATGGCGGTGGTTATGGTCTTTTCGCTTTGTTCTATCTCTGCTTTTGCAGCGGCCCCAACGGATGACAAACAACCTGTTGTTATTGGAAGGTATGATGCACCTCTAAGCGAGTGCTTGGAACCTGGCATGGCTATGCAGGTAGGAATTGCTAACGTTCGGGTTAATTCCTACGCAACCTATGATAAGAATGATGGCGTACAGGTTCATGTTGAACTTTACGTTCCGTGGTACTCATCGCCAAAGCCGGAATTTACAGGTATGACAGGAAATGTCAAACTTACCATGAATGGCCAATCGACAAGTAAATACTTCTCTGAAGTCGCAACCGGGGACGAAACGATTAGTACAGATGTGGATACCGGTAGGAAAGCTAGTAGCGGAACAAGCGGTACAGTATTTGTTTCTGGAACTGCTGTAGCATTGAATGCTTTGGCAAACGGTGGCCAGTTCTCCATTTCCTACGACATCACGATTCCGTAATAAAAGCATTAGATAATGGGGATAAAAGCCACGATTCTTTAGAGCCGAAAGAAAAGAATCGTGGCTTTGTACGTTTGAATTATGGAGCAAGCCAAATGAATAAGAAATTGGAATTTTTTAGCAGTATGGCGGTTGCCTTTATAGTTTTGATATTGGTCTTTCTTTGCATTCGTTTTTCAGGTCAGGGAAAATTTGCTACACATGGAGGAACCAATCCGTCTGATGTAAAATGTATTTATACTTCAGTTTGGCCGGATAATGAATACACTAGGCTTATTTGTGAGCCGGAAAGTGGAACGATAGAATATATATTGGATGGTTCTAATGCTGGGTATTATGCAATCTTTTATAATAATATCTCTGAAGAAGAAATACAAAAATATATTGACCAATTGAAAACCTTAGGATACGCTGAAGAGGCATCGGCTTCAGAAAGCGTTTCGACAGGCGTTTTGCTAAGAAAAGATGAAACATGGATAAGCATTGCATACTCAGAGGGAGGATTTGGAATCCGGATTTCAGTAGAAAAATCCTGAATAAAAGAGATGCTGGGGAATTCCGGTTATCCCTATATTGGGGCGGCAGAAGAAAAAAATACTCTTTACAAATATTTGAAATCTATTTCTACAGATGAAGAATATGCTGAAATAGCATCAAGAATCCTAGACGAATGGCTGTCGGAAAGTGATGGCTCCTAATTTTATCAAAAAAGTGGTGATTCCAATGCAGAAAAATAGAATACATATTTCGAAAATTGCTACCATCAAACTGTCAAAGAATACAAGTCAAACGGTTCTTTGATTCGTTCTAAAACGGATTACTATCAGGCCATTGGTGGTTAAGTCACTCCGTTTGTAAGGAAAGGGTTGAAAATGGATTTTCTTAAACAAAAAGGGCCATTAGCAAGAGAATTCTGCAACACGTTGATTTACATTATTTCGTTAGTGTCATTAAAGCCTTCAAGCCTTCAGAGGGTGTTGACAGAACTTCAATGGAATGGGATGTGGTTCTTTTCTCTGGCATTTTTCGCTGTCATCTTTATGGAAATGCTGTCCGATTTTTTGCTGGTTACAGATCGCTGCACTGCATGGAAAGCATTAAATGGAAATGTCAGCGAAGCCGAATTTCACAATCTTCAGCAGATTGTCCTATGCAAAAATCAGAAAGTTTCCATTGAGAAGAAACTTGCAAGTACGATACTACTGGTTCTGATGATATGTGCAACTGCTGCATTTGTGTGGTTTACCTTTTTGGCTTGACTGAATAATTTTGGTATTTTGAATTCACATTCTTAGAAATCAGTTTTCAAAAGCAAAAATCCGCCGAGGAATCCTCCCGAAAAAAACGGGAAGAATCCTCGGCGGATTTCGTTTATCGTGTTGGCTCTTTTTCGGCTGTGTCTTTTTCCTCTGCAAAAAACATCTCTACATTTTTCTGAGCTTTCATCAACTCCTGCATCTCATCTTGTGCCTTCCGGTAGTCTGGGTATGCTTCTTTCTTCTTTTTCAGAAGTTCAGCGTATTCGATGCTCAAGTCCTTAGTCTTTGGCAGCTTTTTCAATCCAGCTTCATCAAAAGCAGCTTTTGCAGCCTTATGCAGCGTGATTTCTTCCCGGTGGGCTTCCAGAAATCTCTTACTGTACCCGGCTTTGCGGTAGGCATCATAAACCGGACGTGTCCGGGCGTAATTAACGATGTGCGTCCGCAGAACGGCAATCTCGGTCATGCGCGCTTCTGCAGCTTTAATGGAATCGCCCAACTCGTGATAGCGAGCAGTTGCTGCATCCACACGTTCCTGCATTTCTTTAATGCTGCCGATTTTATGCTCCTGTAAGAAAATCAGCGTCTTGGACATTTCTTTCAGATTATATCGCTTTGCCCAGCGAGCATACCCCATGCTCTTTCCCTCGGCCAGCTTTGCCTGAATGTCCACCAGCATCTGAAACTTTTGTTCCGGTACGATGCGCTTCTGCTTCTGCCGGGGATGGTGTTCGGCTTCCCCAGAGATAACAGCTTTCAGTTCTTCTTCACTATATCCTGCGCCCAAAGTGCGGAACCGGATGAATCGCTTCTGCCGTGCGCCTTTGACGGAGGTGTATTTTCCACGCTTGACCTCATAACCCTGCTGCTCCAGTCCTTGCAGAAAATCTTCGTAGTCTTTGGGCTTTTCCGCCAGAACAGTGTCAATCACGCCACATAGACGGTCACGATTGCTTTCTTTGGGCGGGTAGAGTGTGCGCTTCTGCCGCTCCCGATAGGGCTTTATCTCAATGACGGAAAGCTGATGCTCTAAGCAGATCAGATCGCTCAACCGTTGCACAGCCAGCCCGGACAATAAAAAATCCCGGAATTTCCGGATGCTGTCCAACGCAGTGGAGTTGTAGATAATGTGATTATGAATGTGTTCCCGGTCCGTGTGGGTTGCAACGATAAACGCATACTTGCCTTTGGTGAAACGCATTGCCAGCTCATAACCCACCTTGTTGGCTTCTTCGGCGGTGATCTCGCCGGGTTTGAACGACTGCCGGATCTGATAGGCAATCACGTCACTTTTTTGTCTGCGCCCAGTGACAAGTTCATACTGCCGTTTGGACAGCATAAATTCTTCATCCACCGTCAAAGGACTGCATTCGTAACTGCTGACCAGTTCGCCCTGCTGTGTCTTGTCCGGGTTCTGGGCGTAATCCGTGCGGCTTTTCAGGCAGGCCGCAACGGATTTCCCCTTGTTTTTGTGCAGTGCAATCAATCTTGTTGCAGCCAGTTTGACCACCTCCCGGCAAAAAGAAAATGCCGCACAGTGGCGGCATAAAAATTTTATAATTCTGCAATCCAGCCGCTGAACCATTCCACGGCTTCTACAATGACCGTTCCGGCGGTGAGGAGCAGGAAGCAGCCAAACTCCGCCACCAGCAAGATCAAAAACTGCATCCACTCCTGGCAGTACAGTGTATAAAGGCCGCAGCCGAAAATATACAGCATGGGCAGTGCCAGCACAAACGCCGACAGGTTCAGCGTCCATTTCAGCATCAGTACCAGAAATGCACTCAGGAGAACCACAGGAAACAGGAGAACTCTTGCTACGAATTTCATATTGACACCGCCTTTCTGCTTTCAGTATATGGATAGAGCATGAGCCTGTCAATGGTGTTGCCGCCTATGTACCCCCGCAGCCCTCCAACTGCGGGGAGAAATTTAGAGATCAGCCAGCCGGGAAAGAATCTGCCGACCAATCTCAATCAGTTCATCCAGCCGCTGCTGCAGGTCCTCCATGTCGGCGGCATAGACCCGACCATTTTCATTGGCGGCTTTGGCGTACTGATTCAGGTTGTTGCTGCACATCTGCAAGAGATATGCCATGCGTTGCAGGTCTTTCAAGTCAAGGTGCAGGCAATAGCCGTCCAGTGCCATCTTGCGGATATAGGCACTCAGGCTTCGGATGCCCATGCTGAGCATTTTTTCATAGATACGGTTCTTTTCTGTTTTGCTCAAGCGCAGGATGATGGTTTCATCCCGTTTTTCCCTCACCGGGCATCACCATCCTTGTCGTAATAACTGCGGAAGGGCTTCACCGGCTCCGGCTTGTCGGATTTTTCTTCCAGAGCCGCCAGCACCGAGGGGCGGCGAGGCTCGTCCTCCTGTTCTTCCTCGTCCTGTTCCGGCTCGTGGCTCTTTTCGTCCACATCCAACTGAGCGTTCAGCTCTGCAAGCCGTGCTGATTTTTCAGCCAGTTCTTCCTCCTGCGGGAAGGGCTTTTCCACCTCAATTTGCGCCGCCGCCTGCTGCTGATGCAGGGTATCCAGTTCGTTTTCTGCGGCGGTGATGCGTTCCGGGAAGTTGTTCAGGGAGTTATCCAGACGGATGATGTTGCCCAGTGGGTCGGTGCCCAAAGGCACCGTGTACTTTCGCTGCCCCTTCAAAAGTGCCTGATACTCCGTGCGGAAGGTGTCGAACCGCAGGGACAGCTCAAAGCCCCGGTAGCTGCCGATCACTTTTTCTTCGGCGTTGGGCAGTTCGGAACAGGCGAGCACCAGACGTTCGCCGGCGGTCTTTTTCTCGTCGTAGGTCACACCCCTGATGGTCATACCGCAGAACTCCTCCTTGCCCTGCGGGTGGGCGGCGGCAAGCTGCGCGTCCGCTTTCAGCCCGGCGATGTGGGCGTTCGTTTCCTGAATGTCAGCCGGGAATTTTGTCAGCAGCTTGTCTTGCAAGCGGAATTTCTGGCTCTGGTGGTCGGCTTTCAGAACCTTGAGTTTTGCGACCTGAACATCCAAATCCATCTTCTCCTTGATGAGCGGATTTCCGGCACACAGTGCCTTGATTTCGGCGTAAGATAGCGCCTGCTCATCCACATCCTCGCAGGAGCGCACCGGGGATTTTGAAGTCATGATTTGGCTGATAAACCGCTGTTTATTTTCCAAAGTTTGGAACAAATAACTGTCAAATGTCCCTTCCGTAACGTAATTGAACACCTTGACTTCCTTATTCATATTGCCCTGCCGGATGATGCGACCATTGCGCTGGGTCATGTCGCTGGGCTTCCAGCCAACGTCCAAGTGATGCACCGCCACAAGCCGGGATTGCACGTTGGTGCCCGCTCCCATTTTTGCCGTACTTCCGAGCAAAACTCGCACATCGCCGGAGCGCACTTTGGAGAACAGCGCCGCCTTTTTTGCTTCGGTGTCAGCATTGTGGATAAATTCGATCTCGTTTTCCGGCACACCGGCGGCGATCAGCTTTTTGCGAATGTCATCGTAGACGTTGAAATTGCCATCGTTTTTCGGTGTCGAGAGGTCGCAGAACAAAAGTTGGGTCAACTTCTGTTCTTTACCCTCCTCCCAGATTTTCAACACATTTTGAACGCATACGTTCAATTTGCTGTTGGGATCATCTGGCAGCATGGGGTTCATCAAGCGAACGTCCAAGCCGATTTTGCGCCCATCGTTTGTGACGCAGAGCATATTGTCCACGGAGGCATCCACTGCACCGGAGTGGATTTCTGCAGCACGTTTGCTCAGTTCCTGCACCATTTCCTTTTGAATTTCGGACGGCTTTGCCACCACGGTTTCAAACTTTGCGACCGGCACCGGCAGATGAAGCTGGTCGCTAGTTTTAATGTCCGCAACCTCCTTGAACATGGACATCAACTCAGGGAGGTTGAAAAACTTGGCGAACCGGGTGCGGGCACGGTAGCCGGTACCCTCGGGCTGGACTTCGTCAAGAGGTTTTCGGTAATTTTTCTAAATTCATCAGGTTGTCTGCAAGGAAGTCCCTTGTGACCTCATGTCTGCACATATCCTTGAACATCTTTTCAATCGGCTTTTTGGCGGTTTCGGACTGCTTCACACACACAATAAAGGTGGTCTTGCCAATCTGTACCGAATAACTCGAATTCTGATTTTCCATTCAATTCCTCCTTGAATCGTCATTTTTCAAATTTGACTGGCAGACTGGCAACTGTGGGTGTACCATGATTTTCTTGCCAGCCAAATTTTTCTGCCAGTCAAATGGCTTATTCCATCCAAAAGACCTTCTTGCGGCCTTCCACGATCTTGCTTTTCAGGGCATCGCCCAGTTCCCGCTTGGCATCCCGGACAGTTCGACCGGGGATGCCCCTTTCCAGCGCTGCCTTGTCGATGTCCTCGCTGAGCACCTGCTTTCCTCCGGCAAGCAGGGCGCAGATCAGGTCTTTGGCTTGCTGGGTCTTGGTTTCCCGCTGCGGCTCGATGCCGGACAGCATCTCGTCTGCGGTAATGTCGTACTCGCCGACCCAGCGGAAGCCACCCTCGTCCCCCAGAGAGAACGCCAGTGACGCTCCCGGCGGAGCAAGGGAACTTTTCTCGTGGGTCAAGATGCGCATGGTGGGGTCGTGCTTCAGCTTGCCGATGAACATGACGCTTCGGACGGCGGCAGCAATGTCGATGGAGCCGAGGCCCCGCTGCAAGCTCTGCATTCCAGCGGCTTTGTTCAGATGCCCGATCAGCAAAATAGCGCAGCCTGTTCGCTGCGCTACCTGTCCCAGCCGCATGAAGATGGGGCGCACCTCGTTCGCCCGGTTCATGTCCACGTCGGCACCGAGATACGCCTGAATCGGGTCGATGATGACCAGTCGGGCGTTGTTCTCGACAATGGCTTTTTCAATTCGTTCATCGGAGAGCGTCAGCTGCACATCGCTGTCATCAATGACCAGCACCCGGTCAAGGTCTGCTCCGGCTTCGATCAGGCGGGGCTTGACCGTATCGCCCAGACCGTCCTCGGCAGTCTGGTAGATCACGTTGAAAGGTTCCATGCGCTCCATGTTGGGCAGCAGCTTTCCATTGGTGCAGGCAGCTGCAAGGTGCATGGCAAAATAAGTCTTGCCCTCGCCCGGATTGCCTTGCAGCACACTGAGTTTTCCAAAGGGAAGATATGGCTTCCAAAGCCACTCCACCGGGGTCAGCTCCACGTCGCTCATGCGGATGATCTTCACCGTTTCCGGTTTTGACGGCTCTTTCAGCACAATGCTTTTGAAATAATTGCGGTTCGAAATCTCTGCCCGGTGCACCAGAACATCATTCCAGTCCTTCATGCAGGGCTGGATGCGGGTCACGCTCACGGTGTCCGGCAGCAGAGCAGCCAGACGCTTGCAGGCATCCTCTCCGGCTTTGTCAGCATCCAGACAGAGGAACACCCGCTCCACGTCCGGGCGTTCAGAAAGAAATTGCCGCAGCGCCTTGCCCGACACCCCGCCCAGCGACAGATAATTGTGCTGCTGCCAGTTTTTCGGGAACAGTTCGATGAAGGACAGCAGGTCGATGGGCGCTTCAAAGACCAGCAGCTGCTTGTCAGTGCCACGGTGGGCAAAGCCAAACGCCTTTTCTGCACCGGCCGCATCCTGTCGAAACTTTTCCCGAATCCCACGGCTACTTGCGTAGCGGGGATGCCCGTCGGCATCCCGCCCCACAAAGACCACGTTGTGGTGGGCGGCATCCTCGTAAATATCTCCGGCAGCGATGAAGAAGTTCACCAGCGAGGGGCTGAGTTTCCGCTCCTGCGTCAGATAGTTCAGGATGTTGGCGTTGGTGACATTTCGCAACGGCAGACGAAACGCCGGAGAGGGGGCGGGGTCAGCCTCCGGCTGGGCTTCGCCCGGCTCTCCGGTCAGCATCTGCACCGCTTCGGGGAAGGACTTGCCGTAAAATTCCATCACGAAATCCACCGGCAAGCCGCCCTTGCTCTGGCTGTGCCGAAACCATTTGTTTCCGCAAACGGTCAGGCTGTCGTGGGCTTTCCAGCGGTACTCTTTTCCGCTGCGTACCAGCGTTTCGCCCTGTGCCCGGAGAAATTTTTCCAGATCCACCGCATTGGCTTTGTCGATCTGGGCTTGGGTGTAGGTCATGTTGCTTCCTCCTTAAAGCTCTTGTGTGTGATTCTTCTGCTCAGCTTTCTTCTGGAATTGCGCTGCCTTGGCTTCTTCCAGCTTTTTCAGCACCGATTCCTTCTCCGGGGTCTTGCCGCCCGGTGCGGAAAGCTGCTGCTTATTCAGCACCATGTCAATATACTTGCGGATATTTTTCAGTGCGGAGATGTCCGGCTGCAAGGTTTCCAGTTGGGTGCGTAGCTCTGCGCTGCTCGATTGCAGCGCAGAAAATTCGGCATCCAATGCCGAAAAATCCACCGCTGTGCTGCCGTTCAGCTTCATCAGGGTGCGGACAGCTTTATTAAAGGTGTCCAACTCATCCTTGTGCTGGGCGGCATAAGCGTCCTTGGTCAGCTTGAAGTTCTTCTTGATAAAGGTATCGTGGATGGGCTTCAGCTTGGCATGGACGGCGGCGGCATCCTTGATTTGGGCGATTGCCCGCATACGGTTTTCGCTCTGTTTCAACCGCCTGCGGAGAGGAGCGGCAGTCTGATTTAAGCTGTCAATGGCTTGGTTCAAATCCTCAACGGTGTTCAGTGAATGGACTTTCAGATAGTCCACAGCCCGTTTGACTTCCTCAAAGTCCCGGACAGTGCATTTCAGTTTTGCCTTGGCAGACCAATCGCTGCGCTGCTCATTGCGGAGATTGAAGTAGTCCACCAGCAGGTCGGACAGCGTGGGCTCCTTCGCCTTTTCCAGTGCGTCCAGAAGAATCTGCTTCTTTTCAGTCAGGTCCGCGATCCAGCGTTGCAGCCCACGAATTGCGCTGCGGATGGACTGCATCAGGCTGTTGGCCGCACGAATATCCCGGTTCAGGTTGCCGAGAAAGGTTTCCACCCCACGCTTTTCCATCTGGTGTGCGGCGGGGCCGAGATGCACGGTCGGTATCTGCTGGACGCCCTGTCGCTCAAAGGAGCGCAGGTCAACACGTTCTGGTCTGCCAGCGGCTTCCAGATAGCGGTTGGTAACAATTTCCCAGCTGTGCCGCCAGACCTCGGCATACTTCTGGTCGTTCCAGTCCACCGTGTTTTCTTTGTGGCACTTCCAGTTGCCGGAAGGAAGCTGAATGCGCTCACCGTTTTCATCAAGGTCGTACACCTTTCTGGCTTTCGGGAGCCACTTGCCGTGTTCATCCATTGCCCGGAGCGTCAGTAGAATGTGGGCGTGTGGGTTGCCATCGCCCTTGTCGTGGATGGCAAAGTCAGCGATCATCCCTTTGGAAACAAACTGCTCCTGACAAAACTCTTTTATCATGGACAGATACTGCTCCTTCGGCACCTCCACCGGAAATGTCAGCACGATGCGCCGGGCAAGCTGGGAGTTCCACTGGTTCTCCACGGCTTCCACGGCGTTCCAGAGGTTTTTCCTGTCTGCAAATCCGGGCGGCGCATGGGACGGCAGCATGATCTCGGCGTGGACAAGCTCTTTCTTCTTGTTGTAGAATTTCGTTTTCTGGTCGTACTCGCTGAACAGCCGTTCGCCGCTCTGGTAAGCGGCCCCGGCAACGGCGGACTGCCCTTGGCTGCGCTTGACGATGGTAATTTTGAAATGCGGACACGGAATAGGCATCACCCCCAAACAAAAAGACCGCCCAGCAAGATTGCTCTTGATGAACGGTCTGGAATCATATTCGGTTGTGCTCGCCGCCTTGGGAACGGAGTGCCGTGCGCTTCGGTCTTAGGCGGGAGCCGCAAAAGGATAGCTGCGGAGCAGCGCAAGGAAAATGCAGTTTTCCTTGTGATGGAATCGGGCTGGCGCACAAACGCCAGCTTCGATTTCATCGAGCCGTCTGCAAGACCGCAATTTCACCGGAACGGTGTATAATTGCGCCCTTTATTCTAAAGGGTTTTGAACGTTGCTGCGTTCGTGAACGTCATGCACCATCTTTGCAAGCGCCAGCACGACTTCTGGTTGGCGGAACGAGATTTTCAACAGTTCCATCACCTGATCGTCGGTCAGTTCTCCCGGACAGACCAGAAAACTTTCCAGCATTCCGGCACGGGTGCAAAGACGATGCACACGCTCTCTCCGGTTCAGCTCCGACATCTGGCGTTCAAGGATTTTCTCCCGGTGCTGACAAGCGCGCAGCTTCTGTTCTGCTTTGGCTTTTTCGTTGCGGAGGTAGGCAAGGTTGTTTTTTGGTTGGGTCATGGCATCACGCTCCTTTACAACATTAGTGACATTCGACATTTTTGTTGGTTCGTGGTACACTACATCCAATCGTTGCGAATCAGTTGGAGGTGGTTGTGTTGCTTTCCCTGTACTTAGCTGTTCTTGACGATCAAAGTAATGAAGAACAATTTATAGATGTATACCCAACATATGAAAACCAACATCTATATTCAAAAGAGGCTCGCCACCGAAAAGAACAACGTGTATTAGTTCACCTCGTTGTTCTTCAGAACATTTGATTAAAAAATTAGCTATCGCTCCAGCTCTGTCTTTTGTCATGTTTTCACAACGCAATTCTCCTGCACCTTCATAACAATATATACATTTAAAATTGCATGACCAAGTTAATAGCACTGTTGCCGTAAGGCATTTTTTCCGTAGCGTGATTTGTTATAGAAATGATTATAAATGCACGATTCATTATATTCGTCAGGAATTAAAGCATTGATTTTCTTCTTCAGTGAGCAACGTCGGATTAGATGATTCTATTGCTTGCTTAACCGAAGGAGAAATTACAAACGTACTTCCCCATAAGGAGTTGAATAAAATATGTTCCTGATTTTCGGTTGTATGAATTATATTATATTTTGAAAACTTCATTAATTCAATCCTCCTTATGCTTGTTCGCAGCTAGTATCATTCCGCCAAATGAAAAACTTACACCAATTAATAATAAATGCTGAGTGCAAGAAATATATAATGTAGAGCTTCTATTCAAGATGCCTAATACAAAAACAATGAGGTCAAGAGCTGCAAAAACAAAAAATAGCACACTTCCAATACTTTTGATATAAGGCCAGTTTTTTTCATTTATATCAACAGGCAAAGAAAAACGGAAACCGTAGTAACTATGGAACGGAAAACTTTTATGGAAAAGAGGATATTCCACGGGAGCGTACTTTATTATAATTCCAATTGCAGAAAATATTATAAATGTTGGAATATATGAGCCGTCTGAAAAAATCATAAATAGTACCCCCTTTATACTGTTATCTTCATCACATGTTCAGGAAATAGATAGTACTGCCAGCCAAAACAAAACATCGTAAATTGCGCAATTATCAATCAGGTGTATTAATTCCACAAGACTCACTATTTACTGTACAAGAATTTGAAAACAAAAATTTCCCTTTATATGCTATCATGTTTTGGCTAAAGCGTCAATATCTTTCACCAATCTTGCAAACAATTGTGTGTATTGGTCGTATTTGCTTTCGCATTTATCGTCTATACGCTCGATGAGCCACTTTCCTATGCTGCATCCCGCGTAGCTTGTTCAAATCAGCTTTCTTCAAAATGGCAATCAGGTTTGCAAACTCCTCTGGCGTGAGCTTACCGTAATCAATGCAAAGGGTACTGCAAAAAAATCTCGCTTTCTTCTCGGCATCGCTTCCTTTGAAGCCGCGCAGCTCCTCAATGGACTGCTTGACCTGCTCTGAGCCGGACGCATCCGCCGTGGTCTTATCCGTTCGGTGCGCTTCGCGTATATCGTTCAGCACAGCGGTCACCTCGACATCGCCAAAACTGGTTCGCAGATTTTTGCTGCTGTGGCCGTTCCGGCTGTTGTCCGTAGCTTTGTTCTTATAGTCGTATTTGCTGTAACCAAGATCCTCATCCAGTTCGGCCTCCAAACCATTCTCCATAAATTCGGCAATGGTTTCCTTGAACAAGTCCTAGATGTCGTTCATGCTCTCGATGTTCGCCATCTGCAGCAGTTCACGGATTTTTGCTCTACGGGCTTTTTCTTCCGGGCTTCGATTCTTTCGGGACATATCCTTTTCCTCCATCCTGATGCTTCTATTTTACACCTCTCCGGAGGTTTACACAATTATTGGGATGGTCTCTGATGATTTCCTCAGCACGGTTGCGGATGCTGTTCATCCGGCGCACCCATTCCAGTTGATTTTCGGCTTTCAGGGCTTCGGTCACGCCCTCGGCTTCCTGCATCTGCCGGATGGTCAATGCAAGCTGTTCTTCGGCCTGCTTGTCCAGCTTGGCAAGGTAGCTGCCCAGCACACCGGACAGGAGCAGTTGGTTGTACCGGATGGGGTGCTGCTCCTTCAGATACGTCTTATGTAAGCGGCCCCACCGCCCGGTGGGGTGCTCTGCCGGGGCTGCTGCGGTCAGATTCGGCAGATAGTGGTCATTGACAAGAGTGTAGTCCAGACCGTTGTTGCTGTCATGGAGCGTGTTCTTTAAGGTAGTCATGCTGCATTATCCTCCTTTGGTTTCGGCGTTGGGGTTGCTTCTGGGTCTGGTTTTAGATTTCCTTTTTTCTTGTGATAGAATTCCAAGGTTTTCCTGTTGTGGTTAATTCTCCTGCACTCCTCGGAACAAAATTCCTGCTGGCTGTGTGTAGGCCAGTAGGAATGCCCACATACGGCACAGGCACGTTGCCGGTAGTAATGACCTCCTCTCTCGGCTTCTCTAGCCGCTTCCTTTTGCTCCTGTCTTGCCTGATTCCAGCAGTCTCTTGAACAGAAAAGCTGTCGGTTGCTCGTAGGTGTAAACATCTTCCCGCAGTGCGGACACGTTTTGGTTTTAATGATCTCGCCACCGTTTTCAGCGATTTTCTTTGCCTTTCGCTTTTCTCGGTAGGCTTTTTCACGTTTGCGCTGCTTTTCCATGCGCTGCCGTTCTTCCTGCTCCTTCTGCGCTTTCAGTTCGGCAAGTTCTTCCTCGGTATAAGCAATATCGACTTGGCCGACATAGTTGAAATAAATGTCAACCTTTTGTGTGCGGGCATTGCCTGCACCCTCGGCTTCATAAACAACGATTTTATCGACAAGTTCGTTAAACATTGAATCGGAGATTTCTGTTGGATTTTTGCACTTACGAATCAGCGAAATAAAATGTTGAATATCAACAGAACTTGACTTATCTTCGGCAATTTCGGATTTCATCGTTTCCATCTTCGATTCCAATTCTGCCTGCTCGCTATCATACTGTGCCATCAGCTGCTTGTACTGTCGTTCAGGCAGCAGTCCAGACATAAGATTTTCGTACAGACTACGAATAAGGGCAGAAAGCTCATCATAGCGTTTTTGACAACGTTTCAATTCCGATTGGTTCTGCTTCGGCTTTTCTTCACGTTTCTCTTTCCAAAGTGATTGCAGTTCCAAAGCGAAGGTTTCTTCATCTTTTAGAACAAATCTCGAAAAGCGTTTGACCGATGCCAATATCAGGGCTTCAACATTATCGGCACTGATTGAATGGGCAGTACAGCCATTCACCCGACTTGCATATCCACCACAACGATAAGAATATTGAGTAGCCCCATCTTTTTTACTGTAGTGCGTTTGCAATGTCAATCTTCTGCCGCAGTCGGCACAATACAGATACCCACTTAAACGGTTGGTGTGCGTTCCCCAAGCAGAAGCACGATTCACTCGGCATCTGCGTTTCTGAACACTATCCCAAAGTTCTTGCGATATAATCGGTTCATGCGTGTTCTGGAAAACGTACTGTTCATCTTCATCTGTTTCTTTTCTCTTGTGAAGTTTGAAATTTGTGCTTACAGATTTTCGTAAAACAGTGTGTCCCAGATATTCCTGCCGACCTAAAATTGTTCTTACGGAGGAGGTGCCCCACAGGTACGGATTGGAGAACTTTGTCCCATTGTACTGCTCCGGGTGATATTTCTTTGCGTATGCAGCAGGAATCAGGACTTTTTCCTCTGTCAACAGTTCTGCGATTGTCCGTGGGCTTTTTCCCTCGTTCGCAAGAAGAAAAATACGCTTTACGACTTCGGATGCCACCGGATCAACAACAAGTGTCTGCTTGTCGTTCGGCAAACGGTTATATCCATACGGAATAGAGCCGCTGCAACGTTTTCCATCTTTCATCCGGGCATCGAACACAGCCTTGATTTTATTACTCGTGTCTTTGGCATACCATTCGTTCATAATATTCAAAAACGGAGCAAAATCATTGTCTGAAGCATTGTTGCTGTCGATGCTGTTGTTGATTGCAAGGAATCGGACGTTTTTCTGTGGGAACAGAACTTCCGTATAAAAACCGACTTGCAGATAATTTCGTCCTAAGCGGCTCATATCCTTCACAATAAGCGTTTCGACATTTCCTGCTTCTACCTCTTTTATTAGAGATTGAAAGCCGGGACGATTGAAATTCACACCTGAAAAGCCATCATCTGTAAAATGGCGGATGTTCTTGAAGCCGTTCTTTTGGGCGTAATCTTCCAGATATTTCTTTTGGTTGGTGATGGAATTCGATTCACCAGCAAGATCATCATCTCTTGACAAACGCTCATAGAGTGCGGTGATTTTTGGTTCTTTAGGCATTTGTTCTACCTCCTTTCTTATGGAATCTTTCAATTTAGGACAATCAAGTTTATCGTCCTATTAAAGTATAGCCCTCGGGCGCAAGTTCAATGGCCGTGGTCGTCTCACCAAAGGTGGATGCCCACGCATCAAAATGGGTCAGTCCTTTCTGCTGTAAGGTGTTGTACTGGAGGTAGCGCATCAGGGTATACATCTCGGTCATGCTGTTGCTGATAGGGGTGCCTGTCGCAAAAATAACACCACGGCCTCCGGTGATCTCATCGAGGTAGCGGCATTTTCCAAACATATCGGAGGATTTTTGCGCTTCAGATGTGCTCAGTCCAGCCACATTCCGCATCTTCGTATATAAGAACAAGTTCTTATAGTTTTGGCTCTCATCCACAAACAACCTGTCTACGCCCAATTGTTCAAACGTAACCACATCATCTTTACGGTCTGTGCCTTGCAGCTTTTCCAGTTTCTGTTTCAGAGACTTGCGCAGCTTTTCCAGTTGCTTTACCGTGAAATGCTCACCAACCTGTGCTTTCGCTTCTTCGATGGCCTCCTCGATTTCATCCATCTGTTCCTGAATCAAACGCTCCTGTCGTTCTGCGGACAAGGGTATTTTTTCAAACTGGCTGTGTCCGATGATAACCGCATCATAGTCACCGGTAGCGATACGGCTGCAAAACGTTTTGCGATTGCCGGGTTCAAAATCTTTCTTGCTGGTAACCAGCAGCTTTGCATTGGGATAGAGGTGCAAGAATTCCGCAGCCCACTGTTCCGTCAGGTGATTGGGCACCACGAACAGCGACTTCTGGCACAACCCCAGCCGCTTGGATTCCATCGCAGCAGCGGCCATTTCAAAGGTTTTGCCGGCACCAACTTCGTGTGCAAGCAAGGTATTGTGACCGTACAGCACATGGGCGATTGCGTTGCGCTGATGTTCCCGTAAATTGATTTCTGGGTTCATGCCCACGAAATGAATATGGCCACCGTCATACTCACGAGGTCTGGTAGAGTTGAAAAGCTCGTTGTACTTCTTTACCAGTAAGGCGCGCCGCTGCGGGTCTTTCCAGACCCAGCCAGCAAAAGCGTCCTTGATAGCCTGCTGTTTCTGCTGGGCGAGGGTGGTTTCGTTCTGATTCAGCACGCGCTTTTCCTTGCCATCCTCCACGATGGTATCATAAACGCGGCTGTCACGCAAGTTCAGGGTATCCTCCAAAATCTTATAAGCGTTGGCTCGGCGGGTACCGTAGGTTTCGGTGGCCATAATGTCACCGAAGCCAGTAGCAGATTTATTGCTGATCCGCCATTCGGAAGTGTAAGGAGAGTAGCGGATGGTAATGGCGTTGTTGTAACGGATACGGTAGGGCGGCTGAAAAGTTTCCATCATGAACTGCTGTACGATAGAGGGGTCAAGCCATGTGGCACCCAGCCGCACATCAATTTCAGATGCTTCCAGATCTTTGGGCTGCGCCTTGGTCAGTGCTTCCACATTGACCTTGAACTCCGGGCGGCTTTCTGCAGCAAGCTGTGCCATGCGCAGCTTATCACGCACATTACCGGAAAGGTATTCGTCTGCAGTCTGCCAGCCGGTTTCCGGGTCGTCCGCATCGGCGGCAGGGTCCTTGAAGATCACACCGGAAAGTTCGGTGGTAATGCGCCCGTACTCGCCGGGTGTGCCCAGCAGTTCCGCCATATAGGGCAAGTCCACTTTGCCATGCTCACCAATAGATACCGCCAGTGCCTCGCTGGGAGTATCTACGCTGGTGACAATGTGTTCCGGGCGAATGGTGCGCTTGGTGAACATATCTGCTTTGGACTTGAGGTTTTTGTTTTCATCCAGATTTTCCAACGAGCAGAGCAGATAGTAGGAACTATCATCATCGAACAGGCGGGCATTTTTCTTATCGTTGATCAGACCGTATTTTGCAGTAAAGGCATCATAGGTAGCATTCAACTTGGCCTGCGACGCCTTAATGTCCTCATCCGGGAAGTCATTCAACTGCTGCTGAATCAGTTCGTTGACGATCTGCCGCAACTCCACCATACCAGCTACACGGCCTTTGGCGTTATCGGACAGTTCGATCGGCGTCATGATGGAGTTTTCGCGGTAGTAAATGTCACCATCTACCACGGTGTAGCTGAAATTCTTCACGGTGGGGTCTGCAGGCAGCGTCTTACGCTGCGCTTCCGCGTCCGCAACATCCGGGGCGGCGATTTCTGCTGTGGTATACTGTCCCTCGATGTGCTGCACCGCTTCGGCAAGCTGGGCTGCAAGGCTGGTGCCCTCAAGGGGCGCAACAGTCAGGTCGTAACCGTATTGGGTGCTTTCCAGTTCTAAATTTCCCAGCACCATCTCCGGGTGGTCTACGAAATACTGGTTGATGGCGAAGCCATCCTCAGTTTTTCCAAGCTGCACCCATGCAGGCTCAATGTCCGCAGGACGGTCACGTTTCTGCAAAAAGATGATATCCGATACGACTTCGGTGCCCGCGTTGGCTTTGAACGCATTGTTGGGCAGACGAATTGCGCCCAGCAGGTCGGCACGCTCCGCCATATACTTGCGGGCAGTACTGTCTTTACTGTCCATCGTGAAACGGCTGGTTACAAAGGCAATCACGCCGCCCGGTCTGATCTGGTCGATAGTCTTGGCGAAAAAGTAGTTGTGGATACTAAAACCCAACTTGTTGTACGCCTTGTCGCTGACTTTGTACTGACCAAAAGGCACGTTTCCAACAGCCAGATCATAAAAATCTCGGCGGTCAGTAGTTTCAAAGCCGGCAACGGTGATATTAGCCTGTGGATACAGCTTCTGTGCAATGCGGCCAGTAATAGAATCCAGTTCTACGCCATACAAACGGCTGCTGGTCATGCTGTCGGGCAGCATACCGAAGAAGTTGCCCACGCCCATGGACGGCTCCAAAATATTTCCCGACTGGAAGCCCATCTTTTCCACAGCATCATAGATGGCGCGAATTACCACCGGAGAGGTATAATGGGCATTCAGCGTGGAAGCGCGGGCGGCGGCATACTCATCTTCGGTGAGCAGTCCTTTCAACTGGGTATACTCGGCAGACCAGTTTTCTTTGCTGGGGTCAAAGGCATCGGCCAGACCACCCCAGCCAACATACTGCGAAAGCACCTGCTGCTCCTCGGCGGTGGCACCACAATGCTCCTGCTCCAAAGTGCGCAAGGTCTGGATGGCTTCAATATTGCGGGCAAATTTCTGCTTGGGACCACCGACACCCAAATTATCATCCGTGATGTGGAAATTCCCGGCAGCTTCCAGCACCGGTTCAGCGTTCAGGGCTTCGTCTGCGGCAGCAGCGTTCGGAAATGTCTGCCATTCACCATTGACTTCTGCGGAAATCGGCAGTTTGTCCAGTTCTTCATCCGGTGTGGGTTCATCCCGCCGCAGACCGTCCTCGAATTGCTGCTTGTTGAGTACCTCGTTATCCCACGACTGCCCATGTGCGCTGGTGTCGATGCGCACATCGGTTTCACCAACATAGCCGATCTTGCCCTCGATGGTTCGTGTGGGCAGGTCAACAACAACTTCGTCACCGACTTTGTAATCGACCGTCTTTTCAGGAGAAACGTCAACAATTTCATCCTGCTGCTGTTCATACAGTTCCCGGATATGGGGCAAACTCTCGCTTCGGAAGATGGGCTGTCCGCTGTTAGTCAAGTCCATGTCCTGCAAGCTGACAGACTTGAACATGAAATTGACATGATCCACACGGAAATCCCGGCCATCCAGCTTGATGATGCTGCCAATCGGCAGGTAATCTTCCTCTCGCAGATATTTTGTCCGATGGTGAGTGCCATTTTCACTCTGCCCGGCCAGATAGATGCTGTTGCCCTCGGCCCACAGCTTTTTTGCATCTGCTGCCCATTGGCCAGTGGGGAATCCTGTGACTTTGACTCGGCCCAGCGCATTTTCCTGTGACAGCAAATTAGAGCGCAGAACTTCCTTTACGGTAATCGCATCCTTGTCATAGAACAGAAAGTATCCGCCCAGTTCAAAGCCAATCAGGGTATTGGAATACTGTTCTTTCAGGGCGTTGTATTCGGCAGCAGCATCACCATCCAGCATCGGGAGCTGGCGTTCCGCTTCCTGCACGGCGGCACGATGCTCTTTTTCCTTATCGGTCAGGTAGCGGTCAGATTGAATCATCAGGTCAATGTATTTCTCAATCTGCGTCCAGCTTAACGTGAATTTCTGATGATCGGAGTAGTGGTCAAATTCAAGTCCTTTTCCATCATGATTTACAAAACCGCTGCTGCCATCCAGAAAATCCTGCGAATGTCCGCCGATGCCGTATTCTTTTGCCAGTGCTTTGGCGCGGAGTTTGCGGTCGGGTTGTGTCTGGTACAGTTCAATGATTCGTTGCTTGCCATCCTGAAAACCGGAACCATGCTTGCGCAGTTCGTTCTCAATTTCAGCTTGCGACAAAACAAAAGCGGAGGGCGATTTTTCGCTCTCCGCTCGGTCAATATGTTCGATTTGCTGGGCTTCGGTGGGGATGGCGGCATCCAGAAAACTTAACTGTAGATCAACTCCGTCCGAATCACTTCCTCGACCTGCTCCCGCAGGCTGTTCATGTGCTGAACCCACTGCATCTGATTCTTCTCTTTGTCCGGGGCCGGGTTCTTCGCCAGCAGTTCGGTCATCAGATGCTCCTTCATCGCTACCGCGGTCTGCTCCAGTTCGGTCAGAGTCGGGTACAGGCTCCCGTTCAGGAGCATCGTGTTGTACAGCACCGGGCGATGGTTCATCAGGTACGTCCGGCGCAGTCTGCCGTACTTGCCCAGCGGCTTCCGGGGCTGGTTCAAAGTCAGGTTCGGGAGCTGGTAATCCCCGACGGTCGAGTAGGTCACGTTCCTGCTGTTCGTATTCATATTGGCTCCTTTCTGCATTGCGGCGGCGAATGGTGGTTTTTACGGTGCGCTCGATATTCCGCAGCACCTCCCGGCTCATGTCGCTGACGGCTGCGCCGAGGGCGAAAACGGCATCCGGGGTGGAGAAATTGTAGATTGCCTGAAAATCGCCCTTGTCGAACCAGCCTGTCGGCTCAAAGCCGCAGCGTTCCAGCAGCGTGTAGGTGACGCTGATGGCGGCGGCGGACTTGAACTGCATCTCCACCCCGGCTTCATCATAATCCATCAAGAGCGAACCGTCAACGATGGCACGGATGTCGCCGCCGTTGTTGTCCCAGTAGTCAGCCACCAGTTTTCCGGCAATGTCGGCAAGCTGCTGGCTGACACGTTCCCCGCTGATGCCGTAGGTGGCGGCGAGCATTTCCGAAACCGGCTGTTTCAGGTCGTCGTTGTACTGCCACACCTCTGGGTCACGGGAATTGCGGCGCACCCCGGTATCGCTTACGTCAAAGACGTAGTGCAGCCGAGGGAATCCGCTGGATTCGTCCAGCAGAGCGATGCCCTTAGAGCCACGCCTGACATAGCGGTTCATCCGGTTGTTCCAAACATCATAGTCGGCGCAGGCGGTGGCATCTGGGCGCTGGGCGTAGATCATCAGCTGGTCCGCAAAAGGGTACTTGTACAGCCGGGATGCGGTGGTCAGGTATGCTGTCCAGCTTTCCCAGTACCGGGTCAGACCATTGGCCGTGCGCTGGGCAAGGGCGAGATATTCTTCGGTTTTGCTTGGCATTTTAGCCTCCTTCTTCAGATTTTAGGGTATAAAAAAGCGGGCAACCGTTTTAGGGTTGCCTGCAGGAGTATGTAATAATTGGGTTATCGTTGACTTTGAAGTTCTGATGATGAATGTCTATTTTTCATCGCTTTCGGGCGGACGAACATAACGTAACATTTTTCTTTCACAGGCACCAAATTCCAAATAGTTGTTTTTTGCCTCGTTTAGAGTTATTCCATGATTCAAGTCACTGGGGTCGCTATCAGAAGTAATAAACGGGTCATTCTCCCAAAAGCAAACTGGGCAAATGTACCCACAATCTTCCTTTGGTGGAACATTATAAGTAAAACATTCGCAGCATGGACATTGATACTTTTTCAAATAGATGCACCCCCGCAAGCACCGACTTATCAATTTGTATATGGCTCTGTGTCTTTTCCATCGTATACAATTACTTTAATGTTGGTGGCCGCATCAACATCCGCATGAATACCTACGGTATATTCTTTGTCTGTAACATTCGCAAAAGAGTAGCAGCTTCCCGCAGGAATATTGCCGGATACGATTTCCTGCTCGCCTTCGCAGAGCAAATGCACTACAATTTCAAAATCATTCCTATTCTGAATCGTCAGTGTGCCCGTTTTGGATGAAACCTTTACATTTGCCGTCCGAACCATCTCGTTCACTTCGGCGGCTTCCGCTTCCTGAATCCGCCGCTCAAGGCTTTCGATGCGGTTGTTGATCTTGATGCGCCGCTCCTTCTCTTTTTCCAGAGAAGCACGCAGCTTATCGAGTTTTTCGCTCATACTTTCCTCCAATCATTTTGAGAGCCGCCCAAAACCGGACAGATATTTCTGCCAGTAGGACGAATGAATATCGGCATACTTTATGGGGTCGCCAGCGGACACCATCATGCCGTTGCCGAGGTAGATTCCCACATGACTTTTCCCCGGCGTATCATACGTTCCTTCAAAGAAAACAAGATCACCGGGTTTTGCTTCGGCTTCGGAAATGTGCTGGCTCTTATTCCACAGGCCATTGGCGGTGGTGCGCCCCACATTGTAACCGTTCTGGTTGTAGACCCAACAGACATAGCCGCTGCAATCGAACCCGGTTTCCGGGGTAGAGCCGCCCCAGACGTAAGGCGTGCCCACATACTTTTGGGCTTCCTTGTAGATGGCGGCGAACTCCTCATCAGTCAGGGCTTCTGCAGGAACGGTATAGTCGATTCCGGGTGTGCCAGAGCCATCGGAACCGCCAGCAGGCAGACCACCTTTGAACAGGTACGGTCTGCCACCTTTGGTATCTTGAAAAATCTCATACCGCTTCCACTGATCTTCCGTCAACTCTTCCCGGATAACAACTTCCAGCCCTCGATTCTCTAATTTGGTGTGGAAGATCTTATACTGGTAAGGCACCTGTGTGGTGTAGGGTATACCTGTAAAAATATCAATCATCACTACCGTGCGGTACCGGGTCTGGACTTCCACCCATGTGGTCAGCTTGTACTGCTTTTTGAAGGTCTCCTTCAACTTGCCCTGCACCTCGCTGCGGGTGTAGTCATCGTACAAAGTGGTCAGGAACGAAGTGAGCTGCCACGGGTCATGAGTAATCTCATCCAGATGATATTGATACTCGTCATATCCGGGATGGTCGGTGGGAGTGCGCTTGATCTTTTTATCAAGATCTTTCTCTAACTTTTTGTAGTCCGTTTCTGCACCTTTAATGTCCCGGTCTTCGGCGGTATAGATGGTCTGGCCGCTGACCTGCGTGGTACCACTGAACAGGATGGAACAGGACGAAAATGCCGACATGACCAGTAGCAGGAGTAAAAGAAAAACGCCCACGATCACCAGAACGTGTGCGTTGCTCTTTGCAAAATTGGCAATCCCGTTGACTGCGGTACTGACCACCGATCTTCCTTTGTCGATGATCTGCTCCATACCGGACTTTGCAGCGGTGGTGCCATTGGATACCGTTTTACCGCCTGCGGTCTGTGCCGCTGTACCCGAATGGGCGGCGGCATAGTAGCTTTGCCGGATGTCCTGCTTCTGCCGCCACCGGGAAAGCCAGTTGGAACTGCCCTCGCCGGTGCCGGATGCGCCTGCATCTTGTGCTGCAGTCGGCTTCTGCGGGGAAGATTTTGCGGTTTTGGCCCCCTTCTTGCCCTGCATTTTGGCTTTCTTTTTCAGCTTCCGGGCATAGATGCTCTTGGAAATATCCCGGACATTTCCTGCTGCCTTTTCGCCCTCGCTTAAAGCCTGCGTGCCCACATTATCGTCCTCGTACTGGTCAACCTCCCGATGCACCGCAGATTGGGCGGCAGCAGCGGCATACATGGCACGTTTCTGCTGTTTGGTCATGCGGGATGCTTCATCGGGGGTGATTTCGGCCTTGCCGAAACGCAGGTGCTGGGATTTTTCCACTGCTTTGTCTGCATCCAGTTTCAGCTTTTTCTTTTTGGGCACCGACTGCTCCACCTTGGATTTTTTCGGCGGGGAGCGCGTGGCCGTGCGCTCCTTATCCTCCTCAAATTTCAGCTTCGGCTGATTCTCACTCATGCTTTTCCGCCCCCGTTACCTCGGACAATTTGGTGGTCATGATCTTATACAGTTCCAGATCATGCGGGAAGTGGTCAACAAAGGGCAGAATTGTGTTGCCGTAGAACAGCAGACCTTCACCGGAACCGCTGTGCGTAACGTAGGACAACTGGTGGGGCGAGATGTTCAGCTGCTTGGCAAGAATCTGTCGGTCACCATTGGCCTGATTCAGCATGATAATCATATCCGAATTTTCAAAAATGTTCGACACTTCGGGGCTGGACAGCAAATCTTTGCAATTCTGGGTCAGGCCGGTGGGGATGCCGCCCCATTTGCGGAAACGCTTCCAGATCTCCACGGAATACGCCGCAGTCTGTTCCTCTTTCAGCAAGAGGTGAAACTCATCGACAAAATACCGGGTGGATTTTCCGGCTTCACGGTTGGCGGTCACGCGCCCCCACACGGCATCCTGCACGATGAGCATCCCCAGCTTTTTGAGCTGCTTGCCAAGCTGTTTGATGTCAAAACAGACGATACGGTTATTGATATCCACGTTGGTGTGGTGGTTGAAAATGTTCAAACTGCCCTTGACGTAGATTTCCAGCGCAGCCGCCACATGGCGGGCTTCCGGTTCATCCTGCGTCAGCAGTGCGTTGTACAGATCTTCCAGCAAGGGCATATTTTCCGGGAGGGGATTCTCGAAATACTTGCGGTAGATCACATGGACGCAGCGGTCAATGACCGTCTTTTCCACCGGCTGCAAGCCCTCTTTGCCGCCGACCACCAGTTCGCACAGGGACAGCACAAAGTCAGCTTTCAAAGCCAGAGGGTTATCCTCTTCCGAGTAGTTGCTGTTGATGTCCATGGGGTTGATATACTGGGTACTGGCAGGGCTGATGTGGATGACCTGCCCATGCAGACGCTCCACCAGCGGAGCGTACTCCGCTTCCGGGTCTGCGATGATGATATCATCGTCCGTCACGAGGAACGCATTGCAGATCTCACGCTTTGCGCTGAAGGACTTGCCCGAACCGGGAGTGCCCAGAATCAGACCGTTGGGGTTCTTCAACTTCTTGCGATCCACCATGATAAGGTTATTGGATAGGGCATTCAAGCCATAATACAAGCTTTCCTTGCCGTTGTCGAACAGTTCCTGCGTGGTAAACGGCACAAAAATTGCCGTGCTGCTGGTGGTCAGACCCCGCTGGATCTCGATCTGGCAGTCTGCCAGCGGCAGGCTGCTCATCAGCCCCTGTTCCTGCTGAAAATCAAGGCGGCATAATTCGCAGTTGTGCTTCTGCGCAATGCTGACCGCCTGAAACACGTTGGTTTCCAGTTCCTGCTCGGTTTTCCCGGTGTTCAGCACCAGAAAAGTGACAAGGAACATCCGCTCGTTTTGCGACTGCAATTCTTTCAGCAGGGCTTTTGCATCCCGCCCATAAGTCGCCAAGTCTGACGGCAACACGTCCATATCGTATCCGGCGCGGACGGCTTTCTTCTGTTCCTCGATCTTGCTGCGGTCGAGTTCGGTGATGGTGTGCTTGATGGTTTTGATGGCCTTGTTCTGGTCAACAGACTGGATGTGCATGGTAACGATCTGGCTGGAATCCATGTCCAGAAAATCCTTCAGCAACTGGTCACTCAGGTCAGAAGCCGTGATATTCAGGAAGCTGACCGCCCCGAAGATGCCGCCCATCTGAAAGGTGCGGCTGTTCTTAAACGCCAGTGCAGTGGGTGCAATGGCATCCTTTACGGACAGACCGCTGGGCACAAGGTCTTTCCAGTTGAAGTGGAACTTGTTGGCTCCGTCCATATTCAGCATCCCATGCATCAGCCGCAGGCGCTCCGTGCCGTCCAGCGGCTTTGCCAGAACGCCCAGCCTGTGGAAATTGTTCATCAGGTCGTTCTGGATGTGCTCCAATCGCGGCTTGACCTGCTCCATGCTGTCGCCCTCGATGCCATAGGTCAGAAATTTGGTCTTGGTCAGACCGTTATTGCCCTTGGAAAGCTGCTGCCGCAGCATCTGGCTGTACTCGGCGCGAACATCATCAAAACCATCCTGCTGATACGGGATGCGGATGGACTTCTCAAAGTCTGCGGAATCGGTGGCGGTATTCACAAAGGACAGCTCAAAGTGGATAGAGCTGTCGAAAAAGTTGAGAAAACTGCACCATTCCTCAAAGATGGCGGTCTTGTCCTCCTGCTGCGCCAACTGGTAGTTGATATCCTGATACTGGATGGTGCGGGTGTAGTAGCCGGGACGGACACGGCAGGTGCCGTCCTCAAACATCCGCTGGAACGGAATACTCTCCTGTGCTGTGCGGGGCACTGTGGACTTGGGCGGCTTTTTGCCGTCCTTATTCTTTTTCAGAAACGGAATCATGGGCGTCATCTCCCTTCATAAGCAGTGCATAGTAATTGCGATTCTTATACGGACGCACCTTCGGACGAACAAAGCGCGCCTGAAAGTAGTACCGCAGAATTTTTTCAGCGGGCTGGCCATGCTTTTGGTACATGGCCAGAAAAAACATGGGCAGCATCACCGCCATCATGCCAAGGGTAGCGCCAGAATTGCCTGCGGTGTCCCGCAAAACAAAGAACAGCGGCACACCAACGACTGCCGCTGCACCAAAACAGATAAGCTGCCGGGCGGTCAGGTTGAAGGCCACTTTGGACTTCACCTTGCTGAAATCGCGCGGCACGGAAATATAAGCTGCCAAAATTTCACCCCCAATCAGTGTGCGCCCAGAATGCTCCGGGCAACAGAACCAGTCTTGAACAGCGTAAAGCACAGCAGCACCGTGTACCCTACGATGCTCCAGATCGAGTTGATGGCATCCCCAGATATGGCGACATTTTGAAGCAGAACAGCGTAGATCGCCACGCAGATCAGGATCAGAAAGCCCTGAAATCCCAGCGCAAACAGAGAACGAAGATAGTTCTGTCCAACATGGGATTGCTCATGGTTGCCCCATGTTGCCATGGGCACCGGGGCAAGGCTGACCATCATGTAGATTTCAATCATTCTTCCGTAGACGATCACAAAAATCACGATGGACAGGATGCGCATGGTGATACCGATAAAGAAGGACTGCAAAAACAGCCCGAACAGTGGGCCGACATCCATGCTCATCATGCTGGATTGCAGTATCGACAAGCCGATATCGTTGACCCTTGTGTTGCCGGAAATAATGCCGCTGGAATTTGCCACCACCTGCTGGGTCACATCGAACACCGCCATGATGATGTCGAAAGTGTTGGAGATCATCCAGACCGAAATGGCAGTCTTGAAGATCCATTTCATCAGCAGCGCAGGCTCAAACTGTGCCATGTTGTTGTGCTGGGTGATCATCTCGATCAGCTCATAACAGGCGATGAAGGTCAGGATGATGCCTGCAATGGGCAGCACCACATTGCGGGACAACGCTTCGATCATAGCGAAAACGCGCGGTTCAAAACTGGATGGTTTGGTGCCGACCTGCTGTGCGATGTTGCCCACTTGGGTGTTCACATCATCAAACAAGCCTGAAAGATTGGACATGATCGCCGCTGTCAGCAGTGACTTGATCCAATCGGAGATTGCTTTGAGAACTGTTTCCACTCAGCGCCACCACCCATCAAGAAAAATGGTTGATAAGGGTCTTGAGCAGGTTGAGCAAAAAAATAAGGTGAGTCAGAATCTGCATAAAAATCGCCTTCCTTTCAGATAACAGTGAATATTCGTTTTGCAATGCGCTTCCTTTATAATAATAAATCCGTTTGCCACGGAGGGGCTGGAAATGCTTGCAAGTAAATATGTACGGGGCGGCAGACGCCGCCCGGAAAAGATCAGCCGAACAGACCGCTCAGCAGAGGGATCAGGGTGATGCCGATGAGGGCAACGCCGCCGCCAGCCATGAGCTGCTTCATGCCCTGGCTCTTTGCTTATGTGTGATAAAGAAGTAATAGAAGTGTAAAAAATTTTGCCGTTCCTATCCGGCACATGAGGTATGTCGGATAGGTCGGGCGGTTAGGTGTCGGGCAGTTCTACCTTGCCGACAAAAGAATAATAGATTTCGATTTCCTGTCTGCGTAACTTGCCCCGGCGTTTCCCGTCAAGGGCAACGCTTTCATGGACAACGATTTTCTCCACAAACTCCCGCAGCAGAGTAGGGGTAAGTTCTTCAATGGTAGTGTGCCTGCGTACCACATTCATAAACTTTTCAGCGTTTGCGGTGGCTTCCTGCGCTTTGGAAAGTTCTTCCCGCAGTCTGGCGGCACGTTCTTTCAGTTCTTTCTGCTCGGCTTCATAGTCTGCCGACAGCTCTGTGAAACGCTCGTCCGATATGCGCCCGGTTACGCTGTCCTCAAACAGCCGCTTGAAGATAGCAGATAACTCGGCTATGCGTTTCTCGGCGGCTTCCAGCTCCTTTTTCTTGGCGGCGTTCCTGCGTCTGTCCCCGTCCTCATTCTGCTCGATTAAAAGCTTCATAAACCGGGCTTCATGCTTTGCCGCATAGCTGGTAACTTTCCGCAGATTGAGAGTACGCCAGCGGTCAAGAGGTCAGTGCGGATAAAGTGCGCTGTGCAGTCGGCGGTGCGTTTCTTGTAGCTTCCGCAGATATAACAGTCCTGCTTGCGCTTGTCCGTCTGGTATCGCTGCTGGTACATGACGCTGCCGCAGTCGGCACAAAAGAGTATGCCGGAGAACAAGCCCACTTCGTCATAACGGTTGGGGCGTTTGCGCTGCTTGCGTAACTCCTGCACCCGTTCCCACGTTTCCCGGTCAATGATAGGCTCATGGTGGTTCTCAAAAACCGCCTGCTTTTCCGGGGGATTTTCTATGCTGTGTTTCAGCTTGTAGGACGGCTTCTCGGTCTTAAAGTTTACCAGACAGCCCGTATATTCCCGGTTTTCCAGCAGATGAACCACGGTATTGGTCGCCCACTTGCACTCATAGCCGGGGTGGTAGCGGCGGGTGCTGCCCGTCCTGCGGTATTCCAGCGTCCCCGGCGTGGGGATTTGCTGCTCGGTCAGCATACGGGCTATCTTGGTCGGACCGTTCCCGGCAAGGCAAAGGCTGTAAATCTGCCGTACCACCGGGGCGGCTTCCTCGTCAATGATAAAGTTTTCGTCCTCGTCCATGAGGTAGCCATAGACGGGCTTGCTTGTGATGGGCTTTCCGCTCATGCCCTTAGAGCGTTTTACTGCCTTGATTTTCTTGCTCGTATCTCTCACCAGCCATTCGTTAAAAATGTTCCGCAGCGGGGCAAAATCATTTTCCCCCTGTGCGCTGTCCACTCCGTCATTGATAGCGATGAAGCGGACACCTTCTGTGGGAAAATCATTTCTGTGTACATTCCCACCTGTAAGTAGTTTCGCCCTAACCTCGACATATCCTTGACGATAACTGTCCCGACTTTCCCTGCTTCAATGTCTGCAAGCATGGCTTGAAATCCGGGTCTTTGAAAGTTCGCACCGGAATAACCGTCGTCGGTGTACCAGCGCAGATTAGAAAATCCATTCTGTTTGGCATAGGTTTCCAAAATCCTCTTTTGGTTGGAAATGGAATTGCTCTCGCCTTGCAGCTCGTCCTCATGGGACAGTCTTGGGTAAAGGGCGGTAATGAGTTGCTGGGTGGTCTGTCTTAACATAAATTCCTCCGTTTCCGACAGCCAGCCCCACTATTCCGTACCTTGATTGTACCACATGGGGCGGCTGTCTGTATAGCGGCAAAAGCGTCAAATCTGCTTCTTTACGGTCGGTAAAAATGACGGTTTTTCAATCAGGCTTATCACAGGTCAAATATCCGGCGGCGGCTTCTGCTTCCAGCACTTTCATCATCTTGTCAGCGGCGGTGTCGGTCGCCCCCTCCTTGAAAAAGCCAGACACCACAAGGATTGTGTTGCCTATCCTCGTTTCGGTCACGCAGTCCGGGCGGCGGGCAGGGCGTTTGTTTCTCTGGGTGTCGGTCATAGGCAAATCTCCTTTCCGGCAAGCAGCCGTTTCAGCTGTTCCATTTTTCCCTGTGCGGCGGCTTTCCTCAAATTCTCCCCGGTAAAGCAGAGGGGAACACATTTCAAGCAGGCGGTCATAAATCCGGGCGTGGGCGGTGTCCTCCGGGTGCTGCAATTCCTCCAGCGTGAGGTTGGTCGTCACAATCAGCGGCTTCCTGCTCCGGTAGCGGCTGTCAATCACATTGTAGACCTGTTCCAGACCGTATTCTGTGCCACGCTCCATTCCAAAATCGTCAATGATGAGCAGGGGGAAGCTGCAAAGGCGGGAAATATATTCGTTCCTGCCCGCAAAGCTGGCGGCAAGGTCGTTTAATATTGCTGCAAAGTTTGTCATGCACACCGGGACTTCCTGCTCCATGAGGGCGTTTGCAATACACCCGGCAAAATAGCTTTTCCAGTGCCTACCCTGCCCCACAAGAGCAGCCCGTAGTTCCCGTCCTTTATCTGTTCCCAGCGTGCCACATATCCGGCGGCGTTCTTCATCTGCGGGCAGCTGCCGTTATCGTTGGCAAATGTCCAGTCCTGCATGGTCTTGTCTGTAAAGCCCTGCCGTTTCAGCCGTTCCACCGTTTCAGGTGGCTGCGCCGCTTCTCGGCGGCTTCCCGTTCCTTACGGGCTGCCCGCTGGCAGTCGCACTCTGACGGGTGGCGGTCACGCCCGAAAAAGGTCTTGCCCTCCGGGAAATAGGCTTCTTTGGGTTTCCGGCATTTGCCGCAGTATAAAAGCCCGTCCTCCCCGGTGTAATCCTCCGGCTCGGCTGTGGTGTCGGTCATAGGCAGTATGGTGTTGTGGATTGTATCGGTCATAGGCTTTCTCCCTCCTTGAATGAATAGTCCGGTATGCCTTTCTTTGGCTTCTCTTTGGCAGCGTCCTCCTGCGCCCACTTGTAAATGGTGGCTGCATGGCTCTGGTACTGCTTCCCGGTGGAAGCGATGTGGCAGGAAAGGCGGTCAAGGTAATACTCCCACTTGCCGGGAAGTCCTGTTCCAGCTCAAAAGTTCTGTGTCAGAAAGAAATACATTTTTATATCTGCCATAAGCGGCGGGGGGCTGCCCCTCACTCGCTCCTTTTGTTTGGCTCTCTATTAGGTTGTTTATATTAGTTTGGTTAGGGGACGGTTTTCCGACCGTCATAAGGTCAGTTTTCCGGCTGTCAGTTGGTCGGTTTCCCGCCCTTATGAGGGGCGGTTTTCCGTCCGTCAGTTGGTCGGAAAACTGTACCACTGGGATAGGCGGCACTTTCACATACAGACGGTTGGCGGCAGAAAAGCCCGTCCGTCTGCGTTCCAGCAGCCCGGCAGCGTCCAGTTCGTTCAGTGCGCCCTTTATGGTGGTGCAGCCTTTATCCAGCATTTCCGCTATCTCTGCTATGGGGTAGACAATGTATGTCCGTCCTCGCTGTCCTGCCAGCCGTTCTTCTGCGAAAGGGTGGAACGGTCTAACAGCAGCGCATATAACTCTCTTGCGGTGTGGATAGGTCTGTTTCCAGCAGGAAACGGGGTAAGGCAGGTAAGCGGGCAGCTCCGTTCCTGCGGTCATATAATCAGCGATAGGGTTCACCTCCTTGTGGTGTCTGTCTGTGGGTTCTGTTACGCTTTTAGGGGGCGTTTTTAAGGGAAAAGGATAAATGTATCACGCACCCTTTGACACCCTCCAAAAAAGCCTTGATTTATGCGGGTTTGAAATGCCCTAAAGCGTGACATTTCTCCCTTTGTTTCCGCTTCCGTTTGGCGGCGTTTATCCGCTTCATGCGTCCGGCGCAGTCCGGGCAGTATTTCCCCCGGTTGGATTTTGGGAAGAAGAACGCCCCGCAGACAGCGCAGCGTTTCCGGCTTCCACCGGCGCAAGAGGGCGGCTTCCAGTGCTTCATCAAGGGGCAGGACAGCGGCGGTAAACCAGCGGCAGAGCAGCGAATAGCTGATACTCTGTACACACACGCAAGGCTCGCCGTCCTCCAACAGCAGGCAGTTCCCGCTGTCATAGTTGCAGCACTCATGCACAAGGCGGCGGGCTGCCCGGTACTGGCGGTAGTCCATGCGGGGGATATTACCGTTCATGGCTCTGCTCCTTTCTGCGCTGCGGCTCGCTCCGGCGTAAAATCTGGTCGATATTGCCCTTGACAGTCTGCAAGCGGCGGTACTCCTCCCGTTTTGCCCGGTAATCGTTGTAGCCGCTGTTTTTCTCTTTGATAAGGCTTTCAATCTCTGCTTGCAGGGATTTATAGCTCGGCAGCTTGGAAATGCCGTTCTCCCTGAAATAGCGGACGGCTGCGTCTGCTATGATAAAGTCACTTTCATGCTTCTGACGGTAGGCTGCTTTTGCTTTGGCGTTTTCTGCTGTTTCAGCCCGTCCCGGACAGGGCGGGTCTTGAATAGGCAAGCACCTGCCGTTGCAGCTCCTTTTTCCCGTTCAGCGTCTTTTCCACCTGCTTCAACCACGCAAGGCTTTCCTGCATGGCGGCATAGGCGGCAGAACAGGCTTCGTCCAGTTCCTCCGGGGAGGAAAAGCCGTACTGCTGATAGGCGGTAACGGTAGCTGCCATTTGCTTTAGGTTGTGCTTTGCCGCCCAGCGGTCATAGCCCACGCCCTTGCCCTCGGCTCGCTTGGCTTCCCGGTCAACCATGCGCTGCAAGGTGTTGTCTGCCGGGGTGGTTTTTGCAGCTTTTTCCCCTTGTAACGGCTTTTTAACTGCGGCAGGGTATTCGGGTATGGCTTTGGTCTGTTCGGCAGCTCTGTGGGCGTTCTGCGTGAGCAGGGCAAGGACAGCAGCCTTGTCAAAATCGTCCCCCAGCTTTCGGGCTGTGATAGGCTTTGTCCTGTCCGGCGTGAGGTAGGAAAGCCGCCCCCGGCTCTCCTTGACGGTCACACCCTCCCGCAGCAAAAGGGAAGAAAACTCGTCAAAGCTGCCAGCTTGGGAAAGTGCCTGCCGTATCGTCCGGCGCAGCTTCGCCTTGTCCGTTTCAAACTTGGTGGGCTTGGTCGGCTGTCCGGCGGCTTCTCTGGCGGCGTTCTCTTTGTCAAGGGCAAGCTGCCCTTTCTTTGCCGCCCAGTATTCCCGTTCGGTTATCCGTTCCTTGCTGCCGTTCAAGAGGTCGATTTGGTAAAGCCCCTCCCGGTGGCACATTTCCATGACTTCGCTCTTGAAATATTCCATAGCGGCGTTGGTGCAGCGGTGCTTGCAGCCCTCCAGCGTGTCGGCTGGTCTGTCCATGTAGGGCAGAAGCGGGACTTCGTAAATCCGCAGGGAGTTGATGACGATATGCACATGGATATTCCCGCTGTGGTTATGCCCGTCCGGGTGGGTGCAGATTAGGGCTTGGTGTCCGGGGAAATGCTCCTTGCAGAACTGCTCGCCCAGCTCCTGCGCCCGGTCTACGGTCAAGCCGTTGTCTGTCCCGTCCCGTGGGTCAAAGCTGATGATATAGTGGTGGCTTTTCACATCTTCCCGTTTTTGGTTTTTCTCATAGCGGAGATTGGCTCGCATACAGGCAACAGCGAAATCCTCGCCCCCGCAGTTGAGGGAAGAAATGCGGTAATCCTACCCTCGGTATCAGCCGCCCGTTTTCATCAAGGGTGGCTTTCATGGTAAACTCGTCATGCTCAAATGTGAGATAGGCTTCCGCTGCGCCATAGTCGGCGTTTTTAGAGCTGATATGTTTGAATGTTGCCAACAGCGTCACCCACTTTCTGCAAGACTTCAAACTTTAGGGCAGCAAGGTCGGAAACCGCCGCCCGTACCTCCCCGGCAAGCTGCGGATAGGGACTGTGCCACTCGTTCAGCGTCCGGGCTATCTGGTTTAAGTTGCCGCCGATCCTCCCGTATTCGGCGGTCAGCTTCCCGACAGCGGCAAGCAGCTCGTCATTGATGGGGGAAACGGTTATGATGGGGCGTATGGCTGCCCCGGTTATGGCTTGCCGGATAAACTCGGCTTGGCTCATGTGGTAAGCAGAAAGCCGCTGGGCAAACTCGGCGTATTCTTCCTCGGTCATGCGTGTTTTGACTACCCGGCTGCGGTGCGGCGTGTTGTATCGTTTCATAGGTGGTTGACCTCCTTTCTGTGCGTGGTGTCCTCTCACTAATAGGAGAAAAACAGGGTGTGAAGCGGAACTGTTTTTGAAAAATCCGAAAAATATTTTGAGGGGTTTTTCAGCGGCGCAAGCCGCATAAGCAGGGTTTGGGGAAGGCACTCCCCAACAAGATTCCCGCAGGGGCAAAATGAGCGATAAGCGAATTTTGGCACCTCGGTAGAATCTTGCTCTAAGAAACTGCCGGCCTGCCGTTCACTTGCTACTGCCACTTTTTCAGAAAATCTATAACCAGCTTTTTTTATAAAAGGCTGCGGGCTGGCGTTTTTCCCTTACTCCCTACAAACCACAAAAGAGCAGAATGGACGGACTTTCCGGCAAGAACTTTTCCGGCGGCTCGGTCTTTCCCGACAATAAGGCGTTTCGGAAGCTGCGTTTTGCCCGCTGTCTGAAAAAAATGGCAGCCTTTTTTGGTTTCACTGTCTAATACGGAACTTTTGGAAATTTGCCAAAAATGGACGCAAAAAAAGCAGCAAATCTTTTTCGGATTTACTGCTTCATGTGCCGCTGCGGTGCGGCGGGATGGATATTCAGTTGAAATAAAAGAGGATGGTGGTACTTTAGTCTATCGACTCTTTACTAACTATTAGGTAATCTTGAAAGATTTTCCTTGAATTTATCTAAAGAATGTTCATTGTTTCCCGCAAAAATAAGTGGAATTGTATATTCATATGATATGCCATTTTCATAGTCCGATAATTGTATTTTTATAGTATCATCCCTCTCATCTTTAGGTGCTATATATATGAATGAATTTTTATTTATATCAGATATTTTCCCTTTTTCAGAAGAAACAGTATAACCCCAGTCTGTTAAATTTGTCTTTATTGTAACTTCTGTTTCTGTTTCTTTTCTAGTCTGCAATGCTGTTTTATCGATTTGGATATCAAAAGGAGTCGAACCTAACAATTCACTGTTTATATTTACAAGTTCTTCTCCATTTGTTTTAGAAATATTAGATTCATCTTCATAATTTTGTTGAGATTCATCTTTTGGTGTTTCTCTGTTACATCCTAATAAAAAGCATAAAATAATTAGTACTAATACAGAAAGTTGTTTTTTTTGCATTTATTTCTCCTTTCATATTATCAAAGAAAGCACTGAGAGTACTTTCAAGAAATTATGAAATATTCTCAATGCTTTCTATTTTTTGATTATAAACTTGCCGGTAATGATACTATGTTAATTTATCTCTTTCGCGTAACCTTTGTTGCAATATACACATGCACCATTCACCCATTTGTGAGACATTTCAATCGTCTCAACTTCATAAATGCTTACTTCTCCACAAATTAAACATTGTTTGTAATTATATACATGACGTGTCGCACATTTATCCCAGTCATCATATATACCAGGCATTTCATCTTCATATCCATAGTACTGGGGGAGAACCCCAACTATGAGTATGAGCGGCAAATACAGTCATTGGAGCAGCTACAATTCCAGCTACTACTGAAAGTGCTAAAATAGATTTTCTTAAATTCATAAGTTCCTCCCTTTCCTTAAAAATACATAGCTCTTTGTTACATTGTCATTTTAACATAATAATTGGTAAAATGCAATAATTTATTTTCTATTTACGAGAAAATACTGTGCATATTATCTTATTTAGGAATAGTTAAGGCGGCTACCTAAATCTTTTTATTACTTTACCGCACATGAGCATTTGCGGAGGGGTTATCACCGCCGTAACCTTCCATGAGGTTCACCGCACCCCACACGCCCAGACCGGCACCCAGAGCAACCACCAGAGTCTTCAGAACGTCCACTGCACTGTTAAAGAATTCCATAGTAAAATCTCCTTTGTTTTGGAAAAAGCGACCCTGCACACACCTGAAATCCGGTTGCAAAAAGCCGAAGACCACGGCGAAGGCTGATTTTCCGGTGTACCTGTTGGGTCAATGGGTAAAAAATAACCGCTCGTCTTATCAGGCGGGCGGGAGTGAATCGGCATCCACCATGATGAAGGTATCATCTGGGTGGATTTTTTCTTTTCGGTTCAAGAACTTCTCGATATCGAGTGCATTCTTAGGGTCATAGTCGGAGGTGTACTTGTAGTTCGGGTGCTGGGTCAGGTCGTACTTGTCGCTCAAAAACGGGCGCACACCCCGCAGTTGCAGGATGCACTTACCGCCATCCAGCACCGCCAGTTCATCCCGGCTCATAAGTTCGTGGCCGAGTTTTTGGTAGTTGGTGCCATAGCTTGGGCTATTGCCACGGGTATCGGAATTGTTGTAGCTGTCGATGGTTTCCTTGCCGAGTGCTTCGGCAAGATCTTTCAGAGTGGTAGGCTCGCTGCCGCCGAGAAAAATCTGGCTGTCCATGTTGCCCACGATGGTATCCGCATTATCCTTGTAGATGGCTTTCAACTGGCTGCGGGTCTGCAAGACCAGACACGCTGAGATCTCACGGCTGCGGATGGTGGCTACCAGCTTTTCCAGCTGCGGGATCTGCCCGATGTTGGCACACTCGTCGATCAGGCACCGCACATGGACGGGCAGCCTACCGCCGTACACATCATCGGCTTTGTCGCAGAGCAGATTAAAAAGCTGGGTGTAAATCATACTGATAAGGAAATTGAACGTACTGTCCGTATCGCTCATGATGAGAAACAGCGCCGTTTTCCGGTCGCCCAGCTTGTCCAGTTCCAGTTCATCGTACATGGTAGCATCTCGGACTTCCTGAATGTCGAAGGGCGCGAGCCGGGCACCGCAGGAAATAAGGATGGACTTGGCCGTTTTGCCTGAAACGAGTTGTCAAGGACTTTTTAATCAAATTCACAAAAAAGCCACAAAAAAAGTGCCAGGAAGCAGATTTTAGCTCCTGACACTTTGGCGGATGGGTTATTTTCTCCTGCTTAACAGTTCGTCGCAAAGGTACGCATATTCCGGCAGTTGGTCGATATAGGGTTTCCAGCGCCGCTTAATCTCGGCCAGTTCCAGCGGATCGGCGTCCTCGAAGTCATGGTCGTTTCCGGTCATTCCAAAAACATCCAGTGCTATATCATTCAAGCACTCATAACAAAGGCCAGTAGCGGACTCTATCCAGTTGCCGGTATCAATATAGACCGGGTCGATAGATATTGCCAGCCACACATAGCCGACCTTGTCCGACCAAACCAAATCATAAGCGGTCATCTGCTGGATATGTTTCTCAAACACTTTGCGGACGCGCTCAATCTCATTTTTCTCTTTTTCTGTGTACAGCATTTTCATGTCCTCCTTGGCTAAAAGTTTTGGTGTGTACCATCATCAGTTTAACACAAGGCGGCTGGCTTTATCAGCCGGTCACATCTGCTGTATCTCGTTTTTAAGCATACGCTTGATTTTGTCGCTCATGGTTTCGGTGCTGGTGTCGCTGAAATGGACGCGCACCTTGTAGGTGGTCTTGCCGATTTTCTTTACCAGCGCGGGGGCGTCCTCCGACGCTCTGGCCGGAGTGGTGTCTGCGGTCTGCATGGTACGGGTTTCTTCGTTCATGGCGCTCCTTTCTCCGGGCGGGGCTGCGCCGTCCGGCAAAACAATCAGTCGCTCTTACGGTTCACAATGTCTTTCGCCGCCTGCTTGGTGGCCCCGGCGTTTTCCTCTCGGAAGTTTTTCCCGGCAAAGAGGATCGGGGCGCACCGTTCCAGGATACGGTCATAGATACGGGCGTGGGCCAGGTCAGGCGGGTTCTTGAGTTCGGCCAGCTTCAGGTTGGTGGTGATTATCATGGGCCTGCGGCTGCGGTAGCGGCTGTCAATGACGAAAAACATCTGCTCCATCGCATACTCGGTACTGCGCTCCACACCCAAATCGTCAATGATGAGCAGGTCGTACTCGTCAAAGCTGGCGATAAAGTCGGCCCTGTCCTCGGAAAACATCCCTGTCAGGCGGTTCAGGATGGTGGGAAAGTTCGTCATCAGCACCGGCACATCCCGGTCAAGCAGGGCGTTGGCGATACAACCGGCGAAAAAGGACTTGCCGGTTCCCACATCCCCGAACAGCAACAGGCCGGTGTTGTTCTTATAAGCTTCCTTCCAGTTCTCCACATAGGCGCGGGCTTTGTCCATCAGGGGATTTTGGCCGTTGTCGTTGGCAAAGGTGTAGTCGTACAGATAGCGGTCTTGCAGGCCCTGGGCCTTCCGGCGCCTGATACGCTCCATGCGGCGCTGCCGTTCCTCGGCGGCCCTGCGCTGTTCCTCGGCCTCCCGCTGGCACTGGCAGATACAGCGTGGCATGAAGTAGCCCGGTTTCCCAAAGCATGGCACAACGGTCTGCCTCTGGCCGCCGCACTTCTTACAGTGAATGAGGCCGTCTGCCGGGTCTATGTACTCGTCCCCGGCCAGCTCCACACCGGCGGCTGCCTTGTCGATCAGCGCCCGGATTTCTGCGGTAATCTCCATCATACGGTTTCATCCTCCTTTACGCTGTAATCCCGGTTTCGGGTGGGCGGGGCCGCCTTTTTCGCGTCCTCACCGGCCCAGCGCCGGATGGTGGCAGCATGGCTCTGATACCGCTTGCCGGTAGAGGCCATGTACTCGGACAGCTTTTCGATGTACTGGCCCCATACGGTGGGAAAGCTGGCCTGCAAGTCTGCCAGTTCCCCGTCCGTCAGGAAAACATTCTGGTAACGGCCATAGGCGCGGGCGCGCTCACTCTCTCTATTCTCTATACTCTTATCTCTAATATCTAATCTCTTATCTCTAATCTCTGGTGGACAAATGTCCCCCCGGCTATTTGGTGGACAAATGTCCGCCCCGCCGGATGGGAGCAGTTTTTGACGCTTCAACCGCATACGCTCTTTCTTTTTCCGTTCCCCCTCGGTAGAGGACTGGCCGATCAGCAGCTGGATGTCAGCCATGTAGTAGGCTCCGTCGGTCAAAATCTCCACAAGGCCAAATTCAACGAACACCTTCAAGGCCCGTTCCACCGTCCCCACCTGATGGCGGGTAAAGGTGGCGATGGTCTGGGGCGTGTGGGGCAGATGGTCGTTAAGCATGAGGATACCGCCGTTTTTGAGGGACATGAGGTACATTTTCAGCAGCAGATTGGAGTACAGCAGGCCATCCTGCATACTCTCCAAAATGACCATCGTTTCGCTGTTGTAGAAGTTTTCTTTCAACTTGAGGTAGTAATATTTTCGGTTATCTGACATAGGGTTCCTCCTTGGGGTTATTTCAGGGGTCTGTACGCCTTTAGAGGGCCGTTTTGGGGGCCAAAGGATAAATCTATCAGGCCCCCAGCGACACCCTTGAAAAAAGCCTTGATTTACAAGGGCTTTTCAGCTCCTAAATGCGTAGAAAGGTAGTATCTTTTCCGCTGTCGTTCTGCCTCTTTGCGGCGGCGTACCTGAACAGCACATTCCGGGCAGTATTTGGCCCGGTTGGAGCCGGGTGTGAACAGCGCCCCGCAGACGGCGCACCGCTTGGCGTCCAGGCGGTGGAACAGAGCCGTTTCCAGTTCTCTGTCCAGCGGCAGCACTGCCGCCCGGAACCACCGGCACAGCAGGGAGTAGGAAATGGACTGGACGCAGACACATTCCTCCCCATCGTCCAGCGCGATACAGTTACCGCCGTCATAGTTGCAGCACTCATGTACCAGCCGCCGCGCTCTGCGGTACTGGCGGTAGTCCATGACGGGGATGGGTTCAGGCTTGCTTTTCTTCATGCTGGCACTTCCTGCACCCGCCGCAGTTACCGCATCCCTGGCAGGCATGGGCCACCTTGAAGCCGGCGGCTGGTGGACCCGCACCGGCAGCCGCAGTTACCGCATCCCTGGCAGGCATGGGCCTCCGGCTCCGGGCCGGTGGGCGCGTCTGCCGGTTCCGGCTGCAAGAGGGCAAGGGGCAGGCGGATATTCAGGTGGACAGTGACGGGTAAAATAATCTGCTTCATAAGGCAATCTCCTTCCATGAGTGAATGTTGACAATTCTGTGCAAAGGTGTGTCGTGAAACGCGACGCACCGCAAGGGGTCGGCAAAACACCGTACCCTTTACCGCTCCGGCCCCCGGTCGCGGGGCTTGTCCCGTTCCTGGCGGGCCAGTTGGTCGGCGGCCTTGCGGAGCCGTTCCACGGCTTTCAGTTCCTCCCGCATGGCCTTCATGTCGATGCTGTCCACCTGCTTCTGGGCGGTCAGCAGGTCGATCTCGCGCCGCCATTCCTTCGGGGAAAGTTCCTCTCCGCTGGCTTTCAGTTCCTTCAGATACCGGTCTGCCGCGTCATAGAGGATCAGCTCCCGGCTGTGGCGCTGCTCGAACAGCTCCCGCTTTTCCGGCTTCATCCTGGCAAGCTGTTTATGAATGGCCTTGTACTCGTTGTACTGCGCCCACATCTCCCCGCGCTCGGTGAGGACAGCGATCCGGCACTCGGCCTTGACGATCTCTCGCCGCAGGTCATAGTAGCGGGTGTTCATATCTGCGATTTTTTCATGGAGCTGCTGCATGGATTGGATGCCGTTTGCCTGCAAAAAGCTGAACAGGGCGGCGCTCTCCTGCAATGCCCGGATTTTTCCGGTACGGGTGTCAGGCCGCTTGAGCTGCTGCTGGGCCTCCCACAAGTCCATCATGCTGGGCTGCTGGCCCTCCGGCTTCTCCGCCTCGGCCTTCGACCAGTTGTAGAGGCGGGTAATGCGGGCCTTGATTTCCTTGAGCAGCTTGTTGTCGGCGGCGATCTGGCGGTTGACTTCCCCCTTGTCGGTGCGGATGCCGCGCTTCTCCATCTGGCTGGCCGCTGGCCCCAGGTGGACAGAGGGAATTTTATCAATGCCCCGGCGCTTGTAGCTGCGGTGGTCTACCAGGGCAGGCTGACCGGCGGCTTCCAATGCCCGGTTGGAATAAGCCGCCCATGCCGCCCGCCAAATCTCCACATTCCCTTTGTCGTTCCAGTCGGTGGTATCCTCCCGGTGGTTCTTCCAGCCGCCTTTCCCATCCGGGATGCGCTGGCCGTTTTCGTCCAAGTCGTATGCCTTGCGGCACTTCGCGCCCCATGCGCCATTTTCTTTCAGGGGCCGGACGGTCAGCATGATATGGACATGGGGGTTGCCGGTTCCCTTATCGTGGATGGCGAAGTCGGCGCACATCCCCTTGTCCACAAAGTTGTCCTTCACATAGGCCCGGACAAGGGCAAGCTGCTGTTCCCTGGACAGTTCACGGGGCAAAGCCGCCTCAATCTCACGGGCAAGCTGGCTGTCCCTGGCTTTCTCGATCTGCTCCACACTGTTCCAGAGAGTGGAACGGTCTGCAAACTCCGGCGGGGCATGGGCGGGCAGCATGATTTCCGCATGGACAACGCCGCCCTTCCGGGTGTAATCGTGGGTCAGGCCGTCCCATTCATTCGTCAGTTTGGTTCCACTTCGGTAGGCGGCTGCGGCAACAGCGGAACGGCCCTCGCTGCGCTTGATGATACTGACGGGGATATGACAAAAATCTATGGGTGGCACCTCCTTTCGGCGGGGATATTTCAGGCTCCGTGGAGCCGAACAGACGCGAAGCGGGTGTTTGGCTGCGCGGGGCGCACAAGGGGTTTGGGGAGTGTAGCTCCCCATCGCGGACGAAGTACGCAACAGCCCCCGGCAGGGCGCACGACACCGGCAACGGTGTATAAGTGCGCCCTTGTAAACAAGGGACTTATGGCTTGTCCCCGGATTTCGGCAGTTTTGCGGCCAGTTCCGCCGCCCCCGGAAGATGGGACAGGGCAATCAGAAATGCCTTGACCTCCATGCCGGGAAGGCCGGGGGCCAGAGGGAACACGCCCTCCAAAATGGCCCCGCGCTCAATCAGGCGACGGGTGCGGGCCTTGCGTTCCTCGTTACGCTGCTTGTTCTCCAAAATCTTCTGGCGGTTCTCAAGCTGCCGGATCTCCTTCAGGACTTCTTCGCGCTCGTCCTTTTTCGGTTTCGCTTGGGTGGTGTGGTCTTTGTGCATATCGCTTTCTCCTTTGGCGGCTCCATCCAGCCGCGCCTGATATAATATTTCTGCAACTTGATGATGGCGTTGCGTACCGTGACAATGGCCGCCGATGTGGTAAAACCTTCGGCCTCGGCAATTTCTTTGAACGGCTTTCCCTCCCAAAACCGGGCGTGCAGGCAGCTCGCCTGCCGGGGCGTCAGGGTGGCAAGGGCCTCCCGGAGCCGTTCCATCATCAGGGCGCGTGCGGCCTCCTGTTCCCGTTCCGTTTCCTTCTCCATCAGAATATCCTCCGGGGAAACGGCCTGCTCCGGGAAATGGTTTTCCATGCCGGGGGATGCGTCCAGAGAGTAACAGTGATAATGCTGTTTGGCGTCATTGGCGTCCTCTGCGCGGCTTTCCTCTACAATGGCGTCTGCCACCTCGTCCGGCACTTCCACAAAGGTGTCTTTCTTACAAATCGGGTAGTAGTATTTTTTTAGGTTGATGGTTTTCATAGGCCGCTTGTCCGTTTCCGGCGCATGAAGTACCGGCGCAGCCGCCGGAGCGCCGCATAGATGGACTTTCCCGCCTGGGATGGGGTGATACCTTCCATCGCGGCAATATCCTTCACTTTCATCCCCAGCATATACCGGGCATGGACACGGCGAGCCTGCGTTGGGGTAAGAGTGGAAAGGGCCTCATAGAGCCGCCGGATCAGCTCGGCGTGTTCGGCCTGTTCCTCTTTCTGCACGATGTAGTCCTCTGGCGATGGCTGCGCCCAGCCGATGGCAGCTTTTTCAATCCCATCGTCACAGTCAAGGGAGTAATGGGCCTTGTAGCGGTACATCTTACGCTCCCTGGCAGCCTCGGCCCGCTTGTCCAGCAGAAACGCCTCGACAATTTCATCCGACACCTCCACAAAGGTGTCCTCGGTGCAGAATGGGTAATACTGTTTGAGGTTGATCGTCTGCATAGGCCCGCCCTCACTCTGACGGGAAAAGGCCGTCATAGCAGCGGCGCATATTCCGCAGGCCCCGCCGGATGGCAATACTGATCTTGCTGCTGTGTACGCCCTCCATCCGGGCAATTTTCGGCTGGTTGATACCGGCGATATAGTAGGCCCGGACGCGGCGGGCCTGTGTAGGGGTGGCATGGGCCAGGGCCTCTGGCAAGGCGGCAACCAGCCGCAGGCGGGCGGCCCGTTCCTCGCGCTCCAAAAGGATTTCCTCCGGCGATCTGCCGTGTTCCAGCGCATAGTTCTCTGTCCAGCTATATGCGTCCAGAGAGTACCAGGCGCGGTGGTAGACCTTCCGGCGCTCATAGTTGTTCATCTCGCGCTGGGCCTGCCGCATGGCCTCCCAAACCTCGTCGCTGACCTCCACAAATTCATCGTGCCGGTAGTGGGGATAAATCCACCGCAGATTGATGGTTTTCATAGGCTTACCTCCTGAAAATGGGAGAGGCGGGCAGCTTGTCCGCTGTCCGCCTCCCGCTGGGATAAGGGAACAATCCCTTTCACTTGGTAGCCCGAAAACAGGTCATTCGTTAAGCCTGTTTTCAAAGAATTTTATAAATTTTTTTCTGACTGCCTCCACACTCTGATACACGGCCACTTTGGAGCAGCCGCACACCGTCCCGATCTCCGCAAGGGTCAGCCCGTCCAGGGCATAGAGCAGGAACCGGCGGCGCTGGGCCTCGGTGCAGGTGTCCAGGACGGCCATCAGCTCGCCCAGCGTTTCCATGCGGCAAAGGTAGTCCTCCGGCGTTTCGCCGTAGATACCCACGCCCTCGGTGGCAACTATGTATTCGTCAAACTCCCGGCCATCCCAGTGCCGCCGCTGTTCATGGGACAGGTTCTCGGTCTTGTGGTCGGCCCGGTCAAGAAATTCATAGACTTCCAGCGTGACCTCCACGGCCACAGCTTGTCCGTTGTAATTGATGGTGACTTCCATCTGCCTTTCCTCCGTTCAGATTTTTGCGGGAAAAGGAACGGCACCGGGGACGGGGTTCGGGCCATGTTGGCCCGATGTTCCGGCCCCATAGGTATGAAAAAACGCCCGGACAGCATGAAGCTATTCGAGCGCAAAAAACACGGTATTCAGTTACATTGTGACAATTTTCGCACTGGCTGCCAGACGGGGCCTGTCCGGTGGCCGGGATTTTTTTGACGATAGTGCAAACATCGTCTGAATTTGTCGGCGGTCAGTGTGCTTCATGGCGGCTCCCTCCTAAAGCCGCCGTATCATTCAGCACAGGGTCGTCATCCTCATAAGGGCATGGAGAACGGCGGCCTTGAAATGTATTTCAAAACCGCCGCCGGGGTGAAAATGTAAATTGCGCGCACAAAGCCACCTGCCCCGCAACGGTTTTTTTCTTTCCCCGTTTAGCGGGGCAGGATAGCTTGTCTTATTCGGTTTATTCTTGCTCTTGTGCGGCTGCCTCTTTCAGCCGTGAAAAGCTCTCATCGCTGATAATGTGTTCAATCCGGCAGGCATCGGCCTCCGCAATCCTGGGGTCAACGCCTGCGGCGATAAGCTGCTCGGTAAAGAAACAATGGCGTTCATAGATTTTTTCGGCAACCTCGCGGCCCACATCGGTCAGATGGAGAAAGCGATCTTCGTCCATTGTAAGAAAGCCGCCGTCCCGCAAGGTAGCCACCGCATGGCACACGCTTGGCTTTGACACCTCCATGTGCCGGGCCACATCTACGGAGCGCACCATACCGAGTTTCTTTCGGAGAACAAGGATGGCCTCCAGGTAATCTTCACCCGACGCATGAAGTTTCATTTGTCCCTCCTTATCCTTGCTTTACCACTTCCCAAGTGTCAACGGTTATAGCAGGCTGATCGCAGCCGTGACACCCTTTGCAATTTTGAGTACAGTTTGATTGACTGGTTACTTTGTGTATATAGCCTTGATTTTCCAGATATTCAAGCTCTACCCGCACACTGTCCATATCTTTATGCAAAAGATCAGCCAATTCCTGAATACTGTATGTTTTTCCGCTTTGCAGATAATCTAATAATTGAATCAGCACAATATCTCCTCTCCTTTAGAAAATGACACAGCCAACATGGTATGCGATTGTTGCCAAAATCAATGCAGAAAGGATATAGTAGAGGGCAATCCTTACTGTCCATTTCATAGAATGAGTTTCCTGTGCGGTCGCTGCCAATGCCATTAGACAAGGCATATTGAAGAAAAACGCAAACAGGAAAGCCAGAGCTTCCGGCTGAGATATTGTAGACAGCAGGTTTGTACTAAGCGCCGCTGTATCTACCGCGCTTGTTCCCTCAATCGCTCCCCAAATACCAGCCGTATTGAACAGGGAGGCCATAACACCGAGAGCTGATTCTTTTCCCATTGCAGAAGCAACAAAGGCCATAAACAACTGCCACGGCAAACCAAAGAACATTGTTACCGGCTCAATAAAAGTTCCAATGCGATAAATAATGCTGTTCGTCACATTTCCGTCCGGCGTATAAGAAAGAAGCCAGAATATTACGGAAATGCAAATGATGATACTAAGCGCCCGTTTGAGAACGCTTCCCATTTTGTTGAATACAGAGCCTAACAGGGTTTTCCAGTGCGGCTTATGATATGGTGGTAATTCCATAATCAAGCCGGTACGGTCATTTTCCTTGTTTAAAGAACGTCCAAAAATTTTGTAGGTAATGTAAATGTGCAAAAAGGCCACAGCAAACAAGGACAATATTACAAAAACGGCTTTTCCTCCAAAGAATGTACCGCTGATAAGACCAACTACACCCCAGGTAGAAGCACAGGGAACTACCCAAGAAAGGGCAATCGTTAAAATACGCTGTCCCCAAGAATCAATAACTCTTGTGCCGGTGACACCACCTATATTGCAGCCGAAGCTAACAAGAAAGGGCATAATCGCTTTCCCCTGCAAACCAAGTTTCGTCATGGTATTATCAAACACATAGGAGATACGGGCCATATACCCGATGTCCTCCATAAATCCGAAAACAAGGCTGATTCCAAATACATAGCAAGCCATTTGCAAGGCAAACGTAACAGCCGTTAATACAGCATTACACAAGAGCGATACAATGACAGAGGCAACTCCAACACTAAGGAGCCAATTTGCCAGCGGCGTTGAAATGCCGGAGATCAGCGCCCCTACCAGTTCCATAAGGGGCATACCAATCAGCATAGAGCAGATCAGCCCCAGCACAATCATACCAATGGCAATAGGCTTTCCCCACCGTTTGCTAGTGGCTGCTTTATCAAACCGGCTACGGCTGGTTTTCTTTTTGCTGCTTGTCACATTTTCTTGAATCAGTGTGTCAATCCACTTAAATTTGCAATCTGCCGTCCGCAAATTTCCATCTTTTACACAACTGATTAAACTCTTTATTTTTTCAAATATCCCCGGTTCTGTTTTCCCTTGAACAAAAGAGAGTGCGAGCTTATCTTGTTCCAACAGCTTTTCAGCCAGCCATGAGGCAGAGTATATTTCAATTCCCTGCTTTGGTAGCAATTCTAAAATTGCAGAATATTCATCGCCAATATTTTTCCGGCAAAGCTGCTCCAACTTTGCAGCATTTAGAAAGAGGCTCTTTTTTCAAGATTTTCCAACAGGTTAAAGAACGGCTGGTATTGCTTTTTGTCTGCCGCAACCATAGGAACAACAGGAACCCCCAAGGATTTTTGCAAACCCGCTACATTGATTTTCTTTCCCTGTCCCTCGGCTATATCCATCATATTTAAAAGCAATACGACAGGAACATGGATTCCAGCATAATCAGCCAGCATAAATAGACTTCTGTTTAACTGTGAAGCGTCGGCCAGAATACATACAAGGTCGGCCTCTCCACTGGAAATATAGTTTCTCGTTACTACTTCTTCATCGGAGTTAGCAGAAGGCTATATGTACCCGGCAAATCCACGATTTTGTAGGTTATGCCATTATGGGAAAAGAAGCCATCTTTACGCTCCACAGTTTTTCCGGGCCAATTTCCAACGTGTTGACGGGAACCGGTCAATCCGTTAAAAAGAGTTGATTTTCCAGAATTAGGCTGCCCCAGCAGGGCAATCGTTTTTTCAGCCATTATTACCTCACCTCCACCATGATTTTTTCTGCTTCATTTTTATTCAGCGCAACCATTGTATCTCTGTTATACAGAAGAACCGGCTGCTTTTTAGGATTCTGTATAACTTCAATCCTGCTTCCTATAGTAAGCCCGATAGAAGTTATCCGGCTTTGAAAATGGCTATCCCCGGTGATTGCGACAATCGTTCCGCAGGAGCCATCATCCAATTCATTTAATTTTTTCATTCGTTCCAATTCCTCCAATCTTTTTTGTCAGCCCATAATAAAAATCCGTACCCTGATTAAAACTAAAATTACACCGCCTAATATTCCGGCCCGGTTTCCTAACCGATCTCCGAAAAAATGTCCAATCCATACGCCGACAAACGCAATTAAGAATGTCGTGGTTCCTATCAGTGCGGCCGAGGGAAGAATTTTTACATTTAAGGCCGTCAGCGTTATGCCGACTGCGAAAGCGTCAATGCTTGTAGCAATCACAGCCGGAATCATAACGGTAAAGCCTAATTCTCTGCTTGTTCCTTTACATTCACCTTTTAGATTTTCACGAATCATGTTGATACCGATTATGCACAGAAGAAACAATGCGACATATTTAGAAACCGCTTCAATATACTGGCGAATTGTTCCGCCTCAGATATATCCGAGTGTAGGCATAAGCGCCTGGAATCCGCCAAAATATACTCCTGCTTTTTGGTATTCAAGCCTTTACAGACCGAAACAGCGAAAGCGTCCATTGATAACCCAACAGCAACCAGTAATAGGTCAAGCAGTCCCATCGGTATCCCCTCCTTTACCGGCCTTTCTTTATGCCCCATTTACAATCCATTTCTTTGCTTTTTCCTGCTCCTGAACCATTTCATAGTAATGGCCTTTTTTCGCAAGCAGTTCCGTATGGGTTCCCATTTCTTCAATGCGTCCCTGATTTAACAAAATAATCTGGTCTGCATTTTGAATGGTATTCAGCCGGTGGGCGATTACAAATACCGTTTTTCCTTTCATCAAGCGGTCTAACGCCTGATTGATTTTTGCCTCGTTATCCGCGTCAAGTGAAGCCGTCGATTCATCCAAAAGCAGAATAGGCGCATTTTTCAGAATGGCCCTTGCGATAGCAATTCTTTGTTTTTCGCCGCCAGAAAGCGTATTGCCACCCTCGGAAAGCCGGGTCTGATACCCCTCCGGCAACTTTTCGATAAATTCATGGCAACGTGCCGCCTTTGCTGCCTCTATGATTTCTTCCTCTGTTGCGTTCTCCCGGCCAGCCTTGATATTATTATAAATCGTGTCCGACAGAAGCGTATTTTCCTGAAACACCTCGCTGATATAGTGCAGAAGCCCGTCCGGGTTTAAATCTTTTATATCCTTGCCGCCAATGCGGATAGTTCCTTTTGACACATCCCAAAACCGGGCAATCAGATTTGCAACTGTGGATTTCCCGGAGCCAGACGGTCCGATCAGGGCGGTAACGCTATTTTCCTTTGCAAAAAAGCTAATATCCGTCAAAACATCAGCCTGCTTATTATAGGAAAAATCGACGTGTTCAAAGGCAATATCAAAATGCGACAGCTTTACATCTTCTTCCTTGTAAGAAAGCGGCTTCGTGTCATACGCCTGTTCCAGATTGTGTACCGCCAAGTTCAGGTCTTTCAACAGATTATAAGAGTGTTCAAAAGCAATCAGCAGAGCAGACAGCGCAAGGCTCATCAACATAAAAGCTACAAGCTGATTGGGGGCAATCGTACCTCCAAGAAACAGATAGCTGCCAACCAACAGAACAAGAGGAAGCAGGAAATTGGCTACAATCGAATACATACTGGTGGGAGCCGCCATTTTTACCTCTGCTTTTACATTTGTCTTGCGAATTGCGTCCAGCGTATCTGTCATTCTGGAAAAGTGGGAGCTTGTCATGTTATGGGATTTAAAAACTTTCATTCCTTTGACATACTCTAAGACAATCGAAATCATTTTTGCGGTGAGATTCCTTTTCTGTGTCCCGTATTTTTCCACAAGACGGTTGCCCCAAGAGAGAACCGGCATGGCAATTAGAAGCACAACACATTCGGCAAGTGCCAGTTTCCAGTTAATAAAGAATGTTCCGATCAGCACCAGAGCCGCCGTTACTACGGTCTTTACAATGGACGGGAGTGTATGTGTAATCACAAGTTCAAAATTGGTTAAATCCTTTGTCAGTGTTCCAAGAAGATAGCCGCTGCTGTTCTGGTTGAAATAGCCAAGACTTAATGAGCGATAATGATTGGCAAGGTCAAGCCGCATTTCCCCGCACATTTCTGCGCCTCTTGCGAAGCACAGATAATAGGCGCTCCGATAGATTACCAACCGGGCAATCACACTGATAAAGCAAATCGCCGTGTAGATAACAATTTTACCTGCCGTAAGCGTGTTGCCTAAAAGCTGAATGACTGTCATATAGAGAACAACATATAAAACGATACTAAGAACAGCGTCCGCGCCCATTAAGGCAATCGGAAACTTAATCTGGTTGCTTTTTTCTCCAAGCAGCTTCCTAATGGTACGCAGCATTTAAACCGCCTCCTTTCCGATAGTGGCCTGTGTATAAATTTCCCACATCCGGCCATATACGCCGCCTTTTTTTACCAACTCCTGATGGGTTCCCTGCTCGGCCACAGTACCGTCCTGAAAAACAACAATTTTATCTGCGTCCCGGATAGTATGGAGCCGGTGGGCGATCATAATTGTGGTTTTTCCTTTCAGAAGATTTTGCAGGGCAAGCTGGATTTTATGTTCATTCTCAATGTCAGGTAGGAAGTCGCCTCGTCGAAAATGACGATAGGAGCATCTTTCAAAATTGCTCTTGCAATCGAAATCCGCTGCTGCTGGCCGCCAGAGAGTTTTACACCCTCGTCGCCAATCCGCGTCTGATAGCCTTTCGGCAGGCCCATAATGAAATCGTCAATCTGTGCTGACCTTGCTGCTTGCCGTACTTCTTCTTCGCTGGCATTGGTTCCCATACGGATATTTTCCAGTAATGTATCTTCCAGAAGAAAAACATCCTGAAAGACGAAAGCCGTCAAATCCATCAGATTTTCCGTTTTTAGGTCAGTAATTGGTACTCCACCTACTTTGATGGTTCCGCCTGTGGTGTCCCAATAGCGCCAAGAAGCTGAACCGCCGTTGTCTTTCCAGCCCCGGACGGGCCGACAAAGGCGTTGACCGTTCCTGGCTCCAAGTGCAGGTTTACAGAAGTGAGCGCGTCTTTTCCTCCGCTGGTATAATTGAAAGTTACATCCTCAAAATCAATTCCATAGCAGCCGTCTTTTTTCAGGGTCTTGCTTCCGCTTTTCATTTCGTCCATATCCATAATCTTTTTGATATTGTCCAAACCACTGCCAAGCTCCATCGACTGCATAACAATCGTAACCAGATTTAGGAACGAAGTGAAAAAGGTAAGCAAAATAAACAACAGGTAAGAAGCTACTGACAGAGAGCCTTTTGAGTATAGCCAGCCGCCAAAGGGCAGCGTAAAGAGGATGGCGGAATCTAATACTACAAGGGCAATCGACAGAGGATTGCAGGAGGACACGCACATCTTTTTCCAACAGGTCGTATAAAGGTGAAGCGCGTTCCGATACTGCTCGAATTTTCCGCTGTCAAGTGGTACATTTTGATGACTGGCATGGCCGTGATAAATTCATTGGCAGAAGCATTGAGTTTTTCCGTATCTTCTGCAAGTTCCGCCGACATATCCGGGTAATTCTTAACCATCATCATCGGAACAGCAATTCCCAAAATCATAGGAATCAGCATAACAAGGGCCATAACCCAGTGCAGGCGCAGCATGAAAATAAACATCATAAGCGGAACGACAATCGCCTGTGCCAGTTCCAATGTACTGTGCGCTAAAAATTGTTCTACTCTGTCCACATCGTCAAAAAGCGTTGTCTTGATCTGTCCGGGAGAGCGTTCCTGAAAAGCCCAGGTTGAATCTGGATATATGTTCCAGCACCTTTACTTTGATTTTGTGCATGGTATTGAACGCCGCCACATGGGAGCAGATACCCGCAAAAGACATGAGGATGGCTTGCCCGATGGCTGCCGCAATTCCAATGCAGGCCCACATAGCCATAGCGCCAAACGTCACTTCATTTTGGATAATCAGAAGCAATATCTGATACACCACCAGATAAGGAATCAGCGATAAGGCCGAGCAAAGAACAGCCAACAACATTCCCACGCCCAGCTTTCCACGTTCCCTCTCGCAAGGGTAAAAACATAGGATAATCCGGTTCGTTTTTGTTCCATAAGAAACGAACCTCCTTTCTCTTTTTTTGAGGTTAGAAATTACTAACCTTGACACAATTCATTTTACAGGTTAGAATAAAAAAATCAACAGCTATACTATTTGGGAATTTAATTTTTAAAAGCAACTCAAAGTACTGTATTTTCGGTGCTTTATGGAGTTTTTTAATTTATTTTTTTATAAAATCGTGACTAATAAAAATTGGATTGTGACTTTTTTATTGAAGCTCTAAAGGAGGAATGAAAAAATGGCTCTTTCGATTGCAGACTACTTGTTACAGCTTCCAGAAAATATGAACTTTGCAAAAGTACAGGAATTATCAGGAGAGGATTCACTCTACTATCGTATGCTTTCCGACTACGGAAGCGGCTCATTTCAGTTGATACGCTTTGAGAATGACCTGCTTATGATTCTGATTGCAGACTACACGCCAAAGGAAACCTTTGAAAAAATCGCAACTATTTCTGAAGAATATATGGAAATCAGCCAGTTTGAAACAGACAGCAGTTCTTTCAAAATCGGGAGACGGAAAACACAGCCCGTCGGTAAAGGGATTTACTGCTATGTGAACACCCAAAAGACCACCTATGTCTATTGCGAAAAAGGAAAGCCGGTAAGATTTACAAAATCATTTTGACAAGAAAGTATTTTGATACTTATTTCCGGGTGCATTATGGAAAAGATTATGAACAATCAAAAGTGGCAAAGGAATACCTTTTGAAAAAAAAAAATCCAAATCTGCCGGAGCTTAACTTTGTCTTTCAGCAGATCAGGGATTGTCAGGCGGTAGGACAAACGCTGCACTTATATCTGGAAAGCAAAGTTCTGGAATTACTCTCTTGTCATTAAGGGCATGGAGCAAAAGGAAAATCATATTTCTGTCAAGTTAGATTATAAGGACATCCGTGATCTGAAAAAAACAGTTACCTATATGAAAAAGGATTTGTCTGCTTATCCGTCCGGGGAAGAACTTGCGCAAATCGCAGGAATGAGCCCTGCCCGGTATCAGCTTGCTTTTCGGAAGTATTACGGCACTACTCCCTATGAGTATCTAAAAGAAATGCGACTGAATCAGGCGCTATTCCTGTTGAAAAACTCTGATTATGGGATTGCTACGATTGCCGCAAAGGTTGGCTATCATAGTTCGGGTCATTTTGCAAAATTATTTAAAAATGCTTATGGCATGGGGCCGAGAGAATATAGAATGGTACAGGGAATTAAATAATTACTACAAAAAAAGAGATGTTGCTGTGTGCAATCATCTCTTTAAAGTTATTATCATTTTTTTATTTTTGCAATATTAACTCGTTCCTAATAATTTCCTCCGCCTGCGCTTTCAGCGTGTTCATCAGCCCCACCCAGTGCATGGGGTCACGGGCTTTCAGTTCCTCGGTGACGCCCGCTGCCTCCATCATCCGGGGCAGCATGGCGTCCATCCGTTCACGCGCCGCCCGGTCAATCTCCAACAGGTGCGGGTACAGTTTTTCGCTCAAAATCAAGCTGCTGTAAAGACCGGGCCGGTATTCCTTCAGGTAGCGTTGCCGCATACGGCCATACTTGCCAATGGGGGCCTCCGGCTGCTCGGAAAGTTTCAGGTCGGGGATGTAGTAATCCCCGCAGCGGGTGTAAGTCAATTCGCTCATGTTCATTCTCCTTTGCACTGTAATGGTTAAATTGCGGCGCTGGCCGATACGGTGGCCTTGCGCGGCTCCTGCCTGGGCAACTGGCTAACGGTGGTAAAAATGCCTTTCTCCATGTCCTCGGCCCGGATTGCGGCCTTTGCCGCCTCCACCTGGGCCTTGCGTTTGGCGTTGTAGCGTTCTTCCCATTCCTTCTGCTTGCCGTTTGCCTTGCGGCGCAAGTAGTTCTGGTGAAGCCTGTCCTTGCGTTCCTCCTTCTTCCGCAGTTCTTCCTGTTCCTCCGGGGTCAGGGGAACCGGCTGCAAGGCGGGCGGGATATACCGGCCCACAAAGTTGAAGTAGATTTCAACCTCCTGCGTGGTGTCCTGGCTGCCTTTCCGGGCGCGCTCATGGACAAGGATTTTCTCTACAAACTCGTTGAGCATGGTGTTTGTCAGCGTGTCGAAATTCTCGTACTTGTCAATCAGGGCAATAAACTTCTCCGCAGATTTCCGGCTCTGCTCGTAGCCGGTAACGGCCTTTTCCAGTTCAGCGATTTCCCCATTGAGGGCGTCCTGCTCTTTGGCGTACTGCGTGTCCAGGGCCTCATACCGGGCGTCCGGCAGTTTGCCCAGGGCATTGTCCTCATAGATTTTGCAAATCAGCTTTTCCAGTTCCCCGGCCCGCTTTTGGGCGGCGGCCAGCCGTTTCCGCTTCTTGGATATATCGGCGGTCTGCTGGGCGGCCTGCGTTTCCTGGACGGTGCGGATAAACTCAGCCCGGTCATTTTTAGAATACTCCGCGATGGCCCGGAGCATATCGGTTATCAGGGTCAGGACAGCCTCGGCTCGGATGCGGTGCTGTGTGCCGCAGAGCGTCCCGCATGGGACTTTGGTGTACTGACTGCAAGTAAACTGCGGGTCGCGTTTTCCGTTGTAGGTGCGGTGAACATACATCTTGCCGCCGCAGTCGGCACAGTACATCAGGCCGGTCAGGGGATGGGCCTCGCCCCAGCCGTCCGGGTAGCGCCGGACATTTGCCCGGATGCGCTGCACATTGTCAAAGGTTTCCTGATCGATGATGGCCTCATGGGTATTCTCGAAAATCGTCCACTCGCTTTCGTCAACATAGTGGCTTTTCTTATCCTTGAAGTGCTTGCGGGTCTTGAAATTGATGGTGTGGCCCAGGTATTCCCGCTTTTTCAGGATGTTCACAATGGTGGATGATCCCCAGCCGTAGGGGTCTTTGACCGGCTTCGTCCTGTTTACTCCTTCGTCAAAGCGTGCCAGATGGACAGCGGGGATTTCAACCTTTGCCTCGGACAGCAGCTTGGAGATTTGATAGGGGCCGTAGCCCTCCATCGTCAGGGAAAAGATACGGCGTACCACTTCGGCGGCTTCTTCGTCTACAAGCCAGTGTTCCCGTTTTTCGTCCCACAGATAGCCGTAAATGACAGTGCCGGTCAGGTGCTTGCCACTCATGCCTTTGGATTTGAACACGGAGCGGATTTTCCGGCTGGTGTCGCGGGCGTAAAACTCGTTCATGATGTTGCGGAACGGGGTAAAATCATCATCGCCTTTCAGACTGTCCACACCGTCGTTGATGGCGATCAGCCGGACGCCGCGCTGCCGCAAAATCTCCATAACCTGGCCGACTTTCAGATAGTCACGCCCCAGGCGGCTCATGTCTTCTTGTGTCAAGTAGGGACTAAAAAAATTTTGAGAATTTACAAGCCGTTCATAGGTGGACAACCACCCATGAACGGCTTGAGTTTTCTCTATGCTCTTTTGCCGTTCTTTGTGCGACGTTTCTTATACGCCGCTTCAAACGCCTCCATCATCGGAGTGACCGGAAGCTCGTTGTCAGGCTTGGACAAATACTCGAACCGGATGCCGTTCTCCCGGAACTTTCGCTCAAACCTCATGAAAGAGGAAGTGTCCCGGCTGATTCGCGAGGTGTCGCGGGTGAGGATCGTACCGATGTCCTGACGCTTTGCTTCGTTCAGCAGGAAGTTCATGATACCTTCCGTATGGACGCCGGAGATACCGTCTGCCGCCACAGCAGCAGCCACCTCATAGCCTTTGTCCTTCGCATAGCGTTCCAGCTCTTCCCGCTGGTCTGCTGCCGCAAGCTGATCCGCACAGGCAACGCGGATATAAAGAAATACTTTCATTTGGCTTCTCCTTCTGATGTAGTGAGGAAGTCCTTGAACTTCCAGACGATTTCTATGTTGTCAAGATCGTAAATGTAGACCGCAGAAATGAATGTGTGGGTCAGCTCATGGGTCAGAGCTTTGCAGTCGGCGTACTGTTCGCAGACCGCATCCAGCTTTTCATCTGAACAGGCGGTCTCGGAGTCAAGCTCTTTCATCCGTTCGTGACTGCGCTGGATTACTCCATCGTTTTCAGCAATCTTCACATCCGCTGTCGCCTTCTGCTGAATGTACGCCTCCTTCGTGATGCTTCCGGCTGCATACTTCTCGTAGAGCCTCAGCTTGGACGCCTTGTGCTGCTCGTTCTGCTTTTGCAGAGTGCGGATTTTATCAGCACATTCCTTGATGGCAGATTTCCGCAGATCACCGACTTCGCGGTTCTGTATTGCTTCCTTCTGTGCCAAAGCAAGAAACTGAGTAAGGGCATGGAAGACAACCTTCTCAATATCCATTTCCGGAAAGCTCCTGCCAACCGGACAGTCTGTGTTTCCGTTGTTGACCGAGTGAATGCACTGGAAGTATCGAATGCCAGCCTTGTTCTTTCGACGTGTCATAGCACGTTTACAGTTACCGCAGCGGACGAGTCCCTTGAGCGGATAGTCATGCTGCTTGCGCGTGGGATTCCGACCTCCGCCTCGAATGACCTTCTGAGCAAGCTCAAAGTCTTCCTTGCTGATAATAGCTTCATGCGTACCTTCTACGATAATCGGCTCATTGACAACACGCCTTTTTGAGCCGACACCGCAGGACTTCATTTTGCGGCTGACCAGTGTTCCGGTGTAAACAAGGTTTTTGAGGATGTTGTAGACCATCACGGTTTCCCAACTGATTTTCTCGCTCATGTTACTGAACTTCTTCTTGTCGGGATGCTTGCCCTTGAAGTATTGCCCCGGCGTCGGGATGCCGTCATCATTCAGGCTGCGGGCAATCTGAGAGGTGTTGCTGCCTTCCAGCGCCTCGCGGAAAATACGACGGATCACATCAGCCGCCTCCGGGTCTACGGCAAGTTTGTTCCGAATGGTTGGATGCAGGACGTAGCCGTATGGAGCGTAGCCACCGACATACTTGCCTTGCTTCATCATCTGGATTTTTGCCGATGTGGTCTTTACGGAGAGGTCTTTGCTGTATGCCGCATAGATGATGCTGCGCATAACCACTTCCAGACCGCCCGTTGTGCCTTTGTAATCGTCGCTGTCATAGCCATCATTGATAGAGATAAAGCGGACGCCCATGAATGGGAAAGTGCATTCCAGATAGTTTCCCGTTTCAATGTAGTCACGAGAAAAGCGGGAAAAGTCTTTGACGCAGATCAGATCGATTTCGCCGCGCTTGACCTTCTCCATCATCTGCGTGAACTGAGGACGGTGAAAGTTCGTGCCGGTATAACCGTCATCCGCAAACTCAGACCGCTGACAGTGAGACAACTCCGGATGATTGTCGAGAAAGCGATTGATGAGCATACGCTGGTTGCCGATGCTGTCACTTTCCGCCTTGCTGCCATAGCCGGTATCTTCATCAGCCATTGAGAGGCGGATGTAGATGCCGATGTTGTATTCCTTGCTCATTTACATCGCCTCCTGTACTTCCTTGATACTCTGAACGGTCAGAGCGTAAATATCGCCGTATTTCATGACCAGCTCGATTGAGCCGTCCTCATGGACTTTCACAAGCTCTACGGACTCGTCAACTAACTCCTGAGAGAGCATCGTTGCACCGCTGACGGATTTCATCAGCGTGAGCCACTTGTTGTCCTCGGACATTGCCTCGGCAAACTTTACCTTCCGCTGAACCGCTTCATCCAACCGCCGGGAAAGGTTAGCATACTGCTCATCGTAGGCTTTCTTGGCAAAGACGTATTCCTCTTCATCGAGAACGCCTTCCGTGAAGTCCTCGTAGAGCCGGGTGCGTTTCTTGGAGATGCCGCTGAGTTTCAGATTCAGGCTTGTGATGAGCGCATTCTGTTGATCGCGGATGCTGCGTTCGCCTTCGCTGTTTCTCAGTTTGGCAAGCAGCTTGTCGTAATTGAGAGCCGCCTTGACTTGAAGCTGGATCGCCGCAAGCACATCTGCTTCGAGTTTGTCCTGCCGCGTATAGTGCGGCGTACAGAGATTGCCGCGCTTGACGGATGAGCTGCACTCATAGAAGGCGTACCATGCGCCGTCCTTACGCTTGTCAACACGCTTGCGATGGAAATAGAGCTTCCTGCCGCAGTCTGCGCAGACGATTTTGTCTTCAAAGAGATTGATCAGTGTAGCACGGATTTCTTCCGTGCGTTCCATCTTTTCAACTCTCGTCCTTGCAGCGGCGTCCCGCATCTCACGAACCTTCTGAAAGTCCTCACGAGAGATAATCGCCTCGTGAGTATTGGGAAAAACAATCCATTCCTCGCGGTCGATATGTTGATTCTTGACGCCCTTGTAGATGGCGTTCAGCGTCCGTCCGAGAACGGTATCTCCGACGTAATGGGGATTATCCAGAATGGTAGTCAGTGAAGACTTGTTCCAAATCTTCTTTGCCGTAGCATTGCCTGTGCGGACGCCGACCTGATACTTCTGAAACTCCGGATTGGGCGCGTTCATTGCATCAAGCCGGTCTGCAATCGCAGGAAGGGACAGTCCTTCAATTTTCCATTGGAAAATCTTCCGGACAATCGGTGCGGTTTCTTCATCGAAAACCATATTGCTGTGTTCTTCATCCCAGCGATAACCATACGGGAGATTGCGCTTCTTGAACTCTCCACTTTCCATCTGTGCTTTGAGCGCAGTAGAAACCTTGCGGGAGATGTCCTTCGAGTAAAGGGTGTTGATCATGTTTTGCAGAGGGATGATGAGGCTTTCGCCGGAGCCGTCCGTATCAAAGTTGTCGTAGTTCTCTTTGATGGCGATAAACCGAAGCCCGATCTGCGGAAAGACCCGTTCCAGATAGGTTCCAGCCTCGATGTAGTCACGCCCGAACCGGCTGAGATCACGAACTACAAGGCACTTGATCTTGCCGGTGCGGATGTCGTTCATCAGCCGGTTGAACTCCGGTCTATCAAAAACCGTTCCTGTTCGTCCGTTGTCCACATAGGTATCTATCAGATTCAGGTAGGGACGCTCTGCAATGTAGGACTTGCAAATCTCAATCTGATTTGCGATGACATCCACCTTTTCGGACTTGCCGCTGTTTTCAACGGAAAGACGGGCATAGATGGCTGTTGAGAAGACCTCGGAAGAAACAGACTCGATAACCGGCTCTTCAACTGCAATTTGCTTTCTGCTTTTTCTTGCCATTTGCTCATCCCCCCTTTATACGGCAATATCCAGTTCATCGGCATAGCCGAGAACGTATTCAATCGTCTGCTGGTATTCATCCCTATATTTGAAGACGATTTCGATTGCATGGTTTTCGTGAATCAGAATGCGGTCAACAAGGGACATCAGCACACGGCGGTTCAGTTCTTCGACGTTTTCATACTGCTTGAAAAGCGTTACCCAGTTCCGTTCAGTCGTGCCGGTTGTCACCGTCTGCTTCATTTCTTTTTTGACCCGCAGAAGTGCCTCCTGTTTGTCCTCAATGATTTTGGTGTAGCTGCTGCGGAACTCGAAGTATTCCGATTTATCAATGACGCCGCCGATGAAGTTCTCGTAAAGCCCCAGCTTGAGCTTTTGGTACCGTTCAATCTCTTCCTCGATTTTGGCGATCTGAGCTTCGTAATTGAAAGCCTTACGGCTCTGAGACGGAAGCCGTTCTATCATCGCAAGCGCGTGTTCCAGATTGATGACAAGCTCGATCTGGTCATGAATAGCACGGAAGACCTTCTCTTCAACCTCTTTTGCGGCGATGCTGTGCGGGCTGCACGTCCGGCTGTGCTTATTGGTAGAACAGACGTAGTAGATATACTTTTTCGCCTTCGACGGGACGGTCTTGCGGATCATTGGCTGCTGACAGTCTCCGCAGAACAGGAAGCCGGAAAACAGATGCGCTTCGTCCTGATCGGGCGAACAGCGCATATCCCGCTGCATCATGACCTTGACTGCCATGAAGTCCTCGTAGGACACAAGAGCTTCATGCGCATTTTCTACCTTGACCCACTCGGATTCATCCTTGCTTTTCACAACGCGGACTTTGTAGTTGGGAGTGCCGCGCTTGCCTTGCGCCAGAACGCCGATATAAACCTCGTTGGTGAGAATACGCTGGACGGCTTTGTATGTCCATTTTGCGGTATCGCTGGTTTTGAAGACGGTATCAAACTTCACACCGGCGGAATGCTTGTATTCCATTGGGGACAGGACGCCCATCTGGTTCAGACGCTTTGCAATACGTCCGATGGAGAAGCCGTCCTTGTACATGGAAAAGATCATCTGCACATATTCGCTGACCGCTTCATCCACGATGAGCTGGTTTTTGTTCTCCGGCGATTTCATGTAGCCGTAAGGGGCGAACGAACCGACGAACTCACCGCTCTTCTGCTTGACTTCCAGACTGCTTCGGATTTTCATGGAGATGTCCTTGCAGTAAGAATCGTTAATCAGGTTTTTGAACGGGATAACAAAGGAGTCGGACTGCGGATCACCGGTCAGACTGTCATACGCATCATTGATTGCGATGAAGCGTATGCCGAGCTGCGGGAATATCTTCTCAATGTAACGTCCGCCGTCGATGTAGTTTCTTGAGAAGCGGCTGAGATCCTTGACTACAATGCAGTCAAGCGCACCCTTGCGGATTGCCTCTTCCAGCTTTTTGAACTGAGGACGATTGAAGGAAACGCCGCTGTACCCGTCATCAACAAACGGCTCACAGACCAGCTCCAAATCGTCGTGCCTTGCGATATAGTCCTCGCAGATGGCTCTCTGGCTGGCGATGGAGTTGCTTTCTACTTTGTCTCCATCCTCACGGGACAGACGGCAGTAGATCGCCGTGCGGTAAACCTTATCTGGCATAAAAATAACCTCCGTTTTTCTGTTTGGTGTGGTACATCAAATCAGAAAGACGAAGGCTTGCTTCAACTCTTATGAAGAGGAACACGAAAACGCCACATGACCATCAGGGCAAGCAGCTTAATCCGTATTCTTCTTTTTTGACCGATTTCATTATACCACAGGCTCAATCGCTTGTCCATAGAACCGGGTGAAAAGATTCAGACTGTTCATAAATCAAAGACCTCTCAGATAGTGTTCCAGACAATCTTCCATTGTCGTGTCTGTCTCGGCGAAGCTGATCTTCACCACTGTCTTCCCGTCCAGATAACAATAAGGATTTCTGATCTGCTTGATGAACTCCCTCAGCCTGTCCTCTCGCGGTGCCGCAGGATCAAGCCGGATGCTGCTTCTCTGAACGAGTGTGCTTCGGTCAACCGTTTTCGGGCTGACATTTTTCATTGTTTCAATGCCCATCATATTTTAAGCACCTCCTGTTTCGTGAAAATATTCAGGACAAAAGGATATGGCAGAGCATCTTGTGAAGATACCCTGCCACATAGTTTTCATCCTGAAACTATATAGTAAGTTTCTTTTGGGTTTGTTTCATTGTCCGGCATATTTGCAGCTCGCGCCCCTGCCAGAAGAACTTTGTAGTTCCGGGAATGCTGCGGACTACCAATGGTCAATCGGTATCATGGGACTCTCACCCCTCCGAGGATCGCTCCGAGCCGCCCATTCAAAGAAAAGACGGAAGTATCATTATACCCGGCATCTGCATCGTCGCAAGCAGCCGCACCACACGACTGTTATAGCTCTCCGGAGGTCGCTCACTCCCTTTCGGGAGGTCTTGGCGTCGGAAGCTGTGTTGCTTCGCAGAAGCGGAAAGATCCGCAGCACTGAACTATTCAGTTTTCAAGGAGCAGTGAAGCGGTCTGATTGACCCTTTCACTTTACAACGGACATCTTTTTGCCGTTTGTTGAGTACCGCTCAAAAAATTTTTTGAAATTTTTTCTGCACCGCTGCTTTGAGGTCAAATGCAGCTCTGATGCCGATGCCTTTCCTTCGAGCAAACTCTCGAAGAGTCAGTCCTTCACGGGTCATCGCAAGATACAATTCGCGCTGTTTCTCGGTCAGAATGGAAAGAAGCTCCTTCTCTTTGAGGGCGGTGATCAGTTCCTCCATGCAGTCGCGGGAGTCTGCCAGCCATGCAGCGGACTTCACATCGTCCTCCGGCATAGCGTCAAGGGACAGCACGGTATCAGATATTTTCTCTGCGCCGTCCTCATCCTCAGAGCTGTTGTCAGAGCCATACGAGCGTCTGATCCGCTTTTCCTCTGCGCGAAGGATTCTCATAACCTTGCGGTCAACCTCGGAAACTTCGCCGGTTCGTTTCACGCGCACCATGCACTTGCCGTCCTCCGTAGTCCATAGGTCGTAATCGAACGCGATAGGGGTCTTAGGGATTTTCATTGTTCATCCTTTCCGCTGCGCGGGAGCAGCGGGAAGGGTGAAGACAGAAAAAGAGCCGCATGACGGTGAGGTTTGAATCCCATGCCGATAAAACAGAGTAATTAAACTCTGTCTCATGCGGCATTAGGATGACTTCACCTATCAGGCGGCTCCACAGCTCAGCTATGACATATATTTTATTTTAGAACAGAGGCTTGTCCTCCGGTTCTTACTTGGTACGCGGTCGCAGTCTTCTCATATTCAGCACATCAAAGACTGTGATCCGCCCGCATTTCTTGCACTTGGATTCTACATGACCCCTCGTGTCCTCGTAGACAGCAATGGCATTATGCTGACAATAGGGACATTTCAGGTATCGGGGCTTCTGCTGGGAAATGGCAACTCTTGCCCTGCGGATTTTTTCGATCAGCTCCGGCGTCGGTTCCTGAACCCGAATGGATGCTCTCTTCATTACCACACCTCCAATGGGTCAACATACTCACTGAATGGACGATCTACCATGTAGCCGAGCTGACGAAGGCGGATAGACGCCGTTGTCTTGGAGACACCGAACAACCGGCAGAAAAGGCGCAGCGTTAAGTGATCACCATACGAATACCTCCCCTCGTAATTGATCAGCGGCGTTTCTGCAAACCGACGCATTGCCAGGTCAACCTCTTTTTGAGGAAGCAGGATCGCCGCGCCCAAGACATTTGCTTGCCACTCGTTCCAGTCCTCGCGGGTTTTCAGCTCTCGCGGCGTATAGGCTGTCCGTGCGGAATATTTCATTTCGCAGGAAGCCTTTACCTCTTCCGATTCCAGTTGGAAGAGAATCTGATGGGCGCACTCGTGGGCAAGGGTAAATCTGCGCTTGGCGCAGAGCCGCTGCACGTTGCCGGATCGAATGAAGCTCTCGTCCAAGATGACCTGATTACGCTTCAAAGCCAGTGTGCGCGTAATACCAAGTTCCGTGATCTTGTACTCAGTGTCGGCATAGGCAGTGACACCGCAGATGCTTCCGTCCGGCGAGACGGGCGAATGATACGCGAAGACCGAGATAGTTCTTTGCAAACTGATCAATGGGTGTTGGCAAAGCTGATCGGTCGGGCTTGTCCGCCTCATCCCCGAAAAAGAACCGGTTGAAGTCCTTCGTTGTTGAGGCTGCAATTTCTTCAAGTTGGCGCTGGGATAAAATCATGAGCAGTTGTCCTCCTTTGCTTCGACGAACCACTTGTCTCCTTCGTGGAAAGAAATGACTCCTTTCCGCGAATCTGAACTGTGTAACGGATGCCTCCGCCCCCAACCTTTTTGGATGTGGCGCGGCATTTGTATAGAATCTGGTCGATTTGAAGATTACACCGTTGTCCCACCAGATAAGGCGAGGGAGGATTGCCCCCTCCTTGTCCACATCCAGCGTAACCGGGACGTATGCTTTTCTGTACTGTGTAGCCATTTCTGTTTTTCTCACTCCTGTTCCCTCATACCGGTGTATGCCGGTACGGATGATCTTCGGCAGCATAAATGCCTGTCCATTTGAACTGCTCAAAAGATGTAACTTTTTCGTGTACAACTACTCATGCCCCTTGACAGGATGAGCAATTCAGGATATACTATGAGTAGTTGGATTGCTCAGTCATTATTATACGCACTTCAAGTGCCTTTGTCAATAGACTTGCGCAATTTGATGTCGCAAACTTTTTGTGAACAGGAGTGATTACCAAAATGACGTTTGGAGAGAAATTCAAGGCTGAACGGGAGAAGCGGAAGCTGACCCAGCAGGAAGTAGCCGATGCACTGGGGATCAACAGGCGTATGATTACCCGGTACGAGAACGGCATTTCCTTTCCCCGTACCAAGGACGCTTACAGAAAAATCGCGGAATACTTCAAGGTGGATGTGAACTATCTGCTGACCGAGGACGAAGAGTTTGTGGTTCAGGCATCCGAGCAGTACGGCTCCCGTGGCATGAAACAGGCAAAGGACCTGATTGAAGGGATGTCCGGCTTGTTTGCGGGCGGTACGCTGTCTGAGCAGGACAAGGATGCGGTGATGAAGGCGTTGCAGGATATATATTGGGAATCCAAAGCCCGGAATGTTGAGAAATACACGCCGAAGAAATACAAGAAGACCGGTACGGACGCAGAGGAATAACTGTCTGCGTCTCGGTTTCTTGACGGATTTACTTTGACTGTTTTCAACATGAAAGGGGTGAAGGTCCCGTGATAATTCGCTCCGAGGAAATATACAAAAAGGCGAACAGCATTGTCAAAAGCTGTGGAACAAGAGATACCTTGAAGATTGCCCGTGAGCTGGGCATTCATCTCCATTTTCTTGACAATCTGAACGATCTGCTCGGAATGTACACCTACCGCCATAAAGAGCGGCATATTCTTCTGAACTCCAACATGGAGTATCTGATCATGCAAATGGTTTGCGGTCACGAGATCGGGCATGATACCTTTCACCGTGATCTTGCCAAAGGAAACGAACCGCTCCCGGAGTTCGTGCTGTTCGATATGCGCACAAAACACGAATATGAGGCGAATGCGTTTGCCTCACACCTGATCATTGACGATGATGAGCTGATTGACCTGATGAAGCAGGACTACGATGTGGTGCAGCTCTCGGCTGCAATGGGAACAAACATCAACCTGATGCTGATCAAGCTCAACGAGCTGAACCGCATGGGCTGGCAGCTCAACTTGCCGTATGTGCCGCACTCTGACTTCCTGAGAAATGTCAGACCGGAGGGGTGAATGAGGATGAAGGATAGTAATTAGATGAACAACAACGACTATAAAGAAGCCCTTTTCTATGCCGCTTCCATCTTTAACGAGCGCATGGGAACGGAGTTCAGCGAGGACAACCTTGTGCTGTGCTGCTTTCAGACGGAAAATCAGCAGGAAGTCTTTGAACAGTTCTGCAAGCAGTATTTCCCTGATCGGCTGGAAGACCGCTATACAGAGGACGGCTATTTTGACTTTCATGCCTCTGCCTTCGTCGGTAAAGGAGGCGGCGTTGATGGAATCCTTCTGCGGACAGACATTGCGCGTTATCCGGCAGAGTTGAAGCACATTCTTCTGCATGAGCTGGCGCATATCTTCTGCACCCGCAACGAGCTTGGCGGGGATAACTTCTATGAACGATACTGCATGGACGATACCATCAGCCGCGAAGAGGACGGAACCATTAACGCCGGATATGCGGTCTGGCGGGAACTGATTGCGGAGCTGATTGCATTTGAGCTTGATGACAACTGTGATATGATTCCGCTCCGACGTAAGAAAGACCTTCTCAGCTATTACGAAGGAGAACTCCTGACCGGCAACGGGAAAATGGGCGTCAGCATGATTCTCTGCGAGGTGATGACCAGTGCTGAGGGCGAAGCGTCCATGACATGGGACGCTGCCAAAAGCAAGTTTGCACGGTTCAAGCCCTTTGATGATCCACTGTACAGGGACTTGCTGGAACTGGTTTTCACACACATTAGAGAATGCTTTATCGTGATCGACCGCGAATTTATCTATGAAATTGGAGTTTTGTATCTGAGCATCGCCGCACAAGCGATGATTGCGTCCCTAAAGAACAGATTTCAGGACGAATAGATAGACCGATAGAGAGAAAGGACGGGCAATGATATGAAATACAAGCTGTTTCGCTCCCCCGGTAATCTGGACAAGGCAGTCCGGAAGCACGAACTGGTTGCCGTGGAAACCGGCAAAAGCATTGATGATGTGGCAAACGCGCTTATCCGTGCCGTTCGGGATGATCTTGCGGAAATGCCGGAATATGCGCACTGTGAAACCGCTGCGTATGCACCGGAGCCGGTTCAGGAGCATCGCCGCGTGAGACGTTATCAGTATGAAATGATGGGTATTGTTTACCCGCAGTATGCGGAGAAAAATATCCTGATTGATTATGGCGTGATTGAAGAGGCAGAGTAATGTCAGAGCGAGATGTCGGACAACTGCATAGTGCCGATGACTTGATTGCCGCTGTTGAGCAATACGGCTTTCTGCCCTTCTTTCGGAATGAGATTCACGGCTTCTCCATCGAGGAACTTTGCCCACCTGAGTTATGGTTTGCGGATGATGTAGATGGTCCGTGGGAATGGAAAGGTCCGGCTGCGCGGAGCGGCAAATGTCTCTACGGCAAACTTTTCAACAAGAAAGCTGGATTTGTGAGTCGGGAGTGGATTCCGGACTTTGCGAACTTCCGGCGTGACGGCTATGACTTTGACGCCCGTTGGGATGACGGCTTGGCGTCCTACAAGGACAAGGAGATTTATGAAGCCATAGACGGTGAAGGCGGGATGCTTTCCAAACGCCTGAAAGAGGCTCTGAACTACCGCAAGGGCGGCAACACCGGCTTTGAGACGTGTATCACGAGACTGCAAATGCAGAGCTATGTCTGCATTGCGGATTTTGTCTATATGCAGGACAGGTACGGAAGACCTTATGGCTGGGGTGTGGCAGAATATGCGACGCCGGAAGAGCTTTTCGGGTACGACTTTATCACCTCCGCCTATCAGCGAGACCCGCAGGAATCCAAAGAACGCATTCTAAAACATCTGCAATCACGTCTGCCTAACGCGACCGAAATGCAGCTTGAGAAAATCATAAAGGGGTAACGCAATGGACGATATTATCTTTGAGAAGGATTACCGGGAAACCGAGTCTGCCGAATACGATAAATGGTGCGATGAGGTGTTTGACCGCGCAGTTAATTGTGGTATGCTGAAAGCGTACTCCGAAGCAATGGACAAGATACCAAAGATCATTGTACCGGAGGACAAGAAGAACTACGAGTATCTTCTGGAACGCTGTGATGCGTTTGTCAAGCAACACCGCGGGTATATCAAGGGAATCGTGGACTATCATCGTTGGCACGCGGAAATCAATATGTTTCTTCCGTTTGCGGAGTTCGATGACTCAGAAGACCTTGCATTTTTGAAAGAAATTGCAGAAAAATCGCAAACCGTCTGCTTCTCCCCGGACGAAGAAGGTGGCATTCGCGTTCATATTTTTATCAACTACTTTGAAGAATTGATGTCAGCCGAACACAAGTCATACATCGAATACGATGCTATTATGCAGGACAAGAAACTATCTGAGTTACTTGGCATACCGGAGCTTTCTGACGAGGAAAAAGAACTCGCCCTGAAAATGAAGGGCATACTTGACCGCATTGATGATGAAACAAGGATTGACCGTACCACGGCTTTTCGAGCCGTGCTTGATAAGATGACAAAAGAGCCGGAAGAAAACTGGTCGCTTCATTATATGGCAACATTGCTGGAAGCTCTGCTATGCTTCATGCTGAATGAAGGAAATGAAAAGATTGATGAGGAAGAACACAATGAGTAAGAAACTTGTAGCGTATTTTTCTGCGTCCGGCGTGACCGCAAAGGTTGCCGAGACGCTGGCAGAGGCAATCGGCGCGGACATCTTTGAGATTGAGCCGAAAGTGCCTTATACGGAAGCCGATCTGAACTGGATGGACAAGAAAGCCCGCAGCACGATTGAGATGAACGATCCTGTTTCCCGTCCAGAGATTGCCATAAAGCGGGACAACATGAAGGACTACGACACAATTTTTGTGGGCTTCCCGATCTGGTGGTACGTTGCGCCGACGATTATCAATACGTTCCTTGAGAGCTATGATATGACCGGCAAGACGATCATCCCGTTTGCAACCTCCGGAGGAAGCGACATTGGCAAGACGAACGAACGCCTTGCGCCGAGCTGCAAAGGCGCAAAGCTGATGGACGGCAAGGTTTTCAAGGGCTGCGTCGGGCATCAGGAGCTTGCGGCGTGGGTTGAAGGACTTGGACTTTAAGGGGCAGACAAATCGGAAGTTGTGGAGGTGCTTTATGAACGAGAGAGAAAAAATTATCCGATTATGGTTTGATATGTGGATTAAGAAAGCAGATTTAGGAATTGACAATATTTTTACAGATGATGTTGTATATACTGAGAGTTGGAGTCCTAAATATGAAAACCGCAAAACGGTAAAGCACTGGTTTGACGAATGGAATACACGCGGAAGTGTTCTTGTCTGGGAGATTAAGCAATTTTTTCATCAAGGCAATCAAACAATCGTGGAGTGGTATTTTAAAAACAAAATGAATAATGGAAATGTTGAAGAATTTGACGGAATATCTTTAATTGTATGGACACAGGATAACAAAATAAAATCATTAAAAGAGTTTGGTTGCAATCTTCATAATTACAATCCATATCGAGATAGTGATATTCCCGTATTTCGAGAAGAAAAAGCAAATTGGTTTTGAGAGGACTATAAATTCCAGTTTAACGAACAGGAGATGATGATCGCATGAAAATCCTACATGAACTTTCTTGGCTATGGGAAACGCTGGGCATTGCGCTTGTTGCTGCGGCTGTCTGCATGGCTTGCGCTGCGCTGATTGGCAAGGCAGCGAAGAAGAAGCTCGACAAAAAGGTGTTGGCGGTCGTAGGGGCAGCGGCATTTGTGAGCGCGATTCTGGCGGTCATTCTGATCGCCCGGACACCGATGCCGCTTTGATAGGACGGAGGATAGAATAATGCCGCTTCAAATTGTCAGAAATGACATCACAAAAATGAATGTGGACGCCATCGTCAACGCTGCCAACGAGTCGCTGCTGGGTGGCGGCGGTGTGGACGGCTGCATTCATCGTGCCGCAGGACCGGAGCTGCTGGTGGAATGTGAAACGCTCCACGGCTGCAAAACCGGGAGCGCAAAAATCACGAAGGGCTATAAGCTGCCCTGCAAATATGTCATTCATGCTGTCGGTCCGCGCTGGTATGACGGGCGGCATGGTGAGCGCGAACGGCTGATCTCATGCTATCGGACTTCGCTCATGCTGGCGAAAGAATACGGCTGCGAATCGGTTGCGTTCCCGCTGATTTCCTCCGGCATTTTCGGCTATCCGAAGGATCAGGCTCTCAAGGTTGCGATTGACACCATCAGCAGTTACCTTCTTGAAAACGAAATGACGGTGTACATCGTCATTTTTGACCGCAAAGCCTATCAGATCAGCGGCAAACTGTTTGCCGACATTGCTGCATACATAGATGACCGCTATGTGGACGAGCATACCGATAGTCGTTATGAGCGTCTGCGCAGGATGAGTGCCTTCCGGATGGAAGAGCCGATGCCATGCGAGTCATCCGTTTGTGAAGAGGCAATCGAACAGCTCATTCCCCCTGTCTCAGCGACAGTTACCCCTAAAAAGGCAGCTACCCTTGATGATGCACTGGGACAGATCGACGAGAGCTTTTCGGAGATGCTTCTGCGGAAGATTGATGAGCGCGGCATGACGGATGCGCAGTGCTACAAGAAGGCGAATATTGACCGGAAGCTCTTCTCGAAGATCCGCTCGGACAAGTCCTATAAGCCTTCTAAGCCCACGGTCATTGCATTTGCCATCGCCCTTGAGCTGCCGCTTGTGGAAATGAAGGATATGCTCATGAAGGCTGGCTTTGCGCTCTCCCATTCCAATAAGTTTGACATCATCGTGGAGTATTTCGTGGAGCGCGGGAACTATAACGTCTTTGAGATCAACGAGGCTCTGTTTGCATTTGACCAGAGTTTAATAGGAGCATAAGGTCTATGGATAAAGTATTTCAGAAATTTTTGCGAAGTGGTATTGAACTCTCTGTCGTAGGAGTGGAGTGTCGTGAAGATAACAACCCTTACTTTTGCACGCCCAAAGGTGCATCTATTTTTGGCTGGGCTGGCGTGGATGGCATTCACTTCTGCTTTGTTCGAGGCTTCGGCAGTATGGTATTTTCCGTCAGCCCCATGAACTCGGCTCCGGATTTCGTTCATCCGCTGGCAAACAATTTTGCAGACTTTCTGAGGCTGCTCCTTGCTTGCGGTGATTCGGCAGCGTTGGAACAGGCGTGGATGTGGGATAAAGCCCAATTTGAAGCCTTTTTGCAGGACAACCCTCCAACGCAGGATCAGCAAAGAACGCTATCAGAGCTTGCTGAGAAAATGAAATTGACGCCTATGGAACAGCCGTGGGTATACATCAAAAAGCTGCAAGCATCTTTTGATTATAGTAAGATCAAGTACACCGAGGACTATTATGATGTTGATATGAACCCAGAAGCAGAACCGACCATGCCTGAGTGGAAGGTCTACTTTGAGGGAAACTTCTGGGGACATTCGGGAAAAGACCATGCCGGAACGGAAATCCGGTTGAATAAGCAATTTGACTGGGCGAGGCATCATTGGGTTATTCCTGCGGCGTATTCTTGCAGTAAGGGACTTGTTATGGATTTCTTTATGCGTACCCCGGAAGAAGACATTCGCAAGTTCATAACTAAATGGGATTTACACCCCGAAAACGACTCCTGCGAATACTTCACGCAGGAGCAGCAAATGCAGATAGATTTAGACAATCCACTTTGCCTTGACTTTATTCCTCGTTTGAATTGAACGGGAAAATAATGCTGACCTCCCACGGCTGTTCCGTGGTCTTTAATCCATGTTTGCCAGACGGGGTGATCAATGAAGCGGAAGCAAAGTGGGCATTGGAACACTATGATTTGGATACATCCTATGGATGGATGATTTTTCGGGCAGCTTTTCCGTGGACAAGCAAACGCCGTCCTGAAATAAAAGCCCTCTCCCTTACAATGGAGCAGCAGTCGTGTCGTGTCCCGGGACCACATTTCAAGGCACACGCTCCCGGTGATTCGTTTTCTTCCATCCGGTCAGTGGAAAAAAATACACATTGACTGTACAGGAATTAGAGCAGCAGACAATTTCCGAAAAGCGTTACGGTTCTGACCGCTGGTTTTATCCTACGCATTTTACTGCTATGAGCTATACACTTTCTCCTGAACCTGACAGCGATGTTACGATCTGTGATTGCGCTGAGGGGGACAAGCCTTTGGAAATTGCGCCATGCTCTGACCGCTATGCACCAGAGGCACGAAACGATATTGCTTGTATCGGCATTATCGGCGGAGCGGACGGTCCAATCGCAATCGTGTGTGGAGACAGCTCAAAAGAAAAACTTCATGCAGTTTGTTCCTCTCTACACTTTGAGCCGGTGGAGGGTGATATTGAATGGCGTATCGTATTCAACATTAAAAGCTCCAATGAAATGTCATTAGGGCTGATCTAAGAAGAAAGCGGAGGCAAAGAAGGTGAAACAACACACTTACATCGCAATCGACCTGAAATCCTTCTACGCCTCCGTGGAGTGCCGGGAGCGCGGCTTAGATCCTCTGGACACAAACCTTGTTGTTGCGGATGAAAGCCGTACCGATAAGACCATCTGCCTTGCCGTCACGCCCTCCCTCAAGAGCTACGGTATCTCCGGACGCGGGCGGCTGTTTGAAGTCAAGCAGCGTGTGAAGGAAGCAAATGCCGGACGGCAGCACGATGCGCCGGGACACAGGCTGGACGGTACATCACACTTCTTCTCGGAGCTGCAAGCAGACCCTTCTCTGGCGATTGACTTCATCATCGCGCCGCCTCGGATGGCGTACTACATGGAATACAGCACCCGCATCTATCAGGTTTATCTCAAGTATATTGCCCCGGAAGATATTGTGGTCTACTCCATCGACGAGGTGTTCATGGACGTGACGGACTACCTGAACACCTACAAACTCTCCGCCCATGATCTCGCCATGAAGATCATCCTCGACGTGCTTGAGACAACCGGCATCACGGCAACCGCTGGGATTGGGACGAATCTCTTTCTCTGCAAGGTGGCAATGGACATTGTGGCGAAACACATCCCCGCCGACAAAAACGGCGTCCGCATTGCGGAGCTGGATGAAATGAAGTTCCGGCGTGAGCTTTGGGCGCACCAGCCTCTCACGGATTTCTGGCGCGTGGGTCGAGGTATTGCGAAAAAACTTGAGCAGAACGGGATGTTCACAATGGGCGATGTTGCCCTCTGTTCAGAGCGGAATGAGGACTTGCTTTATAAGCTGTTCGGCAAGAATGCGGAATTGCTCATCGACCATGCGTGGGGCTGGGAACCGACCACCATTGAAGCAATCAAGGCGTACCGCCCCAGCTCCAACAGTCTCAGCTCCGGTCAGGTTTTGCACTGCCCCTATGAGGCAGATAAAGCGAAGCTCGTCATCCGCGAGATGACGGACTTGCTTGTGCTGGACTTGGTGGACAAGGGGCTTGTTACCGACCAGATGGTTCTCACAGTCGGCTACGACATTGAGAACCTGACCGATCCGGCACGACGGGCAAAGTATCACGGCGCGGTTGAGATAGATCATTATGGGAGGCAGATTCCGAAACAGGCGCACGGCTCTATCAATCTCGACGGTCACACATCATCTACTCGCAAAATAATGTGTGCTGTGTCAGAACTCTTCGACCGGATCGTGGATAAGAATCTGCTTGTCCGCCGTATGTATGTTGTTGCAAATCATGTGCTGCCGGAAGCTGATGTACCGAAGAAAAACGACGGTGCAGTCCAGCTCGACCTCTTTACCGACTATGCCGCCGAAGAGGAAAAACAGAAAGCCGAAGATGCCGCTTTGGAGCGTGAGCGGAAGATACAAGCCGCCACGCTTGCCATCAAGAAGAAGTATGGAAAGAACGCCATCCTCAAGGCAATGAATCTTGAAGAAGGTGCAACCGCGAAAGACCGCAATGCGCAGATTGGAGGGCATAAGGCGTGAACGGAAAATACGACGAGATCATGGGACTTCCTCACCACGTTTCCAAAACGCGACCACAAATGCCGATGTCAGATCGTGCAGCGCAGTTTGCGCCCTTTGCCGCCCTCACCGGCTATGATTCTGCAATCAAGGAAACCGGACGTCTGACCGACGAAAGGATTGAGCTTGATGAGGGAGCCTTGACCGCTTTGAACATGAGGTATCAGCTCCTCATGGATGCCCTTGATGAAGAGCCGGAGGTTGAAATAACCTACTTCAAACCTGATGAGCGCAAAGCTGGCGGTGCGTATGTAACTGCAACCGGCGCAGTCATAAAGGTTGATGACTTTGAGCGCCTGATTACAATGCAGGACGGCACGAAGATTCCGATGGATGACATCCTAAGCATTGACGGAGAGCTGTTCTTGTCCTTAGAATAATGTCGCTTGCCATGCGACCAAATGAAGTGAATACCGAAGTACAATATGACTGTAAGGTGAGACACCAAGCAGTCATATTTTTATATACGGAGGTACAAAACATGAGAAAGAACTTGACGGAGATCGTATTCATCCTTGATCGCAGCGGCTCTATGAGCGGACTGGAAACAGACACCATCGGAGGATTCAACTCCATGATTGAAAAGCAGAAAAAAGAGAATGGCGAGGCATTGATCTCTACCGTTCTCTTTGACAACGTGAGCGAGGTTATCCATGACCGTGTGCCGGTTCAGAAGGTGGAGCCGATGACCGACAGGGACTATTCCGTTCGCGGCTGCACCGCGCTTCTGGATGCTATCGGCGGAGCGATTCATCACATTGGGAATGTCCATAAGTACGCAAGAAAAGAGGATGTCCCTGAACACACACTGTTCGTCATCACAACGGATGGCATGGAGAATGCAAGCCGCCGTTATGACAGCGAGAAGGTCAAGAAGATGATTGAACGACAGAAGGAAAAGTACGGTTGGGAGTTTCTTTTCCTCGGTGCAAACATTGATGCAGTTGAGACGGCAAAGCATTTTGGAATTGGAGCAGATCGAGCGGTCAATTACCACTCTGACCGCGAGGGAACGCAACTCAACTATGAAGTTCTGAGCGAAGCGGTTTCCGCTGTCCGATGCAGCGTACCGCTGGGTACGAATTGGAAAAAACGTATTGATGAGGACTTCAATTCCAGAAAGGACGGGAGAAAGTAATGAGAACAATCACCGTAAAAGGGACAGGCAATGTCTCCGCAAGACCGGATTACATCATCCTATCCCTGAACATTGAAGTCTTATCTGAAACCTATGACCGCGCAATGTCGGAAGCTGCCGAGAGAATTGAAAGACTGCAAGGTGCCGCAGTCCGCGTTGGGTATCGCAAGGAAGACCTGAAAACCACGAGCTTTGATGTCCAGACAAGGTACGAGAATGTCAAGGATCGGCAAGGAAATTACAAGCGAGAGTTTGCCGGATATGCTTGCAGCTATCGCTTGAAACTTGCCTTTGACTTTGACAGCAAGCAGCTTGCAAAGGTCATTTCTGCGATTGCGGATTGTGGGGCGCAACCAGAACTCAGCATTGCGTTCACCGTGAAAAACCCGGCAAGAGTCAGCGAAGAGCTGCTGATCAATGCGACGGAGAACGCCAGGGCAAAGGCGGAGATTCTTTGCAAAGCATCAGGCAGTACGCTTGGGCAGTTGCTCAACATCGACTACAACTGGGGCGAACTCAATGTTTTTTCCAGAACAAGCTACGATGTTGAAGACTGCATTCAGCCTCTCATGGCGATGAGCAAGTGCGCCGCACCTGAGATTGAGCCGGTTGATATTGATGTGACAGACACAGTGATTTTCACATGGGAAATCCAATGATTTTTTGACTTTTTTGAAATCCGGTACTCAACAAACGCCCATTTTGTGTCCGTTGTAAAGTGAAGGGACATTTCACGGAGGAATCTTCGGGGAATACGATTTTGGGAGATTAGCAAGCAAATCCGGTGAGTACCCACCGGAGAAAAATCAGTTAAGGAGACCCTGCCCTTAACATCAGATTTTTGCTTGTTGGGATAGTCCCAAACCCTTCTAATCTTTACGACGGAGGGCGCAGCATGGTACGAAGAACACGAGACATTCAGAAGAAGATTTGGCTGACACCACAGGAAGAACGGACGATTGCAAAGAAGATGGAGATGATCGGCACGGAGAACTTCGGTGCGTATGCAAGGAAGATGCTGATCGACGGCTACATCATCGTTGTGGACTACACGGAGCAGAAAAAGCTCGCCGCCGAAATCAACAAGATCGGTGTGAACATCAATACCGTCTGCCGCAGGATCAACTCGACGGGACGATTCTATCAGGACGATATTGACGATCTGAAAGAAAAGATGGACGCGGTATGGCAGTTACTAAAATCAAAGCAATCCGAGGAACTTTGAGCAAGGCAATCGCGTACATTCTGAATCCCGAAAAGACAGACGAGAAGCTGCTGGTCTCGTCCTACGGCTGTGCCAGCGAGACCGCAGCGCGGGAATTTGAATGGACGCGGAAAATAGCTGAGCAAAAAGGGATGAATCCGGTCAGGATCATAGCCCGTCATGTGATCCAGTCCTTTGAAATCGGAGAGGTCACACCGGAGCTTGCCCACGAGATCGGCAAGCAGTTTGCAGATGAAATCCTCGGAGGAAAATATGAGTATGTGCTGACCACTCACATTGACAAAGACCATGTTCATAACCACCTGATTTTCAATGCGGTTGACTTCGTGGACTACCACGCATATAAGAGCTACAAGCGAATTTACTATGATATGCGCGAGGTCAGCGACCGGCTCTGTAAGGAAAACGGTCTCTCTGTTATCCCTCCCTCTCAGAACAAGGGCATGGGCTACAAGGAGTACACCGAAGCCAAACGCGGCACGAGCTGGAAGCAAAAGCTCAAGCAGACCATTGACCGACTCGTCATCACAGCGAAGGATTACGATGATTTTCTGCGGCTCATGCAGGAAGCTGGTTATGAAATCAAGACCGGCAAATATATCTCCTTTCGCGCTGAAGGTCAGGAGCGGTTTACTCGTTCTAAGACCATCGGAGAGAACTACACCGAGGAACGCATCAAGGAGCGGATTGCCGGACGGACGCCGCGCAGAAACCGGAGGCAGACCGTGCCGAAGGGCATCTCTCTCATCGGAGATATTCAGGAGCGGATCAGACTTATCGACAGCAAGGGCTATGAGTATAAAGCCAAGCTCACGATCCTCAAGGAAGCGGCGCGGACACTCAATTATCTCACGGAAAACAACTTGCTCCAATACGCCGATCTTGAAAAGAAGGTCGAGGACGTTCACAGCTCCTATGACCGCACCGGCAAGGAACTGAAAGGCGTCGAAGCGCGACTGCGGGAAGTCCAACCGCTTATCAAAAACATCTCCAACTACCAGCGGCTCAAGCCCGTATATGACGCATTCCAGAAGGCAAAAGATAAGCCGGGTTTCAAAGCAAAGCACGAAGCCGAGCTTGTGATCTTTGAGGCAGCGAGAAGCACATTACTTGCCATGCAGGGCGATGAAAAACTGCCGAGCTTGAAGACACTGCAAGCGCAACAGCAGCGACTTCTTGATGAGCAACAGCGGCTCTATGATGAACGTGCGAAGCTCAAAAAAGAAGTAAAGAAAATAGAGACGATCAAGTCTAATGTTGATACGTTTCTCGCTCCTTCTGCTGACCATGACCGTGATCATCTGCGCAGCACACAGCGCGAATAGTCCTTTCAAAAGCAGGGCATCTCCTGTTGACCGGAGATGCCCTGCATCCTTGAGAGAAGGTTCGAGAAATTGAAACTTTTTCTTTAATTTCTGCATCAACGGATTGCTTTTGAGAATGAAATCCAGTATAATATTAAATACGATGTTGAATGCAAGCAAGCGAAAGGATGGTTGCCGTGCGCATAAGCTATAAGAAACTATGGATGCTTCTTCTGGAACGCGACATAAAGAAGGCTTCTCTACGACATGAAGTAGGGCTGTCTGCCGGAACATGGACAAAACTGAATAAGGGGGAAGAAGTGTCCCTCTCTATTTTGCTGCGCGTTTGTGATTACTTGAACTGTGACATCGGAGATATATGTGAGGCTGTGCGAACGGACAAGAACTGAGTCCGGTTTTTCGTACAGCTCTTTTTGTAGAATAGGTTAGATAAATACACAGGGAGGATTTTGATATGGCACGAGCCGCATCGGCACCGAAGAAGGAGATTTCTATGGAGGAAGCTCTGTGGAAGTCCGCAGATAAACTCCGTGGTTCTGTCGAGCCAGCAGAATATAAACACGTCGTTCTCAGTCTCTTCTTTTTGAAGTTTGCCAGCGATAAGTTTGAGGCACAAAGGAAAGCGATTTCTGAAAAATACGGTGAGAAGTTTGTTGACAATGTTGCCTTCTATACGAAGGACAATGTATTCTTCCTGCCTGAGATCAGCCGTTGGTCTTTCATCATGGAGAATGCGAAACAGGATGACATTGCGCTGAAAATCGACACCGCCCTCTATACGATTGAGAAAGCGAATCCTGCACTGAAAGGCGCACTGCCGGACAACTACTACTCACGTCTTCACATCGACACAGCAAAGCTGGCATCACTGCTGGACGAGATTGATAAGATCAACACCGGCGATAAAGAGAATGACATTATCGGGCGGGTCTACGAATACTTCCTGAGCAAGTTTGCTCTTGCGGAAGGCAAGGGCAAGGGCGAGTTCTATACGCCGAAGTGTATTGTCAATTTGATTGCAGAAATGATTGAACCGTATGATGGCATTCTGTACGACCCTTGCTGCGGTTCTGGCGGTATGTTCGTACAGTCAATGAAGTTCGTGGAAGCACATCACGGCAACAAGAAGAAGGTCTCTATCTATGGTCAGGAATATACAAACACGACGTACAAGCTGTGCAAAATGAATCTGGCTATTCGCGGCATCTCTGCAAACCTCGGAGAAATGGCAGCGAACACATTCACCAATGACCAGCACAAGGACCTCAAGGCAGATTACATTATGGCAAACCCGCCATTTAATCAGAAAGAATGGCGTGGTGATAATGAGCTGATTGATGATCCGCGCTGGGACGGCTATGAAGTTCCGCCCACGAGTAACGCAAACTATGGCTGGATTCTGAACATTGTTTCAAAGCTCTCTCAGAACGGTGTTGCCGGTTTCCTGCTTGCAAACGGCGCACTATCTGACGATGGTACAGAGTTAAAAATCCGCCGTCAGCTCATCGAGAACAATCTCGTCGAAGCAATCATCATTCTTCCCCGAAACCTCTTCTACACCACGGACATCAGCGTTACGCTTTGGATTCTGAACAAGAATAAAAAGGCTCGTGTGGTTGAAGAAAACGGTGAAGTAAAACGCTTCCGTAACCGTGAGCGCGAGATCCTTTTCATGGACTTGCGGCAAATGGGAAGCCCTTATGAAAAGAAGTATATTGAACTGACAGAAGAAGACCGTGCAAAAGTCACGGGCGTCTATCACGCATGGCAGCAGGAAGGCTATGAAGAAACTTATCAGAATGTGCCTGAATTTTGTTACAGCGCATCCTTCGATGAGGTTGCTGAAAAGGGCTTTACCCTTGTTCCGAGCCGTTACATTGAGTTTGTAAACCGCGATGAGAACATCGACTTTGATACGAAAATGAAGACGCTGCAAAGTGAGCTTCGTGAGCTGCTTGTTGCAGAAGAGAAGTCGAAGGCTGACCTGTTGACTGTGTTTAAGGAGTTGGGCTATGAAATCGAATTATGAACCTCTTGGTAAACACATTCGGCTTGTTGATTATCGAAACTCCGAGGAAGTCACCAGCACTGTTCTTGGCATAAGCATCGACAAAGAGTTTATGCCTTCCGTCGCAAATGTAATTGGCACAGATTTGAGTCGGTATAAACTGATCAGCAAGGGGCTATTTGCCTGTAACCCAATGCACGTTGGACGCGATGAACGTCTTCCGATTGCGCTCTATGAGAAAGACAACGCCGCAATAGTTTCTCCGGCGTATTTCATGTTTGAGATTATTGACCGCGATGTCTTAAATGAAGAGTATTTGATGATGTGGTTTCGTAGACCGGAGTTTGACCGTGAATGCTGGTTCATGACGGATGGCAGTGTTCGAGGCGGAATTACATGGGATGATCTTTGCCGCATAAAGCTCCCTGTCCCCTCCTATGCGAGACAATGTGAGATCGTCGAGTCCTACCGTGCAATTACCAATCGCATTGCTTTGAAGAGAGCGGAAAATGATAATTTGCTTGCGACTGCTCAAGCAGTTTATAAAGCGTGGTTTGTTGAGTATAAACCGTTTGGTGGAAACTGCCCAATTTCATGGAGGGTCGGAAGCGTAGATGAAATTGCCGAGTTCTTTGACTCAATGCGGAAACCGCTTTCTTCGTTAGAACGGGCAGATATGGCGCGGATATATCCTTATTATGGTGCAGTTTCAATAGTAGACTATGTGGATGATTACATCTTTGACGGCGAGTACCTTCTTTTGAGTGAAGACGGCATTTATGTCGTTGATGATAGTGGACATCCTCTTTTGCAACATATAATTGGGAAGTTCTGGGCAAACAACCATGCTCACATTCTAAAAGGTAAAGCTGGATTCACCGAAGATAGCCTGTACCTCTTTTTATCCAACACAAATATGTCACCGATTGTTACGGGAGCTGCCCAACCCAAAATCAATCAAGCAAACTTGAAGAGCTTTCCAATTACCATCCCTGATAGTGAGGTTCTGGATAGATTCAACTCTATTGTTCATCCTCTGTTTGACAGAAAGTTGAACAACGAGAAAGAAATACGGAAGCTCGAAACGCTTAGGGAGTTGCTACTTAGCCGTCTGGTTAGTTAAGCCGCTAAATTATCATTTACAGGAGGAATTGCTGTGAGCGATTTATGGAATCAAGTTAAAATGCAGTTCAAGGATTTTCCTGCTGAAATACGAGACCGTATTCAAGCAGAGCAGCAGGAAGTAATAGAGGAAGCAGTTCTCAGCGAACGAATCTGTTCTATCGAAAAAGCGACACTGGCTTTGCTCGAAGCCAGTGTCCCAAGAGATCAGATTGTCGCATTACTACAAAAGCATTGGGATTTACGGCGAAGCGAGGCAAATAAATTCATCGAAGAAGCCGAGAATACCAGCTCCTGCTCTTGAAAAATAACTCTCTCACCAGTGGCGAGAGTTTTTACCACAAGGAACTGCCACTGATTGTCGTTCTCTGAGAATAATCAAAGGAGATACGACAATGAAAGAACAACTGATTCAAGAAGTGCAGCGTCAGATGCTTCCGTATCTGAACAACGCACAGTTAAAACAGCTTCAAGGCGTCCTTGAGGGGGTACTGAGTGGTGTAGAGCTAAGTCACAGCGCGGGCATGGTAGAAAGCGCAAAGGTCGATACGGTTGCCTGTTTCATCAACGCAAAACGCATTGAAGGCTGCTCAGAAAAAACCTTGAGCTATTACCGTCAGACCATTATGTCAATGCTATCCGGCATTGACAAAGAACCACAAGAGATCGCAACTGAGGACTTGCGAAAGTACCTAACAGAGTATCAGGCAAACCGTAAGTCAAGCAAGGTCACGATAGATAATATCCGCCGCATCCTATCCAGCTACTTTTCGTGGCTTGAAGATGAGGATTACATCGTAAAAAGCCCGGTACGCCGGATCCACAAGGTAAAAACGGCAAAAGTGATCAAGGAAACCTATACCGACGAGGCATTGGAAATCATGCGGGACAACTGCTGCAATGTCCGCGATCTCGCTATGATTGACCTTCTCGCATCCTCCGGAATGCGTGTTGGTGAGATGGTTGCCCTTAACCGCGATGACATCAACTTCAATGAGCGAGAGTGCGTTGTTTTCGGAAAAGGGAGCAAAGAACGGATCGTCTATTTCGATGCAAGGACGAAAATCCATCTGCAAAACTATCTGGAAAGCCGTACAGACGCCTGTTCAGCTTTGTTTGTCTCGCTGACCGCGCCGCATGACCGTTTGCAGATCGGCGGCGTAGAAAGACGGCTTCGAGAACTGGGGAAAAGGCTGAATCTGCCTCGTGTCCATCCACATAAGTTCCGAAGAACATTGGCAACATCAGCCATAGATAAAGGAATGCCCATAGAGCAAGTCCAGCAGCTCTTAGGGCATCAGAAAATCGACACGACCATGCACTATGCTATGGTCAAACAGCAAAACGTCAAGCTGGCACACAGAAAATACATAGGGTGAGGTGTCACAATGAAAGAAGGATATAGGCTGCTTGGAGACTTCATTCGCCAAGTCGATGTCAGGAACACAGACGGAAAAGAGGAAAACCTTTTAGGTGTTTCCGTCCAAAAGATGTTCATTCCCTCTATTGCAAACACGGTTGGTACCGACTTTACGAAATACAAGGTAGTCAAACGGGGGCAGTTTACCTACATTCCAGATACTTCTCGGCGTGGAGACAAAATTGGTATTGCTCTTCTAACGGATTATGATGAGGGGCTTGTCAGCAATATTTATACCGTTTTTGAAGTGAAAGATGAAAACGAGCTACTGCCCGAATACCTAATGCTCTGGTTCAGCAGACCGGAGTTTGATCGTTACGCACGTTTTAAGTCTCACGGTAGCGTCCGGGAAATAATGGACTGGGATGAAATGTGCAAGGTAAAGCTACCTGTCCCCTCTATCGAGAAGCAACGCAGCATTGTAAAGGCATACAATACGATCACGGATCGGATTGAACTCAAGCGGAAGATAAATGATAATTTAGCGGCTTAGGGACAGTTGAATATATTCGCGGGCATCGTTGAGTTTACGGATTTCCTCAAGATTGGTTGCAATAATCTCAATCAAGCCATCCGCCATTTTGCAGAATTGCGTCACAATGTCCTTCTGCGGGAAAACAATCCTAATACTATTTAGAATGCTTGTGTTTATTGATGGCATGGTTGCACCTACTGCGGAAGCAGTGACAAGCTGACGGATTACAGGTTGGTTGAACCACCACAAAAAGTAACTGCCGGTATTAGGATCGTATGGTCTAACACGAAGACACCGCCCTGAAAATAACCAACCATCTTCGTGTTGTGAAACCATAACTGCTCGATCCACGGAACCAACGCGACTAAAAACAATATCTCCGGTGTGAAGATCATATTTCCGTAGACGATCAACATCATTTTGCGAGACAAGCGGAAGGTTCCTGTGGGCGATGTATTTCCCATCCATGTGTTCGACCGTAATAATTGGTGTACCTGATTCTACATAGTCTTCGTTGTGAAGCTGGCTACCAAATGGTCCCGTTTGAACAGATGCAAAGTCACCAACCGTCGCGTCTGTCCAACCTTGAGGGACTTTGTTTTGCTTAATAATTGTCTCCGGGAGACTAACTCCGGCATCATGAAATGCCTTATCAAAAGCCGCTTGGATAGTCGCTTCTAAATTATCATTTTCCTACGAAGGGAGGGATGAAAATGGACAAGGAAACATTGATCAGAATTGCCGAAGAACTTCACCAGGGAGCTTTCGACGCAAAAGCCTACTACCTGATCATGCAGCAGTATCGGAAGAACCAACATAATTATGCCGAAGAGATGAAGGTTTCGCCAGCATTCTACCATACAGTCTATGATGCCCTGATGAAAGCCTGTTTCATGGAGATTGCCAAACTGTATGATAGCTCGAATGGTGTCGTGTCCATTGGAACCCTCCTTGCTAAATGCGAGGAAAACCAAGACCTTTTCCCAAAGTACAGAGAAACTTTGACGGTGGATCATGACGGAACAACCTTTTCCTACCCGGTCCCATATCAGCACCAACTCAAGCCACAAGAGGAATGCTTCTTTAAGAACCGGGTTGAGGCAGATAGAAAACTCTTTGCAGCGTTTGATATTCCTGATGCGGACAATGTTCCTGTTCGGGTGGATTTAACTTTCCCGGAGTTTTTGGATCTATATCAGAAACGTTTCAACGGACTGAGCAAAAAGAGAGATAACATCCGAATGCAGAGAAACAAACTCTATGCCCACAACGATGAGCAGCGCATCGTGAACAGTGAGAACCTTCCGTATCGTTACCCTATTTCCTATCCGGACGTTCAGGAAATGATAGACTTTGCGCTTGATTGTACGGGCTTGATTCTTGGTATTCTCACAGATGTAAACCGCGCAAAGCAATACTCAAATATAGATGACTGGGAAGGTACACTCATGCTGGCACGTCTGGGTTTGAAGTATCAGGAGTACGACTTCCAGCAAAGTGAAAAAGCTTTTGAAGCAGAAATGCGGAGGCAGTTAGGGGGAAATGATAATGGCGAACTTCAATGAGCATTCTCTTGAAATGTCCATCATGGAGCTTTTTCAGGATGAAGGTTATATTTATCTGAATGGAGAACAGATCCACCGTGAACGTTCTGAGGTCCTGCTTATTGATGATTTGCGGAAGTACCTCCTGAACAGGTACGCCGCAGATGGACTTACCCCCAGCGAAGTTGATAGCATCATCCTTCGCCTGAGGTCTATTTCCGGCACGATCTACGAAGCAAACAAAGCTGTCTGTAAAATGATTTGTGACGGCTTCATCTTCAACCGTGAAGATCACACAAAGAAAGACCTTTATATTGAGCTGATTGACTTTGATGAGCCAGAGAAAAATGTGTTCAAGATTATCAATCAATTTGAAATTGAAGGCATCAACAACCAGTTACGCATACCGGACGGGATTGTATTCATCAATGGCATTCCTGTTGTTGTGCTTGAGTTCAAGAGCGCGGTCAAAGAGAATACAACGATCATGGACGCCTATACTCAGCTCACCGTGCGTTATCGCCGTGATATTCCCGAACTCTTCAAGTATAACGCCTTCATCGTAATAAGCGATGGCGCAAATAACAAATACGGTTCCTTCTTCTCCCCGTATGACTTCTTCTATGCGTGGAGAAAGATTGAAGCTGACGATAAGGAATTAGACGGCATCAATTCCCTTGTAACTATGGTGAGCGGACTGTTCCGGAAAGAACGGCTTTTGGCAGTCATCAAGGATTTTGTCTATTTCCCTGATAGCTCGGACAAGGACCTCAAAATCGTCTGCCGCTATCCTCAGTATTTTGCTGCGGTCAAGCTGTTTGAGAATATCAAGGCACATCTCAGACCGGAGGGGGACGGCAAGGGCGGCACATACTTCGGCGCGACAGGCTGCGGAAAAAGCTATACTATGCTCTTCCTCACAAGAATGCTTATGAAGAGTACCTTCTTCCATAGCCCTACAATCCTGATTATTACCGACCGAACGGATTTGGATGACCAGCTCTCAAAGCAGTTTGTAGCATCTAAGAAGTACATTGGTGACGAAACCGTTGTGAGCATTGATTCCCGCGAAAAGCTGCGTCAGGAACTTCAAGGCAGGACAAGCGGCGGGGTGTACATGACCACCATCCAAAAGTTCACCGAGGACTTGGAGCTTCTGACGGATAGAGCGAATGTGATCTGCATATCCGATGAAGCACACCGTAGTCAGATAAACCTCGATCAGAAAGTCAAGGTCACTGCCGAAGGTGTAGAGCGAAGCTATGGATTCGCAAAGTACCTACACGATTCTCTCCCCAATGCTACCTATGTCGGTTTCACCGGCACGCCCGTAGATGGCACGATTGAAGTCTTCGGTCCGGTTGTCGATGCCTACACAATGACAGAGGCGGTCAAAGACGGTATCACAGTCAACCTTGTCTACGACGGACGCGCTGCACGGGTCACGCTTGATCAGGCAAAGGTTCGGGAAATTGAAGATTATTATGATCGATGTGCTGTTGAAGGCGCAAATGAGCATCAGATTGAGGAAAGCCAGAAGGCGGTTGCTCATATTGATGCGATCATCGGTGATCCTGACCGACTTCACGCAGTTGCGGAGGACTTCATTAACCACTATGAGACCCGCGTTGCCGAAGGAGCTACCGTTGCAGGAAAAGCAATGTTTGTCTGCTCTAATCGCAAGATTGCATACGCTTTTTATCAGATTATAGTTGGAATGAGACCGGAATGGGCAGAGAAAAAGGTTTGCCCTGACGGGGTTCAACTGACGGAAAAAGAGAAAAAGGAACTCAAACCCATCGAGAAGATCAAGCTCATCATGACGCGAAATAAAGATGATGAGCCTGAGCTATATGAAATGCTGGGAACGAAAGAGGATCGCAAGGAGTTTGACCGTCAGTTTAAGAACGTTAAATCAAACTTCAAAATTGCCATCGTTGTTGATATGTGGCTTACCGGCTTCGACGTACCGGCACTCGACACAATCTACATCGACAAGCCCATCCAGCAGCACAGCCTTATCCAGACGATTTCCCGCGTCAACCGCGTCTATACCGGCAAGGACAAGGGCTTGATCGTGGACTACATCGGCATTAAGAAAAACATGAATCTCGCCCTCAAGAAATACACCAACTTTGAGAGCGATGAGTTTGAAGGCGTCGAGCAGTCTATCACGATTGTTAAAGACCAGCTCGATGTCTTGGCTCAGATGTTCCACAACTTCAATAGCACGGATTACTTCAACGGCTCACCGAAAGAGCAGCTTGCTTGCCTCAATCGGGCTGTTGAGTATGTACAGCTCACGGAAGATTTGGAAACTCGCTTTATGGCGGCAGTCAAACGCATGAAACAAGCGTTCAACCTATGCAGTTCAAGTGAGGCTATCTCTGATAAAGAAAAGGACTATCTGCACTTCTACTGTGCTGTGCGCTCTATTCTTTTCAAACTCACAAAGGGTGATGCCCCTGACATTTCACAAATGAATACCCGTGTCCGTGAACTTCTTGAAGGTGCAATTCAATCTGATGGTATAGAGGAACTGTTTGAGACGGGAAAGCACATCTCTGTTGATATTTTCAGTGACGAGTATCTGGATAAGATCAATGCAATCCAACTTCCAAACACAAAGATAAAGGTGTTGCAGAGGCTTCTTTCTCAAGCGATTGATGAGTATAAAAAGGTCAACCGCATTATGGGCATGGAGTTCTCAGACCGCCTCAAGCGGGTTGTTGATGAGTACAACAATCGCCGTCGTGATGAGGCTTTTGCTAATGAAGTTCTTGACGATGTGGCGGAGCAGCTTGCGAAGCTCCTTGAAGAACTCAAAAAGGAAAAAGACTCCTTCAAGGGCATGGGAATTGACTACGAGGAAAAAGCCTTTTATGACATTCTCAAGGCGGTTGCCAAGAAGTATGAGTTCGAGTACCCGGACGATAAGATGATTGAATTGTCAAAGCGGATTAAGATTATTGTCGATGACAAAGCTAAATACACCGACTGGTCTACCCGTGATGACATTAAGGCAAATCTGCAAGTTGACCTCATACTGCTACTGGATGAATTTGACTATCCCCCCGTAACCATTGATGATGTCTACAAGGAGGTTCTGGAACAAGCTGAAAACTTCAAAAAGTACGCTCAATAACCCGCGTTCCATCGAAAGGAGTAGATCATGGGCAATTCAGTCATGTTGAATGGCGTCGAATATGCCGGAGAACAGATTGCATACAAAGACAGCACCTATGAACTTGTGTCAAAGGTAGCATATCTGATCGGCGTCCCGCTCCGTATTTTTCAAAATGAACACGAGCCGCCGAAGATAGAGATATACGACCGGCTTGAACAGGATAAAAATGCCCGTATCATTCGCAATCTCTGTATCATCCGCACCGCCATTGAGCGCAACTACCGGAGAATAAATGACATCATGCGGATGGAGTATCGAGGGCTGCTTTCAATGCCAGAGATCATCCCGGCTTCCAGTATGCAGCAGCTTTCAAACGACGGAATCAGCTTTATCAAAAAGTCGAGTACAAAGCTCTGCCACCACATTATCGAGATTAACCGGCTGATTTCAGACCGCATTAACAACTGCAAAAGCCTCTTTCCAATCTGGATTAACTGGGCGTACATAAAAGAGCTGTTCATTATGCCAAACGGCTTGACAGAGGACGGAACGAAAGATGCTGCGGACATCTATTACGCAAGTCTCTCCTACTACCCCTATCAAATGTACATCAACTGGGTACCGATGGACGAGGGTAATGTCCTCTATAATGACAAGAAGTTTGCTACCCTGCTTTATCAATGGCATTGCGACGCCTTCACGGAATACAGTAAAGTCTCCGATGCAGGGGCTTTTGTAAAAAACAATATCTACGACTTCATAGATGACAGTGAGAAGACCGTATTGGTAGTGGACTGCGAAAACTCCGACCCGTACAAGCTGTGCGCCACGCTCAAAAATCTTGATTATGAGGTCATGCAGAAGATTACGGCGATCATTCTCTTTGATGACGTACACACCGCTACGGCATGGCGGATTCTTGAAAACTACACCCGCATCCCCGTTGAACATATCATGATTGAGCGGATCAAGCAGAACAAATCACTGGTAGACATCAAGCTCACCGCAAGAGCCTGTCAGGAACACTACCAGAAGCAAGTGGATTCCTTCGTCATCGTCTCAAGCGATTCCGACTACTGGGGGCTGATCTCTTCCTTACCGGACGCCAGATTCCTTGTCATGATTGAGCGGGAAAAATGCGGACCGGATATGAAGGCGGCACTCGCAGAATCCGGGATATTCTACTGCTATCTGGATGACTTCTACTCTGGCAACAGCGAGGACATCAAGAAAAACGCACTATTCAAGGAGATGTACCGCTGGATTGACAACTCCGTTCACCTGAACGTCAACGATATGTTTGACGCTGCTCTGCGAAACACGAGGATCGAAATGTCTCCCGCAGAGCGGCGGCAGTTCTATGAGAAGCACATCAGACACATGACGCTGACCATCGACGAGAACGGAAACGTCAGCATTGAACTGAAACGCGGATAGCATAGGTTTCTATTCCGGGAGGAATGTGGATGGACAACAGATTCTATTTTGGATTCAATACATTGGAGGAACGGAAAAAGCGCAGAAAAGCAGAGCTGTACTCCATGAGTGAGCAAGTCAGCACCTTCTTTTGGGATGAAGCCCCGCAGCATGGTTTGGAAATGCGTGAGGGACAGCAGGATATGTCCTTTGAGATTGTGGACGCCCTCATAAACGATCAGCATTTTGCGATTGAAGCTGGCGTGGGCATTGGAAAGTCCTTTGGCTATCTTGTGCCGGTGCTGCTGTACAGCAAACGCATGAACAAGCCGGTTATCATCGCAACCTCGACCATTGCGCTTCAAGAACAGCTCTGGCGCGATGTCCACGCGGTAATGCCCCTTCTTGGGCTGAACAGAGATGTTATCCTCGCAAAAGGACAGACCCATTATCTCTGCAACAAACGCGCAGATGAGTATATGTGTGACCCGAAAGCAGACCCACCGGACGCGATCAAAGAAGGAATCAAGCAAGGGTATGAGGAACGCAAGGATTTCCCGGAGGTTTTGCCGCAAGGAGTCTGGGACAAGGTAAACGTGCAGCGGTTCAGCATGAAGAATTGTGGCTCCTGTGAAAAGAAGTGCAAGTATTACAAAGTCCGCGCAGCATTAAAGTTTACGGATGGAGTGGTACTGTGCAATCAGGATTTTTTAACCCAGCATCTCATGAAACTCCGGCGCGGTCAGGAAGGGCTGATTAACGCCGCCGCTGATCTGCTTGTCGTGGATGAAGCACACAACTTGGATGATAAGGTGCGGAGTGCCACAACGGAGCGTTTCGGGCAAGGTATGCTCTTTGGAATGATTAAGAACGCATTCTATGAGCTGCGATCCTTTGACCAGAGCAGTGTGTCAGGTGAAAAGCGAGAGGCAGAGAGCGCAATCATCGCCTTCTATAACTGCCTGAAAGCACAAGTCCAAAAGCAGATCAACGAGGCAGAACAGGATATGCGCTACGCTGACCGCTTTTTCTTCGACAACAATGGCAGTGCGATTGAACTGCTTACCGAGATGAACGCCGCCATACACAACCTTTCGTCCAGCATTCAGATTTATTCCAGCATGGATTTCAGAAACAACCGTTCCTTTGCTGCCTCTGATGATCTGGATGCCGTCAGCGAGTCCCTTTCAGAGCTTCTTGACCAGATAGACGATATGCTGATCTGGATTGAGCAGCACGGCAGCAACACGGAACTCGTCTATTGCCCTAAAAACACAAAAGAAATTGTGAGCCGCCTATACTTCAATGGTGATGAAAGAACCATCTTGACCTCTGCCACGCTGACGAACGCCACGAGCGGGTCTCTGGAAGAACAGTATTCTTACTTTATCAGCAATACCGGCTTTCCCGCTGGTGACCGCGGCTGCTTATCCGAGCCAAAGCCTTCCCCATATCCATACGATGAACACGCCATGATCTACTATTGCGACGATCTCCCGCACCCGACCAGAGAACATGAAGCCTTCATTGAAAAGGGTGTGGAGCGACTGCTTGAGATCCTGAGCATTTCCAACGGAAAGGCACTCGTGCTGTTTACGGCAAAGACCGACATGGAAGAGGTCTACTCCATTCTCAGTGAGAAAAATCTTCCGTACAAAATCTTGATGCAGCAGCCGGGATCGTCGCAGGACAAGGTGCTGAATGAGTTTAAGGAAGATACGAACTCCGTGCTTCTGGGGACGGGTGCATATTGGGAAGGTATCAGCATTGAAGGAAAAAGCCTTTCCAATGTCATCATTTTCCGGCTTCCGTTTCCTGTCCCCGATCCAATTATCGAGTATAAGTGTTCCGTTGCTAAGGATGCCCTGATGGATGTTCGTGTTCCCGAAATGATTATCAAGCTCAAGCAGGGCATCGGGCGATTGATCCGTAATTTCACAGACACCGGCATTGTCTGCATCATCGACCGAAGACTGCGGGATGAGCCGCCTGAACGCTATCATGACATTACATGGGACTCCCTGCCTATCAAAAATCGGACAAGCAGTTTGGAGGAACTGAGGAAGTTTTACGAAGGGCTGCCATCAGCCAAGGAATGATGATACAAACGGCAGTCTCTTCGGAAACATAGAGCAGCCCCCCAAAAACGAGAATCAGAAAATGGAGGTGTATCATGGTGTACAATGAAAATCTGCACGAAGAAGAACAACATCTGATCCAGCAGATCGCCGAACAAACAGAGAGAGGAAAAATCGACTGGGAACTAACAGAGTACAATCCGCTGTCCTTTCTGAATGAGGACAAGATAGACAAGAACCCAGCAGTAATCTGTCAGTCCTTCTCCTTTGAAGCGATCATCGGCGGCTCCCGTTACGAGCTTGATGTCATGGAGAATATTGATGTGCCGTCCGGTATGGGAGACTACACCATAACCTTGACGCGGGATGAAATCGAAAATTATCTTAAAATTGAGGATGCGCTTTCCTTTGACTGTGACCGCTATGAATGCACACCGGAGGAAGTCGCAGAGCGATTTACGGACAGCCCCATTGTCCGTCTCTGCAACGCCATCATTCCTGCCACGCTTGGGCAGGAAGATTTAGAAGAGGTCTTCACATGGGCAAGGTTTTTCAACGAGACTGGCATTTCTGCAAAGCTGATGAATCATCCGCTGACCAAGCTCTGTGAAAAGCTGTTCGACGAACACCGTCTGATGGACTTCCATCGCTGCGTCTTGGATGTGGGCTATCGAAAGCTGCTCCTAAATGAACTGGCTCATAACTAAGACACGGAAAAACGCCCCCGACACTGTGCCAGACGCACAGTGCCGGGGGCGTTCCCGTTTCCAGCGATTTATTTTTCTCTCGGCAAGGGACTGTTCATAATGTGACACTTTCCGTTTTGCGAAGCCGCGAAAATTCGATGTGTTCCGTGGAGATGTTCACTGGGCAGCATACGCCGTACACGTTTCCAATAATCACTGAGTAATGCAATGTGTATTCGCTATCGGGAAATACTTCACGGTTTTCGCAACGCTTGATTCAGGAGTGGGATTTTTGCCTTATTCCCGCGTGACATCAAGGGAAACCGGATTGATAACGATGATAGATTTGCCCTTTTTGTGGGCATATCTCACGGTGTTCCCGGTACCGCTGGGGCATCCATTCCATACTGCGAGAATATAATCGGCGTGATCGACCATGTACCGATTTCTCTTGTCCATGCAGTCCGACGTGTACTCCCGTTGCAGCATGGTCTCCTTGTCACACTTTGCCGCGATATTATAATACCGTTCCCGTGAAGCCACAGACCATTTGATCGCTTGTGTCTCACAAGGGATTGCACTTTCCAGAGTAATGTGAGGGTATTTCGATTTCAAATCGAGTACAATTTCCGCAGCGTACATATCGACGCCAAGAGCCATGCCGGTAATAAAATGCGTGACGCCCTCGTTCTCGATGAGTGCTACAATCTGATCCCGCATAACAGATTTCAAAGAAGTACAACGCTTATCGGATTCATCAAAGCCGAACGGAAGACTCTGCGGTCTATGACCGGTAAACGCACAAGTCTTGCCTTGAACGGATTGCTTTTCAGCTTTTTGAGCAGACTTTCTAAACTCAATAATGCGCGACATGACACCCCTTCTTTCACTCTTTTGGTAGGTAACTCCATTCTATCACCCTCATCACGGACAGTCAACGCATTGTCGTTAGTAAAATCAACGACGGCGTACCGTGGATAATGACACCGCCGTTAGGTACACTAAATGCAAAGGTGGTGAGGCTATGCGAGAGAAGAAGGACATCAATATTGAAATCGGCGGCAATATTCAAGTGGCAAGAGAACAGGCGGGCTATACGCAGGACACGCTCTCAGAAATGCTTGGCATGACGCCGAATCACCTGAGTGCTATTGAGCGTGGTGCTTCCGGTATCTCTCTTGAAGCCTTGCAGCGTCTTTGCCGTTTGCTCGGCGTCAGCGCAGACCGAATTATTTTTGGGACTGACAATCCAGAAGCGGAAGCCCTTGCGCTTGCCAGACGTATTTCGGATATAAAGCCGGAATACCGGCAACAGGTTCAAGAGCTGCTGTCCGCTATTTTGAATATGTCGTAAAAAAAGAGCCTCTGCCGATACCCAAAATGAACAGGTCCGTAAAAAGTAGACAATAGACAAAAGGCCTCCTCGTGTAGGATAATAGAACTACACGAGGAGGTTTTGCTATGCCCAGAAAATATGTAAAGATCGACGTATACGGAAAAGAAATTTTAGAATTGAAACGAGAAGGTAAAACAAATCGGGAAATTGCCCAGAAGTTAGGAGTAGACAGGAAGTGCATCAGAAACTGGGTATTTCGGTTCAATAGACAGCAACGAAAGCTGGCGGCAGGTATCAAGCTGCATCCAAAAGGCAGGCCACGGAAAGATGCTCAGCCAAGAGACATTGCAGCAGAGCAAGCATATGAGATCAACCGACTGAAAATGGAGAATGAACTGCTGCGGGATTTTATGCGATCCATGGAAAGGAAGTGAAGCCGAGTTTCAAATATGCAGTCATCCATCGACATCGTACAAAGTATGCAGTAAAAGATCTGTGTGAAATTCTTCAGGTTTCCAGAAGTGGTTACTACAAGTACGTCAAACATCTGGACCACACGGCAAAAGACTTTGATCTTGCAGAAAGATTCGTACAAAGCAGGAATCTTGTAAAAAGACATACGGCTATCGCCGAATGAAACTCTGGCTGGACAGTGAAGGAATCACTAAGAATCCAAAGACGATTTTGAGAATCATGCACAAGTACGACCTTTTGAGCGAAATCCGTCGCAGAAAAGATGGCGAAAATAGGCGAGGACAAGCACAGATATGACAACTGGCTGAACCGAGAATTCAATGCCGAGCATCCAAATCAGAAATGGGTTACCGATATTTCTTACATTCAAACTCAGGAAGGGTTCTTTACCTATCCATGATTCGTGATTTATATGATAGAAGCATTGTTGCTTACAGGACTGGAACCAGTCAGACAATCAATCTTGTATTGGACACCATTCATCTTGCAATGAAGTCTGTGAAAACAGAAAGTCGCCGGGAGTTGCACCTCCACAGCGACCAAGGGTTCCAATACACCTCACAAGCATATTTCGACCTGACTAAAGAATACGGCATTTTGCCGTCTATGTCAAGGCGTGGAAACTGCTATGACAATGCGTTGGCTGAAAACTTTTTCGGAATCCTCAAAACCGAGTGCATCTATCGACACAAGCCGGAAACTTTTGAGGAAGCCAACAAAATGATTGATGATTACATTTACTTCTACAACCACGAACGCATTCAACTAAAAACCGGACTGTCTCCGCTTTCGCTTCGTCAGTCCGGTTAAGGCACACCCTACACAGGGCGCTTTTTATTCATGTCTACTAATCTTGGGGCGGTTCAAAACGGGCATCGACAGAGGCTCTTGGTTCGTTTTCCGGACTTTCAAACAAGTGCCGAAATCGACACTTATTTCCGCGCTAAAGAAGAAACTGCGCAGGGAATACAATCACTTAGGTTGGTCAATTTGCACCGCTCTGAGGCTTGCAATCACAGGCTTTTTCGACCCCTAACTGTCTACACCGCGATGCCTTGCGGGAGAAGTGCGGACAGGCGATGAGATCCGCACGGAAGCTCTGCTTGCAGCTATGGACGCAGCGGACGCAGAAGCGGTTATACTTCCGGCGTCCGCTATCTCCTATGAAGAACGACCACTCCTGCCGCCACTTCTGACTTCTGCTCACAGCTCAATCTCTCCTTTGTGCTTTTGGGGAGGGCAGCATTCCTTCTGCTTTTCAGCCTTTGCGGACTTGAGCCTGTCCATGATGGAGGACTTCTCGCTCCTTTCGGGGGCTTTGACCTCTGCGGTCTTGTCCTCCTTCGGACCGTTGTTGATGATCCCATCAATCATGCCGTAGTCATCCTCCATCGACATCTCCGCTGCCTTGAGATAGTTTTCCTTCTCAAGAGCCGCCATCCAGCTTTCCTTGCTGATACCGAGCATTCCGCCCTTTGCCGCATGATCGGCAATCTCCTTTGCATCCACGCACAAGCCCTCGGTGTTATCCGAATAGAGCCGGTACACCTCGCAGCCCTTCTCCAAAGCCTTCTCAGCCGCTTCCTGTCCAGCGGGAAGAACGCCAGCCCATGCGTAGCCGTAGTCCTTCATATCTTGAACGGAGAGCGCAGGATCGGGCATTTCCGGCACTTCCTTGACCTCAAGGTCGAGAAGGCGGAGTGTGTCATCGTCAAAGCCGTTGTAGACATCATCAAGGACGAGCTTGCCACGCTCATCGACAATGATACAGGCAGCTTCATCGCCGTAGGTGTCATGCTCCATCAAATAAAAACTGTGACCGCCGACTTCGTGCTGGTCAATGGTGTGCCACGTCCCGATGTGACCGGCAACCGTCAGACCGGAGGTGTCGGCGTTCATCTCAAAGTCCTTCTGCTCGATGCTCTCCTGCTTCTGCTGTTCCTTCGAGATCATGGGAATCGCCACAATCTTATCGCCCAGCTTGACAAACTGCTCCGGAACTTTGAAGAGGTCAGAGAACTTCTGCATCTGCTCTACGGTCAGAGAGCCGAAGCTGTCATCCGTCAAACCGACTACCATAAATGTTCCGGCAACAACATCGTAGATGTCACCGTCCTCATCACGCAGAGCGCGGTTCAGGGGCAGACCTTCCAGCTTGCCTTCCTCGTTGCAGACTAAGGCAACCGGGTCTTCGTAGGGATAAATTGCCTCGATGCAGCCGCCGACCTCATGCTGCAAGGACTTGAGATCCGAGTCAATCTCCTTCACATAAGGCTCCTTTCCCGGCTCAACGACGAGAACGGCGATGGTGCTGTCACGCTCGGCGTCTTCCCCTGAGCCGGTGATCCGGTATTCGTCGGGAATATCGTCCAGCTCACCGTTAAACTGTCTGTCCCAGCGTTCGCTTGCGACGCGGACATAGCCTTCATCGGTGAAGCGTCCCTGTTCATCATAAGCGATGTCGTGACCATAGCGTTCATAGTCGATGTAGTCTGCCAGAGGACCGAGATCCTTTTCGGAGTAGATACCGGCTTCGTTGGCATAGTAATAGCCGAGGTCATATTCGTCGTTGATACCGGGCATGATGTCGTAGCAGTCCAGATTGAACGTCAGGTTGATGAGATCGTCGATGCCGCTGACCTCATCGCAGCCAGCCTCCATAATGGCAACGAGCTTTTCCTGATCGCTCAGGGAAAGCTCGTCAATCAAAGCGGCAAGGTAGTTGAGCTTATCAAGGCTCTCGTACTCGCCAAGCATCTTCTGAACGCCATAGATCGGGCATTCGTAGTCGGTGATAAACCACTCTTCATAGGGCTGACCGAACTCGTCCTGCTTGCCGATCCCAATGCGCTCAAAGACCTTCTGCATCTCTTCCTCGGTTGTGGGCAGCTTCACCCACTCACCGACCAGCATACCCTCGTTGTACTTGCCGAGGTTTGTGACGAAGGCTTCAAAATCACCGTCTAATACGGGCATAGGCATCCTCCTTTCAGTCATCCACCATGCCGTCCGGCATGATATACAGTTCTTCAAACTCCGCGTCGGTCATGGCTTCGAGCTTCCGGACGGTCTTATACATCAGCTCTGCGATCTCGCCGTCCATGTCGTTCAGGGTGACGCTCTTCATATCGTCGATCAGCCGCTTCCGGCTGGACGTGTTGAAGCAGCACATCAGGTTGATTTCTTCCACAGTAAAGTTTTTCATATCAGAGTTCCATATCCTTTCCTTTCAATTTCTGCGGCTTCGGTGTGTGAGGCGGCTGGGCTTTCTGCGCGGATTTCAGCTTGTCGCGGATGGATTCACGGGCAGCGGGCTTCTTCGGGATGGTGTCGTAGATGGCAGTCCCGGCATCCTCCACATACGAACGGACATACTGGATGCTCTCAGAAAAGCGAATGGGACGGTTCCTGTCCTCAATATTCGTCAGCCGGACTTCATCGGCGGCAAAATCAACCGCGTCGATTCTGCACTTGATCCCATCTACATTCAGCGTCGCACCGACAGGAATGTAATCTGCGGCTTTGAGTTCCTTGAAGGTCTCGCCGTCCTTGCTGAGAAAGACATCTGCGCCGGACTTCCAGAGCTTGTGAGAACCGGCTACCCATGCGCTTTCACGGAAGCCGGTCACCGGCATGGAGGGCTTGCCGCGTACCTTCTTCTCAAGGAGTTTTGTGCCGAGAAGCGGCGCGGCTTTCTCTGCATCCTTGCCGTAAAGCTCAAAATAGCCGTTCTGGGCAAAGCAAACCAGCGCGTCGGGATGCGCCTTTTTGACCGCTTCGTACTTACGGAGTTCAGAGATGGGCAGAGGCGAAAGCACCTCTGTCCTTTCTGCATCCGGCAGTCTGTCACGGCGGCTTTTCTGCTTGGACAGTACTTCCGCCAGAGCATCCGCGTCCTTCGGGAGCGCCTGGTGAGTTTTGACGCCTCCATGCTCACCGACCAGAGCCATTGCTGCATCGAAGCTGCTGCGGCAGGGGGCGTCCAGCACATAGCCGTCTGCAAAGGTGAGCCGGTCATGATCCGGCGCAACCGAGTTCTGCGCTACGTTTGCCGCCTGTTCCCGGTAATTGACCTCAAAGACATCTCCGAAGACCTTGCCGCGCTTGACGGTTTTCGGGACAATGACGCGGGCAACGCACTCGTCGTAGGTCTGTTCCGCATAGAAACGGAAGGTGTTGTGATCTCGCGTTCCCTGAATAAAGACCTGATTTTCATTGAGGCAGTGCGTTCCATGCGGACGGCAGAACCACATCAGCGTTTTGTCTTCGGGATTCTGGCTTTCGGCGGCGCGGCGGATGATGCGCTTGTCGATGTCGAAGTCTTCCTTGTAGCTGTCTACATGACTGTCCACGAGCTTCTGCAGCTCCGCAACGATGTCAACATCTGTGTATTTCTTCATGCGTCTCCTTTCTCACAACTCCATGTCGTGTGTTTTGGATTTGACCGGAGACTTCTTTTCCGGCTGCGTTTTTGCGGCAGCTTTGAGCTGATCGCGGATGGAGGGCTTTTCCTGCGTCTGCTCCTGCTTGACGTATTCCAGCGTTGGCATCAGCTCACGATAGCAGCCCTGCGTTTTTCGCGCCGCATGACGGCGATGGATTTTGAACAGCGGCTCACCGTTCTGCGTGACCGTGTTGCCCTCGATCCTGACGCCGTTCCGCGCCAGCAGATTGAAGGAATGGTTAGAGGCGCGATAGGACGCCCGCATACCGTCGTTGTGATAGGCAATCTGCCCCTTGAGCGTGTCCATGACGGCAGCTTTGATTTCCTTCTCTTCCGCAGTCAGTCGGTGCGCTTTCGGTGCTTTTGCCGCTTCCTCCGGCATGGAGGCAACGGGAGACTTGATCTCTACGGTTTTTACCTCAATAGAGGTAATCTCATCGCTCTCCCATGCAACGACCTCCGGGTCTCTTTCCGTTGCCTTCTCAGAAGTGACATCCTTTTGAGCTTCGGTCTGCTGACAGAACGCATCGACGAAAAGTGCTGTCAGTCCGGGATTGGGTTTATCCACAAGGAAGCGGGAGGCGTTTTCGGGGCAGACATCAACGGTCTTCGCCCATTCCTTGAGGGGCTGGGGAATGCGCCCGTCAAAGTCTTTCTGCTGAATGGTGTTTGCGAGGACATACCGGACGCGCTCCGGTGAGAACTGCTCAAGGACGCTTTTCACGGCAGCATCCGCATCCAGCCGGTTGTCTCCGTAGTTAGAACTGATTGCCGCCTCAATCGCACGGCGGCATTCCACGTTTGCAGCGAGAGAAGCACGATATGACCCCAGCTCACCGGCTTCATAGGCATAATTCGCCGTCTCGCGGTAAATGGGGACTTCCGGCTTTTCCTCCGGAACAGCTTCCTTTACGGGAGCTTCGACTTCCATCTCTGCGGACTGTGCTTTCTCTGCCAGCAGCACCTTGAGCTTGGCGTCAATGCCCTCGATCATCTCAGCCGCCGTCTTGCGGATGGTGTCCAGAGAGCTTTTCAGTTCCTTGGTTTCCTTGCCGGATGACCAACCGGCGATGTAACCGAAGGAGTAGTCCGAGGTTTCAATGCCGTACCGTTGGCAGACGGTGTAGGCAACGCTTTCCGCTTCAACCTCCTTGGTGTGCCGATCCTTCTTATCTTCTGGCGCGGCTTTTTCATCCGGCTTGACGGCGTGGAGCTTTGCGTGGGCGATCTCGTGGATGGCGGTTTTGACCGTCTGGATTTCGCTCATGCTTTCCTGAATGGCAATGCGGCTTTCAACCGGAGAGAAGAATCCTTTCGCGCCGCCCGGAATATCCTCAAAGGAAATAGGGACGGGAGATTCCTGCCTGAGCGCATCGAAGAACGCCTCGTAGTTTTCGACGGTGCCTTTCAGCTCATCGACGATAATGTCCGGAAGCTCCTTGCCGTCCGTCTGGGAAACATCAAAGACACTTACCACCTTGAAGGCAGGACGCAGGACCTCAACCGTTTCCGTGACAGTTTTTCCATCTGCGCCGATTACCGGTTTTTGCGTCAAAGGATCAATCTTCTCACGCTCTTCCTGCGCCTTGTACGGCGCGGGTGCAAGAATCTTGATGCCCTTTTCGCCCTTCATGACCTGACGGTCAAAGTTGCGCTGCCACGAGTTATAACCGGCAACATAGGTTGCCTCCGGCTTCTGCATCGCAATGAGCAGCGTGTTGTTGAAGGAATAGTTGTAGAACTTGGACATCGTGCGGAGATATTCCTTGAACCGCTCAGATTCAAACAGCTCCTTGATGCCCTGTTCCAGCTTGTCCGTGATTTCGCGGACTTGCTGTGCATTTTTGTTTTCAGCCATTTCAAACCTCCATTTCGGATTTGTTTCGGGGAGAAGAAACCCCCGTCTGAGATTTGCTCAATAAACGAGCCTTTACCTCAGACGGGGTTTCTCTGCGTGTCAGCCGACGATGAAAGATGTTATCCTCCTTCTCCCATTCAATCAGCCGGTCAAACAGCTCCGGGTGTTTTGTAATCATGTGCAACAGCTCTTCGTCGCTTGCGTTGGGACAGAACCAGCAGCCGTTTCTCCGGCAGTGAGTGTAGATTGGGGAAAGCAGCCCGTGTTCCTGACAGAGCTTGTAGGCGTCAACCTCGGTCATGCCGTACTTGGCAAGCAGACTGACCTTCTTCACGCCGTCCAGACGCGCAAGGCGTTTGGGTTCATCCTCCGCGATGCCGACATAGCTCACGGTGTCCGGAGAAAGCGCGGCATTGTACTTTCGGACGGGCGGGATTTTGCAGTCCCGATTGACCGCGCACATCCCGGCCCACGCAAAACCGCGAACCTCGCCCTTGTGCGGTCCGCGGGTGATGACATGATGGAACACCTCATCGTAGGTCTTGTCCGCATGGAGAATGGTGAACTTGATGCCCAGCTCCTTTTCGCAGAAGGGCTTGAGCCGGTCATAAATGAAGTCCCGGTGTTCCGGGACTTCGCCGCTTGTGTTTTTGTCGAACATGACCTCACTGAAAACCGCCTCGTCCAGCGGCTCATTGTGCTGTGCCGCCAACAGGAGCGTCGCTACGCTGTCTTTGCCTCCACTGCAAGAGGCAACATACTTTGGGCGGCTCATCGGTCAAACTCCATCTTGAAGCTGACGTATTTGCCGCCGCTGTCATCCAGACGGATCACCGCATCGTAGAGCTGAGGCTTCTTCGGCGTGTAAAGCCCGGTCACGCGGCACCAGCCCTTGTCCAGCAGCTCCTTTGCGATCTTCTTTGTCAGCTTCTTTTTCTTGCTGGAAAAGAACTTGTTGTCTTCCCACAGGCAGAAGGAGCATTCCTTGTTCGAGCAGTAGAAATTGCCCTTTCCGACATAGACCGGAGAGCCGCAGCGGGGACATTTGCCGATTTCCTCTTTGCCCGTGCCGAAACGCTGGGCTTCGGCATCGGAGAGAAACGGGTAGGCTTTCACGAGATCCCCGGTCATCCGGACAATGCCGCTGAGGAAGGCGTCTGCATCCGCATTGCCGCGCTCAATCTCCATGAGCGTGTTTTCCCATTCCGCAGTCATTGCGGGAGACGTGATCTGTTCCGGCAGAACACAGACGAGGTTGCACCCGTCCTTTGTGGGAATGAGGGATTTGCCTTTGCGCTTTGCAAAGCCGGACCTCACCAGTTTTTCAATGATACCGGCGCGGGTTGCGGGTGTGCCGAGACCTTTCTTTTCGGTGTCATCGTCGAACTGATCGTTTCCGGCGGTCTCCATCGCAGACAGGAGGGTATCTTCCGTGTACTGCTTCGGAGGCGTTGTGAAGTGTTCGGTGACACCGGCAGACACACCTTCCAGCATATCGCCCTCATGGACTTCGGGCAGGGACTTCATAGGATCATCCTTTTCCTTCGTCTTGAGGGATGCCTTGAACAGCTCTTCGATGGCTTTCCATCCGTTTTGAACGACGGTCTTCCCCTTGGTTTTGAACTCGTAGCCCTCGCAGGAGAGCGAGATCTGCGTTTCTGCGTAGGTGTGCTTCTCGCCGGTCGCACACAGAAGGCGCATCCCGACAAGATTGAGGATTTTCTGTTCCGACTGCGGCAGCGCGGAAACATCCTGCTTTTCAAGCTGAACGGTCGGGAGAATGGCGTGGTGATCCGTGACCTTGCTGTTGTCGGTTACGCGGGCAATGTCCGGAGTAACCGAAACGCCGGAGAAAAGCGGAAACTGGCGGCAGACGACGGAAATGACCTGACGGGCAGTGTCCTCCATATCGTCCGTGATGAACTGACTGTCCGTGCGCGGATAGGTCAGGAGCTTTTTTTCGTAGAGCGTCTGGACGAGATCGAGCGTCTGCTGGGCAGTGAAGCCGTAGTAGCGGTTAGCCTCACGCTGCAAGGTGGTCAGATCATAGAGCTTCGGCGGATTGACGGTTTTCGTCTCCCGCTTGAGAGAAGAAACGACGGCTTGCTTTTTCTCGCAAGCCGCCGCAATCTTTTTTGCTTCCTCTTCGGTTTTGACCTTTTCCAGATCAGCGATCAGATCGCCCTTGCCGACGTGGACGTTGAAATACTTCTCCTTCTGGAACGTGGAGATTTTCCCGTCACGCTCCACCAGCATTGCAAGGGTCGGCGTCTGGACGCGCCCGACCACCAGCTTCTTGTGATAGAGCGTGGTAAACAGGCGGGTGCCGTTGATGCCGACAATCCAGTCCGCCTTCGAGCGGCTGAGTGCCGCTTCATAGAGGCGGTCATATTCCTTACCCTCCCGGAGATGATTGAAGCCCTCGCGGATAGCGGAGTCCTCCAACGAGCTGATCCACAGACGCTTGAAGGGTTTGGTGCATCCTGCTTTGTTGTAGACCAGCCGGAAGATCAGCTCACCCTCGCGTCCTGCATCGGTTGCGCAGACCAGCTCGGTGACGTGCTTGTCCTTCATGAGAGCGGACAGCACCTTGAACTGCTGTGCTTTGTCCTTCGTGACCTCAAACATCCAGCTTTCCGGAACAATGGGCAGATCGTCATACCGCCACTTGGCATACCGCTCATCGTAGGAGCTGGCGTCTGCCAGCTCCACCAGATGACCGAAGCACCACGAAACGATGTAATTGCCGCCCTCCATATAGCCGTCCTTTCGGGACGTTGCGCCCAGAACCTTTGCGATGGACTGGGCAACGCTGGGCTTTTCAGCAATGACTAAGATCAATCTTCATCACCATCCGTTTCAGCATCCTCCGCAATCTGCGGCTCATCATCCTCGTTGATGTACGGCTCTTCCTCGTAGCCTTCATCGTCGAAGAAGTCCATGTCCTCATCCTTGGGCTTTCTGCCCTTGACGAACTTGATGTAGTAATAAGCTGCACCCGCAGCACCGGCAAGGGCAAAGATGACGAGAATCATGCCGATGTTGGATTTCTTTTCGGGCTTAGGGGTGGGAGCATCGGTTTCCGCATCCTTGTCCGGCTCAGGTGTAGCGGGGGCTGTGCCGGTGCATTCGCTCATGTTGGTCTTGCAGACCGGGCAGTCGGTATTGACTTGACCGGCAGCGCATTTTTCTTTGCAGTTACAGGTGGTCAGAGCCGCCGCAGTGTCATCATCCAGCAGCGCAAGCAGATCGCTCTCATCGACCATGTTCAGGAAGTACGTCTGATACTGTTCCTCATCCTCGTTGATGGGTGCATCGTAGTCGATGACAATGAAAAAGGTGTTGCCGCTTTTCGTCTGGATAGTGATGAACTGCTTGTTGGTTGCCTTGTCATAGAGCAAGTCACGGGTGTAGGCGTTGCCCTCATCGTCAATCGGCTCACCCATCGGCTTTTCCGGCGCGGGAGTGGTTTCAGGCTGCTGTTCCGGCTGTGTTGCCTCCGTAACGGGAAGGTTCTGCTCGGTATCATCGGCGTAGGCAAACGCCGTCACCGAGAAGCAGGACAGAACCATGACGCAGACCGCAAGGACGGTCAGAAAACGAAACTTCTTACGCATTGTCGATTACCTCCGTATTTTCAGCGGGCTTGGTGCCGCCCTTCATGGAAGACAGGAACGCCATGATCTGATCCTTGTCCATCACCATAGAGCGCACGGTATTGATGATTTCAAGGTTTTCCAGCTCTGTCTTCTTGTCGTACAGCTCCTTGAGCTGACTTTCGATTTCGGACTTCTTCTTTTCAGCCTTCTCGATGTCGGAGAGGACTTTCTGGTACTTGGGATTCATGAAAAACTCCTTTCTTTTAATAGGCGGGTCTTCCGAAGGCATAGAAATGCTGCTGCCAGTAGGAAGAATTGATGGATGTGTACTGAATGGGATCGCCGCAGTGAATCATGACGCCATCACCGACATAAATACCGACGTGGGACACACCGGGGGTGTCATACGTTCCGACGAAAAAGATGAGATCACCGGGCTGTGCGTCCGCCTTTGAAACCGGCGTACAAACGTTGTAAAGTCCCTGTGCGCCCAGCCGCCCGGTGTTCACAAGCCCGCTGTTTGTGAGAACATAGCTGACGAAGCCGGAGCAGTCAAAGGACGTGTCGGGATTGGAGCCGCCCCAAACATACGGATAACCGAGATACTTTTCCGCCTCGGTAATCAGCGTTGCAAACTTCTCATCGTTCAGGTATTCCGGGTTGACATCGTAGTCAGCGGGCGGATTTGTGATGTACTTGTCCACATAGGGAGAGTCACCGAACAGGTCCTCGCGGTTGCCCAGCACCGACATATACGTTGCGTACATGGAAAGCTGTTCCTGAGACATGATGTAGACCGGGACATGGGAGAGATTGAAGTTTTCGAGCTTCACGTTGCAGATGTAGTAGTCATACGGGACGCGATAGGTTTCCGTGTGCGTGTTGCCGTCTGCGTCCGTCCATGTGTCGGTTTCCGTGCGGTATCTGGTTTCGACGATGACCTCTTCGGTGAGGATGTACTGCTTTTCAAACAGCATTTGGAGCGTACCCTGCACCTCATCCAGCGTGAACTCACCCTCATGGAGAGCCGAGAGAATGGAGATCAGCACATAGGGGTCATGCTCAATATCGTCCAGATCGAAGTGGTATTCATCGTAGTTGTGAGTGCTTTCGTAGGTGTCGAGATAGCGTTGCAGCTCCTGCTCCATTTGGCAATACTGCGCTTCTGCGCCAAGCATCGCGTCATCCTCGCTGAGATAGGAGGACGCAATGACCGACGAGCCGGTAGAGGTGAGCATCGAACACGAGCTGATTCCGGTACCGAGCAAAACGAGAAGGGCAATTCCGACGCCGATCCAGATGAAGACCTTCTTATTCTTCTCGAAGAACTCCTTGATCTTGTCGGACGCCTTTTCACCGAGCTTCTTGCCGGTATTCTTTGTGGCAGTCCCGGCAGTCTGCGAACCGGCATTTCGAGCGGCGGCATATTCCTTCTTGATGCTCTGCTTCTGGTAGTGCTTGTTCATGCTCTGCTTCTTCATCTCAGGATGCTCCTGCTGATTTCTCTCATATTGGAGCTTCGCATCAGCGACATCCGCCTTATGTTCCAGCTTGGAGACCTTCTCATAAGGCTTGTTGACGCTGCTTTCCCGATGATGACTGAAATGCCGAGCGGCAGTCTCGGCGGCGATCTCCGTTTTATGCGCCGCCTCAACCGCCGTGTTTTCCTGTTCGACCTCATGGATTTTGCCGTGAATGCCGGAAGCGAGGGTGTCACCGACCTTGCGGACGGTTTTATCTGCTTCAAATTGCAGCTTGCCTTTGCCCTTTGGCTTTTTCAGCTCATCCTCAAAATGAAGGCGGGTTTTGCCCTTGCCGGTCTCTTCATCAAAAACGCGCTCCTTCTTGAGAACCTTGTGCGTGGGCAGCTTCTCGCGGGCAGCGTCCAGACGCTCATGCGCCTTTTCTGACTTTCTTTCGAGCTTCTGCATCCGCTTTGTGGGCGGGACGGCATCGTCCGAGACCGGCTTTGCAGAGGCGGTTTCCGCCGCTTGAGTGAGAATGGCATCTGCATCCACTGCTTCAACCGCAGAGGTCTTGCGCAGCTTGTGCGTGACAACCGTTTCGGCAATCACCGTGCCGGTATGAGAAGAAACGCCGTGCTGCTCTAAAGTTGGAGGCTTGAATGGCGTTTCCGAGGGCAGCGGTTCAGGTACATTCTGGGGTGGATTTTCTGCCCTTTTCTCTTCTGTGACGGACGTTTCCGAGGGCGGCTGTGTGTCGTTATCTTCGGCGTGTTCCGTCTGAAACTGACGCTGCTGATGGCGCATCTGCACCTTTTTCTGTTCCTCCGCAGAAAGAGCTTCGGAAGGCTCGACTGTCTCACCGGGCTTCACCAGCTCCGCATCTTCCAGCCGCTTTGATACGCGCTGCTCGGTGCCAGCCGTCAGGTTTTCCTCGACCGCGCCCTCTCGCGTCATCCGCAGAACTACCTTGTCGCGGGCTTTGAGTTCCGGTTCCTTGGACATCAGATTTCACCTCCAATCCGCTTGTAGGCAAGCTCGGTGTATTCAGGGTTCAGCTCGATGCCCACGAAATGACGCCCCATCTGTGAGGCAACCATACCGGTTGTGCCGCTCCCCATAAAGGGATCAAGTACAATGCCGCCTTCGGGACAACCGGCGAGAAGACAGGTTTCAACCAGCTTCGGAGGGTAGGCGGCGTAATGACCGCCCTTGAAGGGGACGGTGTTGATCTTCCAGACATCGCGCTTATTGCGAAGCGGATTGATGTCTGCGTCCTTGATCTCGCCATGCTCACGGGGGCGGTTGATGGACTGCGGCTGAGGCTGACCGGGAACGGGCTTGCCGTACTTGTTGCCGCCCTTCATGCCGCGCTTGAGGCGTTCCGCCGTCGCGGGAGCAATCGGCTCGGAGATTGCCTTGTAGTCAAAGAAATACTTCTTGGACTTTGAGAACAGAAAGATATGCTCGTAGCAGCGGGCGCATCGGTCTTTGACGCTTTCCGGCATGGGGTTGTCCTTCATCCAGATGATGTCGTTGCGCAGATACCAACCGGTATCGCGGAGGGCAAAAGCCAGCATCCACGGGATGCCGATCATGTCCTTCGGCTTGCAGCCCTCAACCTTGTTGTTGAGAGCCACAGCCTGACCGTTTCTGCCATTGGGGTTCTTCGGGTCAATAAAGTCACCCTGATTGCCTTTTCCGGCGTAGGTGTCCGAGATGTTCAGCCAGAGCGTTCCATCCGGACGCAAAACGCGCCTGACTTCGGTAAACACTTCCGTCAGGCGCGAGATATATTCCTTCGGCGTTGTCTCTCTGCCGATCTGAGCCTCCATGCCGTAATCACGGAGCGCGTAATACGGAGGGGACGTCACACAGCAATGAACGGTGTCATCGGGCAGAGTTTTCAGGATTTTGAGGCAATCGCCGGTATGAATGATGTCAAGTTGTATGGTGGTGTACCTCCTGTTCTGTTGGATTTGTGTTTCCATTGAAATGTTGGCTGTGAAACCCGACAACATTTCAATGGGCATCAGTCGGAGTAATACTCGTCCGGTTCATAGTCCTCATCTTCCATGAAGTCCTCGTCGAGATCGCCAATCTCGTCTGCCCAACGGTCGAAGATTTCCTCGGCTTCCTTCGCCGCCTCACGATAGAGGCTCAGGCGGTTCTTCTCAAAGGCGGCAAAGGCGGGGACGAACTTGCCGAACTCGCGGATTGCCTTCACATCCTGCGTGCGCATATCTGCGACGCACTGAATGATTTCGGACATCGTGAGCAGATCGTCGATCATCAGCTCATACTCATCCTTGGGGATAGATACGGTTTCATCATCCGCCGCGTCAGCGAAAGGGGTATTCTCATCGCTGTTGCTGCACTTGGGAACATCAACCTTGAAGTAGAAACCGATCATATCCACAGATACCTTGGTCATAATCTGACGCGCCTCCTTGACCTTTTCGTCGATGTCCTCCCTCACATGGAGGTAGGCGCGGTGATGCTTCTTGAGGTTGCTTTCCAGTCGGATCAGATCGGTCAGCTCCCACAGAGCCTTAAACAGCGCGGAGGTATTCTCTCCGTATTCGATAGCGTCCGCGTAGGGAATGGTAATCATCTTGTTGTTCATATTCAAAAATCCTCCTTAGTTCTGTACGGTTTCTTCTAAGCGGGTGGTCATGATGCGGTAGAGCTGGGTGTCCTTCGGGAAATCGTCCTTGAAGGGAACGATGGTCGAGCCATAGAAGATCAGCCCCTCACCGGCATTGGAATTGGTGATGTAGTTCTGCTGGCTGGGCGAGATGTTCAGCGCCTTCGAGAGAATCTGCCGGTCGCCGGATGCCTGATTCAGAAGGTAGACAAAATCCGAGTTTTCAAAGATGTTCTCCACCTCACGGGACGCAAGAAGATCCTTGACGTTCTGCGTGATTCCGGTCGGGATGCCGCCCCATTTTCTGAAACGCTTCCAGATTTCCACGCTGTATGCGGCGGTCTGTTCCTCCTTCAAGAGCAGATGGAACTCGTCCATGTAGTAGCGAGTTGCCTTGTGCTGGGCGCGGTTGATTGTAACTCTGTTCCAAACCTGATCCTGCACAATCAGCATACCGAGCTTCTTGAGCTGCTTGCCGAGTTCGCGGATGTCATAGCAGACGAAGCGGTTGTTGACATCCACATTCGTTCTGTGATTGAAGACGTTCAGAGAGCCGTGAACATAGATTTCAAGGGCGGTTGCGATGCGCTGCGCCTCCGGCTCCTTCTGATTTCTCAGAATGTTGTAAAGGTCTTCGAGGATCGGCATTTTCTCCGGTTTGGGGTCTGCAAGGAACTCCTGATAAACCATGCGGACACTGCGGTCAATGATGGTCTTCTCAACCGGCTGCAAGCCGTCCTTGCCGCCGACAATCAGCTCACACATAGAGAGGATGAAGTCGGATTTCAGCGTCAGCGGGTTTTCCTCTTCGGAGTAGTTCGTGTTGATGTCCAGCGGATTGATGTAATCCGTGCTGACCGGCGAAATGCGGATGACCTGACCGCCGAGCTTCTGCACAAGGGGGAAATACTCGGCTTCGGGGTCACAGACGATGATGTCATCCTCCGTGATGAGGAAGGCGTTCGTCATTTCGCGCTTGGCGGAGAAGGACTTACCGGAACCGGGTGTACCCAAGATCAGCCCGTTGGGGTTCTTGAGCCGCTTGCGGTCAACCATGATCATGTTGTTGGACAGCGCGTTCAGCCCGTAGTAGAGAGCTTCGCCGCCCTGAAAAAGCTCCTGCGTGGTGAACGGCACGAAAACCGCCGTGCTGGAAGTGGTCAGTCCGCGTTCAATTTCCACCTGATTGACGCCGATAGGCAGAGAGGACATCAGCCCCTCTTCCTGCTGGAAGTCAAGACGCTTGAGCGCACAGTTATACTTTTGGGCAATGGCGGCGGTCTGGAACACCGCATTTTCGAGCTTCTGGCGGCTGGTTGCTGTGTTCATGATGAGGATAGTCACAAGGAACAGTCTCTCATTGCGGGTCTGGAGATCCTGCAACAGACGCTTTGCCTCGCCGCCGAAGGTGGCGAGATCGGACGGGATGATGTCCATATCGTAGCCGGAGCGGACCGCCTTTTTCTGCTCTTCAATCTTCATCTTGTCGAGGTCGGTGATCTTCGACTTGATGCTCTTGATTGCCTTCGCCTGGTCAATCGTCCGGATATGAAAATTGACCGTGATGTTGCTGTCCATCTCAAGGAAGTCGGCAAGCATACGGTCATTGAGTTCCGGAGCGAGGATTTGCAGAAAGCTCACCGCGCCGACGGTTCTGCCCATCTTGAAGCACTTGCCTTCACGGAAGTCAAAGGAAGTGGGCGCGATGAAATCCTTCGTACTGAGTCCTGTCCGAGCAACCATGTCAAAGGAAAAGCGGAACGGCTCATTGGTGTCCATGTTAAACACATCATGAAGCACTTTCAGCCGCTCGTAGCCGGACAGCGGCTCGGTTCTCACACCGAGGGTTTTGAAGTTATTGAGAATGTCGGTTTCAATGCGTTCGAGCTTCGGCTTTGCGGTGCGGAGGGAGTCTGCCTCAATGCCGAAGGTGATGTACTTCTTCTTGACCAGTCCGTTGTTGCCCTTGGTGAGCTGGCTTTGCAGCATACCGGAATACTCGGAGCGGATGTCGTTGAAGGCGTCCTCCTGTGCCGGAATGTTGATGCGTTTGCGGAACTCATTGAGACTTGCCTTCTGATTGATGAAGGAGAGCTGGACGAAAATCGAGCTGTCGAAGTAGTTCAGAAAGTCGCACCAGTTCTCAAAGATGGCAGTTTTGTCCTCGTTCTGCGCAAGCTGGTAGTTGATGTCCTCAAAGGCGATGGACTTCGTGTAGAGGCGGCTGTTTACCTTGCAGATACCGTCGCGGCACATCTCCACATAGGGAATGGTCTGCTGGGCGGACTTGCGGACTTTCTTTGCCTTCCTGTCCTTTTTCTTCTGCATGACGATCCGCTTCTTCTCCTGAGCGGAAAGGGCATCGCCGTAAACGACGCCGTTTTTGACCGTCATCTTAGGCTTTGCCTTTGCTGTGCTGTTGTTCAAGCTGCAATTCCTCCTGTTCTTTGATTTTCTGCTGAATCTCAGCGTAGAGATTGTTTGTGCGATAGGGACGCACCTTGTCCCGGATGAACATGGACTGTACGATGTGGTACAGATACTTTTCGGCGGGCTGACCGTCCTTCTCGTAAAGCGCGAAGAAGATAAACGGGAGCATGATAACCACCATCAGCATTGCCGCCGTAGACAAATCGAGATGCGCCTTCGCCAGAAAGAAGATCGGGACGCCGACTGCCGCAGCGATGGAAAAACAAATAAGCTGCCGCTTGGTCAGGTTGAACATGACCTTCGTTTTGACGCGGTTAAGATCCTTCGGGACCGGAACAAATGCCATTGACTGTTTCCTCCTTTCTAAGCTGCCTTTCGTAGCGCAGCTTCATTTGTGCGGGATATTGATCCTCCTTCGGCTGACGCTTGCCCGTCCAGCGAAGCCCACCCGCTTTGCCTTGACAAATCCAGCCGGAAGCCCGAAGGCTTGCACCGTTTTCGCTTTCCAGCGTGTAGGTGATGATGCGCTTATAGCCCATAGCCGCAGCAGCTCTTGCCGCCGCGCCGTAGAGAAAGCTGCAAGCGTTCTTTGCGCCGTTGGTGCATAGCCTTGTAACCTCCAATGTGAAGCCGTCATCCAGATACCGGCTGACGGGACGCCCGGCGATGATTACACCGACCAGCTCACCGTCTGCTTCACAGCCGATGGAGAACTTGTGACCGGCAACCGGCTTGTGATGTCGGTGATGCTGCCGGACATACTCGTTGGCGTCTCGAAGAGAGATGGGTTTTAGCCGCAGCATGGTGTTTCCTCCATAGGAAGATGAGCCGTGCATTCGACCTCGTTGCCCCAAACGTCCCAGCCTTCGGGAGACTGACGGGCAAAAAGCTCCACGCGGGGAAGGTCTCCCATGAGCCGAACAATGCGCTCCCGCGCTTCATCCGGCTTTTTGGAATGCTCTTCAATATGACTGAGAATGACCTGACGCACACCGGCGTCAACACGCTTCGGGTGTCCCTTTGTAGCAAGTATGCAGATTTCGGCATTCGCCCTTGTCCAGTAGCCCATGCCGGTAAAGAGATCGTCGTTCCTTCGGTTTAGCTTCACCCATACAAAAGCCACGGTCTTATAGGAAAAGCCCCATGCCGTCAGCACTTCGAGTGCTTCACAGAGGCACGGGAACGTGATCCAGAGAAACAGAGTGCAGTCCTTAGCGGCAAGCTCACCGACCGGAAGTGCCTTGATGTCTTCAATGCACATTGTCGGGTAGTGGCTTTCCGCCGACCGTCCCTGTCCCTTCTTGGAGTAAGTCCGATACGCCCAAGGGGGATCGGCGTAGATGATGCTGTACTTCTTCATGCTGCCGACCTCCTTAGTGCGCATGGAAGATGGATTTTGCAAGGCTTCCGGTCTTGAACAGCGAGAAGCACAGAATAACCGTGTACGCTGCCACAGAGAACAGAGCCGAATGAATGTTGTCTGCGATGATCATGCCGTTGATCAGCACCGCATAGATGCCGACGCAGACCATGATGAGAAAGCCCTGAAATGCCAGAGCGAACAAGCCTTTCAGATAGTTCGTGCCGATGCTGCCCCATTCGCGGTTGCTCATGGTTGCGATGGGAATAGGCGCAATGCTCACGGTGCAGTAAATCTCAATCATGCGCCCGTAGAGGATGACCGTAATGAGGATCGCCATGATTTTGAGGCACAAGCTGATCAGAAGAGTTTCTATTGACAGTCCGAGCAGTTCTCCGACGCCCATGTTCTCCATGCCGGTACGCATCTGCGCAATCGTCGCGTCAATATCAATGCTGGTGTTGCCGTGGATGACTCCTGCTGCACCGGAAACCACGTTCTGCCCGATGTCGAATACTGCCATCACGATGTCAAACGTGTGCGTCACGAGGTAGATCGCCACAGCCGCCTTGAAAAACCACTTGAAGAACATCCAAGTGTCCATGTCGTGAAGGTTGTTTTTCTCGGTGATCATGGAAATCAGCTCGTAGCACAAAACGAAGGTGATGATGATACCAGCGATGGGGACTATCACGTTTTCGGATAGTCCCCGGATCATCTGGTACACGCCGCCGTTCCAGCCGGACGGGGTTTGCCCGACTTCGGCGGCAATCGTTCCTACCTTCTCGTTGACATCGGTGAACATATTGGTCAGGTTGCTCTCGATCCATCCGATCAGCATATCCTTGAGAGCCTGTTCGATCTTTTCTAAAATGCTGCCCAATATTTCACCACCCTTCGGTTAAGCTGGGCTTGCCGTGGATTAGCCGAACAAACCGGAGAGCAGGGGGATGAGGGTCGTGCCGATCAGCACCACACCGCCGCCAGCCATGAGCTGTTTTATACCCAATTAGGTGTAAAAACTCTGCTCGATGGCGGGCGGCGGCGTACAAAAAATCTATATGGTGTTTTAAGAGAACCGTCCCGGGGGACAGGTCGCAGTGACCTGTTCCACCTCTGGGATGGGTTTGAGATTAAAATGAATTTCGATAGAAATGTGTCTTGTTTTATCTTCGTCAATGCGCTCATGCACGACGATTTCTTTGATTAAGCGGTTGAGGGTGGCTGCGTCCAGCTCTGTGATATTGGCGTATTCCTGAATGGCTTCCACCCATTGTTTTGCGTCATTGGCAAGCTGGACTTCATCGGACAGCCGCTTTCTGCCCTCGGACACTTTTGTTTTAAGCTCCGTCTGCTCGGTCTGTGTCTTTTCCAGCATGGTGTTGAAATTCTGTTCACTGATACGCCCTGCAATCATATCCTCATAAAGCCGCATGACCATTTTGTCCAGAACCTCAATCCGTTCCTCGTCCCTTGTAAGGGAGCGTTCCATTGCTTCCCGCTGTTCCCGCTGCTCGGCTTCACAGGTATTGGTCAGGCGGTCGGCAACCCCGTCCATCAGGGCAGCTCTGGCACATTCCCGGATTTTCCGCAGCACATGGCTGTAAAGGGTGTCATAGTCAATCCGGTGCTGGGTGCAGTGGTTCTTTCCAAAGGCATTGTAGGTCTTGCAGGAGTAAATTTGCTGGGGATGTTTTGCGTTTGTGTAGCGTATCGTCAGCGACTTCCCACACTCGCCGCATTTTATCAGTCCGGCAAACAGGCTGATTTCATTGGTCTGCCCCGGACGCTGGCGGGATTTCAGCTTGTTCTGCACAATATCAAAGCTCATGCGGTCAATCAGCGGTTCATGCTGTTCCTCCACTACAATCCAGTCCTCCGGCTTCTTTTCCCCAATCGTGCCGATTTTGAAACGGTAGTCCTTTTTCTGGGAAGCAATCGCCCCGGTGTAGACGGGATTCATCAAAAGGTCTTTGATAACTGAGAAGTCCCACATATACCGCCCGTTTTCCGGGTCTTTCTTTTCCCATTTGGTGCGGGTATTGCGAAGCCCCCGTTCCCGGTTCCACCATGTGGGGCAGGGGATTTTTTCTTCCTCCAGCCGTCTGCGGATATAGTTCGGACCATGACCGTTTAGGGCATATCCGAAAATCAGCCGCACAATCGGGGCGGTTTCCTCGTCAATGAGCAGATGGTTTTTGTCCTCCGGGTCTTTCCGATATCCAAACGGGGCAAGACACCCGGTAAACTGTCCTTTCTGCGCTTTCAGAAGATAAGAGGAATGGACTTTCTTGGAAATATCCTTGCTGTACATCTCGTTCAGGATATTCTTGAACGGGGCAATATCGTTGTTATCCCGCAGGGTGTCGATACCGTCATTCATGGCGATATAGCGGACACCGTTTCTTGGGAAAAAGTCCTCAATCAAATGCCCGGTTTGCAGATAGTTACGCCCCAGACGGCTGAGGTCTTTCGTGATGACAAGGTTGATCTGCCTGCGCTCAATGGCTCTTAACATTCTCTGTAAATCAGGACGCTCCATATTAAGACCTGTGAAACCATCGTCCTGATAGACTGCCACAACCTCCCATCCCTGCTTTTCGCAGTATTTTTCCAGCATATCACGCTGGTTTGCGATACTGGCACTTTCGCCTTGTAGGTCATCGTCCTTTGACAGCCTGCAATAGACCGCTGCACGATAGCCCCCGGCAAGTGCCTTTCCGATTGTTCTATATTCCATTTCGTTCATCATAGCCATTTACCCACACAATCCAGACGGTATCTGGCTCTTTTGAACCTCATCTTCATTATACTTCAAATCTTTCTTTTTAGCAAGATATTCTTTTGTATTTGTCTTTCCATATTTCTGGGAAATCAGGCTGACGAACACATCGGTTGCGTCCAGTTCCCCGTCAAACACCGTTGTAACATGAATCTCTGTTTTGTTTTTTGCCATAGGCAGTTATCCTCCATACATGAAAATAGCCAGACAGAGGGTGTCGGCAACGAAGTCCGGCAACGGGCTTCAAAAGACCTTGCAAACAATCTCAATCTGGCGATGGTTACTATTTATACTTTTCTTTTATTTTTCTGTTGTTTTGGTTGTCATAGGGGAGAAAAGCCGATAGTTTCGGGATTTTCCCCGGCAACCGGCTCGGCAACGGGATAGCAACAGGGGGTGCAACGGGCTGTCATTTTCAGAATGGAAGCTCCATCTGTTCTGTGACCTCCACAAAGCCATCCATTGTTTTTTCAGACGGGTTGCCAGAGTCCGTTGCCGGGTTTTCACGCTCCCAGCCCTTTTGTCTGCCATATTCGGAAAACATTCTTGGATTCGGGAAGTACCGCCAGCCGGAAATGCACTGGTTCATTATCTCGTTGATTTCCCGGATTTCCCATTGCTTCGGCTCGTCAAAGGCATGGTTTAAGGCTTCTTTGTAGAGCTGCTTGGAACAGACCATACTCCCGGTGTACTTATCAAGGTACGCCTGTATCATCCCGGCTTTCGTGTCCTCCGGCATAAAATCCCGCTGGTGTTCTTTGAGATACCGCTGCATGGCGGGGCTGAAAGCCAGCTTGAACCTGCCGCTTCGATAAATCTCCATCGCTTCTGCCCACATCTGCTCGATATAGGCTCTGGAAGCAGCTTCGTCCTCCAAAATGTGAACCTCGGCTTGCTCCGGGTACACCATGACGGGAATAAAGCGACGGTTGCCGGAACGGTCAAGGGGCAGGAAGTCAAGAGCATTGGAAGTGCCGCCAAACACGCACTGACGGGGACGGTCTGCCGGGTGGGTTTCATAAGGTATCTTGTAAACCTCTTTCTGCCGGCTTAAAAACGACTTGATTTCCTCAATGCTCTTGGCGTTGGCGGTTGCCATCATTTCCGACATTTCAATAATCCAGTGACCTTGCAGCTTGCGGTACACATTGTCATCGTCCAGCTTCCGCAAATCATCGGAGAACCACTCGTCCCGGACTGCCAGCAGACGGAAGAAGGTGGACTTGCCAGCCCCCTGACCGCCTACCAGACAGAGCATGATTTCAAATTTGCACCCCGGCTGAAAGGCTCGTGAGATTGCACCCAGCAGGAACAGCTTCAACGCTTCATAGGTGTAATCGTCTGCATCAGCCCCCAGAAAGTGCCGCAGGCAGAAACGGATTCGTTCTGTCCCGTCCCACACAAGGGCACTTAAATAGTCCCGGATGGGATGGTACTTGTTTTCATTCGCCACAATCCCGATGGCATTATCAATCTTCTTCTCATTGGTAAGCCCGTAGGTTTCTTCCAGATAGAGAAGAAGATACTTCATATCCGTATCATTCAGGGCGGTGCTTTCTCTGTGGAAACCGATGGGCTTTATGATGTCCTTGCGGCCGGTCAGAATGTTGTATGCAATAGCCCCGGAAAGTAGCGGGTCACGCTGGAATACGGTCAGGCAGTTCCGTATGCTCTGACGGACACCGCCTTTCTCGGTAGTTTCCAGCCCCGCCTTGATTTCCTCAATGCTCTGAGGCGGCTGCATGGCGTTCATGGTGTTTTTTAGTTCTTGCTGCGTCTGCGGCTGCAAGCTCTGCCATTCGCTGTTCAAGCTGTATCACATCCTTTCCGTAGTCCGTAATCAAAGCCGCTTTTTCCTCCGTTTCCCCAAAGAGCAGCACATCCAGCAGATATTCCACTTGGTCTTGCTTCTGTAAGGCTTCCACAAACCGGGGATGAAAAGCATTCCTCCGGGGAGTGCGGGGCATATTCCTTTCTCCATGCCCGAAGCAGGTGGAGATAGTCGGAAAGAATACGGAAGCAGAGGTTTTTTGTTGCCTGAAACTGTTCCTCCGGAGATTTCTGCCGGGGCTTGGGCTTTTTTTTTGCCTTTCCCGGCGGTTTCCAGTCCTCATAGGAAAGCCCGAAGTCCTGTGCCAGTTGTACGGCGACTTCTTTCTTTCCCAGCCCATACAGGGCGGCGGCAAAATCAATCACATCCCCATCTGCACCGCAGCCGAAGCAGTGGTAACGCCGATCCAGCTTCATGCTTGGGGTTTTATCGTTATGAAACGGGCAACAAGCCATCCCGTTCCGACCTACACGGATTCCATAATGCTCCGCAGCCTGTCTGGTTGTGACGGACTGCTTCACAGCTTCAAATACATTCAAATCTATCCCTCCTTGAAAATAAGAAAAGCACCTGACATTCTCTAATTGAAAATGGCAGGTGCCTGTTAAAGTTCCATATCCTGTTGTCTGTGTTTCGTCTGTGCCGGGGCGGTTCTTTGTGCTTTTTTCTCGTCAGCCTTATCCTGCAAGACTTCTTTGATGGGCTGCTTCTTGGGTGGCTCTTTGCTTTCCTCTGTGCCGGGTGTGGCTTTCCGTACCCAGTAGCGGATGTCCCGCAACTTCTTCAAATCCTCCTGTACCTCGGTCAGCGGTACTTTCAGCTCTGCGATTTCGCTGATAAGCGTTTCCTGCTCCTCTTGCAGCTCCTTTTGGGTACTGTCCTTATCGTCCGGGTGCTTGGCAAGGTAGTCAGCGGCTTTCTCATACCGGGCAACCTCCGGGTGTTCCTGTTTGAATTTCTCCTTTGTTTTCTTAAAAAATATCTTCTGGTACTTCTCATAGACAGCCTTACATTCTTTGCAGTCTGTCCGGCTGGCAAGAATCCCGTCAATCACTTTGCTCCGGTCTTCCTTTGGCTTCATCTGATTGCGGTAATCTGCGGCTGATTTCCCGGAAGATTCCAGAAACGCTTCTAAGTCCTCCACAGTGGAAAGCCCCTTTTGCCGGAGATAGGACAGGGCTTCGCTGACTGCCCTTAAGTCCTGTGAAGTCCCTCCGGTTCTGTCCAGCCCTCGTCCAGTCCTTCCGTTCTTCCTTTCGTATCTCCATATATTTCATCAAAAGATTGGGGAGAAGCGTTGCTTCCTCCGCCGCTTTTTGTGCAAGCAGCTCTTTCCGTTTTTCTCCCAGCTCGGCAATCCAGCCTTTGAGGTTGTGGATAAGCTGCCGGATGGACTTCATCAGGCGGTTGGCGGCTCTGATTTCCCGATTTAGGTTTCCGATATTCGTCTGGATTCCACGCTTTTCCATCTGCCGGACAGCCGCTCCCTCATGGACAGTGGGGACTATATCAAACCCCTGTCTGGCATAGGAACGCAAGTCCACACGCTCCGGGCGGTCATTGGCTTCCAGATAGCGGTTCTGGATGACCTCCCACTCATGCCGCCAGATTTCACAATACTTCTGGTCGTTCCAGTCCACCGTATCCTCCTTGTGACTTTTCCATCTGCCGGACGGAAGTTTTATTCGTTCCCCATTTTCGTCAAGGTCATAAATCTTACGGCTCTTGGGAAGCCATTTCCCATGTTCGTCCATTGCCCTCATAGTGAGCATGACATGGGCGTGGGGATTGTGTCCCGGCGGATGGGGGTCATGGATGGCAAAATCAGCAATCATGCCTTTGGAAACAAACTGCTGCTGGCAAAACTCCCGAACAAGGACAGCATATTGGTCAGGCGGTATCTCTCTGGGGATGGTAAGCACCCACCGCCTTGCAAGCTGGGAGTTCCATTGTTTTTCCACCGCTTCGGCGGCGTTCCATAGGGTATTGCGGTCTGCATACTCCGGCGGGGCATTTGCCGGGAGCAGGATTTCATTGTGGACGATACCACGCTTTTCCGGGTAGTGCTTCACTTGCTGGTCGTATTCACAGAACAGCTTTTCGCCACTCTGGTAAGCAGCGGCGGCAACCGCAGACTGTCGCTGGCTGCGCTGCACAATCGTGATTTCGTTGTGTGGACAGGGCATTTCGTGTCCCTCCTTTCGGTAATTGGTGGATGGGGTGGCGTTTTACCACCTCATTTTGGGCAGAAAAAAGCAGGAGACCTTTTTCAGATTTCCTGCTTGGTGTGCCGCTGTATGGGCGGCGGGTATTTAGTTGTGAAAGTTCGGGGCAAATTGACCCGATGTGCGGATGGTAAACTGGGATTGTTAATTTGGAACAGGTCCTATAATGCCAACTGCTATTGCATCAATAAAAAGCACAAATGCTATTACACAAACAATTAAAATAGTTGTAATGACTTTAATAATAAGTTGTTGATTTTTACGTAAATCACTCTTACTGACAATTCTTAGGACAAAAATCAAAACAAAGATGATGATAAGAGAAATAATATTATAAAGAATTACTGTTTTCATCTGTGTATCCTCCTTTTCCTTATCAATTCCGACTTACAGAATACCTGTTATTGAAATAATTGCACAAGCACAGGCAAAAATGCCCATACATAAAGAGGCAATTACCCATTTCTTTTTCTTCTGTTTGTGATATTCCATTGCATTAAACAATTCTTTTAAACCAAAAGCCAATACTAAAAATTGAAGTATTCTAATCATGTCCATCAATCAACTCCTTCGCCAATTTTTGATTTATTGGTAATTTTATTATACTTCATTGCCTATCGAAAAGATAGCGTATTTTATGAAACTTGTCGGCTGGGAACAACTTGCAATGCAAGATGTCCCCAGATGGCAAGTCCACAAAAGGGTAGCTGGCGGCAGCCAGCGCAGGGGAAGCGTAGCGTCCCCTGTTTGATTTGGAGCAGACCATGACTGCGGAAAATCACAGCCCTCCGGCGAGGAGCCTTCGGAGAACGCAATGCGCCAACCTCTGGGTGGTGTATAATTGCGCCCTTAGTAAACTAAGGGGTTTCCGGCTTCTCCCGTTCCAGCAGTTTTTTCAATAGTTCCTGCGTGTCCTGCCTGTGAAAAATGAGTTTCAACAACAGCATGACATCATCATCTGTCAGGCGTTCCGGCTCTTGCAGAAAACTTTCCAGCATACCGCCACGAGTACAGAGCCGGTGCGTCCGTTCCTTTCGGGTAAGCTGCTTTAACTGGTGCTGCAATGCCTTTTCATCATTGATGGCTTTCCGCAGTTTCTTTTCGCTTTTCTCCAACTCCCGATTGAGTTTTTCCAGCTTTGAGGTATCAGGCAAGGGCAGCGTCCTCCTTTCCCGGTATCAGCACATAAATCCTGTTTGGTTCTCCAACGCCCTGACGCACCCGCATGATAAGTCCGGCGTTTTCCAGTTCATTCAAAGAACGCTTGACCGTCATAGCGCTGCGGGACAGGACTGCGGCAATGGCTGTGACAGGGAAGCAGACAAACAGGATTCCGTTCTCGTCCTCCTGCCCATTGGAGAGCATAGCGTCCAACATCCGGCAGTACATGACCTTTGCGGTGCTGCTGACTGGAAATCCTGTCAACGCTCTGGGAAAGGGCATACAGGGCGGCAATGGTGTGTCTATCGTCATAAATTCAAAATTCATTCGGTGTCTTCCTCCTTTTTCCTTGCTTTTTTAGGATAAATAACGGGGGCAGTCAACCACAACCGCCCGGAAGCTCTGCCTGCACCCATGCTGGCATTTCCGGCATAATTCGTTGTAAGTGACACGCCCCCGGTCATTGAGGTAAAAGGAAAGCTCATGCTTCCTCTTTTTGCTCATTCTCGGCATATTGCGCTTCCTCCCGTTTTAGTGTATGGTTTCGGGGCGATTTTCGGCAAAATTACAGTCATAGAACCGCCTAAAATCTCCCGAAGTATCAGCGCGATAGGGTAGACTATCCCCCTATCAGGTTGTCGTGTTTCGGTATCATTTCGGTATCATTTCGGTGTCAGTTCGCCAGTTCTCCCCGGTGTCGTTCCTCCCCTGAATCTCACAACGGCGTATCGCTCCCTTTGGTATGCTCGTTTCGGTCAGGGTTCCTCCATATCCCTGCCAAAAGTCATGGCACTACATCGCCGGGGAAGCATATCCCACACAGGCTGGTCATTCGATTGGAATAATCCATCGATGAACTACCTGTATCATAGAACATTTTTGTGCCCTGTGCCGTATATCCACAAAGTAGGAATCAGGGGTAAAAATCAGAAATTTCCACGATTGCGGAAAGTGTGATATAATCCAGATAAGCGGCAGCAATCAAACCACCGGAAAGGAGCGTGCGCCCATGAAAGGAGCAACAAGCATACAGGAACGCCTTTGGGAACTCCGCAAGGACAAAGGCTTAAATCTGGAAGAATTATCAAAGATGACAGGCATTTCCAAATCAGCTCTTGGGAATTATGAAAAAGAGGATTATAAGGAAATCAATCATGGCAACCTTATCCTGCTGGCAGATTTTTATGGGGTGTCCCTCGATTATCTCTTTTGCCGGACAGAAAACCGGGCGGAGATCAACACGCCATTAAGGGAGCTGCATTTGAGTGATAAGATGGTAGTACTTCTGAAAAGCGGTCGGATTAACAACCGTCTGCTGTGCGAACTTGCCACCCATAAGGACTTTATCAAGTTTCTTGCGGATATTGAGATTTATGTGGATGGGATTGCCACCATGCAGATTCAGAACCTCAACGCCCTTGTCGATACCGTCCGGCATGAAATCATTGAACGGTATCGCCCCGGCGAAGATGACCCCCATTTGAAAGTGCTGCAAGCCGCCCATATCAGCGATGATGAATATTTCAGCCACATGGTGCTGGATGACCTCAACCTCATTATCCGGGATATTCGGGAAGCCCACAAAAAGGACAGCGAGAGTGCGCCCCAGACCACCGTTGCCGATGAACTGAAAGAAAATCTGGAAGCGGTCGAAAATTTCAAGGGCAGCCGGGATGAAAAGCTCGTTGTCCTTTACTGCAAACAGCTCGGCATCAACTATAAAAATCTGTCAGATGAAGAATTTCGCTGGCTGATTCGGATTCTCAAAAAATCAAAGAAAATGGGAACGCCTATCAGTCAGAGGAAAAAACGGTAAAGGAAAACCGCTGTTGCATGGTTTGTTGGCTTCCATGTAGCAGCGGTTTTTGCTGTGGTTATTATTTCATTCGTTTTCTTAATATCCGGCGATAATTTGTTTCTCCCTTTGGTGCGTCCTGTATAATTTCCAACACACCATCTTCAAGCATTTTATCAATGCGATTAGAAATCCATACATCACTAATTCCAAGTTGATATTTTCCTAAAACATTACCTATAACAATAGCCATTTTGAATTGCTCTGGCTGTTCCGCAATTTCACGAAGAATGAAACTATCATATATATCTTCTGAAACACTTTGCAATTTACCATTTAGCATTGCACGCAAAGGTGCATTTTCATTTTGAAGTTGATTCCATTTCATAGCACAAGCTGAAAGAAATACAGGCTTAGCTTTTTCTTGTAGAGTTATATATTTTCCCCATTCGCCAGGAGAAACCTCACCCCATGCTATTTTGGATGTCATAGTATTTTCTTTTCCATATTCCCAGGCAGGTAACTTAACCAAATAAATTGTTGTCTGACAGTTTAATGGTCGAAGTTGTTTCATAAGCCAGTACATACCGCAAAGTTCATCCGGATTATAGCTATACCAAATACGAACTTCTTCCCCAGCTACATATCGTTCAATAACCGAAGACAATGTAGTTTTAATTTTCTGTATTTTTTCTTCAACCTGATAGTCTAAATCCTCTACAAACCAGACAGACAGCATTTTCTTGAGAACATTTTTCCGCTGTTCGCCAATTCCATTATCAGAAATATCTCCCACACTAAGAGCCATATCAAAACAATAAACATCACTGCTCTTGCCTCCCAATGGAATAGCATTCTCCCAAGCAATATGTTCTTGTTCCTGTGCTTGAATTTGTGCTTCTTTCATTTCATCTGAAGATGGAACACTCCCATCTTCGTGCCTCATAAAGACCGAAACTGCACTTCCTCTATACTTTCCCTTACCGTAAGTTTGGGCAATTTTCAAACTTCCACAGGCACTTTCACCAAATACAATTTCAATCATCTTATATACCTCCGATTTAATTACTCCCGTATGAATAAATTATATCATGCAAAACAATTTCTTCTGCCCGGTTGTGAATGTTATTACAACGCTGCACCCATTCCATTTGTTGAGTTCGCTTCAATTCCTCTGTCACGCCCTCGGTGGCTTTCATCTGCTCCATGATAGTGTCTAACCGTTCCTGTGCCTGTTCGTTCAGGTCTGCAAGATATGTCCACAATTCTCCGGTCAGTATCAATGTATTCAATCTGGCTGGGTGGACTTCCCTTAAATATTCCCGGTGCATCCGTCCGTACTTTCCGATAGGGCGGTGTTCCTCCGGCAGTTTCAAGTCCGGGATGTAATAATCTCCGACAAGGATATAATCAATTCCGTTTTCCGTTATTCTTGGTTTCAATTCTCTCATGTTCCTTACCTCCTGTGGAAGCAGGCTCGTCTGGTACTAACTCAATCACATCGGTAATCTCACAATTCAGCGTTTCGCAGATACGGGCTAATGTGTCCATGCTGATGTGCTTTCCCTCTTTGCTCATGTTGGCAATCATATTCGTTGTCATACCAGCGGCAAGCCTTAAATCCTCTTTCCTCATATCACGCTCTAACAGTGTGTGCCAGAGTGGTTTATAGCTGATGTGCATATTGTTTTCCTGCCTTTCTATCCATACCACCGGGGCGGCTGCCCCGGCAGGAACTTTTCTCTTATTATAGCACCAATCTTGTGAAATCACAATTTATTCTTGTATCCTGCCGCTGATACCGTCTGGATTGGTTTTTCCTTTCTTTTTTGTTCCCTTTAATTAGCCATGAACTGCTTAATGCCCTGAGATTTTGCTTATGTGTGATAAAGAAGTAATAGAAGTGTAAAAAAATTTGCCGTTCCTATCCGGCACATGAGGTATGTCGGATAGGTCGGGCGGTTAGGTGTCGGGCAGTTCTACCTTGCCGACAAAAGAATAATAGATTTCGATTTCCTGTCTGCGTAACTTGCCCCGGCGTTTCCCGTCAAGGGCAACGCTTTCATGGACAACGATTTTCTCCACAAACTCCCGCAGCAGAGTAGGGGTAAGTTCTTCAATGGTAGTGTGCCTGCGTACCACATTCATAAACTTTTCAGCGTTTGCGGTGGCTTCCTGCGCTTTGGAAAGTTCTTCCCGCAGTCTGGCGGCACGTTCTTTCAGTTCTTTCTGCTCGGCTTCATAGTCTGCCGAAAGCTCCGTGAAACGCTCGTCAGAAATGCGACCGCTTACGCTGTCCTCATACAGCCGCTTGAAAATAGCAGATAACTCGGCTATGCGTTTCTCGGCGGCTTCCAGCTCCTTTTCTTGGCGGCGTTCCTGCGTCTGTCCCCGTCCTCATTCTGCTCGATTAAAGCTTCATAAACCGGGCTTCATGCTTTGCCGCATAGCTGGTAACTTTCCGCAGATTGGAGTACGCCAGCGGTCAATAGGTCAGTGCGGATAAAGTGCGCTGTGCAGTCGGCGGTGCGTTTCTTGTAGCTTCCGCAGATATAACAGTCCTGCTTGCGCTTGTCCGTCTGGTATCGCTGCTGGTACATGACGCTGCCGCAGTCGGCACAAAGAGTATGCCGGAGAACAAGCCCACTTCGTCATAACGGTTGGGGCGTTTGCGCTGCTTGCGTAACTCCTGCACCCGTTCCCACGTTTCCCGGTCAATGATAGGCTCATGGTGGTTCTCAAAAACCGCCTGCTTTTCCGGGGATTTTCTATGCTGTGTTTCAGCTTGTAGGACGGCTTCTCGGTCTTAAAGTTTACCAGACAGCCCGTATATTCCCGGTTTTCCAGCAGATGAACCACGGTATTGGTCGCCCACTTGCACTCATAGCCGGGGTGGTAGCGGCGGGTGCTGCCCGTCCTGCGGTATTCCAGCGTCCCCGGCGTGGGGATTTGCTGCTCGGTCAGCATACGGGCTATCTTGGTCGGACCGTTCCCGGCAAGGCAAAGGCTGTAAATCTGCCGTACCACCGGGGCGGCTTCCTCGTCAATGATAAAGTTTTCGTCCTCGTCCATGAGGTAGCCATAGACGGGCTTGCTTGTGATGGGCTTTCCGCTCATGCCCTTAGAGCGTTTTACTGCCTTGATTTTCTTGCTCGTATCTCTCACCAGCCATTCGTTAAAAATGTTCCGCAGCGGGGCAAATCATTTTCCCCCTGTGCGCTGTCCACTCCGTCATTGATAGCGATGAAGCGGACACCTTTCTGTGGGAAAATCATTTCTGTGTACATTCCCACCTGTAAGTAGTTTCGCCCTAACCTCGACATATCCTTGACGATAACTGTCCCGACTTTCCCTGCTTCAATGTCTGCAAGCATGGCTTGAAATCCGGGTCTTTGAAAGTTCGCACCGGAATAACCGTCGTCGGTGTACCAGCGCAGATTAGAAAATCCATTCTGTTTGGCATAGGTTTCCAAAATCCTCTTTTGGTTGGAAATGGAATTGCTCTCGCCTTGCAGCTCGTCCTCATGGGACAGTCTTGGGTAAAGGGCGGTAATGAGTTGCTGGGTGGTCTGTCTTAACATAAATTCCTCCGTTTCCGACAGCCAGCCCCACTATTCCGTACCTTGATTGTACCACATGGGGCGGCTGTCTGTATAGCGGCAAAAGCGTCAAATCTGCTTCTTTACGGTCGGTAAAAATGACGGTTTTTCAATCAGGCTTATCACAGGTCAAATATCCGGCGGCGGCTTCTGCTTCCAGCACTTTCATCATCTTGTCAGCGGCGGTGTCGGTCGCCCCCTCCTTGAAAAAGCCAGACACCACAAGGATTGTGTTGCCTATCCTCGTTTCGGTCACGCAGTCCGGGCGGCGGGCAGGGCGTTTGTTTCTCTGGGTGTCGGTCATAGGCAAATCTCCTTTCCGGCAAGCAGCCGTTTCAGCTGTTCCATTTTTCCCTGCGGCGGCTTTCCTCAAATTCTCCCCGGTAAAGCAGAGGGAAACACATTTCAAGCAGGCGGTCATAAATCCGGGCGTGGGCGGTGTCCTCCGGTGCTGCAATTCCTCCAGCGTGAGGTTGGTCGTCACAATCAGCGGCTTCCTGCTCCGGTAGCGGCTGTCAATCACATTGTAGACCTGTTCCAGACCGTATTCTGTGCCACGCTCCATTCCAAAATCGTCAATGATGAGCAGGGGGAAGCTGCAAAGGCGGGAAATATATTCGTTCCTGCCCGCAAAGCTGGCGGCAAGGTCGTTTAATATTGCTGCAAAGTTTGTCATGCACACCGGGACTTCCTGCTCCATGAGGGCGTTTGCAATACACCCGGCAAAATAGCTTTTCCCAGTGCCTACCCTGCCCCACAAGAGCAGCCCGTAGTTCCCGTCCTTTATCTGTTCCCAGCGTGCCACATATCCGGCGGCGTTCTTCATCTGCGGGCAGCTGCCGTTATCGTTGGCAAATGTCCAGTCCTGCATGGTCTTGTCTGTAAAGCCCTGCCGTTTCAGCCGTTCCACCGTTTCAAGGTGGCTGCGCCGCTTCTCGGCGGCTTCCCGTTCCTTACGGGCTGCCCGCTGGCAGTCGCACTCTGACGGGTGGCGGTCACGCCCGAAAAAGGTCTTGCCCTCCGGGAAATAGGCTTCTTTGGGTTTCCGGCATTTGCCGCAGTATAAAAGCCCGTCCTCCCCGGTGTAATCCTCCGGCTCGGCTGTGGTGTCGGTCATAGGCAGTATGGTGTTGTGGATTGTATCGGTCATAGGCTTTCTCCCTCCTTGAATGAATAGTCCGGTATGCCTTTCTTTGGCTTCTCTTTGGCAGCGTCCTCCTGCGCCCACTTGTAAATGGTGGCTGCATGGCTCTGGTACTGCTTCCCGGTGGAAGCGATGTGGCAGGAAAGGCGGTCAAGGTAATACTCCCACTTGCCGGGGAAGTCCTGTTCCAGCTCCAAAGTTCTGTGTCAGAAAGAAATACATTTTATATCTGCCATAAGCGGCGGGGGCTGCCCTCACTCGCTCCTTTGTTTGGCTCTCTATTAGGTTGTTTATATTAGTTTGGTTAGGGGACGGTTTTCCGACCGTCATAAGGTCAGTTTTCCGGCTGTCAGTTGGTCGGTTTCCCGCCCTTATGAGGGGCGGTTTTCCGTCCGTCAGTTGGTCGGAAAACTGTACCACTGGGATAGGCGGCACTTTCACATACAGACGGTTGGCGGCAGAAAAGCCCGTCCGTCTGCGTTCCAGCAGCCCGGCAGCGTCCAGTTCGTTCAGTGCGCCCTTTATGGTGGTGCAGCCTTTATCCAGCATTTCCGCTATCTCTGCTATGGGGTAGACAATGTATGTCCGTCCCTCGCTGTCCTGCCAGCCGTTCTTCTGCGAAAGGGTGGAACGGTCTAACAGCAGCGCATATAACTCTCTTGCGGTGTGGGATAGGTCTGTTTCCAGCAGGAAACGGGGTAAGGCAGGTAAGCGGGCAGCTCCGTTCCTGCGGTCATATAATCAGCGATAGGGTTCACCTCCTTGTGGTGTCTGTCTGTGGGTTCTGTTACGCTTTTAGGGGCGTTTTAAGGGAAAGGATAAATGTATCACGCACCCTTTGACACCCTCAAAAGCCTTGATTTATGCGGGTTTGAAATGCCCTAAAGCGTGACATTTCTCCCTTTGTTTCCGCTTCCGTTTGGCGGCGTTTATCCGCTTCATGCGTCCGGCGCAGTCCGGGCAGTATTTCCCGGTTGGATTTTGGGAAGAAGAACGCCCGCAGACAGCGCAGCGTTTCCGGCTTCCCGGCGCAAGAGGGCGGCTTCCAGTGCTTCATCAAGGGGCAGGACAGCGGCGGTAAACCAGCGGCAGAGCAGCGAATAGCTGATACTCTGTACACACACGCAAGGCTCGCCGTCCTCCAACAGCAGGCAGTTCCCGCTGTCATAGTTGCAGCACTCATGCACAAGGCGGCGGGCTGCCCGGTACTGGCGGTAGTCCATGCGGGGGATATTACCGTTCATGGCTCTGCTCCTTTCTGCACTGCGGCTCGCTCCGGCGTAAAATCTGGTCGATATTGCCCTTGACAGTCTGCAAGCGGCGGTACTCCTCCCGTTTTGCCCGGTAATCGTTGTAGCCGCTGTTTTTCTCTTTGATAAGGCTTTCAATCTCTGCTTGCAGGGATTTATAGCTCGGCAGCTTAAATGCCGTTCTCCCTGAAATAGCGGGCGGCTGCGTCTGCTATGATAAAGTCACTTTCATGCTTCTGACGGTAGGCTGCTTTTGCTTTGGCGTTTTCTGCTGTTTCAGCCCGTCCCGGACAGGGCGGGTCTTGGAATAGGCAAGCACCTGCCGTTGCAGCTCCTTTTTCCCGTTCAGCGTCTTTTCCACCTGCTTCAACCACGCAAGGCTTTCCTGCATGGCGGCATAGGCGGCAGAACAGGCTTCGTCCAGTTCCTCCGGGAGGAAAAGCCGTACTGCTGATAGGCGGTAACGGTAGCTGCCATTTGCTTTAGGTTGTGCTTTGCCGCCCAGCGGTCATAGCCCACGCCCTTGCCCTCGGCTCGCTTGGCTTCCCGGTCAACCATGCGCTGCAAGGTGTTGTCTGCCGGGGTGGTTTTTGCAGCTTTTTCCCCTTGTAACGGCTTTTAACTGCGGCAGGGTATTCGGGTATGGCTTTGGTCTGTTCGGCAGCTCTGTGGGCGTTCTGCGTGAGCAGGGCAAGGACAGCAGCCTTGTCAAAATCGTCCCCCAGCTTTCGGGCTGTGATAGGCTTTGTCCTGTCCGGCGTGAGGTAGGAAAGCCGCCCCCGGCTCTCCTTGACGGTCACACCCTCCCGCAGCAAAAGGGAAGAAAACTCGTCAAAGCTGCCAGCTTGGGAAAGTGCCTGCCGTATCGTCCGGCGCAGCTTCGCCTTGTCCGTTTCAAACTTGGTGGGCTTGGTCGGCTGTCCGGCGGCTTCTCTGGCGGCGTTCTCTTTGTCAAGGGCAAGCTGCCCTTTCTTTGCCGCCCAGTATTCCCGTTCGGTTATCCGTTCCTTGCTGCCGTTCAAGAGGTCGATTTGGTAAAGCCCCTCCCGGTGGCACATTTCCATGACTTCGCTCTTGAAATATTCCATAGCGGCGTTGGTGCAGCGGTGCTTGCAGCCCTCCAGCGTGTCGGCTGGTCTGTCCATGTAGGGCAGAAGCGGGACTTCGTAAATCCGCAGGAGTTGATGACGATATGCACATGGATATTGCCGCTGTAGTTATGCCCGTCCGGGTGGGTGCAGATTAGGGCTTGGTGTCCGGGGAAAATGCTCCTTGCAGAACTGCTCGCCCAGCTCCTGCGCCCGGTCTACGGTCAAGCCGTTGTCTGTCCCGTCCCGTGGGTCAAAGCTGATGATATAGTGGTGGCTTTTCACATCTTCCCGTTTTTGGTTTTTCTCATAGCGGAGATTGGCTCGCATACAGGCAACAGCGAAATCCTCGCCCCCGCAGTTGAGGGAAGAAATGCGGTAATCCTCCCTCGGTATCAGCCGCCCGTTTTCATCAAGGGTGGCTTTCATGGTAAACTCGTCATGCTCAAATGTGAGATAGGCTTCCGCTGCGCCATAGTCGGCGTTTTTAGAGCTGATATGTTTGAATGTTGCCAACAGCGTCACCCACTTTCTGCAAGACTTCAAACTTTAGGGCAGCAAGGTCGGAAACCGCCGCCCGTACCTCCCGGCAAGCTGCGGATAGGGACTGTGCCACTCGTTCAGCGTCCGGGCTATCTGGTTTAAGTTGCCGCCGATCCTCCCGTATTCGGCGGTCAGCTTCCGACAGCGGCAAGCAGCTCGTCATTGATGGGGGAAACGGTTATGATGGGGCGTATGGCTGCCCCGGTTATGGCTTGCCGGATAAACTCGGCTTGGCTCATGTGGTAAGCAGAAAGCCGCTGGGCAAACTCGGCGTATTCTTCCTCGGTCATGCGTGTTTTGACTACCCGGCTGCGGTGCGGCGTGTTGTATCGTTTCATAGGTGGTTGACCTCCTTTCTGTGCGTGGTGTCCTCTCACTAATGGGAGAAAACAGGGTGTGAAGCGGAACTGTTTTGAAAAATCCGAAAAATATTTTGAGGGTTTTCAGCGGCGCAAACCGCATAAGCAGGGTTTGGGAAGGCACTCCCCAACAAGATTCCGCAGGGCAAAATGAGCGATAAGCGAATTTTGGCACCTCGGTAGAATCTTGCTCTAAAAACTGCCGGTCTGCCGCTCACTTCCTACTGCCACTTTTCGGAAATCGCAACCAGTTTTTCATAAAGGCTGCGGGCTGGCGTTCTCCCTCTCTTCTGGCAAAGACTTTTCCGGCGGCTTGGTCTTTCCCAACAATAAGGCGTTTCAGAGCTGTGTTTTGCCCGCTGCTTGATAGAAAACGGGAATTTCCCCTGCTCACTTATCAGTACCGATACTTTCTCGATTTGCCAAAATGGGCGCAAAAAGCAGCAAATCTTTTCAGACTTACTGCTTCATGTGCCGCTATGGGGCAGCGGTTATTCAGTTGTAAAATAAAGAGGGCGGCAGCACTTGGAGCTATCGCTCCTTGTCTACTCATCAGCAAAGGCGGACGGGGCTGTCAACGACGGCGCGGAGCGACGTTCATCTTGTCGTTGACTGGCTCGGCTGGCTTTGCTATTTATCCGTCAAATAAAATCGTTGTTTTAATTCTGAATCTTAAAATTATAGACGCGGGGTAAATATTGCCCCCGCCTAAACTATAGTAGACGGTTATTTATTGTTTTAATAGTACAAATATGTGACATAACCAATAATACTAAAACGATTATTATGCCTAATATTACAATGTAATAATTAGCTTTTATGCCGCATATCCTTAGTCCCTCCAGTAAGAAATGCTTGTGTCGCCGTCGGAATATGCTAATAACTCTCCGTAGATATTTCCAATCTGAACACTAAGTCCCTCAATCGGTCCTAACTTGTAATAGAATGTACCTTTGGCATGAACTACATTACCACTAATATATGCACTCTTCGATGTTGTATCTGTCTGAACAAGCGGATTCAAATTTTTAACAACAAATGCGTCATTGTAATAAATAGTAGTAATGGTACTGCCGGACACGCTATACCGACTTCAATTCGATATTCAAGTATTTCTATTCCCAAAATATCTACGGTTGACGTACCCCACGCATCATATCTGGTAGACCTAGCTGCTCCTAAATCTGCTCCAGAAGCTACTTTCTCTGTCCGGTCATAAGTAGTTGCTCTTGTAATTCCCGGTGCAACTAAATCTCCGCTGTAGGTTGCAGGATCAAGCAAGTAGTCAATAAATTTTTCCTGCTCATCTGCACTAAGTGCTTCAAATTTCTGCAAATCCTCCGGAGATTCCTGCGCCAAAATTCTTTATATTCATTCACGGTCAAAGCTGAATCCGGCGCTTTTTCAGCTGCAAACACTGAAACAGAAAAACTCATTACCAGAGCAAACGTCAACAGAACCGAAAATAACCTTTTAAGTTTTTTCATAAACTCACCTCATTTCTAAAGTAATAAATAATCCGTCTACTATTTATTCATTAGTATTTCACAAGGTAAGATTAAGTAATTCATGTCTTTATTATACCAGAATATTTTGATATTTCAATTAGATTTTTGCTTTTTCGGAATAATGGGCTGTTGTCTATCAAATTCTTTTGTGTTACTTTACCGCACATGAGCATTCGCACCCGGATTGTCGTTGCCATATCCTTCCATCAGATTGACAACACCCCAAACGCCAAGACCTGCGCCAATAGCCACAACGAGAGTCTGCAGAACGGTAATAGACTGATTAAAGAATTCCATATATTATTTTCGCCAGACCGCAGATTTGATGAATATTTGCGATTCCAAAAGGAAAGCGGGCTGGCACATCTTCGGTGCTGCCCGCTTCCTGCGATTCTGGCTTCTCCTTTCATTTTCAATAAAGTCAGCCTTTTGGAATCACATGATAGATGGTGGTTATTTCGTGTCGGTCATACGGATCACCTGTTCAGGGTCTGCCCGAACGGGTGGGAGGGTGTATCGCTTGCTGTTGATAAAAGCCTCCTTCCTTATTCTTGTGCCTGTTCGGTCACATCCACTTCATAAAGGTCAAATTCTTCCGTGGTGAGCAGCCGCAGTTCGTGTTTCAGGTAGCGTTCTACGTCGAACTCGTTTTTCTTGTCGAAATCCGAAAGTTCCTTGTACCGCTTATGTTTGGTAATATCAAACTTATCGCTCAGGAATGGTCTGACACCTCTTAACTGTAAGATGCACTTGCTGCCGTCCATGACTGCAAGCTCATCCCGGCTCATCAGTTCTTTTCCGGTCTTTTGGTAGTTCGTACCAAAGGGGCTGTTGCCGCGGTATCCGATGTGTTGTAAAGGTCGATGGTTTCCTTGCCCAGAGTTTCAGAAATCTCCTTGAGGGTGGAGCTTTCCTTGCCGCCAAGGAACAGCATCGTGTCGCAGTTGCCAATGATGGTTTCTGCGGCATCCTTGTAAATGGTCTTTAGCTGGCTTTGCGATTGGAGAATAATCGAAGCAGAAATCTCACGGCTGCGGATGGTAGCGATCAGTTTATCGAACTTTGGAATCTGGCCGATGTTTGCAAACTCGTCCAGGAGCAGCCGCATGGTACGGAAGTCTGCCACCGTGTTCATCGTCCGCCTTATCACAAAGCAAATTGAATAGCTGTGTGTACAGGATCGACACCACAAAATTGAAGGTATCATCTGTATCGGAGATAATAACGAACATTGCCGTGCGCTGATCTCCCAGCATATCCAGCTCCATCTCATCGTATGCCATCAGGTCACGCAGTTCCTTAATGTCAAATGGAGCCAGTCTCGCACCGCAGGAAATCAGAATGGACTTCGCCGTTTTACCGGCAGCCAGCTTGTACTTTTTGTACTGCCGCACGGCAAAGTGTTCTGGTTTAGCCTTTTCCAAATCCTCAAATAGTTCATCGACCGGATTCTTGAACTCTTCATCATCCTCGCGGGCTTCGCTGGCATTGATAAATTCCAGCAGCGTGGAGAAGTTCTGTTCTTCTTCCGGGGCTTCATAGTAGATATAGCCGATGAGTGCGCAGTAGAGCAGGCGTTCTGCCTTGACCCAGAAATCTTCGCCGGACTTCTCGCCGTCTCCTTTCGTGTTGGCGATGATCGTATTGACCAGTTTCAGAATATCTTTCTCACTGCGGATATAGTGGAACGGGTTATAGTGCATCGACTTCTTGAAATTGATCGTGTTCAGGACTTTGATTTTGTACCCGGCATCCGAGAGCATCTTTCCGCATTCAATGATGATCGTACCTTTCGGGTCAGTACAGACATAGCTGACCTTTTCGGGCATCTGCATCAGATTGGGCTTTACGAAAAACCGTGTCTTGCCGCTGCCAGAGCCGCCGATCACAATGACATTCTTGTTTCTGGCATACTTCGGATGCTTTGGTCTGCCGCTCATCATCAACCGTTCCGTCTGGGTGAGCAGCACATTATTCTCGAATACCGGGTCAATAAAGGTTCAATGTCCTTGGCATTGCCCCACCGGGCAGAGCCGTATTCCTCTCCCTGACGATACTTCTTTGCGTTCTTCCCCTTAAAGTAGATCACGGCTTTCAGTGCTGCTGCACCGATCAGACCCACCAGCAAGTCGAACGGATGGACACTTGGCAGATAACTCTTGTAGGCCAGACCGAAGTTCATAAAAAGAACCATCAGCCTGTCCACGATGGTATCGCCATTACAGTGTCGGTACAGCCATGCGGCTTTCTCCACCATGTAAAAGGCGATAATGTAAGGAAAATTCAGCAGGATCAGCTTTTTCATATCTGCCGACTGCATCTTTCCACTGATTGCCGCCGCTACTTTCTTGCCCCATGCCGTTCCACCTGTCTGGTTGGAGGGGGCTTTACGCGGTCGTTTGCTCTGTGCGGTCGTTTTCTTTTTCTGGCTCATCGCACCTGCCCTCTGTCTTTCGTCTTTTCCTTGGTGATCTCCCGGTGCTTGGCAACACGCTCCTTTGCCTGCTCCAGCTTCTTACGGATGGACTGCCGCTGCTCCTTTTCAGCGAAACTCCGGTGTATTCCTTGAACGCTGCCGTCATAACGTCTACATCTTTCGCCTTGAAAAAGACCAGATATTCGGTTTTACCCTCTTTTTCTGCCTTTTTCAGACTATAATCAATGCCGTACTTCCGGGCTACCCGGTCAAACGACTTGATGTTATTGTCCGTGACAACGATATTGGTAAGCTGTGCGCCGCTCTGTTGCAGGCTCTTGATGCTCTGCTTTCCTCTCTACATCGGTTCTGCCCTCCCATCTTCTTCGACTGCTGTTTTTTCTTCTCGATCTCTGAAAGCAGCTTTGTCAGTGCTGCTTTCAGAAGCTGCGCCGAGATTTTTCCGCCTTTGATGCACAATGCCATCGTTTTTTCGTTTACTTCATCCTGCACCTGCGCCCTCCTTTCCGGTTTATAGTTTTATCCAAACGGCATCAGACACTGACTGTGCCTGATACCGGGGGAGCCGTATCGCCAAAGACCGAACGAAATTTCTTTCTGCACTGGTGCATCATGCCGCACTCCTGCGGTGTCGGCAGGAAATGCAGGGATGGTCACTGTCCGTTCCCGGACGCTGGCGCATCATACGTTCAAACGGGCTATTCGTAAAGTTCATAGGCTCACCCCTCCTGTTCTGCCATCGGAAGAATCCCACGCCGTTTCAGTTCGTGGTACAGAAACTTCCTGCCTTTGTGCGTCCATGCCGTATGCAGCTTTTCCACTGCACTGCCATCACTCCGATGGAGCCGGAAACAAGGTTTGCAGTATTTCCCTTGTCCTGATGCTTTGCATACAGCACCCATTGGTTATTGGCCCGGTACTGGATACCGTGCAGATGGAGCAGACGATTGAATACCTTTGCGCCGCAGCCGTACTCTTTTGCGATCTGTGTCGTTGTCACCAGCGAATCCGGCGGCTGTGATTCGTAAAAACGCTTCGGCGGCGCGTGGCTTTTGCACTTGTTCTGATGCAGCAGTTCAATGACTGCCTGCATCCAGTGATCCCTCCCCATGCAGTGCTGTCCTTCGCAGCTGCGGAAACAGTCATTCTTGTGGAAGTGGTGGAGCTTGTACAACTGCTTTGCCATCTCCAGCGTGATCCGATAGTCTTTCACATACCGCTGCACCGTGCGCCCGCCCTCATCCTGCGGACGGACACGGGGAACGAACTCATAGTCCCGGCCCTCCACAAAACCATACTGGCACATCCGGGGAAACCACTTGCGGAAGTCACTCCGAATCTGCATCTGGTCATACAGGTCTCTCGCCCAGATCACCGAGGGAGCCATATCAAAATCCATAAAAAACACGCTCATTGCATCGTCCTCCTTAATTGCTTCTGCCGCCCCATCCGAAATCATGTCTGACTTGTGCAGCGTAATAGCTGTCGATCGTGGTCGGAGCATTATACAATGTGGCAAGCAGATATTGTTTGATATTTCGTACCTGTGTGGTATTGCTTTTCAGGCATTCCATTACATACTGGATGTGCATGGAATCCAGCTTCATCAGGCGGCTTTTGACCACCTCTTTCGGCTTTTCTTCCCCGCAAATGCGCAGGAACTTCTTTCTGCTGGTTACGGTTTCTACAAGAAGTTCCAGAATCTCCATCAGGATTTCCCGGTCATGTGGGAAGTTCTTCTCTAAGATTGGGATTTCCAGCTTGTCTTGAAAATAGAAGCGATACCTTTCATCTTCCCGCATCTCCCCGGATATGTTTTCACCAGATTGTGCAGAATAGATTAGATCAGTCTCACTACTATCAGTATTATTTATATCAGTCTTACTTCCGTTTGATTTCCATACTCCCGGAAGTTCGCTTTTCAAACCACCAGAAGTTTGATTTTCATACTTCCAGTAGTTCGATTCTGAAAGTCCCGCATAGAGGTCTTTCACATAGAGCAGGTTCGGCTTTCCCAAGCCCTGCCTGCGCCGCTCAATAAGCTGATATTCGTGTTCCAGCTCGTCCAGCAGTTTGACCGCTTTTTGTTCTGGCACATCGAATCGAATCCATGATTTCATCTATCGTACAGATGATGTAGGCATTTCCATTCTCGTCTTGCCAGCCATTTTAAGCGAGAGATTCATCCGATCCAGCAAGACTGCATAAAGCAGCTTTGCATCGCCAGACATCTTTTCAAACAGGTCTACCTTGATGAGTGCTTTCGGCACACGGTAGAAACTGTATCGGTCTGCTTCCAGACCTCTGAAATACGGGTACTTCATGTAGATTCATCACCTCCCTCCTGCTGGATTTGCACTATTATAAATAACAGTACATTCCTACGACGGAGCATCTTTCGACACTCCGCCGCATTGTATCTGCTGTTATTTGAGCTTTGCCATTCTGCCCCAGCCCGTTCCTGCCCCATATTTCAGCGGCGTTTTCTCTGACAAGACACGCAGGATGCACATTCAATATCAGAAGTATCTCTCTGGGATGGCTTATTCAGTTTTCAAGGTTCCTGTGAGGGGTTTTGTGTTGTCCTCTCATCCTTAGAATCGGAGAAGGGTCATTTCGCAAGGTGTTTTTGAAAAAAACTCAAAAAAATTTTTGAGCCGCCCAATTCAGATTGTTTTCTGTGATTGGACGGCTCATCTTTTGATTATGTATAATATGTTAGCAACTGCACAGTGCCCGGAAGTGCTTTTTCTGTATCTTGTAAATTGCTGCGTTATAAATTCCGGTAAGATTCTGGCGAGTCATGCCAAGGTGTTTTGCCGCCTCTGTGAAAGACAGACCATGGAACAGGTGGATGTGAACGACCTTTCTCTGCAAATCAGTCAAAGTAGAGAGCAATTCTTCCACTCCTTCCTCACTTATCATTCTTTCCAGTGTGCTGACTGCGTCATCGACTCCCTCCAGGATTTCTTCTTTATACTCCCTGTCCTCACGGGATGGCATCCACTTTCCTTGGATGATCTCATAGTTCATAAAAATCCGATCCTCGCCTTCCAGAACAAGCCGGATGTGCCACTCGTAGTCGTCAAACTCTGCTTCCTCAATGTGATGTCCCGCCCCTTCTGCTGCATCATATTTATAATGTACACAGTCGCGGAGAGAAAAAACTGTCACCCTCTTGTGCGCCCGGTAGATCACATAACCGTTCTGGTAGACTTTGATGCTGCCATGATTTTCTAAGACCTTTTCGGTAACCACTGGCACACCAGATACCTCAAGTGCCTTCACGGTTGGAACACGCTGTTCCTTGTACGAAGGGAGTTCAACAAGCTTTTTCAGATCCTTGAATGTCATCATAATGTCCACCTTTCTGCCTTTTGGCTGCGGGCGGTCTGAAACAAAAAATGCAGCAAAAGTTGTCCCAGACTTACCCGTTTTTTTTGAACGGGAAGTCTAAGACTTCTCCTACTGCATCGTTATTTCATGATTCACTTTTAAGGTGTGATGTTTAGTCTCTCATATATAGAATTGCTGGAAGGGCATTTCGCAAGGTGTTTTTGAAAAAAATTAAAAAAACCGGAACAGGATGAGTTACTCACAGGCGCACTACTGCACTGCATTCGCTCATTCTGTTCCGGCCTATATCACATATTGCTACGGTATCGCTCTAACAAACAGATATTATATTGTAGACCTAAAAGAACGTCTGATGGAGCTGGTCGGCTAACCAGGTGCCGCCTAAGATTCCACCTCTGCGCTTTCAGTGTCGATGAAGCACTCTGCTTCAGGCTTCTTTCCGTTGGTTCTCTGCTGTGAAAAATTCGATACTCTTCACGGGAAGGCCGTGAATGCACTCCACCAGAGATTCAGCAGAAATATAATCTTCACAGCCACCACGCTTGATCTGAAGCATATTCTTTCCATCAACGACACTGCGATTCCCAATCCGCAGCCCCTTTGGGGTGCGGATTTCATGTTCTCCGTTGCTCATCTTCTCACGGCCTCCTTTGTGTTGGTTTAAGTTTCTTTTTTCTTCTATTCAATTTCACCTTTTGAACTTCCGCTCTTTTTTCACCCATTTTTCGGCTTGCATATTTACGATTTTTACGGTATAATAATCCAAAAGATGATAGAATATAGCATATATTATAAGCAAGTCGTGCCGCCGTGTCAAGAGGAAAATGTGAAAATTCGTTGCATCTTTCAGATTGAATATTCACAAATTCCTTTGCACATTGTTACAGCACGATAACTACGCCATAGAAAGGTTGCAAACATGAAATTTGGAGAGAAAGTTCGCGATCTACGAAAGAAGCATTCTTTAACACAGGACGAATTGGCACAATGTCTGGGTATCAACAAACGAACGATCATCGGATGGGAGCGTGATGGCCGCTACCCTCGCAGCATTGAAATGCTTGAAAAGATGGCCGATATATTCCATGTACCTCTGACCTATTTACAGCCGGATCAGTCTTTATTTATCGAACGTGCCGCCGAAGCCTACGGAAAAAAGGGCAAAATAGAAGCCCAGCATCTCGCATTTGAGCTTACTGAGCTATTTGCCAGCGGAGAGTTGACCCCGCAGGATATGGACGGCATCATGTATGAAATGCACAAAGCCTATTTTAAGTACCGAGAACAAAAACGAGAAAAGGAACGAATAATGAACCTGTGAACCACTGTTCTATTCATTATGCTATCCCCGGAAGGAGATCACATTATGGATTCTGCATTTATTCACCAAGCTGCTTATGAACTTGTCCAAAATGTCGGAACTCGCAACATCAAACAGATCGCGCGCAGTTGCAGTCTGGACATCAGTGAAACATCTCGCATTAGAGATATGTTGGGTTTACTTTCGCTCTATTTTGATAAGCCACTGATTCTTATCAATCGCCAGCTGGACAAACAGACAAAGCAGATGGTGTGCGGTTATGCGCTGGGACATTATCTGGAGCATCAGTTGCTCATGGACTTGCATACCCTGGACAAGTTTCTGACCATTAAGGACAAGCACATCCTTCTTTACGAGCATAACGCTTTCACATCCCACCTGATGCTGGACAGTGATGAAGTCTATCAAATGACGAAGCGCGGGCTGGATGCTGCTCAGATTGCCGCTGCTAAGGGAATCCACCTCAATCTGGTGCTGGTGAAGCTGCTGGAACTGCATCATCTGGGGTACGATCTGCGTCACTACCACGCCCAGCATCATGCGTTTATCAAGCAGTTCAACCTTCCGGCACATTTTCAGTTTGATGTAGCCGCCGGATGAACTTATGTTCTTATAACCCTAAAACCCGTAATGGACGGTGCGTTATGCCTGTCCATTACGGGTTTTTCGTGTTATTTCAGTTTTTCGAGAATTTCATCAGCACTCATGCCTTCGGCAAGCAGCTTCTTCAGGACGGATTCTGCTTCTGCCTTTTTCGCTTCTTCTGCTGCCTTGGCATCTGCCCTGGCCTTCTTCGCTTCCAGCGTTACCACTTCTTTTTCGGCCTTCTTCAGAGCAGCCTTTTTTGCTTTCAAATCAGCCTTCAGAGTGTCAATGTTTGCGGTGATGGATGCAATCTCAGCTGTGAGTGCTTCCTTTGCGGACTGCTTTTCTGCAATCTGCGTTGCAAAATCAGCAGTCACAGTTTTGGGCTTATTCTTGCTACCTTTGGTTCTGGGCATAGGACACAAACCTCTTTCCTATTATGATGGCTCAAGTATATCACAAATCTGCAAATAAATCAGCCTTATACACGCCGTTCTCTAGCATCTTCTTGAAGCTGTCCTTTACGGCTGCGACATCTTCGTGATAGGTCATGCCATACCAGGTGTCGTTGGTCTTCAGAACCTTTACGGACATTTTTCCCTGCTCCAGCAGTTCACCGATAAAGATAGGAATCAGATACTCTGCTTTCAGCGGATTACCCGGGACCTCTTCCTTAAAGAACTCCTTAAAGCCATCTTCCAGCACAGTCAAAAAGTCAGGAGTCAATCCCCACATGTTCATGGAAACCAAAGAGTCAACATCAACAGCTACGCCGTCTGTTTCTGCCCCAGTTGCAGTTTTTACAATATTCTTGGTTTCCACAACCTCAGTCAAATTGTTCTGGTCGTCCATCTTGCAAACACCACGGGTTACTCCGCCATTATCGGACAGAGTATTCTTCAGCACGAAGCCTGCCATACAGGACTTGCCGCCATTTACCAAATACTCGTGGACTGCTTTGAAACCTTCTTTGCCATAGTAATCATCTGCGTTGATCACAATGAACGGGGTATCAATCACTTCCTTCGCTGCAAGCACAGCCTGGCCGGTTCCCCACGGCTTTGTCCGACCTGCCGGAAGTTCTCCCGGAATATCCTTGATATCCTGAAATGCGTAGTCCACAGTGACACCATGAGAAGCACAAATGGAGGCAATGCGATCGCCGATGACCTCTTTGAATTCCTTCTCGATATCCTTACGGATAATAAATACCACATGATTGAAACCAACCTCAATCGCATCATGGATTGAGTAATCCATGATGATATGTCCAGCATCATCCACTGGCTCTAACTGCTTGATTCCTGTTCCGAAGCGACTGCCAATACCGGCTGCCATAATAAGTAATGTTGTTTTCATAGTTCTCTCCTCTCGCAGTTTATTCATAATTTAGTCTATTAGTTTCTCTTTTCGAGCAATTAAAAATATCACTTCTTTAACACATTTTTCATCATATTCCTGATAGTTGTTTCTTTACTTTATTTAAATAATACATAATATTTTTAACTACAAAAAAAACTGTCTCTTTCATAAAAAAATAACAGACTATAACCGTTACGGCCACATACACACACAAGCCTAAAATTGGAGATAGCTTATATCCACAAAAACAATAAGTTCCCATGATTACGAATAAAGAAAGATACTCCTTATTACTGAATCTCAATTCTTTGTCTTTGTACTCGCAAATGAGCATCCAAATAATGGATGTACAAAATGTTGCAAAAGCAATCGAAATAGTACTATTATAGACAGCAAAGAAAAGCGCGTTTAGTACTGCACCTAAGACAATCATTACTACCATCTGTTGCAAATAAATATTTTGTTGCTTTTCTGCTTTATATAAATTTACATATATTGATTTAACTACAATATAAAAGACTTGTGCTCCAAACAATAGAAAAATCACATCATTCGCCGCAAGATAAGTATTTAAATAATGAACCAATATCCATTTTGCAGGAAATGCAGCCGAAATAACAACAAATCCCCATATCAAAGATAATTTCTTTACACTCTTAATTTCATTTAGACTAGGTTTTTTACAAAAGTAATTATACATTGATACAGTTATTGGCGAAACGAATACATTTATTATATTTTCCATACTCACAGCAAAAGAATACATAGCAAAATCAAATGACAGCAATAAAATCTTAACAAACCATCTATCTAACCCAGTAAAAATACTACTAGAAAAATTACCAAGCATAAGAATGATTCCTGATGAGATGTTTTCTTTATACTCATTCATATTTAGAGAACCTAATTTCAGGAATCTAACCTTTGTTTCTAACTTTAGCAACAGTATTACAGTGACAACTAATCCTATAATAACCTGTATCCAAATGTACCACAAATAGTTATCTGATTTAATAATATAAATTAAAATTAAATTAAAAATAAATACAGATACTTTTTCTATGTTTAACGCCCTGCTATAAGCTCCAAATTCACCAGTTGCCTGATATAATGACTTCAAATAGCCTAATATATTATACGATATTATTCCGAAAGAAAATGCAATCACAATATTATCATTAAGAAACAACCCTACAGCAAGGACAAAAAGCTGCATTAAAATTATTAATATTGAATAGTTAAAAAAATTATCCGCAAGTTCCTTTTTGTTTATTTGATCAAGGTTTTTTCCTCCGTACTTCAAGTACATACCATCATTGTATCCAATACTAAAAAAACCCGCATACGTCAGATACAATGCGTAAGTTTTTATAAGACTATAAGAATCAACTGAAACATATTTTGGAATCAAAAAATTAGTAACGACGCTAATTACCAAACCAATTAAATTAGCGATCATTACCTTAAGGAGTCCTTTTCTCATAAGGCTGTTTTCTCCTCTCTATTATCGTATACATATAAAAGCCAATAATAAACACTATCCGGGCTCGTATTCACCTTGCACTTATTAGATAATTTAATTATTTTTGTGTTTTTTATAATTTCATCAACACTCTCTTTTACATCAGAATAATCTTTTGTAAACATTTTTGCTAATTGCATTGTTTTAGTATTGTTTACCGGAACTTGATTGACTTGATCTCTGCAAAACGGGGATACATCAACCAACAAAGAGATAAAACAGTCAATTATCAAATAGCAAATCGGATATTTTTCATTCCTCCAATATTTTTCTTGCAAATCTGCTAAATATTTAAAAAATTTGTTTCCTTTACATGACGCCATAAAAAATGTAGACCATTTTCCTTCGCAAATATGATAATCTGATCGTTCCCCATGTCTTATCGTATAAAATCCATATTTAGTCAGATCTTCATCTACATTATCCGTCAAAAATAATGTCGCATCCATCCATATTCCACCGTATTTATATAACAACCTAGTTCTTATATAATCAGAAAAATGTTGAATAGAAATCTCATTATTTTCCAATTTACTCCAGAAAAAATCCGGAACATCAAGATAATTCATAAGATTCGTCTTATCAATGATTACAACATTGTGCTTACCCTTAAACTTAATAATCGTACTAAGACATTTTTTCACCAATTCAGGAGCATTACAAATCCCTTGCCACCAAAATACCCAAATATTTGAGTTTTCATCTATTCTTCCAATTTCATCACTATCATCGAAGCTATAATCTGACAAGTAATGTGAATAAAGGTAGTCTTTGCACAATCTGTAGTATTTTTTATTAATTTTCTTCCACAACGAAATATGTTTTATAAACGGAATAGACAACAGAAAATTATAACATCCTAACGAAAGCCCAAAATAGCGATATATCGAAATAATATTTCTAATCTTTCCTTTAATTTTTTTCACTTATATCTTCACCTCTTGTCAGTCCGAAAATAATACTATCGACATTTTCTTCGGTAATATCTTTAGTGAGCAAGTCTAATTGATTTACGCTTAACTCACAATTAGCCAAATCAATACCAATGATTTTTTTTATAATGCTCTCCGAAAACCTATATTTAATTATTCTGGCAGGTGAGCCGCCCACAATAGCGTATGGTGGCACATCTCTTGTTACGATTGAACCTGTTGCGATAATTGCACCTTTGCCTACTGTAACCCCTGACAATATCCATGCCCCATCACCAATCCAGACTTCATCTTCAATCTTGATTGGTCCTTTCGATCTAACATCATTAGTCAAACCAAAAACTCTATACCTATATGGAAATGTAGTGATACATTTATAATTGTGTTCACCACCCAATAAAAAATTTGCGCTTCCTGCAATCGAACAATTATTTCCAATTGTTAATGCTTCGTTGGGAGCTCCAGTATAGTTAATATTTAACTTTCCGTATGTATTCTTTCCAACATTCACTCCATTGTTTTGAATTAATTTTAATAAATTTGGAGTTGTAATGTAACCTATGCTTGTATGATTATGCTTATTGTTTTTTTTCCAAAGTTTGCGTATTTTTAGATCTTTTACGTAATTTAATATTTTTCTTATCATATATCTTCACCTAAACAATATTCCTTTTTCTATACTTAATCTTTAATCCTCTAATTTTTACACAAGTGAATATATAATACACCGCAAATAATACAATCAATGTTGTCAAAAAATTGAATGAAATGAATGATTTATAAAAGGTATCATCGATAGGCATTTCAAATACGTGATAAGACAAATATGCATACAAAAAATACGTAAATTTCGATTTTTGTTTGCTTTGTTGTTTTATCTTAGTGTAAAAAGCATTGAAGAAGAAAGAGCAAATGGTCTGTAAAACAATTACCCCCATAATACCAAAATCATTATAATATCTTCTTACAGCGCCATAAACATTTCCAATAGAAACACCATTTGACCTTCTAAACTCCAAATTTGAATTTGTCAAATATATCCCAGAAACATCAACAAATCCAAATTTCTGTAATGTGGAATAAACACCCATGAATGTTTCTTGGCCCCATATTTGCCGGCTTCCTGTTGGTGGATTATCTAAATATAAATTAAAATTTTGAATTGAGCCCCCTGCATAATATCCTATATAATCCAAAATAGAATTTACTGTATTACCCACTCGTACTACATATTTCAATAAATAAAATCCTACAAATACAGCAGCCATAAGTTTCAATCCAATTTTGATGTACTTAAAGGATATTCTTTTTTTCCATTCACTTTTTTTCATAGTGATAATATAGGATGTCATAAAGCCAGTAGAAACCAACCATAAAATGTATCCTCTACCACCTCCAATAATATTTTGAAGTGCTGTTAATACTACAAACGGGATTAGCCAATAATCCCGTTTTATATTACGATCAATTTGATTATTGTACATAAGTATAAACAATGCCGTAAAACCAAATGACCTTCCTAGCTTGAGAAACTGATTTGCTAATGTAGATAATCCCTCTGCATCAGCATTATTAGCGGTATACATTCTATAATAAGAGAACATTCCTGCTATTCCGAGTGGATTTCCACCAATAAGGGATATGCGATAAACCTCTCTAAAGTAATAAATAGAGATAAGTATATCGACAATAAGACATCCTATAAGTATTCCTTTGTCGAACTCTATGATTTCCAATTCATAATCTGATTGTATTCCCACCTTATTATTTTTTATATTAAAAAACACAGAAGGTAGTACAAACGATAATATCATTATTATCATCACACAAAATGCTTTGTCCGAATACTCAATTCCCCATGATTTTTGATTCAATACAGTAAACATTATACATATTACATATATCATGCTGCACAGAACCGATGGGGCAAGAAGATCTCTTTTATTAATCAAATATGCTAACATAAAAATTATGATAGTGCATATCCATAATACAACTAGCATTTTTACGATTATCTCCTTCCTGTTCCAATATATGCCCTTTTATCATTCTAAATATATTTCCTTTCAAAACTTCTTATACTGCTGAATCCTTCAAAACAGTTTTCAATAGTATTCTGCTTTTTATCTTCAGGGAGTCCGAATACTCATTTTAAGACATAATACAAATCTGTAAGCCACAATCGTTTCCGTGAATAATAATTTAGAACTGAAACCATCTTCACAATTCCTGTTACAGATCTTCTGCTTAAAAGATCTATCCTTTTGCAATACACTTTGTATTGTTTCGATATGAATTCCACTTGTTTTTTTGTAAGGAAGTTGCTATTCAGCATATTTTTGATGATAGACGTCTCCTTATACATCCTATCAATTCTATTACTGGATGTATGAGCCATACGACTCGATGCATTATTATCATGACGTCTAAATTCAATAGTGTCTTTATTAAAAAGGTATGCTGTTCCTCTTAACACCGCTAAGCCCCAAAGTAGACAATCATGCGGGTAACCATCAAACCATATTTCATCATAATGTTCAAGCAGACTTCTTCTAATACACATGGTACATCCAGGTCTGGCTGGCTTAACCCATGATGCCAAGCGATTAATCTTTATTAATGAGCCATAAAACTTTTCATAATTAACCTTCTGCGGTTTATTTCCTTCGTAAAATGGATGCGGATTAGAAGCCAGTAACTGTATTTGCTTATTGCTTTCCATAACAGAATACATTTGTTCTACTTTATCATTATGCCAAATGTCGTCTTGATCGGCTAAAAAAATAATCTCTCCTGATGCCTTCATTAGAAGTTTGGAAAAATTCTTAGAATATCCTAGATTATTCTCATTCCTATAAACAGACCATTTCTCCAAGCTATGTGATTTTATATAATCAAGAATAAATTCATACGTCCCATCAGTTGAACGATCATCTGCAATAATAACTTCATCCGCAACTAGCGTCTGATTTCTCAAAGACTCTAATTGCTCTTCAATAAAATTTTTACCATTATATGTTGCCATCACAATCGATATCATATTACTGGTCTCCATTCCGAATTAAATCTTTATATTTTTCCTGATATTCTAAGGCCATTCTTTTTGCATGCAAATAATTATAAGCACAATTTTTCACTAGGCTATTAATTTTATCATCTTTAACTTTATTTTTAATGATAGTTGATAAATCATCAACATTATCCAAATCAAATAATTCTATTCCTTCTTCACAACATTTTTTCACCTCAATATGTGAATCTATGCGTGATAACACAGGCGGCAAACCTAAAGCCATCCCTTCCATTACTGCCATAGGTAAACCTTCAGATAGAGATGCTGATATAAAATAATCAGATAATTGCAAATAATTTGCAGGAGTTGAAACTTTTCCAACAAATATCACATTATCTTTTTTTGCAGATGTTTTTAATGCAACTAGTTCATCCCCATCTCCAATTACTAGTAACTTATAATTATTTGGAAGTGTATTGAACACCTCTATTAAAAATTTGACATTTTTTCTTTTAGATAAATATCCACAAAACGCATAAACTGTATCTGATTCTTCAATTTTTAACTCACTTCTTTTAATAGATTTATTGACTACAAGCATTGTAGGATCTATTCCATTTCTGATATAATCAAACTTAACTTTTCGATTTTCATAAATTTTGTTTGATATAGTTTCTGAACAGGCTATTGGACAATCCATTCTTTTTAGATTATGTAAAAAGATATTGGCTACAATAGTTCCTTTAACCTTTCCATATTTCATTATCAAATCAATATCCGGATCACAATGAATAGTAGTTATTTTTTTAGACCCATTTTTCGTATGAACGTTTATCCAATCTGCCAGTCCACCATGTGAATGTATAATGTCCGGACTAATTCTTTTAATCTCTTCGAATGCTTTATTTATCCTTTTCAATTTGTTATTTTCATTTATAATTATTAATTCACAATTTAAATTGCTAAAATCTCTAGCATTAATATCGCATTTCTTGAGTGCCATCACATATATCTTGTATTGCGTATTATCTAAATATTTACACAAACTATATAACATATTAACTGGGCCACCATTTTTCAAGCTGTTAATCAAATACAGAACTTTTCTCATTTTTCTCTCTCCTCGATAACAAAATACTTGATGCCTTTCTTTTCAAGCATTGACAGCACTCGCTTCATACACTCTATTGCGAAATCCAAATATTTATCATCTGATAATAAATCCTTTTGCAATTCTGAACCGCCATTATTCTTTCTTAATAATAATCTATTCTTTATTTCATCTTTCTCCGCACTGATAAACAACACCGTATCACAACAATACTCGTTGAACATATCAAAAATACCGTTAATCGCTTCAATAGAATCTTTAGAATTATAATAAAATGCCCATAGGACCTGCCCCAATCCCTCATCAATTAGCACGTCTTTATCTTTATATTTATCTAATAGTCCCAATGTCATAAATAAATATAAATTCATTTTAATCTTGATTTTTCTAGAATTAAAATGAATATTATTTAATCTATTTATGCCGAGTAAATAGCGTTTTGGGTTTCTTGCGGCAAAAAAAACATAGAAAACAATTTTATTCAAATTCTGACGAATTCTATTATCAGAATATATATTGTTTTCAAGTATATTTGTATAATTGCCCAATTTTTTCTTTGCATATGTTGTTTTTCCTGCTCCCGGCAGGCCTAACAATTCAATCATTCTATTAACTCCCTATATTTTTACATTTGATTTTTTTCCATATTTCAATTCCAACCAGCGCTAATGCAATTCCTATCGCATACCCTATCAAATCAAATCTCATATCTATGAAATCAAATTCTCTCCCCGGAAGAAGTCCCTTCACAACTTCATCAATAAAGCTAATAGTCACACAAAATATTCCAGCTTTCAACCATTTACCAAAAACAAAATATGCGCTTCCACCAAGCAATAAATATTCTGGTATATGTCCAAGTTTTCTCATTAAAATATAGTCATTCCACCAATTTGCTTTTGATGAACTACTTACAACATTTCCAATAACAGCTTGTGTACTTTCTGTTAGTTGCTTCGATTCAGCCCCATTTTGAAAAGTCAATCCAAATATCAAAAGTAAGGAGAAAATTAGCGGAATATATCTTATATATTTCTTCATCTCGTCTTCCTTGTCTAAGCACTCATAGTTTTAGAATATTTTATCACTAATTCTTTGTTCCTATTATCATCGCATTTTCCAGGAAAAACAGCTATTGTTCTTCATTTTCCCTCTGCATCCTTCCAGATAAATGCGGTTCAAATCGGTAATCTCCAGTTCACCACGACCAGACGGTTTCAGGTTCTTAGCAAACTCGACCACACGGTTATCATAGAAGTACAAACCGGTGACACAGTAGTTGCTCTTCGTATGTTCTGGCTTTTCCTCGATAGAAATGGCCTTACCGTTCTTGTCAAACTCCACAATGCCGAAACCCTCCGGATCGTCCACATAGTAGCCAAACACCGTTGCGCCCTTGCCGTTTTCCGCCTTTTCCACTGCTGCGTTTAATCTCTTCTTCAGACCATGACCCGCAAAGATGTTGTCGCCCAGCACCATAGCCACAGATTCATTGCCGATAAAGTTGGCACCAATGATAACGGCCTGTGCCAGTCCATCCGGAGACGGCTGAACAGCATAGGTCAAGTTCACACCAAACTAGTGTCCATCACCCAGCAGGTTCTCAAATCGAGGTGTATCCTGCGGTGTGGAGATAATCAAAATGTCACGGATGCCTTCGTCCATCAGGACAGACATCGGATAATAAATCATCGGTTTGTCATAGATTGGCAAGAGCTGTTTACTTGTTACCTTTGTCAATGGATAAAGGCGTGTGCCTGAACCACCTGCCAAAATAATGCCCTTCATCCTCCATTATTCTCTCGAAAAGCTTCCCATGCTCCGCAGAAACTCTCCGAGCATTAAATCTGTTATGCACATCTTCCAATCCTTGTGTCACCAATCTGTCTTTCAAATCATTTTTCTGATAGATTTGTAACACAGCTTCACTTGCTCCATGAGCGTCATCCGCTTCAACAAGCAAACCATTTTCTCCATTCCGTATTATATTAGGGATAGCATCCACTCTGCTCGCCACGATTGGCTTACCTGCCATCATATATTCCGGCAAAGCTAAACCAAAGCCCTCCCAGCGACTCAGTAAACACGCGACATCGAAAATTTCCACATAACTCATCGGATTATCAACCCATCCTGTAATATGTAAGCTTTCCGAGAAATTGTTGTCCTCCGCATATTTTCTAATTTTAGTTTCCTGATTTCCATTTCCAACAATAATAAAGTGTGCATTAGGCACTTTATCCTTAACTTGTTTTGCCATCTTAATAAAAACATCAGGTGCTTTCTGTGGACTCATTCGTCCAACCATACCGACGACGAATGCTTCTTCTGGTATATTCAGATCTCTTCTCTTAACTACACCGTGTTCCCCATTTTCATAGCCTTCAATATCGACACCGTTAAAGATAACCTGCAGTTTATTCTCTTTACAAATTTTCTTATCGAGAGCTGATTTTTTTTCTGCATCCGATATGCAGATGATCTTATCGCAAAATGGTGCTGCAATCTTCTCAATAGCAGTATATACAGCCTTTTTCTTTGCAGAACAACGCATATTAAAAGCCCAACCATGTGGATTGTACACACAATGATTTTTCAGTCCAATATCCGCAACACGAGCAATTGCCCCCGCCTTGCTAGAATGTGCATAGACAATGTCGGGGTTATATTTTTTTATTAGTGTTCTAACTGATTTAATTGCTTTTAAATCATTACTTCCGATGGCTCTTGTCATTTCTACCTGATCAAAATAATCAACCAAACCTTTGTAATCTTCTTCATGAAAATCTTGCGAACAAATCAAGATATTCTCAAACTTTTCTTTATCCAAATACTTGAGAAGCATTCGGATGTAGCGATCCACGCCGCCTGCTGCCTGCGCCACATGCAATATTCTGATTTTATTCTTTTTCATCTCCAAATACCCCTCATAATTTCACTAAATTTTATATACAATTTTGCAGAGATAGTATTTTCTTTTTAATCATGTGTCTATCACATAATTAAAAACAACATTTCTTTCCATCGTATTCTTTTACTCCTCAACTTACTTCATTGCACAACAACAAGCCTGTATACAGATTGCAGCAACAATCTATACGCAGGCTTGTCCTCGTACCTCCTTATTTTGTTTTCTGCTCTATCAGCTTTCGATGTGGTGGGTTAAGTATAGAGCGCAACCAGAAGCCATTAACCCCTGAAAACACGCTAGCCGTAACGCACCATGACAAGCAGAAACAAGTTGAGGTGAAAAGGTCAAGCCGCGCAAACCCGCATTCCCTTATGGATAAAAACAAACCTACGGCGGGTCGCACAAAGGCAATCCACCGTAGGCTTGAACTCTCCTTCAATCTTTATTTGCTGCTCCTTTTTGTGGGTCAAAACAGAGCTTCCAAAAGCCTCCTACATATAACCCCCAGGATTTCCCGCTTCTTGCAGTTTTTCAACAAATAAAACATTTGAAGGACAACTCAAGCCGTCAAAACCCTTTAGTTATCGTAGGTTTTCTTGGTTGACCCTATTATATCTCTAGCCCCCTTCTTCTCAATAGTCGGAACAACCTTTTGACGGATACCATCATATTCAATTGTTTTGTCATACTCTGCACCGCTCACATGATGGCCTGCTCTATTGTAGCAAGTTATATCACAACCATTCTGTGCCATTCGGGTGCATAACTCTTTTACAACAATCTCTATCCCGCCTTCACGCGAAAGACGTTTCTGTCCGAAAACCGCAAGTCTGATTTTTTCTTCCATTACTTCTCTCCAACCGTCATTCCATAGTTTCTATTCTTGTCCTAGGCTTATACACAATCCCAGCAGTTCTTTTCCTTAAATTGTCATGCTCGTCTTTCACTATTCACCTTTCCTACTTCATAGCACGACAACAAGCCTGTATACAGATTGCAGCAACAATCTATACGCAGGCTTGTCCTCGTACCTCCTTATTCTGTTTTCTGCTCTATCAGCTTTCGCTGTGGTGGGTTAAGTATAGAGCGCAACCAGAAGCCACTAACCCCCGAAATCACGCCGGAACGCAACGCACCATGGTAAACAGAAACAAGTTAAGGTAAAAAAGGTCAAGCCGCGCAAACCCGCATGAAATCAGGATTTTTTCTGGTTACTAACATTATTTCACAGGTTCCATGAACGGTAACTACAACTCTTTTACCAAACATCTTCGGCAGCCATGTAAAGAAGGCCGACCCCTCTGCATCAGGTACTCAACAACAGTTTTACGAAGCAGGTGATAAACTCATGGATTCTCATTGTTTTCTCTTGTTTTTCGCCATCTCCTCAAAATTTCTGAAAAAGCTGTGCCAATTTTGTGCCGCAGGGGCCAAAAGTTCGGCGTTTTAGTTCATATAACTGTAAAACACGACCGGTTTTAGTGCCCCATATAGTGTGCAAAACAGGTTCTTTTTGATGATGCTACGTCAGTATTGTTTATCGGCCGCACATTTCCTTCTTCCTTATCTCCAACAGCACTCCGGTCAAAATCACCAGCGAGCAAAGCAGGGTCAGCCACCAGTTTTCGGTAAAGCCGGCGATCAGGTAGCCAACAGCACACACGGCAATGACCACAAAGGCGTACTGCATCTGGGTTTGCACATGGTTGATATGGTTGGACTGGGCACCGGAGCTGGACATGATGGTAGTATCAGAAATAGGCGAAATATGGTCACCGCAGACAGCACCAGCCAGGACAGCCGCTACAGAAATGATCATCATGGTCGGGTCCAGTTCAGCAAACATGTTGACCACGATGGGCACAAAAATAGCAAAGGTGCCCCAGCTGGTGCCGGAAGAAAAGGCAATAAAAATTGCAATGCAGAAGATAACCAGCGGCACAAAGTTCATCAGGCTGGAATTCAGATTGATGGCCGAACGTACAAAGGTACCGATACCCAGGGCGTCCGTCATACCTTTCAGAGTCCAGGCCAGCACTAAAATCAGGATGGCGGGCATCATAAGCTTGCCACCTTCGGGAACGGAATTCATAAAATCCTTGAAGCCGATGACACGGCGCGGCAGATACAGAAGCAGCAGGAATCCCACTGTGACCAAACCGGCAAACACCAACGCTTCCGAAGAAGAACAGTTGGCAAAGTCCTCCACCAGATTCTGGCCGCCGTTCAGGTGGCCGGTCCAGATCATAGCTGCGATTGCCGTTGCAATCATGACGACCATGGGCGCAATCAGATCGATGACCTTGCCTTTGGCGTATTTGCCGCCCTCGGTCGGGTCTTTTGTTTCCTGGTTCTGGAACTCTTCCCCGCCGGAGGTAAACAGATCACCTTTGGCCGCGTTCTCTTCATGCTTTTTCATCAGGCCGAAATCGAAGCCTACAATGGAGGTGAAGAACACCATATACAGGGTTAAAATTGCATAGAGGTTGAACGGAATGGTTTTAACGAACATCTCAAAACCGGACATGGAGCTGCCCGCCGGAACGTAAGAGTTGACGGCTGCCGCCCAGGAAGAAATCGGCGCAATGATGCAGACTGGCGCGGCGGTTGCATCAATGATATACGCCAGCTTGGCGCGGGAAACCTTGTACTTATCTGTGACAGGGCGCATGACAGAGCCAACCGTCAGGCAGTTGAAGTAGTCATCCACAAAAATCAGCGCACCGAGCAGAGAGGTCGTTACCAAAGCGGAGCGCTTACTTTTCAGGTGGCCGGAGGCCCACTCACCGTAAGCGCGGGTGCCGCCGGATTCCTGCATGAGCATAACGATCATGCCCAAAAGGATCATGAACATCAGAATGGAAAAATCCACACTATCGATCATTGTGTTAAACAGCGTATCAAACGCAATCCACGGGTGGAATTCTGCCGCCAACAGTGCGCCAAGGGCACACCCCGCAAACAATGACAAATACACTTCTTTGGTCAGCAGTGCCAGCGCAATCGCCACAATGGGCGGCATCAGTGACCACCATGTTCCTACAAACATCCTTAATTCTTCCTTTCCTCTTTTGATCTAATCAAAGTTATTCTAACATATTGTCCATGCCGATTCAATACGTAAAAAATAATATATCCTAGGACAATACCGCATAATTCTAAGTGCCGATACGGCGAGCGAGGTGCGGCAGCTGCTAAGCCAAAAGCGCAGATAATACTTTGTGTATTATCGAGTATTTTGGCAACGCAGATGCCGTGCCGCAGCCGCCGGAGCGGTGCTTAAGCCGTAAGGCGGGAATTGTGCAGTATTGCCCTAGATAACGTTGTTTATTTTCCCCCTTCTCATTCTCTTTCTTTTGACGCAAGCTGCACCCAAGAATCAGACTTTTTTGCTAGAAATCGATATTTTTTGGTGTATGCCAATACCATCTTGCTGCACTCTATGCTATAATAAAGTCAGATGCCATATAAAAATTGGCCACTACCGCCATTTTTGTCCTATTTTGTTATTTGCTATGCCCAACATCCCGGACCGGACTACAAACGTTCCCCAGAAATCCGCGTCGCAAAGTCAAAAAAGGAGGGCCCACCATGTTCGTCCAGAAAGTACCGCATATCAAGGACCAGTTTTTGACGCAGGAACGCGCCAGCATGGAAGTGGAAAGCGGTCAGATTGCCGTGGGTTGGTATACCAACGAGCAGGACAGCCAGTCTGTTGTACACTCTCACCCGTATTATGAGCTTGTACTGCCCCTGGTGGGCAGCAACGTGCGCTATTCTGTGGACGGCAACATTTATGATATAAACCTGGGGGAAATGATCATCTTCCCTGCCCGGTGCTATCATGCGGGCATGTTCAATATCACGGATAAGATTTCTGAACGTCTGATTGCCCAGATCAACGCCGAGCTATGGCAGGAAGCCCTGCTGGCCAGCGGGCTGGTTGCCCCCACCTGGCTGGGGCAGCTGGTGATCCTGGATGCAGACGCCGTCACCGCATGGGATCTACGCGGCTTATTTGAGCGGATGGCCCAGACCGCTTACTTACACGGCAGCACCCAGCACATGGTGCAGCGGTGCGAGCTGGTGGAGCTTTTGCTGCTGATGGACCAGATTGTGGCCGAGCGCCGCACGGCACCGCCCAGCGCTACAAGTGCCCTGGTTGCCAAGGCCGTTGCTTTTTTGCAGGCCAATTATACCGACCCGAACCTAACCGTTGGCAGCCTTGCCAAATATACCTACACCAGCCGGGAGCATTTGTCCCGCGCGTTCAAAACCTACACGATGGAAAGTGTACACGGCTATTTAACCAACCTGCGCATGCAGCATTGCCGCCGTGCCATTGCAGCCGGCGCCAGCGTGCTGGATGCCTGCAACGCCAGCGGTTTTACCAATTACACCAGTTTTTTGAAAACTTTCCGCAGTTTATACGGCATTACGCCGTCCGAATATCGCAACCAGCTGCGGCGTACGCCGGAGCGGGTTCACTTTACCCCATAAACAATGTAAGCCGCCCGATATCAAGTCTTGGACAACTTTTTTCCCAAGGCAACACCGCACAATTCCCGCCTTGCGGCTTAAGCACCGCTCCGGCGGCTGCGGCACGGCATCTGCGTTGCCAAGATGCTCGATAATGTCGGGTTGCGGTACCCGCATCGTGCTTCGAGGGCAAAAGCCCCTCGCACTCTGCGACCGCTGCCCCTGCTTCGGTTCGCTGTTTCCGCCACTGGCGGCGCTCACCTTTGCAGCATCCAGTATTATCTGCGCTTTTGGCTTAGCATCTGCCGCACCTCGCTCGCCGTATCGGCACTTAGAATTATGCGGTATTGCCCCAAATAAATTTGAAAAAGGCACAAAAACAGGCTCATCAAAGCCAAAGCAGTTTTCAATCTGCCCTTGGCTTTGATGAACCTTTATTCAAAAGAAAAGAGCCATCTCAGTTCACTGCATCTCTGTATGACACCTGAAATGGCTCTATCATCACTGTGCTATATACAAATCTTTTCGTTCGCTCAAAATCTGATCTTTCGTTCTGCCTACCACCACTCCGCCGACCACCTGCGGTATCATAAAAATCACAAATCCGCCGATCAGCATTTGAAGTGCTTCTATCCCCTGCGACTGCTGCATCAGAAACGAAAGCACCGCCGTTGCCAACACCACACTGCCCAGCAGATAGAAAGTCCATGCCGAACAATGATGCAGAAATACCACAAACCACTTTATCAGCCACACAGCAAGAATCAGTGGCAGGGTTATCATCGCCAGAACCAATTTTAACAGCCATCGAATCGCTTTCATATCCTTTCTCTGGCCGGCATATTCGCCCTGGCCCGCTTTGTTTTGGGCAGCTTCTGCTTACTGTCTTTCACTGCCTTTCTATAAAACCCAAAAGGCCGGGCGCTTTATTGCAGCGTCCGGCCCGAAATTGTTTATTGGGTGCGGCTGGGGCAAACCTGCCCAGCCGGTTTACAGGGTAACTTTTTTAGGTTCAAAAAACGGAACAACGTGTGCCACTGCCTCCTGCAGGGTAAGGGGAGACTGGTTGTTATCCAGGTCGATCAGTTTATACTTGCGGTTGCCCATGTCAAGCTCCTGCATGTAAGAAAGCTGGCGCAGGCCATGGCGGGTCTTGATGCGCTCCACCAGGTCGTGGTGATCTTCCTCCTTCATGGCATAGATCAGGTCCACGCTGGCCTGGTCAATGGCGCAGATATCCAAAGATGCCAGGATGCCCACGTTGGGGGTAACGACCGGTGCCGCGCTGACGCCCTCGCAGTCGCAGGAGACAGACATGTTGCGCATGACGTTGATGAAGGAGATATGATCCTTAAAGTAATCCACCGTTGCCTTGGCAGATTCCGAGATGCGTTCCATCAGCTCTTCCTCGCTGATGGACCACATGTTGTCAGAGCCGACAGCGGTGTGGATCTCGGCCTTGCCGATGCGGCCATCGGCGCAGCCAATGCCAATGTTCTTGTTGGAACCGCCAAATCCGCCCATCGTGTGGCCCTTAAAGTGGGTCAGCACCAGCATGGAATCATAGTTCAGCTGGTGGGAGCCAACGTGCATTTCGGTAAACCACTTGCCGTCCTTTACCGGCAGGGCTGCCACGCCGTCCTCGTCCATAATATCCACCGGGCAGAACGTCCAGCCGTTTATTTTCAGGGTTTCGCGGTGCTGTGCGGTGGTGTAGCGGTCGCCCTCGTAATAGGTATTGGTTTCCACAATGGTGCTGTTGGGGATCTGTTCCATCAGGCTCTTGACCCAGGGACGCGGGATGATGTTGGGGCCGTTCTGCTCGCCGGTGTGCAGCTTAACAGCCACCTTGCCGGTCAGGTTGCCCTGAATGGCGGCATATGCCTTTTTCAGGCCCTCTGCCGAAAGATCACGGGTAAAAAACACAACGGATTCGCCGCCGGTGCGCTCTGCATATGGCTGGTAATGCTCGCCGCCAATGCCTGCTTTAACTTCACTCATGGAAAAATTCTCCTCGCTTCAGTAGGCAACGCCGTATCATTCCCGCTTTGCACTCAGAATGATACGGGATTGCTTTTATTGTATCGTTTTCTGTATGTTTTTGCAATATTCAATGTTTGAAATTACATGGCCAACATATTTTCGACATGCTTAATTTGCCAAAGTACGCCTTGATTTCCTGCATGCGCTGCTGCTGTTTTACGTGCAAGGGGCAGCGGCTGTTGCAGTGGCCGCAGCCAATGCAGTGTGCGGTATTGCATTGCTTTGCTCCTTCTTTGGTGTGCCTCACCGTGCGGCTGTTCAATTCCGCCCGCTTTTGCTGTTTGGGATACTTCCGTTTCTGATTATAGCATACAACTTAAAGTCAGGTTTAAGTCAAGAACATTTTTTGCTGTGTTGGGGGGTACAGGGATGGTTGAACAGAGTTTATTATTGATTAGCCCCTATTATAATGTAAATCAAGAGTAGCAAACGAGAAAAAATTAATGACGGATATTTCGCAAACACAAGCAGGATGTAAGGCGAAGAGCCGCAGGAATCCTTTGTGGATTCCAAGACTTTTTAACGCAAAATCCCGCTGTGTTTGTAGAAATAGACCATATTTTCGACTTTTCAGATATACCCTAAGGAAAAAAGAAGGATAAACAGGCCCGAAAAGCGGAAAATGAAGTTGATGAAAGAAATGGAATGAAAACCTCAAAGCGCAATACAATATGCAGCTTCTAACCACCAAGGAAAAAACTCAAAAGCAAGTTATTGGCTTTTCCTGATGTTTTTTCCTCTTTTGCAAGTGGCATGCGGCAGTCCATCGAAGTTTTTTCCGCTGGCTAAACGCTGTTCCTAATATTCAACATGCTTCGCATATTCGCTCTTCTGCTGGTTTACTTTTTCACATCTTTTGCTCGCCCTTACTTTGTGCTTGCTCAACTCTTAATTCACATTTTTTGGGCACAAACAGCTTTATGCAGTCGGTTCCTTCCAATTTCAACAGCTGGATTTTTCGCTCAATACCACCCGCATAACCGGTCAGGCTGCCGCTGGCACCCACCACGCGGTGGCACGGGATGATGAGCGAAATGGGGTTATGCCCCACGGCTCCGCCCACCGCCTGGGCGGACAGGCGCGCCGTACCATGCTTTGCCGCAAGCCGGGCGGCCAGCGCGCCGTATGTTGTCGTTTGCCCGTATGGGATTTGCAGCAGCAGCGCCCACACTTCCTGCCGGAAGTCTGACCCGATGGGGTGCAGCGGCGGCATAAAATCCGGCATTTTTCCGCTGAAATACACATCCAGCCAGCGCTTTGCTTCGGTCAAGGGCTGGGTTTCGCGCTCCGTGCTCTGCGGGGCCAGGCCCGCCGCATAATACTTTGCGCGGTCAAACCACAAGCCGGTCAGGCCCACTTCATCCGCTGCCAGCAGAATTTCCCCCAAGGGGGACCGATAATGCGCGGTGAACATCATAGCATCTGCCCTTTCTGTTGTACTTTTGTTATACTCTTGATGTTTTCTCCATGTGGGAACCAGCGGGTACTGCCTTTTGGGCCAGGGCTTTCTTTTTGGGGGCATAATCTTTCAGCCCCGGCACCGCGCCGCCCGCGGCGGCCCACAGGTAAAGGCTCGCCACGCTGCAATAAGGGCTGAACCGCCTGCGGTACTTTTCAAACAGTTTGCGGTCAATTTTACGGTGATGATACACCATGCGCAGCCCGCGCTGGATGGCAAGGTCATCATAGCTGAACACATCGGGCCGCTGCATGCAGAAAAGCAAAATCATCTCCGCTGTCCACACGCCAATGCCTTTCAGGGCACTTAACTCCCGGATCACTTCCTCATCCGGCTTCTGCCAGATGCCCTCCAAATCAAACTCACCGTTCTGGATTTTTCGTGCAAAGTCCGTGATGTACTCTGCCTTGCGGCAGCTGATGCCAAGCAGCTGTAATTGCTCGTTCCCTGCTTCCAGAATATGCTCGGCATCCACCGTGCCAAGGGCACCCCGCATGCGCTGCCAGATGGTAGCCTGCGCCTTGGTGGAGATCTGCTGCCCCACAATATGGTGCACCACGGCAGAAAACAGGTCTGTATCCACCTCGCGATTCACCCGCCCCACCTGGGCAATCACCGCCCCAAGTTTTTTATCTTTGCCGCTCAGGTATTCCGTTTCTTCCTGCCCGTATTGAAAGTACATGGTCTTTCCTTTCCTGTGTTCTTTTCGTGTTCTGTGTGTTGGTTTCTGCGTTTATCCTGCCATCATTATACCATGCTTTGCGCGGTTTGGGCATCAGCGGCGAAAGCGTATTTTTTTATCTCCACTTCCCCCCCCCGATACAACAGCCAGCCGCCCTGCCGTGGAACATTCCCACAGGCAGGACGGCTGGCTGCTTTTATTTTTGTTTGTTTATGGGTTCAGTGCACGGTGGATCAACACGCGCAGGTTCTGTATGGGCGTTAGTGCGCCCGGGTGCTTGGAAACATAGCACAGCCCTATCAGCCCACCCGCCGCAGCGGAAAGCAGAGCCAGATCACAGTAATCATCCGGCAGGGCGGGGTTGATCTCCCCTTTTTGCCGCAGGGCTGCCATGGTTCTGTGCAGCACCCCACGCAGGGCTTGCACACACTCGTCCATACCGCGGAGGTTCTCCCGTGCGCCAATACTGGAAGCGATCACCTGATAGGTTTCCATCCGGTTGCCGGAAAGATCCTGCAGGTAGGCCATCACGGCGTCCTCCAGCTCTTGCAGGGTGGTGCATGGCTCCATCAATACGGCAATGCGGGCAATCTCGGTATCAAAGCAGTACAGGGCCATTCCCTGCAGGATCTCATCCTTAGAGGCAAAGTATTCATACACGGTACCCTTGCCGATTCCGGCTTCGTCCGCGATCTGCTGCACCTTCATGGCGGCGGGGTTTACCCCCTTGGCAATCAGGCGCAAGGCGGCTTCGTACAGGGCGGTTTCGCGTTCTTTGCGGATATCTGGTGTCATTGTGACGTCCCCTCCCCGTTTTCGGTATCGGGTTTACCGGGCAGCTTTAAGCGGCGGTGCTCGGCGGTATCCGGTGTTTCGGGTTCCGGCTGGTTCTTGCCCTCTGCTGCGCGGCGGGCGGCAAATTCTGCGGCAAACTCGGCCGCATCATCGGGCAGGTCATCCATGCCGTCATCGCCCACATCAATGTTGACCGGCGGCTTGCGGTAGAAGAGGTCATACATCACCGGCACAATAAACAGGGTCATCAGCGTTGCATAGGAAAGGCCGCCCACAATAACAATGGCCATGCCTTTGCCCATCTCGCTGCCGGCATCCTTGCTGAAGATCATCGTTACCATGGCAAGCACGGTGGTCAGGGTCGTCATCAGAATGGGGCGCATACGGGTGCGGCCTGTTGCCACCAGGGCATCGGTGCGCTCCAGCCCGCCAATGCGCAGCTGGTTGGCGTAATCCACAAACACAATGCCGTTGTTGACCACCACGCCCATCAGCACAAGGAAGCCCATGAGCGAAATGACCGAAAGCTGTTCGCCGCCAATCATCAGGCCGATCATGCCGCCGGTAAAGGCCAGCGGAATGGTGAACAGCACAATGAAGGGGGAAAGCAGGCTTTGGAACTGCGCCACCATGACAAAATAGACAAACAACAGTGCCAGGGCCATCATTTTGGCCATCTGCTGGATCATCTCGGTCACCTGGGTGGTTTCACCGGCAATTTCAGCGGTGCAGCCATCTGGCAGGTCCAGTGCTTCCAGCTGGGGGCTCAGATCACGGGAGATCAGGGCGGTGTTGTAGCCTTCGGCGGTATCGCTGGTCACGCTGATCTTGCGGGAGCCGTTTTCGCGCGCAATGGTCGCATAGGCGTTGCCGTTGGTGCGGGAGGCAAACTCGCCCAGGGTATGGGTCTCGTTCACGGTGTTGCCGTCATCGTCGGTGGTCGTTGTGATGAACTCCATCTGGAACAGATCGTCCAGGTTCGGGGTATCGGTCTTATCCACAATCGTCACATCATAGGTATCGCGGCCCACTTTCAGGGTGGTTGCGGTGGTATCGGTGCTGAGCTTTGCGGCGATCTGCTGGTACACCTGCGCCACCGTCAGGCCAAGGCGCATGGCTTTGTCCTTATCAATGACGATATGCACCTCCTCGTCGCCGGTTTCCTGCCCGTTGGAGACATTCTCGATGCCGTCCACGCTGTTCAGCAGGTCCATCACCTGCTGGCTGGCGGTGGTCAGGCTGTCCAGGTTCTGGCCGTAGATGTCCACCTCCACGCCGCTGCCGGACAATGCGCTCATATCCATGCTGCTGGCGCTGATGTCCACTTCGCAGTTCAGGTCAGCGGTGTCATCGGCGATCTGCTGCTGAATGGCCTTGCTGTTGCTGGCGCCCTCGTCAGTCAGCAGAACATAATAGGTAAAGCTGGTGTTGTCCGTGGTGCCCTCAGTGCCGGTCATCATCAGCATGCTGCTGGTGCTGTCGCTGCCGCCGGACATGGCGCCCACCGTTTCCACGCCGTCAATGTTGGTAATGGCGTCCATCACGGCGTCTGCGGTGGCAAAGGCATCCTCTTTTTCGGTATCCGCAGGCACCGTTACCGTAATCGAAAGCTGGTTGGAGCCCATATCCGGGATGAGCACCACGCCCATGGTGGCAATGCGCCAGACCGATACGGCCAGCAGCACGATCGCCAGTGTGAGTGGGATGGCCTTGCGCTTTAAGCAGAAGCGCAAGAGCTTTTCGTACCCGTTCAGGAAACGGTCGAACCAGGGGTGCTTGATCTCTTTTTGCTTGCGCAGTACGGTGGAACCGGCGCAGGGCACCACGGTAAGGGCCACAATGAGGGATGCCAGCAGGCTGAACGTGATGGTCCATGCCATATCGGAAAGCAGCTCCAGCACCATGCCGGTGGTAAACACCATGGGCAGGAACACGCAGACCGTGGTCAGGGTGGAGGACACGATGGCCCCCGCCACCTGGCGTGCGCCCTGCACCGCAGCACGCGGGGCCGGAATGCCGCGCCCGCGCAGGCGGTAAATATTTTCGATGACAACGACCGAGTTATCCACCAGCATGCCAACGCCCAACCCCAAGCCAGACAGGCTGAGAATGTTCAGGGTAATGCCACTGAAATACATCATGACAATGGCAAACAGCACACTGAGCGGCATGCTGATGGCCACCACCAGCGTGGGGCGGATATCCTTTAAGAACAGAGCCAGCACGATGATGGCCAGCACAGCGCCTTCGATCAGGTTGGACATGACGCTGTTCACAATCAGCTTGATGTAATCGCCCTGATCCATGATGGTGGTCAGGTGCAGGCCGTCGTTTTCTGCCATCAGTTCTTTCATAGCAGCGGTGCTTGCGTTGGAGACAGACGAAGTGGAAGCCGTGGAGCTTTTATAGATTGAAAGCAGCACGGCGCGGTTTTTGCCCACCTTGGCGTAGCTGTCGTCCGCGTTATCGGTCAGCTCAATGTCCGCCACATCGGAAAGCCGCACATCGCCGATGCCGTCAATGCTGCACAGGACCATACTTTTCAGCTCATCCACATTGTCAAACGCATCGCCGATTTTTAAGATGTACTGGTTATCGTCCCCTTCCCCGCCGTCAATGTAACCGGCGGGCATAGAGAAGTTCTGCGCGGCGATCAGCTGCTTTAAGGTGTTCATGTTCAGCAGCTGGTCCAGATTGGCGCTTTTCAGCGCTTCCTCGCGGGCCGATTCATACTCTTCGCGGGCGGAGTCCAACTGGGTCTGGCCCGCTTCCAGCTGGGTGCGGCCGCTGCTGATCTGGAACTCGCCCAAACTGAGCTGGGCTTCGGTGCCGCTGAGCAGCAGCTGCACGGCCATATCGGCCAGTTGGGGGTCTGTCGGGTTGGCAGAAAGGCTTTCCAGCATCGATTGCAGCTTGCCGCGCTGATCGTTCAAATTGGCCAGCATGGCTTCGGCTTTGTCGATCTGGGTGTTCAGGGTGGTAATCGTCTGCTGTAGGGTTTGGCGCAGTTCCTCGGTGCTCTCGTTCAGGCTGGCTTCGGCTTCCTGCCGGGCTTTCAGCAGCACCGTTGCGTTCCGCAAGGCCGTCTGGGTGGTGGAAAGGGTGCTTTCATCACTCTTGTAATCATCCAGGGCTGCGCGCTGGCTGGTGGCAGTGTCCAGCTGGGTCTGTAAAGCCGCCTGTTCAGCTTTTTTGCTTTCGATTTCCGCGCGGATGGCATCCTGCTCTTCCGGGGCGGCGGCATCCAGCTGCTGTTCCAGCTGAACGATCTCGTTATCCTTCTGCTGCACCTGCACGGTCAGCGTCAGGATCTGGGCGTCCAGCGCGGCGCAGGCATCGCTGACGCTCTGCCCGCCGGTCAGGGCGGCAGCTTCGGTCTCAATGGCCTGCTGGGCGCGCTCGATGGAAGCCAGCATCGCGGCCATCTTGGTCAGGTCGCTCTTGGCTTCCTCCAAATTAGCGGGCATGGCATTTGCATCGTACTGGGGGTCATATTTTGCCAGAATCTCTTTGCAGGAAGCAAACAGTGCATCATCGATCGGCAGCGTCACTTCTGGCAGGCTGCTGGGGTCCACTTTCAGCTGGTTCAGCTTGCTCTGGGCGGTGTCCAGCTGGGTTTTCAGCCCCGCAATCTGCTCTTCCAGCTTGGGGATCTCCTCGTTCAGCTGGTCGATGGCATCCCGCAGCTGCTGGGTCAGGCTCTGCTTTTGGGTATTCAGCTGGGCTTTGCCGGAATCCAGCTGGCTCTGGGCACTGTCCAGCTCCGCCAGGCCGTCCTTGATTTTGGCCTCGTTTTCGTCCAGCTGCTTTTTGGCTTCGGCCAGGCGGTCGCTCACCTTGACCAGCAGTTTGTCATTCACCTCGTCAATTTTGTCCTGGTCCAGCGTGATCTGCACTGATTTTTTGACAAGGCCGGTGGTGGAAACGCTGGCCACGCCGTCCACGCGCTCCAGCTGGGGTACGATCGTATCCTCCACATAGTCGGAAAGCTCGTAGATGTCCATTCCCTCATAGTCCACCGCAACATACTGGGTGGCCATCATATCGGGGCTCATCTCCATCAGCGTGGGGGTGCTGGCCATATCGGGCAGACTGCCCGAAAGCTGGTTCACGGCGGTGCTGGCCTTGACCATGGCGCTGTCCATGTCGGTGTCGTCCTGGTATTCCAAAATGACAAGGCTGTAGTTTTCGTTGCTCTGGCTGGTCACGTTCTTTACACCATTCAGGGTGGAAAGGCTGTTTTCCAGCGGCTGGGTCACATCGCTTTCCACCTGTTCCGGGCTGGCGCCGGGGTAGGTGGTAATGACCAGCAGGTAGGGCAGGTTCATATTGGGCAGCAGGTCTGTCTGCATGCCGGTCAGGCTTACAAAGCCCAGCACCATCACCAATATGACCGCCACAAGTACGGTAAATGGCTTTTTAACACTGTATTTTGGCATTTGTTTGTTCCCTTTGCCCGCACGTTGGGCGGGCCTATGTTGGCGGATGTGACCGACCGGCCGGGTTCAGGCTGCCCCAAAAGGAAGGAGCGCCGAAGCGCAGCGCAGCCGCCGTGTGGCGCCCCTTTTTAGGGGGAAACGGAGCTTTTTTAGCACACTTGACCGACCGGTCGGTCGGTTTTCCGCTGTTATTATAGCACCGCGGAAAATCATTGTAAAGAGGAGATAAAGATTCCGTCCGTGCGGTACAGTTTGCCGCAAAAGCGGCAAAAATCACCGCCAGCCTTGCTTTTTCGGCCCCAATCATGTAAACTGTTCATCATAAGTTTACAGTTATACGGTGCAGCTGAAAAAAGCGAACATTCAGTCGGTTTCCTTGTTTTCCGCTGCACCCTGGGTAAGGAAGGGCGTTTTGCATGGGGATCGTTGTCATCGGCGCAGTTTTTGTTGATATCAAGGGGTACCCCCTTGCCACCTATATTCCGGGCGGGCGCAACGCCGGGCGGGTAGAACAGGTACACGGCGGTGTGTGCCGCAATGTGGCGGAGGATATCGCCAACGTGGAGCTGCGCCCCACCTTTGTAAGCCTGGTGGATGACACTGGCACAGGGCAGGATGTTATTGATAAACTGGCGCGCCACAAGGTGAACACCCGCTATATCCAGCGCGTGCCGGACGGCATGGGCACCTGGCTGGCTGTGTTCAATAATGAGGGCGATGTGGTGGCCGCCATCTCCAAGCGGCCGGACACCAATCCCCTGACCGACCTGCTGGCCGAAAAAGGCGATGAAATTTTTAAGGACTGCGATGGCATTGCCATTGAACTTGATCTGGAAAAAGACACTGTAAAGCAGGTCTTGTATTTTGCACAGAAATACCACAAAAAGGTATATGCCGCGGTTTCCAACATGAGCATTGCCATGGAGCGGCGTGACTTTTTGCAGCAAATCGACTGTTTTGTCTGCAACCAGCAGGAAGCGGGGATTCTCTTTTCTGACGAATACGACCATATGGGGCCGGAGGAAATGTGCCGCACGCTGGCCGCTAATGTAGGCAGCGCCCGCATCCCCTGCATGGTTGTTACCATGGGGGACAAAGGCGCGGTGTACGCCTGCGCGGATGGCGAAAGTGGCATTGTACCCGCCAAAAAGGTAAACGTGATCGATACCACCGGCGCAGGCGATGCGTTCTTTGCCGGTACGGTCATTGGCCGCGCTTATGGCAAAACGATGGCGGAGGCCTGCGGCATTGGCAGCCGGCTGGCGGCTTCGGTCATCTGCACCGCCGAAAATGTCTGCCCGCGGTTCCGCCCGCAGGAGTTCGGGCTGGATGTTCCGGTTGTGGATTGAGCGCCGTTTCAGCAGGCCGGTCACAGCTGCCGGATTCTTCTGGTGTTGGCTGGGGCCCTGGCCTTGCCGGCATTGGCGGTGGGGCAGTATCTCCATGATTATTGCCACACCGATTGAGGCACCGGACCAGAGCGAAAGCCGTTTCTTCTCCCACTATGACCCCAAAACCGTTGAGTAGTTCATGTCGCTCCTTTGGTGAATCTCTTTGCATGACAGCATAATGCAAAGGCAATACCGCATAATTCTAAGTGCCGATACGGCGAGCGAGGTGCGGCAGATGCTAAGCCAAAAGCGCAGATAATACTGGATGCTGCAAAGGTGAGCGCCGCCAGTGGCGGAAACAGCGAACCGAAGCAGGGCAGCGGTCGCAGAGTGCGAGGGCTTTGCCCCGAAGCACGATGCGGGTACCGCAACCCGACATTATCGAGCATTTTGGCAACGCAGATGCCGTGCCGCAGCTGCCGGAGCGGTGTTTAAGCCGCAAGGCGGGAATTGTGCGGTGTTGCCCAAAGAATAAACAAGCCCCCGGCAAGTTTACAGCGTATGAACAGTGCTCCGCTGCCTGCCGGGGGCTTGCTTCATTCTATATCCCTGTTAAAATGTCAGCCGCATCTGGTTCCACGCCACATTGCCGTGGGTGGATTGGGAAACACCCTCGTTAACAAAGCCAAATTTGGCGTAATAGTGTACTAGTTTGTCCTTACAGGTCAGTACCAGACCCTTGCGGCCCTGCTGGCGGGCATCGGCAATGGCGCGGTTCAGCAGCTGGGCTGCCAGACCGTGTTTGCGGTACTCTGGCCGGGTCACCACGCCAAAAATCATCTGCCATGCGCCGGTTTCGCTGTGCAGAGCGGCATTTTCGTATAGATCATCGGTCAGATCGGGCTGGTCTGTCACCATGCCGTCCACAAAAGAAATCAGCGTTTCACCGTCAAACATCAGCCAAAAGTGTCCGGCATAAGCCTGCAGACGGTCCCTGAACTGCTGTTCCGGCGCGGCTTCCGCTGCGGGGAAGCAGAGGGCCTCCACCTCCGCCAGCGCGGCGGCATCGGCGGGGACTGCGGTGCGTATCAACATAAAAAACATCCACCTTTCGGGGAAAAATCGGGGGCGTTCCTGTGCCCCGTTCCGCCGGTCAATCCGGCCGGGCGCAAACGGCACGGCCCTTTGCTGTAAGCCATTATCCCACACCCCCGTCCAAATTGCAAGTGGGGTTTGACAGGCGTGTGCGGGAGCAGTATCCTTAAAGTGTAACGGATGACCGCCCCTGTAGGCAAAGGAGTGTATTGTATTATGACCTGCCGCGTTTTGCGCATTGATGAACAGCTGTATGGCTGTGAGGAGCTGCCTGCCGGGCAGCCGGTGCTGTGTGATGTTCTGCTGGCCGATGCCGCCGGTACCCAGCGGGTGCTTCCCTACCCCGATGAAGCCCTGACTGCCCAGAACATCCAGGAGGGCGATACCGTTGCCCTGCTACCGGACGGCACGCTGAAAAAACTAAGGTGTATCTGACACCCTAGGGTAAGCCCGCACTTTGCAAAAGATTCACCGTAACCTTACATCGGTATGGTTGCAGCCCGCAGCCAAATGGCCTATACTGAAATTAAGGGCAACACCGCACAATTCCCGCCTTACGGCTTAAGCACCGCTCCGGCGGCTGCGGCACGGCATCTACGTTGCCAAAATGCTCGATAATACACAAAGTATTATCTGCGCTTTTGGCTTAGCAGCTGCCGTGCCTCGCTCGCCGTATCGGCACTTAGAATTGTGCGGTATTGCCTAAGAACCAACAGGAAAGTGTGGATCACTATGACCTACCATGACATCAAACACAATGCCGAAGTAAACGAGCTGCTGAAAAAGGGCAACCAGAATTTGGGACTTTTGGGCTTTACCGACCATTCGCAGGTGCACTGCATCCATGTGGCGGAAACCGCTGCGCACATCCTGAAAAAGTTTGACTACAGCGCCCATGATATTGAGCTTGCTAAAATTGCCGGGTACATGCACGATATCGGCAACGCCATCAACCGCACCCACCACGCGGAATACGGCGGCCTGCTGGCCAACGAGATTTTGAAGCAGTATGATTTGAGCGTTGCGGACCGCATTACCATTGTTTCGGCCATTTCCAACCATGACGAATCCACCGGCGGCGCGGTGGACCCCATTTCGGCTGCGCTGATTATTGGCGACAAAACTGATGTGCGCCGCAGCCGCGTGCGGGAAAAGCCCAAAGCCAGCTTTGACATCCACGACCGGGTCAACTATGCCGTAACGGACCAGACATTAAAGATCAACACCGACAAAAAGGTCATCTCGCTGAATCTGCAGATCGACACGGACATCTGCTCGATGTACGAATATTTCGAAATTTTCCTGAACCGCATGCTGATGTGCCGCGGCGCCGCTGACCTGCTGGGCGCCACCTTTAAGCTGACGGCCAACGGGGCGAAAGTGTTGTAAAATTATAATCCTGTATCAAAAAGCTCAGGCTGTTCCCTGTTGGGGGCAGCCTGAGTTTTTATACCATGGAAAATCATTCCGCCGTTTTACAGATTCAGCATATACGTTTCCATTTGCATCGTCCTTACCGCCGCTCTTCATGATTCTGCCGGAACAAACGGCAATTCAATGTTTTCCTCGTCCACAGGCGGGGTTTGGGTTGCGCTGGGGGGCGGGGTTTCTGTCGATTCCTTCGTGTTGTCCGCCGGTTCGCCGTCACCATTTTCTGCGGGCGCGGCACTGGCGGTGGGCTGACCGGCGGCGTTCAGCACCGGTGTTTTTTTCGTTGCGGGCTTCTGGGTCGGCTTGGGGGCAGTTGTCTGCTGCGGGACAGTAGTTGCCGTGGGCTGCGGTTCAGCCGTCGCGGCGGGCTGCGGCGTGGGCTCTGCCGGGACGGCATCATTCGTTTCCGCCTGCCGGGTCGGCTCCGGGGTTGGCTGAGTACCTGCCTGCGGCCGGTGCAGTGCAAAGGCAGCGGCAAGCACCACGGCAGCCACCACAACGGCCAGGACTATTTTTTTCTTCATTGCTGTTTTCCTTTTTATATTTGGGGGCGTTGCGGCATCAGCCTGCCACGCTGTAACGCTGTGCGGCGGTAGTCAGGTCATCCAGCGCGCGGAGCAGGTTCAGCAGCGGCAGCTGGCTTTCATCCACCGCTGCCAGCGCGCGGACCATATCGCCATAGCTGAACACCCCATAGCGCAGGATGCACAGGTCCGCCCCGTTTTGCCGCATGGCAACCACCGGCATGGCATCCACGCGGCGGAACGCAATGGCCGGTGTAACGACATAATATACCTTTTTGCCGTCAAAGCGGGTGTTGGTATCCACGGGCTGCAATTCGGTTTCGGGCTCACCCGCGTTCCAGGCAAAAGTAAAAGTGCATTCCGCGCCGTCCGGCACCATAAAATAGTGGCGGATCTGGATAACGGGCTCCAGCAGCAGGCTGCTGCCGTAATAATCATCGGTCTGGGTGCCGCTGCTTTCAAACTGGTAGCTGCCCCAGTTGGCCGTGGAGTTTGGCTCCGCGGTGCCGGCTAACGCATCGGTCCGGTAGCCAAAGTACAGCTGCGCTTTGCCGCCATACACCAGCAGGGTGCCGGCCAGCTCCTTTGCCTGTTGGGGATAATTGTGTTCCAGCAGGTAGTTCAGGTAATCCTTTACGGTGTAAGTATAAACCGGACCATATTTACCGTTTACCACCATCCGGGCTTCAATATCATCCGTCAGCTGTTTGGCGGCCACCTGGCAAGGGAAAGCGGTGCAGCTTTTGCCGTTTACTTCCACCTGCTTTGCATCTGCCACTGCCACCTGTGTTACGGTGGAATCCGGCAGGGTAAACTGCATGGCGGCATCCTGCGGGGTATCTTCCGGCAGGGTAACGTAAAAATAAATTGTGACTGTCTCCCCCAGGCTCAGGCTGTAGCCTTCCAGATGCTCGCCGGTCTGGGCGGTTTCCGGGGTGGCGGGATCCTGCGGCGGCGGAGTTGGCACGGCAGGGTCAGGCCAGCCGGTTTCGGGGGTGCTCTGCGGCGGATCCGCCCAGGGGATATCCTCATCCGTTTCGCTCACCTGCGTCTGGATGCTGGCCGTATTTTCCTCTGCCAGCGCGGCGGCAGGCAGCGCGGCACACAGCACCACCGCCGCCAGCAAAGCCAGCAGGCGCTGGGGCCAGCTTTTTTGTTTTGTATGGTTCAAACTCAAGGTGTTTCCTTCCTGTTTTTTGTTTTAGGCAATACCGCATAATTCTAAGTGCCGATACGGCGAGCGAGGTACGGCAGATGCTAAGCCAAAAGCGCAGATAATACTGGATGCTGCAAAGGTGAGCGCCGCCAGTGGCGGAAACAGCGAACCGAAGCAGGGGCAGCGGTCGCAGAGTGCGAGGGGCTTTTTCCCCCGAAGCACGATGCGGGTACCGCAACCCGACATTATCGAGCATTTTGGCAACGCAGATGCCGTGCCGCAGCCGCCGGAGCAGTGCTTAAGCCGTAAGGCGGGAATTGTGCGGTATTGCCTTTATCTTCTCTTTTTTATCCCGCCAAAGGCATCATCCCTGGTTTTTGGCCAGCAGCGCTGCTCCAATCACCCCGGCGCGGTAGCCGAGGGTGCAGGTGGTAATGCGGGTGTGCTTTTGGGCGTAAGCATTGCCAAAAACCATTGGTCCCACCGCGGCGCGCAGGGGAGCCAGCAGGTTTTCCCCCTGGTTGGCCACCCCGCCGGACAGACCGATCACTTCCGGGAAGAAGATGTTGATCATGTTGGCAACGCCCACTGCAAGGTAATGGATGTACTGTTCTACCACGGCTTTGCCTGCGGCATCGCCCTGGGCGGCGGCATCAAAGGCGGTGCGGCCATTTACCCCGCCGCTTTGGGCGGCTATGCCATGCAGGGCGCTTTCGGGGTGGGCTGCCATGGCTTCTTTGGTCATGCGGATCAGGGCGGTGGCACTGGCCAGGCTTTCCAGGCAGCCGGGGCGGCCACAAGTGCAGCGCGGGGCATCCGGGGTGTCCAGAATGACCATGTGCCCCGGCTCCGCCGCTGCGCCGGTGTAACCGGTCAGCAGTTTGCCGCCCAGCACCACACCGCCGCCCACGCCGGTACCCAGCGTAATGATCACCGCGCTTTCGGCTCCTTTGGCGCAGCCCGCCAGTGCTTCGCCCAAAGCGGCGGCGTTGGCATCGTTGGCAAGAGCAACCGGCAGGCCGGTTTTGGCGCGCAGATAATCCCCCATGGCAAAATCATGCCAGCCCAGATTGTTGGAGTAGCGCACGATGCCGCCATCCACCGTGCCGGGGCAGCCAACGCCAATGCCCGCTACCTGCTGGCCCTGTGCCAGCTGATTGCAGAGGGCTGCAATATCATCGCACACGGCCTCGGCCGGGCGCGGCAGTTTGGTGGGGGTGCTCGCTTCCTTTATAATAGCACCGTCTGCATCCACAAGCGCAGCTTTGATATTGGTTCCCCCAAGGTCCACACCCAGATAATACATGATTGCAGCCTCCTGTACATAACATTTTTTTCAGTGTAGCAGATTGCCCGCCCCGGCGCAAGAACTTGTAGACAAAAAAGCATCCAAAAGTAAACCCGGCACTACCCACTGCTCTTTGTCGGGTCGTGCCGGTTGGATTTTATTTTTTAGGCAATACCGCATAATTCTAAGTGCCGATACGGCGAGCGAGGTGCGGCAGATGCTAAGCCAAAAGCGCAGATAATACTTTGTGTATTATCGAGCATTTTGGCAACGCAGATGCCGTGCCGCAGCTGCCGGAGCGGTGCTTAAGCCGCAAGGCGGGAATTGTGCGGTGTTGCCTTTATTAGCGGCTGCTCATCCGTTCAGTTTGGCGTACTCTTCGTCGGTAACGGGCTCGCACCATTCGTTGCTGCAATCTTCGCCGGGAACTTCCACAGCAATGTGGCTGAACCAGCTGTCGGCCTTGGCACCGTGCCAGTGCTTGACGTTGGCCGGGATGGTGATCACGGTGCCGGGGGTCAGGCTGACAGCGGGTTTGCCTTCTTCCTGGTACCAGCCTTCGCCTGCGGTGCAAACCAGCAGCTGGCCGCCGCCCTTTGCCGCGTGGTGGATATGCCAGTTGTTGCGGCAGCCGGGCTCAAAGGTAACGTTGGCCAAAAACAGGCCGGTTTTAGGGTCGGTCAGCGGGTTCAGGAACGACTGGCCAATGAAAAACTTGGCATAAGCGGTGTTTGCGGCACCGGTGCCAAAAACATTCTGCTGCTCAAATTCATGTTTATCCATGCACTTCATACTTGTTGCCTCCTGTTTTTCTGTGTCCCTGCCCTGTTGTGCTTGACGCTGCGGCGCTGGGATACTATGTGACCGCTATATTTTTTCAAAATTCCTTATCGAAAAAACTGCCCGCACAACGGCTTATCATACCGTGTACGGGCAGTTGATTTATCATTATCTACTTTTCTCTCAGGTCTGGGTCGATAAACGCAACCCCACCTGGTACCCCAGCAGGGTGCGGGTTTCCACCGGCTGATGGCGGATGAGGGAAAGCAACTGCTGTGCGGTACGGCGGCCCAGCTGTTCGGCATCAAAAGAGACCGCCGTGATCTGTGGCGTACACCCCTGCAGCGCTTCGTCGTCATACAGGGAGGCAAGACGGATATCCTGCGGCACGCGCAGGTTCAGCTGTCTCAGGGTGTTCAAAGCCAGCTGGGCAACCTGGTCATCCATGCACAGGATGCAGTCCGCCCCACGCTGTACCGCGAGCTCCACAGCGCTGGTGCGTAGATCGTCGCTTTCCAGCTCCAAAAACAGCAGGCTCTCATCAATCTTGCAGCAGGCGCGGTCATGCGCCTGCTTATAGCCTTCCAGGCGGGACTGGTTGACGGTGTACAGCATGGATCCGCCCAGCAAAGCAATGCGGCGCAGGCCCTTCATCAGCAGCAGGCTGACCAGCTCGCGGCAGCCGCCCACCTGATCATGGTCCACCGAGATGACATCCTGGTCAGCCGGGCGGCCAATGGCAACAAAGGGGATGCCGCTTTTTTGCAGCATGGGGATCAGCGGATCACGCTCCAGCGTGCGGGCCAGAATCACGCCATCAATCTTGCGGTTGACCAGTAGACGCTGCATCGGGCTTGTTTCCTGCTCGCCCACCATCGTCATCAGCACATCATAATCATTGCGGGCGGCAATATCGTACACGGCGCTGACGGTTTTGCGCAAAAATGGTGCGGCAAGGTTGCCGAACTGGCGCGAGAACACCAGTGAGATATTATAAGACTGCTGGGTTACCAACCCGCGTGCCAGCATATTGGGCACATAGTTTTTCTCTTTGGCGTACTGGACCACGCGGGCGCGGGTCGCTTCGCTGACACGGCCATTGCCCGAAAGGGCACGGGATACCGTGGTCTTGGACACGCCAAGGTCTTCAGCCATCTGGCTGATGTCAATTTTTTTTTCTCCTTCTGTCTGTTTACGGCGCGGCATGGGTTTACTCCTGTTAACGTTTGCTTCTATAAGATCTTCTTTCTGTCCTTGCCGGTTTTCTGCCCCACGGGCAGTTCCCAGGGTACTGTTCCAGAAACCAGTCCCCCACCCCGGCCATTCCTTACTTGGTTAATGGGCTTAACATATTATACCACATTTTCCTGGATCATGGTAGCCCCCTGTGCAAAGAAAGACCATTATATCCCCAGTGGCTCTGTTTCATTCCTGGTAACCTTTTGGTCCTGCCAGTCAACCTTGGGCGGCTTGGGCCAATGCCAACAGAGCTTCGGCATCCTGGGGTTCAAGGGCGGGGACACAACTTTGCAAAAATGCGGCAAACTCCGGCGCATCGGATGGTGTATCCGGCGGCAGGCCGCGACGCACCAAAAGGCGGTAGATGCTGCCAAACACGGCCAGCACCCGCGCGTTGCAGCTGCCCCGGCCATACCCCATGGCATGGCGGCGGGCCAGCACCAGCAGCACCGCAGCAGCCAACAGGCAACCCCCCAGCAACGCCGCCAAAACCAGCCTGCTGCGGGGCACGATGGTGGCTGCGGGTTCGTTTGCGCTGCTCTCCCCTGCTGCGGGGGCAGTGTCTTGATCTTGAGTTTCGGGCAGCGGGTCGGTGCGCAGGTCGGCCTGTTGGGCACTGACCAGCACGCCGGGGGTCATCTCCATGGGGGTCCAGCCCTGGCCGGAAATGTACACCTCCGCCCAGGCGTGGGCGTTATCGTCCTGCAAAATGGCGTGCCAGCTGCCGTCCTCCTGTTGGGTAAACAGGCTTTGCGGCGCAGCATAGCCCACCACATAGCGCGCAGGCAGCCCGAACATGCGGAACATAACCACCGCCGCCGAAGCAAACTGCACACTGTACCCCTGTTTGGATTCCGTTAAAAAGTAACGGATGGGGTCGGCCCCCTCCGGCGGCTGGGGAGCGCTGGCGTTATACTGGTAGTTGGTGTTTAGGTAGGCGCGGATGTAATCGCCAATATCCGCAGCTTCGGTCAGCTTCTGGTCCTTTTTGGCTTCATCGCACAGGGTTTGCAGCTCGTCATAGCCGTCCGGCACGGCGGTGTAGCGGCTGGCGGCGTAAGCGGCATAGGATGCTTCCATCCGGTCCAGCACGCTGGGGTCGGCATCGGCGCGGGCTTCCAGCTGGGTTTGGGCGGTATCCCGCGGGTAATACAGGAACACATCGTCCTGTGCGGTCTGGCCCGCGGCGGCGCCATCGCCCTGGATGGTGTAATAATCGCCCCAGTAGGCGTTGTACGGTGCATAGGTGTACTGGGTATCGGCGTGGATGCGCTCCACCGTCAGCGTCTGGGGCTGGGCGGTGCCGTCATAGGCGGTGCGCAAAAACGGCAGGCTGGCAATGGTCAGCCGGGCGTTATCCTCGGTTTTCCAGTTCATGGCGGCGCTGTCAAAGGCATCGGCATCAGGGGCCTGCCAGGTGGTGCCGTCATAACTGCCGCCGATAAATCCCCGCAGGTATACGGTTTCTTCGGGTTTGTCGCTGGCGGTCAGGGCCAGATCCGTCACTCCGCTGACCTGGATACCCCCGCCCTGGTTCAAGGCGCCATCCGCCACACCACCGGCGGCGGCTTCTACCTGAATGTTCAGCCTGCCGCCGCTGACCCGCGGCAGCCAGGTAATGGCGGTGCTCAGCGCGGCGGATTCCACTCGCTGGGCCGCTGGCTGCAGCCAGCCAAGGGGAACCCCCAGCGCCGGGCGCAGCAGCCACCAACAGGGCAGCGCCAGCGCAAGGCAAAGCCCGCCCGCCGCCAGCGCGGCAGACTTTTGGATGTTATAATGGCGGCAAAGGTTCTGGCGGTAGTTTTCGGTATCGCGCCTGCCCCACAAGGCCCGCCGCTGCACCGAGCAGGAAGCCGCCCACGCCCCCATCCAACCGGCCAACAGCAGCAGGCAGGCGGGCACAGCAGGCGCGGCCCCGGCCAGCGCCAGCAGCACAACAACGGGCAGCAGCATTAGATCCAGCAGCAGGGCATCCGCACGGCGCAGGGCCGCAGCGGCCAGCGCCCCGGTAACGGGCAAGGCGGCCAGCAGCAAAAACAGCCCCAGCTGCGCCGCACTGCCGCCTTGGGCCACCGGCAGCGTGCTGCCAAGGCGGGCGTTAAGGCTTTGGGCAATGTTCCCGGCGCACTGCTGCGCCCCGGCCAAAAAGTTCCGCTGGCAGATGAACAACACCACAAGATACACAATCACCCCCGCCAGCAGCCCCCAGCGGCGCAGGGCTTGCGGCGCACGCAGGAACAGCGCCCACCCGGCGCAGAAAGCGGCTGCCGCGGGCCACACCCACAACGGCACCGCAATGCCGAACCCAGTGGAAAGCACCAGCAGCAAACCAAAGGTGAGCGCCAGCAGCAGCGCGGCATCTGCCGCCAGCCACAACGCGGGGTGCGCTGCGGGGCGCTGGGTGCTCACCAGCACACGGTCCACAAACTTCAGCCCACTGCCGGGGTCGGCAGCGCCGCGCCGGCTCAGGGCAGTACGTTCTTTTTTGCGCTTGGGCGGGTTTTTGCGGTGCTTCGCCGCCTGTTGGGGAAAATCCCCCCATTCCTCCGCTCCGTCCAGGTCCCCACCGGGGGTCAGGGCAGCGCGCAGGGCGGTCAGCGGTTCGCGCACCATCAGGCGGTCCAGCTTGGCGCTCAGCTTCCAGTGTACCTGCTTGAGGGTATCCCCGTCCCGGTACTCCCGCAGCTCATAGCTGCCGCCCAGGGCGGCGCGGGTGTCGGCTTCATCGCCGTCCTCATCGGGGGCGGTTTCCGCTTTGGCTTTGCCAGCCGCGGCAGCGGGCAGCACACAGATGCTCTGGCTTTGCACGGCAGCCGGGCATGCCGCGGTGAACACCCCCAGGTGATCTCGCAGGGTGATGCCCCGCACCGCAATGCTCCACACGCCGCTTTTGCCTGCGTTTAAGGTAATGCGCTGTTCGGCGCTCTCCTTGCCGCCCAGCATGGCGGCGCAGCGCAGGGTGATCTGCCCGCCGCCCCATTCATCGGCGGCGTTCAGCAGCACCACAAGCGCAGGGATGGGCAACCGGCTGCGGTTGCGCAGCCGAACCGTCAGGGTAAAATCTTCGCCCTGTATCACGGGTTTGTCCGGCACCAGCAGCTCTGCCGTTACCTGCCTGCGCAGATAGGCGGCATCCAGCCGCAGCAGCACCAGAAGCACCAGCGCAAACGCTAACAGGAACACCGCCAGCGGTGCCTGGGTGATGAGCGCCGCGGCCAGCAGCACCAAAAGCACCAGCGCCCGGCCCAGCTTACCTGCCATGGCGGTCAGCCTTTTCGGGGCGGGGGCGCGGCACGGTGCGCAGCAGGTCCTGCATTACGCTGTCCACCGTTTCGCCGCCTGCGCGGGCCTGGTCGTTCAGCACCAGGCGGTGGCGGGCAACCGCATCAAACACGGCGGTCACATCCTGCGGGGCAACAAAATCCCGCCCCGCTAGATACGCCGCCGCGCGCGTCATGCTGGTCAGCGCCAGGGTGGCACGGGGGCTTAACCCCACGGCCAGGCGCGGGTCCTTGCGGCTGGCCTGGGCCAGCGCCACAATGTAGCGGTACATCAGCTCATGCACAAATACCGTGCTGACCTCCTGCTGCATGGCAAGCAGATCCGCCTGACCGGCAACGGGGCGCACACGGTCCAGCAGGCGGCCTTTGCTCTGCCCGGCCAAAATTGCCAGCTCCGCTTCCTCATCGGGGTAGCCCATTACGGCGCAGACCATGAAACGGTCCAGCTGAGACTGCGGCAGCATCTGCGTGCCGGCGGCGCCGATGGGGTTCTGGGTTGCAATTACGGTAAAGGGTGCGGGCACCGGGCGGGTAACGCCGTCCACCGTCACCGTGCCTTCTTCCATCACTTCCAACAAAGCCGACTGCGTGCGGGAGGAGGTACGGTTGATCTCATCGCCCAAAAACAGGTTGCACATCACCGCACCGGCGTGGTACACAAACTTGCCGGTCTCTTTCTGGTAAACGGAAAATCCCACCAAATCGGACGGCAGAACATCCGGCGTAAACTGCACGCGGCTTTCTTTCAGGTCCAGCGCGCGGGCAAAGGCCAGCGCCAGCGTGGTTTTGCCCACGCCGGGAATATCCTCAATCAGCACATGGCCGCCCGCCAGCATGGCCATCCAGATGGTGTTTACCGTTTGCTGTTTGCCCTGCACGGCCTTGTTTACTTCGGCCGTAACGGCGGCGGCCTGCTGTGTGTACTGCATGGTTAATCCTCCCGGTGTTTTTTCCATATCACCATAATGCCAACGGCGGCGGCAATAACCACCAGCCCGGCCCACAGTGCGTTGTTTTCCAGCCAGATCATGGTATTGGAGATCGCGCTCCCCTCGGATTCCGCGCTGCCCTCCCCCGGCAATGGGGTCAGGGCTTGGGGGGCCACTTCGGCAATGGAGCTGCCGCCGGCATCCTCCACGGTCACCTGGCGCGGCGTTTCGTCCCAGGTAGCGGCGCTTTCTTGCAAATCCTCCTCTTTGGTGGTGTCCGCAGCGGCGGTGTCGTGCTCCGCAATTACCAGGTAGCGCTGGCTGTTGCGGGTGTAGGGGTGGCAGGTGGAAAGGGTCAGCAGGTCCCGCCCCGGCTGGATCAGCACGGCGTTGATATCGCTGGGGTCAATAATTTTCAGCTCGCTCACGCGGTAAATCAGCGTTTCCCACGGGGTGGTCAGCTGGATCTTGTCCCCCACCTGGATCTGCTGCACGTTGCGCAGCATTTCCGCGCCATAATAGCCGCGGTGGGCGGCGATCACGGTGTTGGTGTTTTCGCCGCCCAGCGGCATCGAGGTCTGGCCCAGCAGCGCCGCGCCTTTGGCCAGGTTTTCGCGGCTGGCGCCCAGGTAAACGGGCAGCTCCAGGTTCAGGCGCGGGATCCACAGCACAGCCAGCACATCATCGTCATAGCCATAGGCAGCAAGGTCCAGCGGGGCTTCCTCATAGGCGAACGGGTCGGTCAGGCCGCTTTGGCCCCCGGCGTAAATTTCCGCGTTATAGTCCTGCATCGCGGCGTACAGTTCAGGGTAGGCGCGTTCCGGCTCCGGGGGTTCGGCTGTGGTTTCCTCCGCCGCGGGGGCGGTGGGCTGGGCTTCGGCGCGGGCCGCAAACTGCGCAGCGGTTTTGGCGTTGCGGGTGCTGGTCCACCACTGGGCAGCGGTAGGCTGTATCAACAGCGCCAGCCCCAGCAAAATGGCCAGCCAGGCCAGAATTTTAGCAATCAGCCGTCCCATTTAGTCATCCTCCTCGCGCTTTTTGCAGCGGTGCAGCAGCAAAAGCAGCAGCAGCGCTTCGCCGCCGATCACAATGCTGCCCGTTACCGCGATCCACGGCCAGGCATCCACCACGCGCTTGACCACCGTTCCGGTACGCAGCGCCTGATACTGCACGGCCTGCGGGGTGTTGGTTTCTTCCTCTCCATTATAAGGGATGCGGGTGCCGCGCACAAGCATGCGGTGGGTGTTGATGGCATACGGCGTGCAGGTAACAAGGGTGCAGTAATCCTGCCCCGCGGTGATTTCCAGATCCTCGGTGTGCTCCGGTTCCACCACTTTGATTTGGTCCACCTGGTACGCCAGCGTTTCATCCAGAATATGCAGGTAGAAACAGTCGCCCTCTTCCAGCTTGTCCAGGTCGGTGAACAGCACGGCTTCAGGCAGGCCGCGGTGACCGGTCAGCACGCTGTGGGTGCTTTCGCCGCCAAGGGGGTAGCTGGAGCCTTCCAGATGGCCGACGCCCTTTTGCAGCACATCATCGCTGGTGCCTTCGTAAATAGGCAGGTTGACGTCAATTTTTGGGATGGTGATATACCCCAGGCTTTCGCCCACATCCACAAGGTCCACATAGCTGGTGCCGGTATCCTCCGCTTCGCCTGCGGCATCGCGCTCCACGGCGCTGTCCAGCTGCTGGTTATAGCGGCGGGCGGCCTCCTTGGCGGCGTCCAGTTTTTCGGTATCCATGCTTTTTACGGTATCATCGTAATTTTGGATCGCTTCGCTGGCGTGGCGCTGCGCCACCGCGTTGCTGATAACCGGGTACGATGCCACCCCAATGCCGGACAGGATCATCAAGGCCGCAAAGCCGACTTTTAGTTTTGTTGTGGTATCCATAGCGTCACCGCGAACCTTTCCGTGAGAGGGTTGAAGTTGGGAGCTGATGCAATTAAGAATTAGGAATTAAGAATTAGCAATGAGGAATTGGAGGCAGACAAAATAATAAAGAATCATGAATCATTGTGGTGGACCGCGGCGCATTTGCGCCGCAAACATTGCAAATCATTTGTAGGGGCCGATGCCCGCCATCGGCCCGTTGGCGGGCCTTGCCATATTTATTTTTAGGTTCTGCACGCGAGATATTGGCGCCCCTTGAGGGGAGCTGGACGCGGAGCGGCCTGAGGGGTGGCTCCCCGCCGCAAACCTGACGCCCATGGGGTGGTTCCCCACGCAGAACCTAAAAATCAGCCGAACAACGGCCATGTACACCCAAAAAAATTTATTCCCCAATAACCCACCATAGGGGGAGGGCCAAACCCGGCCCTCCCCCTGTGTATGATGGATTATCCCTCTATACCCTATTGGTGAATTGTAAAATTGTTTTGCCTTGCGGCGGGCGCATCAGGCGCGGTTCTTCTTTTTCAGGCTCAGCAGCACGCCAACACCGGCCACAACCAGCAGCACGCCAATGCCGCTGAACAGCAGGGTGCCGAAACCACCGGTGGTGGGCAACTTGAAGCCCCTACGGTTGATGACAGTAACCGTGATTGTAGCAGTGTCAGTAACGTCTTTTCCCTTATCATCGGTAAACTTCGTTGTTTTCTCATGCTTTGTCAAAACGCCATTTTTGTACTCAAAGTTTTCACTCCAAGTCGTCTTTTCGCTGATGTTCAGCGGAACCTTGACAGGACCCTTCAACAAGTTATAATTTTCAGCGGTCTTTTTCTCAACCAGATAGTAATCACCATTGGCCAAACCGTCCTGGTAAACATCACCATTACCATCTGTTACCAATGTATTATTGTTTACTTTAACCCATACATTTCCTGCATCAGCATCGGGTAATCCATATGCTTTCACTTCATCTGGCGTCAAAGCCTTATTCCCAGCGTCCGCTTGCGGAACCTGCTTATACAGGTCAAACTCTACGCCAGGCAGATTTATTCTATCATCGCCGTCTTTATGCACATGAATTTTAAAGCTATAAACAACGGTATCGTCATGAATCTCGCTGTTAGAGCTATCATCCGGATGACTATTCACATCAATCTTATTTGTATACTTCAACTTTGCAGTATTGTGATTACCATCTTTCGGCGTGCTAGCAGCAGCCGTCATTTCGGCAGTATAAGAAATCACAATCTTCTTACCTGCATAATTTTTCATAGTAGCAGGGGTAAATGTAATCTTAAAGCCATTTGCAGGAACATCTTCACCCTTGGTAGTAATCCTATATACCGCTTCATCCACAGCACTGCCATCGCAGGTCAATGTAGCATTCCCATCATACTTCAAGTTGTTAGGCGTATCCGTTACTTCAAAGGTGCTAAGTTTCGTAATGTTCATAGGAACACTTACCGTAATCGTATACGGAACATGGTCGCCTACGCTGTAATCTGTATCTTTTGTTTCGGTATTGTCTTTAGCAATTACTTTCTTTTCCAGGTCAGGCTTTTCATTGATAACTTCAATGGCAACATTTGCTTGCGTTTTCTCACCATACGTAATATTGCCATCGCTGCCAACTACAAACACAATCGGAGTCTGATCAAGAATATAACCATTATCCGTATCATAGCTCTGTTCGATAAAACGGTAGGTACCCTGAGACAGACCACTTACAGTAATCTTGCCATCAGTCGTCTTTAACGTTCCAAGATCTTCACCCGTTTGCTCATTTTTGGTTACTTCTTCCCATGTTTCGGGATCATCGTTTACCTTCTTTTCAAGCTTGTATGTAACGCCACTCAGATCCACTGGAGTTCCACCGCCCACGCGGCCTTTTTTCTCCAAGGTCACTTTGCCGTAGGTCGTTGCATTTTTAGGGAATACATACACATCGTACATCCACTCTGCCTTATTGGTCGGATTTGCCATAGGAAGCGATACCAGGAACGGTGTAACCGGGGTCGTTACCTTATCGGGGGTTTCAGTTTCGATAATAACATACAAGCCAACCGGCAGGCCATTCTTACCATCGCCAAACTTTACAATGCCCTTCTCGTTCGTCGTACCAGAGTCGTGTGGCTTAGTAGCATAGTCAGAAAGAATCTCACCATTCTTAACATAAGTGTCGATGTTTACCATGTCTGTGCTCTTACCATTATAGTACGCGACCAGATCATCCGCATCCATTACCTGATAATAGGTAAACGTTGCACCTTCCAGGTCTTTTGCATCTTCGGGCACTTTGTTCTCGTCTCCTGCTACACCTGTGCCCTCTTTATCCTTGTCACCATTATATTCATACTTGTGAATCGTGATGGTACCCTTTGCATTTTTATCAATAGCGCTAGCCAGGGGAGCTGTGTTTGTAGTCTCACCTGTTACCTCATCTGCCATTGCTGGCATGGCGCACAGGCTGAGGGCCAGAGCGGCGCTCAACAGGCCTGTGAGAAAACGTTTTGCTTTTTTCATTTCAGTACCTCTTCTCTTAAAAAAATCATCATCGGATGGGCGGCGGGGCCGCCCGGCTTAAGGGTTCTGCATCAGCACGGCGTGCAGTGCGGGGCGCTGCAGCGGGGAAACGCTGCCGCGCCGCCCGCACTGTGCCGTGAAGAAAAAAGGAGGAAAAACTGGGCCGCTTGCCCACTTGGCTTAAGGTGCATCTGAAACCAAAGGAAATAACGGATATTTCGCAGCCACAAGCAGGATGTAAGGCAAAGAGCCGCCGGAATCCTTTCCGGATCCCAAGGCTTTTTAACGCCAAATCCGGCTGCGCTTATAGAAACAGGCGATATTTTCAACTTTTCAGTTACACCCCGGCTTATGGCTGCGCCCTGCCGTAAACTGTACACCCCGGCTTATGGCTGCGCCCTGCCGTAAACGGACGCGCACTGGCGGGCTGTACCCTGGGGGTTGCTGGGTTTCCGGGGGATGGTTAATGTCGCCGGCCCCCTTTCCTGTTGTAGCGGAATGTGAATATCAACAGCCCTGCCACCGCCAGCGGCATGCCGATCAGCAGCCACAGGCTTGGCGCGTCTGCACCCGTGTGGGGCAGCTCAGGCGTTTTACGGTTCAGAACGGTAAGGGTAACTGTGTAGCCGCTGGCTGCTGTGCCCGCTGCATTTTTGAGGTTGCCATCGTCTATCTTGTACTTGCCGTCTTGGGTAAATTCGATATCAATCGACTTGGACAACAGGTTGTACCCCGGGTGTGCCTTGGTTTCTGTCAGCCGGTATCTGCCGGGTTCCAGATTTTTGAACGGGTTCTTTGTAATCTCGCCGTCCGTTCCGGTTATACCGGTCAAATAATTTTTGTTGTTGCTACTGAATTTGTAGCCAGTATCAACCGTATACTGCGTTTTTCCTTCGGTTGTTTTTTCGGCTCTCAGCTTTTCCAGCTTGAACTCAACATCTTTCAAGAATACTTCATTGTTCTTTTTGTCTTTTTCCGCGTCCTTCTTGATGATATTCAGTACAAACTTCGGGTTCTGCAGCGTGTTGGTCAGCACAATCGTGCCGCTGTCGCCGGTGATGGTTCCATCGACTACTGTGGCTTCGGTGACCTTTGTGCCATCTCCATCGCTGATTTTTGCTTCCGCTTTAGCCGTTACAACATACGTATTGCCTTTAATCGTAATAGTTCCGTTTGCCGGGGCAAATTTGCTATTTTCCCCGGTACCTGTCACCGTACCTTCCACAATGCGGTATTCATAATTGATGTGCTTATTATCCGTATTGATTTGGTACTGATCCAAACCGCTAAAGGTAAACTGCCAGACGTTTTCACCGCGCTTAATGGTAACATAGTCCAGCGTGTTGTCAGCCGGGTATTTTACCGGTTTCCAATCTTTATCATTTGTGCTGCCTTCCAGGCGGCGCTGGAGCTGGATGTAAATCTCGCTCGGCTGGTTCTTAAGTTCCTTATTCTCTGCATCTCTCCAGAGCTTGTCGAACTCAATGTTGATCAGTGTGCGCCGGGTGTTGGTAAAGATTGCGGTAATTGGGGCGGTATCTGCCTCCTTAATCTCGCCTTCCACCATGGTGTTGTTGTGGATCACATGGGCGGAATGGCAATCAGTCGGAACGGATACGCTTTGCAGTCTGGCACCATCGTTGTTTTCGACTTCCTCGATGGTATAGCGGGTGCCAACGGGGATGCCGGTGATGGTTCCGGTGTTATCGGCATTTTCGCCCATTTTGATCTCAACATACTTTATGATGTCCCCATCTTCCAGACCCTCACCGCCAACATTATCAAAGGTAACTTTGAACTTGTAGGTTCCGGTCAAGGTTTCATCATCTGCGGCCTTCTTTTGGATTTTCAGCCCGCCGGTTTTGACCTTGTTGACGTATTTTACCTTTAGCTTTGTCAGCGTGGAGCTTGTTTCGTCCGGATTCTTATAGGAGCGGAAGACGATGGTGTTGGTGTCGGAGGGTTTAGTTCCGTTATACCGATTCTCATTCGGCTGCTCTTCTCCTGTTCCCTTGTTTTCCGTTCGGCCATCATCGGGGCCTTTGGCGGGATCCTTCTGCCCATCCAGCGACTTGTTCGGGTTGTCAACTTTCACGGTCTTTACCGTGTTATCGCCCTTCATCGACTTAACCGCCTCCCCGTTCTCGTACACCGTCCATGTGGTGTCGTACAGGTTTTGGTTCAGTTCCTCTTTGAGCGAAATGTAGCTGCCGCGGCGGAACTGGTCGCTGAAGGTAACGGTTTCTCCAGCTTCCAGAACAAAGCTTCCGTCGCCTTCCACCAACTGGGTGTCTGTGTCCATGTTGGAGGTGTACTGTGCGTTTTCGGCGTTTTGCAGCTGACCGCTTTTGACGGAGCCGTAATCCGGGATGTCCTCCTGCTTGGTTGTAAAGCCGGACATCGTACTTGGCTTCGCTTTGGGAATGAAGGTAAAGTTCCTGAAATAGATGTTGCGGCTATAGTTATCGCCCACGCGGATGGTTGTAACGTTGCCGCTAAATTTGCCGTCCGAACCGCCCTGCTCTTTCATCTTGTGCAGGTCCAGCTTTACGGTGACCCATTGGTCTGTCTTCAGTTCGACCGAGCCATACGTTGCGCCGTTAATGCCTGTTGTGCCAAGGCTGCCTTTTTGGCCGTGGATAGGTGTTTGTTCATCCAGCAGTTCCAGATACAGGTTGTTGAGGGAAAGTTCACCACCATCATCGTGCTTAACGTAAACCTCGAACGTAAGGAAGCGCTCGTTTTCGATATTGATGGGTTCTTTCAGCGTCAGGATGCCATAACGGTTCTTACGCCATTTACTGACGGGTTCCGTATCCATATAGCGTGCGTACCAGTGAAGGACCTTTTCTTTATTCGTCCCGGAATCTGGCCCGGGGTTATCAGCCTTCTCGAAAATGTAGGCATCGTTATTTGGGGTTGCGGGTTCAATAGTGCTTGTCTCCAAATTCACCACTTGGGAGTGAGTACCGCTTGTATCCGGGTCAGCGGCTTTTTTTTCTCCATAATGGGTTGCCTGGTTCTGGATGGTGAAGTTGAAGATTTTCCGGCCTGTAAAGCATTTTTTGAAGTCATCGTCAGTAACGTTGCTCAGATCGACCTCTTTTTGAACCTTCAGCTCGTTATTATCCGGGAAGTTGAACGCCACCGCCATGTTGGATTCCCACATACCACGTTCCATGTAGTACATGGTAAGGGTGTGCTTTTGGCCTTTGTCGAATGTAAGAGTAGTGCCTTGCGCGGAGAAAGAAATCTTCTCGTCATTATATGTTACGTCCTTGACAGAACTTCCATCTTGGTCACTATTTGACGTTCCGCCTTTTTTGACCTTACTGACATAGGCTGTTACACTATTTTTCTTTTCTCCCTTGTCTGTAGTTGTCTCGCCAAATTCCAGCAGGCCGGATACTTTACCGTGCGCACCACCAACGTCAAGCGCCAGCTGGCCATCAATGAATACCCAAACGTCATCGTCACCGGAGAAGAAGAACTTGATGCTGGTTTTTTTCTTTTCTCCATTTACAAATTCGTTTGTTTCAACTTTGCCGTCATCCGTCAGGGTAAAATCCATCTGCAGCTTGGTGCCAAAGCCGTAATTGTAGGTAGAAGCCACACCAGGTTTTGCTGTTTCATTGAACGGGAAGTAGCCATAATGGCCTTGCCCGCCCGATGACGCATCCACATTCTCAGAAGACTTTCTGTTATCGGTACTTTGGAGAAAATATTTTGAATCCGAATTTTGTCCCGAATCTTGTTTTAGATACAAGGTTGTATCCTTGCTGTCAAAGTACCAATAATCAACGCCGGGATCGTTATCAAAAAGATTTTCCTTTTTAGTAAATGGGAACTTTACATTCTCATACACTTCACCAAGCTTTGCTTTTTTACTATTTTCTCCTAGGAGGAAGTCTTTGCTAAAGTGCGGTTCTACTTTTTCTGTATCTTTCAGCAGCGGTTCACCTGTTGCTTTACCGTTGGATGTTGTATCCGCAACCAATCCCTGATAGGCATAGTATGTATGCTTAATATCTACGCTATTATCTTCATTACGCTGAGAGTTATTGATTGCCATAAAACGACCAAAGTCGTTGTACCCAAACAACTTTAATGTATCTTCAATCTGGCTAAATTCAGGGGAGCCTGCAGGCTGGAAATGTCCGGTATAAATCGGATATTGGGCACCTGCAGTCTGATAATAATCGCTCAGCGCCTGATCAAATTCACGGAAGGTTACCCAGGTGCGGTGACTTGCACCCTTATATTCACCGTAGCCATCACGGTTCTTGCCGTTCAACTCGTAATCTGTATAATAGTCATACAGCGTACTGGTAACATATTTTGTGTTTGCTTCTTCCGTAAAAGGAACGGATGCAATATCTACTATTGGAGTTTCTTTCCCCGTTTCGGCATCACGATTTTTCCACGTTTCGGCATCACGCGGGGTGGTGTCTTTTGGAGCCCAGTAGCCGCCGCGTGGGCCACTGTGATATATTGTATCGTCATTCGTATCCGCATAGAAGCACTGTTCCTTATCCTTATAATCTAAAGGGATGTCTACCCAATCTGTATTGTTGCCGCAGTTTGTAAGGATCTTATCGCTACTCAACGGATACGAAGAGAATGCAATTTGGGTATAGCCATCCGGCACATCTGCTGCATAGTAATCTGTGCCCTTAATCCGGCTCATTTCGCCGCCTATGCTTTTTTTGTCTTTTCCTTTTAAGCAGTAGTAAACCGTACTTTCCGTACTTTGATCGGCTTTGGGGATTGAATAGTTGCCGTCAGTATCATTAGTACCTGTTGTTGGCAGCTTTGAGAAAGTAGCATCGTAATAGATAAGGACAGACTTTTCTATACCCCATCTTTCGTTGTCTTCGCCAGTATAGATAAAGCATTTACTTGTATCACTGTATGTAAAGGATTTTTTATCATCACTAACTTTTTCACCATAGAAGTTATAGAATTTGCTGGATTTTGTGGAACCGCTCTCATTCCATGTAAACTGAACATAAGAGCAATAATCGTTAGGAATGGTAAAGGTTGCTGTGGAATTAGGAGCAATACCAGAATCCGCCCCAGCATTATTTAAGGCTATTGCGACCTGGATAAGCTCTCCATTCTCATTCGGTTCATAAAACCAGGCTTGGACGTTCGTTAGTGTTTCACTGGTTTTATTTTCAAAGGACATCTCTTTGCCAGCGAACTGATTATGGCGAACCGTAACCGTATAGGTAGACCACTTCTTGCCCTCTGCGCCCTCTGCATCATAGCAGTTGCCGCCGATATAATTGTCACGAGTTGGATCGAACGTCTTCCACCACGTACGTGCATTTACATCAGCAATTATTACTTTGGCTGTAGGGTTATCGTCTGTAAGTGTATCTTCCTTATATCCCCAAAATTCAAGTCCATTCAATCCTCCAAATCGATAGTGTTTGTTCTTATTCAGGTCCGCAGAATAAATTTTTCTTCCGTCCTTCGTTATGTCAGCTTCCTGCATATCAAGCGTATACGGCGGCTCTTTATCGTTGTTTGTATCTACTGCATAAATTTTAACGCTTGTAAAACCACTCCAGCTACTAGGCACTGCAAAATAGAGCGTGTAAGTATCCGGCACTCCCCCCTCACTAACTGCCTGCACGTTATCCACGCTTCTTGCGGCGTACATCTTCTGCGGCTGTTCGGTCGGTTCCGGGGTGGCGGTGGGGGTCACGGTCGGCACAGGGGTGGCCGTTGCGGTGGCTGCCGGTTCCGGGGTCGGGGTGGGTTCTGCCGTGGGCTCCGGCGTTTCGGTCGGGGCGGGCTGCTCCGGCTCGGCGCTTTGTTCCGGTTCCGGGGTGGCGGCGTTCTGCTCCGGCGGAACGGTATCCTCCCCGGAGGCCGTTCCCTGCTCATCCTCCAGCAGCTCTACTTCGTCAGGTGCGTCGGGCAGAAGATCCACCTCGGCGTATACAGGCAGGGCCATTGCCATAACCAGGCAAGCGGTGACAAGCAGCGCTGTCAGCCGGCGCGCCCAACCTGTTGTGTTGTTTCCTGTTCTATTCAATCTGCTCACCCGTCTTTCGCGCTGGCTTGATGGAAGCACATTGTTCCACAGGGGATCCCTGTGAAAGAGTAAAGGAAGCCAGCTTCTTTTACTTGCGCAACCGTTGCCATGTTGTTTTCAAAAAAAACCGCATCGAGTCTTCTCATTGCGCATTTACTTTTTATTGTTAAAATATAGCACCTTTACACCAGAAAGGCAATACAATCCACGTAAATTCCTGTTTTTCAGCATTTTTACTGATTGCGCTTTCCTCCGATTATACAATATGTTCAAAGCCTTTGTATAATTTATTTCTAATTTTCTTTTTGGCAGCGGTCATTTTATATACTTTGACCGCGCGTTTTATGATCCTCTGCGCACGCAGAGCGCAACTTTGCAGCAAAATTCGCCTTTTTTGTTGCGTTTCCCTGTTTTTGCGCAATTATTTGTTTCGCATGCGCCTGTTTGCGGCGGGGTCTGGCGGCTGGGTGGGCGCCTTGTGGGAGGGATGGCAGGTTTGCGGCGCACGGTTCCCGTTTTTTTGCGGCGCGATGGGTACACCGCGCCCCTGCAAACGGTTTGCGGTGTTTGCGGCGGCGGGTGTGTGTTTGGTGGATTGCATGCCCGCCAACGGGACGCCGTTCTCCCTTTACAACGGGGTGCGGGTTTGCTACACATATGCCATTCGCTTTTTTGTCCCCCCTGCCCCGCCCCTGATTCCCGGTTCCCCCTTGCCGATTTCTATTTGCGCCAGCTCCTGAAGTGCATCTGAAAGCAACGAAAACAGCGGATCTTTCGCAAGCACAAAATTCGGCTGCGTTTGCTGAGGCAACACCGCACAATTCCCGCCTTGCGGCTTAAGCACCGCTCCGGCGGCTGCGGCACTTAGAATTATGCGGTATTGCCCTGAAACAGACGAGCTTTTTGACGTTTCAGATAGATCCCAGCTCCCAGCTTTCAATCTATCCTGTGTAAACTGCAACCCCTCACGCGCCATTCTGTGCGGCACTTACCTTATAATAAGGGGGTGCTGCCCTGTGTAAATTTGCAACTGATCTATTTGAAGCAGCTGTGAGCTGTTGCAATTTTGCACAGGGTATTGCCCGCATTCTGTGCCGGACATTCCCGAAACGTGTTGGAAAAACGCACAGGATTGCCTTGTTTCCCTATACCGCTTATCGTTGGAAAAACGCACAGGTTACCCCCGGAACAGTTGCAATTTTACACAGGGTATTCCCGCTCCCCTGCCCCGCCGTGACCCGCGTACCTGTTGGAAAACCACACAGGATAGGCCCGTTCCCCGTGTTGCAATTTACACAGGTTTGGCTGTTTTTGGATTATTTGCAACTTTACGCAGGTTGCTTTCCGCACATGAAAATGGTGGTGGAATGCACAGGCTGCAGTTGGTTGAACACACAGGTTTGCGTTGTTAAATTACACAGGCTCTACCTATTACTAATATAAAACTAAACAACTAAGCCATAATAACAACCAGAGGTAAGCCGGGAGATGGGGGAGAACGGGAAAAAATTGGTGTTGCCATTCCATCAGGTTACAGAACCCTGAAACAGCAGGACAAAAAAGCACAATAAAACCCTGTGTAACCTGCACCCTAGCTGCAACCCCCACAGGATATATGGCAAACCACAACGCGGGTGTTGCATTTTGCACAGGGTAATGGAGGTGAAACCCTGTGTAAATTTGCAATTCTTGCGCTGGAAAACAGGATGTGCTATAATGTTTAGCATGATGTGCGTGACCACCCGGGATACAGCAACCGATATAGGAGGCCCCTGCTTATGGCGGCAAGTAAACAGAAAAAAGATGATCCGTTTGTCGTTACGTTTGAAGAACGCGGGGACCAGACCATCGTTCGCAAATCCAATGACCTTGTACAGATGACGCGCAACAACCTGACGCTGAGCCAGCAGCGCCTGATGCTGCATATTTTTTCGATGATTAAGCCGGAGGATACGGACCTGCCTTCTTATGAGCTGAGCATTTATGATTTTATCAAGATGACCGGCATGGACCCGCACAGCGGGGCGCTGTACAAGCAGGTGCGCAAAAATATTGAGGAGCTGGCCAACGCGCCCATCCAGTGGATCAAGAATAACGGAACTTCCACGGTGGAAACATTCCGCTGGATTGATAAAGTGCGCATTGATGAGGGCCGCGCGCGCATGACCATCACGCTGGATCCGGTGCTGAAACCGCACCTGGTGCAGCTGAAAACCCTGTATACCACCATGGATGTGACCTACACCATGCTGATGCGGTCCACCTATTCCATCCGCATTTACGAGCTGTGCAAGAGCTACCAGAGCCTGTACCTGAAAAAGAAAGCGGCCGGGGAACCGCTGGTATGGAACCTGAGCATGCTGTATGAACAGCTTTCGTATACGGCCAACCGATGGTCGGATTTCCGCCGCCTGGCACTGGAAAAGGCAAAGGCGGAAATTAACGAAAAGACGGATATTATTTTTAATTACGATGTGTACGAAAAAAAAGGGCAGAAGGTTCTTTCGTTGGTGGTAACGATTGACCCGGTGGATGATGCCGCCGCACAGGCCAACCTGGACAGCATCAACAGCACAGTGCGCAAAAAGAGCAAAAAGAAGGGCCGCCCCACCGTGGCAATTGAGGATTCACTGCTGGATGATCCCAGCGTGATCACCTTTGATTATGTTTCGGCACCGGAAACAACGATCCCCTATTCTTTTGGACGCCACCGCACCGAGCTGCGGGAGGAAATTGTTGTGAAAGCGCGCATGGATCAGCTGCGCGCGGAGATTACGCCCGAAGAGCTGCACGCGGTGGAAGTGATCATTGATGTGTTGGCAGATGCCTGCTGCACCATCCAGGCAGGCGATGGCGAGCAGGACGGCGGCAACAAAACGGTGTTTGGAAAGATGAATGCCATCATCCTGGATTGCGGCGGGCTGACCAGTTGGCTGGCCGGTGTGGCACCCCGCTATGCACAGGAGATCATTCCCCGGTCGCAGAAGATGCGCAGCCCGGCGCGGTACCTGAACAAGGTGCTGCGCGAGGATATGGATAACTATCGCATTTATATTTTCCGCAAGGCAAAGCCGGCAGCAGAACCCAAAGAGGAGCTGTTGGAAGCGGAGTACCATGTGATGGACGAGCCGGTGCAGCAAACGATGCCGGAGCCTGAGCCGCCCAAGGTAGAGCTGATTCCCGAAACGATTGTAAAACGGCAGGATATGCGAAAAGAGTTTGCAAAGTTTGTAGATGATGGATACCTGGAAAAGACGTTGACGAGCGGCCAGCGCGGCGCTTACCATGAAATTTACCGCCACCTGGCAGCGCGGTGCGTGCCATCGCCTTCCAGCCTGCGCAATGGGCTGAAAGACGAAATGCGGCTGCATTACCTGGCCTGCATGAATGAAGTGATTGAAAAGTATGGCAGCCTGACCCCATTGATGGAAGCTATGGCGCATGAACTGGACTTTGATGTGTTCTGGGCAAAGGCCGCCAAGGACCCCAACGTGAATAACCCGATGGGGCTGTTTTACCACATTATTGAAGAACGCGCGCTGAACCCGATCGGCACCATAATGAACGACCAGGCACAACGGCAGAAGGTTGCCGCCAAGGAAAAAGGTGAAAAAGATAAGTGGCACAACGAAAGCTGGATGGATGCTTTTGAGGAAGATATCCCGGATGACAGCGAAGAGTAATTGAGATGAAGCAGAGTGGAACATCCGGAAGCGCTATTATAATAAGGTAAGCAGCGGCTGGCAGATTGCTGGCCGCTGCTTTTTTGTTGGGGTGTAGCTGAGAAATGGAAATATCCGGCGTTTTTTGATTTCAGATAGACCTTGGGATAATGGGTGAGAATGAAGGCAGGTGAGCGGGAATGCCTGGATGAAGTGAAGAAGGATGGGAAGGAAAAGCGGCAGAGAAAAAGCGTGAACAGCAACGAAGAGATGCCTGCATAATAATCGTCAAAATATCCGTTGACACGCGCGAAGCATATGATATAATAGAAACTATAACAGCAACGAAGAGATGCCGCACGGCATGGGTGGCCATTTTTGCAACCCGCGGTTAGATTAAGGCAATACCGCAGAATTCTAAGTGCCGATACGGCGAGCGAGGTGCGGCAGATGCCAAGCCAAAAGCGCAGATAATACTGGATGCTGCAAAGGTGAGCGCCGCCAGTGGCGGAAACAGCGAACCGAAGCAGGGGCAGCGGTCGCAGAGTGCGAGGGGCTTTTGCCCCCGAAGCACGATGCGGGTACCGCAACCCGACATTATCGAGCATTTTGGCAACGCAAATGTCGTGCCGCAGCTGCCGGAGCGGTGCTTAAGCCGCAAGGCGAGAATTGTGCGGTGTTGCCTAAGATACCGGCGTGCGGTACCGCAAAAAGAACCGAACAAAAGGCAAAGATTAACCGACAGCAACGAAGAGATGCCTACACAAAGGCGCTCGCAAGGAGGAAAACAATGGGGTATTGTATCTCAGTCTGCATTGAAAAAGGCGGCGTGGGAAAAACCGTTACCGTCTGCAACCTGGCGGCGCTGATGGCGCAGGACGGCAAGCGGGTGCTTGTTGTGGATATGGATGCCCAGGGCAACTGTACCTATACCCTGACGGGCGCCCGTGTAACCGATAATACTTTTGACCGCGCTGGCGTGTATGATATGTTCCGTGCCTATGGCATCAGCGGCACGCAGAACTATATTTCCCGCACGCAGTTCGATAATATTGATATAATTCCGGCAAATGGCAACACCCCAATGGCGGCCAAGCAGCTGCAAATCCTGGAACAGTCCGAAAGCACCAGTATCAATATGTTTTTGGCCATGTGCCTGGCACAGGTTGCCGGCGAATACGACTATATTTTGATCGATACCCCGCCGTCTCGCGATGTAATGGTGACCAACGCCCTGATGGCCAGTGACTTTGTGCTGATCCCCTGCGTGTGCGATGACTACAGCCGTGACAGTGTGTACCGCACTGTGGCCATGTGCCAGCAGTTAGAGCACGATGAGGGCGAAAAAATTGATGTTTTGGGCATTATCCTGACTATGGTGGAAAAAACTGCCCTGACCGAAGTGATCCGCAATGAACTGCGGGAAAGCCAGCTGGGCAGCAAGCTGTTTGCTGCCGAAATCCGTAAGGGACAGGCTGTAAAGGATAGCACCCGCCTTGGTGCGCCGGTTGTGCTATGTGCACGCAGCAGCAACCCGGCAAAGGATTATGCAAAGGTGTATGCCGAGCTGAAAACGCGCGTTGAACAGGAGGCAGAGTGATGGCAAGCAAACTGGACCGACTGCAGAAGAAAGGCTTTAAAGTAAACGAAGCAGCGTTAAATAAGATCGCGCGCGGCGACCAGGAGCCGGGTGGTGAATACAGCGAGATCAATATCAATGATATTGAAGAAAACCCGGATAATGCCCTTTACCGTGAGCTGGATACCGAGGAAGATATTGCGCTGCTGGCCGATGATATCCGCCGCGCGGGGCTGCTGCACAACCTGGTTGTGTTCCCTAAGACCGGTGTTGGCGGAAAATATGTGCTGCTTTCCGGCGAGCGCCGCCTGCGTGCGCTGCGCCTGTTGGTGGAGCAGGATAAACGCGAGCAGGAAGAAAAGCAGCTGCCCAACCGCATGAGTGAATGGCAGAAAGTGCAGTGCAAAGTGGTGCGCAACTTGACGGAAAACGAAAAAGTTGTGTATATTGACAGCGCAAACCTGCAAGTGCGCGGCGGCATCAGCAATGAACGTGTGATGCGCCAGGCGGCGGCGCGTTTTGTGGAAAATCTGCAAAAAGCACCGTATAACCTGAGCGCAGCGGAAGCGAAAAAAGCGCTGAAAGAGGTCAGCCCGCTGAATTCCCGCACGATTGATAAGGCGCTTTCGATTCAGAATGATCTCAACCCTGATCTGCGCCGCTTGCTGGATGAGGAATTCCTGAATCGAGCCGAGTGCGAAACCTATCTCCGCCTGACCCTGGAAGAACAGGCCCGTGCAGCCGCAGTGTTTTTGAAAATCGCAGCCCTTGACCCACGCAGCCATGAGCGCCGCGCCATTAAGGACGCATTGACCACCGCCATGTTGGATGTAGCAGTGGAACGCCGCAGCATGCAGGAGCGCGAGAGCGTATTTGCAGCAGCGTTGCAAAATGCACAGGATGCAATCGGTCAGGCCAAGACGCAGGAAAACAAGGCGGCGGCAGTAGATAAAGACCACAACTTTATTTCGGCCAAGCTGCCTACCACGGCCCGCAAACTGCGTAAAATTGCAGCGGCAAAAAATATTGAAGCTAAGATCCGCAGTTATACGGCAGAGGACCGCAAAGCAATGTCGGACCAGATGCAGGAGCTGATTGCGGCAGCGCAGGAGCTGAAAGCACTGATTGATGCTGTGAAATAATCCAGATCCACGAAAGCAGCAAGCAACAAAAATCCATGCAAATAGGAATACAGGAATCCACGATATGAAACAGCGAATTGTCATCCGGCTGCACCTGGCTGTGCGGGCAGTGCTGCAAAGCGAAGCGGACTGGCGCGGCACGCGGCTGGGCACCCTGACATCGGAGCTGATCCATGAACAGGCTGCGAAAGCGCGCCTGTGCGGAGTGCAGAATTACGAGTTGAACCCCGTCAGCAGCCGCTATGTTCCCGTTACAAACGGGACAAAATATAAGCAGACATCTGGCCTGGAGCAGATCTCCATCTATCTGAACGATGAGGATATGCAAACCCTGAAAGAGCTGGCACTGGCCAACGATAGTGTGCGTGTGATCAACGGCAGGCAGGCAATCACCTACCGATATGTTGTTCCCGGAATGCTGCTGAACGACCCGGTGTTTACGGGGCTGACAGAGCAGAACAGCACGGCAGGGTAAGCACTTCAAAATCTTGAATAAATCAAAGGCGGCACCGCGTTTTTTGAAAGACGCGGTGCCGTTTTGTATGCAAAGCAGCCTGAAAATACTACAAAACATAAACCTGTGCGAAGTTACAACAAAACGGATAGAGGATGAGAATAGGAAAAAAAGGAGAAATATGTTGGAATTTTACACAGGTTTACAGAGCAAAACATGAGGAAAAGCGCGATGCAGCGTTTGCAAAATAAAGCGGATTTTGGGTGAATCAGGTGCGGGGAACCAAAAAAGAGGGGAAACCTGTGTAAATGGCAATAATCTGCAGGGTGAATTACCTTTTTATAATACGACAGGGATAGTAATACCCTGTGTAAAGATGCAACACTGTACGCTGCGAAAGGGAAGAGTTGCAATTTTACACAGGGTATTGGTTATTCTGTCAGGCGGAGTAGAAGGAAAACGCTAAAAACAAAATGGCATATATGAGCCATATTATACGATTTGGAATTAAAACAGCCGACCAAACGATGGGATTTGGCGGGATAGGGAGAAAGGCGAAAGTTGATATGGAGAGAGCGAGGGCAGAGGTTGGCATGCTGCTTGATAGACAAAAACGTGGAAACGTGATGTGAAATGGCGGGAATACAACGCTGTTTTTGTATTAAGCTTATTAAATAATACAATTTGTATTTCGGTACAGAGAATCTCTTTGGAAACCAAGCGGGAATAATTTGACGATTTAAGCAATAGCAGATGGCCTGCAACTTGAGAAAGTATTGGCAACACCGCATAATTCCCGCCTTACGGCTTAAGCACCGCTCCGGCGGCTGCGGCACGGCATCTGTTGCCAAAATGCTCGATAATACACAAAGTATTATCTGCGCTTTTGGCTTAGCAGCTGCCGCACCTCGCTCGCCGTATCGGCACTTAGAATTATGCGGTATTGCCTATTACCTTCGCATCGGCGAAAGACAGTCAAAATAAATGCGGAATGGTTAGTAGCAAGGAGAAAATGACTGCCGGACGCCGCGGAAATCGGGCAGCATAAAAACATGAATTTTTCAGATACACCCTAGAGGCAGCCTGTGGAATTCACCCTTCAAGCATTTGTGGTGACAGGTGTAAACAGCGCCCGGTCCTCTCCGCCGCTCCGCGACATCTTTCCACCCCGCGGGGAACTGCCCTCAAGAGAAGCATCGTCTCCTGCAAATATTTTAGCGGGCACAACACAAACCAACAAGGTTCTCCGCGGCGGGAAGGGAAAATCCCGCCCCACAGGTTGTTTATGGGGTGGATGTGTGGGATATCATAATCCGCAGGGGAAAATTCCGTCCTACCACCCTGCACAAAAATCCATCCCAGGCCATCATTCCAACCCACCAAAAATCCAGAATGTTCCCCCGTCCGAACCACCCACTCGCAAAATAAAAGCTACCCGCCGATCCTAATGAAACGCTCAACCCCCTATCCCAGGGTGTATCTGAAAAGGCGAAAATATCGTCTATTTCTACAAACGCAGCGGGATTTTGCGTTAAAGAGCCTTGGAATCCCACAAAGGATTCCAAGGCTCTTTGCCTTAAATCCTGCTTGTGTTTGCGGAATATCCGTGATTTTCTTTGCTTTTATAAACCAAAACAGAGACCAGCCGTGTACCAGCAAAGCATGCGGGTGAATTTTTGTTTTTATCATGATGGTAAAAGTTGAAGAGTAATGTGCTTCGCTTCCAGATTTTGATAAATTAGACCGCTGCACCCGCCCTACAATAAGACTGGCGACAGGCAGACAACAAAACCACAACAAAATAATTCCTGAGCGTTTTGCAGTGGGTGTACAGCTGTTGCACAAATGCTGTACATTATGGAGTATACTTACTTAAAACCAGATGGACGAACGCTCCAACAACATTTTTTAACAATGAGGTACAACAAAAGTGAACACGGACCGTAAAATTTTGGCAGTAGATAATGATGAAAATGCGCTGTACAATCTGCGGCAGGAAATCAAGGACATTTATCCCTCCGCCAAAATTGCCGCTTTTTGCGAGGTAACGCAGGTACTGACCTATCTGAACGAGCAGGAGCACCGCAAGCTGGATTATGCGTTCCTGGATACCTGCCTGTGCGGCCTGCCGGGCATTGAGCTGGCCAGGGTGATCCGGGAATACAACCCCAAAACCAAGATAATTTTTTGCACCGAACACAGCGAAAATGCGCTTGAAGCGTTCAGTGTGCACGCGGCGGCCTACCTATTAAAGCCCATCACCGAGGACAAGCTGCGCCGGGAGTTGAACGAGCTGGAACGGATGAACGAGGAAATCCCCGAACCACCCCGCCTGGTGGTACATACCTTTGGCAATTTTGAAGCCTTTTGGAAAGGCCGCCCGCTGGACTGGGAGCGGGACAAAGCCAAAGAGCTGCTGGCCTACCTGGTGGATCGGCGTGGGGCAGCGGTTTCCAGCGCTGAAATCGCCCTTGTGCTGCTGGGGGATGACGCCAAGGTGCGCAATGTGCAGACGATCATCTCCTCGCTGCGCAAAACGCTGAACAGCGTGGGCGCGGGTGATGTGCTGATCAAGCGCCGCAACCGCACCGCCATTGACGTCAGCAAGATCCAGTGTGATATGTACGACTTTTTGGATGGCGATACCCGCGCCGAGCGGGCGTACCAGGGGCAGTATATGTCCAACTACAGCTGGGCGGAGTTTACCAACGGCTGCCTGTACAGCGACGGTTACCCCTATCCGCTGCGTCAAAACGGCTGATGCCCCCACCGCGGCAGCGGAAAAAGCACAAAAAAACAAAATTTTTTGAAAAAATAAGTGCTGCGTTGTGCTGCTGTTGCGGTGGTGATGGGGTACTGGGGTAGTAACTGGTATATACTAGTACATATTGATAAAAGAGAAACAACATCATTACCGATAATGCCAAAAAAGCAGTAAAACAATCAGCAAATGATGCAGCAATACATAACAAGCTGCGCCGCCTGGCGCAGGAGAGAACGGGGAGAATCAGCCATGAAAAAACGTCTGTTTGCAGGCTTTGCGGCACTGTGCATGGCGACAAACCTTGCAAGCGCAGCTTTTGCCGAAACTGCCACGCTGGAAACCGCCCGTGCCGAACCACCGCAGGTGGTAGAATATTCGGCGTCTGATGATGCCACAGGTTTCAGCGCAGCGGCCGAAGCAGCCTGTGTATGACTATAGTGATAAGGGCAAGACGATTGACTCTGCTTCGGATAGTGTTACCATCACTAATGAAAAAGAAGGCGAAGTTGACACTGGCGTTGTCCTGAACAACATGCCGTACATCCTGGTTCTGGCCGTGCTGGCTGCCGGTGTGGCGGTCTTCATCATCCGCAAGCGCCGCGAAGATTAAGCATTACCGAAGGTTCATTGAAACCACTTACTTACCACCCCAACCAAAGCAACATCACCCTTTCCAAAGCCATTCCCATTTATCTTTTTTCTTCATATCCCCATAGCCGGGCGGTGATACGCACCGCCTGAACCCCAGGGGCGCGGGGAATTGCAACCCACCGCGCCCCATCTTATTTTGAAAATTCCGGCAGCCGCCCCCAAACGGCGCTGCCTTAAGGTGTTAGTAACACCATAGTTGGAGTAGATGCAATGCAGACATTAAAGGTACTGCTCAAGGCGGCCAATTTCTGCGTCAGCCTGGTGGTTATCTTAACCATGTGCGCAGCCGGGGCGTTCTCGGTATATGCGCTGTGGGATAACAGCCAGGTGTACCGCGCGGCCGGGGACGTTCAAGCCAGTATGCTGCACCTGAAACCCCAGGCAGACCCCACCGCCGCCGAAGGCCCCACCTTTGATGAGCTGCTTGCCGTAAACCCCGATGTGTGCGCCTGGCTGACGCTGGACGGCACCAATATTGATTACCCTGTTTTGCAGGGGGAAAGCAACTTGAGCTACATCAATACCGATGTGTACGGCAATTTTGCCCTCGCGGGCAGTATTTTTCTGGATTCCCGCAACAGCAGCACCTTTGCGGATGTGTTCAGCCTGCTGTACGGCCACCATATGGAGAACAGCCAGATGTTTGGTGATCTGGACAAATACCGCAGCGTGGACTTTTTGCAGCAGACCAACACCGGCACCCTGTTGGTGCCGGGCGGCAGATATGCGCTGCGTGTGTTTGCCTGCATTGTGGTTTCGGCATCGGATGATCTGATCTATCAGCCGCTGCAGTGGCAGGCGGACAATGTGCCTGCCATGCTGGACCGCTTACAGGCCGATGCCCTGTGTGTGGACCAGGCCGCCATGGATGACCTGCGCACCGCGCAGAACCTCAAGGTGCTGTGCATGTCCACCTGTTCCAGTGATTATACGGATGCAAGAACCGTTGTTCTGGCCGCAATGCAGCTTGAATGACCCCAAGGAGGAACCTGTTATGAAAAGCATGCAAAAATTTGTTGCCGCACTGCTGGGCACAGCCCTGTGCGCGGTGCTGCTGGCAACCGCTGCATTTGCGCAGGGCGGTGTGGCGGTGACACTGCCGGTCAGCATCCGCACTGCTGGGGCTGACCCGGAACCCAACGCGGCGTATACCCTCTGCCTGCAGGCAGTGGATAACGCTCCCATGCCGGACGGCGCCCAGAACGGCCAGTACAGCGTTACCGTGCAGGGCGCAGGGGATTATACCTTCACCAGCATTTTGCAGCCCGATGATGTGGACGCTGTGCAGAACAGCGGCTACCCGCTGGTGCTGTACAGCGGCACTTACAGCGGCAAGACCCGGCTGACTGTTTTTTGCAAAAAAGTATAACGATTAAAAGTCCCACAAAGATTCTCTGTTTAACAAAATGCCGTACCTATATTGCAATACCAAAAGAAAGCAAGGCATTGCAGCAAATATGCAGCGGCTTTTGCCTACTGGATAAAATCGGTTAGAACTGGCCCTATTTTCATCGCAAAAAAGCAAAAAAAATATCCCCCGGCAAAGCCGGGGGATATTTTTTAACGTGGAATCCAGCCGCGTTTGTAGAAATGTTCTAAATTTTCGGCTTTTCAGATACCCCCTAGAATATGATGCACAAGCTGCCCCAAAACCGCCAAACAGTATCCCCAAAATACGCAAAAAGCTAAGGCAACACCGCATAATTCCCGCCTTACGGCTTAAGCACCGCTCCGGCGGCTGCGGCACGGCATCTGCGTTGCCAAAATGCTCGATAATACACAAAGTATTATCTGCGCTTTTGGCTTGGCATCTGCCGCACCTCGCTCGCCGTATCGGCACTTAGAATTATGCGGTATTGCCCTAACCATCATTCCGTGATTTTTGTCTTGCCCTTGGGGCAAAAGGGCTTTATACTGGTATATGAGTGGTAGTCTGCCCCAGTGTAAGGGCAGGCAGAAAGAACGGTTTTGCCCTGAACACGGATGGGGGCTGCAAGATGTATAAACTGATTATTATTGATGATGAAGAGAAAATCGCCAGCGGAATGGCCCAGCTGTTCCCCTGGCAGAACATTGGGTTCGAGGTGGTGCAGGTGTTCACCGGCGCACGCAAAGCCCTGCAATATATTGCCGAAAACCCGGTGGATGTGGTGCTGACCGATATTGAAATGCCGGATATGAACGGCCTGGAGCTGAGCCAGCGGCTGATGGAATACCCCAACATCCAGAAAATATTTTTCAGCAGCTACAGCAATTACGAATACTTCCGCGCGGCGCTGCAAAACGGTGTGGCGGATTACCTGATGAAACCGGTGGCCTACAGCGCCCTGCTGGAATGCTTTGAAAAGGTCAAAGCCCGGCTGGATGCCCGCAGCGCCGTGCAGGAAACCGCCCCCAAGGCCTATTACGACCAGATCGTGTACGATGTGCAGCAATACTTAAAAGATAATTACCGCACTGCCACGCTGGAAGAAGCCGCGGCCAAGGTTTCCTTGAGTCCGGCTTATCTTTCCCGCGTGTTCAAGGAAAAAAGCGGAACCAGCTTTTCGGAGCTGCTGCTCAAGACGCGGATGGAAAAAGCATGTGAGATGCTGGCGGATATCCACTATAAAAGCTACGATATTGCCTATTATGTCGGGTACGATAACCCCAAAAACTTCTCCCGTGCGTTCAAAGCGTATTATGGGCAGAGCCCATCGGAATACCGCAAATCCCGCCTGGATGGTGCCGCGCTATGAAGGGAATGAAGCGGAAGTTCTTTTTGAAGCGCATGTGGAACTTTGTGGTGGTCATGCTGATCCCGGCGCTGCTGCTGGTGGCCGTTACCACCTACATGACCTTTGTGACCCAGATGCACCGTATGACGCAGGACAATGAGCGCGGTATTGAGGCTGTGCGCTCCAACATCTCGCTGGTGCTGGATTCGGTCCTGGCGCAGAACAGCTACATGACCGGCATGACCCGCACCAACATGGTGCTGAACAAAGCTCTGAAAAGGGAAAGCCTTTCTTACACCGATGCCATCTACCTGCGCAGCCTGGTATCCTCACTGAACAGCATGACCAACGCGTATGATTACGTGGATTCGGTTCTGATCTATATGGATGGGTACGACCGTGCGCTGACGTCCAGCGGGCTGGTCAACCTTTCGGCGGATGATTACAACGGCTGGTACAGCGTGTATTCCTCTATGTCGGATACCGAGCGCACCTGCATTGCCCCGGTGGTGGTGAACGCAGGCAAAGCCAGCGAGAGAAGGCAGCTGGTAGTGTGCGCCCGGATGATGACGATGGAAGGCTGTGTGGCCGTTACCCTGAACATCAGCCACTTGCAGGAAATAATTGCCGTGCTGCGCCCGTCCGATAACCAGCACCTGTACCTGGTTGACGGCAGCGGCCGCCTGCTGGCAAAGGCAGGGGACGCAGGCGCGACGGAAGAGCTGCAAAACCTGATGGGCAAAACGCTGAGCAGGGCAGGGAACACGGCGGAACAGGAGCACGAGTTCTGGATCAAGCTGGATGACCGGGACTGCCTGTTGAACTGGCAAAGCTACCAGAACCCGGATTTCTACATCGTATCTACCATTGACCGGGCCATGATCCTGGAAAACCTGGGCGAACGGTTGATGCCGCTGCTGCTGATGGCGGTTGTGGCGCTGTGCGCCATTGTGTTTTTGGCATACGTTAACACCAAGCGCAGCTTTGACGAGATCAACCTGATGCTGCAGATGTTTGAGGATGCCGAGGCGGGCCGCACCATCCAGCGCCCCCAGCGCAAGGTAAATGATGAATATGACGTTATCATGAACAACATCCTGATGATGTTTTTGAACAACACCTACCTGAACATCCAGCTGAAAGAAAAGCAGTACCGCCAGCAGAACGCCGAGCTGACCGCCCTGCAGTTGCAGATCAACCCCCACTTTTTGTACAACACCCTGCAAACGCTGGATATGGAAGCCCGCAAGCTGAACGATGATGGGCGCATCAGCGCGGTGGTGGGGTATGTATCGGATATCCTAAAGTATTCGCTGACCAACCCGCAAAAGAGTGTCAGCCTGCGGGAAGAGCTGGACTACCTTAAAAAATATGTGGAAGTGCAGCACTACCGCTTTGGGGACCGCTTTATTATTTATTATGAAGTGGACGACGATGTGATGGATGCCGAGGTATTCCGCCTGATGCTGCAGCCCGTGGTAGAAAACAGCCTGCTGCACGCCCTGCGCGGCAACGAGCGCGGTTACATGAAGGTGCGCGCCCGCCGCATTGGCGATAAGGTGAACCTGCGTGTGATCGATAACGGCGACGGCATGACAAGGGAAGAGCTGGAAGCGCTGCGCAAACGCATTGCGGACCGCAACAGCCGCAGTATTGGGCTAACCAACCTGGACCGCCGCCTGCGCCTGCGCTACCCGGAAGAAACGGGGCTGCGCATCTGTTCCATAAAAAACCTTGGCACCAGCGTGTCGTTTTGCATCCCGTACAAAAAATATACCCCGGATGCCCCGCAAACGGGTAAAACAGAATAATAAAATGCCGGGCAGGTATCTTAAATTGCGCCAAAACGCAAGAGATGATACCTGCCCGGCGTTTTGTGTCAAATGATGAATCCTTTTAGCAAGCGTGAGCCCTTTTATAAATCTGCCAAGCAAATTATAATAAAACCATGATAAGGCCCGACGAAAAGGGCCGATTTAGAAGGAGGAAAACAATATGAAAAAGCAACTTATGGCCGGTATGATGGCCGCCAGCATGGCATTGTCTCTGGCCGCATGCGGCGGCAGTGCTGCCAGCAGCGCAGCCTCGGCAGCCGACAGCACCAGCGGCGCTGCCTCTACCAGCACCGCAGCTTCCACTTCCAGCGATGAACAGGTGACTTTGCGCTTTGCCTGGTGGGGCGGCGATGAGCGCGCCAACGCCACCATGGAAGTCATCAACAAGTTCATGGAAGAAAACCCCAACATCAAGATCGAAGCCGAGTATGGCTCTTCTGACGGCTACCATGATAAGCTGGCAACCCAGCTGGCATCCGGCACCGCCGCCGACATCGTGCAGATTGACCCCGAAACGATGCCCAGTTTTGTTTCCACCGGCGATTACTTCCTGGATTACAAGGACTACGACTTTGATCTTTCCAACTTTGACCCCAACTACATTGGCCTGCGCGTGAATGGTAACTTTGACGGCAAGCAGCTGGGCCTGCCCACCGGCATTGCCGGCCCGGCACTGGTTGTGAACGAAGAGCTGGCTGAAAAGTACGGCATCGACTTCAACACCCAGTACACCTGGGATCAGTTCATTGAATGGGGCAAACAGGTCCATGAAGCAGACCCCGATACCTACCTGCTGTGCACCAACAAAGAGTATGTGACCAACCTGGTGTTCTTTACCTACATGAAGCAGCTGACCGGCAAGACCATCTTTGACGCTGACTCCAAAGCGTTCAATTATACCGAGGAAGATATCCAGAACTGCCTGGATCTCGTCAAGAGTCTGTACGACAACAATGTCTGCGCACCGGCTTCCTACTCTTCCGCTTACAGCAACGACGACCTGCAGTCTGACCCCAACTGGATCGCTGGCAAGTACGTCTGCACCTTCGCTTACATCTCCACCATCAATGTTATGACCGCCGCCAATGAGGGCGCAACCTATGGCACCGGCTACCTGCCCCTGCTGGACGGCGCTAAGGACAACGGCTGGGCTTGCAACTGCCCGCAGGTCCTGGCAGTTACCTCCACCTGCAAGGCTCCGGAAGCAGCCATGAAGTTCCTGGATTACTTCTTTAACAGCGATTACGCCGAAAGCACCCTGGCCTGCGTGCGCAGTGTTCCCCCGACGGAAAAGGCCCGTGAAATCTGCGAAAAAGACGGTACCCTGGACCCGAACATGATGACCGCCGCCAACATTGCCAGCGGCTACAGCGGCCTGACCAACGACAAGTACTCCTCCGCACCGGAATCCAAGCAGATCATTGCTGATACCATCGAGGCTGTCGGTTACGGCACCACCGACCCCGCAAGCGCTGCATCCGATATGTACAAGCAGCTCTCCAGCTACATCAGCGCCCAGTAAACCTCAGCGAACATCAAAAACGGGTGTCTCCCACCGAGGCATCCGTTTTATTAAAGTGTACCTGAAAAGTCGAAAATATAGTCTATTTCTACAAACACAGCCGGATTTGGCGTTAAAAAGCCTTGGAATCCACAAAGGATTCCTGCGGCTCTTTGCCTTAAATCCTGCTTGTGTTTGCGAAATATCCGTCATTTTCTTTGTTTTCAGCTACACCAGTAAAAAGGCGGATTTTTTCCAAAGAGGTGTGATCCTATGACAAAACAAACCAAAATCAAGCACTATACCAAGCGCGATTACGCGGCGTTTGCTTATCTGGCCCCGTGGATCATCGGTATGCTGGTCCTGCAGCTGTACCCGTTTTTAAGCTCGCTGGTTTACTCGTTCTGTAACTACAAAATCACCGGCACCCCCTCGTTCACCGGCCTGAGCAACTACATCCAGTTGTTCACCATGGATACTGAGTTTTGGAACTCCTTGAAAGTTACCCTGGTCTACACGCTGTACACCGTGCCCGGCAAGCTGGTTATGGCATTGGCTGTTGCGGTGTTCCTCAACCGTGACATCAAAGGCATCAACCTCATCCGTACTTTGTACTACATTCCGTCCCTGTTCGGCGGCAGCGTTGCTGTTGCTCTGCTGTGGAAGATCATGTTCATGGATAACGGCGTTATCAACGCCATCCTGACCACCCTGCACCTGCCCAACGTACAGTGGCTGGGCGACCCCAACCAGGCCCTGCGCACCATCTGCATGATGGAGATCTGGCAGTTTGGTTCTTCCATGGTCATGTTCCTGGCCGCGCTGAAAAACGTTCCGGCAGATTTGTACGAAGCTGCCGAGATTGACGGCGCAAGCAAGGTCAAGATGTTCTTCAGCATCACCGTTCCGCAAATCACCCCCATCATCTTCTTCAACCTTATCATGCAGACCATTCAGGCTTTGCAGAACTTCACCTCTGCCTTTGTCATCACCGATGGCGGCCCCATGAAGGCTACCTATGTGCTGGGCATGAAACTGTATAAGGAAGGCTTCTCCTACTTCAAGATGGGTTACGCCAGCGCCATTTCCTGGATCATCTTTATTGTGATCATGCTGATCACTCTGGTGCTGTTCGCAACCTCCAAGCGGTGGGTCTTCTATGGCGATGAAAGCTGAGAAAGGGCGCGTGAGCATTATGACAAAACAACAAAAAAAGACCCTGAACCTGGTGCTGACCTATCTGGTCATCATCCTGATTGGCTGCGTGCTGCTGTTCCCCATTGCATGGATGATTTCGGCCGCGTTCAAAACCAACGATGAAATTTTTGGCTCCATTGCACTGTTGCCCAAAAGCTTCAGCTTCCAGAACTTTATTGACGGCTGGAAAAGCGCCGGTATTTATACCTATGCAACCTATTTCATCAACTCCTTTATCATGGTCATCCCCACCACGCTGCTGACCATCGCTTCCAGTGCGCTGGTTGCCTATGGCTTTGCACGGTTCAACTTCCCGTTCAAAAAGCAGCTGTTTGCCATCCTGTTCTCCACCCTGATGCTTCCCAACTCGGTCATCATCATCCCGCGTTACGTTCTGTTCAACAAGTTCGGCTGGGTCGATTCCTACATGCCATTCTGGGTGCCCGCCCTGCTGGCCTGCTACCCATTCTTCATCTATCAGCTCATCCAGTTCATGCGCGGCATCCCCCGCGATCTGGACGAATCCGCCTGCATTGATGGCTGTGGCAGCTTCCGCATCTTCTGGCAGATCCTGCTGCCGCTGATGAAGCCGGCCCTCTTCTCCGCTGGCCTGTTCCAGTTCCTGTGGACCTATAACGATTACTTCAACTCCTTGATCTTCATCAACTCGGTCAAAAAATACACCATCTCGCTGGCGCTGCGCCTTTCCGTTGACGCGGAAAGTGTTGTGGTGTGGGGCCGCGTTATGGCCATGGCCTGCGTGGCGGTTCTGCCGCTGGTTCTCCTCTTTTTTGCCGCACAGAAATATTTTGTGGAAGGCATTGCAACCTCCGGCCTGAAAGGCTGATTTTCGTTTTCCTCTTTTTTGTTTGTTTCTGCACCTAAGGCAACACCGCACAATTCCCGCCTGGCGGCTTAAGCACCGCTCCGGCGGCTGCGGCACGGCATCTGCGTTGCCAAAATGCTCGATAAGACATCCAGTATTATCTGCGCTTTTGGCTTGGCATCTGCCGCACCTCGCTCGCCGTATCGGCACTTAGAATTATGCGGTATTGCCCTAAAAATGTTTGTCCCTCCTAAAAATCATTGACCCGTTGCGGGCCGGCACTGCCCGGCCCGCATTTTTTATTGAGGTATCATAATGAAACTGGATCTGAATTCCCAAACATTAAACGTCAGCTTTGCCTGCCGGATCGAGGATGCCTGGGTGCCGGTGCCGGAAACTGCCTGCACACAGTCCGGCTTTGACTGGACGCTGAACGGTGCGCATTACAGTGCGCAGTTCACCCCCGCTGGCGATACGCTGTGCTACACCCTGCAAATGGATGCGCCCAACCCCACCCAGCTGCGCATGTGGCTGGCTGTGCCGGGGCAGAGCGATTATTTCCATGTGATCCCCTGCAATATTTACGGCGATAACCACGCCGCGGAAGCCAAACCCGGCGAATTTCCATTGCTGACGAAGGACCACCACGAGGTGGCGTTCTGTGCGCCGCTGTGGGAATTCCGTGCGGACCGCGCCGCCATGCCGCTCGCCGCCCTCTGCTGGGACGGCGGAGTGGCCGCCGCTGCGGTGGAACCCTACAGCGAAAGCGAGGCCGGGATCATCCGCAACGGTGTGTTTGCCGCTTTGCCGGATGCGTTCGGCATCAGCCTGGGGTACACCAACGACCCCACCACCTTCAAAAACCGCTCCACCCCGGCGCCGTCCACCCGCAGCATGGCCTGCAAGGCGCAGACCAGCGGCAGGATCTACCTGCACAGCGGCCCGCGAACCGAGCTGCATGAGATCATCCGGCAGGAATACGCCCGCCACCAGGACCGCGCCGTCCCCCGCAATACCCTGCGCCAGGCCGTGCAGGGTATGCTGGACACCTTTGCCTACCAGAACTTTGACGCGGCGGCGGGGGAGTATACTAACCGCTGCTGCCGCCCGCCCAGGGAGACCGAGATGCGCCCCTGGCGGCTGGTGACGGAGATCGGCTGGACGGGTGGCGGCGTGCTGGCCTATCCGCTGGTGCTCTGCCGCGATGCCCTTGGCGCGGATGCCGAAGCGCCGTTGGCCGCGGCCATGAGTGGCGAACAGCTGTTTGACCGCATTGCCGATGCGTATAACGAAAATTCCGGCCTGCTGAACGACCTGATGGCCCCCAATGCCGCGGGCAGCCAGGTGAACGGCTGGTGGACCGGGTACGGCCTGGTCAAAGACTGCCACTGTGCCTATACAGTGGGCAGCGCCGTCCACTACCTGACCAAAACGATGGATTATCTGCACCAAAACGGCAAACCCTGCCCGGCCAAATGGATGGATGCAGCCCAAAAGGTGCTGCATACCGTCATGGATCTGCAGCGCGCAGACGGCGCTTTCGGCTATACTTACTCCACCCAGGAACGCAAAGTGCTGGATTGGAGCGGCTTTGCGGGCTGCTGGTTTGCCCCGGCGCTGGTTTACCTCTACCGCCTGACCGGCGAAGAACGCTGCCTGCACTCCGCCGAAAAAGCGCTGGATTACTACCATACTTTTGTCAAGGACCTGAACTGTTACGGTACCCCCATGGACACCTGGAAAGCCGTGGATGAGGAGGGTAACCTGGCCTTCATGCGCGGCAGCCGCCTGCTGTATGAGCAGACCGGCAAGGCCGAATTCCTGCAATATATGAAAGACAGCGCCGGGTACGAGTTCCTGTGGCGCTATGGCTACAAGACCTACCCGGAGCACACCCCGCTGAACCAGGGGTGGTCTGCCTGCGGCGGCGCCGTTACCTCGGTTTCCAACCCGCATATCCACCCCATGGGGGTTATTATTGACACGGACCTGCGCTATCTGGCACGGGTGACGGGTGACGGCTATTACGCCAGCCGCGCGGCGGATTCTGCCGCCTGGATGCTGCAATGCCTGGAACTGTATCCCGCAGCCACCGGCTATGGCCGTTACGGCATTTTGTCGGAACGCTGGTGCCCCAGCGATGGGCTGGATGTGGAGCGCTTCAGTGATGGCAGACCGTTCAGCAGCTGGTTCAGCCACAATCTGTGGGCTTCCGCCTGCGTGCTGGAAGCTGCATGTGAGCTGCTGCTGGAAATCGAACACAAGAAAGGATAAAAGCAATGGACCGTTATGTGACCGATATCAAAAATGGCTGCTACCAGAACCCGGTGCTGCCCATGGATTTCAGTGACCCCGACGCCATCCGCGTGGGGGAGGACTATTACCTGATCTCTTCCAGCTTTACCTACCTGCCCGGCGTGCCGGTGCTGCACAGCAAGGATCTTGTCCACTGGGAGCGCATCGGCAACTGCGTGGAGCGTCTGCCGTTTGACCGCTATGCCCAGCCAGCCCATGGCTGCGGCACCTGGGCCCCGGCGCTGCGCTACCATGCGGGCAGGTTCTATGCATTCATTCCCCTGCCGGACGAGGGCATTTTTTACACCGAAGCCACCGACCCCGCCGGCCCCTGGAGTGCGCTGCACTGCGTAAAATCCGCCAGCGGGTGGATCGATCCCTGCCCCCTGTGGGACGATGACGGCAGCGTGTATATGGCCCACGCCTTTGCCAAAAGCCGCTGCGGCATTAAGCACAAGATCCAGCTTTCCCGCCTGGATCCCGAAACGCTGGAAGTGGTGGAGGACGGCCCCATCGTGTTTGATGGCACCCTGAGCCAGCCCACCGCCGAAGGCCCCAAAATGTACAAGCGCAACGGCTGGTATTACATCTTTATCCCGGCAGGCGGTGTGGAATACGGCTGGCAGACCGTGCTGCGCGCCCGCAATGTGTACGGCCCGTATGAGGAAAAAATCGTCATGCACCAGGGGGCCAGCTCCATCAACGGCCCCCACCAGGGCGCGTGGGTCACAGCGCCGGACGGCAGCGATTGGTTCCTGCATTTCCAGGACCGGTTTGAACTGGGCCGCGTGGTACACCTGCAGCCTATGTGCTGGCACAGCGATTGGCCGTTCATCGGCCTGGAACAAAACGGCGATGGCATCGGCGAGCCGGTGACCGAGTGGGACTGCCCCAAAGGCGAAGCTGGTCCCGGCCTGCAAATAGGGGACAGCTTTACAAACGGCAAGCCCGGCCTGCAATGGCAATGGCAGGCCAACCCCCAGCCCGAAGCCTGGCTGCGCCCGGTGGCGGGGGATGCACTGCATCTGGTCTGCGGGGCCAGCGGAAGTTTGTGGCGGCAGCCCAATGTGCTCAGTCAGATGCTGCCTGCAGCGGATTTTACCGCAAACGTTACCCTTGGCCTGGCCGGGTGCGGCGCCGGAGCTAAAGTAGGGCTTAGCGTGATGGGGCAGAAATATTCCGCCATTGAGCTCTGCCGCACCGCGCAGGGCTGCACCGTGCAGTTGGTACAGGGCAGGGTGAAAGACCTTGCCTCCACCGGCGATGCAGAAGAAACGATCCTTGCCGAAAAAATGGTTGACACGGATGAAATAACCGTTACAATGAAAATAACGGCTGCCAAGCAGGTGCAGTATGCCCTGCTGGCAGCAGATGGCACTGCAGTGCCGCTGGGGGGAGCCCAACCCGTTGCCAAGGCAACCTGGACCGGCGCGCGCCTGGCCCTGTACGCCCGCGGCGGCACCAAAGGGGATGCTGCCTGCATCAAGCAGCTGAACATTACATTTTAGCCGGGCTTTTGGCGGCAGAACACCGCAGATGCCCGCGGCAAAAAGGAGAGCAAACTGGCAATGGCAAGTGTTACCATCCGGCTGAACAGCATTGGTGAAGTGAAAGAGTTTAACCGCATTGCGGCCACTGTGCCCGGAGATGTGGACCTGCATTCCGGGCGCTACTGCGTGGATGCAAAATCCATCATGGGTATTTTTGCCCTGAACCTGACGCGCGAACTGACGGTGGACAGCCCAACCCTGAGCGAGGAAGAACTGCACAAAAAGTTTGCGGCCTTTTTGGCAGGCTAAGGCGTATCTGAAAACCAAGAAAATGACGGATACTTCGCAAACACAAGCAGGATTTAAGGCTTTTTAATGTAAAATCCGGCTGTGTTTGTAGAAATAGACGATATTTTCGACTTTTCAGATACACCCTAACACAAAACAGGGCGGTTCACACAGAGCCGCCCCTTTTTTGTGTAGAAGATGCGCGACACTTTAGGCAACACCGCACAATTCCCGCCTTGCGGCTTAAGCACCGCTCCGGCAGCTGCGGCACGGCATCTGCGTTGCCAAAATGCTCGATAATGTCGGGTTGCGGTACCCGCATCGTGCTTCGGGGGCAAAAGCCCCTCGCACTCTGCGACCGCTGTCCCTGCTTCGGTTCGCTGCATCCGCCACTGGCGGCGCTCACCTTTGCAGCATCCAGTATTATCTGCGCTTTTGGCTTAGCATCTGCCGCACCTCGCTCGCCGTATCGGCACTTAGAATTATGCGGTATTGCCTTTAATAAAAAACGGGCTGCTGCCCCCACTGCAAGCCGCAGCACCCGGAACATAAAATAGGAGGAAAGCATGACCTGTACCCACTACAACTTCCCCGTGCCGGAAGAAAAAATGGTGCGTGTAATTACCGATACCGACCTTTGCAACGAAGCGGACGATCCGTTTGCTGTTGTGCAGGCACTGTTGAGCCCCAAGTTTGATAATGTCGGCGTGGTGGCCGCCCACTTTGGCACCCGCGACCCCAACGGAATGCAGAAAAGCTGGCAGGGTCTGAAAGACTTGACGGTCCTGATGCAGCTGACGGTTCCGGTGCTGCACGGTGCGCCCCACGCTTTGCCGGATGCCGCTACCCCGGTGCCCAGCGAAGGCGCGAAGCTGATCATCCGTGAAGCGATGAAAGAGGATACCCGCCCGCTGTTTGTGCTGCTGCTTGGCCCACTGACCGATTTGGCCAGCGCCTATTTGCAGGAACCCCGCATTGCGGGCCGGCTGACCGCAATCTGGATCGGCGGCGCACCGTACCCTGTGGGCGGGCCGGAGTTCAACCTGGGCAATGATGTCAACGCCGTCAACGTGGTGTTTGGCAGCACCATGCCGGTGTGGCAGGTGCCCAAAAATGTGTACGAGATGATGCCGGTCAGTATGGCGGAACTGGAATACCGTGTGCGCCCCCAGGGAGCCGTGGGCCGCTACCTGTTTGACCAGCTGGTGGCTTACAGCCAAACGCCGGAATCCCGCGCCAGCGCGTTCCGCACGGGCGAAAGCTGGGTTTTGGGCGATAACCCCGCCCCCGGCCTGCTGCTGTATGAACACCGCTTCCAGTTTGACTGGGTGCCCGCGCCCTATGTAACGGCGGACCAGACTTATGCCGCCATCGGCCGCAATCGGCCCATCCGGGTGTATAAGGGGATCGACAGCCGTCTGATCCTGGATGATCTGTACGCCAAGCTGGCGCTGTTTGCCCAGTATATGGCGCAAAAGGGGGAGTGAACCATGCTGACTGTGACCGGCCTCTGGTTTGACCATGAGCGGACCCCCGTTGGGCTGGACCATACCCCCGTGTTCGGCTGGCAGCTGGAAGGGAACTGCCGGAACATCCGCCAGACGCAGTACCGCCTGCAAGTTGCCCTGACCCCGGATTTTGCCGCGCTGCTGTACGATGAAACCCGTGAAACCGGAAACTCCACCGTGGTGCACGCGGCGGACCTGACGCTGCAATCGCTGCAAAAATATTACGCCCGTGTGCAGGTTTGGGCCGATACCGCTGCTGGCCCCCAGCAGACCCCGTGGAGCGAACCGGCGGTGTTCATCACCGCCCTGCTGGACCCGGCAGCCGAGTGGAAAGCCGAGTTTGTGAGCGCGGAATCCCCCGAAACCTGCAGGGAATCCTCCGCCGGTACAATGGTGCGCGCGGCGTTCACCGTAAAGCCGGGGCTGCGGGCCGCGTATGCCTGCACCACGGCGCTGGGGCTGTATAATGTTTATCTCAACGGCCAAAAGGTCAGCACCGATGAGATGACCCCCGGCTGGACAAGCTATAACCGCCGCCTGCTCTACCAGACCTATGAGGTCACTGCCATGCTGCACCCCGGCCTCAACATGGCCGGGGCAATGCTGGGGGCCGGGTGGTACAAGGGTGTGATGGGCCTGACCCGCTCCCGCAACAACTATGGCGATACCACCGCCTTTGCCATGCAGTTGACCCTTGTGTATGCCGATGGCACCCGTGAAACCGTGAACACCGGCCCAGCATGGCAGGGAACGAAGGCACCCGTGATATTCTCAGAGATTTATCACGGAGAAGCATACGATGCCGCGCTGGAACTGCCCCACTGGGCCGAATGCGAAACGCCGGAAAACACCCCCGCAGGCTGCTGGCACGCCGTGCACACCGTGCCGTACCCTGCCGCCAAACTGGCCGCCCAGGCCGCAGGCAAGGTATGCGTGCAGCAGCGCATCCCGGCGCAGCGGGTGTTTACCGCGCCGGATGGCAGCACAGTGGTGGATTTTGGCCAGAACATGGCGGGCCGGGTGGAAATTACCGTGCAGGGTACAGCCGGGCAGGTGGCTGAACTGCGCTGCTTTGAGGAGCTGGACGCCGATGGCAACCCCTACCTGGCCAACCTGCGCAAAGCCCGCACCACCATGCAATATACCTTTGCCCGCAGCCAAACGGTGACCTGGCAGCCGCAGTTTACCTATATGGGATTCCGCTATGCGCTGGTGGTGCAGTGGCCGGGAAAACCGGAACCGGCCAATTTTACCGCCTGCGTGCTGCACAGCGCCATGCAGCCGGCGGGGGAGTTTACCTGTTCCGAACCGCTGGTGAACCAGTTGAACCATAACATTTTGTGGGGGCTGAAAAGCAACTTTTTGGATGTGCCCACCGATTGCCCCCAACGCGATGAACGCCTTGGCTGGACCGGCGATGCACAGATTTTTTGCGAGACCGCCTGCTGGCTGGCCGATACCTGGACTTTTTACAGCAAGTGGCTGAAAGACCTTGCCGTGGACCAGCTGCCGGACGGCGGCGTGGCCAATGTGGTGCCCAATATTGAGGAAACCCACACCGAGGCCAACTGGCTGATGAAAAACTGCCCATATGGCGCTTCCGGCTGGGGCGATGCCGCGACTGTGATCCCCTGGGTGCTGTACCAGATGTATGGCGACGATACCATTCTGCGCAGCCAGTACCCCAGCATGAAGCGCTGGGTGGATTTTATGCGCGCCAACACCCAAAACGGTCTGTTTGATTTCAAGATGCAGCTGGGCGACTGGGTGGCGCTGGACGCCGAACCGGGCAGTTATTTTGGCGCAACCCCCACGGCGCTGACCAGCCAGGCGTACTATGCGCTTTCGGCCCAGCTGCTGGCGCTGGCGGCGGAGGTACTGGGCAACCGGCAGGATGCAGAGCTTTACGCGGGGGTTCACCGCCAGGCAGCCCAAGATTTTGCCGCAAACTTTTTTACTCTGGATGGTGCAATGACCGCCCAGACCCAGACAGCCCATATTCTGGCCCTGCGCTTTGGCCTGACCCCGCAAAAGTGGAAGCAGAAAACGATCCAGCGCCTGCTGGAACTGTTGGAACAACAAAACGGACATTTGGTTACCGGATTTTTGGGCACACCGTATTTCTGCGCGGCGCTCAGCCAGAATGGCTGCTGGCAGCAGGCGTATGACCTGATGTTGAAAAAAGATTACCCCGGCTGGCTGTATCAGGTGCTGCAGGGGGCCACCACTGTGTGGGAACACTGGGATGGCCGCCGCCCGGACGGCACGATGTGGTCCGCGGGGATGAACTCTTTCAACCATTACGCATACGGCGCGGTGGGGGCATGGCTGTACGGCGAGTGCGCCGGTATTGGCCAGCAGCCGGGCACGGCAGGTTTTTGCGCCGCACGGCTGGCCCCGCGCCCCGGTGGCGGGCTGCGCTGGGCCCAGGCCTGGCACCAGACCCCCTTTGGCCGCTATGCCCTGCAGTGGCAAGTTGATGACGGGAAAATCACCGTTACGGCGGCAATTCCACCCAATGCAGCGGCAAAAATCTGCCTGGAACCCGGTGCCAAGCTGCTGGAAACGGACGGCCTGACCTTTGCGGAACAAAACGGATGCCCTACCGCCCAAGTGGGCTCCGGCCAGTATCGGGTCAGCTATACGATGGAGCAGTAATTGAACCAAAGCGTTCCTTTATGGTACAATAGCCCCAAAGAAATACAACGATTATCCGCGGGAATAGAAAAAGTACTGCAGGCGAAAGGGGAAAGGGAAACATGCAAATCAAATCTGTTGCTGTTCTGGGGGCCGGTGCAGTCGGCTCTTATGTCATCTGGGGACTCAGCTCCCGCAAGGATATTCGCCTTGCTGTAATTGCCGAAGGCCCGCGTGCCGAACGGCTGAAACAACAGGGAATCACCATCAACGGCACCACCTACCGCCCGCAGGTTTGGACCCCGCAGGAAGCAAACGGCGTGGATCTATTGGTGGTTGCGCTGAAATACGGTGCGCTGCCCGGCGCACTGGACAGCATTGCCGCCGCCGTTGGCCCCAACACCACCGTGATGAGCCTGATGAACGGTGTGGACAGTGAGGAAATCATCGCCGCCAAAATCGGTGCGGAACATGTTCTGCCCTCCCTCATCAAGGTGGCCTCCCACAAGGAAGCCGATGGCTACCACTTCAACCCCGAAACCACCATCGGCATTATCTATGGCGAGCTTGCCGCACCGCTGAAAAGCGAGCGCGTGCAGGCGGTGGAAGCATTGCTTGCCGGTACGGGCATTCATTCCCGCGTTACCCCGTATATTAAGGAAGAAATCTGGAGCAAGTTCCGCCTGAATGTCTGCAACAATCTGCCGCAGGCCATTTTGGGCGCGGGCGTTGGCTGTTACCAGAGCAGTGCCCACATGAAAGCCATCAGCGATGGTTTGTGCCATGAGCTGGAGGTCATTGCCGTGGCAAAGGGCATTGATTTGAGCAAGGTGGATGCAAGTTCCCGCCATGGCAGCCTGGTCCCACCTGCAACGCGCTATTCCACGTTACAGGATCTGGATGCCGGGCGGCACACCGAAATTGACATGTTCTCCGGTGCGCTGATGCGGATGGGGCAGGAACTTGGCATTCCCACGCCGTATAACGAGTATACCTATCACATGATCAAGGCACTGGAAGAAAAGAACGATGGCCTGTTTGATTATGCGGCCAAGGCAAGCGATTTGACCTGCGCCAAATAAGCGGGCGAGAGGGAAAAGCATAAAAGCGTTCTATCGGATGCGCCAAGGCCAGTGCGATTTGCTGCTGACCTGCTGCACGGTAATTTTGCGTTTTGAGGATGGGCGCATCAAAGCCCAGTACCCTATGGATGCAGCCGGGGCAGAAAAGGTGAAACACTTTTTTACCGCAAAACCGGACGCACAGGAAGAAAAAGGATTAACAACGACAAAAATAACAATAATGCGCGAATAAAAACGCCAGAGCAGCAACCCTTACCGGGTGCTGCTCTGGCGTTTTTGCTTGCTGTTCCGTCTGCCTTTATGGGGTTAAAAAGGCAGGGGATTACTTTTTAATCTTGATCAGCTGGGCGTTCAGGCTGGGCAGGAACTTATCCCCCAGCAGGTCGGTGGAGATCATGCCGCTCATGTGTTCGGGGCTCATGCCGCTCATCATGCTCCACATCCCTTGGCCGGGTTTCAGGTCAAAGTTGGTGACCAGCTTTACGGCCTTGGCAACAATGGCAAAAGCTTCCTCGTTCTTGGCCAGCTCTGCCATAGAGTCCTTGATAGTATAGTACCCTTCGGGGAATTCCATCGGGGATTCCAGATCCAGGCTGCCCATCTGCTTAAACCAGTTGGCAACGCCCTCCTGGCGCTCATTGAACTCCGGCAGGGTGTAGCAGGCGGGCTCTTTTTCTACCTTTTCCAGCGTGATGCAATCCTTGGCGGAACCGGCCACGGCCAGCAGGGTGTTAAAGCCCTCGGCCAGCGCCACGGTAAAGTGGAACACGCGGTGGGCCTGCTGGGTGCCAACTTCCTTGCCGTTCAGGTACAGGGTCACGCAGTCCTGATTGGAGTAAACCTTGACGTCGGTGGTTTCCCCGGCGCGCTGGGCATAGCGGCGGCCGTTGATGTGCACCATCGGGTCCTTGGTCCAGTATGCCTGGTACAGGTAGAAGCTGTCCTTGCGGGTTTTGCGGTCAATGGTAACAAGGCCCTTATTGTTGCGGCCTGCCACGCCGCCCTCGTTGCGGGCTGCGCAGCCAAAGTCGAACATGTTCCATACATGGCTGGCCCAGATCCAGGGACGATCCTCAAAGGCCTGTGCCATATATTCATGGTATACGGCCTGGTATTCCTCGGTATAATCCTTGCACTGGGGGGTGCTGCTGTGCCAGTTGATGATGCCTTCGCAGCCGTATTCCGAAACGCCAAGGCAGATATCGGGGTGCTCGGCGTGGAACTTGTCCAGCCAGGGACCATTGTCCTCAATCTTGCCGCCATACCAGCCAAAGTAGTGGTTGTAGCTTTCCAAGTCGGTGATGTGGTGCATGGGGCCGTCGGTCGGGGTGTGCGAAACATGGGCAATGGTGGTGGAACGGGTGGGATCCAGCTCCTTACACAGCTTCTGCAGGTCGTGGTGGCGTTCCACCAGCTCCTGGCTGATGCCGCCAATCAAAATTTCGTTGGAAATGCCCCAGAACATGATGGACGGGTGGTTGTAGTTCTGGATGATCAGCTCGGTCATCTCGCGGCGGCAGTGTGCGTGGGCATCCTCGCCGGGTTTGAACACGCTGATGAACGGAATCTCGGCCCAAACGGCAAAACCGATGGAGTCGCAGGCGTTATAGAAATCCTGACTGTGCTGGTAGTGGGCCAGACGAATGGTGTTGGCACCGACTTCCTTGATCATCTGGGCATCTTCGTAATGGTCGTCAATGCTCAGAGCGTTGCCTTTGTACAAGCGGTCCTGATGGCGGGAAACACCGCGCAGCGGGGTGGGCACGCCATTGATGGAAAAGCCGCCGTCCGGGGTGACGGTGTAGCTGCGCACACCAACATTGACGTACAGATCGTCATAGGATTCATTGCAGCGCTGCAGGCGGGCAATTACGGTGTACAGGTTGGGCTCGTCCATGCTCCACAGCTCAGCATCAGGCACATACAGGGTAACGGCGGTGTTATCAGCCGGGCGGGTGGCGGAAGCAACCTCAAATCCATAGGGATCTTCAATGCTGTACTGCACGGTAAAGTTTTCGTCCGGGTTGGTCACATAGCTTTTGATTTCGAACGTGGCGCCGCCGTCCGCTGCCGGTTTGGGGGTAACTTTAATGCCGGGGCCGCCGAAATAATCCAGGTCAAAGTGGGTGTTGGGCACGCTGATCAGGTTGACGCCGCGGTACAAGCCGCCATAGAACGTGAAGTCGGCGGAAGAGGGATACATGGACGGCGTATCTTCGTTGCTGACTTCAATGGTCAGCTCGTTCTCGCCGTCATGGCACAAATCCGTCACATCAGCGCGGAAAATGGAGTAACCGCCCTCGTGGGTGGTGGCAACCGTTCCGTTGACCTTGACGGTAGCGGAAAGGGCTGCGGCCAGAACTTCAATATAGGTGCGGCCGCCGGCCAAAGGCTGCTTGGGCGCAGTAAAGGTGCGGGTGTAAACACCGGTGGTGCGCAGATAGCTGCCGTTGCCGTCCATGCCATCCACCGCGTTCCAGGTGTGGGGCAGGGTAACCGCCTCAGCCGGGCGCTCGCCCTTGGGGAAGGTCAGGGTCCAGTTTTCGTTCAGGGAAATTACGTTACGCATGGCAAATCTCCTGTCTTGTTGTGGTTTGTGGTGCGGAATGTTATTTTATGATAGGTTTATTGTACCACAGCGTCCGACAGGATTTTAGAAAGTTTTTATGATGAAATAGTAGAATTTTCAGTAGAATGATTTGTAAAATGCAGGACTGAATAAAAACTGCTTGCAGTGCTTGCAGCAGTTCTTTTATGGTACTTGATGATAAAAGGTTGCCGCCTGCATGTTTCGATAGCGCACCAATTTTTGAGCGGCGCACCTGCGCCGCGGTTCAAAAGCAGTGTTCTTTTTTAATTTATGGCAATACCGCGTAATTCTAAGTGCCGATACGGCGAGCGAGGTGCGGCAGCCGCCGGAGCGGTGCTTAAGCCGTAAGGCGGGAATTGTGCGGTATTGCCTAAGGAATCCCCCTGTTCTATTGTCGATCCAAAACGATTTTCCTCAGTCTCTCCAAATCGTCCTCATCCGGATGGGAGAGGGCACGGTCAAAGTTCTCAATCAGAGCGTCAATGTTTGCCGGATGCTCCGGCTGTGTCTTCATTTTCATATAACGATCCCGTACCGACTGCGGCATTTTGCCCTGGCACATATACTCTCCGAACACGGAGTTGCTTGGGCCAACAGACTGCTTAACATGCTCAAGGATCTTCTGAAAATATGCCTCGCTGCCGCCAAAGCCCGCCGTCCCGAATAGAAAAACCTTTTTGTCTCTCAGCTTTGACAGTAGTTCCAAGGTTGCACTGTCCGCGTTGCCCTTATCCGTCCAGAACCCGATATAGAGTATTTCGGAGTGCAGTTCTTCCGCTTTCGGCGCACCGAAATAGTCACAGTCTTCTGCCGGAAGCACCGCGCGAATTGTATCAGCAAGTTTTTTTGTGTTGCCGGTCAAGCTGCTGAATATGATCGAATATTTTTCCTTATCCATAGCAAAAGCCTCCTGTCTAATCAAATCGGCATCGGTGTCCGGGCAATCAGAATGACCGCCAGAATCGCGCCCACAAACGCTGTAGCACCAATGACAGCCAACACCTTTTTGCTGGGTTTCTTCTTCGCTGCTTTGCAGATCAGAGCGACGCAAGCTACGCAGACAGCCGCAGCAATAAGCGCAATGCCAAGTGTTTCCCATAACCACGACAATTCATTGATCCAGTTCATAACATCACCTGTCTTTCTCCATTCTCTTCCGGATACGCTTAGTCCATTAAGCCGTATTTCTTATAGGTGTTCAGCAGCTGCTTATAAAAGAGCCGGTTGCCGAAAAACTGCCGATACGTCGCGGACTTCTCTCGACCTTCGGCTTTGAGGCGTTCCATCTCATCCGCCTCGTAAGAGGCTTGTGCCTTGAGATCATTGAGCATCTTTTCAAATCCGCGATTTTTCTGCAAGCGCCTTTGGTGCGCGGAAAGGAAATGCCGTTCTCGTACCGGGTAATCATACGTCTGTTGATCCCCAGTGCATCGGCTACTTCCTGCTGGGTCAGCTTCTGCTTCTCCCGTTCAGCCTTGAATTTCTCTCCAAACGTCATTTTGGTGATCACTCCTGTCCACAAAAAGCTTGCGCCATCAAATTGCGCAAGTCTATGGCGAAGGCAATCATAATGACTGAGCAATCCAACTGCTCATAGCATATCCTGAATGGCTCATCCCGTCAAGAAACATGGGGAGTCGTACACGAAAAAGTTACATCTTTTGAGCAGTTCAAATGAACAGGCATTTGTACTGCCGAAAATCATCCGTACCGGCATACACCGGTGTGAAGGAACCGGAGTAAGAAATACGGAAATGGCTGCACAGTACAGAAAAGGATACATCCCGGTTACGCTGGGTGTGGACAGGTTGCGGCTTACAATATAAAAGGAAAAGCCAGAACTGCAGGAAACAAGCAGTGCTGAAGATGTGCCAACCTCATCCAATCCAAATCCCCAATCCCACCTCCGTCCCACCGCCTATTCGGCCTTCAACTTCGACCATATCACATTTTGCAATATTTAGGCTACAAAATGTGAGGAAAAAATAAACGAACTTTGATATGATAGGGATGAAATAAAAAGGCTGCTATGGATTATGGGGAAAGGAATGGCGGTTTCTGTTCAATATGCCCACTGACGAGCAGAAAGTGCGTGACCGTAATTTTTAAGCAGGCCAAAAAAACGGACAAATACATGAAACAGAAAAGGGAAGGAGCTTGTACATGAAAGTTTGCTACACGGCAGGCCAGGTCAAAAAGCTGGAAAACTGCTTCTCGGTTTCCACCAATGCGGTGGAGATCCGCATCTGGTTTTTGACGGACGATATTCTGCGTATCCGCGCCGGTTTTGATGGGGATTGGGACGAAGCGTCCTACAGTCTGACCATGACCGCCTGGGACTCCCGCACGGACGAACTGATGAAGGACTGCCGCAAGCGCGTGCAGACCGCCGCTGCCGAACTGACCGATGGCGACAAGCAGGCCGTGATCCAGGGCAGCCGCCTGAAGGTGGTTGTGGAAAAGGCACCCTTCCGTATCATGGTATACGATAAAGATGGCAGCCTGCTGCATGCAGACATTCCCGACCTTGCTTATCGTGAGGATTCCAACCACCGCCGCATGCACGCTTCCCAGATCGAAGCCGATGACTGCTTCTATGGCTTTGGCGAAAAATCCGGCGAGATCAACAAGGCTGAAAAGTACATGAACATGGCCCCCGGCGATGCCATGGGCTACAATGCCAAGGAGACCGATTCCCTGTACAAACACATTCCGTTCTACATCAAGCTGAACCGCGGTACCAAACAGGCAGTTGGTTACTTCTACCACAACACCGCTGAATGTGATTTCAACATGGGCCGCGAAAAGCGTAACTACTGGCACCGTTACTCCACCTACCGCACCGATGCCGGGGATGTGGATCTCTTCCTGATCGCAGGCCCCTCCATCCGCGATATCATTGAGCGTTACACCGATCTGACCGGCAAGTCCGTCATGCTGCCCAAAGCAGCGCTGGGCTACCTGGGCAGCTCCATGTACTACCCCGAATTGCCGGAAAACAGCGATGACGCTGTGCTGGAATTTATTGATACCACCCATGAGGAGGATATCCCCGTGGACGGCTTCCAGCTTTCCTCCGGCTACTGCGCCGTGGAAACCGAGCAGGGCATCAAGCGCTGCACCTTCACCTGGAACAACAAGCGCTTTAAGGACCCCGCTGACTGGTTTGCCCAGATGGTCAAGCGCGGCATTCTTGTTTCGCCCAACATCAAACCCGGCATGCTGCTGGTTCACCCCCTGTTGGAAGAGATGAAGGCAAAGGATATGTTCCTGCCTGCATCCGATGACAACGCCGGTGTGGACGGCCTGGCGGTGGGCACCTGGTGGGGCGGCCCCGGCCTGTTTGTGGACTTTACCAAGCAGTCCACCCGCGAACACTGGAAACAGTACATCAAGGACGCCCTGCTGCGTTACGGCTGCCGCTCCCTGTGGAACGACAACTGCGAGTATGACAGCATGGTGGACAAGGACGCCAAGGTTTATTTTGAAGGCAAGGGCAGCACCATCGGCACCATGAAGCCGGTGATGAGCAACCTGATGTGCCAGCTTTCCAACGAAGCCATTGAAGAGTACGACCCCAACTGCCGTCCCTTCTCTGTCTGCCGTTCCGGCCATGCCGGCATCCAGCGTTACGCCCAGGTTTGGGCAGGCGATAACCTGACCCACTGGGATACCCTGAAATACAACATTGCCACCATCCTGGGCATGGCCCTGTGCGGCGTTTCCAACCACGGCTGCGATATCGGCGGTTTCTATGGCCCCGCACCGGAGGCCGAGCTGTTCGTGCGCTGGGTGCAGAACGGCATCTTCCAGCCGCGCTTCTCCATCCATTCCACCAACACCGACAACACCGTGACCGAGCCCTGGATGTTCAGTGATAAAAAGCAGTACATCCGCGATGCCATCAACTTCCGCTATAAGCTCAGCCCGATGCTGTATTCCCTGATGGTGCGCGCCCACGAAAGCGGCCTGCCAATCTGGCAGCCCACCTTCGCCGTGTTCCAGAACGACCCCGCCACCTATGATGAGGGCGTTGACTTCATGTTTGGCGATTCTCTGCTGGTGGCCAACGTTGTGGAAAAGGGCCAGACCGTGCGCCCTGTCTACCTGCCCAAGACCGAGAACGAAAACGAGCGCTTCTACAACTTCTACACCCGCGAGGAGTACGCTCCCGGCCAGACGATCGAGGTACCGGTCGATATTTCCAGCATCCCGCTGTTTGTGCGCAGCGGTGCTATCCTGCCCATGAGCGGCAACCGCCTGCACAACCTGATGACCGAAAAGACCACTGAGCTGGAGATCCTGATGGCACCGGATGTGGATTCCGAGTTTGTTCTGTACGAGGATGACGGCTGCACCAATGAGTACCTGAAGGGCGCTTACCTCAAGACCCGCATTGCCGTGACCGCAGGCGTAAAGACTTACGTTCACTTTACCAACGAGGGCGATTACGATACCGCTGTGGAAAGCATGTATCTGGATATGATCCACCGCGAAAAATCCCCGTTCTATGTGCAGCTGGACGGCAAGGAGCTGCCGCACTTCCTGCACCGCCGCAAGTTTGAGGAAGCCGAGAGCGGCTGGTACTACAGCCAGCGCCTGAAGAGCGTGCAGGTCAAGTACCCCAACCCCAAAAAGGACCATGAGATCATGGTCTCGTTTGAGCAGTTTGATCTGATTGGTATGTAACGCGCCGTAAAACGCGATACAAAATAGAAGGAGGAAACAAAATGTTCAAAAAGATTGCAGCGCTGGCAACGGCTGCTGTGCTGTGCGCCGGTTTGATGGCCGGCTGCGGCGCATCCAGCACCACGGCTGACACCAGCTACAGCGCAGAAAACCCACTGGTTCTGACGCTGGCCCACGGTCTGTCCGAGACCCACACCGTCCACATTGCCATGACCCAGTTTGCTGAGGAAGTGAACGAAAAGACCGATGGCCGCATCCAGGTCAAGATCTTCCCCAACGGCCAGCTCGGCAGCGAAAACGAGAACCTGGAGCAGCTGCAGGCAGGCGTTATCGCCATGACAAAGGTTTCTGCCCCCGGTCTGGCAACGTACAACGAAGCCTACAACGCATTCGGCCTGCCTTACATCTTTAATGATACCGAGGATTTCTACCATGTCATGGACTCCCAGCAGATGCAGGATTTCTTCCTCTCTACCGGCGATGACGGCTTTGTTACCCTGACCTATTACACCTCCGGCGCCCGCTCTTTCTACACCAAAGACAGAGCCATCCGCACCCCGGCTGACCTGAAGGGCCTGAAGATCCGCGTGCAGGACATGAAGTCCCAGACCGATATGATGAACTATCTGGGCGGCATTCCCGTTGCCATGTCTTACGGCGATGTGTATACCTCCCTGCAGACCGGCATCATTGACGGCACCGAAAACAACGAAACCGCACTGACCACCGGCAAGCACGGCGAAGTGTGCAAGGTCTACTCCGTTGACCAGCACGCCATGATCCCCGACGTTCTGATCATGAGCGAAAAGGTATGGAAGCAGATCTCCCCGGAAGATCAGGAGATCATTCTGGAAGCTGCCCACAACTCCACCGAGGCTCATAAGGTCATGTGGGATACGGCCATTGAAGAAGCTGTAAAAGAAGCACAGGAAACCATGGGCGTTGAGTTTGTTTACGATGTAGACAAGGAAGCTTTCCGCGAAGCAACCCAGCCCATGATCGAAGCATACGAAGAACAGTATCCCGGCGTTAAGACCCTGATGGATACGATTGAAGCTGCACGAGAGGGGGAATAAAACATGAAACAGTTTTTGGGTAAAGTAAAGTTCTGGATGGATAAGTTCCTCAGCATTGCCTGCGCCGTTCTGCTGTCTTTCATGACCATCCTGGTTCTCATCCAGGTGTTCTCCCGTTATGTCCTCAACAGCCCCGTTGCCTTTACGGAGGAACTGGTGCGCTACAGCCTGATCTGGACCGGCTTTATCGGTGCAGCTTACGCATTCTCCACCCGCGAGCATATGTCCCTGACGCTGGTGCGCGATAAATTCACCGGCAAAGCCCACACCGCTCTGCTGGTTGCCATCGACGGCCTGATCCTGCTGCTGGCGATCTTCGTCATCACCATCGGCGGCTTCAAGCTGGCTGTTTCTGCCAGCCGTGAATTCTCCGCTCTGCTGGGCATCCCCCGCAGTCTGGTGTACTCCATCGCTCCGATTTCCGGCATTTTCATCATCATCGCCCAGATCATCAACATTTATGAAGATATCACCGGCGAAAAAGTTGACTGCTAAGGAGGGCACAGAACAATGAGCATTACACTGACAACCGTTATCCTTTTTGCTGTGTTCGGCGTGCTGCTGTTTTTGGGCGTGCCCATCTCCATCAGCATCGTGGTTTCTTCCATTGTAACCGCCATGTCCACCCTGTCTTGGGACCAGATCACCTTTATCACCATGCAGAAGATGAACTCCGGCGTTGAGTCTTTCTCTCTGCTGGCTGTGCCCCTCTTCATCCTGGCTGGCAACATCATGAACAACGGCGGTATTGCCAAGCGCCTGGTCAACTTTGCCCAGCTGTTCGTTGGCAAGATCCCCGGCTCCATGGCACAGGCCAACATCCTGGGCAACATGCTGTTCGGCGCACTGTCCGGTTCCTCCGTTGCTGCTGCTTCCGCCATGGGCGGTTGCATCAGCCCCATTGAGGAAGAAAACGGCTATGACCCCGCTTACTCTGCAGCAGCCAACATTGCTTCCGCCCCCACCGGCCTGCTGATCCCGCCCACCTCCGCATTCATTGTTTACTCCACCGTTGCTGGCGGTGTTTCCATCTCCACCCTGTTCATGGCTGGTTACGTTCCCGGCATCCTGATGGGCCTGTGCTGCATGCTGGTTGCCTTTGTCGGCGCCAAAAAGGCAGGCATGAAAGCTACCGGTTATGATAAGAGCAAGAGCATCGGCAAGACCATTTGGGACGCTGTGCCCTCTCTGCTGCTCATCGTCATCGTTATCGGCGGTATCGTTTCCGGTATCTTCACCGCTACCGAGGGCGCTGGCATCGCAGTTCTGTACTGTCTGATCCTCTCCATCGTCTACAAGAGCATCACGTTCAAGAGCTTCTTGAAGATCCTGCTGGATTCCGCCAAAACTTCCGGTATCATCCTGTTCCTGATCTCCGCTTCCTCCGCCATGTCCTTTGTTATGGCTTACTCCGGCATCCCGGCAGCCATCTCCAACGGCCTGATGAGTCTGACCAGCAACAAGTACATCATCTTCCTGCTGATGAACATCATCCTGCTGGTGATCGGCATGTTCATGGATATCACCCCGGCCATCCTGATCTTTACCCCGATCTTCCTGCCCATCGCTACCAGCTTTGGCATGACCGAGATCCAGTTCGGCGTTATGCTCATCTTCAACATGTGCCTGGGCAACATCACCCCGCCGGTTGGCTCCGTTCTGTTTGTCGGCTGCGGCATTGGCCATGTTTCCATCGAGCAGGTCACTTCCAAGTTGATCCCGTACTTTGTCGCATTGGTGCTGGCCCTGCTGGCTGTTACCTATATCCCGGCACTGTCTCTGGGTCTGCCCAGCCTGATGGGCCTGATCTGATCGCAGGCTTTGCCCCGTAACTCAACAATAGCATAAACAAAAACGGCACCGCTGCCCAAAGGGAAAAACCCGGGCGGCGGTGCTGTTTTTGCTAAGGTTCCAGATACACTTTAGGGTGCTGAAGCGACCGGTTTCTGCACAATACCTAAGGCAACACCGCACAATTCCCGCCTGACGGCTTAAGCACCGCTCCGGCGGCTGCGGCACGGCATCTGCGTTGCCAAAATGCTCGATAATGTCGGGTTGCGGTACCCGCATCGTGCTTCGGGGGCAAAAGCCCCTCGCACTCTGCGGCCGCTGCCCCTGCTTCGGTTCGCTGTTTCCGCCACTGGCGGCGCTCACCTTTGCAGCATCCAGTATTATCTGCGCTTTTGGCTTAGCATCTGCCGCACCTCGCTCGCCGTATCGGCACTTAGAATTATGCGGTATTGCCCTAACAAATAATTCCATAGTTTTTGCTTCCTAATGATTGTCTTGATTTAGTAACTTCATGGAATAATCGTAAAAATCACTCAATTCCTTATATGTCTGTATCTTATTTTTGCGTTTTAGATAATCAGCATAAAAGGCAAAGAAGCAAGCAAGGGCAGCACCAATAATCATCAATCCGTATCCCCATAGGGTACTTCCACCATTTAGCGTAATGATAAGACCAGTTACCGCAATAAGCAGTCCTATAATCATAACCAGGCCGCTTTGGATCAGTTGTATTGCATCTTGGGGGGATTTATTTAGAGTTGTGTTGGCCACTTCTTTTTTCATCGTTTCTATATCTCCTTTCATAAGGTCATCCAAAGAAACGGAATAAATGTCGCAGAGCATAATTAGATTGTGAACATCAGGATAGCTCCTTTCATTTTCCCAACTTGAAATTGTTTGCCTTGAAACATCGAGGAGCTCCGCAAGTTTTTCTTGGCTAAAACCGCTTACGGTTCTCAGTTCTTTTAGTCGTTTACTTATGTACATCGCATTTGTTCCTTTCTTCTGTATATTCTTTATAACACATTTCCGCAAAAATACGATCAAGTTTACTTTCCAACCACCGTCAAAATCTCTTTACATAGGTGTTTGAAACGCAGAATAGGTAAAAAATTTTTGATTTCTATCCTGTTTGTGTGTGCGAAATATCCGTCATTTTCTTTGTTTTCAGATACACCTCAGGTGGAATAATCAACAATGTTTTTATACCACCAGAGCGCCTATAACATCGTGGGAAAGCAGGCGGCAGCCTTTATTGCAGACTTCTTTGATAGCGCTTCCTGCTGAACATGCCGCCAAATTTTTTCAGCCTTTCTTCCTGCCGGGCCTTGCAGGCTCTCTTTTTTTGTGGTACCATGCCCTACAAAAGCAAAAATGGCCGCAAGCGGCAGGGGAGCCCCCCTGACCATGCAGCCAACAACAGGAAGGGCACATCATGAAATTTTTCAGTCTCGAAAATCCAATCTGGAAGTTTATCGGCAATTTGGCGGATTTTTTCCTTTTGTCCTGCCTGTGGTATCTCTGCTGCCTGCCGGTGGTAACGGCGGGCGCGGCCACAACGGCGCTGTATTACGTTACCTTAAAGATGGCCCGCGGGCAGGAAGGCCAGCTCATTCCCGCGTTTTTCCATTCTTTTAAGCAGAACCTCAAGCAGGCAACCGCGCTGTGGGTGGGGTACCTGGCGGTTGGCATCCTTCTGGTACTGGATCTGGTGATCTGCCTGCAGACCAGTTCGGTGTTTGCGGGGGCAATGTTTTTTACCAGCGTAGTGCTGCTGGCCTGTTGGGCGCTGTTTATCACCATGCTCTTCCCGCTGGTTGCCCGGTGCGATAACACCATCGGCGCGCTGTTCAAGATGGGCATTGCCATGGCACTGCGCAATGTAATGCCTGTTCTGGCCGCGCTGATGGTCACCGTAGCATTTTTTGCCGTGGGCGTTTTTGTATTCTGGCCGGTGCTGCTGGTGGCGCCGGGGCTGGCGAGCTACTGCAACGCCTTTTTGTTCAACCGCATTTTTGATAAATATGGCATGACGCTGGAATAACTGCACAATAAAATACGGTTTGGTTACGGCACTCCGTGCGTTACCCGTTATCCCGCAGGTGGGGGTGGATGGGCAGCCCGGAGTGCTTTCTGTATTCACGGGGGGAACGCCCGGTGCTGGCGCGGAACAGATCCTTGAAATAGTTGCTGCTGCCAAAGCCGCACAGCATGGCAATTTTGGTGATGGAGTTATCTGTCATCAACAGCATCTGGGTGGCCTGGCGCAGCCGGATGTAATTCACATGCTCTTTGAACGTCTGCCCGGTGATCAGCCTGAACTTGCGGGAAAAATAGGTGGGGCTCAGGTTGCAGTATCCGGCCACTTCCTCCAGCGTTAAGGGCTGCTGGTAATTCAGCGCAATGTATTTCAGCGCGCGCTCAATGTCGGCGCTGTAGCCCTCTTTGGGAGACATGGTTTCATGGCTGAAAATGCCATTCCGCAGCAAAAGCAGCACCAGATGCAGCGATTCCAGCTCCAGCACCTGCTCCGAATATTTGCGCGGCAGGTCGTTTTCCAGCAGCATCTGGTCCAAAAGAGCTTCTACCATCGTGCGGGTCTCGGCGTTCAGGATCACCTTGCAGGAACGCTCCAGCGCCTGCTGTACTTCGGTCGGGTCGCCACGCATCATGCCGGCAAGTACATCTGATTTACAGAACACGATAATGCGCTCGCAGCTGGTTTTGCCCTCGTAGCGGGTGCTGTGGGGGTCGCCCGCAGCCACAATAAACAGGTCGCCCGCTTCCAGGTGCCACTGGCCCTGGTTGACAGTGTAGGTGCAGGTGCCGCTTTTCAGGTAAAAAATTTCGCAATAAGTGTGGGTGTGCTCGTAAGACATGCGGAACACCGGGCCGTGCAGAGCACGCTCTACATAAACATCAACAGTTTGCTGCTCCAATTCTTCCGCCGTGCAGGAGTTGGAGTCGTTCTCCATTGGTTCGCGTTCGGGACTCATTGGCAAAGACGTCCTTTCATAAAGTTGTAACTTTTAGCATTGTGCATAAATTGGCGAAAATTGGTTTATGTATTATGGATATATATAATACACTATTTTTAAGAAAAGTCAAGAAAACTGTGTTTTGTAGCAAAAACGGCATATTTTTTTAGTATTTTCGGTGCTTTCCAGCAGGTATAATGACAGTGTTGAAAGAAAGACGGGGTGCACACCGCCTGAATAAAAAATGTTAACGGCAAAGCTGGTTCATCGCTTGCCCAGCCGCCGTTCCACTGCTTGACATTAAGGAGAACACCATATGAAAAAGAAAATTATTGCAGCCACAATGGCCGCCGCTATGTGCGTAAGCCTGGCAGCCTGCGGCGGCAGCACCGCTTCCTCCGCCGCTGAAAGCACCGCTGATTCTACCGCTGCCGAAAGCACTGCATCCTCTACTGCAGACGCTGCTTCCACCGGCGATGAAGAAGTTGACCTGCGCATGGCATGGTGGGGTTCTCAGGACCGCCATGACCGCACCATCAAGGCCATCGAGCTGTATGAATCCCTGCACCCGAACGTAAAGATCGAGTACGAGTATTACTCCTTTGATGACTATTTCACCAAGCTCAAGACCCTGGTTGCTTCTGACCAGGTGTGGGACATTTTCCAGCTGGGCGGCAACTTCCCCATGTACATGGACAAGATCTATCCGCTGGATGACTACATCGCTTCCGGTGTTGTGGATGTTTCCGGCATCGGCGATGCCAACCTGAAGACCACCCAGGATACTGAGGGCCATCAGCTGGGTATCTCCAACGGCCTGAACTCTTACGGCATTGCTTACGATGCCGACATGTTCGCTGAAGCCGGCGTTGCCGAGCCCACCGATACCTGGACCTGGGATGACTACGCAAACGCTGCCAACACCATCCATGAAAAACTTGGCATTTACGGCTGCTCCTCCATGCTGACCTCTGAATTCATCGCTGGCTGCTCCGTTTACGTTGCACAGTATGGCGATGTTGGCCAGTACAGCTTCTTTAACCTGGATCTGACCGGCATGGGCTTCGATGACCCCCAGATGCTGACCCCCTACATCCAGATGCGTGCTGACTCCATCAAGAACGAGGTTTACCCCGATGCCGGTGCTTCCGCTGAGATCACCAACATCGAAAACGACTTCTTGGTAACCGGCGAAGCTGCAATGGCTTGGGTTGCTGCCAACCAGTTCCCGACCATGTACAACGTCTGCCAGGAGCAGGGCCGCACCCTCAAGCTGGCAACTCTGCCCCGCATCACCAGCGATGGCCCTTCCGGTGCTGTCATCCAGTCCTCTCAGATGCTCTGTGTCTCTCAGGACAGCCAGCAGAAAGAAGAAGCTGCTAAGTTCATCAGCTGGTTCGAAAATGACCCCGACTGCAACAACATCCTGCAGGGCGAGCGCGGCATTCCTGTAAACGCTACCGTTCGTGAGACCCTGTCTGCCAACGCTACCGAAGGCCAGCAGATTATGTACGACTTCATGGACAAGGTTTCTAAGTTCAAGATGCCGGACAAGGTCAACGTGCTGAGCCCCGACGGCCAGGACGAGGTTGTTGATAACTACCGCAACTACATCCAGCAGGTTGTTGACGGCCAGATCACCGCAGAAGAAGCTGCCCAGAAGACCTATGACGATGCAGCTGCACTGTTCACTGAGTAAGTTCTAAGGCAATACCGCACAATTCCCGCCTAACGGCTCAAGCACCGCTCCGGCGGCTGCGGCACGGCATCTGCGTTGCCAAAATGCTCGATAAGACATCCAGTATTATCTGCGCTTTTGGCTTAGCAGCTGCCGCACCTCGCTCGCCGTATCGGCACTTAGAATTATGCGGTATTGCCTTAACACAAATTCATAATGCTCCGGGCGGGCACGGTCAGGAAGAAAGGGCTGTGCCCGCCCTTTTTGAAAGTGAGGTATTCTTTCGTGAAAGGTCAAACTTCCACCTCGGCACTGAAAAGGTTCATGAACAAAGATAATACCGTCGGCCATGTGTTTGCGTTTCCGTTTATCTTTGGTTTTGTCTGCTTTTCCCTGATTCCGGTGTGCATTTCCTTTTATTATGCATTCACCAACTACTCGCTCGGCTCCAAAACCGCAGCATTTATCGGGTTCAAGAACTTCCTGCGCCTGTTCCAGGACGAGGTTTTCCTGAAATCTCTGGCCATCACCTTAAAATACGTTTTGATCTCTGTGCCGCTCAAGCTGACGTTCGCTTTGCTGGTGGCGTACCTGCTCACCCGGCCCAGCCGCATGGTTACGTTCTACCGTTCACTGTACTATCTGCCATCCCTGGTTGGCGGCAGTGTGGCCGTTGCCCTGGTGTGGAAACAGCTGTTTGCCCGCAAAGGTCTGTTCAACAGCGTGCTGGCCAACATGGACATGAGCACCATCAACTGGTTCGGCAACCAGAAACTGGCGCTTTACCCGCTGATTTTGATGTCCGTCTGGCAGTTTGGCTCTTCGATGATTATTTTTGCCGCTGGCTTAAAAGAAATCCCTGTCAGCTATTATGAAGCTGCCAGGATCGACGGCGCACGTGGATACCAGAGCTTCTTCCGCATCACGCTGCCCTGCCTGTCTCCCATCATTCTGTACAACCTGATCATGCAGACCATCTCTGCTTTCATGGCATTCACCCAGGCTATGATCATCACCAACGGCGGCCCCAACAACAGCACCATGCTGTACGCCCTGTACGTTTACAACCAGGCCTTCAAGTACAATGATATGGGTTACGCCTGCGCCATGTCCTGGTTTATGCTGGTGGTTATGGGCCTTATCACGTTCATCATCTTCAAAACATCCAAGTTCTGGGTGTTCAGCGAAGCAAACTAAGCAGGGAAGGAGAGTACGGTTATGCATAACAGAAAAGCAGTCACCAAAGTACTGTATCACGCATTTGTCATTTTGTTCGGCTTTATGATGGTTTATCCCGTATTGTGGATGATCAGCGGCTCGTTCAAGGGCAACGCCGAAATTCTGCGCGGCACCCTGTCCCTGCTCCCGAAAGAGCTGAAGCTGACAAACTATGCCACCGGCTGGAAAGGCTTTGGCGGCACCACCTTCGCAACCTTCTTTACAAACTCCATCTTCATTACGGTCATTGCAACCTTCGGCACCGTCATCAGCTCCTCTCTGGTGGCCTATGCTCTGTCCCGTGTGCGGTTCCGCGGCCGCAAGTTCTGGTTCACCTGCATGCTGGTCACCATGATGCTGCCCACCCAGGTCATCATGATTCCTCAGTACCTGATTTACTACCGTCTGGGTCTGGTTCCCGGTTATGTGCCCCTGATTCTGCCTTACTTCTGCGGCCAGGCGTTCTTTATCTACCAGATGATGCAGTTCATGCAGGGCATCCCCAAGGATCTGGACGAAGCCGCTACCATTGACGGCTGCAGCAAATACCAGATTTACAGCCGCATCATCCTGCCGCTGATGAAACCCTCCATCGTGACCACCGTTATCATCCAGTTCTACTGGAAGTGGGACGACTACATGGGCCCCCTGCTTTACTTGAGCCGCCCGCAGTCCTATACGGTATCCATCGCCATCAAACTGTTTGCTGACTCTGCTTCCACCACGGACTACGGCGCAATGTTTGCTATGTCCACCCTTTCGCTGATCCCCGTGTTCCTGATCTTCCTGTTCTTCAACCGCTATCTGGTTCAGGGCATTGGCACCAGCGGCCTGAAAGGCTGATGTTTGTATGAAAACCATCCAGAACCCCATCCTGCGCGGCTTTTGCCCGGACCCCTGCATGATCCGCACCGGGGACGATTATTACATTGCCACATCCACCTTTGAATGGTGGCCCTGTGTCAACCTGTACCATTCCAAAGACCTGGCCCACTGGGAGCAGCTGCCAAGCCCGCTGCGCGAACCCGGCCAGATGGACCTGCGGGGGGACCCCAACTCCGGCGGTATCTGGGCCCCGGACCTGAGCTGGGATGGGCAGTATTACTACCTGCTTGTCACCAACGTGACCACCAAAAAGGGCCGTTGGTACAACACCCATAACTATATGAGTCGTGCCGCTTCCATCACAGGGCCGTGGAGCCAGCCGGTGTACTTGAACAGCATCGGATTCGACCCTTCGCTGCTGCATGATACCGACGGTAAGTGCTACCTGGTCAATATGGTCAACGGCTTCAAAGGCGTGCTGGTGCAGCAGATGGACCCCGAAACCGGCGCCCTGCTGGGCGAACGCCGCAAGGTATACAGCGGCTCCGGCATCGGCTGCACCGAAGGTCCCCGCATCTATCACATTGGCAGCTGGTACTATCTGGTTGTGGCCGAAGGTGGTACTGGGTACTCCCATTGTGTCACGATTGCGCGGTCGGACAACGTGTTCGGCCCCTATGAGACAATGCCGGACAACCCGCTGCTGACTTCGGATCAGAACGATCTGACCGCCATCCAGAAATGCGGCCACGGTTCCTTTGTGGAAACGCAGAACGGTGAATGGTACATGGCACACCTGTGCTCCCGCCCGAACTCTGCCCGCGGCAGCCTGCTGGGGCGCGAAACAGCGCTGCAAAAAATTACCTGGCAGGATGGCTGGCCGCGGCTGGCCTGCGGCGGAAAAATTGCCCAAAACGCCGTGCCCGCCCCAAAAGATTTGCCAGAAGTGGAGCTGCCCGCAATGGCGGAACAGGATGACTTTGACGTTCCGGCCCTTGCCCCCGGCTATGCCACGCCGCGCACCCCGCTGGGCGATTGTGTGAACCTGACCGTCCGCCCCGGCTGGCTGCGGCTGACCGGGCAGGAATCCATGAACTCGCTGCACCATGTCACCCTGGTGGCCCGCCGCCAGCAGGAGCACGAAATGCAGGCCGAGACCCGCATGGACTTTGCCCCCGTCTGCCCGGAGCAGATGGCCGGTTTTACCTACTGTTATGACAGCATGAACTTCTACCTGCTGGGCAAGACCTGCGCCGAGGATGGTACCCCGGTGCTGGAACTGTTAAAAAGCGATACTGGTGTGGTGGAAGATGTGTGCGATCCTGTTCCCGTGCCGGATGGCACGCTGGACTTTAAGCTGACCACCACCCCGGACGGCGGCATGGCGCAGTTCTATTACCGCCAGCCGCAGGGGGAGTGGCAGTCCATCGGCCCGGCCTGCCCCACCGATATTTTGACGGACGAGCACTGCCGCGGTTTTACCGGGGCGCATGTGGGTGTGTATGCCCACGATATGGCAGGGCTGCATAACCATGCCGATTTTGATTATCTGAACGTACATTTTGAGAGGTGAGCTCCCATGATGCAGGCAAACACCGGCGTCCGGTTTGAAACCAAAGACCTGCTGCTTTCCCAGCTGGTCAAACAGGCGGAAGAAAAGTGCCGCCTGAACATTAAAAACTTTGGCGGCGACCCCGTTCTGGTTGAGGGCGGCGGCTATGAAAAAATCTGGCTGGAAACCCAGCCCATGGGCGGCGCAATGTATGCCAGCCGTGATTTTGCCACCGGCCTGAACAACAGCCTGATGTTTATGCGCCACCAGCGTGCGGACGGGCGGATTCCCGGCAGCATTGCGGTGATTGATGGCAAAGTGGTGCCGCAGTTCAACAAGTTCCAGGGCTTCTGCTTCCCGGAACCGGCGCTGGATCTTTACTATCTGGGCGGCAAGGATGCCGAATACCTGGCCCAGCTGGCCAAAACGCTGGAAGCGTTTGACGCCTACCTGTGGCGTGTACGCGATTCCGATGGGGATGGCTGCCTGGAGACTTGGTGCAAGTACGATACCGGCGAAGACCACGCTATGCGTTACGCCGATGCCCCCGACCCGTGGGAGGAGGAAACCCCGCCCCAAGGCTGCACAGCGGTGCCCATTGCCTCGATGGATGTGATGAGCTACTCATATGCCTGCCGCGAAACATTGGCAGAAATTGCACGAATCAGCGGCGATGCCGAGGCACAGGCCCAGTGGGCCGCCAAGGCCAAAGCCGTGCAGGACAAGATGGTGAGCTACCTGTGGGACGATGCCCGCGGCGCGATGTTTGACCGCGACAAAAACCACAACCAGATGCCCACCCTGATCCACAACACGCTGCGCTGCATGTATTGGCACAGCCTGCCGGATGCTTTGGCGGAGCGCTTTGTCAAGGAGCACCTGCTGAACCCGCAGGAGTTCTGGACCCAAATGCCGCTGCCCAGCGTGGCCGCCAACGACCCGCTGTTCCGCAACGTGACCACCAACAACTGGAGCGGCCAGGCTGAAGCGCTGACCTATCAGCGTGCCATCCGTGCGTTGGAAAATTACGGCATGTATGAGCTGATTCCTCAACTGGGGCAAAAGCTGATGCAGGCCATTGGCCCCCAGTGCCGCTTTGTGCAGCAGTATGACCCCTTTACCGGCGAACCTTCGGTCATCTGTGAACCTGGCCAGCCCCCGCAGGATGCTTACGGCCCGGCTATGCTCTCGGTGCTGGAATACACCGCCCGCATGTACGGCGTAAGCCTGGTGCGGGATACCGTGGTGTGGGGCACCTGCCCGCTGGAATGCCGCTATACCCAAGCCCTGAACGGCCGCAGCTGGGAGGTCGTGAACAGTGGTCACGAGGCGGAAGCCTTTGTGGATGGCCGCAAGGTGTTCACCGCTGGCCCCGGCCTGCGCATTACCACCGACCTGGATGGCAATATTCTGGGCACGGCCCGCTACCTGCCGGATGCAGACCCCGCCCAGGTGACGCCGCAATAAACATTATATAATAAGGAAGCGAACACGATGGAATACCTGTATCCCGGTGGGCTGGCCAAAGCCATTACGTTCAGTTATGATGACGGCCAGGTATATGACCGCCGCTTGATCGAAATTTTTAACCAGGCGGGCTTCAAGGGAACCTTCCACCTGAACTCCGGCAACCTGGATAAGGACGGCTATGTGCAAAAGGCCGAGCTGCCTACCCTGTACGCCGAGCACGAAATTGCCTGCCATGGCGTGACCCACCGCCACCCGCGCCAGATGAACCAGACTGAATGGCTGCGGGAAGTGTGGCAGGACCGCCTGACGCTGGAAGAACTGACCGGCGGTATTGTGCAGGGCATGAGCTATGCCTTTGGCGAATACTACCCCGAACAGGTGGAAGCGCTGTGCGCCATGGGCATCCAGTACAGCCGCACGGTGGAAAGCACCGGAAGTTTTGCCCTGCCGCAGGAGCTGCTGCGCTGGAAACCCACCTGCCACCACAATGATAAACTGCTGGAACGCGCAGAAAAGTTTTTGCATGTTCCGGGATATCAAAAAATGCCGCTGTTTTATATCTGGGGCCACAGCTTTGAATTTGAGCGCGAAAACACCTGGCCCCTGATGGAGCAGCTGGCAGAAAAGCTGCACGGCGCACAGGATATCTGGTATGCCACCAATGGCCAGATTGCAGATTACCTGACCGCGCTGCGCAGCACGCGCGAAAGTGCAGACGGCAAGCGGCTGTATAACCCGTCGGCACAGCCCATCTGGTTTGTGGCCGATGGCAAGGTGCGCGTTGCAGAGCCGGGTAAGCTCTGCGAAATGTAAGAAGCTGTTTTATCATCATTGCGCACCAGATAAAGCCGGTGCGCAATGATGACAAAAAATAGCTTCTAAGGTGTATCGAAAAATGAAAAACAACGATTACCTGTGAAGATTATCTGGGCTTTCGGCCCAGCTGATACACCCTGAATACTCCCCAAGGAGGCCAATCATGATTTATGATATTTTGCAATATGGTGCCGTGGGTGATGGCACCACAAACGATGGCCCTGCCATCCAGAAAGCCATTGATGCCTGCGCGGCAGCCGGCGGCGGCCGAGTGCTGGTGCCGGGCGGCCATATTTACAAATGCGGTTCCATTTTGCTGCACAGCCATGTGGAGCTGCACCTGGAGCACGGCTCCCGCCTGAAAGCCAGCGAAAACAAAGAGGACTTCTTGGAAGTGGAAGCTGCCTACCGCGACCATTACCGCGATACATCGCTCAAAGTGCCCTCTTACGAAAACTGCGAATATGACGGTGAGCCGAAGAATTATTTCATTATGGCTAAGGATGCCGAGGATGTCTGCATCAGCGGCAGCGGCGTAATCGATGGCTCCGAAGAAAACTTTTACGGCGAGATCGATCATAACTTTATTGAGGGAACCTATTACCCGCGCATTCCCATGCTGCTGATGAAAGGTGTGCAGCACCTGACCATCCGTGAAGTCACCCTGACCCGCAGCGCGTTCTGGACCGTGCATATGGTGGGCTGCCAGGATGTGCTGATCGATGGCATCCGCATTTTGAATAACCTGAAAATGGTCAACTGCGACGGCATTGATCCCGACCACTGCCGCAATGTGCGCATCAACAATTGCCATATTGAATCCGCCGATGACTGCATCGTGTTCAAGACCACTGAGAAAAATGCATATCTTGGCCCGTGTGAGAACATTGTGGTTTCCAACTGTACGCTGACCTCCACCAGTGCCGCTATCAAGTTTGGCACCGAGAGCGTTTCGGACTTCCGCAATATTACCGTCACCAACTGCATTATCTCCCGTACCAACCGCGGCATCTCTCTGATGCTGCGTGATGGCGGCAACATTGAAAACGTGACCTTTGCCAACCTGCACATCAACACCCGCATGTTCTCTGACCAGTGGTGGGGCGCGAAGCCGAAGCCATCTGTGTGACGGCGGTGGACCGCAAACAGGGCAACAGGGCGGGGCATATCCGCAATGTACATTTTGAAAACATTAACTGCAGCGGCGAAAACGGCATTTTCCTGCACGGAAGCGAGGGCAACAGCCTAGAAGATATCTCGTTCCGCCACATCCGGGTGGACATCCGCAAGCAGACCGCATGGCCCATTGACCATTGGGACCTGCGCCCCAGCGAGGTGCCCGGCATGATTCCCGGAAAAGTGAATGGCTTTACCTGCGTACATGGCAAAAGCATCCGCTGCGAGGACGTCGTTATCCGCAAAGACAGCTCTATGGATCCGTGGTTCGATCAGGATTTCTGCTGGCAGGACACCGAGAATGTGACTGTGGTAAAGTGATGATATACAGCGGCAAAATGCCTGTTTGGCGGCCGTAAGCCGCTGTTAATATTCAAAAGTATCCCCGCGGGGCGCTCCGTCCGCCCACGGGCAGGGCCGCAGGCAGCAAAAGCGCCTGCGGCCCTTTTGCTATCCGTCGGGCGGCCAAGGACGCTATCTCTTACATATGGGGATTGGGTTATTGCATATTTGTACTGCGGTAAGGTTTCTCCACGGCGGGGGCGTTACAAACTTGACAATTTATACTAACCTTTCCCATGCCGCAAAATTGCCCCCAAAATTATCCGCCTAACCCGTGACAGAAAAACTGGAATCCGCTATAATAGTGGTAACCGCAAATCCACATTGCAGGCAACTGCAAGAAAGGGAACCCGATGAACCAAACAACAGCAAACGCCGCAGCCCTTGCGCTGGTTGGCGCACTGGCATTGCAGCTGGCCGCCTGCGGCACGGCGCAGCAGTCTGCCCCTGGACAGGCATCCACTCAGCCGGAACCCGTTACCCTGACCATGAGCTGGTGGGGGGACGATGCCCGCACCGAAACCTACCAGCAGGCCATCCAGGCATTTGAGGCAAAACTGCAATATATTACTGTAGAAACCATCTACGGCACCACCGCTGACGAGGATCAAACCGCCGATGTGATGCAGGTGGAATGGACCTGGCCGGGCCAAAATGCTGACCAGTTTGTTGACCTGAACGAATATAGCGATGTGATCGATCTGGAGCAGTTCAGCCAGAGTGCGCTGGATGCCTGCACAGTGGATGGCGCTTTGCTGGCTGTGCCAATGTCGGTGACAGGCCGCATTTTTTATTGGAACACCTGCACTTTTGAACAGGCAGGGATCGATGCGCCCAAAACCTATGAGGAGCTGCTGACCGCAGGCAACACCTTCCGCGAGGTGCTGGGGGAGGAATATTACCCCCTGGCCATGGATGCAGCTGCCCGCATGAACCTGATGGTCAGTTATCTGGAATCTACCACTGGCAAAGCGTGGGTGGTGGATCGCCAGCTGCAATATTCGGCAGACGAGATCAAAACCGGGCTGGAATTTTTGCAGGCGCTGGAAGAAAACCATGTCATGCCCACCCTTGCCGCCCAGCAGACAAACGGGACGCTGGACCAGACCCCCATGTGGCAGAACGGCCAGTACGCCGGTACCTTTGCCTGGGATGCCGACGCCGAAACCTACCGCAGTGCGTTAAAAAATGCCAGCGGCTTTTTGGTAGGGGATGAGATCGCCTTTGGCGGGCAGGCCAACGGCGGATTTTCTAAAGTATATCTGGCCCTTGCCATCAACAGCAGCTGCCAGCACCCGAAAGAAGCGGCGATTCTGGTCAACTTTTTGCTGAACGAGGATATGGGTGCTTCCATCATGGGCACTGCCTGCGGTTTGCCGGATTCCGTCACTGGCCGTGCGGCTGCCACAGCGGCAGGCCTGGTGAACCCGCTGGTGGTGGAGGCCAACAACCGCATGATGGCTTTTGTGGATTTCCCACTTGACCCCACATTTGAAAGCCCGGCTTTGGCCGCTGTGCCGGACGGCTTGTACGCCGCCGTATTGACTGCCTGCAGCAACGGAGAGCTGACAACAACCCAGGCCGCCGAACAGCTGGCGGAGGGGATAACGGCTATGCTGGATAGAACCGTGGCGGAATAAGCGGCTAAAAGAGCAAGGCAATATCATTCTATCATGCTGCAAGCGTGAAAAGTGTTTGTAGGGGACGATGCTTGCTGTCCCGATAACACTACCAGATAAAAATAAAACTCTCCCTCTGGCCATGCCGGTTTGATCCCGTATATCTGGCCACCGAGGGAGAGCTTTTTCTTTAGGCAACACCGCACAATTCCCGCCTTGCGGCTTAAGCACCGCTCCGGCAGCTGCGGCACGGCATCTGCGTTGCCAAAATGCTCGATAATGTCGGGTTGCGGTACCCGCATCGTGCTTCGGGGGAAAGCCCTCGCACTCTGCGACCGCTGCCCCTGCTTCGGTTCGCTGTTTCCGCCACTGGCGGCGCTCACCTTTGCAGCATCCAGTATTATCTGCGCTTTTGGCTTGGCATCTGCCGCACCTCGCTCGCCGTATCGGCACTTAGAATTATGCGGTATTGCCTTTATTTCTTCTGCTTATTGAAAGTGGGAAAACCGTTTGAAACAAAATAAGAATATGCGCTTGTACGTACTTCTAAAGCGTAAAGCAAACATACTGTACAAACGATATATCGACAAAAACACGGCAAAGAAATGACCCGCCAACCGGCCCCTGCACAAAGCACCTTTTGTAAAAGGCTTTGCACGGCCAACTCTGCTATTTTGCTGTCTTCGCATCCTCCCGATCCATCCGTTTCAGCTCCGGCAAAACGGTAATCAGCATTACAATAAAGCACAAACTGCCGCCGATCACGTTGGAAACCGGCTCCGCAGCAAACACGCCGTCGGTGCCCATGCCAAAAGCATAAGGCAGCAGGTAGGTGAGCGGCACCACAATGATGACCTTGCGCAGCAGCGAGAAAAACACCGCGTGGCGGCGCTTGTTCAGCGATTTGAACACTGTCTGGCCCACATATTGCAGCAGCATAAAACCAAAGGTGGAAAAATACAGCTTCATGGCGGGGATGGTATCCGCCTGCAGGGTGGGATCGCTGCTGAAAATGGAGATGAGGAAGTGCGGTGCCAACAGAATGACCGCCCAGATCGTAAGGGTGTATACCAAAGCCATCAGGGCCATGGAGACGGCGGCGCGCAGCACCTTGCGGGGGCGGCGTGCGCCGTAATTGTAGCTGATAATGGGGGAAGAGCCCTCGGTAATGGCATAAATCGGCGTTTCCACCATCTGGCGCACGCTGGAAATGATCGTCATGACCGAGATGTACACATCGCCGCCGGTCACGGACAGCACATTGTTGCAGCAGATCGTCACCACGCTGTTGGTCAGCTGCATGATGAAGCCCGCTGTGCCAAGGCTGACGATATCGCCGATGCAGCGCCTGTTGGCGGGCAGCTGACGCAAGGGCAGCGGCTGCACGCGGTATTCCGACTTGCAGCGCAGGAAATACACCACAAACGCCGCCGAAAGCAGCTGCGAAAGCACCGTGGCAGCCGCCGCGCCGCGGATGCCCATGCCCAACACAAAGATAAACACTGGGTCCAGCACCAGGTTGGCCGCTGCGCCGATCACCACGCTGAGCATACCGGCTGTGGCATAGCCCTGCGCATTGATGAACGGGTTCAGCCCTGTTGTGAGAATGGAAGGGTAGGTGCCCAGCAAGTACAGCATCAGGTACGGCAGCGCATACTGCAATGCTTCTGGCGAAGCACCGAATAAGACCAGAATGGGCCGGGCAAACAGCAGGCCAATGACCATCAATACACCGGCGCAGCACAACAACAGCGTGCAGGCCAGGTTCAAAATCAGCCCGGCACGGGCCTTATTCCCGCTGCCGCGGGCGATGGCGAACAACGGTGCGCCGCCGCTGCCGAACAAATTGCTGAACGCCGTAATAATGACAATAATGGGGAAGCAAAGCCCCACCGCGCCCAGCGCCGCCGTGCCGATATCCGGGATGCGCGCAATATAAATGCGGTCCACAATGTTATACAGCAGGTTCAGCACCTGCGCCACCAACATGGGCAGCGCTGCTTTCAAGATGTTTTGTGCAATGCCGCCGTGTTCAAAATCGATCTGCCGCATGGGGAATGGTTCATCCTTTCCGTTTTCACAATACCAGTTTCGAGTATAGCATAAACCGCCCGCAAATACAAAAAAATCCCCGCACAAGGCCGCATAACGCAGCCTGTGCGGGGAATTTTTCTCAGCCGGAAGCTTCGGATGTCTCCGGCTCCACGGCTTCCACTTCTTTGATCATCATCTCGTTGCCCTGCAGCAGGTGGGTATGGGGGCTTTGGCAGTGGGGGCAGGTGCGGCCATGGGGCACGGTGGGGTACTGCTGGCCGCAGTCTTCGCACAGGGTAATGGCGGGGATCTGCTCCACGGTCAGCACGGCACCGGGCAAAATCTCTGATTTGGCGGCGGCCCATTTCCAGCAGTCCTGCAGGTAGCTTTCCACCACGCCGGAAACCTCGCCTAATTGCAGTGTTACCCGCTGGATGCGGGCAATGTGGTTTTCTTTGGCCACATCCTCCACCGTGCGGATGATGTGGAACACAATGCCAAGTTCGTGCATTTACTTATCCTTTTTCCCAAAGCGGATCTTCACTTCGCGCTTTGCCATGTAAGGCAGAATGGCCTTGAACTTATCTTCCGACCGCACCATGGTGCTGCATTCGGGCAGATCGCGGTGCAGGTGGATGGCATCGAATTCACACTTGGTGGTGCAAACGCCGCAGCCAATGCACTTGTTGGGGTCCACCACGCTGGCACCGCAGCCCAGGCAGCGGGCTGTTTCGGTTTTCACCTGCGCTTCGGTCAGGGTCAGGTGGGCATCCCGGAAAGAACGGTGCGCGTCGATGGCATCATCCATTCCGGCTGCCTGGCGGGGTGCGCGGTCATAATCGTCAAGGGCCAGATTGGTTTTATCCAGCTCATAAAAATCGCGGCGGTTGCGGCCAATGGTCAGGCTGGTGTTGGGCTGCACAAAACGGTGGATGGAGATGGCGCCCTGCTTGCCTGCGGCAATCGCATCAATAGCAAAGCGCGGGCCGGTGTACACATCGCCGCCCACAAAGATATCCGACTGGGCAGTCTGGTAAGTCATGGCATCGGCCACAGCGCCCTGGCCGCGGCCAAGCTGCACGGCTTCGCCATCCAGCAGGTTGCCCCACTGGATGCACTGGCCAATGCTCAGCACAACATTGTCGCACGGCAGGGTAATCGTCACGCTTTCATCATAGGTGGGGGCAAAGCGGCCCTCGGCATCGTACAGGCCGGTGCATCTTTTCAGCACCACGCCGCACACATGGCCGTCCTTTGTCAAAAATTCCTTGGGGCCGTACCCGCAGCGGATGGCAGTGCCTTCTTCCTCCGCCTCGGCGATCTCTTCAGCGGAAGCGGGCATCTTTTCCCGCGGTTCCAGGCAGACCATCGTTACATCGCTGGACCCGCAGCGCAGGGCAACGCGGGCGGCATCAATGGCAACATTGCCGCCGCCGATCACCACGGTTTTGCCGGTCATTTTGTGGCTTTCGTCCCCGCCCACAGTGCGCAGCAGCGCAACGGCGGTCTGGATGCCCGCAGCGTCCTCGCCGGGAACCCCTGCTGTGCGGCCGCCCTGGCAGCCGATGGCGAGATAGAACGCCTTGTACCCCTGGGCGCGCAGCTGGGCAAGGGTAACGTCCTTGCCAACTTCCACACCGCAGCGGATGGTAACACCCAGCTCCCGCAGGATGTCAATTTCCGCATCAATCACATCTTTTTCCAGCTTAAAGCTGGGGATGCCGTACCGCAGCATGCCGCCAGGGTGTTCGTTTTTCTCAAATACAGTCGGGCGGTAGCCCTGCAGCGCAAGGAAGTACGCGCAGGAAAGCCCGGCCGGGCCGCCGCCGATGATTGCAATTTTTTGCGGCCATGGCCCCTGCAAAGAGGGCTGCACCACCGGCGGAACATAGCGGTGGGCGGCGTTCAGGTCCTGCTGGGCCACAAACTTTTTCACGGCATCAATGGCCACTGCCTGGTCCACGGTGCCGCGGGTGCAGGCATCCTCGCACCGGCGGTTGCAGATGCGCCCGCACACGGCGGGGAAGGGGTTCTCCTTTTTGATCAGCGCCAGTGCATCGCGGTAGCGGCCCTGCGCAGCCATTTTCAGGTAGCCCTGCACCGCAATGTGGGCGGGGCAGGCGGTTTTGCAGGGGGCGGTGCCGGTATCATAGCAGTTGATGCGGTTTTTATCGCGGTAGTCCACCGCCCATTTTTCGGGGCCCCACTTTACAGTGTCGGGCAGTTCCTGCCTGGGGTACTGCACCGGGCCGTTTTTGGTGCACAGCTTCTGGCCCAGCTTAACGGCACCGGCGGGGCAGAACTCCACGCAGCGGCCACAGGCAACGCAGTTTTGCGGTTCCACTTTGGCAACGTAAGCCGAGCGGCTCATGTTGGGGGTGTTGAACAGCTGGCTGGTGCGCAGGGCGTTGCAGACGTTGACATTGCAGTTGCAGATGGCAAAAATCTTGTTCTCGCCGTCAATGTTGGTGATCTGGTGCACAAAGCCGTTGTCCTCGGCTTTCTGCAAGATCCGCATCACTTCGTCATAGGTCACATAATGGCCCTTGTTGGTTTCCACCAGATAGTCCGCCATATCGCCCACGCCGATGCACCAGTCATCCGGGTCATCGCCGCAGCCTTCGCCCATGGCGGCGCGGGACATACGGCAGGAACAGGGGCCGGCGGCATACTTGCCATGGTATTTTTTCAGCCAGTGGGAGATGTGTTCGATATCCAGCGAGTGGTTTTCGGTCTCGATGGCTTTTTCGACCGGGATCACGTGCATGCCAATGCCTGCGCCGCCTGGGGGCACCATGGCGGTAATGTGTTCCAGCGGCAAAAAGGTCATCCGCTCAAAAAAGGCGGTCACTTCGGGGTGGTCGGCAATCTGCTGTTTGTTCATGTTAAAGAACTCGGCGCTGCCGGGCACAAACATGGGCAGAATGTACTGTTTTTCGCGGCGGGGGTTCTCCCAGTTGTATTCCAACAGGCCAACGCAGCTCATCTGATACAGCAGGGGCTCCAGCTCTTTGGCGGGTTTGCCGGTGGCTTTTTCCAGTTCCGGCAGGGTCATTGGCTGGCGCACCTTCATTTTCAGGGCAACATCGGCCATTTCGTCAGTCACAATGCTGGCCAGACCCCAATATTCGGGGTCCTCCACCGTCAGGCGGCGCAGCTTGGCGGGCACACGGTCGGTGATCATCTGCCCCAGCTTCATAATTTTTTCCCGCGGCTTTGTGTCCTTGGGGATCTTGAACGGCAGCTTGCTTTCGTCCAGTGGGAAAGCGGTCGGTTCGCTCATGGCTTGCTCCTTTTATTGCTCTGTGCATGTTCTGCTTCGTTTGAATTGCTTTGCAGGCGGTCCGGGTTTGCTGTGCCCTTATGCCTGCCACGCTTTCACCTGCTCCCGCAGCCAATCGGTCCATTCGGCAATGCCCTCGCCGGTTTTGGCGCAGATGGGGATGACCTTTGCGTTGGGGTTGCGCATGGCGATATATTCCCGGCATTTGTCCATATCGAAATCAAAATACGGCAAAACGTCAATTTTGTTGATAAGAACCACGTCGCACACCTGAAACATCAGGGGGTACTTCAATGGCTTATCGTCCCCTTCGGGCACGGATAGGATCATCGCGTTTTTCACCGCACCGGTGTCAAACTCTGCCGGGCAGACCAAGTTGCCCACGTTTTCCAGCACCACAAGGTCCACATCCTGGGGGCCAAGGCCCTCCAGCCCCTGGCGAGTCATCTCGGCATCCAGGTGGCACATGCCGCCGGTGTGCAGCTGGATGGCTTTTGCCCCGGCAGCGGCAATGGCTTTGGCGTCCACATCGGAATCAATGTCCGCTTCCATCACACCGATGCGCAGCTCATCTTTCAGCACGGCAATGGTGCTGCGCAGGGTGGTGGTTTTGCCGCTGCCCGGTGCGCTCATCAAATTCAGCAGAAAGATCTTTTTCTCTTTCAGGCTCTGCCGCAGCTGGGCGGCCTGTTTATCATTGGAAGCAAAAATGCTCTGTTTTACTTCCAGAATTTTCACGTTGTCCATGGGGGTGCTCCTTACATGTGTTTATCGCGGTATACTCTTGTTAACAGTTTAACATCCGGGTGGCGAAAGCGCAATGTTAAACGGAGATTTTGGTATTCCCGCCAAATTGGGCAAAAAGAAGCAGGCAGAATGACGGAACGCCGCCACACTGCCTGCAGGGAAAGATAAGGTTTTATAAAAAGCGGGGGGATCAATTCCATGTAAAAGTTGCCATGCCGTAAATATAAATGAACGCAATGGCGGCGGGCACCACAAAGCGGAAGATCGGCTTCATCCAGGGCTGCACTTTTAAGCCTTTGCCGGTGTTGGCCTCCTGAACAAAAGCGTCCCACCCCCAACCGAAAGAGTTGCAGCAGAACAGCGCCAATACTAGTGAACCCAGCGGCAAAATGTTATTGGAAACAATGAAATCCCACAGATCCAGCCAGGCCGTGCCCGCGGCAAACGGCTGGAAATGCAGTACACTGTAGCCCAGCGCGGTGGTCAGCGCCAACAGAAAGATGCCCACGCCACACAGCAAAGCGCCCTTGGGGCGGCTTAACCCGGTCAGCTCCCGCACCATGGCAAGGATGTTTTCGCACACGCCCAACACGGTGGAAAGTGCGGCAAACACCATGAACAAAAAGAATAGCGTGCCCCACCAGCGGCCCCCGGTCATGTTGTTGAACACGGTAGCCATGGTATCAAACAGCAGGCTGGGCCCGGCGTTCACTTCCAGCCCATAGGTAAAGCAGGCGGGGAACATGATGATGCCGGCCAGCACCGCAACCAAAGTATCCAGCACAATAATGTGGACGGATTCCCCCATCAGGGAGTGTTCTTTTTCAATGTAGCTGCCAAAAATCGCCATGCCGCCCATGCCAACGGAAAGGGTAAAGAACGCCTGGTTCATGGCACCCACCACAACGCTGCCATCGATCTTTCCAAAATCCGGCACCAGGTAAAATTTCAAGCCTTCTGCCGCGCCCGGCAGGGGCAGGCTGTGCACCGCCAGCACCAGCATCAGCACCAACAGGGCCAGCATCATATATTTGGTAATGCGCTCCAGCCCGCCCTGCAGGTTAAAGCTTAAAATGGCAAATGCTACCACAACGGTCACCAGCAAAAACACCACATTCACCGTGGGGTTCGTAATCATCTGGGTAAATCCGAAATCTGCGTTTTGGCCGGTAAGGAACTTGATGAAATAATAGATGATCCACCCGGTCACCACGGTGTAAAATGCCATCAGGGCAATGTTGCCAATCAGGCTGGCAATGCCGAAAATGCCCCACTTGCAGCCGGGCTTTTCCAACTTCTGGTACATGCGGATAGGGCTGGCCTGCGCTGCACGCCCAACGGAAAATTCCATCGTCATGGCGGGCAGACCCAGCACGACCAGACAAATAATGTACAGCAGCATAAAACTGCCGCCGCCGTTCTGGCCGCACATCCAGGGGAATTTCCACACATTGCCGCAGCCAATGGCGCAGCCGGCTGACAGCATGATGAAGCCAAGCCGGCTTCCAAGCCGTTCACGATTCTTCATAAACTTATATTGTTTTCTCCCATTTTTATTTGTGCTGCCGTGCGGGAAAAGGCAGCGGCCCGCACGGCAGCATAGATAACCGCTACCATATTAAATCCATATTAGCTTACCACACTGCCATGCCAACTGCAAGCGATTTAAAGTTGTAAACCGACAAAATACAAAAACGCGCCCCGCGGCCATCCGTTCTTTGTCCAAAGCCGATGCCGCGCAGGTGCCCATTGTTGCCATGACGGCCAACACCTTTGCCAAGGATGTGCAGCCGGCCAAAACCGCCGGTATGAACGAGCATGCCGCCAAGCCGCTGGATAGGAAACGCTTGTGTGAGATTTTGCACCGACGGCTGTAAGGACGCCTAGGAAGGCCGAAAAAATTCGGCAGAACATACAAACAGCACCTTGCGCTTTTGGATGCAATGTGCTACAATGAATCGAAAACTGAATATAAAACAGCAGGTGCCTTTCATTGTTTGCCGGGCGGCTAAGCCTTCCGGCGCTCTGGAAAGGGTAAAAGGGAAGCGGGTGCAAATCCCGCACGATCTCGTCACTGTGATAAGGGAGCCTGCCGCCAGGGTGCATTTGCACCGGTCACTGAGCATTGCTTGGGAAGGCGGCGGCAGGCGTTGAGCTTTCAGCCAGGAAACCTGCCCGCTGTTGGTACGGGAGCATTGCTCCAGATCACGAGGAATTGGTTGTACCTGAAAAGCTCATGGAAAATCCGGGGGTCTTTTTGCGTTGCCGTTCTGCACACAAAAAGACCCTCGTTTTTTTATGGCAGTTTTGTCTGCAAAGCTGCTGCGCCTGGGTTTTGTTTCCTGTACCTGTTTTTCAGCAAATGGATTTGCCATAGGAGAAAGGAAGCAAAACACATGAAACACAACAACCTGAAAAAGCCCGCTGCCGTGCTGACCGCACTGGCTCTGGCCGCCGCCCTGCTGGCTGGCTGTGGTGCGGCATCTGACAGCATGGCTGCCAGCAGTGCCCCCGCCGAAAGCGAGGCTGTAAGCACCGAAACACCCGCTGAAAGCGCAGACGAGGGAGATGCAGACGAAGTGGCCGCAAAGAAATGTGCAGACCTGATCGATGCCATCTATGTGCAGGAGCGCACCGATGACACCGACGCCCAGTGCGAAGCTGCCAAGCAGGCATGGGACACCCTGACCGATACCCAGAAAGAGCTGGTGGAAGGCGAGAACGCTGACCCCGACTACTTTGGCCGCAATACCGGCGATGCCAACCTGGACGATGCCCGCAATGGGGATGAGATCGGCGAAAACGAACTGCTGGTCGTCAGCTTTGGCACCTCCTTCAACAGCAGCCGCGTGGCAGATATCAAGGGCATCGAGGATGCCCTGCAGGCCGCTTACCCGGATTGGTCCGTCCGCCGCGCTTTCACCGCACAGATCATCATCAACCATGTGCAGGCCCGCGATGGCGAGAAAATCGATAACATGAAGCAGGCTCTGGACCGCGCTGTTGCCAACGGCGTTAAGAACCTGGTTGTTCAGCCTACTCACCTGATGCACGGCGCTGAGTACGACGAAATGTGCGAAGCTGTGAACGAGTACGCGGATAAGTTCGAAAGCGTTGCCATTGCTGAGCCCCTGCTGGGCGAAGTTGGCGCTGACGCTACTGAAATCAACGCTGATAAGGAAGCTGTTGCCACTGCCATCACCACCGAGGCTGTTGCCGCCGCTGGTTATGATGACGCCGCCGCTGCTGCCGCCGATGGCACTGCTTTTGTGTTCATGGGCCACGGCACTTCCCACACCGCAAAGATCAGCTACAGCCAGATGCAGATGACCATGCAGACCCTGGGCTATGACAATGTGTTCATTGGCACTGTTGAGGGCGAGCCGGAAGACACCGCCTGCGAGGCTGTGATCGAAAAGATCAAGGAAGCCGGTTACACCAAGGTTGTCCTGCGCCCCCTGATGGTGGTTGCCGGTGACCATGCCAACAACGATATGGCTGGCGATGACGCAGATTCCTGGCTGAGCCAGTTCAAGGCCGCCGGCTGCTTTGACAGCGTGGATACCCAGATTGCCGGTCTGGGCGAAATTGCTGATGTGCAGCAGATCTACATTGACCATACCAAGGCTGCTATTGATTCCCTGAATGGCTGATTTATGATGCATACTGCCCGGAAGGATCAACGTCTTTTCGGGCAGCTTTTATTTTGTGCGGACCGGGGGAAACGCTGTGCGCCAAAATGGGGCTGCGCTGCGGCTGTGCCGCGTCCCCACGCTTTTCTTTGAATCTTTAGCCCCTCTCGCCAAACCATGCAGTGCCCATGCCAACCTAAGGCAACACCGCACAATTCCCGCCTGACGGCTTAAGCACCGCTCCGGCGGCTGCGGCACGGCATCTGCGTTGCCAAAATGCTCGACAATGTCAGGTTGCGGTACCCGCATCGTGCTTCGGGGGCAAAAGCCCCTCACTCTGCGACCGCTGCCCTGCTTCGGTTCGCTGTTTCCGCCACTGGCGGCGCTCACCTTGCAGCATCCAGTATTATCTGCGCTTTTGGCTTAGCAGCTGCCGCACCTCGCTCGCCGTATCGGCACTTAGAATTATGCGGTATTGCCCTAAAACATTGCAACACTCTTCCGGGTTGGCAATACACGGGGCAAATGACCGCGGGCGGGCAATGCTCGCCCCTGCGATGTAATTTTCTGTTATCCTTTCTTATTATTCTTATTATATTTTATTCTATCATTTCAATTTTTTACAATGCGAGGTAACACCCAATGAAACAAAATCGTGTAATTTCCGGCGCTGTGGCCGCCCTGGTGCTGGCCGCTCTGCTGGCTGGCTGCGGCTCCACCGCAACCGGCGCTTCTTCCGCTGACTCCACCCCCGCTGCCACCGAGGCTGCCGGCAGTGAAGCCGCCGCCCCCACCGCAGAGCCCCAGACCGAAGCTGCCCTGCCGGACGGCGTGTATACCGCCGAATTTGAAACCGACAGCAGCATGGTGCACGCCAACGAAGCCTGCGATGGCAAGGGCACCCTGACTGTCGCCGATGGCAAAATGACCTTCCATGTCAGCCTGGCATCGAAAAAGATCGTTAACCTGTACCTGGGCACTGCCGAGGACGCCCCCAGCCACGAGAGCGACTGGCTGCAGCCCACCACCGATGCTGTGACCTATTCCGACGGCACCAGCGATGAAGTGTACGGCTATGATATTCCGCTGGACGCTGTGGATACCGACTTCCAGCTGGCCATTTTGGGCACCAAGGGCACCTGGTACGACCATACCGTCAGCGTGCGCAATGCCGAGCCTAAGACCGAAAATGCCGCTGCCGAAACCGCCGCTGTGCCTGCTGATGGCAGCTACACCTGCGCTGTCACACTGGAGGGCGGCTCCGGCCGCGCCACGGTGGAAAGCCCCGCCGCCCTGACGGTTGCCGATGGAACCATGACCGCCGTAATCGTGTGGAGCAGCCCCAACTATGACTACATGCTGATCGACGGCGAAAAGTACCTGCCCACCAACACCGAAGGCAACTCCACCTTTGAAATCCCCGTTGCTGCGCTGGATACCGCTCTGGCCGTTACCGCTGATACCGTTGCCATGAGCACCCCGCACGAGATCGATTATACCCTGACCTTTGACAGCGCCACGCTGACCCCCGCAGAATAATGCAGACGAAACATTTTGGGCTTTGTGCCGCACTTTCTGCCGCAACGCTTTTGCTGTTGGCCGGCTGCGCGGGCAGCGGCAGCACGGCTGCCCCCACCCTTACCGTGGAAAGCAGCTACCCGCTGCAATACGCCAAACAGTTTACCGTGGATGAATGCACCGGCGGGTACGAGCTGATCATCATTGCGGACAGCCAATATCTGGTGGTGCCGCAGGGCGCTGCCGTGCCGGAGGATCTGCCCCAGGGTACCACCGTGCTGCAGCAGCCCATTGAGAATATCTACCTGGTTTCCACCTCCGCTATGGACCCCATCATCAGCCTGGGCGCGCTGGACAGCATTGCACTTTCCGGCACCAAGGCGGATGGCTGGTACCTGCCCGAAGCCAAAGCCGCCATGCAGGCGGGGCAGATTGCTTATGCGGGCAAGTACAGCGCCCCGGACTATGAAACCATTCTGGCTTCCGGCTGTGGACTTGCCATTGAAAACACTATGATCTACCATACGCCGGAGGTCAAAGAGCAGCTGGAAAAGTTCGGCATCCCCGTTTTGGTGGAGCGTTCCAGCTATGAAACGGATCCTCTGGCCCGCATGGAATGGGTCAAGCTGTACGGCATTCTGCTGGGCAAAAAGCAGGAGGCGGAACAGCTGTTTGACACCCAGGTACAGCGCGTTGCACCGCTGGAAAACCAGCAGCCTACCGGAAAAAGCGTGGCGTTTTTCTCCATCACTTCCAACAACCTTGTCACGGTGCGCAAAGGCAGCGACTATGTGGCCCGCATGATCGAGATGGCGGGCGGCAGCTATGTGTTTGACGATTTAACGGACAGCGGCAACAATCTGGCCACCATCAACCTTTCGCTGGAAGATTTTTACGCCGGTGCCAAGGACGCCGATGTGCTGCTCTACAACAGCACCATTGAGGGCAGCATTGCCAGCACCGAACAGCTGGTGGAAAAATGCCCGCTGCTGGCGCAGTTCAAGGCCGTGCAGAACGGCAATGTGTGGTGTACCGCGCAGAGCCTGTTCCAGCAAAGCATGGAGCTTCCGGATTTGATTCTGGATATGAACCGCGTGTTTACCGAGGGCACCCCCGCGGACAGTGAACTGACATTTTTAACGCATGTAGAATAATTTTATTGCAGAAAGGCAGCGCCATGCACACCAAGCGCCTGACAATTACATATGTAGCCCTTGCGGCGGCGCTGCTGGGGCTGTTTGCGCTCAACCTGTTCTGGGGCAGCGTGGCAATTTCGCCGCGCGGCGTGGTGCAGGCGCTGCTGGGCCGCGGGCAGGATGAACTGGCCGCCAATATCCTATTGCAGCTGCGCCTGCCGCGCGCCGTTATGGTGGTGCTGCTGGGGGCGGCGCTCTCGGTAGCGGGCTACCTGCTGCAAACCTTTTTTGCCAACCCCATTGCGGGGCCGTTTGTCATGGGCATTTCCAGTGGGGCCAAGCTGGTGGTTGCGCTGACGATGGTGGTATTTTTGAACCACGGCCTGCTGACCAACTCGCTCACCCTGATTCTGGCCGCCTTTGCTGGATCCATGGCTGCCATGGCCTTTGTGCTCAGCGTGGCGCGCCGGGTACACCGCATGAGCATTCTGGTCATCTGCGGCGTGATGATCGGCTATATCTGCTCCGCCGTCACCGATATTGTAGTGGCCTTTGCACAGGATTCCAACATCGTCAACCTGCACAACTGGTCCATGGGCAGCTTTTCCGGCATGACCTGGGGCAATGTGGCCGCCGCTGCGCTGGTGGTGCTGCCCTGTTTGGCCGCAGCCTTTTTGCTGGCCAAGCCGATGGCCGCCTACCAGATGGGGGAGCAGTATGCCCAAAGCGTGGGTGTGGCTGTGCGGCCGTTCTGCGTGGCGCTGGTGCTGCTTTCCAGTTTGCTGGCCGCCTGCGTCACGGCGTTTGCGGGGCCCATTTCCTTTGTGGGTATTGCGGTGCCGCACCTGGTCAAGCAGGCGTTGGGAAGCGCCAAGCCGCTGCATGTGCTGCCGGGCTGTGCACTGGGTGGGGCGGCGTTCTGCCTGCTGTGTGATCTGATCGCCCGCAGCCTGTTTGCCCCCACCGAGCTTTCCATCAGCTCCGTCACAGCGGTATTTGGTGCGCCGGTAGTCATCTGGCTGTTGGTGCGCCGCCAAAGCGGGGAGGGCCGGGCATGAGCGAAGCATTTTACTGCCAAACGCAGGATCTTGCCATCGGGTACGGCAAAACGCCGCTATTACAAAACATTGGCATTGGCGTGCAGCGCGGGCAGATCTTAGCGTTGATTGGTCCCAACGGCGCGGGCAAATCCACCCTGCTCAAAACGCTGGCCGGGCAGCTGGCGGCGCAAAGCGGCGCTGTGCTGCTGCAGGGCCAAAACCTGACAACCTACACCCCCAATGCCCGCGCGCGCAAAATGGCCCTGATGCTGCCCCACACCCGCCACACCGAGCTGACCACCTGTTTTGATGTGGCCGCTGCCGGGCGCTACCCCTACACCGGGCGGCTGGGCATCCTGTCCGAGCAGGACAAACAGCAGGTGCGGGATGCTCTGCATCTGGTGCAGGCGGATGAGCTGGCCGACCGGGACTTTACCAAAATCAGCGACGGCCAGCGCCAGCGCGTTCTGCTGGCACGCGCCGTTTGCCAGCAGCCGGAAATTATCCTGCTGGACGAACCAACGTCGTTTTTGGACATCAAAGGCAAAATTGAGCTGCTGACCATCCTGCGCCAGCTGGCACAGGATAAACAGGTGGCCGTCATTGTCAGCCTGCACGAGCTGGAGCTGGCGCAAAAAATTGCGGATACCGTGGTGTGCGTATCGCCGCAGGGCGTTTCCGGCGTGATGACACCGAAAGACGCGTTTGCCGCAGAGAACATCCGCACGCTGTACCGTCTGACCAAAGAGCAGTATGAAGCACTGTACGGCCCCCAGCCGGAGCGCGACTCTGAACGGGAACCCGCCAAACAGGAGCCGCCCAGGTTTGAACATTACATCCGCAGCGGGCAAAAGCTGCTGCGCTGCGGCTACACCACCGGCACCTGCGCCGCCCTTGGCGCTGCCGGGGCCGCCCGCCTGCTGCTGACCGGCAAAGCGCCGGAATCCGTCGGCCTGCGCACCCCAAAAGGCATTGTGGTGGAAGTTGCGCCCATCTACTGCCGCAAAACAGCCGCCGGCGCCCAGTGCGCCATCCGCAAGGACGGCGGGGACGATGTGGACGTTACCACCGGCCTGCCGGTCATAGCCGACATCACCCTGCTGCCGGATGCCCCCGGCCAGGTCACGATTGACGGCGGCCCCGGTGTGGGCCGTGTGACGAAGCCCGGCCTGGACCAGCCGGTGGGGCAGGCGGCCATCAACCATGTGCCGCGCCGGATGATCACCGATGCCCTGCACGCGGAGGCCGAAGCAGCCGGGTATGACGGCGGCTTTGACGTAATGATCTCGATCGAGGGGGGCGAGGAAGCCGCCAAACGCACCTTTAACCCCCACATCGGGGTGGAAGGCGGGCTTTCCGTCCTGGGCACCAGCGGCATTGTGGAGCCCATGAGCCAGCAGGCCATCCTGGATACCGTGCAGCTGGAGATCCACCAGGCCGCCCTGCGGGAGCAAAGCCCCAAGCGGCTGATCCTGGCCCCCGGCAACTATGGGCTGGACTATCTGGCCCAAAACCTGCCGGAATACAGCAGCATCCCGGTGGTCAAGTGCTCCAACTTTATGGGGGATGCGCTGGATATGGCCGCTGCGGAGCAGTTTGCAGAGGTATTGCTGGTGGGGCACATCGGCAAGCTGGTCAAGCTGGCGGGCGGCATTATGAACACCCATTCCCGCATGGCGGATTGCCGCACCGAGCTGTTCTGTGCCCATGCGGCGCTCTGCGGGGCCAGCCAGGCCACCTGCCGCGCCCTGATGGACGCCGCCACAACGGACGCCTGCCTGGACATTCTGGATGCCGAAAACCTGCGGGAGCCGGTGCTCGAAAGCCTATTGCAGGCCATCCAGCTGCATCTGGACCGCCGCGTGGCGGGGGCGTTCCGGGTGGGGGCTGTGCTGTTTTCCAACCAGGCCGGGCCGCTGGGCCAGACTGAGACCGCTGCCCAGCTGCTGCAAAGCTGGCAGAAAAAGGAGCAATGAGGTATGGTACATTTTGTGGGCGCAGGCCCCGGCGCACCGGATCTGATCACCCGGCGCGGTGCGGCGCTGCTGCAAACGGCGGACTGCATTATTTATGCGGGCAGCCTGGTCAACCCGGCGTTGCTGGGGCTGGCCAAAGCCGGCTGCGCCATTTATAACAGTGCTGAAATGACATTGGAACAGGTGCTTGCCGTGATGCGCCAAATGGAAGCCGAACACAAAACCACTGTGCGGCTGCACACCGGGGACCCCTGTTTGTACGGGGCCATCCGGGAGCAGATGGACGCGCTGGACGCCGACGGCATAGCTTACGATGATACGCCCGGTGTTTCCAGCTTTTGCGGTGCCGCCGCCGCGCTGAACGCCGAGTACACGCTGCCCGCCGTCAGCCAGACGGTCATCATTACCCGCATGGAGGGCCGCACCCCCGTGCCGGAAAAGGAAAAGCTCGCCAGCCTGGCCAGCCACGGCGCTACCATGGTGATTTTTCTCTCCATCGGCTTAATTGATAAAGTGCAGGAAGCACTGCTGCAGGGGGCATACACCGCAAGCACCCCCGCCGCCGTGGTGTACAAGGCCACCTGGCCGGAGCAGAAAACCGTGCGCTGCACCGTTGGCACCCTGGCCCAAAGCACCAAGCAGGCGGGCATTACCAAAACGGCCTTGATCGTGGTGGGGGATTTCCTTGGCCGCTGCTATGCCCGCAGCAAACTGTACGACCCCGCCTTTACCACCGAATACCGCGAGGGGACCAAACCGTGAACTGTGCATATCTTGCCTTTACGGCCAAGGGGCTGGCGCTGGCGCAGCAGCTGGCCCAAACCTGCCCCGGCTCCGTCAGCCGCTGCGGGCTGGGCGGGGTGACGCTGGCCGGGTGGACGGCCCAGCAGTTTGCCGCGGCGGATGCCCTGGTGTTTGTGGGGGCGGCGGGCATTGCGGTGCGGGCCATTGCGCCCCACTGCCAAAGCAAGGCCACCGACCCCGCCGTTGTGGTGCTGGATGAATGCGGCCGCTTTGCGGTGCCGCTGCTCTCCGGCCATCTGGGCGGCGCAAATGACCTGGCCTGCCGGCTGGCTGCCGCCTGTGGTGCGGTGCCGGTGATCACCACGGCGACCGATGCCAACGGCCTGTTTGCCGTGGATGAGTGGGCCAAAAAACAAAACTGCGCTGTGTGGGAAACCCCGCGCATTAAATTCGTCAGCGGGGCACTGCTGGCCGGCAAAACGGTGCGGTATGCTTCCCCCTGGGCCATTGCGGGCACCCCGCCCGCCGGTGTGGCGGAAGCCGAAGAACCGTCTGGCGCTGATTTTGCCCTAACAATGACCCCGCAGGGGAACGCTTTGCATCTGATCCCCCGCATTGGCGTGCTGGGCGTTGGCTGCAAGCGCGGTACCACCGCCGCCCAGCTGGAAGCCGCGTTTGCAGCGTTCTGCGCCGATACAAATTTGGCCCCGGTCGGAATTACCGCCGCCGCCAGCATTGACCTGAAACAGAACGACCCCGGCCTGCTGGAGTTCTGCCGCAGCCACGGCTGGCCGGTCAGCTTTTATTCCGCCGCCCAGCTGCGCGCTGTGCCCGGAACTTTCAGCGCCTCCCGCTTTGTGCAGGGAGTAACGGGTGTGGATAACGTCTGCGAGCGCGCCGCCGTGCTGGCTTCCGGCGGCACGCTGCTGCTGCCCAAATATGCGCATACCGGCGTGACCTTTGCCGCTGCCGTGCGCCCCTTTGCCCCGGATTGGAGATGGAAAACCGATGAAGCGTAACCTTGTATCCGTTGTGGGCCTTGGCCCTGGCGATGCCCAGTTTTTGACCGCGCAGGCCCGCCATGCGTTGCAAGAGGCTGATGTGCTGTGCGGTTACACCGTTTACATCGACCTTGTGCGCCCCCTGTACCCGGAAAAAGAAACCTATGCCACCGGTATGACCAGAGAAATTGACCGCTGCCGCTGGGCGCTGCAAACGGCCCAGACCGGCAAAACGGTGGCGCTTGTCTGCTCCGGCGACGCCGGGGTGTACGGCATGGCCAGCCCGCTGCTGGAGCTGGCGGCGGAATACCCCGATGTGGAAGTGGAGGTCGTTCCCGGCCTGACCGCCGCATTAAGCGGTGCCGCCGTGCTGGGCGCACCGCTGGCCCATGATTTCTGCGTGATCTCCCTTTCGGACCGGCTGACTCCGTGGGAGATGATCGAAAAGCGGCTGGCCTGCGCCGCCATGGGGGATTTCTGCGTGGCGCTGTACAATCCCTCCTCCAAAGGGCGGCCGGATTACCTGCAAAAGGCGGTTCGCATCCTGTTGCAAAACGGCAAGGGGGCGGGTACCCCTTGCGGCGTGGTGCGCAGCATTGGCCGCACCGGCCAGCAGAGCAGCCAGATGACACTGGCCGAGCTGGAACACACCACTGTGGATATGTTCACCACGGTGTTCATCGGCAACAGCGCCACCCACCAGGTCAACGGGTGGATGGTAACGCCGCGGGGGTACCACGGGGTATGAGGATCGTTGTGTTCAGCGGCACTACCGAAGGGCGGGATTTCTCCCGCGCCGCTGCCGCGTTGGGCATTGCCGTTACCGTCAGCGTGGCAACCGACCTGGGGGCCGAGGAACAGGGCCAGGCCCCCGGCATTACCGTACATTCCGGCCGCCTGCTGCCCGGCGCCATGGCGGAGCTTTTGCAGGGCGCAGCCCTTTGTGTGGATGCCACCCACCCTTACGCGGTGGAAGCCACCAAAAACATCCGCGCCGCCGCCAACGCAGCCGGGGTAGAGTACCACCGCCTGCTGCGCGCCGCCAGCACCTTGCCCGCAGGCAGTGTGGTGCTGGGCAGTGCCGCCCAGGCCGCGCAGTATTTAGCCGCAACGCAGGGCAATGTTCTGCTCACCACCGGCGCCAAGGAGCTTGCGGCCTTTGCCGGGCTGGATGCCGCCCGCCTGTACCCGCGGGTGCTGCCCACCGTGGCGGGCATTACGGCGTGCGAGGGCGCGGGCATCCCGCACCGCAACATCATTGCCATGCAGGGGCCCTTTACGCTGGAACTGAACCTTGCACTGATGCAGCAGTTCCACATCCGTTACCTTGTCACCAAGGACGGCGGCAGCGCGGGCGGCTTTGCCGAGAAAGCCCAGGCTGCTGCCCAAAGCGGGGCTGCGCTGGTTGTACTGCGCCGCCCGGAGGAATGCGGCGAAACCGCCGAAGAAATTTTGCAACGATGCAGGGAGCTGTTATGAAGATTACATTGGTTGGCATGGGCAGCGGGCTGCCCGGCAGTTTGACTGCCCAGGGCTTGCAGGCCCTGCAAACGGCAGGGCTGATTCTGGGGGCAAAGCGGCTGCTGCAAAACCTGCCGGATGGCTGTACCCCCAACCGCAAGCCAATTTACCTGCCGGATGAAGTGCTGGCCTGCCTGCAAGCGGAGCTCTGCCAGACCGCCGCGCTGGTTTACAGCGGGGATACCGGCTTTTATTCCGGTGCTGCGGCGCTGGTGCCCAAGCTGCGGGCACAGGGGGCGGAAGTAACGGTGCTGCCGGGGATTTCCAGCGTACAGCTGTTGGCCGCGGCGCTGGGCAGGCCGTGGCAGAACTGGCACCTTGTCAGCGCCCACGGATGTGCCTGCGCCCCTGCGGCAGAGTGCCGGAGTGACCGCCCGACATTTTTTTTGACGGGCGGGCGCAATACCAGCCCCGCCGCGCTGTGTGAGATTCTAGCCGCCGCAGGCTTTGGCGCGGTGCAGGCCACGGTTGGTGAGAACCTTGGCACCCCGCAGCAAAAGGTCATCACCGATACGGTGCAAACGCTGGCGGGCGGCAGCTTTGCGCCGCTCAGCGTGCTGCTGGTGGAGCCCTGCCCCAAACCGCAGCCCCGCGTGCCCGGCCTGCCGGATGAAGCCTTCATCCGCGGCAAAACGCCGATGACCAAGCAGGAGGTGCGCGCCGCCGCGCTGGCCAAGCTGGCCGTTGCCCCCACTGATACCCTGTGGGATGTCGGTGCCGGAACGGGCAGCGTGAGCGTAGAAATGGCGCTGGCCGCCCCCATGGGTCAGGTGTACGCGGTGGAATGTGATGCCGATGCCTGCGCGCTGGTTCGCCAGAACCAGGCCAAATTTGCCGCCAGTAACTTAACGCTGATCGCGGGCAAAGCCCCTGAAGCGCTGCAAAATCTGCCCGCGCCGGATGCTGTTTTCATCGGCGGCAGCAAGGGCAATATGCAGGCCATTGTAGATGCCGCCCTGGCCGCCAACCCGCAGACCCGGCTCTGTATCGCCGCCATTGCGCTGGAAACCTTGCAGCAAAGTATTGCCGCCCTGGCCGCCCACGGGCTGGCCGCACAGGTGACCCAGATTGCCGTAAGCCGCAGCAAGGCGGCAGGCAGCCTGCACCTGATGATGGCCAACAACCCGGTATTTTTGATCGTGAGGGAATGAGAATGCTGCAGCTGCTTTTAGCCGCGCCCAGTTCCGGCAGCGGAAAAACCACCGCCGCCTGCGCCCTGCTTTCTGCCCTGAAAGCCCGCGGGCTGGAGCCCTGCGCGTTCAAGTGTGGGCCGGATTACATTGACCCCATGTTTCACCGCGCCGTGCTGGGGGTGCCCAGCCACAATCTGGACCTGTTTTTCTCCACCCCGCAGACCGTGCGGCGGCTGTACACCAGCGGCGCGGCGGGCCATGGCAGCACGGTGTGTGAGGGTGCCATGGGCTATTATGACGGCCTTGGCGGCGTGAGCGCTGCCGCCAGCGCCTGGCACACCGCCGATGTGCTGGACTTGCCGGTGCTGCTGGTGGTGCGCCCCAAGGGGGCCAGTTTAACGCTGGCCGCCCAGCTGCAAGGCTTAAAAGCGTTCCGCACGCCGCACCACATTGCGGGCGTTCTGCTGAACGACTGCACCGAGATGCTGTACAAGCTGCTGGCCCCCATGCTGGAGCGGGAAACCGGCCTGCCGGTGGTGGGCTTTCTGCCCCCCATGCCGGATGCCGCCATCGAAAGCCGCCACCTGGGGCTGAAAACCGCGGGCGAAATTGCTGATTTGCAGCAAAAAATTCAGATTTTGGCCGCCGCCGCGCAAAAAAATATCGACTGGCCGCGGCTGCTGGCCCTGTTTGACCGCCCGGCCCCAATGGCCCCTGCAGTTCAGGCCGCAGCCCCCACCGTGCGCATTGCCGTGGCACAGGATGAAGCGTTCTGCTTTACCTATGCCGAAACGCTGGAAAGCCTGCAGGCCGCAGGCGCAGAGCTTTGCTATTTCAGCCCGCTGCGGGATGCCGCGCTGCCGCAACATATCGGCGGGCTGTACCTGCCGGGCGGCTACCCGGAGCTGTACGCCGCCCAGCTGGCGGCCAACACCGCCATGCGCTGCGCCATAAACACCGCCGTGCAGCGCGGCCTGCCCACCGTGGCGGAATGCGGCGGCTTTTTGTACCTGGGCCAAACGCTGGAAGATGACGCCGGAACCGCCCACCCCATGGCGGGTGTGCTGCCGGGGGAGGGGTTCCGCGTGGGGCGGCTGGTGCGCTTTGGCTATGCCGCGCTCACCCCGCAGGCGGACAGCATGCTCTTCCGCGCAGGGGAGCCGGTGCCCGTGCATGAGTTCCACCATTGGGATTCCACCTGCAACGGCACCGCTTTTGCCGCCCAAAAAGCCAATGGCCGCCATTGGGACTGCGGCTTTGCCAATGGGCATCTGTATGCGGGGTTCCCGCATCTATACTGGGCGGGCACCCCGCTGCCGCAGCGCTTTGTAACGGCTGCGGCGCAGTATGCCCAAACAAAAACAGGGAGAACGGTATGACGGAACCTGAACTGAACACACTGCTGCAAACCATCACCCCGCCCGATGAAGCTGCCCGCGCCGCGGCGCACGCCCACTGGGCCGCGCTGGCCAAACCGCTGGGCGGGCTGGGCAGCCTGGAAACCATGCTGGAGGACGCCGCCGCCCTGACCGGCACCCCGGAGCTGGATTTTGCCCGCCGCGCCGTGCTGGTGCTGTGCGCCGATAACGGCGTGGTGGCCCAGGGCGTGAGCCAAACCGACGCCAGCGTGACCCGCGCGGTGCTGCAAAACCTTGCCGCGCGGCGCACCAGCGTGTGCCAGATGGCAGCTGCCGCCCATTGCAGCGTTGTGCCGGTGGATATGGGCATTGCCGGTGCCCCGGTGCCCGGCGTGCAGGACTGCCGCATTGCCCCCGGCACCAAAGATTTTACCTGCGGCCCGGCTATGACCCGCGCCCAGGCCGTGCAGGCCATCGGCTGCGGCATTGCGCTGGTGCGCGGACAAAAGCAGCAGGGAGTTCAACTGTTAGCAACGGGGGAGATGGGCATTGGCAACACCACAACCTCCAGCGCCGTGGCAAGCGTGCTGCTGGGTGCCCCTGTGCAGAGCATGACCGGACGCGGGGCTGGGCTTTCGGATGCAGGGCTTGCCCGCAAGATTGATGCGATCCGGCGCGGCATTGCCCGCAACCAGCCCAATCCCGCTGACCCGCTGGATGTGCTGGCCAAGCTGGGCGGGTTTGATATTGCCGGGCTGTGCGGCGTGTTTTTGGGCGGCGCGCTGGAGGGTGTGCCCATTTTGATGGATGGCTTTATCAGCAGCGTGGCGGCTCTGTGCGCGGTGCGGCTCTGCCCCGCGGCGGCCAAGGCGGTGTTTGCCAGCCATGTTTCGGCGGAGCCTGCCGCCCATATGGTGCTGGATGCTTTGGGCAAAGCGCCGCTCATCACCGCCAACCTGCATCTGGGCGAGGGCACCGGCGCGGTGGCTTCCATCCCGCTGTGGGATATGGCTCTGGCCGTCTACCGCGGCTGCTATTCCTTTGCGGAGGGCGGCATTGCGCCGTACACCCCACAATGCTGACGTTGGTTATCGGCGGCGCAGCCAGCGGCAAAAGCGCCTATGCGGAGCACCTTGCCGTGCAGAGCGGCGGCCCGCGCTATTACCTTGCCACCATGCAGGTGTGGGATGCCGAGTGCGCCGCGCGGGTGGCTAAACACCGCGCCATGCGGGCGCAAAAACAGTTTGCTACCGTGGAATGCCCCCAAAACCTGCACTTGGTCCGCCTGCCGCAGCAGGGCACCGCCCTGCTGGAAGATTTGGGCAACCTGGCCGCCAATGAGCTGTACCGTCCCGACGGCAGCTGCCTGCCGCCCAAGCAGACGGCGGAAAAAATGCTGGCGGGGATCGAGGCAATCGCCGCACAATGCAACCATCTTATCATCGTCAGCAACGAGGTATTCAGCGGCGGGGCGGACTATGCCGGGGAGACAGACCTTTATTTGCAGGCCCTTGCCATGGTCAACAATGCCGTTGCCGCCAAAGCCGACGCCGTCTGCCGCGTGGTGTGCGGCCTGCCGGTGTACTACAAAGGAGGGGAACGCCCATGACAGTTTTGCAGACGATCGCCGTGGCATTTGCCATGTTCTCGGCTGTGCCGGTGCCGCAGTTTGACTGGAACGAGAAAAACATGCGGTATTCGCTCTGTGCCTTCCCGCTGGTGGGGGTGCTGTGCGGCGCACTGTGGTGCGTGTGCGCCAGCCTGCCGCTGCCCGCCATGGTGCGCGCGGCGGGCTTTTGCCTGATCCCTGTCTGGGTCACGGGCGGCATCCATCTGGATGGCTACGCCGATACCTGTGACGCCCTTTGCAGCTATGGCGATACCCAGAAAAAGCTCGATATCCTCAAGGACCCGCACTGCGGCGCGTTCGCCGTGATCCGGCTGTGCAGCTACTTTGTGGCCTACTTTGCGCTGTGCTGCTGCGTGCAGTTTACCCCGCAGGTGGGGGCTGTCTGGCTGCTGGCGCTGGTGCTGGAGCGTGCCTGCTCCGGTTACGCAGTGGCGGCGTTCCCGCTGGCCAAAAATACCGGCCTTGCGCACACATTTGCCACGGCGGCGGACCGCACCACGGTGCGCCGGGTGCTGGGATGCCTTAGCATTGTGCTGGCAGTGGCACTTTTCGCCCTGGGCGGCGGCGTGCTGGTGCTTGTGGCGGGGGTTGCCCTGTGGCGCTACCACCGTGTGGCGGTCAAGCAGTTTGGCGGTATTACCGGGGACCTGGCCGGGTGGTTTTTGCAAAAAGCGGAACTGTATATGCTGGCGGCCCTTGTGTTTTGCCAGTGGAAGGGGCTTTTGTAACATGCTGTTTATTACCGGCCCGCTGTACAGCGGCAAGCGTACCTTTGCCAAACCCTTTGGCGGGCGGCAGATTTACGAGGTGCAGACCCTTGCCGCCAATGCCGAAAGCCTGCCCGCCCTTGCGGACGAGCTTGCCCAATATGACGTAGTAACCGCCACCGAGGTTGGCGGCGGCGTGGTGCCCATTGACCCCGCCCAGCGCGCCGCGCGGGAAGCCGCCGGCCGCCTTGCCTGCCTGCTGGCTGAGCGGGCCGACTGTGTGGTGCAGATGTTCTGCGGCCTGCCCACTGTGCTGAAAGGGGAGCTGCCGCCATGCTGATCTACCTGCTGCGCCACGGCTTAACGCAGGATAATCAGGAAAAGCGCTACCAGGGCAGGCGGGATGTACCGCTGTGCCCGCAGGGCCTTGCCCAGCTGCGCCGGGCGGATTTTGCCCCCAAAACGGTCATGATTACTTCCTTGCAGCGCACCCGGCAGACGGCGGAAGTGCTTTTCCCCGATGCGGAACTGGTTGTGGCAGACGGGCTGAAAGAGATGGACTTTGGCGTGTTTGAGGGCCGCAATTACCGGGAGATGGAGCACGATCCCCAGTACCGCGCCTGGGTGGAAACCGGCTGCGAAGGCCGCTGCCCGGGCGGGGAAAGCAAGGCGGAATTCTGCCAGCGTGTCTGCACAGCATTTGCCGCGCTGGTGGATGCCGCTTTGGCGGCGGGGGAACCGCAGCTGGTGATCGTTGCCCACGGTGGCACCCAGATGGCGGCGCTGGAACGGTTCGCCGTGCCCCATAAAAACTATTATTCCTGGTGTGCTCCCGCGGCGGGCGGCTTTGTGCTGGATGCCGCCGATTGGGTACACCAGAAAACCCTGCGCGTGGTCAAAACCGTGCAGTATACAAAGGAGTTACCATGCTGATTTGCTGGGCCGTTTTAGGTGGCTTTGTGCTGGATGCCATTTTTGGCGACCCGGCTTGGCTGCCGCATCCCGTTGTGCTGATGGGCAAAGCCATCACCGCGCTGGAAAAACGCCTGCGCGCACAATTTCCCCAAACGCCGCAGGGGGAGCTTTGCGGCGGGGCGGTGCTGGCCGCCATTTTGCCGGTAGGCACGTTCCTCATCACAGCGCTGGTGTGCAGGCTGGCAGCGGCGCTGCACCCGCTGGCGGGGCTTGCCGTGCAGATGTTCTGGTGCGCCCAGGCGTTGGCCGCCAGGGGCCTTGTGCAGGAAAGCTGCAATGTGTACAAAGAGCTGCAAAAGCAGGACCTGCCCGCCGCCCGCAAGGCCGTGGCCCGCATTGTGGGGCGCGATACCCAAAACCTGACGGCGGAGGGCGTGACCAAAGCCGCTGTGGAAACCGTGGCCGAAAACGCCAGCGATGGCGTGATTGCCCCGCTATTGTACATGCTGCTGGGCGGCGCGCCGCTGGCGCTGACCTATAAGGCCATCAACACGATGGACAGCATGCTGGGCTACAAAAACCAGAAATACCTGTATTTTGGCCGTGCCGCCGCCAGATTGGACGATGCCGCCAACTATCTGCCCAGCCGCCTGGCCGGGCTGCTGTGGGTGGCCGCTGCCGCCCTGACCGGCAGCAGTGCCCGCGGCGCGTGGAAGATCTGGCGGCGGGACCGCCGCAACCATGCCAGCCCCAACAGCGCCCAGACCGAAAGTGCCTGCGCCGGTGCCCTGGGCGTGCAGCTGGCAGGCCCCGCCTACTATTTTGGCGAGTATTATGATAAACCCACCATTGGGGATGCGCTGCGCCCCGTGGAACCAAAGGACATTCTGCGGGCCGACCGCATGATGTATGCCGAAAGCCTGCTGGCTTTGGCGCTGGGCATTGCCCTGCGCCTGCTGGTGCTGGCAATGTAACAACGAAAAGGGGAGAACGGAATGGAACTGGTACATGGCGGTGATTGGGCGGGCTACCGCGCCCGCTTTGGGCATGATGCGCTGGATTTTTCGGCCAATGTCAGCCCGCTTGGCCTGCCCCAGGGCGTGGCGGATGCCATCGTTGCGGCACTGCCCACTGCGGACCGCTATCCGGACCCCCTTTGCCGGGAGCTGCGCACGGCACTCAGCCGGGCGGAACAGCTGCCGGAACCGTGGATTTTGTGCGGCAATGGGGCTGCGGATCTGATCTACCGGCTGGTGTGGGCGCTCAAGCCTCGCCGCGCCCTGCTGCCCGCCCCCACCTTTGCCGAGTATGCCGCCGCACTGGAAAGCGTTGGCTGCGAAGTAAAGCGGGAAACCCTGCATGAGGCCGATGATTTTGCCGTAACCGAAGCCTTTGTGCAGGCAGTGAACCAGAGCATTGACCTGGTGTTTTTGTGCCAGCCCAACAACCCCACCGGGCAAATTACCCCGCCGGAGCTGGTGCAGCGCCTGGTGCGCCGCTGTGCGGACTGCGGGGCCGTGCTGGTGGTGGATGAGTGCTTTCTGGACTTTTTGCAGCAGCGGGATGCCCTGACGGCCAAACCGCTTTTGCAAACCGCGCCCAACCTTGTTATTCTGAAAGCGTTCACCAAATTGTACGCCATGGCCGGGGTGCGGCTGGGGTATGCCTTGTGTTCCAACACCGCACTGCTGGCCAAAATGCAGGCCGCAGGCCAGCCGTGGGGGGTATCCAGCCTGGCGCAGGCTGCGGGCGCTGCCGCTTTGCGGGAAACCGCCTATGCCGATGCCGTCCGCGCCCTGATTGCCGACCAGCGCCCCAGACTGGCGGCCGGGCTGCGGGCACTGGGGCTGCAGGTGATTGAGGGCAGCGCCAACTACCTGTTGTTCCGCGCGCCGGAAACGCTGGGCGCGGCGCTGCAGCAGCGGGGCGTCTGCCTGCGCAGCTGCGGCAATTACCCGGGGCTGAGCGCCGGCTGGTACCGCACCGCCGTGCGCACCGCGCCGGAAAACGAACAGCTGCTGCAGACCATGCGGGAGGTACTAAAATGAGCAAAGCAAAATGTATTATGGTGCAGGGCACCATGAGCGGCGCGGGCAAAAGCCTGCTGTGCGCGGCGCTCTGCCGTATTTTTGCCCAGGATGGCTGGCGGGTGGCCCCGTTCAAAAGCCAGAACATGGCGCTGAACAGCTTTGTGACCCGTGACGGGCTGGAAATGGGCCGCGCCCAGGTGGTGCAGGCCCAGGCAGCCGGGGTGGAACCGGATGTGCGGATGAATCCCATTCTGCTCAAGCCCAGCAGCGATATTGGCAGCCAGGTGATCGTCAACGGGGAAGTGCGCGGCCAGATGCCGGCGGCGGAGTATTTCCGCCGCAAAAAGCAGCTCATCCCCGATATTCTGGCGGCTTACAACAGCCTGGCGGAAGATTTTGATATTATCGTCATCGAGGGCGCGGGCAGCCCGGCAGAGATCAACCTGAAAGCCGATGACATCGTGAATATGGGGCTGGCCAAGCTGGTGGATGCTCCCGTACTACTGGTGGGTGATATTGACCGCGGCGGCGTGTTTGCCCAGCTGTTTGGCACGGTGGAACTGCTGGAGCCGGACGAACGGGCGCGCATCAAAGGGCTTATCATCAACAAGTTCCGTGGCGATGTTGGGATTCTGCGCCCCGGCCTTGCCATGCTGGAAGAGAAAACCCACCTGCCGGTGATTGGCGTTGTGCCGTACTTAAAGGCGGATATTGAGGACGAGGATTCGCTTTCCGACCGGCTGCAGGTCAAAAATGCCGTCAAGCCGCTGGATGCTGCCATTGTGCGGCTGCCGCATATTTCCAACTTTACGGACTTTATGCCGCTGGAGCAGCACCCGCTGCTTGGCGTGCGCTATGTGCAGACCACCCGCGAGCTTGGCGCGCCGGATTGCGTGATCCTGCCCGGTACAAAAAATACCGTGGACGACCTGCTGTGGCTGCGCCAGTGCGGGCTGGAAGCAGCCATCAGCAAGCTGGCCCAGCGCGGCACGCCGGTGCTGGGGGTGTGCGGCGGCTACCAGATGCTGGGCCAGACCCTGGCCGACCCGGAAGGCACCGAGAGCGGCCGCCCGCAGACCCTGCGCGGCCTTGGCCTGCTGCCCACCCAAACCACCTTTGCCGCCGAAAAGCGCCGCACCCAAAGCCAGGCGACCGTGACGGCAGAGCCCTTTGCCGGGGCGCACCTGACCGGGTACGAGATTCACACCGGGCGCACCACCGTGCAGGGCGTGCCGTTCTGCACCCTGGCGGACGGCACCCCCGAAGGCTGCGTGCAGGGCCAGGTGTTTGGCACCTACCTGCACGGCCTGTTTGACAGCGGCGAGCTGACCGAGCAGTTTGCCGCCTATCTTTGCCGCCGCAAGGGCATCGACCCCGCCGCGGCAGCACCGATCTCCATGCAGGAATATCGTACCCAGCAGCTGGATCTGCTGGCCGATGGGGTACGCCATAACCTGGATCTGGCCGCCGTATATGCGGCTATGGGCCTTGCACAGCCCGCCGAAAGGGGAAATGACCAATGATGCCGCAGCACCACCTGCCTGCCGATATTGAACGCACCAGCATGAAAATTATCACGGGTGAACTGGCCCAGCGCGGGCTGGACATCCCGCCGGAAAACGCCCCTGTAGTCAAGCGGGTCATCCACACCACCGCAGATTTTGACTATGCGCAGACCCTGCACTTTACCCCCGGCGCGGTAGCCGCCGGTATTGCTGCTATGCACGCCGGGGCAACGATCATCACCGATACCAACATGGCCCTGGCAGGCATCACCAAGCCGGGCCTGGCCAAGCTGGGCGGGCAGGCACTCTGCTTTATGGCGGACCCCGCTGTGGCTGCAGCGGCCAAACAGGCGGGCACCACCCGCGCCGTGGCCGCCATGCACAAGGCTGCGGCCGAATACCCCGGCGCCGTGCTGGCCGTGGGCAACGCCCCCACCGCCCTGCTGACGATTGCCGAGAAAATTGAAAACGGCCTGCGCCCGGCGCTGGTTATCGGTGTGCCGGTGGGCTTTGTGAACGTGGTGGAAAGCAAGGAGCGCCTGTTTGCCGTGTGCGAAAGCCACGGCGTGCCCGCCATTGTTGCCATGGGCCGCAAGGGCGGCAGCAACGTGGCGGCGGCCATCTGCAACGCGCTGATCTATTCCGCCGCCGAAATGCTGGACCCCACCGCCCGCGGATGGAAATAAGCAGGAGAATATCGCCACAGCCCGGTACCGCACTTTTTGGGAGCAAAGCGGATACCGGGCTATTGTTATCTCACGGCGGCATTATAATGGCAGTATCAACGATACAATCAAAATAAATGGGAACGCTCTTCTTACCGCGTGAAAAAGGGCACCAAAAGCAACAGCCACAGCGGGCTTGCCCGTTGTGGCTGTTGTATTGCTTCTGCGTTTTGATTATGATAGGGAAAAAATGAAGCAAACCGTATGCTTATAAAGCAAACGCCATTGCATCTCCTGGCGCAAGCCCCCCGTCACTCACTTTTCCACCGCCATTGCGATCTGCTCGCGGGTGATGGGCAGCTCATAAAAGCGTTTGTGGGTGGCGTGGTAGATGGCATCGGCCACGGCGGGCAGCGGGGTGTTGATGACGACCTCACCGATGGACTTTGCGCCAAACGGGCCGGTGCCCTCGTAGCTGCTCTCAAAACTTACGTCAATATGTCCAATATCAGTGCGGCAGGGGATCTTGTACTGCATCAGGGAGCTTTCGCGCGGCATGCCGCGGTCATTGTAGGTCACATTCTCGGTCAGCGCCATGCCGATGCCCTGCAAAATGCCGCCCTCGGCCTGCACGCGGGCCAGGTTCGGGTTTACAGGGGTGCCGCAGTCAACCGCGGCCACATAGTTCACCACCTGGGCTTCGCCGGTTTCCAGGTCAACTTCCACTTCGGCGGCGCCAACCATAAACGGCGGGGGCGAAATCTCCGAGCTGTGGGTCACGGTGGCTTCCAGCGCCACCGTGTTGCCGCACTGGGATGCCGCTGCAATGCTGGCCAGCGGCACGCGCTGGGTGCCATCCTCGCTCGTCACGGCATCGCCGGTAAACAGCACGGCGGCTTTGTCCAGCCCAAGCAGCTGTGCCCCCAGGGTGCAGATCTTATCTTTCAGTTCCAGCGCACACTTTTCCACGGCCTTGCCGGTCACATAGGTTGTGCTGGACGCATAGGAACCGGAATCATAGGGGGAAGAATCGGTATCTGCGCCCAAAACCGCAATGTTTTCCAGCGGGCATTCCAGCACTTCGGCGGCAATCTGCGCCAGGATCGTATCGCAGCCTGTGCCCATATCCGCTGCGCCGATGGAGAGGGTATAGAACCCGTCATCGTTAATTTTCAGCGTGGCACTGCCCACGTCCACATGGTCGATGCCGGAGCCCTGCATGGCCATGCCCATGCCAACAGCACGCACCTTGCCGTTGCCGATCTCGCGCACGGGGTACTTATGGTCCCAATCCATCCTATCATGCACGGTTTTCAGGCAGCGGTCCAGCGCACAGCTGGTGTTGACCTGGCCATAGTAGGCGGGCATAACATCGCCCTCATGGATAATGTTGCGCTGCCGGAGCTCGAACGGGTCCATCCCCAATTTGTCGGCCAGCTCATTCACAGCGGATTCCACCGCAAACAGACCCTGGGTTGCGCCGTACCCGCGGTACGCACCCGATGACATGTGGTTGGTGTAAACAACATCGCTGACAAAGCGGAACGCTTCGGCCTTACCGTACAGCGGGATGGACTTGTGGCCCGAAAGCCCCACCGTTGTGGGGCCGTGCTCACCGTAAGCGCCGGTGTTGGAAAGGGTGTGCAGGTCAATGCCCTTGATGATGCCGTCCTTTGTTGCGCCCAGCCGCACGTGCATCTCCATCTCATGGCGCGGGGTTGAAGCCGTCTGGCTTTCAAAGCGGGTATAGATGATCTTGCTGGGCTTCTTCGTTTTCCAGGTAACAAAGGCAGGGTAAACCTCGCACACGGACGTCTGTTTTGCGCCGAACCCGCCGCCGATGCGCGGCTTGGCAACGCGGATCATGGATTTGGGGATGTGCAGGGCGTTTGCCAAAATGCGGCGGCAATGGAACACGATCTGCGTTGAGCTGAGCACATTCAGCCGCCCGTAAGCATCAATGCTGCAATAAGTGCGGAAGGTTTCCATCATGGCCTGCTGGCAGGCGCGGGTGTGGTAGGTGTGGTCAATGACCACATCGCACCCAGCCAACACCGCCTCAATATCACCCTCGCCGGATTCATCGTGGGCGCAGAGGTTGCGGTTCTTGTCAGCTCCGATGCCGGGAACAAGGGCTTCCCAGTTATCCTCCGGGTGCACAAGAATAGGGTTATCGAGCGCTGTGTGGAAATCCAGCACCGCGGGCAGAACTTCATATTCCACCTGAATCAGCTTCATCGCCTTATCGACGCATGTTTCGTCTTTGCCCGCAAGGATCGCAACAACATCCCCGGCAAAGCGGACATGGCGGTCGATCACAAGGCGGTCGTAAGGGCTCATTTCGGGGTAGGTCTGGCCCGCCTGGGTGTAGCGGCGGGCGTTCTGGTCCACATCTTTCCAGGTGTAAATCACCTCCATGCCGGGCACAAGCATGGCGCGGGAGGTATCAATATTTTTGACGATCGCATTGGCGTGGGGGGAGCGCAGCAGCTTGACGATGAGACAGTCCTGCGGGATAACATCATCCATGTACACAGGCTGGCCGGTTACAAGCTGCATGGCGTCCTTCTTGCGCACAGGCTGGTTCACAGTTTTCATTGGGCAGCCTCCTTTGATTTTTTCCACGCCAAAAAGTTCTGGATCCCGCGCAGCTGGCCTTCGTACCCGGAGCAGCGGCAAAGGTTGCCCGCAAGGTATTCCTTGATCTCCTCCTCATTGGGGTCGGGTTTTTCGCGGAAAAGGGCCAGCGCATTCATGATAAAGCCGGGGTTGCAGAAGCCGCACTGCTCGGCCCCCTGGTCAGCGATGAATGCGCCGAACTCAGCGGCTTCCTCCTGCAGGCCCTCCAGCGTGGTAACGCTGCGGCCATCCACCCGCGCCGCCAGTACAGAGCAGGAAAGCACCGGCTTTTCGTCCAAAAACACGGTGCACAGCCCGCAGTTGGCGGTTTCGCACCCGCGCTTGACGCTTTTGCAGCCTAAAGAGCGCACCAGATCAATCAGTAGGGTATCGGGGGCGATCTCAGCAGCTGTTTTTTTATGGTTCAACGTAAAATGAATTTGCATCAGAGCACCTCCAGGTTCCCCAGTGCCTGCACGGCACGCTTGACAAGCACCCCTACCAGATGGGTGCGGTAGGCGGCACTGCCGCGCAGGTTGCTGCCGGTGGGCACCGCAGCCTGTACGGCGGCGGGCAGCTCATCCGGGGCGGCCGTGGGGCAGACAAGCATGGCTTTCATGGGGCGTGCACCGATGGCAAAGCGGTAGGCTCCATCCGCCGTGCGTGCAGCAGCGCAGGTCAAAATCGGGAAGTCCGTCTGGGTGGCCCGCACAGACTGGTAATCCACGGCAAGCCCCGGCGTCTTTTTTATGTAAACATGGGTCAAAATATCACGGTCATAGGGCAGGGCGGCAAACTGTGCAATGGGCATCCGGCCTGCTTTGTACAGCTCCACATCGCAGTCCAGCGCCAGCAGCAGCGTTAATACGTCTGAAAAGCCAAACCGCCCGTACACGCTGCCGCCCACGGTGGCGCAGTTGCGGAACTGCACCCCCACAATATGGCGCACGGCCTCCCGCATGGCGCCGTTGGTGGCCGCGTTCAGCGCGGCGTGGGTTTCCAGGCTGCGCAGCGTTGCCATGGCGCCAATGGCAAATTCGGTATCGGTTTCTTCAATGGTATCCAACCCCAGCGCAGATAGGTCAATGGCTGTGCCAACGCTGATTTTTTCCATTTTCAGCCACAGCATCCCTCCCAGCACCCGGTTCGGGCGCTTCTGGTTCAGCTGCCATGCTTCTTCCAGTGTGGCGGGGCGGGCATATTCTCGAATCGTTATCATAGAATGCTCTCCGTTTTTGGGTAAAATCATACTTTTGTGTAGTACCACTTTTATTTTACCACAAATTCTGCTATAATTCCGTTGTTGTTTGAAAAACACAACGGAACATTGGTTTTAGAGAGAGGTAAGAAACATGAAAATGACCAAAATGACCGCCCTGCTGCTGGCCGCCGCTATGGCACTGACAGCCTGCGGCAGCACCGCTGCTGCCAGCAGTACCGCAGCCAGCGAGGCTGCTTCCGCAGAGGCTGCCGCAGCCCCGGAAGCCACTGCTGCACCGGAAGAACCTGCCGCCGAAACGGAGGTTACCTACCCGCTGACCGTTACCGACCAGCTGGGCCGCGAAGTTACCATTGAGGAAGAACCCAAAACCCTTGCCAGCGGCTACTACATTTCCACCAGCCTGCTGATTGCGCTGGGCGTGCAGAACGAGCTGGTTGGCGTGGAAGCCAAAGCCGACAAACGCAACATCTACAGCCTGTCCGCCCCGGAGATCCAGTCCCTGCCCAGCATTGGCACCGCCAAAGAGTTTGACCTGGAAGGCTGCGCTGCGCTGGCCCCGGATCTTGTCATCGTGCCCGCCAAGCTCAAGGATTCCATCCCCCAGATGGAGGAAATGGGCCTGACCGTGCTGGCTGTTAAGCCGGAAAACCAGGCCGGCCTGTTCGGCGCGATCGAGCTGCTGGCACAGGCAACCAACACCACCGCCCGCGGCGAGGAGCTGGAAATGGCCATTGACAGCAACCTGGCCGCCCTGACCGAAGCCGTTGCCGGCACCGATGCCCCCAGCGTTTACCTGGCAGGCAACAGCTCCGTGTTGGAAACCGCAGGCCCCGCCATGTATCAGAACACGATGATCGAAAACGCCAACGGCACAAACGCCGCCGCCAGCGTGGAAGATACCTACTGGGCCGAAGTTTCCTATGAGCAGATTCTGGATTGGAACCCCGATTACATCATTCTGGCATCCGATGCTGAATATGACGTTGATTCTGTTCTGAACGATGCCGCCCTGGCGGACTGCACCGCCGTCAAGGAGAGCCATGTTTACCAGCTGCCCCACGCTGTTGAGGCTGTGGATTCCCCCGTGCCGGCCAGCTTCCTTGGCAGTGTTTATCTTGCCAGCGTGCTGCACCCGGAGCAGGTGACCGAGGAGTATTACCACGCCGCTGCCGATGAATTCTATGGTAGCTTCTATGGCTTTACCCCCGAATCTTATGAATAATAACCGCAAACGCACGGCGCTGTGCCTTCTGGGCGCAACACTCTGCGTTTTTATGGCCTTTGGTGCGGCACTTTATTTCGGTCGTTATCCCATAACCCTGCAGGCACTGCTGGCGGGGGACGCTATGGCAGTGCGCACCTTTACGGTACTGCGCCTGCCCCGTGCCGTGATGGCGCTGGCGGGCGGGTTCGGTCTTGGCGTGGCGGGCTTTGTGTACCAGACTGTTTTCCGCAATCCACTGGCAAGCCCGGATATCATTGGGGTATCGTCGGGGGCCAGCGTTGGCGCGGCATTTGCCATCTTGTTTGTCTCTTCGGGCACGCTGGGCACCACGGTATGCGCCTTTGCGGGCGGGCTGGCAGCGGTGGTTCTCTCGCTTGGCTTGGCGGCCGCCGCGCCGGGGCGCAGCAAGATGAACCTGGTGCTGGCGGGCATTGCCGTACATGCGCTGGCGCAAACTCTTTTGATGCTGCTAAAGCTGACCGCTGACCCGGAAAAAGAGCTGGCCAGCATTGAATATTGGATCATGGGCAGCCTGGCGGGGGTAACGCAAAGCCGGGTGTGGTTCCCCGTTCCAATGGTTATTTCCTGCTGCGCCGTAATTTTTGCTTTGCACCGTCAGGCGATGCTTTTATCCGTGGAAGAGGATGAAGCGCGGCTGCTGGGGGTTCCGGTGGGGCGGATGCGTTTTCTGCTGCTGACATTGGCAACGCTGGTGGTGGCCGCGGTTGTCAGCGTGACTGGGCTGATCAGCTTTGTCGGGCTGCTGGCCCCCCACTGTGCGCGGCTGCTGGCGGGGCACAACCGCCGCTCCACCAGCCTGCTCAGCGGGCTGGTGGGCAGCACGCTGCTGCTGGCGGCGGATACCATTGCCAAAACGGTGGCGGCAACCGAACTGCCGGTCAGTATCTTCACCTCGCTGCTGGGTGTTCCGTTTTTGCTCTACCTTATTATAAAGCCGGGGAGGGAGACGCGGTAATGTTCACTGTGGAGAATCTGGCCGTCCGTCTTGGCGATAAGAACATCCTGCAAAATGTTCATTTTACGATAGATACCCCCGGCCAGCTGGTGGGAATATTGGGGGTGAACGGCAGCGGAAAAACCACCCTGCTGCGCGCAGTGGCCGGGCTTTTGCCCCATACGGGGTGCTGCCTGATGGATGGTGTGCCGCTGGAAAGCCTTTCTACCAGGTGTCTGGCACAAACGGTCAGTTACATCCCGCAGCAAAGCGGAATTTCGGTGTCCATGTCTGCACGGGAAGTTGTGCTGATGGGCTGCAACCCCCGCCTTGGCGTGCTGCAAAGCCCCACCGCTGCCATGTGTGCGGCAGCGGAAGAAGCCCTGCGCACGGTAGGCCTGGCGGATAAAGCCGAGCAGGACTACCTGACGCTGAGCGGCGGCGAACGCCAGCTCTGTATTCTGGCACGTACCTTTGTGGAGGATGCGCCTTTGCTGCTACTGGATGAACCGGACAGCGCCCTGGACCTTGCCAACCGCAGCCATATGGCGGCGCTGCTGGCAGAATTTGTGCATGCAAGCGGCAAAACAGCGCTGATCTGCCTGCATGACCCCATGCTGATGCTGGACTGGTGCGATACGCTGATCGTGCTGCAAAACGGGCAGGTTGGAGCCATGCTGTACCCCAGAACCGACCCGGTTGAAGCGCTGCAATCCGCGCTGGCAGCAGTATACGGCCCGCTGGAACTGGCGCCCGTGACCGACCGCACGGGCCGGGTGCGGCTGGCGCTGCTGCCGTTGTGAGGAAAGAAGAATGAAACCGAAGATTCATGTGATGCTCTGCGATGATATCGGCGAGCGCTTTTTTGGCGAAGGCCCCTGCCGCCTGCTGCACCGGATTGAAGAGACCGGCTCACTGCGGGCGGCGGCACAGGCCATGGGGCTTTCTTACTCCAAAGCGCTGCGCATGGTCAAGCGGGCGGAAAAAGAATTGGGCTTTGCGCTGACCCGCAAAACCATTGGCGGGCGCGGCGGCGGGGGCAGCACCCTGACGGATGAAGCCCGCAATTTTATGGAAAGGTATGAGGCTTACCGTGATGCCTGTGTACAGACTGACCGCGAGCTCTATTATAAGTTCTTTCCGGGTGAGCGGTAAGCGCCACCTGCTGTTGACCGGCGGGCGCGGTACGGGAAAAACCACCCTGCTGCGTGCGCTGGTGCCATTGCTTTGCCCCGGGGCACAGGAAATTACCACAGCAGCGTACCCTGCGGACCGTGTGGAAGTTCGAGAAAGTGTGGGCGGAAAAATAGCGGTGATCGGCCGCTTTGACCCGGCACTGCCCCCAGGCGAAAACCGGATGCGCCCCGTGGCGGACGGCTTTTTGCTGCTGGGAGTACCCGCCCTGCACCGCATGGCGGCAGGGGAGAGCGAATGGGCGGTGCTGGATGAACTCGGTTACCTGGAAAATAGCTGCCCCGAATTCCGGCAGGCAGTGGAAGCGCTGCTGGATGCAAAGCGCGTTCTCGCTATTGTGCGTAAGCAGGATACCCCATTTTTAGCCGCACTGCGCGCCCGGCAGGACGCTTTTGTGGTGGATTTGGACGATCCCGCGCCCGCTCTCGGCTGCGTGGTCATGGCGTCCGGGCTGGGGCGGCGGTTCGGCGGAAACAAGCTGATGGCGGATTTTTGCGGTGCACCGCTGATCGCCAATGCGCTGGCTTTAGCCGCCCTGCCGCTGCTGGCCTGCCGTATTGTCGTGACCCGCTCGGAAGAGGTTGAGGCGCTCTGTAACGCGCAGGGCGTCCCCGTTCTGCGCCACGCGCAGCCCTACCGCAGCGATACGGTCCGGCTGGGGCTGGCGGCATTGCTGGGAAAAGAGCCCGCTTTGCGCGGCTGCCTGTTTCTGCCGGGGGACCAGCCGCTGCTCACGCAGCAAAGTGTGGAAGCACTGGCGCTGGCAGCGGCCCCCGATGCCATTGTGCGGCTGTGCGCTGCCGATGGCACCCCCGGCAGCCCAGTGCTGTTCGGCGCGGATTATTTTTCGGAGCTGCTTCACCTGCCGGATGGCCGCGGCGGCAATGCCGTTGCGCGGGCCCACCCCGGTTCCGTCTGCCTTGTGTCCGCCCGGAACGATGCCGAACTGAGGGATGTGGATACGCGGGAGGACCTGAACCAGCTGCGTCAGCTGACAAACAGATAAAAATACCGTGCAGTTCAAAAAAGCTGCACGGTATTTTTTATTTCATCACCTATTATATGATTGTAAACTGGCAGGCCCGCATGGCATCCAGCGCGGTCTGGTGGCTCTGGGGCGTTACCCCGGCGCAGCAGTCCGACAAAACTTCGATCTCTGTTTCCGGGAAAGCCGCACGCAGTACCATGGCGTTGCTAATCACGCAGATATCGGTGCAGTAGCCATAAATAACAATTTTTTCAATATCTTCAACAGCCTTGTTGTGTGCCATCAGTTCATCCAGAATCTCACTGGGCAGCATATAACTGCCGAACGTGGGTTTGTCCACAATGTGGCACACTTCCGGTTCGGTGTCCGCCATGACGTTTTCCAGTTCGGGCGCAAAATTCCAGCCATCCTCACCCTCAATGCAGTGCTCGATCGGCAGGCTGCGGCCCTCCCGCGTGGTCAGGTAGTTGTCCTGGTGGGTATCGCGGGTAAAGAACATCCAGTGCCCGGCCTGCGCGTGTGCCCGCGCGGTCTCTGCCAGGTGCGCCACATTGGCCTGCGCCTGTGTGTTGGCCAGTGCCCCGGTAATAAAATCTTTCTGCACATCAATCACAAGATCAAGGGTGATTTTTTCGTCATTCATAGCATTTGCTCCCTGTCCACAGTATTTTCTCCAAGATGTCTTTACACCTTAGTATACAGCATTTCTTTGCCGCCGTAAAGATTTTCGTTCTTGTTAAAGCAGCAGAATTATACGGCAAAACGGGAACCGACAGGTGAGCGCTGCATGATCTCTGATACATCGTCCGCGTTGTCCAGCCGCCCACGGCATCCACTGCAGGGTCCATCAAAAGCATAATGCTGATGGTGACGAAGCCAGCGCAGCCTGTGCAGCGGCGCACGCCAGCTTTTCTGGCGGCATTCTGGCAGACGGCATTGACCTGCGCGATATGAACCGGAAACGCAAAGCCAGATTGACGCCACAAAAGTAATGATCCAGCAGACTTCCGATCGCATTGTACAGTATCAAAATGAGATGAAAATCTTGATACTGTACGGTGCTATTGGTTCGATGGCGACAGTGGATTCTGCGCTTTTTAGTAGTAGTGCAATTCGTGTGATAAAGATGATTGTTCTGTCTCTCCTCTATATTTCGCTAAACAGAGCTTTAGCGAAATTACGTGTTTGGCTTAAACATTCTGCCCATCGCCCCATTCCTATCTCTAAATCTCCTTAAATCACTTAAAGATTCTCCCGGTACCATGTGCGGCAATGCCTTCAGGCTGCTTATAACTTTATAACCGTATTGAGGGTGAGGATGGCTGGAATTTTGCGCCCGTTGCACTTCATGCCAGCGCTTTTGTGACGGTGTTCAACATTCTGCTGTGGACCGTGGGTTACGGCATGGTTTCCGGCAGCCATTCTTTCGTGGTGCTGCTCTTTGCTGCCACATTAGTTTTGGCTAACTCAATGAAATCGTTCTATCACACTATAAATGAATATGCCATCCATTCTGCACCGGGGAAACGGTAATTTTTCTGCAATATGCAGCCCCCCTGCGGTATAGGGAAAGCAGAACGCCCCGCAAATCTGTACTGCCGCAGCACAGGCCTGCTGTTTTCTATCTGATACGGAAATACCAAAACTTCCCCCGAACAGGTGCGGGAATCGGGGATGCAGAACAAAAATGTTTTTGCATAGAGGACATATCGGGAAAGATTCTGCACCTTTTGACTTTGCAGCGCCTGCCGCCATCCTGGCTTCCTGTGCCATGGATAGCCGATTTTTACGCTTTTATCATCGGAGGAGTCTTTACCGTTAAACTGTATATATATTCGAGATTTTGTGTTATATATACAGTTTTGGCGGGCTTGCATACGCCGTTTCCACTCCCTGTATTTTGTGTATTCCATTCAAGGACAGATATTTTGCTCTGTTGTTCCTCACCTCTGCTATTTTGCTGCGTTTCCATTGCCTTTTTGCGTTTTGATCTGTGTTTCGGCTATCTCGCTGTGGCCGTTATGCTTTTTCGCGCCGTGTTTCACTTGATGAGTTGGGCATCCCTTTGGGCTTATGTATGTTCTCCGTCCGCCTCCATTCGTCTCACTTTTCCTTTTTCCGCACATAAACAGTCCACCACATCCCCTTGTACGCTGCTTGTTCCCCTGCCATTCCGCAGTGATCCCACGATTTTGCGCCGGAAGCGCTTTCCCACGTTCCAGCGGCAGAGCATTGCGCTTTGTTTCAACCATCACAGCGATTCACTAGAGCGTTAAACCGTTAAACCACCCATACAAAGCCCGCCCCGCTGGAATTTCCAACTTTCCGGGTCGGCAATACTGCATTCATTCCCATATTTTCTCTTTTTTTGTTCTCATCACAAGGACACATTTGCTTTGTTCATCGCTTTTTCCCTCATAATCCATGGTCTTATTCTACACATTTTTTCACCGTCGCTGTTTGTTTTGTATGTAAATCGGATATTTTTATAAAGGTAAAAAAATATGAATAAAAATTGATGACAACCGCAAGCTGCCGCTATATAATAAGATAATTATAAGGCGGCTGGATTGTCAGTCTGTACCGCCGCCAGGAACAACGCATGTGCACACTATGGCCACAGAGCAGCCGTCGGGGCGCCATTCCCTGTGCGGCGGCCGTGCACACGAAAGAAGGAAAACGTAATGGTTAAATTTATCCTGAAGCGCATCGGAACCATGATCATTGCCATGTTTATGATCATTCTGATTACCTTCACCCTGATGCACTCCATTCCCGGTGGCCCGTTCACCAACACCAAGGGCGTGCCGGAAGAGGTTACCCAGGCCATGGAAGCCAAGTACGGCCTGGACCAGCCCATGCCGGTGCAGTTTGTCAAATATCTGGGCAGCCTGCTGCATGGCGATTTCGGCCCTTCCTATAAATATACCGGCAAAACCGTCAACGATTTTATTGCCACCGGTGCGCCGGTATCCGCCAAGCTGGGCCTTGTCACCCTGGTGTTTGTGCTGCTTACCTCCATCCCCATGGGCATACTGGCCGCGCTGAAAAACGGCAAATGGCAGGATATGCTGCTGATGGCCATTGCCACCATCGGCGTTACTATTCCGTCTTTCGTGATCGCCTCCGTGCTGATTTATGTATTCTCCTTTAAGCTGAACGTACTGCCTACCTTCGGCCTGGACAGCTGGAAGAGCTACATCCTGCCCGTCATCGCCATGGGCGGCTATTCCGTCAGCTACCTGGCCCGCCTGATGCGCTCCAGCCTGCTGGAAGTTATGGGCCAGGATTACATCCGCACCGCCCGCGCCAAGGGCCTGACCGAGTTCGCCGTTGTTACCAAGCATGCCCTGCGCAATGCGCTGATCCCCGTCATCACGGTGCTTGGCCCCACGGTGGCTGGCCTTTTGACCGGCAGCTTTGTTGTAGAAAAGATCTTCGCCATTCCCGGCATTGGCTATTACTTTGTAAACAGCGTGACCCAGCGCGACTACACCACCATCATGGGCGTTACCATCTTCTTTGCTGCTTTCCTGATGGCAATGGTGCTTTTGGTCGATATCTTCTACTGCCTGATCGACCCCAGAATCAAGTTTGACGCGTAATGTTGAGGAAAGGTGAAAACACTTATGGCAGATTTAACCGCACAGAACAAGTGGGAACCGCTTGCTACCGATAACAGCGACCGTGAAAAAATCTGGTCCAAAAGCCGCACTTTTGCAGGTGACGTCTGGTTCCGTTTCCGCCGCAAGCCGACGGCCATCGCCGGTTTTGTGATTATTATCGCCCTGATGCTTTTTGCATTGGTCGGCCCCCTGTTTACCCCGTATGATTACTCCGTGCAGAATCTGGAAGTTGTCAACGTTCCGCCGGTCATGAAGGTTTACCAGATCCCCAACGGCGACTACCTGTACATTACCACCGCCCTGAAAGTCATCTCCGTTACCCCGGACGGCAAACTGAGCGGCCAGTTGCGCAAGGTGCGCGATGAATCCGATAAATCCATGACCATCTTTGATGCCGACGGCACCGAGGTTGCCCTGTATTACGGCGGCAGCCCCTATGTCATTGCCGATGAAGCCACCGGCAGCATCTACCCGTCCAAGACGATGTTGAACAAATCCTACATCCTTGGCACTGACGCCCTGGGCCGCGATGTGCTGACCCGCCTGATGTACGGCACCCGCATTTCCATGCTGGTTGCCTTGATGGCTGCGTTCGTCAACCTCATCATCGGCATTCTGTACGGCGGTATTTCCGGTTACCTGGGCGGCACCGTGGATATGATCATGATGCGTATTGTGGATATTATCTCCACCATTCCCCTGACGCTGTATGTTATCCTGATCATGCAGGTGCTGGGTGCCGGTATCCAGAGCATCATTGTTGCCTTGGGCAGCGTGTACTGGGTGGATATGGCCCGTGTTGTGCGCGGCCAGATCCTGAGCCTGAAGCAGCAGGAATTCGTTCTTGCCGCCAAGACCATTGGTTCCTCTGCCACAACGATTCTGTTTGACCACCTGATTCCCAACGCGCTCGGCTCCATCCTTGTTACCATTACCATGCTCATCCCCTCTGCCATCTTTATGGAGGCTTTCCTGGGGTATTTGGGCATCGGCCTGCAGCCCCCGCTGGCCAGCCTTGGCACCATGTGCAACGATGCATCTGCCAACCTGCGCACCAGCCCGCACGAGCTGTTGATCCCTGCTTTGATGATTTGTGTGATCATGTTTGCCTTTAACTTTGTCGGTGATGGTTTGCGTGATGCACTGGACCCGAAGCTGAAGAAGTAAGGAGAGCAAAATGAGCGAGACGATTTTGAAGGTAGAGGATCTGAAAACCTCCTTTATGACTTCCTCCGGCGAAGTGCAGGCTGTGCGCGGCGTCAGCTTTGAAGTGCATAAGGGCGAAATCCTTGGTATCGTTGGTGAATCCGGCAGCGGCAAAAGCGTTACTTCCATGTCCATCCTGCGCCTGCTGGCCGATACTGCCCGCATTAAAAACGGCAAAATTGAATTTGAAGGCACCGACCTGACCAAAGTCAGCGATAAGCAGATGCGCGAAATCCGCGGCCAGAAGATCGCCATGGTGTTTCAGGACCCCATGTCCAGCCTGAATCCGCTGATTCCCGTTGGCAAACAGGTTGCCGAAATGATCCATGTACACCACCCGGAGATGAAGCGCGACGAGCTGCAGGCTGCCACGCTGGAGCTGTTCCGCGAAGTACGTATTCCCGAAGCCGAAAAGCGGCTGAAATCCTACCCGCATGAATTTTCCGGCGGTATGCGCCAGCGCGTCATGATCGCCATGGCGCTGGCCAACCACCCCGACCTGCTGATTGCGGACGAGCCCACCACCGCCCTGGATGTGACCATCCAGCACCAGATTTTGAAACAGATGCGCTCCCTGCAGGAGGAATACGGCACCAGCATCATCTTTATCACCCATGACCTGGGCGTTGTGGCTGAGCTGTGCGACCGCGTTGTTGTTCTGTACGGCGGCCTTGTGATGGAGGAAGCGGAGATCAACGATTTGTTTGAAAACCCGCTGCACCCCTACACCATGGGCCTGCTGGCCTCCATCCCCGGCCTGACCAAGGATAAGAGCGAGCGCTTGCAGTCCATCCCCGGCAGCCCGCCGGATATGACCAAGCCCCCCAAGGGCTGCCCGTTTGCTTCCCGCTGCCAGTTTGCGCGCAACATCTGCGCAGCCGAGTGCCCGCCGTTTGTCCAGGTTGGCAGCCGTCAGGCACGCTGCTGGCTGCTGCAGCCGGACGCCCCGGCCGAGGGCAATCCTCTGCATGAAAAACTGGCAGAAGCCGAAAGGAAGGCACACTAATGGAACAGCCCATTCTTCAGGTAGAGCACCTGACAAAATTCTTTTCTGTTGGCCCGCACGCGGAAGTTCATGCAGTAGATGACGTCAACTTTACGCTGCGCCGCGGCCGCACCTTTGGCCTGGTTGGCGAGTCTGGCTGCGGCAAAAGCAGCTGCGCACGCACCATCATCCGCATTTATGAGCCTTCGCAGGGCAAGATCATCTTCAACGGGCAGGATATCGCCCACCTCAAGCCCCGCCAGATGCAGCCGGTGCGCCGCAACATGCAGATGATCTTCCAGGATCCGTATGCTTCGCTGAACGCCCGCATGACGGTGCGCGATATCATTGCCGAGCCGCTGAAAGCCCACCATGTTTGCAAAAGCAAGCAGGAAGTTGACGAAAAAGTCTTTGCCATGCTGAACCGCGTTGGCCTGACGGCAGAACACGCCGGACGGTATGCCCACGAGTTTTCCGGCGGCCAGCGCCAGCGCGTCGGCATTGCCCGCGCCCTGGTGCTGAACCCCGCGCTTGTCATCTGTGATGAGCCCATCTCCGCACTGGACGTTTCCATTCAGGCGCAGGTCGTCAACCTGCTGCGTGACTACCAGCAGGCCGAAGGTACCTCTTACCTGTTTATCGCCCACGACCTTTCGATGGTGCGTTATGTTTCGGATGATATCGGCGTGATGTACCTGGGCCAGCTGGTGGAAAGCAGCGATTCCGAAGAGATCTACAAAAACCCGCTGCACCCCTACACCAAGGGCTTGCTGAGCTGCATTCCCATCGCGGACCCCAAGCTGGCCCGCGCCCATGCGAGCGCCGGTGTGGAGGGTGATCTGCCCAGCCCGGTCAACCCGAAACCCGGCTGCCGGTTCTGTGGCCGCTGCCCCTATGCAAAGCCCATTTGCAGCGAGCAGACCCCGGCCATGAAGGAAGCCGCACCCGGCCATTTTGTGGCCTGCCACCTGTATTAAGCCTTTTTATTTTGGTTTCTCCGCTTCTTGTTCCGGCAGCCTGCCGCAAACGGGTACCGGCAGCCAAAGCGGGATATGCAACACGGTGGTGTTGTTCCGTTTTGGCTCCCCTGCCCGGTTTACTGCGCCCTGCCGGTGCAAAGAAACGGCAAACATACATTATTTTCTTTTCGAGGGGGATACACATGAAAAAGAAAGTCATCAGTGCCGCTCTTGCCGGCACGCTGGCGGTCTCCTTGCTCAGCGCCTGCGGCGCTTCCAATGAGCCCCAGAACATCTCCGATGTTTCTTCTGCTGCCAGCAGCGAAGCAACTTCCACCACCGCTTCCTCCGAGTCTACCGGTGATGCCGCCCAGGAACTGACCTTTGTTCTGAGCAACATTCCCGACGGCCTGGATCCGAGCGTGACCAACAACTCCTTCGCACAGTATGTTCTGATCAACTGCTTCGAAGGCCTTGTTACCTATGACAGCACCGGCACCCTGGTTCCCGGCAACGCTGAAAGCTGGGATATCAGCGACGACGGCCTGACCTACACCTTCCACCTGCGCGACGGCCTGAAGTGGAGCGATGGCAGCGACCTGACCGCTGAAGATTACGTTTACACCATTCAGCGCGTTCTGACCCCGGCCACCGCCGCACAGTACGTCAGCATGGCTACCGATTACATCAAGAATGCTCAGGAGTATTACGACGGCACCGCCACCGCTGACGACCTGGGCGTGAAGGCTCTGGACGACAAGACCCTGGAGATCACCCTGATCCAGCCCACCTCCTATTTCATCGACATCCTGAGCATGTGGACCTTCTCCCCTGTTCAGAAAGCCACCGTTGAAGCCAACGGCGACAAGTGGTCCACCGAAGCAGATACCTATATCTGCAACGGCCCCTTCAAGATCGCCAGCATGAGCATGAACGAAAACGTCATTCTGGAAAAGAACGAGAACTACTGGGATGCTGAGAATGTCTCCCTGCAGAAGGTCACCTTCCGCTACGTTCTGGATCAGGCAACTGCTCTGACCGCTTACGAGTCCGGCGAGGTTGACGGCGTTGCCAGCATTCCTTCCTCTGACTTTGCCCGCCTGAAGGCCGAGAATGCCGGTGTGCAGACCAGCCCCAGCTACGGCACTGTTTACTATGACTTCAACTGCTCTGCCGAGCCTGTGAACAACGTTCTGGTCCGCAAGGCAATCTGCCTGGCCATCGACCGTCAGTCCATCATCGACAACGTTGTGCAGGTCGATGCACAGCCCGCTTACAGCTTCCTGGCCCCCGGCTACTCTGTTGATGGCAAGGATATCACCGAAGGCCGCGAAAGCTTTGGTCTGTCCGCTACCGCTGACGTTGAGGGCGCCCAGGCTGCCTTGGCAGAGGCTGGCTACCCCAACGGCGAAGGCTTCCCCACTCTGACCCTGAGCTACTACGACAACGACACCGTCAAGAAGGTCGTTGAAGCTATGGCTGAAATGCTGAAGAACAACCTGAACATCAATGTTGAAGTTTCCTCCAACGAGTGGAGCATCTTCTATGACGACGTTCAGAAAGGCAACTATCAGGTTGCTGCCATGGGCTGGAGCGCTGACTACGTGAACCCCATGAGCTTCCTGCCCCTGTGCAAGACCGGCGATTCTTCCAACAACCTGTTCTATTCCAACGCCGATTATGACGCTCTGGTTGATCAGGTCAAGGCTGAGAACGATCCGGCCAAGGCTGCTGAGCTGACCCTGCAGGCTGACGCTATCGTTTCCAACGATTACGCTGTTCTGCCCCTGTACTACAAGTCCAACAACTACCTGATGCATGACAACATCAGCGGTTTCTACATGACTGCTTCCGGCAACCTGTTCTTCAAGGATGTGAAGGTCGGCTAATGCGTTGCACGATTGAAACCAGGGACTTTGGTACTATGGTTTTTACGCTGTACCCGGAATATGCCCCCCTCACCGTGGCAAACTTTGTGAAAACTGCACGCAGCGGTTTTTATGATGGTTTGTGTTGGTGCCGCATCGTTAAGGATTATGTCATTCAGGGCGGTTCGCCGGACAATGACATCATGACGGACAGTGATTGGCATATTAAGGGCGAGTTTACGGAAAATGGCGTCAACAACCCGCTCAAGCATATCCGCGGTGCCCTTTCTATGGCGCGCGATGATGACTTTGATACCGCCGGCACGCAGTTCTTTGTTGTTCACAAGGATGCTGCCAAGCTGGACGGCCGTTACGCCGCCTTTGGCGAAATGGAGAGCGGTTTTGATGTGCTGGACGCCATTGCCAACCAGCCCACTTACGGCCCTGAAACCTGGAACAAGCCCAAACAGATGCCTGTCATCACCAAAATCACGATCGAAGATTGATGGTTTTGGCTGACCGGCTGAACTGAACCACAACACCCCCTGCACCGGAAAGCATTGTGCTTTTGGTGCAGGGGGTGCTTTTGTGCTGTCTGTTGTTCGGGTGCCGTTCCCATCATTTGTACATGAATTTCCGGAATATTTTTCGTCCGTGCGTTCTCTATAAAATTTCTTCCAGCTATATTCCCGCTTTCATCCAGAACGGGAACCAGATGAAACTCATCGTGCTGGTATTTCAGATAGTCGATGGCACTCCCATAATTGGCATGCGTCGCAGACGACTTTCAAATTCGATACGGTGTAAATTATGTGCCGAAGGCTGTCCCGTCTTTTATGCGGGGCAGCCTATTTTATTACAGATTCCGCATGGCAAACCACGAGAAGGAAGCTTTGCCATCGCTTATCGCTCCATTTGCGCTGGCGTACATGCCTACCGTGCATCCGGTGAAGCCTCCCGCAGACTCTGTGCTGTAGGGACGCAGGTCGATAGCATCGGCCAGGCAGGCAGTGATGCCGCCCACCACATAATACACAGCCATATGCAACCTGTGGGCAATCAGCCGCAGAATCAGCGGCCCGTCGGGGATGGACTGCTCGGCCAAAATTTTATCTTTGTCGTTTTCACGGGTCGTCAAGCGCAATGCAAAGCCATCGTCTGTAAGCACTTTTTCTGCGCGCAGATGGGAAAAACTACTCTGCACATAGGCAAGGCCCGCAGTCTCAAATTGTGTGCGTGGCGTGAAGTCCAACTGCGTCTCTGCCTGCCAGTCCACTCCGCAGACGCGCAACGCCGCGTAGGCGGGCGTGTGCAGGTCATATAGGGTGGCAGGCAAAAGCGGCAGCAGAAGGCGTCCGTCGGCCTGCCACGGCACAGGCCCGCGCAGCGTTAGAAACTCCGGCGGCAACTCCGGCGTAGGAAAGGTGTATACCAAAGGCGTCTCTGCAGTGCGTTCTTCCGGCAGGGGCACCGGGAACGTTTCCTCCAACTTTCCGATGCCCGGATTCACAACAGGCCAGCCGTTTTGCCACTCCACGCGGGCTAAGAATGTTTCGCGGCCCATAAGGGTATGACCGCCGCAGGGGCGCATTCCCAGCATAACCATATACCAGTTTCCCTCCGCATCGGCGACAAGGTCACCATGTCCAACACAGGTCACGGGGTACTGTGAGCCCAAGTGGCGGTGGGTCAGAATAGGATTGTTCGGATTGCCGACATACGGGCCAAAAACGTATTTGCTGCGTGCTACCGACACACTGTGGTTCGGCCCGGTGCCGCCCTCAGCGATCATCAAGTAATACATCCCGTCCTTTTTATAGAGGTGTGGACCTTCGGGCCAGATGACGTCCCGCAGCGCACCTTTCCACAAAGCATGGCTCTCCCCCGTCAGCCGCATCGTGGTCAAGTCCAATTCCTGCGCCCAAATTTCCCAATCGCCTCCGTATTGCTCGCCTGCGGGATTAGGGCGGTTTCCCACATAATAGCAGCGGCCATCGTCGTCAAACAGCAGGCTTGGGTCGATACCTTGGGCGGCGTCGCCCAGCCAATACGGCTCCGACCACGGGCCTGTGGGGTCCTGGGAGGTCACGATGAAGTTTCCACCACCAGAAATATTCGTTGTGATGAGATAAAATGTGCCGTCATGGTAGCGGAGTGTCGGCGCATAGATGCCACGGGAGTGGCGGCAACCGTCCAACGGCAGCTGCGAGGGGCGCGTCAGCACATTGCCGATCTGGCGCCAGTGTGCCAGGTCGCGGCTGTGAAAAATCGGCACGCCGGGGAAATAGGCGAACGTCGAGTTCACCAGATAAAAATCGCGCCCCACCGCGCAGATTGATGGATCTGGATAGAATCCAGGTAGGATAGGATTGTGTACAATCGTCATACCAAATTTTCCTCTTTCTCTTTATAGTCCCACCACGTGCCGCACACGCCTTCCAGCACGCTGCCGCAGGCCCAGGGCATCAGCGCAAACCATGTGCTGGCGAGGCTGCCGTCGGGGTAGGTCTGCACCAGCAGGCCCTCGCAGTGGCAGAACCGCTCGGACATCCAGCCCGCGCGGCCGTAGTCGTACTCGCGGTCAAAGGTGTTGAAGGTCTGCAGCGACCAGCCCACCGTATCCTTTAAACGGGATTCAATATAGGCATCGGGGCGGCGGCGCAGATAGTAGAACATCTCGTCGGCAACTGTGCAGGACATGGGGTGAATGTGCGGGTTGGCCACCGAAGTGATGCTGCCGCCGCAGCTCGACCAGCCGAGGCGGGACAGCGGCGGGACCTGTACGGGCACATTGTAGCAGAATTTAAAGCTGTACTCATAGCACAGTGCGTCCCGCAGGTGGTCGAGGTAGACGGCCTTGCCCGTCAACTCGTGCAGCAGCCGCGCAACGCGGATGTAGGCCAGCACACCCTCGCTGTCCACGGCTTTGCTGGTATCCGGCGGGCCGCCGTAACACTCAGCACGACGGATAAAGGCGTCGTAGTAGTGTACCTCGCTGCGCTCCATGGCGGGCAGGTCGGCGGTGTCGCCCGTCAGCTGCATCAGCGCAGCCTCAGCGGCCAAGCACCAGGCGCTGCCCAGGGAATCGTATTCCAACCCTGCGCCCGTTTGCTCCGACAGGGTAAACGGGTACTCGCCGTCGCCGTTGCGTGCCGCCGCCAGCCGTGGCACCACGCCCTGCACAAAGGCGAGCCAGTCGGGGTGGTCGATGCCGCGGGCAGCTTCGAGCCGATAGGCCTTTAGGATATAATAAAGCGTCTGTCCGACCAGATAGCCGGAATGTCCGCCCGTGTACATGCCGTCGAACCACCAGCCCCGACAGCTCCAGCCGTTTTCGGCGTCCCAGGTCTCGTTGGGCAGGCCGCAGCGCGGGTCCAAAGAGTTCTGCACAATATTGTCAATGCAGGCAAGGGCCGCAGCGCGGATTGTCTCATCCCCCAGGCGATGCGCCGCCTGCAGGCAGGGCACGGCGGCGGAGAGGCCGTTGGTCCAGCTGATGGAGAAGATCTTGTTCTGCTCATAGCTGCCGTCCGAGTGCTCTTTGGTGATGCCGACATAGTTTTTATCGTCGGGCAGCCAAGCGTCGCGGGTAACGGCCCCGGCCAGCAGCTCTGCCGCGCGGGAGGGGGTCGTGCCGGGGCGCGGCGGCGTGTGCCACAGCCCATAGACGGCCTCCAGCGCCGCATACAGCGTGCGCTCGCCATCCACTGCGACAAAATCATAAAGGTACAGCGGGAAGGCAACGCTCTCCCCCGCCGCCAGCGTCAAGCAGTTTTCACCCATCGGGGCGCGGGGCTTGATGTTGTGGGACTGCACAAACAGCCAGGGCGCGTTTTCGTACCCCAGCGTGTAGCCGACACTGCCCGTGTCCAGCGAGCAGGTAAAGCCTGCAAACTGTGCGAACGTCCCCGCCCTGCCGGGCTGCCAGGGTTGCAGCACGCCGTTTTGGCGCACGAAATATGGCGCAGCCGAGAGCCCATACCACCGTCCGCCGTCCAGCAGGAAGGCTGCGGGGTGGCTGAGGCGATCAGCGCGGACCATCCACCAAGGCGATGCGGGAAACGCCGGTGTACCTGCCCGCAACCTTGGGTAGCGGTTGTCAACGCGGATCGGGGCCTCGCCGCGATTGCGGCCATAGAGGAATCCGGGCAAGAAAAAGCGCGGTGCATCGTGAGCAACGCAGTGTTCCAGCTTAACAACGCCGCGCCATGGGGCGGCGGCGTTGTTGGTCAGCGTCACCTGCCAGACCGCCGGATCGGCCAAAGACGAAACGCCGTGGTCATAGGCAAAGTCCAGCGTCAGCGGCGTTTCAGCCAGCGGGCGGTAGTCCTCATCGTCCGCCGACCGGGCCGTGCAGGCAAATTGCATCCTCATAGGTTACTCCTTTTTTACTATATCAGAACGCCTTACAGCGGCCAAATGCGGTATCGGCCGCTGAGGGCCAGCAGGGCAAAGAAGTACAGGCAGTTGTCGTAATAGCGGCGTGGGCCATTCCGCAGGGGCGTGTTCCAGAAACGGCGCACGCAAACCTCGGCGTTGGGGCCGCCCGCCGCCAGGCTCGCCTGGGCGTTGGTGGCCGTGATGGCCACGGGGTGCAGGGCCTCCCCGGGCAGCGGTGTGCCATCGATCTCCCAGATGCCGTTTGTGCGGCCGCACAGCGTCTCGCAGAAAAATTTTTGCAGCCGCTCGGCGTTTTCGGCCTGCCACGGGTCGGCCCCGAACCAGGCGTAGTCCAGCGCCATGTTGGCGATGGTGCGGTAGGCATCGCTGTAATACAGGTCGTGGCGCTGGTCACGGTCCGAGCGGTTGTGGGGCGTACCGTCGTAGAGGGAATACTCGGCGCAGAGACCCGTGACCGGGTGGCACGCTTTATGGAGAAATGCGCGGCTAGCCCGGGCAGCCTCGGCCCAGAACGGGCGATCCGCCTCGTCGGCCCACAGCGAGAACAGTGTGTAGAAGTGGGGCAGATGGTAGGACGGATCGGTAAAATCACACTCGGTGATAAATTTGATAAGGTGGTTTTCGGGGTCCCACATCGGGCGGCCCGTGCCGGGCTTTTCGCCCTTATGCAGGCAGCTGTGCAGGATGCGTCGGGCCATGGCGGCGTAATCATAGATTCCGCTGCCGCAGCCCCAGCGCCCCGCCGCAAAAAAGAGCGCCATGGCAAAATATTCCTCGCCGTCGGGGGCTGGGCCATTGGCGTTTGGGGTGCCATCGGGTTGGCATGACCAGGCAAAGTACCCCGCGTTGGGGCCGTCCTGCATGTACATATAGTGCATGACCCAACCCCACAGTGCATCAAATTCGGCCTTGTGATCAGTCTGTACGCAGAGCATCATGCCGTAGCTCATGCCCTCGGTACGGACGTCGTGGTTGCCCGTGTCCTCGATGTAGGCAAGACCCGGCCCGGTGGGGTGGTAGAAGCGGTGGGCCTCGTCCCCATAAAAAATGGTATGAAACGTATTTTCAATGCGTGCGTCGATCTCCGCCTGCGCATAGCCCAGCTCCGCAAAAACGTTGCGATAGTGTGTGGGCAGGGTAACTGCTGCCATAAATCGGCCCCTTTCTTTGTTCGGCTTTGGCTCAATATAGCAGGTTGCGGCGGTAAAATCAAGGGGGTACCGGGCTCGATTTTCAACAGGGCAACATAAATACAGCACCCCTGCATTCCACTTATAACGCAGTGTAACCGTGGAATTTAGCGCAAAAAATGACGTATTTTGCAAGAAAGGCCCCGTCGTTTTCGGGACTTTCGGCTTTCGCAATGCTTATTTTGTGCTATTTTTCAGGCCGTGCAAATATTGGCGGTGCCGAACAAGCGCAGCAGGTAGGAAAAATTCGCGGCGCATTATGCACCATTTATCCATAATAATGACACGAAAGTTACAATTTGTTTCTCGAATCGCACAAAAACTGTGTTTTGCTTTCTATCACATTGCACAAAAAACAATCGACAAGCCTGCAAAAACAGCAAATATTGATAAGATACATAGCAAAAAATGAGAAGCGTGCATTCTCGGAATGCGGTATAATAACAGCAGATGATATGTTTGGCCTGTGATGAGCCCACCAAACATAAGACACAGACAATTCAGAAAAGAGTGAAGCAAACGGTGTTGGACAAGATCGCACCCAAGGACCCAACGGCCAAGCGCCCGGGATTTTATGTGCTGCTGGACAAGCCGGTCGGCGGCCTGCCGAGCAATGACGGCGTAGGCCGCCACCCCGTTTATATCAATGGTGACCGCCTTGTAACTTTCGCCAAGATGGTCGGCGGCATTGACGATGAGAACATTCTGGAAATGCTCCGCACGGCCAAGGGCTTCCGCAAGCTCGTGCACAGCGTCGGCGTCAGCATCGTCGGCGACCTGCCCGACAAGGTCGTGACCTTCACCCTCGGCTTCTCCGGGGAACTGGGCAGCGGCGGCAGCCGCAACAGCATGAAGATTACCACCGATGGCACCGAGCACATCATGGTCATGGATGAGCAGCAGTGGTCCGACAGCGACGAGACGCCGCAGGAGTTTCTGTTTGAGCTCGTCAAACCGAAGGACATCGCCACGGCCACCGTCAAGCTCTACTTGAACGACGGCTACACAGTCCCCGAGGTTGACCCCGACCCGCCCGTGGCTTTCGATACGCCCGCCTACAGCGAGATGATCGCCCGCAGCTGCCTGAGCACCGGCAGCAACATCCGTATCAAGCGTGTGCTGCAGCAGCTCCGCGATGGCAAGCCCACGACGATCGCCTTCCTGGGCGGCTCCATCACACAGGGCGCGGGTGCGGTTCCCTCGCAGGAAATGTGCTACGCGCGCAAGACCTATGAGGCCATCTGCGAAAGGTACACACCCGACCACGGCGCACATGTCCGCTACATCAAAGCGGGCGTCGGCGGCACGCCCTGCCAGCTCGGCATCATCCGCTATGACCGCGACATCACCCGCGACGGCGCGGTGCAGCCCGATCTGGTCATCGTCGAGTTCGCCGTCAACGATGAGGCTGACGAGACGAAGGGCCTGATGCACGAGAGCCTGATCCAAAAGATCTGGTCGGCTCCCAATGAGCCCGCCGTTGTGATGCTGTTCAGCGTTTTTGCCAACGACTGGAACCTGAAGGATCGCTTGGCTCCCATCGGCTGGCGGCATGAGCTGCCGATGGTCAATGTGCTGGACGCCGTCAGCCCGCAGTTCCGCGTTGGTGTCGGTGAGCGCAGCGTCATCACCCGCCGCCAGTACTTCTACGATGTGTTCCATCCCTCCAACAGCGGGCACCGCATCATGCGGGACTGCCTCATGTATATGCTGGACCGGCTGGACAAGCAGCAGGAAGGACCTGCCCCGAAAGAGCTCGCCCCCTACTACGGTTTCGACTTTGCCGAGACGAAGCTGTTGGACCGCAGCGTGAACCCCTTTGACGCGGTCATCGACCCCGGCTGCTTCACCGAGACGGACACCGATTTACAGAGCGTGCCCTTCGACTTCGAGGATGTCAACACCCCCGAGTTCCCCCACAACTGGAAGAAGGGTGCGGGCGACAAGCCGTTCACGATGGACATCACCTGCCGCAGCATCCAGCTCGTTTTTAAGGATTCGGGCAGCAAGGAGTTCGGCGCGGCAGTCGTCACGGTAGACGGCAAAGAGGTCGCGGCCTACGACCCGCGGCAGGCCGGTTGGACCCACTGCCACGCGGCCATTATCTTAAAGGAAGAAACCGCGCAGCGGCACCACATCGAAATCAAGATGCAGGAGCCGGGCACGGACAAAGTATTCACAATTTTAGGCTTCGGCGTTCTGTAAAGGACACGGAAGAACAGGAGAAAGCACTATGAAGAGAACCAAGAATCCCGCTAAAGAGGCTGAGTACCGCAAGCGTGCGGCCGACCTCGTTGCGCAGATGACCCTGCACGAGAAGGTCAGCCAGATGCTGAGCTGGGCTCCCGCGATCGAGCGTCTGGGCATCCCCGCTTACAACTGGTGGAGCGAGGGCATCCACGGTATCGGCCGCGCGGGCACTGCCACCGTCTTCCCCCAGGCCATCGGCATGGCCGCCGCCTTTGACGAGGACATGATGGAGCAGGTCGGCAACGCCATTGGCGTTGAGGCTCGCGGCAAGTACAATATGTGCCGCGCCCACGGCGACCGCGACATTTTCAAGGGTCTGACCGTCTGGGCCCCCAACATCAACATCTTCCGCGATCCCCGCTGGGGCCGTGGCCACGAAACTTACGGCGAGGATCCGTTCCTGACGAGCCGCCTCGGCGTCCGCTTTGTTGAGGGTATGCAGGGCGACGATCCTGATTACCTGCAGGCCGCCGCCTGCGCCAAGCATTTTGCCGTACACTCTGGCCCCGAAAGCGACCGCCACCACTTTAACGCCATCGTCTCCAAGCAGGACCTGTGGGAGACTTACCTGCCCGCCTTCCGCGCACTGGTCAAGGAAGCCGGTGTCGAGGCCGTCATGGGTGCGTACAACCGCACGAATGGCGAGCCCTGCTGCGGCAGCAAGACCCTGCTAAAGGATATCCTGCGTGACAAGTGGCATTTTGACGGCCACGTTACCTCCGACTGCTGGGCCATCAAGGACTTCCATACCGGCCACATGGTCACGGACGGCCCTGTAGAGTCCGTCGCACTGGCCGTCAACAACGGCTGCGACCTGAACTGCGGCGACCTTTACGTTTACCTTGAGCAGGCCGTCGCCGAGGGCAAGCTTTCCGAAGAGAAGATCGACGAGAGCCTGACCCGCCTGTATGTGACCCGCATGCGTCTGGGTATGTTTGATGCCGAGGATCAGGTTCCTTATAATAAGGTTGGCTACGACGTTGTCGACAGCGCCGAGATGAAGGCCCTGAACCTGAAAGTCGCCGACAGCATCATGACGCTGCTGAAGAATGACGGCACGCTGCCGCTGGACAAGTCCAAGCTGCACACCGTCGGCGTCATCGGCCCCAATGCCGACAGTCGCAAGGCGCTGCTGGGCAACTATGAGGGCACTGCCTCCCGCTACACCACCGTGCTGGAGGGCATTGAAGATTACCTCGGCGACGATGTGAAAGTCCGCTACTCGCAGGGCTGCCACCTCTACGCCGACAACATCCACGGCTTGGCCGAGTCCAACGAGCTGATGAGCGAGGTCAAGGGCGTCTGCGAGGAGAGCGATGTCGTTATCGCAGTCCTCGGTCTGGATGCCGGCCTTGAGGGTGAGGAGGGCGACCAGGGCAACCAGTTCGCCAGCGGTGACAAGCCGAACCTGAAGCTCCCCGGCCATCAGGAAGAAGTCCTGAAAGCCTGCGTTGAGAGCGGCAAGCCTGTTGTTCTGGTTCTGCTGGGCGGCAGTGCATTGGCTGTCAACTATGCAGATGAGCACGCAAGCGCCATTCTCGAAGCCTGGTATCCCGGTGCCCGTGGCGGCGAGGCTGTGGCCCGCGCTCTGTTCGGTGAGACGAACCCGCAGGGCAAACTGCCTGTCACCTTCTACCACAGCGACCGCGACCTGCCGGAGTTTACCGACTACGCCATGAAGGGCCGCACCTACCGCTACATGGAGAAGGAAGCCCTTTACCCCTTCGGCTACGGCCTGTCCTACACGAAGTTCGGCTTCAAGAACGCTGCTGTCAGCGCGAATGAGGCGGGCTCCGACGGCCTCGATGTGACGGTGGACGTCACGAACGAGGGTTCCGTTGCGGGCCGCGAGAGCGTGGAGGTTTACGTCAAGGCCGAGCGCGAGAACACCCCGAACGCCCAGCTGAAAGGCCTTGCCAAGGTCGAGCTGCAGCCCGGTGAGACGAAGCAGGTCAAAATTCACCTGCCGCTGGCCGCCTTCGCCCTCTGCAATGAGGAAGGCACGCCGATCGTTGAGGCAGGCAGCTACAGCGTTTATGTCGGTGCTTCCCAGCCTGATGCCCGCAGCGTAGCGCTGATGGGTCAGGCCCCCGCAAAGCTGACCGTCACCCAGTCCGCAACGCAGGCCCTTGACCTGTGATTGATGTTAGGAAGGAGAGACTGAACCATGCCCAAGACCGCACAAAAAGACGCTTCTGTGGCCACTGTCAAGAAGCAGGGTGCCGCGATGAAGCACATTAAAAAGTACTGGCAATGGTACGCAATGATGTTCATTCCCGTTGTGTACTACATCGTGTTCCGCTACATCCCGATGTTCGGCAACATCATTGCGTTCCGCCGCTACCGCGCCGGCAGCAGCATCTTCGGCGATGAATGGAGCGGCCTGAAGTACTTCAACCAGTTCATGAAGGATCAGAACTTCTGGCGTGCGTTCAAGAACACACTGCTGTTGAACTTCAAGTATCTGATCATCAGCTTCCCGCTGACGCTGATCTTCGCCCTGTTGTTGAACGAGGTCAAGAATGTTCACTTCAAGAAGATTGTGCAGACGATCTCCTACCTGCCTCACTTCATCTCGATGGTCATCGTTGCGGGCATGGTCCGCGAGATTCTGTCCACCAGCGGTCCCATCAACAACCTCATCACCAAGCTGGGCGGCGAGGCCATCACCTTCATCTCCCTGCCCGAGTGGTTCACGACGATCTTTGTTACCACGGGCGTATGGCAGGGCCTCGGCTGGGGCACCATCCTTTACTTGGCTGCCATGTCCGGCATCAACACCGAACTGTACGAGGCTGCTGAGCTGGACGGCGCAAACCGCTTCCAGCGGTGCCTGCACGTTACCATCCCCGCCATCCTGCCCACCATCTCCACCCTGTTGGTTCTGAACATCGGCAGCCTGTGCGGTTCCGCCGCTTTCGAGAAGGTCTTCCTGCTGTACACCCCCACCACCTATGAGACGGCCGACATCATCGCCACCTACGTCTACCGCATGGGCCTTGGCTCCGGCAACTACAGCTACGCAACGGCCGTCGGCCTGTTCCAAGGTGTCATCAACCTGGTCCTGCTCACGGTTGCCAACAAGGTCTCCTCTTGGCTGACCGGCAGTGGTTTGTGGTAATTAGGAGGATAAAATAATGGCAAAAGCAACTACTATGGGCCCCATGAAGATCAAGGAATCCGCCAGTTACCGCGTGTTCAAGGTCTTTAACGCCATCATCCTGACGCTGATCAGCGTTGCGATGCTCTACCCGTTCCTGTACTTGGTCGCCCAGTCCTTCTCCTCTACGCAGGCGATCGTTGCAGGCCAAGTCGGCCTGATCCCGAAGGACTTCAACATCTCCACATATAAATACGTCATCACCGACGGCAAATTCATCCCCTATTACGGCAACACCATTGTGTACTCCATCATTGGCACGGTCTGCGCTCTGCTGTTCAGCGCCCTGCTGGCCTATCCCCTTTCCAAGGCGGAGCTGTACGGCGGCAAGGCCATCAACAAGTTCATCATTTTCACGATGTACTTTGGCGGCGGCATGATCCCCAACTACATTTTGATGGTTTCCTTGGGTCTGCGCGATACCGTGGCATCCTTCATCCTGCCCGGCATGATCTCCACCTACTACGTCATCCTGATGCGTTCCTTCTTCCTCACTCTTCCCCGTGAGCTGGAAGAAGCCGGCGAGATCGACGGCCTGGACTTGTGGGGCGTGTTCTGGCGCATCGCCATCCCCCTGTCCAAGCCCATCATTGCCACCATGACACTGTTCTACGTCGTCCAGTACTGGAACGACTGGTTTGATGCTTTCCTCTACTTGGATACGACCACGAAATGGCCCGTTGCCTACTATCTGCGCCAGCTCATCAGCAGCGCTTCCGGCACAAGTGCTGATGCAGGCGACGCCATGCAGATCGCTTCCAACATCAAGTCCTGCGCCATGGTGCTGACGTCCGCTCCCATCATTTGCATCTACCCCTTCATCCAGAAGTATTTCGTGCAGGGCATGATGCTGGGCGGCGTTAAGGGCTAACGTTTTCGCGTTAGTGCTCTGCGTCCCGTTTTTCCACTGTCTTAAAACCGACGCCGACTCCGGCGCCGGATGAAAGAAAACACCTGTTTTCCCAGGGCCTTCCGGGGAGCAGGAAAAAACGTAATGGAGGTTACGAAACATGAAAAAGCTCACATCCCTCGTGCTGGCTGCCGGCATGGTGCTGTCTCTGGCTGCCTGCGGCGGCTCCGGCAGCTCCACGGCTGCAAGCACCACCAACACCGATGGCAGCACTGCTACCACCGACACCGCTGCTGCGGACGAGTCGAACCTCGGCTATGAGTACGGCGAGCACTTCCACTCTGACGAGCCTGTCACCTACACGATGTTCTTCAACGACAACCCCGCCTATCCCATGAACGACAAGTGGATCAGCGAGGGCGTCTTTAAGGCCATCGAGGATGCCACCAACGTCCATCTGGAACTGACCGTCGTTGACAACTCCAACTACACCGATAAGGTTTCCTTGGCCGTTTCTTCCGGCACTTCCCCCTACATCATCCCCAAGATCTACACTGAAACTGCGTATGTCACCGGCGGCGGCGTTGTCCCCGTTTCCGACTATGTCCAGTATATGCCCAACTACTCCAACTTCGTCGAGGAGTACAACATGCAGGACGACTTGGCCACCATCACGCAGGCCGACGGCAAGTACTACCGCCTGCCCGGCCTGAAGGAGACCTCTCTGCAGGATTACACCTTCCTCATCCGCAAGGACATTTTTGACGCTGCCGGCTACGATGTCGCCGAGCTGGAAAAGGATTGGACCTGGGACGAGTTCGCCGACGTGCTGATCGGCGTCAAGCAGTACATGGTCAAGCAGGGCATGTGCGGCGAGAATGACTACATCTGGTCCGATATGTGGTGCGGCCAGACCTCCGGTTACGGTCAGGGCGGCAACCTGCTGAAGCTGCTGGGTGCCTCCTACGATATCAACACCGGCTGGGCCATCACCACCAACTACGGTCTGGTCTATGACGCCGACAGCGATTCCTTCGTTGACGGCTCTGTCTCCGACAAATACAAGCAGGCCTACACTGTCCTGCAGAAGCTCGTCCAGAACAAGGTCCTTGACCCCGAGACCTGGACCCAGGATGACGACACCGCGCTGAACAAGTTCTACCGCGGCGAGACCGCCATCATGTCCACTAACCGTGCCCAGTACGCCACCCAGGACTCCAAAATCAAGGAGCAGCTGGGCGAGGGCAACTACGAGCTGTACCGTACCCTCGTTCCCATCGGCACATCCGACTATCAGGCCGAGAACCAGCGCCTTGAGTGCGGTATCATGATCTCTTCCAACGCTCTGAAAGAGCTGGGCGAGGACGAGTTCATCAAGATGATGCGCTTTGTTGACTGGCTGTGGTACTCTGACGAGGGCCTGACCCTGACCAAGTGGGGCAAAGAGGGCGAGACCTACACCGTCACCGACGGCACCTACAGCCTGACCCCCGGTTACTACTGCAACGGCCTGTCCATCGCACAGACCTCCGACGATCAGATCGACCTGCGTGAAGAGCTGGGCTACGCCTGCGGCAACTTCATGTATTCCGGCAACACCGAGCTGCTGACCAGCAACTTCAGCGATGATCTGCGTGACTTCTACGACCGTCAGGGCCAGTACCGCAAGCTGCGCCCGCTGGATCCCACCGTTACCTTCGACGAGGATCAGATGGAGATGCTGAACCTGTGGGGCACCCCCATGACCGATACCGTCAACGCTTGGACCTGCAAGTTTGCCATGAATCAGGCCGACATCAACAACGATTGGGATACCTACGTTGCTGAGGTCGAAGCCCAGAACATGCAGAACATCGTTGATATGTACAACGACACCTACAACGCAAGCAAGTAATTTGTTTGGAAACTGACTGTCCCTGCGACAGTGATGCAACTGCCGGGGGCAGCCTCACGTAACAACATGGGGCTGCCCCCCGTTTGCTGTTTATGGTACGCAAGTACCGCGCCCCGGTGACGGGGCGCACCGTGTGTGCCCGACACGGCCATGTCGGACTTGCACGGCACTTCCCGTCACATCCCCTTACCCTTATGAAAAGGAGCTGTTCCTTATGAAACGCACCGATTTCAGCGTCGACTGGCTGTTTGCCGCCTGCGCGCCGGATACCGAGCTGCTGCCTTGGAACGCGCAGTTCACCCCCGTCGACCTGCCCCACGATTGGCAGATTCGCCATGCGGACGATCTGTACCGCGACGGCACGCTGTTCTACCGCAAATATTTCTTTGTCACCGATGTACCCGGCACCCGCCGCATGCTTTGGTTCGGCGGGGCCTACATGGATACGACCGTTTTCGTCAACGGCACCGAAGTCGGCCAATGGAAGTACGGCTACACGTCGTTCTGGTTCGACATCACCGATGCGCTCCATGAGGGCCAGAACGAGGTTCTTGTCCGCTGCAATCTGCGCCACCCCAACTCCCGCTGGTACTCCGGTGCGGGCCTGTACCGCAATGTGGAACTGTGGGAGGCTCCCGACCTCCACTTGATGCCCGATGGACTGTATGTAGCTGCCAAAGAGGGCGACAACGGCGCTTGGACCGTGGCCGTCACTGCCGAGGCGGGTTCCGTCACCGCCGCCAGCACGGGCCGCACGCTGACGCTGCATCTGACCGATGATAACGGCAGCCTTCTTGGCACTGCCGCCATCCCTGCCGATGCATGGGCTGCTCTCCCCTCCCCCGATGGCTGGCGCACGGGCAAGGAAACCACGATTTACAAAGCCTCGCACACCTTCACGCTGCAAGACCCCGCTTTGTGGGACTTGGACGCGCCGAGCTTCTACCACATCACGGCAGAGCTAACCGGCGCCGATGGCGTTACCGACACACTAACCACCCGCTTTGGCTGCCGCACCATCGAAGCTACACCCGACTGCGGGCTGCTGGTGAATCACAAGCGCGTTTTGATCAAGGGCGTCTGCATCCACCACGATTTCGGCTGTCTCGGTTCGGCGTTTGAGTACAGCGCCGCCAAGCGTCAGCTTGAAATCCTCAAGTCCATGGGGGTTAACAGCATCCGCACAGGTCACACACCGCCCGCGCCGCAGTTCATGGATCTGGCCGACGAGATGGGCATTTTGATGGATGTCGAGAGCTTCGACTGCTGGCGCAACGGCAAGAACCCTTACGACTACGGCCGCTTCTTTGACGAGTGGCAGGAAAAGGATGTTGCTGCCTGGATCCGCCGCGACCGCAACCACCCAAGCCTGCTGTTCTGGTGCATCGGCAACGAGATCTACGACACCCACGCGGGTTCCGAGGGCGCGGACACAATGCGGATGCTGCTGGCCGAGGTCGCCGCGCACGACCCTGCGCGCAACGGCATCCCAACGCTCGGCTCCAACTATATGCCGTGGGAAAATACACAGCACTGTGCCGATATCATCAAGGTCGCGGGCTATAATTACGGCGAGCGCCTCTACGCCAGCCACCACGAGAAGCACCCCGACTGGGTCATCTACGGCAGTGAGACGTCGTCCATCGTGCAGAGCCGCGGCATCTACCACTTCCCGCTTTCGCAAAGCCTGCTGTCTGATGATGACCTGCAGTGCTCAAGCCTGGGCAACAGCCGCACAAGTTGGGGCGCGGAGAGCTGGGATGTCTGCCTGCAGAGCGAGCAGCGCTGGCCATTCACGCTGGGGCAGTACCTTTGGACCGGGTGGGATTACATCGGCGAGCCGACACCTTACCACACGCGCAGCAGCTATTTCGGCACGATTGACACGGCAGGCTTCCCGAAGGACGCCTACTACGTTGTGCAGGCCGCGTGGCTCGACCCCAAAACACACCCAATGGTACACCTGTTCCCCTACTGGGACTTCAACGAAGGGCAGCTGATTGACCTCTGCGCTTGCACCAACGCCCACAGCGTAGAACTGTTTGTGAACGGCGAGAGCCTTGGCCGCAAGGTGCTGGACGCCGCCAAGGGCCGTACCGCCAGCTGGCAGGCAGCCTACCGCCCCGGCAGCGTCAAGGTCGTAGCCTACGATGAAAACGGCAAGGTCGTGGCAACCGACGAGCAGGATTCCTTCGATGACAGCGCTATGGTCTGCCTGCAGGCTGACCGCAAGACGATTTCCGGCGATGGCCGTGAGCTTGCGTTTATCACAATCACAACCCGCGACAAGAACGGCAACCCTGTGCGCAACGCGAACGACCGCGTGACGGTCCGCGTAAATGGCGCGGGTGTGTTGGTGGGCCTTGACAACGGCGACAGCGCCGACCCCGACGAATACCAGACCGACAGCCGCCGCCTTTTCAGCGGCATGCTGCTGGCCGTTGTGGCGGGCAGTGGCCGCACCGGCACGATTACCGTGGACGTCACGGCCCCCGGCCTGCGCCCTGCAGTGCTGACGCTGAACGCCGCCCCGTTTGAAGGCCCCGTTCGCCGCCGTCTGCCGCCGCTGACCTTCGGCGGCAGCACGCAGGAAATCCCTGTGCGCAAGCTGGCCCTGACCGCCGAGCGCACAGCGCTGGACAAGGAGCACCCCGTAACGCACATTACCGCCGCACGCCAGCCTGCGGCAGCAACCTTCACCGACATCGAGTGGCAGTTGACCGACGACAAGGGTGTGCCCGCCGTGAACGCGGCCATGCAGCCAGACGGTGACGTGCTGACGGTGACCGCCCTGGGCGATGGCACACTGCGGGTTCGCGCCCTGGTGCGCAACGGCCACGATGCGCCGCAGCTGATCTCCCAGTTGGAGTTGTCCATCTCTGGCGTCGGTCAGCTGCACAAGAACCCTTATGAATTTATCTCGGCCAGCCGTTTTGATGCGTCCTTCGGCGACATCGGCAACGGCAACGAGCGCGGCGTTTCCACCTCCCGCACGGGCCGCAGCTGGGTGCTGTTCGATGATATCGACTTTGGCCCCGATGGTGCAGATACGGTGGAGCTGCCAATCTTTGCGCTGGACGGAGAACCGACGACCTTCCGCTTCTGGGACGGCGAGCCCTACGCCGAGGGCAGTACAATGATCGGCGAGCGCGTCTACCACAAGCCCAAGCAGTGGAACGTCTACCAGCCCGACACCTTCAAGCTGGACAAGCTCCTGCGCGGCATCGGCAGATTTGCCGTGGAGCTGAACGTGAAGGTCCACATCAAGGGCTTTACCTTCACCCGTCATTCTCGCGCATGGGATACCCTGGCTGCGGGCGCGTGCGATGCCGTCTATGGCGATTCCTTTACCCGCGACGGGTCGCGTGTGCTGGGCATCGGCAACAATGTCTCGCTGCTGTTTGACCGCATGGACTTTGGCGAGACCGGCTGCTGCGGCATCCGCATTACGGGCCGCAGCCCGTTGCCCGCCAACACGGTGCATCTGATGTTTGCCGCTGCAGACGGCGGTGAGACCGAGCGCCGTGTAGTCGAGTTTGGCCCACAGGCCGATTGGGGCGAGCAAACCTTCACGTTTGAGCCCGTCACGGGGGCGCGGCAGGTCACGTTCCTCTTCCTGCCCGGCACGCAGTTTGACTTTGATTCCTTTACATTTATTTGAGGCGACTACCTATGAACCACGAAATTTATGCGGACCATGCCGCCACCGCGCCCATTGAGCCGCTGGCGCTGGAGGCCATGTATACCGCATACCAAGAGTACGCGAACCCCGCCGCACTCTACCGCAGCGCCCTGCACACCAAGCAGAGCGTGGAAAAAGCACGGCTGACCGTGGCGGAAAATCTGGGCTGCACCCCCGATCATATATTTTTCACCTCCGGCGGCAGCGAGAGCAATACCTGGGCCATCCGTGGCACGGTGCCGCAGGGCGGCCATGTGGTCACAACGCCCATCGAGCACCACTCGGTTCTGAACGCCTGCGCGTCAATCCGGGACGACGGCGGCCGCATGACAACGCTGGAGGTTGACGGGTTCGGCCGCGTTGTACCTGAGAGCTTGACCCGCGCCCTGGCGGCTCACCCCAACCTGGTCAGCTTGCAGTACGCCAACAACGAGGTAGGCGTTGTACAGAACATCCCCGCGCTGGCAGCGCTCTGCCGTGAGGCGGATGTGCTGCTGCACGTTGATGCTGTGCAGGCTGCGGGGCACCTGGCCATCCCGCTGGACGGCATCGATTTTCTGTCGGCGTCAGCCCACAAGTTCGGCGGGCCGAAGGGCATCGGCTTCTTGTATGTGCGCGAGCCTCGCAAACTGCGCCCGCTGATTTACGGCGGCAGTCAACAGTACGGCCTGCGCCCCGGCACTGAGCCCGCAGCGCTGATTGCGGGCTTGGCCGCAGCGTTCAAGGTCACCTGCGCCGAGCGCCGCCAGCGCACTGCCAAAAAGCGTGCCCTGGCCGAGGAGTTTTGGCAGACGCTGCATGCTGCCCGGCCCGAAGCACGGCTGCACACCCCTGCGGACGGCCTGCCGGGCCTGCTGAGCGTTGGCCTACCCGGCCGCAGCGGCCAGCGGCTGACCTACCAGCTGGATGTAGCAGGGGTCAGTGTCTCCCCCGGCGCAGCGTGCGACAACCGCGGCGTGCAGGAACCCTCCCACGTTTTGATGGCTCTGGGCGGCACTGCGGCTGAGGATGCGCTGTCGACCTTACGTTTCAGCTTCGGCAGTGCGAACCGCCCCGGCGACGGCAAAGAAGCTGCAGAACGGCTGATAAAAATTCTGGAACACCAATAATTTTATTCACATATATAGGAGGTTTTACCATGGCATTTACCAAGTGCTGGCTGGCATACCCGGAGATTAGGGGCTGCCGTTGCGACGCGATTTCTCTGCATACCGAGCTGACGGGCGAAACCATCGACCGCGCCAAGGCAGAACTGGCCGAGGGCTTCAAGGGCCTGTACGGCGCAGTGCTGACCGAGGGCGACGACATCACCCTGGCGCTGGACACGACCCTGGACCCTGAGGGTTACCGCTTGAAGGCCGCCAACGGCCATTGCACCATCGAGGGCGGCAGCGAAGTAGGCGTTTTGTACGGCGTTTTTGCACTGCTGCGCAATCTGCAGACTGCAGGCAAGGCGTGGGCGCAGTTCACCGCCGATGAGGAGAAGGCACCATCCAACCGCCTGCGCATGCTGAACCACTGGGACAACATGGACGGCAGCATTGAGCGCGGCTACTCCGGCGATTCCTTCTTTTTCAAAGATTCCGAAATTCTAATCGATGTACCGCGTTTGACGGCTTACGCCCGTATGCTCGCGTCCGTGGGCATCAACGGCATCACAATCAATAACGTCAACGTCAATGACGCCGCCAGCTGGCTCATCACCGACCGCTACTTCGGCGCCCTGCAGGAGTATCTGAAAATCTTCACCCCCTACGGCGTCAAGCTGTATCTGAGCATCAACTTTGCCGCCCCGATGGAGCTGGGCGGCATGGACTCCGCCGACCCCTGCGACCCCGCCGTGGCCAAGTGGTGGGCGGATAAGGCCCAGGAGGTCTGGGCAAACCTGCCCGGCCTGGGTGGTTTCCTGGTAAAGGCCGACTCCGAGGGCCGCCCCGGCCCCTTCACCTACGGCCGCAACCAGGCTGACGGCGCAAACATGCTGGCCGATGCCGTGGCCCCCTGCGGCGGTCACATTGTCTGGCGTTGTTTCGTCTACAACTGCCAGCAGGATTGGCGCAATACCAAGATTGACCGCGCCCGCGCAGGCTACGACTATTTTATGCCGCTGGACGGCACCTTCCGCGACAACGTCACGCTGCAAATCAAGAACGGCCCCATGGACTTCCAGGTGCGCGAACCGGTCTCCCCGCTGATTGGCGGCCTGCAGCACACCCACATTGCCGTGGAGTTCCAAATTGCGCAGGAGTACACGGGCCAGCAGCGCCACGTCTGCTACTTGATGCCCTGGTTCCGCCAGATTTTGGACTTCGACATGCACACCCGCCCGAACGGCGACGCCCATGTGCGTGCGCTGATCCAAGGTGCAGGCAACGGAATGGTGGCCGTGACCAACACCGGCAACGATGAAAACTGGACCGGCCACGACCTGGCCGCTGCGAATCTCTATGGATTCGGCCGCTTGAGCTATGACACCACGCTGGACCCCGCCGTGATTGCCGGCGAGTGGCTGCGGCTGACCTTCGGCAACAATGAGCCTGTGGAAAAGACGCTGTACCGCATTTTGATGCAGTCCTGGCCCACCTATGAGAAATACAACGCCCCTGGGCGTGGGCTGGATGGTCAACCCCAACAACCACTACGGCCCCAACGTTGACGGTTATGAGTACAGCCGCTGGGGCTGCTACCACCGCGCCTCCTTCGACGGCATTGGCATTGACCGCTCGCCCACGGGCAGCGATTACTGCCACCAGTACGCCCCCGAACTGGCCGAAATGTACGCCAATGTGGAGACCTGCCCCGATGAGCTGCTGCTCTTCTTCCATCACATGCCGTACAACTATGTGCTCAAGAGCGGCAAAACGATCCTGCAGCACATCTACGACACCCACTTCGAGGGTGCCGAGGACGCCGCGCGGTTCTACGACGAGGTTGTGGCGCTGAAGCCTTACCTGGATCCTGCCGTGTACGCCCGCCTGGAGGCACGCTTTGCCCACCAGAAGGAGCACGCCTGTGAGTGGCGCGATGTCATCAACACCTACTTTTACCGCAAGACGGGCATCGGCGATGCCCACGGCCGCAAAATTTACGAATAATTAAAAAGTGCGCCGCCGCGTGGAACTTTCACGCGGCGGCGCTTTTTTATCCCTGGGAGGCCATCTGGCGGTACTCGGTAGGGGTATAGCCTATCTGCGCCTTGAACAGGCGGTTGAAGGTTGCGATCGAGTTGAAGCCCGACCGCATAGCGATCTCGGTGATGGGAATCGTATCGTCCACCAGCAGTGCTTTGGCATAGATGATGCGGCGCGCCACCAGGTAATTGTGGCAGGTCATGCCCGTGTTTTCCTTGAACAGGCGCGAAAAATGGTAGACACTAAACCCCGCGCGGGAGGCCAGATCCTCGACCGAGAGACGCTCGGTGCAGTGGTTGTTGATGTAGGCGCACAGCTCTGCAAAGCGGCGCATGTGGTCCTGCTGCTTGGGGTAATCCAGCACCTGCTCGCTGTTCTGGCGGTGCTCATACCGCCCGAAGATCGAGAAAAAGTGCAGCATCAAGGCCATGATCTCGCTCTCACGGTAGACGTTCGTGCTGAAATACTCGCCCTCTATCTGCGCCAGCACCGCAAACAGCTGGTCGGCCAGTTCGGGGTCCTCCTGCCGGGTGACAAGGCGGAAGGGGTAGAACGTGTTGAACAACTCGGCCATGTCCTGTATCTGATGAAAGTACGATACGCTGTAGTTCATGATGTATCGCTCCCCCGTTTTGGGTGCGCGAATGCTGTGCAGCTCGCCCGATGCGATAATCAGCACATCATGGGGCTGCAGCGTCACGGTCTTGCCCGCAATCGTAACCGTGTAGGTACCCTCGATGGGGGAGATGATCTCGCCAGGGGCATGCCAGTGCAGTGGGAAATCGGCGTCCTCCATGTTGTGGTAAAAGCGGATCGCCGTTGAAAAGCGGAAATCGACAGTTTCAGTCGTGCCGTCCAGATTCTCTATTTCGCCGGGGCGCACACTGCCGTATTTTTTGAGCAGTTCTACTTCCATAGTTTGTTTTCCTCGTGGTCTGCTGCCGTAAAAAGGTCGTTTCTTTTATTGTATCGCGGTTTTCCGCCCCAGTCAACAGGTACGGGGATGGAGTTACAAGAGTAAAAAGTTGTACTCTTATGTCACCAACAGAAACCGAGTTGGTAGAGCAAAAAGGGGCCTGTTTTCTGCCCCGTAAAAGAAAGTAAGGGTACAAAATATGAAGTACAAGATTGTTGGCAATGAACACGCTGTAGGTGATTTTATTCCGACTTCCGGACGGAACGCAAACATTCAGCAGCATTATGACCTTTACCGCCTGCATACAGAGATACCGGATTATCGACCTTATCATCCGTGCTGTAAGGCACTTTTTTATTGCTACCGTATACGGAAGAACTAGACGCATAAACCAGATGCTCCACCGGAGTATGGCCCTCACCATAAGAATGGCGGCAGGCTTCCAGAATGTTATAAAAGCCAATCAGGTTTGCCTCCACATAGGCATCGGGGTTCGTAATGGAATACCGAACACCTGCCTGCGCACCAAGGTTCACCACAATTTCCGGCTTATACTGCTCAAAAATAGATTCGATCACAGCCTTATCAGCCAGATTGCCTTTTACGAAGCTGAATTTTTCAAACTGCTCCAGTTCCTTCAAACGTGCTTCTTTCAGGCGCACGTCATAGTAATTGTTCATGTTGTCCAGACCCACGACCTTGACACCCTCCACCGTGGAGAGCAGCCGCTTTGCAAGGTTGGAACCAATGAAACCCGCTACACCCGTGATAAAAATGCTTTTGTTTTTCAGAGCAATTTTTGTTTTATTTTCCATCATAATATTTCTTTTCCTCCCTTGTTAAATCTCCTGCTATTTCATTGTACGACAACAAGCCTGTATACAGATTGCAGCAGCAATCTATACGCAGGCTCGCCTTCGTACCTCCTTATTCTGTTTTCTGCTCTATCAGCTTTCGCTGTGGTGGGTTAAGTATAGAGCGCAACCAGAAGCCATTAGCACCTGAAATCACGTTGGCCTTAACGCACAATGACAGGCAGAAACAGGTTGAGGTGAAAAGGTCAAGCCGCGTAAACCCGCATGAAATCAGGCTTTTCTCTGGTTGCCCATATGCGGTTGTCAAGTAAGGAACAAAAATTTTTGTAAATTTGTCCATATTGCTCTTTTTTCGGCATCATGCCGTCATTTAAATTGATGTTTTCCCCTGTCACCGAATCATTTGCCTTCAATAGTTTTCAATTCTTCAAGGTAATAGTCACCATGATAGAATTTAGAAACATCCATATCAAGAGCTTCAATTACTCGGCACGCCAAGCCAAAAGAACAGGTCAAAATACTTCTTTCCCCAGATTCCAGCCTTTGATATTGACGTAAAGTTATATTGGCTCGATCAGCAACCTCTTGTTGCGTCATCCTTAACATTTGTCGTCTTTCCGATAAGACAGCCGCTGCTGTTGGAATTATCGTTTGAAAGCCATCTAAAATTCCGGCACTCATAATATTGGCTCCCTTCGTCACGTCCATTTGGACGTATTATACGTCCAAGTGGACGTGATGTCAAGTTGTACACTTTTGAGGCGAGAGGGCACTTTGTTCATCTGTTTCAAGCGAAATGATAACTGCATTTTTCTCGGCATCATACCGTCCTTTAAACTGATGGTCTTTTCCTGCCGCCAGACCATTTGCTTCCAGCAACACCTGAATGAACTGTATTCCGTTAATCATCATCCGACACTGCCCATCGGTCAACAGCCTGTCTGGAACCTTAAAGGACATGGGATGTTCAGCGGTGCACGGAGTAATCGCAATAGACTTCCGATCTTTCCTCTGCAAAACGCAGATATAGGCTGGACTTCCAAGAACACGGATAACATCTTTCCCAACATTCATTCTCCGACTTTCCGCCGGAATTGTCACTCGCAGGTTCATAACTCGCCCAGAATTCATATCGGCATTCCTCTCTCAGCAATCTCATTGCCCGATTGTTGTACGTTTTCAAGCTGTCCCGGTAAATCTGGCGAAGGTGTATAAAGGAATCCGTATCACTAGAGCCGCCTGCGATAACCAGCTTTTTATCCGTCTTGACATTCTTGAAGGCCTCAACCAGATATCGAATCCCCTTTTCTGGCACCAGACGACCGAGGAACAATATGTAGGAATCTTTCTCCAATCCAAAATGATCCGTGATCAGCTTTGCTTCCCGAACCTCTGGCCGATTGACACCATTAGGGATAAAATGTGTCTCCCTTCCGTAGGTCTCCAAGAAATACTTCTGCACGTCTTTGCTTAGAACAATGATCTCATCCGCATATTTCACAGCATTCTTTTCGCCGCCGCGAATGAACTTGGATGCAACGCTTCCGCGCCACTTCTCGCGATCCCAGTCCAAACCGGCCGATGTCAAGTCTTGGACAACATTTTTCACAAATAAAATTGAAAAAACGCCAAAAAAATAAGCCCTACAAGGCTTTCAATCGGTATCGAACCGATCTGAGCCTTGTAGGGCTTTACATTTTACTCTATATGCTTTTTATCTTAGACCGCCTGCAGCGGGGTGTTTTCCATCACTTTCTTAAATTCCTCTACTGTCATTCCAGCATCTTCCGCTGCTTCTTCAATCGTCACACGGCCTTTTCTTACCTGTTTAACCAGCATCCGCATCTCACCAATGTTGATGCCTTCTTCTCTACCTTCGGCCTTTACGCCCTGACTAAGGTTGCACATAACAAGCACCTCCCTTTCCAGTTCTTCGTTCATTGCAACGCCAAATTCTTCTTCAAGAATTTTCTTTTTCTCAGTAGCTGCTCTGGAAGAAGAGAGCAGCACATCCATAAATTTCACAATACCTGTATAGTTTTCCGTACCCGGTTCTCCAAGACAAATCGTTACAACACTCATCAAGTCGTAGTTTTCCGATTTTTCAACAGCGTTTCCAATCAACTGCTCTGGTCGGATAGAATAACGAATCAGAGTGTTTTGGAACTCCTTGGTTGGGTGTGTACAAACCCAGATAGAGTACACCTTTCGGATTTTCCCATACTCCGAGTTCGTGAATATCGGACCATGCTGTGCGGAGATCATCCTGCTGCAATAATAGATTGCTCGCTTTGTCAACGGGTATCCCGGATTAAAAGCCGTCTGCGCCTCCACATTAATAATAAGACGTATCACATCTTTCTGTGCAGTAGAACCCTCTGATGCTGGTGCGATTGCATCGAACCGAACATCATAATTGATGGTTCCCTCCGTCAGCGTAGAATCCTCATTATTGCTTCCGGTAATTACGCCAGCCGTTTTCTTGGGTCTGTTTGTATCATCAACATGAACGCCAACCGTGCCCACTTCCGGCGTTCCTTCGATATACTTCTCTGCAATTTCGTCTACGGAACAGGCACTGTACTCATTCACACAGTTCTTCATAATCTGTGCCAGAATCTGTTTGTTGGCAAGCAGCTTCTTGGCAGCCTTATCATAGCTCGAATCATATTCCGTCTGCGTTATCGCATGAGCAAGCTGATTTTCCATCGGCATTCACTTCCTTACAGCAGATTCAAGAGGAGAGTATACTTCCCCCATTGTGCTTTCATCTTACCATAAAACACTTTGCATATCAAGCTGGCAGATGTAAACTTTTCAGCATAGATTTGTCCATATTGCCCACTCTGGTTTAAATTCAAGTCAGCATAATTCAGCATAATATTCCAATATAGCAGCATCTGTATTCAAGATTCTTCCCGCCTTGACTACCATTCCCGTTCATCTTTTTCAAGCGATATGATAACTGCGTTTTTCTCAGCTTCATACCTTCCCTTAAACTGATAGTCTTTCCCTGCAGCAAGACCATTTGCCTCTAATAACGCCTGGACGAACTGTACTCCATTGATCCTCATCCGGCACTGTCCGTCGGTCAGCAGCCTGTCCGGGACCTTAAAGGACATTGGATGTTCGGCAGCACATGGCGTAATTGCAATAGACTGCCGATCTTTCCTCTGCAAAATGCAAATATAGGCCGGACTTCCAAGAATACGGATAACATCTTTCCCCACATTCATTCTCCGACTTTCCGCCGGAATCGTCACCAGCAAATTCATAATTCGCTCAGAACTCATGTTGGCATTCCTCTCTCAGCAATCTCACCGCTCTGCTGTTCTATACTTTCAGACTGTTTTGCTAAATCCGGCAGTAATATATTTTCAGAGATTTCGCTTTCTTGGGACATCGACTCTTTTGAAAATGAATCTTCCTCCCGTACTGGCTCATCCAATACTGCTGACCCCTGATATCCAATAAAATCCTCAAACATGTTCATCTGATGATCTGCAATGTAGTCATTATAAGATTTTCCGATGCGATTCCTATAAGTATCCGGGAAGAATTTCATCTGTTTTTTCTTCATTTCGCCAGTAAGCGGGTCCGCATATTCCTGTGGCTTCGGTGTGAACATGATTGCTTCTTCCAGATCGAACAACATACAAAGGCCCTGATCTGAATTAGCCACTCGTCCAAGCACTTTATAACGGCATTCCCGATTCCAGTTCATGAGCCTGAAGATATTTTCTACAAATTCCAATGATGTAATATCCTTATTCACCCAGTTTTCGCCTTTCTGTCGTGCCCATTCAACAGACGCGCTGTCCTCTTCCGGGCACATAATCAACGCAAGCCGCTTCTTATTAGGGTGCAAAATCGGAAGGACATACTTGATTCCTTCAAAAAGCCGAATGCATGCCATATTAAATTTCATAACACTATATTTTATGCTCACTGCAGGTTTATTCAGCATGGAAAACTGGGTGCGCGGCGGAAGTTCATAGCCATCGAACTTTTCGTACTCCAGTTCTCTTTTATGTTCTTTCCGTATCTGTGCAAGTTCACGAATCAAGGAGATTTCCCGAACGCTCAGTTCCTGCGCCCTGCTTTTTTCTTCCATTCTATAAGTTCCTCCTACATCGACATCAAAAGATCATCCAGTTCACGTTGAACTTCATTTTTGCTTGGAATTGCACCAATCATGGGATTTTCTACGACTTGGCCAGATTCCATCACATCATTAACTGTAATGCTCTGAACCCATTTACTCCGATATAACCGGCATTTCAGATTCATCGAACAATTTTCTTGTTCATACTGATTTTTCCCAGTCAAAATCCGGGACTCATCTAATTCAAAAATCAGAAATTTTGCATTTTCCTGACCCCGGCAGATACCACGGCACTGGTAGCGGTAATTCATTTTCCAGTTCAACGTTTGAAAGACAAGCCCAGAAAATGCTCTGGCTGAAAAAACACTATGAACGTCATTGTCATCTCTCCAGTGCATCGCTGTTGAAAAGCCGTGATTGCTCTTTCGCAAAATCACGACCTGCAGAATCGGATGATAGAGCAGTTCCACATACTCGCAGTCGTCCAACCGGCTATGGCAGGCCTTGCTGAAACGGATTCCATTTTTAGAAATCGTCATAACCGGGCTACTCTGGTTGATAAAGCAAGTACCTGAAACCGTCATATATTCAGATTGAAGTGCCTTTCCCAGTGTTGCCCCAGCCCTCATCTCTGCTATATCGTTCAGTTTCATCACCTCTTCCGGCAGATAGGTGCTCAGGCAAAGGCTGCGGATACTTTCAGCATTGATGCCGCTCCAGTTCGGATGGATGCCCACAAAGCCTTTCAATGCTCCCTGCCGGATTACCACAATATCCTGCACCCCGCACTTTTTGCTGCTGGATGCCACAAGATGTGCAGCTCGTGCGATTTCTGGGGAAACAATCGCTTCGTGATGTTCCGGGACATAGGCAGAGCAGCGATTGCCGTTATTCTTCGTGACCTTGCCCAGTTTGTAATCTACCACAATGCTCTTCCTAGCTTCCAGATCACCCCAGCGGCGTTCATTTTTCATGATGTTTGCCACCATCATGCCGTTCCACTCCTGCCTACCGCGCAGGGTGCTGCGCTTTTTCTGCGTCAGCACTGCCGCGATCTGATCGTAGTTATAGCCCTGGATAAACGCCAGAAAAATAAACCGCACCGTCTTTGCTTCTTCCGGCTCAATTACCAACCGTCCATCCTTCGTATGCCGATATCCCATCAGGTCGGCCACCGGGTACTGGCCTGTCATAATACGCTGGTCATACGAAAGGATCATCCGGCGACTCTTGTTGCCCGATTCCCAATCTGCCAGAAGTGCTTGAATACCTATTTCAAAGACTACTATCACGAACTGCAAACCGCTTGTCAGAATGTTGATATGATCCTTGATACAGGACATACACAGCAACATAGCCGTACACATCCTAAACGCAGTCACGAACCATCTCTTTAAAAAACTGCATAAAAAGAGCCAGCCACAAGACTTCACTCTGAATGAAAGTCCTGTGGCTGGCTTGCTTTACGGAAACAGATTTTTAGTTTTTAAGGGTTCTCTCCTGCTGTTGCTGCTGTCCCTGTTCTTTCTGCTTTCGATTTTCCAGTTTGATATGCAGCCGATCCAACACTGAAACTCTGTTGCCAATGACACGCGGCTTTTTCGGGTTGTTGTTGACACAACCATCAATCATATTGTAGTTCTGCTCTGTGCCAGACTCCCGCGCCCGTTCATACGTTCCATTCGTCAGGCACTTTTCATGTTCTGTCACATCCTGCTGTTTCCTTTCAGCGCGGCGAACATATTCTGTAATAGTGGCCCGAACATTTTCAAAGCCATTCGGTGCCTCTGTCACAAATACACCTTTACTGTCTACCACGATTGGAGAAACAGCATCTCTGCGTTGCTCATTCCGCATCATAAAGAAGCAGACCTTTCCTACTTCATAGCACAACAACAAGCCTGTATACAGATTGCAGCAACAATCTATACGCAGGCTTGTCCTCGTACCTCCTTATTTTGTTTTCTGCTCTATCAGCTTTCGCTGTGGTGGGGTAAGTACAGAGCGCAACCAGAAGCCATTAACCCCTGAAAACACGCTGGCCCTAACGCACCATGACAAGCAGAAACAAGTTGAGGTGAAAGGTCAAGCCGCGCAAACCCGCATGAAATCAGGCTTTTCTCTGGTTGTCCATATTATTTCACACTCCCCGTGGATAGTGCTGATTACACGCTTGCCAAAAGTTTTGGTATCCAACAGAAAAGGCAGGACCTTCTGCATGGATATGCACCACATCGTATCTTCCAAATGCACTACAAAGTGCTGCGAAAAGGAAGAGCTTACCGCTGCAAGTCCCCTGATGTCAAGATAGGGACAAAAATTCTCAAAAAAAAATAAGCCCCACAAGGCTTTTCTGACAATTCTTTGAATCATCAGGGCCTTGTAGGGCTATCCGTTATCTTATGCTATTTTATTTTCACACTGCCTGTAATGGGGTGTTCTCCATTGTTTCCTTAAACTGCTCAACTGTCATCTTTGCTTTTGCCGCAGCACGCTCCAGCGGTAAATCACCCTCTCGAACAAGCTGAACCAGCATCCGAATCTCGCCAATTCCGATGCCTTCGATTCTGCCTTCCTGACGGCCTTCTTCACGGCCTTCGGCTCTTACGCCTTGACTAAGATTGCACACTTCAAGCACCTCTCTTTCCAGTTCTTCGCTCATTGCAACGCCAAACTCTTCTTCCAGAATCTTCTTTTCTCCGAACCTGATCTTGTGGAAGATAACAGCACTTCCATAAATTTCAGGATTCCCTTATGATTCTCCGTCCCTGGCTTGCCTAAACAAATCATTACGACACTCATCAAATCGTAGTTTTCGGTTTCTTCCTGCGCTTCTCCAATCAACTGTTCGGGTTTGATGGAGTACCGGGTAAGCGTATTTTCAAAACCATCTGACGGCTGAGTACAAATCCAGATGGAGTAGACCTTACGAATCTTCCCATATTCAGATTTTGTAAAAATCGGACCGTGCTGTGCAGAAATCATTCTGCTACAATAATAGATTGCCCGTTTCGTCAATGGGTATCCCGGCTTGAATTTTGTCTGTGCTTCCACATTGATAATCAGACGAATGACTTCTTCCTGTTCTGCACTGTCCGCAGATTTCGGTGCGATTGCGTCAAAGCGAACATCGTAGAACAATGTTCCCTCGGTCAGCGTAGAGTCCTCGTTGTTACTACCCTTGATTACATCTGTTGACTTTTTGGGTCTGTTCGTATCATCGACATGAACACCAACAGAGCCAACCTCCGGGGTTCCCTCGATGTATTTCTCAACAATATCATCTACGGTGCAATCGCTGTATTCATTCACACAGCCTTTCATGATCTGTGCCAGAATCTGTTTGTTTGCCAACAGCTTTTTCGCTGTTCTGTCATACCTCGAATCATACTCTGTCTGATCTATCGTGTGGGCAAGCTGATTTTCCACCGTGCCTTGTTTTTCCATCGGCATTCACTTCCTCGCAGTAGATTCAACAAGAGCGTAAACTCTCCTATCGTACTTCCATCTTACCATAATTCACCGCCCATATCAAGCAACCAACTGTAAACTTTCCTTGCACGGGTTGTCCATATTATTGCATTCTTCGCCACTGTTATATCATAGGCAACTAATTATTTCAGAACCCACTAATGTGAGATTCACATTTCAGTCAGTACTCTCCCGTTTTCTATCTGCATCGCATCCGTTATCTTAAACGAAACAAGTCGCTGCTGTGGAAAGCTCTTCCGATCAGCCGATAGGACATTTTCTTGTCCCACCCAGAATCCCGTAAATCATGCGAACCAATGCCATACACTTGATTTCGCCGCTATTAGATTCGTCTGGTTTTCCCACACGATGCGCTCCTGATTCTTCTGCTCCACACGCCTGTACAGCTATCTGTTTCATTTTACGATTATACAGAAACCGATAGTGTGACGGCCATTCTAACGCTTCCAGCGTTTTTCTGAAGACCGTGATTCGTCCCTCTTCCTCGCAGAAACTCATGCCAAGTCCTGCCTGTTGCTCCGTTTTCTGTTCTGTTTTTGCATATTGCTCACCTCCCACAAATGGACAGACCCTCCCTTGTACAACCTGTCAATTAGTCCTTTCCAGCTTCAGGAGCAATCTTTCCTGTCAGAATCCCCATTGACACATACCCATCCATTTGCTTGACTTCAGATTCTTTCCGGTGTTCTTCCACAGGCACACCAAAAGTTCCCACAATATCATCCAGGTAAAATCCCTTTCGGCTGTTCACAGGTTTTGTTGACGCAGCATTATCCTGCGAATCGACTGCGTTCTTTTTCTCTGTCCTTCATGAAAAATTTCTGGCACAAGCAGATCAAAACATACAGAGTTTCACCCTCAAAGGTAATCCTGTACCCCAGCATTTTATATCGGCACTCGCTGTCCCATCCCATTTTCTGATAAACTAAAGTCGCAAATGGCTTGCAGGACATCTTCCGGCTTTTGCGCTTATCCGGTTTTGCCACGCACCAACGCAGAGCGTCCTTGTCATTTTCATCACACCCACGAACAACGATACGCTTCAAATCATTGTTGAACATGACATGAACGTAGACCACATCCTCCAGCCCTGTGATACAGGCTGTATTGAATGTGATACTATCTTTACGAATCACGATTGCCGGGTCACGCAGATGGGCAAACAATTCCTTTCGCACGACCTGGTAGCCATCATACGAAAGGCACTTTCCAGTTCTTCCGCCCGTGCGTCTCTATCATCCTGCACAATCTGCTTCTCTGGCGGCATGATTGTTGTGTTTTCTTCATTCATCTATAATCAGTCCATCCTTCCATTATCTTCTCCGCTTCACGGAGCAACTCATTTAGACTTTCTGCCGTAAATATGTTCATTTCCTCTATCTCCGTCGCAGGACGAAATACATCCCAGTTTCCGGCATAATGCTCCTGCCGTAAGATACCCACCTGTGCTATACTTGTAATCGGCTGTCCAAATGTTCCAGCCCACTCTGGTGGAAAAATGTAAATCTTCTTTTGACCGTTTCGCCCTCATCTTCTTCGGTGTTTTCCTTTGGAGGCAGAACGATTTCTTCCACCTTAATCATTTCAGGCTCATCAAATGCGAACAGCATCATTTTGTTATCGCCCTGCTCCAAAACTGGCCACGGAACCGATAACGCAAATCCTCATCCATTCCATAATGTCAAATAAAGTCTTTGCAAGTCCACGACAGCCCAAAGTGCTTGCACACCAACGTCCCTCTTTCAGTCTGCCCCAACGGATCGCGTTTGGATTATTCTTGTCACAGGGCGAATGGCAATGCAGCGTTCAACAGAATTTAGCAGCAGCTCCACATATTCAACATTTTCAAACTTTTCAAGCAAGCGGTGTTAAAGCGCAATCGTCCATTAGAAATCGTCATAGCCGGATTCTGCATAGTAGAAAATACTGTACCCTGACTATTTCATAGCCCGTCAGATCAAGACGCTTTTCACATCCGCAGTAACAGTGACATCCGGTTCTTTCATCACGCTTTCAGAGGCTTCCCTGTATTCTTCTGCCGAAAACCTGTCCAATCCTTATCAAAGGCACATATCCTCGCAAAATCCCATCTTCAACCACGCTCAACACGGGCAAGGGTCTGTCTTTCTTTGAATAATTGCGGGATGCCCGCAGATGATTGGCTGCATTAAAACTTCTCTGGAAACAATGGCTTCATGGTGATTCTTCTGCCTGTACTGTGTCCGATCATTGTTGTTTTTCTTTGATTTATGCGTCAAAAGTTCGGTGTAAAGGTCTTTCTTGCCAGTACATCACCACAATGGCGCTCATTTGCCAGAACACCTGCAAGTGTACCGGATTCCACTCCACACGTCCCAACTTCGTCTTACGGCTATACTCCATCAAAGAGTTGCAATCTCCGTAAGCGAATATCCATTCAGGTACAGGTAGTAAATCACCTTTACCGTCTGTGCTTCCTCCGGGTTAATTACAAGGTTGCCTTCCTCGTCTTTATCGTATCCAAGCAATGCAGGGGTCAGGAACAGGCCACGGCTGAACCGCCGATCAATCGACCAGTTCATAATGATAGATTTGGAATGCGATTCTTCCTCTGCCACAGATGCCAGAATCGTCAGAATCATGCGTCCATTGCTGTCCAGCGTATAGATATTATCTGCTTCAAATTTCACACCCACAGGCGGATTCAGATTTTCAGAAGTTCAATCACAGAAAGGCAGTCAACGATATTTCGAGCAAAACGGGCAATGGATTTTGTAAGAACAAGGTCAATCTTGCCTGCCTTGCAGTCCTCAATCAACTGCTGCATCCCTTTTCGGTGTTCCAGAGATGTGCCGCTGATGCCCTCATCCGCATAGATTCCAACAAATACCCATCCCGGCTGTGCCTGAATATAATCCGTATAATAGTTTTTCTGAAGTTCATACGAAGAAGTCTGTTCATCATTATCCGTGGAAACACGGATATATGCTGCCACACGCCGAATCACAGAACTTGTTTCCAAATCCTCTATGATTTTGGCGGGAATGACTTCCAATTCCGATATATCTACGCCCTTATAGCGGTCTCTGATTTTTGCTTACGGTCTACTGCTTCTACTTCACCGGTAATCATGTGCTTTTCCTCATTCTCCCGTATGGATGCTCCAATACCACTGTCGCATCTTCCGATAACTTCGGATACCGAGTTCTTTCTTCGTATTTTCTGCGGTTCTGCGGCTGATTCCTTCATCTTTCATCCGCATATAGATTTCTCTTGCTCTCATATCGCCATCAGAAAGCAACTTTTTATCAGATATGCTGCCTTTTCTGTTTTGACTCAAATTCCGGCACTTTCGGTTGTTCCGATGAAACGAATGTGCTCTTGCACTCCAACCATTGAAAACCCATCTCCGCTGTTATAGAAAACCGAATTTCTCCATCAGACGGAGCCAAACTGTTTTTATCTGCCGAACAATACGAATATCTGTATCTTTCTGGTCACGCTCCACCTGCAAAACACTTCGCGCAGCAGCAACCACATCTATGCTGCCAAGGCTTCGGTACAAACCTTTCGTTCCCTCTTTCTTATTGAGATGACCAATCAGCACAATGGCACAATCATATACTGAAGCCCACATTCCGAGACGCTGCATCAGTTTTCTGGCTCTCCCTGCAATCTGGAGGTCAGAATCACTTCCTAAATACGCCTGAATCGGGTCTATAACTACAAGCCGTGGGCGAAATTCAATGATTGCCTGACGGATACGCTCATCATCCAGTGTTAGACCACTGTATGTTTCTTCATTGATAAAAGCTACTTTTCTACAATCTGCGCCACATCTTTCCAGTCTGGGTTTAATGGTATCTGATACTCCATCTTCCGAACACTGGTAGATAACCCTCTGCGGCGTCCCAACAGGCTTTCCATCCGGTGTTTTCCCACCCTTAGAAAGTTCCGCAATCAGATTCATCATCATGGTTGACTTTCCATCGCCGGGATCGCCTTGTAGCAATGTTATCTTTCCCACTGCAATGAATGGATACCACAACCAGTGAACAGAAGTTGCCTGCACATCACTATATAATGTAAGAATTCTTTTTCTACCTTGTCCGCCATCGTCTTTCCTTCCTATTTGCAGTCTTTTCCTACCTCTATTATAAAGCATTCGTTGCGTTTTGACTGCTACCCATCAGGTAGCATGAGTTGCCTTTGCTACCCAGTAGGTAGCAAAACAGCCTAAGACCACAGAGCAGCTAGCAGTGTGTCCCTTTGCGGTCTTAGAACCTTTGATATAGAGTTGCTCTGCCTACCATCATGCGAGATAATTGTACTGCCTTATGCGGGGAATCATAAGGAGAAAAGCACATGGCTACTGATTATAAAGCTTTGGGCAAGCGCATTTCAAATGCCGAAAACAAGCTGGTATCACGCAAGAGGCCCTTGGAGAGCAGCTTAACATGACACGAAAACATATTAGCGTAATCGAATCCGCTATCAAACGCCCAAGTCTTGATGCACTGGTTGATATTGCCAATGCTCTTGACGTATCGACTGATGATTTGCTGGTAGATAGTTTGATGCACTCGACTTCAACCTCAAATTCCGAAATTCACCGTCTTCTCTTGGACTGCAATGAAATCGAACAGGAAATTCTCACTCGGATGGTAAGAGATGAAAGCCATACTGTACGGTTTGGGAATCTGATTTTGTAGCCCGCTGATCATATAACAAAAGCCCGCATAAGACACAGCTGCACTTCGGATTACACCGGGTGCTGTCTGTGGCTTATGCGGTCAAAGTCATTCCTACGGAATGAAATGCCCGCCTGATCGAGAAGATTTACGAATCCTCTCAACCAGACGGGCATTCTTTTGCTCACCTTGCTGTTTCTATGCAGTTATGCGCCATACTTTTCCAATGCTCTCCGAATCACATCCTCACAGTTAAACTCAACTTTCATCGTCTGATCGTCATACAGATAAACCATGCTGACAAAGCATCTACACATTCCTTGGTCAGACCGCCTATGTATGTTTTGACTTGCCTGCTTTGTCAGGTTGCGGATTTCTTCATCCAGTTCATCGGCACACTCCTGTTCTTCCTTTTCTGTCCGTATGCTATCCTGCAATGCAGCCAGTTTTCCGAAAGGGTCTTTTTCTTTCTATGTACACATCTCGCCGTAGCACACCGTCTGCATACGATTCATATAGTTTGATTTGCTCTACCCGAATGGCTTCTGCTTGCTTTTCCAAGTCCTCAATGTCCACGCAGCGCACCGTGATAGACTGCTTTTCCTGCATTCCCTGATTTACCACATCCAGCGCATAGAATACTGTTTTATCGCACGAGCCACTTTTGCATTCACCGAATATTCTCTGTAATAGCCGCCGTAGCATTTAGAGAACTTTCCGGCTGACCGTTTATAGCCGCAATGAAAACCATTTCCCCATATTGCCTTTCGTGGCGAAGCTGCCGATTACAGTTTCCGCAGCAGATTTTTCCTTTTAACGCAAAATCATCATCCACCTTATATTGAATTGGAGTTACGTTACGGATTGCTTTCTGTGCCTGGTAGTATTCATCTTTTGTCACGATGGCCTCATGAGCGTTTTCTGCGATGATCCACTTATCCTCCGGGAGCGTCCGAACAGAGGTAGTATTCACATCAATTTTCTTTCTTCTCCCATAACCAACGCACCAGTGTATTCATACCGTCTAAGGATTCTCCACACGATTGCCGCGTTCCATAACATTTCACTGTCCGGGGCAATAATAGGATTGCTGCCCATCAGCAGATTCTTTCGTTTCGCATACAATCCCGGCGTAGGAAGATTTAATTCGTTCATGCCGTAGGCGATCTGCGTTGTATTGCGGCCGGACAATGCTAATTCAAATACTTTTTCACGCAGGGTGCTGCCTCCGGGTCAATCTCCCACCGCTGCCCACCTTTCTTGTTCCACACATATCCAAAGGGACATTCGTGCAGGTGGCTTTCCCGTTCTTCCAGTTCGTTTCCAGAGCAGCCCGAATCTTTTCGCAATATCCCGGCTATACATATTATTCACCAGATTGCTGACCGCCACTTCGATTCCCGGTGTTCCGTTGTTCAGTTTCATGCTGTCAAAGGAATTATTCACAGCAATAAACCGAACTCCCATCAACGGAAAAATCTGTTCAATGTAATCGCCAACACCGATATAGTCACGACCAAGGCGGGATAAATCCTTTACCATGATGACTTTTATATCGCCCTGCTTCAAATAGATGAAATCGCTATTTTCAAAGATGTTCTCGATCTCCCGGCTTGCCAGCAGGTCTTTAATGTTCTGCGTAATACCCGTGGGGATGCCGCCCCATTTTCGGAAACGCTTCCAGATTTCAACACTGTATGCGGCAGTCTGCTCTTCCTTTAGGAGCAAGTGGAACTCATCAATGTAGTATCGTGTATTTTCTTTGCATTGCGGTTGATGGTAACACGATTCCACACCTGATCCTGCACGATGAGCATACCCAGCTTTTGAGCTGCTTGCCCAACTCTTTAATGTCAAAGCAGATAAGGCGGTTATCCAGTTCCACATTCGTCTGGTGGTTGAACACCCGCAGCGAACCATTGACGTAGATTTCCAGTGCCGTGGCAATGCGCTGTGCCTGCCGTTCTTTCTGCTCCCGCAGGCAGTCATACAGATCACCGAGAATCGGCATATTCTCCGGCTTCGGATCATTCAGATATTTCTGATAGACCAGCGGCAGGCATCGGTCAATGACGGATCTTTCTTCCGGCTCCATGCCATCCCGTGCGCCCATGATAAGTTCGCACAGGAAAGGATGAAATCCGATTTCATACCTAGCGGGTTATCATCGTCCGCATAGTTCAGGTTAATGTCCATCGGATTGATGTAATCCCGGCTGGTGGATGAGATATGAATGACCTGCCCGCCCAGGGCTTCGACCAGCGGATAATACTCGCCTTCCGGGTCTGCGATGATAATATCGTCCGTTGTCGTGAAGAACACGTTTGTCATTTCACGCTTTGCGCTAAACGACTTACCACTGCCCGGTGTTCCAAGAATCAGACCATTCGGGTTTTGAGCTGTTTTCGGTCTGCCATAATCATGTTGTTGGATACTGCATTCAGACCGTAGTAGAGGGAATCACCCTCCATGAAAAGTTCCTGTGTGGTGAACGGCACGAAGATGGCGGTGGAAGTTGTAGTCAATGCCCGCTTGATGGGAACCAGATTATTGGCCAGCGGCAGACTGCTCATAAGCCCCTGCTCCTGCATATAGTCCAGTCGATTCAATGTGCAGTTGAACTTCTGAGCGATACCAGCCGTCTGAAACACTGCACTATCCAGCTCCTGTTTGGTTTTCGCAGCATTGAGGAACAGCACCGTAATAAGGAACATACGCTCATTGCGGCTCTGCAAATCATCCAGAATCTTCTTGGCTTCACCACCATAAGTTGCAAGGTCACTCGGAATAATTTCCATATCATAGCCGGAACGCACCGCCTTTTCTGTTCCTCAATCTTCATGCGGTCAAGGTCTGTGATCTTGCCCTTGATGAGTTTGATTGCCTTGAGCTGGTCTACCGACTGCACATGGATGCTGACCACCAGATTCTTGTCCATGTCCAGAAACTCTGCCAGAACCTTATCCGTCAGTTCCGGGGCAAGGATGTTCAGATAGGATACTGCGCTGATAGTATCTCCCATCTGGAAGTCCTTGCCGCTCTTGAACAGAAAACTGGTCGGAGCAATGAAGTCCTTGGTAGTCATGCCGCTTTGCAGGATGCGGTCATAGCTGAACTCAAACTTCCGTTCTTCCTCCTGATGGAACATCTCGTACATGATCTGTAAGCGTTCCACACCATTCAGCGGATATGCTTTTACGCCCAGCACCTTGAAATTGTTGAGAATATCGGTTTCGATACGCTCCAGCCGGGGCTTTGCTTCTTTCACGCTTTTGGCTTCAATGCTGAACGTGATGTACTTCGTCCGAACCAGACCGTTGTTGCCCTTGGCAAGCTGCTGTTTCAACATCTGCGCATATTCCATGCGTACATCATCGAACTGGTCATGCTGCGGCTCAATCTGAATGCGCTCATGCACGACGATTTCTTTGATTAAGCGGTTAAGGGTGGCTGCGTCCAGCTCTGTGATGTTGGCATATTCCTGAATGGCTTCCACCCATTGTTTTGCGTCATTGGCAAGCTGGACTTCATCGGACAGCCGCTTTCTGCCCTCGGACACTTTTGTTTTAAGTTCCGTCTGCTCGGTCTGTGTCTTTTCCAGCATGGTGTTGAAGTTCTGCTCACTGATACGCCCTGCAATCATATCTTCATAAAGCCGCATTACCATTTTGTCCAGAACCTCAATCCGTTCCTCGTCCCTTGTAAGGGAGCGTTCCATTGCTTCCCGCTGTTCCCGCTGCTCGGCTTCACAGGTATTGGTCAGGCGGTCAGCAACCGCTTTCCCGTCCATCAGGGCAGCTCTGGCACATTCCCGGATTTTCCGCAGCACATGACTGTAAAGGGTGTCATAATCAATCCGGTGCTGGGTGCAGTGGTTCTTTCAAAGGCATTGTAGGTCTTGCAGGAGTAAATCTGCTGGGGATGTTTTGCGTTTGTGTAGCGTACCGTCAGAGACTTCCCACACTCGCCGCATTTTATCAGTCCGGCAAACAGGCTGATTTCATTGGTCTGCCCGGACGCTGGCGGGATTTCAGCTTGTTCTGCACAATGTCAAAGCTCATGCGGTCAATCAGCGGTTCATGCTGTCCTTCCACTACAATCCAGTCCTCCGGCTTCTTTTCCCCAATCGTGCCGATTTTGAAACGGTAGTCCTTTTCTGGGAAGCAATCGCCCCAGTGTAAACGGGATTCATCAAAAGGTCTTTGATAACGGAAAAGTCCCACATATACCGCCCGTTTTCCGGGTCTTTCTTTTCCCATTTGGTGCGGGTATTGCGAAGCCCCCGTTCCCGGTTCCACCATGTGGGGCAGGGGATTTTTTCTTCCTCCAGCCGTCTGCGGATATAGTTCGGACCATGACCGTTTAGGGCATATCCGAAAATCAGCCGCACAATCGGGGCGGTTTCCTCGTCAATGAGCAGATGGTTTTTGTCCTCCGGGTCTTTCCGATACCCAAACGGGGCAAGACACCCGGTAAACTGTCCTTTCTGCGCTTTCAGAAGATAAGAGGAATGGACTTTCTTGGAAATATCCTTGCTGTACATCTCGTTCAGGATATTCTTGAACGGGGCGATGTCGTTGTTATCCCGCAGGGTGTCGATACCGTCATTCATGGCGATATAGCGGACACCGTTTCTTGGGAAAAAGTCCTCAATCAAATGCCCTGTTTGCAAATAGTTACGCCCCAGTCGGCTGAGGTCTTTCGTGATGACAAGGTTGATTTGCCTGCGCTCAATGGCTCTCAACATTCTCTGTAAATCAGGACGCTCCATATTAAGACCTGTGAAGCCATCGTCCTGATAGACTGCCACAACCTCCCATCCCTGCTTTTCGCAGTATTTTTCCAGCATATCACGCTGGTTTGCGATACTGGCACTTTCGCCTTGCAGGTCATCGTCCTTTGACAGCCTGCAATAGACCGCCGCACGATAGCCCCCGGCAAGTGCTGAACCGATTGTTCTGTATTCCATTTCGTTCATCATAGCCATTTACCCACACAATCCAGACGGTATCTGGCTCTGTTGAACCTCATCTTCATTATACTTCAAATCTTTCTTTTTAGCAAGATATTCTTTTGCATTTGTTTTGCCGTATTTCTGGGAAATCAGGCTGACGAACACATCGGTGGCGTCCAGCTCCCCGTCAAATACGGTTGTCACTTCAATCTTGGTCTTATTTTTCGCCATAGGCAGTTATCCTCCATACATGAAAATAGCCAGACAGAGAACGGTCGGCAACGAAGTCCGGCAACGGGCTTCAAAAGACCTTGCAAACAATCTCAATCTGGCGTTGATTACTATTTATACTTTTCTTTTATTTTTCTGTTGTTTTGGTTGTCAGAGAGGGAAAAAGCCCGGAAATAAGGGATTTTCCCCGGCAACCGGCTCGGCAACGGATAGCAACGAAGTCGGCAACGGGCTGTCATTTTCAGAATGGAAGCTCCATCTGCTCTGTGGCCTCCACAAACCCGTCCATAGATTTTTCGGGCGGGTTGTCGGTGTCCGTTGCCGGGATTTCACGCTCCCAGCCCTTTTGTCTGCCGTATTCCGCAAACATCCTCGGATTGGAAAAGTAGTTCCACCCGGTAATGCACTGGTTCATTATCTCGTTGATTTCCCGGATTTCCATTGCTTCGGCTCATCAAAGGTGGTTTAAGGCTTCCTTGTAGAGCTGCTTGGAGCAGACCGTTTCCCCGGTGTACTTATCAAGGTAAGCCTGTATCATCCCGGCTTTGGTGTCCTCCGGCATAAAATCCCGCTGGTGTTCTTTGAGATACCGCTGCATGGCTGGGCTGAATGACAGCTTGTACCTGCCGCTTCGGTAAATCTCCATTGCTTCCGCCCACATCTGGCTGATATAGGCTCTGGAAGCGGCTTCGTCCTCCAAAATGTGAACCTCGGCTTGCTCCGGGTACACCATGACCGGGATAAATCGGCGGTTGCCGGAACGGTCAAGGGGGAGAAAGTCAAGGGCGTTGGAAGTGCCGCCGAACACGCATTGACGGGGGCGGTCTGCCGGGTGAGTTTCATAGGGAATTTTGTAAACCTCTTTCTGGCGGCTTAGAAAGGACTTGATTTCCTCAATGCTCTTGGCATTGGCGGTTGCCATCATTTCCGACATTTCAATTATCCAGTGACCTTGCAGCTTGCGGTACACGTTATCATCGTCCAGCTTCCGCAAATCATCGGAAAACCACTCGTCCCGGACTGCCAGCAAACGGAAGAAGGTGGACTTGCCAGCCCCCTGACCGCCTACCAGACAGAGCATGATTTCAAACTTGCACCCCGGCTGAAAGGCTCGTGAGATTGCACCCAGCAGGAACAGCTTCAACGCTTCATAGGTGTAATCGTCTGCGTCAGCCCCCAGAAAGTGCCGCAGGCAGAAGCGGATTCGCTCTGTCCCGTCCCACACAAGGGTATTGAGATAGTCCCGGATGGGATGGTACTTGTTTTCATTCGCCACAATCCCGATGGCGTTATCAATCTTTTTCTCATTGGTAAGCCCGTAGGTTTCTTCCAGATAAAGAAGCAGATACTTCATGTCCGTATCGTTCAGGGCGGTGCTTTCTCTGTGAAAACCGATGGGCTTTATGATGTCCTTGCGGTCAGTCAGGATGTTGTATGCGATAGCCCCGGAAAGCAGTGGGTCACGTTGGAATACGGTCAGACAGTTCCGTATGCTCTGACGGACACCGCCTTCTCGGTGGTTTCCAGCCCCGCCTTGATTTCCTCAACGCTCTGGGGCGGCTGCATGGCGTTCATAGTGTTTTTTAGTTCTTGCTGCGTCTGCGGCTGCAAGTTCTGCCATTCGCTGTTCAAGCTGTATCACATCCTTTCCGTAGTCCGTAATCAAATCCGCTTTTTCCTCTGTTTCCCCGAACAGCAGCACATCCAGCAGATATTCCACTTGGGCTTGCTTCTGTAAGGCTTCCACAAACCGGGATGAAAGGCTTCCTCCGGAGAGTGCGGGCGTAGCCGTTCTCCATGCCATCAGCAGATGGAGATAATCGGTAAGAATACGGAAGCAGCGATTCTTTGCTTCCTGAAACTGTTCCTCCGGGGATTTCTGCCGGGTCTTGGGCTTTTTTACCTTTCCCGGCGGTTTCCAGTCCTCATAGGAAAGCCCGAAGTCCTGTGCCAGCTGTACGGCGGCTTCTTTCTTTCCCAGCCCATACAGGGCGGCGGCAAAATCAATCACATCCCCATCCGCACCGCAGCCGAAGCAATGGTAACGCCGATCCAGCTTCATGCTTGGGGTTTTATCGTTATGGAACGGGCAGCAAGCCATCCCGTTCCGACCTACATGGATTCCATAATGCTCCGCAGCCTGTCTTGTTGTAACGGACTGCTTCACAACTTCAAATACATTCAAATCTATCCCTCCTTGAAAAAAGAAAAGCACCTGACATTCTCTGATTGAAAATGGCAAGTGCCTGTTAAAGTTCCATATTCTGTTGTCTGTGTTTCGTCTGTGCCTGGGCTGTTCTTTGTGCTTTTTTCTCGTCTGCCTTATCCTGCAAGACTTCTTTGATGGGCTGCTTCTTGGGCGGCTCTTTGCTTTCCTCTGTGCCGGGTGTGGCTTTCCGTACCCAGTAGCGGATGTCCCGCAGCTTCTTCAAATCCTCCTGTACCTCGGTCAACGGTACTTTCAAGTCTGCGATTTCGCCCACAAGCTTCGCCTGTTCCTGCAAAAGCTCCTTTTTCGTGCTGTCCTTATCATCCGGGTGCTTGGCAAGGTAGGCACTGGCTTTCTCAAACCGGGCAACCTCCGGGTGTTCCAGCTTGAATTTTTCCTTAGTTTTCTTGAAAAATATCTTCTGGTATTTCTCATAAACGGGCTTACATTCCTTACAGTCCGTCCGGGCGGCAAGGATAGCGTCAATCACGTTGCTGCGGGTTTCCTTTGGCTTCATCTGCTTTCGGTAGTCGGCGGCAGATTTCCCGGACGTTTCTATAAAGTTTTCCAAATCCTCCACGGTGGAAAGTCCCTTTCTCTGAAGATAGGACAGGGCTTCGCTGACTGCCTTTAAGTCTTTGGAAGTTCCACGGTTTTGTCCCGCCCGTGTCCAGTCGCTCCGTTCTGCCTTTCGTACCTCCATGTACTTCATCAACAGATTGGGAAGAAATACCGCTTCCTCCGCAGCTTTTTCCGCAAGCAGTTCTTTTCGTTTTTCACTAAGCTCGATAATCCAGCCTTTGAGATTTTTAATAAGCTGCCGGATAGACTTCATCAGGCTGTTGGCGGCTTTGATTTCCCGGTTCAGATTTCCGATGTTGGTCTGAATCCCACGCTTTTCCATCTGCCGGACAGCAGCACCCTCATGGACGGTAGGGATAATATCAAGCCCCTGTCTTTCATAAGAACGGAGATCCACCCGCTCCGGGCGGTTGTTGGCTTCCAGATAGCGGTTCTGGATGATCTCCCATTCATGCCGCCAGATTTCACAATACTTGCGGTCGTTCCAGTCAACCGTATCTTCCTTGTGACTTTTCCATCTGCCGGACGGAAGTTTTATCCGTTCCCCGTTCTCGTCAAGGTCATAAACCTTGCGGCTCTTGGGAAGCCATTTCCCATGTTCATCCATTGCCCGCATAGTCAGCATGACATGAGCGTGAGGGTTTCCGTCCCCTTTGTCATGGATGGCAAAATCCACGCACATTCCTTTGGAAACAAACTGCTGATTGCAGAAATCCCGGACAAGGGCGGCGTACTGGTCGGGCGGTATCTCTCTGGGAATGGAAAGCACCCACCGCCTTGCAAGCTGGGAGTTCCATTGCTTCTCAACAGCTTCGGCGGCGTTCCATAAAGTATTGCGGTCTGCATACTCTGGCGGGGCATTTGCCGGGAGCAGGATTTCATTATGGACGATACCACGCTTTTCTGGGTAGTGCTTCACTTGCTGGTCGTATTCACAGAACAGCTTTTCGCCGCTTTGGTAAGCAGCGGCGGCAACAGCAGACTGGCGGTTGCTACGCTGGACGATGGAGATTTGATTGTGTGGACAGGGCATTTAGTGTTCCTCCTTTCCGATTTTGGACATAGAAAAAAAGCAGGATACCTTTTTCAGATTTCCTGCTTGTTGTGTGCCGCTGGGGGCGGCGGGTATTTAGTTAAAATTCAAGATTACTTAACTTTATAATAGTTTTCTATTGCCTGTGCAAAGAAATCAGAAGCCCCTTCACCGTATTTTCGTCTATCATTGGTTTGATTTGTTCATTGCGGTAATACTGCGTCTGTGCCATCATAAAGCCTTTTTCTTCTTTTATCTGGGCAAGCTGTTTCATAACAAAGCCATATTCTCCAACAAGCTCTTTTACTTCAAAAGAATCTATGTCACAATTCTGTTTTGCAATCAGTTTTTGCAAAATCGCTTCTATCCGTTTGTTATAGCTTTCTGCAACTTCTTTGCTGACGGGAGTTCGGGCAACAGACAGAAACTTGTCCTTTCCACCATACCATTCAACTACCTTTGCATAGCCTTTCTGCATTTCTTCCGAAGATACGACTTCCATATAATGCTTTTTCCATTGTTCAATGCTACCAAATTCTTTAATTGCAATGTTTCTCATATTCTCCGGCATATGCTCAAGCATGGTTTGGAACATTTCTTCTACTTCTGTTTTGGTAAAAATTGTAAAATCCATTTTGTTCTCTCCTTTCAGAATGTCATCAATGCTGGCAATCAGACGTTCCATTCGTTCTTTCTTTGTTACCAACATTTTTCGCTGTACTTGTAGAATCTGATTTCTTTCAAGAGCCGGATTGTCCAAAACAGCTTTGATTTCTTTCAAGGAGATATCAAACTCACGGAAAAATAAAATCTGTTGTAATGTTTCCAGTGCCTTATCGTCATAAAGCCGGTATCCCGCATCACTTTTTTCTGTTGGCTTTAACAACCCGATTTCATCATAATAGTGAAGCGTGCGAACGCTGATACCTGTTAAATCTGATATTTCTTTTACTGTCCTCATAGCTGCTGACCTCCTGTTCCTGATAAGGTAACTTTAATCTATGACGTTCCGTGAGAGTCAATAGGCATTTTCATTTTTTAGTATAACATTTTTCATTTCTTCTCAAAAGACAGAAAACTGATTCTGTAAAACTTGTCGGCTGGGAACAGCTTGCAACGCAAGGTGTCCCCAGATGGCAAGTCCACAAAAGGGTAGCTGGCGAAAGCCAGCGCAGGGGAAGTGTAGCGTCCCCTGTTTGATTTGGAGCAGACCGTGGCTGCGGAAAATTACAGCCCTCCGGCGAGGAGCCTTCGGAGAACGCAATGCACCAACCTTTGGGTGGTGTATAATTGCGCCCTTAGTAAACTAAGGGGTTTCCGGCTTCTCCCGTTCCAGCAGTTTTTTCAATAGTTCCTGCGTGTCCTGCCTGTGAAAAATGAGTTTCAACAACAGCATGACATCATCATCTGTCAGGCGTTCCGGCTCTTGCAGAAAACTTTCCAGCATACCACCACGGGTACAGAGCCGGTGCGTCCGTTCCTTTCGGGTAAGCTGCTTCAACTGGTGCTGCAATGCCTTTTCATCATTGATGGCTTTCCGCAGTTTCTTTTCGCTTTTTTCCAACTCCCGGTTGAGCTTTTCCAGTTTTGAGGTATCAGGCAAGGGCAGCGTCCTCCTTTCCCGGTATCAGCACATAAATCCTGTTTGGTTCTCCAATGCCCTGACGCACCCGCATGATAAGTCCGGCGGTTTCCAGTTCATTCAGAGAACGCTTGACCGTCATGGGGCTGCGGGACAGGACTGCGGCAATGGCTGTGATGGGGAAGCAGACAAACAGGATTCCGTTCTCGTCCTCCTTCCCTTTGGATAGCATAGCGTCCAGCATCCGGCAGTACATGACCTTTGCGGTGCTGCTGACTGGAAATCCTGTCAACGCTCTGGGAAATGGCATACAGGGCGGTAATGGTGTGTCTATCGTCATAAATTCAAAATTCATTCGGTGTGTTCCTCCTTTTTCTTTGCTCGTTTGGATAAATAACGGGGGCAGTCAATCACAACCGCCCGGAAGCTCTGCTTGCACCCATGCTGGCATTTCCGGCATAATTCGTTGTAAGTGACACGCCCCCGGTCATTGAGGTAAAAGGAAAGCTCATGCTTCCTCTTTTTACTCATTCTCGGCATATTGTGTTTCCTCCCGTTTTAGTGTATGGTTTCGGGGCGATTTTCGGCAAAATTACAGCCATAGAGCCGCTTAAAATCTCCCGAAGTATCAGCGATAGGGTAGACTATCCCCCTATCAGATTGTCGTGTTTCGGTATCATTTCGGTGTCAGTTCGCCAGTTCTCCCCGGTGTCGTTCCTCCCCTGAATCTCACAGCGGCGTATCGCTCCCTTTGGTACGCTCGTTTCGGTCAGGGTTCCTCCACATCCCTGCCAAAATTCATGGCGCTACATCGCCGGGGAAGCATATCCCACACAGGCTGGTCATTCGATTGGAATAATCCATCGATGAACTGACTACATTATGGAGCATTTTTGGACCTCTGTGCCGTATGTCCACAAAGTAGGAATTAAGGGTAAAAATCAGAAATTTCCACGATTACGGAAAGTGTGATATAATCCAGATAAGCGGCAGCAATGAAACCGTTGGAAAGGAGCGTGTGCCCATGAAAGGAGCAACAAGCATACAGGAACGCCTTTGGGAACTCCGCAAGGACAAAGGCTTAAATCTGGAAGAACTATCAAAACTAACGGGTATTTCTAAATCAGCCCTTGGCAGTTATGAAAAAGAAGATTTTAAGGAAATCAATCATGGCAACCTTATCACGCTGGCAGACTTCTATGGGTTTCCGTCGATTATCTGCTGTGCCGGACAGAGAACAGGAGCAGATCAACACGCCACTGACGGAGCTGCATTTGAACGATGAAATGGTTGCACTTCTGAAAAGCGGACGGATCAACAACCGTCTGCTCTGCGAACTTGCCACCCATAAGAACTTTATCAAGTTTCTTGCGGACATTGAGATTTATGTGGATGGGATTGCCACCATGCAGATTCAAAACCTCAACACCCTTGTCGATACTGTCCGGCATGAAATCATAGAACGGTATCGCCCTGGCGAAGATGACCCACATTTGAAAGTGCTGCAAGCCGCCCATATCAGTGATGATGAATATTTCAGCCACATGGTTCTGGATGACCTAAACCTGATTATCCGGGATATTCGGGAAACCCATAAAAAGGATAGTGAGAGTGCGCCCCAGACCACTGTTGCCAATGAACTGAAAGAAAATCTGGAAGCGATCGAAAATTTCAAGGGCAGCCGTTTGGAAAAACTGGCAGTGCTTTACTGCAAGCAGCTCGGTATCAACTATAAAAATCTGTCAGATGAAGAATTTCGCTGGCTTATTCGGATTCTCCAAAAATCAAAGAAAACGGGAACGCCTATCAGCCAGAGGAAAAAACGGTAAAGGAAAACCGCTGTTGCATGGTTTGTTGGATTCCATGTAGCAGCGGTTTGTGCTGTGGTTATTACTTCATTCGTTTTCTTAATATTCGTCGATAATTTGTTTCTCCCTTTGGTGCGTCTTGTATAATTTCTAACACACCATCTTCAAGCATTTTATCAATGCGATTGGAAATCCATACATCACTAATTCCAAGTTGATATTTTCCTAAAACATTACCTATGACAATAGCCATTTTGAATTGCTCTGGCTGTTCCGCAATTTCACGAAGAATGAAGCTATCATATATATCTTCTGAAACGCTTTGCAATTTACCATTTAACATTGCACGCAAAGGTGCATTTTCATTTTGAAGTTGATTCCATTTCATAGCACAAGCTGAAAGAAATACAGGATTAGCTTTCTCTTGTAGAGTTATATAGTTTCCCCATTCGCCAGGAGAGACCTCGCCCCATGCTATTTTGGATGTCATAGTATTTTCTTTTCCATATTCCCATGTAGGTAACTTAACCAAATAAATTGTTGTCTGGCAGTTTAATGGTTGAAGTTGTTTCATAAGCCAATACATACCACAAAGCTCATCTGGATTATAGCTATACCAAATGCGAATTTCTTCCCCAGCTACATATCGTTCAATCACTGAGGTCAATGTAGTTTTAATTTTCTGTATTTTTTCTTCAACCTGATAATCTAAATCCTCTACAAAGCAGACAGACAGCATTTTCTTGAAAACATTTTTCCGCTGTTCGCCAATTCCATTATCAGAAATATCTCCCACACTAAGAGCCATATCAAAACAATAAACATCACAGCTCTTGCCTCCCAATGGAATAGCATTCTCCCAAGCAATGCGTTCTTGTTCCTGTGCTTGAAGCTGTGCTTTTTTCATTTCATCTGAAGATGGAACACTCCCGTCTTCATGCCTCATAAATATTGAAACAGCACTTCCTCTATACTTTCCCTTGCCGTAAGTTTGGGCAATTTTCAAACTTCCACAGGCACTTTCACCAAATACAATTTCAATCATCTTATATACCTCCGATTTAATTGCTCCCGTTATGAATAAATCATCTCATGCAAAACAATTTCTTCTGCCCGGTTATGAATGTTATTGCAACGCTGCACCCATTCCATTTGGTGGGTACGCTTCAATTCCTCGGTTACGCCCTCGGCAGTTTTCATCTGCTCCATGATGGTGTCTAACCGTTCCTGTGCCTGTTCGTTCAGGTCTGCAAGATATGTCCACAATTCCCCGGTCAGTATCAATGTATTCAATCTGGCTGGGTGGACTTCCCTTAAATATTCCCGGTGCATCCGTCCGTACTTTCCGATAGGGCGGTGTTCCTCCGGCAGTTTCAAGTCCGGGATGTAATAATCTCCGACAAGGATATAATCAATTCCGTTTTCCGTTATTCTTGGTTTCAATTCGCTCATGTTCCTTACCTCCTGTGGAAGCAGGCTCGTCTGGTACTAACTCAATCACATCGGTAATCTCACAATTCAGCGTTTCGCAGATACGGGCTAATGTATCCATGCTGATGTGCTTTCCCTCTTTGCTCATGTTGGCAATCATATTTGTTGTCATACCAGCGGCAAGCCTTAAATCCTCTTTTCTCATATCACGCTCTAACAGTGTGTGCCAGAGTGGTTTATAGCTGATGTGCATATTGTTTTCCTGCCTTCTATCCATACCACCGGCGGCTGCCCCGGCAGGAACTTCTCTTATTATAGCACCAATCTTGTGAAATCACAATTTATTCTTGTAGCCTGCCGCTGATACCGTCTGGATTGTGCTTTTCCTTTCGTTTTTTGTTCCAACTAATTAGCCATGAACTGCTTCATGCCCTGGGACTTTGCTTATGTGTGATAAAGAAGTAATAGAAGTGTAAAAAATTTTGCCGTTCCTATCCGGCACATGAGGTATGTCGGATAGGTCGGGCGGTTAGGTGTCGGGCAGTTCTACCTTGCCGACAAAAGAATAATAGATTTCGATTTCCTGTCTGCGTAACTTGCCCCGGCGTTTCCCGTCAAGGGCAACGCTTTCATGGACAACGATTTTCTCCACAAACTCCCGCAGCAGAGTAGGGGTAAGTTCTTCAATGGTAGTGTGCCTGCGTACCACATTCATAAACTTTTCAGCGTTTGCGGTGGCTTCCTGCGCTTTGGAAAGTTCTTCCCGCAGTCTGGCGGCACGTTCTTTCAGTTCTTTCTGCTCGGCTTCATAGTCTGCCGACAGCTCTGTGAAACGCTCGTCCGATATGCGCCCGGTTACGCTGTCCTCATACAGCCGCTTGAAGATAGCAGATAACTCGGCTATGCGTTTCTCGGCGGCTTCCAGCTCCTTTTCTTGGCGGCGTTCCTGCGTCTGTCCCCGTCCTCATTCTGCTCGATTAAAGCTTCATAAACCGGGCTTCATGCTTTGCCGCATAGCTGGTAACTTTCCGCAGATTGAGTACGCCAGCGGTCAAGAGGTCAGTGCGGATAAAGTGCGCTGTGCAGTCGGCGGTGCGTTTCTTGTAGCTTCCGCAGATATAACAGTCCTGCTTGCGCTTGTCCGTCTGGTATCGCTGCTGGTACATGACGCTGCCGCAGTCGGCACAAAGAGTATGCCGGAGAACAAGCCCACTTCGTCATAACGGTTGGGGCGTTTGCGCTGCTTGCGTAACTCCTGCACCCGTTCCCACGTTTCCCGGTCAATGATAGGCTCATGGTGGTTCTCAAAACCGCCTGCTTTTCCGGGGATTTTCTATGCTGTGTTTCAGCTTGTAGGACGGCTTCTCGGTCTTAAAGTTTACCAGACAGCCCGTATATTCCCGGTTTTCCAGCAGATGAACCACGGTATTGGTCGCCCACTTGCACTCATAGCCGGGGTGGTAGCGGCGGGTGCTGCCCGTCCTGCGGTATTCCAGCGTCCCCGGCGTGGGGATTTGCTGCTCGGTCAGCATACGGGCTATCTTGGTCGGACCGTTCCCGGCAAGGCAAAGGCTGTAAATCTGCCGTACCACCGGGGCGGCTTCCTCGTCAATGATAAAGTTTTCGTCCTCGTCCATGAGGTAGCCATAGACGGGCTTGCTTGTGATGGGCTTCCGCTCATGCCCTTAGAGCGTTTTACTGCCTTGATTTTCTTGCTCGTATCTCTCACCAGCCATTCGTTAAAATGTTCCGCAGCGGGCAAAATCATTTTCCCCCTGTGCGCTGTCCACTCCGTCATTGATAGCGATGAAGCGGACACCTTTCTGTGGGAAAATCATTTCTGTGTACATTCCCACCTGTAAGTAGTTTCGCCCTAACCTCGACATATCCTTGACGATAACTGTCCCGACTTTCCCTGCTTCAATGTCTGCAAGCATGGCTTGAAATCCGGGTCTTTGAAAGTTCGCACCGGAATAACCGTCGTCGGTGTACCAGCGCAGATTAGAAAATCCATTCTGTTTGGCATAGGTTTCCAAAATCCTCTTTGGTTGGAAATGGAATTGCTCTCGCCTTGCAGCTCGTCCTCATGGGACAGTCTTGGGTAAAGGGCGGTAATGAGTTGCTGGGTGGTCTGTCTTAACATAAATTCCTCCGTTTCCGACAGCCAGCCCCACTATTCCGTACCTTGATTGTACCACATGGGGCGGCTGTCTGTATAGCGGCAAAAGCGTCAAATCTGCTTCTTTACGGTCGGTAAAAATGACGGTTTTTCAATCAGGCTTATCACAGGTCAAATATCCGGCGGCGGCTTCTGCTTCCAGCACTTTCATCATCTTGTCAGCGGCGGTGTCGGTCGCCCCCTCCTTGAAAAAGCCAGACACCACAAGGATTGTGTTGCCTATCCTCGTTTCGGTCACGCAGTCCGGGCGGCGGGCAGGGCGTTTGTTTCTCTGGGTGTCGGTCATAGGCAAATCTCCTTTCCGGCAAGCAGCCGTTTCAGCTGTTCCATTTTTCCTGTGCGGCGGCTTTCCTCAAATTCTCCCGGTAAAGCAGAGAGGGGAACACATTTCAAGCAGGCGGTCATAAATCCGGGCGTGGGCGGTGTCCTCCGGGTGCTGCAATTCCTCCAGCGTGAGGTTGGTCGTCACAATCAGCGGCTTCCTGCTCCGGTAGCGGCTGTCAATCACATTGTAGACCTGTTCCAGACCGTATTCTGTGCCACGCTCCATTCCAAAATCGTCAATGATGAGCAGGGGGAAGCTGCAAAGGCGGGAAATATATTCGTTCCTGCCCGCAAAGCTGGCGGCAAGGTCGTTTAATATTGCTGCAAAGTTTGTCATGCACACCGGACTTCCTGCTCCATGAGGGCGTTTGCAATACACCCGGCAAAATAGCTTTTCCCAGTGCCTACCCTGCCCCACAAGAGCAGCCCGTAGTTCCCGTCCTTTATCTGTTCCCAGCGTGCCACATATCCGGCGGCGTTCTTCATCTGCGGGCAGCTGCCGTTATCGTTGGCAAATGTCCAGTCCTGCATGGTCTTGTCTGTAAAGCCCTGCCGTTTCAGCCGTTCCACCGTTTCAAGGTGGCTGCGCCGCTTCTCGGCGGCTTCCCGTTCCTTACGGGCTGCCCGCTGGCAGTCGCACTCTGACGGGTGGCGGTCACGCCCGAAAAAGGTCTTGCCCTCCGGGAAATAGGCTTCTTTGGGTTTCCGGCATTTGCCGCAGTATAAAAGCCCGTCCTCCCCGGTGTAATCCTCCGGCTCGGCTGTGGTGTCGGTCATAGGCAGTATGGTGTTGTGGATTGTATCGGTCATAGGCTTTCTCCCTCCTTGAATGAATAGTCCGGTATGCCTTTCTTTGGCTTCTCTTTGGCAGCGTCCTCCTGCGCCCACTTGTAAATGGTGGCTGCATGGCTCTGGTACTGCTTCCCGGTGGAAGCGATGTGGCAGGAAAGGCGGTCAAGGTAATACTCCCACTTGCCGGGGAAGTCCTGTTCCAGCTCCAAAAGTTCTGTGTCAGAAAGAAATACATTTTTATATCTGCCATAAGCGGCGGGGGGCTGCCCCTCACTCGCTCCTTTTGTTTGGCTCTCTATTAGGTTGTTTATATTAGTTTGGTTAGGGGACGGTTTTCCGACCGTCATAAGGTCAGTTTTCCGGCTGTCAGTTGGTCGGTTTCCCGCCCTTATGAGGGGCGGTTTTCCGTCCGTCAGTTGGTCGGAAAACTGTACCACTGGGATAGGCGGCACTTTCACATACAGACGGTTGGCGGCAGAAAAGCCCGTCCGTCTGCGTTCCAGCAGCCCGGCAGCGTCCAGTTCGTTCAGTGCGCCCTTTATGGTGGTGCAGCCTTTATCCAGCATTTCCGCTATCTCTGCTATGGGGTAGACAATGTATGTCCGTCCTCGCTGTCCTGCCAGCCGTTCTTCTGCGAAAGGGTGGAACGGTCTAACAGCAGCGCATATAACTCTCTTGCGGTGTGGGATAGGTCTGTTTCCAGCAGGAAACGGGGGTAAGGCAGGTAAGCGGGCAGCTCCGTTCCTGCGGTCATATAATCAGCGATAGGGTTCACCTCCTTGTGGTGTCTGTCTGTGGGTTCTGTTACGCTTTTAGGGGGCGTTTTTAAGGGGAAAAGGATAAATGTATCACGCACCCTTTGACACCCTCCAAAAAAGCCTTGATTTATGCGGGTTTGAAATGCCCTAAAGCGTGACATTTCTCCCTTTGTTTCCGCTTCCGTTTGGCGGCGTTTATCCGCTTCATGCGTCCGGCGCAGTCCGGGCAGTATTTCCCCCGGTTGGATTTTGGGAAGAAGAACGCCCCGCAGACAGCGCAGCGTTTCCGGCTTCCCCGGCGCAAGAGGGCGGCTTCCAGTGCTTCATCAAGGGGCAGGACAGCGGCGGTAAACCAGCGGCAGAGCAGCGAATAGCTGATACTCTGTACACACACGCAAGGCTCGCCGTCCTCCAACAGCAGGCAGTTCCCGCTGTCATAGTTGCAGCACTCATGCACAAGGCGGCGGGCTGCCCGGTACTGGCGGTAGTCCATGCGGGGGATATTACCGTTCATGGCTCTGCTCCTTTCTGCACTGCGGCTCGCTCCGGCGTAAAATCTGGTCGATATTGCCCTTGACAGTCTGCAAGCGGCGGTACTCCCCGTTTTGCCCGGTAATCGTTGTAGCCGCTGTTTTTCTCTTTGATAAGGCTTTCAATCTCTGCTTGCAGGGATTTATAGCTCGGCAGCTTGGAAATGCCGTTCTCCCTGAAATAGCGGGCGGCTGCGTCTGCTATGATAAAGTCACTTTCATGCTTCTGACGGTAGGCTGCTTTTGCTTTGGCGTTTTCTGCTGTTTCAGCCCGTCCCGGACAGGGCGGGTCTTGGAATAGGCAAGCACCTGCCGTTGCAGCTCCTTTTTCCCGTTCAGCGTCTTTTCCACCTGCTTCAACCACGCAAGGCTTTCCTGCATGGCGGCATAGGCGGCAGAACAGGCTTCGTCCAGTTCCTCCGGGGAGGAAAAGCCGTACTGCTGATAGGCGGTAACGGTAGCTGCCATTTGCTTTAGGTTGTGCTTTGCCGCCCAGCGGTCATAGCCCACCCTTGCCCTCGGCTCGCTTGGCTTCCGGGTCAACCATGCGCTGCAAGGTGTTGTCTGCCGGGGTGGTTTTTGCAGCTTTTTCCCCTTGTAACGGCTTTTTAACTGCGGCAGGGTATTCGGGTATGGCTTTGGTCTGTTCGGCAGCTCTGTGGGCGTTCTGCGTGAGCAGGGCAAGGACAGCAGCCTTGTCAAAATCGTCCCCCAGCTTTCGGGCTGTGATAGGCTTTGTCCTGTCCGGCGTGAGGTAGGAAAGCCGCCCCCGGCTCTCCTTGACGGTCACACCCTCCCGCAGCAAAAGGGAAGAAAACTCGTCAAAGCTGCCAGCTTGGGAAAGTGCCTGCCGTATCGTCCGGCGCAGCTTCGCCTTGTCCGTTTCAAACTTGGTGGGCTTGGTCGGCTGTCCGGCGGCTTCTCTGGCGGCGTTCTCTTTGTCAAGGGCAAGCTGCCCTTTCTTTGCCGCCCAGTATTCCCGTTCGGTTATCCGTTCCTTGCTGCCGTTCAAGAGGTCGATTTGGTAAAGCCCCTCCCGGTGGCACATTTCCATGACTTCGCTCTTGAAATATTCCATAGCGGCGTTGGTGCAGCGGTGCTTGCAGCCCTCCAGCGTGTCGGCTGGTCTGTCCATGTAGGGCAGAAGCGGGACTTCGTAAATCCGCAGGGAGTTGATGACGATATGCACATGGATATTCCCGCTGTGGTTATGCCCGTCCGGGTGGGTGCAGATTAGGGCTTGGTGTCCGGGGAAATGCTCCTTGCAGAACTGCTCGCCCAGCTCCTGCGCCCGGTCTACGGTCAAGCCGTTGTCTGTCCCGTCCCGTGGGTCAAAGCTGATGATATAGTGGTGGCTTTTCACATCTTCCCGTTTTTGGTTTTTCTCATAGCGGAGATTGGCTCGCATACAGGCAACAGCGAAATCCTCGCCCCCGCAGTTGAGGGAAGAAATGCGGTAATCCTCCCTCGGTATCAGCCGCCCGTTTTCATCAAGGGTGGCTTTCATGGTAAACTCGTCATGCTCAAATGTGAGATAGGCTTCCGCTGCGCCATAGTCGGCGTTTTTAGAGCTGATATGTTTGAATGTTGCCAACAGCGTCACCCACTTTCTGCAAGACTTCAAACTTTAGGGCAGCAAGGTCGGAAACCGCCGCCCGTACCTCCCCGGCAAGCTGCGGATAGGGACTGTGCCACTCGTTCAGCGTCCGGGCTATCTGGTTTAAGTTGCCGCCGATCCTCCCGTATTCGGCGGTCAGCTTCCGACAGCGGCAAGCAGCTCATCATTGATGGGAGGAAACGGTTATGATGGGGCGTATGGCTGCCCCGGTTATGGCTTGCCGGATAAACTCGGCTTGGCTCATGTGGTAAGCAGAAAGCCGCTGGGCAAACTCGGCGTATTCTTCCTCGGTCATGCGTGTTTTGACTACCCGGCTGCGGTGCGGCGTGTTGTATCGTTTCATAGGTGGTTGACCTCCTTTCTGTGCGTGGTGTCCTCTCACTAATAGGAGAAAAACAGGGTGTGAAGCGGAACTGTTTTTGAAAAATCCGAAAAATATTTTGAGGGGTTTTTCAGCGGCGCAAGCCGCATAAGCAGGGTTTGGGAAGGCACTCCCCAACAAGATTCCGCAGGGCAAAATGAGCGATAAGCGAATTTTGGCACCTCGGTAGAATCTTGCTCTAAGAAACTGCCGGTCTGCCGCTCACTTCCTACTGCCTCCTTTTTCGGGAAATCGCAACCAGTTTTTTCTTATAAAGGCTGCGGGCTGGCGTTCTCCCTCTCTTTCTGGCAAAGACTTTTCCGGCGGCTTGGTCTTTCCCAACAATAAGGCGTTTCAGAAGCTGTGTTTTGCCCGCTGCTTGATAGAAAACGGAATTTCCCCTGCTCACTTATCAGTACCGATACTTTCTCGATTTGCCAAAATGGGCGCAAAAAGCAGCAAATCTTTTCAGACTTACTGCTTCATGTGCCGCTATGGGGCAGCGGTTATTCAGTTGTAAAATAAAAGGGGCGGCAGCACTTGGAGCTGTCGCTCCTTGTCTACTCATCAGCAAAGGCGGACGGGGCTGTCAACGACGGCGCGGAGCGACGTTCATCTTGTCGTTGACTGGCTCGGCTGGCTTTGCTATTTATCCGTCAAATAAAAATCGTTGTTTTTAATTCTGAATCTTAAAATTATAGACGCGGGGGTAAATATTGCCCCCCGCGCCTAAACTTATAGTAGACGGTTATTTATTGTTTTAATAGTACAAATATGTGACATAACCAATAATACTAAAAACGATTATTATGCCTAATATTACAAGCAATGTAATAATTAGCTTTTTATGCCGCATATCCTTAGTCCCTCCAGTAAGAAATGCTTGTGTCGCCGTCGGAATATGCTAATAACTCTCCGTAGATATTTCCAATCTGAACACTAAGTCCCTCAATCGGTCCTAACTTGTAATAGAATGTACCTTTGGCATGAACTACATTACCACTAATATATGCACTCTTCGATGTTGTATCTGTCTGAACAAGCGGATTCAAATTTTTAACAACAAATGCGTCATTGTAATAAATAGTAGTAATGGTACTGCCGGACACGCTATACCCGACTTCAATTCGATATTCAAGTATTTCTATTCCCAAAATATCTACGGTTGACGTACCCCACGCATCATATCTGGTAGACCTAGCTGCTCCTAAATCTGCTCCAGAAGCTACTTTCTCTGTCCGGTCATAAGTAGTTGCTCTTGTAATTCCCGGTGCAACTAAATCTCCGCTGTAGGTTGCAGGATCAAGCAAGTAGTCAATAAATTTTTCCTGCTCATCTGCACTAAGTGCTTCAAATTTCTGCAAATCCTCCGGAGATTCCTGCGCCAAAAATTCTTTATATTCATTCACGGTCAAAGCTGAATCCGGCGCTTTTTCAGCTGCAAACACTGAAACAGAAAAACTCATTACCAGAGCAAACGTCAACAGAACCGAAAATAACCTTTTAAGTTTTTTCATAAACTCACCTCATTTCTAAAGTAATAAATAATCCGTCTACTATTTATTCATTAGTATTTCACAAGGTAAGATTAAGTAATTCATGTCTTTATTATACCAGAATATTTTTGATATTTCAATTAGATTTTTTGCTTTTTTTCGGAATAATGGGCTGTTGTCTATCAAATTCTTTTGTGTTACTTTACCGCACATGAGCATTCGCACCCGGATTGTCGTTGCCATATCCTTCCATCAGATTGACAACACCCCAAACGCCAAGACCTGCGCCAATAGCCACAACGAGAGTCTGCAGAACGGTAATAGACTGATTAAAGAATTCCATATATTATTTTCGCCAGACCGCAGATTTGATGAATATTTGCGATTCCAAAAGGAAAGCGGGCTGGCACATCTTCGGTGCTGCCCGCTTCCTGCGATTCTGGCTTCTCCTTTCATTTTCAATAAAGTCAGCCTTTTGGAATCACATGATAGATGGTGGTTATTTCGTGTCGGTCATACGGATCACCTGTTCAGGGTCTGCCCGAACGGGTGGGAGGGTGTATCGCTTGCTGTTGATAAAAGCCTCCTTCCTTATTCTTGTGCCTGTTCGGTCACATCCACTTCATAAAGGTCAAATTCTTCCGTGGTGAGCAGCCGCAGTTCGTGTTTCAGGTAGCGTTCTACGTCGAACTCGTTTTTCTTGTCGAAATCCGAAAGTTCCTTGTACCGCTTATGTTTGGTAATATCAAACTTATCGCTCAGGAATGGTCTGACACCTCTTAACTGTAAGATGCACTTGCTGCCGTCCATGACTGCAAGCTCATCCCGGCTCATCAGTTCTTTTCCGGTCTTTTGGTAGTTCGTACCAAAAGAGGGGCTGTTGCCGCGGGTATCCGATGTGTTGTAAAGGTCGATGGTTTCCTTGCCCAGAGTTTCAGAAATCTCCTTGAGGGTGGAGCTTTCCTTGCCGCCAAGGAACAGCATCGTGTCGCAGTTGCCAATGATGGTTTCTGCGGCATCCTTGTAAATGGTCTTTAGCTGGCTTTGCGATTGGAGAATAATCGAAGCAGAAATCTCACGGCTGCGGATGGTAGCGATCAGTTTATCGAACTTTGGAATCTGGCCGATGTTTGCAAACTCGTCCAGGAGCAGCCGCACATGGTACGGAAGTCTGCCACCGTGTTCATCGTCCGCCTTATCACAAAGCAAATTGAATAGCTGTGTGTACAGGATCGACACCACAAAATTGAAGGTATCATCTGTATCGGAGATAATAACGAACATTGCCGTGCGCTGATCTCCCAGCATATCCAGCTCCATCTCATCGTATGCCATCAGGTCACGCAGTTCCTTAATGTCAAATGGAGCCAGTCTCGCACCGCAGGAAATCAGAATGGACTTCGCCGTTTTACCGGCAGCCAGCTTGTACTTTTTGTACTGCCGCACGGCAAAGTGTTCTGGTTTAGCCTTTTCCAATCCTCAAATAGTTCATCGACCGGATTCTTGAACTCTTCATCATCCTCGCGGGCTTCGCTGGCATTGATAAATTCCAGCAGCGTGGAGAAGTTCTGTTCTTCTTCCGGGGCTTCATAGTAGATATAGCCGATGAGTGCGCAGTAGAGCAGGCGTTCTGCCTTGACCCAGAAATCTTCGCCGGACTTCTCGCCGTCTCCTTTCGTGTTTGCGATGATCGTATTGACCAGTTTCAGAATATCTTTCTCACTGCGGATATAGTGGAACGGGTTATAGTGCATCGACTTCTTGAAATTGATCGTGTTCAGGACTTTGATTTTGTACCCGGCATCCGAGAGCATCTTTCCGCATTCAATGATGATCGTACCTTTCGGGTCAGTACAGACATAGCTGACCTTTTCGGGCATCTGCATCAGATTGGGCTTTACGAAAAACCGTGTCTTGCCGCTGCCAGAGCCGCCGATCACAATGACATTCTTGTTTCTGGCATACTTCGGATGCTTTGGTCTGCCGCTCATCATCAACCGTTCCGTCTGGGTGAGCAGCACATTATTCTCGAATACCGGGTCAATAAAAGGTTCAATGTCCTTGGCATTGCCCCACCGGGCAGAGCCGTATTCCTCTCCCTGACGATACTTCTTTGCGTTCTTCCCCTTAAAGTAGATCACGGCTTTCAGTGCTGCTGCACCGATCAGACCCACCAGCAAGTCGAACGGATGGACACTTGGCAGATAACTCTTGTAGGCCAGACCGAAGTTCATAAAAAGAACCATCAGCCTGTCCACGATGGTATCGCCATTACAGTGTCGGTACAGCCATGCGGCTTTCTCCACCATGTAAAAGGCGATAATGTAAGGAAAATTCAGCAGGATCAGCTTTTTCATATCTGCCGACTGCATCTTTCCACTGATTGCCGCCGCTACTTTCTTGCCCCATGCCGTTCCACCTGTCTGGTTGGAGGGGGCTTTACGCGGTCGTTTGCTCTGTGCGGTCGTTTTCTTTTTCTGGCTCATCGCACCTGCCCTCTGTCTTTCGTCTTTTCCTTGGTGATCTCCCGGTGCTTGGCAACACGCTCCTTTGCCTGCTCCAGCTTCTTACGGATGGACTGCCGCTGCTCCTTTTTCAGCGAAACTCCGGTGTATTCCTTGAACGCTGCCGTCATAACGTCTACATCTTTCGCCTTGAAAAAGACCAGATATTCGGTTTTACCCTCTTTTTCTGCCTTTTTCAGACTATAATCAATGCCGTACTTCCGGGCTACCCGGTCAAACGACTTGATGTTATTGTCCGTGACAACGATATTGGTAAGCTGTGCGCCGCTCTGTTGCAGGCTCTTGATGCTCTGCTTTCCTCTCTTACATCGGTTCTGCCCTCCCATCTTCTTCGACTGCTGTTTTTTCTTCTCGATCTCTGAAAGCAGCTTTGTCAGTGCTGCTTTCAGAAGCTGCGCCGAGATTTTTCCGCCTTTGATGCACAATGCCATCGTTTTTTCGTTTACTTCATCCTGCACCTGCGCCCTCCTTTCCGGTTTATAGTTTTATCCAAACGGCATCAGACACTGACTGTGCCTGATACCGGGGGAGCCGTATCGCCAAAGACCGAACGAAATTTCTTTCTGCACTGGTGCATCATGTAGCCGCACTCCCTGCGGTGTCGGCAGGAAATGCAGGGATGGTCACTGTCCGTTCCCGGACGCTGGCGCATCATACGTTCAAACGGGCTATTCGTAAAGTTCATAGGCTCACCCTCCTGTTCTGCCATCGGAAGAATCCCACGCCGTTTCAGTTCGTGGTACAGAAACTTCCTGCCTTTGTGCGTCCATGCCGTATGCAGCTTTTCCACTGCACTGCCATCACTCCGATGGAGCCGGAAAACAAGGTTTGCAGTATATCCCTTGTCCTGATGCTTTGCATACAGCACCCATTGGTTATTGGCCCGGTACTGGATACCGTGCAGATGGAGCAGACGATTGAATACCTTTGCGCCGCAGCCGTACTCTTTTGCGATCTGTGTCGTTGTCACCAGCGAATCCGGCGGCTGTGATTCGTAAAAACGCTTCGGCGGCGCGTGGCTTTTGCACTTGTGCTGATGCAGCAGTTCAATGACTGCCTGCATCCAGTGATCCCTCCCCATGCAGTGCTGTCCTTCGCAGCTGCGGAAACAGTCATTCTTGTGGAAGTGGTGGAGCTTGTACAACTGCTTTGCCATCTCCAGCGTGATCCGATAGTCTTTCACATACCGCTGCACCGTGCGCCCGCCCTCATCCTGCGGACGGACACGGGGAACGAACTCATAGTCCCGGCCCTCCACAAAACCATACTGGCACATCCGGGGAAACCACTTGCGGAAGTCACTCCGAATCTGCATCTGGTCATACAGGTCTCTCGCCCAGATCACCGAGGGAGCCATATCAAAATCCATAAAAAACACGCTCATTGCATCGTCCTCCTTAATTGCTTCTGCCGCCCCATCCGAAATCATGTCTGACTTGTGCAGCGTAATAGCTGTCGATCGTGGTCGGAGCATTATACAATGTGGCAAGCAGATATTGTTTGATATTTCGTACCTGTGTGGTATTGCTTTTCAGGCATTCCATTACATACTGGATGTGCATGGAATCCAGCTTCATCAGGCGGCTTTGACCACCTCTTTCGGCTTTTCTTCCCCGCAAATGCGCAGGAACTTCTTTCTGCTGGTTACGGTTTCTACAAGAAGTTCCAGAATCTCCATCAGGATTTCCCGGTCATGTGGGAAGTTCTTCTCTAAGATTGGGATTTCCAGCTTGTCTTGAAAATAGAAGCGATACCTTTCATCTTCCCGCATCTCCCCGGATATGTTTTCACCAGATTGTGCAGAATAGATTAGATCAGTCTCACTACTATCAGTATTATTTATATCAGTCTTACTTCCGTTTGATTTCCATACTCCCGGAAGTTCGCTTTTCAAACCACCAGAAGTTTGATTTTCATACTTCCAGTAGTTCGATTCTGAAAGTCCCGCATAGAGGTCTTTCACATAGAGCAGGTTCGGCTTTCCCAAGCCCTGCCTGCGCCGCTCAATAAGCTGATATTCGTGTTCCAGCTCGTCCAGCAGTTTGACCGCTTTTTGTCTGGCACATCGAATCGAATCCATGATTTCATCTATCGTACAGATGATGTAGGCATTTCCATTCTCGTCTTGCCAGCCATTTTTAAGCGAGAGATTCATCCGATCCAGCAAGACTGCATAAAGCAGCTTTGCATCGCCAGACATCTTTTCAAACAGGTCTACCTTGATGAGTGCTTTCGGCACACGGTAGAAACTGTATCGGTCTGCTTCCAGACCTCTGAAATACGGGTACTTCATGTAGATTCATCACCTCCCCTCCTGCTGGATTTGCACTATTATAAATAACAGTACATTCCTACGACGGAGCATCTTTCGACACTCCGCCGCATTGTATCTGCTGTTATTTGAGCTTTGCCATTCTGCCCCAGCCCGTTCCTGCCCCATATTTCAGCGGCGTTTTCTCTGACAAGACACGCAGGATGCACATTCAATATCAGAAGTATCTCTCTGGGATGGCTTATTCAGTTTTCAAGGTTCCTGTGAGGGGTTTTGTGTTGTCCTCTCATCCTTAGAATCGGAGAAGGGTCATTTCGCAAGGTGTTTTTGAAAAAAAAACTCAAAAAAATTTTTGAGCCGCCCAATTCAGATTGTTTTCTGTGATTGGACGGCTCATCTTTTGATTATGTATAATATGTTAGCAACTGCACAGTGCCCGGAAGTGCTTTTTCTGTATCTTGTAAATTGCTGCGTTATAAATTCCGGTAAGATTCTGGCGAGTCATGCCAAGGTGTTTTGCCGCCTCTGTGAAAGACAGACCATGGAACAGGTTGATGTGAACGACCTTTCTCTGCAAATCAGTCAAAGTAGAGAGCAATTCTTCCACCTTCCTCACTTATCATTCTTTCCAGTGTGCTGACTGCGTCATCGACTCCCTCCAGGATTTCTTCTTTATACTCCCTGTCCTCACGGGATGGCATCCACTTTCCTTGGATGATCTCATAGTTCATAAAATCCGATCCTCGCCTTCCAGAACAAGCCGGATGTGCCACTCGTAGTCGTCAAACTCTGCTTCCTCAATGTTATGTCCCGCCCCTTCTGCTGCATCATATTTATAATGTACACAGTCGCGGAGAGAAAAAACTGTCACCCTCTTGTGCGCCCGGTAGATCACATAACCGTTCTGGTAGACTTTGATGCTGCCATGATTTTCTAAGACCTTTTCGGTAACCACTGGCACACCAGATACCCTGTGCCTTCACGGTTGGAACACGCTGTTCCTTGTACGAAGGAGTTCAACAAGCTTTTCAGATCCTTGAATGTCATCATAATGTCCACCTTTCTGCCTTTTGGCTGCGGGCGGTCTGAAACAAAAAATGCAGCAAAAGTTGTCCCAGACTTACCCGTTTTTTTTGAACGGGAAGTCTAAGACTTTCCTACTGCATCGTTATTTCATGATTCACTTTTAAGGTGTGATGTTTAGTCTCTCATATATAGAATTGCTGGAAGGGCATTTCGCAAGGTGTTTTTGAAAAAAATTAAAAAAACCGGAACAGGATGAGTTACTCACAGGCGCACTACTGCACTGCATTCGCTCATTCTGTTCCGGCCTATATCACATATTGCTACGGTATCGCTCTAACAAACAGATATATTGTAGACCTAAAAGAACGTCTGATGGAGCTGGTCGGCTAACCAGGTGCCGCCTAAGATTCCACCTCTGCGCTTTCAGTGTCGATGAAGCACTCTGCTTCAGGCTTCTTTCCGTTGGTTCTCTGCTGTGAAAAATTCGATACTCTTCACGGGAAGGCCGTGAATGCACTCCACCAGAGATTCAGCAGAAATATAATCTTCACAGCCACCACGCTTGATCTGAAGCATATTCTTTCCATCAACGACACTGCGATTCCCAATCCGCAGCCCCTTTGGGTGCGGATTTCATGTTCTCCGTTGCTCATCTTCACGGCCTCCTTTGTGTTGGTTTAAGTTTCTTTTTTCTTCTATTCAATTTCACCTTTTGAACTTCCGCTCTTTTTTCACCTTTTTCGGCTTGCATATTTACGATTTTTACGGTATAATAATCCAAAAGATGATAGAATATAGCATATATTATAAGCAAGTCGTGCCGCCGTGTCAAGAGGAAAATGAAAATTCGTTGCATCTTTCAGATTGAATATTCACAAATTCCTTTGCACATTGTTACAGCACGATAACTACGCCATAGAAAGGTTGCAAACATGAAATTTGGAGAGAAAGTTCGCGATCTACGAAAGAAGCATTCTTTAACACAGGACGAATTGGCACAATGTCTGGGTATCAACAAACGAACGATCATCGGATGGGAGCGTGATGGCCGCTACCCTCGCAGCATTGAAATGCTTGAAAAGATGGCCGATATATTCCATGTACCTCTGACCTATTTACAGCCGGATCAGTCTTTATTTATCGAACGTGCCGCCGAAGCCTACGGAAAAAGGGCAATAGAAGCCCAGCATCTCGCATTTGAGCTTACTGAGCTATTTGCCAGCGGAGAGTTGACCCCGCAGGATATGGACGGCATCATGTATGAAATGCACAAAGCCTATTTTAAGTACCGAGAACAAAAACGAGAAAAGGAACGAATAATGAACCTGTGAACCACTGTTCTATTCATTATGCTATCCCCGGAAGGAGATCACATTATGGATTCTGCATTTATTCACCAAGCTGCTTATGAACTTGTCCAAAATGTCGGAACTCGCAACATCAAACAGATCGCGCGCAGTTGCAGTCTGGACATCAGTGAAACATCTCGCATTAGAGATATGTTGGGTTTACTTTCGCTCTATTTTGATAAGCCACTGATTCTTATCAATCGCCAGCTGGACAAACAGACAAAGCAGATGGTGTGCGGTTATGCGCTGGGACATTATCTGGAGCATCAGTTGCTCATGGACTTTCATACCCTGGACAAGTTTCTGACCATTAAGGACAAGCACATCCTTCTTTACGAGCATAACGCTTTCACATCCCACCTGATGCTGGACAGTGATGAAGTCTATCAAATGACGAAGCGCGGGCTGGATGCTGCCAGATTGCCGCTGCTAAGGGAATCCACCTCAATCTGGTGCTGGTGAAGCTGCTGGAACTGCATCATCTGGGGTACGATCTGCGTCACTACCACGCCCAGCATCATGCGTTTATCAAGCAGTTCAACCTTCCGGCACATTTTCAGTTTGATGTAGCCGCCGGATGAACTTATGTTCTTATAACCCTAAAACCCGTAATGGACGGTGCGTTATGCCTGTCCATTA